>OBXR01000001.1_pt1 | contig 857122 bp, 771 predicted proteins | sample 1476651 | NCBI WGS metagenome assembly OBXR01 (sample SAMEA2580175, study PRJEB22360) | human gut metagenome | biome: human gut; feature: human-associated habitat; material: faeces | place: Denmark | collected 2008/2010 | reverse complement strand
GAGGTTTGGAGCTGACTGGTACTAATCGATCGAGGGCTTTACTTAAGCAGCGTAAAACATTAAGCAGAATGTGCAACAAATATATATACTTCTATGTGGTTTTCAGAGTACAAACTCTGACAGATTCAGTGGCGATGGCTATGAGGATCCACCTGTTCCCATCTCGAACACAGTAGTTAAGCTCATAAACGCCGAAAGTACTTGGCTGGAGACGGCCTGGGAGGATAGGAAGCTGCTGATTAACGAAAAGAAAAAGGTCTACCTTAAGGTAGGCCTTTTCTTTTTGCTAGTCTTCGACTAGCTAACTCTGCAAGAGCCGTCTCCAGCCAAGGTTGTACAAGTAGAAACTATCTATATAAATCAATAAGACGACGTGGGAAGGGTAGGGTGTGAGGCCACAGAGGAGTGAAACGACGTATGGGGCCCACACATCACCTTCTTCCGAACGTAAGATTTACCGAACTGCGAAGCAGTGAAGGAAAATCCACAGTGAGGATTGATAGGAAGCTGCTGATTGAAGCAAAGGCACACCTGAGGGTGTGTCTTTTTTTATGTATGGCTTTCTATCCTCCCAGGAGACCTGGTGAGTAGGGCAAGTTAAAGGTAATAAGAATAAAACGACGATAGATTCACTGCATCGCTTAGTTCATTATTTTTTAATTATATTATCAATTAATTGATAATATAATTAATGAAGGTCTAATTATAAATTTTAATAATTACTATTTATTACATATTCTATTCATGCATAGAATTATCACTATTTTATATAGATCTCTGTTTAACCTAGTAAATACGTGCTTTGTAGATATTTTTCTGATATTTAATAATATACCAAAATGTACCAAAAATTACTCGTTTTGATTATATTTCATATCACTTTCACTATGTTTTCACGAATTATCTATATACTAGCTATAGTTGATTGAGATCAACTAAGGAAATGGAGGTCTACTACTAATAACTTTTACCTGTCCCTTTTACAAATAATACAAACAACACAAAACAATACAACACATAAAACAACACTTAAATACACAACAATACTCTCCCTGTGTATAAACAAAACAATACATATACAAAACTCTCTAATTATATATACCATCTCCCGTATATATAAAGGTAAAAGTTAGGTAGACATAAGAGCCCTTGAGAAAGGGCTCTTTTCCTTTAATAATCACTATTATTTTATCGATTAAAAGGCCTTTATTTCTTGACAGAGTATGTAATATTTGTTAAACTAATCAAGTATCAAGCAAAGCTTGATGAACATAGGGGTATAGCTCAATTGGTAGAGTAGCGGTCTCCAAAACCGTTGGTTGTGGGTTCAAGTCCTACTGCCCCTGCCAAATTTTGGATGGCGGTCTTCGGACCGCATGTCCATAAAATTACTCAAAAAATATTAAAAAATGCTTGCGTAGCTGCAATCATTATGTTAATATAAGTGAGTACCTTGTACATGACTCAGTAGCTCAGCTGGATAGAGCGTTTGACTACGAATCAAAAGGCCAGGGGTTCGAATCCCTTCTGGGTCACCAAATTAAAGCATCACAGTAATGTGGTGCTTTTTTATTTTGCTTTTTATATGTATATAAAGGACTCTACATATTTATGTAGGGTCCTTTTATGAGCTAATAATCTTTATTTAATTAACTAAGTTTTATTATTTCGCATGTGGCTGATCTGATTCAGCTACTACGTTAACGACGATTTCTTGATCTGCAGAAATAAGATTCATAATGATGGGGATTGGCTGTCCGATGGCTTCAGCTATAGCTTTAATTTGTCGCATTGCAACAGGATGAGGTGTCGTTCCATCGCTTTGAAATAATTCTTCCAATTGGTTGATTTCTGTTTGCCTTAGATTCGATTTATTTGCGAATTCTTCGACCGTCATATTATGTTGTTCGCGATAGCTTTTAATGATTTCACCGATATACATAATCGCCTCCACTTGAATTATATTAATACATTTTTATTTTATGTGAAAGTTTGATAAAACTCAAGTTAGATTAAAATGATACTTCATATTATTGATACATAATGGTTTTATATTATAAGATGAACATACAATGATACTGAAATATATGGAAATGAAAAGAGGTTTGCTATGATGACGAATAGAAAACAACTTTTAATTGTTTATATATGTTTAGCATTAGGGGCTTGGAGTGCTAGCGCGGGCGTCAGTTTTAGTCAATCAAACGGCGATGCAAATCGAACGAGTCGAGATAATACGACAGTACAGCATAGGTCTGAAAAAACTGTTGACGATTCTGACCAAGGCAGTTCTGTCATTGCATCGTATTACAAGGATGGCAAAAAAAAGAAGAAAAAGAGCACTGCTGCTGAAGAGCCTAAGCTTTCAGAGAAACAAAAAGCAACTAAAGAATTGAATGAACATTCTTGGGTAGAGGAAGCGGGAAAACATCCGTTACCGTATGAGGTTGTAGAAGGGAAAGCGGTCAGTGAAGAAGAATTAGCCCACTGGTGGAAGGTTTTTAACGATCCTGTCTTGGATCAATTAATTGATTTGACCCTCAAAAATAATCGGCAGTTAGAGGTAGCTCGTTCTCGAGTTAGACAAGGGCGGTTACAGTTGGGTATTGCTGAAGCACAGCGATTACCTTGGCTAGATGCTTCCGGTTCATGGTCGGTTAATAGAGGTCAGGGCGAATGGGATTCGGACCGAGAAGCAATAAAGAATTTGCCTATACCTGATAAGATGACGAGAAATGTAGAAACCGGTAAATTAGGAATTGATGCGCGATGGGAAATTGATATATTCGGGAGACAAAAAGCAAAATCACGAGCTGCATCGAATTCGTTACAAGCATCACAGGCGGATTTATATTCCACCTGGGTATCATTGAGCGCGGAAACAGCATTACAGTATATGTCGTTAAGAACTTTACAGGAGCAATTGCGCATAACGGAAGAGGATGTGAAGCGTCAGCAGGAAGCGTTGGAACTGATTAAGATAAACTATCAGTCTGGTATTATCAACGAATTACCTGTACAACAGGCTACATATGCATTATCTCAGACTCAAGCGGAGATTCCTTCATTAAAGAAAAATATAGCTTCCACAATGTCCGCGCTCTCTATATTGACGGGAACGGTTCCGGGTGAGGTTGACGGGTTATTGATGGAAAATACTTCATTACCTGCGGTGGATCCACACATGTTTATCGGTATACCGGCGGAAGCTTTACGACAACGGCCTGATATTCAGGCGGCGGAACGACGTATTGCGGCACAACAACAGAAAACCAAGGCTGCAAAGGCTGACCTTAAGCCTAGATTTTCATTAAATGGCAGTATAGGCTTGGAGTCGTTTTCATCGGGAGGTCTTATTTCGGCTATCGGTAAAATGATAGGAATAGGACCATCTATCACTATGCCTATTTTCAATGCCGGTGCTATTCGTAAGAATATAAAGGTACAAACAGAAAAGGAACAGGAATACTTGGCACTTTACGAAGAGACTGTTTTGAAAGCTGTAGGGGAGGTCCGAAATGCGGTAACGGATGCATCTCAGGATCATATTAAGTCTGAGGAATTGAAATCTGCTGTAGAATCTGCACAGCAAGCAGAATCTTTGGCGCAAACCAATTTTGACTCCGGTCTTAGCGATTACTTAAGTGTTCTTGATGCACGACGAAATGTATTGTCTGCAAGGCGGCAATATATCATGAGTCGGGGGCAAGAGTTTGCTGATACCGTTCGTTTATTCAAATCCTTAGGCGGTGGTTGGGAAGCCATGGACATGGATCAGGAGGCAGAGGCGGACTCGCATGCTAAGAAATAGTGTGAGAAACGGGGAATGATTATGAAAGAGAAACTTGATGTCCTTAAACGTTGGATGGCGAATAATAAAAAAAAGTGCGTAGGTATAATGATTGCTTTTCTAATAATTTTGGGTGGCGTAGGATATTATGCTTATAATCAATACGAAGCGTACATGGCCTCTCATCACATCGTGTTGCAAGGTAATGTGAATCTGCGGGAAGTGAATGTTGCATTTCGGGGAAGTGATCGGATTGCCAGCCTTTTGGTGGATGAAGGTGCGGTCGTGAGCCAAGGGCAGATTTTGGGGTATTTACATTCTGATGAATTGAATCTTGCTGTACAGAAGGCTAAGGCTACCATTGCGGCACAGAAAGCTATAGTGGACAAGTTGCAAGCCGGCAGTAGACCAGAAGAAATCGCGCAAGCATCGGCACGAGTTACATCTGCAGAAGCTGCGTTAGCTCAATCGAAACAAGAAGCAGAGAAGTTACAAAAATCATATAATGCTTCAAATGGTAAGGCCGTCAGTCGACAGTCTGTAGATGATATACAGGCGAAGGTGAAAGTATCGGAAGCCAAATTAAATGAGGCTCAGCAAGCATACAATTTAGCTGTCGCAGGGCCAAGACAGGAAGATATAGCACAGGCCCAAGCCCAATTGGATGCGATGAAAAGCGAACTGGCCCGTCAGGAGTTCTTGTTGAACCAATCTGTATTAACGTCCCCGATAGACGGTGTTATAACGGCCCGATTATTACAGGTCGGTGATATGGCTTCACCGAATACACCTGTATTTAAATTGGCTGAGAATACTAAGAAATGGGTTCGTGTATATGTGAACGAACGGGATTTAGGAAAAATTTATAACGGTATGGATGCAAATGTAACAACGGATACATATAAGAACGAACCGATTCACGGAACAATCGGATATATTTCTTCCGTAGCGGAATTTACACCTAAATCGGTAGAAACGGAGGATGTGCGTACTACACTTGTATATGAAGTGCGGGTATATGTAGATGATCCGGATAATCGTCTCCGTTTAGGAATGCCTGCCACTGTTTCCATTGATATATAGAGGTGTGCAGTGAATGATGTATATGCAATCGAAGGGTCACAATTATATAAAGAATTCCCCCTTGTCGGAGCTGATCCTATAATAGCATTGGACCATTTGGATTTTAAAATCCGGAAAGGCTGTTTAACTGCGTTGGTTGGTCCAGATGGGGCGGGAAAAACGACTTTGATTCGTTTGATAGCTGGTTTATTGGATGCCACGGCTGGTTCTTTAGAGGTCCTCGGAATGGATGTGAAAGCACATTCACAGGCAGTTCAAGATAGACTCAGTTATATGCCTCAGAAATTTGGGCTTTATGAGGAATTATCCGTCAGTGAAAACATGAATCTCTATGCAGATTTACACGGTATTCCTTTGCATGTGAGAACGAAGCGGTTTGAAAAATTACTGCATATGACAGGGCTAGCCAAATTTACTAAGCGTCAAGCCGGTAAATTGTCAGGTGGTATGAAGCAAAAGCTTAGCCTAGCCTGTACATTGGTGCGTTCTCCGGAGCTTTTATTGCTCGATGAGCCTACCGTAGGGGTAGATCCATTTTCAAGGCGGGAGTTATGGGAAATCTTAGAGTCGTTAGTACGTACAGATGGAATCAGCGTACTTGTTAGCACTGCATACTTAGATGAGGCGGAGCGTTGTAAAGATGTTTTCGTCCTCAATAAGGGGCACTTTTTAGCAACTGGGACACCGCATGAGTTGACTCAAATGTCTGAGGAACGATGCTTTCAGGTAAAGATTCCGAAGTCGTTGAGCATGAGAAATGTACAGGCCGCATTGATGGATGACAGGAAATGCGTGGCGGATGCCGTTCCGGAGGCCGGTGCCGTGAGGTACATAAAAACAAAAGAAATGCTTTCGATTCCTTGGCTTAGCGAGTACGGTATGGAGGAACAACCAGTTCAGAGCCGTTTGGAAGATACCTTTATGATGCTGTTAAAAGAGGATAAAATTGCCTCAAAACAAGGGGCTGAGCCTTTAGATAGTATCGATATGGATTTGAATGAAAGTGTGATAGAGAAAGAACGAAAACGTTTGTTGTCCCCAAATGAAATGGTTGAGCGTCCAGTAGAAATTTCCGTATCTCATTTGGTGAGGACATTCGGTGATTTTACGGCGGTAGCTAATACATCATTTACGGTGCAGCGCGGAGAAGTATTCGGATTGCTTGGACCAAACGGAGCCGGCAAGACGACGACATTTCGTATGTTGTGTGGATTATTACCTGTAACGAGCGGGGATTTACGTGTAGCCGGTGTTGATGTCGTTAAATCTCGTACGGCAGCAAGAAGCAATTTCGGATATGTAGCGCAAAAGTTTTCTTTGTACGGCAATTTGTCCGTTATGGAAAATCTAGAATTTTTTGCTGGTGTGTACGGTTTGTACAGTCAAAAAAAGGATGATCGAATAGAAGCTGTTATCAAGGAGTTTCGTCTAAATGATGTGCGAGATATGATAGCCGGTGATTTGCCTGGTGGTTATAAACAGCGCTTGTCCATGGCGGCTGCCTTAATGCATGAGCCTAAAATTCTTTTTTTGGATGAGCCCACAAGTGGTATTGATCCTCTTACACGGCGTAATTTCTGGCGACAGATTACTTCTTTATCAAAGCGAGGAACAACGATTATTATTACGACTCATTTTATGGATGAATCGGAATATTGTGACCGTATTATGATTCAGGATGCAGGAAAACTCGTTGTACTGGGAACACCTGATGAAGTTAGACGGATTGCCGGCGATGAGAATTGTACTATGGATGAAGCGTTTATCTCCGTCATACTAAAAAAACGGGAACAGGAGGATGACGTATGAACGGATTTATAAGACGGTTTTCCTCATTGGTATACAAGGAGACCTTACAAGTATTGCGCGACCCTAGCACTATTTTGTTGGGTGTTGTGCTACCTATACTACTTATTATCCTCATCGGCTCAGGGGTTACTTTGGATGTTAAACACGTGCCGATAGCAGTGGTTATGGAACGGCAAGATTCTATGACCCAGAGTGTGTATGACTCCTTATACGGCTCTGAGTACTTTCAACCTATAGCGGTTCGCGATAGAAAAACGGCGGAACTATTGATGGAAAAACGAAAGGTAGATGCCATATTGGTGATTCCACAGGACTTTTCTGCTCAAGTTATGCGTGGACAAGGGAAAGTGCAGGGAATTTACTACGGTGTCGATACTTCGGTAGCGATGAGCATAGAAAGTTATGTAAACTCAGCTATTAATTTATGGGCCGTTAAGAATATTCCGTTTATGCTACGTGGTGGATATATAACAATGAACCATCGCATGTGGTTTAATGAAGCAAATACAAGTACCTGGTTTTTGATTCCTGGGCTCATCATGATTATCATGACGATTGTATCCGTCTTTCTTACGGCGGTTGTTATGGCTAGAGAATGGGAACGTGGTACTTTTGAGGCTTTATTCGTTACACCAGTTAAGCCTATTGAAATTATTTTGGCTAAGGTAGTGCCTTATTATGTATTGGCCATGTTGGGGCTGTTGTTTTGCCTCGGTGTTTCGTATTTCTTTTATGAAGTACCTATGCGTGGTTCCTTATGGATCATCTGCATCGTGTCCACATTGTATTTGATTGTTTCCTTAAATATGGGACTACTTATATCTGCGTTTACGAAGAAACAGTTCTTAGCTTGTCAAATGGCGTTACTTACCAGTTTTTTACCGGCGTTGATATTGACGGGGTTTTTATTTGATCCACATTCACAACCTGTGGTGATTCAATATATTTCACGGCTTTTACCTCCTACATATTTTTTAGAATTACTGAAATCATTGTTCCTAGGTGGAAATAACTGGTATTTGATTATTAAAAATAGTGCCGTATTATCGGGTTTTGCTATTTGCTTTACAATATTGACAATTTATATTACGCGGAAGAAGGTGGAATAATGAATTGGCGCCTGTATTGGAATCAAATTGTCTCCATCATATGGAAAGAGCTATTAGCCACCTTTAAAGATCCGAAAACTCGTATAATCTTACTGTTACCGGTTATTATTCAAGGGTTCCTCTTCGGTTACGCCGCAACCTATAATCTCAACAAGGTTCCCTATGTATTGATTGATGAAAGTCATACGCAGACCGCAGCTGCATTAGAATCGACTATTAATTCATCCGGTGTTTTTGAACTGTATCAATCTGCGAACTCTCCGGATATAATCGCACCACTAATAGACTCCAACAAGGTTATTATGGCGGTTATCATACCTCAGGATTTTGAAGAAAACTTAAAGCATAAACAACCTACATCTATTACTGTTATTGTAAATGGAACGAATACAATGACTTCAGGTCTTGTTGCAGCCTATATGGGGCAAATCATTTCTCAATTCAATCAGACTTGGTTAGGTGTTGATCATAAGGGAATCACGATTGAATCTCGTACCTGGTACAATGAAAATCAGCAGTCTTCATGGACTTTCTTGACAGGTCTCGTTATATTGATCAGTATGACACAAGTTATCATGTTGGGAGGCTTATCTGTGGCGAGAGAACGAGAGCAGGGGACCTTTGATCAATTATTGGTGACGCCTGTATCATCTATGCAAATTTTGATTGCAAAGTCTATACCACCCATGATAATAGGACTGTTTCAAAGTACTGTATTGTTATTAATAGCCATGTTTTGGTTTAAAGTTCCATTTCGGGGCAACATATTTCTTGTGTATGCCGTGTTGTTTACATTTATAAGTAGTAGTATTGGATTGGGGTTATCTATTTCGGCTATTGCAAAAAATATGCAGCAAGTTCTCGTATATGTTTTTGTCTTTCTTTTTCCACTAGCATTATTGTCCGGATTAATCACACCTGTACATAACATGCCGAAAATATTGCAATATCTTACATATGGAAATCCTATGCGGTTTTCTGTTGATGCAATGCGCAGGATTTATTTAGAAGGTGCAGGATTGACGGATATTTGGTTTAATTTTATTCCTATGATTATCCTAATCATTATAAGCATGTCCATAGCAGGATGGCTATTTAGAAATCGCGTTGGATAAAGCTAATGATTAGATTGTTAAACTTTTTATATTTTGTTATAACAATACGGCAGACCTATATAGCATTTTTTTATTAATAAATATGCTACTGCCGTATTGACTAAATGAATGTAGACTGTTAGAATAAAGGCATAGAAAATATCATATTTGGGAATAGGTGCTGAAAAGCATAATAGAGAAGCCGGTTAAAGGCCGGCACGGTCCCGCCACTGTATGGTCGAGCGAGTCTAAATTAAGTCACTGGGAAACTGGGAAGGCTAGATTAGCGATGACGCCGAGTCAGGAGAACTGCCTATTCAACATTCACCATTTGACCTACGAGAGATAGGGAGGAGAAGTTAATAGCTCCTTTTTACGTACCCGTAAAAAGGATTTTTTAGTTCTATTGAATCTAAATTGCATTATAGTTGATTTAGATTTTAGTTCTATACGACCTAAATGTCGTGCTATGGTCATGGTGGATTACCTTTTTGGTATTACCAGCATGACATATGTTATGACTGTTAATATATTTTATGGTAAATGTAGGGCATGCATTTATTCATCATCATCCTAAAAAAGAGGCTGACCCAGGGTTCTAGTAGTTCGGATTCTGGGTCAGTCTCTTTTTATTTTGCAAATATTAATTATCGGTAAGATCTTTTAGATAGAGGTCTGTAGCGTTAAGCTTTAGATGAAGTGTAAATAGATATAGAATCGTAGAATAATTAAGAGCTTTTAGATTTAGAATTTGCTTTGGGTTTACATAAATCGTAAGGTGTAATTAGATAGTTGTTTTTCTTTGAATCTATTTTTAGATGTATGAATTTTAAGTCATTTAAAAAAAATGATTGACGATGAATTCCATACATGATATTATTATTTCAGTTGAGACGCGGGAGTGGCGGAATTGGCAGACGCACCAGACTTAGGATCTGGCGCCTTACGGCGTGGGGGTTCAAGTCCCTTCTCCCGCACCAACTTTATTGCACCTTTAGAGGTGTATTTTTTTTGCCTAAAATTAAGTATTAACTTGGATATTTATATCGATAAACACATATAATTTGATAGGAAGATAGGTACAGATTTAACTACTACGTTATATGTTATAATAAATGAGTTAGAACTATTTAAATAATACAATCATAGTAATACTATATGGTGCAGTATGGATAATACATTAACAAAACTGCTTTCACAGAACCCATCCTTTGTGGATGGGCTAAACGCATTTCAGCGTAAGGGAAAGTCAGTCATATATGGTCTTAGTGGATCTCAAAAAGGTTTCCTCTTAAGCCAAGCTTTTTCTGCAGGTCTTAAAAAGCCTGTAGTCATCGTAGTCCATGATAAGGATCATAAGGAGATGTGGGAGCGAGATTTAGCTTTCTTTTGGCCTAATGTGCCAGTCCAATCATTTCCTATAACAGATCATGTAGACTTTACAACTGTAGCACGTAGTCTTGAAGACCAAGGTGCACAAATGCGAGCTTTAGCATTATTAGCATGGCAAGAGCCGGCAGTAGTCATTGCCAATGCTGAAGAGGCTACACAGTATGTTGTATCTCCTCATTATTTAAAGGGGCAATCGTTACATTTTGCTTTAAATGATGCGATTGAACGTGATGTAGCCCTTGAACAGCTCGTAACAATTGGATATGAACGCGTAGACCAGGTGGAACAACGTGGTCATTTTGCCGTGCGGGGGGATATCTTAGATATATATCCTGTTAATAGTGAGCATCCGATTCGTATTGAATTCTTTGGCGATGAAATCGATACATTGCGTTTCTTCTCCGTTGAGAATCAACGCTCTATTGAGCAAATCGAATCCTATACGGTAACTCCTTTCTTTCTTGGTAAAAGTGATGCGGAAAGTACTTTATTATCTTATGTGAAAGAGGGCACTCTGATTTATGATGAGCCAGGTCGTATTCAAGAGGCGTTAAAGAAATTCTTAAAAGAAGATCCTACACATCGGAAAAATCATTGTGATTGGAATGAACTACAACGCACTGTAGATTCTATGAATCAAGTGGCTTTCACATTTATGCAACAACGCTCTATCGGACTTGCAGGATTTAATCCTATTGGTATTCAAGGGAAGACGATGACGAGCTTTGAGCGTCAAATTCCCCTATTAACAGATGAAATAAAGCAATGGCATCGTTTAAATCACCAAGTGGTACTCGTACTAAATAATCAGCAACGACGAGAAGGTATTGAGCGTGCCCTTGAAGGGGAAAATATTGCATTTACTCATAGTGATACATGGATAGCAAAGCCTAATACTGTCGTTATTTTAAAAGGATTATTAACAGATGGTTTTGAATTGCCCAATAGCCATCTCGTAGTTGTCGTAGAAGGTAATATTTACGGACAACAAAAGCGCAAGCTTCGAAATAAGCCTAAAAAGGGCCAAGAGATCAATTATTTCACCGATTTAACACCTGGTGACTATGTAGTACATAGTATGCATGGTATCGGCAAGTATATTGGTCTCAAAACAATTGAAACGGAAGGCATTCACCGCGATTATATTGAGATTGCTTATGCTGGAACGGATAAACTGTTCTTACCAGCTAATAATTTAGATCAACTGCAAAAATATATTGGCAATGAAGGTGATGTGCCACGTATTAATAAGATGGGTGGTCGTGATTGGAGCAAGGTTGTTACAAAGGCAAAAAAATCTATTGATGATTTAGCAGATAAGCTCGTTGAGATATATGCACAACGAGAAATCACAGAAGGTTTTGCATTTTTGCCAGACCAACCATGGCAGCAAGAGTTTGAAGATGCATTCCCATATGAGGAAACGGAAGACCAATTACAGGCTACCGCAGAGATTAAAGAATCCATGGAAAGACCTGTTCCTATGGATCGCCTGCTCGCTGGTGATGTAGGATTTGGTAAAACGGAAGTGGCTATGCGCGCCATTTTCAAGGCCGTTATGAGCGGAAAACAAGTGGCAGTACTTGTACCAACTACGGTTTTAGCACAGCAACATTTCCAAACTTTTTTGAATCGCTTTGCTCCATTTGGGGTAAAAGTAGATGTGCTTAATCGATTCCGAACTACATCAGAGAAAAAACAAATTCTTAAAGGCGTAGAGGATGGATCTATTGATATTCTCATTGGAACCCATTCATTACTTAACAAAAAGGTGGTATTCAAAGACTTAGGAATGCTTGTTGTAGACGAGGAGCAACGTTTTGGGGTAGCACAAAAAGAAAAGTGGAAAGAGTGGGCTAGCAATATCGATGTACTCACTTTGAGTGCTACACCGATTCCGCGGACTTTACATATGTCCCTCGTTGGCGTTCGAGAAATGTCTGTTATCAATACTCCGCCAGAGGAGCGTTTGCCTGTTCAAACCTATGTGGTGGAATATGATATGAATCTCATAGCAGATGCTATCAAACGAGAACTTGCAAGAGGTGGACAGGTTTATTTCGTATATAATCGGGTCGCATCCATTAATCACATGGGAGAACTATTAGAATCTGCATTACCTGGCTTGCGTTATGCTATTGCTCATGGACAGATGACAGGCCGTCAAATTGAGGAGATTATGACCGATTTCTATGAAGGCCATTATGATGTACTCTTGTCCACGAGCATTATTGAAACCGGTTTAGATATTCCTAATGCAAATACTATCATCATTTATGATGCGGATCGCTTAGGTTTATCTCAACTATACCAAATGCGAGGTCGGGTAGGACGCTCTCGTAGACGTGCTTATGCATACTTTATGTATCGGCCAGATAAAATACTTTCAGAGGCAGCTGAAAAGCGTTTAAAAGCCATAGAGGAGTTTACCGAGCTCGGCGCAGGATTTAAGTTAGCCATGAGAGATTTAGAGATTCGCGGTGCCGGCAATCTATTAGGTTCACAGCAACATGGTAATATCGCCTCTGTCGGCTTTGGTATGTACGTGAGCATGTTAGAAGAAGCGATTGCAAAGGCTCAAAATAAAGAGGTTGAGCGAGACGTATCTATTGATCCGGCCATCGATTTAGAGGTAGATGCTTTTATTGACGATGCGTATATCAAAGATAGTGCTCGTAAGATTTCTGTATACCAACGATTGTTACATATTAAATCTAAAGAGCAACTCGATGATATGACGGATGAGCTCATTGATCGCTTCGGTACACCAACCGATCCAGTAGATCGTTTGTTGCGCATTGCTCAAATTAAAGAGCAAGCGCGCATACTGGGCATTAAAAGTATCGTCCGTAGAGATAAGCAGCTCACCATCCATTGGTATGACGATTCTAAAATGGCCGATTGGGACATGGGGGCTGTACGAGAAGATTTATGGAAAAAAATGAAGTTTATGGACACCAAGCCAGCCACATTATATGTGAATCTTAATGGCATGAAAGGTTCTGTTTTGACCATTACGGAAGCGGTGATAAAGGCTCTTAGCCACAAGTCACCGACTAAGGAGGGCCTATGAATCGATTTTTAAAAGGAGCCATGATTTTAACCTTAGCCGGTATTATCGTGAAGGTCATCGGTGCGTTTAGTAAGGTTCTTATTGCACGGATTTTAGGTGGTGAAGGAATTGGCCTATATATGATGGCCTATCCAATCTATCAAATTATCGTTAGTATTTCTGCTGCAGGTATTCCTGTAGCCATATCTATTATGATTGCAGAGAAACTTGCTAATGATGATATGCGAGGCGTACAACAAGTATTTTCCGTATCTTTAAGGGTACTCGCTATATTAGGGCTGGTATTTAGTTTGGCCTTATATGGTAGTGCGCAATGGCTCGTAGACAATCAAATCATCACCGATCCACGTGCTTTAATTGCTATTCAGTTATTATCTCCAGCCATTTTTGTAGTGACCATCCTGAGCTGTTTTAGAGGGTATTTCCAAGGTTTCCAGTATATGGTGCCTACTGGTACGAGTCAAGTATTTGAACAAATCTTTCGCGTGTCTTCTATGGTAGGTTTTGCATACTACTTCATTGATCGTGGACTCCATTTGGCGGCAGGTGGTGCGACCTTTGCTACATTCCCAGGCGTATTGGCAGGGTTACTGGTATTAATTTATTTTTACTACCGACAACGCAATGTTCGAGAGAAGATGCTTTCACAACAGAATCCTAATGCTATTTGTGAAAGTAATGGCACCGTAGTTAAACGCTTGTTTAGCCTTGCTATACCTGTTTCTATGGCGAATATTATGCTTCCTATGGTATCACTCATTGATACATTTATCGTCCCAAAACGATTGATGGATATTGGATACTATCTCAATGAAGCAACCACACAATTTGGCTATTTAACGGGGATGGCAACATCTCTGATTGGGTTGCCAATCATTCTAACTACGTCCTTAGCCGCTAGTCTTGTGCCAGCCGTATCTGAGGCCCATACTCAAGGTGATGTACATCGCATCGTGAAACGAGCGGAAACGGCGATTAAAATTGCTAATATGTTTACGATTCCAGCCTGTATTGGTCTCTGTGTACTAGCTACGCCAATATCGCAATTAATATATGCAACACCCCACGCAGGGCCTGTTATTGCTGTTATTAGCTTGAGTATTGTGTTCCTCGGATGGCAGCAGGTTACTGCAGGTGTTTTGCAAGGGTTAGGAAGGACAGTAATTCCTATGGTGTCGATTTTTATCGGCTTATTAGTGAAGACATTCTTAGATTATGAATTGACAGGCAGTGTTGAGTTGGGCATTAATGGTGCCGCTTGGGCGACGAATTTAAACTTTGCTATTGCAGCGCTTATTAATTATATTTTTGTAAAAAGATATGTAGGTTCGGTACTCAACACATTAGAGTTATTAAAAATAATAGTATCTGCCATGGCCATGGGCGGTGCTACACAAGTCATCTATGTGAGCACTGTTGACTTATTAGGTAATGGTGGCGCTGTGGCTGCAGCAATTGTAGTGGCTATTTTTGTATATGGTTTATCGTTATGGCTTACTAAAGCTGTCGTAAAAGATGATATATACCATTTCCCAATCATAGGCAAGCGCTTACAAGCTCGACGCAATAGGGAGGAAGCAAAGCTATATGAAGAACAATATTGATATTCAACCTTTAGTCGATGTAGTGAAAACTTTGCGTGCACCAAATGGCTGTCCTTGGGATCAAAAGCAAACGCATGAATCTTTACGTCGCTATTTTATAGAGGAAACTTACGAAGTGGTAGATGCCATTGATAATAAAGATATGCCGAATCTTCGTGAAGAGTTAGGTGATGTATTATTGCAAGTTGTCTTTCACAGTCAATTGGCAGAGGAGGCTGGTTATTTTACACTTCAAGACGTAATTAATGATGTCGCTGAAAAAATGATTCGTCGTCATCCTCGTGTTTTTAGCCCAGAAAATAATGAAAAATCATACACTTGGGATGAATTAAAGGCACAAGAAAAGAAAAATATTCAAAATTCTGTATTGGATGGTGTATCGAAAAGTTTACCTGCTTTAATGGCGGCTTATAAGCTCCAAGAAAAGGCTGCAAAGCTAGGATTTGACTGGGATGAGCTTGATCCTGTTTGGGCTAAAGTTTCCGAAGAAATGGGGGAATTTAAGGAGGCTATTGACCAAAATGATAGAGAAAATATGGAAAAAGAAGCAGGAGATGTGCTTTTTTCCTTGATTAATCTATTCAGATGGTATAAAATAAGCGGTGAAAATGCACTAAATCGCACAAACACAAAGTTCCGACAGCGTTTTTTACATGTAGAAGCTTGTGTTAACCAAAGCGATCGCTCATGGGAAGACTTTTCATTAGCTGAGCTCGATGCTTTTTGGGAGGAGGCTAAAGTGCAGGAAAAGTAACCTAGAGGTTTATACACTTCTAAGGTATTGTAATTTTAAGGAGGTTCTGTCATGAACAAAACAGAATTAATCGCAAGTGTTGCACAAAAAACTGAATTAACTAAAAAAGATGCTGAAAAAGCAGTAAAAGCTGTATTTGACACAGTAGCTCAAGAATTGGCAGCTGGTGGCAAAGTACAAGTTATCGGCTTCGGTACTTTCGAAGTTCGTGAACGCGCAGCTCGTGAAGGCCGTAACCCACAAAACGGTAAAACTATCACAATTGCAGCTTCCAAATCCCCTGCATTCAAAGCTGGTAAAGGTTTGAAAGAACAAGTTAACGCTGCAAAAGCTAAAAAACGCAAAAAATAATCCATATTGGATGCGAAAGAGACCTTTCGAGGTCTCTTTTTTTTATCTATTTATGGTATAATGCACAGAGAAAGGGTGCATTATGAATAACAAAACATCAAGGAAGGTTCTCATCGTGTCTGCCTCAATCGGCACTGGACATATGCAAGCCGCAAGAGCCATAGAAGAATATTGGAAAGAAAAAGAGCCACAAGCATCGATTACCCATGTTGATTTTCTTGATACAGAAACTATGTCTGTAGAGCATTTAATTAAGGGTACCTATATCAAGATGATTGACGTATTCCCCATGCTCTATGATATGATTTATCGCGTATCGAAAGGGGAAAAACGAGGTACCATTATGCAAACCGCATTGTCGTACCTACTTAAAAGCCGCATGCTTAAACTAGTACAACAAGAAGAGCCAGATGTAATGGTCTTTACACATCCATTTCCTTGTGGGGCGGCATCGATTTTAAAACGTCAAGGTCATATAGATGTGCCACTAGTGGCTATTATGACAGATTTTAGTAGTCATCAGTTTTGGCTCTATCCACAGATTGATGTTTACTATGTTGCAACAGAATCTATGGTACCTGAAATGGTAGCTTCAGGTATCGATGAATCTCGTATTCATGTATCTGGCATTCCAGTGCGGCGATCTTTTTTTCGTGATGCTATTGAAGAGTATAGCTTAGAGGAACCTGTGAAAGTTCTTGTTATGGGTGGTGGCCTGGGTCTAGGCTCTCTTGAGACGGCTTTAAAACATCTAGATGAAGTAAATGGTATTGGTGAAATTACCGTTGTAGCCGGACAAAATACGTCTCTTTACGAATCGTTAGTTGTCCTTAGTGAATCTATGAAGACGAAGACCACCGTATATGGTTATACTACCAATATTTCTGAGCTCATGAAATCATCGTCTTTGCTCGTTACAAAACCTGGTGCATTGACCTGTATGGAGGCTGTTACAATCGGATTGCCAATGGTATTCTTTAATGCTATCCCAGGGCAGGAAGAGGCAAATGCAGAACTGTTAGAGCAACGGGGGTGTGCTCGTTGGGCTCGCGATATTCACAACTTAGAAGATGTGGTAACTGCACTGTTAATTAATTCTCCGCGACTTCAACAAATGTCTGAGCGAGCTCGCGAATGGCATGTGGATGGGGCTGCTGATATCGTAAATAGTCTCATTGAAATTTTAGATGCTAGTGCACAAGATGAGCTTGTGAAAGCTCAAGAGGCAATTAGCTAACCAATATAGAAAAAGCGATGACCTAAAGGGCCATCGCTTTTTTCTATTGATACTGTTCAATATGTTCTTTTCGAAGTTTTTGTAATGTGACTAAGAAAGCATCCGTACTTTCTGCACCATCCAATAAATCTTTTAATTGGTAAGAGTCATCAAGGGTAACACTCCATTGGAAGGAGTCGTTATCGTCGTACACATTGAATACGACTGGTGTCTCTAAGTCCTCTGGCATATAGCCGTCATCATCGGACACAGTTGCATACGTGCCATCCTCTAAGAGCTCAGTAAATAATGTGTCATACCCATCAATGTCGATAAGTTCAAAGTTGATACTTTCATAAAAGTCTAAAACCATATCCGTCGCCATGTGGACCTCCTCATGAATATATATGTTACGTTTATTCTACTGAGGGCGCCTGTTACTGTCAATGGTAATGTGTAGTATAATAAATAACAGAATTACAAAATAGGAGCGGAATATGAACGTTATTAGTTTACAGAACATAGAGAAATCATATGGCACAAGGCTGTTGTTTAAAGAGGTGAGTATGACTTTTACCACGGAAAAACGATTAGGTCTTGTGGGTATCAATGGAACGGGTAAGTCTACATTTCTAAAAATATTAGCAGGACAAATGGAAGCTGATAAAGGCACCATTGAGCGTAATGGTAAGGCTAGCATTTATTACTTAGCGCAGACACCTGATTTTGATGCGGAAGCTACTTTGCTTGAGGCCGTTCTTGATGGAAATCATCCTCGGTTGCAAATGGTAAAAGCTTTTGAACGTATTAGTCGTGAGTATCGCCAAATGCAAGAGTCTGGTAAAGACGATGCTAAAATATCTCGCAACTATATGAATGCATTGGAGCAAATGGATCAACAAGACGGGTGGCAGGTAGAGCAAGAGGCGCGCATTATTTTATCTAAATTGGGCTTTCCTGATGTGGAGCAAAAGGTAGCTATGTTATCAGGAGGGCAAAAGCGTCGTCTTGCATTGGGGCAAGCATTGCTATATCCATGTGATCTTTTATTACTAGATGAGCCGACTAACCATTTGGATGAAGATAGTATTGATTGGCTAGAGTCGTATTTGAGTGTACGTCAAGGAGGATTATTAATCAGTACCCATGATAGATATTTCCTCGATTCCGTATGTAATGGTATTTTAGAGCTATCAAATCGTCATATGTATCAATACGATGGCAATTATGAAGAATTTATTGCCTTGAAAGCTGATCGAGAGGCTCGTGAAGCTGCTACGGAAGAAAAACGACGTCAATTTTTAAAACGAGAAATCGAATGGGTACGTCGTGGTGCTCTGGCTAGAACTACAAAACAAAAGGCTCGTCTTGACCGTTACGAAAAATTAAAGAATATGGAGAAAACCCGCCGGCCGGATCAAATGGATCCTATTGCGCTGAAGACACGTTTAGGAAAAACCATCTTTGATATTGAGCATTTAGAGTTTTATTTTGATGAACGTCCTATGATTAAGGACTTTACCTATCACGTGGTACGCCATGATCGTATCGGTATAGTAGGACCCAATGGTGTTGGTAAATCTACCTTTATGAATATCCTTGATGGCACCTACGAAGCGACGAGAGGCACTATTGGTAAAGGTGAGACCGTTCGCATTGCTCATTTTAAACAAGAGCTACCTGAATTTGATGAAGATATGCGCGTTCTCGATTATATTCGTGAGGACCACTCTTATATGGTACTCGGTGATGGGTCTACATTGAGCGCAGGACAAATCCTTGAGCGATTCCTTTTTACCCCAGAATTACATGGTGTACCGATTCGAAAACTCTCTGGCGGGGAACGTCGTCGTTTATACCTCTTAAAATTGTTGATGAGCGCCCCTAACGTATTATTGCTGGACGAACCGACGAATGATCTTGATATTCCAACATTGGAGGTATTAGAGGATTTCCTTGACTCCTTTAGTGGCGTCATCATCACCGTTTGCCATGATCGGTACTTCCTAGACCGCGTAGTGGATAAACTGTTTGTCTTTACAGGCGATGGGCATATTGAAATCGTTCATGGCTCGTATTCTGACTACAAAGATGCTCTTGATGAAAGTAGTGGCAGCAAGCGCCCATTCTATATGCCAAATGATAATATACCGGCTAATTCCAAAGCGGTACGAGCTGTAAAAGGTGGAGAGGCTGATAGCGATGACTCTGTTGATAATCAATCTAATAGGGTAGATACCCTTGGAAATGATAATGTTGTAGCTAGTGATGAAACAGATACTTTCAAAGAAATACCAAAGAAGGGTCTCAATAAAGCAGAAGAAGCGGAGTATGCCAAAATTATGGATGAATTGCCTAAGCTAGAACATTTAGTGAAGGGCCTCGATGTTATGATAAGCCAAGTGGCTACTGATTATGAAAAAATGCAGTCACTGATGGAGGAACGAGAAGAAACACAGACTCAAATAGATGCGCTCACTGAACGGTGGATGGAATTAGAGGAACGCCTATAACTCCTTTTATCATGCTATTTTTTAATATCTGTTATGCAAAGGAATTACGTGTAAGTTTATTGATAAAACTCACAATGTATAGTATAATTTCTACGATTAACGATAACAACGTTACCTAAGTAGGAGGAACTCATGAGTAAGTACCAATTTTTAGACCGTCGCGTGCCAATTGAAGACGGAAATATTGCATTAGTACAAGATTTAACTAAATGTAAAAACTGCTCCTTATGTCGTAAAGCTTGTGCTGTAGATATGGGTGTATTTGATTATTATGATTTAACAACAAATGGGGATCATCCAATTTGTATTCATTGTGGTCAATGTGCGTCTATTTGTCCATTTGATTCCATTAATGAGCGCTCTGAAATTGATGAAGTAAAAGCAGCTATTGCTGACCCTAATAAAATCGTCATTTTCCAAACTGCGCCTGCCGTACGTGTTGGTTTAGGCGAGGAATTTGGCCTTGAGGCTGGTACGTTTGTAGAAGGTAAAATGGTGGCTGCTCTTCGTAAATTGGGTGGCGACTATATTCTTGATACAAACTTTGGTGCGGACATGACTATCATGGAAGAAGCATCTGAGTTATTAGAACGCGTTATTAATAGTGATGCAGTATTGCCTCAATTCACATCTTGTTGTCCTGCTTGGGTTAAGTTTGCGGAAACATTCTATCCAGAATTCTTGCCAAACTTATCTACGGCTAAGAGCCCGATTGCTATGCAAGCGCCTACACAAAAAACTTATTTTGCTGAAAAAATGGGCCTTGATGCAAAACAAATTGTTGCTGTTGCAGTAACACCATGTACAGCTAAGAAGTTTGAAATTCGTCGCGATGAAATGAATTCCTCTGCGGAATACTGGGATACACCAGAAATGCGCGATACAGATTACTGTATTACTACACGGGAACTTGCAAAATGGTTGCGCGCAGAAGAAATCAACTTTGATGATTTTGAAGATTCTGCTTTTGACCCATTGATGGGTGAAGCTTCTGGTGGTGGTATCATTTTCGGTAACACTGGTGGTGTTATGGAAGCGGCTATGCGTGCGGCTTACAAGATGGCGACAGGTGAAGATGCACCTCAAACATTGATTCCATTCGAAGCTATTCGCGGCATGGACGGTGCTCGCGAAGCAGACGTAGTGATTGGCGATAAAACATTACACGTAGCGGCAGTTCATGGTACAGGTAATTTGCGTAAGTTCATCGAACGCATGCGTGCAGAAAATATCCATTATGACTTCATTGAAGTAATGGCTTGTCGTGGTGGCTGTATCGGTGGTGGTGGTCAACCACGCGTTAAATTACCGATGGCTGACAAAGCTCGTGAAGCTCGTATTGCTTCCTTGTATACTCGCGATGCAGAAGTAACTGTAAAAGCTGCTTGTGATAATCCAGATATCCAAAAATTGTATGCTGAGTTCTTTGATGGCAAACCAATGAGCCACAAAGCACATCATATGTTACATACTACCTTTGTAAATCGTTCTGAAGATTTAGGCCCTAATGGCGCTTGTACGCCTGCTACATGCCCTACATCCGTACCTAATTTGAAAAAGGCGGCAGAGGCGGCTAAAGCGGCGGTGGAAGCTAATAGCTAAGAGTTGATGGTTATTAGTTAATAAAAAGCATAAAGATAGCTAAGAAATATATAGCAGATAGTTGATATGTTAGTCAGCTATCTGCTTTTTTATCTATTTTATATAGTGGAAATATGGTCAATAAAAGTTTTCACAGATGTAGATTCTATATATGCCATATACGCATAGGGGTTAAAATATAGAGATTGGTAAATTGGTTTAGGAATTATCTGTAGTATGCTATAATTAAATTGTTATTATAGAAGCAATCAATACTGGTTCGGGAGGATCTTCATGGCTTTTAAATTAAAAGGAAAAGAAGAAAAATTTTTCAGTATTTTGGAAAAGCATGCTGCACTAACTTATGAAAGTGCGGAAATGATGGAACGCGTGTTTAAGGGGGATATCTCTAAGGAAGAGGCATTTCTTGAAATTGATACAAAGGAAAAAGCTGCCGATGAATTAGTAAATGAAACTGTAGAGCGTTTGCGCAAAACATTTATCACTCCAATGGATCGTGAGGATATTCAGCTTTTGATTGACCAACTGGATACTACATTGGATAATATCAAAGAAATCATGGATAAAATGGTTATGTATCACGTTGGCAAACCAAGTGATGGTGCTATTCGCATGAGTGAAATTGTTGTTAAATGCGTTAAGCATATCAACAAATCCATTGGTTATATGGGGAGTCTTAAAAAGGATCATGTGAAGGTAGAGGGGCGTGTTCACCAAGTATTGAAACTTGAGTCTGAAGCGGATAATATTTATCATGAAGAAATGGCTAAGCTCTTTACAGAGTGTACAGATCCAATTGAAATTATCAAATGGAAGGAAATCCTTAGCGCTATGGAAGATGTAATCGATGGCTGCGAAGATTTGGTTGGTACATTCCGCCGGGTAGTATTGAAGTATGCTTGATGCTCATTATTTAGTATGGCTAGTTGTATTTTTAGCATTAGCCTTTGACTATATCAATGGCTTTCATGATACGGCGAATGCCATTGCCACATCCGTTTCTACACGAGCTATTGAGCCTAAAAAGGCAATTATGATGACCGCTGCTCTCAATTTTTTGGGTGCAATGGTTAGTACAGGTGTTGCAAAGACTATCGGTGGTGATATAGTAATGTCGCCATCTCTTATCGATAGTGGTATTATTTCTGCAGCCCTTATCGGTGCCATTACATGGAATCTTTTAACTTGGTATTGGGGAATTCCAAGTTCCTCATCTCATGCTTTGATTGGTGGTATCATCGGTGCTGTGGGTTGGTCTGTAGGATTTGACGCATTGAATGAGGCGGGGATTTTAAAAATCTTTTTGTCTCTTATTTTATCTCCGATTGTAGCCATGATTGGTGGCTATATTGTGATGAAAGTATTGTTGCTTATTTTCGGTAGATTTTCTCCAATTGCTTTAAATGATCGATTTAGATCCATGCAAATTGTATCAGCAATTATGATGGCATTTTCTCATGGCTCTAATGATGCACAAAAAGCGATGGGGATAATCACATTAACCTTACTTAGCGGTGGTTTCATCGATACATTAGATGTACCGATTTGGGTAAAACTTTGTTGTGCTACTGCAATGGCTATGGGTACTGCTGTAGGCGGTTGGAAAATTATCTCTACAATGGGTACCAAGATTTTCAAACTAGAAACTATTAATGGGTTCGCTGCTGATTTAAACTCGGCGATTACTATTTTTACAGCTACATTCTTACATTTGCCTGTAAGTACTACACACGTAGTAAGTGGTTCTTTACTAGGTGTGGGCTCTTCTAAACGTATTAAAGCCGTTAACTGGGGCGTAGCAAGATCTATGGTTATGGCTTGGTTTGTAACGATTCCATTATCTGGCATCGTTGCTGCTATTGCTTATGAAGTAGGTCACTTACTATTTGGCTAATTCATATACTTTTTATTATAGTAAAAAAGACTGCAAACGCAGTCTTTTTTGTTTATCAAAATATTCTTGCTATATTGTCATATTTATAAATAATTTGCTTTTCTATTTTAAAATTCTATTTACTATATATGTACGTGATAGTATCTAAATAGTCTAAAAATATAGAAATAAACTGGTTTTTAAATACTATATTCTATAAAAGAGATTTATCTATATTTGGCAACATTAATGTTACAATTCAAGTTGAATAGGGAAAAATACTTATAAATATGTGTTTTGTTGATTATGCATTTTACTAATAAATGAAGTTTATTACTAATTTATAGGCTGTTAAGAGGCTGTTTAAAGTGAATGGCTATTGCATACTTATGTATACGAGGTTATACTATCGGTAGAAGGAGTTTTTCAAGTGAAAAGTGAGGTATGTATATGGCATGGGGTGGATCTAGACGCGGTGCCGGGCGCCCACGTAATCCTATTAAACGTATTGGTAGAACCTTTCGACTCAGTGATGAAGAGTTTCTTTCGCTAAAGCCATTGATCATGGCTATTAAGGCAAATAATGATAAACGATATAGGCAACAATATAGTCGAGAAGTATAAATAATCAGGCATTGTCACAGCATATACAATTTAATACATTTTAAATCTATTTTACAATAATTCATTATTTCTAAATCTTTCAACTACAACACATCTTTACTCTCTAAACAATATGCTGTGTGCAATACAAGTAGTACGAAAAGGTCCCAATTCATTTGAATTGGGACCTTCTTCGTTATATATAATATACAAAACATATTACATATATTACTCTATATCTTGTTATATTAAATTAGTCTACTTTGATGCCGTGAATTTCTTCGGCTAAACGTTTTAAAGCATCGACGGTACGTACACCAGGTGTGATTTCAGAAAGTTTTACACGAATGAAGTGACCTTCTTTAACGGCTGTGATGTCTTGAAGTTGAGGGTTAGCCTTGATTTTTTCAATTTTTTGTTGGAAATCATCGTCGTTGCGGATAGAATTGCCATAGTCAGCGATAATAATATAATCAGGGTTTTGTGCAATTACTGTTTCCCAAGAACCTTTAGCCCATGTTTTATCAACGCCTAAGCCGCTCATTACATTATCAGCACCGATAAGTTTTAAGATGTTAGTAGTATAACCTTCGAATGCTGTGAATGGTTGACCGTCTTCAGAGTCATAAATGAAAATGCGTTTACGAGGTAAGTCTTTTAGTTTATCCTGGATAGCTGCCAATGTTTTACGTTGACCTGAAACCCATTCTTCAGCTTTAGGTTTTACGCCGAAAATCTCACCCAATTTAATCATGTCGCTGAAGTTGGTTTCTAGGTCAGCCTTAGTAGATAACATGGATTCAGGGATCCAAATATTAACCTTTTGGGAAATCATTTTATCTGCAGGAATGGCTCGTTTGCTGAAAGAATCAGGCCATCCTGTAGCAAAGTCAGGCTTTACGGACATAAATACTTCATAGGAAGGCCATTTTTCAGATAATACTTTTACTTTGTCGTAAGCTGCTTGTAAAGGTGGGTAGATTTCTTCTTCTTTGAAAGCGGTCCCAGCCATTTTGTCTTCAAGTCCTAATTGTAACATCATTTCCGTTGTTGCTTGGGACATGGACACGGCATGAGTTGGGGCGGATTTTACGGCAAAGTCTGTTTTTGTACCGTCAAATGTTTCACTCCATGTTACAGAGGGTCCATTATCCGCTGTAGTTTTTGTAGTATCAGAACCACAACCAGCAATAGCGAATGTAGCACATGTCATTGCGATTAATAATAATTTTTTTGACTTTCTTAAATTCTGAAACATAGTAAGTCCTTTCTTTACTAATTAATAATATAAATGATAGCGCCCTTCATCCCAAGAGGTTTTGAAAGGAACTTCAAAAATTGGTTCAAGAATTTCAGGTGTGAGCACCTCGGTAGGGGAACCTTCTTTTAGGATAGTTCCGTTATTCATGATGACTATATGATCGCAATATTGAGCCGCTAGATTCAAGTCGTGAAGGACTACAATCGTAGTGCCTTTAAAAGCCCGTAATTGTTCCATTAGCGCCACTTTGTACTTCATATCTAAATGATTAGTAGGTTCATCTAAAAGAAGTATTTGAGGTTTCTGGGTTAAGGCTTTAGCAATGAATACGCGTTGCTTCTCACCACCTGATAAATGATGAATTTCTTCATTTGATAAATGGGTGATGCCTACTTCATTCATATAATGCTCTGCAATTTTAACATCCTCAGAACTATAGGTGCCAAAGTGTTGTTTGTACGGATATCGGCCCATGAGAACGATATCTTTTACGAGAAAATCATCGATCATAGCGTCTCTAGATTGTGTTAAGACTGCTACCAATTGAGCAAACTCGCGACCTTTATAAGACTCTAAAGGTTTTTCGTTTAATGTGATTTTGTTTTTTGACGGATGAAGTCGATATAGATGGCTAAGTAGCGTAGACTTACCACATCCATTTGGTCCAATTATGGCTGTTATTTTATTGGTAGGAAATGTTACAGAAATATTCTTTAACACTTCTTTGGTTTCATAAGAAAAAGACAGCTGATTAATTTGATACATAGTATCTCCTATAGATATGATATACACTAACCATTGTGTTTATAACGATTCATGATAATCCAAATGAAGAGTGGAGCCCCCAATAAAGATGTAAGCACACCAATAGGGATTTCTTCTGGACTGTAGAGTGCTCTCGATAATACGTCTGACCAGATCATAACGATGCTACCTATGAGTGCACTAAATAGTAATGTATGTTTATGTTTAGGTCCGCCTATAATCCGAGCAAGGTGAGGGATGATAAGGCCGATAAAGCCAACTACACCAACCTTTGATACTAGTGTGGCGATCACAATAGAGGATATGACAACAATACTTAATTGTAACTGCTTAACGGAAAGGCCCATTTGTGCTGCTTCATGATTACCGAGTAGCAACACATCAAGGTCTTGATTGAACGTATAGATATATAGCATAAATAAGGTTATGATGATTGCTGTTAATGGTAAATCACTCCATTGTATGCCTGCAAAGCTGCCAAGTAGCCAGAACATAGCACTTCGCACTTGAGCTTCGTGTTTGGCTCCGTAAATAATCATCATTGTTAAGGCTGAGAATACACCAGTCATACCCATACCTATGAGGATAAGTTTTACGGGGCTGTTGCTTTTACCAACACATAAGAGGACTAATATAATTGAAAGTGCTGCGCCTAGGGCCGCAAAAATAGGCGTATTGTACTGGCCTAAGAATGGTAGGCCACCCATGATAATAGCGAAAACGGCACCTGTGCTTGCGCCAGAAGAAACACCTAATACATAGGGATCTGCGAGGGCATTGCGTGTGACAGTTTGCATTAATAGACCTACAAGTGATAGACCTATACCTGTTAGAACAGAGTAAATAAGTCGTGGTAAGCGGATATCTGTAATAATCGTATCAGTCATAGATGCTGTAGTATTTGCATCAATCATAGACATAAGTGCTGAAATAATTTGGTCTAGAGAAATGAATTTAGCGCCAAACTGTAAAGCTGTTACTAATGAAATACAGAGGATTAGACAGAGTACAAATACTTTTACCGAAGTCTGCATAAAATCTCCTTATTCTATTTTTTATTTAGGTAGTTTAAGTCTTATCTAAGTATAGAGAATTTTCAATATACATACAATATTAATACCTGTATAGGTATTATACGTATAAGGGTTTATTAAATTATAAATAGCAAAATCTTATGTTAGCTTTATTCATTTTTATAAGTTCATTGTTATTTTGATATATGAAAAATTTATTATAATAGCTATAATAGAATTATATGTACAGAAGTACGTTTAGGAGGTGTTAGTTTGATACAAGATTTATTATCTGAGGATAATGTATCCTTTCATTATCCCGCTGAGACGTGGGAGGATGTTATTCGTCATGGTGGTCAACTGATGGTTGATGCGGGTTTTACGGATCCATCTTATACAGAGGCTATGGTTGAAGTAGTTCGCGAAATGGGCCCATATATCGTATTGGCTCCAGGTCTTGCTATGCCACATGCTCGCCCAGAACATGGTGCAAAGCGTGTAGGAACGGCTTTGGTGACATTGGAAAAACCATTGAATTTTGGCAGTCCTGATAATGACCCTGTATCTGTCGCATTATTTTTATGTGCTCCCAACAAAGATGAGCATATTCAATTGTTAACAGATATTGCCACTTTATTTGAGGATGAAGAATTCTTAGATGCGGCCGTTGACTTTGAAAGTATCGATGATGTTCAAGCATTCCTGGCAGAGCATTTAGACGAGCAATAATACGTTTAGAAGGAGGCAAGTATGATTTCTGTATTAACTGTATGTGGTAATGGTATTGGTTCTAGCTTGATGTTAAAAATGAAAATTGAAGAAATTTGTGCTGAAAATGGTATCGATGCACAAGTTGAATCTATCGATTTTAACGCGGCTCAAGGTCGTAAGGCAGACCTCATTGTAACTGTGAAAGAGTTGGCTGAACAATTTGACGATAAAAATGTTGCTATTGTTCGTAGCTATATTAATAAAAAGAAGATTACAGAAGATGTTCTTGAAGCATTAAAACAAGCTGCTCAATAATATGTAACAATTATATAGGAGGTAGTGCCATGGAAATGGTATTAGAGTTCTTGCGTGATGTGCTGTCTCAACCGGCACTTTTGATTGGTATTATGTCATGTATAGGCTTGATTGCCTTGAAACGTCCGTTTCATAAAATAATGACGGGTACATTAAAACCTATTCTCGGGTATTTAATGTTAGCTGCAGGTGCGGGTGTTATCGTTAGCAATCTTGACCCATTGGGAAAAATGATTGAACATGGATTCCATATTACTGGTGTAGTGCCAAATAATGAAGCTATCGTAGCTGTTGCACAAAAGGTACTTGGCGTTGAAACAATGTCTATTCTTGTTGTAGGCTTATTGATGAACTTATGTATTGCACGTTTCACCAAGTTTAAATATGTGTTCTTAACAGGTCATCACAGCTTATTTATGGCATGCCTTATGTCTGCCGTACTTGGTACAGCTGGTTTATCCGGCATGGAACTCATACTTGTAGGTGGTTTCTTAATGGGGGCTTGGTCTGCTATTTCTCCAGCTATTGGTCAAAGTTATACATCTAAAGTGACAGATGGTGATGAAATTGCCATTGGCCATTTTGGTAGTTTAGGCTACTATTTATCGGCTTGGGTTGCCAAATATGTTGGGAAAGCTGAAGATAGTACAGAAGATATTGAAATACCAGAAAAATGGGGTTTTTTACGGGACTCAACATTATCTACAGCATTAACTATGATTGTATTCTACTTAATTGCGGCTTTTGCGGCAGGTTCCGAGTTTGTAGCCACTTTATCTGGTGATATGAGCCCATATTTATACGCTGTTATGAGTGCTATGAACTTTGCTGTTGGTGTAACAATCGTATACTCTGGTGTGCGTATGATCTTAGGTGATTTAATTCCTGCATTCCAAGGCATTGCTACAAAAATTATCCCTAATGCAATTCCAGCTGTAGATTGTGCCGTATTCTTCACCTATGCTCCAACTGCGGTGGTATTAGGTTTCCTTAGCTCCTTTATAGGTGGTATTATCGGTATGCTTATCCTTGGTGCTGTAGGTGGCGTATTAATCATTCCTGGTCTTGTGCCACACTTCTTCTGTGGTGCCACTGCAGGTATTTATGGCAATGCTACTGGTGGCCGTCGTGGTGCAGCAGTAGGCGCTTTCCTAAATGGTTTGGCTATTACATTCTTGCCAGCTTTGGCGCTTCCTGTTCTTGGTCAATTAGGCTTCCAAAATACAACCTTTGGTGATGCGGACTTTGCCGTAATGGGTCTAGTATTAGGTAATGCTTATGAATGGGTAGGTATGGCAGGTATTTATGGCATTGTAGCTATTGCCGCTTTAGTACTCATTGTTCCTAACTTTATTAAAACAAAGGGTAAAGTTATTAACTACGTAGAAGAGGATTAATGAAAATAACTGAGCAACATCGTAATGTAGTTGTTCGATATGTATTCCTGACTATTGGGGCCATAAGTTTTGCCCTTGGTACAGCAGGTATCGTACTACCACTATTGCCAACAGTTCCTTTTTATATGCTAACGTTATTTTGTTTGGCTCGTGGATCTGAACGACTCCATAAAATGTTTTTGGCGTCTAGTTTATATCAAAAGACTGTTGCTGCTTATGAACGCGATAAAGCGTTGACATTGCGGGCAAAGTTGTCCATTCTCGTATCCGTTAGTGCCATAATGACAATTGGTGCCTATTTTAGTCAAGATATGCCTATTGCTCTAATGGTTATGGGCATTATATGGGTAGCTCATGTCATAGCAATAGCTTTTATTATTAAAACAAAAAAATAGAAACTTATATCCTTAGTTTTGAATATAGCCTCATGAATTAAGTTCTTGTAGTTTAATTTATGAGGCTTATTTTATAGCAAACTAACTATATCTTAATGATGATATTAATTATTCTATATTACTAAAGCTAACTAGCTTATATTTTTAAATATAAAATGAATTATTACTATTTTGAAGTTGACAATGACTATCAATAAGTATACTATAATATAATATTATTAATTTATGTTTATAGAATTTGTGTATATGGTGATAGTATGAATCCACATAATCATGCGGCCTCACATGCTGGAACATCTATGTCAAGGTATACGGTGTTTGACGGTATCGATCTAATGTTTCTAGATGTGAAGCAAGAGACGATTCAATTTTATGCTAAATCACATACCAAGACGTTTGCTATAAATCACTGTGAAGAGGGGCGCATAGAGTGCAAGTTTTCATCTGGTGAGTATTTATATATGGGGCCAGGGGATATGTCGTTAGGTTGGCATATACGCTCTGATTATCAACACGAAAATTACTTTCCTACAAAATTATTTAAAGGAATTGTATTATTAGTAGATGTTGAAAAAGCTCAACCCGTATTAGATGCACTTGTTAGTGATTCTCGAATTGATTTGACTGAGTTGGCCAATCGGTTTTGTGAGCATTCTGATTTTGGTATGATGATGGAAGAAACGGAAACTGTTCGTCACATTTTTTCCAGTTTATATAATGTGTCAGATCAAATAAAAGAGCACTATTTTAAATTAAAAGTGATTGAAATCTTTTTATTATTATCTGTTATCTCTACAGCTAATCCTGAAAAGAGAAGTACCTATAGAAAGCAACAGGTAGATATTGTAAAAGCTGTAAGTGAATATGTATCAACACAGTTTATGAAGCGTATTACTATTGATTCCTTGTCTGAACAGTTTGATATTCCTACATCTACCCTGAAACGTTGCTTTAAAGGTGTATTTGGTACAACCATACATCAATATCTAAAAGAATGTCGTATTAATGCGGCGAAGCGATTGCTTCAAGACTCAGATCAGTCTATTTTAGAAATCGCTAATGCGGTAGGGTATGAGAATGGTAGTAAATTTACTAGTGCATTCAAAGAGGCTACTGGTGTAACGCCAAGTGCTTATCGTAAGGTCTAAATAATTTGGACCTTATATTATCCTAGCTAAAAATTTTTGTGCTTTAGGCTAAGTTTGATAGTCTATGAAAATTAAATATTGTCCTAAACGTATATTTTTGGTCTATTCGGAGTAGATATGTATAATACACTTTGCTACTATTAAACTTGTAAATGATTTTCAATGTCATTTGGTTATAGTGGTAAAGTGTATTTTTATATGCATGGTTAAATATATGTGTGGAGGAAATTTAATGAATAGGAGTTGGGTGCGGGCAAGGAGATATGTCATACTATCCTGCGCAGTAGCGTGCTGGTTGCAAATGCCGGTGGTTATGGCGGACAATGCGACTGTAACAACCGATGTGGTTCATGTTCGCGGTACATGGGCTGAAGAGCAGGCAAAACAAGAGTCTCAACAGACGACGATTATCACGAAGAAGGATATTGTCAAAAAGCAGGCAAAATCCGTAGAAGATATTGTATTTTCCGAAACTGGCGTATCTAGAACCGTCGATTCGATGGGGCGCGTCGGCGTATCTATCCGTGGAGCGGATCCTCGTCATACCTTGATTCTTGTGGATGGACAGCCTGTGATGGGCGACCTTGCCAAATATCAAGGTGCTGGTGATGAATTACAACGTCTCGGTACAGAAAATGTGGAACGTATAGAAATTATCCAAGGTGCAGCCAGTGCTAAATACGGATCCGATGCCATCGGTGGTGTTATCAATGTTATTACCAATAAACCGCGTAAGACCGCTGGCCTTCAGTTTAATGGGGAAGGTCGTAGAACTAAAGGCGACGGTGATATCGTACCGTTTTCCAATTTCTTTATGCGCGCTGATTCCGGCTCATTAGGTAAGTTAAAAGTTAATATTCACGGTAGTAAACGTGATATTATGCCTATTTATGCTAGCGAGCGGCGTCGTATCAGCGCTATGACCAATGATGAAGATCACGGGTTTTTAAAGAATTCCCTACGATATTACGGTACAAATTCCAATATAGGTTTGGCCGCTACGTATGATATTAATGATAAACAGTCTTTGGGAGTCCGTATCGATAGGTATAATGAAGACTTGGAACGATATGTAAAGCGCAGTACTTCTTATTTGGAACCTCAGGTTCATTACAAACGGGATTTAGATAGGAACAATCTTAATTTGACGTATACTGGTCAGGACAATAAGAGTTCGTGGAAAGCGGAGCTGAATTATACTCGGACCAAAGAAGATGATGTAACATTAACCAGTGACTACGGGAACAGTACCTATGAAGGGAAAAATACATTAAACTATGTGGATAATGTAGATCATCGTCAATGGAGCGTAACACTCGGGGCAGATACGCAAGTCAATAAGAAACATCTCTTGTCTTATGGTATTGGGTTTATACGGGAGACAGGCGAAGGTAGCAGACTTAAAAATGCGCCTCATACCTATAAACGGCATATCGACCCCTGGGATTATGATAAAAGTCTGGCAGTAAAAAACGGTGTTCCCTCATCCACAATTTATGACCATTCTTTCAGAAAAAACGAGGCCGGTGTAGAGCAGTGGAATAAGGAGAAAGAATGGTATAACGGAGATAAAAGCAAGCCAAATACATTGCCGGAATTTACTTATGAAGAATATCTTCAATATTTGGATCCCCAGGCGGGGATTGATTCAGCGGCCGCAATGGGGCTTGTGGACGGCCCCGTGACGGAGCGTACGCTGAAAAAACGGAATCCTGAAGCTTATGCGCGATATCAGCAGTTTGCTAAACGTTTATTAGCGGAGAATAAAGAATTTATTGAAGACTATCATTTTAATAAGGAGGGCCGAAAAGATGAAAACGGTAAGTATTATCCAGCACTTTATGATGCCTATTTACCGAGCTTTTACTATGGCGCCGTACCGGATTTTGATTCTACGAAGTTGAAATTAAACGGAGCTTATTTTAAAGAAGAGTATTTAAAACGCGTTAATCAACAGACCGCAGGACGTGCAGAGATCAAGAAACAGAATTTCTTTATTCAGGATACGTGGCAGGTTAATAAAAATACTACTTTATCACCAATTATAAGACTGGATCATAGTGATTTATTTGGCTCCAACTGGTCGTTTAATTTCGGTATGACTCATAATGTACATGGAAATGTACACCGCAGATTAAAGGCTAATGTGGGTACCAGTTATACGGAACCTGGTATGGGCGAGCTGTATTATAACTGGGAAATGTATGGCCCAAATATTACAAATGCCACAATCGGTGGCGGTGAAGCCCGATTAGGTTGGTATTGGGTCGGAAATCCGAACCTTAAACCAGAGAAATCCATGAATTTCGACCTCTCTTTGGAAGGGGAAAATAAAAATACCTATGGTAAAGTAACCGTATTCCATAATAATATTCGGAATTATATGTCGATTTACAATACGGGATATTTGATGGATTTTTATCCTCAGTATGATGAATCTACCACATATGGAGCGGCGAAATTTGCTCATGCACCAGATATGATTTACAGTTTCCGTAATATCGGCAAGGCCCAAATTACGGGACTTCAATTTGAAGTTAAACAAACTTTGAATAAACACTGGAAGGCCCGTTTGGGATATACGTATTTACGAGCGCTTAATAAGAGCGATAAAGATATGCCTCGTGAATTACTGGATAAACCTCGTCATAAAGTGGATATCGGTGTGGATTTTGAGGATAAGGCTAGCGGATGGAGCGGTAGTCTGTGGGGAGATTATTATATTCATATGCTGGATAGTAACTCCTTGTCTGGTGGCGGTAATTATATGGTATCTTATATTGATCCTAATAATTCCGATCGTTCCGTTATCAGATATAATTTGAATAATAGAAAAACCGCCGATATGTATGAACATAAAACTTATGGCATATGGAATTTGATGATTCAAAAGAAGATTGATAAGGATTCACGAATCTATTTCGGTATTGATAATCTCTTTAATCATCGTGATGATGATCGGGCTTTATCGGCTCGAGTATATCGTATCGGATTAAATATGAAATTCGGTTTCGGTTCAGGTGAAAGTAAAACGAAACTTACGAAGGAGCAGTTTGAATCGTTACCTCCGGTTATGCTGCAGGATTTTATTACGCGTCCTTTCGATACAGACAGAAAACGAGGTATGGAACTTGTAGGTGATTATCGTGTACGTAATGACAGTCATCTTGGATCTGATCGTCCTGCTACGCGGGTGACTGCTACAAGTTACGTATCCGACGAGGCCGCAAAGAATCTGGCGGACCGCAAGGAACATGGCTTGAATCAACGTATACGTGTCGGTGTCGATGCTCGTATTAACGATAATACGAATGTACGTGTTGTGGGTAGTGCTTCTGGCCAAGCTGGTGTAGATAGCAGTCATGAAACAGAAGGCTCTAAAGGTTTTAATCATCAACGTCTCGAAGAACTAGATGTAACACATCACGGTTCTAAATGGGATCATAGTGTTGGTCGTATTACTGAATCTATGGGGGTTACAGGTTATTGGTTTAATAAAGAATATGACGGCCTTCGTAGTGTTTGGACGAATAAGAATACTCAAGTCCGTATCGGTGTGGGGACCTTTAAACATAGTACGGGAATTAGCGACAGTGCTTATACTCATGCTATTTATACGCATTTTAAACGGGTTCCAACGGTAGAGGAATTCTTAGGTGTTACTATGGATTCGGACGGTGCCAATAAGGAACTCATCGTACCAAACGCAGGGAATACTATTAATTTCTACCAGCAATTAAAAGCCTTGCGCGATAAGGAAGGCATCTTAGATGCGGAGGTAGGTACATTAAAGAAGAAAATCGACGATATGACTTCCGATATCTGGTCTAAAGAATTTATTGACGGCATGTCCGCGGATCAACTGGCTCCATTAAAAGCGGAGTTGGCAAAGTTGGAAGCATCTTTGCCGGATGTGGAAGCTCGTGTGGCGAAAGAACGGGAACCGTTGCGAGCTGCGCAGTTTGATGTGTTGCGCCGGATGCAGGAGATCGCGGTGAAAGCTTATGGTGTGGATGCGGCTAAACAGACTGTATCGATTAAGATGCCTGATGTGTCAGTAACGTATTCTTATAAATCGCGATACTATGATGAAGATGATGAACAATGGTATGAAGACGAACGTACTTTCACTCAGAAAATAGCACCGGGAACGATTGGGCTTGATAAGAAAAACCCATTGTTTGAAATGAAGTTGAGTGATACCACTGTTCTTTCCAATGGTGGAAAAACGTTTATTTCAAATTGGTACAATCAGAATAAGGCGGCTATCGTGGAGGCGTATCGTGCCAAGGCGAAAGATATAGCAACCTATAGCTTTGGCAATAATCCGTACATGATGAAATTTGAAGATAATGCCTTTGACGGGCTGGACAAGTCTATTTATAAGGCGAATGTCGTTGATATTAACGACTCCGGCACGTCTGGTCTTATTAACGTAAAAGGAAGTGCCTATTATCCTTCTATGATAGCTTCGTACTTTAATAGCTTGGCCCGAATGCTTGAAAAAGCGGACGGCAACAGTCGTTTGCCGAGAGAGGCGCTAGGCAAATATACAGGTGCTGTTATTCCTTCAATAGGTGTCGTATTGGAGCGGGATACAATTCCACCAATTGAAAAGGCTACCTATGTTCAAGTTAAACATATGGTAACACCTAGACTTGGCTTAGCTGCGTGGTACTTACGCTCCTTTGGCGGTAGTGACTATCGCTTCTATACGGCGAATGGTAATGCTACAGAAGCGCATGAATTCAACAATATGGCTAATGTTTTCGGCGTTGGAGCTAAGTATCAATTAAATCATAATGTAAGTGTTTCCTTCGACTATGGACAAAACCGTAGTGACTTTGGTCGCTTCATGAATGGCAATACTCATTATGACCATAAGGCTGGATCCTCTCAATTCAATATCAAGGGCCGTGACGTAGGTGGTGTACCTCATTTTTGGGCATTGCGCTTTGATGTTGGTCGTGCCGATATGAATAAACCTGGTTCTTGGAATGCCTATGTAGACTATAAATACTTTGCCCATGGTTCCTTCTTTGGTGGCAATGGTACAGAGACTGTTCCTGACCGTTACTTAGATGGTATTAAGAGCTTTACCTTTGGTGGTGGTTATGTGCCAACTAAAGATCTTCTTTTACAAGCATTCTATACATTTGATGCAAAAGGGATCAATAAACGAGATACCTTATATGGATCTGAAAACTTTAAACTTGGGAATTATACTCGTTTCCAAATGACGTATAAATTCTAAAAATTTATATCCGATTTGTCCGAAACGTATATTTTTGGTCTATTCGGAGTAGATATGCAAGATACACTTTGCTAACATTAAAATGTGAATGATATTCAATGTCATTAATGTTGGTGAAGTGTATCTTTTTAATTTTTGTGTGGGAGATACAAGACATATGTTTAGTTATAAGTTTAGGAGGGCATAATGAACCGGTGGGGACATACAAAGCGTACCATAATCCTGTCTAGTGCAGTTGCCTTGTGGCTTAGCGCACCTCTAGTGGTTTGGGCAGATAATGCGACTGTCACTACAGATGTTGTTAATGTGAAAGGCACATGGGCAGAAGAAGAAGCAAAATTGAACTCACAGCAAGTGCAAATCATTACCAAGAAAGAGATTGAAAAGAAACAGGCGAAGTCCGTTGAAGACATTATTTTTACGCAAACAGGCGTATCTAGAACAGTTGATGCTATGGGGCGTGTGGGCGTGTCCATTCGCGGTGCAGAAGCGCGTCACACTCTTATCCTCGTAGATGGTCAACCAGTGCTAGGTGATTTTGATAAGTACTCTGGTGCGGCCGATGAAGTACAACGTTTGGGTACAGAGAACGTAGAGAGAATTGAAGTTATTCAAGGTGCGGCTAGTGCTAAATACGGATCTGATGCAGTAGGTGGTGTAGTTAATATCATCACTAAAAAAGCACAAAAGAAACCATCCGTACAATTTAATGCTGAAGGCTTGCGTCGCAAGAGCGATGGCGATGTATTTCCGTTCCAAAACTTCTTCATTCGTGCCGATTCTGGTCAAATGGGCAAGTTAAAGGTTGGTTTATCAGGTAGTAAACGAGATCTTATGCCTGTTCTAGCATCTGTTAAACGTCGTGCCTCTGGGATGGCCTTTGATTATGCAAAACATAACTTCAAGCCAAATGTACTTCGTTACTATGGTGATGCGGCAGATATCGGTCTTGTAGCGACCTACGAGGCAAATGATAAAAATAAGGTGGAATTGCGACTTAATCGTTACACGGAAGATCTTGTGCGCGATGTTAAGCACTCCGACTCCGACTTAGAGCCACAGCAACACTTCAAACGTACGGCAGATCGTAATACAGCTAATCTGCAATGGTCCTCTAGAGCTGGAAAGAGTGACTGGACTGTAGAAACTAATTACTCTCGTATTAAAGAAAATGACGTAGCGCTCATTAACTATACAGGTCGTTCCGCTTATGAAGGCTCTAATGAGTTGCGTTATATTGATAACATCGATCATCGTCAATTAGATATTCGAGTAAATGCTAATACGCAAGTCAATAAAAATCATTTGCTAAGCTATGGTGTTAGCTATGCTCGTGAAGAAGGTTCTGGTAGTCGCTTAAAGAGTTCTCCTAATACAAGTACGATGTACATTGATCCATGGGATTACGATAAAAGCTTGTTAGTAGACCGCCTTGATCGTCTCGTGCGACGTAAAGGCGATAATAGTGTTAAAGTTTACTCTCACATCCATGACTATAAATTCATTAATTCCGGTGGCGGCATGCCGCAATGGGATATGGATTATGAATACTATGGGGCTGAAACAAAGGCACAAAAGCCGGGCATTACGTACGATGATTATGTGAATTATGGTTTATCGGAAAGCAGACTCAGTGAATGGTCAAGCACATCACCGAATAATCAGCCCGTAACGGATGAATTTAAGAAGCGATATTATGCTTTAGAAAATCGGTTGAAATCGGAAAATCCTGAAATGGCGGCGCATCGTGCAAATATCGTAGGCGACTATTTTAAATATGGTGAGTCTAACGATCCAGAAATGCGTAAGAAAGCGCCTAAGCTAAATGGTAAGGCTTTCTTGGAAGAGTACCGTAATCGCGACCAACGCTTGACTACTGGTAGTGGTACGATTCGTAAAATAAACGCTTACATTTCTGATACATGGCAAGTCAATAAGAATTTAACATTGTCTCCAATTGTGCGTTTTGATAATAGTAGCTTGTTTGGTTCTAACGTATCTGCATCCTTGGGTATGACATATAACGTTAACGGTAATACACATCGCAGATTTAAAGCCAATGTAGGTACTGGTTATACAGAACCTGGTATGGGCGAATTGTGGTATAACTGGGAAATGTATGCTTCTAACCCTGTAGGGATTGGGGTAGCAAAACTCGGTTGGTATTGGGCTGGCAATCCTAATTTGAAACCAGAAAAATCAGTCAATTTCGACATGAGCTTGGAAGGTGAAAATAAAAATACATATGCACGCGTAGGTGTATTCCATAACCGTATTAAGAACTATATGTCTGTATACTTCACTGGTGATTTTATGGACTTCGCACCATATCTCAAAGGTGATGCGAAATACCAACGTGCACCGGATATGATTTATAGCTTTAAAAATATTGGTAAAGCTGAAATTACAGGGTTGCAAGCGGAAGTACAACAAAAATTCGGCAAATATTGGTCTGGTAAATTAGGTTATACATATTTACACGCCATCAACAAAAGCGATCCATCCATGCCACGTCAATTATTGGATAAACCAATGCACAAAGTTGATATTGGCATTACTTATGATAACCCTAAATCCGGTTGGAATGGCTCCATCTGGGGTGATTACTATATCAATATGCTTGATAGTAATACTCTTAATAATGGTGGTAACTACTGGCCAGATATCTTGTCTGGTGATGCAGGCGTTTATAAGAAACAAATGTATGAAAAGAAAACATTTGGCATTTGGAATGTAATGATTCAAAAACGTTTCAATAAAAATGCCATGATGTATTTCGGTATCAACAATATCTTTAACCATCGCGATGATGATCGTGCCACACAAGAACGCGTATACCGCATGGGTGTTAACCTTAAATTTGGTGGTGGCGATGGTAGTAAAACTACGGCCATCGGCAAAACTAAGAATGGTGCAAACGTTAATGCTACAGGTGCTAATATAGCTAATGGTGAAGTGGTAAATTCTGAATCTGGTGTACAAAATGTAGCTGATGTAGTTCGTTTAACTGACTTTATTCGTTCTGATTTTGATACTACTAAAGAACGTGGTATTACAATGGTTGGCGACTATAGAGCGCGTTGGATGGCACATGATGGTTCTAATAGACCGCAATCTCCATTTAGAGCAAACTCTGCCATCGGTTCTGCAAAAGCCAATATGTACGATGCTAATCGTCATAGTTTTGAACAACGCTTACGCCTTGGCTTTGATGCTCGACTCAATGAGTTCACTAACCTCAAAGTTATCGGTAGCATGAGTGGCATGAGTGGAGTAGATACAAGCTGGACAAAATCTGATTCCAAAGGTCTCAACCATCAACGACTCGATACAGTTGATCTTACAAGACGCGTTAAGAAATGGGACGTATCCGTAGGGCGTTTAACTGAGCCTATGGGCGTTAGTGGCTACTGGTTTGGTCAATCATATGATGGCGTTCGTGCTGTTTGGAATGGCCATGATTCTCAAGTTCGTATTGGTGTTGGTACTTTCAAACATAGTACAGGTATCACTGATTCTGCATATACACATGCAGTGCATAAAGTTATCTTTAGACCACCAACAGCAGCTGAATTGATTGGTATCAATCGCGATGATTATCCATACGATATTGAGAGTGCTACTAAAACCGGTTCTGATGGTGAGAAGAAGACCTCAACAGATCCGGCAGCTCCAGATAGTCCAACTGGTATTTATAACTCCACTTACAAAGGTAAGACAGATAGCCTCTATTTCTATCAACAGCTCAAAGACTTGCAAGCTGAATACGAAGCTTATAAAGAAAGCTTAGACTTAAGATGGAGTAATCCGAACCGTGATCAAGAAATTGAAAAGGCTAATGCTAAATTAGCTGAAACTCAGAAAAAACAAGCTCAAATTATGGGTCGATTACAAGATATTCTTACAAAAGCATATCCTACAGATATGGCAGGGACTAAATTCTCCCTTGATATCCCATCTGGTGGGTATGCAATGTATGAAATCACCAATAAGAAAACAGGGGAAAAACTGTATAAAACAGGCGACATTATGTATAACGTAAATTCCCCATTGTACCCTGAATCTATGAAAGAAAAGGCAAAAGGTCTTATCGTATCCTCTGATAATAAAGAAGCCTTGCTAAATCCTAAAGAGTATGTTGATAAACATGCAGCTGAGATTAATCAATCGATTACAGAAATTGCCAAATATAATGCAAAAGATAACTGGAGTAATTATAACAATAGTGGGCTTGACGAAGTTTGGGTGAAACAAGCTGATGGTACATTTAAGAGATCTTATGATTACTATGGTCAACCGTCAAGTGATTATGAATTCACTGGCTTCTTAGGTGCAAAGACTTACAAATACGATAGTGGTAAATACGTATTTAGTGATTATGATGCTAAAGATGCCATTTACAAAAAGAACTTCACCATGTCCTCTGGTGATTATGGCGAAGGTGGTTCTTACTATGGTTGGGGTATGCCTAATGCATTGTTTAACTATATGTATAATCTTGAAAAAGTTGTACATGACGCAGAGTCTGAAAATAAATTACCACGCGAAGCAATCGGTAAGGTCATTGGCAACTTGATCAGAACAGAAGGTGTAGTTCTTGAAAAAGATACTGTACCAGCCATCGATAAGGCCGCATTTATTCAATACAAGAAACAAATTGGTGCTCGTCTTGGTTTACAAGCTTGGTACTTACGTTCCTTTGGCGGTAAAACACATACATATTTAAATGCTAATGGAAACAGTAATGATGAATACAGCTTCTCCAATGTAGCTCATGTATTTGGTATCGGTGCTAAGTATCAACTTGGTGCTAATGCAGCTGTTACGGTTGATTACGGTCAAAATCGTTCTAACTTAGGACGTTACCTCAATGGTAATACCGTATATCAACATGAACGTGGCACAGCAGACTTTACTCTAAAAGGTCATCAAATGGGCGGCACACCACACTTCTGGATGGCTCGTCTAGATATTGGGCGTGCTGATTTAGATGTTCCGAAATCTTGGAATGCGTTCATCGATTACAAATACTTTGAACATGGCTCCTTCTTCGGTGGTAATGGTACGGGTGCAGTACCTGATCGTTACTTAGATGGTGTTCGTAGCTTTACATTTGGTGCCGGCTATGTACCGCGCAAGGATTTGCTCCTTGAAGCATTCTATACATTTGATGCGAAGGGCACTAATAAACGAGACACTTTATATGGTAGTGAAAGCTTTAAGTTAGGCGATTATACAAGAATTCAAGGGACCTACAGGTTCTAATGTTCAGTCTGTAAACAGGCAGAAAGGTTACAAATATGGAAAATTTAAATTATGTCATTCACTTATTTCATAGTGGCGGGTATGTAATGTATCCATTGTTACTCTTGTCTTTCATGGTTATCGCTATAGCTGCAGAACGTGCTTTCTTCTATCGTAAGTATGCAGGCAAAACATTTGTTGTAACTCATGCAGTAAATGAATTCGCAAAACTACAACGTTGGGATGAAATCGATAAAGTAATTAAAGAGAACCCTTCTATTGCAAGTCGTATTGCAGAAGCAGGTTTAAAAAATGATTCTAGCGAAGAAGCAATGAAGACCGCTTTTGCTGATCAAATGGGGGTTGATGCAGTTGGTTTCCGAAAATATATGGACTACTTAAGTGCAACAGTTACAATTTCTCCATTATTGGGCTTGCTTGGTACAGTAACAGGTATGATTGGCTCTTTCAGTATCCTTGACTCCGGTGCGGGTGCATCTGCCATTACTGGTGGTGTAGGTGAGGCGCTTATCGCGACAGCATCTGGCTTATGTGTGGCCATAATGGCATTTATCGTTTACACAATTTTTAGTCATCGTTTGGACTCCATTATTAACCAAATTGAAAATATGTGTGTAAATATAGTTACAGCTAAACGAGAAGGGTGGAAATAGTTATGAACTTGCAAAGCTTTCGTATGAAAACTAAGCCGGAATTCATGATCATTCCAATGATTGATATCATTTTCTTCTTGTTGGTATTCTTCATGATGAACAGCTTGCAAACAGTGGCTCAAAAAGCCTTGTCTGTACAATTACCACAGGCTACTAGTGCTTCTGCACCAGCTCAATTACCAGTGGTTTTAACATTAGATGCGGAGGGTCATATTACGATTGATAACAAGCCAATGAGCATTGACGATGCTGAGGCAATGGTAAAACAACGTATCCAAGAAAACCCTAATGCTAGTGTTATCTTACAAGCCGATAAACGAGCGGCTCATGGTCAAGTAGTAGCGATTATGGACATGTTAAAACAATCTGGCGTTAAACGCTTAGCTATTGCAGCTGAACAGAAAGGATAACTATGGGACTAGGCATATCATGGAAAAAAGCAGCCATTATATCCGCCGTAGTTCATCTTATTGCTCTCTTTATTGCTGTAATCTTTTTTGTAGTGGTTCCAGCCATTCAAGAAATGGATACCTATGAAATCGACCTCACACAAAGTGTGCTCGATGATGGTGGCAGTGGACATGCTGGTGGTGGCGGAGGTAACAGAGCAGATCTGTTCCCAAAACCATTGTCAGCAGATGAAGTAGCGGCAAGAACAAAGGCTGTTGTAGCAAATGTTGAACCATCTACCGCAACAGATATTCCTGATGCAGTAGATGTGGCAGCTAAAGCAAGTGAAAATAAAGGCAATACATCCGGTGATAATTCCGCTGTTGGTGGCACAGGCCCTGGATCAGGTGGCGGTTCTGGTGGCGGTCATGGTACCGGTGAAGGTACTGGCGTTGGTGATGGTAGAGGCCATGGTACTGGTACAGGTGATGGTACCGGTGAAGGTGATGGTCATGGTACAGGTAAAGCAGCGTTCAATGTAGAGGGCTTTTATGCAGCTGTAGATAGCCAAAAACAAATTCCTTATGCGGCTATTAAGCGTAAAATGAACGTAGATGTTACAATTAATGTAATGGCTAAATTAGATACTAATGGTAATTTAATAGACGTATATCCAACTAGTGGTGGGGATGAAATATTTGTAGAAGCGGCTCTTGATGCAGTGCGACGAGCGACTCCGTATCCAAATGAAACAGGGGATATACAACCAGTAGAAGTTCCTGTACACTTTGTAGTACAGGCCGATGGCGAAGATGAAGAAGAATAAATATATCTAAGTAATAAAGGAGATAAATATGAAATCTATTATTTTATATTCTTCCCTTACGGGAAATACTAAAAGTGTAGCGGAAGCAATGGCTTCCGTTATGCCTGAAGGTACACCTTGCGTTCCTGTAAAAGATGCACCTGAAAATTTAGCTGATTATGATACAGTATTCGTAGGTTTCTGGGTGGATCGAGGCACAGCGAATAAAGAAGCGGCAAAATTGATTGAAACTTTAAAAAATCCTAATGTAGTATTCTTTGCTACATTAGGTATGTATGCTGATTCTGATCATGCGCGTGAAAGTATCGAAAAAGCATCTGAATTATTGCCTAACAAAGAAGCTCTTGTAGACGGCTTCGTATGCCAAGGTAAAATCGATCCTAAAGTAATCGAAATGATGTATAAAATGTTCCCCCCTGGATCTGCACATGGTCAAAGCCCAGAACGCGATGCGTTACATAAAGCGGCGGAAACTCATCCAGATGAACAAGACTTTGCAAATGCAAAAGAATTTACAAAATCTGTACTTGCAAAGTTGCAAGCCTAATTTCTGAAAGGGGATTGGAGTATGAGTTTAGCAAGTTTCTTTGAATCCATTCCGGAGAAACAACGCAATCTACAACTAGGTTTAGAATGCGATAATCCGATGAGTGGTGCATTTCCTCATAAACGTGTTGTACATGCAGGTCTCAATGGTACGCTCGTTTCTCCAAAAGAAACACAAGCCGTTTGGGATTCGTTAATGAATGGCACTCCTAAAAAGGGCGAAATGCAATGCGCTTACATTCATATTCCGTTTTGTAAGACAAAATGCACATATTGTGGCTTCTTCCAAAACGGTACGAGTCAAAGTGTTGAAGACCAATATATTGATGGTCTTATCAGTGAATTAAAGCTCGCTAGTGAGCGTTCGAGATTAAAAGATGGTTTGATCCATGCCGTATTTATCGGCGGTGGCACACCAACATCTTTATCACCTACAAATTCTGAAAGATTGCTCAAAGCAATTAAAGCGTACTTGCCGTTGGCAAACGATTATGAGCTTACCTTAGAAGGTCGTATTCACGATTTGATTCCTGAAAATCTTGAAGTTTGGATGGCAAACGGCGTCAATCGTATGTCCATTGGCGTGCAATCTTTCAATACAGAAGTACGTCAAATGGTAGGCCGTTTAGATACGAAAGAAACCGTATTAGAACGACTAGCTGCTTTGAAAGCTTATGGTCAATGTTCTGTTGTTATTGACTTGATCTATGGTTTACCTGGTCAAACTATGGAGGTGTGGGAACAAGATTTAGCAGATTTGGTAAGCTCTGGCGTAGATGGTGCGGACTTATATCAATTAAATGTATTTGATGGTAGTGATCTCAATAAAGACATTACAAACGGCAAAGTTCCAGCTGCAGCCACAACAGCGATGCAAGGGGATATGTTTGAATTTGGTCGTAAATACCTTGATGAACGTTCCTATCGTCGATTGAGTGCCGCTCACTGGAGTGCTAATAACCGTGAACGTAGCTTGTATAACACTTTAGCTAAATCGGGCGTTCCAATGTTCCCATTTGGTAGTGGTGCAGGTGGTAACGTCGATGGCTATGGCATGATGTTACATCGTGCATTAAAACCATACGAAGATATGGTTACCCGCGGTGAAAAACCATTTATGGCCCTTATGAAACAAAGTGATTTACAACCTATCGTAAACCGAGTAGTAAGTCAATTAGAACAAGGATTCCTCAATATTATGAGCTTAGTAAAAATGGATTCCAGATTAGATGAATTGAACTGGCTCTATAAATTATGGGAAAAACGAGGTCTTGTTGCCTATAATGGATTGCTTTATAAATTGACTGATGCAGGTGAATTCTGGACTGTAAACCTTACGCAAAGTACATTAGAAGCTGTTGAATATATCATGACTGGTAAGAATTCCTTCGCTATAGAAGCAGTAGCAGCACAAGATACAAAAACAACTTCTAAAGAAAATCCTAACCAAGAGGTACGTGGCATTGGCCAGGGTAAAGCCAATATCTCTGTACCAACTGACGAAGATTCCGAAGCACAACGTAAAGAGGCTCTTATTACTAAGGCTAAAGCTGAAATTGCTAAGAGCGGTGCTTCTGGCGAAGCAGCAGAACGAATGGTACAAGCTATGTACAATTTAAGTGCTGATGAGATTGAATATATGATGGAACGTATGATGTCTTAAACTGTTATGTTACACCTTAATTCTAACAACCTCTCCCAATAACCAACATATAATATACAAGACATATTACGTGACATATACGTGCTCTCTGTAGTACAAAGTAGCCCCAGACTGTAGTCTGGGGTTTACTTTTTATAGAGCGAAAGGTATTCTGTAGGTATAAGACTTAAATGACTTTAAAAAGCATAGCAATAGATGTATAGGAATAGATGTATAAGTCTATAAGGACAATAAAAATCTAATTGCTGTTAAAATCATAAAACAATAAGTGAGATAGTAAATCTATAAGATGTGAAGTGATATTGCTTGTATAGCTGATAAAAGGCTTAGGAGGTTAGTATGAGTACATGTCCTCAAAAAGAAATAGATATATTAGGTATTGGGGCTAGCACATTAGACCGCTTCATCGTTGTGGATCATTACCCAACGGGACGTGAGGTACAACAAGTTGTATCTTCTACCACCGATGGTGGAGGACCTGTAGCTACAGCATTAGCCGTTGCAGGTAAATATGGTGCACGTACGGCCATGATTGACAGTATCGGTGACGATATGGTGGGGCGTCATATTTTAGATGATTTCAAAAAATATAATGTTAATACTGATGCTATCCACATTGAAAAGGGGGAAAAGAGTGGCGTTGCTACAATCCTAGTAAAGCATAGCACTGGCGAGCGTGCCGTATTTTTTGAACGCTCTACTGCGCCAGAGCCAGTATTTTTAGATACTCATAAGCAATTAATTAAAGAAGCTTTCATTTTACATGTTAACGGACGGCATCGACAATTCATGTGTTCTGCCATGGCGTTAGCACAAAAGGCAGGTACTATTATCTCCCTCGATGGAGGTGCACAGCGCTACGATGAAGAGATGAAATCTATTACAGAGTCAAGTCATATTACTATTGTTGCTCGTGATTATGCTGAAAAATATACGGGCACTACTAATTTAGAAGAAGCTTGTCGTATCATTCATGACCGTGGTGCTCTTATTGCGGGGGTTACGGATGGCGCTAATGGTAGTTATTTTGTATGGCCTGATGGAACTTTCTATCGTTGTCAGGCATTCCCTCAAGAATATGTAGTTGATACAACGGGGGCCGGAGATAGTTTTCATGGTGCATTTCTTTCAAAGCTTGTTACATTATTAAGAGAGTTAGCCCCAGTAGAAGGGTTAGAGACCTCTACATATGCTATAGATTTATTACAACATTGTGGACATTCTGATTTAGAAAAAGCTGCTATTTTTGCGTCCGCTGTAGCAGCTTTAAATACGCAAGGGATTGGTGGTCGTAGCGCTTTACCAAGTTTACAAGTTGTATATAAGTTAATGGGATTGGAGTAAATCAGTATGTGGCACGATATTTCCCATTCTCATGTACAACGGTACATGCAACAAAATCCCTATCGATTATTAGCGTTTAGCTTTCTAGGCGTCATGATTATAGGAACAATATTGCTTATGTTACCGATGGCGAGTGCTCAGGGGCAAACGACGGCTCTTGTAGATGCCACTTTTACCGCCGTATCTTGTGTTTCGGTAACAGGGCTGACCACTGTAGATACTTATTATCATTGGTCTTTATTTGGTAAGATTGTAATGGTTATCCTTATTCAGTTAGGTGGGTTAGGAATTGTATCTTTCACGACCATAATTGCTTTGCTTCTAGGTAAACGAGTAGGCCTTAAAAATCGTGTGCTTTTGTCCGAGGACGTTGGACAGGAGGGTATGACTGGTTTATTACATATTACGAAAAAGTTAACGCTTTATACCTTTGCTATTGAAATTGTGGGAGGCATAATCTATACGATTCAGCTATATCCCTATATTGGACAGGCTGCATTGTATACCGGTATCATGCAAGCTATTTCCACCTTTTGTAACGCTGGATTTGTATTTTTTGATAATGATCTACCTTATGCCATGGTAGGGGACATATTATTTAATATCAATACAGCAGTACTAATTGTTATCGGTGGTTTTGGCTATTTAGCGGCCTTTGACATATGGTCACACCGTAAGGTGCGACGATTTGTTGACTTAAAACTTCACACTAAGATTATGTTAGTAGGCACAGCGATTCTTATCCTATTAGGAACTATCATTTTTTTAGGTGTGGAATGGTCAAATCCAAAAACCTTTGGGTCATTACCGATTTGGAATAAAATAATGGCCTCTTTATTTCAAGCGATTACGCCGCGTACAGCTGGGATTGCAACGGTTGATTATAATGCATTACATCCAATTACCTTGTTTGTTACCATTATTCTCATGTTTATTGGTGCGGGTCCGAACTCTACCGGTGGAGGCGTTAAAATTAGTACCGTAGCAGTAACCATACTTGCATCGCGTACCTTGTTTAATAACCGTCCAGATACAGAGATTTTTGAACGTCGTATTTCATTAGTAACAGTGCTTAAAGCCAACGGAATTATATTTTTATCGCTTCTTCTCATTTTAATAGCCACATGTTATCTGGCTTGGGATGAGCCTTATGATTTTATTCGATTGCTATTTGAGGTTACGTCTGCCTTTGGGACTGTAGGCCTTACAACGGGAATTACGTCTGATTTATCTGAAAGCAGTAAATGGGTGCTGATGCTTGTTATGTTTACAGGTCGTGTCGGTGTTATGACCGTTATTGGTACATGGGCTCTTAGGACTTCACCAACGAAGCCAATTGGGTATGCAGAAGAGAATGTATTGTTGTAATTGAGTAGAATAGTTAGTCTATCAGGAGATATAGCATGAAATATAAAACAATTGCCGTCATTGGTCTTGGTCAATTTGGTACGACTATAGCCAAGATGTTAGCCTCTATGAGTCATGAGGTTTTAGGTGTAGATATTAATCCAGAAATTGTACAAAAGGTTTCCCCTTATGTAACACATGCTATCGTAGCAGATACTACTGATGAAGAGGCTATTAAAGCCTTAGCTTTGAGCCAATTTGATATAGTTATTGTTGCCATTGGTGATAATATCCAGGCTAATCTCATGACTTCGATGTTGTTGAAAGAAATGAATATGCCTCATGTGGTTTCGAAAGCTGAAAATGCACTCCAAGGTAAGATGCTCAAGAAGATGGGGGTAGATATGGTTATCTATCCAGAATATGATGTGGCACAACGGTTAGCTCAATCGTTGACACGAGAACATGTAATGGATTACTTACAGCTATCTAAAAGCATTAGCCTTATTGAAGTAGATATGCCAAAATTTTTGGTAGGCACCTGCTTAAAAGATTCTAATCTGCGTGAGAAATATAATCTTAATGCTGTAGGCATCAGGCGTGGGGAGGATTTAGAAGTCCCTCCTAATCCGTTTACGATTCTTTCGGCGGAGGATAAACTATTAATCATAGGAAATAATTCTGATTTAGATGCATTAACAGTGTAGTAAGTATACGAAAGAGATATAAATATATCGAAAAAATATGATATAATGAGATAGAATTCAGTATAGGCCATACGTATTCGTATGGCCTTTTTATATAGAAATGAAGGTTATTATGACAGAGGAACAATATATAACGGCGCTGATGAATAACCCACATGGAATTCGAAATATTCCAAATCCTACAGAAGCTATGCAACTTACATGTGTGGGACAAAACGGCATGCTGTTACAATATATTAAAGAACCTACTCAAAAGGTTATTGAAACGGCGCTTTTACAAGCACCACGAGCTATACAATTCGTTGAAAATCCTACAGAAGAATTGTTAAAAACTTTAGTGGAAAAAGATTGGGCAGTTTTAGAATATATCGACAATCCGTCTGATACATTAATTCAAAGTGCATTAGCTCAATCAGGCTGGGCTATTCGCTATATTGCAAACCCATCTGAAGAATTGCAATTAGAAGCGGTGAAGGCGAATTATGATGCCCTACAATATATTAATACTCCAAGTGAGGCGGTGCAGTTACAAGCCGTGCAAGAAAGTTACTTAGCCTTGCGCTACATTGATGAGCCTAGCGTAACTGTTCTAGAAGCAGCAGTAAAGCAAGATCCACAGGCAATGCGTCAGATTACAAATCTCACTAAGGACTTGGCTTTGCATTTATTTAAGGTAAGTGCGGCTATCGTCGGTTATATACCTAATACATTGGGCGTTACGGTAGACGAAATCAAAGATATAATTCTAGATGCCATTTCTAGCGATACCGTTGATGAAGACTATGTACGCGAGTTAATCAACAATAAAGCTATCGGTGGACGTCAATCCAAATGGCCTATTGATATATTGTCACTTATTGATAGGTATGGTACTAGAACTGTTAAAAGAATTGCAGTAGGCGAATATTTGAGATATTAGAACGGAGATACGATGAACTTTATAGATACAATGGCAAGCGTTGAATTAGTGCTTGCTGCAAATCAAGTGCCTTTGCTCGTTGGTGAGACTGGCATTGGTAAAACCTCTCTCGCAACGCGTGTTGCAGAGGTACACGACTGGGAATTAGTAACTATCGACGGAAACCTCTTAAAAGAAGGTGAAATCGGTGGTTTACCTACTGTAGAAACGGTGACTCATACGGATGGTCATGGCAATACACGAGATGTGAAAACTACAGTATACGCTGTGCATCATACATTGGAACATGTGGCACAAGCCGTAGATAAAGGGCGTCAAGTATTGTTGTTTATCGACGAAATTAACCGCGCAGAACATGCAGTTCAACAAGAGTTGATGAACCTTATTCTAAACCGTGAAATTAATGGCTTTTCTTTAAGTGATCAAGTGCGCATCATCGCCGCTATGAACCCTGAAGATTCCTTTGATTACCAAACCATCGATATGGATCCGGCACAACAAAATCGATTCGTATGGCTTTATATGAATGCTGATTATATGCAATGGATTGACTGGGCTATTGGTGCTGGTATTGAAGAAAAGGTTATTGAATTTATTTCTTCCTATCCAGAATATTTAAATCAACGTCACGAAGACGATATCGATGCCACACCTCGTTCCTTTGAACGCGTGTCCGGTCTATATAGAATTTATAAGAATCAAGAGGGCACAAGCTATAGTCGCGATATATTTATGAATGTTATCCGCGGTAACGTAGGTAAACTCATTGCGGAGGCTTTTGTAAACTTTATCGAGTCCGATCAAGAACCTCTTATTACCTTTGATGATGTATTAACAGCGGTTCAAAAACCAGGTGCTATTATGTCTATGGCTGAGCAGGTTAAAGGTGAAAGCCCAACTCGCCTTTATGTAGCAGCAAAAAATATGTTGCATCGTTTAAATCGCAATAGCAATGCGCAGGAAGTACATCACTTTGTGGAGTTTTTAACCTTGTATCCAGGGGATTTGCGCGTAGCGGTTATGAAAGATCTTCGTAACACGTATGAGCGCGTTTACGCTTATGCTATTGAAGATGACCTTTTTGTAGATATTTTCTTTGAAGCGCAAAAATAATTCTATGTGTATAGTTAACCAAATCAAAGCTATATATAGATAATCGACTTTAGTAAATTATTAATTATTATGCTAATTGATATATGGCATATGACATATATTAAATTTGTTTTCTAAAGAAAAGGAGGTGTAAATATGCAACGAAACTTAGATAAGGACGATATACGTGATGCATCGGATTTACTGACTCATATCGATGGCTGGGAAAAAACGGGTTCTTATGATGCGAAGGCTATCGAGGCTCTTGATCGATGGCATGCGAAACGAGAGCGCATACATCGCGAAGCAGAGGCTTTGTATACGCAAATATACGCATCTTATGAGGCCTATGTAGATAGCTATGAAGAACAACATCATAGTATGGCGCCTGAACGTATAGCGGCTGATCTTATGAACCATAATATGTCGGATAGCCATATAGGTACTATCGGTCGTGCTCTTGAAGACGTACAAGTGGAGGGGACAGACCTCTCTGTTATGCAGCAAGCCGTAATGACACCGGCCTATGAGCAACGGTTGTGGAATATATTGCATGATGTAAACAGCTTGCTTCTTGAAGAGGACCAATTCTTTGGTTACTTTTACTTACAAATGACTCATCGCATTCGCTTTGATATGGCCAGTGCTTTTGGTATTAATCTTAAACAGGGCGGCTATGTGTTATATGTAAATCCATTTATCTTGTTACGCCAATCGCCTGATGTGATGAAGGATGGTATTAAGCGTGAAGTTCTTCATATCATTTCTGCTCATTTGATGCGGGTAAAAGCACTGAGCCAAGGCTTTCACAAAACAGCAGTCCATATGGCTATGGATATGGTCGTAAACGATTACCTTGAACATGTAGACCGTGATGCGGTAACGGTAGCCAATGTAAATGCGCGCTTTGGTTTGTTATTAAAGCGTTTCCGTACCATTGAATATTATGCGAAGGCTATTGATAAGGTCATGAAAGAAAAACCAGACCTCTTTGTGCCTATTGATAACGCAGATACGGCGGTTGCTATGGAGTTTGACCCTCAAACCAGCCATGATATTTGGGATGAATCCGATTCTATTGATACAGATACGATGGACCAAATCACGGAGCGCTATATCAACGAAGCCTCAAAGGGGGATATGGAAGGCTATGTGAAAAGCCTTATCGATACATTCCAAAAGACACGCCGTGCCTTGCCTTGGTATTTCTACCTTAAAAAGTTAATGGGCAAGGTAGCGAGTGGATACAAAAAAACGACGATGCGTCGTAATCGTCGTCAACCTGAGCGTTTGGAGTTGTCTGGCACATTACGTCAACATAAGGCAAATGTATGGGTAGCTCTCGACATGAGTGGTAGTATAACTGATGTGGAGTTTACAAATGCTTTAGAGCAAGTGCTACAAATCGTGCATGCTTATAACCATCGTATTACTGTTGTAGAATGTGATAATGAAGTACGCCGCACCTATACGATGGAATCCGTGAAGGATGTGAAGCCGCGCCTCGATGTGCGTGGTGCTACAGCCTTTACTCCTGTATTCTCTCTGGCTAATCAAAACCGTGTAGATTTACTTGTATACTTTACAGATGGCAAAGGGGAAGAGCGACTACGAGAGACGCCAAGAGGCTATAAGGTGCTGTGGGTATTGACCGGTGAGAATCCACAATTATCTTTGCATAATCCGTACGGCATGGTTCGTGAACTCGGTTATGTGGGGATTGATGAAACTCAGGATATTGATGAGTTTGTACGTATGGTTAATCGCGGTGGCTTTTCTATGGCTAATCAAGAGCTTTAGTATATTAGGTCGCATGTTTTTTTTATAGGTTTAATCTTGAACCAAAATGGTATACAAAAATGACGCAATCCAGCGGATTGCGTCATTTTTAGGTCTGTGGATCTTTTATTAGTTGTTAAGCTCAATAGAGGAGCCTGGATCGATAATGAGTGCTGTTTGGTTATATTTGCCTTCTACAAGACTTGTAAATACACCTGGTTCACGGTCGATAACAGGCCATGTTTTGTAGTGAATTGGAATGGAAATACGCGCTTTTACATAAGAGGCAGCAAGGGCTGCATCTTCAACCCCCATTGTGTAATTATCACCGATAGGAAGAAGTGCGTAATCGATTTCACCAAAGCGATTTAATAATTTCATATCGCTAAAGAGTGCTGTATCACCAGCGAAGTATAGGATATCTCCGTAGAAATCTACAATACAACCTGCAGCGTGACCGCCAGGGATGCCAGCGCCATGGAAGGCAGGAACCATTCGAACAGAACCGAATTCAAAGTCGAACTTGCCACCTAAATGCATGGCGTGTGTACGACAACCGGCAGCTGCTGCTTTACCCGCTACCTCAGCCGTAGAGATAACGAGGGCGTCATTTGCTTTGGCAATAAAATCTGTGTCTCCATAGTGATCATCATGGCCATGACTGACAAAGATATATTGGCATTTGATATCTTCTTTTTTAGCGATATCCCATGTATTACCGGTCAAGAATGGGTCGAAAATCATGGATACATCGCCACGTGTGAGCATAAAGCAAGCGTGACCAAAATAAGTTAGTTTTGTTTTCATAGGAACACTTCCTTCCTTGTACATACAATTCTTAATTCTATTGTATAATATAATAAATGAAAATAAAACTATTGGTGATAATTTATACATAATTAGTAAGGATATATTATGGATTTAACACATTTTGATCAAGATGGTAATGCTTGGATGGTAGATGTATCAGATAAGGATATTACAACTCGTACTGCTGTGGCAGAAGGCTTTATTACTATTAATGATGCAATTTATGAACGCATTGCAGCGGGAACAATAAAAAAAGGGGATGTTCTTAGTGTGGCTCAATTGGCAGCTATTATGGGGGCGAAACAGACGAGTAATCTCATTCCCCTTTGTCATCCGTTAGCATTAACTAAGGTTGAGGTGCATTGTACTCTTGTTGATGGTGAAAGTCCAGCCTGTACGGATTCTACACATAATCGTGCTGTTAAGGTTCGGGCTACCGTAAAAACGACAGGAAAGACAGGTGTTGAAATGGAGGCACTTACGGCGGTTCAAGTAGGACTTTTAACAGTCTACGATATGTGTAAAGCTATTGATAAGGGGATGATTATAGGCCCTACATATCTTGTAGAAAAAGAAGGCGGGAAAAGTGGACATTTTGTCCGTTCCTTTGTAGAATAATATAGATATAAAGAATAGGGGATTGAAAATGGAAATAGTACTTTATGAGCCTGAAATTCCAGGCAATACAGGAAATATAGCGCGTTTATGCGCCGCCAATCATATGACCTTACATCTGATCAAACCCCTTGGCTTTTCTATTGATGACAAGCATGTAAAACGTGCTGGCCTTGATTACTGGCACTTGGTAGATGTACAGGTACATGAAAATATTCAAGAATTATATGAGAAATATCCTGATCGTAGATATTTCTATGCCACTACCAAAGCAAAGCATACTCATTCCGAGGTGAAATATGAAATCGGTGATATGCTCGTTTTTGGGCCTGAAACAAGAGGGTTGCCTGAAAGTTTATTAGATGGTAAAGAGGATACATGCATTCGTATACCCATGGTAGATGAAGCACGTTCTCTGAACTTATCTAATGCGGTGGCGATTATAGCTTATGAAGGTATGCGTCAACTTGATTATCCAGATCTTAAGGCTGAAGGCAATTGGATTCAATCTAAATAAATAGACTTTCATAATTGAGAAATATATTATACGTATGTGTTAGAAGAACTACCAAATCTATATGACCGGTAGCGATTTTAATGGTGTTGTTTGGAGGAGGATATTATGAACTACGATAAAGCTCATGATTTAGCTCACGCAATGCGTGAATCTGAAGAGTACAAAGAGTTAATGGCTGCTCAGGAAGCAGTGAAAGCAGATGCAGTAGCAACGGGTTTGGTTCGCACATTTATGGCTCAACAAATGCAATGGGAATATGCTAAGTTGTCTGGTGCTCCAGAAGCGGATGAGTTGCAAAAGAAACAAGAGGAATTGATGCCTCAAATTCAAGAAAATACTGCAGCGGCTGCTTATTTGCAAGCGCAAATGCGTTGGAGCCAGATTTCTAATGATATTTATAAAATCATTAGTGAACCAATCACTGAGGGGATGAAAGTGTTAGATCATGGCGAACAACAACCAAAACATTAAGGTATTACAAACAGCTTTATTAGAAAAATTACCAAGTACACGTGTACGAGAGCAGGAGCTTCTTTGTCATCATACGACATTCAAAATTGGAGGACCTGCGGACTTATTTATTGAACCTACTACGATGGCAGAACTTAGTTTTACACTTCGTACCATTCACGAATTAGATGTGCCTGTAACTATTATTGGTTGTGGATCTAATATTTTAGTGAAAGACGGAGGTATCCGTGGCGCCGTCGTATCAGTTCGACATATGACCCAAATCATGGATTGTAACGAAAACACATTGTGTATTGGTTCCGGGTATATGTTAAAGGATGCTTCTGAATTTGCTTGGGAGAATAGTTTATCTGGCCTTGAATTTGCCATTGGTATTCCAGGCACACTTGGTGGTGCCGTATTTATGAATGCAGGTGCTTATGATGGTGAAATGAGCCACGTAGTTACTGCAGTGAGAGCCGTAGATTTCCAAGGAAATATTAAGGAGTATGATGCATCTCACCTGGACTTTGCTTATCGTCATAGTGTATTCCACGATAATCATGAAGTTATTGGAGAAGTCATTATGACACTCAAACCAGGCGACAAGGATGCCATCAAAGCTCGTATGGATGAGTTAACTGAAAAACGTGAATCCAAGCAACCTTTGGAATATGCTAGTGCAGGTTCAACCTTTAAACGTCCACCAGGGTACTTTGCAGGTACATTGATTGAACAAACAGGCCTAAAGGGGTTGTCTGTAGGTGATGCGCAAGTGTCCCACAAACATGCAGGCTTTGTCATCAATACAGGTAGTGCTAGTGCAAAGGACGTACTTGATTTGATTGCAGAAGTACAGCGTCGTGTGTACGATAGACATGGCGTACACCTTGAGCCCGAAGTACGAATGATTGGTGAAGACTAATATCAACTAAATACTAATATAAGATTTCTTATGTAACGTTACTCTTTTTAGGGATGATGGATTCATAAGAAATCTTTTTTTATGTCCATTATAAGCGTATGATATTTATATAGTTAGTCTATATTTGGGAGGCGATGATATGAATACTTTGTTGGCCCAAGAGATTCATGATAAAGCACTAGCATGTGGGTATGACGATTGTGGTATAGTACCTCTTGATGCACTTGATTTTTATAAAGAACGAATGATAAAGCGTTTAGAAGATGTACCTGAAAGTAAAAAGGTATATGCACATAGTAATGCCTTTTTAACATTGAAAGAAAACTATCCTTGGGCACAATCTATAGTGGTTTGTACTGAGTATTTTGGAGCGTATAAGTTTCCTGCTTCGCTTCAAAAGCGATATGCAAAAGGCTTACTACTATCGTTAGCTAATATCCCTGATGGGGGCGAAGTCAAACAAAGGCGATCTTTTGAAACATGGTTCAATGATAAGAACATCCAATTTATTGGTGGTGAAACAGCAAAGCCTACTGGTGTTGTTCCTTTGCGCCCTGCTTCTGTAGCGGCAGGACTTGGAATTTATAGAAAAAACAATTTCTTTTATGGACCTAAAGGCTCTAATTATGAATTGGTAGCCTATTTAATTGATCAGCCTTGTGAGTATATTCGTCATCTAGAGATACCACCATGTCCAGAGACTTGCGATTTATGTCAGCAAAAGTGTAAAACGAAGTCTCTATCTGCACCTTTTACAATGAATCCATTAACCTGTGTATCTTATATCAATACCTTTGGTGATGGTAAATTGCCAGAAGGTGTGACAGAGGATATGTTGGAAGAGTGGATATTAGGTTGTGATAATTGCCAAGACTGCTGTCCGTTTAATAAAAATCATGATTGGAGTATAGGTAAAGATTATCCTGGGCTTAATGCATTAGAACTTATACTACAGCCAGAATATATTTTGAAAGCCTCTGATAAGGAGATTATAGAAAAGTTGATTCCTAAATTCTGTTTCCATTTAACAGATAAACAAATTCCGTTGTTGCGTAAATCTGCTAAGCGGGCGATAGAGCATAAATAGGTTGTGTCTTAAGATGAGTCAAAAGTATAATCGAATGTTGAAATTGCCATGATTAGAATAGGTGTACTGTTTTGACTTTTTTCTATAGACTGCGTTATAATTAACTGTTGCCAATTTTGGGGAATATACCTGCATAGCCCGTTTTATCGAGGCTATGTGATATAGAATATACTGAAAGAATTAAAGGGAGGATCTTATGATTCGCGAAAATCTTCGTAATGTAGCGATTATCGCCCATGTTGACCATGGTAAAACTACTTTGGTGGACGCATTATTAAAACAAAGCCATGTGTTCCGTGAAAATGAAAAAGTAGCAGAACGCGTAATGGACTCCAACGACTTGGAACGTGAACGCGGTATTACTATTTTGTCTAAAAACACTGCTGTAATGCATGATGGTATTAAAATCAATATCGTTGATACTCCAGGCCATGCTGATTTCGGCGGCGAAGTAGAACGCGTACTTAACATGGTTGACGGCGTATTGCTTCTCGTAGATGCTTATGAAGGTCCAATGCCTCAAACTAAATACGTTTTGCGTAAAGCCTTAGAACAAAAATTGAAACCAATCGTAGTAATTAATAAAATCGACCGTCCTGATCAACGTGTTAAAGAGGTTGAGGACGAAGTTCTTGAATTGTTTATGGAGCTTGAAGCTGATGATGATCAACTCGATTTCCCTGTAGTATACGCATCTGCTCGTTCTGGTGTGTCCAAAACTAATTGGAATGATGAAGCTGTAAACATGGAGCCGTTATTCAAAACATTGATTGATGAAATTCCTGCACCACAAGGTGATATGGAAGGCCCTCTTCAATTCATGGTAACTACACTTGATTACGATAACTTCATCGGTAAAATCGCCGTAGGTCGTATCGTTCGCGGTAAAATGAAAACTAATCAACAAGTGGCAATTATGAACGGTGAAAGCACTCGTAAAGCGAAAATCGGTCGTGTGTACACATACAATGGTTTGAATCGCGTTGAAACTGACGAAGCTGAAATGGGTGATATCATTGCCTTTGCAGGTATCGACGATATTAACATCGGCGAAACAGTAGCGGATGCTGAAAATCCTGAAGCATTACCATCCATCTCCATCGACGAACCAACATTGTCTATGGTGTTTTCCGTAAATAACTCTCCATTCGCAGGCCGCGAAGGTGAATTCGTTACATCCCGTCACTTGCGTGATCGTTTATTCCGTGAAGTAGAAACTAACGTTTCTATGAAAGTAGAAGAAACTGATTCTGCAGATGCGTTCAAAGTATCTGGTCGTGGCGAATTGCATTTGGCAGTATTGATTGAAACTATGCGTCGTGAAGGCTACGAATTACAAGTAGGTAAACCTCGTGTAATTTTCAAAACTATTAACGACCAATTGTGTGAACCGCTCGAAGCATTGACCATTGACGTACCTCAGGAATTTATGGGGACCGTAATGGAAAATCTCGGTCAACGTAAAGCTGAGTTGACTAATATGGTTGAATTGGCCGGTTATCTTCGTATGGAATTCGTAGTTCCGGCTCGTGGCTTGATCGGTTTCCGTGCACAATTCTTAACAGCTACAAAAGGTAATGGCATCATGAACCATGTATTCCATGGTTATGCACCATATAAAGGTGAAATTCCTTCCCGTACACGTGGTGCTTTGGTAGCATTCGAAAATGGCGAAACTACTCCATATGGTTTGAACTCCGTTCAAGATCGTGGTACATTGTTCGTTGGCCCTAACCAAGACGTGTATGCAGGCCAAGTTATTGGTGAAAATACACGTGAACTTGATATGGATGTTAACCCATGTAAGAAAAAACATGTTACCAACATGCGTTCCAGTTCCTCTGATGAAGCGGTACGCTTGACTCCACCTCGTATCTTCTCCTTGGAACAAGCTCTTGAGTGGATCAACGATGATGAACTTGTTGAAGTGACACCTGAAAGCATTCGTATGCGTAAAACGATTCTTGATCGTAACGCACGTGCGAAAGCAGCAAAGAATAAAAAATAATATCTTATGCAGATATATAAAGGCGCTCCTTAAGGAGCGCCTTTTTTATCTAATCTATAAGTATTTATCTAACATATTCTTACAAGTCATATATTCATGAAAATAGGTGATAATTTTATCATTTATGATTATTGGGTATAAAAATAAGTTAATATACTAAATACGCATAATAACTTGCTGATAGGGGTATTGGTATATACGAAATATTTGTAACGCTGTATAATAATAACAAGTTTATTGAAAAAGTTATTGATTATGGAGGTTCTTATGAATAAGAAAATCTTAGCTTCTTTATTTGCAGTAGGTTTAGCTGCAGGTTGTGTGTGCTCTTCCGTTGATGCGCATGGCGTATTCTTTGCTAACCGCTTAGATGAAAAGGCGCTAGTACTTGGCGAAGGCCCTGTTGATGATGCGTATAGCCCAGAAATGGTAAAAAGCATCATTGGCTTAGATAACAATGGCATGGTAATTCCTGTACAAGTTATTAAACATGAAAAAAATGTAGTAGTTGTACCAAATGATAAATTGGGTATTACAGTAACTGACTTTGACTATGGTTATTGGACAAAAGACAAAGATGGTAAAACTGTTCATAAACCAATCTCTGAAGTACCAGGTGCTCAAAAAAGTACACATGCCATTAAATATGACGTTCACTACTGGAATGCAGAAGCAAAACCTTTCAATAATAAAGATGCTTTCATTCAAATCATTCCATCTGTTAACCCATTAACTCTTAGAAAAGGTGATACATATGAAATCCAAGTCTTGAAAGACGGTAAACCATATGCAAATGCACCTCTTATTAAAGACGTAATTAATGATCTTACTAATGAAAGCCAAGCAGATGCTAATGGTAAAGCAACTGTTACTGTAAGTGCTAATGGCCTTAACGTAGTAGGCGTTGAAGTGGGCTTCCCAACTCAAACTAAAGGTGAGCAAAATAAATACTTCAGTGCATTGTCCTTCATCATCAATCCTGAATAATATAGGATATAACTATTTACTAAGTGTGTGAAATAAACAAGACCTCCTAAGTTGGACTTAGGGGGTCTTTTTATATTTTTAGGGTGTACGTATAAATGCGTTCTGTGAGAGCCTCGTATTAGGCGGGGTAAGAAAGAGAGATTTTTATGAAATTACAACGAAATGTATCGGCTGTGATGGCTGCGTTGGTATTAACTGGAATGACCTGCTCTGCATTTGCTACAGAAATTAATGCCACAAGTGATAAAGCGGAGAAATTGCTTGGCTTAACAATGGGGGCACCGGTACAAACACAACCGGAAGTCAAGCATATAGAGGATACCTTGACGGTTAATGTGCATGGTAAAAGCTTAACAGATACAGGTAAAACTAAAAATGTATCAGGTATTTATAATGGATTTGGATCACAATTGACGGTGGATAAAGATTTGATTGTACGTCTTAAGAATGATGCACCAGCGTCAAAAAGGGAACTCGGTCATTACTATATGAGCGCTGTGTATGCTGGTTACGGCGGTAAAGTGCCAAGACTCAGCAAGGACAATCCTGATAGAGATTATGGAGATACTAATATTCACGTCAAAGGCAATGTAGATATCGATGCTATCGGTGTTGGATTACAAGCTAATCAACGTGGTCATATCATTGTTGATGGTGGTGGACGTATCATCACTCATCCTTTAGAAACTTCTGATACTTACTCTGTGGTGGCAGAAGAGGGGGATGTATACGTTAATACAGGCTCTGACGGAAAACATCCAGGTTCTAAAGAATTGGTCGCTGTTGGGAATGTAGGGTTAATTAATAAGGATTATGGACGTGATCCAAATCATAACGAAACGCCAACGAATATAGCATTAGCTTTTACAACACCTAATTCTAAACTTACGGGTGCCGTACTAAATGAATATGCTGAAAGCAATAAGAACCCGCATAATTCTGGTGCTGACATTTACTTACAAAATGGAGGAACTTGGAATAATGAATGGATTGGTATGGAGCGTCCTACCCCTAAAAGAGAACGTCCATCTGGGGATAATGCAGCATATCTATACAAGGGCAGTAAGGTTCGCAATCTCGTAGGTGGATCAAGTCCATCGGCAGCCGGTATACTTCATCCTATTGATGCACGACCTATTACAATTCAAAATTATAGCGGCTATGTGAATGCTGTTTATAAGGCCGGTGTTCCAGCTAGTGAAAATGGAAAGGGGAATATCGTTGTTGAACATGCTGCAGATAATAGCCATATTACGTTGCAAGGCGATGGAGCTAACTTGACTAATGATGATAGCTACCGTAAGGAAATACAAGCCTTAGCCGATAAATTACAATATACTGGCAATGATAAGAAACTGAGTACAACTGTTCAAATCAATGAAGGTATTACTCGTCCAGGTGCTGTTGCAGAGCTTGGTGCAAATCATTTTGACTCACAGGGGCGCCTTGTTGTGGGAGATACGACAAAGATTAATCGTGCTAGTGAATCATCCTTGGTAAGTGGCACAAAATCTGCTCTTACATCGACCGCTATGGCATGGAAGAGTAATACCAATGATTTACAACGCCGTTTAGGAGATCTTCGTTTAGCTAATACAAACAAAGGTGTATGGGCGAAATATATAGGCGGTAAATCTAAAATTACAGACGGTGCTGATGCACATATGACGTATAATGGTGTACAAGTCGGCTACGATCATAAGGCTTCTAATGGGTGGATTTTCGGTGGCGCTATTGATTACAGTACATCCAGTAATTCCTATACTAATGGCAGTGGTGATGGTAAACTTGGTGGCATTGCCTTGTACGGAACAAAACAACATGATGATGGTCGTTATTTAGATATCATTGCTCGTGGTAATCGTTTATCCAATAATTATAACCTTTATACTGTTGGTGGACAGCGGTTAAATGGCAAGTATCATACTTATGGTACATCATTGAGTGCTGAATACGGTAAGCGCATCAAGAAGCAAAATGGTTTCTACATCGATCCTAGTGTAGAATTTATTGTAGGCCGTTTGAATGGTGTATCCTATGATGCTTCTGTTGTCGGTGGTGGTTCTATGCATGTGAAAGCTGATGCTGTGAACTCTGCTGTAGGCAGACTTGGTATTGGCATTGGGAAAGAAACAGAAAAATCCAATATCTTCGCTAAATTAGCATTAGCGCATGAATTCTCTGGTAAGGCAAATACAACATATTCCGCACCAGGCAATCCAACAGTACAAACAACAGTAGATTTGAAGGATACATGGCTCGATGCTGAAATTGGTGGGTCTTGGAGTGTCCGTCCTAGTACATATCTATATGGTACATTCACTAAAAACTTTGGTGCTATCGTAGAAAATACATGGCGCATTGATGCTGGGATACGGCATAATTTTTAATTGAATATTGCATTAATGGTCCTTATAGCGTATGCTGTAAGGACCATTAGTATATAAGGAGTTTTTTATGATTAAGATTTTATTCATTAGGAGTTATAATGGTTAATATTTTATTCATCTGTCATGGTAATATTTGTCGTTCTACAATGGCCGAGTTTTATATGAAACATATTGTTAATAATGCAGGCTTAAGCGATTCTATTTATATCGAATCCTCTGCCACATCTCGTGAAGAAATAGGAAACGATACTCATTATGGGACTAAAGAGAAATTAGATGAAATGGGTATTCCCTATACTCGTCGCAAGGCACGCCAAGTGACAATGGAGGATTATCATAACTTTGATTATCTCATCATTATGGATGAAAATAATGCGCGTAATTTAAAGCATATTATTGGGGATGACGTAGATGCTAAGGTTTACAAGGCAATGTCTTTCGTTGGTGAAAGCCGTGATGTAAAGGATCCTTGGTATACGGGAAACTTTGACGAAACCTATGACGATATAAGTCGGAGCTGTGATGCTTTACTAGAATTGATTAAGGCAAGAATATAATAGAGATAGCCCTTATAGTTATCTAACAAGATGCTTAACTATAGGGGTCTTTCTGTATAATCCTAGTTGTTCTATATACTTTATACTATCGAACCATAGCGTAATATGGTATAATTTTTAGGTATTCATGCGCCTATAGCTCAGGGGATAGAGTGCCGGTCTCCGGAACCGGGTGCGCAGGTTCGAATCCTGCTAGGCGCACCAAATAAAAGGCTTCTCGATTTCGAGGAGCCTTTTTGTATGTCTATAAATAGTCTTTAGGACAGAGAATTATATATTCGTATATCATAATTTAGCGTACTTTAGTGTTCTAACTTTACTATCTATATTTATTACACTGAATTCCTCTAGATCTAAATTCATTCATGAGTATATTTATTGATTTATCAATGATTTCTTCATTTGTTATATATACCATCTTTTTGTAATAGACCGTACCATCAAATTCTATCCAACGACTTTTCTTACCATTTAGTTTGCAAATCTTCATTCTGCCTGCCCAGCTTCCCATACTGCGGAATTTTTTGCCCTTAGAGAAGCGTACTTCTCGAATATCTTTTAATTTATAGGTTCTTTTCATTAATCCAATGCCTATAGACACTTGATCATCTTTAAAGTAAAGAAGTTTATAACGTTCTTCAGGAGGCATAGACCTAATTATAGATAGGTTATAAGTAGCAAAAGCTACAGCAATGCCGACTAATACAAACATTAGGATTATTATATAGATTCCCATATTTTTAACTCCTTCTTATTTCTATTATAATAAAAATAGGTATCGGATGAAATAATTTGTATAATCAACTTTGAAGCGCTATTTGTTTGTATTAAGGGGAGAGATATAAATGGCGATATATGCATGAACTAGTTAGAGATAGATAAATACATAAGCTGAGGTGCTGATAATCTGTCGATATAGAGTTTTATATTTAATAATATCGAAATAACATAATAAATGTGATTTGGGTAACACATTTTGTTTTGAGAATGATGTACAATAAGGATAGCTATATGAAAATCTGAACATCCTAGCCGGAACACTAGGACATATAGGGGAGCGTTAAATTACATAGTGAATTTAACTAAGTGAAAATTACTTATATATGTATCTATAACTCATCCGTTTGAGGATGTAGCTATTTAGAGGGGATAATATGACAAATAAAATACAGGAGCTCACGGTCAACGAAACTTGGCGCGATGAGCAAGACGCATGGAACCATCGTTCCGAGTACTTTGTAGAAATGCACAATCGCGAGGATCGCAAGGCACAGGTCACTGATTTTTTAGCCTTCTTAAAGGATAAAAATTTATTACCTTCATCGAATGGCCGTACACTTGATGTAGGCTGTGGTGTTTGTGACTACGCACTTGGGTTAGCTCGGGAAGGCTATAAGGCGACTGGTATCGATTTATCTGATGGTATGATTCGCGGTGCTAAACAATTGGCAGAGTCAGAAGGTTTAGATCTTAGCTTATATATCGGACCTTGGTCTGATGAAACTCGTCGAGAACTAGGTTGGGATAAAAGCTTTGACTTGGCATATAGTATCTTCTGCCCGATTATGTTTGATGTAGAAAATATTCGCGCCATGCATGATGCAAGTAATGATAAATGCTTGTGGATTGCTTTCAGTGAACGGAGCGACGAAATGGTAGATATGTTATCTGAACATTTCTTTGGACGTGATTCTTTCCCATGGGATGGCAAGATGAAAGAGTGTTTAGATGCTATCCATGAGATGGGGCATAATGTAAAAGTAATTTATAAAACGGTTCCTGAAACAGAGGTTATGTCTCTTGAAAAGGCAGTTAATTATTTTACCATGCGACTTCATAATAATGGATGGGGAGACATGGAAGACATGAAAGAAGAGATTAGAAATCTCATTGAGCCACTAGCTATTGATGGAGAAATCCATAATAAGACTGTTGATAAAGTGGCTTGGGTTTCATGGTCTGTGAAATAGGAGAGAAACATGACAGTTGATGAGAAACGTAAGTTAGAACTAAAAACTATGTACCAGATTATTGGCATCTATTGTCATAATAAGCACCACACTCCTAAAGGACAACTCTGTGAGGAGTGTCAAAAAGTTTGGCAATATGCTGAACATCGTATAGATGTATGTCCTCATATGGAAAGCAAGACCTTCTGCAGCGTATGTAAAACGCATTGCTATGCGCCTACGTATCGTGAAAAAATACGTGAAATCATGCGCTATGGTGGACCTAGAATGTTATTTATATCACCAATTCAAGTTATTCGCCATATGTATTTAGAGTGGAAGGATAGAAAAAGGAGTCGTACTTCTTATGAAAACTGATATGATTGTAAAGACAGGAATGTTTGTAGCATTGACGGTTTTACTATCTTATATATTTGCTATTCATACTACATTTATACATATTACCTTTGGATTTTTATCAACCGCTATATTTGGTATTCTTTATGGGCCTATGGCAGCAGGTATAATGGCTGCTATTGCCTGTTTTATAGGTATGTCTTTATTTGGACAAGGAGTATTCTTTCCCGGCTTTATCATATCTGAATTTCTTGTAGGCTATGTGTATGGGTATTTTTTACACGGACGTAATGTTACATTTAAACAATTACTTTTACCGGAGACGATTGTTACTGTATGTATACATCTGATATTAAATACAATATGGCTCACAATATTTTATAACAAAGCAGTATCTGCTATATTTATTGGACGTCTTATTAAAAATATCATTTTTTTCCCTTTAGAAATTGCATTGATTTTAATTGTGTATAAAGCAGTCAGTAAGTTTATGGTACAAAAAAAGCCATAATCTTACAGTATACTAAAATGCACCCCTAACATTAGATTATATGTTAGGGGTGCATTATTATTATTGTCTTTAGACTGGTTCGTGACGTAGTCGCGAACCATAAAACCACCCGCTATGCGGGTGCGGCAACGAAAGTTATACAAAAAAATCACCTTGCTTAAGTATAATGTAGGTGTTCAAGCCGCATTATATGCAAAAGAAAGGTGATTTTATATGGCAACAAAGACACAGAGTCTTGCGCACACAAAATGGTTATGCAAATACCACATAGTATTTACACCTAAGTATAGACGTAAAGTTATATATAATCAATATAGAAATAGTTTACGTGAAATACTGAGGCGTTTATGTGAATATAAGGGCGTCAAGATTATAGAGGGGGAGTTCATGGCAGATCATGTGCATATGTTAGTATTAATCCCTCCTAAAATAGCAGTTTCATCTTTTATGGGATATTTAAAAGGTAAAAGTGCACTTATGATGTTCGATAAACACGCAAACTTAAAGTATAAATTTGGAAATAGACACTTTTGGTCTGAGGGATATTATGTTAGTACAGTAGGTCTGAATGAGGCAACAGTAAGAAAATATATATGTGAGCAAGAGTTACAAGACCAAATGAAGGATAAGTTGAGTGTAAAAGAATATGAGGACCCTTTTAAGGGTAGCAAGTAATACATATCCCCTTTGAGGGGAAGGTTACGAGTCAATGGCTATGCGGCTTGAACGTAGTGAAAGCCAGCGCCTTTAGACGCTGGTCTAGTACTACGGGCTTATAGCCCGTGAGCAAACCACCCGTTTTACGGGTGGTTCTGATTTGTAAATATAGCGTTTTACGCGAGTGCTTTGTCCAATACAGTTTTGATTAAAGATTTTGTTTGGGCATAGCTTTCACCAGGTTGCGCCTCGTATTGTTTGTCGAGGTCGAACCATAAGTTCGGATAGTATTCATATGGGTGAGTTTTGAAGAGCTCATGAGCATCTTGATCTTCAACCCAGTTGATATGAATATCTGCGTATGCAGGATTTTCTGCAACGAGTTCATCGATAGCACGGAATGCATTAGCGCAATAAGGGCAACCGTTTAAATGGAAACCTAATATTTCTTTCATGATATTCAGTCCTTTCAAAATAGAATCTACATATATTTCTATAATTTGAGATTTTATACATATTCATGTACCACAACATATGGTACACTACTGAGTATAACATATCTATATAAGATATTCAATTTTTTAGATATATCTGATGTGAATATTGAGAATTCGATATGCATGCATTATATAAATAAGGAGATACCTATGATTTCAGGCGCACAGTATCTGGTAAAAGCCCTTCAAGAGGAGCAGGTAGAGTTTTTATTTAACTATCCTGGGGCGGCTACTATTGATATCATGGATGAATTATATAAGCAAGATAAGGTAAAAGTGATTTTGCCGCGTCATGAGCAAGCATTGGCCCATGCGGCAGATGGATATGCTCGTAGTACCGGTAAAGTAGGGGTTTGTATGGTAACCTCTGGACCTGGTGCTACAAATCTTGTGACTGGTATTGCTACTGCTTATTCTGATAGTGTTCCTCTCGTTTGTATTACAGGCCAAGTTGACTTGGGGCTCATGGGCAATGATGCGTTCCAAGAAGTAGATACTGTTGGCATTGTACGCAATATCTGTAAATATGCTGTTACCGTTCGTGATCGTAAAGAGCTTGGCCGTATTTTGAAAGAAGCCTTTTATATTGCTCGCACAGGTCGACCAGGTCCTGTGGTTGTGGATATTCCTAAAAATATTCAAAAGGCTATGGGCTCTGATGAGTATCCTACTGAGGTTAATATTCGCGGTTACAAACCAAATACCACTGTTCACGTAGGTCAAGTTAAAAAGGCCTGTTCTATTATTAGTAAAGCTAAAAGGCCTCTATTCCTATTAGGCGGTGGGGTAAGCATTAGTGGTGCTAACGACCTTATGATGGAGTTGGTTAAAAAAACAGGGATTCCTGTAGTAACAACATTGATGGGGAAAGGTGCTATTGATAGCCGTCATCCATTGTATCTTGGTAATGTAGGGATTCATGGTGGCTATGCGCCTAATGTAGCCATAACTGATTGTGACGTGATGATTTCTATTGGTACGCGCTTTAATGATCGTATTACTGGTAAACTAAGTACCTTTGCACAAAATTGTAAGATTATCCATATTGATGTAGATGCGGCGTCTATTTCTAAAAATATTAAGGTTGATATTCCAATCGTAGCAGATGCTAAATTGGCTATAGAAAAAATCTTAGAATATATTGAACCTCACGATCTTGGTGACTGGCCTGCGCAATTACAACAACTTAAGGCTACGCGCCCTGTTACACAAGCTGGTGAAGAGGGTTTAACACCTCAAACTGTTATCGAGTACATTAATCATCACTATGAACATCCTATCGTCACAACCGATGTGGGTCAAAATCAATTGTGGACTACCCAGTTCCTTGATGTGAAAGGTCAATATCAAATGTTGACGTCCGGTGGCTTAGGGACTATGGGTTATGGTTTTCCTGCTGCATTAGGTGCGCAAATGGGAAATCCAGATAAGCGTGTATTTGCTATCTGTGGTGATGGTGGCGTGCAAATGAATATCCAAGAGTTTGCCACTGCTATGCACTACCGTTTGCCTGTGACTCTAATTATTTTAAATAATGGTTTCCTCGGAAATGTACGCCAATGGCAACAATTATTCTACGATAAACGTTACGCTTGTACGAACTTGATGATGGATGAAAGTGCCATTGTTACGCGAGACATAATCGACAATGATGAGTTTGAATATGTACCAGATTTTGTGAAATTGGCAGAAGCTTATGGCGCAAAGGCAATGCGTATTACTAAGGTTGAGGACATCGAAAAAGGGTTCCAATTGGCTGATGCTTTTAAAAATGGTCCGACTCTACTCGAGTTCATCATTCCAACGGAGCTCAATGTGTTGCCAATGGTACCAGCAGGTAAGTCTTTAAGTGATATGTTGTTGAAGGATAAAAAATAGGAGGGGCTATGGAAGTACAAATGAAAAAACGCTGTATTTCAGCGTATGTAGAAAACCAAATCGGTGTACTAGCTAAGATTTCAGGCCTCTTCGCAGGAAAAAATTATAATCTTGATACATTGACTGTAGGGGAAACTGAAGATCCTACCATGTCTCGTATGACAATTGAGCTCACATGTGACGATTTGACATATGAACAAATCATTAAACAGCTTAATCGCAGTGTAGAGGTGATTAAGGTTATCGACTTTACGGACATGCCGATTACGAAAAAAGAATTACTATTTATCAAGGTCAATAGCTGTAAAGAAGCGGATAAACAAGAAATTTTCCGCATTGCCCAAACCTTTGATCTATTAGTTGTGGATTATAATCGTAAATCTGTACTAGTACAATGTGTAAAGACCGTATCTAAAAATAATGACATGATTGCCTTATTTAAAAATATGTTCGTCAATCGTATTGAAGTTGTACGAGGTGGTAGCGTAGCTATCGAAGCATTATCTACACCTGATAGATAAGGTGTGTACTTTAGCACTTTAAAAGCGATTTAGGTCTATTCAAATATATAATACATGTATTTGAATAGACCTATTTTTTGTGGCTTAAAGCGTGTACAACTTAATATGATATAATATGTATATCGAGCATTATTGATATAGAGACCTTGGTTGTATGCCAAAGTCTTTTTATATAGGAGGTACTATGAGCTTATTAGATGATATTTTAGCCCATAATCGAGAATATGTAGAAGATCAAAATACAGGTTATGTAGATACAGATACAAAGTGTAGTAAAATGCCTAGTCGTGAAATGGCAATTGTTACATGTATGGATACACGTCTTGTTAACTTCTTAGAAGATTCCATGGATATTGGGCGCGGTGAAGCGAAAATCGTAAAGACTGCAGGTAACTGTATTACAGGTCCCTTTGATGGCGTTGTGCGTAGTTTACTTGTTTGTATTTATGAGCTAGGTGTTAACGAAATCTTTATCATTGGTCATCACGAATGTGGTATGGCAAAAACTACGGCAAAAGATCTAACAGAAAAAATGTTGGCTCGTGGTATTGCACCAGAAGCGATTCATATGGTCCGTAAAGAAATGGAACGCTGGGCTGATGGCTTTACACATCCTGCTGAAAATGTAGAGGATACAGTAGACGAATTACGTATGAATCCTTTGATTCCTAAAGATGTGCCTATTCACGGTCTTATCTTCCATCCTAGAACGGGTGAAATCGAAGTCATTGTTAATGGCTATACACAAATGAAACAATATTATGAAAAATAGTAGGGGAATTCTTTAATAGAGGTATTGTGAATTGAGCAATATAGATAGATTAGATATATTTGAGGTAGCGTGTAAACATTTTCTTACGGATCTTTCAAATTTTAAAAATCTCATTTCCACTCAAGTTCGATCATTAGATGGTCTAGAATGGGCTTTTGATAAAGGTTCCACTAAGGTTTGTAGTGCTGACGAAACGGGCTTAAAAAAACGCTGTAAGGTTGGCGTAAAATATAGATTACAGGTCGAGTTATCTCAAGCTGATGCAGAAACTATTTGGATGGAATTTAGTCGGTTTTGGAGTGCCACTACTTTAAATCAGGTTGAAAGAGTATGCAGCAATGAAGAATTAGGTCGCTATCAATTTATAGCTAATAATTCTATCGGCGATGAGCTTATCTGTGATATCTATTTACCTAATGAATGGAATATACCGCAATTAAATATGTTGGGATGTATTTCTGCTAGATATAGAAAAGTAGATATTCAAGAAGTATAGAAAAATCTTATAAAACTTAACGTTAAGTTTTATAATGTGTTCATATTAGTACTTAATACATATTTACATAAAGGACCTATATGAATAAGAGTAAACTATTAAAAACAACTGTAGCTATTGTGGTTTTGGCTGTATTAGTTACTGGAGGCTATGTATATAAAGATGCCATACAGAGTCGTATAGCTAGAACAGCGGCTGTGGTGAGTGGCCAAGAGATAAAGCCACTCCTCGATTCTGAAAGTCGTTATATTCGGCAAATTGTAGCTCAAGATAACAGCACGAGTCGTACTATTATGTGGCAATCAGATAGCAGTGAAGCTGATGCGGTAATAGAGTATCGTCTTGTTGGATCCGATATGACTCAAACGATAAGAGCTACAGACAAAGCTTTTACCGATGATGGTAGTACTACCTATATCCATGAGGGGACATTAACTGGTTTGGCGCCTAATACTAAATACGAATATCGAGTTGGTTATGGTAGTGATCGCCGTAGTGCTTGGTATTCCCTGGAAACGGCTGGCGCCAGTGTGTATGATGTTCTTATCTATCCAGACTCTCAGTCGGGGGATTATTCTCAGTGGGAACGAATTGTAAAAGATTCAGCAAAACGCAATCCGAATACAGCCTTGTATATTAGCATGGGCGATCTCGTAGATAATGGGGAGCAGGCATATCAATGGCGCACTTGGTTAAATTCGATTAAACCATTAAGTGCTAATGTACCGTTATCAACGACTTTAGGCAACCATGAGATGTATACATTAGATTGGAAAATGCGTGAGCCTTATGCGTATTTGAATTACTTCGCTGTACCACCTAATGGGAATGAAACCTTTAATCGACGTTATTATTCCTATGATTTTGGCGATGTACATTACGTTGTATTAGATACGATGTTATATGAAAGTAATCATGAGGACAATCATGATACGCATCATCCTGATTTATACGATGTACAGGTTCAATGGTTACGCCAAGATCTTGCAGCTAATACGAAAAAATGGACTGTCGTTCTTATGCATAGAGATTCATTCCAATATGCCTTTGACCGACCAGGTGCAAGTCGAGATGTTGGTTTCGATGACGAGGGTGTATTATTTATGCCTATCTTCGATGAATTTAATGTGGACTTAGTCTTATCTGCTCATTTACATACATATCGCAACCGCGGTCATGTGCGAAACTTTGATCGAGACCCATCTGGTCCATTATATATTCTTACAGGAATAGCTGGTGATGCACGACGTCCTAAGTGGAAGCAACATCCTTTAGATGTATATGTAGCACCTCAGCCTGAAACGAATAATTATATGTCTATGACAGTGACACCGAATAAGCTGATTGTAAAATCATTTTTACCTGACGGCACTCAGCTTGACGAATCAGTCATTGAAAAATAAGAAAAGACACCTTCTTTGGAAGGTGTCTTTTTTGTCTATTTTTCTCTAATCAAAGGTAGCAAGAATCTATGAGTAAAATTGATTTACAATATAACAAATAAAAATACAGTAGATTTGTATAAATACTTGCTAATTATGGTAGGTAGTATTATAATACGTGTATAGATTATAAAAATGCACAAAATATGTATAAAATATACATACAGTGTATAAAGGAGATAGAGTAATGAATGCATTACAAGATTTAATAAAAACTTATGCCTCCCAATATAAAGAACAAGTTGTGGAATGGCGCCGACATATTCATAGCCATCCAGAGTTATCTGGTGAAGAGAAACATACATCTTTATTTATTCAAAAGGTGCTTGGTGAACTAGGAATTCCCTTTGTAAACGATATTTCTGATTATGCTGTTATCGGTAAGATAGAAGGTGCTCATACAGGCCCTGTTATTGCATTGCGTGCCGATATGGATGCGTTACCCATACATGAAATAACAGGCTTGCCCTTTGCTTCACAAAATGAAGGTGTTATGCATGCCTGTGGTCATGATAGCCACATGGCAATTTTACTTGGTGCAGCGGCGATTCTACAATCTATTAAAGATCAATTACATGGGACCGTGAAACTCGTATTTCAACCTTCAGAAGAAGAAGCTTTATTTCCAGGGGCTCAAGGTATTGTCGATAGCGGCATCCTCGACGATGTGGATGAGATATATGGACTTCATGTGTGGCCTCAATTGCCAGTGGGAACTGTAGGTCTTAAAAAAGGTAATCTCATGGCTGCATCCGATCACTTCCTCGTACACATTAAAGGGAAAGCTACTCATGGTGCAGAACCTCATAATGGGGTAGACGCAATTGTAGCAGCCGCAAACTGGATTGTAAATGTGGAATCCATGGTGGCTCGCGAAACGAATCCCATGGAAAATCTCGTGTGTACAATTGGAGTGATTAATGGTGGTGATCGATACAATGTGGGCTGTGGTGATGTGTATTTTGAAGGTACTTGTCGTACCTATGAACCAGAAAAACGTGATTATATTGAGCGACGTTTGGGTGAAAGCTTACAGGCCCTAGATGTGATGTTTAAAACGGAAAGCACTTTGGATTATAAACGTGGTCATGGTGCTACTATCAATAATCCAGAGGCTATCGATTACGCCACATCTATCGTAGAAAAATATTTTGGCAAAGAAGCGGTGGTACATCCTGAATTTCCGTCTATGACGGCAGAAGACTTCTCTGCCTATCTTCATAAAATCAAAGGTGCTTTTCTTTGGTTAGGCACTGGCTTTGAAGGCAATCCAGCCTTGCATAATGCAGCTTTCACCATCGATGAAAGTATCCTTGAACCAGGTATCACAATGATGGCTGCTATTGCCGCCGAATTTTTACAAGAAAAGTAGTTAAATAAGTAGTTTGAAATAAGAGGTTATCATGAAAAGTTTACAACATACATCATTTAAAACAATGCTTCAATACGCACCAGAAGAAATTAAATACTTCTTGGACTTAGCAGCTAAATTAAAAGCAGATAAAAAAGTGGGCAAAGAAATCAAAACATTAGTAGGTAAAAACTTTGCATTAATTTTTGAAAAAGACTCAACACGGACACGTTGTGCTTTTGAGGTAGGGGCTGCGGACCAAGGTGCTCATACAACATATCTTGGCCCTACAGGTTCCCAAATGAATAAAAAAGAATCCTTAAAAGATACAGCTCGTGTTCTAGGATCTATGTATGATGCTATCGAGTTTAGAGGTTTTGATCAAGCCGATGTAGATACATTAGCTGATTATTCTGGCGTACCTGTTTGGAATGGGCTTACCGATATGGATCATCCTACACAAACATTAGCAAATTTCTTAACCATACAAGAAAATATCGATAAACCGTTGAATAAAATTTCCTTTGCTTATGTTGGACACGGTCAATCAAATATGTGCAATGCCTTGATGAGTGGTGCCGTTAAAATGGGGATGGATTTCAGACTCATTGGCCCTAAACAATACTGGCCAGCTGGTCCATTCTACGAAGAGTGCTTAAAAGTGGCTAAAGAAACGGGTGCTACTATTACTTGCACAGATGATGTAGCTGAAGGCGTTAAAGGCTTAGATGTTATTTACACTGGTGTGTGGGTAACGATGGGTGATACTTACGATATGTGGGAGGAACGTATCAATACCTTTAAACCATTCCAAGTAAATGGAGAAATGATGGTATTAACTGGCAATCCGAACACGAAGTTCTGCCACTGTTTACCTGCGTTCCACAACACAGAAACACAAGTAGGTAAAGATATTTATGAACGGTTTGGCATGAATGGCATTGAGGTGACCGAAGAGGTATTCGAAGGTTCAAACTCTTTAGCGTTCCAAGAAGCAGAAAATCGTCTCCACACGATTAAGGCAGTTATGGTTGCTACCTTTGGAGATTATCCATTGAAATAAATTCATCCTCCTAAATGGTGATGAATTGTATAGTTTGTTTCCTATTTATATTGGATAAAGGGCTATATAAATAGGTGTGAGTCACCAATAGGTGAGAAGTGAGGTTTATTATGACACCCCATAGAGTATTTATTGTTGGTCATGAAGGCACAACTGGTCTTAGAATTCATGAACGATTATCCGATCGAAAAGATATAGAGCTCTTAGCGACTGCTGATGAGGATCGCAAAAATGTAGAGGCCATTAAAGTGGTTGCAAAAAAAGCGGATCTTGTATTTCTTTGCTTACCTGATGTGGCCTCTAAGGAAATTATGGCCGCTATTGGTGATTTTCCATGTAAGGTTATTGATACTTCTACAGCGTTTAGAACTACAGCTGGTTGGGCATATGGGTTCCCAGAACTTGGTGAAAGCTACAAAACATCTATTGCAACTAAAAAACATATTGCAAATCCTGGCTGTCATGCGAGCGGTATGATTGCTTGCATAGCTCCTCTTGTAAAAGCAGGACTCGTGCCAGTGGATTATCCTTTCACCATTACATCTTTAACAGGTTATAGCGGTGGTGGCAAGAAGATGATTGACCAATATGAAAGTAGTCCTAAGGACTATTTCCTTTATGCTCCACGTCAATATGGGCTTGGTCAAGAACATAAACATTTACCCGAAGTACAACATGTATGCGGCCTTAGTGAAGCTCCAATTTTTATGCCAATTGTTGATGATTACTACTCTGGAATGGAGGTTACCGTAGGTATTCATAGTCGTTTATGTCATAAACCTGTTTGTATTGATAAGGTACAACAAACGTTAGAATACTTTTACAAAGATAGTACAATCATTACGGTTGCACCATTTACTGAAAATAGCAATAGCGGTATGTTAAACGCTAATCAATTAAGCAATACGGACAGCATGAAAATCAATGTCACTGGTAACGATGAACGCATTATGGTTCATGCCATTTTCGATAATTTAGGTAAAGGTGCATCAGGTGCCGCCGTTCAATGTATGAATATCGCATTGGGCTTACCAGAAAATACTGGTTTAGTATTAGATTAGAGAGGGAACTATGAAGGATGTAACAAATGCAATGCGGGCGCATATCTTAACGGCGGCCGTTCCATATATAAAACAATACACAGATCAGTACGTTGTCGTTAAATACGGTGGCAATGCCATGGTGGATGAAGAGTTAAAGAAATCTGTCATGAAGGATTTACTATTACTTCGATTAGTGGGGGTAAAAGTTGTGCTCGTTCATGGTGGTGGTCCAGCTATTAATAGCACCTTAGAGGCGATGCAAATTGAATCACATTTTGCTAATGGATTACGTGTTACCGATGAAGCAACGATGGATGTTGTACAAATGGTGCTAGCCGGTAAGGTGAATAAAGGGCTCGTGGCGGATTTAACGGATCTTGGTGGCAAAGCTGTTGGCCTTTGTGGCGTAGATGGCAACATGATTCAAGTTCATAAACAAAACGAAGAACTTGGTTACGTAGGTTATATTGATACTATTGATACGAGCATTATCCATGACGTAATTAGCCGTGGCTATATTCCAGTTATTTCTTCTATCGGCATGGGAGCCGATGGCAAGATATATAATATTAATGCGGATACCGTAGCCGCAAAGATTGCAGGCGCTCTCAAGGCGGAAACAATGGTGGCTATGACCAATATTGATGGTGTACTGCGAGATGTGCATGATCCAGATTCTTTAATTTCTAAAATTACGATGGCCGAGGCCGCTCAGTTAAAAGTGGATGGTGTCATTGCAGGCGGTATGATTCCAAAGGTAGATTGCTGCTTAGAGGCCATAGAAGCTGGGGCACAAAAGGTATTTATCATCAATGGTGAAATTCCACATGCTATTCTTATCGAGTTATTAACCGATGAAGGCCTTGGCACCATGTTTGTTGCTTAATATAGTAAACATAATACGGGTAATCATCTATTGGGTATCTTTTACATAGATAGACGACGGCATGACCGTACATTTGGAGGATATAATGAGTAATGCAATCGATTTTGAAAAACAAGATAAAGAATATATAGCCAATACGTATGGTCGGTTCAACGTATGCTTTCAAAAAGGGAAGGGGTCCCTTTTGTGGGACGTAGATGGTAAAGAGTACATCGACCTTGGCTCTGGTATTGGCGTAACGGCTTTTGGTGTTGACGATGATGAGTGGACTGACGCTGTTACTAAGCAGTCTCATGCGTTGAATCATATTTCTAATTTATACTATTCTTTGCCACAGATTGAACTAGCGAAACAGCTCTGCGCGAAAACGGGGATGAAAAAGGTGTTTTTCTCTAACTCTGGTGCGGAGTCTAACGAATGTGCTATTAAGGCAGCTCGTAAATATAGCCATGATAAATACGGAGAAGGTCGTCATGTAGTTGTTACCTTGGTCAATAGTTTCCACGGTCGTACTATTACCACCTTGTCTGCTACAGGACAAGATGTATTCCATCAACATTTCTTCCCATTTACGGAAGGCTTTATTCACACACCAGCTAATGATATTGATGTGGCTTTGAAAGTCCTTGCTAATCCAGCTGTTTGTGCCATCATGATGGAACCTATCCAAGGTGAAGGTGGGGTTATGCCCTTAGATAAAGAGTTTGTCCAAGCGGTAACAAAATATGCGCATGAACACGATCAACTGGTACTCATCGATGAGGTACAAACTGGTAATGGTCGGACTGGCAGCTTATATGCATACCAACAATTTGGTATCGAACCAGATGTGGTATCTACTGCAAAAGGTTTGGCCGGAGGGCTACCCATGGGTGCCACCTTATTCAATGAAAAGATGCAATATGTATTAAATGCTGGTGCTCATGCTACTACTTTTGGAGGTAATCCAATCTGCGCGGCTGCAGGTAATACCATCATTAGTCGTTTAACTCCTGAATTTCTCGATTCTGTAAAAGCAAAAGGGGAATACGTAAAGGAGACCTTAACTGATAAACCTGGTGTCATTGGTGTTAGCGGTATGGGACTCATGCTTGGCATTGAAACTACGGTTGATGCTAAAACCGTTATAGAGAAATGCATTGAAAAAGGTGTTGTATGTTTATCTGCTAAAAATAAGGTACGTCTTTTACCAGCCCTTAATATTCCACAAGAGCAACTAGAAAAAGCGATTGCTATTTTAGCGGAAGTGATTGAAGAATTAGCCGTAAAATAAGAATTCGTCTAGCTTTCATAAATATCGTTTACTATAGTTATGTAACATTGAACTATGGAAATAAACCGATGATTATATAGACTTTAGTCCGTATTCGTGTTACCCTAGAAGAAATAGTCTATATTGGAGGAGTAAATATGAATACAGAATCCTTACGTAATGAAGTATTGGTTCCAGCGGTAGCAAAAACGTTGGACATTGCGGCAAAAGCAAAACCTACAAAAGAAGAACTTATCACAACGGCAAAAATCACTGCTGCTGTGACAGTTGCAACGGCTATTGTATCCTTAGCGGTACAAGCGGTATTGCGCAACCGATAAGAAACTAAGAAAACGACATGGCGTTGCCTGTCGTTTTCTTTTACTTTTACCATGTTATTCCTAGTAATGTTGGGATTTAGTGAGGAGGCGATATCATGCATAGTCGCGATTTAATAGAGCAATATAAAGGCTACGTGCAAGATTGGCGTAGATATTTTCATAAACATCCAGAGCTTAGTAATGAAGAGTTTGAAACGACGAAGACCTTGGCTAAAGAGCTAGAGTCTATGGGCGTAGAGGTTCATGTAGATACAGACCGTGGTATCGGATTAATCGGCATTATTCATGGTTCTAAGCCTGGCAAAGCCATTGCGTTACGTGCTGACATCGATGCATTGCCTGTTCATGAACATAATGCAGTAGATTATAAATCTGAAGTAGAGGGTAAAATGCATGCCTGCGGTCATGATGGACATATGGCTATTTTACTAGGTGCGGCAAAGATGCTAATGTCTATGAAAGACCGCATCGAAGGCGATGTATATTTAGCATTTCAACCTGCGGAAGAAACTGGAGCAGGGGCTCCGGATTTCATTAAGTTTGGCGATTGGTATGATAAGGTAGATGCTATCTTTGGAGGGCATGTGTGGATCGATTTGCCAGCGGGTCTTGTGTCTGTTGAGGAAGGTCCTCGTATGGCTGCAAGTAGCCAAATTACTATTAACGTAAAAGGCAAACAAGGTCATGGTGCGCAGCCACACCAAGCGGTCGATGCTATCGTGGTGGCTAGTGCCATCGTTATGAATTTGCAAACTGTGGTTTCTCGTAATGTGAGTGCCCTTGATTCCGTCGTTGTTACGATTGGCAATATTCACTCTGGCTCAGAATGGAATGTCATTCCTGGGGAAGCTTCCATGGGCGGTACGGTTCGTTTCTTTGATCCAAACCAAGAACAATACATTGTCGATACTATTCGCCGCATTGTGGAACACACTGCAGAAGCCTATGGAGCGACTGCTACATTAGAATATATAAAAAAAGTGCCTCCTACTATTAATGATCCTGAATCCAGTGAACTTGCAGAACGTGTCGTTATTGATACATTAGGTGAGGACAAGCTTTCTAAGATGCGTAAAGTCATGCCTGGAGAAGATTTTGCATGGTATTTACAAGATAAATCAGGATGCTTTGCCTTTATTGGTATTCAAAACCCTGAAGTAGAAGCTACATACGATCATCATAATAATAGATTTAATATGGATGATACCGTATTATCTGCAGCATCTGCGGTGTATACTGAATATGCAATTCAGTGGTTAAAAGAACATAACTAAAATTCTATGTAAGAGGTTCTTATGAATATAGTTATATGTCTCATTATTATTGCTATAACAGGCATATTATTGATGAAGCGCTATCAACCACAGCCTATTTTGATTGGCATGGGAATCCTCATGATGTTCATCGCTTATGAGGGAAAATGGATTGATGCCATATTAGTTGATGGTCAATCTACAGGGGTTCTTATATTTGATGCCATGGATATCGTAAGGATAACGACATCTAATAATATAGTTAATTTGGGCCTTATGATTATGACTTGTGCAGGCTATGCAAAATATATGGAATATATTGGGGCAGGAACGCGACTCGCAGATACTTTTATCCGCCCTTTATATCGCCTTAATCGACCATATATTGTGTTAGCCCTTATGTTTTTACTCAATATGGGATTAGCTATTTGTGTTCCCAATCCTTTGAGTCTTGCTCTCCTCATGATGGTCACAATGTATCCTGTTTTAGTTCGATTAGGTGTAAGTCCTGTAGGGGCGGCTGCAGTTATTGCTACGGGACACCTTATGGATGTAGGACCTGGGGCGGTGTCTACTTTATTGATTGCAAAGGTATTAAATATTCCTGTGCCAAACTATTTTGTAGGCTATCAGTTGAGGATTTATTTCTTAGTTGCTATTGTGACTGCCATAGCGCACTTCTGGTGGCAGAGATATCGAGATCGAATTGATGGCCCTATGGATGTAAATGATCTTGAAAGCATTCCTAAAGCGCCTATTGGTCCCAAGCTATATATGATATTCCCATTATTACCATTGTGTTTTATCTTAGGCTTTAGCCAGTATGGTTTTTCTGGTGTAAAGATGAATGTTACTCTTGCCATGATGCTTGCCTTTGGCATTGCTCTAATGACAGAATTAATTCGTCATCGAAATCTGAGAACTGTACTTAAGAGCACCACAGTTTTCTTTGAAGGTATGGGGAATCAGTTCTCTTATGCAGTGACTCTTATTATAGGGGGGCAAATCTTTGCGCAAGGTTTGGTTAGCCTAGGCCTTATTGATTCGTTAGTTAGTACACTTCAAACACTATCCTTAAACTCTATTGGACTTACCTCTATTCTTGGAGGGGGTATGCTAGGACTTAGTATGGTTACAGGTAGTAACGTAGCACCATTATTCACATTAGTTCCACTAGTACCTGATATTGTATCTAATCTTAGCCTTGATCCGATTACCACTATGCTTGGCATGCAAAATGGAGCTAGCCTTGGTTTGTTCTTAAGCCCAATTAGTCCAGTTATGGTTGGTGTAGCTGGTGTAGCTCATATTAAATCGGTAGATTTACTTAGACGCACGGCTGTGCCAGTTCTTGTGGCATTACTTACAAGTTGTGCGGGAATATGGGTGCTTTTTTAATTTTAATTTAAATTTACAAAACCCTCTTTACATGTTTTGTAAAGAGGGTTATTATATTCCAATATTAAATCATATGTAATTAAAATGGTTTCCTGTTAAAGTACAAGTTTTAGTGCTTTGCGGATAAAAAGGGCCTTTCTTCGCCGGACGGTTCTAGAAGCCAGAAAGGATGTAATGAACGATCAAGTTTCTATTTCAACAGCAAATATTCGTGGTGCTTTTGGGGCATTTTTTATCCCTGGTATGTACACAGCTTTATGGGCTGGTTTTGTGCCATATTTAAAAGCAAAGCTTAGTATTGGTGAAGATGTATTAGGTTCCATGATTTTGTTGCTCGGTGTAGGTTCTTGTTTATCCATGGCTATAGCAGGTAAGCTTGTAGAAAGCTTTGGGTGTAAGAGAGTCGTTTTGTTAGCTAGCTTTATTGGTATGGTATCTCTTGCCATCGTTACTATGTGTCCTACTATTGCTACAACAACAGTAGCCCTGTTCTTTTTTGGTATTGGTGTAGGCCTTAGTGGTGCTTCTGCTAATTTACAAGCTATCCTAACAGAAAAGGTGAGCAAAAAACATTTAATGGGCGCCTATCACGGTGGCTGGAGCTTAGGTGGTTTTGCTGGTGCCGGTGTTTTGCTCGTGCTTTTAAAAATCTTATCGCTGCCTGTTAATCAAAGTATTTGGGGACTTCTCATCGTACTATTTATTGCGATGGTTGTAGTTAGCCAATTTATGTTGACCTTTGGTAGTGATCCAAATGCAAAGGTTACTAAAAAATCTAAAAGCCCATTGTCCTTTCATCCAATCGCTCTTATTTTTGGTTTATTGTCCTTTGTTTCTTACTTGGTAGAAGGTGCTGTAGGGGATTGGAGTGCATTATATTTATTTGAAGATAAAGGGATTGTTATTGAAGAGGCTGTCATGGGTGTAATGCTCTTTAATGGTACTATGTGTATAGGCCGTTTGCTTGGTAATAGATTAGGTAAACACTTAACATCAAAGCAAGTTGTTGTTGGTGGCTACTTACTTGGCTCTATTGCGATGGGGCTTATCGTGTTCTTGCCAGGTCATGCATCCATGTATACTTACTTATTATTGGGTATTTCATTAGCTATGATAGTACCAAACCTATTCTCTGCAATGGGGGAACAAAATGTCATTCCTATGACACAAGCGGTCGCAACATCCACAATGCTCGGTTATATGGGTATTTTGATGGGACCTGCCTTAATTGGTTTCATTGCGCACGGTACAAGTCTTACAGTAGCATTTATCGTATTGACTATATTGCTTGTTGTAAGTGCAGGTATTGGTAAATACGCATACCATTTAATGAGTAAAGACTGTGGTCTTAGTGAAGAACAAATTTAATAGCCTATAATTAAGGAGCTACGATTTTCGTATCGTAGCTCCTTTTTCATATTTTTATATTTTATGTATTTCTCGCATTAAAAAGCCACAGGTCTAGAACCTGTGGCTTTTAGAACTATCATTATATATTGATTAGATTAGCGATCGCCATTGAAGATGGAGTTTTTAACAAGCACATAGTCTACTTTGCGGATGGCTTGTAGAGTCGTACCGCCAGCGTAAGAAATAGCGGATTGTAAATCTTGTTCCATTTCAGTTAATGTATCGAAGATAGAACCTTTGGAATCGATGAAGATTTTTTTACCTTCTACATTTTTGCGTTCCCCTTTTTGGAACTCAGAAGCGGAACCAAAGTATTCTTTTACAGCTTTGCCGTCAACAATCTTTTCTTCCCCTGGGGATTCCTCGTGACCTGCAAAGAGGGAGCCAATCATAACCATAGTAGCACCAAAGCGAATGGATTTTGCGATGTCGCCATGGTCACGAATACCGCCGTCAGCGATGATAGGTTTAGTAGCTGCTTTTGCGCACCAGCGAACAGCCGCTAATTGCCAGCCACCAGTACCAAAGCCAGTTTTCAATTTTGTGATACATACTTTACCAGGACCGATGCCTACTTTAGTCGCATCAGCACCAGCATTTTCTAGTTCACGAACTGCTTCTGGAGTGCCTACATTACCAGCGATAATGAAGGTTTCAGGTAAGTTCTTTTTTATGTATTGAATCATTTCGATGACCGCATTGGAATGACCATGTGCAATATCAATAGTGATATATTCTGGGGTTAAGTTTGCTTTCTTAAATTCATCAACTAAAGCAAATTCTTCAGCTTTTACGCCGATAGAAATAGAAGAATATAGGTTAAGGTCGTGCATGCGTTTTACAAAGTCCATACGACGTTCTGGTTGGAAACGATGCATGATATAGAAATACCCTTCACGAGCTAATTTTTCAGCCAACTCTTCGTCGATAATAGTTTGCATATTAGCAGGTACTACTGGCAAGCGGAATGTGCGTTTACCTAATTTTACATGTGTATCACATTCGCTACGACTGGAGACAATACATTTGTTAGGAATCAATTGCACGTCTTCATAATCAAAGATGTTAGTTGTATTAATCATAGTTTCTATATCTCCTTCGAGTATTACATATTGAACCTGTACCATTATACAAGAGACTCATAAAATTTTCAATACGTTCCGAATATTTTGTTTGGTATAAGGGATAAACTGTAGTACAATACAAGTAGATTGTATAAATAATATATTCATTTATAGATATATGGTAAAAGGAGGTTGATTAATGTGGAACAGTCTAAAACCCGTATGCTTGCTGAAGCTGGCGTAGCAATTGCCATTGCTCAAGTGTTGTCATTTATTACGATTTTTCATATGCCACAGGGAGGCTCTATTAAGGCGGCAGCTTTGGTACCACTCATGATTTACGCATATCGTTGGGGCGGAACACGAGGTATCTTCGTAGGTGTTGTATATGGTATATTACACTTTATTTTAGGCTTTAAATCATCTGTTCATTATTTAAGTATTGTATTAGACTACTTGGTTGCTTACGGTGCTATTGGCGTTTGTGGTTACTTTAAAGATTCTCTTTCTGGACTTATCACTGGATCCATCGTAGGTATTGTATTGCGTTGGGGGGCATCTGTTACGAGCGGTGCTGTGGTCTTTGCTAGCTATGCTCCGCAAGGGCAGAATCCTTGGGTTTATTCCATGATTTATAATGCATCCTATATGGTACCAGATGGGCTTTTAAATATTGCAGTTTTACTATTCATCTACCAAGGTGTTAAACGAGGTTTACAACGTCGTGGATAAATTAGGTTTAATTATTTTGGCTGGAGGACTCAGCACTAGAATGGGGCAACCTAAGGCTTTGTTGTCTTGGATTAATGGTGAAAGTCTTATATCTCATGCCCTTCGTAAGGGCTTAGATGCAGATGTTCAAGATATTCTTATCTCCATTGGTGATGACGAGCAATTAGGACTTGCTATACAGACTCATATTATAGATACATTATCGAACGATGAGAAAAATAAGGTTTCTATTGTTCGTGATTCTGTTGGGCGATGCGGACCTTTAGGGGGGCTGTATAGCACTCTAGCGGTTGGTACTAGTTCTGCTTATGCAGTAATGGCAGTAGATATGCCATTCATGGAAATGGATTTGTATTATGATTGGCTCTATCAAGTAGATCATAATGATTGGAATGCCATTGTCCCATATAGTGAAAGTGGTAAATCTGAGCCGATGGCCGGTATTTATAGGCCATATATTGCGTCCTTAATTCAATCTATTCTTGTTGGCGAAAATGTATCCTTGCATCATGCTCTTGACGTCATTGGGCATGTTGAGTCCATTGATGCTACTGACTATAGCTGGGAATTAAGTAATATTAATCGCTTTGAAGATTATCAATGGGCGCGAGCTTTGGCGGAAAATGAATTTCGCCGTGTACCTTTAATTAGTGTGGTCGCATCAAAACGTAAAACAGGTAAGACAACTGTTGTAACGCGTCTTGTGTCTGAGTTACAAAAAATCGGTTTATCCGTTGGTGTTGTCAAAAGCGATAAACATGGCTTTCAGATGGATCATGAGGGAACAGATACAGATCTTGCTTATAAAGCTGGGGCTGATGCGGTTGCTATTGCAGGGCCTACTGAAACAGCGATTCGCATACGTACAAAAGAACAATCAAATCTGTATGAAATATCACAGTTTATGCCCGTAGATATAGTTATACTAGAATCACGGTCTCAAGGGATTGCCCCTATTATAGAGGTTACCCAAGAGGGACATACGGAAGAGCTTATCTCGGATTCCATGGACCGAGTGGCGACGATAGAAATTGGTAAGTTAGATCAAGACGTACCTGAATTGGTACGTCACATACAGGAAATGATGAGGAGTTTAAATGGCCGTCGTTACTGTTGAGAAGGCGCTCCAATTGTGGGATGAAGCCTTACAAACGCAAGTTCATAAAGTTGAAACAATAGATGTTAAGGCTGCGAAGGGGTACGTGTTAGCAGAGGACATTATTGCACCCACAGACGTACCTGCATTCCCAAAATCTGCTATGGATGGTTATGCCATCGCCTACGAAGAAGGTCGTAATGAATATATCGTTGACGGTATCATTGGTGCTGGTGTTGTATGGGAACATCCCGTAGACGTTGGTCATGCGGTGCGTATTATGACTGGTGCACCGGTACCAGATACATGTGATACTGTCATCATGCAAGAACAAGTGGTTGGCACTGGTGAACCACAAACTACAATTACGATTCAAGGCAAATATCATTGTGGTGATCATATTATTCCACAAGGTGAGGAGTGTGTTGCCGGCACCATTGTGATCCCACGTGGTACAGAGGTAACATCTACAGTACAAACCATTTTGACGGGGCTAGGTATGACGGAAATATCTGTTAATGCCATGCCTCGTGTATTAGTTCTTACCTCTGGCCATGAGGTTATTGAACCTGGTGAAAGTTTAACACCTGGTAAAATCTACAACTCTAATCGAGCTATGATCTGTGGGCTCTTGGAGGATTTAGGTTTTCATAAGATAACACATTATCATGTAAGTGATGCTCCGGAGGAGTTAGACTCTGAAATCAACCATGTGTTGAAGCTTAGTGAAGAAGCAGATGTTATTATCAGTTCTGGTGGTGTGTCGGTAGGCCTTTTCGATACGATGCCTCTTATTTATGAAAAACTAGGAGCAAAATCTATCTATGCCCGTATTCAAATGCGACCGGGTGCAGCATCTTATGGTGCGGTTACCCCAAAAGGTCAGATTATCTTTGGTTTGTCCGGTAATCCAGGGGCTGCCTTTAATGGGTGGCATTTAATCGTAGCACCAACCTTGAAACGCTATAAAGGTTTGGCAAACTGGACTACACCAGTGGTGGCCTGTGTTATGGATTCGGAAATTTTTAAACGCAATGCTTTTGATCGCTATGTACAAGGTAAAGTAATCTTCGGTGGTGGCGCGCCACGCTTTGTGGCTAATCGTCACTTTAACAGTAGTAGCATGTTAGGCTTATATACGGTTAATGCTTTGGCGTGTATTCCGAGAGGCGTACATGAGGTACGGCCTGGCGATACTTTTGATGTGTATCTATTAGGACTGCTACCTGCGATTTAAATTATATGAGATTAATATTTATAGACGTTTAATATTTCAAAATTTAGGATGTTACATATCTGTAATATTTAGTGATAATAATAAGACGAGGTCTCTCTAGAGGTCTCGTCTATTTGTTATATAAAATTATTTCAATTCTGTTGCTATAGGTACTGAAATTAAATCTCAATTAACTTATAATAAAGTCAACAAAAGGACAGTCCTTTTAATTATATTAATTGAGTTTTGACAAAATTTTATTTCAATCTACTTTTTAATTATTTTTACTATCAAATAGTTATATAAGGAGTGATTTCTATGAGTAAGACTTTCACAAAAAATATCCCAGTCAACGAAATTTTACATCTAGGCGATTGTTTAGAGTATAAAGAAGGGCAAGTGATTAGTATTACGATTGCCCAAAATGAACGCCTCAGTATTACCTTATTTGCGTTACCAAAGGGCGAAGAAATCTCAACGCATATAATTGTAGGCGATGCGATTGTGCAAATCCTCGATGGAGAGGCACATATCGTCGTCGGTGATGTGGAACACAATGTGAAAGCTGGTGAAACATTGATCATGCCTTCTGAAGTCCCTCATAGCCTCGATGCCCGAGAAAACTTCAAGATGCTGTTGACCGTCGTTAAATAAATATATCATAATGAATGCATCCCTTGGATTAATAAGGGGTGTATTTTTATATTCCGTTAGAAAAATATATAATTTAGATAGTTATATTTGTAAAAAAGAGTACAATAAAATTATGGAGAGGCGTTAACATATTTAATAGATTTTATTTTAGAGGTCTAGAAAAGGAAGTCCTGCTGGAGGTTTACGATGAGCACGAAAGTAGATCCAAAAGCAGTGCTCGCGGCTATCGTAATTGCTAGTTCCTTGGCATATGCGACACCAATTGGTATGCCTGCCAATACTATGGTTTACAATATAGCTGGCTATAGCTTTTTGAATTATGTGAAAGCTAGTGTACCACTTATTGTTGTATCTAGTATTGTGGTATTGGTATTATTGCCAATTCTGTGCCCCTTTTAATATATAAGGTATTATCTAGCGTTGTAGATATATGAAAAATATTCATTATAAAAAAATTATATGATTTACATCACTGAGTTATATCTATATACTATAGGTGTATGACTACCATGAAAGGAAAGTTCTCATGGATTATAGTGTTGCTGTTACATTGGGATTCCTCGTATTTGCAATCGTCATGTTTGCATTGGAGAAGATTCCATTGTCTATTACGGCTATGATTGTAGCCGTTGGTTTGCATCTTTCTGGTGTATTAACCGCAACGGAAGCTTTCAAAGGCTTCGTTGACTCTAATGTTATTTTATTCATTGCTATGTTTATTATCAGTGCTGCTTTCTTTGAAACAGGTGTTGCTGTTGATGTAGGTGATGTTGTTAATAAATTTGCTAAAAACGAAACAATCCTTATTATCGCTATCATGATGCTTACAGGTATTATGTCTGGTCTCTTGTCCAACACAGGTACGGCAGCCGTTATGATTCCTGTTGTCATCGGTATTTGTAAAAAGGGTGGTTTCAACCAAACTAAATTCCTAATGCCAATCGCATTTGCAGCCGCTATGGGTGGTAATATTTCTATGATTGGTTCCCCTGGTAATATGATTGCAAACTCTAATTTACAAGAGGCTGGTCTTGGTTCCTTTAGTTTCTTCGCTTATGGTGAAGTAGGTTTACCTATACTTATCATCGGCACTCTATTCTATGCATTCATTGGCAAACGTTTCGTGCCAGAGGTTCCAACTCGTGAGCCTGATGCAAACTATCAAAAAAATGCTGACTTTGATCATGTTCCAATGTGGAAAAAATGGACAGCAGGTTTGGTGCTTGTATTGACTATTGCGGCTATGATTTTTGAAAAACAAATCGGTGTATCTTTGGCTGTTAGCGCTTGGGTAGGTGCTCTTGTTATCGTAGCAACTGGGGTTATTACTGAAACAGAGGCTGTTAAGTCTATCGATATGAAGACAATTCTGTTGTTTGTAGGTTCCTTGGCTCTTGGTACAGCAATGGTAAAATCCGGCGCAGGTGCATTTATTGCAAACCTTATCGTTGATGGTTTGGGTGAGACACCTAACCCATTGGTCTTGTTAGCAGTGCTTTTCTTCTTGTCTATATTCATGACAAACTTTGTGTCCAATACAGCGGACGTTGCATTGTTGGCACCTATCGGCTTGTCCTTGGCATCTCAATTAGGCTTTGACCCAAAAGCGATTCTCGTAGCTATCGTTATTTCCAGTTCTCTTGCATATGCTACACCAATGGGCACGCCTCCAAATGCTATGGTGTATAACGTGGCGGGTTACAGCTTTAAGGATTATGTAAAAGCTGGCGTACCATTGATTATTGTATCTGCCATCGTTTCTTTTGTATTATTGCCAATTTTATTCCCATTTAACCCGTAATTTTATATAGGTGAGTCATACTAAACCGTCACCGTTGGTGGCGGTTTTATTTATATAAAATTATTTCAATTCTGTTGCTATAGACACTGAAATTAAATCTCAATTAACTTATAATAAAGTCAACAAAAGGACAGTCCTTTTAATTATATTAATTGAGTTTTGACAAAATTTTATTTCAATCTACTTTTTAATTATTTTTACTATCAAATAGTTATATAAGGAGTGATTTCTATGAGTAAGACTTTCACAAAAAATATCCCAGTCAACGAAATTTTACATCTAGGCGATTGTTTAGAGTATAAAGAAGGGCAAGTGATTAGTATTACGATTGCCCAAAATGAACGCCTCAGTATTACCTTATTTGCGTTACCAAAGGGCGAAGAAATCTCAACGCATATAATTGTAGGCGATGCGATTGTGCAAATCCTCGATGGAGAGGCACATATCGTCGTCGGTGATGTGGAACACAATGTGAAAGCTGGTGAAACATTGATCATGCCTTCTGAAGTCCCTCATAGCCTCGATGCCCAAGAAAACTTCAAGATGCTGTTGACCGTTGTTAAATAAATATATCATAATAAATGCATCCCTTAGATTATAAGGGGTGCATTTTTAATGCGTTGAGAGAGGTCGAATGTATGAATGTCGTTGAACAGTATAATTTAACTTTACAAATAGAAGTTCTAAAAGAACAAAGCGCGGAAACATTAGCGCGTCTCTGTAACTTAGTTGAGGAGAGTGACACTAGTGACTGTGTAGAGCTATTAAAAGCGTATTCTCATATTGTAAATACAGAGTTATATTTAGCCACGTCTATACATGAGTTAGACGTTCTAAAATCAGATATGGTAGACCTTGAAAGCAATATTAAAGAGTCATTAGCACAAGCTTCTCATGACATTAGTGATGTTAAAGCTGTTAAAGAGACTAGTGATGTACAAGCTATTGAATCCTATAGCTCTGAAGACTTTGATAAGGCCTTAGAACGTACCATTGATTTCTTAACGTTTAATAAAAATATATCTAGTACACCTCGTGCTGTTATTTTAGGTGGTCAAAGTGGAGCCGGGAAAACCACAATTCATCGTGTGAAAATGCTAGAGTCAAAAGGTAATTATATTATCATTGATGGCGATACATACCGTGCTCAACACCCGTATTTTAGAGAGTTACAAGAAAAATATGGTGTTGATAGTGTAGATTACACAAAAATGTTTGCAGGTAAGATGGTAGAGGCTGTAATTGATAAATTAAGCTCTTTAAAATACAATTTAATTATTGAAGGCACATTACGTTCCGCCGCAGTACCAATTAATACAGCTACATTATTAAAATCTAAAGGCTATACCGTCGACTTTTGTTTGATTGCTACTAAGCCAGAGTTATCTTATTTGACGACGCAATTGCGCTATTTAGAAATGATGATTGTGGATCCTTTACAAGCGAGAGCCACTCCTAAAGATCATCATGATGGAATTGTAAAATCCTTGGTCGCTAATATTACTGAACTAGAACAGAGTGGAGTCTTTGAAACTATTCAAGTGTATAAACGTGATTTAGAACAAGTATATAATTCAAAATTATGTACTGAATCTGTTGGAACTGTTGTAGACCAAATTTTATTTGGTCCTTGGACTCAAGATGAATCGGCCTTGTTAGAAGAGAGTAAATCACAGGAACAGGAGTTAAGAGCGAAATTACCTTAGGGAGTAAAAGTGTAATGGATTACTTCGACTATTCATATAAACATAATTACATAGAGTTTAGTAGCAACATATATCGAGTTGGCACATACCATTACAACTGGCATAGTGAGACGGAGATTGTTATTTTATTAAAAGGCCAAATGGAGATGAGTTGTAATGGTGAGACATTTACGATGGAACCACTTGATGTGGTCATTATCTCTCCTCAAGTGGGACATGCCACATTAGCTCTGGAAGAGGATGTCATTGCCTTTGTCATTCATGTAGGAAATGAATTTTACCAACAGTATGATCCAGATTTTGGCGCCTATCAATTTGTATTGCGTTCAGATAATAGTACTCGTCACAATCAATTCTTTACAACCTTACGGCATCATGCAGCTATGACGATGTTATTGATGACTAAAGGTGAAAGCCCGGTACATCGAATGTGGATAGAGCATCATTACTTAGCGTTGGCTGGGGATGTATTTAGAGAGTTTGATCCCATTAAAAAGGTTCATGAAAATGCTAGACCTGGTGATATGAAACCCGCAACGTTCGATAAAATGATTGCCTATATTGATGAGCATTATGAGCAGAAAATAGAGTTGGAAGATATTGCAAAAATTGGGGGCTATAATGTTGCCTATACATCTCAGTTCTTTAAAAAGCAAATGGGGATTTCATTTGTTGAGTATGTATTGAGGTTAAGAATCCGTGACGCTACTGTTCGCTTAGCTGGTACGGATGAGGCTGTCGCAAGAATTGCAAGCGATTGTGGATTTGCAGATGTGAAAGCCTTTAATGTGGCTTTTAAAAAACACTTTAATATGACTCCCACAGAATATCGTAAGCAAGTCAAAAGCATTGGGCGTAAAACCGTCTTACAAGATTGGAAAGAAATTATTTCTGTAGACAATCAAGATGTTCTTGATGTATTGCATTCATTCTTGTCGTATGAAGATGATTCCCGAGCTAAGAGTGAATTGGAATTTATGAGCAAAAAATTGGAATCTTTGAAAGAAAAGTTAGCAGATGTAGTAAAGGATTTATAAAGGTATTTTGTTATATCTCTATGGCAACTAGATTCTTATAGTAACTAATTCTTATAGTAGCTAATTCTTTTAGTAGCTATATTCTTGTGATAAGAGTTTGGTAAGCAAATTATTTTGATGAATTTATGACACATATAGAAAGATTAGAATTGGGTAAATTTCTATATCAAAAAACCCTATAAAGTTATTGAAAAAGCACTACTGTTGATAAGTAGTGCTTTTTTATATGTATTTTCCGGGTGAATTTATATATTGTTATAGTCCCAAAATACAATAAATCGAGAGAAATCTATCTTTTTTCGTTGATTTTAATATAAAAATTATCTTTTAATTTGGATAGTTATATTCACTAAACTGAGTAGAATATATCTCATCAGGAGTAAAAAAATTAGTAAGTTATAATTTTGGAGGATATATGAATCAAGTAAAATTTATGGAAAACGTAGGTAAAGTTGCAACTGTTACTGCTGTAGCTATGTATGTATCTTATTTCCCACAAATCATGCATAACCTTGCACATCCAGGTACTGGTGATTGGATTCAACCACTTGTAGCTGCAATCAACTGTACATTATGGGTAGCGTATGGTTTGTTTAAAGAACATAGAGATATTCCAGTAGCATTAGCCAATGCACCAGGTATCTTCTTTGGTTTAGCAGCGGCTATTACAGCGGTTATGTAATTTTAAGAATAGATATATAATGCTATAGAAGCATAAAACTATAATTTATTAATATATAAAATAAGATTACTGTTGACCGTTATTAATTATATATATCATAATGAATGCATCCCTTTGATTAATAAGGGGTGCATTTTTTATGTAAATAATTGAGAGGTATTTGTTTGATTTTATGAGGGGTATTACGTTGTTATGGATTACTTTCACTATACCTATAAACACAATCATATAGATTTCAATAGTGATATATATAAGGTTAGTACATATCATTACAACTGGCACAGTGGCGTTGAAGTCTTGATCTTGTTAAAGGGCAGAATCGACATGAGTTGTAATAGTGAGGTTTTTACAATGGAACCTCTTGATACCATTATTATTTCCCCTCAAGTAGGTCATGCTACGTTGGCCTTAGAGGAGGATACAACAGCTCTTGTTATTCATGTGAGTAAGGAGTTTTTCCAATACTTTGATCCTAACTTCGGCATGTACCAATTTGTATTGCGCTCAGATAAAACTAATAGGGATAATGAATTCTTTACGTCCTTACGTTATCTTGCGGCACAAATGATGTTGTTAATGGTGAATAGTGAAAGTCCTGATCGTCAATTATGGTTGGAGAGTCACTTTTTAGCCATGACGAGTGATATATATCGTGAAATTGATGCGGTTAAGACTATCCCTATACATACAAAGCCTGCTGATATGACTGTAGCTACCTTTGATAAAATGATTGCCTATATTGATGAAAACTATAAGCAGAAGATAGAGTTAGAAGATATTGCTAAAATAGGCGGTTATAATGTGAACTATACATCTCAATTTTTTAAACGCCAATTAGGGGTTTCCTTTTTAGAGTATTTGTTGCGGTTGAGATTACGAGAGGCTACAGTTCGTTTAGCTAACTCTGAAGATGGAGTAGCACATATTGCAAGTAGTTGTGGCTTTGCAGATATTAAAGCCTTTAATGTGGCCTTCAAGAAACATTTCCATACAACACCATCTGAATATAGAAAGCAAGCAAAAGAGATGGGGCGTAAGACAAAATTACATGATTGGAAGGAAATTATTTCTACTCAGGAAGAAGATATTATAGACATTTTACAAACTTACTTACCCTATCAAGATGTCTCTATCGATAAGAATAGATTAGATGAGGCTAATCAAAAGTTACAGGATGTTAGAGACCAACTTGAGATGGTTGTAAAAAGATTACAATCATAATTTTCATTCTTATAATAACTTGTAATTAGCTATAATTTCATGATTTTGAAAATTAAATTAGGTGGATATACAATTATTAGGTATAGGTGATTTTGTATATTTGTTAATCCTATTAAAATATATGGTGAAAGAGCACTACGTTCTGATGGTAGTGCTCTTTTTTTTATAATCATATAGGTGAAATTGTATATTTTTAATGGGTTAAAAGAAAATAATTAAGGAAATTTTGTATGTGTTTGACAGACTTTCACCAATAAAAATCAACTTGTAAATTGGATAGTTATATACTGAAAAAAGAGTAGAATAGAATCATCGAAAGGAGCTAAGGTTCCGAAACAGAAATAATCACGTCTTAAATATTGAAGTCTTTTTGGAGGTTTGCGATGAGTACGAAGGAACAACAAGTACAAGAAATGACAAATAAGATAGCTAATTTCATTTCTTATATGGCAAAGGTATTGCCTGATGATGTACAAGAAAAAATTCATGAATTGGCACAGGATGAAAAAAATCCTATGGCCAAATCTATTTATGAAACAATGCAACATAATATGGATTTAGCAGCTCAGCTTAATCGTCCTTCTTGTCAAGATACTGGTGTATTACAATTTTGGGTAAAGGTTGGATCTAATTATCCCTTATTAGGAGAATTAGAAGATATTCTAAGAGAAGCAACTTATAAGGCTACACAAGAGGCTCCATTACGATTGAACTGTGTAGAAACTTTTGATGAGTTTAATACTGGTAAAAATATTGGCCTCACTGCACCTTATATTCACTGGGATATCATTTCTGGTTGTGATGATGTAGAAATCTTCCCTTATATGGCTGGTGGCGGGTGTTCCTTGCCAGGGTCAGGTAAAACATTGATGCCAGGCGAAGGCTATGAAGGTATTGCTAAGTTTGTTCTTGATTTGATGACAAGCTATGGATTGAATGCGTGTCCTCCACTATTGGTAGGTGTAGGGATTGCTACAACTATTGATACCGCTGCTGGATTATCTAAAAAAGCATTAATGCGCCCTGTATCTTCAAAAGCACCTAATGAAAAAGCGGCTTATATGGAACAATTGTTAGAAGATGGAATTAATAAGATTGGTATTGGACCTCAAGGTATGGGTGGGGATAAAACTGTTTTAGGTGTGAACATTGAACATGGTACACGTCATCCATCTGTTATTTCTTGTGCTGTTAGTGTAGGTTGTTGGAATCATCGTCGCGGCGATCTCGTATTTGACAAGGATGGTAATTGCACAGTTAAATCTCATAAAGGAGTGACATTATAATGGCTAAGAAAATATTAACTACACCTATTCAACAATCTGATTTAGCAGGCATTAAGCCAGGCGATGTGATTTATTTGACTGGGCATATTACAACCTGTCGTGATATGGGGCATCGTCGTGTGGTAGAAGAAGGTAAAACGTTACCGGTTGATGTTAAAGATGGGGCTATACTTCATGCAGGTCCAATTATTCGTACTTTAAGCGATAATGAATTTGAAGTTGTATCTGTAGGACCTACTACATCTATGAGGATGGAAAAATACGAATATGAATTTGTTAAAAAGACAGGTGTACGTCTCATTGTAGGTAAAGGTGGCATGGGTCCTGAAACAGCACGTGCCTGCAAAGACTTTGGTGCACTACACTGTGTGTTCCCTGCAGGTAATGCGGTTCTTGCTGCTACAGAAGTCGAAAAAGTAGAATCTGCTAATTGGCGTGAATTAGGTATGTGTGAGACTTTGTGGACTTTTAAGGTTAAAGAATTTGGTCCGCTTATCGTATCCATTGATGCAGACGGTAATAACTACTTTGAAGAAAAGAAAATAGAATATAATAAGAAAAAAGATGAAATATTAGACGAAATATATAAACACGTAGGTTTCATCAAATAATAAGATAAGAATAGCGATTTCTTTATATTATGAATAACTTCATAACTTGTAAATATATCTATATGAGAAATAATTATTAATAATATTGTTTTGTGATTTACAGCGTATCTTCATATAGATATACTATAAGAGTATGACTACCATGAAAGGAATTCTCATGGATTATAGTATTGCTATTACACTGGGATTTCTTGTATTTGCAATCGTAATGTTTGCATTGGAGAAAATTCCATTGTCTATTACGGCTATGATTGTGGCCGTTGGATTACATCTTTCTGGTGTATTAACTGCAGCGGAAGCTTTTAAAGGTTTCGTTGACTCTAATGTTATTTTGTTTATTGCTATGTTTATTATCGGCGCTGCTTTCTTTGAAACAGGTGTAGCTGTTGATGTTGGTAACGTTGTTAATAAATTTGCTAAAAATGAAACTATCCTTATTATTGCTATTATGATGCTTACAGGTATTATGTCTGGCTTCTTATCTAATACAGGTACTGCAGCGGTTATGATTCCTGTTGTTATTGGTATTTGCAAAAAGGGTGGTTTTAACCAAACTAAATTCTTAATGCCAATCGTATTTGCCGCTGCTATGGGGGGGAATATTTCTATGATTGGCTCTCCTGGTAATATGATTGCAAATTCTAATTTGCAAGAAGCCGGCCTTGGATCCTTTAGTTTCTTTGCTTATGGTGAAGTAGGTTTACCTATGCTTATCGTAGGTACTTTATTCTATGCATTCATTGGTAAAAGATTCTTACCTGAAGTTCCAACGCGTGAACCTGATCCAAACTATCAAAAAAATGCTGATTTCAGTCATGTTCCAGTTTGGAAAAAATGGGTAGCTGGTTTGGTATTGGTGTTGACTATCGCTGCTATGATTTTTGAAAAACAAATTGGCGTATCCTTAGCGGTTAGTGCCTGGGTAGGCGCACTTGTTATCGTAGCGACAGGAGTTATTACCGAAAACGAAGCAGTTAAGTCTATTGATATGAAGACTATTTTATTATTTGTAGGTTCCTTAGCTCTTGGCACAGCAATGGTAAAATCTGGGGCAGGTGCATATATTGCAAATCTTATTGTTGATGCTTTGGGGGATACACCTAATCCATTGGCATTATTAGCGGTACTTTTCTTCCTATCTGTATTTATGACAAACTTCATGTCCAATACAGCAGATGTTGCATTGCTAGCTCCAATCGGATTGTCTCTAGCATCTCAATTAGGTTTTGATCCTAAAGCGATTCTTGTTGCCATCGTAATTTCTAGCTCTCTTGCGTATGGTACACCTATAGGGATGCCTGCAAATACTATGGTATATAATGTAGCTGGGTATAGTTTTAAAGACTATGTAAAAGCAGGCGTACCGTTAATTGTAGTATCTGCAATTGTATCTTTAGTGTTGTTACCGATTTTGTTCCCGTTTAACCCATAATTATATAAAGGTTAGTCATACAAAACCGTCACCATAGGTGGCGGTTTTATTTTTGTACTATTGGGAGAGAATATTTTAGTAATAAGTTAATATAATGTATAGATAGGTAAGAATTGATTAGACATAAGGGCTACTTTCATATATAATAGATTACTGTAGTTGTACAAATATACATCTACAGTAGACATTGAATGTGGTTTCATAGTTGTTATATAGTTTTTGAGCTGGCCATGGTGCCGAGGAGGCTTTATGTTAAGCGATATTGAGATTGCCCAACAGAATAAAATGGAGAAGATTCAGGTTATTGCCGATAAATGTGGTTTAACACCTGATGATATTGAACAATATGGTCATTATAAAGCGAAAATTTCCTTTGATGCTATTCGCCGTTTAGAAGCTAAGCCAGATGGTAAATTGGTACTTGTTACGGCTATTACGCCAACACCGGCAGGGGAAGGTAAGTCTACAACGAGCATCGGCCTCGTACAAGGCTTACAAAAAATCGGTAAAAATGCTATCGCTACATTACGTGAGCCATCCTTAGGGCCTGTATTTGGTATTAAGGGTGGTGCGGCAGGTGGCGGTTATGCTCAAGTTGTGCCAATGGATGATATCAATCTTCACTTTACAGGTGATATGCATGCTATTACAGCGGCTAACAATTTGTTGTCGGCTATGATCGACAATCACATCCATCAAGGTAATGAATTACAAATCGATTTGCGTCAACTATCCTGGACTCGTGTTCTAGACATGAATGACCGTGCTCTTCGCAATGTGACAGTTGCACTCGGTGGTAAAGTATGTGGCTTCCCTCGGGAAGATCATTTTATGATTACTGTAGCTTCTGAAATCATGGCTATACTTTGCTTAGCTAAGGATTTAGAAGATTTGAAAGAACGTTTTGGTCGCATCGTTATCGGTTGTAACTTAGCAGGTGATCCTGTTTATGTTCATCAACTTGGTTGTCAAGGTGCGATGGCTCTCCTTATGAAAGATGCTATCAAGCCGAATCTTGTACAAACACTAGAACATACACCGGCCATCGTTCATGGTGGTCCATTCGCTAATATCGCTCATGGTTGTAACTCCATTGTAGCTACAAAACTAGGACTTAAGATTGGTGATATCGTAGTTACGGAAGCGGGCTTTGGCGCTGACTTGGGTGCTGAAAAATTCCTTGATATTAAATGCCGATACGGCGATATTTTCCCTGATGCAATCGTTATCGTAGCTACATTACGAGCTCTTAAAATGCATGGTGGTGTACCAAAACAAGAGTTGAATACAGAAAATGTTGAAGCCGTAACTAAAGGTTTCAGCAACTTACAAAAAGCAATTGAAAACATGCGTTATTTCAATGTGCCTGTATTAGTGGCAATCAATAAATTTGCTAGCGATACAGATGCAGAAATTGCTGAGTTGACTCGCCTATGTGATGAGTTTGGCGTGCCTGTAGAGCTTAATGAATGTTGGGAAAAGGGCGGCGAAGGCGGCACTGATATGGCGAAAAAAGTTGTAGAGTTACTTGAAGGCCCTAAGCCAACACCTAAATTCGTATATAAGTTAGAAGATAGTTTTGAGGACAAAGTTAATAAAATCGTTAAAACTATTTATGGTGGCGATGGTGTTATCTTTACGGACAAAGCCAAAAAGCAAATTAAACAATTAGCAGATTGGGGACTTGATCGTTTGCCTGTATGTATGGCGAAAACGCAATACTCCTTATCCGATAATCCAGCTCTTTTGGGCGCACCAACTGGCTTTACAATTACTGTATCCGATATTCGTGTTGCTAATGGGGCAGGCTTTATCGTATGTCGTACAGGTGACGTAATGGTCATGCCGGGCCTTCCTAAACGTCCTGCTGCTCTTAATATGGATATCGAAGCAGACGGCACAATTAAAGGCTTGTTTTAATAGAAAGTGTTTTTACATGAGGCTATGTTATGAAATTAGTAGAACAACGAGTAATAGATTTTGTGGCTGCTACTGCCTCTAAAGAGCCAACGCCAGGTGGTGGTGCTATTGCGGCATTGACTGCCGCAACGGGGGCGGCTTTAGCAGAAATGGTAGCAAACCTTACATTTGGTAAAAAAGGTTATGAAGCGGTTCAGACCGAAATGGAGGAGCTTCAAGCTAAAGCAGAAGCGATTCGCAAGCGCATGCTCGAATTATCTCAAGCTGATGCAGATGTATTTAATATCTTTATGAACGCCTTAGGATTGCCAAAGAATACAGATGAAGAGAAGGCTGCGCGTACAGCTGCTATTCAACAAGCATACAAAGATGCTGCTATGGTACCTTTTGAAATTGGAGAATTAGCGAATCAAATATTTGATTTAGCAGAATTAGCCTCTCGTAAGGGGAATCAAAATCTTATTACAGATGGTATTATTGCGGCTATTAATGCGCGTGCTGCGGTGAAATCGGCTTTTTTGAATGTGCGTATTAATTTATCTGGTATTAAAGATGAAAGTTTTGTAGCAGAACTAACATCTAAGATGTATGCCATTGAAAAAGATCTTGATGTTAAAGAGTCGTCTATCATAGGGTTATATGAATAATAAGAGATTATAATATAAATCGAATAATATAACCGAGCAAACTATAAAAGTTCGGGAAATAATATAAAGAGAGCCTATTAATACGTATAAAATAATAGACTCTCTTTTTTCTATTGTTATAATCCGAACGATAGTGTAAAATAAATGGGTGATATTTCGAGGTTTTATGTAGGAGACATTATGACAGATCAGAACCAAATAAATACAGTCGATAGTATGTTGCCCATACCACAGCTCTTTGCCTTTGGTTTACAGCATGTACTTGCCATGTATGCTGGAGCTGTCGCGGTACCGATTATCGTGGCACAGGCGATGAATTTACCTGTGGAGGACTTGATTCGTCTTATTACAGCAGACTTGTTTACTTGTGGCATTGCGACCTTAATTCAAACATTAGGCTTCGGTAATATAGGTGGGCGTATCCCTATGATCCAAGGTGTTACCTTTGCATCTGTCGGACCTATGACTATGATTGGGGCACAGCATGGTATGACTGCCATTTACGGCGCCATTATTGTAGCAGGTTTATTTACCTTTCTAGTAGCTCCATTCTTTAGTCGTCTAATTCGACTGTTCCCCCCTGTTGTAACGGGAACCATAATTACTCTTATTGGGATTAACTTAATGCCAGTTGCCATTAATTGGATGGGGGGCGGCGTAGGAAATCCAGAATTTGGAAGCTATACAAACATAGGACTTGGGTTTCTTACGTTCTTAATTGTTGTATTTGTATACAAGTTTGCTAAAGGTTTCTTAAGTAATCTTTCTGTATTAATCGGTTTGATCGCAGGCACAGCAATTGCCTTTGCAATGGGCGTTGCTAATTTTGATGAAGTTGGTCGATCTCAATGGGTTGCTTTCATTGAACCATTCTATTTTGGTTTGCCAACCTTTGACTGGGCTTCTGTACTATCTATGATTATCGTCATGCTCGTTGTCATGGTAGAGACTACAGGTGATAGTATTGCTATTGGTGAAATTGTGGATAAGCCAATAGGTCGAAAAGAATTGGCTTCTGTTATTCGTGCCGATGGTATTTCTACTTTAATAGGGGGAATTCTTAATAGTTTCCCATATACAGCCTTTGCTCAAAATGTAGGACTTATTGCGGTTACAGGTGTTAAAAGTCGCTTTGTAGTAGCTGCATCTGGAGTAATCTTAATTTTGTTAGGTTTATTTCCTAAACTAGCTGCTATAGTTGCTAGTATTCCAAATGCAGTGCTTGGTGGTGCTGGTATTGCTATGTTTGGTATGATTGTTGCCAGTGGTATCCGCGCTCTTGGCAAGGTTAGTTTTGATGGTAATCATAACTTGATGCTTGTGGCGATTAGTATTGGAGTGGCTATGATCCCTATTGCGGCGCCGAACTTTTATGCTAATTTCCCTGATTGGGCACAAATTATATTAAAATCTGGCATTACCTTTGGTAGTATTATGGCAATCTTGCTTAATTTATTACTAAATGGTGTTAATAAAGGTGACGAAATTAAAGAAATGGGTCGCCGATAATAATAACTAGATGAGAACTCTACCTCTTTCGGTAGAGTTTTTTTAGTGAATAAAATCACAGGAAAAACATTAGAATATTATGCTATAATATATAGATAATTGTAGAACTATTTTGTGATGCTTTCATAAAATAGAAATATTAATTTGTATTTACAATTAAGTGTTTATAAAAGTTATGTATATGGAATGTTCCCATAAGAAGGGAAGGGCTACGTGGCAGACGGAAAAATTATTGCTATCTCCATAAGTGAGAGAAAAGGGCAAAAAAAACATAATATTGAATCCGCCAATCTCATTGTTGATCATGGGATGGAGGGAGATGCTCATGCAGGAAATTGGCATCGCCAAATCAGCTTGCTTGGTATTGCGAGTATTGATCACATGAGGGCACAAGGTGCAGATGTCAAACCTGGTGATTTCGCTGAAAACATTACAGTAGAAGGCATGGTTCTTTATGAATTAGCTGTAGGGACTCACTTACAAGTAGGTGATGATGTGATTCTTGAAATTACTCAAATTGGCAAGGAATGTCATCAAGGTTGTGAAATTATGAAACAAGTTGGTTCCTGTATTATGCCTACACAAGGTATCTTTGGTAAGGTTCTTAAAACTGGTATGATTCATGTAGGTGATGAAGTATCTATTATTAAATAATTTCGTATTAGTAAATGAGGTGTGTTATGAAAGACGCATGGGGTCGTACAATTGAATATGTACGTCTGTCGTTGACAGATGCGTGTAATTTTTGTTGTCCCTACTGCCGACCTGCAGAAATTACTCCTCAAAGTCAAACACAACTATTATCTGTTGATGAATGGATGAATATATTAGGGGCCTTCCATCATATTGGTGTGAAGGCAGTACGCCTCACAGGCGGTGAGCCTTTGCTCTATCCACATATCGAAGAGTTACTAGGTCGTATTAAAGAAACAGGTTGGTTTGAAGATATTTCTATGACTACCAATGGTAGTTTATTAGCCTCACGAGCGCAACGGTTAAAAAAACTTGGCTTGAATCGTGTGAATATTAGTTTGGACTCTCTTGAAACTGAAGCTTTTGCCACCTGTGTTGGTAAAGCGGGACAGTTGGAGTCCGTCCTCGACGGTATACGTAGTGCTATTAATGCTAACTTTAAATCCGTTAAGATTAATACGGTTTTATCTCGTTATTGGTCCGATGATGAAGTTAAATCTTTATTACAATATGTTGAAAAATGGCCTGTTGTTTGGCGATTTATTGAATACATGCCGTTCCAAGGTGATGCCTTTCATGGGCCTACCTTTGATGAATGGAAGGAACAACTAGAACGCGTTAGTGGCGGATCTCTCACAGAGGTTCATTCTGTTTATGGCTTTGGTCCTGCTACATATTTGGCACTACCTAGTGGTAAGGCTGTAGGCTTTATATTCTCTATGTCTCATAGCTATTGTGACACTTGCAATCGTGTACGTCTTACATCTGACGGTCAAATGCGATTGTGCTTGTTGCGAGATGATGAGGCTGATCTCGTATCACTCGTGCGCAATGGTGCCTCAGAAGAGGCTTTAGCTAAGCATATCGAACGTGCTTTGCAACGAAAACAAGAACGACATGATGGTATAGGCATGGAGCAACCAGAACGACCAATGTGGCGAATCGGAGGGTAGTATGGGATTTCTTGATTTTTTAAAGCCTAGATCAAAGGAGAATGTTGAATCATGCTGGCCGGGAGGCAAGATGCTTCAAGTCCATATAGAATACAATACACAAGAAACCGTATTTACTTATTTTGGTCGTTATGGTTTACAGTTTAGCGTTCCTAAGTCTAATTTGACGAATGTTATTGTTAAAGAAGTAAGCCGCACTCATAGTGTGCTTCAACTATATAGCGGTGAAGACTGCGTAGGGACTAGTGATCTACTCCTTACTGAGGCCTGTAATATTATGAAAGATTGGGTATTACAATATTAATAATATGAATGTTGATATTTTATAGGAGTGTAATAAATTTTCTTTACATTCCTATAAAATAAGCATATAATTATTCATGTCATGGACCACTAGCTCAGCTGGCAGAGCACCTGACTCTTAATCAGGGTGTCCAGGGTTCGAACCCCTGGTGGTCCACCAGAGTAAAGAACTCACATTTTGTGTGAGTTCTTTTTTTGTGTAAATATTTTTCTTTTAGCTTTTTACATATCTTTTTAGCCTTTATATAGTTATTTACATGGTTAAAATACGTTGTGGTTTAATCTTATTTCTCTCAAACGAGTAGTCATTGATTCAATTAAGTTTATAAATTTTGATATTAATTGAATATAGTATTGATACAATATAATATATTTTATAGACAGTAAAACTATAATAGCTTATGATGGTTTTATAATAGTTTTCTCACTAGGAGGTACCAAATGGCAGTAGATGTTTCTAGAACACAAGATGTGTATAAAGATGCTGGCCAAAGTGTCAACTTCACTACTTTGTTATTAAACCGTAAAGATCATGAGGCAGAGCTTGAAGTGATTCAAGATATGGCAGATCGTATTCAAGCCATTAAACGTTCTGTTAGTATTCGCGCTAATGGGGAAGGTTTGGGCATTGCCTTTGGCTTTAGCCGTAAGGCATGGGATTATTTGTTCCCTAATGCACCGGTACCAAAAGAGTTAGAAGACTTCCAAGGCATAAAAGGTGATAAACAAGATGTACCAGCTGTAGCAGCTGACTTATTTTTGCATGTCCGCTCTAATGATGAATCTGTTACGTATACTGTAGTGGATCAAATTATGGAGTTCTTACGCCCTATTACATCTGTTGTAGATGAAACCCATGGCTTCCACTACGAACAAGGTCGTGCGATTATTGATTTTGTTGATGGTACTGAAAATCCTGTTGGTCAAGAGGCCGTAGAGTGGGGTGTTATTGGCGATGAAGATCCTGAATTTACTAACGGCTCTTATGCATTTGCACAGAAATATGAACATGATCTTGATGCATGGCGTGCACTTCCTACAGAAATGCAAGAGAAATTCATTGGTCGTCGCAAATTTAGTGATATCGAATTAGAGGATGACGAAAAAGACCCGGCAGCTCACAATGTAGTGGCTCAAGACAATCGTGATGATGAAGAACATAAGATCGTTCGTATGAATGTTCCATTTGCTCAACCTGGTCAAGGTGTTCGAGGCACATACTTTATAGGTTATGCTCGTTACTGGGATGTGACCAAAACAATGCTTACCAATATGTTTACACAAAATGATAAATTGCTTGATTATTCTAAGCCTATTACGGGCATGCTATTTTTCATTCCGTCTCTTGATACATTGGATGCTATTGCAGAAGGTGAATTATAAGGGATTTCTGATTGATAGTGGAGACTAAACATTTATCTAATTAGTTAGTAATGTTTAGTTTTATCTATCAGATTAAAATTTATTATACAATTCTATAGAAAGCGCCCCAAGTGGGCGCTTTTATGCTATAATAAATCTATTAAACTCGTAAAAATCCATTGTAGTCATGAATGAGGTATTCCATGAATTATACTAGCACCCGAGGTACCGTTGCGGTAAATGAAACATATGCATTGTTGCACGGCTTAGCAGAGGATGGTGGCCTATATGTACCATCTTTATTTCCTACAAACTGCTTAACTTACAATGATGTGAAAGATAAAAACTACCAAGAAGTAGCAGCCGTTGTTTTAGCAAAGTTGTTTCCATGCTTTTCCGAAGCTCATTTAAATGAAATGATTAATTCTGCTTATTGCGATGCTAACTTCAGCACCCGTGATATTGCACCATTACACTCTTTATTGGAAAAGGTTTCCGTATTGGAATTATTCCATGGCCGCACACAAGCTTTCAAAGATATGGCCTTGTCCTTATTCCCATATTTGTTAGTGGCAGCTAAAGAGGCGGAAGGTGAGAAAAAAGAGGTTCTTATCTTAACGGCTACCTCTGGTGATACTGGTAAAGCAGCTCTTGAGGGCTTCAAGGATGTACCGGGAACTCATATTCAAGTATTCTACCCGACTGATGGCGTTAGTCCTATGCAAGCGGAACAAATGCAAAAACAAGAAGGGGAGAATGTTAATGTTACGGCTATTCATGGCAATTTTGACGATGCTCAACAATTCTTGAAACGCCTCTTTGTTGATAAAACGACTGCTGAAGAGGTTGCTGAAAAAGGGATTATGTTCTCCAGTGCGAACTCTATCAATATTGGTCGTTTAGCTCCACAAGTAGTTTACTATGTAAATGCCTATGCTGAACTGGTTGCACAAGGTGCAATCCATGAAGATGAAGCTTTCAACGTTGTAGTTCCAACAGGTAACTTCGGTAATATCTTGGCTGCTTACTATGCTAAAAAAATGGGGATTCCTATCGGCAAATTGATTTGTGCATCTAATCAAAATAACGTACTTACTGACTTCTTTGAAAACGGTACCTACGATATGAACCGCCCATTCTATACGACGATTTCTCCATCTATGGATATTCTTGAATCCTCTAACTTTGAACGATTCTTATATTATATTTCTGGTGAAGATAGCGAACGTACAGTAGGATGGATGAAAGATCTTAAAACAACAGGCAAATTAACTGTTAATGAAGAAGAGTTCAAACGTGTTAAGACTGATTTTGCTGGTGCCTACGTTGATGATGAAGAAACAAAAGCAATCATTGAACAAGTATATAATTCTTACGGTTATGTAATGGATCCTCATACGGCAGTTGCTATGGGGGCGTATATGAAGGAGTTGGAGAAGCATCCTGAAGATGGCGCTCGTCATACAGTGATTGCATCTACAGCACATCCATTTAAATTTCCTACACCAATCTGTGAGGCATTGGATATCAAGGTGGGCGAGACTCCTTATGAAAGCTTAGATAATATCTCTGCTGTAACGGGTGTTGCCTTCCCTAAACAATTGGAAGCCTTACAATCCAAACCATTGCGCTTTACAAAAGCAATCGACAAAGAGAATATGAAACAAGAAATCTTAGATTTTGTAGATACATTCTCTAAATAATACAATGCCGCCTTTCCTTAGAAGGGCGGCATATCTATATGTTTTTTATTGAGTAATCATTTTTTATTGATTAACCAATTAAATTCATTTTCTCATTAAATTAACATTCATCATATGATATGGAATTTTGTTAGTATGTATTGATGTATTCATTATTTATAGAAATATGGGTTTATAATTATATAGAGAAATATAATTATAGGAGGGGCTATGGCTAAAAAGGGCCTTATATATGCATTGTTATCCGCACTTTTATTTAGTACGATGAATGTATTTGTAAAACTGTTAGGGACAAATATTCCACCTGGGGAGATCGCTTTTGCCCGTGGGTTCTTTGGGACTGTTGCGGTGCTCATTATTATGTATGTGAAGGGCATCCGTTTTTCAAAAGAGGATCGGGGGCTCCTCGTCATGCGTGGCTTATACGGCGGTTTTGGTATGGTATGTAATTTCATAGCATTGGTACACATAAAATTATCTGATGCAACAATTCTATTTCAGACGACAGGAATATTTGTTTTTATCTTTAGTGCTCTGTTTCTGAAGGAATCGATACCTAAAGGGGCTGGCAAATGGCTTGGAGTCATTTTGATTGCTGTCTTAGTAATGGTAAATCCTTTTAGTTATGAATCATTTTCTTGGTATGCATTGGTAGCAATTTTAGGTGCTGCTTTAGCTGCGGCGGCCTATACGACGATACGAACTATTAGTAAACGCGGAAAACATAGTAATTTTGAAATCATGGCCTATTTCATGATTACTGGCATGATTGCGGGCCTCGTCACTACTGATAAGCTCGTTATGCCTCAAGGTACAGATTGGCTCATTATCTTCGCTATCGGTGGTATTAGTGTAGTGGCTCAGTTTTTCTTGACTGGCGCCTTTGTTACGACCAATGCTGTAGTGGCTCAATTCTTGCAATACGTTGGCGTATTTATTAGTTCCTTCTATGGGTTCTTGATCTTTGGTGAAAGCTTATCCATAGCAACAGTAGGAGCTGGTATTGCTATGTTTATATCCTCTGTCATGTTGGCGCGTCTTAAAGAACAGAGTGGTCCATTAAGAGAGGGCAAGGTTATAGAGGATAAAATTAAATAAATGTCGAATATATACAGTATCAGACTGTATATGACAGTGGGGGTGCTGATTACATTCGTGATTGGCACCTTTTTACATAAAAGATAAAATACAGGGGTATTAGTTAGTGATTTATTGTAATGAAATATACTAGAGCTTTTTCATTTTGAAAGTAGCTACAGACGGAGGAGCTATGTATATAAAATGGATGCATATTGAAAACTATAGGAACTTAGCCGATGTAACGCTAAGCTTTCACAATGATATTAATTACTTTGTCGGTGAAAATGCGGTAGGTAAGTCTAATTTTTTAGATCTCTTAGAAATTATCATGGAGTGCCATGGTTTTATTGAAAGTGATTTTACGGATGTAAATAAGCCTATTCGCATTGATTTTGAAATATCTCTAGGTGAGTTAAATTATAAAAGCATGTATACTGCTGATGAGGGACCTACCTACCGTTTACGACTTGAACAAGTTGTACAAGAGGTATATCCACGATTATACAGAGTCACTGATGCAGGGATTGAGCCTATGCCGTTGTCTATGATTCGTCATGCTTTATATGTGTGTCATCGCGATACCTCAGAGCAGGAACTGTTTTCTATACCGTCCTCTATATATGTAGAATTAGGACAGCTATTACAAGCTTATGTGTCTCGATTAGAAATGCCTACTGATGATTTTCAGCGTGAAATTGTTAGTTTACGTAAGGATTTAGATCCTTACTGTATGCTCAATATTCAACATCTTGTAGAGGTATTGTCTACATCCTCCGCTATGGAACGTAAGTATTCTGCTGATAATGTACGATTGATTATGGCTGTGGCTCTCAAGATTTTGGCTCAAATTTATATGAAAGTGAGTAGTGCAACTACAAATTTAGAATCTTTACTTGTATATGATGCAAAGGGATACAAGTTTTTACCAATCTTTATAAGTGTGGATGAGCCTGAGCTACATTTAAGTCCGTATTTGCAACGGGCTGTGCTCAATTATTACCGTCAAATTGCAACTAATGAAAATGAAGAGTTTTTAGCATTGCTGCGAGATATTTTTAAAATAGATGGATTGTTAGGACAGCTCTTTGTGGTTACTCACAGTACGGATGCGCTAGTTGACGATTATCGTCATATTATTCGGCTTTATCGGGATGAAAATAATATGGTCTGTGCAGCGTGTGGAGTTACTTTCAATTTTCCTAAAGAGGTAGAGAAACACTTGATTATGCATTTTCCTGAGGCAAAAGAGGCTCTATACGCTCGGTGTATTATCATCGTAGAAGGGGAGACTGAGTACGGTAGCTTTACAGGCTTTGGTAAAAAATTAGGCGTGGACTTTGACTATTTTGGAATCTGTCTTATCAACGCTCGGGGCGAGTCCTCTATCAGTAAATTGCAAAAATTGTTTAATAGATTCTCTATTCCTACAGTAGCTCTCTATGATCGCGATGTAGAGGGAAAATATGCAAAAGCACATAGCAATATATTCTATACGGAGGAAATTTGTTTTGAAATGGATTTTGTATCGTATCTACTTGCGATGCACAAGCGTTCCATAATGGATGCCATCATCAAGGACATTATTGATGACGCTCGTCCAATGGTAACAAAGGATATGGCGCGGCGTGGTTATGCTAAATTAGGTATTACTAAAAGCCAAATTGTACAACGATGTTTACCAAATATTTCGGATCGTAAGTTGGATGATTTACATATCTATTACTTCTCTTGGTTTTATGCTAATAAAGGAGTAATTGTAGGGCGACGCATTAGTCAATTTTTAGATGCTTCCATGATACCACCTGCATTTATTGCAGTAATAGAGCGTGCTAAACTTCTTTCGCTAGGCTTAGGTTAATGGAGTAATACATTACTACTTCTAATTAATAGAGTCTGACCAAAGTTTTGTTAGACTCTATTTTTTCGAAGGTAACATAGCGTTTTAGAGTGTAGGCATAGGAAATATGGTGTAAAAAATACGCATAATAAGCGATTTATTACTATAATAGATAGAATTATAAAAAACTATATTAACTAAATTTTAAAAACTACATCGAAATTTCTTGACATCTTTTTATCTTTATTTTATGATTAGTACTGTTATTAATGCATTCTCAATTAAACGTATCTAGGAGTATGAAAATGAAAGACTTTCTAAATGACTTTAAAGCATTTGCTTTCAAAGGCAATATGATGGACCTAGCTATTGGTATGATTATTGGTGCTGCTTTCACAGCATTGGTTAATTCTGTTGTAAACAACCTATTCATGCCTATTCTCAGTGTATTCACAGGTGGTATTGATTTTAGTAATTTGTACTTGCCATTGAGCACAGGTTCTAAAGATGCATTCATGTCTGGTGCTGATATTGCTACAGCTCGTGCAGCTGGATCTGTATTGCCATATGGTACATTTATTACTGATTTGATTCAATTCTTGATTTTGGCATTTGTTGTATTCTTGATGGTTCGTGGTTTGGCTAAAATGATGAAATCTGCGAAAGAAGAGGAAGTTGCAGAAGCACCTGCAACGAAAGAATGTCAATTCTGTAAATCTGAAATCAATATCAATGCAGTTAAATGCCCTAACTGTACTGCAGATTTGAACTAGTTCAAATTTAAATTATACATAAAAGGAGTGAGGTTTTGACCTTACTCCTTTTTGTTGTATTACGTTAGCTTTCTAGTATAAAATATAATTATAATATATAGAATTTTTTAGGGAGGGATATACATGGAAAAGAAACCTCTAGTAGTAGTAAATGGACTGGTTCGCAAAGATGCGATTGCATATTTAAAAGAGCATGTAGATGTGCGCCAATGGACTGAAAAAACAGTGATGCCTCGTGAGGTACTGAAGGAATGGCTCATTGATGCGGATGGTTTGTGGTGTGTACGACCTTTAGATGTAGATGGTGATCTTGTAAAGAATGCGCCAAATTTAAAGGTTATAGCACAAGCGGCCGTAGGTTATGATAATGTAAATATTGATGAACTAACAGTGGCAGGTATTCCTTATGGCAATACGCCAGGTGTTCTCAATGAAACGGTAGCAGAACTTGCATTTACGTTGATTGCCACGGCTAGTCGTCGTATTATAGAAAATGCTAACTTTGTAAAAGACGGTCGTTGGGCTCAAAGACCTTCTAATATTAAAGGTTTTGATTTAAGTCGTCGCACTCTTGGTATCATTGGCATGGGGGCTATCGGCGTATCCATTTCTCGACGTGCCCGTGCATTTGGTATGACTGTTGTGTATCATAATCGTAATCAACGTTTGGATGATAAGATTCATAAGACTACTTATATGGAGTTAGATGATTTATTAGCCATTAGTGATGTAGTATGCGTTATGGCTCCATTGACAGATGAAACATATCATATGTGTGATGAAGCGTTTTTCAAGAAGATGAAGAATACAGCTTTATTTGTTAATGTTGGTCGTGGACCTATCGTAGATACTGATGCACTTATCAATGCTCTTAAAACGGGTGAAATCGATTATGCTGCCCTCGATGTAACGGATCCAGAACCATTACCAGCGGATCATCCATTGTTAGATGTAGAAAACTGCCTTATTGTACCGCATATTGGCTCTTACACAGATAGAACTCGTTATGACATGTCTATTTTGACAGCGGATAATATTATTGCCGGCGTTCATAAGAAACCTTTAAAAACATGTGTAAATGAAGAAGTAAATTATAAGAAACCTCAAATGGATGTAGAGTCTGCGCTAGAAGAGCTTAAAAAGGCTGGCGTTGATTTAACTGATTTCGACTAAAAGTGGAAGACATTAAAAGATATGCGGTTTTATACAAAATATGGTAAAATAAAAGAATATTTTTCCTATGGAGGTAAGAACGTTGGAACATAAAGACATTGAAAAAGATGTAGCTCCTGAAGAAGTTGTATCTGTTAACTTTATTGAAGCTATTATCAACAAAGATAACGAAACTGGCAAATACGGTGGCCGTGTATTGACTCGCTTTCCACCAGAACCAAATGGTTACTTGCATATTGGACATGCTAAATCTATTTGCCTCAACTTTGGTATTGGTAAACAATACAATGGCTTAACAAATCTTCGCTTTGATGATACAAATCCTGTAAAAGAAGATGTCGAATATGTAAACTCCATCATGGAAGACGTTAAATGGCTTGGATTTGATTGGAATGAACAACCACGCTATGCATCTGATTATTTTGACCAAATGTATGAGTATGCTAAGAAATTAATCACCCTTGGCAAGGCTTATGTAGATGATCAAAGTGCAGATGAAATTAAACAAAATCGTGGCGATTTCTCTACTCCTGGTGTCAATAGTCCATACCGTGAGCGTAGTGTAGAAGAAAACTTGGCACTCTTCGAAGAAATGAAGGCTGGCAAGTATAAAGATGGGGAAAAGGTATTGCGTGCAAAAATCGATATGGCGCATCCTAATATCGTAATGCGTGATCCTGTTATTTATCGTATTGTAAATACAGAGCATCATAATACGGGTAATGAGTGGAAAATTTACCCTATGTATGATTTTGCCCATCCTATTGAAGATGCTATTGAACGCATTACGCATTCTATTTGTACATTGGAATTTGAAGTTCACCGGCCATTATATGATTGGGTGTTAGAGGAATGGGATGATACTGAAATTCCTCAACAAATTGAGTTTGCTCGCTTGAATGTAACTAAAATGGTTATGTCCAAACGTAAATTGCGTGCTCTTGTTGAGGCAGGCCTTGTAGCTGGTTGGGATGATCCCCGTATGCCGACAATTTCAGGTTTGCGCCGCCGTGGTTATACACCGGAATCTATTCGTGATTTCTGTGATCGCATTGGTGTAGCGAAGGCGGATAGCGTTGTTGATATTGCTTTGCTTGAGTTCTGTATCCGTGAAGATTTGAAACTCAAAGCTACACGCCCTATGGTAGTTATTGATCCTGTGAAAGTTGTTATTACGAACTATCCAGAAGGTCAAACTGAACTTTGCACAGTTGAAAACAATCCAGAAAATGAAGAGTTGGGTAACCGTGAAGTTGTATTCGGTCGTGAAATCTACATTGAACGCAATGACTTTATGGAAGAACCAGTTAAGAAATTTTTCCGCTTGGCACCAGGTAAAGAAGTACGCTTAAAAGGTGCATACTTCATTACATGTACTGATGTTATTAAAGATGAAAATGGCAATATTACAGAAATACACTGTACATATGATCCAGAAACTAAGAGTGGTAGCGGTTGCACTCGTAAGGTAAAAGGGACATTGCACTGGGTTGAAGCATCTACTGCAGTAGATATTGAATCTCGCTTATATGATTATTTACTTAAAGAAGATTCGGATGGTAAAGACTTCTTGGGCGATTTCAACCATGACTCCTTACAAGTATTCCATAGTAAAGGGGAAGCATGTCTTGCTAATACTGTACCAGGTGATCATTTCCAATTCTTGCGTCAAGGTTACTTTGTAACTGATAAAGACAGTACTTCAGACCATATTGTGATGAACCGTATTGTTGGTTTACGCGATAGTTGGGCTAAGGCACAAAAGAAATAATATAACGCTTATTTTATATTACTATAATGTTAAAGAACCGCTCCTTGGTGGGCGGTTCTTTAACACTGGGTTATTACTATAAATACTTTAATGACAATAGATATTTAGAATAGCCTAAGCCATTGTTTGGCTTTAATCTCTAGATGTTGTATTGCTAGCTTATTATATTAAAGCTTTGATGAGGAAAAACATGAAGAAATTAGTATTACTTGCTACGGTAGCGGCTGTGTTGGCATCTGTGCCAGCTACTGGTTCTGCAGCAAATATCAAGTCCATTTTAAATAGAAGTCAAACTGTAACATATCAAGGTGTTAAATTGCCTGAAGGCGTTACTATGTATCAAAATAATCCTAAAGCGTTGTTTGCTGGGGAGGGCAAAAAAGATATTAAGTCCGTACTTCTTGAGGCGGGCGCGTCTTCTGCAGATGTATATACATTAAATATTAAAAACGAGAATGAAATGCAATATGCTGTTTATGCTAATGTTGTGTTAGGAAAACAATTATCTAGTCGTATGAGTGAAGCAAAGCATATGAATACAGATTCTTCATCTCTTGGAGCATTAGCAGCTGCTATTAACAATAGCGATAGCCCTGTACTTGGTACTTTCACGGTAATAAATCCATTAGCAAAACAAGGCAATGCCTATAAAGGCACATTGAAATATAAAAGTATAGCTAATAATAATTCTTATAATGAGATATTACATATTAGTATTTCTGAAGATAAATATACAGGACCAAATGCTCATTTAATTGCTGTTGACGAAGCTAATGATAGTGTTGTATTCCCTAAAGTTAAAGGTTTATTACATACCAAATAATTAATAATTATTGAAAATATATATCAATTATTCTTGACAATTTTTCTCATCAAGAGTACTATGAGCCTATAGGAATTATTCTCATTAGAGGAAATTCTAACGATGTGCAACAGGCAGGTACTATTATGATGAATTCAATTGACCATATCATTGGATATCATTGTGCACCGGCAATTCGAGGTATTAAGCTATCGAACTTGGTTTCTATTCCACGGGACATGAATGAACAAATCCAATTTGTATTGATAGAGTATAATAAAGCGTTCAATGAAAAAGGATTGTTCTTCTTTGAATTATGTCGTTGTAAAGCGCGAAGACTATTATTGGTATTCCGTGAGAAGCAATTAAGAGACTATGTACGGCAACCTGCGGTGATGTTATTTTTGAAAGCCTACGGTTATCATGATCGAATGAGCATTATGGAGATGCTCGAACATCTTAGATATCGTATGGAAGTAAGCATTGAGTTTCCACATGAAATCGGCATTTTTCTAGGTTACCCATTAAAGGATGTGAAATGTTTTATTTCTTATCGTGGTGGGGGATACCGAATGTGCGGAGAGTGGAAGGTTTACCATGATGTGGTAAATGCGCAACGCTCTTTCTTGTGTTACAAAGCATGTCGTGAATTTTGTCAAACTCAATTGATGTTGGGAAAAACATTTAGTTCATTGGTCGCAAGAACGGCCTAGGAGGTACAAGATGATTGGTGTAATTTTTTGGTCCGGTACAGGCAATACAGAACGCATGGCTTATGAAGTAGCTGAAGGTATTAAAGCTGCAGGTCAAGAAGTTGAAGTAAAATCCGTTTCTGAAGTATCTGTTGATGAAGCAGCCGCTTATGAAAAATTAGCTCTTGGCTGTGCTGATATGGGTGCAGAACAATTAGAAGAAGGCGAATTTGAACCATTCTACACTGAACTAGAAGGCAAGTTGAGTGGTAAAAAAATAGCGATCTTTGGCTCCTATGGTTGGGGTGGTACTTGGTTGGAAGACTGGGGCACTCGAATTAAAGATGCTGGTGGCGAATTAGTGGCTGATGGCGTAGCAATCTTGGGCGAACCTGATGATGATGGTAATGCACAATGCCAAGAATTAGGTAAAACATTAGCAAACGCTTAATTTGATTTTAATTACTAACATAAATACTAATAGTTAATAATAAAAGGTTGTAATGACGATAATTCGTTATTACAGCCTTTTTTGTATGTACTTATGATTGATATGATGGAGCAAAGGTCATTAAAAATTTTGATATCGATAAGTAAATGTGATGAAAATCATAATATTTATTTATCTTTATCTCTATTTGTGTATATAAGCGCATAATTATAAATAACTTTAATACATAATTATATTGCGTTTTTGTACACATAGTCCTATAATTTAGTTAAAGAACCTAACAAAAATTTAGGTTGATACAAAAATAGTTAGGGTTAATTTTATATTAGCTATTAACCGGGCTAGCGTAATTTAAACGGGAAAGGTTAATCTATGACATTGAAAGAGGGGTTATTTCAATGAGTACATTAGAGCGAATAAAAGTCATAGCCCATGGATTAGCGGTACAATTTGGACCATCCTGTGAAGTATTGATTCATGATTTACAAGGGGATATTAATTCTTCTCTTGTATATATTGAGAATGGAACTATAACTAATAGACATGTTGGTGATGGCCCATCGCATGTGGTTTTAGATGTGCTGAGTCATGACGATGGTAGCGAGGGCAGATTTGGTTATCTCACAAAGACTAAAGATGGTCGAATATTAAAATCTTCTACCATGTATATTCGTGATGATACAGGTCGTATAGCATACTTGTTGGGGATTAACCAAGATATAACAGAGTTTGTTATGATGCATCGACTTTTGGATAGTTTGGTCAATACAGGTCAGGAAGATGCAGGATCTGTTGAAAAAATTACGACGAGTGTATCGGAACTATTAGATGATTTATTACTAGACGTAGAGCGTTTAGTTGGTAAACCAGGACCATTGATGAATAAGGTGGAACGCTTAAAAGCTATTACCTATTTAAACGAAAAAGGGGCTTTTCTTATCTCGAAGTCTTCTGAGAAGATAGCAGAGTATTTTAATATTTCTAAGTTTACTCTTTATAGTGATTTAAATACTGTAAAGGAAGAATCCTAGGAGGCAAATATGGAACGAATTCAGTGGAAACGTAATACAATGGCACCATCAAGTGACAAGTTTTTGTCCGTTATGGATGTTAGAGAGGTTAAGAAAGCTAAAGCGTTTCATGAAAGTTTTCCACAATATAGCGTTACTCCACTTGTATCGCTTAAGAATTTAGCGTCTTATATCGGTGTTGATGCACTCTTTGTAAAAGATGAATCCTACCGATTTGGCCTTAATGCATTTAAGGTATTAGGCGGCTCCTATGCGATGGCAAAATATGTGGCGCAACAAACTGGTAAAGCTGTTGAGGATGTACCATATGATGTATTAACATCTGCAAAATTAAAAGAAGAGTTTGGTCAAGCTACATTCTTTACTGCCACTGATGGTAACCACGGTCGCGGTGTAGCATGGGCAGCTAATAAATTAGGTCAAAAATCTGTAGTATTTATGCCAAAGGGCTCTACAGAATATCGTAGAAAACAAATCGAAAACGAAGGAGCTACCGTAACAATCGAAGACTTCAACTACGATGAGTGTGTACGCTTAGCAACCAAAAAGTCTAAAGAAGTTCCTAACGGTGTTGTAGTTCAAGATACTGCCTGGGAAGGTTATGAAGAAATTCCAAACTGGATTATGCAAGGCTATGGCACCATGGCTATGGAAACAGCCAATCAATTAGAAGCTGATAATTGTAAAGTTCCTACACATGTATTTGTACAAGCTGGTGTAGGTTCCCTTGCCGGTTCTGTAGTGGGTTACTTCACTAATCTATACAGCAATGTGGCTAAAAAACCTAAATTAGTTGTTGTAGAAGCGGCAGCTGCAGCTTGTTTATACAAAGGTGCTGTAGCTGATGATGGTAAACCTCGTATCGTAGAGGGTGATTTAGAAACAATCATGGCAGGCTTAGCTTGTGGTGAACCGAACACAGTTTCTTGGGATATTTTGAGAAATCATGCAGATGTATTCGTTTCTGCGCCTGACTGGGTGGCACGTTTAGGCATGCGCGTTGGCGGTGCACCGATTAAAGGCGATACTCCAATTACTACTGGAGAGTCTGGTGCAGTTCCATTAGGTCTTGTAATGGCAATTATGACAATGCCGGAATATGAAGACTTACGGAAAGAGTTAGAACTAGATGCGTCTTCAAAGGTACTCTGTTTCTCCACTGAAGGTGATACGGACCCTGAAAGATATAAAAATATTATGTGGTATGGTGAAGATCGTTAGGAGGCATTAATTATGGATTTACAAGCAATTAAACAAGCAGCGGCAACTTATGGCCCAGCGATGACAAAGTTTTTACGTGAGATCGTAGCATTCCCAGGTGAAAGTGCTGAAGAAAAAGATCATGTAAAACGTATAGAACAAGAGATGAAAGATCTAGGATTTGATGAAGTTGAAGTAGATCCTATGGGGAATATTCTTGGATATATGGGTACAGGAAAAACCCTCATTGCCTTTGATGGACATATTGATACAGTTGGTATTGGCAATCGTGATAATTGGGATTTTGATCCATACGATGGTTTCGAAGACGAAACTAAAATTGGTGGTCGTGGCGTATCTGACCAATTGGGTGGTATCGTATCCGCTGTATACGGCGCTAAGATTATGAAAGATTTAGGACTTCTAAGTGATAAATATCGTGTACTTGTTGTAGGCACCGTACAAGAAGAGGACTGTGATGGCCTTTGCTGGGAATACATGATTAAAGAACGTAATATCCGTCCTGAATTTGTAGTATCTACAGAACCAACTGATGGCGGTATCTATCGTGGGCAACGTGGTCGTATGGAAATTCGTGTAGATGTACAAGGCGTATCTTGCCATGGTTCTGCTCCTGAACGCGGTGACAACGCAATTTATAAAATGGCAGATATACTTCAAGACATCCGTGAATTGAATGCTAACTCTGCTGATGAAAGCACAAAAATTAAGGGCCTTGTTAAAATGCTTGATCCAAAATTTAACCCTGACCACTATGAAGAAGCTCGCTTCTTAGGTCGCGGTACAGTAACTACTTCCCAAATTTTCTATACTTCTCCAAGCCGTTGTGCAGTAGCTGACTCCTGCGCTATTTCCTTGGACCGTCGTATGACTGCTGGTGAAACTTGGCAAAGTTGCTTGGCAGAAATCGAAGAATTACCACATGTTAAAGAATATGGTGCGAAAGTATCCATGTACGAATATGCTCGTCCATCTTGGACTGGTTTAACCTATCCAATCGAATGCTACTTCCCAACTTGGGTAATTCCTAAAGATCATAAAGTAACAGAAGCTTTGGAAGAAGCATACACTAGCTTATATGGCAACGAACGTATTGGTGCAGAAGATACAGTTGAAATGCGTAAAGCTCGCCCATTAACTGATAAATGGACATTCTCCACAAATGGTGTATCTATCATGGGGCGTAATGGCATCCCTTGTATTGGCTTCGGTCCTGGCGCAGAAGCACAAGCACATGCTCCTAACGAAATTACATGGAAACAAGATCTTGTAACATGTGCCGCTGTATATGCATTGTTACCATCCGTATACTGCAAAGACTAATATCACATATATTGAATTAGATCTATTTTAACGAAAATAACTGAAAATAGTTGATATTAAGAATTTCATATGGTACCTCAACATTTGATGAGGCATCGTATAAAGTTAGATCCTAAGTAGCCCTTTAGGGAATTGAAAGAGAGGACTTACAGATGACAGACTTCAATAAAAGTATTGAAACACTACAAGGCTTAGATGTTAGTAAAATGTACGGCGAAGATTTCTTCCTAACTTGGGAAAAATCTGATGACGAATTAAAAGGTGTTTGGGCAGTAGCTGATGCATTGCGTGCTCTTAGAGAACGCAATATCTCCACTAAAGTATTTGACAGCGGTCTTGGCATTTCCTTATTCCGCGATAACTCTACAAGAACTCGTTTCTCCTTTGCTTCCGCTTGTAATTTGCTAGGCCTTGAAGTTCAAGATTTAGATGAAGGCAAATCTCAAATCGCTCACGGTGAAACAGTTCGTGAAACAGCTAATATGATTTCCTTTATGGCAGATGTTATCGGTATTCGTGATGATATGTATATTGGTAAAGGGAATGCTTATATGCATCAAGTATCTGATGCAGTTAAAGAAGGTCATGAAGATGGTGTACTAGAGCAACGCCCAACGCTTGTAAACCTACAATGTGATATTGACCATCCTACACAAATCATGGCTGATACAGCTCATATCATCAAAGAATTCGGCGGTGTAGAAAACCTTAAAGGCAAAAAGATTGCTATGACTTGGGCATACTCCCCATCTTATGGTAAACCTTTATCCGTACCTCAAGGTGCTATTGGCTTATTCACTCGTCTCGGTATGGAAGTTGTATTAGCACATCCAGAAGGCTACGAAGTAATGCCGGAAGTTGAAGAAATCGCTAAGAAACAAGCTGAAGCTAGCGGCGGTTCATTCCGTAGAACTAACGACATGAAGGATGCTTTCAAAGATGCAGACATCGTATATCCTAAGAGCTGGGCTCCATTCGGTGCAATGGAAAAACGTACAAAACTGTATGGTGAAAATGATCATGAAGGTATTAAAGCATTAGAAAAAGTTCTTCTTGAAGAAAATGGTAAACATAAAGATTGGGCATGTACGGAAGAGATGATGAGTCTCACAAAGGACGGCAAGGCTCTTTACTTACATTGCTTACCAGCAGATATTACAGGTGTAAGTTGTGAAGAAGGCGAAGTAGATGCAACAGTATTTGATCGCTACCGCATACCTCTTTATAAGGAAGCAAGCTACAAACCATATGTTATTGCAGCTATGATTTTCCTTAGCAAATTTAAAAATCCTGTAGAAACCTTAAAAGAATTAGAACGGAAGGGAACCGAACGAGTTCAACCGTAAAGTAAAGTTTAGGGGCCATCCGTATTGATGGCTCCTTTTATTCTTAATAGTTTGTTATGAGGCATAACATGAAAAAGAGAGTTGTAGTAGCACTAGGGGGGAATGCATTAGGCAATTCCTTACCAGAACAGAAAATTGCAGTAAAAAGTACAGCTAAAACAATCATTGATTTAGTAGAAGCTGATTGTGACGTAGTGGTAACACATGGTAATGGACCTCAAATTGGTATGATCAACAATGCGATGGCTGCATTGACTCGTGAAGTAGAAGGTCAACCAAACACTCCATTATCTGTATGTGTAGCAATGAGCCAAGCTTATATTGGTTATGACTTACAAAATGCTCTTCACGAAGAGCTTTTAAATCGTGGTATTAAAGATTTGCCAACAATGACTATGGTTACACAAGTACTTGTTGATCAAAATGACCCAGCTTTTCAAAATCCTACAAAACCAATTGGTCATTTTATGACTCAGGAAGAAGCTGAATACGCAGAAAAGAATTACGATTATGTGGTAAAAGAAGATGCGGGTCGTGGTTATCGTCGTGTGGTGGCATCTCCAGTACCAAAAGAAATCATTGAACTAGAAGCAATTAAAGGTTTAGTAGGTAAACAATTAATTGTTGCTTGTGGCGGGGGAGGTATCCCAGTAACTAAAGAAGGTAATGAACTTCATGGTGCAGCTGCTGTTATCGATAAAGACTGGACTAGTAGTTTATTGGCCCAAGAAATTGATGCTGATGTTCTCGTTATTTTAACAGCTGTTGAAAAGGTTGCCATTAACTTTGGTAAAGAAAATGAAAAATGGCTTGATGAAATAACCGTTACACAAGCTAAAGAATATGTATCAGCTGGTGAGTTTGCAGAAGGCTCGATGAAACCAAAGGTAGAAGCCGCTATAGCATTTGCAGAATCCAAAAAAGGCCGTGTCTCAATTATCACATTATTAGAGAAATCTAAAGATGGTATAGCAGGAAAAACAGGCACACGTATCGTATTATAATAATATATAAGTTTATAAGTATGCTTTTCAACGAATCGTTGAGGAGGTGCCCACATGATTATATTAGGAAAAGGTACTGTTATTACTCGCGACGCTGATAGACCTATCATTTATGATGGTGCTGTTGCTATCGACGGGACTCAAATTGTTGATATTGGTAAATATGATGAATTATGCAAAGCTTATGCAAACGCAGAAATTATTGATGCTCATGGTGGCTTGATTATGCCAGGTTTCATTAATGCACATCATCATATTTACTCCGCTCTTGCACGAGGCTTATCGTTGCCAGGTCCAGCACCGACTAACTTCGGTGAAATCTTGGAAGGACTTTGGTTCTACTTAGATAATAAATTGACGGCTCCAGATGTAAAAGCAAGTGCATTACTTACGTATTTAGGCTGTATCGAAAATGGTGTAACTACTATTTTTGACCACCATGCAAGTTATGGTGAAGTTCCTAACAGCTTATCCATCATTGCAGATGTAGCTAAACAATTCGGCGTTCGCTCATGTTTATGCTATGAAGTATCCGACCGCAATGGCGTAGACCAAATGAAAGACGCTGTTGCAGAAAACGTACGTTTTGGTAAAGAAGCAAAACAAGATCCATCCAGACTGGCGGCGATGATGGGCTTGCATGCATCTTTCACATTGAGCACGGAAACATTAGATTATGTGAAAGCTCATAATGAGGATCAGTTGGGTTATCATGTTCATGTTGCAGAAGGTCCTGAAGATGTGGCCGATAGTAAAGAAAAGTATGGCATGACACCTGTTAGACGCCTCGTAGAGGCAGGTATTTTATGCCCTAAGAGCATCGCTGGTCACTGTGTACACGTAACTGACGAAGATGTGGCATTATTGAAAAAATCTCAAGCTAAGGTCGTACATAACCCAGAAAGTAACATGGGTAATGCAGTAGGCACGACAGATATCTTGAAACTATTAGATGCAGGGATCACTGTTGGGCTTGGCACAGATGGTTATACAAATGATATGCTCGAATCTTATAAAGTAGCGAATTGTCTCGTGAAACATGAGCAACATAAACCATATGTAGGCTGGGGTGAAGTACCTCATATGCTATTTGAAAACAACCGCAAAATGGCTAATGAATTCTTCGATACTACGGTAGGCATCCTTAAAAAAGGTGCTGCAGCTGACGTAATTGTTCTTGATTACGCAGCACCAACACCACTTGATGAAAACAACATCAATGGTCATTTACTATTCGGTGCTAATGGTATGTATGTGGTAACAACTATTAGTGATGGTGTACCACGCATGATTGATCGTAAATTACAAGGCATTGATAAAGCTGAAGTAATGAACGAAGTTTTAGCAACATCTAAAGGTTTATGGAAACGACTAAACCCATAACGCAAACGCTTTAAAGGAGTGTGACATTATGAGTGACATTATGTATCCGGTAAGTTTCGGAAATTTGATGAACCACATTATGACTGAGTACAAGATGTACAATCGTATTTACAATGTAAATAAAATTCATCGTACGAATCATAATCAACGCTTATCTATCTTTGGTAAATCTATTGAAAATCCTGTAGGCCCAGCAGCTGGCCCTAATACACAGTTGGCACAAAACATTGTGGCATCCTATGTAGCTGGTGCTCGTTGCATTGAATTAAAAACCGTACAAATTATGTATGGTGAAGAACTAGGTATTCCTAGACCTTGTATCTACTCTGTAGATGAAGCATATAATGTAGAATGGTCTTCTGAATATAGCTGTGATGAAGCTGCTGATGAATACATTAAAGCTTGGTTCGCATTGAAATTAATCTCTAAAGAATTAGGATTAGGTGATCCAGATGGATTTTTATTCATCATGAGTGTTGGCTATAACTTGGCTGGTATTAAGAGCCCTATGGTTGATAAATTCATCAATACAATGCGAAATGCATCTCAATCTCCTATGTGGGATACATGTAAGCAATGGTGTCTTGACCATGTAGATGAATTTGAGCATATTGATGCTGATTATATTAACTCTATTAGTGATGAACTTTGCCAAGCAATTACATTGTCCACAATGCACGGTTGCCCAGCAGAAGAAATCGAATCCATTTGTTCGTACCTTATCAGTGAAAAAGGTCTTCACCTATACTTAAAATGCAACCCTACATTGTTAGGTCCAAAACGCATTAGAGAATTATTGGATAACGCTGGTTTTGAGTACATTGACTTTGAAGATCATCAATTTGAAGTTGACCTTCAATTCGATAAGGCTGTTCCAATGTTAGAGCGTCTTATCGCTCTTGGTGAAAAACACAATAAGATTTTCGGTGTTAAATTGACAAATACATTCCCTGTACAAATTCACAACAATGAATTGCCAGGCGAGCAAATGTATATGTCTGGTAAATCCTTGTTACCTGTAACAATTGGTGTAGCTGAGCTCTTAAGTGCTCAATTCGGCGAACGTTTACCTATGTCTTATAGTGGTGGTGCTGTAAAACAAAATATCAAAGCTATCTTTGATTGTGGTATTTGGCCTGTAACAGTATGTACAATTCTTCTACAAGGTGAAGGTTACAATACTTTCAAAGGCTTAGCAGACGAAGTAGAATCTACTGATTACAATGCTGCTTTAAAAGTTCATAAAGAACTTATAGCTAAACTTGCTAAAGACATCGCTGAGAACAAAATCTTCAAGAAGAGCGATGCAATGAAGAAAAAACGTGAAGCAATGCCATCCTTCCCAGGTACACGTAGTTCTGACTACCACTGCCGCGTTGTTTGTGGTGCTTGTGTTCGCGTATGTCCTAATAGATGTAATGAAGTCGTTACTGTAAATGATGCTAAATTGATCATCCATGTTGATCAAAGCTGTAATGAATGTGGTAACTGTGCGTGTCATTGCGTAGAACCTTGTCAACCATACAAGGATCGCATTACATTCTTCCACAATGCTGAAGCTTTAGCAGATAGTACAAATGATGGTTTCTACATCAAAGGCACTAGCTGTGGTTATCGCTTTAAAGGTGAAGAAGCCGTATGTGACATTGATGCATTACCTGAAGAATTGAAAGGAGTTGTACATGCCTTCTGTAAAGAGCATGTGTACTATGTATCATGATTATCATACAACAAGGGGAATTGGTCTTAACTGACAGAATCCTTACCGGAGATATATTAATTGATGGCGACAAAATTGTCGCCATTGATGAACACCTTTCTGTTCCAGAAGGGGCTAAAGTTCTTAATGCAAAAGGTTGCTATGTGTTCCCTGGATTTATTGATCCTCATACACACTTTCAAATGACAAATGCCTTGGCGTCTACTGCAGATGATTTTGATAGTGGTACAAAGGCTGCTATTCTTGGCGGCACTACTTCAATCATCAACTTTGCTTCTCCTGAGGATGGATCCCTTTGTAAAGGGTTAGAAGTTCATAAGGAGCGTGCCTTGGGGCATTGCTCCTGTGACTACAAATTCCATATGGAGCTTGTAGAAATGAATGAAGAGGTATCTCATGAAATACCAAAGGTTGTAGAAGCTGGTGTATCGTCCTTTAAAGTGTACTTAGCGTATGGCTTCCGTTTAACAGATCGAGAAATTTATGATGCTATTGAAGCTATAAAACCAACGGGTGCGCTTGTAGGGGCTCACTGTGAAAACGGTGATCTTATCGATGCCTTTGTAGCAGATAAACGTAAACGTGGTGAATTAGATGTAGACAATCATCCACTCACAAGACCGGCCATGATTGAATCGGAAGCGATTAAGCGATTTAGTACAATTGGTGCTGCATTAGAGTATCCCGTGCATATTGTGCATGTAAGTTCTAAAGAAGGCGTAGATGAAGTTCTACGTGAGCGGGCCTTAGGACATCAAGTGACTTGTGAAACATGTCCACAGTATTTGGTGCTTGATGAATCACGATATAAATTACCTGATTTTGAAGGGGTTAAATATGTGATGAGTCCTCCACTTAGAACGATACAAGATCAAATGGCATTGAAGGATGCACTAGTAAATGGTGTATTCCAAACCATTGGTTCCGACCATTGTAGCTTTACCTTTAATGATCAAAAATTAAAGAGTCGTTATGACTTTACCCGAATTCCTGGAGGTATTCCTGGAGCCGAAGAACGGGGCATCATTGCTTATGATGTGTTGGTTAACCAATGCAATATGAGCGCTGTAGATTTTATGAAATTAGTTAGTGAAAACCCAGCAAAGCTATATGGCATGTATCCCAAGAAGGGTACATTAGCTGTAGGTAGTGATGGGGATATAACAATTGTAGATAAGCATATAGAACATATGCTTTCAAAAGAGTCCGCCCATACAAAGGCTGACTATATACCTTACGAAGGAATATCTGTAACTGGCAAGGTTCGAGATGTTATCCTTAGAGGTCACCATGTGGTACAAGATGGATCCTTAACAGAATCGTATCTTGGTGAATGTATTCCTTAATGAGAGGAGGGCTATATATGTACCGCTTTCAAGTGAATGGCACCCAATATGAGGTTCAAGAGGATCAACGTTTAATTGATTTCTTGCGAGCTGATTTAAAGTTGACGGGCACTAAAGAAGGTTGTAGTGCTGGTGCATGTGGTACGTGTACAGTAATTATAGACGGAAAAAAAGCAAAGGCTTGTGTAAGCAAACTATCTCAATTAGACGGTAAATCAATTGTCACGATTGAAGGTTTATCTGAACGAGAAAAAGCAGTATACACCTATGCTTTTGGTGAATGCGGAGCGGTGCAGTGTGGTTTCTGTATACCAGGTATGATTATTAGTGCAAAAGTATTGATTGACGAAAATAATGACCCTACACCTGACGATGTTAAAAAGGCGATATTAGGTAATATTTGCCGTTGTACAGGCTATGTAAAAATTGAAGAGGGCATTATGCTAGCTGCAAAAATGTTCCGTGAGAACTTACCAGTTCCAGAAAAGGATACAAATGGTAATGTAGGCGCTCGTTTACACCGTGTAGATGCTGAGGAAAAAGCTTTAGGTACGGGAAAATATGCCGATGATATTCATATGGATGGTATGATTTACGCTAAAGCATTGCGTTCTAAATACCCACGAGCTAGAGTTGATCGTGTTGATGTGTCTAAAGCTCTTGAACATCCAGCATGTGTAACGGCATTGACTGCTAAGGATGTACCATTCAATAAGACTGGTCATTTAGTACCGGATTGGGATGTACTTATCGCTGAAGGTGATATTACACGTTATGTAGGCGATGCAATTGCACTTGTTGCAACTACAGAAAAGAAATACTTAGACGAAGTATTGGCTCTAGTTGAAGTTGATTATACTGAATTAGAACCTATACTAGATCCATTGGAAGCGCTAAAACCAGATGCTCCTCAATTACATCCAGAGGGAAATGTATTGTCTCGTCAAACGTTATCTCGTGGCGATGTAGATAAGGCTATTGCAGAGGCTGCTTTTGTAGTAACAAATCATTATTCTACGCCTCAAACCGACCATGCATTTATGGAACCAGAATGTGCCGTTGCATATCGTGAGGGAGACGAAATTCATCTGCATTCAGGTAGCCAAAATGTTTATGATGATCGGCGTGAAGTTGCTCGTATGCTTGGCATTCCAAATGAATCTGTAAAGGTTCATAGCATGCTCGTAGGTGGCGGCTTTGGTGGTAAAGAGGATATGACCGTACAGCATCATGCATCTCTCGTAGCTTGGCTTACAGGTAAACCAACTAAGGTTCTATTCTCTCGTCAAGAAAGTCTTAATATCCATACTAAACGTCATGCGATGGAAATGGATATTACAACAGCTTGTGATGCAGAAGGTAATCTGGTAGCAAGTAAGGTAAATATCATTTCTAATTGTGGCGCGTATGCATCTTTAGGTGGTCCTGTACTTCAACGTGCTGGTACTCATTCTTGTGGCCCTTATCACTTTGATAATTTTGCCTTTGATGGTGTATGTGTTTATACAAATACTGTTCCTGGTGGTGCATTCCGTGGGTTTGGCGTAACACAAACTATCTTTGGTCAAGAGCAAAATATTGATGAATTAGCTGCGTTGGTAGGCATGGATCCTTGGGAATTCCGCTACAAAAATGTTGTACGCCCTGGTGACTCATTACCAAACGGCCAAATTTGTTCCAAAGAAACCGCTTTAGTAGAATGTTTGGAAGCCGTAAAAGATGCATATTATGCCTCTGATCGTACTGGTCTTGCGGTATGTTTGAAAAATAGTGGTATTGGTGTAGGACTACCTGATACGGGTCGCGTTATTTTAGAAGTATGTGATGGTAAAGTTCGTATTCGTACGGGTGCCGCTTGTATTGGTCAAGGCATGGCTACTATGGCAACACAAGTACTTTGTGAAACGACAGGCTTAACGGCGGATAAAGTATTTGTAGAACGACCTGATACAGTACGTACACCAGATTCTGGTACAACTACTGCATCTCGCCAAACGCTCTTTACCGGTGAAGCAACGCGTAAAGCAAGTCTTCGCTTAAAAGAAATGTTAGATACTAAAACATTAGAAGAACTGAATGGCGTAGAGATTTATGAAGAGTTTCTCGGTGAAACAGATCCATTTAATTCTGATAAATCGCATCCAAAAAATCACGTTGCCTATGGTTATGGTGCATGTGTAGCAACAATTGGTGAAGACAATAAGGTTGCTAATTTACATGTAGCATACGATGTAGGTCGTGTAGTGAACCCTCAATCCTGTACAGGTCAGGCCGAAGGTGGTGCCATTATGGGAATGGGTTATGCAGTTACAGAAGACTTCCCTTATAAAGAAGGGTATGTAACATCTAAATACGGTACGCTAGGACTTCTTAGAGCTACCCAATGTCCTCCAATTCATGTAAGTCTTATCGAAAAAGGGACACCAGAACAATATGCATACGGTGCTAAAGGTATTGGCGAAATCTCTAGCATTCCGATTGCACCGGCTATTGCAAATGCGTATCGTCGTATCGACGGAGAACCACGTAGGTCCTTGCCGATTAAACATACAGGTTATAAAAAATAGAATATTTGCTTAATGGTAGGGGCTTTTGCCCCTAGCCATCAAGGTTCCCACGTGAAGTCGATGAGATTTCTAAACTCTATCATGTACGATAGTATGACTATATTGTTTAACTAGTAACTAAAACGTAAGATATGAGGTGATTCTTATGAGTAAAGGTGCATCTGGTGTCGACCATGTAGATGGTATGCTGCCAATCCCGCAGTTATTCGCTTATGGTTTACAGCACGTTCTGGCTATGTATGCTGGGGCAGTAGCTGTACCAATTATTATTGCACAAGCTATGCATTTGCCAATTGAAGATTTAATTCGTTTGATTACAGCTGACTTATTTACATGTGGTGTAGCTACATTGATTCAAACATTAGGGTTCGGACCTGTCGGTGGTCGCATTCCTCTTATTCAAGGTGTAACATTTGCTTCTGTAGGTCCAATGATTCTGATTGGTCAGCAGCATGATATTACTACCATTTACGGTGCGATTATCGTAGCTGGTCTCTTTACATTCCTTGTGGCACCATTTTTCAGTCGTTTGATTCGGCTATTCCCACCTGTAGTAACAGGTACTATCATTACTATTATTGGTATCAACTTGATGCCAGTAGCTGTTAACTGGATGGGGGGGGGCGTAGGCAATAAAAACTTTGGCGATCCACTATACATAGCTCTTGGTGTAGCTACATTTGTTCTCGTTGTATTAACTTATCGATTTGGTAAAGGTTTCCTTGGTAATTTGGCAATCTTAGTTGGGCTTATTCTCGGTACAGCCTTAGCTATGATTGTTGGTATTACAGATTTTTCAGAAGTAGGGCGTTCTCAATGGATTTCTGTTGTGACACCATTCTATTTTGGCCTTCCAACCTTTGACTTTGCTTCTATTGTATCTATGATTATTGTAATGCTCGTAGTTATGGTAGAAACAACTGGTGATAGTATTGCAGTTGGAGAAATCGTAGATAAACCTATTGGTCAAAAAGAGTTGGCTGCGGTACTTCGTGCGGATGGCTTATCCACTATTATTGGTGGTATCCTTAATAGTTTTCCGTATACAGCATTTGCTCAAAACGTAGGTCTTATTGCTGTAACACGTGTTAAGAGTCGTTTCGTTGTAGCAGCATCTGGTGTAATTTTAATTTTATTAGGCCTTTTCCCTAAATTAGCCGCTATCGTAGCTTGTATTCCAAATGCTGTACTAGGGGGCGCAGGAATTGCTATGTTCGGCATGATTATCGCCAGTGGGATTCGTTCTCTTGGTAAAGTTAGTTTCGATGGTAACTATAACCTGATGCTAGTTGCCATTAGTATTGGGGTATCCATGATTCCTCTTGCAGCACCTCAATTCTATACACACTTTCCAGCATGGGCTCAAATTCTTTTGAAATCTGGTATCACAGCTGGTAGTATAGTAGCTGTTATTTTAAATGTAATGTTTAATGGTTTTGGTTATAAAACTGTTAATGAACCTAATCGTGCGACTCGTAAATATCGTCACTTCACACGATTCAAAGGTTATCCTAAACATTTCTACCAATAAGATATAGTTAGACGAGTTTACTCTCATGCGATTATATGTATTGTCTCTCACAGTAGAAACCTTGTTAGTATAGGTAAAACATCAATATATATGTTTTCGTTTGTTAAAAAGATCTCACTCTGATTTGGAGTGAGGTCTTTTTTTATGGAATCGTATACTACTTTGGTATATAATTAAATAATATTATTGTAAAGGAGACGCATTATGAAAGACGAGCGATTTATAGTTATATATAGAATAGAAGCGAGTACATATGAAGAAGCAAAATCAATTGCTTGGGCTGTTCAAGTGGAGCAAACCATAGAATTTCCTTATGAGTTTGTAACGGATCCATACATTAAAGAAACTATTACTGGTCGACTAGAATCTCTTGAACCTATAGTAGAAGACTCTCCTTATATCAATGTAGGTGTGATGCCAAATGCTGTAATTGACACCTCTCGTTACTATTTGGCTCGTATTTCATATCACGTAGATACCACGGCCTTAGAGGCTACACAATTTTTAAATGTTGTCTTTGGTAATTCTTCGTTACAGCCACATATTTGGGTAGTAGATATTGAACTATGTCCAACACTTTACGATGTGTTTAAGGGACCACGATTTGGCTTGCAAGGAATTCGTTGTTTAGTGGAAACCCCGACGCGTCCAATGATTCAAGCCGTTGTAAAGCCGATGGGAACACCAAACGGGGAATTGGCTCGCATGTGTGGAGCCTATACACGTGGTGGGGCAGATGTCATAAAGGATGATCATGGTATTTCTAATCAGTCCTTCTCTCAATATAAAGATCGTGTAAAACGATGTGCTTCTATGGTACAGGAAATGAACACTACACATGGGACACATACATTATATGCAGCAAATGTATCTGGTGATGGCACAGACGTATTGGAACGCGCTTATTTTGCCAAAGAGGCTGGTGCTACAGCTCTCATGGTGGCTTCAGGTCTCGTTGGTTTCGGTTGGTTACACAAATTAGCTACTGATGAAAAATTACGATTGCCTATTATTCATCATCCCGCTTATTCTGGTGGATTTGTGAGCCCTGGTGTATCTGGTGTAGCCGATTACTTACAACTAGGTTTATTACCTCGTATTTTTGGGGCTGATATGCCAATCTTCGTATCTTATGGTGGACGCTTTACTTTTACAGAGGAACAATGCAAGAGGATTTCCTCTTACATTAAACGACCAATGGGCTTGATGAAGGCGGCTTGCCCTGCACCAGGTGGTGGCGTTACAGATACTCGTCTTAATGAACTTGTTGAGCTGTACGGAAATGATACGATGTTCCTTGTTGGAGGCGATATGTTCCGCAGAGGGCCAGATATTGAGGCTAATATATCGTATTTTGTAGAGCGTCTGACTAAATTATCTGAAAGAACGTAATAATAGCTTGAATTTAAATGAGTTAATACAATATTTAACTAAATAACTAAGCTATTGACTTTTACAGAAATAATAGATTTATGATTAAGTATATGGAGTGTTTTGATGAGTGAATCCTCACCGTTGGAGGTCCATGTCCTTGCCAGTGGTAGTAAGGGCAATTGTACAGTGATAAAAAAAGGGAACTCCGTCATATTGCATGATGTAGGCATCAGTTGTCGACGCATTGTCAATGGGTTAAAAGAATTACAAATTGATATGGCACAGGTAGAGGGTATATTTGTCAGTCATGAACATAGTGATCACATTGCGGGATTACAACAATTACTAAAACGATTTGATATTCCTGTGTATACGAAGCAAGGCACCTGGCGTGAAATCCAAGATAAGTTAATCGTGCCAAAGAATCGATTAATCGAGCTTACAAAGGGCAGTTTGACGTTGGGGAGTCTAATTGTGGAACCTTTTTCGGTAAGTCATGATGCGGCTGATCCAATTGGTATAAATGTGTTTGCTGGGAACGATAAGGCAACTATTGTCACTGATACAGGCGTGATTTCAGATGATATTTTACGTAGAATTGATGATACGACTCTGTTAGTGCTAGAGGCGAATTATGATCCTCATATGTTGCGATTCGGACCATATCAGCCGTTTTTGAAACAAAGGGTGGCTAGTGATGAAGGTCATTTGAGTAATGAAATGGCTGCGCAAGCACTACTCATGATGAAACGTCCTGATTTTATGCAAGTTATATTGGCCCATCGTTCTGAAAATAATAATAACGCTGTCCTTGTTACCCAAACTATTGGCAAAATGCTTGTTGATGGTGGTGTTCGTATTGGACCTGAAATGAAGTTACAACATGGTCAGCCTAATGAAATTGTGTCCATCCAATCTGTGAAGAGGTAAAAATGAGATTTTATGTAGTCTGTATCGGCAAATTGAAGGATGCTTATTTACGTGAGGGCGTAGCAGAGTTTGTGAAACGCATGCGCCCCTATGGTGGCATTACAATTACAGAGCTGAATGAAAGTAAAATTGGAGATAAGCCGAGTAATGCGGATCGCAAACAAGTCGTTGCAGAAGAAGGAGACCGTTTATTAAAAGCGGTCCCTAAAAATGCGTATACCGTATTACTTGACGTGTATGGCAAACCAATGTCCTCTGAAGAACTCGCTAAGACGGTATCTAAGCTTGAGGTGGATGGTGTTAGCGATATGGCTTTCATTATTGGTGGTGCCTTTGGGGTGAGTGATATATTACGTCAGGCTGTAAATTATAAATTATCTTTTAGCCCTATGACTTTTACTCATCAAATGGTTCGATTGCTACTTGTAGAACAAATTTATCGAGCATCAAAAATCAATCGTAATGAACCTTATCATTGGTAGAAGACGTAGACTTAAAAATTATTTGTATAATACTTTCAGAAAAAAGGAGTTTTATTATACTGTGGCGAATAGTATAATAAAGCAAGATGTATTTGTAAGGAGGAATTCACTATGAAAATCCAAGAAGTAATGAATAAATACCCTGTTACTGTTGGCAAAGATGCGCCGATTTCTGATGTAGCTGATTTATTGGTTAAATATAATTTAACAGCTGTGTCCGTAGTGGATGATGATAATAAGTTGTTAGGTATTATCTCTGAAGGTGATTTACTATATAAAAAAGTACGTCCTCATGTGCCTCATTATGTTAATGTATTAGGCGCTAGCATCTATTACAATGGCATTGGCGAATACAATGCTCAATTCAAAAAATTATTGGCATCTCACGTTCATGAGTTGATGACTGATGAAGTAATTACAACCACACCGGATAAAGATGTAGAAGAAATTGTATCTGTTATGCTTGATCAACATTTGAAAAATGTGCCAGTTGTAGATAAAGAGTATCGTTTGATCGGGATTTTGTCTCGTCGTGACATTATCAAATTGATTGCTAAAGATAACTAATTAGCATAATTATGTAAAATATGTAAAGACCACCCATTTTGGGGTGGTCTTTTAGTGTATATTGAGAAGAATTGCATTGACCTTGCATTTATGTTATTATTAGGAGTGCATAATATACTACAGAAATTTGGGCATATTGCCCTTCGAGGAGGACATATTTTAAATGAAAGCAACTGTAAATCCTGTTGATCAACACGTAGTAACGTTAACTATTGAAGTACCTGCAGCAGAAGTAGATAAGGGCATTAAACAAGCTGTAAAACGCATTGCAGGTCAAGTGAACATCCCTGGCTTCCGTAAAGGACATGCGCCTCGCCGTATTTTGGAAATGAACTTCGGCAAAGAAGCTATCTTGGAAGAAGCATTTGAAGTATTGGCTAGCCAAAACTATAGTGCTGCACTTCGTGAAAATGATATCGTGCCTGTATCTGAACCTGAAATCGAACGGGAACAATTCGAAGAAGGCAAAGATTTGATTTTCAAAGCTACTGTAACTAAACGCCCTGAAGTTAAACTTGGCGATTACAAAGGCTTAGAAGCAGAAAAACAAGATGCTACAGTATCTGATGAACAAATCGAAGAACAGTTGAACAATATTCGTGAACAACAAGCAAAAATGGTTGTTGCTGAAGAAGGCGCTACAATTCAAAAAGATGACTTCGCAGTAATCGACTTTGCTGGTTCCGTTGATGGTAAACCTTTTGATGGTGGTGAAGGTAAATCCTACCCATTACAAATCGGTTCTGGTAGCTTCATTCCTGGCTTCGAAGATCAATTAATTGGCGCTAAAGCTGGTGATGATGTAACTGTAAAAGTAACATTCCCTGAAGACTACTTCGTAGCAGAACTTGCTGGTAAAGAAGCAGAATTCAAAACTCATATCCATGATATTAAACGTAAAGAATTGCCTGAATTGAATGATGAATTTGCAAAAGAAGCAAGCTCTTACGAAACTATTGAAGAATTGAAAAAAGATCTTCGCACTAAAATGGAGGAAGAAGCTTCCCGTCGTGCAATCGATACTTACAATGCTGACTTGATTCAAACAGCTGTTAAAAATGCAACTGTAGAAATCCCAGAAGTAATGATTAAAGATCGCGTAGAACAAATGATTCAAGAATTGGCTATGAATATGGAAGGCCGTGGCTTGAAACTTGATGACTACTTGAAATTCTCCAATAAAACTATCGAAGATTTACGCTCTGAATACAAAGATTCCGCAGCTGAAAACGTACGCGCTGATTTAGTATTGGATGCTATTGCAACTGCTGAAGGTATCGAAGTAACTCCAGATGATATGAACCGTGAAATCTTCATTATGGCTCAAAACTTTGGGGCAGATCCTAAAGAAGTTTGGGATATTATTGCAAAAGAAGGTCGTGTAGCTATGTTGGCAGGCTCTGTAGCTCGCAAAAAAGCAGCTCGATTCATTATTGATAATGCAAAAGGCGCTGAAGCGGCTGAATAATAGTTTGCTCAACTAGGTACATGAAAAGGTGATTACATGTATGTACCAATCGTAGTTGAACAAGGTGAACGCGGAGAGCGTTCCTATGATATTTACTCTCGCTTGTTAAAGGATCGCATTATTTTCCTTGGTGGCCCCATCGATGATAATGTGGCAAATGCGGTTATTGCGCAAATGTTATTCCTGGAAGCAGAGGATCCTGATAAGGATATCCATTTGTACATCAATAGCCCTGGTGGTGTTGTAACCGCAGGTATGGCTATTTATGATACGATGCAATATATTAAACCAGATGTGTCTACTATTTGTGTAGGCTCTGCAGCGAGCATGGGTGCTGTGCTTTTAACAGCTGGCACTAAAGGTAAACGATATGCGTTACCTCATGCGCGCATCATGATTCACCAACCATTAGGTGGTGTACAAGGACAAGCATCTGAAATTGAAATCCATGCCCGTGAGATTCTTCGCATGCGTGAAGAGTTAAATGGTATCTTAGCTTCTCGCAGTGGACAAGATATTGAAGTAGTAGCTCGCGATACAGATCGCGATAACTTCATGAGTGCTCAGGATGCCGTTGAATACGGCTTAATTGATGAGGTGCTCACAAGAGAACCTGTAGAAAGCAAGTAATGGAGGCGCCCCTTGGCAAAAGATAAAGACACTATGCGCTGCAGTTTTTGTGGACGCACAAGCGAAGAAGTCCGCAAATTAGTGGCGGGGCCTAACGTGTATATTTGTGATGAATGCGTTGAAGTTTGTGAACGCATCATTGCAGATGAGTTGGGTGCGGTTGAGACGGACGACTTCAATTTAAAAGAATTGCCAACGCCTAGAGAAATTAAAGCTCATCTTGACGAATATGTTATTGGTCAAGATGATGCTAAAATCTCTTTAGCTGTGGCCGTATATAATCACTACAAACGCTTACAAACAGATAATGTAGTAGATGATGTAGAATTACAAAAGGCTAATGTATTGTTCATTGGTCCTACTGGTAGTGGTAAAACACTATTGGCTCAAACCTTAGCGAAAATGCTAGAAGTACCATTTGCTATTGCAGATGCTACAAGCTTAACTGAAGCTGGGTATGTGGGGGAAGATGTAGAAAACATCCTACTCAAAATTATTCAAGCTGCAGATTATGATATAGCTCGGGCTGAACGTGGCATTATCTATATCGATGAAATCGATAAAATTGCTCGTAAGTCTGAAAATCCTTCTATTACACGTGATGTGTCTGGTGAAGGTGTACAACAAGCATTGCTTAAAATCTTAGAAGGTACCGTTGCTTCTGTTCCTCCTCAAGGTGGTAGAAAGCATCCTAATCAGGAAATGCTTCAAATCGACACTACGAATATTCTCTTTATTTGTGGTGGAGCATTTGATGGTATGGACAAGGTTATTACTAAGCGTACCGCTAAGAAAACACTTGGTTTTGGTGCAGATGTACAGCGTAAAGAAGAACGTAATATATCGGCTATCTTAAAAGATGTTGTACCTGAAGATTTATTAAAATTTGGTTTGATCCCTGAGTTTATTGGACGTTTGCCTGTAATGGTGACATTAGATCAATTAGACAGAGATGCATTAATTCAAATTTTGACAAAGCCTAAAAATGCATTAACAAAACAATATGAAAAAATTCTATCCCTTGATGGTGTAGAGTTAACTTTCACTGAAGATGCATTAGAAGAAATCGCTGATGAAGCATTACAGCGAAAAACAGGTGCTCGTGGTTTGCGTGCTATCATTGAAAAGGTGATGAAACGCGTAATGTTTGAGGTTCCTTCCATGCCGGAAGTAACTAAGTGCATTGTGAATCGTGAATCCGTATTAAGCACAGGTGAACCTATACTCAAAAATGAGGCAGACCAAGACATCCAGTTGAAATCGTAATTCGAAGAAACTCATTTCTGTGTAGGAATGAGTTTCTTTTCATAATATATATACCTGGAGGAAGTATGAATTTACTCGAAGTTGGGATCCCTACCGTACCTCTCAGAGGCATGGTAGTATACCCGAATATCGTGATTCACCTCGATATCGGTCGAGACAAATCCATTAAGGCGGTGGAAGCCGCAATGAATGAGGACCGCATTTTAGCCGTCGTAACTCAAAAAGATGATGCTGTAGATGCACCAACAGTTCATGATTTAGCCCAAATGGGTACATTAGTAAAAATTAAACAAATGTTGCGCTTACCAGGTGGTATAGTACGTGTTCTTGTAGAGGGCATCACTCGTATTCGTCTTATGAATATTACTAGCATGGACCCTTATTATATAGGAGACTATGAACGAGTGGCGTCTGAATTTGAAGACGATGTAGAGCTTGAAGCTTATCGTCGTTTGGTTCAAGCTAAATTTGGCGAATGGGCAGAAGAAGCTAAATCAGTTACTGATGAAGGTGTAACGCGCGTTATGGAATTACGCAATCCTTGTGAATTAGCTGACCAAGTTGCATTTCTATTGCCTATTAATAATTTGAAACGTCAAGAGTTACTTGAAGAATTATCTGTAGCTCGTCGTCTTAACATGATTGTAGGCATTTTAAATATGGAATTACAAATCTCTGATTTGGAAAATTCCATCAATAATCAAGTGCGTCAATCTATGGAAAAAGCGCAGAAGGAATATTTCTTGCGCGAAAAAATCCGCGTTATCCACGATGAGTTGGGTGATAAAGGAGATCCCGAGGAGGAGGCAGAAGAACTACGAGTTAAGTTAAAAGCACTTAACCTAAGTGAAGACGTACATACGCGTATTGATAAAGAAATTTCTCGTTACAGCCGCATGCCTCAATTGATGCCGGAAGCAACAATTTTGCGCAATTACCTAGATTGGGTATTGGCATTACCGTGGAATGAATTAACGGAAGACCGCTTAGATATCAAGGGCGCTCATGCTATGCTCGAAGCCGATCATTATGGCCTTGAAAAGGTTAAGAAACGCATTTTAGAATTTTTAGCGGTTCGTAAATTAACCGGTAAAAATAGTGGCTCTATTCTTTGTTTAGTAGGCCCACCAGGCGTTGGTAAAACCTCTTTGGCTACCTCTATTGCTAAAGCAATGAATCGTAAGTTTATCCGTGCATCCTTAGGTGGTGTTCGTGATGAAGCTGAAATTCGTGGACATCGACGTACTTATATTGGTGCTTTACCTGGTCGTATGATTCAGGGGTTAAAAAATGTAGGTACTAAGAATCCTGTATTTTTATTGGATGAAATTGATAAATTAGCATCTGATTATAAAGGTGATCCATCTTCAGCGTTATTAGAAGTATTGGATCCAGAACAAAATAGCACATTTAGTGATCACTTTATCGAAGTACCGTTCGACTTCTCTGAAGTTTTCTGGATTACTACGGCTAATGTAGCATCTAATATTCCTGGTCCATTGTTAGATCGTATGGAAATTATTGAGTTGTCCAGCTATATGGAAGAAGAAAAACTAGAAATTGCTAAGCGTTACTTAACACCTAAGCAAATTAAGAAAAATGGCCTTGAAGATTACAAGGTTAAATTATCTGATGCTGTGTTAAGAAAGGTAATTTCCGAATATACTCGCGAAGCAGGTGTTCGTACTTTAGAGAAAACAATTGCTAAGATTTGCCGTAAGATTGCTTTCAAAGTAGTTGAAGAAGGCGGAGACGCACCAAAAGTCACTACTAAGAATCTTCACGAATTCTTAGGCGCACCAATCTTTGTTGACCAAGAGCGAGAAAAGAAAGCACAAGTTGGCTATGTAAATGGATTAGCTTGGACATCTGTTGGTGGTGTAGTATTACCATGTGAAGCTACAACTATGAATGGTACCGGTAAATTGGCTTTAACTGGTAGTCTCGGCAAGGTTATGCAAGAGTCTGGTCAAGCGGCTATGAGTTATATTCGCCATAATGCAAAAGCTTTAAAGATTGAAGAAGATTTTTATAAAAAGCTTGATATTCACGTTCACTTGCCAGAAGGGGCAACCCCTAAAGATGGTCCTTCAGCAGGTATTACAATGACATTAGCTATGGTATCTATTTTGACTAACCGCAAGGTTCGTTCTGATATTGCCATGACTGGTGAAATCACATTGCGTGGCCGCGTATTACCAATAGGCGGCTTAAAAGAAAAATTATTAGCAGCCTTGTCTCATGGTATTAAAGAGGTGTTGATTCCAAAAGGCAATGAAAAGGATATTGCAGAATTACCTGACATTGTGAAAGAAGGCCTCATCATTACGCCAGTTAAGACAATGGATGAAGTATTAGCAAAGGCACTTGTGTAATGCAAAAGAAGAAAAAATCCACTAAACCAATGGGCCCAAAACCACAATATACACGAAAAGAACCAAAGGGGCCTCGTATTATAGCTGCAAAATATAATACTTCCTGTGTGAAGGCGGATCAATATCCTGAAGGGGATACCGTAGAAATCGCCTTCCTTGGACGCTCTAATGTGGGCAAGTCTTCGTTGATTAATTCTTTATGTAACTATCGTGGGTTAGCCCTCGTTAGTGGTCAGCCAGGTAAGACTAAGACGATAAACTACTTTGATATTGAATCAAAAGAGGATATTTCTGAAACCGAGGAACGCAGATATAACTGGTTTCTCGTTGACCTTCCTGGTTATGGTTTTGCAAAGACAAATAAAGGAAACCGCAATCTGTGGTCTTCCTTTATTGCCGATTATATTTTACATTCTGAACGATTGATGTTGTTGTGTTTACTTATCGATGGTCGCCATCCTGAAATGGCCATTGATAAGGTGGCCTTTGATTGGCTCGTCGAAGCCGGTGTTCCGTTACAAATTGTAGTGACCAAGGCCGATAAATTGACGGCTAAAGAAAAGTCTGCAAACTTGTCTATTATTAAAGAGCTATATCCAACGGCTACCCCGCCGATTTTGTACAGCTCTTTAAAGCATACTGGACGTGAGCTTTTACAACAACGAATCAATAAAATTTTGGTAGGAGATGAAGCATGAGTCAAACGAACGAATTAGAGATTATGGAACGCATTGCTCTAGATTTAGAGCATGTCGAAGAGTCTCTTGCATCATCTTTTAATACCGGTGCAGAGGACTTCAATGCACTGATTCGACCGTTATCAGCAGCAGGTGGTAAGCGTTTGCGCGCTCAATTGTGTCTATTGATTGCTAATGCAGGTACATCTATAGAGCGTCAACGCATTAAAATTGCTGAGGCTGTTGAAATGCTTCATTTAGCAACACTTATCCATGACGATGTTTTAGATCAAGCTGAAATTCGCCGTGGGGAGGATACAATTCACATGCATAAAGGTAATAAGGTAGCTATCCTTAGTGGTGATTATTTATTTGCCAAAGCATTTAAAATCGTATCTGAAATGACGAATATGAAGTATCTTCAAGTATTCTCTCATATTATTACATGCCTCGTAGAAGGTGAGTTCATGCAAATGGAAGATGTATATCGCATCGATCAAGGCATAGAGCGTTATATGACAAAGACGCAAAAGAAAACAGCAGACTTCATGGAAGGCTGTATGGAGCTTGGTGGTCTCTTAGGAGATTGGCAAGAGGATGAAATCATAGAGTTGAAAAAATATGGTCATGCATTAGGCATGGCATTCCAAATTACAGACGATATTATGGATTATCGTGAAACAGCGGAGACAACGGGAAAGCCTGTAGGGAATGATCTTCGAGAGGGACTATTGACGTATCCGTTATTAAGTATCGTTAACGATGGTAATAAAGATAAATTGCTTGAAGATATTAAAGGCTTAAATAATGGTGGTAATGAGCAAGACATTATTGATTATGTTATTGCTCAAGGTGGCATTGATAATACATTAGCTGTAGCTGATAAATATTGTAAAGATGCTCTAGCGGCACTCGCTGCAGTGCGTGATTTCCCAGGGAAGGAATTCCTTGTGATGGCTGTAGAAAATCTAGCTGATAGAAAGGTATAATATGGAACCATTCGAACCAAAATCGGATTTCGAATATCCCATGCAAAAACCTTCTTTTGACAGTGTAGTTCGTCAAAAACGGCGTGAAGCAGAACAAAAGTCTGAGCAAGAACGATATAAGGTGGCAACTCAACACATTCCTGAGGATGTGGAAGATGAACCAGTTTATACGGCTATAGAGCAGAAGATGATGGATGAAGCAAGGGAATTGTCCCTTGTAGGACATCTTTCAGAGCTGCGAAAACGGTTGATTATAATAGCTGTAGCAGTTATTGTGGGAACTTGTATTTCTTATTATTATGTAGACTTATTATTGGAAATACTCCTAAAACCGGCTGGCAAGCTTTATTATATGAGACCTACTGAAGCATTTTTTACATATATGAAGGTGTCTGTTGTAGGTGGCTTAGTCATAGCCGCTCCCATTATATTGCATCAGATTTGGCTATTTGTTAAGCCTGCACTAACTGTACGAGAAAAGCAGCTATCTAACTGGATCTTACCAGTAGCAATTGGTCTATTCGGGATAGGTATTGTATTTTCTTATTTTCTCGTATTGCCTGCAGCAGTGAAGTTCTTTATGGGCTTTGCTACAGATGAATTACAGCCGATGTTTTCTATTGGTCAGTATATGGACTTTGTATTATCCTTTGTACTACCCTTTGGATTAATCTTTGAGTTGCCGTTGATCTTAATTATTTTGGGATATTTCAACTTAATTACATCACGCTTTTTAAAAACGAAGCGAAAGATATTTATTCTTATATCCTTTATCATAGGTGCTGTCATTTCACCTACACCGGATATGTTCTCGCAAACGATGATTGCATTACCTATGATATTGCTATATGAAACAAGCCTATTTGTATTGGCTAAAATTATGAAGCGCTAAGGAGTCTTTTAGGAGGAACGATGAAAACCTACGAAAATTTAACCACATATAATCCTGGTGAAATAGAAGGCAAATGGTATTCTTATTGGGAAAATCAAGGATACTTTCACGAAGAAGTAGACACGAATAAAGAGCCATTTAGTATCGTATTACCACCTCCTAATGTAACTGGTATGTTGCATATGGGGCATGCCCTTGATAACACATTACAAGACATCCTCATCCGTTTCAAACGCATGCAAGGCTACAATGTATTGTGGATGCCAGGTACAGACCACGCTGGTATTGCTACACAAATCAAAGTAGAAGAGATGCTTGCTAAAGAAGAAGGAAAATCTCGCTATGATTTGGGCCGTGAAAAATTCGTAGAGCGCGTGTGGGAATGGAAAAAAGAATATGGTGATACTATTGTAAAACAAATCCGTAGCCTTGGCGCATCCTGTGATTGGAACCGTGAGCGATTTACTTTGGATGAAGGGTATTACCATGCAGTGCGCGAAGTATTTGTAAGCCTTTATGAAAAAGGTTTGATCTATCGCGGTGAACGCATCATCAACTGGTGTCCTCGTTGTGCCACTGCGTTATCTGATGTTGAAGTTGAGCATGAAGACGAACATGGCCATTTATGGCATATTAAATATCCTGTAAAAGGTGAAGATAATCGTTTTGTTGTTGTTGCTACAACTCGTCCAGAAACAATGTTTGGTGACGTAGCAGTAGCAGTAAATCCTGATGATGATCGTTATAAAGATCTCATTGGTAAAACATTGATCTTGCCATTTGTTAATCGAGAAATTCCTGTAATTGCCGATGACTATGTAGATGCTAGCTTCGGTACAGGCTGTGTAAAAATTACACCTGCTCATGACCCTAATGACTTTGAAATGGGCCAACGTCATAATTTGGAATCCATCGTTGTTATGAACAATGATGCAACAATGAATGAAGGTGCTGGCAAATTTAATGGCTTACCTCGTGAAGAAGCGCGTAAACAAGTATTAGCAGAACTTAAAGAATTAGGCCTACTTGAAAAAATTGATGATCATGACCATGCAGTAGGTCATTGCTCCCGTTGTAATACAATCATCGAACCAATGGTATCTAAACAATGGTTCGTAGATATGAAACCATTGGCAGAGCCAGCTCTTAAGGTTGTTAAAGACCACGAAGTAGAGTTCGTTCCTGAACGTTTTACAAAAACATATGTGAATTGGCTTGAAAATATCCGTGATTGGACTATTTCTCGTCAATTGTGGTGGGGCCATCGTATTCCTGCATGGTATTGTGATGACTGTGGTGAAACGATCGTTAGCCGTGAAGATATTACAGAATGTCCTCATTGCCACGGTCATGTTACACAAGATCCAGATGTTCTTGATACATGGTTTAGCTCTGGTTTATGGCCATTTGCTACAATGGGTTGGCCTAAGCAAACTCCAGAACTTAAACAATGGTATCCAACAAGTGTGCTTGTAACTGGTTACGATATCATCTTCTTCTGGGTTGCTCGTATGATCTTTATGGCTCTTGAGTTTGAACATGAAATTCCATTTAAACATGTATTTATTCATGGTCTTGTTCGCGATAGCCAGGGCCGTAAAATGAGTAAATCTTTGGGCAATGGTATTAATCCGCTTGAAGTTATCGACCAATATGGTGCTGATGCATTGCGCTTTACTCTTGTAACTGGCAACACACCTGGTAACGATATGCGTTTCTATATGGAACGTGTTGAGGCTAACCGTAACTTTGCCAATAAGATTTGGAATGCATCAAAATTTGTATTGATGAACCTTACAAATTATGATGAAAGTTTCGTTCCAACAGCAGATGATTTGACATTAGCAGACCAATGGATTGTTCAAAAATACAATGAAACAGTACAAAGCGTAACATCTAATCTCGATAAATTCGAACTTGGTGAAGCGGCAAGTTCCGTATATGATTTCATTTGGAATACGTACTGCGATTGGTACATTGAATTAGCGAAACCTCGTTTGTATAGTGAAAGCAACGAACGTGATCGTCGTACAGTTCAATATTTACTTGTAACAATCTTACGTCATATGCTCGAATTATTACATCCATTCATGCCGTTCGTAACTGAACATATTTGGCAACATTTGCCACACGAAGGGGACAGCATCGTTGTTACTAAATGGCCTGGAGCATTGAAATTCGATAATCTTGAAGGGGCAGCACGTCAAATGGAAGTTATGATGGATGCTATCAAAGGTATTCGTAACATGCGTGCTGAAATGAATGTGCCTTTAGGTAAAAAAGCTGAGGTTATCGTAGCGCCAACAGATGAAGCATTAGCTAAAACTGTAGCAGAACATAGTGACTACTTCGTAACATTGGCTTGGGCTGAGAAAGTAACAATTCTTAGTATCGATGATCCAAAACCAGAAAATGCGACTGTAACCGTTGTCAATGGTATGGAAGTATATCTCTTACTTAAAGACTTGATTGACGGTGAAAAAGAAAGAGAGCGTATTGCAAAGGAAAAAATCCAAATGGAAAAAGAAATTTCTCGTTTGGAAGGTAAATTGTCTAACCAAGGCTTCTTAGCAAAAGCTCCTGAAGCTGTAGTAGCAAAAGAAAAAGAAAAGTTAGAAGAATATAAACAAAAACAACAAGCGTTATTGGAACGTGAAGCGTTCCTTGAAACCTTATAATAGGAGGTTTATATGACATATCAGGAGGCCTTAGCCTATTTGGAGCAGGCATCTTCATTTGGTATTAAACCTGGTCTTGAACGAATTACGGCTCTTATGGATGTGTTAGGGAATCCACAAGAAGATTATAAAATTGTTCATGTTACAGGTACAAATGGTAAGGGCTCGGTTACCTCATATATTTCCTACGCACTGTTTACAAGTGGATTACGGGTGGGGCGATTTACATCGCCTCACCTTCAATCCTATACGGAGCGTATTCAAATTAATGATGGAAATATAACAGAGGAAGCCTTTGGAAAATTAATTAGTCGCGTAAAGGTTGCCGTAGATACTATTATTAACAATGGAATAGAAGCGCCAACACAATTTGAAATATTAACAGCTGCCGCATTTTTATTCTTTAAGGAGCAAGGTGTCGACTATGCTGTAGTAGAAGTTGGTTTAGGTGGCTTACTAGATTCTACTAATATCGTGACTCCAAAAGTATCTGTTATTACTAATGTAACAATAGATCATCAAGCATATTGTGGTGATACTGTCGAGGAAATTGCACGCCATAAAGCGGGGATTATTAAACCTAAGGTGCCTGTAGTGACAGCTGCACAAGATACACCTCTTAATATCATTGAGGACGTAGCTAAAAAACGACATGCCAAGCTTTATGTTTTTAATAAAGATTTTGGTATTGATAGCCGCAGCGCTGTAACGGGTGGTCAAATGATTACGATTAGTTCTAACGATGCTGCACCTGCTATGTTGTTTACGACGATGGCTGGCATTCACCAATCTGTAAATCTCGCTTGTGCATTGATGGCCGTACGTTTATTGATGAAAGAGGATACGAACATCAGTGAAGAAACGATGCGTGAAGGATTTGCCCGCACTACATGGGCGGGGCGCTTTGAAGTTAAACGAGGCTTAGATCGTACTTTTATATTTGACGGTGCTCACAATGCGGCAGGGGCTGAGTCTTTTGCCATGACGTACAATGAATTATTTAAGGACACACCGAAAACGGTGGTAATGGCTATCCTTAAAGATAAAGATCAAGAGGCTATTATTCGTGAAGTAATTAAATCTGGCGACACAGTCCTCGCTGTACCTGCACCAACAGATAGAACAGAGGTACCTGAAAACTTGGTTGAAGTGATTCGTCGTACTGTACCTAAGGTGACGGCTCAAACTGCAGAATCTGTTGAGGCTGCATTAGCATTGGCTTATAAACATACAAAGACTGGTGATATCATTGCTGTATGTGGTTCTTTATATATTCTAGGAGATGCTCGTCAGTGGTTTTTCCATGAGATGAGCCATTGAGGTGAGAATATGGAACTCTCACTCATTCCTAATCAGAAACGACTTACCTTTTATATTGAACGATTAATCTATGGTGTTGTCATTGCGATGCCACTTCAGCCAATGGTGGGAGATGTACTTCTCTGGTTGGCTATAGGTCTAGCATTATATGATTTGATTTCTAGTAAATCATTGAGTTTGCCGACAGGTTATTTATCTTGGACTGTTATGATCTTTGTTATCTGGACAGGTATATCGTCGTTAATGTCCCCAAACTGGGATTGGTCTATTCAGAGCTGGTTCTACCAAATTGTAGCGGGTGGGGGCATGTACTATTTAGTTCGTACCTATATCCGAACACCTAAACAGTGGAACTATTTTCTTCGTGCCTTTTTAGGTACAGCCGTTCTTGTATGCATTATTGGGGCCTATCAGTATATATTTGTTCCTAATATACATATAAAAGAATGGGTAGATGCAGCACAATTCCCTAAATTGATGCGTCGAATGGCGTCTACATTGCAAAATCCTAACTTGTTAGGGGCTTATCTATTGATGGTACTAAGTGTATGTATTAGCTATATTCTTGTTTATATGAAAGAGAATCGTACTCGTGAAGTTGTTACAATGCTGATTATTGGTGTTGTATTATTTTTAACGATGTTATTAACCTATTCGCGTGGTATTTGGATTAGTTTTGCGGCCATGATTCTGTATTGGGCTATTTTCGTAGAACGAAGACTATTCTTATCCTTGTTAGTGGTACCGTTAATTCTATACTTCTATGAAGGGGAAGTTGCTTCGCGACTTTGGTCTATATTCCAAGGTCATGATACGTCATCAGATCTTCGCTGGGCTCTATGGGATAGCACAATGTATATCGTACGAGAAAATCCAATCTTTGGTATTGGGTGGAATACATTCTACTTAGTTTATCCAGAGTATAACTATTACATTCAAGGTCCTAATGTGTTGATGTATCATGCCCATAATTTATATTTAAATATATTGGCTGAAACAGGTATTCCTGGCTTGCTATCATTCCTAGCAGTTATCGTCGGTCATGTTATTACATCTGTTCGTTTGAAAGGGGATATGTTCCGACAAGCTGCACAGATAGGTATAGGCGCTTTAGCTATCGGAGTTCTTTTTAGTGGATTGTCTGATTTTGAGCTCTATAGCCATCAAGTTACTATTGTTTTTTGGCAACTCCTTGGTTGGGTTGGGGCCTTTGTGAAAGTACAACTTTCCACAAAGGCCCATATGTAAAAGGTATATTTTGTATAATTAGTAAGTTTTATGGTAGCGATACAATTTCATAGTATGGTATAATTTATACATACCTTAGCAGGGTAAGCTTAAGTATATTTAACCGGTTTTCTAATGTTAGAATAATTGAACATTATTGCTTGCATTTGAAAACCGGTTTTTTGTATATCTATATTTTTATAGGAGGTGTAGCGGTCAGTTTCTGTATATATTATTTTTTTATTATATTGATAAGGCTCTATATATTGTATTGAGATAGTTCGATATACATAAAAAACAACAATATATACTATTAAATTGATAATTCCTGTGAGTTATATCGGTGTGAATAAAACTTATGTGAAAATGTAAAAACCTATGCGTTTTGGTCATAATGCACAGTCGGAGTGTGATAAAAAATACATTTTAGTCATATAAGTTGACAATACATTGGATGTGGACTACGATGAAGTCGGTTTAAGGAACGTATTAGACCAAAGAGATTCAATTGTCGTTTAACAATGTTACTCTTAAAGGAGATGGTTATGGTGATAGACATCAAAGACCGCGTAAAAAATGTGGACCTGCAAGGTAAAATTGTCACTGCTTATGATGCAGCTCAGTTGATTAACCCTAATGACAAAGTTGGTATTTCCGGCTTTACACCATCGGGTTATGCAAAAGTTGTGCCATTGGCATTGGCAGAAAGAATGGAAAAAGAACCATTCAAAATCGATTTGTGGACAGGTGCTTCCGTAGGTGATGAAGCTGATGGTGCGTTAACTCGTGCTAATGGTATTAATCGCCGCTTTCCATATCAAACCAATAAAGATATGAGAAAGGCTTTAAATAGTGGAGATGTTAAATACATCGATATGCATTTAAGCACAATGGCACAAAATATTCGTTATGGATTTTTCGGAGATTTAGATGTAGCAATAATTGAAGTATGTCAAATCAACGAAGATGGTTCTTTAGTACCGACTACCTCTGTTGGTAATTCTCCAACATTTGTTAGTCAAGCTAAAAAGGTTATCGTAGAGGTAAATGTATCTCAACCATTATCCTTAGTTGGTATGCATGATATCTATGAACCGTTGGATCCGCCACATCGTAAACCAATTCCGTTGGAACAGGCCGGCGATCGCATCGGTACAGAAGCAATACCTTGTGATCCTAGCAAAATTATTGCTGTGGTTCCAAGTGATGTACCTGATACAACAAGACCTTTAGCTGCTATTGATGATGATGCAAAGGCAATGAGTCAACATCTTATCAAATTCTTTGAACAAGAAATTGCAGAAGGTCGTTTGCCTAAAAACTTGCTTCCATTGCAATCCGGCGTAGGTTCTGTAGCAAATGCGGTAATTAGTGGCTTGGCTCAAGGGCCTTTCACAGATTTATCTATTTATACAGAAGTAATTCAAGACGGTATGTTTGACTTGATCGATGCTGGTAAAGTAACTGTATGTTCCGGTACTGCATTGAGTCCTTCTCCAGATGGATTGAAACGTTTCTATGCGAATATTGATGAATATCGTAAAAAAATTATTCTTCGTCCGCAAGAAATCTCCAATAACCCTGGTATTGCTCGTCGTATTGGTGTCATTGCCATGAATACCGCTATCGAATTTGATATTTTTGGCAATGTAAACTCTACTCATATTATGGGTAGCAAAATGATGAATGGTGTTGGTGGTTCTGGTGACTTTGCACGTAGTGCATATCTCACTATCTTCTGTACCAATTCCGTTGCTAAAAATGGCGACATCAGTTCTATCGTTCCATATGTATCCCATGTGGATCATCCAGAACATGACACTATGATTTTCTGTACAGAACAAGGTGTTGCTGACTGTCGTGGTTTGAGCCCAGTGGAAAGAGCTCGTTTGATTATTGAAAAATGTGCTCACCCAGACTACAAACCTATGTTAACTGAATACCTAGAAAAAGCATTAGCTGCAACAAAGAATGCCCATACACCAATGTTGCTTGATGAAGCTCTTTCTTGGCATAAACGCTTCACAGAAACTGGAAGCATGAAAAAATAACCTGTTTTTTTAGGAGGATGATGAAAACATGGCTTACGAAAACTTAAAAGCCCAAATTGCTGAGTACAACAAACTTTGTGACGAAAAATGCGCAAAAACTCCAGAACGTCAAAACTTAAAATACAACCGTGTGTATACACCAGTTGATATTGAAGGCTTTGATTATGAACGCGATTTGGGAATGCCTGGCGAATTCCCTTATACTCGTGGCGTACAACCTACTATGTACCGTGGTCGTTTCTGGACAATGCGTATGTATGCAGGCTTCGCTACAGCTGAAGAATCTAACAAACGTTACCGCTACCTAATCGAATCTGGTGCAACAGGTCTTTCCTGTGCGTTCGACTTGCCAACTCAAATCGGTTATGACTCTGATGATGTTATGGCTGAAGGCGAAGTTGGTAAAGTAGGTGTAGCGATTGACTCTTTGGCAGATATGGAAATCTTGTTCGATGGCATCGACCTTGGCAAAGTATCCACTTCCATGACAATCAACGCTCCAGCATCCGTTTTGTTGGCAATGTATATCGCAGTAGCTGAAAAACAAGGTGTACCTTCCACAGAATTGAAAGGTACTATTCAAAATGATATTTTGAAAGAATATGCAGCTCGTGGTACTTACATTTTCCCTCCAAAACCATCTATGCGTTTGATCACTAATATCTTCGAATATTGTTCTCAATACGTTCCAAAATGGAATACAATTTCTATTTCCGGTTACCACATCCGTGAAGCAGGTTCCACAGCAGCACAAGAAATCGCATTTACAATTGCTGATGGTATCGCATACGTAGAAGCAGCTTTGAAAGCTGGTCTTGATGTTGATACATTTGCTGGTCGTCTTTCCTTCTTCTGGAATGCTCATAATAATGTACTTGAAGAAGTTGCTAAATTCCGCGCATCTCGTCGCTTATGGGCAACAATCATGAAAGAACGTTTTGGTGCTAAAAAACCAAAATCCATGATGCTTCGTGTACATACTCAAACAGCTGGTTCCATGTTGACTGCGCAACAAGTTGATAACAACATCGTTCGTGTTGCTCTTCAAACTGCAGCTGCTGTAATGGGCGGTACTCAATCCTTACATACAAACTCTCGTGACGAAGCTTTGGCTCTTCCTACAGAAGCATCTGTACAAGTAGCTCTTCGTACTCAACAAATCGTGGCTTACGAATCTGGTTTGGCTGACGTAGTTGACCCATTGGGCGGTTCCTACTATGTTGAAGCTATGACTAACGCTATCTATGACGAAGCTATGGCATACATCAAGAAAATTGATGAAATGGGCGGCGCTGTAGTAGCAATCGAAAAAGGCTACATCCAAAAAGAAATTCAAGAATCCGCTTACAAATGGCAAATGGAAGTTGAATCTGGCTTACGCACAATCGTTGGCGTAAACAAATTCCAAGTTGAAGAAGAAGCTCCAAAAGACTTGCTTCGCGTAGACGCTTCCGTAGGTGCTAACCAATCTAAGAAAACTCAAGCAGTTCGTGCTAACCGCGATCAAGCCGCAGTTGATAAAGCCTTAGCTGATTTGAAAGCTGGCGCAGCTGACGAATCTGTTAACTTGATGCCATTAATTCTTGCAGCAGTTAAAACATATGCTACTTTGGGTGAAATTTGTAATGTATTGCGCGAAGTATTCGGTGAATACGAAGCTCATTCTACATTATAATATCGGCTGATTTCGGAGGTAATATATCATGGCAGAAAAACGTATTAGAGTAATTGTAGCAAAACCAGGTCTTGATGGTCATGACCGTGGTGCAAAAGTAGTAGCACGCGCACTTCGCGATGCTGGTTTCGAAGTAATCTACACTGGTCTTCGTCAAACACCAGAACAAATCGTTGAAGCAGCGCTTTCTGAAGACGTTAATGTAGTTGCATTATCTCTTCTTTCCGGTGCTCACAATACATTGTTCCCTAAAATTGTTGAACTTTTGAAAGAAAAAGGCATGGGGGATGTTCTTGTAATCGGTGGTGGCGTTATTCCTGATGCTGATATCCCTGGCTTGAAAAAAGCTGGCGTAGCGGCAGTATTCACACCTGGCACACCAACTAGCGATATCGTTAACTTTATTAAAGAAAACGTAAAATAATTGCTTGGGCAAAGAGGGGTGCAACTCTAATAGTTGGCTCCCCTCTATTCCCATATTCGAAGATAGGTGGTGAGGCGAATGGATTTAGTTAAAGGCCTTTTTGAAGGTTCTAGACTAGCCTTAGCACGGTCCATAACAGCTGTAGAAAACGAGTATGATAATGCCATCGATATTATGAAGGCAATTTACCCTAAAACGGGGAACGCACGTATTCTCGGTATTACAGGGGCCCCTGGTGCTGGTAAAAGTACTTTGACCGATAAGGTGGTTAAACATTATTTAGATCAAGGTAAAAAAATCGGCATCGTTGCCATCGACCCAACTAGCCCATTCTCTGGAGGTGCTATTTTGGGGGACCGTATTCGAATGAATGATTTAACATTAAATGAAAATGTGTTCATTCGAAGCATGGGCACGCGTGGTAGTCTTGGTGGATTATCTAAGAAGACTGCAGACGTTGTAAAACTCATGGATGCCTTTGGCATGGATTTAGTAATTATTGAAACTGTAGGCGTAGGTCAATCTGAAGTAGATATTGTAAAAAATGCTGATACTACATTGGTTGTACTGGTTCCTGGTCTCGGTGATGATATCCAAGCTATCAAGGCGGGTATTCTTGAAATTGGCGATGTATTTGCTATCAACAAAGCTGACCGAGATGGTTGCGATCGTTTGAATGTAGAAATTGAAATGATGCTTGACCTAGATTCTCGTGAAGTAAAATGGCGCCCACCAATTAAGCGCACAATTGCTAGTAAAGACCAAGGCGTAGATGAACTTATCGACGCTTTAGATGAACATTTTGAGTATCTTGAAGATTCTGGTGAATTGGAATCTCGTCGGGCAGAACGTACTCGTGATGAAATCATCGCAATGATTAATGAACAAATTGGTCGTTATGTAGCTGATAAAATTGTTACAAGCGACGAATTTAATAGCCAAGTGGCAGCTGTTAATGAACGCGAAAGCGATCCATATACAGTTGTTAATGGCGTAATGACAAGCGTGCTAAAGTAGACGGCGACTACATAGCATTAGAGATTTAGCCTTGAAAAGGAGATAATCAAAATGGCTTTTAAAGTATTACAAGTGGATCACATCGGTATTGGTGTTAATGATTTAGCAGCAACTAAAGAATTCTATAAAAATGCATTAGGCATTGAACATCTTCCTGAAGACGAAATCGTAGAAGAACAAAAGGTAAAAGTATCCTTCTTCCCTTGTGGTGATGCTGAACTTGAATTCTTAGAAACTACAACTCCAGATGGCCCTATCGGTAAATTTATCGAAAAAAATGGCGGTCGTGATGGTATCCAACACGTTGCATTGCGCGTTGATAATATTGAAAATGCTATTGCTGATTTGATGGCTAAAGGCGTTCGTATGATTGACGAAAAACCTCGTTATGGTGCAGGCGGCTCCTCAATTGCTTTCTTACATCCAAAAGCAACTGGCGGTGTTTTGCTTGAATTATGTCAACGTATGAAATAATACAGTATCCAATTCACATCATTATATATGAGTTGTAGATATACATATACATATAATCCTACGTTATATATTAAATATGTATGCTTCTTGAACTTTATTCATTTATGAAATAAAATGATACTGTAACAAGTTTTATTTGGAGGTGCTATAATGGCAACAGTGCAGGAAAAAATCGAGTTATTGCACGAAAAACTAGCTAAAGTTAAAGCTGGTGGCGGCGAAAAACGCGTTGAGAAACAACATGCTCAAGGTAAAATGACTGCTCGCGAACGCTTGGCTAAATTGTTCGATGATAATTCCTTCGTTGAACTTGATCAATTCGTTAAACATCGTTGTGTTAACTTCGGTCAAGACAAGAAAGAATTACCAGGCGAAGGTGTAGTAACAGGTTATGGTACTATCGACGGTCGTTTAGTATATGCATTCGCACAAGATTTCACTGTAGAAGGTGGTTCTCTTGGTGAAATGCATGCTGCTAAAATCGTTAAAGTACAACGTTTAGCAATGAAAATGGGTGCTCCTATTGTTGGTATCAACGATTCCGGCGGTGCTCGTATTCAAGAAGCAGTAGATGCCCTTGCTGGTTACGGTAAAATTTTCTTTGAAAATACAAATGCATCTGGTGTTATTCCACAAATTTCCGTAATCATGGGCCCATGTGCGGGCGGTGCTGTATATTCTCCAGCATTGACTGACTTCATCTACATGGTTAAAAATACTTCTCAAATGTTCATCACTGGTCCTGCAGTAATCAAATCTGTAACTGGTGAAGAAGTAACCGCTGAAGATCTTGGTGGTGCAATGGCTCACAACTCCGTGTCTGGTGTTGCTCACTTTGCAGCTGAAAATGAAGATGATTGTATCGCTCAAATTCGTTACTTATTAGGCTTCTTGCCATCCAACAATATGGAAGATGCTCCATTGGTAGATACTGGTGACGATCCAACTCGTGAGGATGAAAGCTTGAATAGCTTGTTGCCAGATAACAGTAACATGCCTTACGACATGAAAGATGTTATTGCAGCTACTGTAGATAATGGCGAATACTATGAAGTACAACCATTCTATGCTACTAATATCATTACTTGCTTCGCTCGTTTTGATGGTCAATCCGTTGGTATCATTGCTAACCAACCAAAAGTAATGGCTGGTTGCTTGGACATTAACGCTTCTGACAAATCTTCCCGTTTCATCCGTTTCTGTGATGCTTTCAATATTCCAATCGTTAACTTCGTTGACGTTCCTGGTTTCTTGCCTGGCACAAATCAAGAATGGGGCGGTATCATTCGTCATGGTGCTAAAATGTTATATGCTTACTCTGAAGCTACAGTACCAAAAATTACTGTTATCACTCGTAAAGCATATGGCGGTTCCTACCTCGCTATGTGTTCCCAAGATTTAGGCGCAGACCAAGTATATGCTTGGCCTACATCCGAAATCGCTGTAATGGGTCCTGCTGGTGCAGCTAATATTATCTTCAAGAAAGACGAAGATAAAGATGCTAAAACAGCTAAATATGTAGAAGAGTTTGCGACTCCTTACAAAGCTGCAGAACGTGGCTTCGTAGATGTTGTAATCGAACCTAAACAAACTCGTCCAGCAGTTATCAACGCTTTGGCAATGCTTGCAAGTAAACGCGAAAACCGTGCTCCAAAGAAACATGGTAATATTCCATTATAATTCGATTCGGTAAACATATCATCGAATTTGGGAGATACCTTTCTTTACTACTTTTTTAGAAAGGGGAATGATTATGGAAGGACAAGCAGTTACTACCAATCCTTGGTTAATCATGGCGATTAATATGACAGTTGTATTTGCTGTATTGATAGCTTTAGGTATTCTTATGGAAATCGTACATTTAATCGATCCTACTAGGAAGAAAAAAGAAGCACCAGCAGCAACTGCTCCTGTTGCTACTCCAACAGCTACTCCTGTAGCTCCAGCAAATGCATCTGCTCAAAATGAGGATGAAGTAGTAGCAGCTATCGTAGGTGCCATTGTGGCGATGGGGTACTCATCTGAACAAATTGCATCTATTCGACCTACAGCAACTAGTGCTAAATGGCGCTTGGAAGGTCGCTTAAGCGGTAGAGGTTAAAATATTTTTAGGAGGCATTTGTAATGAGCAATGCTACAACAACTAACGGTAAAGCTCCATCTCAAGATGTAGTAGCAGTAATCGTTGGTGCATTAGCGGCAATGGGTTATTCCGCTGATCAAATCGCGCATATCCGTCCAATCGTAAGCTACAATTGGAAAATGGAAGGCCGTTTGCGTGGTAATCGATAAGATAATTGGCTATTTTGATAATCCGTGGGATTACTCAATTTATATGTGTAAAAATATTTATAAGTTTTGTGTAGGAACTACACATTTTGGAGGAATTTAAGATGAAAAAATTCAACGTTACAGTAAATGGTACAGCATATGATGTAGAAGTTAATGAAGTGAAAGCAGCGGCTCCTGTAGCAGCTCCTAAAGCAGCTCCAGCTCCTAAAGCAGCTCCTGCACCAGCTCCTGCTGCAGCAGCAGCTCCAGTTCCAGCAGGTGCTGAAACTGTAAAAGCTCCAATGCCTGGTAAAATCTTATCTGTAGCAGTATCTGCTGGTCAAGCAGTTAAAAAAGGCGAAACTTTGTTGATTCTTGAAGCTATGAAAATGCAAAATGAAATCGCAGCTCCTCATGATGCTGTAGTTTCCGAAGTTCGCGTATCTGCTAACCAAACTGTATCCACTGGCGATGACATGGTTGTTCTTGGCTAATACCAAGTGTTGTATGACGTGGCTGCGCCACGTCATCTGACAATTTTATATTTGTGAAAGGGGAACGCATATGGAGGCTTTTGCTGTTGCGATACAATCTGTTATTAACGATAGCGGGTTCCTCGCATTTACAACAGGCAATGCTATTATGATTCTTGTAGGTTTGATCCTATTGTATTTAGCATTTGCTCGTGAGTTCGAACCATTATTGTTGGGTCCGATTGCGTTTGGTTGTTTACTTGCCAATATTCCTCGTAACGGTTTCGAAGAAGGCGTTATGGCGCTTATTAGTGCAGGTATCTCCCAAGAAATCTTCCCACCTTTAATTTTCCTTGGTGTAGGTGCAATGACTGACTTTGGTCCACTCATTGCCAATCCTAAAACATTGCTTTTAGGGGCTGCAGCTCAAATTGGTGTATTTGCTGCCTTAGGTGGCGCAATGATGCTTGGCTTTACAGCTCAAGAAGCGGCTGCTATTGGTATCATCGGTGGTGCTGATGGTCCTACATCCATTTACTTAGCTACTAAGCTAGCTCCTCATTTGTTAGGTGCTATCGCGGTTGCCGCATATTCCTATATGTCTTTGGTACCGTTGATTCAACCACCTGTAATGAAACTCTTCACTACTCAAAAAGAACGTGAAATCGTTATGGAACAATTGCGCGAAGTAACACGTTTTGAAAAAATCGTGTTCCCAATCGTTGCAACGATCTTCATTTCCTTATTGCTTCCTTCCATTACATCCCTTTTAGGTATGTTGATGTTAGGTAACTTGTTCCGTGAATCTGGCGTAACTGATCGTTTGTCCGATACTTCTCAAAACGCATTGATCAATACAGTTACAATTTTCTTAGCAACTGGTACTGGCTTGACAATGAGTGCGGAACACTTCTTAAGCTTAGAAACCATCAAAATTATTCTTTTAGGCTTATTCGCATTTATTTGCGGTACAGCTGGTGGCGTATTGTTCGGTAAATTGATGAGCTTAGTAGATGGTGGTAAAACAAATCCACTTATTGGTTCTGCCGGTGTATCCGCGGTTCCAATGGCAGCTCGCGTATCTCAAGTAGTAGGTGCGAAAGCTAACCCAGCTAACTTCTTGCTCATGCATGCTATGGGACCTAACGTAGCTGGCGTTATTGGTACGGCAGTAGCTGCAGGTACAATGCTTGCTATGTTGTCTAACCACTAATAATTTAATAATTATTCACCCAGGTGTACCTAAATAGGTACACCTATTGGTGAATCAAAAAGCCCTTGGTCATTATGTAATCATACATAAAAGGGAATATTTGCAATAAATGCTTTTCAGATCGGTCATTAGGTGATTAGCAAGATTTCACAGAATAACCTTCTAGTGCTTTAAATATAGTAGAGGTGGTCACTTGTTATCAATTGAATTAAAAATACTGATTTGTTTTGTTTGGGCATTTATTGTTTTTTTTATTACTGCACTGATTATCGGTGCTGAAGGTAAAGCTAAATGGTTTCAGCAGAGAACTAAATATTCTTGGTTTAACCGCCGAGGTTTTCTTGGTGAAACTTTATTATTTGGGTATCCTAAAACAAGAGAGGGATATGGGATTACTTTTATAATGGCCTCTGCCATTGGTATCGTAGGTTATATTTTATATCTCTTATAATTATGTCAGTGCATTTCTCTGAAGGGAGATGATGATGTATGGGTACTGCAGAACAAACCTTAATCGTCCTTGCAGTCATGGCTGTTTTATTCGTTACGGAAATTATTCCTCTAGCTATTACTTCTTTAGGCGGCGCAATTACATTAGGCCTTATGGGTATTATTACTCCTAAGGTTGTATTCTCTGGTTTATCTGATAGTACAGTTGTGTTGTTTGCAGGCATGTTCGTTGTTGGTGCTGCATTATTCTATACTGGTTTGGCTCAAAAAATTGGGGAAACCGTAGTATCTCATGCAGGGACTAGCGAAAATGGCTTGATGCTTGCGATTATGCTTGTAACAGCTACCATGTCCGCATTTTTATCTAACACTGGTACAACAGCTGCTTTACTTCCTGTAGTTGTTGGTATCTGTGCTGTTGCTAAGATTCCTGCATCTCGTCAATTGATGCCTTTAGCATTCGCTGCAGGTATCGGTGGTATCATTACAATGGTTGGTACACCACCTAATATCATTGTAAGTGGTACATTGACTAAATTTGGTATTGAACCATTTGGTTTCTTTGAGTTTGCTTGGATTGGCATTCCTTTGACTATCGCTACTATCGTATTCATGATGCTCATTGGTAAACATTTATTACCTAAACATGAAATTACTGATGCCGGTGATGTAGAACAAGAAGTAGCTGCTGAAGATATTTCTAACGATCCTAAGAAACAATTGTTCTCCGGACTTATTCTTTTAGGTGTAATCCTTGCCATGATTTTAGGTGAACCATTGAAAGAACACTTTGGTATTAACTTACCGTTGAGCATGGTTGCTGTTATTGGTGCAATGCTTTGCGTATTAACTGGTTGTTTGAATGAAAAACAAGCTTACACATCTATTGACTGGGTAACAATTTTCTTGTTTGCTGGTATGATGCCAGTGGCAACTGCACTTGATCAATCTGGTGCAGGTAAAATGATTGCTGATGCAGTAATTGGTGTTATGGGTTCCGATCCTAGTCCTTACTTTGCAACAGGCGTATTGTTTATTTTGTCTTGTGTTATGACGCAATTTATGTCTAATACTGCATCTTGTGCATTATTGGCTCCTATCGGTATCTCCATTGCTCAAGGTATGGGTGCTGATCCTCATGCTGTATTGATGGCTATCGGCGTTGCCGCATCCTGCGCATTCGGTACACCTGTAGGTACACCTCCAAATACATTAGTACTTGGTCCTGGTCAATACAAATTTACTGACTATGTAAAAGCTGGCGTTCCATTGATTTTAGTTTGCTTCGTAGTAAGCTTAATTATCATTCCAATGGTATGGCCATTCTTCCCTGGTAAATAATAGGGGATAGGTTACTCTACTATAAAGCACATACGAGGTCGAATCGTAAGATTCGGCCTCGTTTTTTATGATTTTAGCCTATATGATTTTAATATAGATTACATATAAGTGTAATCAAAAGCAATATGAATTAAACTAATTTGCATGATTAATTTTACACAATTGACTACATCGAAAAAATATGATATAGTATATTGTGTAATATATAATAATGTAATGTTGAATAAGGAGGTCATCTATGACAAAAGAAAGATTTAACATGTTAGTTGGTTCTATTGCTGCATTTATTGGTGTATTTGTATTTTTAGCCTATATCCCACAAATAATTGCTAATCTTCATGGTCAACCTAGTCAACCATGGCAACCATTATTTGCAGCAGTATCCTGTTTGATCTGGGTATTATATGGTTGGACAAAATCACCTAAACGTGATTATATTTTAATCGTACCAAACCTTGCAGGCGTTGTTTTAGGTACACTAACATTCTTAACATCTATCTAAGTGTTATAAGAAGAAAATAAATAGTATTATTGTTATATAGTGAATAACAGGTCCATAGTGAATAATAGTAGAGATATTACTTTACTATATAAATATAAATGAGGTTGAATCGTATGATTTGGCCTCGTTTTTTTATGATAATGAATATTGATAATTAAATTCCTAGTATACTACTAAGTATTTTAATTTAAATGATAATTGGTACGTTCTCATTTATTGAGTATAATACTCATTTAATTAAATGAAAAATAATATCAAAATATAGATAGATATAGTCTTTTTATGACAAAAAGGAAAAATTGTTATGCAAAAAAATATACATTTTTTTATCATTTTCATTTGACTTTCAATTAGAACTGTGTGATAATGAGAACATAAGTTGAGGCAAGTGCCTTTCTAAATGATAACAAAAGTTCTGATCTATATTTTTGACGGAGGTCCTAATTATGAGAGTTATTGCTGATGGTTGCATTAAATGTGGTTCTTGCGCATCTGTTTGCCCAGTTTCTGCTATTTCTGAAGGCGAAACTAAATACGAAATTAACGATACTTGCATCGATTGCGGTTCTTGCGAATCCGTTTGCCCAGTATCTGTAATTTCCGCTGAGTAATCACAAATAAAACACGCCCCTCATTGAGGGGCTTTTTATTTTGCCTAAAATTGTGTAACTTAGTATAATAGGACTATTAAGATATATATTATAGTAAGGGAGTTAATCTTGTTTTATATTGTACTCATTATTTGGCTTTTATTAGATCAATTATCTAAATATTATGTAATGAATCATTTTTTGTTAGGGGAATCGTTACCGGTTATTCCTAATGTATTCCATTTAACATATATTATTAATCGTGGTGCTGCTTTTGGTATGCTCGCAAATCAACGTTGGTTCTTCTTGCTCGTAGCGGTTATTCTGCTTGGTGTATGTGTTTACTATTGGAAGTACTTGTCTAAAGGGCCGTGGACATTGCAAATCGGATCTGCTTTATTAGTGTCTGGTGCCATTGGCAATGGTATTGACCGTTATATGATTCATGGTGTTGTGGATTTCTTTGATTTCCGTGTATGGCCTATTTTTAATATTGCAGATATCGGTATCTGTGTAGGTGTAGCTTTTGTGGTTTATCATTTATTTACTGTGAAAGAAGACCATGAGTAATTGATACTTTCACAGTGCTGAAAGATTTTTGAAACTTCGGACATATGCGGACGTATGCGGATATATTATATATAATACGTAACTATAAAGAGGTAGAGGATGAACGAATATATTGTTAGTGCTGAACAAGAAGGCATGAGACTAGATGTGTTTTTAACGGAACAGATGGAAGGTTCTCGTAGCTATATTCAAAGTTTAATTAAAGGCGGTCACGTTATCGTTGGTGGTAAAGTAGGTAAGGCCAATCTTCGTCTCACTCCTAACATGGTCATTCAGGTAGAGATTCCCGAACCTGAATCTGTAGAGGTAAAGCCTGAAGATATTCCATTAGATGTATTGTACGAAGATCATGATATTATCATCGTAAATAAAGCACGTGGTATGGTGGTGCACCCAGCGGTAGGTAACTATTCCGGTACACTTGTAAACGCCTTATTATTCCATTGTAAAGATTTATCTGGTATCAATGGTGAAATTAGACCTGGCATCGTTCATCGTTTAGATAAAGATACATCTGGTGTTATGATGGCTGCCAAAAATGATGCTGCTCATATTGGATTGGCGGAACAAGTAAAAGAGCATTCTGCAAAACGTACATATTGGGCTCTTGTACAAGGTAATATCGTAGAAGAGAAGGGGACCATTAAGGCTCCTATTGGTCGACATCCTAAGGATCGTATGAAAATGGCTGTAGTCTTTGAAAATAGTAAAGATGCAGTTACTCATTTTAGAGTATTAGAGCGTTATGGTCATCAAACCTTGGTAGAGTGTAATTTAGAAACAGGTAGAACACATCAAATTCGCGTTCACTTTGCTCATATTGGGCATCCTGTTGTTAATGATCCATTCTACGGCTATCGCCGTATGGACTTCCCTATTGAAGGGCAAGCGTTACATTCTCGCTCTTTAGATGTAAAACATCCGATTACAGGCGAAGACATGCATTTTGAGGCACCAGTACCAGCTGATTTTGAGGCGTGTTTGGAATTCGCTAAGACGTATCGCGAAGATAAACGAAAATAATCTGATAGAACACATTTTGTACTTAATTTTGTACTTAGTTTACTACTTATTGGTATATAGGGGCATAGAGATAGCTATGCTGTAAGGGCGTATATATGGAAAAGAAACGCTTACTGATGGACCAAGACGCTATTATGCGTGCTGTTCGTCGTATAAGTCATGAAATTTTAGAACGCAATAAAGGTTTATCTGATGCACTTATTGTCGGCATTGAACGACGTGGTGTTATCTTGGCAAAACGTTTACAAGCCGAAATCGAGCGCATTGAAGGCATCCATATTGACTGTGAGTCATTAAATGTTGCTATTTACCGTGATGATCGTGATGCCCGGCCTAAAGAAGGGGAGCCGTGTACGATTGATACAACGGAAAAGACGATTATCCTTGTGGATGATGTGCTATATACAGGTCGGACCATTCGTGCTGCCTTAAATGCATTGATGACAGCAGGTAGACCTAAATCTATTCAATTAGCGGTGCTCGTCGATCGTGGTCATCGTGAACTACCTATTCGAGCAGATTATGTAGGTAAAAATATTCCTACGTCTCATCTTGAAAGCGTATGCGTTGCTGTCGCTGAACTAGATGGTGAAGAAGGGGTTACAATACAGGAATAATCTGTATTGTAACCCCTTATTTTTTGAGTATTATCATATAATAAGATGATTATCTTAATAAAATTAAATTATTTGACTCTTATATTTATGTGCAGAATGTTTCTACCAGATTGTAGTTCTGCTTATTTTATGTATTGTGGCGTATAGGTGTAGTCCATATGACCTATTCGTTTAACTTCATTATGTAAGCATAAGGCCTGTATATCTGTAGCTAATGTATCGATTTGATGCATCGTTTGTCCCAACGTATTTAATTCATTAGGTGCTTTGGCCCATTTTTGAATAAGTGGTATTTCAAAATCATTTCGAAGCCATTGACGACCTCTATCGTTGAAGGCTAGCAAGCGAGCATATTGTGGCGCTTCCTGTATAGCACTTTGTAGTAAATCTTTTTGTATTCCTAAGGTGAGATAGGCTCCCATTCGTTGTAAACGGGCATAGGTATAGCGCTTTGATTTTATTTGCTTCATAGCCAAGTTCCACGTAGGTTGTTGGGCCGCTTTGGACCATAAGTGTTCAATGCCTTCGTTGAACTCTCCAAAGCTTTCTAGCTCCTTAGTTGAAGTACGACGACTTAAGGTATGGACCATATCATAGTAGCGGTTATAGTTTACATAAGCACCATTAGAAATTATATTAGTCATATCGTCTGCAATAGTTTTAGGAACGATTGACTGAAGTTGTAATTTTATTTTACTATTTAGTGCATTTAATTTTGTTAATGTAGTTGCAGTTGCAGTTGAATTTGAATTTGTACTTGTCGTTGTATCTATATCTGTAAAAGTGTAGATACTATTTTTATTACAATTGTTACTACCTGTAGCCATTTCTGTTATGAGTTTACGCAATGCTGTACCAGAAGGAAAATCTTTTGTAATATTCGCGTCGTGATGATCTGATGTGCGTAAGATTGGTATATATTTTAAGGAAGGATAATAGGTAAGTCCTGCCCGAATATATTCAAGTCCTAACAGTGCATTAGGGGTGTTGAGCATCTCTGTATTAAGGGCTTTACGGAAGGCAGAGCCATAGGACATGCCTTCGTTAATATAGGTCCGTAATACTATTTGAGTACTTTCACAATCCATACGTTTAGTTATATCAACGAGTGTATCTAGATCAGCCGTTTCAGAACCAAAGGAGAGTGCATCGATATGTAAAGCTTTTACCATGCGAATAGCGCCTGTTCCAAACAGTTGTGCACTACCCAAAGAATAGAGTGTAGGTAGCTCGATAACGATGTCTGCACCACCGAGAATAGCCCAACGAGCACGGTCAAATTTAGAAAAAATAGCAGGTTCTCCTCGTTGTACAAAGGAACCACTCATGATACAAATGCGCAGCGCTTCAGGATGCTCTTGTGCTAAGGTATGTAATTGATGCGCATGTCCATTGTGAAATGGATTATATTCACAGATGATACCGATTGTTTTCATAGTGACTCCTTTCATTATTGTTAGTGTAACAAAGCGAAGAAATGCTGTAAACTACATTTCATGATATCCATATAAAAGGCTTGTTTATAGAAATGATGTTATGTGTAAATATTAAGTTTAGTATAGATTTTCTTGACACTATAGGCTATAATTAACTGTAAATGCTGAATTGATGTGAGGTATATGATGAAACAAAATTGGAAACGTACATTACAAGGGACTCTGCTCGGTGCTGTGCTGCTAGCAATGGCGGGATGTGGCTCTACAAATGTAATGGATACATATAGTTTTGGCCATCAAGTTATCCGTGTTGGTCAATCTGAAATTACCATTGCCTTGCCTTATGAAATGGGTAAAAGTACAAAAAATATGACTGATGATGGGTATCCAATTGATATTTATGGTTCCGTTACAGAACATATGGTGATTGAAGTTGAAGCATTGCGTGCTGGTGACAATAAACCATTGCCTACGGTTGATGAGTTTTTAAATCGCAGCAAGTCTGAATTCACGAAGATGGGCGCAACCATCAAGGAAGAATCTGTAGCTTTACAAGGTACATCTGCAAAGAAGCTTGATGTGACGTATACAACACAAGGGCAAACATTTAGCTTTTCTCAATACGTATTCTTAGATCATGGCGTATTGTGGAATATAATCTACCAATATCCTGAAAAGGATCAGGTAGGTGCTGATATCAGCAAAGAAATTCAAAACAAGATTCAAGTTACACAACAGAAAGAGGGTTAATCGATGAACGTATTAGTAGTTAACTGCGGTAGTTCTTCTTTGAAATATCAATTACTTGATATGACAACTGAAACAGAATTGGCAAAAGGCCTTTTTGAAAAGATTGGTGATCAAGATGCTATCTTCACTCACAAACGTCCTAATGCAGATAAATTAGAACGCGTTGAACCAATTTTGAACCATAAAGAAGCGCTTCGTATTTTGCTAGATATTTTAGTTGATGCTGAATTTGGTGTTATCTCTTCGATGGATGAAATTGATGCTGTAGGTCACCGTGTAGTACACGGCGGTGAAAAATTTGCTGATTCCGTATTGATTACACCAGCAGTTATGGAAGCGTTGGAAGAATGTGCTTCTCTTGCACCATTACATAACCCACCAAACATTCAAGGTATTGAAGCTTGTGAAGCTATTATGCCAAATGTACCTCAAGTTGCTGTATTTGATACTGCATTCCATCAAACTATGCCAAAAGAAGCATATATGTATGCGCTTCCTTACTCTTATTATGAAGATTATGGTATTCGTCGTTACGGCTTCCATGGTACATCCCATAAATATGTAGCGCAACGTTGTGCAGAATTAATGGGTAAACATATGACTGATCTTCGTATTATCACATGCCACTTGGGTAATGGTTCCTCTGTGGCTGCTATTAAAGGTGGTCGCTCCATCGATACTACAATGGGCTTTACTCCATTGTCCGGTTTGATCATGGGTACGCGTACAGGTGATATTGACCCTGCTATCGTTCCATTCTTGATGGAAAAAACAGGTATGACCTATGAAGAAATCGATAGAGTTATGAATAAAGAATCCGGTGTATTAGGGATTTCTGGTGTATCCAATGACTTCCGTGTGATTGAAGAAGCTGCTGCTAACGGCAATAAACGCGCACAATTGGCATTGAATATGTTCCATTACAAAGTTCGCCGTGTAATCGGTGCCTTTGCTGCTGTTATGGGCGGTGTAGATGCTATCATCTTTACTGCTGGTATTGGTGAAAACGGTATTGGTAACCGTGATGCAATCTGTAACGGTTTGGAATACTTAGGTACTCGTATTGATTCTGAACGCAATAATGTTCGTGGTAAAGAACAAGAAATCAGTGTTGAAGGCTCTAAGGTTAAAATCTTCGTAATTCCTACAAACGAAGAAATCATGATTGCTCGTGATACTCAACGTATTACTGCAGCGTTGAAAAAATAATATAGTTCGCATCTGAACTGAGTGACTAATAGAGTCATAAAACCCCGTCTATATCTCGGATATGGACGGGGTTTTTGTAGTTTTTATGCATAGAATATCTTATAATAGGATGTATAGTTATTAATTAGTGATTTCTTTAAAAGGGGTAAAGCATGACAGTATTATATAAAGAAAAATCTCAGCGCACCAGAAGTGCAGAGTTATTGGTAGTATTTTTTGTGATTTTATTGTTGTGTGCAGCAGCTTATACAACGTATCGCAGTATTCAATTACATACGGTTTTATTAGCTGAGTATTTTATTGAAATCATGGCCATCATTGTTATGGTTAAACAGGCTGTTAGTCGATATACATATATTTTGACAGATACAAAGCTTGTGATTGAAGAGCACTCTATCTTTAGAAATCGCCATTTTGAAGTAGATTATAACATGATTGATGGGGTGTTCAAGTTTGAACGTGAGTTGTTGACAAATATTAAATACCGCTATAAATATAGAAAATGTTCTACCTCTGACCCGCGCCCGATTTGGTCTCTTGTGTATTCTATTGTAGATGGAAATAAAGTTAAAAATGGTCGTTTGCTGTTGAAAGCCGACGATAGATTCTTTGAAATATTAGAAGAGCATGTGCCTGGCCGTATTCGTGTGCCTCAAGCGGATATTGTATTTTATGCAGCGGTGCGAGCTGATGCGGTAAAACATGGGGAAGATGTACAAGAATATTATGAAAGATTAATTTCTTCAGAAGAAGATAAAGGAACAACTATGTAAGGGATGGTAAGTTCTGGGGGATAGGCAGGATAGTTTAGTTATACCAAGAATTTTATGTACAAGTTTTTTAATACGAAGGAGCGTATATGGCTGGATTATATTTGGCGAGTCAATCACCACGTAGAACTGAATTATTAACACAGGTTGGGATTGATCATACTGTTGTATCCAGTACTTATGAGGAATCTAATGAGGGTTACGACAACCCTATTGAAATGGTGAAAGCCCAAGCATTAGGTAAGGCTCGTTGTGCTGTAGGTGTTCCAGACGGAAGTATTGTGTTAGGCGCAGATACTATTGTTGTCCTTGATAATAAAGTATTAGGAAAGCCACATGATGAATCCGATGCACGCCATATGTTGGAGCATTTATCGGGTAGAGCACATTCTGTAATCACTGGAGTCGCGTTACTCATCAAAGGGGAGGAGATAGTTTTTCACAATGAAACAAAAGTATATTTTAAACAATTAGCACCCTTTGAAATCGAGTCTTATATTGCTAGTGGGGAACCGATGGATAAGGCTGGAGCTTATGGCATCCAAGGAAAAGGTGCATTATGGGTAGATAAAATAGAGGGCTCTTATACTAATGTGGTAGGGTTACCAGTTGAACATGTATACGAGGAACTGTGCAAGGCGTTAGGGGCAAAATAGTACTAGCGTATTAGACAGATAGTGATATAATTGGCTGTGCTGTGCTGTGCTGTGCTGTGCTGTGCTGTGCTGTGCTGTGCTGTGCTGTGCTGTGCTGAATAATTTTTAAGAGAGTAGATGTGTTTATTGTTTGATTTACAAATGGTGTTATCTATTTGAATGGAGAGATTCTATGGAAGTACCAACAGTAAGTGTAAAAGATATGCTACCATTCCAGCGCCCGCGAGAAAAATTTCTCGCCTTAGGCCCTTCACATATGGCAATGGAGGAGTTGTTGGCTATTTTATTGCGTACAGGGGTAAAGGGGCAATCTGCGATTTCTTTGGCAAGTGATATCGTACAATCCTTTGATGATGGCGTATATGGTCTTAACCGAATGACCGTAGATAATCTAACCAAAATCAAGGGTATTGGTAGAGATAAAGCAGTGACGCTATGCGCAGCACTTGAAATGGGTAGGCGTCTAGGGGAGCTTAAGATTAAAGAGACTTATGAAGATTTTTCGCAACCTTTTGTAATAGCTCAATATGTGATGGAACGACTGCGGCACGAAGATGTGGAACATGTGTGGGCTGCCATGCTAACATCTCGAAATAAGCTTATTCAGTTGGAGCATATCTCTAATGGTGGATTGGTATCAAGCCTTGTAGAGCAAAGAGCAGTATTTAAAAAAGCTATAGCATGCAATGCGGCGGCTATTATTCTAATCCATAACCACCCGTCAGGTGATAGTAGACCAAGTGATGAAGATATACGGCTAACGAAAATGTTTGTTAGTGCTGGTCAATTTATGGGGATTCCTGTACTTGATCATATTGTTATAGGGGATAATGAATTTACGAGCCTCAGCGAAATTGGTAAATTGAGCTGAGCCTAAATAAACTGAACAAAGCCAAGTAAGATTATTAAAAGCACTCATTTTGAACTATACCTAATTTTGACGCATGGGTAAGTTCCTATAAATGAGTGCTTTTCCTTATTGTGTATGAGATTATATGTATGAAGTTATGTAATTTTTATGTATGACTTATGAGTACAGGGATTATGCGTTATCTGTGCTTTTAACAAAAGGAAAGGTACTGATATCAATGGAAAAAGTCGCGTTATATATGGTAAAATGGAATGATGATGTAATGAAGGAGAAATTACTATGAGTTCCATTTTACCTACTCTAGGAAAAGATGTAAGTATAGATATTGGTTCCATACAAACGCGCCTCATGGGGGGGACGCGAGGGACTGTTATAAGCGAACCATCGATTATAGCAACTGATACAAAACAAGAAAAAGTAGTAGCCGTTGGTGATGAAGCGGCGCGCCTCGTATTGCGCATGCCCGATATGTGGCGTCCGTTAACGCCTTTAAAGGATGGATTTATCGTTGACTATCGTGTTATGCATACTATGCTTAGCTACTTTCTTAATAAGGTGTCTAATGCGTTGCGTCGAGCCCGCGTTGTCGTAGGGGTTCCTTGTGGCATGACCGATGTTGAGCAACGAGCTATGATGGATGCTGTTATTCAAGCTGGTGCTCGAGAGGTATTCCTCATTGAACGACCTGTGGCGGCTGCTATTGGTTGTGGTGTGCCTATCTTTGAAGCGCAAGGATCTATGGTTATTGATATCGGTGGTGGCACTATTGATATGGGGATTGTTTCTTTAGGTGGTATCGTAGATAGCAAAACAATTCGTTTTGGTGGTTCTGATATTAATAATGCCTTATTGCGCTATGTGCGTGAGTGTTTTGGCGTTATCGTATCTGATGAGACCATATTAGATATTAAGCATACATTAGGTACAGCTATCGCTCCTTTAGAGGATGCAGAGTATGCCTTTCAGGGGCGCGATATGATGAACGGCTTAGGTAGACGTTGTGTGATTCATCAATCTGAAGTGTACCAAGTTGTAAATGAATGTTTGATAGGACTCTTGGATGAGGTTAAGCAAATGATTCGTGCTACGGCACCAGAAATCGTGGCTGATATTATGCAACATGGCATATGGCTTACTGGCGGTACAGCAAGACTATCTGGATTAGCGGATCGGATTGGTACTGAAGTAGGTGTACCTGTTCACGTTCCTGAAGCACCTGAAACAAAAGTTGTGGTAGGCCTTAATGGGGCCTCATCTGATTTGGTGAGCTTATCGCGTTTTATTGTAAATTCTAAGAATAGAAAGGGCCGAGACTAGCATGATACAGTCAGATAAAAAGTTAATTATCATCGTTGTCATTGGTTGTATCCTAATGGCATTGCTCGGCTTTGCGTGGAAGCAACGGACTAGTATTCCCTTTGTTACGGTTACCCTTGAAGGAATTACAACGCCTTTCTCTTATGGGTCAGCTCGTTTATTAGAGGGCGTCCAAACTAGCTTTACAGTACTTAATAATGCTATTTTCTCTACTATCGAACGCGAAGAGGAAGCATCTCGTAAAGCTACATTGGAACAAAAGGTAGTTAACTACGATGAAGTAGTGGCAGAGAATATTCGCCTTCGTCAGCTTTTAAACTATAAGAGTAGCCATCCAGAATTCTCCATGACCTTAGCAGGTATCATTACAAAGGATTACGGTACTTGGACAAATACTTTCACCATTGATAAAGGGAGTGAAGAAGGTATGGCAGTTAATATGGCTGTTGTTGTACCTAGTGGTGTCGTTGGTTTTATTACAGATGTATATCCGCATTCTGCTCGCGTTCAAACCATTCTTGATCCGCGTAGCGCAATAGGTATCCTTGTACAACGACCTGAATCTCGTTTGTCTGGCGTTGTAAAAGGTAATGGCAATACACCTCGTACACCATCTATGGTAAATATTGCTCGCGATGGTGATGTATTGGTAGGTGATAAGTTGATTACCTCTGGATATGGCGGAATTTATCCGAAAGGTTTACCTGTTGGCAACGTGCAATCTATCGAAAATGATTCGGAAGGATTTGTTAAAAATGCGGTAGTCACACCGAGTGTAGATTTTCATCGTTTAGAAGAAGTTTTTGTGCTTACCTCGTCTTCTCTAAGCGCACCACAAAAACCAGAACTTGAGCCTAAACTTGTGCCTCAAACACAACGAGATCAAGTAGAGGGTGCAAAGGGGGCCGTTAAACAATGATGCGTCTAGCTTTAGCTCTCTCTGGATTTTTAATATATTTTATACAAGCGCAATTATTGCCTACTATTTTCCATACAAATTGGTTACCAAACTTAATTTTGACGATAATTGTTATGATTACTTTATTTAAAGGTCGTCGTATGGGGCTGATATCCGCTGTTGTTGGGGGTATCGTACATGATGTATTGATATCTAACTTTTTTGGGCTCCATCTATTCCCTTACGTAATTGTGGTATACCTACTATCTGCCGTAAAGCATCGTATCTATGAAGAACGCTGGTATTGGTCTAGTGGTATAGTAGCTATTTGTACGCTGCTAGATGGCGTTATTCGTAGCTTTATGATATTAGCTAGTGGTGGCGATTTGCACTTTGGACTATACTTGTGGCATATGGTATTACCCGTGATGTTCTGGAATGGCTTGTTAGGCGCTATTGTGCATGGTTTGTTATGGCGTAAAGATGATGAACAACAAGGTTATATTTGGTAAGGATTAAGGGGGTGAAAGAGTGCTTGAAGGCCTCTATAAACGAAGAAAAACGAATCGCTTTGATGTACTCTTTTACATTGTAGCCGGCATATTTATAGTCTTGGCATTACGCCTGATGTCGTTGCAAATCTTGTCTGGTGGTTATTACCAAGCTAAGGCAGAAGGCAACCGTTTGCGCATGGTATCCATGACAGCTGCTCGTGGTATTATGTACGATCGAAATGGTCAGATCTTAGTAGGTTCTAGACCGGCATACACTATCTCCATTTTGCCTACGGGGAAGGCTCTAGACGAAGGTGAAGTTGCTAAGTTGGCAACTTTGCTGAAAATTAAACCAGAAGATATTACAAAAAAGGTAAATGATCATAAATATGGTTATGAGCCAATTCGTATTGCTAATGATATTTCTATGGACGTAGTTACAAGCATCGAAGAGCATCGTCATGAATTACCAGGTGTTACCATAGATGTAGAACCACTTCGCTATTATCCATATGAAACGATGGCTTCTCAGCTCTTTGGGTATGTGGGTGAAGTGAGCGAAGAAGAATTAGAAGAGCTAAAACAGCAAGATCCAAATACCCTTATTAGTGGTGGTACTATTTTAGGCCGTTCTGGTCTTGAAAAACTATATGATTCCATCTTGCGTGGCACTGATGGTGGTAAACAGGTAGAGGTTGATGCTACAGGCCGACCGGTTGCGGAGGTAGATAGAAAGCATACAGTGCCTGGATCTAATATCCATTTGACAATAGATGCAAATCTACAAAAGGCTGCTGAAGAAGCTGTTAAGAACCAATTAGAACAGTTGCGTGCCCAAGGCATTCCAGCTCAAGGAGCTGCTGTAGTAGCAATGGATCCAAATACGGGTGCCATTTTGGCCATGGTCAGCGCCCCTGAGTTTAACCCTAATTGGTTTGCGAAGGGGATTACAACGGCACAGTGGAATCAATTGAATAACGATAAGAATCATCCATTTGATAATAAGGTTATTTCTGGTGAATATCCACCAGGTTCTCCGTTCAAGATTATTACAGGTACGGCGGCTTTAGATCTTAAAAAGGTTAGCCCTGAAGAAATGATTTTTGATAGTGGTAAACATTGGCTTATCGATAAACGAAATGCAGAAGGTGAAGCATTAGGGTGGCTTAACTTTAATAAAGCTCTTGCAAAATCAGATAATGTTTACTTCTATGAAATGGGCAATCGCGTTGGCATAGAAGGACTTGTAAAATATGCTGGCTACTTTGGTATTGGCGAAAAGACAGGCATCAATCTTGTTGGTGAGGCCTCTGGTAATATGGCAAGTCCTGCTTATAAACGCAAAGTGTATGATGAAGATTGGTATTTAGGTGAAACCTTTGATGCGGCCATAGGTCAGTCTTTTACTTTGGTGACACCATTACAAATGGCTGTTATGCTCAGTGAAGTAGCAAATGGTGGCATTAAATACCGCCCATATGTAGTGAGCCGTATTGATAATAAGGATGGCACGCCAAAAGAAATCTTTGGCCCAGACAAGCTCGGTATCTTACCTGTACCAAAAAATATTATGGATCTTGTTCGTGAAGGCTTGCGTGATGTTACTAATGAAGGTGGTACAGCAGGGGAGTTGTTTAAAGGATTCCCTATTGATGTAGCTGGTAAAACAGGTACTTCAGAGAATGCACATGGCAGAGATCACGGCTGGTTTGTAGCCTATGCACCATATGATAAGCCACAAATTGTAGTGGTTGCACTTGTTGAGCAAGGTAGCTTTGGTGCGGGCTCTGCAGGGCCTATCGTACGAGATATATTGGCTGCGTACTTCAATGTACCAGTGAATAAGAAATCTAATGATACAAATAGTAAGAGCAATAAGGAAACTGCTACGGGGACAAGTATTAATAAAGGGCAAAAACCTCAGAATGCGGTAACTAGTGGACAACCAAGAAAGGATTAGTATGGGCGAGATAATCGGCGTTGTATCCGGTAAGGGGGGCGTAGGTAAGACTACGATTACCGCTTGCTTGGGTTCAGCCTTAAGCAATGTAGGGCATCGCGTATTGCTCTGTGATGGAGATTTTGGATTGCGCGATTTAGACCTTGTGTTAGGAGTGGCAAATGAAATTATTTACGACGCATTAGATGCGAGCGAAGATAAAGACTATATGGATGATGCCATCGTATCAATTGATGAAAACTTAGATTTCCTACCAGCTAGCCAAAGCGCTCGTTGGGAAGATATAGGTCGTAAAAAATATAAAAAATTAGTCCGTCGCCTCTCTGAGACATATGACTATATTTTAATTGATGCTCCTGCTGGTATTGGTAAGGGCATAGAGTCTATTTTAGAATTAGTAAATCGCTGCATCGTGGTGACGCATCCTTTATGGGTATCCTTGCGTAATGGGGCACGCATGATTCAAGTATGTCAAGAACATAATATTCGTGATTATGCTATTGCTTTTAATGCAGTACCTATCGATGGAGAGGATATCCATTTATATGATATGTTAGAAGTCCTTCGCGCTGAATATGTAGGGGCTATAATTCCTTATGATGAGGATATTTTGACCTATACACAAGATGGTCGTTTGTTAGAATTTGTTTCTAGTGAACTAAAAGCTATGTTAGCACCTCTTGTTGATTATGTAACTACCGGTGAGTGTTGGGAAGACTACGATGTACAAAAGCACTTCGATGCTTATGTAACTAAGAAAAAAACATCGAAGGAGCAAGATAGTACACCAAGTCTTGCAACAGTAGGTGAGTCTATTTTTGAGGATTCTAACAATGTTCATTACATTAATCGTGGCGGTTGGACCACGCAACGCTTATTGGTGCAAGGGAAACAAAGCTTGTGGCGCCGTAGCAAGTTGAAATAGGTGATATGATGTGGCGTAAAATATGGACAGATAGCGATTGGACTATCATCATATGTACTATATTACTTGTCGGAATTGGTCTTACAGCTATTGGTAGTGCTACCCATGTGAATCATGAAGCTATCGGTTTTGGTAGTTTAGTGGTAAAACAACTCGTATTCTTTTTAGCAAATATAGCTGTCGTTATAGGCATGCAATTTCTAGATTACCATCGCCTTAAAGGGTGGGGGAATATGATTTATGTGATTACCATGCTTATGTTAATTGCAGTCATGGTAGTTGGTACCTCCGCACTAGGTGCACAGCGTTGGATTCAACTGGGGCCAATTACTATCCAGCCTTCAGAGTTTTCTAAACTATTGATGATTATCTGTATGGCTAAAATGTTAGAACCGCGCATTGGCAAGTTAGATACTTTTAAATCCCTATTGATGCCAGTGTTATATGTAGGGATTCCTATCCTTCTCGTATTCTTACAACCTGACTTGGGGACATCCCTCGTATATATTGCTATATTTGTAGGGATGCTCTTTATATCTGGTATCAAAACAAAGCTTATAAAAATCATTGCGAGCGTGACTTTACTCTTGATGCCTTTGGGCTGGTTTGTACTGAAAGAATACCAAAAGCAACGTATTCTAGTATTTTTAAATCCAGATATTGATCCCTTCGGTTCTGGCTATCATATCATTCAATCTAAGATTGCCATCGGGTCGGGTATGATTTTTGGTAAAGGTATCTTTAATGGTACTCAAAGTCAGTTGAACTTTTTACCAGAAAATCATACGGACTTTATCTTTTCTGTAATCGGCGAAGAATTTGGCTTTGTAGGATGCATTGTAGTATTGCTATTATTGTTTATGCTTATTTATCGCAGTATTCAAGTAGCATATACCTGCAATGATAATTTTGGTATGTTATTAGCAACGGGTATTGGTACGATGTTTGCCTTTGAAGTGCTCGTAAACGTAGGAATGACGATTGGTATCATGCCTGTAACGGGGATTCCGTTGCCTTTCCTTAGCTATGGTGTTAGTGCGCTAACAACTAATATGCTGAGCATTGGCATTTTATTAAATATTGCTAGACAGCGGACAAAATATATATTTTAATATCCTTTCATAGGATTGATTGTGAAAGAAGTCTTTCATTAAAGACGGAGGATGTATGATTCAATTAGATACGTCATGGTTACAACATGTCCAAAAGCCTGCTCGCTACACGGGCGGCGAATACAATAGTATCGTGAAAGATCACAGTACTGTTGATGTAACTATGGCTTTAGGTTTTCCCGATGTGTACGAAGTGGCCATGAGTCATTTGGGCATCAAGATTTTGTATGGTCTCGTAAACCGTCGTGAAGATGCGGTAGCCGAGCGCGTATTTGCACCGTGGCACGATATGGAAGAGGAAATGCGCAAGCGTAATATTCCATTATTTTCCTTAGAAACACGTACGCCTATTAAAGACTTTGATGTGTTAGCATTTACGCTTCAATATGAAATGAGTTTTACTAACATTTTAAATATGCTCGATTTAGCAGGCATTCCTATGTATGCTAAGGAGCGTGATTTAGATTTTCCACTGCTTGTATGCGGTGGCCCTTGTGCGTATAATGTAGAGCCTATTGCTGATTTCTTTGATATCGTATCCCTCGGTGAATCCGAAGAGTGGGGCGATGAATTCATCGACTTATTTAAAGCAGAAAAAGCCAAAGGCTTCCCAGGTGGCAAAGAAGGCTTTTTGCGTAAAGTAGCCCAAATTCCTGGCACATATTGCCCGGCTTTATACGATGTAGAATACACCGAACAAGGCGATTTTAAATCGATTACGCCGCGTTTCGAAGACGTACCTGCAACCGTTGAGAAACGTATTATAGAGGATGTAGAGAATGTATTCTATCCAACAAAGCCTGTTGTACCGTTCCTTGATATAGTGCATGACCGCGCTGTATTGGAGTTATTCCGTGGCTGTACGCGTGGTTGTCGTTTCTGTCAGGCCGGTATGCTCTATCGTCCGGTTCGTGAAAAGACGCCAGAACGTTTGTTACAGATTGCTAAAGATACAATTGCCAATACGGGGTACAATGAAATATCCTTGATGAGTTTGAGCTCTGCGGACTATTCTAAATTGCCTGAACTCGTAGATATGCTCATGGAAGAGTTTAAAGATAAACAAGTTAGCGTTAGCTTACCGTCATTGCGGATTGATAGCTTCTCTATCGATATTGCGAAAAAGGTACAGCAAGTGCGCAAGAGTGGTCTTACCTTTGCGCCTGAAGCAGGTACGCAACGGATGCGTGACGTTATCAATAAGGGCGTTAGTGAAGAAGATTTGTTGGCCGCATGTACTAATGCCTTCAAATCAGGATGGAACACGGTTAAATTGTATTTTATGATGGGGCTTCCTACAGAAACAGATGAAGATTTGGCTGGTATTGCAGATCTTGCGTACAAGGTGCTTGACTTGCACCGTGATATTACAGGCAAACGTAATGGTTCTGTAACGGTGAGCGTATCCTTCTTCGTACCAAAAACACATTCTCCATATCAATGGTATGGTCAAGAAGATGTGGAGGAGATTCATCGTAAACAACGTTACTTGAAGTCTCTCATCAATAATCGTAACATTTCTTATCACTATCATGATGGTTATACTGGCTACATGGAAGCCGCTTTTGCTCGTGGAGATCGTAGACTATCTAAAGTTCTCGTAGAGGCTTGGAAGGCTGGTTGTAAATTTGATGGTTGGACTGAGTTCTTTAACTATGAAGATTGGTTGAAAGCATTCGCTGACTGCGGATTGGATCCTGCGTATTTTGCACGTCGTACACGAGATTTCGATGAGCCATTGCCTTGGGATCATTTAGATTGCACTGTAAGTAAAGCTTTCTTAAAACGCGAGTGGGAACAAGCGGTGGCAGCTAACCTTACAGGCGATTGTCGTCGAGCTCCATGCAAGGGCTGTAATGTATGTCCAGAGCTCAATACAGCTATTATTGACTATAAGGAGGGTGGCAGAGTTGAAAAAGTTACGTTTGGCCTTAAATAAGGGCGAAGAATTACGATTCCTGTCACACCTTGATTATGCTCAAGCTGTAGAGCGTATGATACGTCGAGCAGAAATTAAAATGGCATATTCTGAAGGCTTTAACCCGCATATGAAAATTAGCTTTTCCTCTGCACTTGCTTTAGGCGTAACGGCAGCAGCTGAATATATCGATATGGATGTGCTCGAAGATGATAGTTTAGAGTCCATTATGGACCGCTTAAATCGTGTAGCGCCTCCTGGTCTTGAGGTCCTAGATGGTAAAGAAATGCCTGAAAAGGTGAAAAAGATGATGGCCATCTGTAACTTTGCTATCTATGAGGTTACAGGTCCTGTGACAGATAAAAATGCGGATTGGGATGCGTTACTCAAAGCTTTTAATGAAGCAACAAAAATTTCTTATGAAAAGGTGACACCTAAGAAAACTCGTACCATTGATGTAAAAGAGTTTGTAAAAGAACCGGTCGTAGCCTCTATTAAGGATGACATGGTGACTCTTACAATGGGCATCGGTATTTATCCGCAAGGGACTATTAAACCTAGCGAAGTATGGAATCTTGGTAAAGAACAGTATAATTGGCCTATTACTTCAGATTACGAAATTCACCGTAAAGCCATTATGGTAGAAAACGAAGAAGGTCGCTATACGCCATTAGAGATTAATTACTAATTATAATTTAACTGATAAAGAAGGGAGGGATAGGATGCATAAAATTTTGGTCAATGTTATGCGCGAAGAAATTCGCATGGCTGTTATCGATGAAGAAGGCCAGCTAGTGGACTTTGTCTTGGAGCGTACCGATGAGTCTCATATGGCAAATCATATGTACAAAGGCACAGTAAAGAATGTATTGAATGGTATGCAAGCGGCCTTTGTTGATATTGGGGGCTCTCAAAATGCGTACTTGAACTTACAACAAGGGAAGGAACAGAAAATTTTGCCACGCTTATCTGTGGGGCAACAAATTCTCGTTCAAGTAGTGAAAGAAGAAATGCTTGGTAAAGGTGCTCGCGTAACTGCTGATGTCAGTTTGGCGGGCCGCTTTATGGTGCTTTTACCGTATTCTGAAGGCATGCATATTTCCAAGAAAATTACAGACGAAACCATGCGCAGTAAACTACAAGAATTGGCAGCCCCTTATGTACAAGAAGGTTGCGGTTTTATCATTCGCACTGCAGCAGCTAAGGCCAGTGCCGATGAAATCGGTCGCGATATGGAGTATCTGTGGCGGACCTGGCAACATGTGTTGAAGCGCTTTAAGGTGGCTAAGAGCGGTACTGATTTATATAGTGACGCGGATTTCTGGTTCCGCCTTGTACGGGACTATGCGCATCGCAATGTAGAGGAAATCATCGTCGATTCCGATATGGGAGAATCCCGATTGCTGGACCTCTTAGGTCATGGCCCTACATCGCAACAAATTAAAGTAACACGTCATCGCGATAGCACACCTATTTTTAAAGCAAACCATATTGAACCGCAATTAGAAGATCTTATCTCTCGCGATATTAATCTTCCTTCTGGAGGGTCAATCCGTATTGATCATACGGAGGCTCTCACCGTATTTGATGTAAATTCTGCTCATTATACTGGTAAATCTAATAAGCTAGAAGATTTAGCTTTTACAGTCAATAAAGAGGCGGCAAGAGAGATCTGTCGTCAATTGCGCTTGCGTGATATCGGTGGTATTATCGTCATCGATTTTATTGATATGAAAGATAAAGAACATCAACAAGAGTTATTAAAATTGTTGGGGGCACAAGCTAAGTTAGATAAAATGAAAACCGTTGTATGCGGCATTAGTTCGCTTGGCCTCGTAGAGATGACGCGAAAACGAGCTCGCCAAGGCTTGCAAACCTTGATGTTTGATACATGCCCTCAATGCGGTGGTACGGGCTATATGTTGTCGGGTCGTACTGTATATATGCAGATTGTGCGTCGTATCCGCGAGTTATTTAAATCAGGACGTATTAAAACGAATCTAGAAATCGAAGTTCATCCGGAGGTGGCCCAGTATTTAACAAAGACTATTGTCGAGGATTTAGGTGAGTCTATAGGTCGCAAGATTTCTATTGTAGTAAATCCACAAATTAGTCGAGAAGGATATTCCTTGATGGCTATAGCCGAATAAGTAAGTAGTTTGTGTATAGGTGAGTATAGTGTCTATATTTGAAATTGTATTAATTAGTATTGGTCTTGCCATGGATGCTTTTGGCGTATCTATTGGTAAGGGGCTGACAATGCCTGTAGGTGAGAATGGTCGGAAGGTCACTTTGGCCTTTCTATTTGGCTTGTTTCAGTTCCTAATGCCCCTCATCGGTTGGCTCATAGGACGTCAATTTATCGATGTCATATCTGATTGGGATCACTGGATTATCTTTGGTCTTCTTGGCTATTTAGGTATCGCTATGATTCGAGAAGGGCTTAGCGATGATGATGAAGAGGACGATGATAAGCAATTTTTAGGTGTCTGGGAGATGGTGATGCTCTCCGTAGCGACCAGTCTCGATGCGATGGCTGTAGGGTTGACCTTTGCGTTCTTACCTATTAATGTATGGGAAGCTTCTACCATGATTGGTATTATTACCTTTGGCATTTCTTTAATTGGTGTGTACTTAGGTAAATTTATGGGCCAATTTGTTGGAAAATATGCAGATATAGTTGGTGGAGGTGTATTAATTCTCATCGGTACAAAGATACTCTTACAGCACCTTGGAATTATCGGAGAATTTTAAAGCTCTGTATATATATAAGTGTTAAAAACTAGGCGAATTCTGTAGTTTTTGGTTTGACATGACTGTGTAAATAGTATATACTATATCAGTATTAGTTCGGTTTTCTGAACTTTGCAATCCGCGTGAAGCAGGTTTAAACGCCCGACCGAAGTTCGGGTCGGGATACCGAATTCAGCGAGTTCGATAACAAGGAGGTGTTCTCATGTACGCAATTATTAAAACTGGTGGTAAACAATATCGCGTTGCTGAAGGCGATGTAATTACTATCGAAAAATTGGAAGCAGCTGCTAACGAGTCCGTTACATTCGAAGAAGTTTTGACTGTAGTGAATGACGGCGACGTTAAAGTTGGCGCTCCTCTTGTAAACGGTGCAAAAGTTACAGGTACAGTTCTTGAGCATGGTAAAGGTAAAAAGATCTTAGTATTCAAATACAAAGCTAAATCCAACTACCGTCGTCGTCAAGGCCATCGTCAACCGTTTACAAAAGTTCGTATTGAATCTATCCAAGCTTAATTATGGTTTCCATCGGAATCCAGCGGAATAGTGATGGTCAAGTTATTGGTTGTCATATGTCCGGTCATGCAGGATATGATGAACATGGCTTCGATATCGTATGTGCTGCAGTGTCTGCCTTATCGGCAACGGCGATGTTAGGCCTCACCCAAATTGCTCAACAAGAAGGTGAGTATACGAATAGCGAAGGTCAATGTGATATAGTTCTCTCTGGTACGATTAATCAGAGTGGACAGGATATTCTGGGGACTATGCTTCTCGGTTTGGAGGAAATTAGCCGTCAATATCCAGAGTTTGTCCAAATTCACGAAATATAGGAGGTGAACTTAATGTTTACTTTTGATTTGCAATTGTTCGCACATAAAAAAGGTGTGTCCAGTACTCGTAACGGTCGTGATAGTGAATCTAAACGTCTTGGTGTTAAATGCCATGATGGTTCCATCGTAAAGAGCGGTAACATCATCGTTCGTCAACGTGGTACTCACTTCCACCCTGGTACTAACGTAGGTATCGGTAAAGATGACACTTTATTCGCACTTGTGCCTGGTAAAGTAGCATTTGAACGTGCTGGTCGTTATAACCGTAAAGTTAGCGTATACCCTGTAGAAGCTTAATTTTACAAGACTATTAATCCCTAGTGGTTTCCACTAGGGATTTTTTGTTGTTTGTTTTTGTTTATTATGGTGTTCGTTGTATTGGTATAATATAATATAGTTTAAAGTGATTATCAAATATATTCTAGAATTTTTAAATTTAATCGGAGGCATTATGGCACTATTAGAGTTATCTAATATATCCTATGTTGTAAACGAAAAGTCTATTATCCGTGATGTGTCTCTATCTGTACATGAAGGAGAGTATCTCACTGTTGTAGGCCCTTCTGGTAGTGGTAAAAGTACACTTTTAAAATTATGTAGTGATTTGATTAGTCCTACCTCAGGGATTATTACTTATAATGGACGTGATTTAACCACTATAGATCCAGAAAGTTATCGAAAAGAGGTAGGTTATTGCTTTCAAAGACCTTACTTGTTTGCAAAAACGGTGCGTCGTAATATTTTGTTCCCTTATGATATTCGAGGTATGGAACCTGATATGATTCGTATCAAATATCTTTTCGATTTACTTCATATGCCTATTGAATATCTTGAGCGCCATAATGATGAACTATCTGGTGGAGAAATGCAACGGATTTGTCTCATTCGAAGCCTTATCTTTGAACCTAAAGTATTGCTTTTAGATGAGGTTACCTCTGCATTAGATGCTGTTAACACGGCTATCGTGGAACGGGTAATCGATGAACTTCATAATAATGGGATGACCATCATAGCAATAACACATAGTGAGGAACAAAGCTTACGTAAGGCTAATCGCCGCATTACAATTGTAGATGGATCATTAGCTAAAGAGGAGGTATTACGGTGAGTCAATTTCATGCTATTTCAGCCATGTCATTATGCCTTGCATCTATATTAGTTATTATAAGTATGTTTATGTCCTATCGGCAGGAGTTGAAGTTAGAGAAAGATATTTTTATAAGTGCTTTACGAGCTACCATACAGTTATTTGCCATAGGCTTTATTTTAGCTTATATTTTTAGTACTGAAAGTCCCATATTCATAATCGGATTATTAGGTTTTATGGCTATTAATGCAGCCTATAATTCTTCTAAACGCGGCAAGGGAATACCATATGCATTGTGGATTTCTTGGTTTGCCATAACAGTAGGTGCAAGCATTACATTATCGATTTTGCTTCTAACAGGTGTGCTTAACTTTACTGCTTATCAGGTGATTCCTGTTGGAGGGATGGTTATTAGTGGAGCTATGGTGGCAATTGGCCTTTGTTATCGACAAATGCTATCAAATTTTGAGTTGCGCCAACAAGAGGTGGAAATTAAACTAGCGTTAGGAAGTACACCTAAGCAAGCGTCAAAAGCCATCGTGCGAGATGTTATAAAGACTGGATTGCAACCTACTGTGGATAGCGCTAAGACTTTAGGAATCGTGGCTTTACCAGGAATGATGACAGGTCTTATCTTAGCGGGGATGCCTCCACTTGAAGCTGTAAAATATCAAATGATTGTGACATTTATGAGTTTATCTACTATATCGATTGCTTGCTTTATTACTTGTCAATTAGCGTATAGAGCATTTTTTAATAATAGAAATCAATTAAATAGGTAAATTTAGTGCTTTAAATATATTTTATAGTACATCAAATCAGAATATTTACTCATAACTTAGAGTAGTAGCCTTAAGGTTACTACTCTTTTTTATAGTGATAATGTTTATATATGATTATAGGAATAAAGAATATTGGATATAATTTTGTATAGTTATAAAGCTTTACTTATTTTGTTTTTAACATTGCATTATTGCTATAAATGATAATGAGATTTATTATTGAAAAAGATAGAGTGTTGTTGATATAATGTATCAGTAAATTCTATAGTATTTTGTATTGTAAGGAGTTTTTATGAGCAATTATGACGTAGAAACAAGGGGAGGGCGCGCAGCTAAAACTACGCTACTAGGTATACTGGCTTTAGCTATTTTAATTGCCACATCTCTTGGTTCACTCTTCATTGGGATACGCTATATCAGCCTAGATGATATTACTTTATCCTTTACTAACTATGATCCTAATAGTATAGGTCAGATGATCGTTCAAACATTGCGCTTGCCACGTATGATAGCAGGTATCGTTGTAGGTATCAGTTTTGCCGTATCAGGTGCACTGATGCAAGGTGTTACCAACAATCCTATGGCAAGTCCTTCTATTTTGGGGATTAACGCAGGTGCCAGTTTTGGTTTAGCTGTTGGGATGATTTTATTTCCTTATTTAACCTTAAATGGAAGTATTTTGTTTTCCTTCGGTGGGGCCGCATTGGCAACACTATTCATTTTAGCTCTTGCTAAACGCGTAGGTGGTAAAGCTACTCCTGTATATCTTGCACTTGCAGGTACGGCTATTAGTGCAGTATTTGTGGCTGTTACACATATGCTTGTTGTGTACTTCCAAGTGGCACAAGAGTTAAGTTTTTGGACTGCAGGCGGTATTAGTGGTATTCGTATGGAACAAGTATTACTTGTATTACCTTGGACACTCATTGGTATTCTTATTGCCATGTACGTATCTAAATCTGTTACGCTCTTAAGCTTTGGCGAAGAGGTAGCTATTGGTCTTGGCAGTAATTTAAATCGTGTACGTGTATTATCTGGTTTGACTGTACTTATTCTTAGCGGTTCTGCTGTTGCTCTAGCCGGTCCGATCGGCTTTGTAGGTCTCGTTATTCCACATATAACACGTAAACTGGTAGGCATCGATTATCGTCTTGTAATTCCATTCTCTGCACTCTTTGGTGCAGTACTTGTTATGATTGCTGACGTTGTAGCTCGTATCGTAAATCCTCCATTCGAAACACCATTAGGTGCCATTACTGCCCTTGTAGGTGTTCCATTCTTTATTTATTTAGCAAATCGTAAGGGAGGAAAATAAGATGAAAAAACGCTTTTTTGCCTACTCTTTCGTTATGACGCTCATGTTGTTAGGTGCCATGTATGGACATCTTCATACAGGCTTTAGTGATATGTCTACATCTGATCTTATTCGTATTCTCTTTGGCGGTGGTAATGATGTAGAAAAACTCACAGTTTTTGATTTCCGTTTAGTTCGCACCATCTTGGCTGTATTTATTGGTATGGGCCTTGCTATGTCTGGTGCAATTTTTCAAACTATATCTCGAAATGAATTGGCTAGTCCAAGCTTGTTAGGTGTAAATGCTGGTGCTGGTTTAGGTGTAGTTCTTTTAGTATATTTTGCAGGCTCTACAACGGCGTGGGGAATTTGGACATTACCTACTGTTGCCGTAGCTGGGGCTGTTGTGGCAGCGATTTTAATTTATCTTCTATCTTGTCGCGGTAGAGATATTATTTCGCCATATCGTTTAATCTTAACAGGTATCTCTATGAGTGCAGGATTCCATGCATTGCAAGTCTTACTCGTAACGCGTTTGGACCCTAATAAATTTTATTTAGTTAATACTTGGACCATCGGCACTATTTCGGGTAATACCTGGGAGCATGTATGGGTACTTGCACCAATTGTCATTGTATTATCACTCATTCTTTATGCCCGTTATATGGAGTTAAATTTATTGAGCCTAGCTGATGAAACGGCGATTGGGCTTGGTGTACATATAAATCGCTCTAGATTTGTATACCTTATTATTGCAGTTCTTTTATCTGGGTTCTGTGTAGCTATCGGCGGCAGCATTGGTTTTGTAGGACTTATTTCCCCGCATATTGCACGTCGCTTAGTCGGTGCCGATCATGCCTATTTCTTGCCATTAACAGGTCTAATTGGAGCTATTTTAGTGGTCACTGCCGACTGGATTGGCCGATCCATTATTGCGCCTGATGAAATCCTATTAGGGATTATTGTAGCTTTAATCGGGGCACCATACTTCTTGTATATTCTAGCAAAAACAAAAGCGTAAAAGGGGAAATATAAATGAAATTAGAAGTTAAAAACCTAACTACTGGTTACGGTGATACAAAAATTATAGAGAACTTAAATCTTACGATTCCAGAAGGCAAAGTAACAGCATTAATTGGCGCTAATGGTTGTGGTAAATCTACTTTACTAAAAACTATTTGTCGTATTATTCGACCAATGGATGGCGATGTCTTACTAGATGGTAAATCTATCGGTTCTTATGGTAGTAGAGAGCTAGCAAAAAAGGTTGCTATTTTGCCTCAAAATCCAACGGCACCTGGTGAAATTACAGTGCGTGAACTTGTTATGTACGGTCGTGCACCGCATCAAGGCAGCTTATTTGCCCGTACTACAAAAGAGGATAAAGAAATTGTAGAGTGGGCTTTGAAGGAGACTGAATTACTTCAGTTTGCAGATCGTGGCATTACAAATATGTCTGGGGGGCAACGGCAACGGGCATGGATTGCCATGGCTATTGCTCAAAATACAGACATTCTATTCCTTGATGAGCCTACGAGCTTCCTTGATGTATCTCACCAAATGGATGTATTGCATCTGGTAGAGCATTTGAATAAAGCTTATAACAAAACGATTGTCATGGTTATTCACGAACTTAATGAAGCCGCTCGTTTTGCCGATAATTTAGTTGCCATGAAGGATGGAAAAATTCTATACGAAGGTACGCCTCATACTATCTTCCATAATGAAATGTTGAAGGATGTATTTGGTGTAGATTCTACAATCATGAATGACCCTAAGACAGATCGTCCGTTCTGTATTCCTTATTCTATGAAAAATTATGGCCATACGGCACGTGAGGTGTAGTATGAAGCGTTTGTTAATTTCTGGTCTTTTGGGGGCTTGTATGCTCATGGGAATTGCAGGATGTGGTCCACAGGAAAATGGTATGACTCATGAAGCCATCTATGCTAATCTTGATGATAAGGTAAAAACAGCCCTTGAACGGTCAAATGATCCGAAAGACATTGATAAAGAGTTTAAGAAGCGATTAACGGCTATCCAAAAGGCAGCAGATAAAATTGTTACTGTTGAAGGAGATAAGATTATTGTCACTCATAAGCTCGGGACAACAGTTATGCCTAAAGAACATAAACGTATCGTGGTTGTTCGGACAGAAGATCCTATGATTGCATTAGATGAATCTTTTATAGGGGCAAATTTTAATGAAAAAAGCTATCTTTATAATGAATTAAGTAATCGTAATGTTCAAAATTTTAGCATTAATGATGAAACAAAGACTATCAACTATGAGCAGATTCAGGCTTTAAAACCGGATTTGATTATTATGCGTGACTCTTATGGTAAAGCGGCATATAATGCACTTTCTAAAATTGCTCCAACCATTTCTGTCAACGTAAATAAGGAAGAAGTTGCACTACTAACTATTGCTAAAGCACTTGGGGTCCCTGAAAAAGGGGAAGCTCGTTTGAAAGAATATTATTCACAGGCTAAGAAAACACGGATAGATTTAGCTGAACATATGCAAGGGGAAACCGTAGCTTTTCTAAGAATTTTAAATAAAGAAATACGATTGTATCCGTATATGAAAAGCGATTTGAATGTCTTTATGGCTGAATTACTTAATATTAAACCGCCTGATATGGTATTAGAAACAGAACTTAACCCTACGAACAATGCGATTTCTTTAGAGCGATTACCCGATCTTGATGCAGGCTATTTAATCGTTTCTGCTGGTTACGGTGCTTCTAGTGCTAATAATCAAGGTGTAGCAGATCAACGATTGGCAAATCTTAAAAAAGATGAGTTATGGAAAAATTTGCCTGCTGTAAAAGCCGATCATGTATTGCAAGTGGATAGTACTTTGTGGATGGCCCATGGTATTATTGCGAAAGAACGTGCTATGAAAGAGCTGTATGATACATGGGGAGAATAGGACTAAATACATTTGTAATATATAGTTAGTACTATTATGTAAGGGTTTATCTCGTGTAAAAATACATACATACATTTTAGTCATGTTCGATATAGATAATCGATATAGATTAGAAACTCCCATGATATAAAGGTTGCTTCCTCTTATGAGGTGGCAACCTTTTTGCATGTATCAAATTCCTGTGCTTTTTAGTAGGAATAGTGGTATACTATGTACAGTATCAGTGAAATACCAGAAGACTGGTTGTCATATACTTTCATAAACCTAAAGAGGGGTGGCATTGCCACTAGAAAGATTTGAGGTAAGTACTATGTATGATGTAAAATCTCCAAAGGCGGAGGAATTTATTTCCCATCAGGAAATCCTTGACACACTTGCCTATGCAGAGGAAAACAAGGAAAATCGGGAGTTGTTAGATGCTATTTTAGCGAAAGCTGCTACATTTAAGGGATTAAACCACCGAGAAGCAGCAGTTCTCTTAGAATGTCCGTTACCTGAATATAAGGAAAAGCTTTTTGCTTTAGCAAAGGAAATCAAGAAGGCTATCTACGGCGATCGTATTGTTCTATTTGCACCGTTATACTTGTCTAACTATTGTATCAATGGATGTGTGTATTGTCCGTACCACTCCAAAAACCGCGATATTAAACGTAAAAAATTAACGCAAGACCAAATCAGAGAAGAGGTTATTGCGTTAGAAGCGATGGGCCATAAGCGTATTGTAATTGAGTCTGGTGAGGATCCATTAAATAATCCTCTTGAATATATTTTGGAATCCATCAAGACAATTTACGGTATCAAAAATAAAAATGGTGAAATCCGCCGTGTAAACGTAAATATTGCAGCTTGTTCCGTTGAGGACTACAAAAAATTACATGAAGCTGGTATTGGCACATATACATTATTCCAAGAAACATATAACAAAGAAAACTATGAAGCTTTACATCCTACAGGCCCTAAGAGCGACTACGCCTACCATACAGAGGCGATGGACCGCGCTATGCAAGGTGGCATTGATGATGTAGGCATCGGTGTTCTTTATGGTTTGGAACATTATAAATATGATTTCGTTGGATTGTTGATGCACGCTGAACATTTAGAGGCTGTGTATGGGGTAGGTCCACATACTATTTCTGTACCTCGTATTTGTCCAGCTGATGATATCGATGTAGATGATTTCAGTAATGCTGTGCCTGATGATGTATTTGAAAAAATTGTTGCTCTTATCCGCGTCTCCACACCGTATACAGGTATGATTATGTCCACTCGTGAAAGTCAGTCCATGCGTGAACGTGGCTTGGCATTAGGTATCTCCCAAATTAGTGGTGGATCTCGTACTAGCGTAGGTGGTTACAAAGAAGAAGAGAAACCAGAAGATAATTCTGCACAATTTGATCGCAGCGATACACGTACATTAGATGAAATCGTAGACTGGCTATTAGACCTTGGTTATGTACCAAGTTTCTGTACTGCATGTTATCGTGCAGGCAGAACAGGGGACCGTTTCATGGCCCTTGCTAAATCCGGTCAAATTCACAATTGTTGCCAACCTAATGCGTTGATGACATTAAACGAATATATCATGGATTACGGTGATGAAAAGACTAAGGCTCATGGTGCTAAGGTCATCGAACAACAGTTAGAAAATATTAAAAATGATTTAGTTAAAGAAAAAGCTAAAGCTTATATTGCACAGATGAAAGACGGCAAACGGGACTTCCGGTTCTAAGGAATTCACTGATATGGAGCCTCCTATTGATAATGGGAGGCTCTTTCTTGTTGAGAAAATAGCAAAGTTTAAATGAGAATAAAATATATAAAATGGTTTATTTTATTTGCATTTTAAGGTATAATAAATAAAAATGATAATGATAATACGTTGAATTCTAGAATAATATTGATTATAAACTACTGAGGGATATGATGATTAAGAAAAAACGTTGGCGCCTTTGTGAAGGTGAGAGGGAGAAAGAGTCTATCTTAATCCGTGAACTTGGTGTGAACCCTATTGTGGCTAAATTAATGGTGAATCGTCATATTGATGTTGACGAAGGTCGTCGATTTTTGCAAGGTACTTTGTCAGATTTGTTAGACCCATTCACTTTGAAAGATATGGACGTGGCTGTTTCGCTAGTTCTGGAGACAATTGAAAGTCACAAACCAATCGTTATTTATGGTGATTATGATGTGGATGGTATTACTGCAACATCTGTACTCTATCGATTTTTAAAGAAATTAGGTGCTGATATTACATATTACATACCAGAACGTCAAAGCGAAGGGTATGGTCTCAATTTAGAGGCTTTAAAGCACCTTATTGAACGGGGAACGGATTTGGTAATTACCGTAGACTGCGGCATTAGCTCTTACGATATTGTAGAGGCTGTACGGGACCGCATCAATATGATTATTACGGATCACCATACGGCTCCAGATATGATTCCACGAGCGAAGGCCGTCATAAATCATAAGCAAAAGGACTGTCCTTATAAGGATAAAAACTTATCTGGCGTAGGCGTTGCTTTCAAATTATGCCAAGCCTTGTGGCTTACAAAGCACGGAGAATGGTACTTAGATGATTTAGATATCGTCGCACTTGGCACGGTAGCTGATGTAGTACCTTTGGTCGGTGAGAACCGCATCATCGTAAAATCGGGCCTTGAGAAGATGAATAGCTATCCTAATTTGGGGATTAATAAGCTAATTGATGTAGCGGGGCTTCATGAACGAACTATCACCTCTGGACATATTGGCTATACTTTAGCACCTCGCCTTAATGCAGCTGGTCGCGTAACGCATGCAACGCGTGCTGTTGAACTACTCGTGACCGATGATGCAGATATAGCAGAGGCAATTGCAGAGGAACTAAACGAAACGAATCGTGAACGACAAGAGTTAGAACGAAATATTCATGAGTTAGCTCGTATCGATGTAGCCAATCAAGGACATAAAGCTGATTATGTAACCATTGTGGCCGGCGAAGATTGGCATCCAGGAGTGATTGGTATTGTTGCCTCTCGTCTAGTAGAGGAGTTTTACAAACCAACCTTAGTCATCAGTATTCATGATGGCGTTGGTAAAGGCTCGTGCCGTAGTATAGATGGCTTTAACATATATGATGCATTAAAATCTTGCGAGGATATCTTGCTACAGTTTGGCGGACACTCTGCAGCGGCAGGCTTTAGCATCGATGCAAATCGCATTGATGAGTTACGAGAACGGTTAACCAAGTATTGTAAAGAAGTTGTTACTGCTGAGGAATATATTCCCGTTGTGGCTATTGATGCGGAACTACCTGTTGATGATATCGATGTAGATATCATTGACCGCGTATCAGCCCTTGAACCTTATGGGATGGCCAATAGCACGCCAGTCTTTGCCATTATGGAAGCTACCGTGCAAGATATTATGCTCATAGGCCAATTAAAAAATCACTGTAAGGTAATTTTTGAAACTTCGAATGGCACATTAGATGCTATCGCTTGGAATCGTCCAGACTTATTTAAATCTATCTTCGAGGGAACTGTGGTAAAAGTTGCATTCTCCTTGCAAAAGAATGAATGGCAAGGCATGGTTTCTCCTCAGCTCATGATTCAAGCTATTGAACCATTGACTGAAGAGCCGATTACGCTTTCTACAGAAGGGCTTAGACAAATGTATGTCATAATAAAACAGTCCATGCGAGGTCGCAGTCAGTCGGTTTATAATGTTGAACAAGATATATTGCGCCGCAAGCCGGCAGATCAAAATAATCGCAGTGCTTTAACATCTATCGATGTATTTAAAGAATTGGGCATTGTTGAAGAATATACAAGTGATGATGGTCAATTAATGCTTAGATGGAACGCCATTGAAGGAAAATTAGATCTTGTCACATCCGTAACATTCCTTACTTATAGTGTATAGGAGGTGACATCATGACAACTGTAAATGAAGAAGGCAAAGCTTTGGTGGAACAAAGTACGTTTGATAAAAGTAAAGCCTTAGCTGACTTTATGGAGTATATCCATACCTATTTAACAGATGATGAGTGTGACCAAGTATTGAAAGCTTTTGAGCTTGCTGATAAGGCTCATGAAGGTCAGTTTAGAGCTTCCGGTGAACCATATATTATGCATCCTCTAGCTGTAGCTGATATTTTGGCACATTTACAAATCGACCATATTACACTCATGGCAGCTCTTATGCATGATGTGGTCGAAGATACATCTTACTCGAAGGAAGACCTAGAGGAGATGTTTGGCTCTGAAGTAGCATTCCTTGTTGATGGGGTAACAAAATTAAACCAATTCCAGTATGAAACAAAAGAAGATCGCCAAATGGAAAACTATCGAAAGATGATTTTAGCCATGGCGAAGGACGTACGTGTCGTAGTTATTAAATTGGGGGACCGCTTACATAATATGCGTACCTTAAAGCATATGCGTAGTGATAAGCAAAAGCGTATTGCTAAGGAAACCCTAGAAATCTTTGCACCTTTGGCACATCGTCTCGGTATCTTCAATGTGAAATGGGAGTTGGAAGATTTATCCTTCCGTTATTTAGAGCCGGAAAAATACTATGATCTAGTTGATCAAATGAAACAAAAACGCCAAGTCCGTGAAGACATCGTTAATGATACGATGAGTCAACTTACAAAGGCTTTAAGCGAAGCTCATATCAAGGCGGATATCAAAGGTCGTCCAAAACACTTCTACAGTATTTATAAGAAGATGAAAAAGGACAATCGTGATTTATCCCAAATTTATGATTTGCTTGCCGTTCGTGTAATTGTTGATAGCATTCCTGATTGTTATGCAGTACTTGGCATTGCTCATAGCTTGTGGAAACCATTACCATATCGCTTTAAGGATTATATTTCCATGCCGAAGTCTAATATGTATCAATCTTTGCATACTACCGTTATCGGCACGATGGGGCAGCCTGTAGAGATTCAAATTCGTACATGGGAAATGCATCGTGTATCTGAATACGGTGTGGCTGCTCATTGGCGATATAAAGAAGGAAATAAAAACGGCGATAAAGAATTCGACCAAAAGGTTGCATGGCTGCGCCAGGTTCTTGAATGGCAAGATACGAGTAATCCAACGGAACTCGTTAATGCTCTGAAATTAGACGTTTTCTCTGGCGAGGTATTTGTATTTACGCCAAAGGGCGACGTTGTTAAGTTGCCAATAGGCTCTGTACCGCTCGACTTTGCCTATCGAGTTCATACCGATGTAGGTCATCATTGTGTAGGCGCTAAGGTAAACGGCAAAATTGTACCGCTGGATTATACCTTGCAAAATGGTGATATTGTTGATATTATCACATCCAAAACAGGTCGTCCTAGCCTCGACTGGTTGAATATCGTAGGTTCTTCTGAAAGCAAGAGCAAAATTCGCAATTGGTTCAAGCGCGAAAATAAAGCTGAAAATATTGAAAAAGGTTTAGACTCTCTTGAAAAAGAAGCGAAACGACTGAATCATAATTGGAAAGAATTATGTGCAGACAACCGTTTACAACATGTAACGAAACAACTTAAAGCCGGTACAGAAGAGGAAATGTTTGCAGCCTGTGGCTATGGCGGCATTCCTGTAAGCACTGTTCTTTTGCGTTTAATTGAACTTTATAAAAAGTCTAAAGAGGTAGAGGAATCTAAGCGCAGCACAGAGCAAATTATCGAGAAATTAAAATCTCAAGGACAAAAGAAAACTAAAAATGGCACTGGTGTTCTCGTAAAAGGTGAAGCTGGTGTGATGGTGCGTATGGCAAAATGCTGTAATCCTGTACCTGGTGATGATATTATAGGTTACATAACCCGTGGTCGTGGCGTTTCTATTCATCGCTGTGATTGCCCTAGCATGGGCCATTCTGCTGAAGACTTAGAGCGGATGATAGAAGTCTCTTGGGACGGTTCTTCTGGCGAATCTTTCCACGTAGGCATTGATATTCAAGCTTATGATCGAGCTGGTATTCTCATGGAAGTTATGGCGGTGCTTTCAGAATTGAAAATCACCATTACTAACATCAATGCTAAGGTTCAAGAAGATACAAAAAATGTAAGCATCAATTTGGTGGTTGATATCCGGGATATTTCGCAACTAGATTTCGTAATGACTAAATTGCGTCGTATTCGTGAAGTGTATACTGTTCAACGTAGTAAAGGAGGGGCTTAATGAGCGAACAACAATTAGTGCTTATGCGCATGCCTTTAGGTCCACTAGGAACAAATTGCTATGTTATCGGTGATAAAGCGATAGGTGAAGCTTTCATTATCGATCCTGCAACAGCTGAAGTACTAGATGCGCTAAAAAAACATGACTTAAAGCCGAAGGCGATTGTACTGACACATGGTCATGGAGATCATATTGGTGGCATTCAAGAGATTGTAAACATCTATCATGTGCCTGTATATATTCATAAGGGCGATGTACCGTATTTATCTGATCCTGAACTTAATCTTAGTGCTTATAGCAATCCAACGCCAATTAAGGTAAAAGCGGAAATCATCGAGGTTAAACAAGGTGATCATATTACATGTGGTGATATCGATCTTGAGGTGCTTGAAACACCAGGTCATACGCCAGGAGGGGTGTGTTATTACATGGAAGGTCTTGTATTTGTAGGGGATACTCTATTCAGAGATTCCGTAGGCCGTACAGATTTTCCAAATGGTTCTTATGAGATCCTGATATCATCGATTAAGACTCAGCTATATAGATTGCCTGATAATACAATGGTTTATCCTGGTCATGGACCGGAAACAAATATAGGGTATGAAAAACAATACAACCCATTCGTTGGTCAGTAGGTTTAAACGAATTATTTTTTACAGTCGAGGGGAAATTTATTATGAACACAACATTAGAAAAATTAAAAGAACGCATTAAAGACAAAAAGTACAAATTGACAACTCAACGTCAAACAATCTTACAAGCATTCATTGATGCTGATGAAAATCACTTGAGTGCTGAAGATGTATATGTTCTTGTAAAAGAAGTAGCACCTGATATCGGGTTAGCAACAATTTACAGAACTCTTGATCTCTTCACAGAACTTGATTTGTTAAAACGTCTTGATTTTGGTGATGGCCGTAATCGCTATGAATTAAATGACGAAGAGTTCGCTCATTTCCATCATCATTTGATTTGCGTAAAATGTGGTAAAGTATCCGAGTTTGAAGACGACATGCTTGAAACATTGGAGTCTATTATCGCTAAGAAATTAAACTTCCGTACCATTGATCATCAATTGAAAGTATATGGTTACTGTAGTGATTGCCAAAATCATATGACTGAAGCAGAATTAGAAAAGCTTGAGCGTATGTCCCATCATGGTTAATGGATATCTATATACGGGTCCATTACCACTTGGCTCCGTAGTAGCTCATAACTGTGGCGCGGCGGGACTCTTTTCTGATAAGATAAATCCAGAGGTTATCCTTGAAGCACATGAAGTGGAAGGGCTCTACACATTAACTGTTACCATTGGTGATTCGGTTCAGATTTTTGAAGGCCCTGTTTCCTCTATGGGGCGTCGCCAAATTGGACAAGCCTTGTTGCGCTATTTGCGTGAATATCAAGGCTTACCTGCTGAGGCTCCGTGGGGAACTATGGTAGGTGTGCGCCCTACAAAGCTACTACATAAATATATAGATACATATGGCTCTGTCCACGCAGCAACTCGTCACATTCGGGACGAGTTTTCTGTGTCTATGGAAAAGCTTGCTACTTTGGGGGACATTGGCGAGTATCAACGTCCATTTCTATCTGATACAGATGATAAAAAGGTGAGTCTCTATTGTGGTATTCCTTTCTGTGACACGCGTTGTGTATATTGCTCGTTTCCATATGGTCTCTATCAGGATTATGCTGGTAAAAGTCAATTCCTAAAGGCTTTAACCCGTGATATAGAAGATATGAAAGCTATTGTCCAATCTTATAATTTAACCGTAAATACCCTCTATATGGGCGGTGGTACTCCGACAGTGCTAAAGGATGAAGACTTTCACCAGGTTCTAAAACAGTTGTCTCTACTCGTACCAGAAGGTCATGAATTTACTGTAGAGGCAGGACGACCTGATTCTGTTAATCCTACAAAGCTACGTTCCATGCTTGCGCTAGGTGTGAATCGTATTAGCATTAACCCGCAAACAATGCAAGATGATATTTTGCGTCGTATTGGACGCGGCCATAGTGTACGGGATATTGATGAACTTTTACAATATGTAAAAAACAATACATCATTAGCCGTAAATATGGATTTTATTGCAGGCTTGCCTAATCAAACGATGTTAAACATGATAGAGAATATGGATTATGTATGTCAAAATCTGCCGGAAAATGTTACAATTCATACGTTAGCATTAAAACGTGGTAGCCCGTTGTACGATTTACATATGGAAGATGATATTCCTGAAGAACATCTTGTGGCGGAAATGGTACAATATGGTAAAGAGCGTCTTGAAGCAGCTGGTTATGTGCCATATTATTTATATCGCCAACAATATATGAGAGGGCAGTTAGAGAATATTGGCTATACCTTGCCTGGCAAAGCGTGTGAATATAATATTCAGATCATGGAAGAACGGCAGAGTATTCTATCTATGGGGCCTGGCAGCTCGTCTAAGTGGATGCGAGCCCCTGAATACCGTCAACTTAAACAGCATATGCCAAAAGACGTAGATGTTTATCACGAAACGATAGATGCACTTTTAGAGAAACGACATAGAATTTGTGAAAGATTTTGGGAGGTTGTGTAATGGCTATAAGAAAACCAAGAGGTACACAAGACTTTTTGCCAGAACAGATGATACATTGGCATTATATTGAACAACGTATGCGCGAAATTTGTAAAGTATATGGGTTCAATGAAATTCGCACACCTGCCTTTGAAGAAACTAAATTATTCTTACGCGGTATCGGTGAGACTACAGATGTAGTACAAAAAGAGATGTACACCTTTACCACTGGTGATGACGGTGGTTCTAGCTTTACCTTACGCCCTGAAAATACGGCGTCTGCTGTGCGCGCATACTTAGAAAATAAAGTATATGGTAAAGAAGGTCTCACAAAATGGTATTACATGGGCCCTATGTTCCGTCATGATAAACCGCAAGCGGGTCGTTATCGTCAATTCCACCAATTTGGTGCAGAGGTACTAGGTTCGCAATCTCCAGTGGTAGATAGTGAAGTTATCTGCATGGTTGTACAGTTATTAAAAGACTTTGGTCTTAAAGATCTCAATGTAGAGGTGAACTCCGTAGGTTGTCCAACATGTCGCCCTGTATACCGCGAAAAATTAATCGCCTTCTTTGAACCAAAAAAGGAACAATTATGTAGCGATTGCCAAGAACGGTTGTACAAAAATCCTTTGCGTATACTGGATTGTAAAAATGAAACATGTAAATCCTTGTCCGTAGGTGCTCCTGAAATTCACGAACATTTATGTGAAGAGTGTCATGATCATTTTGAAGAATTGAAAACCTATTTAACTGCAGCTAATGTGCAATATACTTTAAATCCTCGTCTCGTACGTGGCCTTGATTACTATACAAAGACAGCCTTTGAGGTACAATATACTCCTTTAGGTGCTCAAAGTGCTGTAGCTGGTGGTGGCCGTTACGATGGTCTCGTAGAAGAACTCGATGGACCTCATACTCCAGCTATCGGTTTTGCTATGGGCATGGAGCGTTTACTATTAGCTCTTGAAAAACAAAACTTATTGCCTGAGCCAACTGTAGAACCATCTGTATTCGTAGTCGCTCTTGGTGATGCGGCTAAGGTAGAGGCTTTCAAAATTTGCCAAGCCTTACATGATGAATATATTACCGTTGAAATGGACGGGCAGGGCAAGAGTATGAAGGCACAATTAAAATACGCTAACAAAATTAATGCGAAATATGTTATTATATTGGGTGATGATGAATTGGTTCGTAAAGAAGCCATAATTCGATTCATGGATACTAGTGAACAAGAGACTGTATCTCTCAATATAGTGGCTGAACGTATAACTTCTTTGGTGAAAGGATGACAATTAGAATGGAAACAATGCAAGGCTTACACCGTACGCACGGTTGTGGCACCATCTCTGAACAAGAGGTAGGTAAAGAGGTCGTATTATGTGGATGGGTTGAACGCCGTCGTGACCATGGTGGTTTGATTTTCTTGGATTTACGCGATCGTTCTGGTGTAGTACAAGTAGTGGCATCCCCAGATCATAACGTAGAATCGTTCCACAAAGCAGAGGATGTTCGTAATGAATATGTGCTTTGTGTACGTGGTAAGATTACAAAACGTGATGAGGCTGCTATTAATCCAAACCTTCCTACAGGTGCATACGAAATGTTCTGTGAAGAGTTGCGCGTATTGAACTCTGCTAAAACTCCTCCTTTCTATATCCAAGATGATATCGATGTAGATGAAAATATTCGCTTGAAATATCGTTACCTTGACTTGCGCCGCCCTGAAATGCAACGCAACTTGATTTTGCGTCACAAGGTAACAAAAGCAATGCGCGACTTCTTCGATAGCCGCGATTTCTTGGAAATTGAAACGCCAATGCTTACTAAATCTACACCAGAAGGCGCTCGTGACTATCTAGTGCCGTCTCGTGTAAATGCTGGTACATTCTATGCGTTGCCACAATCTCCACAAATTTTCAAACAAATCTTGATGGTTGCTGGTTATGAAAAATATTTCCAAATCGTTCGTTGCTTCCGCGATGAAGATTTGCGCGCAGACCGTCAACCTGAGTTCACTCAGCTCGACTTAGAAATGTCCTTCGTTGATGAAGAAGATATTTATGCATTGCTTGAAGAGATGATTGCTCATGTATTTAAAACTGCATTAGGTAAAGAAATTTCTTTGCCTATGCCTCGTATTACATGGGACGAAGCAATGGATAAATACGGCTCTGATAAGCCGGATCTTCGTTTTGATATGGCGTTTACTGATGTAACTGATCTTGTAAAAGATACAGAATTCAAAGTATTCCGCTCTGTAATCGACAATGGTGGCGTAGTTAAAGGTATTGTTGTACCTGGTGATGCTGGCATTCCTCGCCGTGAACTTGACGACCTTGTTGAATATGTAAATCGTTACGGCGCCAAAGGCCTTGCATGGGCTTGCTTCAACGAAGATGGTTCTATCAAGTCTCAAATCATGAAGTTCTTAGGTGAAGATACAATTCGCAATATCGGTGAAAAAATGGGCGCTAAAGGTGGCGACCTCGTATTGATGATTGCTGATAAACCTGCAACTGTGGCACGTGCATTAGGTGAATTACGCCTTGAAATGGCACGTCGTATGAACATGATTGACCAAGATAAATTGGCATTCACATGGGTAACTGATTTCCCTATGTTCGAATATAACGAAGATGAAAAACGTTATGTAGCAATGCACCATCCATTCACAATGCCACGCCATGCGGATCTTGATAAATTAGAATCCGATCCTGGTAATGTAAAAGCGATTGCTTACGACATGGTATTGAATGGCGTAGAAATCGGTGGCGGTTCCTTGCGTATCTACCAAGCTGACGTACAAGAAAAAGTATTCAAAGCAATTGGTTTGTCCATTGAAGAAGCAAGATCCAAATTCGGCTTCATGCTTGATGCATTCCAATATGGTGCACCTCCTCATGCAGGTTGTGCATTTGGCCTAGATCGTCTTGTTATGTTGATGGCAAAACGTCAATCTATCCGCGACGTAATTGCATTCCCTAAAACTCAATCTGCTTCTGATATCATGAGCCAAGCTCCATCTGAAGTAGAACCAAAGCAATTAAAAGAGTTGCATATTAAACCAGATGTAGAAGAAGAACAAGAGCAATCTTTAGTGTAAAAACATAGGCAAGAATTGATTAAAATCGAAATGTCAAGACTTGTTAATTGCTAATCTTTCTGATACTATTTAAGTATAAGATATCCCTGCCATGTGCGTGTGATATCGCAGTTTTGAGCCAACACATTTACTTTGGGAGTCTGAACTCTCGTCTGAACGTTACGCCCGTACGGGACAACTGCAGGATGAGGAGGACACCCACCTGCCCTTGCAGGATCAAAACGCGGTACATTACGGCATGGTGGGGTTTTTTTGCGTGTAAAAATAGACTTAAATATCATATACTATAAATATATCTTTGGTAAGAATTTAAATTTTTTAAAATCTTAAGAGTCCTAAATGTCATAAACGTTATAAATGTCTTGCCAATATTATCAGTGTTACCGAGTTACTGATGTTATTAGGCTTTTATGACGGGGAAGTAATTGTTTTTTGATTGAATAGTTATAGATATGAAAATACGACAGTTAAACTGAGTGAGAATTGAGGTGATAGAATGGATAGTTTGTTTGATATGACACCTACAAATACATACGAGCCGCTTCCTGTACGAATGCGTCCTACTAAACTAGATCATTTATATGGTCAAGAGAAGGCCGTAGGTAAGGGGACTTTCTTGAGAGCTATGGTAGAGAAGGATACAATACCATCTATGCTTTTTTATGGGCCTTGTGGAACGGGTAAGACTACATTAGCCGGAATCATAGCTAAGGTGAGCAATAGTTATTTTGTAAATCTGAATGCTACTAACGCTGGTATTGGTGAGTTGCGTACTATCATTGAAGACGCGCGAAAACGGGTTCGTTCTTTACAGCAACGAACAATTCTATTCCTCGATGAAATTCATCGCTTTAATAAAAGCCAACAAGATGTGTTGTTACCCTGTGTAGAGGATGGTACTATCATTCTTATTGGCGCTACTACAGAGAATCCGTTCTTTGAAGTTAATAGACCACTTTTATCTCGTTTGCGTCTTATTACATTAGAAGCACTTACACCAAAGGCTATCGGTCAAATTTTACGTCGCGCCATTACCGATGAAGAGGTAGGCCTTGGCAAACGCCATCTACAGGTAACCGATGAAGTTCTGGAGGATGTGGGGATTTTCGTCAATGGCGATGGGCGTATGGCTCTCAATATTCTTGAACAAGCAGCAGCTATGGTTCCTGATGAGGGGATGATTACTATTGAAGTTCTCGAAAAGGTCGTAGGTCGTCGCATATATACATACGATAAAAAAGGTGATAGTCATTACGATACAATTTCAGCTTTTATTAAAAGTATGCGTGGCTCCGATGTGCAGGCAACAGTACATTATTTAGCGCGTATGATTGAAGCCGGAGAGGATCCTAACTTCATTGCTCGTCGTATTGTTATTTGTGCAGCAGAGGATGTAGGTCTTGCGGATCCACAAGCTCTCATACTCGCAAATGCAGCAGCTCAAGCGGCTCATATGGTAGGTTTTCCGGAGGCGCGCATTATATTATCTGAGGCTGCGTGCTATGTTGCTCTCGCACCTAAAAGTAATTCTGCTTATGTAGCTATTGATGCCGCGATATCTGATGTGCGACATAAGGATTGTGGACAAGTACCGGATCATTTGAAAGATAGTCACTATAGCGGGGCTAGTAAATTAGGCCATGGGAAAGCTTATAAGTATGCCCACAACTATCCTAATGGATTTGTAAAACAGCAGTATTTACCAACGCCTCTAGTTGATGCAACCTACTATAAGGGCATAAAGAGAGGGACTGAGGAACAGTTACTTCACGACTGGGAGAAACGTTGTAAAAATTAACTTAATATTACGATATATGCTATAATATAATGATAAGTTAATTTACTGTAATGTTATATAAGTAAGGGGTTTGTATAGATTTATGGCAGAAGAAAATACTTCCACCAAAAGACGCAACACACGCCGTAAGCGAACAAGTACAAAACAGCAATCAAAGTCGCAAAGCTTTTCTTTGCGCAGCGAAGTGAAAGGCCTTATTGTCATTGCCTTTGCTGTGATTTCCTTTCTCGGATTTTTCGGCTTTGAACTCGGCCTCGTAGGACAGATTTTAACAGGTATATTCCGTTATGGCTTTGGCCTAGGGGGTATTATTCCTTGTTTATGCGTTTTCTGGTTAGGTTGGAGATTATTATATAAGGATACATTTATTTCCATTACAAAACGAGGGGTTGTAATGACCTTGTTTTTCCTATTTTTGTTAGCTCTTGTTCCCTTGTGGCGCGTTCCTGAGGGGCAGGAACTCATTACTACACAACTAGCTAATCAAGGTGGTTTCGTAGGTGGTGCAATTGCTACATTCCTTCGTACCCTGTTAGGTAACCTAGGGGCTATTATTCTTGATGTATTCTTACTCATAGCTTTTGGATTACTGGTGACACGTTTGTCTTTGCGCAGTGGATTACAGAAGGCCGCGGACAAAACACAGGTTGGCCTTGATGTTGCAAAAGAGGTAGCTGCTGAGAAGGTTGCTGTTGCAAAAGAAGTCTTTGAAGATTGGAATGAACAACGTAAAGAAGCGGCAGAACAGCGTAAAGCTTATAACAGGGAAAAAGATACACGCTTTGCTGATGCGGCAGATCAAGCATTAGATGCATTGGAAAAACAAGGCATTGCTACAGGAAGAGACCTCTTTGACTCTACTACAGCTGTAGATGTTGATCCTATTGAAGATACAGTTACTACTATGGAGTCACAAAAAACTCCTACATCTTGGAAGGAATTGGCTGAGATAGAAGCACGTAATCGTGCGGCTGAGCAATTGGCTAATATATCTGGAGCATCTGGTGATACGAAGTCTTATGAAGCTGATGATTTTGAACAATTCTCTGATACGCATAGATCTACGAGTGATGATTATGTATATGTTCCAGATGAGGACTATTCATATACGCCAGATGAAGAGTATTCAGATGAGGTTGAAACTGTAGAAAATTCTGATGATGAAGAACCAAAATTCTCTTATCAAAATACAACAATAGGCCCATTAGAAACGAATCACGGTGCTATTGCCTCCGCTGTGCCAGGAACGGGTGCAGCTGCAAGCTCTGTAAGTGCTGGAGCTGGTATGGCAGGTATGGGTTTACAAGTACCGTCCATTATTAGTACTACAGAAGATACGGCGCAAGTAGCTGTATCTAAAGATGGACAGATTCATCGGTCCTATGATAGACCTTACCATTTCCCAAGCCTAGATATTTTGGCGAAAGGGAAGGGGAGTCAAAACAATGGTGAAGAAGTAGCACAAAATGCGATGATGCTTGAACATGTATTGAGTGACTTTGGTATTACTGCAAAGGTTGTTAATGCTACACAAGGGCCAACTGTTACACGTTATGAAATTGAACCTGCACCAGGCGTGAAAGTGAGTCGTATCGTTAATTTAACAGACGATATTGCCCTCAATTTGGCAGCGCAACATATTCGTATGGAGGCTCCGATTCCAGGGAAATCTGCCATCGGTATTGAGGTCCCTAATAAAACGACAGAAGCCGTTCATTTACGCGATGTACTTGATTGCAGTGACTTTAAAGATGCTCGTGGAGGTATTCCTGTCGGTCTTGGTAAGGATATTGCAGGGAAGCCTGTTATTACAGACCTTGCGAAGATGCCTCACTTGCTCGTAGCTGGTACAACTGGCTCTGGTAAATCCGTATGTGTAAATACATTAATTTCTAGTATTCTCTTTAGCCGCAAACCGGAAGAGGTTAAGTTATTATTAATCGACCCTAAGATGGTTGAATTGTCTATTTACAATGGGATTCCGCACTTGATGGCTCCAGTTGTAACGGATATGAAAAAAGCAGCAGCTGTATTGCGTTGGGCCGTTCGTGAAATGGAGGCTCGTTATAAGGCGTTTGCTGCATCTGGTAAACGTGATATTAAGAGCTATAATGAGGCTCATCCTAAGGCTGCAATGCCGCTAATCGTGTTGATTATCGACGAGTTAGCTGACCTTATGATGACGGCTCCTGATGATATTGAAGAATCTATTAGTCGTTTAGCACAAATGGCTCGTGCCGCAGGTATTCATATGGTTCTTGCGACACAACGGCCATCTGTTAACGTTATTACCGGTTCTATTAAGGCTAATGTACCAAGCCGTATTTCCTTTGCTGTAGGCTCTCAAATTGACTCCCGTACCATTCTTGATATGGCAGGAGCAGAGAAACTATTGGGTAAAGGGGATATGTTATTTGCTCCGATTGGTGCAAATAAACCTATTCGTGTACAAGGAGCCTTCATTTCTGATGATGAGGTAGAAAAACTTGTAGAGTTTGTGAAAGCTCAACGAGAACCAGAATATGATAATACGGTAACTCAAGAAGTGGAAAAGGAAGCTGAAAAAGAATCTTCTGATGCTAATGATGTTTACCGCGATGAATTATTAGAGCGAGCTGTCAATCTCGTTATGGAATCTGGTCAAGCTTCCGTATCGATGTTGCAACGTCGTTTCCGTATAGGTTACACCCGTGCAGCACGTCTTGTAGATACAATGGAAGACCTTAAAATCGTTGGCCCTAGCATGGGCAGTAAGGCTCGAGAAATTTTAATGAGCCCTGAACAAGCTAAGGCTAGATATTTCTCCGATTCCAATGATGAGCAATAATTAGCTAATTACTATATGAATATTACGTAGATTTAGAAAGGAACGAAAATGGCTGAATTAGGCGAAGAATTACGACGTGAACGGGTAAGACGTAATCTAACCTTTAAAGATGTGGAGCAAGTGCTGCACATTAAAACAACCTATTTAGAGGCTATCGAAGATGGCAACTATGATATCATTCCTGGTCAAGTCTACGTAAAAGGTTTTATTCGAAACTATGGTAACTACTTAGATCTTGATGGGGATCGCTTGGTAAAAGTATATCAGGGCCAAGTAGGGGACATAGATACCTTTTCTTTACGTTCTGTTACAAGACGGAAGGCTCAAGCAACTCCTAATTTGGTACAAAGTGAGTTTGTTGAATACCAAACATCTAAAAAGCGTATGTCCTTAGAAACGCGTCAACGAAAACGTCAACGCTCTATTGTACAAGAACGCATTATTTTAGGGATTATTTTAGTTTGTATGGCATTATTTTTACTATGGTTATTCCTGTTCTAGTATCTGATTAGGCATGATAGAAAGGCATTTACACAATCAATGGATAGATTTTTAGTAACAGAACCTTCGGATATGAAGGAACGTGGTTGGGCTGAATTAGATTTCGTTCTCATCAGTGGGGACGCTTATGTGGACCATCCATCCTTTGCGCCTGCAGTTATCGGTAGATACTTGGAATCCAAAGGTTATCGTGTAGGCATTATAGATCAACCAGATTGGAATGATGTAGAGGCTTTCAAAAAACTAGGTAAACCACGTCTAGCATCCCTTGTTACGGCAGGGAATTTAGATTCAATGCTTAATAAATTTACGGCAGCAAAGAAAGTTCGCCGTCAAGATGATTATTCTCCAGGTGGTGAGTCAGGTCATCGTCCAGATCGTGCTACCTTGGTATATGCTAACCGTATGAAGGAGGCTTACAGTGATGTACCTCTTATCATTGGTGGTATAGAAGCGTCTTTGCGTCGCTTTGGTCATTATGACTATTGGTCAGATACGGTGCGTCGATCCATCTTAGTAGATTCTAAGGCCGATGTACTCGTCTATGGCATGGGAGAACTTCAAATCGTTGAACTAGCTGATGCCTTAGATCAGGGTCGATTTAAAGAGTCTTTGCCATCTATACGTGGCATTTGCTACATGGCAAAGGAAATTCCAACCATTGACTATGTAGAGTGCCCATCGTATGAAGCTATTAAGGCGGATAAGATGGATTTTGCCGATGCATTCCGCATTCAATACGATGAACAAGATCCGTTCTATGGACGTATTGTAGTCCAAAAGCATGGTGATAGATATCTCATTCAGAACACGCCTGCCTTGCCATTGACACAGGAGGAAATGGACGGTGTCTATAACTTGCCATATACTCGAAAGTGGCATCCTAAATACGATGATAAGGGTGGTGTGCCAGCATTAAGCGAAGTTCAATTTAGCCTTGTGAGCCAACGAGGTTGCTTTGGCAGTTGTTCTTTCTGTGCTATTACTAATCACCAAGGGCGTATCATTCAGAATCGTAGTCATGAGTCTTTGATTGAAGAAGCTCACATGATGATCAAGATGGACAATTTTAAAGGGTATATTCATGATGTAGGGGGCCCTACGGCAAATTTCCGCCATCTAGCTTGCGATAAACAAGCTGTCTATGGTGCGTGTAAAGGTCGTACTTGTGCGGCTCCAGAACCTTGTGAAAACTTGAATACAAATCATGATGACTATATTGCTTTACTGCGTAAATTACGTAAACTAAAAGGTGTAAAAAAGGTATTTGTTCGTTCTGGTTTGCGTTATGACTATGTACTAGCCGATAACAATAAAGATTTTGTGCGGGAACTTTGCGAGTTTCACGTAAGTGGGCAACTAAAGGTAGCTCCAGAACATGTATCTAAACGGGTTACCAATATGATGGGGAAAGCTGGTAAAGAAGAATTCCTAACCTTTAAGTCTTGGTTTGAAGAGGCAAATAAAAAGCTTGGTAAGAAACAATACTTAGTTCCGTACTTTATGAGCTCTCATCCCGGTTGTGCCCTAGAGGATGCTATTGAATTAGCGGAATTTTTACGAGATCACCATATGTACCCAGAGCAAGTACAGGATTTTATTCCTACGCCGGGTAGCCTTTCTACTTGTATGTATTATACGGGCATTAATCCACTAGATGGAAAACCTGTATATGTTGCTAAAAAGGGTAGAGATAAAGCAAAACAGCGCGCATTGATGCAGTTTAAAAATATTGAAAACTATGACCTTGTTAAAGAGGCTCTCATAGAAGCCAATCGACGTGATTTAATTGGCTTTGGCCCAGAATGTTTAATTCCACCCCGACCAATTGGTGGAAATTCTAAGCGTATTAGCCAATCTAGTAAATCTCGTAATGGCAAACGAGGTTGCGAATCTAGGAATCGATGCCAGACTGGAAAAAGGCGTAGTAGAGATGTGACTAAAGTTCGTACATCTAATAAAAGTTTTGGTGGTCGTTACATGTAGGGAGTAGCTCTAGCTACTCTCATTTTAAGATACTTTATGTCTTATGGGAGGCATATATGAAACGATGGATTGCTCCGAGCATCTTAGCATTATTTGTGGTAGGAATGTTGATCTATGGCATAAACTTTTACCAACAAGAACAAATAGAACAGGCCAAAGAGCCTATTCGTGGTGAAATTATAGTCTATACGGACTTACCTAATACTTTGACAGCTATGCTTGCTGAGCGTTATGAAGAGGAACAAAAGGTAAAAGTCACTGTAATGCCTCTTACAGAGGAACAAATGTCGCAACGGTCGGCTTCTATAGTGGCTGATACTTCTGGTGATTTGGTGCTAACTTCTGAAGATAATCTCGTAATTGGTGCCAATGCAGGTAAATATATGCCCATCGTCAATGAACGTATTGACGAGGTACGTGATAATCTAAAGGATCCAAATGGCTATTGGGTTGGTATTTGGTATGATCCCATCGTATTTGTTCAGAATGATACCTTCCATAATGGCATTGGTAAATATATTACTACATGGGATACATTGGGAAAACAAGGTGATTGGTCTATCGTTATGACCGATTTTGTAGCATCTCAGAATGCGGCCAATTTGCTATATAATATGGTAGAGTATAAAGGGGAACCAGAGGCTCTTGAATACTTATATAGTTTGAAGCCCCATGTGGTTCAACATGCTAAATTTTTGTCTACTCCAATACGCCTAACTGCGCTAGGGGAGACAAATATTGGTATTGGTAACTTGTCTGATGCGGCGCAATATAGTCATCATGGGTATCCAATTAAGATCATTTATCCTAAAGATGGTACGTCTTATTATGTGACTGGTGCTGCCGTTTTAAAAAATTCAAAACATAAAGCAGATAGTGTAGAGTTTATTAATTGGTTACTATCTTCTAAAACGGCGAAATATATGGTAGAAAAGAATTTTACTTATATATTTACTAATCCTGAGATGGATGAGCCAAAAGATTCTATGGGGCATGATTTAGTATTATGGCCTGTGAATGGTGGCTATACTCTAGAAGGTAAAAAGTTACTATTAAATCATTGGGTTAGTCAAGTACGATTCCGTAAGGACTAAGTCAGTTGTATAAATCCAAGAAATAAATAAATAAGAATCTAGTGACGAAAGGATATAGAATGGGAAAAAAATTAGGATATGTTAGCCTAGGTTGTGCTAAAAATTTAGTAGATACAGAGGTAATGTTAGGCTTATTGAGAGATAATGGCTATTCGATTACAGAAGACTTAAGCGAAGCAGATCTTATCGTTGTAAATACCTGTACTTTTATTGAAAAAGCTAAGGCTGAGTCTATAAATACTATCCTTGAGGTTGCCCAATATAAGGAGGATGGTACTTGTAAGGGCCTTATCGTAGCAGGTTGTCTTAGCCAACAATATCAGGATGAATTATTCCAAGAAATTCCTGAAATTGATGCATTAATCGGTACCGGTGCATGGGATCAAGTTATGGTAGCCGTTGATGCTATTGAGCACGGCAATCGCAGTTGTATCATGGAAAATATTACGAATATCTATGATGAGCGCATGCCTCGTATTCAAACAACACCTCGTTATAGTGCATATGTAAAAATTGCAGAAGGCTGTAATAACGGGTGTACATTCTGTATTATTCCTAAGGTACGCGGTGCATTCCGCAGTCGTACTATCGAGTCTATTAAGGCTGAAGTGGAACGATTGGCTGCGACCGGGGTTAAGGAAGTTGTCCTTATCGCTCAAGATACAACGAGCTATGGTATCGACCTTAATGCTGGTAAACCATTATTGACGACATTGTTAAAAGAATTAACAACTGTAGAAGGCATAGAATGGATTCGCATGCTATACCTATATCCGACATTTTTCTCTGATGAATTGTTAGATATTATTGTTAATGAGCCAAAGCTTTGTAAATATGTAGATATTCCATTGCAACATGTTAATAACGATATTTTGAAACAAATGAATCGCCGAGACGATCGCAATGATATTGAGCGCTTGCTTAAGAAGATTAGAAATGCACCGACTCATATTACATTGCGCACCTCTATCATCGTTGGATTTCCTGGTGAAACAGATGAACAATTTGAGGAACTTTGTGACTTTGTAAAAGAAATCAAATTCGATAATATGGGCGTATTTACGTATTCTCAAGAAGATGGTACACCAGCTGGTGCTCGTGAAGACCAAATACCAGAAGAGGTCAAAGAAGAGCGTTATCACGTTCTTATGTCCATCCAAGCTGCTATCTCTGAAGAGAATAATCGCAATTTAGAAGGTACCATTGATTATGCGATGATAGAGGAAATCGAAGAAGGCGAGAATAACACATTGCTTGCAAAAGGTCGATTGAAATCTCAAGCACCTGATGTAGATGGTAATATGTACATTGAAGACTGCGGTGAAGACATTCAACCTGGTGATATTCTTAAGGTACAAGTAGAGCAAGGCTTTGCTTATGATGTAGTAGCTACAGTTGTAGAATAATGCACAGTTCGATATATTCGATTGTGGAGGTGATCTGATGATTGTAGAACTTATTTCTACAGGTTCAGAATTATTGCTAGGTGATACAGTAAATACGAATGTATCTTGGCTAGCACAAGAGTTAAATAAATTAGGATATACCATTGCCCATCAATCGGTGGTAGGTGATAATCCGAAACGAATGGCTGAAGTTTTTCAGCTCGCTAGTACAAGGGCTGATATCGTTATTAGTACTGGTGGGCTAGGACCAACGCAGGGCGACATTACACGTAATGTACTTGCCGATTCAATTGGCAGACCTATTGTGTTTAATCAAGAGGCCATGAACGAGCTTGAAAGGTTTTTTAAAAGTGTAAACCGTACTATACCCGATGCGAGTCGGCGAGAAGCACAATTACCAGAAGGGGCGAAAGTATTATATAACCCTGTTGGAGTTGCTCCAGGTGTCGTCGTTGAAGATGGCGACACTACGTACATACTTTTACCTGGACCTCCTGGAGAAATGAAGGGCATGTTCCAAGAGAGCGTAGTTCCTTATTTAAATGGCCGATTTGGTTCTCAAGGTATTGTTACATCCTATCGTTATGGCGTATATGATATTCGTGAAATTGATTTAGAAAGTACCTTGATGGATCTAATTAAGAAGCAATCTAATCCGACCATAGCTTTGCTCATTAAAAAGGGCTACATTGAGGTTCGCATCACTGCTAAGGCTGAAACATTAGAAGCGGCACAAGACCTGCTTAATCCTTGGGATGCAATCATACGAGAACGCTTAGGCTCTCGCATAGGGCGCAACTTAACAATTTCTATGGAGGAAACATTAGGTCGAACCTTGTTAGAGGAACATAGTACTATTAGTACTGCTGAATCATGTACATCAGGATTGGTTGGTAAATTACTGACTAATGTCAGTGGTAGTAGTGAGTACTATATGGGTGGTGTTATTTCGTATAGTAATGATGTGAAACATCGTGTTTTAGGTGTACCACAAGATATGTTAGATACATATGGCGCTGTTAGTGAACAAGTGGCTAAGGCTATGGCAGAGGGGGCACGAACTGTTGGACAAACAACATATGCTGTTTCTACAACGGGGATAGCTGGTCCTGGTGGAGGCACTCAAGAAAAGCCCGTCGGACTAGTGTGGTTTGGTGTTACTGGTCCACATGGTACGGTAGCCCATAAAGCTAATTTAATTGGTAATCGAGAAGATATTAGACAAAGTGCAGCAGAGTTAGCACTTTACTATGTTTATACTTATATAACAGAAAAGGGGAAATAAAATAATGGCTGTAGATGGTAGACAAGCAGCGTTGGATAACGCGTTAAAACAAATTGAAAAAGACTTTGGTAAAGGCGCTATTATGCGTCTTGGTGAAGCGGCAGATCGCATGAATGTAGAGGTGATTTCCTCTGGTTCTCTTGCTATCGATATTGCTGTTGGTGTAGGTGGTTTCCCTCGTGGCCGTGTAATTGAAATTTACGGTCCAGAATCTTCTGGTAAAACAACAGTGGCTCTTCATGCTGTAGCAGAAGCTCAAAAACAAGGTGGTATTGCGGCATTTATTGATGCGGAGCATGCGATGGATCCTGTATATGCTCGCAATTTGGGTGTAGATATCAATAATTTGTTGATTTCTCAACCAGATAATGGAGAACAAGCTCTTGAAATTACAGAAGCCCTTGTTCGCAGTGGTGCAGTAGATATTGTTGTAGTTGACTCCGTAGCAGCATTGGTACCTAAAGCGGAAATTGATGGTGAAATGGGTGACGCTCATGTAGGTTTACAAGCTCGTTTGATGAGTAAAGCCTTGCGTAAATTGACTGGTATCATCAGTAAATCCAAAACAGTTGTTATCTTCATCAACCAATTGCGTGAAAAAGTAGGTGTTATGTTTGGTAATCCTGAAACAACAACTGGTGGTCGTGCGTTGAAATTCTATTCTTCTGTGCGTCTTGATGTTCGTAAAGGGGAATTGATCAAAGCAAATAATGAAAATGTTGGTGCTCGCACAAAAGTCAAAGTTGTTAAAAATAAGGTGGCACCTCCATTTAAGACCGCTGAATTTGATTTGATGTATGGCGAAGGTATTTCTAAAACTGGCACACTTATTGATATTGGTACAAATATGGAAATTATTAATAAATCTGGTGCTTGGTATTCTTATAATGGGGAACGTATGGGCCAAGGTAAAGAAGCGGCTAAACAATACTTGCTAGACAATCCACAAATAGCTGATGAAATCGATCGCATTATTCGTGATACATTAGCTGTTGGTACTGAAGAAATCGATGTAATCGGTGAAGAAGTAACTGAAGAAGTATAATCATGAGTGACGAAACGATGCAAGCTGCTATGGATCAAGCGTATCGCTTCTTAGCTCAACGCTTTCTTAGTTCTTATGAACTGACACAAAAAATGAGACGTAAACAATTCGAGGACCCTATCATTGAGAGGGTCCTTGAGCGCCTTAGAGATTATGATTACATCAATGATGAACGTTTATCGGAGCAAGTATTAACCTATTTGATGAAAGAACAAAAATACGGTGCTTATATGATTAAGCAAAAAATGAAACTTCGAGGACTTGCGATTCCTCAAGAAATTTCTGCTTATGATGAGGTAAAAGCTGCTTATCGGGTGGTGGAGAAAAAGTTTGGATCTATTCTCAATGAAGAAAAGACTCCTCGGGTAAAGGTTTTCAGTTTTCTCAAATACAGGGGGTTCTCAACAAGCACAATTCAAGTTGTATGCAATGATTTTTATGAATAAATTATGCTTTTTGAGAGGCCTTGCTAAGCTTGTAAAATCTTGACAGAAAGGGCTTTGAAGTCTAAAATTAATAATAGCCTTATTTATTTATATGATGATATGGCTAATTGATAATTTAATGCATAAAGGGCATAAAAAGGAGCATGAAAGCTCAATTTTGAGAAATAAAAGGAGGTGAAAGAAATTTTAGAGTATAGTCTAATTGCAGTGGTAATGGTACTGATTGGACTAGGGGTAGGCTATTTTTTAAGAAAAAATATTGCTGAAGGAAAACTGAATCAAGCTGAACAAGAGGCTGCACGCATCATTGCAAATGGTGAACGCACAGCTGAGTCTAAAAAGAAAGAAGCTTTATTAGAAGCGAAAGAAGAAATTCATAAGCTCCGTTCTGATGTGGAACGAGAAAATAAAGATCGTCGTTCTGAACTTCAACGTATGGAACGTCGTATTCTTCAAAAAGAAGAATCTTTGGATAAAAAATTAGACAATATTGAGCACAAAGAGGAAGCTTTACATCGCAAAGAAGCTGACTTAGCCCAAAGCCGTGAAAAGGTAGAAGCTTTGTATGAAAAACAAATGGCAGAATTAGAACGTATTTCTGGCATGACGTTTGAAGAAGCAAAAAATATCTTGTTAACGAATGTGGAACAAGAAATCCGTCATGAAACGGCGATTATGGTTAAGGAAATGGAGCAGCAAGCTAAGGATGAAGCGGAGAAAAAAGCGAAAGAAATTATCTCCTCTGCTATCCAACGTTGTGCAGCTGACCATGTAGCGGAAACTACCGTATCCGTAGTGGCATTGCCTAATGATGAAATGAAGGGTCGCATTATCGGTCGTGAGGGCCGTAACATTCGTGCACTCGAAACATTAACAGGTATTGATTTGATTATCGATGACACGCCAGAAGCAGTTATTCTTTCCGGCTTCGATCCAATTCGTCGTGAAGTGGCTCGTATTGCGCTGGAAAAATTGATTGTAGATGGTCGTATCCATCCAGCTCGTATTGAAGAAATGGTTGGTAAAGCTCGTAAAGAGGTGGACCAAACTATTAAAGAGGCTGGTGAACAAGCGACATTTGAAGCTGATGTTCACGGCTTACATCCTGAAATTGTTAAGATTTTAGGCCGTTTGAAATATCGTACTAGTTATGGTCAAAACGTATTGAAACATTCCATTGAAGTATCTCATTTAGCAGGTTTAATGGCAGCTGAACTAGGCTGTGATGTAACTTTGGCTAAACGAGGTGGTTTGATTCATGATATTGGTAAAGCATTAGACCGTGAACTTGAAGGTTCTCATGTTCAAATCGGTGTTGATGTGGCTCGTAAATATCGTGAAAGTGCAGCAGTAATTAACTGTATTGGTGCTCATCATGGTGATGAAGAGTTCCAAACCGTAGAAGCTGTATTAGTAGCTGCCGCTGATGCTATCTCCGCTGCCCGTCCAGGAGCACGTCGAGAAACATTAGAAAACTACTTAAAACGTTTATCTAAATTGGAAGAAATCGCTGAATCCTTCGAAGGCGTTGAAAAATGTTTTGCTATTCAAGCCGGTCGTGAGATTCGCGTTGTAGTAAAACCGGATAAGATTGATGAAGCTGAGTCTACATTACTTGTTCGGAATATCGTAAAACGCATCGAGTCAGAACTTGAATATCCAGGCCAAATTAAGGTCGTAATTATTCGTGAAACTCGCGTTGTGGATTACGCAAAATAATATGCTATAAGCGATAAGTATAGGCTGCAATGTTTTCATTGCAGCCTATTGTTATCAAAGTTTCGGTAATTATATATTGCTATATACGGCGTATAGGAATCATCATTTACATTGCGTTGTAGATGATGATTCCTATGATTCGTATCAAGTTATTTATACTTTTTTAATAATTTAATTGATTAAAATGCTTTACAAATAGAGGATTTTTTATTTGTATATAGAATTAATATATATATGGGGAAGGAGGCGTTGGCTATGAGCCGATATTTTGAAAATGAGTTGATTGAACAAATCAAAGATGCTAATGATATCGTGTCAGTTGTATCCGAGCATGTAGCCTTAAAGAAACGCGGCAAGAACTATTGGGGTTGTTGTCCATTTCATAATGAAAAAACGCCATCCTTTAGTGTAGCCCCTGAAAAGGGTTTTTATTATTGCTTTGGGTGCCATGCATCAGGAAATGCTATTAAATTTCTTATGGAATTAGAGCATTTAACCTTTGTAGAAGCCCTAGAGCGGCTAGCTAATCGAGCTAATATTCCATTGCCAGAGGCGAAACTTTCACCTGAACAAAGAGCTAGAGATGAAAGGCGCAAAAAATTGTATGAAGCTTCTGATTTAGCGGCTACCTTTTTCCATAACTGTCTCACTCAAACGTCTATTGGTAAGGTGGGATTAGATTATTTGAAAAAGCGAGGGCTCACACAAGAGACCATAGAAACATTTAAGCTTGGTTTTGCCCCTGATGGTTGGGATAAGTTATATCGTGCCTTTCATGAGCGTGGCATTGATGATTCCATTCTCTTGGAGTTGAATCTTGTCCGAAAGAATCAAAAGGGTCAATTTTATGACTTCTTCAGAAATAGAATCATGTTCCCCATTATGGATGGTAAAGGGCGAGTCGTTGCTTTTGGTGGGCGTGTTATGGATGATAGTACACCAAAATATTTAAACTCTCCAGAGTCATCAATCTTTGAAAAAGGTAAACTCTTATTTGCCTTTGATAAGGCTTATAAATCTATTCGTGAGGAAAAACAAGCTATTCTTGTAGAAGGCTATATGGACGTTATATCTGCTCATAATCATGGTGTTACTAATGTAGTCGCATCATTGGGGACTGCTTATACAAGAGATCATGGACATATCTTGATGAGACAGGCTGAAGAAATCGTGTTAGCTTATGATATGGATGGTGCTGGTCGTCAGGCGGCTGCTAGAGCTATTGAATTATTGCAAAATACGGATTTTAAGGTGCGTGTCCTTGCTATGCCAGACGGCAAAGATCCAGATGATTATGTGCGTAATCATGGGGGACAGGCATTTAAGGAGTTAGTTGCTAAAGCTGTTAAGCCTCTAGATTATCTATTAAGTGAGTCTTTAATCAAACATGATACAAATGATACAGAAGGGAAGCAGGCTGTTATGGCAGATGTTTTCCCATATATTGCAAATATAGATAGTCAAACACAGAGAGATGATGCTTTAAAAACATTGGCATTGCCATTATGGCTTGATAATAGTACTATTTTTAGATACTTTAGAGATTATGTGAAAAAAGGACAAATTGAATTAGTGGATACTGCATCAACACCTTTGCCAACACAGGATTTACCAAAGGGAGATGCGGAAAAATTATTGTCCTTAGCTTTCACAGATGGCGAAGTATTACAACATATGATGAGCTATTTGCCATTAGAGGACTTTGAAAAAATTGAATATCGAGGTATAATAGAAAAGCTATTCACCTTGTATAAGTCCGAAGGTCGTCTAGATGAAACTGCAATTCAATCTGTTTTATCTTCTCAAGAATACGATATTTACTCTAGGTTGGTCGTCATGAGTGACGATGAATACAAGGTACAAGTGCCTGCATTAATCCGTAAGATAAGGCTCCATTCATTGCGTGAACAGTATAAAGCGCATTCAATTATGGCGGATCAATTAAAACGAGCAGGAGATTCGACGTTTATTAGCGAATTACATAAGTGTCAGGAAATACAGAATTTAATTAGAGAATGGTCTAAGTAAATCATTAATGGTTAAAAAGGAGAGCGCTGTGGCTAAGAAAGTACAAAAAAGTCAAATAGAGGAGATTGTTGAGCAACTTCTTGAAAAAGGCCGTAAGAGCGGTGTGTTGACACAATCCGAGATTTCAGATGCTCTTCATGAGCAGACGGAAATTACTGCGGAACAATTAGATGATATTTATACGACTTTGGGTAAATTGAATGTAGAGATTGTGGCAGATATTGATGCTGATGATACAGATAGTCATACAATTGAAACGGATGAAGATGAAGACGAAGTTTCTAGCGAGAAGAAAATTTCTATCGATTTAAGTGTTGATTCTGGTGTTAATATTGATGACCCTGTACGAATGTACCTAAAAGAGATTGGTCGAGTGCCATTGCTTTCAGCTGATGAAGAAATCGTATTAGCTAAGCAAATCGAAGCTGGTTCACAAGAGGATGCTACATATAAAGATATTCAACTTAGCAAAAAGGCAAAGAAAAAATTGGTAGATGCTAACTTGCGACTAGTTGTAAGTATCGCAAAACGTTATGTAGGTCGCGGTATGTTGTTCTTGGATTTAATCCAAGAAGGTAACTTAGGTCTTATTAAAGCGGTAGATAAATTCGATTATACTAAAGGTTATAAATTTTCTACGTATGCTACATGGTGGATTCGTCAAGCGATTACGCGTGCTATTGCAGACCAAGCTCGTACGATTCGTATTCCTGTACATATGGTAGAAACAATTAATAAATTGATTCGTATTTCTAGACAATTGTTGCAAGACAAGGGTCGTGAGCCATTGCCAGAAGAAATTGCTGAAGGTATGGGCATTACTGTAGAGCGGGTACGTGAAATTCAAAAGATCGCCCAAGAGCCAGTATCCTTGGAAACTCCGATTGGTGAAGAGGAAGATTCCCATTTAGGGGACTTCATCGAGGACCAAGATGCAATTGCTCCAGACGATGCAGCTAGTTACATTTTATTGCAAGAGCAAATTGAAGATGTATTTACATGCTTAACTGATCGTGAGCAACAAGTATTGATTTTACGTTTTGGGTTGAAGGATGGTAAGCCTCGCACATTGGAAGAAGTTGGTCAACATTTCAATGTTACACGTGAACGTATTCGTCAGATTGAAGGTAAAGCGCTTACTAAATTGCGCAACCGCGGTAAACGTGATAAAATCAAAGACTTCTTATAAGATTTTGAATCTCTTAAGGGTTGTAATGCAGTGTTGTATAGCACTGTATTACAACCCTTTTGTGTTATAATAAAAAATGGTAATATCTTACAATAAAAAGTAATTTATGATAAGACTTACGTAATAGACAAGCGTTTCATGTAATAGCGATAAGTTTTATGTAATAGATATAAGTTAAACACTTATGTAATAGATAGGAGATATAATGTTTACAGTTACTAAACGGTTAGAGGTGAGTGCATCTCATCAATTAAAACTAGATTATCCGAGTAAATGTCAAAATCTTCATGGGCATAACTGGATTATTACAGTTCATGCACGTTCTGAAGAGTTAGATCATAATGGGATGGTCATCGACTTTACGATTATTAAAGAAAAAATTCATGGTCGCTTGGACCATCGCCATATCAACGATGTACTAGGCGATATAAATCCTACTGCGGAGAATATGGCAAAATGGATCGCTGATGAATTGGGCCCAAAATGCTTTAAAGTAGAGGTTCAAGAATCTGAAGGGAACACAGCTATTTATGAACGTGATTGAGATTTTTGCCTCTATTGATGGGGAAGGTAGTCGGCAAGGCTTGCTGACTACATTTTTACGCCTTCATGATTGCAATATTCGCTGTTCCTATTGCGACACGACTTATAGCTACGGCATTGATAGTGTTTTCACAGAGATGACTGTAGCTGAGGTGGCTGATGTTATTGAAAGCTTAGGCAATCATCGCATTACTATTACTGGTGGGGAGCCTCTATTACAAGAAGCTGCTGTTGTAGAGTTAATTGATGAATTAAATCGTCGGAAGGCTTTAAAGATACAAGACAGTCCATCAAGTCAAAGTGATTTAACTCGTATTAATGATGTAGATAAACGAGAGAGGCCTAATAATAGTCCTTATGATTTCAATATTGAAACAAATGGCACGATTATACCGAGCTTTCATAGAGATAATGTGTGGTTTACCTACGATTATAAAACGCCGTCCTCTTTAGCCGAAGAGTCTATGAATATAGATATATTCAAGGTGGCTACAGAACGTGATTTGATTAAGTTTGTCGTTGGCTCTCCAGAAGATTTGGATTGTATGCGTCGCATAATTAGTAAATATCCTACAGTGGCTCAAATATATGTATCGCCTGTATGGGGACAGATTGAGGCGGCATCGATTATCGATTATATGAAAACATATAATTTGCAGAATGTACGATTCCAACTGCAAATCCATAAATTTGTCTGGGATCCAGATGCAAAGGGTGTATAGTATTGTTAGGCTGTGTAGTATCAGTATTTTTTCTATGGTATGATATGAGGTCTGATGAAATCTTGATATAAAGGGGTAAATATGGATACAAAAAAAATAGAATCGCTTATATATCAGTTGTTAGAAGCATTAGGTGAGGATCCTAATCGGGACGGTTTGTTAGAAACACCGAAACGGGTGGCTCAAATGATGGAAGAGGTATATGAAGGCATTCAGTATACAAATGCTGAGATTGCAGACATGTATGGTAAGACCTTCGCTGTAGATACAAATCAAATGGTAGTAGTAAAGGATATTACTTGCTTCTCTCATTGTGAACATCATATGGCATTGATGTATGATATGAGTATCAGTATTGGGTACATTCCAAAAGGTCGTGTCATAGGTTTATCTAAGATTCCCCGCATAGCTGAAATGTGCTGCAAGCGTTTACAACTACAAGAAAAAATTGGTGAAGATATTGCGGAAGTAATTTCCTTAGCGACAGGGTCTGATGATGTTATTGTGCACATTACATCGTCTCACAGCTGCATGAGTGCACGAGGCATTAAATCTACAGATAGCCAAACGACTACACTAACTACTAAAGGCGTATTTAACGAAGATCATATGATTCACCGTTTTATGCTAATGAAATAGTCTTAGCGTTTGAGTTGCCTTGACTAAATGACAGTCTATTCGGTATAATTAATAAGCTAGAAACTAACTGAGGGCCTATAGCTCAGGGGTAGAGCAACCGGCTCATAACCGGTCGGTCCCTGGTTCGAACCCAGGTGGGCCCACCATTATGTTGATATCTACCGTCCTTGAGATTTCAAGGGCGGTTATTTTTATATGTAATTCATTTATTTTTGTAACTTAACAAAGCTTATTTTTGAATAGTATTATGTTTAGAAATAAATAAACGAGAACAAATAAGCAAATAAATAAGCAAAAAATAATCAAGAATAAATAGTTAAGAATAAATAATTAAGAATTAAGAATGAATAGTTAGTAATATATAATTAGTAATAGTAGAGGAAGTTATGGAACCTAGACCTATGATGGACCGCCTAGAAGCGGTATTCTCAATCGTACCTAAGGCTCATGCCATTGCAGATATTGGCACCGATCATGGCTATTTAGCGGTAGAGCTCATCAATCGTCAACGCGCTGAATATGTCATTGCCGGTGATGTACATAAAGGTCCGTTAGAGTCTGCAAGATCATATGTTGAGTCTTGTGGACTAGCCGATAAAGTAGATTGTCGTTTAGGCGATGGTCTTAAAGTGACAGAAATGGGCGAGTTGAACGGCGCCATTTGTTGTGGTATGGGTGGCTTTTTAATGCGGGATATTGTAGATGCAGGCCCAGAACCATTAGAGTTTTATGTACTCCAACCACAGAATGGACAAAAAGAATTACGTCAATATATGGTTCAAAAGGGATATGTTATCGTTCTAGAAATCATCGTAGAAGATGCTGGTAAGCTCTATACAGCATTTTTAGCTGTGCGCAATGACTGCGTGGAAGCTTATACAGGTATGACTGAATATGTAGATATTTATCAATCGTTACCGGAAGACTCCTTGTTGTGGTCTGTAGGGGCTTTATTGGAACAAGATAGACCACCACTTTGGATGAAATATATAGAGTATTTAATATATCAACGACAATGTGTATTAGATGATATGACAGAGAAATTAAATCATACTGATAAATATCAGGATTTAGAGCAGGAAGTTAATTTTCTTCGTAATCTTTTAGAGAATAAATAGAAAGAAGTGAGTTGTATGATAACAGTTCAACAAGTTATTACCTTGATGGAACAATTAGCACCGCGCTCCTATGCAGAGTCTTGGGATAATGTAGGTTTAATGGTGGGCAATCGGAATGTAGTTGTTACAGGTGTAGTGACTACGTTAGACGTAACAGAAGAAACCGTAGAATATGCTATTGAACAAAATTGTAATTTAATTGTTAGCCACCACCCATTAATCTTTAAAGGGTTGAAACAGATATCATGTGATACTGCTCAAGGGCGTACGATTAATAAGCTGATTCAACATAAGATTGCCGTATATAGTGCTCATACAAATCTTGATATCGCTCCAGGCGGTCTCAATGATATGTTGGCGAAGCAATTGGGACTTATTGATATTAAGGGCTTCATTAAAACTGGTGAAGAGGCGCTTTATAAGGTGATCACTTTTGTACCTGAAAGCTCGGCTGATGCGGTTCGTTTGGCGATGGGCGATGCAGGGGCAGGCCGAATTGGCAATTACGAGCATTGTAGTTTCAGTATCCATGGGGAAGGACGCTTTGTTGGTAATGAAGATTCTCATCCTGTCATTGGGGCAGCTGGCGCTTTGACAGTGGTTCCTGAGGTACAAGTGAATGCTATCGTTGATGGTACGCATTTAAGCAAAGTCGTAGCGGCTATGAAAGCTGCTCATCCATATGAAGAAGTTGCTTATGAGGTTTTGAATATAGTCGAGCCTACTAGTTCAACTCAATATCTAGGACGGGTAGGTCGCTTGCCTAATGCATTAAACTTAGATTCTTTCCGTGAGTGGGTACAAGAAGCGTTGCCTGATGCTAACATTCGTTTTGCTGGTATTGTGCCGAAAGCGATTCAATCCATTGCTCTATGCTCTGGTGCAGGTGCAGAATTTATTAAGGATGCTGCCCGGTTACATGTAGATGCCTATATTACAGGTGATGTGAAGTATCATGAGGCGCAAATGGCTAAGGAATTAGGCTTACTCGTAGTTGATGCGGGGCATTTTGGAACTGAGTCTATAGTGGCACATGGTTTACGTGACTATTTAATCTCTGCAGGGCTTACTGTTCCTGTGAAAGCTTTCACAGAACAAAATGATTTCTTCTTTGTGTAATGATGCATTTTCTTGCAACAAATTGTTAGCTATGATAAACTGAATTGAAGCAAGTATGAAAGACGGTTGCGAGTCTATAAGACTCGAGGAAAGTCCGAGCTCCATAGGGCAGGATGCCAGATAACGTCTGGCGAGGGTAACCTTAGGGAAAGTGCCATAGAAAAGGAAACCGCCACGTAAGTGGTAAGGGTGGAAAGGTGAGGTAAGAGCTCACCAGCAGTCTGGTAACAGGCTGGCTCGGTAAACCCCATCCGGAGCAAGACCGAATAGGGAAGGGTTAAGGGTGGTCCCGCCTACCTTCCGGGTTGTGTCGCTCGAGCGTGCAGGCGACTGTACGCCTAGAAAGATAATCGTCACCGCGCAAACGGAACAGAACTCGGCTTATTGATTGCTTGCTTCTATATTTAACATATAATTGATAGTATATAAGATTGTAGATCTTTGTTAGGAGAACTTCATGGCAATTACAGCAATTACTAGTGTACAAGAATTTGATGAGAAAGTGCTTGGCGCTAAAGGTTTAGCTATTGTTGATTTTTGGGCTGGTTGGTGCGAACCATGCACTGTTATGCGCCCAGAGATTGAAGACGTAGCAGAGCGTTTAAAAGGTCAAGTAGAATTCTTTAGTGTTAATGCAGAAGATAAAAATCTTCGCGGTATTTTGTTAAAAGAAGATGTTGATGGTATTCCATCCTTAGTATTCTTCCGCGATGGCAAAATGCTCGATTCCCTTGTGGGCTATAAAAAAGCAGATATGCTTGAGTCTCTAATAAAGGAAGTTATCTGATTAATTAATAACTAGGAATTCTTAGGAAATGAATAACATGAGGCTGTATATAAGGAAAGTTAATTTCTTATATACAGCTTTTTTGTTAAATTTCATAGTTTTCAAAAATGTTAAGTGATATAATAAAATAGTAAAAATATGATTGTCATCATGTTGGTTGAACTTCTTCAAAGTGATAGAGGACGCTAATAAAATGATTTCCGTCATAAACGTTGTAGTTTATTAAGTAATATAATTATATTGCGCAAAGTTGTTGTAAGGAGGCTATATTCCATGAAGAATCGTATAAATAGTTTGTGGACACTCTTCCAAGAACGCCGTTTGAGTCGACGAACATTTATGAAATCCTGTGTAGCACTCACTGCTATTTTAGGACTACCTCCAACGATGTTAGACACCGTTGTTAAGGCTGCCGAAACAACTGAATTACCTACAGTGATTTGGTTGCATGGTCATGAATGTACTGGTTGTAGTGAATCTTTTATCCGTTCATCCTCTCCCTTTACTTCTGATGTTATTTTAAACATGATCTCTTTAGAATATGATGATACTTTGGCGGCAGCGTCTGGTGCACCATTAGAGGAACATTTAGAAAAAATCATCAAAGAAAAAGCCGGTAAATATATCTTGGCTGTTGAAGGTGGCGTACCACTTGATGAAGATGGTGTTTATTGCACAGTAGGTGGACGTACATTTAAAGAATCCCTATTAGAAGCAGCTAAAGGAGCTGCAGCAATCATAGAATATGGTTCTTGTGCTTCTTGGGGCGGTATACAGGCGGCAAAACCAAATCCAACAAATACAGTTTCTGTATCTTCCGTTGTATCTGGCAAGCCAATTATTAAGGTCCCTGGTTGTCCTCCAATTCCAGAGGTTATGACTGGCGTAATCATGCACTATGCATTATTCGGTCAAATTCCACCTCTTGATTCTCAAGGCCGTCCTAAACAATTTTATGGCAATCGCATTCACGACACATGCTACCGTCGTGCCTTCTTTGACTCTGGACTTTTTGTTGAAAAATTCGACGACGATGCATCCAAATCTGGTTGGTGTTTGTATAAAGTAGGTTGTCGTGGACCTCAAACATATAATTCTTGTGGTAACTTACGTTGGTGGAATGGTTTATCCTATCCAATTCAATCCGGTCACGGTTGTATTGGTTGCTCTGAAAAGGGCTTCTGGGATAATGACGTATTCTATAAACGTTTACCAGATATTCCATTGGCTAATACCATCACGACTGCTGATACAATCGGTACAGTAGCTGCTGTTGGTGCTACTGCAGCAGTTATCGTTCATGGTGCTGCAACTCTTACGCGTAATAAAATTCTTGATATGAAAGAAGAAAAACGCTTAAAAGAACAAGGCTTATGGGATGAAAAGAAACATAATAATGGAGGAGGTCACTAATGAAACGCGTAGTAGTAGATCCGATTTCCCGTATTGAAGGTCATTTACGGGTTGAAATAAAAGTTGATGAAGCGAGTGGTAAAGTAGAGGACGCATTGTCTTCTGGTACTGCTTGGCGCGGTATCGAACTTGTTGCTAAAGATCGCGATCCTCGTGACCTTTGGGCGTTTGTACAACGGATTTGTGGTGTATGTACTACAACACATGCGTTGGCAGCATTACGTGCGGTAGAGGATGCAATTGGAATTACAATTCCTAAAAATGCAAACTATATACGTAATATCATGCATAGTAGTCTAGATGTGCATGATCATATCGTGCATTTCTATCACTTACATGCGCTTGATTGGGTTAGTCCGGTAGCAGCTCTTAGTGCAGATCCTGCTAAAACCGCTCAATTACAAAATGATGTATTAGCAACTTATAATGTGAGCGGTTTAGCACCTGCGGAAACGGCATCAAAAGACTCAGCCTATCCTAAAGAGTTTCCTAAGGCTACTACAGCATATTTTACGGCTGTACAACAAAAGGTTAAGAAAATAGTTGAATCAGGCCAATTGGGGATTTTCTCCGCTCAATGGTGGGATCATCCTGATTATAACTTGTTACCTCCAGAAGTTCATTTGATGGCCGTATCTCATTATTTGAACATTCTTGATCGTCAACGGGATATTGTAATTCCTCATGTTGTATTTGGTGGCAAAAACCCTCATCCTCATTACATTGTAGGTGGCATGCCATGCTCTATTTCTATGAATGATATGAATGCCCCTATTAATACGCAACGCCTTGCTGCTGTAGAGCAATCTATTGCATTGACTAAAGACTTAGTTGATAATTTCTACGTGCCAGATCTATTAGCTATCGGTAAAATATATGTAGAAAAAGGTATGATCGATGGTGGTGGCCTTGCGAAGAAACGCGTTATGTCCTATGGCGATTATCCTGATGATACGTACACCGGTATTTCTAATGGTGACTATCATAAGAAATGTATTGTTCGTTCCAATGGTGTTGTTGAAAACTTTGCGTTAGGTGTGGATAAAGCAACATTTATCCCATTAGAAGGTAAAGATTTTATGGATCCTCAATACCTTAGTGAAGAGGTTGATCATTCCTGGTTTACATATCCAGATGGAACAAAAACACTTCATCCTATTGAAGGTGTTACTGATCCTAAATTTACAGGTCCTAAATCTGGTACAAAAGAAAAATGGGAATTCCTTGATGAAGATAAAAAATACTCTTGGATTAAATCTCCAACTTTCAAAGGGAAAACTGCAGAGGTTGGTCCATTAGCAAAATATATTGTTGTGTATACAAAGGTAAAACAAGGCATAATCAAAGACCCAACTTGGGCTGAATCTATGATTGTTCGTCAAATTGATACAGTATCACAAGTATTGGGTGTACCAGCTCATGTATGGATGACTACTATGGTAGGACGTACAGCATGTCGTGGCCTTGATGCACAGGTAGCGGCAAATATTAGCCAATACTTCTTTAACAAGCTTGTATCTAATATCAAAAATGGTGATACTACAGTAGCGGATATGACTAAATTTGAGCCAAACACATGGGATAAAGATGCTAAAGGTGTTGGCCTTGTAGATGCGCCTCGTGGTGGTTTGGGGCATTGGATACATATTAAAGATGGTCGTTCTGCAAACTATCAATGTATCGTACCATCTACATGGAATGCGTGCCCTAAAACTGCAGCTAATGAACATGGTGCATATGAAGATTCCATGATTGATACACATGTAAAAATTGCAGATAAACCACTTGAAATTTTGAAGGTAATTCACTCCTTTGATCCATGCCTTGCATGTGCAACCCATTTATACAATAAAAAAGGCGAAAAAATTGTTTCCGTCAATACAGATGCATTGTGTAAATAAAGGGTGGTGGGCTTATGTTAATACATACTGACAAAAAGGCGTATGTCGTATTTAGTCTATGGCTGCGCATATTCCACTGGACTATGGTGCTTAGTGTAACGGCATTGTTCTGGACAGGCCTATATATCGGTGATCCAGGCTTTGCTGCGATTACGGGTAACCCTGAACCAACCTTTGCTATTGATGGCTGGTTCTCTATGGAAACTATGCGGCGTATTCATTTCATTGCAGGTGTTATCTTAACATTCTCCTTTATCTTCCGTTTTGCAGGCGCTCTTTGGAACCGAGGGGATAGATTATTACCTAAATTCCGTCAAAAACGGTATTGGTACGGTCTTAAAGAAACAACATTGCACTATTTAATGATTCCTCAAAAACATGAACATCATTGGCTTCGTAATTCCTTAGCTAGAACTGCGTATATGATGGTATACATTATGTTCTTCTTTGAAATCTTAACGGGTTTTGCAATGTATTCGATGGTTAATCCTAATGGTATTCTAGGAACTTTATTTGCACCAGTGATTACATTATTTGGTGGTGAATATAAAGTCCATGTTATCCATCACTACATTGCGTGGGGATTCTTGTTCTTTACTATTGTTCACGTGTATATGGCATTCCGAGAAGACGTTATGGAGGAATCCGGCGAAGTATCTGCTATGGTTTCGGGTATGAAATATTACGCTCATGACCCAATTGATATTGAAGACCTCAATGGTAAACGCCGTCGTGGGGAACGTATTGATAAACCATCTGGTACTACATATCGTCCAAGTGATCCTAATGATCCTAGAGAAAGAGAATTACAAGAAAATGACTAATACAAGTACTGATATCATCAGTGGCTTGAAACAATACGCGGACTCAGAGGGTCCGCGTATTGATTTAAACAGCCTTTATGATGATGGAGATAATGAAATTGTCCTACTTGGAGTCGGTAATATTTTGCTTACCGATGAGGGGTTAGGTGTTCATGTAGTAAAAGAATTGAAAGAATCTTTCACATTTACACCTGCAATTTCCATTATTGATGGTGGCACTATGGGGATGGAATTACTCACGTATATGCGTGGTATGAAGAAAATTCTTCTTGTAGACGCTATTAATGGTGGAGATGCTCCAGGAACTATATATGAATTTCCTCATAAGGAATTGGAACAATATTTTACGGAACATATTTCTGTACATGAAGTAGGAATGCAAGATATTTTACGCATCCGTGCTATTCAAGAAGATCCATTAGAAGATGCAGTGGTTATCGGTGTAGAACCGGAATCATTGGAAATTGGTTTTGAACCTAGCGGGCCAGTACAATGTGCCTTGCCTGAGGTTAAAAAACGTATTTTGCATGTCCTACGAGAATGGGGCGTAACAGTTGAGCCTAAAGCATAAAGTGGAAATTTCATATAATGTATAGATAGCTTATAGAATGTAAAGATAGTTTCTGTATAGGAGTATTTATGATTGAAAATTATGGTAATGTTCGCGCCGTTTTAAATGAGTTGCGTTTGGCTCTAAAGAATTTGCGTGAAAATGGTGAGACATATTCGATTTATATTGAAAAAACAGGTTTAACAGAGGAAGAACAAGTTGAAGTATTAGAAACACTTGGACGCGGTCATATTACGATTAACTTTAATGAAACTGATCAACCTGTAGAATGGTATGAATCACAATTTTCTGGAATCTGGATTGGGACTTATAAAAATGGTCGCGATGATTCCATTTTACATACAGTAGAGGTCGCTAAATATCCAGTTGTAGCTGGTGCTTATATAGAAGATATGGAACTGGCGGAGGAAGATTTACAATCTTGGATTGATGCTGCTGGATTATAGTAAAGGAGACCCATAACGGGTCTCCTTTTTATGAAAAATAGATGAAAACAGATGTTTTGGGCAAATTTATGATAAAAATTCATATAAATTTTTAATTAATAGTTGATAACGCTAGAAATAATCATATTTATTTCTATATTACTAAAATAAATATTTTTTATAAATTGCTTTATTAAGTAGCTTGATAAATAAATTAATATAATATTGATTTACTGTACTTATATAAAGGATAAATGAAGGGTTTTATTGGTATTTTATAGAGAAGTAGCTTGTTTACTGGCTTTATAAACTCTATCAGTCCTATTGTTAACCTTTAGCATTTGCCTTAATTTACTAATTAACATAAAATATGTGAGTAAAATACTTTGGAGGATTTATGTTACTTTCTATTGTAGTGCCTGTATATAACGAAGAGGAAAATATAGCGAACTTTTATAAAGCTGTAACTGATGTTATGTCAGGTCTCACGTATGATTATGAACTAATCTTCGTAGATGATGGATCTAGTGATTCGTCAGCTATGATACTACGTGAAATTGCATTCAATGATAAACATGTTAAAGTGTTATTGCTAGCTCGTAACTTTGGGCATCAAACGGCACTTACATGTGGGCTTGATTATGCTCATGGCGATGCAGTCATTACAATGGACGGTGATATGCAGCATCCACCTGCATTGATTCCTGAACTAGTTCGGTTGTGGGAATCAGGGTATGACGTGGTGCGTACCATACGCGATTCAACTGATGACGCTAGTTGGGCTAAATCTTTCACATCTAAGTATTATTACAAACTGATGAACAAAATGGCCGATGTTCCTATTGTTGAAGGTGGGTCTGATTTCCGCCTCATGAATAGTAAAGCATTGGGCACGTTGAAACGATTTAGAGAACATGGTCGATTTTTGCGCGGTATTGTCGGCGCCTTAGGGTACAGACAAGCAGAGTTGCACTTTGTGGCACCACCTCGATTTGCAGGTGTCTCAAAGTTTAGTGTGCGTAAAATGATTCGATTTGCTCTCGATGGTGTAACCGCTTTTTCAAGGGTGCCTTTACGGGCCGCCTTGTATGTAGGTGTACTTTGTGGTGGAATGAGCTTTTTGCTCATCTTACATCTTTTGTATGTATATCTTACAGGACAAGCTTTGAATGGGTGGACAACCTTGGGTGTATCAATCTTGTTTATTGGTGGAATTCAACTCGTCGGACTGGGAATTATTGGCGAGTATGTAGGTCGTATTTTTGAAGAGGTGAAGCAACGGCCTTTGTATTGGGTTAAGTCAGCTATAAATTTTGAAGAGCATGAAGAGGCTCCGTTACTCGGACCAAGTAGTGCAGATGTTTTTATGGCACCAGAGGCTTATACTAACAAAAGCAAAGAAGACTAGCTGTATTTGTGAATGCAAATAAATAGACGGTTAGTATATTTTGAATAAATAACTTACTTTAAAAGTTTTTTGGAAAGGAAGCATATGAAGTCAAAATATAGTAAGGTTAAAATAACGGCATTAACATTAACTTTTGTGTGTGCCACAACAGCCATGGTTGGCGCAACAACATTACAATATGGTGATAAGGGCAAAAGTGTTACAGCGGTTCAACAACAACTAATTAAACACGGCTATAATGCTACAGATAAAAATGGTGTATATGGTAAGGAAACGAAGTGGGCAGTTCGTCTGTTCCAACAAGATCGTGGCCTTCCGGTGGATGGTATCGTAGGCCCTGCTACGTATAATGCATTGATGGGTGCTCCTCGTTCTACGAAGGCAGTATTGACCCAAAATGCAGCGACTAAAGCAGTAGCAACGAAATCCGCTTTTACAAACAGTAATGCGACATCCCGTCGTATCGCTGGTCATTCCATTAATGGCAAGAACGTTAAATTAAACAATATTACGAAAAATGAAACACCTAGTAGCATTCACGCAATCTTGGCAGAAGCTGACAAATACCGTGGTGTACCATATGTATTTGGCGGTACAACTCCAAGTGGCTTTGACTGCTCTGGTTATGTTAAATATGTATTTGAAAAACAAGGTATTTCTTTACCGCGTTTGGCAGATGAACAGTATAACGTAGGTGTTGAAGTTTCTCGTGCGAACTTGAAAGCGGGGGATTTGGTATTCTTCGAAACCTATGAACCAGGTCCATCTCACTCCGGTATTTATATTGGTGATGGCAAGTTCATCAGCGCCACTTCCAGTCGTGGTGTTGCAGTAGCAGATCTTGATACTGGCTATTGGGGTGAACGTTACATCGGCGCAAAACGCGTTGTACGCTAATTTAATAACTAGCTATAAAAGAGGCTATACGAATCAATTTTGTTTTGTTGATTTGTATAACCTCTTTTTATGTTTATTATTTATGATTTAACTAGCGTTGACTAAATTTGACCTTTACTTTTATTGTAAAAAATATGGATTTAAAATTATATTTTTTACGGTTTACTTGAATTGGTGTGAAAGTGCGTAAATTCCGCATAATCTCAATGTTTTTAATAGATTTTATATCATTTTTGAGTTATAATGAAGAGTAAATAATTTTAGGAGGAATATACACATGAAGGGTAATGAACTGCGTCAAGCATACTTGCAGTTTTTTGAAAGTAAAGGACATTTAAAATTAGATAGTTTTTCTCTTATACCAGAAAACGATCCGTCTTTGTTATTGATCGGGGCAGGTATGGCGCCATTAAAGCCTTTCTTTACAGGTAAATTGGTACCTCCTTGTCATCGTATTACAACAAGCCAAAAATGTATGCGTACTGGTGACCTTGAAAATGTAGGCCGCACAGCTCGTCACCATACATTCTTTGAAATGCTTGGTAACTTCTCCTTCGGTGATTACTTCAAAAAAGAAGCGATTCACTGGGCGTGGGAGTTCTTAACTGAAGTTATTAAACTCGATAAAAATAGATTATATGTTACTGTATATCCAGATGACCAAGAAGCGTATGATACATGGCACAATGATTGTGGCGTAGAGGAAAGCCATATTACACGCCTTGAAGATAACTTCTGGGAAATTGGTGAAGGCCCATGTGGTCCTGACAGTGAAATCTTCTTCGACCAAGGTCCTGAACATGGTTGTGATGACCCTAATTGTGCACCAGGTTGTGACTGCGATCGCTATCTTGAAATCTGGAACTTAGTATTTACTCAATTTAATAAAATGCCAGATGGTTCCTATGAACCATTACAACACAAAAACATTGATACAGGCGCTGGTCTTGAACGATTGGCTTCCGTATTACAAGGTTGTAAAACAAACTTTGAAACTGATTTGATTTTCCCTATTATTGAAGCCACTGCAAAACGGGCTGGAGTGAAATACAATGAAGATCTAAATACAGATGTTTCTTTGAAGGTTATTGCTGACCATGCTCGTGCTGTCACAGCATTGATCTCCGATGGTGTGTTACCGTCTAATGAAGGTCGTGGCTACGTATTGCGTCGTATTTTACGCCGTGCCGTACGTCATGGACGTTTACTTGGTATTGAAGGTATCTTCTTAACACCTCTTATTGATGTGGTGGTAGATATTCTAGGCCCTGGTATTAAATCCATCGCTGAGAAACAAGATTTCGTTAAACGTGTTGTACAAAACGAAGAAGAACGCTTCAACCAAACATTGGAACAAGGTCTTGAGTTGTTAAACTCTTTAATTGATACATTAGCTGCTGAAAAAGCTACTGTAGTTCCTGGTACAGAAGTATTTAAGTTATATGATACATATGGATTCCCTTGGGAATTAACAGAGGAAATAGCTTCTGAACGGGGCTTTACAATTGACCATGAAGGTTTTGAAGCTGCTATGAAAGAACAACGCGAACGCGCTCGTGAAGCTCGTGTAAAAGAAGATGCAAAGGTAGCAACACCGGACATTACATTCTTGAAAGATGAAGAACTTGTTGAAGATGAAGCAGAAACTGCGTCCTCCGTATTGATGCTTGGTAAAGGTTCTGAACGCTTACAAACAGCAGCTGACGGCGATGAAATTACTGTTATCGTACGCACTACTCCTTTCCATGCTGAAGGGGGCGGTCAATTAGGTGATACAGGCTTTATCGTGGGCCCAATGGGCAAGGTAGAGGTTCATAATACAAAACGTTTACCAGAAGGCACTGTATACCATATCGGTACTGTTATAGAAGGTTCTATTTCTGAAGGTGACGATGTAACGCTTGAAGTGGATACAAATCGTCGCGCAGCAATGGCCCGCAACCATACAGCAACACACTTGTTACATGCAGCATTGAAAAAGGTTCTTGGCGAGCATGTTAACCAAGCTGGTTCTCTAGTAACTCCTGATTACTTGCGTTTTGACTTCACTCATTTCTCCCCTGTAACACAAGAGGAACTTGATCAAATCGAAGCACTTGTAAACGAAGAAATTTTAAAAGCTACGGACCTAGCTATCGCTGAAATGTCCATGGACGAAGCAAAAGCGAAAGGTGCGATGGCACTCTTTGGGGATAAATATGGCGATGTAGTTCGCGTTGTAGAGGTTCCTGGCTTCTCCGTTGAATTATGTGGTGGTTCTCATGTAGGCAATACAGCTTTCATTAGTTCCTTCCGTTTAACATCTGAAGCTGGTATCGGTTCTGGTGTACGTCGTATCGAAGCGATTACTGGTCGTGCAGCTCTTGATGCAGCAAAACAAGATCGTTTGACTATTGAACGCATGGCAAGTGAGCTTAAAACTAAAGCACCTCAAATAGAAGAACGCTTACATCAAGTGTTGACGGAAGCTAAAGACACAGCAAAAGAATTAGAACAAATTCGTAAAGAAGTTTCTGCAGCGGGTGCAGCTGACATCGTTGCTGGTAAAGTTGTGATAGGTGATGTTGAATTTGTTGGCGCAGCTGTAAAAGCGTCCTCCATCGATGAATTGCGTGATTTAGCTGATATGGGGCTTAATAAATTGAATGGATCTGGCGTGGTTCTTGTAGGCGCTGCTATGGGTGATGATAAGGTAAACTTTGTATGTAAAGTTTCTAAAGATGTCGTTGCTAAAGGTGCAAAAGCAGGTAATATTGTTAAAGCCGCAGCTCAAGTAGCTGGAGGTAATGGCGGTGGCCGTCCAGATATGGCACAAGCAGGTGGCAAAGAGCCAGCTAAATTAATGGAAGCATTAAAAGCTGGTGGTGAAGCCTTAAAATCTATGTTACAATAGGCATATAATTTTATAATTATACTTGTTTCTGTTATAGAAATTTTTTATAATGCATAAAAAGTTACTGACTTTGTAGCTTTAATTCAAGTATAATAGTAGGTGAGATTTCACTTTTATGGTGGAGTCTGCCGATGTAATAAAAAGGAGGGATACGATGAACGTTTCAGATGAAACCATGTTATTCCGTAAAGTAGACGATGAACCGATGACCGCTGAAGAGGTGCTTACGCGTGTTTATCAATCTATTCAAGAAAAAGGTTACAATCCAATAAATCAAATCTTAGGGTATCTAATCTCTGGAGATCCTGCGTACATAACAAGTTATAATAATGCGCGTTCCGATATCCGTCGTTTAGAACGTGATGACTTGATTGAAGAATTGTTGAAAGAATACGCAAAGGCTAAACAACTATAATGAGAATTATGTCATTAGATGTAGGCAGCCGTACTATTGGTATTGCCTGTAGCGATGCACTGCTCATGACTGCACAAGGTATTGAAACCATTCGTAGAACATCTCTAGAAAAAGACTTTAATCGCTTACAAGAACTCATTTCTGAATATGAAGTACATGAACTTGTGGTAGGTATGCCGAAAAATATGAATGGTACAAAAGGTGAACGGGCTGAAAAGACTGAAGAATTCGTTGCAAAGATGAAGGAAGTCATCGATTTACCTGTTACATATTGGGATGAGCGGTTATCTACTGTTATGGCTGAACGTCAACTCATCGCAGCTGACGTGAGCCGTAAAAAGCGTAAATCTGTTATCGATAAAATGGCAGCGGTTGTAATTTTGCAAGGATATTTAGATCGCTTGCAGTTTAATAAATAAGTATTTTTCTTTAAGGAGGGTTTCCAATGGTTGACCAAAATTTTGAAGGTGAAGTGTATTATTTGGAATTCGAAGATGAACATGGTAATAAACAATACTTCACAGAAGATGTTATCTTGAACCATGAAGGTCAAGAGTATGCCGTTCTTGTACATGTACAAGATGAAGATGCCGACCATGAAGGTCAAGATGACACGTACATGATCTTGGCTCGCATCGAAACAAATGAAGAAGGCGTAGAAGAATACGTACCTTTGGATGAAGAAGATGAAAACTTTGAAACTCTAGTAAAATTGTATGAAGACATGGATGAAGACGAATAATTGTCTTTAGCATAAATTTAGCGTGTTGTCAGTGGACAATGCGCTATTTTTATTTTGTTATACATTATCATTGTTGTACAAAGAAGGGACTTCATTCATGCTAAGGGCATAACAAATATATAAAATTAATATATTGCATAAAATGGAATAAGTAGAATCATTGCCCTTTTATATAGGGGAAATATAGAGTTTATGGTATAATGAATTGATATACTGTTATGTTACAGAAAGGAACTCAACAACGTGAGAAAAGCCTTAAGATATATTTTGATCCTAGTTATTATAGGTATATTAATTATTGGTGGAGGCCTTGGTGCATTGTACTTTGTACCGAATACCTTTGCTCAAGATGATGGAACACAAGTAGTCGTTATAGAAAAAGGTCAAACGGGTACTGAAATTGCAGATATGCTTTTTGAAAGGGGGCTAATTCGCTCAACTCAGGGCTTTAAGCTCTGGTTATACTTGAGTGGCACCAATGATAAGCTTCAAACTGGCCATTATCAAATACCTAATAAGGTAACTGTGCGTGAACTCATTTCCTTATTACAAGAAGGTCATGTAGAATCTATTCGTATTACAATTCCTGAAGGATATACAGTTGGTGATATTGCTATCGTTCTTGAAAAGAATCAAATTATGAAGGCGAAGGACTTCTTAGCTGAAGCTAAGACCTATGTACCATACCCTTATATGAAAGGCACAAAACCTGCCACATATCCTGTAGAAGGCTTCTTGTTCCCAAGTACGTATGAAATCCCCGTAGGTGCTACGCCTCGTGATGTTATTCAAATGATGGCTGACGAAATGAATCGTTACCTTACACCAGCTGTGAAGAAACAAATTCAAGCTCAACATATGAGTATTCATGACTTTGTAACCTTGGCATCTATCGTTGAACGAGAATCTTTATTTGATGCAGACCGTCCAACTATTGCAGGGGTATTCAAAAAGCGTTTAGCTCATGGTATTCCATTGCAATCTGATGCGACTATTTCCTATGTACTTGGCTATGCGAAAGAAAATGTAACAATTGGTGATACACAATTGCAAAGCCCGTATAATACATATGTATCTAAAGGTTTACCACCAGGACCAATTGCAAACCCTGGTAAAAAAGCTCTAGATGCGGTATTACATTCTGAAAATACAGATTATTTATACTTCGTAGCAGATAAAGAGGGGCATAATCACTTCTCTAAATCATACGAAGAACATTTAGCAGCGGTTAATAAAATTTATGGTGCTGATACGGTAAAAAATTCTTCTGCTAATACGGAAGTAGCTGCACAAGCTGGTCCTAACTATGACGTAGCAGTAGCGACTACAGAGCCTAATTATAATTATAGTTCTGCAGAAGCGGTGGAAGCAGATTCTCAATATGTTGACGTAGAACCTAGTTATAAATACACACCAACTACAGTTCCAGCAGCTGAGATTCCAGATCCTGTACCAGGTTCAACACAAAATCAATCATCGACGCAAGTCACGCCGGCGGCTCCATCCTATGGAAATAATACAAATAATAATACGTATGTACCAACGACGACACCTGTACCTGAATCGATGCAGAATGTGATTCCTAATGCACAACAAGTACCACAAATTCAGGTAGAATCTGCAAATCCTGCTGAACGCTCTACGTTGGTAGTTCCTAGTGGTACTAACAATAGATAATGTAGGAGATTTAATCTACTTTCATGACATTAAATGATATTTTAAATGAACAGCGTATTTACGCGATGATTAATGATGTGCCGATTTTACGAGAATCTGAGGTTCATCTATTTGAAGAATTAATAGGTTTGTACCGGCCCACCTCTGTGTTAGAGGTGGGCACCGCCATTGGTTACTCCGCTTTGTTGATGGCTCCGCTACTTGACGAGGAAGAGGGGCATATTACATCCATTGAACTGGATGATGTGCGTTACGAAATGGCGAAATACTATATTAACCAATCCGATTATGCCGATAACATTACATTGCTGAAAGGCGATGCGTCTCAAGTCTTAACGGAACTCACAGGCGAATATGATCTAGTGTTTTTAGATGGTCCAAAGGGGCAATATTTAAAACAACTTGAACTTATTCTGCCACATGTGAAAGAAGGGGGCGTCATTCTTGCAGATAATATACTCTTTAGAGGCTATGTAAGGGGCGATAAGGAACCACCAAAACGGTTCAAAACTATCGTAAAACGGTTACAAGAATACTTAACATATGTTGAAAATAAAGAATTGTTTAACACTACTATTTACCCAATGGGTGATGGTATGAGTGTGAGTGTGTGGAAAGGGCACAACAAATAATGGCAGAACATTTTATGGAATTGCTTTGTCCTGCAGGTAATATGGACAAGCTTAAAATGGCTATTCGCTATGGTGCGGATGCCGTATATTGCGCAGGTAAACGCTTTGGCTTGCGCGCAGGAAACTCTAATTTCTCCGACGAGGAATTAAAGGAAGCTGTAGAATTTGTACATGCACATGGTAAAAAGATTCATGTTACATGTAATATCATTCCTCACAACGAGGACTTCGAAGGTTTAGAGGACTATTTGAAATTTCTTGAAAGCATCGGTGTTGATGCTATCATCGTTGCAGACATGGGGATTTTTAGCCTTGCTAAGCGCGTGGCTCCAGGTTTAGAGCTTCACGTAAGTACACAAGCGTCTACTACGAATTGGCATACAGTTCAGATGTGGAAAGAACTTGGTGCCACACGTGTTGTAGCGGCTCGCGAAGTATCCTTAGCAGACCTTAAAGAAATGAAGGATCATGTAGATATTGAAATTGAGTCCTTCGTACATGGTTCTATGTGTATTTCTTACTCTGGTCGCTGCTTATTGTCTAACTATATGACAGGTAATCGCGATGCGAACCGTGGTCAATGTTCTCAATCTTGTCGATGGAAATATTCTCTTGTGGAATCTAATCGACCTGGTGAATATTACCCAATCGAAGAAGATGAACATGGCACGTATATCTTTAACTCTAAAGACTTGTGCTTAATTCACCGCATTCCAGATCTATATGAAGCTGGTATTGATAGCCTTAAAATCGAAGGTCGCATGAAATCCGTTCACTACTGTGCCACAGTGGCAAAAGTATATCGCACAGCGATTGATACATACCTTAAAGAAGGTAAAGATTGGTACGTTCGTCCAGAATGGATTGCAGAATTAGAAAAGATTTCCCATCGCCCTTATACAGACGGCTTTGCTGAAGGTCGTCCTGATGAAACGGCGCAAAACTATGGTAAATCTACGAATACTCAAAGTCATGACTTCATCGGTTTAGTTATGGGCTACAACGAAGAAGAAAAATACGTTGATCTTGAACAACGTAATAACTTCAAGGTGGGTGATAAGGTAGAATTCTGTCAACCAAAAGGGGAACTCGTTGAAACTGTTATCGAAAAAATGACAGATGAAGATGGTAATCCTATCGATGTAGCACCGCATGCACAAATGAAAGTACGCATTTACATGGATACACCACTTGAACCGTATTCCATGATGCGTCGTGAGTGCAAACCTAAAGAGGATGAATAGTTTATGAGTGGTGCAGCCTTAGAGCCGAGTAAATCAATTGGTGCATTTCCAGATGTACCCGATTTAACCACCTCTGGAGAAGAAGCGTATGTGTACTTTCACATTGATCCTAAGCATACGAATTTCATCAATCGCATCATTGAAGGCTATGAATATTTAGGTGTTATGACCTCTGTAGATGCGAGTGGGCGCTGCATGTTGCGTTGCACACCATCTACAAGGCCATTGGCGCTTGAAGTATTAAGTAGCTTATCCGACTATGTCACTATAGAAGGTTAAGTATAATTTTGATTGTAAATCGTATGAGGGAATTTTATGACTATACTAGATTTACAATTACATCAAATGTATACAAATTGTAGAGAAATGAGAGTATATCTATGAAACAATCTATTTTGAAACGCACATTATTAACAGCTTGCCTTGGAGTATCTATGGCAAGTGTAGCTATGGCGGGCCCTGTAGGCCCTGTCGTTATTCCTCAAGCAGGGGATGTGGTTGTTATCAATCATGGCCCTGATATGACGTTTACAGGGAATATCAATTTTGATGTGGAAAGCCAAACTAACAACAATTTACAAATTGGCTCTACTGTGATTCCTAATGTAGTATACGGTGCGGCATTCAATAAATCTGGCGCACCAGATACAATCATCCCGGCTCAAACGTATGTATATGTAGGCACAAAAGACGGGGCGAATGCTTTCATAGAAGCTAGCGATGCAGACAAAAAAGGCGCAAGTTGGAATGTGGAAACATTGAAGAAAACTAAATCTGGCGATGTACAATTGGCGAGCCGTGGCGTTCCTGAAAAACCGTTGGCTAATCAAGTAGCGACCATTAAAGATTCCATTATGCTTAGCGCTGTAGACCTCAGTACAACAGAGGTGGGACGCAATAGCAAGGGCGTTTTATACATGACCGTTCCTAAGGAATTGAAATTGACTGCTGACACAGGTATTCCTGATGATGTGCGCGAAACGATGCCAGCCATGTTCCGCGGCAAGATGGGTGACTCCCTCATGGTAAACCTCATGCCTCTAAATGAGGAAGAGAAGCAACAATTAGCGGCAAATCCTCATAATGCAAATGCAATCGTATTTAACCGTGGTATGAACATGGCAAAAATGATCGGTTCCTCTGCGCGTACAAGCAAGGTGTATACATACATGAAGGACCATTATTTGAACCTTGTTATCGTAGCGAAAGATTACGATGATAACGGGGCTCGCGGTAGTGGTGTTATGATGGTATCTAAACAAGATAACTCTAATGACGTGCTCTTAACACTTTACAAAGGTCCAGACCTTTCCACTAGCAAATTGGAAAAAGTAATTGGCGCTATGTTGTCTACAAACTTCAAACGTTAATTTACAAATAATGTATATAAAATGGCTCGAGATTCTGATATGTTCCGCCTTCACTGCTTGTCTAGTAAAGAGGGCCATATCATTCTCGGGCCGTTTTCTTTTAAAAATAAATGTATATAGGTAAAAATAAAGGTGAAGTTTATAGTATATTGCTCTAACAACAGTTACAATTTATAGTTCTTATTAAATTTCCAGTTAAACTGTATTGAATTTTTTAACTCTCTATGATACTATAATCTAGTAAAAGTGATGCAAAGGACACGATTCTTTTATCCCTGTGTACCAGAGAGAGGCAGATGCTGGAAATGCCTTACACATATATTAGAGTTACCCCCTTTAAACTGATTTGTCGAACCTAAGTAGGCAAGTACGGCCGCCACCGTTATCGGGCTTAATGAAGTGAATTAACTATACACATATATTCGTATAGGTAGTTAACTAGGGTGGAACCGCGAATGATCTTCGTCCCTTGTTTGTAGGGATAGAGGGTCTTTTTTTATTACCCAATTTCTTCAAGATATTTACTCACTGTATATGTATTGTGTGGTATGTGAGCATATTGGGGACAGTGAAAAATCAAAGCTATCCTAGTTTATAAATTGGAGGAAAGAAAAATGGCAGATGTAAAAATCATTTTACCTGATGGTAGTGCAAAGGAATACGCTGCTGGCACTACTCTTGGGGAAGCAGTAAAACAACTATCTAACAGCTTGGCTAAAAAAGTACTAGCTGCTAACGTAAATGGCGAATTAACAGACCTTCGCGAAGAACTTGTAGATGGTTCTGAAGTAGCATTCTTAACATTCGAAGAAGATGGTGGTAAACATACATTGCGCCACACAGCTTCTCATATCTTGGCACAAGCTGTTAAACGTTTATGGCCTGAAGCTAAATTGGCTATTGGACCAGCTATCGATAAGGGGTTCTACTATGATATCGATATGGAACATACTTTGACTCCTGAAGATTTAGGTAAAATCGAAAAGGAAATGAGCCGCATCGTAAAAGAAAATTTACCGATTACTAAATCCGTTATGCCTCGTCAAGAAGCTATCGAGTTCTTCAAATCTAAAAACGAAGACTACAAGGTAGAATTGATTCAAGACCTTCCTGAAGATGCAATCATCTCTTGCTACTCTCAAGGCGATTTCATCGACCTTTGCGCAGGACCTCACGTGGCATCCACTGGCAAGGTGAAAGCTTTCAAATTACAAAGCATTGCAGGTGCATACTGGCGCGGCGATGAAAAGAACAAAATGTTGCAACGTATTTACGGTACTGCATTTGAAAAGAAAGAAGAACTTGATGCATATCTTCACTTGCTTGAAGAAGCGGCTAAACGGGACCATCGTAAACTTGGTAAAGAACTTGGCTTGTTTGTTATCAAAGAAGAAGGTCCTGGTTTCCCATTCTTCTTACCAAAAGGTATGGCCCTTCGCAACGAATTAGAAAACTTCTGGCGTGAAGTTCACCATGATTTTGACTATGAAGAAATTCGTACACCTATCATCTTGAGTAAACATTTGTGGGAAACTTCTGGTCACTGGGATCATTACCGTGAAAATATGTACACTACAATCATCGATGATGAAGAATATGCAATTAAACCGATGAACTGCCCAGGCGGCATTTTGGTTTACCAAAACGAAATGCACTCCTATCGTGACTTCCCATTGCGTTACGCTGAACTCGGTCTAGTTCACCGTCATGAATTGTCCGGTGCTTTACACGGCTTATTCCGTGTACGTGCGTTCACACAAGACGATGCTCACGTATTCATGTTGCCAGATCAAATGCAAACTGAGTTGATGAAAGTTATCGAATTGTTCGACCGCATTTATAGTCAATTCGGCTTGAAATACCATGTTGAATTGTCTACTAAACCAGACAATGCAATGGGTGATGACGCAATTTGGGAAGCAGCGACAGAAGCATTGCGTAATGCTATCGAAGCGAAAGGTATTCCATACGTAATCAACCCTGGCGACGGCGCATTCTACGGTCCTAAACTTGACTACCATATCGAAGACTCCTTAGGTCGTACATGGCAATGTGGTACTATCCAATTGGATATGAACTTGCCTGAACGTTTCCAAATTGAATACATTGGTGAAGATGGTCAAAAACATCGTCCTATTATGATTCACCGTGCATGCTTCGGCTCTATGGAACGTTTCATCGGTATCTTAACTGAACATTATGCAGGCGCATTCCCAACTTGGATGGCTCCTGTACAAGTTAAAATCTTGCCTATCTCTGAAAAACACGTTGAATATGCTAAAGAATTGGCAAAACAAATGCACCGCGACTATGTACGTGTAGAAGTGGATGATCGCAGCGAAAAAATCGGTTACAAAATCCGCCAAGCGCAAATGGCAAAAGTTCCTTACATGCTTGTTGTGGGTGATAAAGAAGTTGAAGAAGGCACAGTTAACGTTCGTAAACACGGTGGTGATGAATTAGGTTCTGTACCATTTGAAGAATTCTTTAATTCTATTAAAATTGAAATTAAAGAACGTAATTAATTAAATATCTATTGTTTATATTGATAAAAATCCCCCTCACATCTTGCACAATTATAATTAGTCTGTATAATTTATTAGTGGTGAGATTATATGAGGGGGATTTTATTATTATATTCTCTTTAATTGTTACCTGTGAGTAGCGAAAGGAAATGACTATGAAAGAAGTAAATTCATACGGTTGGAAAGCTGTTATTGGTTCATCTATAGGTTATGCCATGGATGGGTTTGATCTCTTGATTCTTGGCTTTATGCTAACCTTGATTTCAGGGGACTTAGACTTGACTACTGGTCAAGCAGGTTCACTTGTGACGTGGACCTTGGTAGGTGCCGTAATCGGTGGCTTTATCTTTGGTACCTTGTCAGATAAGTTTGGTCGTGTTCGTGTGTTGACATGGACTATTGTATTATTTGCTATATTTACTGGTTTATGCGCTTTGGCACAAGGCTATTGGGATCTTCTCATATATCGTACAATTGCCGGCATTGGTTTAGGCGGTGAATTCGGTATTGGTATGGCCTTAGCAGCTGAAGCTTGGCCGGCACAACACCGTGCAAAGGCAACAAGCTATGTTGCCATCGGTTGGCAGTTAGGCGTATTGGCTGCAGCACTGTTAACCCCCGTATTACTTCCTTATATTGGATGGCGAGGCATGTTTATGGTTGGCATTATCCCTGCCTTTGTAGCATGGTTCTTCCGTGCGAAATTACATGAACCAGAAATCTTTGTTCAAAGTAAAGAAACTAAGGACCATTCCCATACGAACTCATTCAAGTTATTAGTTAAAGATGTAAGAACTACAAAGACCTCTATAGGTGTTGCTGTTTTAACATCTGTTCAAAACTTTGGTTACTACGGTATTATGATCTGGTTGCCTAATTTCTTGAGTAAGCAATTAGGGTTTTCCCTTACAAAATCTGGTTTGTGGACGGCTGTTACTGTATGTGGTATGATGGTCGGCATTTGGTTATTCGGACGATTGGCTGATAAAATTGGCCGTAAACCAACATTTATCTTGTTCCAAGTATGTGCTGTGGCATCTATTTTGATTTACTCTCAACTATCTGATCCAACAGCTATGCTATTTGCCGGCGCTATTCTAGGGGCCTCCGTAAATGGTATGATGGGTGGCTACGGTGCCTTAATGGCAGAGGCATATCCAACAAGTGCTCGCGCAACGGCTCAAAATGTATTATTTAACATCGGTCGCGCCGTAGGCGGCTTTAGCCCAATGGTAGTAGGTATGATTATCTCAATGTACTCGTACCAAGTGGCAATTGCATTCTTGGCTATTATCTATGTAATCGATATATTGGCAACCGTATTCTTGATTCCTGAACTAAAAGGTAAGGAACTAGACTAGATAATTGTTTGTAAAAGTTTTACATTGAAATGAATATAGACGTTTTATATTGAAACTTATATAAAAACCAAAAGGCTCTGTCATAAGACAGAGCCTTTTATAGTATGTTTAAGTTAAAATATTAGAATTATTTAGAGTGTTTGGTCTATTTAGAATATTTAGGACTTACGCAATTCCCATCCAGTGCCAGTATGTAAGTGCAAATACAAGCATCATGATATAGCCGATGATGGTTAATGGAATCCCTGTAGTCATAAATGTTTTTACGTCGAATGTATCTGTACTATAAGCTACCATGCCCTGAGGTGAGTTTACTGGCAATACCAGACCAAAGCAGATTGCATATTGCATGAGCATTGTTACGCCAAGTGGATTAAGTCCTTCTGCGGAATGTCCCATAACGATGGATATTACGATAGGAATCATGGCAGAAGAGAGGGCTGTAGCTGATGCAAATCCAAGATGGATTAAAATCAGGAAGGCGGCCATAATAGCAATTAAAAGGAACACGCTTGCCGTTTCAAGGGAGAAAGCATTTACGAATACTTGTGCGAGCCAAGTAGCAGCTTTTGTTTTAAGTAATACGGAACCAAGTCCTATACCAGCTCCAAACATAACAATCGATCCCCAGTCGATATTTGGCTGCGCAAACTTCCAGTCCATAATACCAATTTTAGGGAAGAAGAATAAGGCAATTGCTATAATCGTAGTAGTTGTAGTATCGATGGAGTGTAGTTTACCTCCTGTTGCCCACAATGCTAATAAACCAATAGAGATACATAATAGTTTCTTTTCATCAAATGACATAGAGCCGATTTCTTTACGCATTTTAGCGAGTTGTACATCACCGCCAACGAGTTCTTTAATCTCTGGTTTAATAAAAGCTTGCGTTACAAAGTAGGTAATAATAGCCATAATTATTGAGAACGGTGCAGCTGCTACGAGCCAATCAATCCAACTTACAGATGTATTCATCTGTGTTTGCATAAACCCAACAGCTACAAGATTTTGAGCGGCTGCTGTTTGAATCATAATATTCCAAAATGTATCTGCTTGTACGGCACCTACCATGAGTAGGGCTGCTACACGGCTTTTACGTTCAATACCTAAGTTTTCGACGATACCGATAATAATTGGAGCCAAACAAGCGATACGAGCCGTTGCACTTGGTACAAAGAAGGCGAGAATAAGGCCTGTAATAATAACACCTAAATAAATGCGACTAACCTTTGTACCTACACTAGATAATACGAGCATGGCTATGCGACGATCGAGACCTGTTTTACGCATGGCTACGGAAATAAACATCGCTGCACCTACGAGGATCATAGCAGGGGAAGAATAACCTGAAATAATTAGTTTCAAGGCATTGGCTGTGCCCATCACCTTGGCAGGGGCCTCAGGATTTGGTGAGAAACCTAAGAGTAATGCTGTAAGCGCCGTAATCATGGTCGCACTTACTGGATAGGATACAGCCGATGTCATCCACAAGATGATAGCAAAGGCGAGGACACCAATCATGCGATGTCCACCAGTAGATAATGTCTCTGGTGTTGGTAATAATAAAATGCCAACTAACACAATAAAAGCAAGAATAAGACCTATATTTTGAACTGTTGTACGAGCTTTTTGAGGAGGCAAGCTAGTTGTTACACTCATAATAAAACCCCTTTCAGTTTGTGTAATACCTATTACTGTATAATACTTAGTTAGATAATGTTTAGTTAGATAATACTCAGTTTAAAAATATCTAGTTAGATAATACATAGCTAGATAATACTCACTTAAATAATACTCAGTTAGATAATATGTTGTTAGATAATACCTTGCTAGGTAGTATATATTATATATATATTATTGTATCGTATTTTTCTATAGAATTAAAAATCATATTATAGAAATATTGTATACATAAAGGGGGATAGGTGTCAGTAAGTATGCCTATATACAGAACTTATAATCTCTGTTATACTGAAAGAGTTGTAATAATAAATTGCTGAGAGCAACTTAAGATTGTTGTTGACTTTCACTATCTAATTTGTTATTATAATTAAGTAATTTATGAAGCAGAGGCCATCCGCCACTCACCTAATACCAAGAAGTATGAGGTTAATATAGAGAATTCTATTCGGATGGTGTTTGCCGTCCGTTTTTTTTATTCTCTTGGAGGTGAACGCTATTAGCAAGGATACACCACGCATTAATGAAGAGATTCGTGCTCGTGAACTTCGTGTCGTAGGTCCTGAAAACGAACAAATCGGTATTATGTCTGGCCGTGAGGCGTTGGCATTGGCTGAAGAACAGCATCTTGATCTTGTGGAAATTGCACCTAACGCTAAACCACCAGTAGCTCGCATTATGAACTACGGTAAATATCGTTATGAACAACAAAAACGCGAGAAAGAAGCGAAAAAGAAACAAAAAATCGTAACTTTGAAAGAAGTCAAATTACGTCCACATATTGAAGACCATGACTTTTATGTAAAAATGAAAAACGCATCCAAATTCTTGGCTGAAGGTAACAAAGTAAAAGTAACCATTATGTTCCGCGGTCGTGAACTTTCACATCCAGAACTAGGCATGGCAGTGTTGACACGTTTTGCTGAAGAACTCAAAGAAACGGCGTCTATTGAAAAAGCAGCTAAATTAGAAGGTCGTAACATGACCATGATTTTAGTAAGTAAATAAGGTATTGGGAGGATTATATTATGCCAAAAATTAAAACTCGTCGCGCAGCGGCTAAACGTTTCGCAGTAACTGGTACTGGTGAATTCAAGCGTGCGAAAGCTTTCAAAAGCCACATTCTTGAGAAAAAATCTCCAGCTCGTAAACGTAATTTACGTAAAGCTACATTGGTTGCAAAAGCTGACCACAAACGCGTAGCTAAATGCTTACCATACGCTTAATCGTTAACTATTAGATCGATACATCGTAATTTAGGAGGAATATACAATGGCAAGAGTGAAAAAGGGCGTTACAGCTCATGCACGTCATAAAAAGATTTTAAAATTAGCTAAAGGTTACCGCGGTACACGTTCCCGTTTGTTCAAAAAAGCTAACGAAACAGTAATGAAAGCGTTGTACTACGCTCGTCGTGACCGTCGTGCGAAAAAACGCGAATTCCGTCAATTGTGGATCGCTCGTATCAACGCAGCGGCTCGCATCAACGGTACAACTTACAGTCGTTTCATCGCTGGTTTAGCTAAAGCAGGCGTTGAAGTAAACCGTAAAATGTTGGCTGACTTGGCAGTTAACGATGCAGCAGCATTCGCTAAACTTGTTGAAGTAGCTAAAAACGCTTAATAGCATAATCATATACATTGAGGACTCTCTTTGGAGGGTCCTTTTTTATGTGGTGAAAGTAATAGATTATCAATAACTTTTATAATATGATATTCTATACATAGAATGTGTGTGATAAATATTAAAAGAGGGGAATTAAAATAATGAAAAAATTATTTTCTATGTTATTGTTAGTATGTATAGTAATACCATTACAGATCCAAGCTATATCGATGGAAGCAATTAAAAATGATAAGAACAATGTTCCTATTCTTACAGGAAAAAATGCTATTACGTATTTTGTAGATAAAAGTTCCATTAAAAGAGTAGAAGAGAATGAGTTTATTTATAAAGCACAGGCCGTTGTATATGAGGTTGAAAATAATAATAGTCGTAGAACTAACTCATATATTCACAAGGTTTTAGTTACTTATCGTTATGATATAAACCATTCTGTAGCCAGCGTATTACGTACTCCACAGTATGCACAAGACTATTCACTTCTCATATATGCTAAACAAGCTAGCTCTGGTATGAAATTAACAATAAATAGTGTGGAAGATTTTAATTATGAAGGTGTGGCTTTAGGGAATTTCGGTAATATTCCAGAACAATACGTTGATGTAGCTTTGCATGATCCTAAATATGTTGTAGGTAACTATATCTTTAAAGAAGCTTATGGTACAACTTTTGAAAATATGACTCTTCATAAGAAATAAGATAAATGAGTTTATGGAAGTAGCTAAAAACGCTTAATAGCATAATAATACAGATTAAGGACTCTCTTTGGAGGGTCCTTTTTGTATGGTGAAAGTATGATATAGCTACATTTATATTTTAGTGTAAAATACTAAATCGTTTTAGCTGTTTTATAAAGTGAAATAAACTATCAAAAAAGTAAAATATAAAAGAGGAGTTTTATTATAGCTTGTAGAACTAACATAGTAATAAACCTATTTAAGGTGCTTGTAAAAGGAGACATTATTATGGGAATCTTTAAAAAGCTATGTATGACCTCTATGTTAGGTGTTATGTTAACTGTACCAACGTATGCAACTGTTGTTACAGGCAGTCAATCAGATGTAAATTTAGATTTAAAGTATCCTTTAGTTTATACAGATCATGCTTATGCTCAAAGAGTTATTAATACAGATATTGCAAATTATGTACTCGAAGCAAAGGATATGTATTACAACCAACATATTTATCAAGTTTCTCAAAACTATAAGGTTACCTATGAGGATAGTCAAGTTGTTTCAATCCTACTAACTACCTATTATTACTACGCCGGAGCTGCTCATGGTATGTATAATACAAGAGGTCTTGTATATAATAAAGTAACAGGTCAACGCATTCCATTATATAACTATATAAAAATTGCGAATGCAGCACAATTGGATAACGGCTTACGATCCCATGTATTAAGTTATTATACAGGTAATCATACAAAGAGCTATATTCCAAATGGATGGAGTGTAAAATATGTAACCGATAACTATTGCTTACGCGGTAAGGGGAACATTGATCTAGTTTACCAACCATATGAACTAGGACCGTACGCAGCTGGTAATACCTATATTGGTTTTACACCAAAAGCCATTGAATACTTTAACCGCATGAACTCCTAATACAAGTGTAGCTTTAAATTGTGTCTTATCAGTACATTGATGCATTAAATAGTATTCTTGTTATAAACTCTATAAAAGCCTATAGTACATATACAGTACTATAGGCTTTTAGTGTACTTATCATATTATCTTCTATATCCGCCGCATCCTCTTGTATTAGAGTTTGGACCGCAATAACTTTGGCTAGTATTGTTACAAACTGTATTGTTATTATTACAGTTGTATTGAGCGTTTGTATTACAATTGTATTGAGTATCTGCATTACATTTATACTGAGCATTGGTATTGCAATTTGCTTGTGATCCATTGCATACATAATCATAAGCAAATCCTGTAGATACAGCAGCAGTCACGGCTAAAAAGGTCATGACGAGCATACGTTTTGTAAATCTCATATGTATCATCTCCTTAATTCTATACTTATATTGTACTACTAAATGTCAACTAAAATATGATATTCTATACATATATACTATTTGAGAGACATTATGTGAAAGGATGAGAGTCTATTATGAAACGTATATTGATGGCTGCATTATGTTTAAGCTGTGTTACGTTAGGAAGTCATGCGATTGATATTAATATACCAGGTGCGGATCCTACAATATCAAAGGAGGCATATCAAAATTATCGCAAGACTGATTTAGATGTACATAAGATGGAACATGAGGTTGAAGCAGAGATAAAAGATTATATGCCCAAAGCTGTGGTAGGTAATGGTGACATAGATTTAGATAAGGTAATTTATTCAAATCGTGAGTTAAACCATTCGTTAAATTTTTCTTCAACAGTATTTATTTTAAAGGAGGATGGGGCAAATATAAAATTTACTATGCCATATCCAAGTAGGTATGGTAATACTGAAAAAATTTCAGATGGCACCTCTGCTTTCAAACAGGCAATGATTATGAGTCCTAATGGGATTATGGCCTATGAATTACGACATCAACCAGCTGGAAATAATTGGGAAGATAGTAAGATTCCATATAACAAGTTGACTATTGATGATATGAAAGCTATTGCAGAGAAAACAGCTGGAGTGTATAAAGCGCCTAATCCTTCATTATATGCTGATAAATTTATGTATCCTACTATAGAAAAAGCTACATGGGATGTAACATATGCTAAGGGGACGCCGATGGTAGGGAGTATCAATTTTACAATGAAGGATACACCTACAATTTCCTATCATATCGGTTACAATTTGACACCTAAAAAACAGTTCAATTCATTGGAGAAACAAGGTGTAGATAAGACTAAAGAGATTATAATGTCACCTTTGGTAAACTATGTTCTACCATCTATTGAGCCAGCTAAGGATATCCTTTCTAAAAGTAAGACATTAAAAATTAATGATTTTACATTTTTAACACTAAAAACAAGTAAAATGGTACGGGTAGATAAAAGCGATTCGTATATGTACATACATGATAGCGATCATTATAAAGAGGGGATTATGGTGATGCCAATAGCAGATACTGATATGCAGCATCTAGAGAATATATTCCCAAAAGTTGTACGAAGTATCATTATGTCTGATAAATATTCAATGCGACAACCAATTCAATTTGCTACCGTATGGAATGATGCTATGCCATCTGTATACTTGCAAATTAAGCGCCCTAAAACAACTTTGTATATGTTAGTATCTCATGACAAACAATTTGTATATACGCACTTTATTATGTCTAATAATAGCAATCTATTAGTAAAAGACTATCGTGATATTGTGCAATATGTGGATACTAATAATATTAAGGACTACTATAATAGATTCCAAAGTGGACTGGGGGCTAAGATGCCAAAAGAAATGGTTACTTATGATATTAAGAATATAAAATAGTTTAGTTAAGTATTTAGAATTAAAGAAAACAATTCTGCATTTTAAAAAATTACAAAAATATAATTGCTTTTATATGAATTACACTGTATACTTAAGTTAAAAGTTGTACAGTGTAATTTTTTTACATGCAAAAATAAATATAAAATGAAAACATTTTTTGAGGAAGAGGTGACATAGTGTATATTAAAGATATATTTCATAGTAATACAGGGGTATCACAATATCGATTAGAGGAAAGCACTAGTAAAGATGCAGTGTTATATACCTTGTATGGACAGAACGAATTATATGAAGATTTAACTGGTGTACCTGGATCTATGAGCGATAGAAAACAAATTCGTACAGAATATAAAGGCTCTACTCTTAAAGCAGGAGATTTAATATTTAGTACAATATCTGGCATTGCTACCCTCGTTACCAGTGATCATGAAGGTTATCTTTTTACTCAAAACTATGTTCGGATGGAGCCGTTAAATACGCCTATTGATAAAAAGTTTATGGCTTATTTGATTAATGAGAATTCTAAAATTAAAAGGCAGTTCAAACAAAATTTACAAGGCAGTCAAGTTGTACGTTATAGTCTTAGCTTATTAAAAGAAATCCAGTTACCAAAATTACCATCCATTGAAATACAACGTATTATGGGGGATATTTATTTTAAACAATTACGACTAAGAGCATTAAAACAGCGTGTGGCAGATAATACATATCGTAAAGCAATTAATATGTTACAGGGAGTAAACTAATATGACAGAGTTAGAATTTGAAAATAAATTAATTGAGCAATTATCAACTGGGATTGTTATTAATGCAGCCAAGTCTAATCAAATAGGTGATACAATAGATGCTTATGGAAATATGAAGGTTTATAAAAGTAAACTCTGGAAGTATGAGCCAACCATAAAAACAACTGAGGCACTTTGGGATAATTTTCGTAAGATTTTATATCAATTAAATCAAAATCAGTTAACTAAACCTTTAAGTGACACAGAATTTAAACAAGTTCAAAAAGTAATTAATGAATTGTATACTCCATATCAAGCAGGACAGTTTCTATATGGTATAAATGGCGTATCTCAAGTAGAAGTTGACCTAGATGATGGCCGCCATGTATTTTTAACAGTATTTGATCAAAAACAAATAGGGGCAGGTAATACTGTTTACCAAGTGGTTAGCCAAGTTAAGAGAGAACCACAAATTGCAGGTCGACCAGAACGTCGTTTTGATACAACACTACTTATTAACGGCTTACCTATTATTCAAATTGAAGAAAAATCTGTTAAACATCATGTAGATGAAGCATTAAATCAAATGCATCAATATATTCAGGAAAAACAGTACAGTGATATTTTCTCAACCGTTCAAATTCTAGTCGCAATGACTCCAAATCGAATTAAATATATGGCGAATACTACAGCCGATTTGTTTAATAAAGATTTTGCTTTTGAATGGCAAAATCCTAATGATAACAAGGTTGTTCGTAATTGGAACACCTTTGCTGATATGTTCCTTAGCATACCTATGGCACATCAAATGTCTACATTGTTTACTATTCTCGATGGTACTAAGAATAAACAAATGCTTAAGGTTATGCGTCCTTATCAAGTATATGCCACAAAAGCAGTTTTAAATGAATTAAAACGCGCTGATTTTGATTTACCAATTAATAAATTAGGCTATGTTTGGCATACAACAGGATCTGGTAAAACGATTACTAGCTTTAAAACCGCTTGGCTGGCAAGTCGCATGCCAAATGTAGATAAGGTTGTATTTGTTGTTGATCGTATAGCATTAACGAAACAAACAGAGGCAAATTATAAAGCATACGATCCTGAAGGCTCTATTGATATTGATGGTAAACAATTTGATACCATTGGTGGAACAGAAAATACTTCGGCATTAAAGAAGAAATTAAATGAAAAAGGGTATGGCATTATTGTTACGTCTGTACAAAAATTAAATACTCTCATTAATCGTAAAGACTTTGTAGTACCAAAGAAAAACTTTGTGTTCATTGTCGATGAGGCCCATAGGTCTACCGGTGGTGAAAGCTTTGAAGATTTGCAAAAAGTATTTAAAGGTGCTGCTTGGGTTGGCTATACGGGAACCCCTATGTTTGATAAGGTGGTTGGTAAAAAAGGTACTAAAACACATGAAGTATTTGGTAAATTGTTACATGCATATACTATTCGCGAAGCTATTGCAGATAAAAATGTATTAGGTTTCAAGGTGGATTTCGAAACTACAATTGCAGAAGACAAAATGAAACTTGAATACTTACCAAAGTTCTATAAAGAGAAATACCCTAATTGGAATGAGTTAGATATTGAGCGAAAGATTGCTAATCTTACTGATAATGATATGGATGATATGATAGAACCAAGTTTCTATGATAATAATCTTGATCACGTAAAATTAGTTGTAGAAGATATCTTTAAAAATTGGAGAAATCGTTCTAATGATGGTGCTTATAACGCAATGCTTACTACACATGTAGGTGGGAATAGAGCAAGCACACCAATGGCCTTAATGTACTTTGATGAATTTGAAAGAGTGAATCAAGAACGCCTAGAACAAGGGCTACCCACGTTAAAAGTAGGTATTACTTTTAGCATGAGTACCAATAATAGTGATAACCAATTAACTACAAATGATGGTCTATTACGTGCCATGAAACACTATAATAAGATGTTTGGTACTAGCTTTGGACTGGATGATGTATCAGGTTACACTCAAGATTTAACAACACGCTTAAATCGTACAGCACAAGACGGGCAATATTTAGATATTGTTATCGTTGTGGATCAACTATTAACTGGTTTTGATGCACCGCAACTAAATACACTGTATGTGGACCGTACATTGAAGGATGCAATGCTAATTCAAGCTTACTCTAGAACAAATCGTATTGCTGATAATCAAGGAAAGCCGTGGGGCCGTATAGTCAATTACAGATGGCCAGCTAAAAACGAAGAGCTCATGAATCGAGCATTAAGTATTTATGCCAATAAGCATTCTGCTGATGTACAAGAAACATTAGTAGATACGAAGGTATTAGTTGATAGTGGCGTTTTAGCAAAACCTTTCAAAGAGCAATTTGAAGAAGTAAAACAAGTAGTAGACCGTCTTGCAGATATGACGGATAACTTTACAGAAGTTCCTGCTAGTGAAGCTAAGCAAGAGGAAATGTTCAATCTTATGCGTACATATAGTGCGGGAATGTCGAAGCTAAAACAATATGACCCAGATGTTGTTAATGGCGAAGATATCGGATTTGACTATGATAATCCAGATGAACTTGTTACCTTGCTAGGGATGACACCTGAACAAGAAGAAATGTTAACGACATCTCTGTATAACGATTTGAAAGAGCGTATTGCTGAAAATCATGATGTACCGGTTGCTCAAGTTGAACTACGCATGATACATGTAAAACAAATTAGTGTTAACTATGACTATCTCACTGAATTGATAGAAGCATTAATGAATGCTGTTCATGAAAAACGTATGGATGCAGCTGCAGATTATCGTGAAAAAATTAATGACTTTGCAATGGCTTTAGATGATCGCCAATATGCAAAACAAATTAATAATGCGGCTGATGCAATTTATAAAGGTACGTATCCTCCAGAAGGAAAGACTATTCAATATCCTGTAAAGTTAACTAGTTTGGAAGTCATTGAAGATGTAAATACTATGATTATGAAAGATGATATTTTTGATTTCCGCTTAAAATGGGGAATCATTGATGTTATCAGTAATGACGAAATATTAGATCTATTTTCTCGACATACGGCTGGCAAACAGGATTTGGATAGTACTGGTAGAATTAGTAAATTAAAAAAAGATGCACGTGCGGAATACCAAGCAAAAGCACAAGATACGGATATTGTAAGTCTTAATAAAATCAAATATGGTAATGAACTTGTGGCAGCTTTATATAAATTTGCAGATTCTTATGTTAATGAAAGGTAGTGTTGTTGTGATAAAGGGAAAGCGAGGTTATGATGAGTAAAGAAAAACGGAGAGTACCTAAATTGCGATTTCCGGGATTTACGGAAGATTGGGAACAGCGTAAGTTGTCAGAGGTAACTACTTGTTTTGATAATTTAAGAGTACCAGTCACGGCATCAGATAGGGTACCTGGTAAAATACCGTATTACGGAGCAAATGGTATACAAGATTATGTATCAGGACATACGCATTCTGGAGAATTTGTCTTGATTGCAGAAGATGGTGCTAATGATTTAAATGACTATCCTATTCAATATGTAAATGGAGCGATTTGGGTAAATAACCATGCACATGTGATAGCAGGTTATAAGGAAAAACTAGAAAATAAATTTTTATCTTATTCATTAAAAACTGTAAAAATGACTACCTTTATTGTTGGTGGTGGAAGATCAAAACTTAATTTGAAAGCATTGTTAGAAATACCTATATCAATGCCTAATTATGATGAACAGTGCGTTATAGGGAAATTTATAGAAACGATAGATATAAATATTACCCTTCATCAGCGTAAGTTAAATAATCTTAAATTAAAGAAAAAAGCGTTGCTTCAGAAACTTTTTCCGAAAAATGGAAAACGATATCCTGAACTTCGTTTTCCAGGATTTACTGATGCTTGGGAACAGCGTAAGTTAGATAATATTGCAAAAATAAAAACTGGTGGAGGGACTCCTAAAACGACTAATCTTGAATATTGGAGTGGTGATATACCTTGGATACAATCATCTGATTTAGTTGAAGGTGATGTTGTACATGTTAATATAAAAAAATTTATTGACAATAATGCATTAAAAAATTCAGCTGCAAAATTAATTTCTCGTGATTCAATTGCTTTAGTTACGAGAGTTGGAGTTGGTAAAGTTGCAGTAATAAATCAAGATTTTACTACTAGTCAAGATTTTTTATCTTTGAGTGATTTTGATGGGAATGATATCAAATTTATTGCATATCAATTATTTCGATTAATGCAAGAAAATGCCAAAGTTCTTCAAGGAACATCAATAAAAGGGATTAGTAAAACTGATTTAATCGAACAAAGTATAGCCATACCTAATTCAATAAAAGAGCAGAACTTAATTGCTAGTCTTTTGTCGCAGACAGATAGTATTATTACCCTTCATCAGCGTAAGTTAGATCACTTACAATTACAGAAAAAAGCATTACTTCAACAGATGTTTGTATAAATAAAGGAGATTTTGTATGGCAGAATCAAAAGCACAGAATATTTCAAGCCAATTATGGGCTATTGCCAATGATTTGCGTGGCACAATGGATGCAAGCTCTTTCAAAGATTACATTCTTCCATTTTTGTTCTATAAATATCTTTCGATTCATCAAGAAGAGTACTTAGTTAATAATGACTTGGTTGATGTTTCAGATGGAAAATCTGTTAATGAGGCATATAAGGAACTTGTCGAAGAGGCAGGCTTAGAGGCTTGTTTAATTGATATTGCAGGTACGTTAGGATATGTTATTAATCCTGAGGATACATGGGCTTCTTTGACTGAAAGTATTCATAATGGCTCAGTTATTCCTAGTGATTATCAACGATTATTTGAAAATTTTAATAAGAATGCTGAAATTAATAAAGAGGCTGCAGCAGATTTTAGAGGTATTTTTAACTACATTAATCTTGGTGACTCTGGACTTGGATCAACAACAGCCGGAAGAACGAAGACTTTAAATGCGGTTGTTACTAAAATTGATGAAATCGAGTATAAAGATGAAAATGGTAAAGATATACTTGGTGAGATCTATGAGTATTTGATTGGTAAGTTTGCAGCTAATGCTGGTAAAAAAGGTGGGGAGTTCTATACACCACATGAAGTTAGTCAAATCTTGGCTAAAATTGTTACTGGCAATATAAAATCTCAATCTGATACTTTCACAGTCTATGACCCTACAATGGGTTCTGGTTCACTACTATTGACGGTTCGTAATGAATTGCCTGATGGATCTCGTCAAGGTGCAGTTAGCTTTTACGGGCAAGAACTAAATACAGTTACCTATAACTTGGCACGTATGAATTTAATGATGCATGATGTTACGTATAATAATATGACACTGAATAATGCTGATACTCTTGAAAGTGATTGGCCAGATGGTCCTGACCGTGATGGGATTGATAGACCACGTTCCTTTGATGCGGTTGTTGCGAATCCTCCATATTCTGCGAAATGGGATAATAGTGAAAGTAAACTTAAAGATCCACGCTTTAGTGAATATGGTAAATTAGCACCAGCCTCTAAAGCAGATTATGCTTTCATATTACATAGCTTATATCACCTAAACAATGAAGGTACAATGGCAATCGTTTTACCTCATGGTGTTCTATTCCGTGGCGCAGCAGAAGGTAAGATTCGCCAAACTATTATAGAAAAGAATTACCTTGATGCGGTGATTGGTTTGCCTGCGAACTTGTTCTATGGCACAAGTATCCCTACAACAATTCTTGTGTTTAAGAAAAACCGTACGACACGCGATGTACTATTTATTGATGCTAGCAATGAGTTCGAAAAGGGTAAAAATCAAAATAATTTAAGTGATAAAAATATTACTAAAATTATTGAAACATACCGAAATAGACAAGACGTTGATAAATATGCACATGTTGCGTCTATCGAAGAAATTAAAGAAAATGACTATAATCTAAATATTCCTCGATATGTAGACACATTTGAGGAAGAAGAAGAACTTAATCTTGATGAAATCAATCGTATGATTGAACAAGATAACCGAGAAATTGCACAACTTGAAAAAGAAATAGCCGAACAATTAGCCCTATTAGGTGTCAAAATGTAAGGAAAAGAGGTAGAAAAGACCAAATAGGACTTTTCTACCTCTTTTTGTATTCTTGGGAACAGCGTAAGTTATCAGATATTTTAGTTGAACGTAATGAGCAACAAGTTGAAACAAATGAATATCCATTAATGTCGTTTGTTCAAGGGCATGGTGTAATACCAAAAGGTGAAAGATATGATAGAAGCTTTTTAGTATTAGATCAATCGAAAAAATATAAAAGAACTGAGCTGGGAGATTTTATATATAGCTCTAATAATTTAGAAACAGGCTCTATAGGAATAAATAAAACGGGTAAAGCTGTAATATCACCTGTATATAGTATTTTTTACGGTGTATCTATTGGTGATAGTCAATTTATTGGGATAATGTCATTATTACCAAGATTTATTGCTAAGATGATTCGATTTAGGCAAGGTGTTGTTTATGGTCAATGGAGAATTCATGAAAAAGATTTTCTTGATATTTCTATATTAATACCATCAGAAGCTGAACGTACTAAGATTACAAAATTAATTCTAAGTATTGAAGAACTTATTACCCTTCATCAGCAAGAGCCATTTCTATGTGGGAACAGCGTAAATGGTGGGGTAGAATTATGTTGACAATAGAGGAAAAATCCGAACTATTTTATATTTATTACGAAAAATGGATACGAATTTATAAAGAAGGGGCTATTCGTAATGTAACAATGCGAAAATATGAGATAACTCTATTATGGTTAAAAAAATTAGTTCCTGAACTTAAGCTTTCACAATTAAACAGAATATCGTATCAACAATTATTAAATGATTATGCAGAGTTTCATGAACGACAAACAACAATGGACTTTCATCATCAAATTAAAGCGGCTATATTGGATGCAGTAGATGAAGGATTTATTGATAGGGATCCGACGCGGAAGGCCATTATAAAAGGTCGATCACCAAGAATAAAGAAGATTAAATATCTAAATCAGTTTGAATTACATACCTTGTTAGTTAATTTGAAATTGACATCCGAGATTAACTGGGATTGGTTGATATTGATAATAGCTAAAACTGGGATGCGATTTTCAGAAGCTTTAGCATTAACGCCAAAGGATTTTGATTTTTCACATCAATCATTGATTGTGGATAAAACGTGGGATTATAAAGGGAATGGTGGATTTCTGCCAACAAAGAATCGCTCATCAGTTAGAAAAATACAGCTTGATTGGCAAACAATCATAAAGTTCTCAGAATTAATTAAAGGCTTACCTGAAGATAAGCCGATATTTGTGAAAGGTCGTGTATTTAATTCCACAATTAATGGTGTATTAGAAAGATATTGTAAAAAGTTAGGAATACCAGTTATATCAATCCATGGGTTACGACATACGCATGCTTCACTATTACTTTTTGCAGGAGTATCGATTGCAAGTGTCGCAAGAAGACTTGGGCATGCGAGTATGACAACAACACAAAAAACATATATACATATTATTCAAGAAATGGAAAATAGAGATATTGATCTAGTGATGCGGTCTATGGCTGGATTAGCATGAGAATTATTATATAGAAATGGCTTTTACTGATGAAGGGTAATAGATTTATCAAGCTGATTAAATAGTGTACTAATTAATTCTTCCTCTTTGGGATTTGATGGTACATAACCATTAATATTATCAATAGTAGTTTTAGATAAACTAGGAACCCCTGTTGATTCATCAAACTTTTTCCAAGGCATCAATTGCATTAAATAGTATAAGAATAAAATTGAATGCTTATCTAATGCGGTAAGATAAAATAAAGTGTCTACTGTCCAAAAAGGTGCTTTGAGATATTGCGGCTTATCAATCGTTCCTTTTCTACCAATTCCTATAGCATCTATATTAGATAAAGACTCATTCACACTTAACATATAGCCACCAGTACCATATACAGGTATATCGCCTTGTTCTAGATGTTTATAGTCTTTACCGGAATTAACTTTTAAAATATCTGATAACTTACGCTGTTCCCAAGTAATTTTAAGGAGATAAATATGCAGAATTTTGATAATTATGAAAAATATGAAAAAATGAGTGAAACTGAGTTTCGATTAAAGGTAAGTGAATTAGAGGTAAAACTGTCTGAAATTGGATTATCTTTAATTAAAGAATATGCTAGTGGCGGCTTAAAGGCACTACTTTTATTAAATGGTGCAGCTGGTATAGCTATCTTAGCTTTTTTAGGAAATATTTTGGGAACTGAATTTGATCGTTGGATTAGAGGGATTGCATGGGGATTAGTTTTCTTTTCGATAGGTGCCTTTTTTTCAACTATTTCTTGGTTATTTGCCTATATATCACAAACATACTATAACGAAGCTAATGGTAATGATAAAATGATTAAGAATGGTACTATCTGGCGTAATACTACAATTATAACTGTTGTTGTTAGTGGAATTGCTTTTCTTATTGGTGGATTTTTGATATTTTATGTTATAACTAGTTATTAAATTATGAAATAAATGAGAAATATAAGAAGTTCTTATTGGGGTAATATCTTTAAGAAATAGGCTGACTTTACGGTTGGACTGTTTTTATTTGATTTTCATGAAATCTCTTTCTTCTACCTGTATAATATTTTCATTAGTCTAATGAGAGGGTAGGTATAGATGAAAGATATTGCAAAGCAAATTATAAAGTATTGGTATTCACTTGAATGTTTGCAACCGAAAGAGGTTCCTAAGTATAAAGCAATTCCTAAGAAGTATGTTAATGAGCTTGTATTTACTACTGAGAATGATACAACTACTATTTATCAACAGTCTGTAATAAAACCTTATTGGAAAAGAACAAATTCGCGTGTTTCTACGTATGTAGTCCCGTTACCAAATGATCCTTATAATTACTCTATTACTGATGAGATTAAATATTTTAAGGATGAAAAGGAATATGTTTTAGATGATGAACATGCTGTTCTGTTATGTGTAGTTAAAGGGACTGAAATATTAGAGGCTTTCATTGATAAATTAGAAATTGAATATCCTGAAAAACCATATTTAGGGAATGTGTATAGTGCATCATTTATCGTTGATGCAGATGGATACTATAAAGAGGGCAGTCTACAAATTGCTCCTTTTATTTGGGTGATTTATCAAATGATGTTTCAGCCTGATGTGGAGTTTAAAGATATTAAGTTAGATGGATGGGATGAGGTTGTTAAAGAAATCGAGGATGGTTTTAATCTTCCTGAGGAAAAGGTATCCCTTGATAAGGCTGCACGTGTGATCAATGCGTATATACAAGAGCATATCTTGGATCCTATGGGCGTTACCATGTTTCGTGCCGGTGATATTTATGGTTATTGTGGTTTTAAGGAAGAGGAAATTCAGCTTGTTAAAGCTGATACAATGCCTATTAATGATTTAAAATCTAGTTTTTTCCTTGATGATTTACAGTTGGTCTTACGGCACATTGATACATTAAAGGATGATGATAAGGTATTATCTTATATTAATAGTCTTAATCAGGATATTGAGCATTATGATTTGTTGAAAGATACTAAGCAGATGCGTAAATGGTATAATCCGAAGGTATTACCATATGGTAGATGGCCTTCAAAGTTTAACTTATCCTTTATGCAGCAAATTGCTGTTAATATTGCTAAGGAGAATCCTAAAGACGTCTTTTCTGTTAATGGGCCTCCTGGTACAGGAAAAACTACGTTATTGAAGGATATCATTGCTAGTAATATTGTTGAACGTGCTGCTAAGTTTTGTGAAAGTAATCATGTAAATGATATCTTCAAAAAGGTTGTGGGCCGAGATGGGATCTCTTTTTACTATGATATACCTAGTGATATTGCATTATATGGCATGCTGGTGCTTTCATCAAATAATAAGGCCGTTGAAAATATTACATTAGAATTGCCAAATATTTCCTCTGTGGAAGAGGGGACTAATGGGTCTACATTATTTCATCCAGATTCCTCTAATCAACAGGTTGATTTATCTTATTTTGCTAAGGATAAGAAGTATCAATTTGTTAAATCTAATGAGGTATATTTTACCTTTTTAGCAGATCGTTTAGCAGAGAGTAATGAACAATGGGGCTTAATTTCTGCGAGACTTGGTAAGAAGTCTAATATAAACACATTTATGCCAGTATTAGATGTATTATCCTCAGATATGTCCTCTATTATGCGTATGCCTAGTGCTCAAGATGCTTTTGAAAGTGCCAAGAAACAGTTTCAGGCTCAACATAATCTTGTAAAAGCATTATTTACTTATGTAACAGTCTATGAAGAGAATATTCATTTGATTCAAGAATTAAAGGGTAAAATCGATAAATTAAAAGAGGAAGTTCTTGTAATCAATGAACAATTAAGTAAGTATGATGATTTAGATGATAATTTGTTGAAGTTGATAGAGCGTAAAAATAGTATTGAGTCTAAATTAATAGAGTTGAACAGCAAACGTTCTATTATTGATAAGATTTGGAGTGCTACTAACTGGTCTATTTTAGAAGCCATGAGTAATGCTGCATTGTTATCAGTTATTGAAGACGAGACTACAAAGCTTCAAAATGTTAAAGGTGAATTAGATGCATTACACCAGTTGGTTAATGAGCGTGAATCTATAATCAATACGAAAGATGGTTTATTAGCTGATATTAAAGAGTTTGATAATACTCTTCAAAAAATAGAAGAAACACAGCAAGATATTTTAGGTACATTAAAAATTAGTACTAAAGCTTCTATACATTGCTTTGATGATATAGTATCAAATTTAATGTCACCTGATGAGGACCGAGCAGAGGCCCATACAGCGTTCTTATATATGTGCAACTACTTAAATGAATGTAGAGAGCATTTGTTATATGATGCTTTACAATTGCAAAAGGCTGTTGTTATGAGTAATGCTTTCAGAAAAAATATGCAATTACTTAGTCAGTATTGGGGCTCATTAAATGATAGGAAAAATTTACAGAAAAATTTTGACCTTGATGCCATATTCCCTGCATTAATTAATTCCTTGATGGTTGCAGTACCAGTTATTTCTTCCACCTTTGCTGCTGTGGAGAGATTTTTGATTAATTGTAAATCTGAAAGTTCGTTAGGTACAATTATTATCGATGAAGCAGGACAAGCGTCACCTCATATGCTTGTAGGGGCATTATTCCGTGCGCAAAAGGCAATAGTAGTTGGTGATCCTAAACAGATTGAACCGGTACAAACTGTACAGGATTTGTTTGTCGAAAAAATTGGTGGCGAAGGTATTGGTAAATATCGGACTAAAGAGTTATCTGTACAAAGTTTAGCTGATGCACAAAATTCATTTGCAGGCATTATCAAAAATCTTGATGGTTCTGAATCTTGGGTTGGTTGTCCACTCGTTATTCATAGACGCTGTAAGGATCCTATGTTTACAGTAGCTAATGATTTATCCTATGGTGGCTTTATGATTAATAAGACTCTGGATACTAAAGAGACTATTGATCTATGCAAAGAGAGCTGTTGGATAACATATGATGCAAGTAATATTGAATCTACTACTGGTAAAGATAGATATATACAAGTACAAGGTCAAATTGCTTTTGAATTGATTCAAAAGTTACGAGCAAGAAATACCAAATTTAAAGATATTTTTATCATTACACCATTTACCAGTGTGGCATATGGTTTTAAAAAGTATATGGAATCCCTTAGTAATGATATTGTGAATTGGACTAAAGAGGATAATAAGAAAGACTGGTTAGATGATAATATCGGTACGGTTCATACCTTCCAAGGTAAAGAAGCTAAAGTCGTTATTTATATGTTAGGCTGTCAAAGCGATGGTGCTGCTAATGGAGCTATTAAATGGGTTAACGCCAATAATGTAAATGTAGCCTTTACTAGAGCAAAAGAATATATCTATGTTATTGGTGATGCTACTAAATGGGCAGAACTTAATAAAAACCTTGCCTTCGCACAAAGATACTTACCTATTTATACCTTAGAGGATTTATAAGCGAGTAAATTGTGATCTTACTAACAAAATAAGGAAAGAAATCCTTAGATTTCTTTCCTTGTTTTAATATGATATAATTTATATCAAAGTGAGGCATAAATGGTTTCGACGCCAGACTTCGCTTCTAAAGTAAATATTTGAAGAAACGGTCTGACTTCTATGTCGGGCCTTTTTTCATACCACTATTAGAAAGCTAGCTTTCAGCTAGAGGTCAATCACTTTGCTGCCATGATAATGGTCGCTACAAGTATGCCAAAGGAAATCATGAGTGATAACACTTTGAATGTACTCATATTGATCACCGCCAATCTCTAGAAGATTAGCAAAGATTGGACCCATTTAGAGGCCTCAAATTCAATATAGTGCTGTCAATAATAAAAGTAAATAGATTAGAGGTTCCTAATAGTCATCTAGGTGACTATTAGGAACCTCTTTCGTTTAGTAACACTATTAGATGTGTTGTATTTTAATATATTACTAGAGTTACTTATTTATTTTAATGTAACTTTGCAGTAAAATGAAAATATAATGAATGAGTGTTTAATGAAGAATATATTTTAAAATATGCTTTATATTATGGGGAGGTATTTTATGTCTACAGAAAATACTATAAAGGAGAAGTTTATACTTACAATAACTGCCAACACAGTTATATCTACTGATTCACGATTCGATATTAATAATCTTGGCTTAGGAGATTATTACAAAACGTTAGATGTGAAATTTGAGAATAGTAATGGGGAGATAATCACACGTAACTATAATAAAGGCGAACGAAAAAACTCGAATCAAACTTTGCCTAGATTAGCATTTCAAATATTTGAAAAAGAAATTGTTAATTTATCTGCAGAAGAAAAAGAAATGTTTCCTGTCTGTAAATATAATCCAGATAGTGAACTAAAGCATGGGATTTACTCGAGTGTTGCATCCTTTAAACGCTATCGCAATTCCATTGAATATATGAAATATTCCTATGGAGAGGGTAGATTATTTGTCATTTATTGTTGGAACTTATTTTCTACTATTATTTTTGTTCAAGAGTGTTTAAAGCGTTTTGGCCAAGAAGGAGATAAATTTATACTTACTTATCGGGACAAAGATAGTATAGAAAGTGAAGAGAACACAATTGAAGCTACGGTTCAAGAAGAATTGGAAAAACCAATTAAAGAATATAGAAATCCATATTCACGTAAGCTCATCGAGTCTAAAAATATAATTTTTAGAGGCGCTCCTGGCACAGGAAAAACCTATTTAGCTAAGCAAATAGCTGCAGATATAATTAGTGATGGCTATTATGATAATTACGAATTGCTTAGTGATGAACAAAAGCAGCAAATTGAGTTTGTTCAATTTCATCCAAGTTACGATTATTCCGATTTTGTTGAAGGCTTACGTCCAAGAATTAATGAGGGGGTAATGCTTTTTGAATTACAAGATGGAATTTTTAAAAAATTTGTAGCTAAAGCAAGAGCAAATTATGAGAACTCCCAAAAAACACCTGAAATTATCGCTAAAGAGATCGAAGTACAAGAGGATATTACTTCCTTTTTAGATGAGGTAGAGTTTGGGGTTGATCAATTTCAGACTATGAAGGGAAGTACTTTTTATATATCAAGTATAGATGGAAAGTATATTTATATTACGATACCAGAGAATAATATCGTAAATAAACTATCTATTAATATAGTTGACATTAAAAAAATGCTTGAGTCTGGAGTAGATTTTAAAAAGGTTAAAGATATATCAACATTCTTTGGTAAAACATTTAATGTTCAGGTATATTCTTATTATTTTGCTATCTTTCAAGCTATTAAAAAAAGTAGAAAAGCACGAATTAAACCAACTGTAGAATCCGAAAAACTTAAGAAATATATTTTTATAATTGATGAAATTAATCGTGGGGAAATTTCAAAAATCTTTGGTGAGTTATTCTTTGCTATTGACCCAGGCTATCGTGGTAGAGCAGGAGCGATATCTACTCAATATTCCACTATGAGTTCTAATGAAGAGAAATTCTATATCCCTGAAAATGTTTATATTATTGGGACTATGAATGATATAGATCGCTCTGTTGATAGTTTTGATTTTGCAATGAGACGGCGTTTCCGATTTATTGAAATTAAAGCTGATTCTACTACAGATATGTTAGATGGGTTAACTAACATTAATATAAATTTAGATAGTTTAGAAAATGACACTTTGAAAGAAGACGCTCTGAATCGAATGGAACGTCTTAATAAAGCTATCGTTGAAGTTGAAGGGCTAAATGAAAATTACCAAATTGGTGCAGCTTACTTTTTAAAACTAAAAACATTGGATTTTAATCAATTATGGGAAGACTATTTACAGCCATTATTACAAGAGTATATCCAAGGTCTATATAATGAAGCTGAAATAATGACAACCTTTGCTAAAGCATATGGTTATAAAGAGGATAAAATAGGAGATGGCAATGGAACCTTTGAAAATAAAGGATAATACTTCTTATAACTCCTCTATTATGTTAAATTGCAAAAATCTTACTAACTGTATATTGAATAAAACGTTACACCAACTTGAGCATGAGGGACTTTTTATCTTTCCTCGTTATATAAATAACTCCGAAGATCTGACAAGAGATCAATTGGTTTTACAAACTATTAATAATTCTATACGCACTGGAAATGTTATGGGGGTTGTAGGCCATGGTACGGAGCGTTTAATTATTGAATCTCGCTTTAGTAATAATAGAAACGATTATTTTTTTAAGTATTTGTTGAAGAGAGTACTCGACTTACCTAATATTGTAGATTTAGAAACTGATGCAAATAAAGACAAACAGTTATTTAACCTTCTACTATTCATGTTTCCTCAATATTTAAGAGCTGCTATGCGGAAAGGGCTTTATAAAGAGTATATTAATAGGAAGAGTAATGATTCGAATATAAAAGGTATAATCGATATTCCTCGACATATTAATAAAAACACGCCTTTTATAGGTAAAATTGCTTATAATGAAAGATTATTTTCATATGATAATTCGCTAATCCAGCTTGTAAGGCATACAATTGAAGTTATTAAAGGTATCCAAGTCGGCCATAATATATTGTTTAATATAAAGGATGAAGTAAAGCTAATTGTTAATGCGACACCAACATATGAAATCTATGATCGACAAGCCATTATAAAAAGTAATGAAAGGAATATCGTTCGTCACGCTTATTATAAAGAGTACGCCGCATTACAAAGATTATGTTTAATGATTTTACGGTATCAAAAACATGAGTTTGGTTTTAATAGTCAGAAAATCTTTGGCATCCTTTTTGATGGTGCTTGGTTATGGGAAGAATATATAAATATTTTAGTTAGTGATATTTTTTACCATCCTATGAATAAATCCCAAAGAGAAGCACAATATTTGTTTAATAATGAGGGAAGAATATACCCAGACTTTATTAGTAGAGTTGATAAGCCACGGGTTATTGCGGATGCAAAGTATAAACCTATAAAAAATATTAAGAACAAAGATTATCTACAGGTATTAGCCTATATGTACAGATTTGATGCCAAAAAAGGATATTATTTTTATCCTGATATTAACCATCAGGAGTCATTCCAGTTAAAGCTAAATAGCGGATCTACCTATGAAAATAATGTTATGGGCCGTAATGATATTAGTATTATAAAACTCGGGCTGGAGATACCTCAGGGGTGTAATGATTACTATGACTTCGTGGACGAAATTCAACTAAATGAAGAGAGATTTATTAATAATCTTAAGGCGATACTATAATAGTATTCATTACGAATGTAAATTAAATTGGATTTGCTAATAATCATATATGATTATTGAAAAAACGGTCTGACTTCTATGTCAGACCGTTTTTTATATTAAATAGTAAGTATCAGTTATGCAGTCCTCGCTTGCCGTATATTTTTAAGATTATAGCAATAATTGTATTTAATACGAATAGAAGAGCAAAGCATAATAAGGCTGTAGTATAGCCATATCCGGCTTCGTGAAAGTATGATACGAGCATAGGTCCAGCAATACCTGCTAATCCCCAAGCGGTTAGGATACGGCCGTGAATAGTAGAAAGCTGGCGTATGCCATAGAGATCCGCAAGATAAGCTGGCATACAGGAGAAGCCGCCGCCATAGCAGGTGATAATAAGAAGGATTAAAATTTGGAATGTTAAAACACTATTTGTTTCGGCGAGTAAATAGAATGCGATGATTTGTATAATAAAGAATAGTATGTAAGTTTGTGCTCGCCCAAGGTAATCAGAGATAGTAGACCATGCAATGCGCCCACCGCCATTGAAGATACCGATGATACCAACCAGTGATGCAGCTGCTGTAGGTGTCATACCAATGGCTTCTTGCGCCATAGGGGAGGCTAAGGATAGTAGGCCTATACCACAGGTAATATTAATAAAGAATACCCACCAAAGGGTCCCGAATTGCCAAGTTTTCATGGCATCATTGGCTAGCATGCCATGGGTATGAACGTACATGGTGGATTTATCTTTCGTAGTTCGAGTTGGGTGTTTTGGTTGAGGTGCTTTCAAATATAGCGAAGAGGCGCTCATAATTACGAGATAGATTACACCGAGGATAATGAAAGTATCCACCAATCCAACCTGAGCTACAAGGTATTGCATAAGAGGCCCTGCAATGAGAGAAGCAAACCCAAAACCCATAATAGCTAAACCAGTAGCAAATCCTGGGCGATTTGGAAAGTATTTCACGAGTGTAGAAACTGGTGTTATATAACCAATGCCTAGTCCAATGCCACCGATGATGCCGTAGAAGAGATAGAGTAAGGTAAGATTGTGTATGCTAAGTGCATAGGCCGTACCCAATAATCCGGTTACCCAGAATAACATAGCGAGAAGTCCACTTTTCTTAGGACCAATTTTTTCTGCAAAGGATCCAAGAAAGCCCGCAGATAGTCCGAGTATTAAAATGGCTAATGAGAATGTCCATGTTGTTTGCGATAAAGTAAAACCCATATCTGCCATAATAGGACGTGTGAGTACGCTCCATGCATATACGCTACCAATGGATATGTGCAGACCAATGGCTGCTAATGCAATAAACCAACGATTTCTCATAAGAAAACTCCTTTCATATAGGTGAGATATTCAGATATAGATAAAGAAGCATTTGTTACGGGAAGGCAATAAAAAAGACCATCTGAACAAAAGCTTGCCCAGACGGTCGGCTATTACACGATGTGTGCTACTGTGCATGTAGTTAATTCTACGTATCCGTCAGCCCAGTAGGAATATATTACAAATATAGCAATTGAAAGGACATCTTGTCGGTGATATAAGTCACTATCGTATGCACTATAAGGCTTTATAAAAGAAAAGAAGGAAAGAAACAATTCGATTCCTTTCTGTGTTTAGATATGATATAATTTATATAAAAGTGAGGCATAAATGGTTTCGACGCCAGACTTCGCTTCTAGAATTTAATGTTGAAGAAACGGTCTGACTCTCAATGTCGGGCCTTTTTTCATACCACGATTAGAAAGCTAGCTTTTAGCTAGAGGTCAATCACTTTGCTGCCATGATAATGGTCGCCACAAGTATGCCAAAGGAAATCATGAGCGATAACACTTTGAATGTACTCATATTGATCACCGCCAATCTCTAGAAGATTAGCAAAGGCTGGACCCATTTAGAGGCCTCAAGTTCAATATAGTGTTGTGAATAATAAAAGTAAATAGATTAGAGGTTCCTAATAGTCACCTAGGTGACCAATAGGAACCTCTTTCGTTTTGTAATTACTATCATAAAAACGAATTAACTATGTTACAATACAATTAATATTAGTGTTTAGTGGGGGAGATATTTATGAAACGTTGTATTACATTACTAAGTTTAGGTTTGTGTTTAGCGGCACCAATGCTTTCAAACGCTAACGATATTAGACCTCTAATACATGTTACGAATATACATAATGGTCAATATGATGAGGGTTTAGATGCTATTACAGAAACCAAGTTTTTTGGTCCGTATCAGTTCCGTGTATTGAAGGGCTCTGTGGAGACTAAAGGGGAAACTAAAGATATAGATGGCAGAGCCTTTAGAACCTCTGATGGTGTCTTCATGCATGTGAAGGCTAGATCTATCGATAATACAAGTATTTCTTTAGATAAAGAGATTGAAAAAATTGTTAAAGATAGAACGGTTCCTGAACCTACTGCAAAGATGGTATTGCCTATTAAGTATGATGTAACAGAGGTCGATAATGATGGTGTGCGTAGTTTACTAGCCGAATTTATGTATGGCTGGCCATTACATAATAGGACGGATATGGTATTAGTTACTGATTATGAAGACACTCGTTACTATTATAAGTTGCAGTTTTATAGAGACAAGTTACCAAATGGTGTTCGCATTGAGCAGTTGCGCCAGATGATTATGGATGCGCAGTTTAGTTATAAATAAGGTGTTTTTGATCAGACTTCCATATTTGTGTATCCTAATGTATTTAGTCAGTCTGTAATATTTAGCTGAACGGGTATAGTAAAAGTAAATTAAAAAGAGGTTCTTATGAGTCAACTTGTGACCATCAGGAACCTCTTTTGTTGCGCAAGAGTTTATATAGTTTTCAAACTATTATAATATGCTTTTACCTAAAGGAAATTATTATTTATTTAAGCTTTCAACAATGCTTACAATATCGGCTGCTTTTCGGGCAATATGTGTGACGCCTAGTTCTTGATGGAGAGATTCCTCTCTAAAGCCCCATGTAACACCGATGCAAAGTAGGCCGGAGTTTTCTGCAGTAGCTACGTCAACTTCAGAGTCACCTACATAAATAGATTTATTCGGTGTAGAGTTTAGTTCTTTTAAGGCTTGTAGTACCATATCTGGTGCTGGTTTACGTTGTAATCCTGGTCTTTCACCAATGGCAACAGGTAAACGATCGCCAAAGTACTCTTTATTGAGCGGTGTTACACCTTCTTGGATTTTGTTGGATACGATGGCTAATTTATAACCTTGTTCACGCAATACATCAAGCATATCTAGGATGCCTGGGTAAGGCGCTGTTGTGTCTTTTAAATGCTCACTATAGTAAGCTTTGAACTCATTGATATATGGCTCTAATTCATGATCAGCTACTGTACTTGGGAGACACTGACGCATTAAATAGGTTACTGCATTACCCAGAGCTGCTTTTACCTCTGCTAGCGATTTTTCAGGGAAGTTATGTGTACGTAGTACATGATTTACAGCATTGGCTAAATCTGTAGCTGTATTGAGCAATGTGCCGTCGCAATCAAAAATGATGGTAGTATATTTCATAGGGGCCTCCGATATTAAATCAATATGTACTTTTTAAGTATATGATAAATATGTAGAAAATCAAGAGAATAGACCTATTAGTTATTATAATTGTGTTACAATAATAGAAGTAATAAGTACAGTGTATAGGAGGCGTAGTATGACTGAAATACAAGCTCTTTTATTGATAAAATCCATCCTTGAATCCGCAGATATTCACGGTATTGAACATATTTTGAGTGAAGATTGTGAGTACATGTCTACAGGCCGTGGCATCATTGGGCGAAATCGTAATGAAACGGTTGAGTTTTTGTCTTCTATGACTGAGTCCATCAAGGCTGATAATGTTCCTGTTACCTGTAGGGTCATGCATATTACTGATGTGTACGAGGAGGATGCGCTGTTCCACGAGGGGCGTCATGGTTTAACTGTTTCTTATGAAAGCGACGATAATTACGTGTACATGATTTTTGTAGATGTAAATGATGAGGGTCTTGTAGACCGTATCGTTTCTAGTCAGGAGAACTACAGTATTGAGTATGACGATCTTCGCTTTGGTGATGATGAAAGTGAGTATTCTTTTATAACGCCGCTAACAACTGTGAAAGACTGGATTACAGCCCTCAGCATATGGTTAGAAACAGCCAATGTTGATGTTGATGATTTCTATCAATATATAGATGAAGACACACGTGTTGTGTTCCAAAAGGGTGATGCTGAATCTATTACCCTTGAAAGCGGTCTTGATGTAGAGGATTATTTTGATCAATTAATGAACCAACACTTTGATGCGGTGCCTCATATCATTCGAGATGAAGAAGATGGATTAATTTTAACCTACGGCCCTATGAGTGCCATTGCAACCCTCAATGAAGAGGGAGCATTAGCTCTTATCAGTATCTATATCGACACCCGTGATGAAGACGAAGCAACGGATGAGATTGGCTATATCGAAGAGGACTTAACGAAGGAAACTATAATTGAAGAGGATCTATATTAGTCGATACTACTCATTTGATATATTTAATCTAATTAGAATTAATAGATAAAATAAAAACTACCAGTTAAACATATATCTTTTAAACAGATCTTCTACTATGGAAGGAGAAGCTACTAGATATTATGAATAACTGGTAGTTTTTTGTATTATTTACATTTCGTCATGGTCTTTAATAAGCCCAGCTTTTTTCTTTTTCCAATAGGAATAGTAGAACGGCAAGATTACGATACAGCCGCCTAGACCCCATAGTAATTGGTTGGTTTGTGCTTGTGCAAGCATCCAGAGGGATGTGCCAATGGCGATGACTGGGATTAAGTAGCCACCAGGGATTGTGTAGGAACGAGCTTTGTCTGCCCATTTACGACGGAAGATAATAACAGCCAAACACGTTGGTAGATATTGTGTAAAACGAGATACCGCACTAATAGCTGCTAGTGTTGTAAAGGAACCGGACCATGCAAGTAATACACTGGCAATGGCAGTAACGATAGCTGCTATATATGGTGCATTATAACGATTACGTTTTGCCAAAGCACTTGGTAGCATACCATCTTCCGCCATAGATGTTGCCACACGAGGCGCATAGTAAGCTTCAGCAAAGTTGATACCGCCCATAGAGATTAAGGTACCTACTAATACGATATACATGCCAATAGGACCAACGATCACATTGAATGCATCTTGTACTGGAGCTTTAGTATTTGCTAAATCTGTACCAAGTACACCAATGGATACGGCAAGGATTGCCATATATAGAACCGATACGAGAAGCATACACATGATAATCGCACGTGGTAAATTCTTTTTAGGATTTTTCATATCCTCTGCAGCAATGGCAATAACTTCAAACCCTGTATAGGCAAAGAATAGAAGAACTGCAGCTTGGGCAAATGATCCATCTACATAGATGTCTTGAGGGAAGACTGGTGTAAAGTTAGCTCCATTTATAAAGAAAATACCAATTGCAATAAATAGGGCAAGAGGGACTAGCTTAGATATAGTGATTAAGTTGTTAACGAATTTGGATACATTAACACCAAATATATTTACAATGGTAAGACCTACAATTAAGATAAATGAAATGACATCCTTTGCAAAATCACCACTTAAAGCTGGTACTGCAGCACCTAATGCTGTAGCAAAGCCAACGGCCATAGCCGCCCATGCAATAACGGTTACGATCCATTTTAGAACGCCCACTTCAAAGGCCCAGAAATCACCTAAAGCATGTTTTGCATATAGATAAGGGCCTCCATTACGTGTGAATAGGCTAGCTGCCTCTGCAAAGCAAAGGGCGATACAACCTGCAATAACGGCGTCAAATAAGAGGACGCCTAAACTAGCGGAACCAATTATAGAATATGCTTTGTTTGGTAGTAGGAAGATACCTGTTCCTACAATACCATTTATTCCTAGGAGTACAATACTCCAAAAGCCAAATTTTCCTGTTTCTTTCATGATACAATCTTCCTACTATTTAGTTATATTTTCTTGAGTTGCTTTTACGAATGCAGTAAATAAACGCTTTGCATTTTCGTCATTTGTAGACATCATTTCCGGGTGGAATTGACAGGCGACTAACCAAGGATAGGATGGATCCTCTAAACCTTCTACGGTACCATCCTTAGCTCTTGCTACAACTTGTAATCCTTTACCGACATTTTTAACTGTTTGGTGATGATGGGAGTTCGTAATCCAAGTGTTACAACCTATAGCACCAGCCAGTTTTGATTTGGACTCAATATCTACCGTATGGGTACCAAGAGAAGGCGTTTGATTCTGAGAGTGTTTTATTGTACAGTTTTGATCATATTTTAAATCTTGGAATAAAGAGCCTCCACGATATACGTTTAAGATTTGTAAGCCACGACAGATACAAAAGATAGGAATTTGTTTTTCTTCTGCTGCTTTGATTAAAGCAAAGTCGAATTGATCGCGCTCTGGAAATACATCGCCAAGACCTTGTAAAGGTTCTTCTCCATAGTGGAGAGGGTATACATCATGGCCGCCGGATAATAGTAAGCCATCAAGCTTTGCTACCGTTTCACGAGCTACATCAAGATTTTTGGTAAACGGAATTATAACAGGGATGCCACCAGTTTCCTCAATAGAACGAGGATAATCTTGGTTTACGTAAGAACGTAACAAATCTACGTAAGGACCACCATTATCTCGTAAGATATTGCCGGATATGCCAATAAATGGTTTCGTCATAATATCACCTCATATGTGTAAAAATCTGTATAATCTTATGTTAGTGTATCAGATTTTCAGGGATAAAAACATTACTAATAGATATAATTATAAGCCTTATAATAGAGAAAATATGTTAAAGTTGATACATTTTACTATATTTTATTTTAAGATATAGTTGTATCTGTTTATTGCGAAACATGGTATGATAAACTACGAATGAACTGTGCGGGAGGTTTACTATGGTTTTTCTAACATCCTTACAAAGTATCATACCTATTGTACTGCTTATTTTGTTAGGATATATATTAAAAGGGCGGGGCATGTTTAACCCTACCTTTAGTGGTAATTTATCGCGATTTATCATGTCGGTTGCATTACCAGCGGGAGTATTTGTATCTGTATTACATCACCTACATACTTCAGATATATGGAATTTACGATATGGCATGTTAGTGGTTGTCTTAACATATGTTATTGCATATATCGTAGCTTTCATTATGATGAAAATGCTGAAAGTTCCTAAAGGACGACGTGGTATTTTTATCAATATGGTAGTAAATGATAACTGCTTATTTATTGGGTTACCAGTGCAAATTGCACTCTTTGGGCAAGATGCGCTGCCGTATTTCCTTTTATATTACATCGGTAACACTATTTCCGTATGGATGGTAGGGGTATTCCTTATAGAACTAGATCCACTACCAAATTCTGAAGTAGATTTTAATAATGGTTCCCATAAGATTGATAGTATAAATAATAGGTTAGTATCTACTAAAGGTAAAAGTAAGAAGCCTAAATTTGATTGGAAGAAGTTATTACCACCACCTTTGATAGGTTTTTTTGTGGCATTAATCTTCTTGTTCTTTGAAATTCCTTTACTTCCAATTTTGCATACTACCTTGAATTACTTAGGCGATATGGTAACCCCATTGTCGTTAATCTATATTGGTATTGTGCTTCATGATGCTGGCTTAAAAAGTATGCGTTTAAATAAAGACTCCATCGGTGGGATTGTAGGACGATTTGTCATATCCCCGATTATCATGTTCTGTTTGATTACGGCTTTACAATATGGAGCAGGCATTGTTCTAGAACCAATTGCAATCATTACCTTTGTTGTACAATCAGCAGGACCTGTTATTGCAGTATTGCCAATTGTAGCTAATGAATCAAAAGCTGATTTACCATTTGCTACAGGTTTAGTTATGATTAGTACCATACTATTTGTTGTAGTAATTCCAATTATAATGGAAATTTTAACAATGATAGGTATACAGGCTTAAAATAAGAAGAAGATTAAAATAAGTAAATAAAAAATAGGTTCCTAATGGTCATATAGGTGACTATTAGGAACCTATTTTTATGTAAGTATATATAGCTTATCTAAAGAATCTACCAACGAGTGGCATGCTAGCACCATCGTTTTTATTGAGGCCTTTTAAAAGGACCATGATAATAACGTAGAGCAATAAGCCTTCGATACCAGTGAGTATAAAGTTAGCCCACATTGGTAAGATATCTGTTAAATAGTGGTAACTCAAGAAGATGAGTATACCCATAACACCGGCACTGACCACGTTTTTCCAAAGAAGGGAAATATCGAGGAAGTAGCCTGTGTATTTTTTGATATAAATCAAGTTGAGTAATGCGGCAAAGCCTATATCAGCAACGGTTGCCCAGGCGGCACCGCCGATGCCTAGCCAAGGAATAGCAGTCAGTGTCCAGTTAAGGATAACCTTGATTATGAGGGAAATTCCCATATTTATGACTGGAATACATGGCCTGTTGAGCCCTTGTAAGATACCTGTTGTTACTTGATGTACACCTAGGAAGAATATAGAGAACGCCGTGATTTGCGTTGCTAGTTCTGCCTTAGGCGCATTGTAAATCAGTGTAACGGTGGGGGCAGCCAGTACATACAATAGCACTGTAAATGGTACGGTTGCCATAAATGTTAGTCGCATAGAGCCTGCAGTGCGATCATAGATACCTTGATGATCGCGTTTTGCAAAGGCATGAGAGATAGCTGGTACAATGCTTGTTGCAAGGGCTGCGGTAATGATGGTAGCCAAGTTGATGAGTGGCACCGCCATCCCAGTAAGGTAACCGAAGAGCTCTGTTACTTCGTTCATCGGGAACCCAGCATCTAATAAGCGACGTGGTACGATAAGCAAGTCGAGATTCGCCGTCAACGGTAACATGATACTTGCTAAGGAAATTGGTATGGACAATGTTAAGAGTCGTGACAAAATTTCTTTAGCTGATTCACGAGGGCCATCATAGCTTTCACCAGTATTACTAGCCTTAGGTAATTTGTAGTAATAATACAACAGCACCAGGAAGGCTCCAAAAGCACCTACACCTGCACCCAAGCTAGCGCCACCTGCTGCGGCTGGTAAACCGTAAGGTAATAAAATAGCAGCAGCACCGAGCATAACGATAACCCGTAGCAATTGTTCTACAATTTGGCTAATCGCTGTGGGCGTCATCATTTCATAGCCTTGGATATATCCGCGGAAACAGGAAATCCATGTTACAAAGAATACTGCCGGAGCGAGCGCGATGATAGAGTAGTAGGCACGGCTTTCAGCAATGAGACCACTAGAGATTAACCAATCTGCACCAAAGTACATGGCAAGACTGGCGATAAAACCTGTTATAGTCAACATTGTAAAAGAAATATTGAATACTCTCTTAGCGCCACCAAAGTCGTGTAAGGCTAATCGTTCTGCCGTCAAAATAGAGATGGCAATCGGCACACCTGCGCTCGAAATTTGTAATAGTAACAAATAGATAGGAAAGGCCATCTGGTAGATACCGATGCCTTCACCACCCAAGATGCGAGATAGAAGAATCCAGTTGATACTACCGATGGCTTTCACTACGAAACCGGCAATTGTTAAAATTAAGGTTCCTTTTAAAAATCCACTAGCCATTGATTATAGTTTGTTAGAGGAACCTAATACATTTTTAATTTTGTGAGCTACCATGCCTTTAATAGCATCACGAGCAGGTCCTAAATATTTGCGTGGGTCAAACTCAGATGGGTTTTGAGCCAAGTATTCGCGTACAGATGCAGTCATAGCAAGGCGAAGGTCTGTATCAATATTGATTTTGCAAACTGCCATTTGAGCAGCTTTGTGAAGCATTTCTTCAGGTACGCCTTGTGCACCAGGGATGTTGCCACCAAATTCATTACATTTTGCTACGAATTCAGGCAATACGGAGGATGCCCCATGCAATACGATTGGGAAGTTAGGCAATAATTCGCCAACTTTTTTCAAACGATCAAAATCGAGGTAAGGGTTGCCTTTGAATTTGTATGCACCGTGGCTAGTACCAATAGCGATTGCTAAGGAGTCTACACCTGTGAGATGGACAAACTCAGCAGCTTGTTCAGGATCAGTGAAGCGAGCATCTGCATCAGATACGTTTACATCATCTTCAACGCCTGCTAAACGGCCCAATTCTGCTTCTACTACAACGCCGTGAGCGTGAGCATATTCAACAACTTGTTTTGTGATTTTTACGTTTTCATCGAAATCATGATGCGATGCATCAATCATAACGGATGTAAAACCACCATCTACACAGTCTTTACAAATTTCGAAGGAATCGCCGTGGTCAAGGTGAAGAGCGATTGGTAGATTGCTGTCTTCAAGAGCGGCTTCCACAAGTTTTACAAGGTAAATATGTTTAGCATATTTACGTGCGCCTGCAGATACTTGCAAGATAAGAGGAGATTGTTCCTCTTTTGCTGCATCTACAATACCTTGTACGATTTCCATGTTGTTTACATTGAAAGCGCCAACAGCATAGCCGCCTTCATAGGCTTTTTTGAACATTTCTGTAGTAGTAACTAATGGCATGTTGTCCTCCTTGGCCATAGGGCCTGTTATATCATGTTATTAATACCGTGACTGCTAATATTTCTAGCTCGTAAGAACTAGATGCATTTCTGTTATTGCAATCATATATCAATTCAAGTTAAGTATATCAAGAAACACTATAAAGGGCCAATATTTTTTGTATAACTTATGCATAAATTTCGTCTTATTTTGTGACCCATGTGGGTTGTTTTTGTGCATTAGCATTTATTTAGTGGCTTTAAATTTGCTCAATCGTTTAGCAAGACTTTCATATCTTCTGGCATTTTTGCATGCAGTTCAAGCCATTCATCTGTTATGGGATGGTAAAAGCTTACGTGCGATGCATGCAGTGCTTGGCGTTGAATAAATTCTAGATGACCACCGTATAAGTCATCACCAGCTAGTGGATACCCTAGTTGAGATAAATGAACTCGAATCTGATGAGTGCGCCCTGTGTGTAATAAGCATTGCACATGAGTAAAGTGATTATAAACTATTATAGAGTTGTCAGCTGGACATATACTACTATTATTAATCATATCATCAGAGTTGTTTTTACTATAGTTAATTTTGCTTGTATTTTTACTAATTACTGTTATATCTGTGCGAGCCAGCTTTCCTTGGTCTGTACAACAACGCTCAATGATACTGCCTGGTTTACGACCTATAGGCCAGTTAATGCTTATAGGTACAGAAGGGAGATGCCCTTCTACAATGGCGTCGTAGATTTTGTAAAAATGGGTGTGTTTTTTATCAAAAGCATGTTGGACCACCGATGTTTTAGCAATGATGACAATACCTGAGGTATCCTTATCTAATCGGTGTACAGGATGGAAATCATAATGCTGATTTGTTTCTTGGTAGTAATGAAGTACACCATTTGCCAGCGTATGATCTCGGACGATAGAAGTAGGGTGCATAAGAATACCAGCCGCTTTATTAATGACTAAAATATATTCGTCCTCATATATGATATCTAAACTCATAGGGCTTAGGCTAAACTCTTGCTCTGGAGTTAACTTCATAACGAGATGATCGCCACCGTGAATGAGCGTATTCCAGGTAGCAAATTTACCATTAACTGTTATGATGCCTTCATTTCGTAAACGGCGTCTCATGCGCTGGGAGATATGCTGTTGTTTTATAATATGATTTATAGATTGTGTGTGTACATCAGAATCTACAATTAAGTCGATTATTGTTGCTGTTTTCATACGTATTATTATAGCAAATAAAATAAAAATGAAGAATTTTTCATAATTCGTTGTATTTGTGAAGGTCGATATAGTATAATTTGAATTGCTGAATTTTATACATTATTTATGTGTGAACTTTTTACTATAATACTGTGTGTTTAGTTCTAACAGTATATTTTATGAACTATATATGTATGTTAATGACTGTATGGTTATAGCTTATTCTATAAAAGGAGAGGTTTATGAATATTAACAAGAAATCTTTATTAGTTGCATGTGTGTTAGCGGCTATGTCTACAACAACTTTCGCGGCATCTACTACAACATCTACTAGTAGTACAACGGTAACAAACCACGATACACCAACATCGACTAGTACACGTGTAACCCGTGAGCAACATACAACAACTACATCAACTTCTACTGTGCGCACAGAAAGCTCTAGCTCCACTAAAAGCACTAAAGCTAGTGTAGGCGTAATGACTCCTCAAAAACTTGAAGAACGTAGTGCACTTTCTGGTTATATCGCGGCTGATGTATCAAGTGCATTAAACCCTTATCGTGATGCACCAAAATCTTTGAAATCTGGTAAAGGTACTACTTTCAAAAATGATGAAGTTCTTGAGCATGGTGTATTAGCATCTATGAAACAAGGAGGTAAATGGGGTATTATTCGTCCAGATGGTACTGTTGCTATTGAACCTAAGTACAAAGAAATTAAAGATGTTGATTATAAAACAGGCAATGTCTTAGCTCAAGTAGATAAGAAAACAGAAACTTGGGTTACACCTAAGGGTGTGGAAATCTCTGAAGAGGAAGCTTTAAAAGAACGTGTTAAACAAGAAGCAACTCAAGAGTATCCAAGCGATTCCTATGTAGAGTTTAAAGAAAAAGGAAAATACGGCTTTAAGACTACTGACGACAAAGTAGTGATTGCTCCACAATTCCGTCAAATTGTGACTGGTTTTAGCGAAGACCGTGCTTTTGTTAAGAATGCTAAAGGTAAAATCGTAGCTATTGATGGTACTGGTAAAGAATTATTTAATGCTCCTTCTAAAGAGGTATATGCATTCCGCAATGGTCTTGCTGAATATCGTCGCTCCGTAAGTGGGTTTAACTTAGGTGGTCTTGTAGGTGGCTTCATCGTGGGCGGTATCCTTGGAGGTGCACTTTTAGGTGGTCAACATTATCACGTAGGTGGTTTTGCCTATGATGGTGCAAAACGTGGCTATATTGATCGTTCTGGTAATATTGTAATCGATAGCAAAAAAGATAAAGTATGGCCTATCACAGCTTATGGTACAGTAATCAAAGATGCTGGTAACTTATACTTTGTGAACCGTAAAGGTGAAGTTGTTATTCAACCAGGCGATTACGATGCAGGTGAAATGGATAAATTAAATGGTCTATTAGCATTAAGAGACAATAAGACTGAGAAATGGGGCATTTTCGATGTATCAACAGGTAAGCAAGTGGTATCTTTTAAATATGATTCTATTTCCTTTGCAGGGACTGATCGTTTAGTAGTTGTGAAAGATCATGTTAAAAACCTTATCGATATGAATAGTGGTAAATCCTTGTACTCTGCTCAAACAGAAGCAACTATTGAACCGTTCAACAACGATACTGTAACATGGGTTCATACTGGTAAAGAGGGCTATACAATCATAGATAATAATGGTCATATTTTATTTAGAGATACCAACAAACTTATTGAAGATGCTAAGTCCTTTAATCATGGTTTTAGTTCTGTTAAGTCTAAAGGCAAATGGGGAATTATGAACTCCAAAGGCGAATGGCTTGTACAACCTACATATGATGCGGTAAACGTTTTATAATATAATTGGTTGTAGAATTCTTTTGAATTTGTATTGTCTTTAGTTTTGGCTTAATTATTATTGTTTAGTTATAGTTCTTAGCTATAAACTAAATACAACATAATATCGTTATACAGAGACTAGCAATGTACATGTATTATGTATGTTGCTAGTTTTTTATATTATTTGCCTTGTGTATTGTATTGCATAATCGTATTAGAGAACTTCCACTATACTTATAAAAGCTTCATTAATACATAGCTAACAATTATAATTAAGAAAATCGATTTACCTAGAAAATAAGCCTGTTTTAAGGTATAATTATAGAGATGTATTCCGTTTTGGTGTAGTTTTACACTTTCACTTGGAATATGAGGATGATGAAAGTAATGCTATGAACCTTATGCCCAACAGGTTCAGGTGTAGGAGGTATAAAATGGCTAAAGATTGTTCCTTTGACGTTGTGTCTGAAGTGGATATGCAGGAAGTAGATAATGCGGTAAACCAAGCAAAAAAAGAAATTGGTACGCGTTATGATTTCCGTGGCTCTAAAGCGGAAATTAGTCTTGAAGGCGACACTATCAAAATCATCGGTGATGATGAATACAAATTGAATGCCATTATCGATGTATTAAAAGGCAAGATGGTTAAACGTAACGTAGCGATTAAAAATCTTGATTACGGAAAAGTTGAACCAGCAGCAGGTGCAACAGTTCGTCAAATCATTACTATCAAAAAAGGCATTACAAAAGAAAATGCTAAAGAAGTAGTAAAAGCAATTAAAAACATGAAAATTAAGGTACAAGCATCTATCCAAGAGGATCAAGTGCGCGTATCTGGTAAGGATAAAGATGATTTGCAAGCAGTAATCCAAATGTTAAAACAATTGGATATCCCTGTAGAATTGCAATTCGTTAACTTCCGTTCTTAATACTATATGTCCATAGGATAGGTTAGTTAGACTCGTTTGAGTTTCTAATACTATCAGTGTAGGAGGCCTTATGAAAGTGGAGGACATGAAGGGTGGATATACCACAGGTTCATGTGCTACGGCAGGTATGAAAGCTGGTTTATTGGCCCTCTTAGATAAGAATATTGTGGACCAAGTGGTCATCGAAAACCCTCAAGGTCAATATATTGAGGTTCCTATTAAAGCGGTAGAGGTTATATCTGATATAGAGGCGAAGGTAACCGTCATGAAAGACGGCGGCGACGATCCTGATGTAACTCATGGTAATGATGTGGAAACGACAGTGACCCTTGATGATACTGGTGAACTGCGATTTCGAGCTGGCTTTGGTGTAGGTACTGTAACGAAACCAGGTCTTGCTATGCCGCCAGGAGAACCGGCTATCAATCCAGGGCCCCGGGCAATGATGAAAATAGTTTTTGAAGAACATTGTGTCCATGGTCAAGGTGTAACGGTAACCGTTAGTGTTCCTAATGGTAAGGTATTAGCCAAGAAAACATTAAATCATACACTTGGTATCGAAGGTGGCATTTCCATTATTGGTACCACCGGTATTGTTAAGCCTATGAGTGAAGAAGGGTTTAAGAACTCGTTAGTGCCACAGTTGAAAGTTATGAAGGCTAACGGATGTGAAACAGCTGTTCTCGTACCGGGGCGTATTGGTCAAGATCTTGCAGAGCAAGTATTGGGTATCCATAAGAACCAAATGGCAGAAACGAGTAACTTTATCGGATTTATGCTTGAAAAGGCTGTACAGATTGGATTTAAGCGAATCTTAATTATCGGTCATATCGGTAAGTTAATCAAACTAGCTAGTGGTAGCTTCCATACTCATAATCGCATGAGTGATGGCCGTATGGAAAGTATCGTGGCCTATGCTGCTTTAGAAGGAGCATCCCAAGAGGTGTGTGAAGAGTTATTTAATTGCCAAACCACAGAGTCTACATTTCCTATCTTGGAGCGAGAAGGATTGACTGGTGTATACCAACGAGTTGTAGATCGTGCATCTCTACGTAGTGAGCGCTATATTGCTAACGAAGCTGAGGTAGGGATCATCATTACGACCTTAAAAGGCGAGATTTTGGCAATGGATAAGCATGCAAAAGAGATAGGAGAACTTGAACATTGGCACATACCTTGTATATCGTAGGCATTGGTCCGGGAAACCCTGATTATGTGGTGCCTAGAGGCCTTACTTTAATTAAACATGCTACAGTATTGGTAGGCAGTGAACGGTCTTTAGAGGACTTTCAAGAGCCTGGACAAATTACATATCCTGTAACGGGTAAACTTAGTTTATTAGCCGAACAAATTGAGCAGGAGCTCAAGAGCCATGACGTGGTGGTCATGGTTAGTGGCGATACAGGCTACTATAGCTTATTGCCCTATTTAAAGAAAAAATTTACTGCTAACCCTATTGAGGTGGTGCCAGGCATTAGCTCTATGACCTTTGCTTTTGCCCGTCTTAATGAGGTATGGCATGATGCGGATTTAATGAGCTTTCACGGTCGTCAACCGGCGCCCGAAAAACTCGTATATGAAGCAGGTAAAAAGATGGGATTCTTGACGGATCCTGAATATAATCCAGCGCATATTGCGCGTATTTTAATAGATGCAGGTTGGCCAAAAGAAACGAGAGCAGCAGCCTTAGAGCGTTTGAGTTATGATGATGAAAAAATTGTAGACTCCACGCTAGAGGTGTTAACTGAGCTTGAAGGCTTTGGTCATTCTGTAATGGTGGTACTAGGATGAGACATTTTTTCGGAATTCCCGATGAGGAATTTATCCGCGGCGACGTGCCGATGACAAAATGCGAGATTCGCAAAGCCGTTATGAACGAGGCACGCATCGAGGAGGATAGCATTGTCCTTGATGTAGGCGCTGGTACGGGCTCTATTTCTATTGAAGCAGCCTTGGCGGCTCCTAAAGGGCATGTATATGCGATTGAGCGATTTGATAAAGGCATCGATCTTATCAATGAGAATATGAAGAAATTCAATGTTAATAATATGACTGTCATCAAGTCTAAAGCTCCTGAAGGCATGGAAGAATTGCCTGAGCTTGATGCGGTTATCATCGGTGGTAGCGCTGGTGGCATGACAGGCATCATGGACGAGGCGCAACGTCTGTTAAAAGTAGGTGGCCGTCTAGTTGTAACTGCTGTAACGATGGAAACTGGCTATACAATCCTTAAAGAGTTGAAAGGTCGTCCTTTCACGTATGAAGGTTACCAAATGTCCATCAGTCGTTACCGCAAGGCTGGTCCCTACCATTTGTTAGACCCATTGAGTCCAATTTTCATTGTATCTGCAACGCGTATCGCAGAAGGAGAGTAATATGGTTGACGTATATATTGTAGGCGCAGGCCCTGGGGATCCTGAGTTAATTACTCGCAAAGGGTATCGTTTAGTGCAAGAGGCAGATGTTGTAATTTATGCGGGTTCCTTGGTAAACCCTGCCATTTTAGAGGCTTGTAAACCAGGCTGTGAAATTCATAACAGTGCTACTATGAACCTTGATGAGGTATTGGCTGTTATGAAAGCTTCTGTTGAGGCTGGTAAAAGCGTAGTTCGCCTTCACACAGGTGACCCTGCTATTTACGGTGCTATTCAAGAGCAAATGGATGCACTTGCTAGCATGGGGATTTCTTATGAAGTCGTACCAGGTGTAAGCTCTTTCCTTGCTACAGCTGCGGCATTGAAACAAGAATATACATTGCCAAATGTATCTCAAACAGTCATTATTACGCGTATGGAAGGTCGTACACCGATGCCTCCAAAGGAAAAATTGCGCATGTTAGCATCTCATGAAGCGACAATGTGTATTTTCCTTAGCGTTCAAATGTTAGATAAGGTTGTAGCTGAACTCATCGAGGGCGGTTATGACAAAACGACTCCAGTGGCTATCGTGGTAAAAGCTTCTTGGCCAGACCAACGTATTATTCGTGGCACATTGGAAACTATTGCGGACATCGTAGCTAAAGAAGGCGTATTGCGCCAAGCTATGATCGTTGTAAGCCATGTATTAGATAGTGAATACGAATTGTCTAAACTCTATGATAAAGGCTTTGCTCATATGTACCGCAGTGCTAAGGACTAGTATAATGAAAGAACTAGAAACTGTTGTGCCTACGACGGGAGCTAAGAAGAATAGAACGGCTATTCTTTCTGTATCTGAACGAGGTGCAAAGCTAGGTCAACGCATCAAGTCTTTGGTGGCACCTCATGCAGATTGCTTTGAAAAAGAAAACCGTCCTTCTGGTGGTGAGGCTATTTATTTTGATTCCCTCAAAAGCCATATCGGACAGATTTTTAAGGATTACGATCAAGTATTATGCATCATGGCACTCGGTATTGTAGTGCGCATGATTGCACCGTATATTGAGCATAAATCTAAGGATCCTGCGGTAGTCGTAATGGACGAAGTAGGGCACCATGTAATCAGTTTATTATCTGGTCACCTTGGGGGTGCCAACGAATGGACACAGTCCATTTCACTGGCCATCGATGCGGACCCTGTTATTACAACTGCAACGGATGTAAACGGATTGCCAGCGCCTGATGTGTTAGCGCGCCACGAGCATCTGTTGGTAGATGATTTTCAAACCTTAATCAATGTGAACTCTGCCATCGTTGGGGGAGAGCGTATTGATTATTATATCGATGAAAGCTTACCGAATGCAGAGGAACTAGAACAAGCTGCGAAAGCTCATATTGGTGAACATGGTATAGTTCACGTTGTTTCTTTGGAGCAACTAGAGTCTATTCCATGTAAAAATAAAAGCGCTGAAGAGGGTGCTTTTCGCGTAGTCATTACGGATAAAGTAATTACCGAGCATGGTTATCAATTGATTTTACGTCCTCGTACATATACGGTGGGCATTGGTTGTCGCCGAGACACACCAAAGGAATTGATCCTTGACGCCATTCAACAATCGCTAGCAGCACATAAGCTTTCACCAAAGTGCCTCGTAACAGCTGCATCGGTGATTGTTAAACAAGATGAAGTAGGCCTCTTAGAGGCTATGCAAATTATGGGGTGGCCTATCGTGTTCTATACACAAGACGAGATGGCACCACTCATTGAAGAAGAAAAATTAAAAGAATCTAATTTTGTAAAAGGAACTATAGGAGTAGGAAACGTATGCGAGACAACAGCATTACTAGCGGCCAAGAGCCGAACACTAATACAGCACAAAACAATTTATCCCAAAACAACGGTAGCCATTGCACAGGTAACATCAAAGTAATTGGCATTGGCCCTGGCGATGAAGAGTTCATGACACCTCAAGCGCGCGAAGCCATCTTAGCGGCTGACCGTGTTGTAGGTTATTTGACTTATCTTGACTTGATTAAAGACCTTATCGAAGGTAAAGAGACTGTAGGCACTGCCATGATGCAAGAAGTGGATCGTTGCCAACAAGCAGTTGATTTAGCGGTAGAAGGTCATCAAGTAGTTGTGGTATCCTCTGGTGACTCTGGCGTATACGGTATGGCAGGGCTTGTGTTGGAACTGGCTAATAAAGTGCCAGCAGAAAAACGCCCTTCCGTAGACATCGTACCTGGGCTTAGTGCTGTAAACGTAGCGGCTTCTGTTTTAGGAGCTCCTTTGATGCATGATTTTGCTGTAATTTCTCTTAGCGATTTGATGACTCCATGGGATTTAATTAAAAAACGTGCTGACCTTTGTGCGCAAGGGGATATGGTTATTTCTTTATATAACCCACGTAGTAAAAAACGCGTCACACACTTAGATGAAGTTCGTGAAATCGTTCTTAAATACCGCGACCCTAAAACACCTGTTGGTATCGTGCAAAAAGCAGGTCGTCCAGGGCAACACATGATAATTTCTGACCTTGAAAACTTCACAAAAGAAGAAGTAGATATGCAAACACTTGTTATCATTGGTAACAGCCAAACCTATGTTGAAAATGGTCGCATGATTACACCTCGAGGCTACAAATTATGATTTGGGTCATCGCTGGTACCTTAGATGGTCGTACCTTAGCGGTAGACATTCAAGAACGGACAGGTGAAGAGGTTCTCGTTACTGTTGTGAGTCAGTATGGGGCAGAGCTTGCTGCCCATAAAGGCATTACTGTTCATACGGGCCGTCTTGATCAAGAGGCTATGCAAAATTTGATTAAGAAACACAACGTACGTTTATTAATCGATGCAAGCCATCCGTATGCTGCTATTGTTACAGCTACGGCTCAAGATGCAGCAAAAGCTGAAGGTATTCCTTTTGTTCGCTTTGAACGTAAAGAGGTACCATTGCCAGACTATGATAAATTGCATATCGTAGTGGATGAGGTAGAAGCAGCTAATTTGGCTGGCAAATTGGCAAAGGAGAATAACAAACATGTGTATTTGACCACAGGTAGTAAGACAATGCACATCTTTGCTAAATCTGAGGCTTTACAAGATTGTGAAGTATGGACACGTATTTTGCCGACCGCCGAGGTGTTACAAATGATGGAAGACCTCAACGTGAGTCCTAAGCGCATTGTTGCTGTCCAAGGTCCATTTTCTTATGATATGAACCGCATCATGTTCCACGATACACAGGCAAGCGTTGTAGTTATGAAAAACTCTGGCCTTGTAGGTGGTGCTGATACAAAATTACAAGCAGCTATGGATCTTGGTATCCATGTTATTGTTATCGATCGTCCGCGTGTTAAACTTGAAAGTCACGTGGTATCATCAAATGATGAATTCTTTAAATTATGGGAGGACACTAATGGATTACGTTAAAAATCCTAAAGCTATTGAAGATAAAAGCATGGAAATCATTTACGATTATGTAAAGGATTTAGGCTTAACAGATGATGAAGTGCGCGTTGTATCTCGTACAGTACATGCGTCTGGCGATGTTGAATATGCTCAACTTGTAAAAATGAGCCCTGATGCTGTTCAAAAAGGTATTGAAGCCTTGGATAATGGTGCAGATATTTATACAGATGTAGAAATGGTTCGCACAGGTATTTCTAAACCAGCTCTTAAAATTCGCGGTAACGAAGTACACTGCTTGATTAAAGACGAAAACGTAGCTAAAATGGCTAAAGAGTTAGGTGTGACTCGCTCCATCGCAGCTATGCGTACATTTGGCAAACAATTAGAAGGCCAAATCGTAGCTATTGGTAATGCGCCAACTGCATTGTACGAAGTATTGCGCCTTGCTTTAGAAGAAGGCATTAAACCAGCTCTTATCATTGGTATTCCTGTAGGCTTCGTAGGTGCTGCAGAATCCAAAGACTATCTGATGGAAGTATCTCCGGTTCCTTACATCACTGTAAAAGGCAACAAAGGTGGTAGCCCAATCGCTGCCTCCGTATGTAATGCATTACTTTACACAGACGTAAAACGCAATGACATGCTCTTCGTAGAAGGCAAAGAATCTAAATAGTACAAAACCCGAATCGTGTTTTAGTAGTTTTGCGATTCGGGTTTTACTGTATATATTTTTCACAATAATTGCTAAACGTAAATTAGATAAACACAGTAATTATGCTATATTAAATTTCTTATAATGTAGTATCTGTAAAATAGAGTTCATTTTATAAGAGACTTATATTACATTAGGTAGGTTTTGAGAGGGAGTTCATATGGCATCTAGTAATGAACGAAAATTATTTCGTGTATCAGTGATTTGTATCTTAATCATCGCCGTTATTATGAGCATGATTATATCTCTTATTTGGGGATCAACACCCGTATCATTAGCTGAGATTTGGCATACATTATGGTCTAGTGAGCTAACTGACACATCTTCACAAATTATTTGGAATATTCGATTGCCTCGCAATATTGTAGCTGCGTTAGTGGGGGCTTGTCTAGCTGTATCTGGTGCAATTTTGCAAGCAGTTATGAAAAATCCTCTAGCAGATCCACAGATTGTAGGGGTATCCTCTGGTGCAGGGCTGGCTGGTGTTATCATATTTATTTTATTCCCTGGGTATGATCATATAGTTCCTTTAGTGGCCTTTCTAGGCGCTATGGCTGCAGCACTCATGGTATATGCATTAGCATGGAAAAATGGAGTGCGACCTAGTCGTATTATCTTAGCTGGTGTTGCGGTCGCAGCCTTTTTAGGATCAGGTATTTCAGCACTACTTGTATTCTTCGGTGATCGTGTACAAGGGGCATTGCTTTGGATGGTAGGAGGACTCGCTGCACGCAGTTGGCCTCAGGTAGAGGTGCTGTTTCCATATGCTATAGTTGGCCTTATTTTTGCCTGTTTAGGAGCTAAACGACTTACCATTTTAAGTTTAGGTGACGAAACTGCAAAGGGATTAGGCCTTAAGGTAGAACAAACACGGTTTATTATGACTGCAGTGGCTGCTCTTTTAGCGGCTGGTGCTGTAAGTATAGCTGGGCTTATCGGATTTGTAGGTTTGGTTATTCCCCATATGTTACGTCTTATAATCGGTAATGACTATGCATATTTACTGCCTGGATCCGCATTATTAGGCGCTCTAGTTCTTGTTGTTAGTGATACAATAGGACGTGTTATGTGGAGCCCTATAGAGGTACCAGTGGGCATTATTATGGCATTCTTTGGAGCGCCGTTCTTCTTGTATCTATTGAGGAGGGATAACTAATGAATACCGCTATTGATGTAAAACAGTTATCCGTAACTCTTGGCAATCGTCATATTCTACATGACATTAATGTATCGGTTCCTATCGGTAAAATTACGACATTAATAGGGCCTAATGGCTGTGGTAAAAGTACGCTTTTACGATCTATGATTGGATATATTCATAGCCCTCATGAATGTATTACCATATTTGATAAACCGTTACAATCATATTCTCAAAACAATCTGGCACGGCAAATGGCATTTTTGCCACAAGTACCGAATATGCCAAAGGATATGACTGTAGAAGAATTGGTATATTGTGGACGGTATCCATACCAAACATGGTGGAAAAACACGGCTAAAGTAGATCGTGAGATTGTTGACTATGCGTTACATATCACGAAAACGAATCATTTGCGAGAACAATTAATCCCATTCCTATCTGGTGGTGAACGGCAACGCGTTTGGATTGCTATGGCGCTAGCACAGCAACCAAAATTATTAGTCTTAGACGAACCAACAACATATTTAGATATTAATCACCAATTAGAAATTATGGAGTTATTGAAACGATTAAATAAGGAACAAGATTTAACCGTTCTCATGGTACTTCACGAACTAACACAGGCGGTTCAATATTCACATTATATGGCTATTATAAAAGAGGGTCATTTAGTAACGTCAGGAGAGACAAGTAAAATTATATCGGATGAATTGTTTAGAGATGTATTCTCTGTAGATGTACAACTTGATACATTTGATAATAAAAAATATGTACGCGTAAAAGGATTAGTTGAGTAGCTTGATACTAATAAAAAAGAGGGCATTCCCTATTTGGGGGATGCCCTCTTTCGCATGACGTAATATATTAGAATGTAACATTAATACCGTATGCTTCTTTAACTAAACGTGCCATAGCTTCAGGTGTTTGTAGACCTGGGTTTAATAGGAATAGTTTAGATGGTAAGTATATTACGCGGTTATTTTGTACGGCTTTTAAATTAGCCCATGCAGGATTATCTGTCATAGCTTGTTTCATAGCTTTGGTAATTTCTTCTTCTTTACCCATTGTAACAACAAAGATAATATCAGGGTTATCTGCTGTCAATGTTTCAAGAGAGTAAGGGACCGTTTTGTCCTTGGTTGTGCCATCTAGGTGAGAGGAGACAACATTTGTCATACCTAGTTCTTTTACCATTGATGCAGTAACTGCTTCATCAGTTTCGGCAGTTACACCCTTTCCTGTGGCACGTAACACGGCAACACGTGCAGGTTGTTGATTCTTAACTGCATCTTTTACCTTGGTAATATTGTTTTCATAGGTAGTAATAACAGACTTAGCCTTATCTTGATGATTAGTTAATTCACCAAGAAATGTTAACATTGGTACATTATCTTTAATACCATCGTAATCAAAAAGTACGGTTGGAATATTATTAGCTTGTAATTGGGATTCATATTTTTTATGTTGATTTACTAAACCCAATACTACATCTGGCTTCAAGCCTAATAATTGTTCCATGTTGATATTTGCAGTTTGACCAAGAGCTGGTAGAGCTTCTAACTCTGGTGCTAGTTTATCCGTTGTATTGGCACGGCTAATAGCCTTACCATCGACAGCATAAAGCATAGATAAAACAGAATTAGATAATACAGCAATTTTTTGTGGATCCTTTGGTACAGTATAGGTTTGGCCATTAAAGGTCAATTCCTTCGTAGTAGCAGAAGAGCTGGATGTGGTTTTACCACACCCAGCTAGTGCTAGTACAATCATAACCAAAGCGATACTACCGAGTAGTAGTTTTTTCATGATGTACTCCTATGAATGTTATATATGCAATAACGATCTTAGTTATATTGATTATTTTTCTAATGCATCCCAAGCTTCGTTAGCACGTTCAACAAATAAGTTACGGATGTTTTGGTTTTCACCTAAACCATGGATGTAAGTGTCAACTTTGAAGCCTTCTTTTTCAAGAATGGATTTGTGGGAATCTGGTTCGTTACCAGCCATGTCGTTGTTTGCATGGTCACCAGCAACCATCATGAAAGGCATCAATGTAACATGTTTAATACCATGTAATTTCAATTGAGGGATAACTTGTTCAAGATTTGGTGTACCTTCTACTGTGTAGATGAATACATTTTTCATGCCAAGAGTATGGATACGGTCTTGAATTACAGAATAGTATGCATTGGAAGGATCTGGAGTACCATGAGCCATGATAAGAAGACCATCTTCTTTACCTAATTTAGGGAATTGGGATTGAACAGCTTTTAATGTTTCAATAACTTGGTCAGTTTGGTTTTCTTGACCCATCCAGTACATAAGAGAAGTACCGAGTGTCATTTTTTTGAAATCATTTTTGTATAAATTATATACTGCTGCATCGTAGTTATATTCCATACCAGGAATTACATCTAGAGATGCCAATGCAACGCGAGTGTAACCATCTTTTTTAAGTTCAGCTAAAGCTTCTTCAGGTGTAGGGTATGTTATACCTTCTTTTTGTTGGATACGATCACGAATAATATGGCTTGTGAAAGCAGTTATCACTTTAGTATTTGGGTGTGCTGCCTTAATAGCATCTACAGTAGCATCGATTGTTTTCACACGAGTATCTTTATAAGTTGTACCAAAGCTCATAACAACCATAGCATCTTTGTTTGGCAAGTTTTGTAAAGCTTCTGTATTATGTGTACGAACACCAATTGCAGCGGCTTCTTTCAATGCTGGTGTAGGATCTTTTACTTCCTCATTTAATTGATATGCAGCATTAGATACAACTGGTGCACCAAAGGATACTGCAAGACCTAGAATAGCGGATGCTAAAGCTAATTGTTTTTTCATTTCTATACTCCTATCTATAACTATAACTACACTAATATGCAATTATTTACATAGTTCTATTATTTGAAAACTATGGATTCATCGCATATATATAACCTTATTTCAATCGTAACAAAGCGGAAAACAGGTGTCAATAAACCCTATACCCCTAGAAGTATAAGGGATTTGAGAGATTATTAATAAATTAATGTGATGAATAAAGTATGATAGTACATTTTATAATTATATTCTTGTTGGTTATAAGGATATGAATATGTGAATATATAAGTAATTTTATTTAGGATTATTTTGATGGGGCCCCATAATATTACTACAATTAAATTAATCGTTATAAATATTAATTTTGATATTTTTTCTCATTGACTTCTATAGATTAATCTTGTACTATTATTACATAGTAGTTGATAACAATTTTCAATTGTGAAAGTTGTTTCATGTATGAGTAATATGGAGGTCACATATGAAAGGCATAATTATTGCATCCTTTGGATCAATTTATCAAGATGCTGTGGAGAAATCCATCGGCAGTATAGAGAAAAAAGTACGTTCCATGTATAGCGATATGGAGGTACGCCGTGTATTCTTGTCTGATGCATTAGTAGAAAAGTGGAATGAGAAATATGATGAAAAGATTTCTTCTTTCACAGAGGCTATGCAGAATTTTGCTCGCATGGGCATCGACGAGGTATACATTCAACCTATAACATTGGTAGCAGATCAGTGTTACCAACAAATGCGTAAACAAGCATTGAAGTTTTTACATAGTAATGAATATGGTTTCACACAAGTGAATATTGGTAAACCATTGCTCACGTCTTTAGGCGTAAAGAATTATGCCGATGATTATGAAGCTACATTAGAAAGCATAGTGCGTCATGTTAATACAAAGGCGCTTAATAAATCTGTAGTACTCATGGCAAATGGTCAAAATCAATTAGAGTTTAGTACATTGCAATTGAAAGCTATGTATGGGGCTGCACCAAATGTGGTAGTATTTACGACAAATGGTTTCCCTACTTTTAAACAAGCTCTTACTTTCTTGGATCGTATGGGGCATAAAGATTTATTAGTTGTACCATTGGCGCTCATAGGTTCTACACATTTAATGGACTATCTTGGCGGTGAACGCTCCGATTCCATTTATGCTTTACTCGCTGAGGAAGGCTACAATGTTGACATTTGGAATGAAGGGCTTGGGGAAAACCCACATGTACAAGATTTATTCTTGAAACATTTAGGTCAAGCTATTCGCATGTCTGATCGGAAGCGGCCCATGCCTAGAGAATCAGTAAAGCCTGTCATGACAAATTCTCGCTTGGAAGCGCAAGGTTTGATTTCTTGATATTTGCTATTACATAATTAGACATACAACACTCCACTCTTTCACATTAATAAAAATCCTCCTTGTTGGACATCCAATGAGGAGGATTTTTACTTTTACCATGAAAGATAAGAATAATTTCTATTTTATACGTACCACGGTATGCCCCTATAGAATGGTCTATGGTATGATTAAGATACATTATTAGTTTATATAAGGAGACTTTCATGAAACAAGCTATCTTAGTTGTTGCCTTTGGATCTACTGTGGACAGTGCTCGTGAACATAATATCGATTCCGTAGTAGAACATATTCGTAAATCGTATCCGGATTATACTGTAGAATTAGCTTTTTCTTCTCGTATCATCGTTAAGCGCTTACGTGAGCGTGGTATTGAGATTCCTACTGAACAAGGGGCGTTAGAAAAACTGATTCAAGAAGGTTATACACATGTATATGTGCAGCCACTCCATTTCACCGGTGGTGAGGAGTTCGATAAATTGAAAAATAATATTCTTGCTCATGAGGGTGAAGGACAACTTGAAGTGTTGCGTGTAGGTAGACCTCTCGTATACTACATGGGACAAGAAGAGCATCCAGATGATTATCAAATCTTGATTGACCGTTTCATTAAATCTCTTAATATTTCTAAGGATGACGGTTTGTTAATGGTTGGTCATGGAGGTCTTGGCTCTGGAAACTCCTCGTATGGTAATTTACAGTTCAAATTGATTCGTGCTGGTCTTACGAATGTACGTATCGCTGTGCTAGAGAATGCTCCTTATGTGGCCGACGTAGCAACACCTTGGGAGTGGCTCGATGGTAAGCGCCCAAATACGATTTATTTACATCCATTATTATTAGTTCTTGGTGATCATGCGCAAAATGATCTCTTTGGCGATGAAGAGGATAGTATAGTGAATGAACTCGCTGAAGCAGGTTATGAGGTTAAACCAATCAATGCTGGTTTAGGTGAGTACGAAGTAATTCAAGATATCTTCCGTCAGCATTTACAAGATTGTATCGATGATTTGTATGGCAAACGTAGTGCTCATCGTCCTACAATACCAAATATTAAATAGTGCCTTTGTATATATTGCATAAATTAGTTATAATAAAAGATATTGCAATTATAAATAGAGTGTAGCTATAAGAAGAGGAGATACCCATGAAAGGTAAATTATATGGTATTGGCGTAGGCCCTGGCGATTCTGAATTAATGACTGTGAAAGCTGCTCGCATCGTAGGTGAAGCAGATATTATTATCACACCTAAAACAGAAAAGAAAGATGGTTCCGTAGCCCTTGATATTGCATCCCCATATATACAAGAACATACAGAAATCGTTCCCGTTGTATTCCCAATGGTGTTGGATGATTCTACGCAAGAGGAAGGCTGGCAAGAGGCTAAACGCGTTATCTTGTCTTACTTAGATGAAGGTAAAAGTGTTGTATTCTTAACATTAGGTGACCCGATGTTCTATAGTACATATATGTATGTATATCGTTTGATTGAAAATACAGGTCATGAAATTGAAACAATTCCTGGTGTGACTGCATTCTGTGCTATCGGATCTCACCTTGGCTATCCAATTGTAGAGAAGGAAGAGGTATTGGCCATCGTTCCAGCTACAGCGCCTAAAGAAAAAATCGATGCTGTATTAGCTGTTGCAGATGATGCAGTTATCATGAAGGTATATAAAAACTTTGATGAAGTACAAGAAACCTTGATTAAACATAATATGGCAGATGATGCGGTTATGATTAGCCGTGTAGGTTTGCCTGATGAGCAAGTATTCGTAGGTTTAGATAATATACCAAAAGATACTAAACTCAACTACTTATCTACAATTCTTGCAAAACGTAAGGATCGTTAACAAACACATCGTATTACGAGGTAATATCTATGAACACAGTACAGATTCCACGTGTTGTCATTGCAGGTACCAATTCTGGTGTTGGTAAAACAACTATCGTAGCGGGCTTATTGGCCGCTTATGCAAATGGTGGACGTACGGTGCAATCTTTTAAAGTGGGCCCAGATTATATTGATCCGGGCTTTCATAAAATTGCATCCGGCCGTGACAGCTATAATTTAGATACGTGGCTCGTGCCACCTCACAAGTTGACTCCTTTTTTTGCTACAATGGCACATGATGTAGACCTTGCCATTATTGAAGGTGTTATGGGCCTTTACGATGGTGGTCGAGAAGGTGTGAGTTCTACTGCTCAAATTGCTAAACAGTTAAATGCACCAGTGGTGCTTGTTATCGATTGTAAGGCTATGGGTGAAAGTGCGGCAGCTATTGCTAAAGGATTCCGTGACTATGACCCAGAGGTAAACTTTGGTGGTGTAATCTTAAACCGCTTAGGCTCAGCCAATCATGAGCGTATGGTTCGTGAAGGGATGGATAAAATCGGTGTACCTGTTATTGGTGCCATTTATCGTGATGATCGTATGCATTCTCCAGAACGTCATTTAGGACTTACACCGGTTACTGAAATTGATCCAACAGAGGCGATTAATACGATTCGAGAAGCTGTTGAGAAAATGGTAAATCTCGATGCACTATTGGAAATTGCTACTAATGCACCAACTATCGAACTACCAGATGCTATAGATGTTAAAACCATTGAAAAACGTGTGAAAATCGGTGTAGCTTATGATGAGGCATTCTCTTTTTATTATCCTGCTAGTCTTGCTGCGTTAGAGGAAAAAGGGGCTGAGCTTGTTTATTTTAGTCCGCTTAATGATTCGGTAATTCCTGATGTAGACGGACTTGTATTTGGGGGTGGCTTCCCAGAAATGTTTTTATTCCAGTTATCTAGCAATGAGTCTATGAAGGAATCCATTCGCCAAGCTAATGCACAAGGTATGCCTATTTATGCCGAATGTGGTGGCCTTATGTATCTTTGTGAAAGCATTCATGACTTTGAAGGCTCTGTATATAAAACTGTAGGTATTGTACCTGCCAATTGTGTGATGCAACAAAAGCTTCAAAAGGTGGGGTATGTTACAGCAACTGCAAAGAGAGATACTTTATTAGGCGCTATGAATACAGCTATTCGTGGTCATGAGTTCCATTTCTCTACAATGGAGCCAACTATAGATGACTTCCCATGGGCTTTTCATTTAGAAGGAGGCCGTAAACCTCAATCGTATGACGGCGGCTATGCAACAAAAAATGTATTAGCTTCTTACTTACATTTGAACTTTGCTGGCTCTGATGAAGGGGCACAACATTTTGTTGATACATGTGCTGCTTATAAAGCCCAAAAGTAATAGATGTATAAATGTATTTAATAGGTTTATATGACTATGTGTTATCATAATTACATTCTGCAGGACAGTTCGTATTAAAGGAGCTATTATGGAAGAACATGGATTAATTCTAGTTAATACAGGGAATGGTAAAGGTAAAACAACAGCGGCATTAGGCGTTGTTCTACGTGCTGTTGGACAAGGTTTTAAGGTTCTTATATTACAATTTATTAAGAGCGGCAATGGCTATGGTGAATTGGCAGGTCTCGCTAAACTAGGTGATCAAGTTGAAATTCGCTCTATGGGAAAAGGCTTTATTTACTATAAACGGGATGAAGTAGGGGAAGCTGAGCTTGCTCGCCACAAAGAAGCAGCACAAGCCGCTTGGCGTACATTAGTAGAGGAAGTAAACTCCGATAAATGGGATCTAATTGTTATGGATGAAATAAATAATGCCATTAATTATGAGCTTATCGATGTGCATTCTGTAGTGGAAATGCTTAACAATAAGCCAAAAAGACTTCATGTTGTTTTGACAGGGCGTTATGCTAAACCTGAAATCATTGATATGGCGGATACTGTAACAGAAATGAAGGTAGTAAAGCATGCTTATGAAAAGGGCATAAAAGCGGCTAAAGGAATAGAATTTTAATTTAATTCAAAAGAATCGAAAAAAATCGAAAAAGACCTTGCTAAAACTATATCGAAAATGTATAATATAGTTATAAGCACAGAGGTGCTCAATATTCTTGACATTAAGTATGTATATAAGACTAACCAGGAGGTTAACTATGGCTGTACATGATTACATTAAATCTGGCGATTTCGCTACTGAAAAACACGTTCCTGTTATCGAAACAGTTGATACTGTAAAAGCAGGTGAAACATTCCACGTTACTTTATCCGTAGGTAAAGACATTGCACATCCAAACACTGTAGAACATCATATTGAATGGATTAAATTATACTTCGTAGCTGAAGGTACTCAATTGCCATTTGAAGTTGGTGAAATTTCCTTCAACGTACATGGTGATGGTGCAACTGCAAATGAAGGCCCAGTACATGCAATTTCTGAAGGTACATTGGCAGTTTCCTTGAAAAAATCTGGTAAATTGATTGCTGTATCTTACTGCAATATCCATGGTTTATGGGAATCCGAAAAAGATATCGTAGTTGCTTAATTAACTATTACAACTAATAAAGACCAGTCCTAGGGCTGGTCTTTTTGTATATCTATATGTTTCTTATCGTGTGATAAGAACGTAATTTAAACTATCAATAATAGATACTTAATAGTGTTATGCGTAATATATGATATGACTATTTAATGTATATTCATTAAATTATAGACATATTATTTGATTTTTAATGTCCGCATAAAAAGGAGTTTTGTATCACTCCAGTGGATTAATTGCTGTACATCCCTTTACAGTGCTATTTGTTTGTGGTAAAGTATATGCATATTGATATTTAGTAAACATAGTTAAATGAGGGATTATTGTGGCCTTAATCGTTAAAAAATTTGGTGGTAGTTCCGTAGCTACACCAGAAAAAATATTTAATATTGTTGATCGCGTTCTTCGTGAGAAGCAAGCTGACGATAAAATTGTTCTTGTTGTATCTGCTATGGGTGATACAACTGATGACTTGGTGGCCTTAGCTAAACAAGTTACATCCAAGCCGTATGGTCGTGAAATGGACCGTTTGTTGTCTACCGGTGAACAAGTAACAATTGCATTGATGGCAATGGCTTTTAACGAACGTGGTCAGGAATCTGTATCCTTAACAGGTGATCAAGCAGGTATTACAAGTAGTGATACGTTTAATAAAGGTCGCATTTTGGGCGTTGATCCTAATCGTGTGTTTGAAGCTTTGGATGAAGGTAAAATTGTAGTGGTTGCTGGTTTCCAAGGTATAACTGAATATGGTGATATGGTGACATTAGGCCGTGGTGGCTCTGATACAACTGCTGTTGCATTGGCAGGTGCTATGAAAGCTGATGTATGTGAGATTTTTACGGATGTAGACGGCGTATATTCTACAGATCCTCGCGTGGCGAAGGAAGCTTTCAAATTAGAAGAAGTAACGTATGGCGAAATGCTTGAAATGGCACGCCTTGGTGCAGGTGTAATGCAACCGCGTGCCGTAGAAATGGGTTTCCGTTATGGCGTACCTATTCATGTACGTTCTACATTTAGTGATAAACCAGGTACTATTATTCGGGAGGATTATACTGTGGAAGCAAATAAACACGTAATTACTGGCGTAGCTGATGATACAAATACAGCAAAAGTAGCCCTTGTAGGCGTTGAAAATAAACCAGGCGTTGCAGCGACTGTATTCAAAGCATTAGCTGCTAGAAACGTTGACGTAGATATGATTGTTCAATCTATCCGTTCCGTAGGAGAACCAAAAACTGATCTTATCTTTACAGTAGCTATGGATGACGTGGTATTAGCTCGAGAAGTATTAGAAGAATTACAAAAAGCAGTAGATATTGAAGCTGTTAATATTGACGAAAAAATGGCGAAAGTTTCCATTATTGGTGCAGGCATGTTAGGACAACCTGGTGTAGCTGCACAAATGTTTGATATTTTGAGCCAAGAAGGTATCAATATCGAAATTATTTCTACTTCTGAAATTAGTATTTCTTGTCTTGTTGCTGAAGATCGTGTAAAAGATGCTGTTCGTGTAATTCATAATGGCTTATTGTTAGATCAACGAGGTTAATCACTGCATGGATAGTCTACGTAGTTTTATGGATGAAATGCTCAATGACCAAGGTCGTAAGGAAGGTTTCATTAGTGATCTACTAGGAAATCTAAAAAATCAGCCTATTCCAACATTGGAACAAGCTCAAACTGGTTATACAACAATGAGTAATTTACATGGTATCTTCTATGATTACGATAAGTCTGAGGTTACTATTACTTACAAGGTTGTACCAGATATGTATCAACCATATACATTGAGTTTTATACAATTCGAAGCCGTGTTAGAAGGCTTATTAACCTTGCGTCGCAATCAAAAGTGGCAGATGCAACATAATAAATAATATGAACCCCATGGGAATACTTGCCTATGGGGTTTTATAATTCGATAATTATTCTTAACATCTATATATAGAGTCATCGATATGATATAATAAATTATTCAGAGAGAAATCATTATATTAGTATAGAAAGAAGGGACAGCATGGAAATAAATAAGGTTTATTCTGGCTTTCGCCTTGACCGTATTGAGCGCATTGATGAGATCAATGGTACCGCTTATGAAATGAAACATGAAAAGTCTGGTGCTCGTTTAATTTATATTGATTCACCAGATTCTAATAAAGTATTCAATATCGCTTTTAGAACAACACCACATAATAGTACTGGTGTAGCACATATTATGGAACATTCCGTTTTATGTGGTTCTCGTAAGTTTCCTTTAAAAGAGCCATTTGTTGAGCTTGTTAAAGGATCTTTAAACACGTTCTTAAACGCTATGACTTACCCTGATAAAACAATGTATCCTGTAGCCAGCAAGAATGATAAAGATTTCCACAACTTGATGGACGTATATCTTGATGCTGTATTGTATCCACGCGTTCGTGAAGATGCGGAAATCGTAATGCAAGAAGGTTGGCATTATGAATTAGATAGTGCGGACGATGAACTTACCTATAAAGGTGTTGTATTTAATGAGATGAAGGGGGTTTATTCCTCTCCGGATTCCGTTCTAGAACGCCAAATGATGCGTGAACTTTTCCCAGATACCACTTATGGTGTTGATTCTGGTGGAGATCCTGACCATATTACAGACTTAACTTATGAAGAGTTCCAAGAGTTCTATCGAGTTCATTATCATCCGTCCAATAGTTATATCTTCCTTTATGGTGATATGAATATTGAAGAGCAATTGGCATTCTTGAATGATGAGTACTTAAGTCATTTTGATGCTATTGAGGTTAATACAGAGGTTGGTATACAAACTCCATTTACAAAAGGTAAGGTGGTAAGCTATCCATATAGCGTAGGTTCTGAAGAGCCAACAGACAACCGAACTTTACATTCCTTTGCCTATGTGTTACCTGATGTAACACCTGAGCATAGCTTGGCTTTTGAGGTATTAACACATGCATTGTTGACATCTCCTGCGGCTCCTCTTAAACAGGCTTTGGTGAAAGCAGGTATCGGTTCTGATGTGAGTGGTTATTATCTTGATAGCATTCGTCAACCTTTGTGGACCGTGCAAGCAACTGGTTCTAATCTCGATAAACAAGCTGACTTGCAGCGTATTGTGGAATCTACATTGCAAGAACTTTGTGATAACGGTTTAGATAAAGAATTATTAGAAGCTTCCTTGAATAGCATTGAGTTTGCTCTTCGTGAAAGCGACTTTGGTGGTCGCCCAATTGGTCTTGCTTATGTTATCCGTATGATGGATAATTGGCTATATGACAATGACCCACTTGAGTTATTACACTACGAAGAAGCATTAGTGAATATTCGCAAGGGCTTATCCGGTACGTACTTTGAAGATTTAATTCGTCAATCTATCTTAAATAACAATCATAAAGTGCTTGTTTCTATTTATCCTGAACGTGGTCTTCAAGAGCGCAAGGATGCAGAGGTTAAAGAATATTTAGCTTCTGTAAAAGCTAAGATGACTCCAGAAGAAATCGAAGCGATTGTAGAGCAAACAAAACGACTTAAACTTCGTCAAGAGGCTCCAGATAGCGACGAAGCATTAGCGTCGATTCCATTGCTTGAATTATCAGATTTAAATCCTAATATTGAAGAAGTAGAACGTCGTGAAAGTAAAATTGGCAATACTACAGTACATTTTGTACCTACTTTCACAAAAGGCATCAACTATGTAGGTCTTTACTTTAATTTAAGTTGTCTTACAGAAGATGAGTTGTTCTATGCCGATATTCTAAGTGATATTATCGGTCGTATCAACACATCTGAACGTGGCTACGAAGCATTGGCGAAAGATATCAATATGAATCTTGGTGGTTTAAGCTCAGATATTACGGCTATTAGCAAAGATGGTAAGCGTGATGAATTTACGCCTCTCATGATTGTTCGAGCTAAATCCTTGCATTCTAAATTACCTGACTTATGCCGTTTGATTAACGAAGTAGTACAAAAAGCAGATTATAGTGACCATAGACGCTTGACCGAACTTGTTCAAGAAAGCAAAGCTATTTGGGATAATGAAGCGTTTCGTCGTGGCAACTCCATTGTAAGTCAACGTGTTATGGCACAAGTATCTGCAGTTGGTAAATTTAGAGATAATGGTAACTTTGGTTACTATCAAAAGATTAGCGAATTGGCTTCTAATCCTGCGGCATTACCATTATTGCCGGAAAAATTAGCTGATGTGGCTCGTAAGATTTTCCGCGCTAATAATGTGGATATCATGTTCGTTGGTGAAGAAGGAGAATTAGAAGCCTTTGAAAATCTCATGAAACCATTGGTTGAAACCTGGGATACTACTGACTTAAGTAATGATACATTAAAAATTACACGTTTGTCTGGTAATGATGGTATCGTTACAGCTGGTAAGGTTCAATACGTAGCTCAAGGTGGTAACTTTATAGACCATGGGTATAAACACGTAGGACCAATGAGTGTATTGGAAACGATTTTACGTTATGAGTATCTTTGGATTCGTATTCGTGTACAAGGCGGTGCTTACGGTGCCTTCGCAAACTTCTATGACGATGGTAATATGATTTTCTGTAGCTATCGCGATCCAAACTTGGTAGAAACATTAAATGTATATAAAGAATTACCTCAATACCTTCGTGAGTTTACGTTGACTGATCGTGAGATGCGTAAATATATTATCGGTACTATGAGCTCCTTGGACTTGCCTATGACTCCTGCGTTGCGTGGTCCACGTGCGATGGGGATGTATTTTAGCGGTGCTAAACTAGAGGATAAGGTAGAGTTTCGTAAACAAGTTATCGCTTGTAAGCCAGAGGATATCGTTGCTTTAGCAGATGTGGTTGAACCAGTGTTGAAGGACAATCATATTTGTACAATGGGGAACGAACAAAAAATTAAAGACGCTGGTAAGGTATTCGATAACATTATTTCTCTAGGATAATCGTTTTATATCATGTATAGTGGCATATTCTGTGTAAGTTTACGGGATATGCCACTTGTTTTGTACTGTAGGAGGGCATCATGAAAGGTCGATTTGCTCCAAGCCCCACAGGATATATCCATCTCGGAAATGTATGGATAGCCCTCTTATCTTATATTTCTACGAAGCAACAAAAAGGGCAGTATGTTGTGCGAATGGAGGATATAGACATCCAACGCTCTAAACGTGAGTTAGGGGAAGCTCTATTAGATGATTTAGAGTGGCTAGGATTTGAATGGGATGAAGGACCTCGCGTTGGTGGACCAGAATCAACATATTGGCAAAGTGAACGACAAACATATTATAGAGACATATTAGAACATCTTGCATCAGAAAAACTAATTTATCCTTGCTTTTGTAATCGCACAAGATTGCATTCTATTGCTTCGGCGCCCCATGTAGGAGAGGTAGTACATCGATATGATGGTCATTGCCGTCATCTAGAGGATAAATTGATAAAAGAGTTTATGATGTCTAAGGAGCCATCTTTGCGTTTAGCCGTTAATTCCTGTGATATAGATTTCGTAGATCGTTGGCAAGGCTTTCAACATATTCATTTGGAAGATGAATTAGATGATTATGTATTGCGTCGTGGTGACGGTATGTATGCTTATAATTTAGCTGTCGTACTGGATGATATTGCTATGGGGATAACGGAGGTCATTCGTGGAGATGATTTACTAGAGACTACGGGGCAGCAAATATATTTATATAAAACATTACAAACCAGTTTCAAATCTAAAAATATACAACTACCTTCTTATGGGCATGCTCCATTATTAATTGATTCTGAAGGGCATAGATTATCTAAACGACAAAAGAGTATTACTATTCGTGAATTACGTGAAAATCAATGGTCTCCTAATAGGATTTTAGGTGAGCTGGCTATTGTAGGGGGCTTAGTTGAAACTCATACATTAAGTCGTAGAGAAATCAGTTTATCTGAATTAATTGAGATTGATTTAAATGTACCTAGTCTTAGTCAGAAAACGATTGAGATACAAATTAAAGAATAGAGTAATAAAATAGTATTGATTTATGTTATAGGATGTTTGCTAAAAGAGAATAATTCTTTAACTATATAATTCGATATAATATATTGACAATATTCGATATTTATTTATAATAGTATATAAGAGGTGGTCGAAATGACAATTCAACAAGCTTTAGATCAAAAAGTATGGGCCGTTATTGGAGCTACCCATAAAACCGAGAAGTTCGGTTATAAGATTTATAAATGTCTTAAAGATCACGGATATAAAGTATATCCAGTCAATCCTAATATTGCAGAAATAGATGGAGACACTTGTTACTCTAGTCTTTCTGCACTTCCCGTTGTGCCTGCTGTGGTAGATTTTGTTGTACCAGAAGCAGCGGGGTTAGCTGCACTTGATGAATGCAAAGAACTTGGCATTCCTGTTGTGTGGTTGCAACCAGGGGCGGATAAACCATCTGTTGTTGAAAAAGCACATGCTTTAGATCTGCATGTCATTCAAGATTGTGTATTAGTTCAATTACCGTAGGAGGGTACAATGAGCGAATTAAAAGATTTAAAAACTGCTGAATATCAAGATTTAGTAAACCAAGGTGGTGTTACTGTTGTTGACTTCTGGGCTCCATGGTGCGGTTATTGCGTACGTATGATGCCAATCATTGAAGAAATTGCAGGTGAGCTTGAAGGTAAAGCTAACTTTGTAAAAGTAAACGCTGATGAAGAACCAGAATTAGCACGTAACTTACAAGTTGAAGTATTGCCTACATTCGTTATTCTAAAAGATGGTGAAGTAGTAGACCGTAAAATTGGTTTCTTGCCTAAAGGCGATCTTCAAGCGGCTATCGAATCTAAATTCTAATACTATAATTAAAATCATATAAATAGAGGAAAACCTCATCAATGTATGTGTTGTACATTGATGAGGTTTTTTTGCTTTTTTAATATAGACCTAAATATATATAACGTTTATGCGTTACTAAACATAATACATTGAGTTCCTAAACATAATACATCTAAAAGTGGGGTTTATGTCCATTTAAGGATTGGTATTATGCAATTGTGGTGGAGAGTGGTTTAAATTGTTTATTTTTGAATATTTAATCGAACATATGTATTGTAGAAAAGAGGAGAAAAATAGAGATTAAACAAGAAAAATATAAAAAAGTGGGATAAAAATAGATTTTTTATTGTGAAAGGTGGGGAATTGTGGTAGAATTTACCATATAGTGGTGGATAAGAAATAGTAAAGGGCGGTGATACATATGTTCATGGGCGAATATAATCACACCATTGATACAAAAGGGCGGATGATTATACCTGCTAAAATACGTGAACAACTAGGCGATTTGTGCATCGTTACAAAAGGCCTAGATAACTGCTTGGCTATTTACACCGAAGAGGCATGGAAAAAAATTTCTACAGCTTTACAATCACAATCCTCCACTAAAGCTAGCGTGCGTGCTTTAAAACGTTTTGTTTTTGGTAGTGCTGCTGAACTTGAATATGATAAACAAGGTCGTGTCCTCATTCCTGTACCATTACGTGAATATGCAAGCCTTGATAAACAGGCTGTTATTGTAGGTGCTGGAGACCACGTTGAAATTTGGAGCCGTGAAAAATACGATTTCTATGATGAGCAAGTGGCTGAAAGTATGGAAGAATTAGTTGAAGGGCTTGAAGGGATTATGTTATAGGAGGCTATGATGGAATTTAATCATACTAGCGTACTCTTACGTGAAACGGTGGACTCCGTCGTAACTAATCCAAAAGGCATTTATGTGGACTGTACCCTTGGTGGGGCAGGACATGCTCATGCAGCGGGCGAGATACTAGATCCAGAAGGCATGATTATAGGTTTAGATCAAGATGAAGATGCTTTGAGTGTAGCTCGACAGCGTTTATCTGATTTGAAATGTCAGGTGTTAACGATACCTACAAACTTTTCTAACTTAAAAGACGCTCTCCAAAATGCGGGCATTTATGAAGTCGATGGTTTTATATTTGATCTTGGTGTATCCAGCTATCAACTAGATACTCCTGAACGAGGTTTTTCATATATGAATGATGGACCTCTTGATATGCGAATGGATAAAGATGCACCTCTCACGGCAGAGGAAATTGTCAATGAATATGACAGTGAACAATTACTGCAAATTATCCGCGATTATGGGGAAGAACGATGGGCTAAACGAATTGTCGAGTTTATTGTTGAAGCACGTCAAGAAAAAAGAATTACTACTACTGGTGAGTTGGTTAGAATTATTAAGAATGCAATACCTGCAAAGGCGCGACAAGATGGACCTCATCCGGCAAAACGGACGTTTCAGGCCATACGTATTGAAGTAAATAGAGAATTAGCAATTTTGCATGATAGTTTTGTAGATGCTGTATCGATGTTAAAACCAAAGGGAAAGATTGGAGTTATTACATTCCACTCCTTGGAAGATCGAATTACAAAGCAAACTTTTAAAGAGTTAAGTACTGCATGTATATGTCCTCCACAATTGCCTGTGTGTGTTTGTAATCACAAGGCAGTTGTAAAGGCAAAGAATAAGGCTATAGAGCCAAGTATAGGGGAGATTGAAGTTAATCCGAGAGCTAGAAGCGCTAAATTGCGCGTAGCAGTAAAGTTGTAGATTTGGAAGGGGTTAAGTGTTATGTTAGCGAGAAAGGCTGTTGTGGGCCAAGTAAAAGGTGATATATTGGTTATTGCACAAGGGAGAAGACGTAGTGCAAACGTAGCTTTAGATTTAAGCCCTATGATGTGGCAAGTTGTATATGGTATTGCTGCATTAGTTGCATGCTTACTTATTATGATGGTTATGAATGCATACAGTACAAAGTTGGGCTATGAGGTAGTTAAAACACAGCAAGCTGTAGTACAATTAACAAAAGATAACGATGCATTGGACGTTGAAGTGGCTTCCTTGAAGTCTCCTGTACGTATCCAACAAATCGCAGAAGAACAACTAGGAATGGTTTTGCCTGATTCTTTTGTTTATAGCACAAAAAGCGCTGTTACTGAACGTAATGTACAAGAGAAACAGCAAATTATAGACTAGCAGGCGAAGCAGCTCGTATTGGGCTGCTTTCCTTTGCGTGTAAAGGAGATTGTATATGAAACACTTACAAGATATAGTAAAAACCTTACATGCACCGCATGTAGAAGGTAATACAGCTGTTGAAATTTTAGATGTTACCGCTGATTCTCGTGCTGTAAAAGAAGGTAGTTTATTTATTGCTTTAGATGGTGCTACTGTCGATGGACATGATTATGTTAATAAAGCTGTTGAGGCTGGGGCAGTAGCTGTATTAGTATCTAAACCTGTTGAGATAAGTAGTGACGTTTGTGTTATCACTGTTGAAGATACACGTGCGGCTATGATGGCCTGTGTGCCATACTTTTTTGATTATCCAGCCAATTCCATGCGCATGATTGGTGTCACTGGTACTAATGGTAAAACGACTACAACTCATATGATTCGTCATATTTTGAAAGCACAAGGTCATAAAGTAGGAGTTATTGGCACCGTTCATATTATGATTGGTGATACATCATATCCGATTCATAATACGACTCCTGACGTAGTAGATTTACAACATATTTTGCATCAAATGGTAGAAGAGGGTGTTACACATTGTGTAATGGAAGTATCTTCTCATGCGTTGGCTTTAGGACGCGTATCTGGTGTTGAGTATGATACGGCTGTATTCACAAATCTTACACAAGATCATTTAGACTTTCACAAAACATTTGAAAATTACTTGGCAGCTAAATGTAAACTATTTGAACAGGTTAGCAAACCAAACCAAGTAAAATCTGGTAAGGGTGCTGTCATCAATATTGATGATGCCTATGGACATCGGGTTGTTGAAAAAACTACAGCCCCTATCATTACCTATAGTATTGATGGTAGCGGCACATTGAATGCTCATGACGTAGATATGACGCCAAAGTCTAGCCGTTATGCTGTATCTTATGATGGTCATGATTATACAGTTGCAATGAATACGACTGGCTTGTTTAATGTGTATAATACATTAGCAGCTATTGGTGCCTGCCTATTAGAAGGTATTTCCATGGAAGACATCGATAAAGCATTGAAAACATTTAGTGCTGTACCTGGTCGTTTTGAATTGATTGAAGAAGGTCAACCATTTGCTGTTGTTGTAGACTATGCACATACACCAGATGGGTTAGAAAATATTTTACAAACGGCAAAGGCTATTCAAGAAAATCGTATTATTGTAGTTTTTGGCTGTGGCGGTGACAGAGATGCAACGAAACGCCCTATTATGGGACGCATTGCGGCACAATACGGTGATGTTGTGTATGTTACATCTGATAATCCGCGTACAGAGGATCCTGTACAAATTGTTAAAGATGTGGAAGTCGGCGTTAAAGACGGCCTTCGAGAAGGAACCCACTATGAAGTTATCGTTGATCGTCGAGAAGCGATTCAACATGCTATACAACATGCAAAACCTGGGGATATTGTACTCATTGCAGGTAAGGGGCATGAGGATTACCAAATCTTAAAGGATAAAACGATTCATTTTGATGATCGTGAAGAGGCGCGAGCAGCCCTCAAGGAGATCTAATATGGCAGAATTTACATTGTCTCAAGTACTGGAAGCCACACAGGGGACGAGTGCACATACCGACAATATTAAGTTTTTAGATGTATCTACTGATACAAGAACTATTGAATCAGGCTTTTTATTTGTAGCCTTAAAAGGTGATACCTTTGATGGTCATGATTTTATCAATGCGGCTATCGAAAAAGGTGCTACAGGGGCTATCGTTGAAAAAGGACGTTCTGTAGAAGGTATTGCTTGCATCGAGGTAGACAATACTTTGGTAGCATATCAAAACTTAGCACGATATCATCGTCGCCGCTTTGATATTCCTGTAGTTGCTATTACTGGTTCCTCTGGTAAGACAACGACAAAAGAAATGGTGGCAGCCGTACTTGGCACAGAATTTAATGTATTAAAAACTGAGAAAAATTTTAATAATGAAATTGGCTTGCCAAAAACCTTGTTACGTTTGACCGCTGAGCATGAAGCCTGTGTTGTTGAAATGGGTATGCGTGGGCTCGGACAAATCGAAGAACTGGCCTTGATTGCAGAACCAACGATGGGGATTATTACTAATGTTGGTACTAGTCATATCGAGCTTTTAGGTTCTCGCGAAGCCATTGCTGAAGCGAAAGGTGAGTTGATTCGTTGCTTGCCTGAAAATAGTGTGGCTATCCTTAATGAAGATGATCCATATGTAAAAGCTATGGATCGTTTAGCTAAGGGTAAAACAATTACCTATGGTATTGAACGGAATGCTACTTGTATTGGTAGCCATCTGCGCTATAAAAAAGACGGTATTAAGTTCACTTGTAAGTGTTATGATGAAGTTTTTGATATCTTTTTGCCTATGATTGGTGAACACAATGTATATGATGCATTGGCGGCTATTGTTGCAGGCCGAGTGCTAGGCATTAAATCTAACACAATTCGCAAAGGTTTGAGTGAGTTTAGTGGAACTCCAATGCGTCAAGAAATCGTTCCATTTGAAGATATTGTTATCTTAAATGATGCTTATAATGCAAACCCTTCATCCATGGCAGAAGCTATTAAAGCACTTGGCCAATTAGAAGGTAAGCGTAAAATTGCGATGCTAGGCGATATGCTCGAGCTCGGCGACTTCTCTGAAGAAGCACATCGTGAAATCGGCCATTTGCTTGCTGAAGAGGGTTATAGTGTTGTATTCACCTTTGGTGATGCTGCTGCCTTCATTGCAAAGGAAGCAAAAAAAGCGGGTTTAACTACATTCCGTTGTAACAGCCATTTAGAAATGGCCAACGCATATAGTGATATTCGTGAAAAAGGGGATGTTATCCTTGTGAAAGGTTCCCGTGGTTTACGAATGGAGCGCGTTGTTGAAGAATTAAAGGATCGAGAATAATAGGTAACGGCTAGTTATATCTAGCCGTCCTATTTATTAATAAGTAGAGGATTCATATGATAAATCACATTCTATTAGCCTTCGTAGCGACTTTCATCATTACGGTAGTGCTAGGTAAAATTGCTATTCCTATGTTGCGTTCTTTGCACGCACAACAAAGTATTCGTGAAGAAGGCCCTGAAAGTCATCAAGCAAAAGCCGGTACGCCAACAATGGGTGGTGCTTTCATGATGGTGGCCCTTGTTATTGGCGTGGCATTGTTTGCACCATGGAATGTGGGCACAGGAATGTTATTATTTTTAACACTGGGTCATTGTTTATTAGGTTTTTTTGATGATTTTGTAAAAGCTGTAAAAAAACGCAATCTTGGATTAACAGCGAAGCAAAAATTACTTGGACAATTTATATTGGCTGCTGTATTCTGTTATTGCATTACTGAGATTATGGTTGTTCCTACCACATTATGGATTCCTGTTGTAGATATACAATTACAATTGGGATGGGGTTATTATGTATTGGCATTTTTGATTATTGTAGGAGCTACAAATGCAGTAAATTTAACAGATGGTCTTGATGGTCTTGCTGGTGGTACATCAGCAGTGGCGGCGATAGCATTCTCTGTTATTGGCCTGATGGCTGTATCGATGACAAATTCTATTGGTGCTGAAAGTGTTGCGTACTTCGGCGCTGTAATAGCAGCTGTATGTCTTGGCTTTTTGGTATATAATGTGAACCCTGCAAAAGTATTCATGGGGGATACAGGCTCTTTGGCATTAGGTGGTGCCTTTGCAGCAATGGCTATTTTAACTAAAACAGAATTGCTACTTGTGGTGATTGGTGGCATTTTTGTTATGGAAGCATTATCTGTTATTATTCAAGTTATTTCTTTCAAAACACGTGGTGTGCGTGTATTTAAGATGAGTCCTATTCATCACCATTTTGAACTTTCCGGATGGGCAGAACAAACAGTTGTTAATCGTTTCTGGTTTGGTGGCGCTGTTTTAGCCATTATTGGTGTACTTTTAGCGACTATAACTTTATAAGATAATACTTAACGGAAGTTGTAAATAATGGTATGCTTATTAGATAGGATACATTAATTTTATAAATAATTTAGGTGATATAGATGGAATATGGAGATAAACATATACTTGTTCTTGGCGCTGGAGCTAGCGGTATAGGTGCATCTTGGGTATTAGCCCAAGTGGGTGCGCATGTTGTGTTAAATGATTATAAGCCTATGACACTGCCTACGGCTGAGGAGAAACGACTCGTTGCGGCAGGGGTAAATATTATTACAGGACGTCAAGATGAATCCTTGCTAGATGGCGTGGATCGTATCGTTATTTCTCCAGGTATTTCTTTAGATATTCCGATTGTAAAAGCAGCACAGGCCCATGGTATTGACGTGGTCAGTGAAGTAGAATTAGCTTATGAAGTATCTAAATCACCTATCGTAGCTGTTACTGGTACAAATGGTAAGACTACGACAACAACCTTATTAACTAAAGTACTAGAAGGCTCTGGAAAACCAGTTCACGTCGGTGGAAATATTGGTGATTCCCTTAGTGAAGTGGCATATTCTATGCCTGCAGATGGTTTTTTAGTAGCTGAATTATCTAGTTATCAATTAGAGACAATCAAGCATTTTAGGCCTATTGGGGCTATTATGCTCAATATTACTCCAGATCACTTAGCTCGTCATAAGACGATGGAAAACTATATTGCTGCGAAGGAACGCATCTTTGAAAATCAATTAAGTACAGATTATTTAGTGTTGAATATAGATGATCCCGTTGTAGCTGATATGGAACATCGTTCGCCTAGTCATATTCTAAAAATTAGTCAAAAAAAAGCCGTAGAGAATGGCGCTTATTATGCTGATGGGCAATGTTATATTGCTAAAGATGGGGTAGCAAATTTTGTTATTGGAAATGAAGATATTCATATTCCAGGCAGTCATAATATTGAAAACATATTGACCGTTATTGCTTTATCTCATGCATTGGGCGTACCTGTAGAAACAATTCATCGTATTATTAGTGAGTTCCATGGCGTTGAACATCGTTTAGAACGCGTTAAGACGATTGATGGTATTACATTTTATAATGATTCTAAAGCGACTAATGTAGATTCTGTGGTTAAAGCATTAGAATCCTTTGATCAACAAGTTATTCTATTAGCTGGTGGTCATGATAAAATGACGCCTTTAGAAGACTTCATGGAGTTAGTTAAGGAGAAGACTAAAGCTGTTATTTTCATGGGGGAAGCAGCAGATCGTTTTGAGACGGCTGCAAAAGAGGCTGGTGTGAAGCCGATTTATCGTGCTTTATCCATGAAAGAAGCCGTAGAACAAGGCTATAAATTGGCAGAGACTGGCGATATTGTGCTATTATCTCCGGCTTGCTCAAGCTTTGATTGGTACAGCTGTTTTGAAGAGCGTGGAGATGACTTTAAACGTTGTGTTCATATGTTGCAAGAGGGAGGACACCATTAATGAAACGTGTTATTATTTCAGGTGGTGGCACTGGTGGACATATATATCCAGCAATAACTATATATAAGGAAATTATGAAACAAAATCCTGATACAAAGGTGTTATATGTTGGTACCAAGCAAGGTCTCGAGGCTACATTAGTTCCTAAAGAGGGGATAGAGTTTACTACGATTCCTGTGCAAGGCTTGCAGCGTCAATTATCGTTAGGTACATTAGTTACATTAGGTAAAACTGCTTTAGGCATTGTAAAAGCTAATGCTATAGTCTGCAAGTTTAAACCTGATGTGGTTATTGGTACTGGTGGTTATGTATGTGGCCCTGTTCTCTTGGCTGCAGCATTACATAATATTCCTACTATAATTCAAGAACAGAATGTCATAGCAGGTATTACTAATAAAATTCTGAGCCGTTTTGTTGATGTGGTAGCCCTAGGCTATAAGGATGCAGAAGCATCGTTTTCTAAAGCAAAGCGCGTAGTCTATACAGGGAATCCTGTTCGTCCAGATGTGCTAGTTGATTCGAGAACAGAGGGACGTAACTATTTCAACTTAAGTGATGATACTTTTACAGTACTCATAGCTGGAGGTTCTCGAGGGGCGAGAACTATTAACAATGCTATGATAGATGTACATAAACACTTCCAAGGTGTGAAAGGTATTAAATTAATCCATATTACGGGAAACGGAGAATATGAATCTGTTTTATCCCAATTGGGTATTACCGATGGGGATGGTTTAGGTAGTTCATCTTTGATTTTGCCGTATTTACATGATATGCCAAAAGCACTAGCAGCAGCCGATTTAGCAGTATTTAGATCTGGTGCTATAGGTCTAGCAGAATTAGCAGTTCGCGGTATTCCATCCGTATTGATACCGTATCCATACGCAGCGGAAGATCATCAAACCTATAATGCACGTATCTTTGTACAAGAAGGGGCGGCTCATATGATTGTAGATAAAATGTTGAGTGCTCACGATTTAATAGGGGAAATCGAGATGTTTATGGCCAACCGTGATTTGTTGGCACAAATGGGAGACCGAGCATTGCAATTGGGGAAACCGAATGCGGCTCATGATATTGCAAAATTAGCTTTATCTATTGCAAAGTAACAAGGAGAGGTTTTATGTTAGACGGTATTCACAAAATTCACCTTATCGGTATTGGTGGATCTGGTATGCGTGCGATAGCGAATATTTTGATTCAAAAAGGTTATGATGTATCTGGTTCAGATATTGCTGAATCTGCAGTGATTTCTAAGTTTAGAGATATGGGTGCCACGGTGCATATCGGTCATAATAAAGAATATGTAAATGGTGTTGATGCTATAGTTCGTTCTACAGCGATTCGTGAAGACAATCCTGAAATTGTTGCTGCTAAAGAGCAAGGGATTACCATTTTACATCGTTCTGATATTGTAAAGGCTGTATTAGATGTAACAGATGGTATCGCAGTAGCTGGTGCGCATGGTAAAACATCTACAACTTCAATGATTGGACAAATTTTAGTGGAGGCTAATGCGGACCCTACGGTAATTATCGGTGGCGAAGTAGATTATCTCAAAGGTAGCAGTTGCCTTGGGAAAGGCCATTTTTCAGTTGTGGAAGCGGATGAGAGCGATGGTTCATTTTTAAAATTGCATCCACATACTATCGTTATAACTAATATTGAAGATGATCATATGGATCATTATAAGACTATGGATAACTTGTTAAACGCTTTCTGTGAGTTCGTCGAAACGTTACCAGAAGCGGGCAAGGCTATCGTATGTGGTGATAATGAAAATATTCGTTATGTTATGAGCCACGTAAAGCGTACTTTTATTACGTATGGGTTAGAGGATAATAATGATTATGTAGCAAAAAATATTCATTATGTGGACTCTTCCTTGGTATATGATGTATATCATAAAGGCATTAATATAAGCCGCATCAGCTTGCGCGTGCCAGGAGAGCATAATGTATTAAACTCATTGGCAGCCTTTATTGTGGCTCATGAATGTTGCGGTGTAGAGAATCGCTTTATTACAAAAGCGTTAGGTAAATTTATCGGTGCAAAACGACGCTTTGAAACAAAAGGTCATGTTGGTGGAGTCTGGGTTGTCGATGATTATGCACATCATCCAACAGAAATTAAAGCGACCTTAAGAGCAGCAAAAGAGCTTGAAAAACATCGCGTTATTTGTGTGTTTCAACCGCATCGGTATACACGTACAAGCTTGTTGAAAGATGAATTTGCTACGGCTTTTACAAGTGCTGATGAAATATATATGACAGATATTTACAGTTCTGGTGAAGATCCGATTGCAGGTATCGATGGACGTACTATTCCTGACGCTGTTGAAGCTGCTACACATAAGGTTGTACATTATGTACCATCTGTTGATGATATACCGGCTGTATTGGCAAAAATTGTGCGACCTAATGATCTAGTTATCACAATGGGTGCCGGTTCTATTAATCAATATGGACCTAAATTATTAGCTATATTGGAGGAAGGCTTACAATGAAAGATAGAAAAATAATCGTATTGATGGGTGGCCCTTCCAAAGAGGCTGAAGTATCTCGCCGTACTGGCGCTGCTATTGCGGAAGCACTCGAAAGTAAAGGGTTTAATGCCCAAACATTAGAACTTAATCCTCGTACTGTTTTAAAAGACATTGAATCCTTAGGTGGAGAGATTGTATTTAATGCAATTCACGGTCGTTATGGTGAAGATGGTGCATTACAAGGCTTACTTGAAATGGCAGAAATTCCATATACTGGATCGGGCATCATGGCTCATGCGGTAGGAATGAATAAAAAAGTAAGCAAAGATGTTTTCAAAGGGGCTAATATTCCAACAGCTACTTCTGAATCCTTTAATGGTAATTTAGAATCTGCAGAAGCTATTATAGGACATATTCGCAAACAATTTACGATTCCTGTAGTGGTGAAATCTGCTACTCAAGGCTCTAGTATTGGCGTTACCATCGTTCGTGATGAGGCACAATTGGAGGCTGCTGTTACAGAAGCGCTAAAATATGATCCGATTCTTGTAGTAGAACAATTTCTTGATGGTCGCGAATTTACAGTATCCGTTCTTGACGGAAAGGCATTGTCAGTAATTGAAATACGTCCACATTCTGGGGAGTATGACTATACCAGTAAATATACTGTAGGTGCTACAGAATATTTAGTACCTGCGCCTATTAGTGAAGAAATGACTGCTGAGATGCAACGCATAGGGGAACTTGTGTATCGTGAAGTACAAGGCAGTGGGGTTATTCGTGTTGATATTATGACAGATCATGCAGATAATATGTATGTTCTAGAATACAATACTGTGCCAGGTATGACGGCAACGTCTTTAGTACCAAAGGCAGCTAAAGAAATGGGAATTGACTTTCCAACATTATGTGAAAAGATTCTATTAACAGCTAGTATAGGAAAATTTTAAGGGCTGAATAGAACATAAGGAGTTATCTATGGATGATAAGCAATACCATCCATCCAACTCTGGGGAGATGCAGTCTTCTACACCTGTTCAAGATGAACGGGCTGTATTTAGAAAACGAGTGTTAAAAATCGGTGGTGCAGTTACTCTCGTGTTGGTGGGATTGTTTACACTACCTATTCCTTTTGGATCCTTAAAAATTATAGGGTCGGATAAGGTAACTGTACAAGATGTAATGGTAGCAGGGGATATTCATGAACCTGTAAATATATTGCAAATTAGTACAGAGAAATTAAAAACTAGATTGGCGAAAGACTTACGGGTTGAAGAGGCCCAAATTAGTTATCAATTGCCATTTACAATGGTTGTACGTGTCATAGAGCGCAAAGCTGTTGCAGTTGTACCAGCTCAGTTTGGTTATTTAACACTTGACAGTAAAGGTCAAGTGATTGCATCAGAGCCTGCAATACAAGATACGTCGGTACCAATGATATCAGGTGTTAAGGCGGGAAATATTTTGTTAGGTGATACCGTTGTGGATAAGCCCATTTTAGCGGCTCTTGAATACTTAAACTCTCTTGATGAGAGCACCTTCAAGACTATTGCAGAAGTCAATATAGGAGATCCTGATGCAATAATGGCTTATACCGTATCGGGGGTGCAAATTAGATTAGGAGATAGTAAAGACTTACCTAAAAAAGCCGAGTTAACTCAGTCTATGTTACAAGATATTAAGACAACACATAGCAATGTACAATATATAGATGTTAATGTTTCATCACCATATATAAAAACTGATGTAATACCGGAAGTTAAAAAGCATCAGACTGGAACAAAGACAACAGAAAATTCATCTACTAAGAAGGATGATAAAAAACAAGATAAACAAGGTCATGTTGAAGATAAAAGGTAGATGATTGTCGTGAGACACGAACGGTGGGCAATAGCCTTAGTCAGTTGTATATTGGGTTTCATGGTTGTTACTCAATATAAGATGACTCAAGATAATATAGAAGAAAATATCCGTTTACAACGGGCTGGTGATTTAGCCGTACAATTACGAGAGGCTCAAAGTGAACGTGATACATTGTTAAAACAAATAGAAGAACTTAAACAGTCTGGTGCTAGTAGCAATGTTAAAGCAGATGAACAGTTGATGATGAAAGCAGCTTTAACTAATGTTAAAGGTACAGGTGTTAGTGTATTAATTGAGGATAGCTTAAAGCCAATTCAAAGTGGTGAAAATCCTAATTTATATGTAATTCATGATGAAGATATTTTACGTATTGTTAATGAATTGCGAGCTGGTGGGGCTGAGGCGATAGCTATCAATGATCAACGTCTCATAGGGACTTCTGAAATACGATGCTCTGGTCCGACTATTACTGTGAATGGTAAGGTTTTTGGGGCTCCTTTTACAGTTAAGGCAATTGGTGATCCAAAAACACTAAATTCTGCGCTCACCATGCGAGGCGGTGTGGTGGATTCCTTGAAACACTGGGGCATAAAGGTAACCATAAAGGAAGAAAATGAAATAGCTATTCCAGCTTTTACAGGAACCTTTAGAGAAGAGCATATAAAGCCTAATGAAACAGGAGGTAAAGAATGAATATTTATATCTTTGCCATTGTTGGTTTAATTGTAGGTACTACATTAGGGTGGCTTTCACCATTTCATATACCTATAAGTTATGCAAATTACACATCGGTCGCTGTTCTGGCTGCACTAGATGCTGTATTTGGTGGTAGCCGGGCTGCATTGGAACGAACCTTTGATCTTAGTAATTTTGTACTTGGGTTCTTTTCAAATGTTGTGTTAGCTGTTATTCTTGTATATGTAGGTGACCTCATAGGAATTAACCTATATTACGTAGCTCTTATTGGCTTTGGATTGCATGTATTTATTAATGTAGGCGCTATACGAAAGATTATTATGACTAAGCGATTCTAATAAATCACATTCTATATAGTGGAAAGTTTTTAAATTTTAGTGTAAAATAAATGTAATTGTTATAAGATTGTCAGTATATAAATCGATACATTGGGACGTATATTGATACGATAGATAACGATAAGAGGAGGAAGTTCAATGTCTGATTTTGCAAATATTAAAGTTATCGGTGTTGGTGGCGGCGGTAATAACGCTGTTAATCGCATGGTAGATAGCGATCTTAAAGGTGTTCAATTTTTATCCGCTAATACTGAAAGCCAAGTGCTTGAATTATCTAAAGCGGATGTAACGATTCAAATTGGCGAGAAGGTTACAAAAGGTCTTGGTGCAGGCGCAAATCCACAAATCGGTGAAGAGGCTGCTCAAGAAAGTCGCGAAGAAATTATAAAAGCTCTTGAAGGTGCTGATATGGTATTCGTAACTGCTGGTATGGGTGGTGGTACTGGTACAGGTGCTGCTCCTATCGTTGCAGAATGTGCTAAAGAAATCGGTGCCTTGACAGTAGGCGTCGTTACTAAACCGTTCGCTTTTGAAGGTAAACGCCGTCGTGCACAAGCGGAAAAAGGCATTGAATTCTTGACTCAAAAAGTAGATACTATTATCGTTATTCCTAATGATAAATTGTTGCAAGTTGTAGATAAAAAATGTTCCTTAAGCGATGCATTCCGTACAGCTGATGATGTACTTCGCCAAGGTATCAAGGGCATTTCAGACTTGATTCAAGTTCCTGGCTTGATCAATCTTGACTTTGCAGATGTTAAAACTATCATGACTGAACAAGGCGAAGCATTGATGGGGATTGGCGTTGGCGAAGGTGAAAACCGCGCTGCTGACGCAGCTAAAATGGCTATTAATAGCCCATTGTTGGAAACATCTATCGATGGTGCAAAAGGCATCTTACTCAATATCTCCGGTAGTGCTAACTTAAGCTTGTTTGAAATTAATGAAGCTGCCGAAATTATTTCTGAAGCGGCGGATCCTGATGCAAATATTATCTTTGGTTCTGTTATCGATGAAAGCTTAGGCGATACAGTTCAAATTACTGTTGTGGCAACTGGTTTTAATTCAAATACTAAGAATGTACCTGAATTCGGTAAAACAACAACTACATCCCGTCCGGCATCCACTACAAATACTAACAATGGTATCCCTGATATCCCTGTATTCATGAAACGCTAATTTATAGATTGTATAATTATTATACCTATCAATTAGTAACTTATTAAGACATACCATTGGTATGTGTATAGGAGGTAAAAATGAAGAAATTAGTATTATTAACTTTAGCAGCTACAGTTGTAGCCGGCAGTGCATTTGCTGCAGCTCCTGTAACAAAAATTAGTGATGGATCCACCAAGGTACAAGCTGATTATGCTTTTAAACAACACGTATCTAACGGTGGTGGCAATAGCAATGATGGTTTCGGTGTTTCTTTACAACACGACCTTTCCAATAAAGCTGCATTACAATACTCTTACGATAAATTAAATGCAAAAAATGGCGATATTAAAGATCATCAATTAGCATTGGTTTATAAGGTACATCCAAATGTAAATCTATATGGTGCAGGTACTGCGATTCGTACAAATGATACTGAACTTGGTTTCCAAGCTGGTGTTATCGGTCATGTACCTTTGACTAATAAAGTAAACGGCTTTGCTAAGGCTGGTTGGGGTAATGATATTAAGCAAACTTATCAAGTAGGTGCTCAATATGAAGTACGCCCTGATGTAGATTTGAATGTATACTATGGCTATGATAAATATAGCGTAGATAGCAATGATAAAACTGCAAAAGGTTTACACGCTGGTGTAGGCTACTCCTTCTAAGGATGATAAGGACCACTCTTTTGAGTGGTCTTTTTTTTATATATTTACTGTTTTATTGTATATTTGTTAACAATTTTTCCTAAATAAGGTACTTAATTATTATATATATATATATATTTAATAAGTGTTGAATTACTAATAGTTAGTTAAATCTTCTATGTATACAATATATTTACTGAATATACGTTGTATATTTAAATCAGTTTAGGTATGATAAATGTGTAATATTCATTTCAGATAGGATGGTGCAAGTTATGACAAGTGTTGCTGCAAAGCATGCAAAAGGAAAAAAATTAAAAGACGTAATCTTCGTAACTGCTGGTCAAGCTCAAGCTGATGCTAAAGAAAATGGCCGTGAGAATGTTGTGAATGGTACGTTGGGTGCTATTCATGATGAAGAGGGAAACTTAGTTTTTCTTAAGACCGTTAAAGAAGAATATTTGAGTCTTTCGGATTCTGAACATGTTGGTTATGCACCAATTGCGGGTATTCCAGATTTTTTGTGTGCTGCTGAAAAAGAATGTTTTGGTAATTTCCGTCCAGAAGGTCATATTCGTAGCATTGCTACCGCAGGTGGCACTGGTGGCATTCATCATTTGATTCATAACTATACAGAGCCTGGTGATGAAGTATTAACAGCGGATTGGTACTGGGGTGCATACCGTGTTATTTGTAGTGATACTGGACGTACACTAGTTACGTATTCCTTATTTGATGAACATAATAACTTTAATCATGAAGCATTCCAAAATCGTGTAAACGAATTGGCGGCTAAACAAACAAATGTGGTTGTTATCTTTAATACACCAGGTAATAACCCAACCGGCTATTCTATTGAGGATAAAGATTGGGATTCTATCCTTAATTTCTTGAAGGATTTAGTTGCTATTGGTCGAAATAATGTGATTATTGGTATTGATGTAGCATATCTTGATTACTCTGGTGAAAAAGATGAGGTACGTGCGTTCTTCAATAAATTTAGTCATTTACCAAAAGAAATTCTCACCTGTGTGTGTTATAGCTTATCTAAAGGATTTACTATGTATGGTCAGCGCGTTGGTGCGATGATTGGGATCTCTGACGATGAAGAAATAGCTGATGAGTTTTTCGAAGTTAACAAATCTACAAGTCGTGCCACATGGTCCAATATTTGTCGTCCCGCAATGCGTACAATGGCTAATATTGTGGCTGATCCAGCTAAGTTTAAGGAATATGAAGCTGAACGCAATTGCTATTATCAATTAATTCGCGATCGTGCTGATATCTTTAAACAAGAAGCAGCACAAGTGGGACTTCCTATGTTACCTTACCGCGGTGGCTTCTTTATTACAATTCCTACAGACTCTGCGAATGCTATCTGTGAAGAATTGAAAAAAGAGCACATCTATGTGATTGCATTAGCAAATGGTATTCGTATAGCAGCATGCGGTATTCCTAAATGTCAAATGACAGGTCTAGCTGAAAAAATTTATAATGCCATGAAACGTCTTGGTAAATTATAATACATAAGTAAATTATACTAAAAACCACTTGATACATGTATCAAGTGGTTTTTAGAATGTAGATATAAATTTGATTGAATAAATATAAAAGGATATTAGTAATGTAATCAATTTTGTTTATTTGTTACATTAGTGAATATCTTTATGCTCTTTAATGTCTTTATCAGCTTCTTTTGCCAAGTTTTCAAGCGCTCGTTTAGGAGCGGTTCTTTCACCTGTTTCTGGGTCTATAAATTCAACGCGGTCCAAGGTGCTTGTAATTTGACCACGAATGAAGCTTAAGTAGATTTCGTATAGTTCTTTTTTTTCTGCTAACTCTTCTGGCGTTAATTCTTGACCAGATTTTTTCTTTGCAGCTAGTTCATTTATTCGTTTTAATGTATCGTTAATATTACTCATATGCGCCTCCTGTATTCTATATTAGAATAGTATGTTTTATTATAACATAGAACTTAATGAATACGTATGGTAAGATATAAGTTGTACGCGTCTGTACTTTCACAGGTGAGAAAGGAGAACTGTATGCGTGTAACAAAAGCGATAAAGGCAGAGCAGTTGAAATTGTTACAAGAGCATTATTTTGATGCAAAACCTGCCCTTGAGTATACAAATGAATTTGAATTATTAGTTGCTGTAGTTTTGTCAGCACAATGTACGGATGAACGGGTTAATATTGTTACTAAACGACTGTTCCCAGAACTTAATCATCCTGCAAAGATGCTTGAAATCGGAGTTGCTAAGTTAGAGACTCTCATTAAAGATTGCGGTCTTTATAAGTCCAAGGCAAAAAACTTAATTGCTACTTGTCAAATTTTAGTTGACCGATATCATGGAGATGTACCTCGTGAGTTTGATCAACTCGTTGAATTGCCTGGTGTGGGGCGTAAAACAGCAAATGTTGTGGTATCCGTTTTATTTGGTACACCAGCCATTGCGGTAGATACACATGTATTTCGCGTGTCTAACCGATTAAAATTAGGTATTGCTAAGACGCCAGAAGAGATGGAACAAAAGTTACAAAAGGCAATTCCAAAAAAGGACTGGGCTGCTGCACACCACTGGTTAATCTATCATGGCCGTAGATTGTGTAAGGCTCGTAAGCCTTTGTGTAATGAATGTTTTTTAAATCATCTATGTCCTTCTGCAGGAAAGGTTTAATATGAAAGTAAACAATGAAGAATTTATTACCCTTTGTGCCGCACATGGTATTGAGGGAATTGATATTGTAAATGAGTTAATGCGTTTTAAAGTGCTAGATCAATTGATTTCTAGTAATGCTAGCTCCCGTGAGTGGGGTGTAACGGCAGATGATTTATATGCGTTAGCAGAAAAATCCACAGTAGAATCCTTTGGTCCTGTACCATATGATTTGAATACATTCCAAGCTCTTTATGGACCATCCTTTAGAGTGGAATTGTTTGATTTTATTAGTGACACAGGCATTTTAGAAGGTCTAGATGTAGGAACTATTTGGGAAACTCCTGTTCGTGAAAGTATCGAAGCTCATAGTAAAACGGGAGAATTGGTTCTGTATGCTTATGTAGAAGAATATGCAGGCATGGTTGAAGAGATTCTTCAATCTTATGAAGATAAAAAAGTCGTTCTGTATACGGCATCTCCCGTGTGTTATAGCATTTTGACACGTTTATATCCAATGGCTCAAATCATTAATCAATGGCCTCATCGTAGCTATTTTGACCATATCTTTACAGGCACAGTTGGTATGTTCCAATCCTCTGAAGATATTGTGGAAGAGGTCGCTAACGGATTACATAACTTGGTTCCAGAAGGGACTGCTCAATTATTCTTACCTGCTACAATGGCACAAAATCAATTGGGCTTAAATAATATGGCGTTGCAATTTTTCTTGAACCAAAAACGAGTAGAAGCTATACGGGAATGGACTCCATTAGGGGCTTATGAAATCGTATATGGTAAATACGATGTAAAAAAAATGCGTGTTGGTCTTCGTGAACGTGTAGGGGATGAGTGGAAAACAATTAATTATATTCCATTACCTCATGGCGTATTTGCGCAATTGCCAGTATTTACGGTATTAAATTATGGCTTGTCCTTGCGTTCTATTTTGTTGCCCGGCAGTCAAACGGACGTAGCCTTAGGTCAAGATGGTATTTATTGCATTGATAGCCGTGTATCTGAATTAGGTCGCACTGCTCTTATTGAAAGTGGAGCTTATTTTCTTACTTTTAAACGTCATACTGATCATATTGATGTAGATATTACGACAGAAGCGCCTGTAGATGATATGTACTGGATGCTCCCAGATGCTGAATTAGCATATATGTGGTATGCCTATTTCTGCAGCACTACGGGTCAAACATTGATTCAAGAAATCTCCATGCTCGTTCAAACAGATGAATCCTTTGGCTATATGCTTAGTAGCGTACGTCGTCGCGTATTAGATGTAAAGGATGAGACCCAACTAATTGAATCTGTACAGGCTGCTGACGAGGCATATATTAAGGCTGTTACGGAGGCTACAACGAGTTGGAAAGAGACCGTAGATTCATTAGGTGCACAAGTTATGCCACCTACAGCTTCTATTGATATTGAAGATTATAGTGACTATAAAAAAGAATTGTAAATCATATAATTTTGGTTTAAAATATATCGTATCCTAAAAAATATAAACTACTAAATATAGTAGATACGAAACATAGCATATGAATATGTAAGAAAGGAGGACCTATGGCAGTTATTAATTTTGAAATCTTCAAGGTTATTGGTACTTTATCTGAAGATAAAGATGGTTGGAAAAAACAATTAACATGTACTAGTTGGGGAAAATACAATCCTAAGTTTGATCTTCGTGCTTGGGATAGTGAATATACAAGCATGAAAAAAGGTATTACCCTTTCTTTAGAGGAGCTTATTGCATTGCGTGACATCCTCAACGAAAGCGACTTGGAAGCTATTTTAGCTGAGGCTATTGAAGAAAAGCAAGCATCCAAGGAATAGTATTGGTTACTTGCATTTGTGCAGGTGTCATGCTATAATCTATAAGAATAATATTGATTGCTGGAAAGAGGTGTATAGAATGAAACAAGGTATTCATCCAGACTATAAAGAAGCTACAGTAACTTGCGGTTGTGGTAACACATTCAAAACTGGCTCTGTAAAAGAAGACCTTCGTGTAGACGTTTGCTCCAAATGCCATCCGTTCTTCACTGGTCAACAACGTGCGGCTCAAGCTCGTGGTCGTATTGAACAATTTAACAAACGTTACGGCAAATAATTTGTATTGTAATGTAACATGTATTGGCAGGGCTGTTGGCTCTGCCTATATTTGTTTATGAGAGGAGATCTTGTGAACAGAGAACGTATAAAAAAGTTTGTCGGAGGACAGGCTGTGATCGAAGGTGTCATGATGAGAGGCCCTGGCTATACGGCAACTGCCGTACGTGAGCCTGCGGGAACTATTGTAGTTCAAAAAGAGGCTACAAAGTCCATTGCTGACACATATCTAATATTGAAAAAACCATTTCTTCGTGGCTGTGTAGCTCTCTATGAATCTCTAGTGATAGGCATGAAGGCTTTATCCTTCTCTGCTAAGGCTGCTGGCGATGAAGAGGAAGAAATGTCTAATAGTGAAATCGCCATTACCATGGTCATTTCTACACTGTTTGCGATAGCTGTGTTTTTGGCATTGCCTACATTTATCGTAAAATTCATTCCTGGTGTACAGGATAATCATATAGTATTAAATCTCATTGAAGGTGTCATTCGTTTAGTACTTTTCTTACTTTATATTTGGGGGATTGGTCTTACGAAGGATATTCAACGAGTTTTCCAATATCATGGGGCAGAGCATAAAACGATTCATACCTATGAATTAGATTTGCCGCTTACTGTAGAAAATGTTCGTCAACAAAGTCGATTGCATGCACGATGTGGTACAAACTTCTTACTTATTGTTATGGTAGTTAGTATCTTTGTATTTGCTTTCTTGGGTTGGCCCAATTTGTTGGAACGTATCGTGAGCCGCGTACTCCTTATGCCTGTAGTAGCTGGTATTGCGTACGAGGTAATTCGTCTTGCTGGACGTAGCGATCATTCTTTTGTAAAAGCTCTTATTAAACCAGGTCTTGCGTTACAATATATGACAACGCGTGAACCAGAAGATGATCAAATTGAAGTTGCTATACGAGCTTTAGAAGAGGTCCGTCCGCCTGAGAGTGACGCATATGAAGAGGAATAAACATGTTAGTTGATAAATTACAAGTTATTGAAGATAAATTTATGGATCTTGAGCAGCGTATTAGTGACCCAGAGGTCATTGCTCGCCAAGATGAATGGCGTAAATTGACCCGTCAACATGCTCAATTATCTGAAACCGTTGAAACGTTCCGTACTTACAAAAAAGTTTTATCTGGTATTGATGAAGCTATGGAAGTTATTGAAGATAAATCCATGGACGAAGAATTCCGAGAAATGGCTCAAGAGGAATTGAAAGACTTAAAACCTCAAAAAGAGGAATTGGAAGAAAAGTTGCAAGTTCTATTATTGCCTAAGGATCCTAATGATGATAAAAATATTATCATCGAAATTCGCGGGGGCGCTGGCGGTGATGAAGCTGCATTATTTGCAGGCGACTTGTTCCGCATGTACACAAAATATGCGGAAAGCCAAGGCTGGCGTTGTGAGATTATCGATGCTAATGAACCAGAGCTTGGTGGCTTTAAAGAGGTTATTTTCTCTGTGGATGGTGAAAATGTATACTCTAAGATGAAATTTGAATCTGGTGTACATCGTGTACAACGTGTACCGGCTACAGAAACACAAGGCCGTGTACATACATCTACAGTTACAGTAGCCGTATTGCCAGAGATGGAAGATGTTGATATTGAAGTTAATGAAAAAGATTTAAAAATTGATACATATCGTGCGAGTGGTGCCGGTGGTCAGCATATCAATAAAACTGAGTCTGCTGTTCGTATTACACACTTACCATCTGGTATCGTTGTAGCGTGTCAAGATCAACGATCTCAATTACAAAACCGTGAAAAAGCTATGCGTGTATTACGTGCTAAGTTACAGGATCAAGCTGAACAAGAGGCCATTTCTAGTATGGCTGCAGATCGTAAGAGTCAAGTCGGTACAGGTGATCGTAGTGAACGTATTCGCACCTATAATTACCCACAAGGACGCGTCACAGATCATCGTATTAATTTAACATTATATAAATTAGATGCTATTTTAAATGGCGATCTTGATGAAATTATTCAAGCCTTAAATGCTGCAGACCAAGCGGCAAAAATGCAGGAGGCCAATACAAATGCATAAGGAGATTTGGACAATCGGTCGTATTCTCCAGTGGACAGAGCAGTACTTTCAAAGCAAGGAGATGGATACACCTCGACTTGATGGGGAAGTACTGCTTTCTCACGTTTTAGGTAAAGATCGGATTTATCTATATACCCATTATGACCAACCGCTTATTCAAGATGAACTCGATGCCTTTAGACCTCTCGTTCAAGAACGAGCTAAGGGACATTGTGTAGCGGCTATCATTGGGGAAAAGGACTTTATGGGGTTGACCTTTAAAGTGAATGATAAGGTATTAATTCCACGACCTGATACGGAAACCTTGATTGAGCATGTACTAGGCACATATCCAAAAGATAGCGATATGCGTGTCCTCGATGTATGTACGGGTCCTGGTACGATATTGTTAAGTCTATTACACTACTTGCCGAATGCGTGTGGAGTAGGACTTGAAATATCTACCGATGCTTTGTCAGTGGCTGAGGAAAACTGTGAAAGGTTTAATTTAAATGATCGTGTTCAATTTATAGAATCCGATATGTTTTCTGGTTTGGTAGGTAAAACTGAGAAGTTTGACCTCATCGTATCGAATCCACCATATATCTGTACAGGGGATGCTAAATTATTGTCTCAGGACGTGTTAAATGAGCCTCATATTGCCTTATTTGGTGGTGAAGATGGACTTGATTTTTATCGTATTTTGACTAAATCATGCGGTATATATTTAAAATCGCAAGGCCGTATAGCTTTTGAAATAGGTTTTGATCAAGCTGAGGCTGTAAAGTCTTTATTAGAGGAAACAGGGCAGTATTCTAATATTCGATGTATTACTGACCTTGGTGGAAATAATCGCGTTATAACAGCTGTGTATGAGGGATAATATGGATACTCAAATTATTACAAATCCATCAGATCAAGAACTAGATATGCTTGCTCGCGCTTTGCGTAATGGCGAATTAGTGTCCATTCCTACAGAAACTGTATATGGATTAGGTGCTAATGGGTTAGATCCGGAGGCGATGGATAAAATCTACACCGCTAAAGGTCGCCCTTCCGATAATCCACTTATTTTACATGTTCCTAATAGTGAAAGTATAAAACCTTTAGTAACAGAGGTTTCAAATACGGCACAATTATTAATGGATACGTTTTGGCCTGGTCCGTTGACAATCACATTGCCTAAATCAGATTTAGTGCCAGATCGTGCTACAGGCGGGTTACCTCGTGTTGCTTTACGTTGCCCTGATCATGAGCTTTGTCGAGTTTTACTAGAGCGTGCTGGTGTACCTATAGCGGCTCCTAGTGCTAATATATCTGGACGGCCAAGTCCCACAACGGCACAAGATGTTTATCATGATATGAAGGACCGTATTTCCTATATTTTAGATGCTGGTTCATGTACGATTGGTGTAGAGTCTACTGTGGTGGAAGTTCATGATGATAAGGTTATTATATTGAGACCTGGTGGAATTACAAAAGCACAGCTAGAAGATGTTGTGTCTACTGTTGAGTATGATACTGCTCTTGTTAATGCAACAACTAAGCCAAAGGCTCCTGGTATGAAGTATACCCATTATGCTCCTGATGCACCTATGACAGTTGTTGTAGGCAGTCCAGAAGATGTAGCAAGTACTTTCAAAGAGCTTTCTGCAGAGGTAGAAGGTCCCATAGGTTGTTTGGTAAGTCATGAAACGTATAATTTGATTAAAGGGGATACACGCTTTATATGTCATTGTTTTGGCCATCATAGTGATGCTTTATCATTAGGTCATGACTTTTACAAAAGTCTATTACATTTTAATGAAAATCATGTTACCCTAATCTTGGCAGAAGGTGTTGATGATGACGGTTTTGGTGTTGCTATTATGAATCGTATGGAGAAGGCATCGAGCCATCATATCATTTATAAGTAAATTTACTAGCATAAAAATGTCCACTGATAATAGAAATATGTCTTTACATATTGGATGAATTTGCTATAATGTATAAAGTAATCACAAAATGTGATTAAGTAAGGATGTTATTATGAATATTTTATTTGTGTGTACCGGTAACACTTGCCGTAGTCCTATGGCTGAAGTTATTACACGGGCACTTGCAGCGGAGCAACATAAGGATGTTACCACTGTATCGGCTGGGTTATTTGCCGCTTATGGCGCAAAACCAACTGAACAAGCCGTGGAAGCCGTCCGTTCCATTGCAGATATTTCTGATCATGAATCGAGACCATTGACGATGGAACTCGTGAATGCAGCAGATCTTATCATTGGTATGACGAAAGATCACAAATCTGTACTGCTTCGCCAATTCCCATTTGAGGAAAGTAAAATCAAAACGATTTCCGAGTGGGGTGGTCAAGATGGTGATGTTACGGACCCATATGGATCTGATCAAACCGTATATAATCAATGTGCGGAACAAATTTATCACTTAGTAGAGGCTGGTCTTACATCAGTGCCTCAGAAGGCGTAGGAGATGAAATTATGAAAGTTGCAATCGGTTGTGATCATGGCGGATTAAATCTGAAGGAATCTGTTAAAGAAGTATTGAGTGCATTGGGACATGAAGTAGAGGATTTTGGTTGTTATTCAGCTGAGTCTTGCGACTATCCTGATATTGCAGTACCTGTAGCAAATGCAGTTGTATCTGGTCAAGCAGATCGCGGTATTTTGATTTGTGGTACAGGTATCGGTATCGGTATTGCAGCAAATAAGATAGCGGGCATTCGCGCTGCTCTTTGTCATGATACATTTTCTGCTCACGCATGTCGCGAACATAATGATGCGAACATCCTTACTATGGGTGAACGCGTTATTGGACCAGGCCTTGCTAACGATATTGTAACCATTTTTATGGAAACTGAGTTTGAAGGTGGACGTCATGCACGTCGTGTAGAGAAAATAAAAGCATTAGAGAAATAATACATCATTACTTTATAGATAGTTGTTCTATATGAGGAGGATACTCATGAGTTTCTTAGAAAAACAAGACCCTAATATTCAAGCTGTTATCAACCAAGAGTTAGCACGCCAACGCGATAAATTAGAAATGATTGCTTCTGAAAATTTTGTTTCTCAAGCTGTAATGGAAGCTCAAGGTAGCGTATTGACTAACAAATATGCAGAAGGGTATCCTGGTAAACGCTATTATGGCGGTTGTGAAAATGTTGATGTTATTGAAACATTGGCTATCGAACGTGCAAAACGCCTGTTCGGTGCAGAACATGCTAATGTACAACCTCACTCTGGTTCTCAAGCAAACTTTGGCGTGTATTTCGCATTATTACAACCAGGTGATACTATTGTGGGTATGAACTTGTCCCATGGCGGTCATTTGACTCATGGTTCTCCAGTTAACGTATCTGGTACATATTTCAATGTAGTACCTTATGGTGTAGATGCTGAAACACAACAAATCGACTACGATGAGTTCCGTAAAATTGTATTGGAAGCAAAACCTAAGTTGATTATCGCTGGTGGTAGTGCTTATAGCCGTCAAATCGACTTTAAGAAAATGGCTGAAGTGGCACACGAAGTAGATGCTATTTTCATGGTAGATATGGCTCACTTTGCTGGACTTGTAGCAGCTGGTTTACATCCAAACCCTGTGGAATATGCAGATATCGTTACTACAACAACTCATAAAACATTGCGTGGCCCTCGTGGTGGTATGATTCTTTGCAAAGAAAAGTATGCTAAAGCAATCGATAAAGCCATCTTCCCTGGCATCCAAGGTGGTCCTTTGATGCATGTTATCGCTGCTAAAGCTGTAGCATTTGGTGAAGCTTTACAACCTGAGTTCAAAGTGTATGCACAACAAGTTATCGACAATGCAAAAGCGTTGGCTGCAGCATTACAAGAAAAGGGCTTAACAATTGTTTCTGGCGGTACAGATACTCATGTTATGCTTGTAGATGTTCGTAATACTGGTTTAACTGGTAAAGAAGCTGAACACTTACTCGATGAAGTAGGTATTACATGTAATAAAAATACAATTCCATTTGATCCCGCTAGCCCATTTGTAACAAGTGGTATTCGCCTTGGTACGCCAGCTCTTACAACACGTGGTTTGCAAGTGAAAGATATGGAAGAAATTGCTGATATTATTGCAGTGGTTCTTAAAAATCCTGAGGATAAATCGGTCCATGAAGAAGCTAGTAAACGTGTTGCTGCACTTTGTGAAGCGTATCCATTGTACTAATCGATTGTACTAATATTAAATATATATTTATAGTCCTATAAGTTTATAGGTAGTGTAAAAGGGGTGTGCCATTGGCACATCCCTTTCAATATTTTTATGGCATGATTTTCTAATCTGTGATAGAGTAAATATAATAGTTAATCGCTAGAATGGGATATGTATATTGTTTTATAGGAGGACAGTCATGAAAGTTAATGTTATGACACATCCATTGATTCAACACAAAGTTACATTGATGCGTGACGTACAAACAGGCTCTAAAGATTTCAGAGAACTACTTGATGAAATTACTATGTTGATGGGGTATGAAATTACACGCAACTTACCACTTGAGGATGTGGATGTAGAAACACCACTAACTAAAATGACTGGCAAACGAATTGCAGGTAAAAAACTGGGTATTATCCCAATTCTTCGCGCTGGTCTAGGTATGGTAAATGGTATGCTTAGTTTAATTCCAACTGCAAAAGTTGGTCATATCGGTTTGTACCGTGACCCTGAAACTTTGAAACCAGTAGAATACTACTGTAAACTACCATCCGACGTAGGGGAACGCGACTTCATCGTAACTGATCCAATGCTTGCTACTGGTGGTAGTGCAGCCGCAGCAATTACATTGCTAAAAGAAAAAGGTGCTAAACATATTAAATTAATGTGCTTAGTAGCTGCTCCTGAAGGGGTAGAAGCAGTAAATAAAGAACATCCAGATGTTCCTATTTATGTAGCAGCACTTGATGAAAAGCTTAATGATCATGGTTACATCTTGCCTGGCTTAGGGGATGCAGGTGACCGTATCTTCGGTACAAAATAAAATACAATAAAACGACATATTAGAATATAATAAGGGGACATGACGACATATTATTAGATTTGAAATAATAACAAATTATCTAAGGCGTATGTCGTTTTCTCTTATTTAGGGTTGAATAAAAATTACATAAGGTATACAATACAAGTGTAAAAGTATTTTTTTATTTTAGGTGGGACGGATTTTGTTCACATGGGACGAAAAACGATTCATGTAATCTCAACGGGTAAAGGAGGGACCCGATGAACGAATTTCTAATGATATGTGAACGTATTGTTCCTGAAATTGTTAGCGTATTGAAGGAGCGATACAAAATACTAAACCACCTTGTTTATGAAGAGCCTATAGGCCGTAGAACATTAGCTACCGCAACGGATCTTCCAGAGCGAACCGTAAGAAGTCATATTGAGTTAATGCGTGCTAATGGTCTTGTAGACATTTATAAACCAGGGATTTTTCTCACTGATGAGGGACATGCAATTGTTCCAAAGTTACGAAATTTTTTAAATGAGCTAGATCGTATTAACGAGTTAGAACATCGATTGACTGAAGCACTTCATATCGATAGAGTTGTTATTACACCTACAGAAGGAACCTTGATGGTTAAAAAGTTAGGCTTTACAGCGGCAAAGTTATTGCAAGACCTATTGAAACCTAATGCAGTAGTAGCCATCAGTGGCGGTAGCACCATGGCAGCAATAGCTGAAGAAATACCTATCTTACCTTTCAATCCTACTGTGGTACCAGCCCGTGGTGGCGTTGGTGAAGTAGTGGAATACCAAGCTAATGTAATTGCTTCGGTGCTTGCTGAACGACTAAGTGGTTCCTATAAGATGCTCCATTTACCTGATGGACTTTCACAAGACTCATTACATATGCTCATGACTTGTGAACCACAAATTAAAGAAATTGGAGACCTCATTAGTAGGACTGACGTACTATTATTTGGTATTGGTACTGCAATGCGCATGGCGGATCAGCGCCATATTGCCGATGATGTGCGTAAGCAGTTGGTAGATAATCATGCGGTAGGTGAAGCACTTGGCCAATATTGTGACATTGAGGGTAAGTTAATTTATTCTACTAATAATATTGGTTTATCACTTCCCGATGTAGTAAAGGTTCCCAATGTTATTGCTGTAGCTGGCGGACAAGAAAAAGCGAGCGCTATTATAGGTGTGATGCGAGCTTGCCAGAAAGGGATACTTATCATTGATGAGCAAGCAGCCGAAGGTATGCGTCAATTGTTACAAATTTCTGCCTTATAGGCGAATTAGTAGTTATAAATTTTAGTTTGAATATGGTTAGAATTTTTGTTATTAGGAGGATCTAACAATGGCAGTAAAAGTTGGTATTAACGGTTTTGGTCGTATCGGTAAATGTGTAGTTCGCGCAGCGATTAATAATCCTGATGTGGATGTAGTGGCAATTAATGCAACTGGTGATAATGAAGGTACTGCATTATTGTTAAAATACGATTCCGTACACGGTACAATTCCTAATGAAGTAACATTTGATGAAGAAAATATCTATGTTGATGGTAAAAAAATCCGTGTATTCCATGACCGCGACGCTTCTAAATTACCTTGGTCTGAAGAAGGCGTAGAAATTGTTATGGAATGTACTGGTAAATACCGTGATGCAGAGGAAGCAAAGGTTCATTTGAATCAACCTACTGTAAAAAAAGTATTAATCTCTGCACCTGGTAAAAACGAAGACTTAACTATGGTTATGGGCGTTAACCAAGATATGTATGATCCTGCAAAACATCACATTATCTCTAATGCATCTTGTACAACAAATTGCTTGGCTCCATTTGCTAAAGTATTATGTGATGAATTCGGTATCAAACGCGGTATGATGACTACAATTCATTCCTACACAAATGACCAAAAAATTCTTGATGCACGTCATAAAGATCCTCGCCGTGCTCGTGCTGCAGCAATGTCCATCATTCCTACAACAACTGGTGCAGCGAAAGCTGTTGCTAAAGTATTGCCTCAATTAAAAGGTAAATTAGATGGTTTTGCATTGCGCGTTCCTACTCCAGACGTATCTGCTACAGATCTTGTTTGCGAACTTGAAAAACCGGCTACTAAAGAAGAAATCAACGAAGCATTCCGCAAAGCAGCAGCTGGTGAATTAAAAGGTATTCTTGGTGTATCTGATGTACCATTGGTATCCTGTGATTTCAGCTCTGATCCTCGTAGCTCCATTGTTGATGCTGATTTGACAATGGTTATGGATGGCAACATGGTAAAAGTTGTTTCTTGGTATGACAACGAATGGGGTTATTCCGAACGTCTTATCGACATGGCCGCATTTGTAGCAAGCAAAGGCTTATAATCAGGAGGCTTTGATGAAACAAACAATTGAAGGTTTACAAGTAGCTAATAAAACAGTATTTGTTCGTGTTGATTTTAATGTTCCTATGAAAGACGGTGTCATCACTGATGACACTCGTATTCGTAGTGCATTACCTACTATCAATTACTTAATCGAAAAAGGGGCAAAGGTTATCCTTGCTTCTCACTTTGGTCGTCCTAAAGGAGAACGCAAACCAGAAATGTCTTTGGCACCATGTGCTAAGCATTTATCCGAGCTTATCAACAAGCCTGTAGCATTCGTAGATGACTGCATTGGTCCTAAAGTTGAAGAAGCTGTAAAAGCATTACAATCTGGTGATGTATTGATGCTTGAAAATTTGCGTTACCACAATGAAGAAACTAAAAATGACCCTGAGTTTGCTAAGCAATTGGCATCTCTTGCAGATGTTGCTATCAATGATGCGTTTGGTGTATCTCACCGTAATGCGGCATCTGTAGTCGGTATTGCTGATTATATCCCTATGGCAGCAGGTTTCTTGCTCAAAAAAGAAATTGACGCATTAAGTGCAGCTATAGTACATCCCAAAACACCTATGGCAGCTATTATTGGTGGCGCGAAAGTTACAGATAAAATCTCCGTTATTTCTAACTTATTGCCTAAAGTTGATGTAATGATCATCGGCGGTGGTATGGCTAATGCGTTCATTAAAGCGCAAGGTTGCAATATTGGTAGCTCCTTATTTGAAGAAGGTCAAGAAGTTATCGCTACAGACCTTGTTATGGAAGCTCGTGTAGCAGGTGCTAAATTACTAACACCTATTGATGCTGTAGTAGCAGATGCTTTCAGCAACGATGCTAATACTAAAATCGTTGATGTTGATCAAATCGAAGATGGCTGGATAATATTAGATATTGGGCCTAAAACCCGCGAACTTTATGTAGAAGCATTGGCGCCAATGAAGACTATTATTTGGAATGGTCCTATGGGCGTATTTGAAATGGAAAACTTTGCAGCTGGTACAAATGCAGTAGCGAAAGCTGTAGCTGAATCTGATGCGATGACTATCGTTGGTGGTGGCGACTCTGTAGCAGCCATTGAAAAAAGTGGTTTAGCAGATAAAATTAGCCACATCTCCACAGGTGGCGGTGCATCTTTAGAATTCTTAGAAGGCAAAATCCTACCGGGTATTGCTGCATTGTCCGAGGCATAATATGAGAAAACCCATTATTGCAGGGAATTGGAAAATGAATGGCACCATTGCATCTGGATCAATTCTGATCGAAGCGTTTAACAGCGTGTTACAAGATATGGAATTGTCCTGTGATGTAGTTGTATGTCCGCCTTTTACAGCTATCGAACGTGCTGTAGTATTGACGAAAAATACAGCTATTGAAGTAGGTGCACAAACTATGGATTATCATGATGCTGGTGCGTTTACTGGTGAGATTTCACCACTTATGCTTACAGAAGTAGGCGTTAATTATGTAATCATCGGTCACTCTGAGCGCCGTGAATATTATGGCGAAACAGATGAGACCGTTAATGCAAAAATTAACAGTGCATTTCATCATAATTTGAATCCTATTGTCTGTGTTGGTGAAAGTTTAGAACATCGTGAAACGGGTCATACACTTGACTGGATTACGTCTCAACTAAAAGGGGCTTTGGCTGATATTCCGAAAGAACAAGTCAGTCAATTGATCATTGCGTACGAACCAATTTGGGCTATCGGTACGGGCAAGACAGCAACGGCTGATCAAGCTGAAGAGGTATGCAAAGAAATCCGCAATTACATTCAATCTTTATATGATAATGAAACTGCCGATGCAGTACGCATCCAGTATGGTGGTAGCGTTAAATCAGAAAATGCACTAGAAATCCTTGGAGAGCCTAATATTGACGGTGCTCTCGTAGGTGGTGCATCACTTGTGGTCGATGAATTTATTGATATTATTAAAGCTGCAAACCAAGTAAGCGCTTAATATGAGGTTACAAATGGCTAAATTAGAGGCTCCCGTAATGCTAGTCATCCTAGATGGCTTTGGCTTGGGGGATAAATCAGACACAACCAATGCTGTAGTACAGGCGAAGCCGCTCTGTTTTAATCGATTATGGGATACGTATCCACATACAACATTAGAAGCATCAGGGCTTGCGGTAGGCCTTCCAGAAGGTCAAATGGGAAATTCTGAAGTTGGCCATTTAAATCTTGGCTCTGGTCGCATAGTGTATCAAGATTTGACTCGTATTACTAAAGATGTCGAGTCTGGTGAGTTTTATAATCGCCCTGTTATGAAGGAACTATACGAAGTAGCTAAGAAGCAAAGCTTACATCTTATAGGTCTAGTTTCAGATGGTAATGTGCATTGTTCCTTAGATCATATTAAGGCAGTCATCAAGGGGGCTCATGATAATGGAATCGAGCATGTGTATGTCCATGCTTTGCTCGATGGTCGTGATGTAGCTCCACAATGTGCACAAGGCTATTTAAAGGACTTAGAAACGTATATGGCTGATCTCAATTGTGGTAAAATTGCTACAGTTAGTGGTCGCTATTATGCAATGGACCGCGATAATCGTTGGGACCGCGTTGAATTGGCATATAATGCCATTGTGCATGGTCAAGGTGAAATAGCTATATCTGCATGTGAAGCGGTGCAACAGTCTTATGATAAAGATGCGGCAGATGAGTTTGTACTTCCTACGGTGATTGATGCTGCAGGGACTATCAAAGATGGAGATGCGGTTATATTCTGTAACTTCCGCCCAGACCGTGGTCGTGAACTTACAAAGGCACTAGTGTTACCTGATTTTGATGGCTTTAAAAGGGAGCCACTATCTATATATATGGCAACTATGACAAAATACGAGGATGGTTTGCCCGTACATATTGTGTATGAAAAGGATACATTATCTGAAACATTAGGTGAAGTTCTAAGTGCAGGTGGTTATCGCCAATTGCGTATTGCGGAAACAGAAAAGTATGCTCATGTTACATATTTCTTTAATGGCGGTGAAGAGGAACCCTTTGAAGGAGAGGATCGCATTCTTGTAAAATCCCCTCAAGTGGCCACCTATGATTTACAACCAGAAATGAGTGCTTATGAAGTGACCGATAAGGTTGTACAAGCGATACAAGATGAAACATATGACATGATTATCTTGAATTTTGCAAATCCAGATATGGTTGGTCATACTGGTAGCTTTGAAGCTGCCGTTAAAGCGGTTCAAGCAGTAGATACTTGTTTAGGTCGTATCGTGGAGGCTATTCGTAGCAAGAAAGGTCATCTGTTAGTTACAGCAGATCATGGTAATGCAGAGCTTATGGTTAATCATGAAACAGGTAAGGTACATACGGCACATACAACGAACTTGGTTCCTTTAATTTTAATGAGCGACAGTTTAAAAACAGCTACATTAGAAGCTGGTAAATTATGTGACATTGCTCCTACATTATTAGACTTAGCTGGGATAAAACAACCAAAAGCTATGACAGGTCATAGCTTGGTACATAAAGCATAATATGGAGCTTTCACTATATTAGTAGTTAATTAGAGTTATAAGCCTATAAGGTTTAGCTCAATATATATAATGGCTGTCAGATGGCAGTTATTCCATTAGATTATATGAGGTGAAGAAATGGCAGTAATTGAACAAGTCATTGCAAGAGAGATTTTAGATTCCCGCGGTAATCCAACAGTTGAAGTTGAAGTATGTTTAGAAGATGGTACTATTGCTACAGCAGCAGTTCCATCTGGTGCTTCCACAGGTATGTTTGAAGCCGTAGAATTACGGGATGGAGATAAATCCCGTTATTCCGGTAAAGGTGTTTTAAAAGCTATCGATAATGTAAATGCTAAAATCGGTCCTGCACTTATCGGTTATGATGCGACAGAACAAGTGGCAATCGATAACTTAATGTTGCAATTGGATGGTACCGATAATAAATCTAACCTTGGTGCAAATGCAATCCTTGGTGTATCCATGGCAGTAGCTCGTGCTGCAGCTGAATCTTTGGACTTGCCATTATTTGTATACCTTGGTGGCTTTAATGCAAAAGAGTTGCCAGTTCCTATGATGAATATCTTGAACGGTGGCGCACATGCTGATAATAACGTAGACATTCAAGAATTTATGATCATGCCTGTAGGCGCTAAATCTTTTGCAGAAGCTCTTCGTAGCTGTGCAGAAGTATACCATACTTTGAAATCCGTACTTCACAATAAAGGTCTTAGTACTGCAGTAGGTGATGAAGGTGGTTTCGCACCTAACTTATCATCTAATGAAGAAGCATTAGAAGTAATCTGTGAAGCTATTAAAGCTGCTGGTTATGAACCAGGAAAAGATTTCAAATTGGCACTTGATTCTGCATCTTCTGAATTCTACGAAGGTGGTAAATATAACCTTGCTGGGGAAGGTAAAGTTAAAACAGCAGCTGAAATGGTAGATTTTTACGAATACCTAGTAGGCAAATATCCAATCATATCCATCGAAGATGGCCTTGCAGAAGAAGATTGGGAAGGCTGGAAATTGTTGACAGACCGCCTTGGTGACCGCGTACAACTTGTTGGTGATGATTTATTTGTAACTAACACAAAACGTTTGGCTCGTGGTATTGAGCTTGGTGTAGGTAATTCCATTCTTGTAAAAGTTAACCAAATCGGTACTCTCACTGAAGCTTTCGATGCTATGGAACTTGCTAAACGTGCTGGTTACACTTGCGTAGTATCTCACCGCTCTGGTGAAACTGAAGATACATTCATTGCTGATATTGCTGTAGCTGTAAATGCTGGTCAAATTAAGACTGGTGCACCGGCTCGTTCTGAACGTGTAGCAAAATATAATCAATTACTTCGCATTGAAGAAATGTTATACGAAACAGCTCAATATAAAGGTAATGACGTTTTTTATAACTTAAAATAAGATACGTTATATCTAATAGTCCAATAAGGGCGCCCTTTGGGGCGCCTTTTTTGTATGTCTAAAAAAAGAAAAGTTTTCGCTTCGTGGATTTTTAAAAATAAAAGAGGGATTTAGAGGCTGATGTCGAAACCTATAACGCCATACGCTAGTGTGAGGTAAAAACATACCGCAAGGTATTGGAGGTGACCATGTATGTAGACGTAACATTAGACGATATTATCTTGTATGCTTTAGAACACCATGTAAGTGATATCCACCTTGATCCCGTTGAAAGTGGTGCTCATGTTCGGTTGCGACAAGATGGACTGCTGCAACATTACATGACTGTATCATTTGAAGAAGCTGAACTCATTATCAACCGTATTAAGGTTTGTAGCTCTCTAGATATTAGCGAGAAGCGTTTACCACAAGATGGGCGTTGGTCTTGGAGTCATAAAAATAAGTCTGTAACGATGCGTGTATCTACATTGCCTAGCCTATACGGAGAAACCTTAGTATGTCGCCTTATGGGAAATGAAGGGAGTCATAAAGACTTAAAAGAATTAGGCATGCAGCCGGATATCTTTGAGCACATTGAACAATTATTAAAACGTCCTTATGGATTATTACTTATCTGTGGACCTACAGGCAGTGGTAAGACAGCTACTTTATATGCCATGCTTCGCATGTTAAATTTAGACGAAACTAAGCTTATCTGTCTTGAAGATCCTGTAGAAGCTGAAATCAAAGGGGCTATACAAATTGGTATTAATGAAAAGATTGGATTTACCTTTGCCAAAGGTCTTCGCTCTGTATTACGGCAAGATCCAGATACGATTATGATTGGTGAAATTAGGGATAAGGAGACCGCAGAGTTAGCCGTTAAGTCTGCTTTAACGGGGCATCGCGTATTATCTACTATACATACCAATACAGCTATAGGCGTTGTAACGCGACTCATGGATATGGGCGTAGAGCCGTACTTAATACGGGCTACTTTAATGGGGGCTATTGCACAACGGCTAGTACGAAAATTTGATGGTACATCATATCAGGGACGGACTGCTCTATTTGAATACTTAGAAATACCAGCTAATTCGGCTCATTGGGACGAATTGGAAACACATTTATTATTGTCATTAGAAGAGTCTGCTCGTAAGGCCGTATCTCAGCATGTTACATCTATAGAGGAGGTGCATCGTTGTGGACTCATGCTGTAAACGTGAAAGTTTAGAAACTATTGTAGAAAATGCAATACAACTATCATCAACAGATATTCATCTACAATGTGGTCAGCCTATCTATTTGCGACATGGTGATGGATTAAAGGCTACTTCATTTATGTGTACTACAGAATTAATCGAGGATATATTGCGCCGTTGCGGTATAGCATCCTATGAATGGCAGTCTCTTGATGAGGCTTGTTCCTGTTGTGGTGTGCGTATTCGTGTTCATCTATATCGAGCTAATCAGACCATATGTGGTACATTGCGATTACTTTGTCATCAGCAACTTAAGTTAGATGATAATAGTGAAGGTCAGTTATTACAAAAGCTATGTGAAGCACATGATGGTCTATTGCTTGTTTGTGGTCCTACAGGCAGTGGTAAAAGTTTTACCTTAGCTTGTTGTATTGATTATATAAATCAGACTATGGAGCGCCACATTATTACCTTAGAAGACCCTATCGAATTTGAGTTTGTACCTAAAAAGTCTTTAATACATCAACGACAATTAGGTGCTGATATTAATACTATGTCAGATGGTATTCGAGATGCTTTACGAGAGGATCCGGATGTCATTATGGTAGGCGAACTTCGAGATCGTGAAACCCTTGAAGCGGCACTTCATGCGGCAGAGACTGGTCACCTTGTAATGGCGACTATGCATACACAGCGTGCAGTGATGGCGGTTCACCGCATGATTTCTCTATTTCCTGGGGAGCAACAAGAAGAGATACGCAATCAAATATCTCAAGTGTTACGGGCCGTTATATGTCAGCGTTTACTTCGATGGAATAAAAAGTTCATTACTATTCGTGATATTTTGCTAAATACCCATGCAGTAGCAAATTTGATACGGACCCGTAAGGAACCACAAATCATATCTATTCAAGAAACGCAACTACCGATGAAAACATTAGAAATGGCTGTGCGAGATGTAAAGGCACAATATGGAGCCCAACAACAATTGCATACCTTGCTTGATCAACAATTATCGTAGGTGAGTATATGGAGGCTTATGAATATGTCGTAAAAAATAATCAAAATGAAACAGAAAAAGGTTTGATGTGGGGGGATTCAGAGCAAGAAATTGCAATACGGTTAAAACGAGATGGCTATAAAATTTATAGGATATCGTTGCAGAATGAAAAAAAGAAACATAAATGGAATCATACTATGGTGGTAGATGTGACTTATCAATTAGGTCTACTCATTGAATCTGGTGTTCCATTACGGCGTGCCTTACAGCTACTCTGCCAGGGAAAACGAGGACTACTCTATACAGCTTTATATGAATCTATAGAGCGTGGTCAGACTTTATCACAAGCCCTACGGCGTGAAGGATGTCCTCCTATTGCTTTGGCTTTACTAGAAAGTGGTGAAGCAGCGGGCACCTTGGGTGAGAGTTTACAATATATATCCCGTCACTACGATTGGGAGAGGCAGCTGAAACAAAAGGTTATGAGTGCTATTTCTTACCCTTTATTTCTTCTTCTGATGATGAATATATTTTTTCTAGTCACCATTTTGTTTATTATTCCTTCGTTTGAAAAGGTATTTACCACTATGCATATTACATTACCTTTGATGACGCGAGCTCTTTTTGCATTAGGACAAGGGTTAAAATCGCATCCTTTAATGGTAATAGCTATACATTGTGTTGTAATAGGTTCCTTAGCATTTGCTTATAAACAGCATAGTATAAAGTGTAAAGTACATCGTTGGCTTTGGCTGTTGGCTCACCGATACCAATGGAGTACTTGTGTGTATTATACAAGTATGTTAAAAGTTTGGGCTCTCTTACTAGATTCTGGTATTTCTATCATTCAAACCATGAATATTACACGCCCTTTGTGGGGGAATATATATGGTGTTGAATGTAGTAAACAGGTGGAAGCAAAGTTATTATCAGGACACTCACTGGAAGAAAGTTTGCGTACTGGTCAGATAGGAAATGCTTTTATATGGCAAATGGTCTCCATTGGAGAAGAGAGTGGTGAATTAGTAAAGATGTTAAACCACTGTGGCTGCTACTATGAATCTATACTTTCAAAATATATTGCCCGTTTAGAACGATTGTTGGAACCGATTTTACTAACCCTAATGGGAATCGGTGTAGCCGTATTAGTTGTATCTGTTATGTATCCCTTATTCACGTCCATTGCCAACTTAGGAGGGCAATAGACAATGTTATTACTTAACTATTAAAAGGAGAATATTATGAAGTCTGTTATGCATATGATTCATGGAGTGAATCATCGATTAGAAATGTGCGGTCAATGGGTCGTAGATCGATTACATATTTCTCGTGTTCGAGAAGGGTTTAAAAAATCGAGAAAAGGCGGATTTACTCTCGTTGAATTAATGGTTGTAGTAGCGGTTATCGCTATATTAGCGGCTATTGCAATGCCACAATTCTTATCTGCAGCGGATAAAGCTAGAAATGCTAAAGAAACAGCAGATATTCAAATTATAAAAAATGCCACTCAATTGTATATGATTGATAAGAATGTTGATACACCTCCAACAGTAGAAAATCTATATAAGGAAGGTTATCTTACTGAACATGTTAAGACTGCAAAAGGAAAAGAATACACTATTACTTATGAAGTTGTCAGTGGTGGGACTTCAAAATCTGTTGTTGTTAAAGCACCTAATGAGCCTTAATTAACTTGTATAGATTATGAATTATATACGTTAGTTATATGAAAGGACAAGGTATGAAAGGGACTAATTATGTAATAGGACTTTTGGTATATATAGCATCTATATTGTTACCTATTATAGTTTCATCAAAAACAATATCTTATACTCACATTGCTTTGTATGCTGTGTTTTCACTCATCATCATAGCAGGTGCTACCATCGATATGCATTACTATATATTGCCTGATGAAGGAGCATTGGCTCTTGTAATAGGTGGCATTATATATAGCTATATAAATGATCAATCTATGTTAGTAACCTTATTAAGTGTTATCAGCGTAGGTACTATTACATATGGACTTCGTTTGATTAGCCGTAAAGGCTTTGGTATAGGCGATATTAAATGGTTTTCTGCTATTGCAATATGGCTTACTCCATGGGAAATTATATGTTTCTTTTACGTAACTTTTTGTGTTGGTTCTCTCTATCTCTTACTCACCGGTTATCGTAATCGATATATCCCATTTGGTCCCTTTCTATGCTTTGGCGGATGGTGTGCCTTACATGGTGGTTCCTATATGGAGGTGCTTTATCAATGGTTAAGGTGCAACTTATAAATCGTCAGAGTGGATCTTTATTGGCGGAATGGATTATTACTATTGGTTTAATCTTATTGCTCATCTCCATTGCCTTACCTATTGTGACAACACCTAGTCGTTATACTTTAAATGGTGCTACGCAAGAGGTGGCGTATATGCTCAAGAAAGTTCAACTGTGGTCTATGTTAGGGCATAAATCTAATGGTAAAGGAAGAATGCTTTTTATTTTAAATAAGGATAGTTATACATTAGAGGAAGATGTTAATCATCATACGGTAAACATATTATTACCGCAAAATATTGAGAACGAACGGTCTATGACAATTATTTCTTTTTCGGCCTTAGGCTTACCTTATGATGGGACAGAAATTATTTTGAAAGATCGTGAAAGTGGTGAGAAAAATCGTATATGGATATCTGTACAAACAGGGCGAATTAGGTGGGAAGAAGTGCACTGAAGGATTTATGTATGGTGATGCCTTAATATCAGCTGCTATAATCATGCTCATTTTACCTATTGTATTATCTATATTTTGGATGGCTACTCTTACGGTATATAAGGCGTATTATTGGGATCATATATTGCAAGATACCATAACGTATTTAGAAAAGGCTAAAGCTTCTTATTATAAAACTGGAACAATAGAAGCAGGTGTATATAACTCTCAATTCACTATGAGTCCTAGTGAAAAAATTACTTATAAAACACATATAAAGCCTGTAGTGATAGAAGGTGTATCTTTACAACGATTAACAGTAGATGCCATCGATAATCAATCTGTTGTCTACTCTCTATCAGTTGATTTGGAGGGGATACATTGAAGGGCGAGGATATAGAAAAGGTAATTGGAAAGAACAAAGAATATAAACAGAATCCTATAGCAAATAAGAATAAAAATAATAATAAGAAAAATAATAGTAAGAATAGAAATAATATGGGATTTATTTTGTATTCTACGCTCATTAGTATGACGATTTCTGTCATAGTTCTTACCATATTGTTAGGCATCGTATTCTATGCAGTTATGTGGGATGCTAAATTACTAGATAGTGTAGCTATGATGGAGGATGGTCGATATACACGGCGGATGGTTGTGGCTCAAATGATATGGAACCCTGTGAAGGTTACTGTAGAAGACCATAATAAGAGTTTATATATTCACGATACAAAACGTACAACCTTAACTGTACAACGTCATGCACTATACAGAAAATTAACAGATAGTAGCTTGCAGCCTGTCAGTGGCAGTCGAATTGTAGGAACTACAGATAAACGAAATGTGGGCTATACTCAGGAATATCCTTTTAGTGTAGATACTAATGGGACCGTGTATTTGCGCTGGTATATTAACAATCGTTTTGTTAATGATAGGAAATATACAAGTGGTTATGGAGGACTAACCATATATGAGGTCTCCATTGGACAGAGTGCTATTTATGATTGGTATAAAAGTAAAGAGGAGACAAGTCATGAACATAGGAGCCCATAACGCGGGCTTTATTACATATATAGCGATACTTACGATGTCCTTTTTATTACTATTAGCTTTTATGGGGCTGCGTATAGGACAAATATGTGAAAGTAATGTGGTGGATGAATTGCATTTGGAAGAAGCTCATTACGCAGCACAAAGAGGTGCTCATTGGTTTGTGGGCTATTGTAAATTAGGAAATGTATGGGACTTTCAAAATAAACTTGTTGTAATAGATGATGAAAATGTAGAGATTACTATTGAAGCGGACAGCTCAACAGATAATCCGCGTCATATTATGAGTTATGGAAAACTGAAGAATAGTGAAATCGTGAGTCGTGTACATATGTATGTGACCGTAGATAAAGAAAAACATATGCATGTTATAAAGGTAAAACCTTATTGAGGTGATTCTATGAAACGAAAAAAGAAAATACATTCTGGAGTATGTATAACTGATGAACATATTGTATGTGTTACCGCTCATATAGAAAATAAAACAATGGTCATTACTGATGCGTTAGAAATGAAGCGTACAGGACCTATTGATGAAGACGTTACAAAATTTATAGAAACGTATGATTTAGATGAAGGGGCATATAGTATTGTTGCTAATATTGATACACAAATGCATGTAGCACCTTATGATCCTCATGATTTTGATATGAAGGAGTTTATAAAGTGGAATATAGAGGACTACTTTAGCTTTGATGGGGATAGTTTCCAAATGGATGCTTGTCGCCGGGAATATCCACGACACAATTATCATATGTTTATGGTGGCTGTAGATCGGCATTCACTAGAGCTTTTGAAGCAAGGTATACGAGATACTTATGCACCCGTTGATGTTATTGATTTTTGGCCTATTCCTATTTGTTATTGCTTGATGCGGCGCAGCGGTACTGTAACAGGTGTTGTGGAAGAAGGCGCCATGCATTTATGGCTTTGGTGGAATGATATATGCATTCAAGAGTGTATTGTACCTATTACTGGTAGCGATGTAGCTGAAGCTATGGATAAGTTAGAAGTGAGATTACAAGACTTTGGTATAGATGAGATACAGGGAATTCGGATGTATGGGTTAGAATCTATAACAAATGAAGAACGGACAGATATGGAAGGTATAATTTCCATGTATGGAGAAACTGAATATATTCCATTATTATTCTTAGGTCGTGGCCGTAATCGTTGCAAGCAAGGGCAATTAGATTGGGACATGGCTATTGGTATGGCGGCAAGGGGGCTTAAATGGATTGGATTGGGCTGGTAAGGACAGATGTATTAATTTAATGCCTCGCTCGTTACGATGGCATAGTTTATGGCATACCTATCGATACCTTCTTTATGGGATAAGTCTTATATACATTATAGTAGGGCTTGTTACTATATATAGTTGTTGGTCAAGCTATCGTAGCTATGAAAATCGAAAGATAGACATTGTGCGATTGCAAGCAAATGCTCAGTATCAAGAAATACATCAACAATATGGTGAATTAATGGAAATAAGAAATAAAATAATAAAGAATAAAATCCTTAAGAATCAAACAGATATATTACCCAATACAATGGTCCTATATATTCTTGATGCCGCTATGTCAGAACATATTAGTCTACAGCATCTTAGCATTAAGGATGGGCGTATCAGTATAGATGGTATAGGTACGAGTGACGAAATGTGTCGTAAATTTATTGCTATTCTCCAACAAAAATTACTAGGGATGGAGTGTCATGGAACAGTTAAAGCAGATAAAGGTGTTTATACATTCCATATGGACGGATCTAAAAGAGAGCACAACATATCAGGTCGAGAGAATATTAACGGGCCTAGTGTTGTGGGGGATGCTCATTAGCCTTTCTATGTATGGGCATATTTATTTTGAAGACAAAAATAATAGCTTAAAAAATCAACAAGATAATTATAATATACAAATGAATGCTGAGTCAGATTATATAGTGTCTAATGAAGCAAAACTATTAGAATCTTTTACACGGAACAAGACATCTAATACAAGTTCTAATACAAATATTTTTGATTCCTTGCAAGGAGAACCCTTAATGATTGTCAGTACTGATGAGCATGAAGGTATACTAGAATTAACAGTATTAGGTAGTACAGAGCGTATGATTAACTGGATAAATACTGTTGAAGAAAAGGATCCTTCACGCCGTATAGAAATAGAAGATATAGAACGTAAAGGTAATGTAGTTTATGTGCATTGTGCAATTAAATCGATTATAAAACCTTAATGAAAATCGGGTGTACTGTATAGAGACAGATTATAGATTTTATGTCTATAGTCTGTCTTTGTTTTTGGACCATTTTATAGTACAATGAAGGATATGTAATGATAAGGGGCACATAATAGATGATAATAAAACGGAATATTATGCTCATCGGTTCTATGGGAAGTGGCAAAAGTCACTTTGGACGGAACCTTGCAGAACGCAAGGGTTGGCAATTTGTAGATACCGATCGCGTATTAGAAAGTCGTTTTGGGTTGCCCATTGCTGAGATTTTTAAAAAGATAGGAGAAAAAGCATTCCGCCGCGCCGAAATGGATGTACTAAAAAAGGTTTGCTTATACCATGAAGCAGTGATTTCTGTGGGTGGGAATTTTCCTATTGAACATCGCACCTTAAAGGTATTAAAAAAATATTCCTATATTATTGGTATCCGAGCTGCACAATTCCGTATTGTCAGTCGCGTGAATCGCCGTGTTGGGAAACGGCCTACCATGGACTATAGTAATGTGAATGCCTTTGTACATGCTATGATACAATCGTGGAAGCCCGTGTATAAGCAGTGCGATTTTGTACTAGATACAACAAATGGCCGGACCTATGATTTTATACAGCGTATTGAGGATGAATTAGATGCCTCAGATGTGCAATTTAAAGCAAGACGTCAACCCAATGATATAAACGATGTAGATGCTAAAGAAGCATCTGAAGATATACAATTTAATAATCAACAAAGTAGGAAAAAAGAGATTTCTGAAGCAGTATCAAAAAGAGCAATGTCTAATAAAATTCGTTATGATAAACGGTATAAACAAAAGACTTCTAATCAAACGAATAAAAAAGGTAAGGCACATAGTATATCCAAACAACGTACACCACAAGGGGATAATGGATATGAGAAGAATCGCAATACTAACAAGCGGCGGAGACGCACCTGGAATGAACGCCACCATAAGAGCGCTAACTAGAAAAGCTATACATGAAGGTTTTGAAATATTTGGTATTGAACGTGGCTATTTAGGTATCATTGAGGAAAAGATATTTCCCTTATCGAATCGAGACGTTGGTGGCATCATAACACAAGGTGGTACGATGCTGAAAACGGCACGCTTTCCAGAATTTCAGAATGAAGAAATTCAACGCAAAGCTTATGAAATTTTGAAAACTTATGACATTGACCATTTGGTTGTTATCGGTGGTGATGGCTCCATGCGTGGTGCTACAAGTTTATCTAAACTTGGTATGTCTACTATGACCATTCCATGTACGATAGATAATGACATGGGTGGTACACAATATACGATAGGCTATGATACGGCTCTTAATACGGTAGTTGATGCGGTTGGGCGTATTCGTGATACATCAAACTCCCATGAACGTGTAGCTATTGTGGAGGTTATGGGGCGCAAAGCTGGACATATTGCATTAAAGGCAGGCCTAGCTTGTGGGGCAGAAATAGTTTTGGTTCCTGAAAATCCCATGCCTTTACATGCGGTTTGTCGTCATTTAAAGGAAACACAAATTCGGGGTAAAGAATATAGTGTTATCCTCGTTGCAGAAGGTGCCTATAACAGCGGTGAGGTGAAAGCTTTTATCAAGGAGCATACAGAATTTGATCCTAGCCTAACTGTGTTAGGCTACTTACAACGTGGCGGTGGTCCATCGGCATTTGATGCTATTTTAGCGGCTCGCATGAGTGAAGTCTGTATTAATTTATTGATGAGTGGTGTCGCTAACCGATTAGTAGGTTATATAGATGGTCATATCCGTGCACTATCTTATGAAGAGGCAGAACGTCTTGAATTTCCAATCGATGAGAAGGATTATAGATTATTGTCAATATTGAGTAGTTAATGGCCCGTAAGGGCCATTTTTTATATATCATAATTTATTCATTAATGAAATTATATTGCGTAAAAGCAATTGGTGCTGTATAATTTAAAAATACTATATGTGTTGATATAGAATAAATGTCTTTTTAATATATCTTCATCTTAAAAAAAGGAGATCATAATGAAAGAGTTCTTACAAAAGCATCGTAAACGTATAGTAACAGGTGCTGTTGTTCTTTGTGTTCTTGGTGGCGGCACATATTACTACATGGATAGTCTAAATGCAAATCAAGCACAAACGTTATATACTACTGGCAAGGTTGAAAAGGGTGATGTAAAAACTAGTATCAGTGCCACAGGTACTATTAACCCTGTAAATTATGTAGATGTTTCTACAAATGTTGCTGGTAAACTTGAAAAAGTTTTAGTTAAAGAGAATGATCAAGTTACGGCCGGTCAAGTTATCGCTTATATTGATACACGTCAATTACAAGCATCTGTTGATGATGCTCGTGCAGCGTTAGCCAAAGCAGAACTTGATATGAATCGTTATAAATCCTTGGCGGCTCAAGATGCTATTGCACAACAAACATATGATGATTCTGTAACATCTTATGAACGTGCTAAATCTACTTATGAACGTGCTGCCGCAGATTTAAGTGATGCTACTATTACAGCTCCAATGTCTGGGACTGTTGTTGGTACACCGCTAAAAGCCGGTCAAACTATTAGTACTGGTATTTCCACACAAATGATCATTGCTACCATTGCAGATTTAAAAAATTTAGAGATTTATCTTACTGTAGACGAAACCGATATTGGCAATATCAAACAAGGTGCTAAGGTAGAGTTTACTGTAGATTCTAAGCCAGGTGAAACTTTCACCGGTTACGTTTCTGAAATTGCAAAAGGTACAAAAGGTAATATGGGCACAACAAGTAGTAGCGTTGTGTACTATACTGTTAAGGTTCAAATTCCTGAAAATATTGCAGGTAATTTCTTACCAACTATGACGGCTCGTGCCACAATCTTTGGTGAAGATATTAAAAATACATTGGTAGTTCCTCTTACTGCTGTACGTACGGACAAACAAGGTGAGTATGTATATGTTATAAAAGATGGTCAACCAGTACGAACCGCTGTCTCTACAGGTGTAACTGGGGATACTAATGTTCAAATCTTAAAAGGTTTATCTGAAGGTGATGAAATTATCGTAAGCGGTGATGTGAATGCACCAAAAAATAATGTAGCTGGACCATTCTAAGGGTAGGTGCTTATGAACCAAACAGTAATTGACATACAAGGAATTACAAAAACCTATGTGAATGGCAAATTATCAGTACCTGTTCTACATGGCATTGATTTAGTTGTCAATAAGGGTGAATTTGTATCCATTATGGGACCATCTGGCTCAGGTAAATCAACCTTTATGAATATTCTTGGATGTTTGGACCGACCTACAACTGGTTCTTATCGACTCAATGGAGACGAGGTTGCTACCTTATCTGATGATGAACTTGCGTATGTACGTAACAAACAGATAGGTTTTGTATTTCAAAGCTTTAATTTGTTGACAAAATTGACAGCCCTAGAAAATGTAGCGCTTCCTATGATTTATGCCGGTGTAAATAAAAAGATGCGCATTGAACGGGCCACTCAATTATTACAGTCTGTCGGCTTGGGCGAGCGTATGGACCATTTGCCATCCGAGTTGTCTGGTGGGCAACGTCAACGCGTGGCGATTGCTCGTGCATTGGCAAATAATCCTGCTATTATCATGGCTGATGAACCGACAGGGAATCTTGACTCCAAGTCAACCATTGACGTTATGAACATCTTTCGAGGCCTTCATGATGAAGGCCGTACGATTCTTCTAGTTACACATGAACCGGATATTGCTACGTACGCGAGTCGTAATGTAGTCTTGAAAGATGGGATAATCGTAGAGGATTCGATCAATTCTAATATGACTCCTATAAAGGAGGTGCCTAATGTATAAAGAAAGTTTTCTAATGGCATGGGCTTCCTTGATTGCTAATAAATTGCGCTCCCTTTTGACCATGTTAGGTATCATTATCGGTGTAGCAGCTGTTATTGCCTTGGTATCTATCGGTAATGGGGTGAAGCAAGATATTGAGGATTCTATTTCTAGCTTAGGCTCTAACTTGTTGGTAGTTCTGCCAGGGGCGCCGCGGACGCCAGGTGCTAGATCTTCTCAGGGGTCCATGAAATCGTTGAAAATATCTGACTATGAAGCTATTGCTAAGTTAGAAGGTGTAAAAGCCGCCAGTCCTATGACAAATGGCTCTTATGTGGTGATTTATCAAAATAAAAACTGGACTACATCTGTTGCGGGGGTTAATTCTAACTTTCAGGACGTAAATAATTGGACTATGACATCTGGTCGATTTTTCTCCGATAAAAATGTTCAGAACCGAGAACGTGTAGCGGTTGTGGGACAAACGGTAGTAAAAAATTTGTTTACTGATGAAGATCCTGTAGGCAAGGAAATCCGTGTTAAAAATATTCCATTCCGTGTCATTGGTGTTCTCAAAAGTAAAGGGAACGGAACCATGGGTAATGACCAAGACGATACGGTGTTAATTCCATATACAACATCAATGGAGCGCGTAGAGGGCATTGACTATCTTCGCAGGGTGTATGTTGTGGCTAAGGATGATGGGGGCATTGACCGTTTGCAGGCAGATATAGAGAATTTGTTGCGTGTTCGTCATAATATTAAAGATACAAATTTGGATGATTTCAATATTCAAAATATGAAATCTATTATGGAAACAGTGGCTCAGACGACGGGAACATTTACGTTATTCCTGGGGGCTGTTGCTGCGATTTCTCTAGTTGTAGGTGGCATTGGTATTATGAACATCATGCTTGTATCTGTAACGGAACGGACTCGAGAAATTGGTGTGCGTAAAGCTTTGGGGGCTACGTATAGCGTAATTGTTACGCAATTCTTAATAGAAGCCGTTGTAATCAGTTTGATGGGGGGCTTTATTGGTATTGCTTTCGGTATAGGAGCCTCAAAAGTAATCGGAATGGTATCTGGAATGAGTACAATTGTATCTGTTCCAACAATCATAATGTCCTTTGCCTTTTCCATGGCTATTGGTTTGATTTTTGGTATATACCCAGCCCGTAAAGCGGCTAAGCTCAATCCAATCGATGCATTGCATTATGAATAGTTTTGAATTTATAAATGTGTTTTCTTAAGAACATACCATATAATTAGATAGAGTTATTCGCATATGGTGCGTTGCATGATACAATATGTATGATGTAACGCACCATTTTTATATGTTTGTATTGAATTTTGACATATAACTATAAAGATTTTCATACAGGTAATGTAATAGAATTAGTATTTAGATTAGTTAATCTATGGGTATGTATATAGAATGGAGAACCTTATGGCTACAACATTGTTAGAATATTTCAACGAATTACGAGATCAAAACCCATTTTCTTGGGTGAAAGATTCTGAGATTACAGCAGTGGAACCAGGTCATGCGGAAATGACATTGCAAACAAATGAAACAGATTACTGCAATTTTAGAGGGGATTTGCATGGTGCCGTATGTATTGGCTTAGCAGATAGTGTGATGGGGACTGCTTGTTTTACATTGGGAAAATCTGTTAGCACCATTGATCTTAATGGTAACTATGTGAAAGCTGTTAAAGGCGGTGCTGTATTGCGTGGTGTAGCCAATGTAGAGCACAATGGTAAAACTACTATGGTTGCTACCGCTCGTATTTATAATGAATTAGGTGAACTTGTTCACTTGGCACGGGGTACATTTTTTGTACTAGAAGAGAAGCCATTACCTGATTTACCATGGCGTTTTATTGAAGAAGACAACCCTGATTTGGTATAATATAAGTTAGACTTTTACAAATAGGAGGATGCTTGAATGGAACAAGAATTACAACGTATTAAGGCAGAAGCCCTTGATGCCATCAAAGACGCTGCTGATCAACAAGCGTTGCAAGATATACGTGTTAAATATTTAGGTAAAAAAGGCGAGGTAACGGCTTTACTAAAAGGTCTTGGTAAATTATCTCCAGAAGAACGTCCGAAGGCTGGCGCCCTCGTTAATGCTATTCGTGAAGCGTTAGAGGCTGAAATTGATACAGTTAAAGCTCGTATGGAAACTGCAGAGTTAAATGCTCGTTTAGAAAAAGAGCGCATCGATATTACATTGCCTGGCCGTGCACAAAAAGCTGGTCATATCCATCCATTAACAAAGGTTAATGAAATGATTGAAGACTTCTTCATGAAAATGGGGTATACCGTTGAAGAAGGTCCAGAAGTAGAGCAAGATTACTATAACTTTGAATGCTTAAACTTGCCTAAAGATCATCCTGCACGTGATATGCAAGATTCCTTCTATATTACAGAAAACTTCTTATTGCGCACGCATACATCTCCAGTACAAGCTCGTACAATGCAACGTCATGAACCTAATAGCCCAATCCGTATGATTGCGCCTGGTAAGGTTTACCGTTGGGACTATGATGCGACTCATTCCCCTGTATTCCATCAAGTGGAAGGCCTCATCATCGATGAGCATATTACATTTGCTGACTTAAAAGGCACATTAGAGTCCTTCTTACGTCACATGTATGGTGATGACACAAAGGTACGTTTCCGTACAAGCTTCTTCCCATTCACAGAACCATCTGCAGAGGTAGATATTTCTTGTGTAATGTGTGGTGGTGAAGGTTGCCGCGTATGTTCTCATACAGGCTGGCTTGAAATTTTGGGCTGTGGTATGGTTCATCCCGATGTATTGCGTATTAATGGGTACGATCCTGAAAAGGTTAAAGGCTTCGCTTTTGGCATGGGCGTAGAACGTATTGCTATGCTTTTATATGGCATTAACGATTTACGTCTATTCTTTGAAGATGATGTACGATTCTTGGAACAATTTTAGGAGGAACTCATGAAAGCAAGTTTACAGTGGATGAACGAATACGTGCCTGTGGATATGAATCGTCCTGCTCAAGAATTGGCCGATGAATTAACACAAGCTGGTATTCCTGTAGAAGATGTCATTGCTATGGATAATGGCATTAAGAAAATTTATACTGGTAAAATCGTGGAGATTACAAAACATCCAGATGCAGATAAATTACAAGTATGCCAAGTTGAATGCCTTACAGAAGAAGGCGAACCTGTTACAAAACAAATCGTAACGGCTGCTACTAATGTTGCAGTAGGTCAAATCGTGCCTGTAGCGTATCATAAATCTCGTTTAGCAGATGGTACAGAAATTAAAAAAGGTAAATTGCGTGGCGTTGTTTCTGAAGGCATGTTCTGTTCCGTTGCAGAATTTGGTATCTCTAGCGACTTAGTATTGCCAGAAGAAGCTCAAGGAATTTACATTTTCCCTGAAGGAACACCAATTGGTCTTGATGTAAAAGATGTTTTAGGCTTAAATGATACAGTATATGAATTTGAACTCACCGCTAACAGAGCTGATTGCTTCTCAATGGTTGGTTTGTCCCGTGAATTTGGAGTCATGACAAATCAAAAAGCTTTATTCCCTGTTATTATGGTTAACGAGAATGGCGAATCCATTGAAGGCAAAGCATCTGTATCTATCGAAGCTGATGACCTTTGTACGTGTTTTACAGCTCGTGTAGTAACTGATGTTAAGGTTGAGCCATCCCCATTGTGGATGCAAAACCGTTTACGTAATAGCGGCATTCGTCCTATTAATAATGTAGTAGACGTAACAAATTATGTTATGTTAGAACTTGGTCAACCTATGCATGCCTATGATTATGATCATGTAAAAGGTCATAAATTAGTGGCGAGACGTGCTAAAAATGGTGAAGTGCTTGTTACACTTGATGGTTCTGAACGCGAATTGAATGACTCCATGCTTATCATTGCTGATGCTGAACGTCCAGTAGGTGTAGCAGGTATCATGGGTGGCTTTGATAGTGAAGTGACAAACGAAACGACCACAGTTATGTTTGAAGCTGCTGTATTTAATGGTCCATCTATTCGACGCACTGCTAAAGCTCTCGGCATGCGTTCTGAAGCATCTGGTCGTTTCGAACGTGGTGTAAATCATAAATACACCGCCTATGCTATCGACAGAGCGGCGCAATTATTACAACAAATCTGTCCTACTTGTAAAGTTGATGTAGGCGTTATCGATGTATATAAAAATCCTGTAGAACAACATACAGTTACTTTCACAGCAGCAAAAATCAATGATTACTTGGGTACAAACATTGAAAAAGACGAAATGGTTCGTATTTTGACAGCCCTTGAGTTCGTTGTAACCGAAGACGGAGACAAATTGTCTGCCCTCGTTCCAACATGGCGTGGTGACGTAACAGTGATGCCTGATATCGCCGAAGAAGTGGCTCGTATCTACAACTACGATAATATTGCGCCTACAATCCCTGTTGCGGTATTGTCCTCTGGTGGTATGACACCTAAGAAAGCGCTTACTAAAGAGGTAACTCATGCATTAGCTAAATTGGGTATGACTCAAATCATTACATTTAGCTTCATGCATAAAGATGGTCTTTCCAATATGATGCTTCCTGAAGGGGATAGCCGTTATACAGCCATTCCAATCTTGAACCCTATTTCCGAAGAATTCCCTTATATGCGCACTACATTGGTACCAGCTGTTATTGAAGCTGCAAAACGCAATATTGCACAACAAAATAAGGATCTTTGGTTATTTGAAACGGCTAATGTGTATGAACCAAAAGATTTACCTTTAACAGAAGTACCTTATGAACGCCCTATGGCTTGTGGTATTTTGATGGGGAAGGCAAACCAAGCTGGTTGGAATCAAGCAGAACGTACTACAGATTTCTATGATGTAAAGGGTATTGTAGATGCGTTGTTAGCTGAGCTAGGCGTTACAAGCTATGAAATAAATCGTGGTACTGAGCCATACTTCCACCCAGGTGTAAGCGCTCAATATGTAGTCGATGGTAAAATCATTGCTCAATATGGTGAATTACATCCACAAGTGAGCAAAAACTTTAATTTGCCTGGTAAAGTATATATGTTTGAAATCGATTTGGAAGCCGTATTATCCTTAACGATTCCACCGTTCCGTTATACATCCTTCAGTAAATTCCCAGGCACTAGCCGTGACCTTGCCATCGTTGCACCTGTGTCCGTATCTAGTGGTGAAATTTTATCTATCATTAAAGAACATGGTGGAGAATATTTAGAAAGTGCATCTATCTTTGATGTTTATGAAGGTGAACATATCGAAGCAGGTTACCGCAGTCTCGCATACAACTTACAATTCCGCTCTATGGAAGGTACGTTGAATGATGAGGATATTGACGGTAATATTCAAGCTATTATCGATGCATTAGCAGAAATTAACTGCAAATTACGTTAATTTTAAGCAGTATATTGAAAGGGTTTACCATATGGTAAACCCTTTTAGTACTATAGTTATGCCTTTAGTTAGGTAGAAAGGACTGTCCATGGAATTATTGGCTCCTGCCGGTACGATGGAAAACTTTATAGCCGCTTTAGAATCTGGAGCAGATGCCATTTATCTTGGTGGCAAAGGTTTTAATGCCCGAGCTCATGCAGCAAACTTTGGAATTGAGGAATTAACCGAGGCTATTCGCTTGGCCCATATTCTAGATGTGTCTGTATATGTAACGGTAAATATCCTCATAGGTGACTCCGAATTATCTGCTCTTGAGGCATATTTAAAGGACTTAGAGCGCATCGGCGTGGATGCTATCATCGTTCAAGATTTAGCAGTGGCTAAATTGGCGCAGCGAGTGGCTCCTAAATTACACTTACATGGCAGTACACAAATGACTGCAGCTACGCTCGATGCGGTTCGTTTTTATGAAAGTCTCGGTTTTACACGTGTCGTTTTAGCTCGTGAATTGAGCCTCGCTGAAATTGAACATATTTGCAAGAACTGTACAGCTGAAATCGAAGTCTTTGTACACGGTGCGTTGTGTGTATGTTATTCTGGTCAATGCTTAATGAGTTCTTTCATCGGTGGTCGCAGTGGTAACCGTGGTGCTTGTGCACAGCCTTGTCGGTTGCCTTATGAGCTATTGGATTCTTTAGGTACTAGCTTGTTGCCAAAACACGAAGCCTATCTATTAAGTCCAAAGGATCTTAACTATAGTGAATATATGAATGAACTTGTGGCGGCCGGTGTTACGTCCTTTAAGGTAGAAGGGCGTATGAAAAAGGTTTCCTACGTGCGTCAAGTTATTGGAACCTATCGTCATATTTTAGATACGGCTCATATAGATTCTACTGATGCCGATGCATTAGCTTCTGGATTTAATCGTGGATTTTCTACGGATTATTTAACAGACCATGTAGGAAAATCAATGATGACCGTGGTGGCCCCAAATAATCAAGGGAAATTGATTGGCAAAGCAGAGGTCAAAAAGGGTCAAGTTCATTTATTCCTAACAGAACCAATTGAAAAAGGATCACTCTTAAAGGTCATGCAACGTTCTGGTAGTATTACGTACTATCAAATCGATCAGAACTGGTCTCTAGTGGATGAAAAGCATATTGTAGGTAAACCGGATGAAGGCTTTGCTGCGGGGCAAGTATTCCTTGCATCAGGCCCTAAAGCTCAAAAGCAACGGGGACTACAAGACTTTACCGCTAAATTAGAGGTACATGGTTATCTATCTATTAATACTGAACGAGAAATACCTTATACAGAACTAACCTTTGTATTGAATGATGGTCGTACTGTGACTATATCTAACGAGTTTGAACCTGTTTATGCTAACAATAAACCGACTACATTAGAGAAGGTTAGAGATCAAGTAGGTAGATTAGGGAATACATTATTTACACTAGGCTCTATGTCTATTCCTGATGGACCGTACATGTGGCCCGCTAGTGTTTTAAATGCATTGCGTCGCGATGCTGTAGAGGCGCTAGAAAACTTGTTGCTTACAGACCATGAAGCAGCTTGGGCAGAACGTGCTGTAGAACCCCGAAATATGTCATCATTAGTAGCTAAAAGTAAGGTTCAATACACAGAGCCTATGGTGAGTGCTCGCGTTGATGAACTCGATGGTGTAAAAGCAGCAATCGAAGGTGGTGCTAAGAAGATTATCTTTGGTGGTGACCGTTTGCAACGTAAGCCTTATGAAATTAGCATCTACGAGCAGGTAGCCAAACTTTGTAAAGAGCATAATGTGCTTTGTGTATTTGCTACGCCTCGCGTCGTTAAAGATGATGAGGTAGACGCGTACATGAATACGCTTAAGGCCATAGTTGAGTCTAAACCAGATAGTATTTCTATTCATATGCCACAAGCTCTATTATGGCTTCGTGAGTTAGGATATTCAGGTGCTATTGAAGCTGATACAGGTCTTAACATATTCAATGGCTCTGCACTACAAGTATGGCAAGATTTTAATATGAGTAGTATAGCTCCATCCTTAGAGTTGACCTTGGCACAATTAGTAAACTTACAAAAATCTGCTCATTTGCCATTAGAGGTAATGGTACACGGTTATACAGAAATGATGATTTCTGAGTATTGTGCCATCGCTAGTTTTGTGGGCACTGGCAAAAAGGAAAACTGTCCTATGCCATGTGTAACAGAGAACTATGCATTGAAGGACCGTAAAGGGGAAGTGTTCCCATTGCGTACCGATCCTTATTGCCGCATGCACATCATGAATAGTCATGAAATGGATATGCGTGCTTACGTGCCCGAGTTATATCGTAAAGGTCTACATATCTTGCGCATCGATGGGCGTCATATGGATCCACATCGATTGCGTAACATTGTAGCAGATTATGTATCTATTCAAAATGGAACAAAAGAGGCTCCTCCTAAGAGCGTAGGCAAGGATGATACGCCTATTACAAGGGGCCACTATTTTAGAGGTATTTTATAAAAGAGGTAGTACATTGTTTAACGAAGATGTATTAGACTTTCACCATATAAAAGAACAATTACAACAGCATTGTAGTTCTACCATTGCTAAAGAATTGGCTATGAATATTGAGCCAATGATCGATGCAAAACAAATTCAAGAGAATCTTGATGAAGCAGCAGAGGCTATTCGTTCACTACAAACAGAGGTAGAACAACCGTTAGGTGGTACACGAGATATTCGTGAATCCTGTAAAAAGAGTCGAAAAGACTTTGTCCTTACTCGTGAAGCATTGTGGGATATTTATTTGACCATTGGTGCTTATAAGCGCATGACAAAGTTCTTTAGAACGAAATATATGGATTATCCATTGCTATCCCTATGGGTACAGGATATGCCGAACACAGATCGCATTGAAAACCGTTTTAAACGCGTCTTTGATGAAAAGGGGGAATTGCTTGATACAGCGTCTCCTAAATTGGCGAGCCTTAGAAATACGATTATCAAGACTCGTGAAAAGATTAAAAATGATATTCAAGCTATCCTGCATGATAAAGATAATCAAAAGTATTTCCAAGAAACCATCATTACGCAGCGTAATAATCGTTACGTAATTCCTGTAAAACAAGAGTATCGCCAATACTTTGATGGTCTCATTCACGACCGTTCTGCAACGGGTCAAACACTTTACATTGAACCGATGCGCTTGGTGAATCTAAATAATGAATTACAAGAGGCTTTGATTGGTGAAGAGCAAGAGGTCTTGCGTATTTACCGCGAGTTATCGGCTCTTGTAAAACAACATAGCAATGATTTGATGGATGCTTGTGAAAAGGTATCCCATATCGAATTTGTATATGGTAAGGCAAGTCTTGCTATTTCTTATAAAGGTGTACCAGCTATCTTGAGTACTGACAGAACTGTTAATCTCATGAGAGCTCGTCATCCATTAATTCCACCAAATATGGTAGTGCCTACGAATATTCAATTAGGTACATCATATCGTATCCTATTAATCACAGGCTCTAACACAGGTGGTAAAACAGTATCCCTTAAAACATTAGGCCTGTTGAGCTTGATGAATCAATGTGGTCTATTTATCCCTGCCGATCACGGATCTATGTTACCAGTATTCCATAATATCTTTGCCGACATTGGAGACGAGCAAAGTATTGAGGCCAGCCTTAGTACGTTCTCTGCTCATATGACACAAGTTATTTCCATCATTAAACATTGTGGTCCTAATGACTTGGTTTTACTGGATGAACTTGGGTCTGGTACTGATCCAGAAGAAGGTAGTGCACTTGCTGTATCTATTCTTGAGTTCTTCCGTAAAAAAGGTGCCCTTATGATGGTAAGTACCCATTATAATGAGCTTAAAAATTATGCATACCATACGGAAGGTATTGAAAATGGCCACGTAGAGTTTGATGAGCGTACCTTAAAACCTACATATCGACTCCATATCGGCGTAGCCGGCAGTAGCCATGCGTTAAGCATTGCTTCACGTTTAGGCTTACCAAAAGACATTGTAGAACGCGCAACAGAGTATAAATCTCAATTTGGTAGTCATGAAATGGAAGAAGTTCTTTCCGACTTAAACGAACAACTCCGTAAAGCCTCTGAACGTGAAAGAGCGTTAAAGAAAGAGCTTGATGAAACACGTCGTATGCGTGGCCAACTAGAGAAGGAAAAGAAACAGTTTAATGAAAAACGTAAACAAATCTTAGCCAAAGCTCAGGCCGATGCAGAGTCCATGAAACGTAGTTTACGCGTTGAAGGGGAAGCGATTATCAAGCAATTGAAAGCGCAATTCTCTGAAACAAATAAGGATAAGCGTCAATCGGCTATTAATGCAGCACGTAAGGGGATTTCTAGTGTTCATGTACCAGAAGCTCCAGTGGATGATGATCGTAAGTCGTTAACCGCAGATGCTATTAAGGTTGGCCAAGCTGTTTATGTTACGTCCTTGCGTTCGTTGGGTACTGTGTTATCTATCAATGGTAACCGTGTAAATGTTGATATTAATGGACTAACAGCTACCGTTAAGGTTAGCGAATTACAATCAACTACACGTGAAGAAGGCAATAAACTAGCACGTGAACAAAAAGCAGCCATGCCTAAAACAAGAAAACGTATGGGTGGCTCCGCCGTACAACGTCAAAAAGAGGTTCGTACTGAAATCAACATTCTTGGCCAAACAGTAGATGAAGCAACCGTTTCTGTAGGTAGATTTATTGACCAAGCTTTGCTTGGTGGTGTTAATCAAGTGCGTATTATTCATGGTAAAGGTACAGGTGCATTACGTGAAGGCGTTCACCAATATTTACGTACCTTGCCTCATGTAGCGCACTTTGAAACAGCCGGTTATGATGAAGGTGGTGCAGGGGCTACGAATGTAGTTCTTAAATAAAAAATATAATCTTCAAAATATTGTATATGGAAATAAAAAGGTAGTAAGCTCCTAGGGCTTGCTACCTTTTTGTATAGATAATATTTGGATAGTAAATATGTATAAAAAGAAAGGACGGAACACTGAGTTCCGCCCTTTTAGAAACTACTGTTGAATTAGCGTTCCTTTTTAGACTTTTTATTTTTCGATGAATTTGATTTTTGTTCTGTAACCTCTTCTTTTTGAGGCTTGTCATTACTTTTTATTTTTTCATCTGTAGTTTTGCCTGTATCGTCTTTCTTATCTGCTTTTTCGTCCTTTTTATCTTCTTTTTTAGGTTGTGCTTTTGCAGGATTGACGTAACCTTCAGAGATTGCTGATTGTGCGCTAGCTGGGACAGGGAAGTCAGATGCTGGAGTATTGGCAAGAGCATTGGCCATGAATTGACCCCACATAACAGCAGGTGTACTACCACCCGTAATACCGTGTAATGTTTCAGTGCCGTAGTCATCACCAATCCAAACAGCAGCTACTAAATCTGGAGTGTAACCTATGAACCAAGCATCTTTGGAGTCATCAGTGGTACCTGTTTTACCTGCTGCAGGACGACCGATGGCTGCATTACCGCCAGTACCACCATTTATAACAGATTCTAGCATATTAGTCATGATGGCCGCATCTTTTTCATCAATAACGCGCTTTTCTTGGATAGAGTTTTCTTCTACAACTTGGCCGTTGCGATCTACAATTTTAAGGATGGCTGTAGGTTGAACCTTGATACCGCCATTAGCAAGTACACCGTAAGCCTGTACCATGTCAAGAGGTGTAACACCATGAGTTAAACCGCCAAGTGCTGTCGATAAGTTGTAATCTTGATCAGTTAGAGTAGAGATACCCATTTCTTTAGCAAGATTAATAACTTTAGTCATACCTACTTCATCGGCAACTTTTACAGCTGCTACGTTGCGAGAATGTTGTAATGCGTAGCGATATGTAATATTACCTTCGTAGTCATTTTCATAGTTTTTAGGACTCCAATTACCGAAAGTAACAGGACTGTCCTCAACTATAGAACCAGGAGTTTTACCTGATTGAATAGCTGCTAAGTAAACGAAAGGTTTCATAGTGGAACCAGGTTGACGTTCTGCTTGTGTAGCGCGGTTGAAAGCGTCATCACCGCGACCACCGACCATGGCTACAATGTAACCATTGTGAGGGTTCATAGCTACTATAGCACCTTGTGGTTGAGATAATCCATTTTTATCAGTGTAGTAATTAGGCAAGTTTTGCATTGCTGCAACTGCAGCATTTTGTGCATCCATATCGAGAGTAGTATAGATTTTTAATCCATCTTTATAGATGGCATCATCGCCGTACTTTTCAGAAATTTGAGAAATAACATAGTTAATGAAGTAAGATGCATTAGATTTCTCATGAGCTTGTTCTTGTTTAGCTATCAAACCTAAATCTGCTTGGCGAGCTTCGTCAGCTTGCTCTTGTGTAATATAACCATATTTTACCATTTGGCCCAATACGACGGCTTGACGCTTTTTACTAGCCTCCAAATCATTAAATGGGGAGTAATAGTTAGGGCTTTGTGGTAAACCAGCAATGAGTGCCGCTTGTGCAAGTGTTAACTCACTAGCATCCTTACCAAAATATACATGAGATGCAGATTGTACACCGTAAGCACCTTGACCAAAGTAGATTTGGTTCATATACATTTCAAGGATTTCATCCTTGGTGTAATGTTGTTCAATTTTAAGGGCTAATAAAGCTTCGGAAATTTTACGTTTTAATGTTCTATCTTGAGATAAGAATGCATTACGAGCTAACTGTTGAGTAATCGTGGAACCACCTTCAGATACGCCGCTATGTACAATGTTTACCCATACGGCACGTAAAATACCAATTGGGTCAATACCATGATGCGTATAGAACCGAGAATCTTCTGTAGCTACAAAGGCATTCTGTAAATCTTTTGGTACATCCTTTAGAGGTACTGGTAATCTATTTTCTGTGGAGTGAACCGTAGTAATGAGATTGCCATGCACGTCATAAATCTGAGACGATGCAGAAGGGCGTACATTGGATACATCCGGTAGATTTGATAATGTGGCACTTATGAAACCACAGCCACCACCGGCTACGATGAGTATAAAGAGAAGTGTACAAATCCAAAATAGACGCTTAGGATTTGTTTTCTTCGGTGTAGAACCATTGCCATTTGAGCGGCGGTTGGCTCTCGTATTTGAGTTACTACTCATAGAGTCACCTCTTTTTTCTTTTAGTAAATATAACGTAAATTCTATTACGCAGTTATAAATATTATATCATAAATGGTTTAAATCCAATACTATATATAATTGTGAAAGTTTTTAGATAATGGTATACTTAAACAATAGTATTTCTAGGAGGATTATCATGATTAGTGCTCAAGAACAAGTGCGCCAAATTAAACATGGTGTAGCGGATTTAATTAACGAACAAGATCTTGTAAAAAAAATAGAGAAATCCATTAAGGAAAATAAACCACTAGTTGTAAAACTAGGTTTGGATCCAACGGCTCCAGATATTCATTTGGGACATACTGTTCCTCTTCGCAAGCTGCGTTTATTCCAAGAATTTGGTCATCAAGTAGTGATCGTCATCGGTGGCTTTACTGCTCGTATTGGTGATCCTACTGGTAAAAGTGTTACTCGCCCACCATTAACAAAAGAAGAAGTATTGAAAAATGCTGAAACTTATAAAACACAAATCTTCAAGGTATTAGACCCAGAAAAAACAATCGTTCGTGACAATAGCGAATGGTTAGAATCTATGAACTTTGCTGACGTACTTCGTTTGGCTAGATCCTATACAGTTGCCCGTATGATGGAACGCGATGATTTCAGCAAACGCTTTAAAGAAGGTCGTCCTATTGGCGTGCATGAGTTTATGTACCCATTGATGCAAGGTCACGATTCTGTTGCATTACATGCAGACGTTGAATTTGGTGGCACAGACCAAACTTTCAACCTGTTGATGGGGCGTCATTTACAAGAGTTAGAAGGTCAAGAGCCACAAGTTGTTATTACAATGCCATTGCTTGAAGGACTTGACGGCATTCAAAAAATGAGTAAATCTTTGGGCAATTATATCGGTATTGATGAAGAACCTAAAGAAATGTATGGTAAAGCGATGTCCATTCCTGATGAATTGATGATGCGTTATTTCATGCTCGTTACAGATATGTCTATCGAAGAGCAAGAGGACATGGCAAAACGTCTAGAATCCGGAGAGTTACATCCACGTGATGCTAAAATGCAATTGGCTCGTACCATTGTTCGCTTGTACCATGGTGAAGAAGCTGCTCTCGAAGCGGAAGAAGAATTTAAACGGGTGTTCCAACAACGCGCCATGCCTACAGATATTCCTGAGTACGCTATGGATGCACCAACAGAACCAATCTTTGTACCACAATTCTGCACAGATGCTGGTTTAACCGCGTCCAATGGTGAAGCACGTCGATCCATTAAAGCAGGTGCTTTCAAAGTAAACGGTGAAAAATACACGGAAGAAAACCTTAAGCTAGAAGATGGCATGATCGTTCAAGTTGGGAAACGTAAATTTGTAAAAATTAAATTTAACTAATAAAAAACTGTGATGAGGTTTAGATTTCTCATCACAGTTTTTTCTGTCTATTTTGTTTATAAGATTATTTATCTACTGAACCTGTTGTTTGTGAAGCAAGAAATTGACTTACAAGTTAATGTATAATGAATATACAAAGACAATATAAATATAAAAATAAAATACAAATTTGATACATAAAAGATTTTTACAAATATTGTATAAAATAGATTATAACTTGTGTGAGGACCATTTATGGACAAGAAATTAAGTAACCTTTTATCACAACGAGAACATTCTGTTCTTACAGATATTGATGTTATTACAGCTGCAGTAGCCGTGCCTCTATTAGAAATCGATGGAGAAGATCATGTGGTGTTTACCGTGCGTAGTAATACATTGCGACGTCAACCCGGTGAAATCAGTTTCCCTGGTGGGCACTGTGAACCTAATGATAAAAGTGGTGCTCATGCAGCCATGCGTGAATGCTCTGAGGAACTTGGTATAGACTTAGATCAAATTGAACTGCTAGGAAATTTAGACTGTTTAGTATCTGCTATTGGTGTAAAACTATATGCGGTCGTCGTGCGCCTACATACAAGTGATTTAAAACCAAATTCTGATGAAGTAGGTGAGGTATTTACAGTTCCCTTACAATATCTATTAGATATGGAACCGACCGTAGGTCACCTAGACATTGGAACTAAGCCGTTAAAAGATTTTCCATTTCATCTATTAGAAGGATATAATATCGACTGGAAAATTAGACAAAACTATTCCGTCTATTTCTATCCCTATAAACAATACACCATATGGGGGCTTACTGGACGAGTATTGAAGAATTTTTTAGATATATATAGGGTGGTTAAATGAAACCTGAATTTTTTCCATGGTTATGGATTATATATGTAGCGTATGTATTATATAAGAGACATAGAGAAAACAATCATTTAGAAAAATCTATACTTATACTAGCTAGTATAAGTTTAATTATTGTTAGTGGTGGTTTTTCTTTATTAACTTATTATAATCTTTCGCCTGAATTGCAGCTTATGTTAAATATATTAATTATAATAGTATTGTTTATAATGAAAACATTATTTGGAGTGTAGCAGATGGAAATAATACAGTTGTTTGGTTATACAATGATTCCTATTTGTATTATCATTTCAATATTATTAATGATATATGGAAAGACTAGACATATTAAATATTTGGATCCAAAGGTACCATTAGGACGTTTATTCTATTTTTTCGGCAATGCATTTTCATTTATGTGTTGTATTTTATTAATTAGTTTTGGTAGTTATGTAATACAATCTAAAGATATTGCTGAAGGGATTAAATATTTAATCTTAGGTTATTCTTTTGGCATTTATGGATTTACATTCTTTTTTATGACTGGTATGAGAAGAGCCTATGATATAGGATTTCCATTTTGGGTATATCCAATTTTTATAGCTTTAATACTTTTAAGTCTTTTTATCAATGATACTATTTTTGAATTCTTGATACTTGGAATGTATCTATTTTTATTACAGCCAGGTAGAAATAACAATTAAGTAATAACTACATGTTAAAAGATGATTGCCTAGTATTAGGCAATCATCTTTTAGTTTTTTATCATTTTTATTTGTATAATAATCCTCATATAAATTGACAGATTTTAAATTAAGGTATACTATTTATGTGTAAAAGGTTTAATGTGTTGCACTAATTAATCTAGGAGGTTCTCACATGAATCGCGAAACAGCATACGTACTTTGGTTTGATGAATTACAACGTGAAGATGTTAATTTAGTAGGTGGCAAGTCTTCTTCTTTAGGGGAATTGACATCCTCCACTAATGTACCTGTACCTTATGGCTTTGCAACAACTGCCCATGGTTATCGTGAGTTTATGAAAGCTACAGGTTTGGAAGATAAAATCCGGGCTGAGCTTGATGCTTTAGATGATGTAGAAAATTCTGCATTATTGCGCGAAGTGTGTGCTAAGATTCGCCGCATGATTTGTCAGGAAGAAATGCCAAAAGACTTGGCAGATGCTATCCGTCATGCTTATGAAGAACTTGGTAAAAAAGTGAACGAAGAAAATCCATTTGTGGCTGTTCGTTCTAGTGCAACAGCAGAAGATTTGCCAGATGCAAGCTTCGCAGGCCAACAAGATACATATTTAAATGTACGCGGTGCTGACGTAATTATCGAAAAAGTAAAAGAATGCTACGCATCTACATTCACAGATCGTGCAACATATTATCGTGTAAAACAAGGCTTCGATCATATGACAGTAGCATTGAGTGCTGCAGTTCAAATGATGGTATTCTCTAAAGCAGCTGGCGTAATGTTTACTGTTGACCTTGTAACAGGCAATGATAACAATATTCTTATTGAAGGCTCTTGGGGTCTTGGTGAATATGTTGTACAAGGTACGGTTACACCAGATAATTTTCGTGTGGATAAAGAAAAGATGGAAATTACGGACCGTATGATTAACGATAAACATGTCCGCCTTGTTCGTAAAGCCGATGGTGACTGTGTTGAAGAAGTGGTTCCAGCTGACGAAGCAAAACAACAAGTTATTACAGATGCTCAAGTTTTGGAACTTGCAGAATATGCAAAAGCAATTGAAAAGCATTATGGTTGCTATATGGATATGGAATGGGGCGTAGATGAACGCAATGACAAGATTTGGATCTTGCAAGCTCGTCCAGAAACAGTTTGGTCCCGCAAAGAAAAATCAGAAACGTCCGAAAAAGCTAGCACATTAGATGCAGGTAATCGCGATATTATTGTAAAAGGTTTGCCAGCATCCCCTGGTAATGCAGCAGGTAAAGCTCACGTTATCATCAATCCCGAGGATATCGATGAGTTCAAAGAAGGCGAAATCCTTGTTACAGCTATGACAGCTCCTGATTGGGTGCCAGCCATGAAAAAGGCAAAAGCAATTGTTACTGACGCTGGTGGTATGACTTGTCATGCGTCTATCGTTAGCCGTGAGCTTGGTATTCCTTGTATCGTAGGTACTAAGAGTCGTAGTCATGAAGCGACTACCTCTATTAAAGATGGTCAAATGATTACCGTTGATGCTACAAATGGTATTGTATACGATGGCGTATTAGAAGATATCGTTAAAAAGCCTGAAGCTCAAGTTTCTACAGGGGTAGCAGCTGAATATGTACCTGTAACAGGCACTAAGATTTATATGAACTTAGGTGATCCTGATTTGGCTCAAAAATATGGTGTACTACCATGTGATGGCATTGGTCTCATGCGCGAAGAGTTCATTTGGACAACCTTTATTCATGAACATCCATTGCACCTTATCGAAACAGGGCGCAGTGACTTCGCTGTAAATACATTGGCGGAAGGTATGCGTAAAGTATGCCAAGCATTAGCCCCTCGCCAAGTAGTAGTTCGTTTGAGCGACTTCAAATCTAGTGAATACCGTGACCTTAAAGGTGGCGATAAATATGAACCACATGAATCTAGTGCATTACTTGGCTGGCGTGGCGCATCTCGCTACTATGATCCTAAGTACACACCTGCTTTCAAATTAGAATTAGAAGCAATCAAAAAAGTACGTAACGAATTTGGTTTTAAAAATCTACAAGTTATGATTCCATTCTGCCGTACTGTGGAAGAAGCTGAATTAGTAACTAACTTAATGGCTCAAGAAGGTCTTGCACGCAGCAAAGACTTTAAAGTATGGCTCATGGCTGAGATTCCATCCAATATCATCTTAGCTGATCAATTTAATAAATACGTAGATGGTTATTCTATCGGTTCTAACGATTTGACTATGCTTGTACTCGGTTGTGACCGCGATAACGAAACAGTTCAACATATCTATGATGAACGTAATTTAGCGGTTCGCAGAGCAATTCGTCACCTCATTGAGGTGGCCCATAAAGATGGTAAGACTGTATCTATCTGTGGCCAAGCGCCAAGCGTATACCCTGAACTTTGCGAATTCCTTGTGAAGAGCGGTATCGACTCCATTTCTGTTAACCCAGATGCAGTAGTTAATACTAAGAAAATGGTGGCTCAAATCGAACAACGAATTATGCTCGATGCTATGACTGGTCGTGGTCGTCAAGAATCTGACGAACTAATTTGGTAATAATATAGTTATAGTGAAAGAGGAGGCCTGTGGGTCTCCTCTTTTTCTGAATGGTAACTTAGGATATAATACAAACAGAGATGAAAGGGGGTTACCGTGTGAAACTGTCGAAACGACAAGAACAAATTGCTCAAATCGTTCGCGAAGAAGGTCCTGTAACAGGTAGTGCCATTGCTGAACATTTAGAGGTCACAAGATCTGCGTTGCGCTCAGATTTATCTGTATTGACCATGTTAGGTGTGTTAGATGCACGTCCAAACGTAGGCTATTACTATGTAGGACTTTCAAAGGAAACACAAACGGCTGAGCGATTAAAGTCATTTCTGGTAAGTGATGTATTATCTCAAGCAGTTGTGGTCAATGGGGATACGAGTTTGTATGATACAATTGTTACATTATTTACAGAGGATGTAGGTACCATATTAGTGTGTGATGGTTCATACCTAGTAGGTGTGGTATCTCGAAAAGATTTACTACGCGCCTCTATGGGACAAACAGATTCGCATACCATGCCTATATCTATGATTATGACCCCTGTAAGCAAGGTTATAGCGGTGGAGCCTACCGATACTTTGGTAGAGGCTGCACAGAAAATGATAGATTATGAAGTAGATTGTTTACCTGTCGTCGCTCGTGAGGATATAGGTAACAAGAAGCGTTTAAAGGTTGTGGGCCGTGTATCAAAAACGACGGTAGCAAAAGTATTTTTAGAATGTAGCACACACTGAGGTTGATAGAATGGCAGAAAAAATTATTTATGCAATATCGGATTCCCTGGGGGAAACTGCTGAGGCTGTAGCGAGAGCTACGGCGAGTCAATATGATAAGGAGCAAATTGAAATTGTCCGTGTTCCTTATATTGATAGTGAAAGCCAAATTGATGAGGTTATAGACGACGCAAAATGTGGAAATCATGTTATTTGCCATACCATTGTATCTGCGTCTTTACGTAAGTATTTACATGAGAAGGTGGCTGAATATAATATTCCGGCTGTGGATATCATGGGCCCTGTTCTCGATGCAGTTGGTACTATCGCGACTACTAAACCTCGCATGACAGCAGGTATGGTTCATAAGCTCGACCAAGAGTATTTTAAAAAGGTTGAAGCTATTGAGTTTGCCGTGAAATATGACGATGGTAAAAATCCATCTGGTTTTGAAAAGGCCGACATAGTTATTATTGGTGTATCTAGAACTAGTAAGACACCATTGTCCATGTTCTTGGCGTACAAAAAGATTAAAGCCGCAAATTTGCCACTAGTTCCAGAGGTACCGTTGCCAGAGGAATTATTCAAAATTCCGGCAAAAAAAATCGTGGGCCTTATTATAGATCCATATAAATTAAATAATATTCGTAGTGAACGTTTACGCGCTATCGGTCTTGAAGACGAAGCAAATTATGCATCTATTGAGCGTATTCAATCTGAATTGGATTATGCTAAGGCTATTATGCGTCGTTTGCACTGCCAAGTGTTAGATGTTTCTAATAAATCTATTGAAGAAACAGCTTCCCTTGTTATGCAATTGATTGATAAAAATCGCGCGTCGGAGGGTAAATGAATATACGTGAACAAATAGAGGAGAGGGAGGCTTTGCTTCTGTCTCCCTATGCAGCTAAAAGCCGCGATGCAATCCGTGATATAGCAGAAAAGCCTGATCCACTTAGAACTGCGTTTCAACGCGATCGGGATCGCATCATTCATAGTAAATGTTTTAGACGGTTAAAGCATAAGACACAGGTATATATTGCGCCAGGTGACCATTATCGGACACGCATGACTCATACCCTTGAGGTAGGTCAAATCGGTCGTACTGTGGCTCGTGCATTACGTTTAAATGAAGATCTTGTGGAAGCTATTGCCATGGGCCATGATGTGGGGCATACACCATTTGGTCATGTAGGTGAATATGCATTGCGAGATATGGTAGGGCACTTTAATCATAATGAGCAAAGCTTGCGCATGGTTGAAGTATTAGAAAGACATGGTGATCATCAAGGTCTCAATTTAACCACCGTTGTTCGAGATGGCATCGTAGGTCATACAGGGGCTACAATTCCTGTAACTTTAGAGGGTCAAATTATTCGTATTGTAGACCGTATTGCGTATTTGTGCCATGATTTTGATGATGCACAGCGAGCAGGTATGTTGACGGCAGAGGTGTTGCCTTTTGAAGTGCGCGAACATTTTGGTATGACTCCATCCAGTATGATTACTGCAATGGTAGAGGATATGGTACGCGAATCCTTGGATAAGCCAGCTATATCTATGTCTGCTGATGTGGAAATGACGATGAATCTATTCCGTCAATTTATGTTTAAACATGTATATTTGGCACCAGCTTTAATTCCGGATCGCAAAAAGGCATCCCATGTGGTAAAAAATCTATTTACTCACTTCATGGAACACCCTGATGATATGGAAGGTTGTGAAATAGGTAAAGCGTTTTACTCTACACGTGATGTAGTTGATTATGTAGCAGGCTTAACAGATCAATATGCTATTAAGTTATTTAAGCAATATTATATTCCAAATATTACATTATAAATAACAAAAAAAGCAGTTAGTTCAAAATGAACTAACTGCTTTTTTTGGGGCTCTAGAACCCCAAAGAGTACATGTACTTTTTATTTTACGCGCGTGTAACTTTATTAGAACGAAGGCAACGAGTGCATACGTTTACTTTTTTAGTAGCACCGTCTACAACCGCCCGTACTCTTTGAATGTTCGGTTTCCAAGTTTTTCTTGTGCGAATGTGAGAATGACTCACGTTCATACCGCTAGATGTGGATTTACCACATACTTCGCAAAGGTTTGCCATAGTTTCCACCTCCAAGCTTAATCTATAACATAACAAAAGTATATTATCATAAAGAATAGCTTAAAGCAAGTATTTTTGTCGTATATATTGCTCTTTTTATGAAATATACTACAATATAAGGTATACTATATATCATATTCTAAGATATAAATGGACTTTTACACAAGGATATACAAAAATTGGATATATCTCATGTGTTTATCGTATATTTAAAGGAGTTTTTATGGATGAACGATTGACGACTATAAAGGGAATTGGTCCTGGTCGCGAGAAACAATTGCATAAATTGGGAATTACCAATGTTACATCCTTATTGACTTACTTTCCCAGAACCTATGAAGACCGGCGTACGATTTATAGAATTAGTGATTTAAAATCAGGTATGACAGGTGGTGTCGTAGGTACTGTTATTGCTGTACAAGAGAAACGCCCTCGCCCTCGATTGTCTATTTTAGAGGTAGTCATTGCAGATGGCACAGGACCTTTGAAGATTGTTTTGTTCAATCAAGGGTATAAAAAGAACTTTTACAAAAAAGGACAGCGTATATATGCATATGGTAAGGCTGAGTTTCAATATGGTTCCATGCAAATGAATACACCGCAAATGGAAAACTTAGGAGACGGTGGTGAACCAGATCGAGGTATCGTTCCTATTTACGCACTTGCTGATGGGGTATCTCAGTTTGTGGTTCGTTCATCTGTACGTAATTGGTTCGCGGCTAACCATGAATTACCAGAGATTTTACCTGTGGAGGTTCGTGAAGATCATCATTATATGAGTCGCTATGATGCTTTTAAGATGATGCATTTCCCAGACTCCTCAGAGCTCTATGAAAAGGCTCGTTATCAATTGGCTTATGAAGAGTTGTTCGTCATGCAAGCTGGCCTAGCTTTGTTGCGAAATAAAGAACAATGCCATAGAGGGCCTAAAATGGGACCAAATGGGGAACTAATGGCTCAGTGTATAGAGAATTTACCGTTTTCCTTAACAGGTGATCAACAACGAGCGTTAGAGGATATTCGTATTGATATGGAAGATGAACGACCTATGCAACGTTTGTTGCAGGGAGATGTAGGCTCTGGTAAAACTATTGTGGCTACCTTGAGTTTATTAAAAGCTATTGAAAATGGGTATCAGGGGGCATTGATGGCCCCTACGGAGATTCTAGCGGCTCAACATTACGAAGGGATACGAACTGTATGTGCTAATTTAGGTATTACCATAGAATTATTAACGGGATCCTCTACGAAAAAAGAGAAAGAATGCATCTATGAGGGCTTAGCAGATGGCAGAATCCAAATGATTATTGGAACGCATGCCCTTATCCAAGAGGGGGTTAATTTCCATAATTTAGGCCTTGTTATCATTGATGAGCAACATCGCTTTGGTGTAGATCAACGGGCGAGATTGCAACAGAAGGGAACATATCCTCATGTACTTATCATGACGGCTACACCAATCCCTCGTACCATGACATTATCCGTATATGGAGATTTAGCAGTATCTTTAATTAAAGAAATGCCACCAGGTCGAAAACCTGTTAAAACATATGCTGTAGATAGTTCTTATAAAGAGAGATTACGCACTTTCTTTGGTAAGGAAATGGCGGAAGGGCGTCAGGTCTATGTGGTGTGCCCTCTTGTAGAAGAATCCGAAAAATTAGACTTGCAAGCTGCTGAGGAATTGTATCTAGAATTAAAAGAGTACTTTTATAAGACCTATGAAGTGGGCCTCGTTCACGGTCGTATGAAGCCAAGTGAAAAAGATGAAGTGATGAATGCCTTCCATAGGGGTGAAATTTCATTACTTGTTTCTACAACAGTTATCGAAGTGGGGGTTAATGTGCCAAATGCGACCATTATGTGCGTTGAAGGGGCAGAGCGATTTGGTCTGTCTCAGCTACATCAGCTGAGGGGACGTGTAGGCCGTGGTGCTCATCAGTCCTATTGCATTCTTGTTAGTGATTCTAAAAATGATGTAAGTCAAGAGCGTTTAAAGTTGATGGAACAAATCCAGGATGGATTTGAGCTTGCAGAGCAAGATTTATTGATTCGTGGTTCAGGACAATTGTTTGGATTAGCTCAATCAGGACTACCTGATTTGCGTGTTGCTAATATCATCAAAGATATTGAGATTTTAGTAAAGGCTCGCAAGGATGTGCTAGATTTTGCAAATCAATTCGGAATAGAAAAATTAGAATCTATCATGAAAGAAGAATTAGAAAAAAGATTTGGTGAAAAATTTCTAAGAATATTGTATAATTAAGAGGTAGGATTAATAAGTATATAAGCATCGATAATATTAGATTTTATCTGGCTTTTTTCCTTGTTTATATGTCCTTCATACCGTATAATAGAACAAACAATTTATTTCATTTTTTCATCTATGGAGGTTAATATGCCAATTATTCATGTAGAGCTCGTCGAAGGGCGTACAAAAGAACAAAAGAAACAATTAGGTGAAGCAATTACAAAGGCTGCGGTTGATATCGTAAATGTTCCTGCTGATGCAGTAAAAGTTATCTTCGTAGATATGAAAAAAGACGATTATATGGAAGGCGGCATTTTGCGGTCTGAACGCTAAGGCTACGACTGACCGCCTAGTCCATAGGGACTAGGCGGGTCGTAGTTTTGTTTTATTATACGGAAAGGAAAGAAATATGAGAGACGATAAATTCGGTATGCGTGGACTAACTTTTGATGATGTATTATTAATACCAGCAGCTTCGGATATACTGCCTAATCAAGTAGAGTTAAAAACTCAATTAACTCGTGACATTACATTAAATATTCCTATGATTAGTTCTGGGATGGATACGGTTACTGAATCACGGATGGCGATTGCTATGGCTCGTGAAGGAGGTCTTGGCGTTATCCACAAAAATATGTCTATTGAAGAGCAAGCTCATGAAGTTGACAAGGTAAAACGCTCTGAACACGGTGTTATCGTTGATCCTATTTTCTTAAGCCCTCAAAATTTACTATCCGATGCAGCAGAACTTATGGAAAAATATAAAATTTCTGGTGTACCTATCACAGAACATGGTAAACTAGTAGGGATCATTACAAATCGCGATATGCGTTTTGAAACTGATTTAAGCCGACAAATTGGGGAATGTATGACAAAAGATTCCCTAGTTACTGCACCGGAAGGTACATCTCTTGAAGCGGCGAAAGCTATCTTAAGCGAACATCGTATTGAAAAATTACCTCTTGTAGATGGCGACGGTAACTTAAAAGGCTTAATTACGATTAAAGATATTGAAAAAGCGACTAAATATCCAAATGCAGCAAAGGATGGTAGTGGCCGATTATTAGTTGGTGCTGCAGTAGGTGTTTCTCAAGATTTGTATGATAGACTTGATGCGCTTGTATCTGCTAAAGCTGACGTAATTATTGTTGATACTGCCCATGGGCATTCTGCAGGTGTTCTTCGAACGTTGAAGGACATTAAACAAGCGTATCCTCACATTCCTGTAATTGCAGGTAATGTGGCAACTGCAGCAGGCACTGAGGCTCTTATCGAAGCTGGAGCTGATGCAGTTAAGGTTGGTATAGGACCTGGTTCTATTTGTACAACTCGTGTTATTGCTGGCATTGGGGTACCTCAAATTACAGCAGTCTATGAGTCTGCTCAAGTGGGGCGTCGTTATGGAGTTCCTATCATTGCTGATGGGGGTATTAAATATTCTGGAGATATTGCTAAAGCTATTGCGGCTGGTGCTAATGTAGTTATGATGGGTAATATTTTAGCGGGTACTGATGAAAGCCCTGGAGAAACAGTGATTTATCAAGGCCGTTCTTATAAAGTATATCGAGGCATGGGTAGTCTAGGGGCTATGAAACTCGGTAGTAAAGATCGATATTTCCAAACAGAAGCTAAGAAATTAGTTCCTGAAGGTATAGAAGGTCGTGTACCATATAAAGGTATGCTGGCCGATACAATTTTCCAAATGGTTGGTGGTTTGCGTGCAAGTATGGGGTATTGTGGATGTCATAACATCCAAGAAATGATTGAAAACACTCAATTCATTCAAATTACAGCGGCTGGTTTGAAAGAAAGTCATCCGCATGATGTAAGCATTACCGTTGAAGCACCAAATTATAGTGGTTGATAATGGAGTATTACATTGAATAAACGTATTTCTGTTTTATCTGTGCCTATCGATTGTGTCACAATGGATGAGGCAGTCCAACGTATTTTACAATTAACTGAACAGCCGGGGCTACATTTAGTAGCAACGGCTAATGCAGAAATGGTTATGTTGGCTAATGAAAATCCTACATTGCACTCCATATTGAATAATGCTAGTCTCGTCGTTCCCGATGGGGCTGGCATTTTGTGGGCTGCAGAGCGTCAAGGAGAACATGTGCCTGAACGCGTAACAGGTGTAGACGTAACTATGGAATTGTTTAAAGTTGCGGCGACTCATCAAATTCCTGTATACTGCTTGGGGGCGGCACCTGGTGTTGCTCAACGAGCGATTGATAATGTATCTGCTCAGGTAGGTGCATTAAATATAGCAGGAATTCATGACGGATTCTTTGATAGTGCAGAGGAACAAGAAATCATTAAATCTATAGCTGAATCTAAGGCAAAATTGGTATTTGTTGCCTTAGGTGTGCCAAAGCAAGAACAATGGATTGCAGAAAAGTTGAGTCACCTCGATGGCGTAGTTGCCATTGGAATTGGTGGTTCCTTTGATGTCTTGGCAGGTAATATTCCTCGGGCCCCAGAATGGATGCAACGAAATCGACTTGAATGGTTGTATCGATTATATTTAGAACCTCAACGGATTGGCCGTATGTTGGCTATTCCAAAGTTTATGTGGACCGTTATTAGAAATAAATAGAGGAGTGTTGAATCGTGCCTACAGGACCAATAATTAAGGAAGGGTTTCCTCTGATAGGAGCTATGCTCATTATCACTGTGGTGTTAGGATATTTAGGACATTATGTAATTGCGATTATTTCATTTATTCTGGCATTATTTTTCGTTAATTTCTTTAGAAATCCTAAACGTGTAATCCCTCAAGATCCAGATTTGATTTTATCCCCAGCGGACGGTAAAATCATGGATATTTCTGATGTATACGAAGATATTTACTTACATAAAGAGTGTAAAAAAGTAACTATTTTCTTATCTGTTTTTGACGTGCATGCTAATCGTGCGCCTATTGATGGTAAAATTACGTACCGTCACTATACGATGGGTAGTTTCCTACCAGCATTCAAAGATGATGTAGGTTTTGAAAATGAACGTCATACTATTTGTATTGAAAATGATCGTACTTCCGTATTAGTAACGCAAATTGCGGGCCTTTTAGCAAGACGTATCGTATCTTGGACAGACCTAGATAGTGTACTTGAACGCGGTCAGTTGTACGGGATGATTAAGTTCGGTTCCTGTACTGAGCTCTATATGGATAAGGATGTAGAGTTGTTCGTTGAAAAAGGTCAACATATTACAGGCGGTGATACTGTTATCGGGAGGTTACGACATGAATAAATCTATTATTCCAAATTTATTTACTAGTGCAAATTTAGCATTTGGTGTTCTTGGTATTACGTTGTCTGCTACAAATAATACCTTCTGCGCAGCTATATGTATATTATTGTCTCTAGTAGCAGATGGATTAGATGGGCGTGTAGCAAGAGCTTTAGGAGTTGCAGGACCAATGGGCCGGGAACTTGATTCTCTGTCTGATGTAGTGGGATTTGGTGTAGCGCCTGCGTATATGCTTTATATGAAAGAATTATATGGTTTAGGATGGATTGCATATGTGCCACTATTAGCCTTTGCAGTGCTTGGTGCATTTCGTTTAGCGCGATTTAATATTAAAACTGACGAAGTTCATGGCTATTTTGAAGGTTTACCAATTCCAGCCGCTGGATGTTTAGCGGCGACTTACGTATTGTGTGGCGTATCGGTACCTCAATTTGTGTTGGTAGTTTGTATGATTGGTATAGGTCTCCTTATGGTTAGTGAAGTTAAATATCCCGATTTTAAAGGTAAAAGTGAGATTTATATCAATAAACTTTCTATTGTACTCACAGCCATATTTGTTATAGCTTGTCTCGTGTATGATTGGCATACATGGGCCGTTATGATTTTTGCTGGCTATGTAATGTTTGGGCTTATTAACGGGGCTTTAAATATAGTACGTAAATAGATGTGTGGAGGAGAATAGTATGAATTACCTACTGGATCTATTACTGATTCCTATGCAGGTAATAATCGTAATTTATACGGTTTATTATTTTATACTCGCTGTCGTAGGTATGTGGCGATCGCGAGTACATAAAAATTATACCCCTAAAAATTCCTTTGCCATCGTTGTATGCGCTCATAATGAGGAAGCTGTTGTTGGTGAGTTAGTTAAAAACTTACGTGGCCTAGATTATCCTGATGATCTATACGATATTTTTGTAGTTGCCGATAACTGTACAGATAAGACTGCGGAAGTAGCAAGTGCTGCTGGCGCTAATGTACATGTACGTGAAAATAAACAAGAAATAGGTAAAGGTTATGCCATGGGGTGGATGTTTGATCGGGTAGAACAAATGGATCGGAAATATGATGCATTCCTGATTTTTGATGCCGATAATTTAGTACATCCTCAATTTATGTTAGAAATGAATGATCATCTTGAAAAAGGTGAGTCTGTAATTCAAGGTTACTTGAACTCTAAAAATCCAACTGACTCTTGGGTAGCCGGTACGTTCTCTATCGCCTTTTGGATGGTTAACCATATGTGGCATTTAGCAAAATATCGTCTTGGATTATCTACGGCTTTAGGTGGTACAGGCATGTGTATTCGTACATCTATTATTCGCGAATACGGTTGGGATTGCAATAGCTTAACCGAAGATATGGAATTTTCCATGAAACTATTGACTCATGGTATCCGTACTTGTTGGGGGCATGATGCTATCGTATACGATGAAAAGGTTACGACTATGATGGCTTCTTGCAGACAACGTTTACGATGGGCTCAGGGGCAATTTGACTGTGCGGGTCGATATATTCCTAAATTATTTGCTATTGGTATCAAAACAGGGAATATTATGATTTTGGATGGTATATTCCAAGTGAGTCAACCTTATTTCTTATTGTTGACAACCGTATACTTGGTGTTATCCTACATCAATGCGTATACTCCAATTTATACAAATATTTTGTATCAAATTATGCCTATGTCTGTATGGACAATTATAGGTGTTGGTCAATATCTATTCCCATTAATTGTATTGTTGAAAATCAAGGTACCACCAAAGATTTGGTTCTACTATTTACTATATCCATTATTTGTTTACTCTTGGATTCCAGTAAATATTTTAGGGTGGTTCCGCCGTCATAATAAGGTATGGTCTCATACAGTCCATACGAGAGCTGTGGGCTTAGATGATGTTAAATTAACACGTATGGGCAATATGAATAAGAATGAAAAATAGAATCTGTAGGAGTGACTATGCATATTTTAATGTGTAATGACGATGGCATTTTAGCAGATGGTTTACGTCATCTTGCATCGTATTTAAGTCAATATTATAGAATTACCGTTGTAGCACCTGCTAATGAGCAAAGTGCTAAATCCCATGCATTGACGACCGAGGTTCCATTGAAATTAGATGCTTGCAATGGCGAGGATGAAAATCCTCGCCTTTATGCTCTAACGGGAACGCCGTCCGATTGCATGAAGTTCGGTCTCAGTTATTTATTGACTGATGATATGCCAGATCTTGTAATTTCTGGAATTAATCATGGATTTAATTTAGGCTCTGATGTATTGTATTCCGGCACTGTTTCGGCAGCTATGGAAAGTGGTTTTTACGGTATTCCCGGTTTAGCATTATCTGTTGAGAGATATTCTGTTGAACGGGGAGACGAGATGCATCCATTTATACATGAATTGATTGAGAAAATTTATGTGGCGGGTCAGTTTAGCGGTTTACTAAATGTGAACTTCCCATTACGTGGCACATGTGATTGGGATCATTTTAAAATGGTGAGCCAAGGCTTACAAACCTACAGTAATATTATCGAAGCTCGCATTAATTCAAGAGGACAGGATTATTATTGGTTAGCTGGCGAGCTAGACTATGGTGCTGAAAGTGTTCCTACAGATGTAGAATTTGCCCGTAAAGGCTATATTACAGGTGTCGCACTTACATGGAAACAACAATGTGATACGGATATGAAAAGGGTTCAAAATATTTTAGATGAAATATAAAAAATATGTTGACATTGCTTAGGGATGTCTGTATAATAACAAATGTTCCGATACGCCGGAGTGGCGGAATGGCAGACGCACTTGACTCAAAATCAAGCGGGTAACACCGTGTGGGTTCAAGTCCCACCTCCGGCACCAACATTAGGCGGTAAGACTTTTGTCTTACCGCCTATTTTTATATTTATGAATTTATATACTATAATATACATTATTAATTTCGTGAGGTGACAGTATGGATCAAGGTATAATTGATTATATTACAAATATTTTTGATATTCCTAAACTTACTCAACAGGTTAGCGCTGTACAGATGCCATTGCCATTATCTCGCTTGGCAGAAATACCATTAGATGGATCTGTAAATCAGTGCCAAGGATTTTGTTATAATTCCAAAAAAGACGTTTTTGCTTTAGCTTGTATTAATTCAGATAATACGAAGCAAATTATTTATGAAATTAATCCAAAAACTTTTACTGTTGTTGCAAAATATGAGTATAGTTATAAAAGTTTATTAGGTCATATGAATACCTTAACTTATAATTCTGTCAATAATCGTTACTATACAACAAATGCTGTTGTAAATGGATATAACCTTACTCCTATTGAAGCGGATAGCATGATTGTTGAAGCACCGATTAAACTAAAAGAGAAAGTTTTTAATTTTGCATATGATAAAGTACGCAATGAATATGTATCAATTGTGCCTTTAACAAACTCTGAACGGACAATTAATTATTACGACTCCAATTTTAATCGTATTCGTTCTTATAAAATTGATGCTAATCATACAAACTTAAATAATAACGGTGCTTACGCAACTAATGGAAATACTTTATTTACGACGTTGACAACCTTTGTATACGTCGATGAAGAGGGAGTTGTTAAAAATATTAGCCCTTATGCTTCTGGAATGGAAGTAGAAGACATGGATTGTCGAAATGGTCAAATGTATATGGCGGTCAATCGCAAAGGTAAAGTTGAAATTTATAGTTTGTCTAGCCTACCATTTTCGGTAAATGTCTAGATACTACCTATGTTTTAATCCCCTTTATGAGTGTATAATAATAGTATTAGAGTATTTTAGGAGCTATTATGAAATTAGGGAATGATATTATAGAGATTGACCGTATACGTCAAGCTATAGAGAAATCAAGTTCATTTAAAGTGCGCGTTTATACGATTCATGAGATTGAATATTGTAAAAGTCGGAATAAAGGATGCTACGAATCCTTTGCAGGTATATATGCTGCAAAAGAGGCTTTTATTAAAGCTTTAGGTATAGGGATGAGGTATGGATCATGGCAAGATATAGAGATTTATCATGATGAATGGGGCGCACCCTTAATTCGTTTACAAGATACTTTCAAAGATATTTACGAAACATCAGGTTATACTGATATTCATGTATCGATTAGTCATTGCAAGGATTATGCAATGAGTACAGTTATACTTGAAGGAGCATAAGATGAATATTTTAACTACAGAAGATGCTCGATTTATAGATCGAGAGGTTCCTAAGCAATTAGGAATTTCTTTAGAAATCCTCATGGAAAATGCTGGACGTGGTATCGTAGATGCCTTATGGGGAGAGTACGATTTATTTTCCCTGAATAATGGCCGTTCCATAAATAGTTTTGTTTTATTTATATGTGGTACGGGTAATAATGGGGCAGATGGCCTTGTAGCGGCTCGCCATTTGATGGAGCAAGGCGTACCAGCACAAATTGTACTAGTAGGAGATATAAACAAGTGTAGTGATCTTTTTGCAGTGCAAATTGAGCGCTGCAAAGCTATGGGCTGTAGCATCGATATGTATGATGAATTCAATGATTGGTCCAACGTAGCCATCGCTGTGGAAGGCATCATGGGAACGGGCTTTACTGGAAGGTTAAGAGAGGTGACCATCGATATATTGAATGATATTGATACTATGCGTAGTCAGTATAATTTTGATTTGTGGGCTATTGATGTACCTGCAGGTTTGGATGCTACTACTGGTCATGTAGCAGAAGGCACACTGACCTATGATTATACTGTTACTTTTGGAGCTATCAAACAAGGTTTGTTATTATATCCCGGAAAGGCTGTAGGAGGAACCGCTGTGGTTGCTCCATTGGGTGCTCCTTGGCAGCAGGTACTGGGTGAACGTGTTAGAACTATAACCATTGATTCTGATTTAGCAGAAAAAATTATCAACTATCGTACTCCAATGGCGCATAAAGGTGTCAATGGAAACACTTTAATTATTGGTGGTTCAAATGATATGATAGGAGCCCCTATTTTGGCTGCTGAAGCGGCAGTTCATAGTGGTGCTGGTAAAGTAACATTAGCTGTACCCAAAATAATTAAACAGATTGTACAAAGCCGTGTCATACCTGAGGTGATGGTTACTTCCACAGAGACTAATAAAGAACTTTTTGATTGTCGTCAAGTTGTTGCTATGGGACCTGGTTTAGGTCGCACCCGTGAAATCTGTGATTTAGTGGATCATATCTTAGATGCTTACGAAGGAGCATTAGTACTAGATGCTGATGCTTTGTATGCAGTGGGACATGTTGGTTGTGTTAATAAAGATGCTTTGCGAGATGGTGATATTGAGTCTGCATATACAGTGGAAAGAGAACTTCCATATTGTGTTATGACACCGCATTTAGGTGAATTTAGTAGACTTATTGATTTACCTATTAAATGGATTGAGCGTCATTATATCACGTTGGCTAGAGAATTTGCTAAGGCTCATCAAGTTATTCTTGTACTAAAAGGAATTCCTTCAATTGTGGCATTCCCTGATGGAACGGTGTATGTAAATACTATCGGTAATGCGGGCATGGGTACTGGCGGTATGGGAGATGTGCTGACTGGTGTAATTGCTGGTTTTATAAGTCAGGGTTATTCACTACAAGATAGTGCTATTCTCGGTGTTTATGTACATAGTCGTAGTGCAGATATTCTGAATGAAACAAAGAGTTGGGGTTATACTCCGAGTGATGTCAGTGCTTCTTTAGGCTTCGTGGTTAGTGAATTATTGGGAGATTATGAATGACAAATAGAATACAACGCTTTATAGCTTTCTTGTTGGTATTATGTATTCCTATCTTCGCCATTGCAGGCTGCACAAATAATGATGTAGCAAACGCAGCAAATCGAGTAACTACTAACGCTAATGGGACTTACTCAATCGATACTAAAACGACTACCCCTGAAGGTAAGCTAGATGTATATATGCTAGATATTGGTCAGGGGGATGCTATATTACTTAAGGTAGGCGATGAGTATAGCATGATCGATACTGGTGACATAGAACATCGTGAAAATATTGTAGCTCAACTTAAAACTATGGGTGTAACAAAGCTAAAAAATATTATTATCACGCATCCTCATGCTGATCATATGGGTGGTTTCTATGCTATTGCAAAGGCTATGCCTATTGAACATGTATATGATGATGGTATTGCCGTTGATAATAATATGTACAAAACTTATGAAAAGTGGATTGAGAAAAATAAAATTCAACGAACTACTTTGAGAAATGGAGATGTAGTTGATTTTGGACATGGTGCTGTCTTTGTAGTATATGCTCCTTGGGTTGAACCTTTAACTGATAAAAAAGGGGAGACAGATCTTAATAATAATTCTATTGTAGGTAAATTAATCTTTGGTAAATTTTCTATGCTCTTCACGGGTGATGCTGAATGGCAAGAAGAGAAAAAACTTATAAAAGAGCAGAATTCCAGATTGTTTGCTCGTATTCTTAAGGTAGGTCATCACGGTTCACGTACAAGTAGCTCTGAAGATTTTTTGAAATCTATTAAGCCTGAAAGTGCATTAATTTCAAATGGCATGTATAATAAGTATGGTCATCCTCACGATGTGACATTACGACGCTTGCAGGAAAATAATATTGCTATTTACCGTACAGATACGATGGGACGTATTCATATTAGTACGGATGGGAATAAATGGCAAATTACAACTGAACGTTAGTTTTGATTACTTATACAAAAAATTATTTTTATGAAACTGTTTTTTGTGTATTCTGTATAAGGTCTTTATATAGTAATATGTGTAATCGGCATACTAATCTTCATGTTTGTATGAAATAATCTATTTATAATCTAACATTAGTTTATGGATAGATTGGAACGATGAGATTTTGATAGATAAAAATATCATCGACTCATCTCTATGGTTTGGACACTATGTATGTCAGTTAGATTGGAGTGAATGTATTGCGTAAACTATTTTTAATGTGCCTTGCAGTCTTGATGGCGATACCTTTATTATTGACTCAAGCAAAGGCAGCTAATTTGGAAGATGCTCGATGGGTGACTAGAACAGATGCACCTGTACCATATGTTCGTATTGTTATGGACTTATCGGCACCTATAAAGGCATCTGCATCAATTAGCAAAGATGGGAAAACTACGACTGTTACTTTAAAGAATACAAAGCTAAAGACGGCTAAAGAGAACATTTCTATGGACTCAGCTATTGCTAGCTCTGCTAAACTTTCACAAGATGGCAGAGACGTTAAAGTAACAATCAAGACACCTTCATCTATTGATACTAGTGATGTAAAGGTTTTTTCCTTGAAAAAGGATACGGTTAATAAGAAACCGTATCGTATCGTTGTTGATGTTCAGAAAAAAGGTGCTGTAGCTAAGCCTGCTTACTATGGTAAAAAGCCATCTCAATCTGCGCATCCAGCAAAAAATGTACCTACAGGATCTGGCAAATACTCTACTAGCGGTGGTTTATCTGGCAAAACAATTACTATTGACCCAGGACATGGTGGTAGTGATTCTGGTGCTATTGGACCTCACGGTGTACAAGAGAAAAACATTACACTACCGATTTCCATGTATTTGAAAAAATCTTTAGAAAATCGTGGTGCTAAAGTGCTTATGACTCGTACTACCGATGTAGATGTATATGGCCCTAATGCAAGCGGTGTTGATGAATTGGGGGCTCGTGTTAACGTGGCTAACCGTAGTAATTCTGATGTTCTTGTGAGCGTTCATATCAACGCATTTAATAATCCTAGCGTTGGTGGTATTGCAACATATTACTATAGCAAAACTGGTAACGATGCTCGATTAGCACAAAAGGTACAATCTCAAATTGCTAACACACCTGGTTTCAATGGTGATCGTGGCATTCAAGAGGGTAACTTATACGTGTTGAGACATTCTAATATGCCTGCAATTCTTGTAGAGCTTGGTTTTATCTCTAACCCTAATGAGGAACGTGTGCTACAATCTCCTCAAACTCAAGAAGACTTTGCTAACCGCATTGCAAATGGTATTGCTAATTACTTTGGAGGTTAATCGATGAAATTACGTAAACAAGTTCTATCGATTCTCTGTGTAGGTATGCTGGCATTTGTAGTGGGTTGTACACATGAACAAGCTCCTACAACAGGTAAAAGTGAACCTACGCAAGAGACGAAAGTCAATAAGGATGCAGAAACAAGTAAAGTATCTCAAGAAAAGGTTAAGATGGCCTTCTTTGTTCCTACGGAGGATGGTTCTGGGGTAAAACAAACTACCGTTGAGATAGAGGCGAATAAAGTTACGCCTAAAGCAGCTCTTTTAGCGATGTTAAATGTTGATAGAGCACAAAAATATCCAGTCTTCTCTAAGGATATTGAAATTACATCTGTTACTGTAAAAGATGGTATTGCTTCTGTTGAAGTAAATGATGCATTCGTAAAGGGTAATGGCGGAGACTTAACTGTTAAGTTACAAATGGCTGCTATTGTAAATACATTGACATCCTTTGATAATATTAATGGTGTTCTATTCGTCAATAATGGTAAAAAGGTGCCAACTGTAGGTTCCTTTGATACTAAAGAACCTGTTAAGAGAATGACGAATCTAATTAAAAAATAATTCTTTTAAGGACATTTATAGCAGATAGTTGATATATCAACTATCTGCTATTTTTGTTGTCTTTTATATATGTTACAATACAATAAGTAATAATCGGAAATTAGGTGATCAGATGCAATTAAAAGATGTAGGGGAATTTAATTTCATTCGTCAAATTCAAGATAACACGATTTATAATCCTAATACTGTAGTGTACGGTATTGGTGATGATTGTGCTATTTATAAAGCAGATCAAAATACAGAGCAATTGATAAGCACTGACACAATGGTGGAAGGTGTTCATTTTAGCTTTCACTATATGATGCCCTATGATGTAGGGTATCGCCTTATGACGGCTAATTTAAGTGATGTTGCGGCTATGGGTGGCATTCCTAGACAAATTGTATTATCTGTAGCCGCACCAGACCATGTTAATACAGTCATTCTTGATGAAATTTATAGGGGAATTAAAGATCAATGTATGAGATATCAACTCAATATATTGGGTGGAGATACGGTACGTACGGAAGGCCCCATGGTTTGGACTGTAACAATTATCGGAGAGGTTCCTAAAGGCACTGCGGTTATGCGAAGTGGTGCGAAAGTAGGAGATGTTGTAGGTGTTACAAACTATGTAGGTTATGCAGCTACAGGTTTAGGAGCATTATCTTATAATTTAGTAGGCTATGATATGACCAAAGTGGGGCATCAACGTCCTGAACCACAGATTGAATTGGGGCAAAAATTGCGACGACTTGGTATTCATAGTATGAATGATATTAGCGATGGACTAGGTAGTGAATTGAATGAAATCGCTGTAGCTAGTAATGTTTCCATTGTATTTGAAGAACAAGCAATCCCTTTACACGAGGAGACTTACGCATTAGCTAAGCATTTACAAACTAATCCAGTAGATTATGCTTTGTATGGTGGAGAAGACTTTCAGTTAGTCTTTACAGCGCCAAAATCACTACTTTCGGAATTGGAAAAGCTAGCAGGCATTACGTTGATTGGGGAAGTTTTATCTGGCCCTCCTCGGGTTCAAATGGTAACACTTGATAAAACGATTAAGACCATAGAAGCGAAAGGATATAATCATTTTCATGAAGGATAAGGTACAGGTTCATTTAAAGACTCATACAGTAGAAGACACACAACAATTTGGCCAATTATTAGGCGAATGGGTTAAACATAATGGGCATCCTCTTTGTATAGCACTAGTTGGTGACTTGGGGACAGGAAAAACACATTTGTCGCAAGGCATTGCAAAGGGCTTTGGGGTTACTGAAGAAATTACAAGTCCTACCTTTGCCATAATGAATACCTATGATGTGAATCGAACTCATTTATATCATTTTGACGTATATCGCTTGGAAGATATTAGTGAACTGGAAAATATTGGATTTTATGAATATACAGAAGACTGCGTATCCATTGTAGAATGGGCAGATAAATTCCCTCATGAATTGCCTGATGAAACGCTATGGATTCATTTAACACGTATTGATGATACAAGCCGTTCCATTACATTAACTAGTGATTACCTTACAACGGGTGATTTAGTAGAAATAGGAGGCCCATATGTGGTTGGGAATTGAGACGAGCTCTCTCGTGTCGAGTGTGGCTTTAATAGATGAAAGTTGCCTAATTGGGGAATTGACCATTCAAGCTGGATTGACTCATTCTGAGCAGTTGGTACCTCATATTGATATGCTATTACGAGCTTCTCAAGTTGAAAAAAGTGAATTAAAAGGTATTATGGTTAGCATTGGACCTGGTTCTTTTACAGGCTTACGTATTGGTATGGGGACAGCTAAAGCTATGGCTTATGCCTTACAAATTCCTTTATATGGCGTAATGACCATGGACAGTTTAGCTCGTAATGTAGCTTATACGGACCGCACGATTTGTACCGTTATCGATGCTCAGAAAAAACATGTCTATGCAGGTATCTACAAATATGATGGTAATGAATTGGTCTGCAAAGAGGAGCCTTTTGTCATTGCTGCTAATGATTTATTAGATCGACTCCGAGCCTCTGAAGAATATGTAGTGTTCCTTGGGGATGGCGTTAAGCGAATAGAGAAGCTACTAGATGAAAGTGATACAAATTTAACGATTTTAGATATATCGCAACGTATTCCAAAAGCTAGTTCTCTATTACTAGCTGGCCGTAGATTGGTAGGCTCTGAAGAGAGTTCTGACCCTATGGATATGGTTCCTTATTATATTCGACGATCAGAAGCAGAAGTGTTATGGGAAGAACGCCATAAAAATAATCCTGAAATGTTGAAACAAAATCCTACAGTTGTAGTTACTGAGGCAGCAGGAGTCGAATAATGGAGATTCGTTTGGCTACAATAGATGATGCTCAAGCTATCTATACTATTGAACAACAGTCTTTTTCTGTTCCTTGGAGTTTAGAATCTGTTCTCGTTGAGTTAGAAGGGGCATCAAATAAATTATATATGGTAATTTGTGAGGAGAACAAAATTGTTGGATATGCAGGTGCTTGGCTTGTATACGATGAAGGTCAAATTACGAATATCGCCATTATTCCTTCCGCACGAGGTAAGGGATACGGATCAAAACTTACAAAACAATTAATAGATGAATGTCTTATGAGAGGTATGAAAGAAATTTTCTTAGAGGTGCGCATATCTAATCTTGCAGCATTGGCTATGTATAGAAATTTAGGATTTTCTGTAAAAGGAATTCGTAAAGATTATTATTCAGAGCCTATGGAAGATGCTTATATTATGTCTCTCGTTTCAGAGGAAATAGAATGAGTATATACACATTAGCCTTGGAAAGTAGCTGTGACGAAACCTCTGCTTCTGTCCTTAAGGACGGGCGCACTGTTTTGTCTAATGTTATTTCAAGCCAAGTGCCAATACATAGAAAATTTGGTGGCGTTGTACCTGAAATTGCATCACGTCATCATATAGAACAAGTGATACCCGTAATAGACCAAGCATTACGTGATGCAAATGTGACTTTACAAGATATCAATCATATTGGTGTTACGTATGGGCCAGGTCTTGTAGGGGCTTTATTAGTTGGTGTAGCTGCTGCAAAAGGGTTATCCTTTGCTACAGGGATTCCCTTGGTGCCAGTGCACCATATGGAAGGTCATATTTTTGCTAACTTTTTAGCTAATCCAGAACTGGAGCCTCCGTTTTTAAGTCTCGTTGTATCTGGTGGTCATACCATGTTAGTACATGTAAAAGGATATGAAGAATTTGATGTTCTTGGTCAAACACGAGATGACGCAGCTGGCGAGGCTTTTGATAAGATTGCACGGGTTATGGGATTCCCTTATCCAGGGGGCCCTCATATCGATGCCCTTGCCGTTGAAGGGAATCCAGAGGCTATTGAATTTCCAAAGGCTTTAAGTGAACCAGGTAATTTTGAATTTAGCTTTAGTGGTTTGAAATCCGCAGTTTTAAACTATTTAAATAGTAAGCAACAAAAGAATGAGCCTATTAATCAAGCTGATGTGGCCGCATCATTCCAGAAGGCCATCGTAGATGTGTTAGTAGAAAAGACGAAAGATGCCGCACATACTTTAGGTGAAAGTCGTATTACTATTGCTGGCGGTGTATCAGCTAATAAAGGATTACAAAAGGCTTTAGAAGCTATGTGTGTAGAAGAAGGCTTTACTTATTACAAACCACATAAAATTTTGTCTACTGACAATGCGGCCATGATTGGATGCCGAGCTTATTATATGGCGCAGGCCGGAAAATTTTGCGATTTAACATTGAATGCGAAGCCCAGTGTTGAAATTGGATACGTATCTTGGAAAGAGGATTAATCGTGGATATTGGTCAAGATATTTTAAATAGAACACCATTAGGACCATTACAAACCTCATTACTTGAGCATATTAGTAAACTCATATCCTTTGGCGAGTCTTTAACTCGTCAAAGGATACAGATTTTTACACCCCTACTAGAGACAGGACAAGGTGAGAAATCACAACAATGTGCAGATATGCTATGCATAGAACGCAGTGATCAAGGGATTACTACATGTCAATTAAAAGGCAGTCATACGTGGCATGCTATGATGAAAGATGGTCAACCACTTATCGGGTTAGATGACAAGCAGCGTCAATATGTCTTTCCTATCGTAGACAACGGAGGTCGTATTATTGGGGGTATATCTTTTACATTATCACCATCTATTAAGGCAGAACAATATGAGCAAGAATATTTTTTGTCTGATACGATGCAACGTCTTATGCTGACGGCTACTGATGAACAAATATTGTCTTACGAACCCATGTCCTATTTTGATGGTTTAATTATTTTCGACGACACTTATAAAATACTGTATGCTAACGATGCAGCTATGAAGTTAGTAGATGTATTAGGCTTTGATCGTCGCTTGGTAGGTTCATCAATTTTTAGCAGTACCTTAAAGATGTCCGCTATACAGCAGGTATTATTAGATAGAAGTATACGTACAAATGAAGAAATCTATCAAGATATGGTAATTCGTCAGCACATGATTCCTATTGCTATGGGGCGCAATGAAACGAGGTGCTTTTTAGTTCTTCATGATTGTACTCGTGAAAGTAAACAGCAACAAGAATTATTGGTTAAAAATTCCATTATCAAAGAGGTTCATCATCGTGTAAAAAATAACTTACAAACTGTAGCAGGGTTATTGCGTATGGAGGCGAGACGCTCTAGCTTGCCAGATGTAAAGCAAGCACTCCAAGAGGGGATTAATCGCATTGAGAGCATGGCTCTAGTTCACGATATAGTGTCTCATTACGATGAGGATTATATTGGTATACGATCAATTTATGATGAATTATGTCGTTTGTTGCGTATGAGTATGGTGCGACAAGACCAAGAGGTTACTTTTACTTACAGTGGTGAAGATATGCTAATTTCTTCTCATATGGCGAGTTATGTATCTCTTATAATTAATGAATTGATTACGAATAGCTTAGAACATGGGTTAGACGGGAATCGTGGAAATGTTCATCTAGCAGTTACTGATGCAGGTAGTACAATTAAACTGGCTTTTACAGATAACGGAAAAGGATTGCCTAGTGATTTCTCTGTTTCTTCTAATAAACGGTTAGGTTTAACAATTATTAATAATTTAGTTACTCATGAATTAAAAGGAAGTTTATCCATAGAAAATACTGGAACAGGTGTATTGGTGACGATATATATGAAAAAGGAGGCATAAATGCGCGTTTTAATCGTGGATGATGAATCCCTAATACGTATGGATTTACGAGATATTATTGAGTCTTGTGGTCATGAAGTCGTTGCAGAAGGTACAAATGGTGTTGAAGCTTTAGCACTTTGTAAAAAACATAAGCCAGATATTATATTGATGGATGTTAAGATGCCAGAATTAGATGGTATTGAGGCGGCACGTCAAATTGGCTTTCACCATGAAGCACCTGTAGTATTATTAACAAGTTATAGCCAGCAAGATTTAATCGATAAGGCTCGAGATTCTGGTGTATATGGCTATTTAATTAAACCAGTACGGGAGGAACAGTTAGTTCCTACCTTAGAGATGGCTTTAGGTCGCTATAAAAGTGATGCTCAGTTGCGAGAAAAGATGGCTGAGCTAGAACAGTCATTAGAAGATCGTAAAATCATTCAAAAGGGAACTGGTATATTAATGGAACTATATTCTATATCTGAAGTGGAAGCGTATAATCGGATCCGCACTTTAAGTATGAATAAACAAATATCTATTATAGAAACATGTAATCTCATCATTAAACAGTCTAATAAGTCAAATAATATCTAAAAAGTCAAAAAATCAAAATTAGTACTTGCAATTATTTTAACTTCGGTTATAATAATACTTGTGATTAGCACTCAATGAGTTAGAGTGCTAATAAATTATGGAGATTAACTAGTAAAAAGGAGTGACATTATATGTTAAAACCATTAGCTGACCGCGTTCTTATCCGTCTAGAAGCAAAAGAAGAAAAAACTAAAAGTGGTATTTTCCTTCCTGATACAGCTAAAGAAAAGCCTCAAGAAGGTGTAGTTGTAGCTGTAGGTGCTGGTAAAGTATATGACAATGGTCAACGTGTAGCTCCAGAAGTTAAAGTTGGCGACACTGTTATGTTTGCAAAATATGCTGGTAGCGAATTAGAAATCGATGGCGCTATTCATTTGATTATTAGCGAACGCGATATTTTAGCAGTATTATAATCGCTGATTTATAGTCTATATGACTATAAAAACTGATGATACATTTTATATTGCTTAAGGGCACATATATTTCGTTACATTGGATAGTGTTACTATTTAGGAGGTAATACATATGGCAAAAGAAATCTTGTTTAATGAAGAAGCTCGTCGCGCTTTAGGCCGTGGCGTCGATCAATTAGCAAATGCTGTAAAAGTTACATTAGGTCCAAAAGGTCGTAATGTTGTGTTGGATAAAAAATTTGGTTCCCCAACAATTACAAATGATGGTGTAACCATTGCTCGCGATATTGAACTTCCAGATCCATTTGAAAACATGGGGGCTCAATTAGTAAAAGAAGTTGCTACTAAAACTAACGACGTAGCAGGTGATGGTACTACTACCGCAACAGTATTGGCGCAAGCTATGATTCAAGAAGGTATGCGCAATGTAGCAGCCGGTGCAAACCCAATGATTTTGAAAAAAGGCATTGAAACAGCAGTAAAAACTTTGGTTGAAGAAATTAAAAAACGCTCTATCAAAGTTTCTGGTAAAGCTGAAATTGCTCAAGTTGCAAGCGTATCCGCTGCTGATGAAGAAATCGGTGGTTTAATTGCTGAAGCTATGGAAAAGGTTGGTAATGACGGTGTTATTACTGTTGAAGAATCCAAAGGTTTGCAAACTGCATTAAATGTAGTAGAAGGTATGCAATTTGATCGTGGTTACATTTCCCCTTATATGGTAACTGACCCTGATCGTATGGAAGCTGTTATGGATAACCCATATATCTTGATCACTGATCGTAAAATCAGTGCCATCGCAGATATGTTGCCAACACTTGAAAAAGTAGTAAAAGTAGGCAAAGAACTTCTTATTATCGCTGAAGATGTAGAAGGGGAAGCATTGGCTACATTAGTAGTAAACCGTTTGCGTGGTACATTCAAAGCTGTAGCTGTTAAAGCTCCTGGCTTTGGTGATCGTCGTAAAGCTATGCTTGAAGATATCGCTATCTTAACAGGCGGTACTGTTATTACTGAAGATATGGGTCGCAAGCTTGATTCTGTAGAGCTTGAAGATCTTGGTACAGCTCGTCAAGTTCGCATCACTAAAGATGAAACTACAATCATCGATGGCGCAGGTGATAAAGATGTAATTGCTAAACGCGTTAACCAAATCCGTGCACAAGTTGAAGAAACATCTTCTGATTTCGACCGTGAAAAATTACAAGAACGTCTAGCTAAATTGTCCGGTGGTGTTGCAGTTATCGAAGTAGGTGCTGCTACAGAAGTTGAAATGAAAGATAAGAAACTTCGCATTGAAGATGCATTGAATGCAACTCGTGCAGCTGTTGAAGAAGGTATTGTAGCTGGTGGTGGTACTACATTCATCGATATCATCCCTGCATTGAATACATTGGAAGCTACTGGTGACGTTCAAACTGGTATTAACCTTGTAAAACGCGCTGTAGAAGAACCACTTCGTCAAATCGCATACAACGCAGGTCTCGAAGGTTCTGTAGTAGTAGAAAAAGTTAAAAATACTGAAGCTGGTGTAGGTTTTAATGCCTTGATTGAAGAATACATCGATATGGTTAAAGCTGGTATTGTTGATCCTGCAAAAGTTACTCGTTCTGCCCTTCAAAATGCCGCATCTATCGCATCTCTTGTATTAACTACTGAAACAATCGTAGCTGATAAGGTAGATGAAAATGCAGCAGTTCCTGCAATGCCTCCAATGGGTGGTATGGGCGGTATGATGTAATCAGCTGCTTAGAATTAATTTTATAAGAAATATAATAATCCTAATGAATTGTGAATTACATTTTTCATATTCATTAGGATTATTTTTTACTGATAAATTAATCTATTGTAAGGGTGTAATATTTTAAATAAGATATTATTATATTCAAGCTGACCAGATTTAAAGTGACTAGATTATGTTGATTACATCGATAAAATTGATTTTGTATACAATGTATGATATAATTCTATAGAATTTAATAGTGAGTCTTATTGACATAGTTATTCTCTAATAGTATAATTAGTGTATCGAATTTATTCGATTTATTATATTTGAATTGAAAGAAGGATCACTATGTTGAACTTTATTTTTAAAAGTAAACCTAATTATGTAAATTTTGGCTTATTGATTTATCGCCTTGCATTGGGCATTTCCATGTTTTATCATGGTTATTTAAAATGGCTTAGCGGAGCTGAAGGGCTCTACAAAGTAGGGACTATGTTAGCACCTTTAGGTGTATCCGGTGGTTATGAGATGTTAGGCACTATGGCAGCACTTGCAGAAATGATTGGTGGTATTCTCATTGCAGTAGGATTATTTACACGTATTGGTGCTATTCTAGTTGTAGGTACTTTAGCAACTGCGACTATTGTGAGTTTGAATGGTAGTTTCTTTAGCTGGGACTACCCATCTCAATTAGGCTTTGGTGCACTTATGTTATTCTTTGCTGGTGCTGGTCGCTTTAGTTTAGATAAAGCTTTATTTAAATAATTAGGAAATTAGAATAAAAGACTCATCGGCTGATGAGTCTTTTATTTATGTAGAAAGGTTATCATGAACAAAAAAACAGTTCCATTCACGTCAGAACAATTAGAAAATATTATTGCTCAGTATCCAACTCCATTCCATATTTATGATGAAGAAGGAATTATTGAGAATATGAAATCTTTCATCAATGCATTCTCTTGGAATAAGGGATTTAAGCAATATTTTGCAGTTAAAGCAACTCCAAATCCGTATATCATGCGTTTGTTACAAAAGCTTGGGGTTGGCGCAGACTGTTCTTCCTTAGCGGAACTACTTTTATGTGAAAAAGTGGGTATTACGGGCCATGATATTATGTTCACATCTAATGATACACCATATGTGGAGTATAAAAAGGCACTTGAAATGGGTGCAATCATCAATCTTGATGATATTACACATATCGAATATTTAGAAAAAAATCATGGCTTTTTGCCAGATACATTCTGCGTGCGTTATAATCCGGGTTCTTTAAAAGAAGGGGGCAATACAATTATTGGCCTTCCTGAAGAAGCTAAATATGGTATGACACGCGAACAAATATTTGAAGCGTACAAACAATTACAAGCTAAAGGTGTAAAACACTTTGGTATTCATACAATGGTTGTTTCTAACGAACTTGATATTGACGGTTTAGTTGGTACAGCAGAGCTTTGCTTTAATCTTGCTGTAGATATTAAAAAAGAACTTGGTATCACTGTTGAATTTATTGATTTAGGTGGAGGTGTAGGTGTAGCTTATAAACCAGAACAAACACCAGTAGACTTCCGCGTATTAAGCAAGGGTGTAGAAGAAGCGTATAATCGAATTTTAGTAGCTAATGGACTTAATGATGTAGCATTGGCTTATGAATGTGGGCGTATGGTAACAGGTCCATTTGGTTATCTTGTTTCTACTGCTATTCATAAAAAAGATATTTATCGTCATTACATCGGTTTAGATGCTTGTATGGCAAATCTTATGCGCCCGGCGTTGTATGGCTCTTATCATCACATTACCGTAATGGGGAAAGAAAATGCTCCCAAGGATCATGTATATGATGTAACAGGCTCCTTATGTGAAAATAATGATAAATTTGCTATTCAACGAGAGCTGCCAAAAATTGATATTGGAGATCGTGTCATCATTCACGATGCTGGTGCACATGGACATTCTATGGGTTTCAATTATAATGGTAAATTACGTTCTGCAGAGTTATTGCTACATAAAGATGGCTCTGTTACACAAATTCGTCGTGCTGAAACATATGATGATTTATTTGGAACTCTTGATTTTTCAAACCTATAATTTAATATTGAGAATCGAATAGGATGAGAATTAATATTAATAAAAACCTATCAATATATGTAATACTTGATATTCTTTTAATTCCTGTATATTTTAGTAGGAATATCTTGCTATCATTTAGATAAGAATGTATAATGAGTGTAGATTGTTATGCACATACTTGCTAAGTTGGCGAGAATTACGGCGGTATTCACGTTAGTGCGTACCGCCTTTTTATATGTGTCAGTATATACGTTTTATATATAATGAGTGTATGTTTCTTATGGTTACATACAAATAAAAGGAGTGAACATTTTGGCTGAATTACTTCAGATAAAAGATTTAAAGGTATCTGTTGAAGAGAAACAAATCTTAAAAGGTATTGATTTAACAATTAATAAAGGTGAAATTCATGTTGTGATGGGGACAAATGGTGCTGGTAAATCTACACTTGCTAATGCAATCATGGGTAACTCTACATATACAGTAGATAGTGGTTCTATCATTTTTGATGGTAAGGATATTACGGAAGATGCAGTAAATGATCGTGCAAAAGCGGGTATTTTTATGTCCTTCCAAAATCCAATTTCTATTCCTGGTATTACTGTAGAAAACTTCATTCGTACAGCTAAATCCACAATTACTGGTGAAAATGTACGTGCATTATCTTTCAAAAAAGAATTGAAAGAAAAAATGGATGAATTATCCTTTGATTTATCTTATGCGCAACGTTATGTAAATGAAGGCTTCTCTGGTGGTGAACGCAAGAAGAATGAAATTCTTCAAATGTCCATTTTGAATCCTAAATTGGCTATTCTTGATGAAACTGATTCTGGCCTTGACGTAGATGCGGTTCGTATCGTATCTGAAGGTGTACAACGTTTCCATAACGAAGAAAATGCTGTATTAATCATTACTCATCATAACCAAATTTTACAAAAACTAAAACCAGACTATGTTCATGTGTTGATCAATGGCAAGATTGTTAAAACTGGTGATGCTTCTCTTGTACGTGAAATCGAAGAAAAAGGTTATGACGCATACAAAGCATTAGCATAGGAGGCATAATGGAAGAAAGAAAGAAAACCCAAGTCGCGGATATGGACCGTGGCGTCTATGATATAAAGAACGAATTTGAATATTCTTATATCTCTGATGCCGGTTTAACAGAAGATATTATCCGTGAGATTTGGTCTAATAAAAATGAACCAGAATGGATGCTCGATTTCCGTTTAAAGTCTTTGGAAATCTATAATCGCATGGGCATTCCAAATTGGATTCCTGATATCTCGGGCTTAGATATGGCAAATATTCATACATATGTTAAGCCTAAAGTAGATATGAAAGAAAACTGGGATGAAGTTCCAGAAGAAATTAAAAGTACTTTTGACCGCTTAGGTATTCCAGAAGCGGAAAAAACATCTCTAGCTGGTGTTGGTGCTCAATATGATTCTGAAGTTGTTTACCACAGTATTCAAGAAGATCTTGTTAAGCAAGGTGTTATCTATACTGATATCGAAACAGCATTACATGAACATGAAGAAATCGTAAAAAAATACTGGATGACATTAATTCCACCTACAGACCATAAATGGGCTGCTCTTCACGGTGCCGTTTGGTCTGGTGGTTCCTTCGTATACGTTCCTGCAGGTGTACAAGTAGAGATTCCATTGCAATCTTACTTCCGTTTGAATGCACCAGGTGCTGGTCAGTTCGAACATACGATGATTATCGTAGAAGAAGGGGCTAAATTGCACTTTATCGAAGGTTGTTCTGCTCCTAAGTATGATGTGTCTAACCTTCATGCAGGCGCTGTTGAACTGTTCGTTAAAGATAATGCTACATTGCGTTATTCTACAATTGAAAACTGGTCTAAAAACATGTACAACCTTAACACAAAACGTTGTGTAGTAGGTAAAAATGGTACAATTGAGTGGGTATCTGGTTCCTTTGGCTCCAAAGTTTCTTGTTTGTACCCAATGAGTATTCTCAACGGTGAAGGTGCACATGCTGAATTTACAGGTGTAACATTCGCAGGTGAAGGACAATTCCTCGATACAGGTTGTAAAGTGGTACATAATGCACCATATACAACAAGTAATGTAAACTCTAAATCCATTTCTAAATCCGGTGGCGCTGCAATTTATCGTGGCCTTTTGAAGATTGGCCCTAAAGCTGAACATTCCAAAGCAACAGTTTCTTGTGAATCCTTGATGCTTGATGCTGAGTCTCAATCTGATACAATTCCGGCTATTATCGTAGAAAATGACAATGTGGATTTAGGTCATGAAGCTAAAATCGGTCGTATTTCCGACGAAGCAATTTTCTATCTTATGACTCGTGGTATTAGCGAAGAAGAAGCTCGTGCGATGCTAGTTCGTGGTTTCGTAGAGCCAATCTCTAAAGAATTGCCACTTGAATATGCAGTAGAAATGAACAATCTAATCAATCTTGAATTAGAAGGTTCTATCGGTTAAGGAGGAATTATGAGCGAATTACTATTTAATGAACTCCCTAGACCGACATTCAGATGGTTGCGCGTTAATCATACTGTAAGCTCTCTAGCTGGAGAAGATACAGCGGTACAATCCATCGCTGTGGAAGCTAATAAAAATATACTTTCACCATTACCTGTTGGTACAGCATTACTAGATGGTAATTATGAAGGTGCTAATAAAGAAGCTGTTCATGTATTAGTTGAAAAAGCGGAAGGCTATGCTATCAATGTGCCTCCTAAGGCGAAAGAAGTTGTAGGCATCCGCATTGATGCTAATGCTCGTGTAGCAAACCGTTTCCAATTTATCGTTGGTGAAGGTGCTGAGCTAGAAGTACAATTCTATGTAACTGGTTCTGGCGATGCATTGACAAATGTTAGCTATTTAAACGAATACGATGTGAAAGAGGCTGGTAAGGTTGTAGTAAAAAAGGTAAATCTTTTGCCTGAACATGTACAACATATCGAGCATCGATACACTAAATTAGAAGAAAAAGCAGATGTAGAATACATCAATATTGAAATTGGTGGCAGTGAAAACATCTTGAATTACTATCATGATTTAGTAGGTCAAGAATCTCGTATGGTTCATGACATTGCTTATCTTGGTAATAAAGAGCAAAAATTTGATATTTCTATGGTTATGAGTCATGGTGGTAAAAAATCATTTAGTGATATTCATACCTTAGGTGCTCTTAGTGGCAATTCTAAAAAATCCTTCAGAGGGACCCTTGATTTCCTTAATGGAGCAACAGCTTCTGAAGGTGCGGAAGAAGATACTTGCTTATTGTTAGATCCAACTGTAAAATCTGTTTCTTTACCACTTTTATTGTGTAAAGAAGATAATGTAGTTGGTAATCATGCAGCAAGTGCAGGCCAAATTGATCATAATAAATTGTTCTATATCATGAGCCGTGGCTTTAGTGAGGTAGAGGCAAAACATATCATTGTTGAATCTATGATTCGACCTATTATTGATCGCATTGGTGATGAAACGATTGAAGAAGCAGCGTTAGCAGCTGTACGTAATAAAATTTAAAGAGGCGTTTTTATGAGACCAATTGCAGAAGCATACAAAGACTTTCCTATATTACATAAAGAGCATAATGGGCATCGTGTTATCTATTTAGATAGCGGTGCTACTGCTCAAATTCCACAGTCCGTAATTGACCGTGTTGTGGAACATATGACACAACGTAATGGTAACCCACATCGTGGTTCTCATATTTTAGCCATTGAAGCATCTGAAGACTATGAAAATGCACGGGATCGCGTAGTTGAATTTATCAATGCTCGCGAACGAGAAGAGGTTATATTTACACGTAATAGTACGGAGTCAATGAACTTGATTGCCCACAGCTATGGCCTTCATAATGTGAAAAAAGGTGACAAGATTGTCATTACTGTTGCTGAACATCATGCGAATCTTGTAACATGGCAATATGTGGCAGAACAGACGGGGGCAACCTTAGAATACATGTATCTTGATGAACATGGGCACTTAAAAGATGGTGAAATCAATAAAATTGATGAAAAGACTAAAATTGTTGCTTTCGCTCATGTTAGTAACGTGCTTGGTATGGAATTCCCAGTAAAAGAATTAACTGAGAAGGCTCACTCTGTAGGTGCTATTGTTGTTCTAGACGGTGCTCAATCTACACCTCATAAAAAAATTGACGTACAAGCATTGGATTGCGATTTCTTCGTATTCTCTGGCCATAAAATGTGTGCATCTCAAGGGATTGGTGTACTATACGGTAAACGTGATTTATTAGAAACTATGCCTCCATTCCTATTGGGTGGCGATATGATTGAGTATGTAAAAGAGCAAACTGCTACATTCAATGAGCTTCCATATAAATTTGAGGCAGGTACTCCAAATGCTGATGGTGCCGTTTCCTTGCATGCAGCTATTGACTATTTGGAATCCTTTGGAATGGATGCTATAGAAGCCTATGAAGAGGAGTTAGTAGCTTATATTCTTCCTAAGATTGTTGAATTGCCACATGTCCATGTTATTGGTTCTCAGAATCCTAAGGAAAAACATGGCGTTATTGCGTTCACTGTAGATGATGTACATCCTCATGATGTAGCTACAATTTTGGATTCTAAGGGAATCTGCGTTCGTTCCGGTCACCATTGTGCACAACCATTAGGTGCGTTCTACAATGTATCTGCATCTACTCGTTTAAGTATGTACTTATACACTCGCAAGGAAGATTTAGATGCATTCCTTGAAGTATTAAAGACTGTTCGTTCAGTAATGGGTTTTAAAGATTAGGAGAATTACCACTAATGGAAATGGATCAATTATATACGGAACTTATTTTGGAACATAACCAAGATAAACGTAATAAGCATGAATTATCTGAATTTACAAATTCTGAACATGGACATAACCCTAGTTGTGGTGATGATCTAACATTACAACTCAATGTAGTAGATGGTATCATTAAAGATGCTGCATATACAGGTTCTGGCTGTGCTATTAGCCAAGCATCTGCATCTATGATGATTGATATCATTAAGGGCAAATCTGTTGAGGAAGCACTTCGTTTAGTAGAAATTTTCTTGGGTATGATTAAAAAAGAGATTACCGATGAAAATGAGTTAGAAGAATTAGAAGATGCTATGGCTCTACAAAATATTTCTAATATGCCAGCACGTGTAAAATGTGCAGTTCTTGCATGGCATACATTGAAAGAGGCTTTAAAGAAATAATATGAAGAAAACGATATTATTTGATTTAGATGGAACCTTAACTGACTCTCAAGAAGGTATTCTTAAAAGCATTAAATTTGCATTGGAACATTTCGGTTATACTGTACCTGATGAAGAAACATTACAATTGTTCTTAGGACCACCATTGGTAGATGCTTTCCAAGAACATTGTGGTTTGACCTTTGAGCAAGCGGAAGAAACATACTTTAAATTCCGTGAACGTTATGGTACCATCGGTAAATTTGAAAATAAAGTATATCCGAATATTGTAGACTTATTGGCTAAATGCAAAACTGAACAATATACTATAGCTGTAGCTACTGCAAAACCAGAACATTATGCTAAAGATATTCTTGATCACTTTGAATTGACACCATACTTTGATGTTATTGTTGGTGCTAATTACGAAGCGGGATTGTTACACAAAAAAGAAATTCTTGAAAAAGCTCTCACGCTATGTGGTAACCCATTAACTGATGAAAATGGTCGTCGATTGACATTCATGGTTGGAGATCGTAAGTACGATGTAGAAGCAGCTAATGAACTTGGCTGTATCTCCATTGGCGTTACCTATGGTTATGGTACGGAATCTGAGTTAAAAGAAGCGGATGCCGAATATATCTGTGACGATGTTGATGAAATTGCTGATGTTCTCAATCTTGAAGAAATGATGGTTCGTAGATAAGCTATATAAATAGAATTACATATCAACCCAAATAAAAAGCTAGAGGAAATCCTCTAGCTTTTTTGCATCTTCATTTTATGTTATTTTTTTAGGCCACTTTTTTTAGCTAATGTTTTGATAACCTTAGCACTTTGTTTTTTCAACTTGCCCCCTGTTTGTTTGAGTTGGATACGTGTACGAGAAACACGACCAAGTGTAGTAATCTTAGTTTTGCGACGTGGCTTCATATCACGTTCGTTACCAAAGTCGCCACGTTGCACACTCGTTGCCTTTACTTTTTCAGCTCTAAAAGATTTACGTAGGGCTTTCATAATTAATGTAAGTGGTAATGTTTGCTCGAAGGAATACAAATCAACTGCTACATAACCAAGTGCAGGATATGTGTGCAATGTAAAGTGAAAACCTGGTGCGACAGAAAGGAGGGCGATTTCCTCGTCCATAACTTGACAACTGATTTCATCTACATCAAGTTCAGCTAAGTCAAATGCGGTTGCTACACTTTCCTGTACAGCTGTAGCGGATGAAATTGCGTCTTCATCGCAGGAATATAAATCAATTAACAGTTCTTGTCCTAATGCTTCTGCCATAACAACACCTTCCTTCAGAAAATAATATCTCATTTATTATACATAGATTTAAGGATTAAGTCCAATTATATGAGAATACATTAAAAGTCAAACGTTATTTTTATGAAATTTGACTTTTATATTGACTAAAGTCAAAAAGTCAAATATAATAGAATTATGCTAAAGAACAAATAGTCAAAACTATAGTAAATAAACTTTAAAGGGGTGTTTTTTATGAGTATGATAGCTGATAAAATAGAAAAATTTATATTAGACCGTATGCGTGAAGAACAAGAAAAGCTAATTTTAAAGCGTAATGAATTGGCTGATGAATTAGATTGTGCGCCATCCCAAATTAGTTACGTATTAAGTACGCGTTTTTCTAATGAGCGCGGTTTCGATGTTGAGTCAAGACGTGGCTTGGGTGGATATATTCGAATCAAAAAAATTAACCCAGAAAGTTCAGATTCTTTACCTGCTGTTACAACTTATCGGATTTATGAAGGTCCAAATACGGTAGAACGATTAATTGATATGCGAGATGTAGATCAATCATTATTTCAATTATTACAATCTGAAAAGATTACCCGTCGTGAAGCTCAATTGATGCATAATTCTTTTGCTACATTAATTGAAAATGTAGACGTAGAAGAACGTAATGATGCTGTTCGTCAATTATATGCATCAATGGTGGACACTTTGCGGAAGGAGTGATGATTTGTGTTATGTGATCATTGCCATAAAAATGAAGCTACTATCCATATGACTAATATCATAAATAATCAAAAGACTGAGCAACATCTTTGCAGTACTTGTGCCACCGAGTTACAACAAGCTGGGAAATTATCTCCTTATAGTTCTTTTATGAATGATATGTGGGATAATAACTTTTTTACTAATGATTTTTTTAAGAATATGGTGTATCCAGATAACTTATTAAAAGCTCATCAATCTAAGAGATGCCCTCAGTGTGGTATTACTTATGATGAATTCAATCGGGTAGGTAAGTTTGGCTGTGGTCAATGTTATGAGACTTTTAATAGTGAAATAAATCCATTATTAGAACGAATACAAGGTAGTTCTGAGTATGAAGGGACTATACCTAGTCGTGGTACTAATGTTTTTAAAGCAAAGTATGAAGTAAAGCAATTGCGCCGTCAATTAGATACAGCTATTCAAGCTGAAAACTTTGAAGAAGCTGCAATTTTGAGAGATAAAATTAAAAATCTAGAAGTTATCATTGATGGTGATAACGAATAGGAGGTTCTTATGTTAGATACTATATTGGACTCTCCGCTAAGTCAGTGGCTGTGTCAGGATACAGAGGCGACAGACCACATTGTAATTTCAAGCCGTATACGATTGGCGAGAAATTTTGATGATATATTGTTTACGAATCGTGAAGATACAGTTTCCTTAGAAAAAGTGAATACAATCTCTCGAGGCCTATTGCCAATATTAAAAAAGGCTGATGAGCACCAATATACAAATATTAGCCTTGAGCAATTAAGTCAATGTGAACGTGCTGTCTTAGTTGAAAAGCATTTAATGAGTCCTGCTTTAGAGGAAGAATTACCGTATCGTAATTTGATCGTATCTGATGATGCTTCTATCGCAATTATGGTAAATGAAGAAGATCATTTACGTATTCAATCTATGGCTCCAGGACTTAAATTGCAACAAGCTTATAATCATGCGGTTCAAATTGATAAAGCTATCGAAGCAAAATACCCTTATGCCTTTGATGAGCGATTTGGTTATTTAACTGCTTGCCCCACTAATGTGGGTACAGGTTTACGGGTCTCTGTTATGTTACATTTACCCGCATTGACGTTATCTGGTCGTATTACGAGACTCATTCGTAACATAATACAACTAGGTTACTCTGTACGAGGGTTGTATGGGGAAGGTTCCGAAGCTTTAGGTTGTATTTACCAGATTTCTAATCAACGAACGATGGGTATTAGTGAAGAAGCAACTATTGAGCAATTGATTAAAATCGTAGAAGGAATTATTGCAGAAGAACGAAAGTCTCGGCAATCTTTATTACACAACGATAAAGAAGGTTTGGAAGATATACTTTGGCGATCCTATGGAATTTTACAATATGCACGACGTGTAAGCGGTAAAGAGGCACTTAGTAAGCTTAGCGACATTCAATTAGGTGTAGATTTAGAAATATTACCATTCTGGGGTAAAGATACTTTTAATGAGCTTGTTGCTATAACTAGACCAAACTTCCTCTCTAAATACTTAGGTAGTGAAAATTTGACAGATACCGATCGCGACAGCTATCGTGCAAAGGTGATACGTCAAAAACTTTCAAATTAATATAAATACATAAATAATTAATGCATGATTATTTATTTTGTATAGATTGATTTATATAATTTTCTTAGTTTACCGTTAAGAGATTTGTAAAAAATAGTAAATATTAATACTAGATAGCATAATAGATTAATAGAGTTTAATAATATTTTTGATATTCCAATGGTTATTTCACCATTGTTTATATATATTTGAAAAGAAATAATTACAATTTACATAGATAGATGAGGTGATATTATGATGCAACGGTTTACAGACGATGCACAGCGTGTTCTTTCGTTAGCTCAAGAGGCTGCTTTGGAGTTAGGACATGACTATGTTGGTACTGAACACGTACTCATTGGCCTTACAAAGGTTAAAAATGGTGTAGCAGCTAAAGCTTTAGAAGAGCTTGGCCTTGTTACAGAAGATATTTTTGAAGCTGTAGAAGAACATGTAGGACGTGGTAATAAAAAGGCAACGTCAATATATATGACACCTCGCGTTAAACATGTACTTGAGCTTGCCATTCAAGTAGCAAATCAAATGAATCACAATTACGTTGGTACTGAGCATATTCTATTGGGCCTACTTAGCGATGGTAGCGGTGTTGCAGTTGCTATTTTACGAGCTATGAATATACGTAGTAATGATGTAGTAGAAGCAATTCGTAGTATTCTTGGCTCGAATAAAGGTAGCAATAATGGTGGTCAAGAGGGAATAAATAGCAATAATGATTTAGGTGAGCTGTCAGATTTTGCAACTGATCTTAATGAGTCTGCTAAACAAGGTAAGATTGATCCTGTTATTGGCCGCGATACGGAGATTCAACGAGTCATTCAAATTCTCAGCCGTAGAACTAAAAATAATCCTGTTCTTATTGGTGAACCAGGTGTAGGTAAAACAGCTATTGCCGAAGGCTTGGCACAGCGTATTGTGACTGATAATGTACCGGAGATTTTACGTAATAAACGCATTATTTCTCTTAGTATTGGTTCTATGTTAGCGGGTGCCAAGTACCGTGGTGAATTTGAAGAACGGTTGAAAAAAGCCATTGATGAAGTACAACAACATGATGATATGATTATCTTTATAGATGAAATTCATACATTGGTTGGGGCAGGTGCTACTGAAGGCGCTATGGATGCAGCTAATATCTTAAAGCCTGCTTTGGCACGAGGTGAATTCCAAGTTATCGGTGCCACAACACTTGATGAATATAAGAAATATATAGAAAAAGATGCTGCTTTAGAGCGTCGTTTTCAACCCGTTCAAGTAGGAGAGCCTAACGAAGAGGATGCTCTTGAAATTTTAAAGGGATTAAGAGATCGGTATGAAGCTTTCCATAAGGCTAAGATCACAGATGAGGCATTAACAGCAGCTGTATCTTTATCTAGCCGATATATTACAGATCGATTCTTGCCTGATAAGGCTATCGATGTAGTCGATGAAGCTGCATCTAAGGTTCATATGAAAGTATTTTCTGCATCACCTGATGTTAAAGCATTAGAGGATCGCCTCAATACAGTTAAGAAAGAAAAAGAAGCTGCTGTTACGTCTCAAGATTTTGAAAAGGCTGCAAAGCTTCGCGATGAAGAAAAATCACTTTTAAAAGAAATTGGTGATAAAAAATCTATCGCTAAAGAAAAAAGTGATCAAAAGTTAATAGTAACAGAGGAAGACATAGCTGCTGTAGTAGCGCAATGGACAGGCATTCCAGTGGCTAAAATTGCAGAAGAAGAGTCTGCAACCTTACTACATTTAGAAGAAGAACTTCATAAACGCGTAGTAGGTCAAGATGAGGCTATTACTGCTGTAGCTAAAGCTGTACGCCGTGCAAGGGCTGGATTAAAAGACCCAAAACGGCCTATTGGTTCATTCTTGTTCCTTGGGCCAACTGGTGTAGGGAAAACTGAGCTAGCAAGAGCGCTTGCATCCTCCTTGTTCGGCGATGAATCTGCTATGATTCGACTTGATATGTCTGAATATATGGAAAAACATACTGTGTCTCGCTTAGTCGGTGCCCCTCCAGGTTATGTAGGCTATGAAGAAGGTGGCCAATTAACAGATGCGGTACGTCGTAAACCATATAGCGTTATCCTCCTCGATGAAGTGGAAAAGGCACATGCAGATTTCTTTAATATTTTGTTACAAGTTCTTGATGATGGTCGTCTTACTGATAGTCAAGGAAGAACTGTAGATTTCAGAAATACAGTTATTATTATGACAAGTAACTTAGGTGCTAAAGCTTTACATAAAAACTCTCCAGAACTTGGTTTCTTAGCAGCTAAAAAGGCTGATTCTAATGTTGATGAAAATAAAGGAATTGATTTTAAAGAGGCTAAGAAGTCGGTAATGGATGCGGTAAAACGTTATTTTAGACCTGAGTTTTTAAACCGCATCGATGAAATGATTGTATTCCATCCATTAACTGAAGAGGACTTAAAAGAAATTGTAACTATCTTGATGAGTGATGTTACAAAACGTCTTGAAGAGCGTGATTTACAATTAGAAATCTCTCCTGAGGCTATGAAATTACTCGTTAAGGAGGGCTCTGATTTCACAATGGGGGCTCGACCATTAAAACGTGCTATTCAACGTTTAATTGAGGACCCAGTGTCCGATCTTATTTTGAAAGGAGATGCAAAAGAAGGTAAAATTATTAAAGCAGATGCAAAGGATAACGATCTTGTTGTATCAATATGATAAAAATACAAATTATACAGTTAATGACTACCTTTCATATAAAAAATATAAGTTAAATGGTATACTATAAAATGATGATAGTTAACCATGTAGTAAAATTATGCATAAAAGGTCATGAATGGTTATCATTCATGACCTTTCTTTTTAAATGTATTGAGGTGTTATGGCAAAAGCAAAATCTGTATTCTTTTGTCAAAATTGTGGGGCTGAATCCTCTAAGTGGATGGGCCGTTGTCCACAATGTGGAGAATGGAATACATTAGTTGAAGAAATCATTAAAGAAACTAAACATAGTCGAACACCTTCTCGAGGTGTTGGAAATCAAACGGCGAAACCTACCGCCTTGCCAGATATCGAAATTTCTTCTATTGCACGCGTATCTACAACCTTTGGTGAAATTGACCGTGTATTAGGTGGTGGCATAGTGCCTGGTGCTCTAATGCTTTTAGGTGGTGATCCTGGTATTGGTAAATCTACTCTGTTACTACAAGTATCCCAGAAGGTAGCCGATACAGTAGGAGCAGTTCTTTATGCATCTGGTGAAGAGTCTCAGTTACAACTTAAACTTCGAGCAGAACGACTGCATATTAATAGTGAACGGTTACAAGTTATTGCAGATACTGATCTAGATCATATATTGGAGCAAGCTGAAGCAATGACTCCTTCCTTACTAGTCATTGACTCTATACAAACTATGTATACTGGAGATATAGATGCTGCGCCAGGCAGTGTTAGTCAAGTTCGTGAATGCACATCTCGTCTACTTCGCTTCTGTAAAGAACGAAATATACCTACTGTAATCATTGGTCATGTAACAAAGGAAGGCAATATTGCAGGGCCTCGTATGTTAGAGCATATGGTAGATGTAGTGCTTTACTTTGAAGGGGAGCGTTCTTATCAATTCCGTATATTACGGTCCATTAAAAACCGTTTTGGTTCTACATCAGAAACAGGCATTTTTGCCATGGTAGAGGAAGGGTTACAGGAATTGTCCAATCCATCTGCTTCTCTCTTGGCAGAGCGTTCCGATGAAGAAAGTGGCAGTGCTGTTATGATTTACCTCGAAGGGGTTCGGCCCATCTTAGTAGAGGTACAAAGCTTGGTCGTTACTACGGCCTTTGGTATGCCTAGACGTACGGCGATTGGTTATGATCTTAACCGATTAATTGTATTATTAGCAGTCTTAGAAAAACGCTGTGGCTTTACATTAGGTAATAAAGACGTGTATGTAAATGTCATCGGTGGTCTCAAGGTAAATGAACCTGCTTGTGATTTATCTATGGCGGTTGCCATTGTGTCAAATCTGAAAAATCGAATCGTTCCAACAGATATGGTAATTTTAGGTGAAGTAGGCTTAACTGGTAATGTTCGCAGTATTCCTCGCATTGAACAGCGTATAAATGAAGCCAAGAAATTAGGTTTTAAAAAGTTTATTATTCCTGAAGGCAACTATAAACAAATCAAGGATAATGATAGTTCTATCAAAATTAGAGGTGTCAAATCTATACAAGAGGCGATGCAGCTCGTATTTTCATAATTAGGGGGTGATTTCATGATTTATCGGATTTTACGCTATGTAATAGCCATTTTAGTAGGTACAGCAGCCTACGTGGGAATGGATAGCTTAGCACCTATTATTGACCCATATTTGGTTTCTCAATTTGAATCTTTTGGGGACATGTCATTAACAATTGCACGTATTGCAGTATTAATCGTAGGTACTCTATTAGGCCTTGTTATTGGTTATCTGATTTCATCATTTATTCTGAAACAAGGTTTAGTAATTGCTAAAAGATTAGAGCGTATTCTTACTCATATTCCAAATCAAGAATTGATTGCAGGTACCATCGGTTTATTATTCGGCCTTATTATTGCAAATCTAATTGGTGTTGCATTCAATCAAGTACCTATTATAGGACCTTATATTCCTATAATTTTGAGTGCTATTTTTGGATATAGTGGACTTAAAATCATGGCTCGTAAAGGCCCCGAAATGTACAATAATTACGTACAACAATGGGGAGGAGATAGCACTAAAAAAACAAGTCGTTTTAAAATGTTTTCAACTCATAAATTAGATAAATCCTCTAGTACGCCAAAATTACTAGATACTTCAGTTATCATTGACGGTCGTATCAAAGAACTATGTGCTACGGGCTTCATTGAAGGCCCTCTTATGGTGCCACTATTTGTATTAAATGAGTTACAGGTAATTTCTGACTCTGCGGATGCTACGAAACGCAACCGTGGCCGACGTGGCCTTGATATTTTGAAGGATATGCAAGATGCCAATAAGGTAGCTATAGAAGTTGTTGAAGATGATTATGATGATCTTGTAGAGGTTGATTCAAAACTTATGCGACTTGCTTTAGATAAGCAATGGAAATTGATGACTAATGACTTTAACTTGAATAAGGTGGCTCGTGTACAGGGGATTGAAGTGCTTAACCTCAATGAATTGGCAAATGTATTAAAACCTGCTCTAATCGCTGGAGAATGGATTCGCGTTCAAATCATGAAAGAAGGTAAGGAAGTACACCAAGGTGTGGCTTATCTCGACGATGGCACGATGATTGTCGTAGAGGATGGTAAGCCTTATGTTGGTCAAAATGTAGAGGTTATGGTTACATCCATATTACAAACGAGTGCAGGACGGATGATTTTTGCTCGTGTAGATGGAGGACAAAATGGGCAAGGCAATTAGTTGTATCGTTCTCGCTGCAGGTGCTGGTCGCCGTATGGGATATAAAGAAAATAAGATATTTATTCCTTTAGGGGGATATTCTATTATTCAACGTACCATACAGAATGTAGAAAAGATTGAAGGTTTAAAAGAAATTATTCTTGTTGTAGCTGAAGGCGAACAAGAATATATGTCTAACCATATTCAAGGGTTGGATTTGCATATTCCTGTAAAGATAGTGCTTGGTGGAAGAGAACGTCAAGATTCTGTGGCTTATGGGCTCAAAGCTGTATCAGAAGATAGTAATATTGTGCTAGTTCATGATGGAGCGCGTCCATTAGCATCAACGAAACTGTTTGATTCTGTTGTTAGGGCCGCAATAGAATATGGAGCTGCTACTGTAGGTGTCCCTGCTACGGATACGATTAAACGAGTTGATACAGAGCATACTGTAATAGAAACATTAAAACGCAGTGAATTATACCAAATTCAAACGCCACAAGGCTTTCAAAAAGATCTATTTAAAGAGGCCCATCAAAAGGCTTATGATGAAAAATATTTAGGCACTGATGATGTGTCCCTCGTTGAGCATTTAGGGCAGCCTGTACATATAGTAAGTGGAGACTATTGTAATATTAAGGTGACCACTCCTAATGATATTGCAGTAGCAAAACGATATTTAGGAATTGAGGATAAGCGTATGCGCGTTGGATTTGGTTATGATATTCATCAATTAAAAGCAGGTCGTCCTTGTATCTTAGGTGGTGTTCATATCGAATCTGGCCTTGGCCCTGATGGACACTCCGATGCGGATGTTCTCATTCATGCCTTGATGGATGCCATGCTAGGCGCCGCTGGTTTACGGGATATTGGATACTATTTTCCACCTGAAGATGACCAGTATAAAGGGATTTCTAGCATGCTTTTACTAGAAAAGGTAAATTCCTTATTGAAAGAACGTGGGTTACAAGCCTATAATATTGATATTATGGTTATTTCTGAGACTCCTAAATTAAAACCTCACATTGATACGATGAAGGCTAATTTACAGTCCGTATTGGAAATACCATTAGATCGCATTAGTATTAAAGCGACAACGAATGAAATGCTTGGTGCTATTGGGCGCCGCGAAGGCATTGCTGCACAAGCTGTCGTTTCTGTATATGAAGGAGAGGTATAATCATGAGTTCCATGAAAGTTCGTTTTGCTCCAAGCCCTACGGGTCCATTCCATATTGGTGGCGCTCGTTCTGCTTTATTTAACTGGCTATTAGCACGTAAAGAAGAAGGCACATTTGTATTGCGCATTGAAGATACAGATTTAGCTCGTTCTACACGTGAAAGTGAAGAAAATATCAAGGCTTCCTTACAATGGCTTGGTATGAACTGGGATGAAGGCGTAGACGTAGGTGGTGAAAATGGCCCTTACCGTCAAACAGAGCGTCTTGAACTATATAAAGAAGTAACACAACGTCTATTAGATGAAGGTCATGCTTACGAGTGTTACTGCTCTGCTGAAGAGTTAGATGCTGTACGCCAAGATCAAATGGATCGTGGTGAAACGCCTAAATATAATGGTCATTGTGATCACTTGGACGAAGAAACAAAGGCCAAATATATTGCAGAAGGTCGTAAACCAACAATTCGTTTACGTGTACCTTTGAACAAAACATATACTTTCGACGATATGGTTCGTGGTCGTGTATCCTTTGAATCCAACGGTGTAGGTGACTTTGTTATCGTTAAATCCGATGGTATTCCTGTATATAATTTTGCAGTAGTAATGGACGATCACATGATGGGCATTACTCATGTTATTCGCGCAGAGGAACATTTATCTAATACACCACGCCAAATGGCTATTTACGAAGCGCTTGGTTGGGACATTCCTACATTTGGTCATATTTCTTTGATTCTCGGTAAAGATTACAAGAAAATGTCCAAACGTCATGGTGCAACATCTGTTGAACAATACAAACAATTGGGGTACTTGCCGGAAGCACTTGTAAACTTCTTAGCACTTCTTGGTTGGGCGCCAGAAGGGGAAGAAGAGTTCTTCACACCAGATGAATTGATTAAGGCCTTCTCTATGGATCGCGTAGCTAAGAACCCAGCAGTATTTGATATTGATAAACTAAACCATATCAACTTCCACTATATGAAAAATTTGAGCGACGAAGATTTATTCCATCTTTGCTTGCCACATTTGAAAGAGGTTGGTTTGGCTTCAGATAGCTTAAATCAAGCTGATATCGATTGGTTGATATTGTTATGTTCTACATTCCGCGACCATATTAGCTATGGTGCTCAAATTAAAGATCACGTAGGCATGTTCATGGGCGAAACCGTATTCCTTGAAGAAGGTCACGAAGAGGAATTGCGTGCTGTGTTGAATGAAGAAACAGCTCCTACAGTTCTCAGTGCTTTCCGCAATGCATTAGCTGAACTTGATGAAATTACACCTGAAGTTGTAAAAGCAACTATTAAGGCAGTTATGAAAGAAACTGCTTTGAAAGGTAAGTTTGTATTTATGCCAATTCGCGTTGCTTTAACAGGTCAAATGCATGGTCCTGATTTGAACAACATCGTTACCTTGCTTGGTAAAGAAAAATGCTTACATAATTTAGATAATGTAGGTGCTTTAACAAAATAATCTTTATAGAAAATTGGAGAGAGCTCTCATAACGTTGTTATGGGAGCTCTTTTTGTATATATTGTGATTATTCTATGGAAATGTTATAATAGGCGGCGTATTTTTATTTTATATATTATGAAAGTGAGTGTTTTTATGAGTGTTATTCGTTCTATTAACCACTTATTCAATAGTTATCTATCTTGGATCGTACTATTGATGGCTGTATTAGCATATATGCTTCCTACAGTATTTTCTTGGATGACGCCTTACATTGCGTATATGTTACAATTCGTTATGTTTGCCATGGGTTTAACTTTGACAGCACAAGTATTCCTTGACGTATTTAAACAACCAATGAAGGTTATCCTCGTATCTGTTATCCAGTTCTTATGGATGCCTTTGGCAGGCTTCTTGGTAGCTTTAGGATTTAATTTCCCGCCAGAAATTGGTATTGGTTTTATTTTGTTAGGTGCTTGTCCAGGTGGTACAGCTTCTAATGTTATGACATTCCTTGCCAATGGTAATGTGCCATTATCTGTATCTGCAACAACTGTATCTACGTTGTTAGCTCCAATTTTAACACCTTTATTTGTTGTGTTATATGCAGGTGCTACATCCTCTATTGATATTCAATTCATGCCGATGTTTATGTCTATCGTAAAAATCGTATTAGTACCGATCATTTTAGGTATCGTATTGAATTACTTCATTGGATCTAAAATTGAACCTGTTAAAGATGTATGTCCAACAATTGCTGCTATTGCAGTATTGCTCATTTTGGCTGCTGTTACAGCAGTGAACCAAAAACAAATTGCTGAAACAGGATTCATCATCTTCGTTGCTTGTTTAGTACAAAATGTAAGTGGTTACGTAGTAACTTACTTTGTATGTAAAGCATTAAGCATTGATATTTCCTCTCGTCGCGCAATGCAAATTGAAGTAGCGATGCAAAACTCTGCCTTGTCCGTATCTCTTGCACTTAAACATTTTACACCACAAGCTGCGGTAGCAGGTGCAGTGTTCTCTATCATTCATAACTTTACAGGCTCTATTTTCGCAGGTATTTGCCGTAAACATGATGATCAAGAGAAGTTGGAAAACGCTTAGTTTTAATTGATATAGCTTATATCAATTACTATTAACATATCAATTACTATTAACGTGTTTTATATAAATGTTATTGTTGATAGTGATAATAGCAGTCAAATATATTGATAATATTAATCCTCATCATTTGAAAATTAATTACCTAGAAACCTATGTATAATAGGGTGATAATTAATTTAGAATGGTGAGGATTTTTCTTATGAATATTGACTTTCTATAGCATTATTTGGTAAAATAACTCTATATCTAAATATAGATAAAATCAAAAGCTAGGACTGAAAGAAGTACTCTACAACTAACTTTTTAGCGAGAACCGATGGTGGGAGGGTTCATGGATAGGTAGACGAAATGCATTCACGAGCTGACACTCCGATTATAGGTAGGTTTGTCCGGTGACGCGCCGTTATGCGATGAGTGGGTGCCACTGCTGGTACCTAACAGAGTGGAACCGCGGACCATCGTCTCTGTATGAGATGAGAGGTCTTTTTTATTTACAAAAATGGAGGCATCGGTAACGATGAGAGAAATTACAGTTTATAATACTATGACACGCCAAAAAGAGGTATTCAATCCTGTTACACCAGGTGAGGCAAAAATGTATGTATGTGGTGTTACACCATATAATCATCCTCATATTGGCAACGCACGTCCTTTCGTAACGTGGGACGTAATTCGTCGATACATGAAACATGTAGGTTATAAAGTAACTTATGTACAAAACTTTACTGATGTAGATGATAAAATCATCAATACATCTAATGGTGAAGGTGTATCTTGGGATACTATTGCAAACCGTTATATCGATAGTTATTTTGAAGTAATGGACGCTCTTGGCGTTCAACGGGCTGATATTTATCCACGTGTTTCTACGCATATCGAAGATATCATCGCGATGATCAATACATTGATTGAAAAAGGCTATGCTTACGAACTCGATGGCGATGTGTACTATAGTGTTGATAAATTTGAACATTATGGCGAATTGTCTGGCCGTACATTAGACGATATGGAAGCAGGCGCTCGTATTGAAGTAGACGGTCGCAAGAAAAATCCTATGGACTTTGCATTGTGGAAAGCGGCAAAACCAGGTGAACCTTACTGGGAAAGCCCATGGGGCAATGGTCGTCCAGGTTGGCATATCGAGTGTTCTGCTATGAGCCAAAAATACTTAGGTACAGAATTCGATTTCCATGGTGGTGGTAGTGACTTGATCTTCCCACATCATGAAAATGAAATCGCTCAATCTGAAGGCTGTTCTGGACAACATCCAGCAGTTCGTTACTGGTTGCACAATGGCTTTATTACGATCAACTCTGAAAAAATGTCTAAATCCTTGAATAACTTCTTCTTGGTAAAAGATATTTTAGAACAATATAGCCCTGACGCTTTACGTTACTTCTTGTTGAGCACGCATTATCGCAGTCCATTGGATTTCTCTGATGAGCGCTTAGAAGAAGCAAATAAATCTTTAGAACGTTTAAGCACAGCTATTGAAAACCTTCTTTACCTTGAAAAATGTGAACCAGGTCAATGCGAAGATGCACAACGTTTGTTGGAGAAAGCTAAAACATTTGAAGAAGAATTTGAAATGGCTATGAGTGATGACTTCAATACGGCATTGGCTACTTCAAGCATGTTTGGTCTTGCTAAAGAAATCAATATTTACTATCAAGCAATGACTAGCAAAGAAGGCGTTGTTTGCCAAGAAGCTATTGCCGAAGTTAAACGTATCTTCAAATTCATGACAGATGTAATCGGCGTTCTCGAAAAAGCATGGGAAGGCAATACTGGTGCTAACGCTGCTGAATACGAAGAATTAATGCAAGTTATCTTGTCTGTACGTCAAGCGTGCCGTGAACAAAAACAATGGGCATTAGCTGATTGCATCCGCGATCGCTTGTCTGAAATCGGTATTACTATTGAGGATTCTCCTCAAGGTGCACGGTGGAAAAAACGTGAAGTTTAAACAATTTCAATTCTTAAAGAATGAAGCGATAAAAAAACTGACGGCTCTTGAACAAGAGCCGCTTCGTTTGCGCAATCGAACTGTAGAGGAATGCCTTAGTGCTGATGCAGTCATGCTTGCCTATATTGGTGACGCAGTGTACTCCATGTATGTGCGTGAGCGAGTAGTGCAAATGAATATTACGAAGGTACAAGTATTACACACCATTGTTACTGAATTTATTTGTGCTAAGTCACAAGCGAAAGTGTTGCTTTCGATAGAAGATACTTTTACAGAACAAGAGCAAGCTATTGCTAGACGTGCTAGAAATAGTAATGTCAATGTACCAAAGAGTAGTACTGTTCAAGAATATCGCAGTAGTACAGCATTTGAAGCTGTACTAGGTTTTCTTTATGAAACGCGTCAAGATGAGCGCTTACAACATATTATGGGGCAAGCCTTTTCTATAACTCTTCGAGGTATGTAGTATGGATAATTATATTGTAGGCCGCAATGCGGTTAAAGAAGCCCTTAAAAGTGGTCGTTCAATTCAACGTATTATGGTCAGCGAAGATAAGGTGAAAACTGGTTTAGCTGATATCGTTGGCCTTGCTAAATCTCAAGGTATTGAAGTTAGACCTACACCTATTAAACAAATGAATAAGTATGACTTAGATGTACCACATCAGGGGGTTATTGCCCTAGTATCGGCAGTACAATTTAAGGAATTGGGCGAAGTTTTACAAGAAACTACACATGAAGTACCTTTGCTCATTTTAACAGATGGTGTAGAGGATCCTCATAATATGGGGGCTATCATTCGTACTGCAGAATGTGTAGGGGCTACGGCTGTACTCATTCCTAAGCGTCATAATGCACCTATTAATGCGACAGTTGCTAAAACTTCAGCTGGGGCTATTGAACAAATTCCCCTAGTACAAGTGGGCAACGTAGCTCAAACTATTAAGCAACTACAAAAACAAGGTTTTTGGGTAATGGGTGCCCATATGGAAGGTGTTCGTACCTTGTATGAGGCGGATATGACGATTCCTACGGTTATCGTCATTGGTAACGAAGGAAAGGGGATTAGTCGTGTTGTAAAAGAGGCTTGTGACTTCCTTGTAACAATCCCTATGTATGGAAATTTAAATTCCTTAAATGCATCTGTTGCAGCGGCTGTTCTCATGTATGAGGCGGTACGTCAACGCCAAGCGAAATAACTATGTTAAAAGATATCTTAATTGTAGATGGCTATAATGTGATCTTCGCCTGGACTCATCTAAAGAAATTAGCACATGAATCATTAGAGCATGCTCGAATGGAATTGAGAGATAAGTTATTAAATTACGGAAAATTTAAGGGATATGAAGTAATCCTTGTATTTGACGGTAAATATACGAAATCTGGTGGTTCCGTTGAAGTTATTACTAATGGTTTCATAGAGGTCTATACTGACGATGGAGAAACGGCAGATTCCTTTATAGAACGTGAGGTATTTTTGCGTAAAGGCAAATATACCAATGTATATGTTGTGACTTCTGACGGGGCAGAACAGAATCAAATTCTTGGATCTGGCGGGTTGCGAATCCCTGCACGAGAGCTACAGAATATGATTCGTCTCGCTAAGGAAGAGGAACGACAGCAATATGCTCATGAACATAGACGAGATCAATTTAGCTTGCGACGTAATGAAGTAGGGGGCTTATTATCTCCTGAAGTGGCTGAAAAGCTAGAGAAATTGCGACGGGGCCATTGATAGTTGAAAATCAAATACACTTCCAGTATAATAAATATATTGGTTTTTCTCGCTCAATTGTAAGGAGGAGCTTATGAAATTAATTCATACACGCAAGTCCGATTACAATTTCAAGGAAATGACCGATGAGCAAGTTGTGGTCATAGCTCAAGAAGAGCAAAATGTGTTTGCAATCGATTATATTGTAAATAAATATAAGAACTTTGTTCGAGCTAAGGCCCGTTCCTATTTTTTAGTAGGTGCGGATCGAGAGGACATTATCCAAGAAGGTATGATTGGACTCTACAAGGCGACGCGCGATTTTAAACATGATAAATTAGCGTCTTTCAGAGCCTTTGCAGAATTGTGTATAACTAGACAAATTATTACGGCCATTAAATCGGCTACAAGACAAAAACATGCGCCTTTAAATTCCTATATATCTCTTAATAAACCAGTATATACAGAGGAATCAGAGCGTACATTGATCGAAATGCTATCCTCCGCAAAGGTTACAAACCCGGAGGACCTCATTATCAGCAAAGAGGAACTGGATGATATTGAGCGCAATATCGGTCATATTTTAAGTGATCTCGAGTGGGAGGTCTTGGAAGGATATCTAGACGGACGTTCTTATCAAGAAATGGCTGAGGTCACAGATCGCAGTGTTAAATCTATCGACAATGCACTGCAAAGGGTTAAACGTAAATTAGAGAAGTATTTAGAACATCGTGTATTGGGTTCGCCTAGAGCCTCACAGGAAGGATGACAGTCGTGACAAATTTTTTAATGATCCTAGAAGTAATCGTATCAATTTTATTAATCGTAGTAGTTGTGGCACAAAATAGCAAAAGCTCTGGCATGGGCGGTGCTGTTTCTGGTGCGGCAGACTCCTCTTTTGGTGGTAAGGCCCGTGGTGTAGACGGTTTCTTATCTAGATGTACAATTATTTTAGGGATTATCTTTGCTGTGTTGAGCTTAGTATTAGGGGCAATGATTAATCAATTCTAATGATGAAAGCCTGCTTTGCAGGCTTTTTCTTTTTCCATCCTAAGGGGGTGAAAATTTGAAGAAAAAAGTATTGGACTTTTATAAATCTATCCAACCACATGCATATCATATTGAAGATGCAGCAATGGATAATCATATTCGAGGTGGTAAAGACCTAGAAATGTTTATTCGGTCTGCTAAAATGCTTGCTCGCGAAGGTGTATTAACTTGTACGCGACCTGATGTATATCAATATGAAGAACAGCAGCATGAAGAATATGAAGGGATTTACAAAGGATATCGTAAATCTTATGGATTTGTTATCATGCTCGATGATGAAGATATTTATGTGGCTGAACAAAATAAGGGCACTGCCATGCATAACGACAAAGTGCGTGTTCGCGTAGTGCCATCTGACTATACAAAACATAAACGAGAAGGTATTATTGTTGATGTTATTGAGCGTGCTAATGAAACTGTAGTTGGCACCTATGATAGACAACAACACTTTGGCTTTGTTGTGCCTGATGATGAACGTATCGGTACAGATATATTTGTAGATTTAAAAAATACCTTAGATGCTCGTAGTGGCGCTAAAGTATTAGTTAAAATTACAAAATGGCCTGAAGGCGATAAAAAGCCTGAAGGTATTATAACAGAAGTTCTAGGCTATAAAGGCGATGTGGGCCTTGATATTAACTGCATCATGGCGAATCATAAGATTCCTTTTGCCTTCCCCGATGAGGTTATTAAGGCTAGTAAGAAAATCGATACTGTTATCCATGAAGACCCAAAACGTTGGGACCTTCGTGACTTACAAATGGTTACTATCGATGGGGAGGATGCAAAGGATCTTGATGATGCTGTGAGTGGTCGTAAATTACCGAATGGCAATTACGAATTAGGCGTACATATTGCAGACGTAAGCCACTATGTAACGTCTGGCCAACCTATCGATAATGAGGCCTATAAGCGGGGGACATCTGTTTATTTGGTAGACCGTGTAGTACCGATGTTACCTGAAGTATTATCAAACGGTATTTGTAGCTTAAATGCTCATGAAGACCGATATGCTATGACCTGTATGATGGAAATTGATGATTCTGGTACTGTCGTTAATTATCGTATTAGACCATCTATTATCCATGTTGGACGTCGTTGTAGTTATAAAGAAGTGTATAAGGCACTAGAAGAAAACATAATTCCCGATGATTTACAAGACTTTATGCCCATGTTACGGGACTTAGCAGAGATTTCGAAAATTTTAAATCGCATGCGCCGTCGTAGAGGTGCTTTAGACTTTGATTTTCCTGAATATAAGGTTTTGCTTGACCTAGATGGTACGCCATTACGTATCGTTAAACGGGATCGTACAATGGCAGAGCGCCTTATCGAAGAATGTATGCTTATCGCTAATGAAACGGTAGCGACTCATTTGAAAAATACACATCGCACTTCGGTATATCGTATTCATGAAAGTCCAAGTGAAGAAAAGTTAGATTTATTCCAAAAGGTATTAAATTACTTAGGTCAAGATCTCGTTCTTAGTGCTAATGGCGTAACACCTCGAGATTTCCAAAAAATCTTAGACGTGGTGAAGGGGCAGGATATTGAGCAAGTAGCTCAGATTATGACCTTGCGTTCGATGCAACAGGCTAAATATAGTATTAACAATGTGGGACACTTTGGCTTAGCATCTACATGTTATACGCATTTTACATCTCCTATTAGACGATATCCAGACTTAATGGTTCATCGCCTTTTAAAAGCAGATATGCATTGGAAAAATGGATATTCCAAGCGAGATGTAGAGGAGGCTTTTTTAGCTGGTGCTGTTGAACATTCCTCTATTCAAGAGCAAGTGGCAACAGAGGCTGAACGAGAAACTACAGACCTTAAAAAGACTCAATATATGGTTCCATTCGTTGGCGAAGTCTTTGAAGGCAGTATTGCAAGTATTACATCCTTTGGTATGTTTGTTGAGTTAGAAAACGGTATCGATGGCCTCGTGCATATTAGCATGATGAACGATGATTACTATTTCTTTGACGAAGAACATTTTGTTCTCGTTGGCAAACGTACAGGTAAAACATATCATCTAGGTGATAAGGTTACTGTTACCCTTGTAAAAGCCGATGTAGAAAAGAAACAAATTGACTTTGTTCTAGGTGAAGTAGATAATTTGATGGCTATCCAAGAACAATTGCGCAATGGTTCCGATTATGCTTCTAGTCGAGATAGCTTTGGTAGTCGTAAAGATCGCAAATCCTCAAGTAAGAGAGGGAAAAAATCTTCACGACGCGATGATAATAAAACTGGTCGTTCTCGTTATGATGCTTTCAGTAAAAAATCTGGAAAAGGCAAATCAAGCCGTAAGAAGTCGAATAAATCTATAAAACGTAGTCAATCTAAGAAATCTAAAAGTAAACGTAAACGATAGAGGTAAATATGGCAAAGAAATCAAGTCCATCCCTTATTGCTGACAATCGTAAAGCGCGTCATGATTTTCATATTCATGAAACCTATGAAGCAGGTATTGCTTTAACAGGTACTGAAATTAAATCTATCCGTCAAGGTAAGCTTAATTTGAAAGATAGTTTTTGTCGTATAGATAAAGGGGAAATTTTGTTGTATGGCGTTCATATTAGTCCCTATGAACAAGGCAACCGTTTTAATCATGAGCCAGAGCGTACACGTAAATTGTTGATGCATAAAGCTGAAATCAATAAATTACATGCTCAAGTGAAGGAAAAGGGTTTCTCTCTAGTTCCGCTTAACTTTCATTTTAGCCATGGCTATGTGAAGGTTACAGTAGGCCTTGTAACAGGTAAGAAGTTATACGATAAACGTCAAGATATGGCAGAACGCGATGCTAAGCGAGATATTGCTAAGAGACTTAAAGAACAACAAAAATATTAAAATAAAGAAATCGAGTCATGATGGCTCGATTTTTTTGTGTGATATTTGTTAACTTATCTTGTGTTTTTAGTTGATAAATATGTATATTGAAATTATAATGTAAACAAAGAGTTGTGATTGTGGTTGACATTTTCTAAGTAGAGGAGAAACATCATGAATCAGAATATTCGGTACATTACAGAGGTTGCTATTTTAACGGCTATGATTACTGTATTAGGTGCTATTAAAATACCTAATGTCATTCCAGGTATAGAGTTTCAACTGTCAGCTCCATTGGCGGTAGCCATATGTGCCGTATTCGGATTTAAGAAATATATTATTAGCGGATGTCTATCTAGTTTAATCGGTTTAGCACTAGGTACACAAACTATTTTGAATGTTATGATTGCTATGCAATTTAGACTTATCGTAGGGCTAATTCTTTGGATGTGCCACAATCATATGATAGGTATTATGATTTCTGGCCCGATTGCATCTGCATTAGCGCGATTGACCTTGTCTGTATATATCGGTAAAGCTGCATTACCTATGGTTGCATTAGCAGTGCCTGGCATGATTTTTACTGTTATTATGGCACCAGTATTTGTGAAAGTATTCCGTAAAATTCACAGCCAAGTACCTAAAAATGATCTTATTAAAGGGAAGGTGTCATAATGGCTGAATTATATAGTGTACGCATGCGTGCTGCTCAAGGTGGTCCCCATGAAAAAGGGGGCCACCATATTTCTGGGGCAGAGCGGATTGTGAAGTTAGAAGAAGTAGGGGCTATAGCTCAATCGTTAGCTGATCGCGCACTGCATCACAGTAAAGGAAGAGCTGATTTTATCAATATTACTGTAGATTTAATCCCACCGGAGAAGATTACATATATTGACTGTCTTAAGGTAGAGGAACATAAAACTAGTAGTATTTCTGAATCCCATCAATTGGCGACTGAGCTTTTACAAGGTCCTCATATTAGTGAGGCAGCTGTTCTTAAAGCTATATCTTTGTTAAAAAGTTTAGATAAATCTATGCGCGGCGCTATGTTAGTGGATGCCATTACTGGCGAGCGCTTAGATACAGGTGACCGCGGAGTACGTGTTAGTCATATGGACTCCTTTGACTCTCATGCATTAGGTGATAATGAACATATGAGAGAGGCTTTAGTATTAGCTTCAAAGGTTCAATCAGCAGATGGTATTGTGGGCGAATTATGTTGGTCTGATGATCCAGACTATACAGTAGGTTATGTTGCTTGTAATGGTGTATACCATCGCCTTCCTAATATGAAAGAATTTGGTTCAGATATAGGGGGCCGCGTTTTCTTTGTACGGTCTGATATAGATAGTGAAAGTGTAATTGAGTATTTGGAGCGTACTCCAGTACTTGTTCAACGGAGATAGAATGTACAAATTTTTTAAAGAACAATTAGATTCTAAGATAGAGAACCATAATTTACGAACCTTAAGAGAATACTGTCCTCTAGATGCAGTGCGAGTAAAACGAGATGATAAAGAATATTTAATGATGGCTTCAAATAATTATTTGGGCTTAACTTTTGATACTCGTGTCATAGAAGGGGCCCTGAAAGGGGCTCAACAATATGGAACAGGATCTGGTGGATCGCGCCTTGTATCTGGTACATTTCCATTATTTACAGAGCTCGAAAGGTCATTAGCTAAATTTAAGAATACTGAAAAAGCCCTTGTATTTAATACCGGTTATATGGCCAATGTAGGAACTATTTCTGCCGTAGCTGATAAGAATACTATTATTTTTAGTGATGCTCTTAATCATGCTAGTATTATTGATGGTTGTAGATTAAGTCGAGGTACTGTAAAAACATATAGCCACTGTGATATAGACGAGTTAAAGTATCTGTTAAAACAGGTAGATCGAAACACTCGAAAGCTTATAGTTACTGATGGCGTATTTAGTATGGATGGGGATATTGCACCACTAGATAAACTGTATGAATTAAGCCGTGATTACAATGCATTGCTCATGGTTGACGATGCCCATGCAACGGGAACTATTGGTAATGGTCATGGTACAGCGGCCTATTTTGGACTTGAAAAAGAAGTAGACATACAACTAGGTACATTGAGTAAATCTCTAGGCTCTGTTGGTGGTTATGTAGCTGCAAATAGTACTATCATAGATTATCTCGTTAATACGAGCCGCAGTTTTATATTCTCTACCGCATTATCTCCTGCTGATATAGGGGCGGCCTTAGCTGCATTGCAGGTTCTTGAGACAGATGCATCTGTTTTAGCGCGTTTACATGAAAATGTAAACTATATGGCAGATCAATTGATTTCTATGGGAATTGATGCTACTAATGAAACGCCAATTTTCCCAATACTAATAGGGCGTAATGAAGATACACTTGCCGTATCTGATTATCTATATGAGGATGGCATTATAGGCACCGCTATTCGTCCGCCTACAGTACCTATTGGTGAAAGCAGAATTAGACTAACGGTGACTGCTGCGCATAATAAAGAACAAATAGATTATGTGTGCCAATCACTGCAAAATGCTATGAAACAGTTATAATCATGATAATAGATAATATATCCTCTGAAGACAGGGATAAAAGAATCCTTGGATTGGTAAAATTGTCAAATTTAGATAAGTTGAGAAGGTTAAGAGTAGTGAATATACCGAATTGGTGAAGGTTTCATATAATTGACAGTAATACTAAATAGGCTTATAATTATGAGAGCGACACACGGGGATGTAAAGGTTTCGACAGGGGTGCGTGTGGTATAGATAGCGAGTCGGCGTTCCATGAGGCCGTTAAACGGTGGGAAAACATTTAAACGCAGAAGAAAATTTTGCATTAGCTGCATAAGCTACGTCCCTCATACTTGTGCCTACCAAGTGTGAATGGACGTCAAACCGTAGGCTGGCTTAATTCAGTTGTTCATATGAATTAGGCGAGACAACATGAACTGGGGTTGTGTAGCTTGTCTGTGAGCGGTAGCAACCTGAGATCTAAATCATAGACTGTGCTCGGAGAAGTCTATATGGCAACACTTCTGGACAGGGGTTCGACTCCCCTCATCTCCACCATATTGAATATATATCCTAGTAGTATAGAATGCTAAATAATGGTTCTATGCTTCTAGCATTTTTTTGTACACAAAAAAATATAAAAGTCAATAATTTTTATCGGTTTGATTGTGCACAATGAATATGAATTAAATCAGATTTTATCTATGTTTTATAAAGGTGGAAGGGTATCGAAAAAATTGACTTTGTCTATAGAATCCTGTAAAATATATAAAGATATTTATGTAATTATGACACATAGATGATTAGTTTCGTGTAAAGGAGTACAGATAATGAAGTTCCGTTATTCCCGTATGTTAGCGGCTCTCGTTGTATCCGCTGTAATGGTTGCTGGTTGTGGCAGTAATCAACAGCAAGCAGGCGACGTGAGTGTCAATGCATACAAAATTACTGCAAGTGATGCACAGGTAAACCAAACCTATGCTGGTACAGTAGTTGCAGAAAACTCTGTAGCTGTACATGCTCGTGTAACTGGTTACGTAGTTGAAAAATTTGTTAAAGGCGGGGAGCAAGTTGTAGCTGGCCAGCCATTATATCGTATCGATTCTCGTCAATACGAAGCTACTCTTGCTAATGCAGAAGCACAAGCAGCTCAAGCTAATGCAAACTATAAAAATGCTGAAGTAGACCTTAATCGTTATGAAACATTAGCTCAACAAGATGCTATTGCGCAACAACGTGTAGATACACAACGCAGTACTGTAGAACAAGCTAAGGCAGCTTATGAAGCATACCAAGCATCCGTAAAAATTGCTCAAGATAACTATGGCGATACAATGGTATATGCACCATATTCTGGTACATTACGTATGGATGATATCGATATGGGGACATTTGTACAAGCAGGTTCTACAACATTAGTAACTATTGATTCTATCGATCCTATCTTTGTTGAATTTAGTATGACAGAGCAAGAATATCTTGACTTCATGAAAAATCCAACTGGCGATGATTCCAATGGTCCAAATATTCAATTAAAACTTGCTGATGGCGAAACGTATAATCAACCGGGTTCTATTGTTCAAGCCGCAAAAAGTCTTGATCAATCAACAGGTAAGCTTGTGTTGAAAGCATCTTTCCCAAATCCTGATCATTTGTTGTTGCCAAATATGTTTGCTACAGTGATTTCTCCTGGTCAAAAACTTAAAGATGCTATTCTTGTTCCTAGTCGTGCCATTCTTCAAATCATGGATAAAAACTTTATCTATGTTGTAAATGCTGATGGTGTAGTAGAACAAAAAAGTGTTGAAGTTGGCGGTACAAGTGGTAGCGATACAATTATTAAAGCCGGTTTAGCACCTGGAGACACAATCATCGTTGATGGCTTAACTAAGGTTAAAAACGGTGTGAAGGTTAATGCTAAATTGCTTTCAAAAGAACAATTAAAAGCTACAAAATAGAAGGGGGCTAGATCGTGTCGAAATTCTTTATTAATCGACCTATCTTTGCCATTGTAATAGCCATTGTTATTACCTTGGTAGGTCTCATTTCTATGATGAACCTTCCGATAGCTCGATATCCACAAATTTCTCCACCTACAGTTCGTGTAAACACTGCCTATACAGGTGCAACGGCTCAAGTTGTTAATGATACGGTAGCCAGTGTTATTGAAACACAAATCGTAGGCGTACAAGATATGGACTATATGACATCTAGTAGCTCTAGTAATGGTAGTTACTCTTTGACTGTTCAGTTCAATCAAGGCACAGATGCCGATATGGATACGGTTAATACACAAAACCGTGTACAAGCAGCACTTGCTCAATTACCTGCAGAGGTACAAGCAGTTGGTGTTACAACTACTAAATCTTCTGGTGATATGGCTATGGTATTTTCCTTGAACTCACCTGATGGTACTTATGATTCTACATTCTTAAAGAACTATGCTACCAACTATATGATGGATGCTATTAAAGCCATTAAGGGTGTCGGTTCTGTACAAGAGTTCGGTTCTGATTATGCTATGCGCATTTGGTTAGATCCAGCGAAGATGCAAAATCTTGGTGTTACCATTTCTGAAGTAACAGCAGCTATTAAGGGACAAAACTTACAGGCTGCTGCAGGTACAGTTGGTCAAAATCCTACTAATGGGGAACAAGCATTTCAATACCCTATCAAAATTGAAGGTCGTCTTGTAACACCTGAACAATTTGGTAATATTGCTATTAAAAGCTCTAATGGTAAGGTATTGCATCTAAAAGATGTTGCTCGCATTCAAATTGGTGCTAAAGGATATGACTTTATTGCTAAGTCCGCACATAAAGAGGTAGCAGGTTTTGCTATTTCCTTACAAAATGATGCGAATGCATTAGAAACTATTGCGAATGTTAAGAAGGTACTAGATGAACAATCTAAATCTTTCCCACCAGATATGCAATATAACGTAGTTGTAGATAATACTAAATTCGTAAGTGCTTCCATTAAAGAGGTAGAGCATACCTTTGTAGAAGCATTGTTACTCGTTCTTATCGTAGTATATGTGTTCCTACAATCTTGGCGATCTACGATCATTCCTATGATTGCTGTTCCAGTATCCTTGCTAGGTACATTTGGTGCTTTCGTATTACTTGATTTCTCTATCAATACGTTAACATTATTCGCCATGGTATTGGCTATCGGCCTCGTTGTTGACGATGCTATCGTAGTAGTAGAAGCGGTAGAGTATGAATTAAAATATAATGGCTTACCTCCGAAAGAGGCGGCTATTAAAGCGATGGAAAATGTACAAGGCCCTGTAATTGGTATCGCCTTTGTATTGGTAGCTGTATTCGTACCAGTTGCCTTCATGGGTGGTATGACAGGTATTCTTTACAAACAGTTTGCATTAACAATCGCTGTATCTGTTGTTATTTCTGCGATTGTTGCCCTTGTATTAACACCAGCACTATGTGCTACGATGTTAAAACCTCACACACCTAAAGAGCGTGAAGATTGGGTACATCGTCAGTTAAATAAATTCAATGCAGGCCTAGAACGTTTCAGCAATTGGTATGGTATCCAATTGGCTCGTTTAAGCCATCGTTTGAGCTTAACCGTTATTGCATTGCTTATCTTTGCGGGGGGAACAGGCTTAGTATTCCACTTCTTGCCTACATCCTTTGTACCTGCAGAGGATAGCGGTTATTACATGATTGCTGTTAATGAGCCGCCAGGTGCCACATCTGAGCGTACTATGGCGACCCTTGAAAAAATTGCTTCCTTCTTAGAAGGTAAAAATGATCCTGAAAAGCCAAAAGATGAGCAATTATTCCAAGAGGTATTTACTGTAGCAGGCTTTGATCTCTTAGGTGGTGGTCAAAAATCAAGTGCAGGTGTAATCTTTGCTACTATGTCTGACTGGAAGTATCGTACAACACAAGCAACATCAATTAATGCCATGGTTGGTCAAACATTTGGCTTTGCTGCTGAAAAGGTACCAGAAGCAACTGTAATTGCTATGAACCCACCATCTATTCCTGGTCTAGGTTCTACAGGTGGTTTCAGCATGTACCTCATTAACAAAGCTGGTGACAGCCCACAAGTTATGGCGGAACGTGCTAATGAATTCTTAGCAGAAGCTCGTAAGAGTCCAGCAATTCGATCTATTTACACTACATTTGATACATCTACACCATCCTTACAATTTGATGTGAATCGTGAAAAAGCGGCTCAAGATGGCGTGGCATTAGCTGATATCTTTACTACATTGCAAGGTTTCTATGGTAGTATTCAAGTCAATGACTTTACTACATATGGTAAAAACTATAAAGTAGTAGTTCAAGCTGAAGACGCTTACCGTCAAAATGCGGAACAGCTTAATATGCTAGCTGTTCGTAATAGCAAGGGCCTTATGGTTCCAGTTTCTAACTATATTACGAAAGAACAAACAGGTACACCGTCTAGTATTACTCGTTTTGATAATGCGATGGCTGTACAAATCGGTGGTTCTCAAGCGAATGGTTACTCCTCTGGTGATGCGATTAATGCATTGAAAGAGGCGGCAGCTAAAACATTACCAGCCGGTTATACATATGACTGGGCAGGTCAATCTCGTGAAGAGTTGAAAGCTGGTTCTCAAACCATCATGATTCTTGGTTTAGGTCTAGTATTTGTATTCTTAATTTTGGCTGCCTTGTATGAATCTTGGAAGGTACCATTTGCCGTATTGTTCTCCGTACCATCTGGTATGATTGGTGCTTCTTTAGTTCCATTCTTGTTGAACTTTACAGGCAGATATTCCTTAGCTAATGATATTTACATGCAGATTGGTCTCTTAACCCTTGTTGGTTTGGCTGCAAAAAATGCGATTTTGATTATTGAGTACGCTAAGATCCGTGTTGACGAACGTGGTATGAACGTTGTTGATGCCGCTATCGAAGCTGCAAAAATTCGTTTACGTCCAATTTTGATGACATCCTTTGCGTTTATCCTTGGTGTATTGCCATTGGCAGTATCTACTGGTGCTGGTTCTGGTGCTCGTACATCCATGGGTATTACTGTAGTAGCAGGGATGACAACAGCAACATTGTTTGGTATCTTTATCATTCCAATGCTGTTCATCATCATTGAAACACTTGGACCTGGTTTGTTGACAAACCGTAAAAAAAATCACGACTAATCATTTACATTAGATAATTTTGTAGAATGACAAAAACACGTCACTACTTAGTAGTGGCGTGTTTTTTTATATAATTTATGATATAATAATAGAGTTAAAAATCGGATTGACGTAAGTCGATATTAAGTGTGAAATTTATATAAAAGAGGTATATTATGAGTGATGTAAAAACATATGTAGCAGGTCATAAAAGCCCTGATACAGATTCTATTTGTTCTGCTATTTCCTTTGCTAATTTCTTAACACAAATGGGCACACCAGCTACTCCAGTATGTGCAGGTGAAGCAAATAAAGAAACAACATACGTATTGAATCATTTTGGTTTTGAACACCCTCAAATTGTTAAGAATTGGGAAGAATTTGCTCCAGAAGGTGGTAACTTATATTTAACAGACCACAATGAATCTAAACAAATTATTGACGGTTACAAGTCTATGAATATGTGCGGCGTTGTGGATCATCACCGCATTGGTGATTTCGAAACTGATGGTCCTGTATTTATGCGTTTAGAACCAGTAGGTTGCTCCAATACAATCATTACTAAATTGTACATGGAAAACAATCAAGAAATTCCTAAAGCTATTGCAGGCTTGATGTTGTCCGCTATCATTTCTGATACTGTTTTATTCCGTTCTCCAACATGTACTGAAACAGATAAAGAAATGGCTCATAAATTGGCAGAAATCGCTGGTGTAGATATCGAGTCCTATGGCCTTGATATGTTAAAAGCTGGTGCAGATATTTCTGATTTGACTAATGACGATATCGTTCGTACAGACATGAAGGAATTCTCCGAAGCAGGTAAAACAATTTCTATCGGTCAAATTTCTGTTATGGATACTACAGACGTATTGGCTAAACAAGGTGAATTAGTACAAGCGTTAGAAGCTCTTCGCAGCGCTAACAACTACGATGCATCTTACATCATGATTACAAATATTCTTGATGAAAGCACTACATTATTATTCAGTGGTGATGTGGAAGCAGTAGTAACAAAAGCATTTGAAAAAGAAGTTAAAGACAATGGCGTATTCTTGCCAAATACTATGTCTCGTAAAAAACAAATTGTACCACCAATTCTTGGTGCTATGAAATAGTATACAAACTAAAAAAGAACGTTGCTCGCAACGTTCTTCTTCTCTATTTATAGGGCTTCAAGTATATTGCATGTATATTGTAATTGCTATTATAGATGTGTTTATTTATATAATAATTTAGCTTTTAACTATACATACTTGTTTCACAGCTTATTAAAGATTATTTATGTATATTTGGAGTTTGTATTGCATATGTAAGGGCAATAGGTGTATTCCGATGAATTCATTATTAACAGGTTTAAATAAAGAACAACAACAAGCTGTCCAGCATACGGAAGGCCCTTTATTGATTTTAGCCGGTGCTGGATCTGGTAAAACAAAGGTCTTAACAGTTCGTATTGCACATTTATTGGCACAAGGTGTTAATCCTTATGAAATCTTGGCGATTACTTTCACCAATAAAGCGGCGAAAGAAATGAAAAGCCGTGTAGAAGGTCTTGTAGGCGATGTGGCAAATCGTATTTGGCTCAGTACATTCCACAGCTTTTGTGCTAAGTTTTTACGTTTTGAAATAGATAGTTTCTTAGGGTATAACAGCAATTTTACTATCTATGACACATCTGACTCTCAAGCTGTTATTAAGGCCGCATTGAAAGCGTTAAATTTGGATGATAAATACTATCCTGTAGGGGCTATGATTGCTGCCATATCAGATGCTAAGAATAAATTACTTTTTGCTTCTGATTTTAGAAAACAAGCACGAGACTTTTACCAACAAAAGGTAGCTGATGTTTATGAGTATTATGAGCGGGAGTTGCGCAAGAATAATGCATTAGATTTTGATGATCTATTATTAGTAGCCGTTAAATTATTACAGTCTAATGCAACTGTTCTTGATAAATATAGTCATCGTTTCCGTTATGTCATGATTGACGAGTATCAAGATACAAACCATGCACAATATTTATTGGCGAAATTATTAGCTTCACATTGGAAGAATATCGCCGTCGTGGGTGATGCTGATCAAAGTATTTACGCTTGGCGTGGCGCTGATATTCAAAATATCTTAGATTTTGAAAAGGACTATCCTAATTGTATATCTATTAAATTAGAGCAAAACTATCGTTCTACTAAGATTATTCTCGATGCAGCCAATGCTGTTATCGATAATAATGAAGGCCGCCCAGAGAAAAATCTTTGGACCGATAAAATAGAAGGCGCAAAAATTCAGCATTTTACGGCTCAATCCGAACATGAGGAAGCAGCTTTTATCGGTGACACAATCGCTAAAAAACATGATATTCACGATGTTCCATATGGGGATATGGCCATTTTATATCGTACAAACGCCCAGTCTCGTGTCCTTGAAGAAGCACTTATTAAGCGGGCCTTACCCTATACGATGGTAGGGGGCACAAAGTTCTATGATCGTAAAGAAATCAAAGACGTTTTAGCTTATTTACGCGTATTATACAATCCCTTTGATGATTTGAGCTTATTGCGCATCATTAATGTGCCAAAACGGAGTATTGGGGCCACTACAGTTGCTAAACTACAAGACTATGCTCGTGAAAAAGGAACGTCTTTGTTTATGACGCTTACGCAGTTACACTTAATTGATTCTATCAAGGGAAAAACTAAAGAAAAGTTAGAAGAATTCGGTATTCTCATCTTTACTCTTGTTTCTGAAATGGAAGATAAAACTGTACTCGATATCTTAGAGTCTATTCTAGATAGAACAGGTTATTTGGCACAATTAGAAGAGAGTACAGACCCACAAGATCAAGCTCGTGCTGAGAATATTGGTGAGCTTTTATCTGTGGCAAAAGACTTCCAAGATACAAATCCATCTGGTACTGTAGAGGACTTTTTAGAGCAAGTAGCACTTGTTAACGATGTAGACTCCTTCGAACAAGAAGAGGCTAAAGTGACATTGATGACATTACATGCTGCAAAGGGTTTGGAATTTCCTATCGTATTCTTATGTGGGTTGGAAGAAGGTTTATTCCCTCATAGTCGTACCTTGATGAACCCTGAAGAAATTGAAGAGGAACGTCGTCTTGCTTATGTAGGTATTACGCGTGCTGAAAAGGAATTATATATTTCTAATGCCACTACTAGAACCGTATTTGGCCGTACTAGTAGTTATTTACCATCTCGATTTATCGATGAAATTCCCGAAGAATTAGTAGATGGCTTACGTGCTAAGCGTAAAGTGCCTGATGATATTAAACGTCATGTACCTCAACATATGAGTGTTACTAGTCGCCCCGTGACGAAGCCAATCGTACGTAATGAAGTAATTGCTGACTGGAAGGTGGGCGATACGGCGATTCATAGTAAATGGGGTAATGGCAAAGTAATCAACGTAACTGGTGAAGGTGCTGGTATGAAATTGACTATCGAGTTCCCTACACAAGGTGTACGTGTCGTAATGGCAAAATTTGCGCCTGTTAAAAAGGGATGATTCGTCTAATTACGTTTATATTTAAATAGAAAACACATACAATCATATAACTAAATATATTTGTGTATAAAAGGGTATAAAATGAATCCGAAAGATAGAATTAAAGAGTTGCAACAGGAGCTTACTCATGCGCAGTATTTATACTACGTAAAAGATGCTCCTACTATGAGCGACTTTGAATATGATAAAAAATATCGTGAGCTTGTGGATTTAGAAACTGCTCATCCTGAATATATTGTGCCATCTTCTCCAACACAACGGGTCGGTATGAAGGTGGAAGGCTCCTTTGAAAAGGTCGTTCATGGACGTCCTATGTTAAGCCTTAGCAATGTATTTAATGCTGATGAAGTACGAGCTTTTGGAAATCGTGTAGAAAAGGAACTTGGCCATAAGCCATCTTCGTATGTTGTAGAACTAAAAATCGATGGCTTAGCAGTTAATTTACACTATGAAAATGGTATGTTTGTCCGTGCTGTTACGCGTGGTGATGGTCGCATTGGTGAAGATGTAACAGCTAATGTACGTACCATTAAATCTATTCCATTATTTTTAGATAATGCGCCTGAGTTTATCGAAGTTCGTGGTGAAGCGTATATGCCTCATAGTGAATTTAAACGTATCAACGAAGAACGTGATGAAGAAGGTCTCCCGACCTTCGTAAATCCTCGCAATGCTGCAGCAGGTTCCTTACGACAACAAGACCCAGCTATTACTGCTAACCGGAATCTTGCATTTTTCGCATATGCTATAGGTTCTGAAGTGGGAGCCAATATTCATAGCCAAGAGGAATTGCTTAAGAGTTTAGAGAACTTTAAGTTTTCTGTAAATCCTCATTATCGTGTATGTAAAACAATTGATGAAGTAATTGAAGCCATTGATTATTGGGGTGATAAACGGCATGAACTTCCATATGATACAGATGGAATGGTTATTAAGGTAAATAGCTTTGATGATCAAGAGGTTCTTGGTAGCACTGCAAAGGATCCTAAATGGGCCACTGCGTACAAGTATCCACCTGAAGAAGTGGAAACAATCCTTAAAGATATTACCATTAATGTAGGTCGCACAGGTGTTCTAACACCTATTGGTGAGCTTGAATCCGTATTTGTATCTGGCACAAACGTAAGCCGTGTCACATTACACAACCAAGATTTTATCAATGAAAAAGACATCCGTATTGGTGACCACGTTATCATTCACAAGGCGGCGGAAATCATTCCAGAAGTTATCCGTGTTGTTCCTGAAAAGCGAAATGGCTCCGAAATTCCTTTTACAATTCCTAATACATGTCCTGTATGCGAATCTCCTGCAGTTCGTCGTGAAGGAGAAGCGGCAGTTCGATGTACGAATAAACATTGTCCAGCTATTGAAAAGGAACAAATTATCCACTTTGCCTCTCGTGACGCTATGAATATCGATGGCCTTGGTCCTAGTATCGTAGAAAATTTGATCAACAACAAGTTAATTACAAATGTTGTTGATTTATATCATTTAACTGTAGACCAACTTGTTACGATGGACCGTATGGGTAAAAAATCTGCAGAAAATTTGGTGAAAGCTATTAATGATTCTAAATCACGCGGTTTGGATCGAGTCTTATATGGTTTAGGAATCCGTTTAATTGGCTCTAAGGCTGCTACCACTATAGCTAATGTAGTCAAATCTATGGAACGGTTCATGACTATTACTAAGGATGAGCTAGTTGCAGTTGAAGAAATCGGTCCCACAATGGCAGATAGCATTATTGAATATCGTCAAGATCCATCACATGTGGCAATTATTGAAGGCTTAACTCAAGCAGGTCTTAAGATGACTGTAGATGTAGTAGAAGCTGCAGGCAATCAATTGGAAGGCGAAATCGTCGTTCTCACAGGCAAGCTTGAGGTGATGGGACGTACTGAAGCGGGTAAAATCCTTGAAGCTCATGGGGCTAAGGTTACTGGTTCCGTTTCTAAGAAGACAACACTTGTTATAGCTGGTGAAGATAGTGGTAGTAAACTCACTAAAGCAAATGAATTGGGTATTCGTGTGATAAACGAAGAAGAGTTCGTAGAGCTATTAAAAGAACTTGGAAAAGATATTTAATTTTTTATGGGCCCCGTTTTATTAGCATTAATTAGTAAAAAAGGAATTACTATACCTGCTTGCTCCGTCCTACGTAAAGTCGCTGTACAGGTATAGTAATTCCTTTGAAAATAATACATCTATGCTTTATAATAAGTAATTATGAAAGGATGTGTTCCGATGAAAATCAGCCAAGAGGAAATAAAAAAAATCGCCTTGCTTTCACGTTTGGAAGTTAAAGAAGAACATATGGCACATGTAGAAAAAGAGTTGTCCGACATCTTGACCTATGTTGCTGAACTAGATGCATTAGAACTAGATGGTGTTGAACCAATGGCTCATGCTGTACCTTTACACAATGTATTTAGAGAGGATGAAAAGAAACCATCCCTTGATCATGAGTTAGCTTTATCCAATGCTCCAGAAGCAGAAGATGGGTACTTTAAAGTGCCTCGTGTTGTACAAGAATAGGAGATTTTGCTGTGCCGACAATTCATGAATTACATAAAAAACTTGTGAATAAAGAAATCAGTGCCGTTGAATTGACGAATGCTGTTATTGCTCATAAAGCTAAAGTGGAACCGACTGTGCATGCGTACTTGTCCGATTCTCATGACCGTGCTTTAACTATAGCTAAGGTTGTAGATGAAGCAATTGCTAAAGGTGAAGCGATTTCTCCACTAGCTGGTATTCCTGGTGCAATTAAAGATAATATTTGTATCAAAGACGAACCCGCAACTTGTGCGTCTAAAATGTTAGAAAACTTTGTGCCTCCATATAATGCGTCTGTTATCGAGCGATTACAAGACAATCATTATATTAGCCTTGGTAAACTTAATATGGATGAATTTGCTATGGGCGGTTCTACAGAGAATTCTGCATTAGCAAAAACGACTAATCCATGGAATATTGACTGTGTACCGGGTGGTTCTTCTGGTGGTAGTGCAGCTGCTGTTTCCAGTGGTTCTGCAATTTGGGCTCTCGGTTCTGATACAGGTGGATCCATTCGTCAACCAGCCTCTTTCTGCGGTGTAGTTGGATTGAAACCAACCTATGGTAATGTATCCCGTTACGGCCTTATTGCTTTTGCATCTTCTTTAGATCAAATCGGACCTGTTACACGGGATGTAACGGATGCTGCATTGGTATTGAATGCTATTTCTGGTTACGATGCAAAGGATTCCACATCGATTCCAGGGGCTCGCGTAGATTACACTACAGCTCTTGTAAATGATGTACAAAATCTTAAAATCGGTGTGCCAAAAGAATTCTTTGGCGAAGGTCTCAATAGTGAAGTTCGCAAAGCTATAGAAGAGGCTATCGAAACATATAAAAAATTAGGTGCTGAAATCGTTGAGGTTTCCTTGCCTAACTCTAAATATGCATTATCTGCGTATTATATCATCGCATTAGCAGAGGCAAGCTCTAACTTGGCTCGTTATGACGGTGTAAGCTATGGTATGCGCGTACCGGCGGATAATTTAGTAGAAATGTCTACTAAAACTCGTACAGAAGGATTTGGTCCAGAAGTACAACGTCGTATTTTGTTAGGTACATATGTATTGAGTGCTGGTTACTACGATGCTTACTATTTGAAAGCATTAAAAGTTCGCCGCCTCATTAAAAATGAATTTGATGAAGCATTCTCCAAAGTGGATTTGATCTTAACACCAACTGCACCTAATACGTCTTATAAATTTGGTGAAAAAGCAAATGATCCATTGGCAATGTACTTAGAAGATATCTGTACAGTACCAGCAAACCTTGCAGGTATTCCAGGTATTAGCATTCCAGCAGGTATGAGCAGCAGTAATTTGCCAATCGGCTTACAATTGCTTGGCCCTGCTATGGGTGAAGAAACATTGTTACGTGCCGCTTTCACATTTGAACAAGCACGTCCAGACTGTCAATTAGTAGCACCAACTGGGGAGGTTTCTCTATGAGTAGTAAATACGAAACAGTCGTTGGTTTAGAGGTTCATACAGAGCTTAAGACTAAGTCTAAAATCTTCTGTGGTTGTACCACTGAATTCGGCGGTGATCAAAATACACATGTATGCCCAGTGTGCCTTGGCTTACCTGGTGCAATGCCTGTGTTAAATAAACAAGTAGTAGAATTTGCTATTAAAGTAGGTTTAGCATTGAATTGTGAAATCCTTAACTTTAACAAATTTGACCGTAAAAACTACTATTATCCTGATTTGCCTAAAAACTATCAAACATCTCAATATGATTTGCCAATTTGCCTAAATGGTCATTTAGATATTGAGGTTAATGGTGAAACTAAACGCATTGGTATTACCCGTATTCATATGGAAGAAGATGCAGGCAAACTCGTCCATAGTGGCAACACTATTTCCGACTCCAAATCTTCTAATGTTGACTACAATCGTACGGGTGTACCTCTTCTTGAAATCGTATCTGAACCAGATATTCGTTCCGGTGCAGAAGCGAGAGCATACGTTGAAAAATTACGTTCTATTTTACAATATTTAGAAGTATCTGACGGTCGTATGGAAGAAGGTTCTTTGCGTGGTGACTGTAACGTATCCGTACGTTTACGTGGCACTACAGAATTTGGTACACGTACAGAAACTAAAAATGTTAACTCTTTAACTGCAATTCAAAAAGTTGTTGAATATGAAGCGTTGCGTCAAGCTAAGTTAATCGAAGCTGGCGGCAAAGTAGATCAAGAAACACGTACTTGGGATGATGCACAAGGTATCACGCTTGGGATGCGTAAAAAAGACGAAGAAAACGATTACCGTTACTTCCCAGAACCAGATTTGGTACCAATCGTAATTACAGATGAAAAAATCGAAGAAGTACGTCGTGCACTGCCAGAATTACAAGATGCTAAGATTGAACGTTTTGTATCTGAATATGGCTTGTCTCGTGAAGATGCAACTATTCTTACTGTATCCCGTAAAACAGCGGACTTCTTAGATGCTACTGTAAAAGCAGGTGCAGATCCTAAAACTGTGTCTAACTGGATGCTTGGTGACTTGTCTAAGATGATTAATGAAAGCGGTTTAACATTTGCTGAATCCAAGGTAAGTCCTGAAAACTTGGCTGGTATGATTGCTCTTATCGATAAAGGTACAATTTCCGGTAAAATCGCGAAAAAAGTTATCGTATCCATGTGGGAATCCGGTAAGGATGCTGATACTATTGTAAAAGAGGAAGGTTTAGTTCAAATTACAGATACAGGTGCTATTGAAGAAATTGTTAAGCAAGTTATTGCTAATAATCCACAACCAGTAGCAGACTTCAAGAGTGGTAATGGTAAGGCTATAGGCTTCTTAGTTGGTCAAGTTATGAAGGAATCCAAAGGCCGAGCTAATCCTGGTATGGTAAATGAATTACTTAAAAAATTCTTAAATGACTAATCTACGTGTAAGCATATATTAAGATTAATCAATATATAAAAATACAATCCCTTCAGATATATGAGTTTATATCTGAAGGGATTTCTATTTGCCATTATGATGGTAAAATATGGTATAATAAATTGTGTAAAATCAATTAGTATTTGTTCATATAAAGGAAATACATATGAATGATCAACACAATATAAACAATAATCAAAATACATATAGAAATGGTCAATCAGATGATACTTATAGTCACAGTACTTATTCTGGTGAACCTAATACACGCGTATTATCTGATGATGAGAGACGAGAATTTGATGGTGTAACTATTGAAGAGGTAGGCGATTCCGTCCATGTAGATTCAACGCCAACCAATATCAATGACGAGCAACAATATTACGATGAAAACAATCAATATGAACCGAAAGTTAAAGTGTATAGCTTTAATAGTACAAGCTGGCTTAGTCGAATTATATTGTTCATTGTTTTAGGGATTATTTTGGCTGCTGTTGTATTCTTTGGCAGTATCATTCTCACTGTCGCAACTGTTGTTATTTTAGTGGGTGCTATTATTTCTATTATATTTAGTCTCTTTTAATGGTATAATACATATATTATGACTAGACGGTGGCTGAGCCATTCGATGATTTAAAGGGGACCTATGAACGTAGTTTTATCCACATTAAACTCAAAATTTATACATTCTTCTCTGGCTTTGCGTTATCTCAAAGCGTATGGGCAAGCTCACGGACAGGCATACGATATAGTAGAATATACTATTAATATGCCTGTTTTACATATTCTTAGCGATATTACAGAGCGCAATATAGATGTATTGGGCTTTGCTTGTTATATCTGGAATATTGAGATGACTTTACATGTAGTAGACATGGTGAAAGCTGTGCGACCAGATATTAAAATTATTTTAGGTGGGCCGGAGGTGTCTTTCACAGCCGATGAAATCTTAAATCGTTGTGCTGCTGTGGACTATGTCGTACAAGGTGAGGGGGAAGAAGCTTTTTATCAACTTATTAGTGCACTAATCGCTGGCAAGGATGGCTTAGAAGAGCAGATTCCTGGCGTACGTGGTCGTCACATTTCTGGCCGACTCCTGGGCTCTACTGATACGGTGGAGGTAAAAGATCTGAGTACTATACCATTCCCATATGTAGAAGAGGATATGACAGATTTAGAACATAAAATCATCTACTATGAATCCTCTCGAGGGTGCCCATTCTCTTGTCAGTACTGTTTATCTGGCAATAAAAATACAGTTCGCTTTTTCCCACAGGAAAGAACTTTTAAAGAACTACAGTGGTTTATCGATCATAAGGTAAAACAAGTTAAATTTGTTGATAGAACTTTTAACTGTGCGCCACATCATCATCGACCTATGATGGAGTTCATGCGTGATGCCGATACGGAGACGAATTTCCATTTAGAAATGGAACCAGAGCTAATGACGGAATGGGAAACAAATATTCTTTGTGAAACACCACCAGGCCGTATCCAAATTGAGGTAGGGGTTCAAAGTACACATAAGAAAACCTTGGATGCTATTAATCGATACAATGATTGGCCGTATATTCAAAAGGCTATTCGCCCTATTATTGAAGCAGGCCGAACTCATGTGCACATGGATTTAATTGTAGGCCTGCCTTACGAGAATAAACAGCGGTTTGGATTATCCTTTAATGATCTTTTTAGTTTACAGCCACATGCGTTACAAATTGGATTTTTAAAACTGTTAAAAGGTTCTGGTGTACGCCGTATGGAGGAGTATCAATACATTAGTGATCCCTTAGCGCCATATGAGGTATTAAGTACTCACGTGCTCCCTTATAGAGATATACGTTTCTTAAAACACTTTGAAGATGTCTTTGAACGCTTTTATAATAGTGAACGATTTAGAACTGTGTTTGGCTATATTGGTAGTAAGCTTATAAAAGAACATACTGATACATCTATAACTGGGGAAGATACAGAAACTAATCATGTACCACCTATGAAAAAGTATGATCCTTCTAAAGTGGAGACAAAAAAAGATGCCTTTTCCTATTTTTGTGACATGACACAGGCTTGGCTCGATGCGGGTAATCATAAGATTAATTTAAAAGATATTGATCAAATTGAGTTTTTGTACAATTTCTTCTTAGCTAAAGGCGATACAGTGGCTGCCGAATTATTACAATATGATACACTCGTTAGCTATCGCGGTAAGGTTCGCAGTGAAGCTGTTGGTTTACCGAAGCAGACAAAAGAACTTTTACAAGAAGGGGAAGCATTCTGGCGCAATGAAAAAATTGCATCTCAGTATATTCCTAATTATACATTTAAAGAGTGGCGCAAAATTCGTCAACAATATGTAGAAATGCCTATGTCTAAGGACACGGCTAAAGTATTAGGTATAGAGAATGTACCAAATGTACCTTTTACAGTTGTAATCGACGTAAATAAAGAGGTAAAACCTTTTATACGTCCTGAAATAGAGGCTTGTTAGTAATATAAAAATAGTTTATCTAATTTTTTATAATCAAAAGATTAGAGAATTTATGATAGTTGAAATATTACATAATAAGCGATGATTGGTTAGTTTAATAGGAGTGTTATGACCGATACAACGAGACCAAAACGATACCGCATGGTATCTAAATATTATAAAGAAACATATGGGGAAAAGGTTTATAAATTACCTGTAGCACTACCCTTGACCTGTCCTAACAGAGATGGTTCGGCTGGTGTTGGAGGCTGTACCTTTTGTGGTGAAATTGGCGCGGGCTACGAAAATCGTCCTGCCTGGATGACGGTGCGCATGCAATTAGAGGAAAATATTGCTCACATAGGCCCTAAATATAAAGCAAAGAAGTTCATCCCTTATTACCAAAACTTTAGTAATACCTACTTGAATCTTGATGATTTTAAAAGCTATATTGAACAAGGTTGTATCGATGAAGCCGTGGGCATTGCTATTGCAACAAGACCCGATTGTATTGCCGATGAATACTTAGAAATATTGGCGGATATTAGAAAGCGATTTCAAAAGGATATCTATATTGAGTTAGGTCTTCAAACGGTTAACTATGAGACGTTAGAAAAAATTAATCGCGGTCATGATTTAGCCCAGTTTATTGATGCCGTATTACGGATTAAGCGATATGGATTTAACATAACTACTCATATGATAGTTAATTTACCATGGGATACAATGAAGGATACAATCGAAGGGGCTCGTATTTTATCTGCACTCGGTGTTGATCAAGTGAAACTGCATGCTTTGTATATTGTAAAAAATACATTGATGGCCAAGTGGTATCAAGAAGGTCAGTTCACCTTAATCAGTGCTGAAGAATATGCTGACCGGGTTGTTAATTTTGTACGTCATTTACACCCTGACATTGTTTTACAGCGTCTTGTAGGGAGAGCGCCTGAAGATAATACGCTTTTTACAAACTGGTCCATGGGTTGGTGGCGCGTACAAGATTTAATTGATGATAAACTAGACGAACTAGATGCTCATCAAGGTGATCTCTGTGATTACCTAAATGGTAAAGCAGTTCGTAAATTTATAGATTAGGAGGTTGTATGAGCGAACAAGTATTTACATTTCCTACATATGACCTAGCACAATCCATACTAGGTCAACATAATCGATATTTACATATGATGCTTGAGGTAATTTCTGCCGATGTAGTAGCTCGAGGTGATACGGTAGTTATCAAGGGGGATGAAGACCAAGTCAATGCCCTCTATCGTACTCTTGAAGAATTAGTATTTCTCTATCGTGAAGGCAGTACGATTACTGAGTCTCAGGTGCGCATTGCGGCTAAACTTGTCGCTAATGGTAAGGCTGATGCTGTTCATACTATGTTTGAGGATACTTTATCCGTTAATATGCGCGGTAAAAATATTACGCCTAAAACTGAAGGTCAAAAATACTATGTAGATAGTATCCGAAAAAATACTATTACTTTTGGTATTGGTCCTGCTGGTACAGGTAAAACATTCCTAGCAGTAGCTTTAGCTGCATTCTATTTAAAAAACCGCAATGTAGATAAAATTATTTTGACACGCCCTGCCGTAGAGGCTGGTGAACGATTAGGTTTCTTACCGGGTGAATTACAAGACAAGGTAGACCCGTATTTGAGACCCCTCTATGATGCATTACACGAAATGTTTGGTATCGAGCAAGTACAACGCTTTATGGAACGTGGTACTATCGAGGTAGCACCACTAGCGTATATGCGTGGCCGTACATTGGAAAATGCCTTCGTCATTCTCGATGAGGCTCAAAATACAACGGCAGAGCAGATGAAAATGTTCCTAACTCGTCTAGGTAACAATTCTAAAATGGTAGTCAACGGTGATAAGACACAAATTGACTTGCCTACACGTGTTGTGTCTGGCCTTGGCGAGGCTGAAAAGGTATTGCGTCATGTGCCGGGTATAAATATGGTGTACTTTAGCGATCAAGACGTAGTTCGTCATGACTTAGTAGGTCGCATTGTAAAAGCATACGATGCGTACCATGAGCGTAAATTAGTGGGTGAAACTACAACGACTGAAGCACCTACAGAGAATGTAGCGAAAGGGTAACTATGTACATACATATTAGCTATGATGAAGGAATTGAAGAGGATTCTAATATAGAGGCCATTATCCGTAAGGTTTGTGACGAAGTGAGTCGCGTATATGGTCTCGAAGAAGATGAAATGAGTATTTTGCTGTGTGATAATGCAAAGATTCATGAACTTAATAAAGAATATCGCGGTATCGATAGACCTACAGATGTATTGTCCTTTGCTCTTAATGAGGGGGACGATTACGAAGGTAGTGAAGAGGAACATCACTTACTTGGTGATATGATTATTTCCTTAGAGCGTACTCGTGAACAAGCTATTGAATATGGACATAGTTTTGAACGGGAATTAGCATATTTAACGACTCACAGTTGCTTACATATCTTAGGCTATGACCATATGAACGACGAAGATAAAAAAGAGATGCGCACAGAGGAAGAATTTATCCTAGGTAATCTAGGTTATGTGCGGGAGGATGCACCATATAATGAATAAGAACGAACATTTTAAATCAGGCTTTGTTGCCGTTGTAGGACGCCCTAATGTGGGTAAATCTACTTTAATTAACGCTCTTATTGGCGATAAGATTGCTATCGTATCCGATAAGGCTCAAACAACGCGTAACCGTATCATCTGCGTATATACAGATGAAGCCAAACAAATTGTATTTATGGATACACCAGGTGTTCATAAGCCAAAACATAAGCTAGGCGAATTCATGGTAGATGCTGCTATCGAGTCCTTAAAAGAAACGGAAGCCGTTTTATTTGTCGTAGCAGGCAATGAAAAACGTGGCCCTGGGGATAACTTCATTATTGAACAATTAAAACGAGTAAAAGTTCCCGTATTTTTAGTGGTCAACAAAATTGATACACTTAAAAAAGAAGAGCTTTTAGAAGCAATTGTTTCTTATCAAGATGCATATCCATTTGCAGGTGTAATTCCTATTTCTGCAAAAGATAAAGAGAACTTAGCTGAAATTCTTAAGGTTCTAGAAGAAACATTGCCAGAAGGTCCACAATATTTCCCAGAAGATATGATTACGGATCAACCGGAACGCCTTATTATTTCCGATATCGTTCGTGAAAAAATCTTGTTGGCTACACGAGATGAAATACCTCATGCTATTGCTGTAGACGTAGATGAAATGAAAACACGTGATGATGGTACTACCTATATCCGCGCTACAATCTACTGTGAAAGAGACTCTCAAAAGGGTATTATTATTGGTAAAAAAGGTGCTTTGTTAAAACAACTTGGTGCTGAAGCGCGTGCAGATATTCAAAAACTATTAGCTACAAAAGTTTACTTAGACCTTTGGGTTAAAGTTAAAAAAGATTGGCGAAATAAATCTGGTATGTTATCTGAACTTGGTTATAGAAAATAATTTGATATAATAAAAAGATAATAAGTATTTCCATAATCATATGAAAGGAATAAAGATGGATAGTATAGATGGCCTGATACCCGTCGGGTTTGGTCTGTTATGTATTTTTCTAATTAACTTTTTTGTGGTTGCAAAGTTCTCCTTTGCCCGCCTTCGTAAAGAACATGTGGAGGATATGGATATCCTCTTAGAAAAGGATAGAGAGTTTTTATTAAAGCTCTATCAAAATCCAGAGTATTTTCTAAATACTACACAGTTTTTGATTCTATTCTTTATCTTGGCTCTTGCAGGCACTGGTACCTTTGTATTCGATAATATTGTTGATCGTTTAGTGACGGTTCTAAATATTCATAGTACATGGATGCATTTGGTACTAGATGTTATTTTATTGCTATTAATTAGTTTAATCGTCTTAATCTTCGGCGAAATTGTACCTAAAGCATTGGGCCTATCCTTCCCTACGAAATACGTGAATACCTATAGCCGTATCGTCGTTGCTGCAGGTAAATTGGTGTATCCATTTATTTGGATCGCTAGTAAAATCTCCAATGTTATTTTAGGCTTTTACAAAACAAAATATTTAACAGAGCTTGACCTTGTGTACTCAGAAGAAGAAATTCGCATGATGATTTCTCGAAGCCACGAGGAAGGGCAACTGGACCAAGTAGAGTCTGAGTTAATCGATAATGTCTTTAACTTCGTAGATCGCATGGCGAAAGAGGTTATGGTGCCTCGTCAAGACGTAGACTGCGTATTCGTAGAAGATGGTTACGATGAAGCGATGAAGGTTATCCGCTCTAAAGTACATACACGTTATCCACTCTGTGTAGAGGATAAGGATCACATTATTGGCCTTGTTCATATTAAAGATTTAATGGAACGCCCTAATCAAGCCCGTAAAGATTTGCGCAATATTAAACGAGATATCCTTACTGTTCCAGAAGTAATGAAATTATCTACCTTGTTGCAATATATGAGAACGCGCCGTATTTATCTAGCCGTTGTAGTAGATGAATATGGTGGTATGGTTGGTCTCGTAGGCTTAGAAGATATTATTGAAGAATTAGTTGGTGATATTCAAGACGAGCATGAGCCTCATTTACCGGCTACGATGTCCTATGCAGATGGTTCCTTCGAGTTTGATGGCAAGGTCCTTGTAGACGAAGTAGAAGAGATTATGAATATTGAAATTGATAATTCTGACTCTGATACGATCGGGGGCTATGTCTTTGGTTTATTAGAACGTACACCAATCGTAGGTGATACGGTGGATGCTCATGGCTATACCTTTGAAGTTAAGCAAATGCAAGGCTATCGTATTTCTCGCATTAAAGTAACACCTATACCAGTAGAGGAACCAACGGAAGAAGAAAATGAAGAAGCTTAATGGTGGTTTTAATACGCCAGCCATCGTCATAAGTCGAAAAAAGTATAAGTTGTATTCCGTATTTACGTTTATTACGCCTAGCTTGGGACTTATTAAAGCATCGATTCCACATAAGCGAATGATGACGATGCGTAACAGTTCCTATTTACGTCCATTTAGTGCCATGTATATTACAGTCGTACCTGATGGGGAATATGTTAATGTTACGCAAATTGATGGCTCCTATGTGGTGGAGTCCTTAGATGTAAACCTCGATAATATTGCTTATGCAGCGGTAGCGAGTGAGCTCATTCAAGAGTTATTTGCCATGTATGACGTAGATCGTAAGGTCTTTGATACGGTAGTAAATTACTCCAAGCAAATTCGACGTCGCAATGTACAATTGGGAACGATCATGCTTGGGTGGCAGCTATTATCTCTCGCAGGAATTGTGCCAAGTGCTAATGCTTTTATCCAACAAGATGGTATCGATCCATTTTGGATGCAGGTGAGAGAATCAACAAGTCTTACTATTTCGCCCTCTGTAAAAGCCGCATTACCTCAGATTCTAGCTTATCAGTGGGGTGAAGATACGCCTTTAGAACTTCCGAAAACAATATGGAAGGAATTTGAGAAGCTTTTATTTTCTTACTGTGAACAAGAAATAGGTAAGCCGTTACAAAGCGTTAAGTTTTTAAACTCTATAATTTAGTGATAGTAAAAAGGCAGTTTGAGAAATCAAACTGCCTTTTGTTGAAATATTTATGAGGTACTAAATGGATAAAATATTCTCTTCGTTGCCTATAGACAAAATAAATGAAGATAAAACTTTAGATTTACAAGAAATTCAACAGATATATAATTTTCTTTTAACTAATGACTATTATATATCTGCTGATTATGGGGTAATAAATAAGTTATTTCAAACGATGGTTTTAAACAATCGTTGGGATTCCAAAATGGCACTCAGATACTTTGACTATTTATGTTTCTTAAGTTGGGAATATGAAGCTATCATTGTTAGAGATCTTTTATTAGATAATCATGTTAGCTTAGCTGGGGAATTTTGTTTAGAAACAGAATTAGTAAAAGATGGACTATGTTATTTTAGAGATGATGCCATTTGGAGGGGAAAGGATTATGATAGTGACATTATTCCGGCATCTATGTCTAAATGGGCCATTTATTATGATGAAGAAGAAAAAAGGTTTCATAAAGTGAAACCGTCAATGATAGAAAATATTATTATTAAGGAAATTGACGCTGAAAAGGGTCTTTATATTATTGGAAAAAAATAATTCTAATAGACAAATGTACATCTGTAATTGACACTTTTAATAACAATTATTTATAATATAACAATGTTATATTATATGTTTTTATAGGAGGTCATTATGCAGCTTTTGGGAAATCTCAAAATACATTTTCTAGCGCTCGTACTAACTGTAGTCGCTGAATTTATAGGCATAAAAAAACTAGGTCCTGTTGTATTATTGCCATTATTGTACACATTGATTCTAGGTTTATTAATTTCTATTCCTAAGTTTAAAATTCTTACGATTAAACAGATGGAAAAATCTGCCGATTATATCGGTATTGCCGTTATGATCTTGATGGTAAAAGTAGGACTTGGTATTGGTCCAAATCTTGGTATTCTTACAAGTGCTGGCTGGGCATTGTTATTACAAGAATTAGGTCATTTCTTTGGTACTATTGTATTCGGTTTACCTGTAGCTTTATTGGTAGGTATGCGTCGCGAAGCAGTAGGTGCATGTTACTCTGTAGACCGTGAGCCGAACGTAGCGATTATTATCGACAAATTTGGCTTTAGCTCTCCTGAGGGCCGTGGTGTTATGGGCATGTACATCTGTGGCGTTCTTATCGGTGCTATGTGGTCCTCTGTATTGGCGGGGATGTTGGCACAATCTGGTTGGTTCCATCCATTGGCATTAGCTATGGGCGCTGGCGTAGGTAGTGCTAGTATGATGGCGGCAGCTACAGCTCCAATCATTGCGGTATATCCAGATTATGAACAACAAATTATGGCTCTTGCAGGGGCTGCAAATTTGTTGACTACCGTTCTAGGTGTATACTTTGGTCTATTTGTTTCTTTACCAGTTATGGAAAAAACATACAACTTCTTTACAGGTCGTACCCGTGAACAAGATTTAGCAGAGGAGGTAGCAAGTCATGAGTAAAAGCGAAAAATTAACACAATTTGTCATCGTTATTTGTATCGCTGCTATCATCACTGCAGTAGGTAATGTAATGGATGGTAAACATCTATTTAGCGATAGTTTAGTTGGCGTAGCTATCTTGGCAGTTCTTGCTACAATTGGTGCATTGATCTCTAACTTGCCATATGCTAATAAATTACCTATGGTATTCTGGGTATCTTTAGTTGGTGTTATTGCATCCTTACCAGGTATGCCTGGCCAAGAATGGATTATTGCTAAAACTAGCCAAGTTACGTTCCTTGCTACCACAACACCTGTACTTGCTTATGCAGGTTTATCCTTAGGGAAAGACCTTGGTGCATTCCGTCGATTATCTTGGCGTATTATTCCTGTGGCACTAGCTGTAACAGCAGGTACTTTCATCTGTGCAACAGCATTAGCACAAGTAGTACTTCATTTAGAAGGTTTAATCTAATACTAAATCATAATGTTAGATGTCTAAATTATGTTAAGATATAATTATATATTTATATTTCAGAAGATATCTATACATTAGGATTCCATGATCGACCGTATTTTATACGGTCGATTTTATAAAGGAGATATTATGAGCCGTATGACAAAGGAAGAAGTAAAACAACGTGTTTGTAAAGCTATTGTTGATGCACAACCGCGTTTACGAGAATTGGCTGAATCTATTATGGCTGAACCAGAATTGGGTTTTAAAGAGGTAAAAACCTCTAAAAAGGTTCAAGCTATGTTTGATGAACTTGGCATTTCTTATACTACTGGCCATGCATTGACAGGTGTAAAAGGTAGAATGAAAGGCCGAGATAGTAAATATACGGTTGCCATGGTGGGGGAATTAGATGCCATTCTCTGTCCTCGCCATCCTCGTGCCGATGATTTAACAGGCGCCGCCCATTGCTGTGGTCATAATGTACAAATTACCAATATGTTTGCCGTAGCTATGGGTTTACAAGGGGTGATGGATGAGCTAGCTGGTGATGTCGTATTATTTGCTGTTCCTGCAGAGGAAATGATTGAAATTGATTACCGCAATAAATTGCGTGAACAAGGAAAACTGAAATATATGGGTGGCAAGCAACAGCTTATCTATGAAGGTGCTTTTGACGATATCGATATGGCCATGCAAATGCATGTAGAGACTGCCAAAACTCCAGCTGGTGAAATGGGGCTTGGTAGTACCTCCAATGGTTTCGTATCTAAACTGATTGAATATCACGGTAAGGTAGCTCATGCCGCTCAAGCACCCCATGAAGGCATCAATGCTCTTAATGCTGCTTTGATGGGTGTAATGGGGGTTAACTCTATTCGTGAAACTTTCAAAGAAAGCGATTATTTCAGATTCCACCCAATCATTAATCAAGGCGGTACATTGGTAAACTGTGTGCCTGATTATGTTCAAGTTGAAAGTTACGTGCGCGCCTCTAATATTGAAGCTATTGTAGATGGCAATCATCGTGTAAATCGTGCCCTAAAGGCAGGTGGTGATGCAGTAGGGGCCACATGTGTTATCAAGGACCTACCAGGTTATTTACCGATGCGTAATGATGAACGTATGAATGCTCTATTACGTAAAAATTCCAATCCTATTTTTGGTGAATCCAATGTATACCAAGGTCCGCATATTACGGCTAGTACTGACATGGGGGACGTATCTCACTTGATGCCGGTTATCCATCCTTGGGTTGGCTGTATCAGTGGTGTACTACACAGTGCAGAATATGAAATCTCTGTACCTGATGTAGCGTACATTAAAACAGCACAAGCCTTGGCTATGACTATCGTAGACTTACTATACAATGACGCAGCAGGCGCTAAAGATGTATTAGACAACTTTACACCAGCCTTAAACAAAGAAACTTATATTGAACTATTAGATCGCATTGCTAAGGGTGAATAAAATAAACCACCTATTGAAGATGAATTGATTATCTTTGATAGGTGGTTTACAATTTATTTATATAACTATAATAGTTCATTTAAGTTTATATTCTCATATATTATATAAGTATATTTAGTATATGTTAGAGGCGGTTATGAAAGAGAATATTGCTTTACTACTAGCCATCTTATATCTGATTTATAGATATAAGACTTATAAGAAAGTTAATAAAACAATAGAAGACAGAATAGAAAATGTACACAAACTATTCTTTAAACGGATACAGCATGCTTTACAGTGTTCTGAAGAAGAGGCAGAGAAAGTTGGTCTAGCATTAGATAAATATTTTGTACCTTTAGAAAGTAAATTCTATAAAATGGATGATAATACTTACTCCTTTATTGATGCAGGCGGCCTTAAAGGACTATTCTCAATAGATAAAAATTATAATTTAGTAACATTAGTATATAATAATGTAGATTTATTAGCTTTAGAGCAAAATTAGTAAATTAGATTAATTAGGATTAAAGCAATCCTATAATAATAACATTAATGTTATACCTTTCGTATTTATATCTGAGGAGTTAAAGAGTTTTTATGCCCATTAGAAAGCTTATAAAGATAACTTGTACAGTAGTTTTATCGTTACTAGTAATTATTCTACTTTTTATTGGAATTAGAATATACGAATATCAAATATTTATAAACTCTCTTGTAGATTATGGCAAACAAACAGGGCTCAATAAAAATATGACTGGTTTTGCTACAGATTTTCCCTATATATATTCTAATGGTGATTTCGGTATAGTTGTTGTTAACGTATTACCCTATGGAACAGTACGAATTATTCCAAATCATAAAGGCTTTAGTAAAATATTTGAATCTCCAGCAGATAGTAATTTAGAGTATTTGCAAAAAGCATATGGGGATGAACTTATAATTTTGGACAGTATTGATCAATTTTCAGAAGATGAAAGAAAGATTATATCTGAGATAACTAAGAAGGACTCAAAACCACGATATGATCGTGATACTTGGGTTACTAGATCATACTAATTTAAGGTAAGTATGCTCTTAAATTAATTTGGAGAATAAATTATGTTCGAGATAGTAACAATTTTAGGGCTTATATATTTGTTATATCGTATTAGATTCTTTTATAAAGAGGATAGTATATTTACTAAATAAGCCATGTGAAAATATTCTGGAGGATGAAGAAGAAAAAATGAGGAGTAATTAAATCAATGAACTTTATATATTATTTTGCTACTATATCCTTATTTTTAGCATTTGCCTATAGTGTAATTCAATATATCCGAAGATCTAATGAAGACATAAATGAAAAATATAGATTGATTAGTTTTGGCATATTTTTATTTGTATTGTTTACGGATTTAAAGTTCTTGGATACTATAAATAAAGAATTTAAATACCTAATTGAATTTTTATTGCTATCATTTAGTACATACCTGTTTTCACTAATTTATAAAAATAGTGACAATAAAAGGACTTATTACCTATTTTCTTTTTTTACAATATTGTTATTTTTAATGGCTATCTTATTCTCTATGTAATTGAAAATTATATATATATAATTGTAGTTATGTTTATTTTATGGATTGTATTGCATTAACTAAATTATGTTATTAGAATACATTTTTTATGGCTAGACTATTTCCTCAGGGGGAAACGTGTGGAAAAACAAATAGTAAATATATTTTTATTTTTAGGTTTTAATTATTATATGATTAAATCTTGGGGTACTCGGAAGGTTACAGTTTTAACACTAATTGGCAACTATTTCTTAATCAGTATTTTAATAGAATCGTATTTTGGTTTGCCTAAATTCATTGAGGACTTTAATGCACTATTTATGCTTGGAATAGGTATGGTAGGTACTTATATCTTATGGCGTAAAAATAAAGCTGGAACACTAACGGAGTATGAAAAAAGAGGATGGATTCTGACTCGTACTTTCTTAGCATTATTTGTCTTAGCTGTATTAGTATTTGCTTTAATATTTATATTTATGGAGTATATTTATGGGATATATATTTAGTGTAATAATATATTGAGTTCTAATCTGGAGATTAAATAGTAGAAATATTACCTCTGAAAATAATTATAGTCTTCGTTATAGAGTTAGTAATTTTTGGATTGGTAAGTCTCCTGATTTTAGGTATTTTTATAGAAAAGAGATCTCTATACTTGAGCGATTAAATAACTTGTAATATTAATCTCACAATAATGATCATTTTAAGTTGATATTTTTTATATTTTATTTGATTAAAAATATTTTCTTATATTTTGATAGATAATAGTTAAAGTTTTTGAGGATATTTATGGATAAAATACAAATTATAGAATCTGAATTAATTTCTTTGCAGTATGCTGATGAACAAATGTTGGACTTTTTAGTTACTGATTTAGGTAATAGAGCTATTTTAGTGGCAGAGACATTTTATCTAGAATTTAAGTATTGTACTCAAATTAATATAGATAATGATTTAATGAACACACTTTTTTTACCTAGATTTAAAACTGGTAAATCTAGTCTTTTTATTCAAGATATTTCTATAGAGACTAAAGACGTTCGATCAAGAGGTGTTATAAAAAATAGACATGTTGATAAAGGTTATGCTACAGCAGTAGGCTATGAGTTTACTATTAACTTTGCATTTATGGATATAGCTATCGATTGTTTAGATTTTAGCTTAGTGAAGAAAAAAGATTTAGAAAGAGATATTGATTCGTTGATACATTATAAAGAAATCGAGTAATAGAATGTTAATCATTAGTTTTATTAATAATCTTTGATTTCATTCTTATATAGTTGATATATTTACTTGTGTTGACATTCATCCCTCTGTATTGCTACAATATTATCTATAATATATGCGATGAAGCAGAGTAGTAAACCTCTCTAGCGAGTGAGGATGGTGTAAGCTCACATTTGGTTGAAGGCGCTGTAGAGCATTGGCAGGAACGCAGAAATCTGTTAGTAAAGGCCAACATAGAAAAAAGAGGGCGCAAGCCAAATAGGGTGGAACCGCGGGTATACTCGTCCCTGTAACGTTTTTCGTTACAGGGACTTTTTTGTTTGTAACGAAATGGTTGATTTTATGTCGGTTGTGTAAAGTGGAGGCAGCAATGACATTTCAAGAGATTATTTTAAATCTACAAAAATTCTGGAGCGATCAAGGTTGTATCGTTCAAAATCCATATGACATCGAAAAGGGTGCAGGTACAATGAACCCTGCTACATTTTTGCACGCTATTGGTCCTGAACCATGGTCTGTATGTTATGTAGAGCCTTCTCGTCGTCCAGCAGACGGTCGTTATGGTGATAATCCTAACCGTTTGTTCCAACATCATCAATTCCAAGTTATCGTGAAACCATCTCCAGATAATATCCAAGAATTGTACTTACAATCTTTGGCTGCATTAGGCATTCACGCAGAAGACCACGATATCCGCTTTGTTGAGGATAACTGGGAATCTCCAACATTGGGCGCTTGGGGCCTTGGCTGGGAAGTATGGCTCGACGGTATGGAGGTAACTCAGTTTACATATTTCCAACAAGTTGGCTCCATCGACTGTAAACCAGTTTCCGTAGAAATTACATACGGTCTAGAACGTTTGGCTATGTACATTCAAGGCGTAGAAAATGTATATGACCTTAAATGGAATGAAAATGTTACATATGGTGACGTTTGGCATGCTAACGAAGTTGAACAATCCGTATATAACTTTGAATTAGCTGATACAGATATGCTTTTCAAATTGTTTGATATGTACGAAGCAGAAGCAAAACGCGTTTGCTGTGCAGGTTATGTATTACCAGCTTACGACTATGTATTGAAATGCTCCCACACATTCAACTTGCTTGATTCCCGTGGCGCTATTTCTATCAGCGAACGTACAGCTTTCATCGGTCGCGTACGTGCATTAGCTCGTATTTGTGCACAACAATACCTTGCTAAACGTGAAGAATTAGGTTTCCCACTTTTGAAAGGAGATAAATAAGATGGCAAAGGATTTATTATTTGAAATCGGTGCAGAAGAAATTCCTGCCGGCTTTATGCCAAATATCTTAGGTCAATTGAAACAATTGGCTGAAACAAAATTAAATGATGCCCATCTTCCTTTTGAAAGCATCGCAACATACGGCACACCACGTCGTTTGGCTCTTATCGTTAAAGGTCTTGCTGATACATCTGCCGAAATCAGTGAACGTCATAAAGGTCCATCTGCGTCCATCGCTTATGATGCTGACGGTAATGCTACTAAAGCGGCTATCGGCTTTGCTCGTGGTAAAGGTCTTGATGTAGCAGATCTCGTTGTAGAAGATGGTTATATTTACGCAGAAACTAAAACTGCAGGGGTTCCGGCAAAAGATATCGTTACAGAAATGTTGCCTCAATTGATTACAGGCCTTAACTTCCCTAAATCTATGCATTGGGGGAATTTAGATGCTAAGTTTGTACGTCCAGTACGTTGGCTTGTAGCATTACTTGATGAAGACGTAATTCCTGTAGAATTTGCTACTGTTCAATCTGGTAATGTAACACGTGGTCATCGATTCTTAGGTGCTGATGAAATCACTATTAAAAATGCAGCATCCTATGTAGACACATTAAAAGAAAACTTTGTTATGGTCGATCAAGATGCTCGTCGCGAATTGATCTCCAAACAATTACATGATATGGCAGCTTCTAAAAATGCATCCATCGTTTGGGATGATGATTTGTTAGAAGAAATCAACTATCTTGTTGAATGGCCTACAGCATTGTGTGGTGGCTTTGAAGAGTCCTACTTGGCACTTCCAGATGCAGCTATTATTACACCTATGAAAGACCATCAACGTTACTTCCCATTGGTTGACCAAGACGGCAAATTGTTGCCAATGTTCTTAACAGTTCGCAACGGCTCCGATCATTCTATCGAAGTAGTTCAAGCTGGTAATGAACGTGTATTGCGTGCACGCCTTGATGATGCTAAATTTTTCTTTAACGAAGACCGCAAGAAACCTCTTATCGACCGTCAAGATGGTTTGACTAAAATTGTATTCCAAGAAGGTCTTGGTAACTTAGCAGATAAAACTGAACGTTTACTTAAATTGGGCCGTGTGTTTGGTGAAGAATGTGGCTTGCACGAAGATACAGTTGTTGTATTGGAACGCGCTACAGAGCTTGCTAAGACTGACCTTACTACAGGTATGGTTACAGAGTTTACTGAATTACAAGGTGTAATGGGGAAAGAGTATGCTTTACTTGATGGTGAATCTCCTGAAGTAGCAGAAGCTATTTTTGAACAATATTTACCTCGTTTTGCAGGTGATGTATTGCCTCAAACGGAAGCAGGTAAAGTATTGTCCATCATCGATAAAGTAGATAATATCGTAGCTACTTTCAGCCGTGGATTAATCCCTACAGGCTCTCAAGATCCATATGCATTGCGTCGTCAAACAATTGGTATCTTGAACATCTTGCTTGGTAGCGAATGGAATATCAGCTTGCGTCCAATCTTCAAAGCATCTATGGAATTGCTTAATGTGCCAGCTGAAAAACAAGAAGAATTACTTGGTCAAGTAGAGGAGTTCTTCACACTTCGTTTGAAAAATATCTTCCTTGATCGTGAAGTTCCTCATCATGTAATCGACTTGTTGTTGTCTAACAATGAATTATCCGTTGCTGATGCTGAAGGTCTTGTAAATGCATTGTTAGCAAATCGCATCGATGAAAACGTTGAACTTGTTCAAGCTTATACTCGTATGTACAATCTTGTAAAAGATGTGGAATATACTGGTGTTAATAGCGATTTGTTGAAAGAAGATGCTGAAAAAGAATTGTTCGAAGCTGCTTCTAAAGCATCTGAAGCAAGTAGTGCTGCTTGGGAAGCTGGCGATTATGATGCAGTCGTGGCAGTTCCAGCTACTTTAGTTCCAGCCATCAACAAATTCTTTGAAGATGTAATGGTTATGGATAAAGATGAAGCTATTAAAGCTAACCGTTTACAACTCGTTCGTTTAGCATACAGTGTAATGGCTATTATTGGAGATATTAGCTCATTAAAATAATATATTATAGTAAAAATTTAAATTTTTACTATGATATACAAGAGAAGAGGTACCATGCGTACCTCTTTTTTGCTTTTACGAAGAATATGCAAATTTTATGCAGGATTTTTAGAGACTATAGCGAATACTTTATAATATACAAAGTTGTATGAGGAGATAGATGATTATGAATCATGATGAATTATATAAAGCCTTATGTAAGGTGCCAAGCGGCAAAGAAAAGTCTCGTGATAGAATTATTATTGAATTATATATGCGTTCTCAAGGAGCATCACAAAAGCAGTTAGTAGATGCTCTAAATATGCGTCCTGCTACTGTGTCGGAGCAGACAGACATACTCATTGAATTGGGATATGTTACAAAACATATTGATTATATGGACAAACGTATATCTGTAGTTACTTTAACAGATGAAGGGAAACGGTTAGGCAAATCTCTTTTACATACATATAACGAATTTCTTAATGTAATGTTCTCTGATTTATCGGATGAAGATCAGGAGAATTTATACCGCTTATTAGGTAAGTTAAAACGACCAATTATACGTAAATAATACGTAAATATTTGGATTATTAAAATAATATAGAAAATACTTGCTAACAGTACGTGATTTATGATACTATATTGCTGTTAATTTGAGACAGTCCGCTGCCTATAAGGTGTAGGTATTGAATGTCTGCAAACAGGAGGAAACAATGAACATTATTAACGTACTTGAACAAGAACAACTTCGTACAGACATCCCTACATTCCGTGCTGGTGACACAGTTCGTGTACACGTAAAAGTAGTGGAAGGTACTCGTGAACGTATCCAAGTGTTCGAAGGTTTGGTAATTAAACGTCAAAACGGTGGCGTACGAGAAACTTTTACAGTTCGTCGTATTGCATCCGGTGTAGGTGTAGAACGTACATTCCCACTTCATAGCCCACGTTTAGCTAAAATCGAAGTTATGCGCCGTGGTGTTGTTCGTCGTGCTAAATTGTACTACTTACGTAACCTTACTGGTAAAGCTGCTCGTATTCGCGAAAAACGCTAATGTTCATAAAAGGCTGCCGTTGGCAGCCTTTTATTTTTGCTAAAATTAGATATGAATAGTTCTATTTCATTATTATCTGAATTAAATTATTATAATAGAGAAATATAGAGCTATAAAAGATAGATAAAAATATAAAACATACATATAAATATAAATATAAAATATACTAAGTATTTCTAAGAGTTTAAGTATCTCTAAGAGATGTATATGAGTATGTAGAAAGGAAATACTATGGCAGATTCACCTATCGTACATTGGTTCCCTGGTCATATGGCGAAAGCCACACGTATGATTACGGAGTATATCAAAAAGGTAGACGTAGTTATTGAGTTACTAGATGCGCGTATTCCTCGTTCTAGTGCGAACCCAGTCATCACAGAACTCGTTGGTCAGAAACCTCATATCGTACTGTTAAATAAAGTAGATTTAGCAGATCCTAAAGCTACAAAGGAATGGACTGAGTTTTTTACAAAACAAGGCATCACCGTATTGGCTATCGATTCTAAGTCTGGCAAGGGTAATAAGAAGTTAATATCCACTGTAGAGCGTTTGAGTAAACCTATCATCGACCGTTGGGTTGCAAAAGGTATTCGTAGCCGTTCTGTACGTACTATCATCTTAGGGATTCCTAACGTTGGTAAATCTACATTGATTAACTCTTTAGCTGGTTCTGCTGCAACGCGTACAGCTAATAAGGCAGGTCATACACGTGGTCAACAGTGGGTTAAAATCGGTAAAAATCTTGAATTGCTTGATACACCAGGTGTATTATGGCCAAAATTAGAGGACCAACGTGCCGCGGCTCGCCTCGCTATGACAGGTGCCATTTCCGATGATGTTTATGATTTAGAGCATGTTATAAAACAGCTATTAAATTACTTATTGACGAACGCGCCAAATATTTTGGTAGAGCGTTATAAATTAAAAGAAGAAGAGATGACCGATGTTGATACGATTCTTGAAAGCATCGGACGTCGTCGAGGTTGTCTTGTAAGCGGTGGCATTGTAGATTTTGACAAGGCTCGCCGTATTATCTTGCAAGACTACCGCAATACTAAGTTAGGTACAATTACTCTCGATCAAGTTGATGAAGAACCGTACTACCCTGCAGATGGTGAGGAGAGTCATAATGGATAAGGATGTATTTTCTAAGTTAAAAGTAGCAGATATTAAAGCTCTCTTTGAAACTGAACAAGCCTTAGAGATTTTGTCTTTTGCTCAAGAGGATACTCGTAGTTCTGTACAGAAATTGGCTGCTTCTTATATTAAGCGTCAAGAAAAAGAGTTAAAAGAACAGCAACGTCTTATGGGTATGTATGACTATGAAGGCATGTTCTATGATCAAGGTATCTATCATGTGGCTGGTGTTGATGAAGTGGGGCGTGGTCCTATTGCGGGGCCTGTCACGGTAGCTGCTGTTATCTTGCCACCTATGACATTAATTCCAGACCTTAATGACTCTAAAAAACTAACCGAAGAAAAGCGTGAAGCGCTCTATGATATCATCAAGGACGAAGCCGTTGCTGTTAGCTGTATTTCCTACGGCCCAGAAAAGATTGATGAACTCAATATTTATGAAGCAACGCGACAAGCGATGTATGAGGCTATTCGTACGCTCAGCATACCAGCTGAAGCAGTAGTAGCCGATGCTATGAAATTGCCTGATTTGAGGATTCCCGTTGAATCCATCATTAAAGGTGATAGCAAAAGCGCTAATATTGCTGCTGCATCCATCATTGCAAAGGTTACGCGAGATCGATATATGAAGAGTCTTGATGATGAGTTCCCTGGCTATGGCTTTGGTATTCATAAAGGTTACTATACGGAATTACATAAAGAAGCTATCGAGCAACAAGGGGTAACACCACTACATCGAAAGAGCTTTGAACCTATTAAATCTATCGTTCGTTGGGTTAAACCTGAGTAATTTCTAAGTATTTATTATGGATAATAAATTTATTTTATAATTAGACTATCAAGTTAAGTCCTATAGTTGTATTAGTTTTATTCGTATTATCACATTATAAATTGCATATAGTTTATATCCGTAAAGAGGTTCCTATTGGTCACCTATGTGACTATTAGGAACCTCTTTTGTATTTACTTTTGTTACCTCCATAATTTACGCTACAAGTAAGTATTACCTGTTGAAAGATTAATATAGTATAGATATTAAATTCTATGAGTTGTTGTTGCAGATACACCTTATTAGGAGGTATATATGAAAACGATTAGTACTGGTAAAGCTTTTAATGAACTCGATTCAAAAGAACTGGGCAAATGGGGAGAACGAGTAGCTACCAATTATATTGAAAAAATGGGACTTACAGTAGTAGATACAAATTATCGAACCCGTTTAGGCGAAATAGACATCATTGCTAAACGTGATTTAGTCTATCATTTTATAGAGATTAAAGCTCGCCGAGGTATGCAACATGGACTAGCACGTGAGGCAGTTACCAAGAAAAAACAAAAGCATATTAAACGAGCTGCTATGTTGTTTCTATATGATCTTAATCAAAAAAAGCGCCGTTGGAAGGAAATATCCTTTGATGTAATAGAGGTGTATTTACACGAAGACTTTCAAAGTTCTATTCATTATTTACCACAGTGTTTTTAGTGAGGTCTGTTTATGTACGCAAAATTATATGGAGCCACCTTGCACGGCATTGATGGATGCATCATTACTGTAGAGGTCGATATATCACAAGGTTTGCCGGTTTTTGATATCGTTGGTCTACCTAATCAATCGGTTAAAGAGGCTCGTGAACGAGTGCGAGCGGCCATTAAAAATAGTGGCTACGAATTTCCAATGAGACGTATCGTAGTCAATTTAGCACCTGCCACAATTCGTAAAAGTAGCGCTGGACTCGACTTAGCGATTGCTTTAGGGATTCTGCTTGCATCAGGACAGATAAAGGGGCGTAAAGCAAAGATTTCGGCTTTATTTGATAAGAGTCTGTTTATGGGAGAGTTAGCGTTAGATGGTTCGCTATTACCAACCTTTGGGACTTTAGCTATGTCGCTAGCAGGATTAGATGCTAACTATTCAAAAGTTTATACAAGTATTGAAAATAGTAAAGTGCTACAAGCTATTCCTAATTTAACCATATATGGTGGATCATCACTACAAGAAATTATTACTATTTTAGAGGAACAAATTAAGCCAAAGGTAGTTGATAAAAATAAACAAATAAGTATCAAAAAAGAAAAAGTAGATAAACACAATGCCAATAAATCAATTCTAGGGTCTTTAGAGTCTATGCCATTAACCGGAAGCAATGAAAATCTAGATACAATCAGTAAACCACAAGTAACTATGATTAGTAATAATTGTGTTGATACGTCTGTTACGGATGAAAGTATAACTATAAAGACTAATCAAACATATACAGTTGATTTTGGCGATGTACAAGGTCAAGAGTTAGGAAAACGAGCAATGCTCATCAGTGCTGCAGGTCATCATCATTGTATTATGATAGGACCTCCAGGTGGGGGTAAAACGATGATGGCCGAACGATTGCCGACCATATTGCCTCCTATGACTTGGAATGAAATCGTTGAAGTGAGTCGCATACAAGATGTAATAAGTTTGCTGGGCGATAATGGGCTAGTTACATCTAGACCTTTTAGACATCCTCATCATACGGCTACTTTAGCTAGTATGGTCGGTGGAGGAATACAGGGACGTCCTGGAGAGGTAACATTAGCTCATGGAGGCGTATTATTTATGGATGAAGCGCCTGAGTTTCAACGCCAAGTAATCGATGCATTACGACAGCCTTTAGAGTCTAGAACGATTACTATAAATCGGTCTCAAGGAAATTATATATATCCAGCTAATTTTATTTGTATTCTTGCGGCCAATCCTTGTCCTTGTGGGTATTACCATGATCCTCATAAGGAATGTGTCTGTACAGAAACGATGGTTAAAAACTATCAGCAACGGTTATCAGGGCCGATTATGGATCGTATTGATTTGCATATTCCCGTTGAGAGACCGACCCTTGAACAGCTGTTAGATACATCATCTTCAAATATGACGAGTGAAAGTATGAGACAACAAGTTATCATGGCCACTGCTATGCAACAGAAACGATATGAAGGTTTTGACTTTAATTCGAATGGAGCAGTTCCTCATAAGGCAATTAGTGAACTATGCAATATTACAGATAAGGCTTGGAGTGTTTTAGGCAATATATTTGACCATTTTCATTTAAGTGGGCGAGCTTTTGATCGCATATTAAAGGTGGCTCGTACAATTGCTGATTTAGAAGAAAATCCAAAAGTAGAACCACATCATATTTCTGAAGCAATGTTATTTAGAACTGGCAAATAAAGTAATTATCTCATAAATTTAGTAGTTGTTTATTTGCCAAAAGTAGTTGTTTGATTCTATATAAAATTAATGATTATATACTTAGAAAGAATTACTAGGTGTTTATATGATTAGATACGATGACAATATTTATATTGCAGGATTACAAAGCTTATACAATGTTGGAGCCACATATGTAAGGCGTTTTATAGAGGATTTTGGATCCCCTTATGATGCGTGGCAAGCTATTAAGAATGTAGAAAACTTAAAATCTTATACATATATTTCTGCATCTGATAAACGTGCCATTTCAGCATCGGCTAAAGATGAAAAATTAGAGTATATTATCCATAAAGTAGACGAATACCAGATGGATTTTACTACCTTTTTAGACAAAGACTTTCCGTCTATTTTAAATCATATATATAATCCGCCAGCCATTTTATTTATGAGAGGTAATCGGGCACTCTTAGATGGACGCTTAAATCGTATTGCTATTGTTGGAGCAAGGAGTTGCTCCTTATATGGTCGGAATGTGGCGAGAATGCTCGGCAAGGAATTAGGTAAATATAGTACCATTATTGTTAGTGGTGGGGCGCGTGGTATAGACTCACATGGTCATGAAGGCCTTCTGGCTAGTCAGGGGTATGGAATCATTGTTATGGGATGTGGTTTAGATATTACCTATCCTCGAGAAAATGCAAAATTATTTGATCGTATATTACAAAATAATGGGTTACTTCTCTCCGAATACCCGCCAGGTACACCGCCGTCCGCAAAACATTTCCCAGCACGGAATCGTATCATTAGTGGATTATGCAGAGGTGTTATCGTAGTGGAGGCCAAGTCTAGTAGTGGTTCTTTGATTACGGCAGATATGGCGGTTAGTGAAGGTCGAGATGTATTTGTGGTACCATGTAATCTATTAGACCATACAGCAGATGGAAATAAATTCTTAATGAAAAATGGTGCATATGTACTTACTGGTTATGAGGATATAGTTGAACAATACCATTTAACAATGCGGGAATATTTTTCTAGTGAACATAAACTTTTACCAACAAATAATAAAGGTAATAAAGGCGTAAAAGCTAGCGTTCAAATAGGGAATCATAGTCAAAGTGTTGATAGAAAAGGGTGCTCTATGTTAAGCTTTAATGTGGATAGGAGTGTAATATTGAATGAAATACCTCATGATCGATGTATTACGGTTAGTGATATTTTGAAAGCGACTCGTATTCCATTACAACAACTACAGCCCTTATTACTAACATTAGAAATGGAAGGGGCTATAGAGAATCATCCGCCGAGAGGCTATATTAATATGACTAGGAGTGATATACTTGTCCATTAAACGATCTATCGTTATTGGCGAGCCGAAAGCAGCTAGTACTAGTAAAGATACAGAAAAGAAAAATACTAAGAAAGAGAGTACTACTATAAAGCGTAAGGTTACTAAAGAAGCCCTTACTCCAATGGGGATTGTACGGGATAAATCTGTACTACAAACTTCTGTGCCACCGGAGCAACGGGAACCTCGCGTATATAATCCGAACGGCAAAGTCTTGGTTATTGTAGAATCTCCTGCTAAATCTAAAACAATTGAAAAATTCTTAGGTCCTAACTATGTGGTAAAAGCAAGTATGGGCCATCTACGAGACTTGCCTAAATCTCAAATGGGCATCGATATAGAGCATGGCTTTACACCGCGCTACAGCAATCTTGTAACTCGTAAAAAGGTTATAGATGAACTCGTTTCCTATGCTGATGAAAGCAGTGCCGTATTGCTTGCAACTGACCCTGACCGCGAAGGGGAAGCCATTTCTTGGCACTTAGCGTACATTCTCAATGTAGATCCTAAGTCTACATGTCGTATTACGTTTAATGAAATCACTAAAAATGCCGTAGCAGAGGCTTTGGAGGCTCCACGTACCATCGATATGAATATGGTAGATGCTCAACAAGCGCGCCGTGTATTAGATCGTATCGTAGGCTATAAATTGAGTCCATTACTTTGGAAAAAAGTATGTAAGGGTCTCAGCGCTGGTCGTGTACAATCTGTAGCAGTTCGACTCATCTGTGAACGAGAGCGCGAAATCCAAGCCTTCGAACCACAAGAATATTGGACCATTAAAGGTAATTTTGAAACACCTAAAAAAGAATCTTTCACAGCGGAGTTGACACATATTAAAGGCGAGAAAATCGATATTACTACTGAAAGCGATGCACAAGCGGTGGTTGATGCTATTGGCGGTGAAGATGCAGTAGTGACAAATATTGAAAAGCGCAAACGTTCTCGTAAAGCGGCACCTCCGTTTACAACATCTACGTTGCAACAAGATGGTGTGCGTAAATTGAACTTTGGTGCTAAGCGTACGATGATGATTGCCCAACATTTATATGAAGGTTTAGAAATTGGCTCCTATGGCCACGTAGGTTTGATTACGTACATGCGTACAGACTCTACGCGTATTTCTAAAGAGATGCAAGTTATGGCTAAGGACTTTATTCTTCGTAACTATGGGGAGGAATATTATCCATCTAAACCAAATGTGTACGGTTCTAAAGGTTCTGCACAAGATGCGCATGAGGCGATTCGTCCTACATCTCTCGAGTTAACACCTAAAATGGTGGAACCATTCTTGAGTCGCGATGAACTTAAGCTATATACGTTGATTTGGAATCGTTTTATGGCGAGCCAAATGGCGCCTCAACAAAATGAATCCACAACGATTGAGTTGAATGTTAAAGATGACTATACCTTTAAAGCAACTGGCTCTCGTGTTATCTTCCCAGGTTTCAGTGCCGTTTATGAAGATGTGAAAAAAGAGGATGCACCTCAATTGCCAGCTCTGAAAAAGAATGATGCTGCCCATACGGTAGAGGTATTGCCTGAACAACATTTTACACAACCACCTCCACGTTACTCCGAGGCGAGTCTTATCAAGACATTAGAAGAACTTGGCATTGGTCGCCCTAGTACATACGCACCAATTCTAGATACTATCGTAAGCCGTAACTATGTGGAAAATACGAATAAACAATTCGTGCCTACAGAGTTAGGCTTTGTGGTGGTAGACTTCTTGATTACATATTTTGAAAAAATCATCAATACTGGCTTTACCCGTGATTTAGAAGAAGAACTTGATGCTATCGCATCTGGTAAGGATACGTATGTAAAAGTATTATCTGATTTCTACGAGGTCTTTGCGCAAGAACTAGAAGATGCAAGTGATGTAGACCGCATTGAAATTGCATCTATGGAAAGCGATGAGATATGTGAACTTTGTCATAGTCCAATGGTATATAAATTTGGTCGATACGGTAAGTTCTTAGCATGCTCTAATTTTCCAGAATGTAAAAACACAAAACCTATTACAGTGGGAACTGGGGTAACGTGTCCTAAATGTAAAGAAGGGGAAATCGTAGAACGTAAGTCTCGTCGTGGACGCATTTTCTATGGCTGTAATCGATACCCACAATGTGACTTTACACTATGGGATAAGCCAACCCATGATTTCTGTGAAACATGTGGTTCTATAATGGTTGAAAAGACATATAAAAATGGTACAGTTAAAAAGTTCTGTTCCAATGAAACTTGTCCGACTCGACCACCAAAGAAAACAAGAAAGAAAAAGAGCGAAGCTAGTGAAGAACCTGTAAAAGAATCTAAAAAGTCTAGTAAAGCTAAAAAAGAGGAAACTACAATTGAATAATAAAAATGTTATTGTTATTGGTGCAGGCCTTGCAGGCTCCGAAGCGGCTTGGCAACTCGCTAACCGAGGTATTCATGTAGACTTATATGAAATGCGCCCTGTGAAGAGTTCTCCGGCGCACCAAACAGATCAATTTGCAGAGCTCGTATGTAGTAACTCGTTGCGTGCTGGTAATATTGAAAATGCGGTAGGCCTTTTGAAAGAAGAAATGCGTCGTTTAGGTTCTATCATTATGGAATGTGCCGATGCAACTGCTGTACCTGCCGGTGGTGCATTAGCCGTTGATCGTCATTTATTTAGTGAAATGGTGACTAAGAAGGTAAAGAGCCATCCTAATATTACAGTTCATCACGAAGAGGTAACTGAGATTCCTACAGAGGGAACTGTTATCTTTGCTTCTGGTCCACTTACGTCTGAAGCATTAGGAGATAAGATTAAAGCCCTAACTGGTGAAACAGGCTTTTACTTCTACGATGCTGCTGCACCTATCGTAACGGCTGAATCTTTAAACTACGATAAAGTTTTTGCTGCTTCTCGTTATGACAAAGGCGATGCGGATTATCTTAACTGTCCTATGACAGAAGAGGAATATAAAGCGTTCTGGCATGAGCTTACAACAGCTGAAGCCGTACAGCCAAAGGATTTTGAAAAAGAAATCTACTTTGAAGGCTGTATGCCCGTAGAAATCATGGCAAGCCGTGGTGAAGATACATTACGTTATGGACCATTAAAGCCTGTAGGCTTAGTGGATAAACGTACCAATGAGGAATCTTACGCAGTGGTACAATTGCGTAAGGAAAATAAGGAAGGCACCATGTTTAACTTGGTAGGCTTCCAAACTCATTTAAAATGGGGTGAACAAAAGCGTGTATTCGGTATGATTCCAGGACTCGAAAATGCAGAATTTGTTCGTTATGGTGTTATGCATCGCAATACATATATCAATTCTCCTGAACTATTAAATCACGCATTTCAACTAAAAAAAGAACCACGTCTATTCTTTGCTGGTCAAATGACAGGTGTAGAAGGCTACTTGGAGTCCGCTGCTAGCGGTCTCATGGTAGGTCTACAAGTATATCGTTATTTAAAGGAACAACCGTTTATTGAATTCCCTAAGACGACGGCTATTGGCTCTCTTAGCCACTATATTTCTAACTACGAAGGCTCTAACTTCCAACCAATGAATGTCAACTTTGGCATTATGGAGTCGTGGCCTCAAAAAGTACGTAAGAAAAAAGAAAAAAATGCACTGATTGCAAATCGTGCATTAGAAGAAATTGATGCTCTAAAAGCTAAAGAAAGTTTATAAGAAATAGCCTTATAGAAAATAGGCTTTTAAGAAATAGTTTTATTTAAAAAAATAGTAAAAGTCCTACATTCAATGGTAAAACCAATGAATGCAGGACTTTTCTTTTTATATGTAATTTATTTACGTTTTTTAGTTTTTACTGTTGGTTCTATAGCAACAAGTACCTTTTGATTTTTCTTTTCTAGATAGCCTAGATAGATGAATACACAGATACCGACAATGATAGCTATTAAACTCGTCATTTGAGCAGATTTTAGACCTAACGTTACGTTTACGTAATCGCCACGCAAGAACTCTAAGAAGAAGCGAGCCGTAGAATAGAGAATGGCATATAGTACGAACACTTGACCCTTAGCATGCTTAAAAGATCCAAATAATAGAAGGGCCACAAAGATAAGAATATCGATTTGACCTTCCCATACTTCGGCAGGCCATAGTGGTTGATTACCGTAGGTGCGGTATGCAAGGGTACTTTCAGGATAGATAATACCATAATTACCGCCCGTAGGATGACCAAAAGCATCACCGTTTAAAAGGTTTGCCATACGACCTACGGATTGAGCCAAAATCAATGCAGGGGCAAATAAATCGGCAAAAGCCCAAAAGTCAATCTTGTTTTTACGAAGATACCAATAGCCCGCAATTGTGCCTAGTACTACGCCACCTTGAATGGCCATGCCTCCTTGCCAAACAAAGGGAATTTCTAATAAATGATTACCGTAATAATCCCAATCAAAGAAAAAGACATCCCATAGGCGAGCACCGATGAGACCAGCTACGGCAACAGTAATGGAAAAGTCGATGATATGTTCATGCCATCCGCGGCCATCCTTTTTCAAAAGTACATAGGCAACAGAGGCACCACAGATGATAGCCAAAGCTAACATGGTACCATAGGCTCTAATAGGGAAGTCCCCTATGAAAAATAAATATTGATGCATACAAAACTCCTTATGTGATAATTTTTATTAGTACATAGATTAAATTATAAATTACATATATACTTCATGCAAGAAAAGAGATGAACTATATATAATATGGTATAATATAGAAATTGGTATTGTATCCCAGTATGGGACCTAGAATTAGGAGAGTACATGATTCGTAAATCTACTATTATAAAATCGTTAACAGCTTTAGTAATGTCTGCATTATCAAGTACATTCGTACATGCAGAGGTATTGGTTCCATTAGATCAATTTTTAGCCACTACTACACGTCATTACGAAGCAAATCAATATAAAACAGCATATACCGTGTATGTTCCACAAAGTGAATTACAAGGTGAGAAGGTTGTTTTAAATCCTACAGCCGTAGGTGAACCTGTTAAATTGCCCATTACCAAAAAAGATGGTATATCCTATGTAGATATTGAGTCTGAACCAGCTATGCTAGGTGTTAGTTATACAAAAAATAATGGTCAACTTATTTTAGGCCCTGCACCAGAAACATCTACGGTGAAAGCGCCTTATACATTGAAAACACCATTGGCTTGGGCTTTTGATCCATGGACAGCGGAGGGCGCTCCATATCAGGCAAAACTCAATACGAGTGGTGATAATATCATTTCTCCAAGTTGGTTTAAATTACATAGCTTAGGTTTAGAGGCAAGTCCAAATATTAATATTGATTATGTGAAAGCGTATAAGAATAAAGGCTATCACATTTGGCCGTTGATTACTAATCGGTTTGACTCTAATTTTACAAGTGGTATTTTGGCGGACCAATCGGTATGGAAGAAATATGCTCATAATCTTGTTCAATATGCCTATATATATGGGTTTGATGGTTATAACTTTGACTTTGAAAACATCGATTATGCTGACCGCGATCGTTTAACAACATTTGTAGCATATTTGTCTAATCATTTACATCAATATAATATTAAAACTTCTATCGATGTGACTGGTTATTCTGATAGTCCAGAATGGTCATTAGTGTATAACCGTAAAGCTTTGGCAGATACTGTAGACTATGTAGTTCTTATGGCGTATGACGAAACTTGGGCTAAGAGTACTACTGCAGGCCCTGTTGCAAGTTATCCTTGGGTTCGTAGCCATACAGAAAGAATGCTTTCTGAAGTGCCTTCTCAAAAGTTAATATTAGGGGTACCATTCTATATGCGCTTATGGCATGATACGAATGGTTATGCTAAAAGCGAAACATTGGCGATGAAGAATACCGGCAATTACTTTGCTAATTACAGAGATAAAATGACTTGGGACGATCGATTAAAGTTATACTATTTATCTATTCCAACAGCTGCTGGTTCAGATCGTATTTGGTTTGAAGATAATACATCGTTAGGCTTAAAACTTGATCTGGTAAAAGAATTACACCTTGGTGGGTTTGCTGCATGGCGTAAAGGGTTTGAAGATATTTCTACGATTACTATGATTCAAGAAAAAGACTTAGGCCGTGGTATTCCTAAATCTCCTACAGCAGTTGTTCCTGAACCTGTAGTTGAAGAAGCTAAACCATTAACTAAGCTTGAACAATACAAATTACGCTTAGAAGAAAAAGAAAAAGAAAAAGCAGCTAAAGTGGAAGCAAAACGGAAAGCTAAAGAAGAGAAAGAGGCTGCTAAACTCAAAGCAAAAGAAGAAGCTGAAAAAGTAAAAGCTGAGAAAAAACGCTTAGAAGAAGAGGCTAAAGCTAAAAAAGAGCATAATAAACAAACAGTTAAAGAGCAAAATGACTTATATACTGGTAATAGTTCGGATCAAAATACAAGCCCTAAAAATGATTTAACAAAAACTATTCAAGTCGTAAAACGCTAGTGTTTGACTGCTTTTACAGTACGTAGTAAAATAAAAACATTAATTATAAAATGGCAACTTATGAGGTTGACCATATGAGGAGGCCCCTACATGAACGAAAAATATGTAGCCCAAGATATTGAAAAAAAGTGGCAACAGTATTGGGAAGATAACCATACGTTTAAAACAGAATATGATGAATCTAAAGAAAAATACTATGTATTAGAAATGTTCCCGTACCCATCTGGTAATTTACACATGGGGCACGTGCGTAACTATTCCATTGGTGACGTAGTAGCTCGCTTCAAGAAAATGAAGGGGTTCAACGTGTTGCATCCAATGGGGTGGGACTCCTTTGGTATGCCTGCAGAAAACGCGGCGATTAAACATGGCATAGCACCTAAAACATGGACTCTTGATAACATCGAGAACATGAAATTGCAACAAAAAGCACTTGGTTTGTCCTATGATTGGGACCGCGAAGTAGCAACATGTAAAGAAGATTACTATAAATGGACTCAATGGTTTTTTGAACAGTTCTATAAAAAAGGCTTAGCCTATAAAAAGGAAGCAAAAGTAAACTGGTGTGAAACCTGCCATACTGTATTGGCAAATGAACAAGTTATCGATGGTGCTTGTTGGCGCTGTGATAACTCTGTTGAGAAAAAAGATTTGTCGCAATGGTTTTTACGCATCACTGAATATGCAGATAGCTTGTTAGCTGATTTAGATACTCTAGATCATTGGCCACAACGTGTTAAATTGATGCAAAAGAACTGGATTGGCCGTTCTGAAGGTACAGAATTTTCCTTTGAAGTGCCATCCATCAATGAACGCGTATCTGTGTATACTACACGTGTTGATACTATTTACGGCGTAAGCTATGTAGTATTGGCTCCTGAACATCCATATGTGGAACGTCTCATTGAAAATGCTCCTAATAAAGCTGAATTAGAAGCTTTCATTACGCGTATGCGCAATATGAGCGATATCGACCGTACATCTACAGAGGCACCTAAGGAAGGTATGTTTACTGGATCTTATGCAGTAAACCCAATGTCTGGCGAACAAGTTCCTGTGTGGATTGCAAACTATGTATTGGTAGACTATGGTACTGGTGCTGTAATGGGTTCCCCTGCACATGATGAACGCGACTGGGAATTTGCTCATAAATATGATTTGCCTATTAAACAAGTCGTAACTCGTGAAGGTGAAGAATACAGCCTTGAAAAATGGCAAGAATGGTATCATGAAGATGGTACCCTCGTTAACTCTGGTGAATATAATGGCCAAACATCTGAAGAGGCTCGTAAAAATATCACGGCAGCTCTTAATGAACGCGGTATTGGTGAAGGTAAAGTAAATTTCCGCCTTCGTGACTGGTTGATTTCTCGTCAACGTTACTGGGGCGTGCCAATTCCTGTAGTATACTGTGAAACTTGTGGTGAACAACTCGTTCCTGAAGAAGAGTTGCCAGTACGCTTGCCAGAGGATATTAAATTTGAATCTGGTGCTGTATCTCCATTAGCTACATCTGAAAACTTCCTACATACTACATGTCCTAAATGTGGCGGTCCTGCACGTCGTGAAACAGATACAATGGACACATTTATCGATTCCTCTTGGTACTTTTTGCGCTATACAGACGCTAAAAACGACCAAGCTCCTTTCGATAAAAAAATTGCTAATTACTGGATGAACGTTGACCAATACATCGGCGGTATTGAACATGCTATCTTGCACTTGTTGTACTCTCGATTCTTTGTGAAAGTTATTCATGATTTAGGTCTTATCGAAGCTAATGAGCCATTCCGTGGCTTGTTGACTCAAGGTATGGTTCTTAAAGAAGGCAGCAAAATGTCTAAATCCAAAGGTAATGTAGTTTCTCCTGAAGAAATTATCAATACTTATGGTGCAGATACTGCTCGCTTGTTTATTCTATTCGCAGCGCCTGTAGATCGTGACCTTGATTGGTCTGACCAAGGTGTTGAAGGTTCTTATCGTTTCTTAGGCCGTGTATGGCGTATTGTTGATGCGTACAACGAAGAGGCTAAGAAAAATGTAACTGGTGAACTCACAAAAGACGAATTCGGATTACGTCGTGAATTACACCGTGTTATCAAAAAGGTAACAGAAGACCTCGATAACAACTTCAACTTCAATACTGCCATTTCTGCCATTATGGAACTTGTAAATGCTATGTACGCTTATAAGGACAAAGCTGAAACAATCAATAGCGCATTAGCTAATGAATTGACACATTCCTTATTGCTTCTTTTAGCGCCATTTGTGCCTCATATTACAGAAGAATTGTGGCATGAATTGGGTGAAACTACATCCATTCACACAGAAAAATGGCCTGTATACGAAGAGGCAGCTCTCGTTGTAGATGAAGTAGAAGTAGTATTACAAGTAAATGGTAAAGTTCGTGATAAACTTACTGTTTCCGTAAATATTACAAAAGAAGAATTAGAAACATTGGCCAAAGAATCTAGCCGTGTTCAAGAATTTATAGAAGGTAAGAATATCGTAAAAGTTATTTACGTACCGGGTAAACTTGTAAATATCGTTGTTAAATAAGGATATTCTATTTGTTTAATATTGTAAGCCCCCAACTACATAGGTAGAAGGGGGCTTATTTTAAGTGAGGTAATTATGGCAAAACGTAGCGATTATATTTCCTGGGATGAATACTTCATGGGTGTTGCCATTTTAGCAGCACAACGTTCTAAGGATCCAAATACACAAGTTGGTGCATGTATTGTTAGTAATGATAATAAAATCTTGTCCATTGGTTATAATGGTATGCCTTTAAACTGCAGTGATGATGATTTCACATGGGAACGTGATACAGCTGATGATAATAAATATTTCTATACTGTACATAGTGAACTCAATGCTATCTTAAATTATCGTGGCGGTTCTCTAGAGGGCTCTAAAATATATGTAACGCTTTTCCCATGTAATGAATGTGCGAAAGCCATCATTCAAAGTGGTATTAAAGCCGTTATCTATCGCGATGATCTCTATAAGGATACAAAAGAAGTAAAAGCATCCAAACGGATGTTGAAAACTGCAGGTGTAGACATTATTGAATACAAATCTACAGGCCGCACATTGAATATTACATTGTGATATAATAATTTTTTGCCACTAATAAAAGCCCCTATATACAAGCGTATATAGGGGCTATTTTATATGTAGCTTTCAATTATAAATTGTTATCTAATAAACAAGTTAGATTCGAAGTCCAGTTTTTATGGAATCTTTTACTTGTTTATACTTGTAAACGGCCATCAATCATAATGTCTATTTCTTGGCCATCACGAGTGTAGCCTTTAATATTCATATGTTCATGACCAATCATAAAGTCTACATGTGTTAAGGAGTAGTTAAGGCCGCGTTCTTTTAATTCTTCTTCAGATAAACCATCACTATCTTTGAGGCATGTTGGATAAGAAGCACCAATTGCTAGATGGCAGGATGCATTTTCATCAAACAATGTTTCGAAGAAGATTTGGTTAGATTGACTAATTGGGCTGAAGTGGTCCACCAAAGCAACTTCGCCGAGGTAATGGGAGCCTTCATCGGTTTCTATTAACTCTTTTAATACTTCATAACCTTCTTTTGCAGTATAATCAACGATTTTACCTTCTTTGAAAGTAAAGGAGAAATCAGAAATAGTATTGCCATGGTAAATTAAAGGTTTTGTGCTGTATACAATACCATTAACACCATTATATTGGGGTGCGGAGAAAACTTCCTCTGTAGGAATATTGGCATTAAAAATAGTGCCATCCTTTGAAGATTCTTCACCACCTAGCCATATATGACCTTCTGGTAATTCTAATAAGAGGTCAGTACCATTTTCACAAGTATAACGCAATGCCTTTAAGTCTAATTTATTCAATGCTTCACAGCGGTGACGCAATTTTGCCATGTGGTGACGATATGTGTCTTTCGGTTCTACACCTTCAATACGGCAAAGTTTTAATAGGGTAGCCCATAGTTGGTCAATTTTCTCTTCATCTGTACCTTCATAGCCAAGTAAATCTGCCCATAGAACAGTTGGTACAGAAGCAACGCACCAGGTAACAGAGGAGTTCATAATCGCTGTATGGTAAAAGGATAAAGCTTTATTTAAGTTACGAGATTGTAGTGAAATACGATTTGTTGGAATACCTTCTAACGCTTTTGGGTTCGCACTAATCAAAGATAAGAAAGCGGCCTTATCATCGATGTATTGCTTGTAGAATTCAGGAATCCAGTTAGCCGGTCTTTCTAATACAGATTCCTTAGCATGTAATAAACGTTGACGAGCGATTGGAGAACATCTCCAGTTGAGGACAACTTCTTTGGCACCTAATTCATATGCTTCTTCTGTGACGATAACTGCAAAGTCTTTGTTTTCTACATCTACAGAAATAACAAGAGTTTGGTCTTCTTGTAAATTTACGCCATATTTTAACAAGGTATGGGCGTATTTTTTTAATGTTTTTTGATTCATTGTATCTCCTTATATTCGACATCAATTATGAAACTCCTGCTGGTGTGACCAATAGAGTCAACGGTAGGAGTTTACTCTTTCATAGGGAAATCTTTCAGTAGGAGGTGCACTATGAAAGTAAAATTGAAGCCATATATGACAATTATATTAATCCTATGTATTTTAGTAGGAATTTATTTCCTATGGCCTATTATAACAGATGAAAGCGATTCTGTCTTAGTTGAAGGAGCAATAGATGGAAATTCTTCTATATCAACTGTTGAACAAACATCCAACAAACCTATAGCTTATATTACGGGCGCCGTAGTTTCACCTGGTTTATATGAGTTTGAAAGTAGTGCTACTGTAGGTGATGTAGTTAAGTTAGCAGGTGGACTATTACCTTATGCTGATGTAGAATCAGTCAATATGGCAAAGTCGGTTAATGCGGGAGATCATATCCACATAGTATTTAACTTTCACGGTAATCCAGAGGCTTTATTGCGTGGTAATAAAATTAATATTAATACAGCTTCTGCAAAAGAGCTTGATGCATTACCAGGCATAGGACTCGCTATGGCAAAAAGAATTGAAGAGTATCGTTCACAAAAAGGACCCTTTACATCCGTTGAAGGTATCAAGGGGGTGAAGGGCATCGGTGATGGCGTATTTAAGAAGATTCAAGACAAAATTACAATCTAGGTTTATAAATACAGAACAAGCTTATGAGAAAACAATCTTTAATACTCAAGTATTAGTCAATTCAAAGCTATTTATAACTCATAGCCAATGGGCACATACTATATTGGGATCTATAATATTTGGCATTATATTAGGATATGGTAAATATTATCCCGTACTTAGTCAAATGCATTATATTTTTGTGATCGCTTTAGCCATTATTAGTGTAACTATTATTAGAATAATACAATCTCGTTTTAGGTGGCGTTTGTTTACTAAATTACTAATATTAGTTTTAGTCGCAATGGGATTATCCTATTATCAAACAGACTTACGAATTATTAACTATAACAGCTATACATCTTTCTATTTACAGCAAGAAGGAGAATATTTTGGCACTGTCGTATCATATCCTGAATTAGTAACTATCGATAAACAGGAATATTACAAATATAATGTAGAGTTACATGGATTACATCCCTATAAAGATACTGCTAAAAATGACTATATTAAGGCAAAGGGTCGATTACAGATTTACTCAAAGGTATCTACTACAAAGTATTCAATACGGCTAGGGGAACAAGCAATAATTGAAGGTACACCAAAAAGCTTATTTCTCATTGAAGAGGAAGGACGCATTAATCTTAGAGGTAGATATATGAGCTCTAATACAAGAGGTCGAATCTATGATGGTGTATATCGATCTGCTACTAATAAAGATTTACAAGTATTCCACTTTAAAGAAACATTTTCTGAAAAACTATATGGAAAAAGTTTATATTTATGTGGTCAAATACGAGAATCTATAGAAAAGAATATTGCTAGTAATCTAGATGGTCCACAAAAGGTATTAGCACAAGCCTTATGCTTGGGTGGTCATTATAGTGAACTAGGGGAAGAGCGAATGAAAGATTTTGCTTATACGGGTCTCATCCACATTTTATCTATCTCTGGCTCACATATTGCACTGCTATTAGCCTTAATTTACGGTTTAGGAAGACTCGTTAAATTACGGAAGCGCACATGCTTAATTTTAGGTATATTAGTAGCTTGTATATATTGCTGTATCGTTGGTGGAGATGCACCAGTTATACGTGCAACGATGATGAGTATACTCATGTGCATGGCTTATGTAAAAGGACGATTATATCAAGCTAAACAGGCTTTATGTATATGCGCTATTCTATGTCTTGTATATGATCCTTTTTCTTTGTTTGATGTAAGCTTTCAACTATCCTTTGGTGCAACCTATGGTTTACTTATATGGGGGAAGGTACTATATGAACGGATACAATGGCTACCAAAATGGATAAAAACACCTCTTGTATTATGTGTATCCGCACAATTACTCATATTGCCATTACAACTCTATTACTTTCACTATATTAGTATTGCTAGCTTACTCGCAGCTTGTGTTGTAGCACCTATATTAGATATATCCATCATTTTAATCTTTATAAGCACTGTTATTAGCTATGTAATGTCTATATCTTTTCCATGGTCTTTGATAGATGTACTATTACGCATATCGTTATATTTAAATCATGTCTTAGGGAGTAGTGGTAGTTTACTTTGGCTTGGTATGATGCATCTTTATTGTGTTTATGTATATTATACTTTACTAGGTCTGTTTACGTACTTTTTGACACATAAGAAGAAGTATACTGTATATGTAGTAATGTCCTTATTATGCATGGTTGCAGCCTATGGTGTTTCATACTATGTGACTCATCATCACAAGAATACGTTAATCCATTATATTCCTATGAAACAGTGTAATGTGCTGCTGTGTATAGCACCAAACCATGAACAGGCATATTTGTTAATCGATGCACCAGATTATATTAAAACAATGCCTAATGAAAGTCTAATTAATCAAACTATTAGGGCATATGGCATGAATCCTAGAATGGTAAAAGTTAAGTACTTTCACAGTAACGGTTCGGCAAGGGTAATATATAAAAATGGTATGAACCAAATAGTCGTATATAATGGACAAAGTAGAGAAAAAAATCTAAAATTAAATGATAAGGCTAATGTTTTATTTATAACGAGTCGATTTAGTGTAATGCATGAAATTGATCGTATTTCACCGCGTAGTACTGTTTTGTTTAGTAGTCCTCATGGTGCTTTACGCGATGTGGATCCATCATCAGAACATATGTATATAATGGGATACAGCTTTATTAAAGATATCTATCTGTGAAAGGAGGGAACATGGCACATATTCAACTCATCTATGGCGACGAACCACAATTAATTGAAGAAGAAAAACGTAAATTTTTAAGTGCCTATCCAGACCTTCCAGTGACTGTATTAGATGATGAGGTGGGCCCACAAAAAATAAGTGAAAAACTATGTGAAGATTCACTTTTTGGCGATCAAAAGGTCTTCTGTTTAGTTAATTTGCCTATCATTCGTAAAAGTGGCAAAAATAGTGATGCTTGGATTCCATTGTATGAACTCCTCTTGGAATATAATGGAGATAATCCTATCGTTTTGATTTATCATGATATGATTGATAAACGTATTAAGCAGAATAAAGAGATTTTAGAAAAAATACCAAATCATCAATGTAAGCGTCTTGAAGGGGCAGACCTCGTGATGTGGATACGTCAGTACTGTACGTCTAACGGCTTTAAAATGACGCCTGATGCACAGGAATATGTGGCTCATCTCATTGATTTGTGGCAAGAGGTACCTGTTTCTTTTATGAGAACTGAGTTTGACCGATATTTTTTACAGATTACTGGGGAAAAGGTTATTACCAAAGAATTTCTCGAAGAAAACGGTAGTGACTATGGAGCCAAAAACATTTTTACTTTTAAAGAGGCTCTATTAAAAAGAGATATCGATACATTACTTGAACTATTTCCATTTATGTTCGGCTATAAAGAATTAGACCGTGCTATGAGCTATATTGAGGGGCAATTACGTTTACAGTTGCTAGTTAGCGAATGTCGCCAAGTGGGTATGTCTGTTCAAGCCATACAAAACTTATGTAAGGATCATGATTCGTCATTTAAACCATATCCGATTAAGCTAGCTTACGAGGCGAGTCCGAGAATTTCAATTAAGGCTCTACGAGCTTTATTAAAAGGGCTTTATGAGATTATATTAGATAGCCGTAGCAGCAAGGGCGATATTTGGCGATTTAGAGATTTATGTATTACCTACTGTGGGTATAAGGGATAAAAATGAAAGTACGTTATCGTGTTGTACCAAAACAGAATAAGAAATCATCCTTCTATGTGAACTGTCATAGCCAACATGTGACGATTCAAGCAGCAGACTCTGCATTTTCCACATTGCTTAGTCTACGTGAAAGGTTGTCTGCATGGTATAAGGAAAAAAATATCTCTTTTGATGATATTCCAACAAATACAGATACAGCTTGTTGCTTTGCTTGGAAAGTAGATACTGAAACGGGTGAAGGGTTAGATACCTATTATTATGGCGGTGGCTGTGGTGCTGGTGAATGGATTGAAGCGGCTGAAGCACAACGTGAAGCTGAAGAGGCTAAAAATCAAGAACCTAGAGGCAAGTCTTTTGCGGGTTATGACCAACAACATGAATATGATGATGTAGACGAAGATGATTTTGCCCCATTTGTAGAAGCTATTGAATTAGGCTATTTCAACAATAGTCCAGTTGTTGTGTCTCGTTCTAATCATACGGCTGCCGAATCTAGCAGTAGTGATACTATCGCATCTGTGAGCAGTACACCTAAAGCAAGCAAAGGCTTTGGACCTAAAAAAACTACAAAATCTACGGCTAAAGGAAGTGAAGGGGATGGTAAATATCCTCGTCGTGTACCAAAGGATGCACCTACTGATGAAGGCATGATTTTAGGACCTAAAATTGAAGGGGTCACATCTAAAATCATGGGCACCTTGGATACACCTAGTGTAATTTTTGAAGGTGTCTTTGTTGGTTTAGATAAACGTGATACTAAGACGGGTAAAAGTATCGTTAACGGCAGCATTGTAGATGATACAAATAGCATTAAATTTATCAAGTTTACGAACAGTCCTGAAGAAGGGGATGAATTACTAAAACAACTAAAAGGCTTACAACGGGTTCGCGTACAAGGTAGTGTTAGCTTTGATGATCGTTTTGACAAGGATTATATTCTTTCTATTCGCAGTATTGAAGCAATAGAAACTACTAGTGTGGAACGAACTGAAAATCGTCCGGACTCTCGTGTGGAACTCCACTTACATACCAAGATGAGTGATAAAGATGCTCTTGTATCTGTAAAAGACTTGTTTAAAACAATTAAAAAATGGGGCCATCCTGCGGTGGCTATTACGGACCATGGCGTAGTACAAGCCTTCCCAGAAGCGCAAGCTCTTGGTAAGGAGTTAGGTGTTAAAGTTATCTATGGTGTAGAAGGTTACCTCATCGAAGATGAAACGGTAATAAAAGATGAAGAGCCTGTACTAGATAAAAAGAAAAAGAAAGAAAAAGATAAACGTTACCATATTATTTTATTAGCTAAGAATATGGTTGGTTTGCGTAATTTATATAAAATGATTTCCATTTCTCACCTTGAACATTACAAAGTTCGTCCGCGTTTGCCTCGCTCCGTTATTGAAGAACATCGTGAAGGTATTATCATCGGTTCTGCCTGTGAAGCAGGGGAGCTTATGCAATCCATTGTTCGTGGAGCTACAAAAGAAGAGCTTTTGGAAGTAGCATCCTTCTACGATTATCTTGAGATTCAACCACATACTAACAATACGTTTTTGGTTCGTAAAGGTCTCATGCCCGACGAGCAGGCACTTATTGATATGAATAAGACCGTTATCGAATTAGGAGAAGCCTTAAACAAACCTGTATGTGCTACTTGTGACGTTCACTACCTGACACCAGAAGAAAAAATTTATCGTGAAATCATGTTAACTGCATGTGGTTATCCAGATGCAGACGAACAGCCAGATTTACATTTACGTACTACAGATGAAATGCTTGCGTCCTTCCCTTATTTAAGCGAAGAGAAAGCATACGAAGTAGTCGTTACTAATACACGTACTATTAATGATAGCATTGAAGATATTAAGCCAGTGCCTGATGGTACATATTCACCTAAGATTGAAGGTGCTGACGAAGCTTTCACAGAAATGTGCTATAGAAATGCGAAGGCTATTTATGGTGATCCATTGCCTCGTGTCGTACAAGAACGTCTCGATTATGAATTGGATTGTATTATTTCCAATGGTTACGGCGTATTGTATTACATCGCTCATAAGCTGGTAAAAAAATCTCTTGATGATGGGTATCTCGTAGGTTCCCGTGGTTCCGTAGGGTCATCCTTTGCCGCTACCATGTCTGAGATTACAGAGGTAAACCCATTACCGCCTCATTATGTATGCCCTAACTGTAAATATTCAGAATTCTTTGAAAAGGGTGAATATGCAGGGGGCTTTGACTTGCCTCGTAAAGACTGTCCTGAATGCGGTCATGCTTTACAAACAAATGGTCACGATATTCCATTTGCTATTTTCCTTGGTTTCGAAGGTGATAAGGTTCCAGATATTGACCTTAACTTCTCTGGTGATTACCAAGCAAAAGCTCACAAATATACGGAAGAACTATTTGGCCGTGATAATGTATTTAAAGCAGGTACAATCGGCACTATAGCTGATAAAACTGCTTTTGGTTATGTTAAAAAGTACGCCGAAATTAGAGACATTCAAGCTCGTAATGGTTTTTTTGAACATTTAGCAAAGGGCTTTACAAATGTGAAGAATACTACAGGCCAACATCCTGGTGGTATTATGGTATGTCCTCGAGATATGGATGTGCATCACTTTACGCCAATTCAACATCCAGCTAATAAAAAGGAAAGTGGCGTATTAACGACACACTTTGATTATCACTCCATTGAAGGTCGTATGACTAAGCTTGATATTCTGGGCCATGATGATCCGACCATTATTCGTATGTTAGAGGATTTGACTGGTATCGATGCTAAGACAATACCATTTGATGATCCAAAGACATTAAGCTTGTTCTCCTCTACAGAGGGGATTGGTTTAACACCTGAGCAATTGCAAGGTGACCAAGTAGCTAGCTTGGCTGTTCCAGAATGTGGCACGAAATTCGTACGGGGCATGCTTGAAGACTCTCGTCCCCAAACATTCTCTGATTTAGTTCGTATTTCTGGCTTTTCACATGGTACAAACGTATGGCTTGACAATGCGCAAGATCTCATTAAAAATGGTACTTGTAAGTTGAATGAAGCCATTTCAACACGTGACGACGTAATGAACTTCTTGATTCATCGTGGTATGGATAGAAAACATAGTTTCTTCGTAATGGAAAACGTTCGTAAAGGTAAGGGTATTGAAAAACGAAATAAACAAGGGCAAGCTACGACGGAATTTGAAGCAGAAATGCGTGAAAATAATATTCCTGAATGGTTTATTGAATCTTGTAAAAAGATTTCCTATCTATTCCCACGGGCCCATGCGGTAGCTTACGTAATGATGGCTTTCCGTATTGCTTGGTTTAAGGTATATCATCCATTGGCATTTTATGCAGCTTACTTCTCCATTCGTGCGAAAGCCTTCGATTTACGGATCATGACAGGGGACCTCAAAACACAATTGACCGAGTTTAACCGTATCAAGGCTCTTGATCGTGCTGCCAGTCCTAAAGATAAGGACCTTATGAGTGCCTTGGAAGTATCTATGGAGATGTATCAACGGGGCTATCGTTTTATTAATGTAGATATTCAACATTCCGAAGCTAGACGCTTTAGTATTAAGGATGGCGCTTTATTGCCACCATTCTTAGCCATTGATTCTCTAGGTGAAACAGTGGCTGATGCTATCGTCGAGGAAAGAAATGAACGTCCATTTACATCTCTAAAAGACTTACAACGCCGTTGTAAAGTATCAAATACCATCATTGATCTTATGAAAGACCTCAAATGCTGTGGTGAACTTCCTGAAGACGAACAAATGTCACTGTTTGGAGCATAATAAAATATAAGATAAGACTTAAATACAAAGTAAGCACTATATACCAAATGTTGATATAGTGCTTATTTTTATGTAGTTTGCTACAATATAATTAATATATATCATTGGTGCAAGGGAGTGTTATGTAATGATAAGTGGGGTATTAAAAGTTTTAGGAATCAACTCATCGGATTGTAATGATTATAAAGAACCCAAAATAAATTTGGAAGGTAATAATAGTGAGTCTAACATCACTGAGGAAGTGCAAAATCACGATGTTGAACTAGAATTTTGGGATATTGAGTCTGAGGATACACCAGTACTAGAAGAATCAGATATTCCAGGTGTATACTTTAATGAATTCCTGGAATATGTAGATGAAGAGGGGAATATATTATCTCCATCAGAGGTCGATGCGATACGGTATAAAGAGGATTACGAGGATGACTATTATAGATAGAAATAATTAAAGTATAATTTTTATCTTGTTATTATATTAAAGTAAGTTGGTGAATTATGAGAGTTCCAATATATGAAGCTTTAGCACACTATAAAAAAAATGAAGAGCTACCTTATACAGAATATTTTAGCTTGGGATTTTTTTCTGATATATCATTAGCTGAAGAGGCTCTAGTTGAATCTAAAATATTGTCTGGATTTTCTAAGTTAAATGATGATTCCTTTTCTATAAAAACTCACTATTTAAATGATTGTACTCATATAGGTGATGATATTAACTATGAAATAGTAAATAATAAAATTTATGGTGTTTGGTATGATTACGATATAGATCCATATTATTCCAGTTCTGGATACATAGGTTTATTTAGCACTTTAGAATATGCAGAGAAAGCATTAGATTGGTATAAGACCTGGGATATATTTAATGTATATGGTTTAGATTGTTTAGGAATTGATACAATTACTCTCAATTTAAGGGGCTGGACTGAAGGTTTTATAACAGTATATGATTAAAATTATGCAATAAAAGAGGTGTCATCATTTGATGACGCCTCTTTTTGAAAGTTTTGCAGTTTATTTATTTTGGCAGATTTTGTAAATTGGCAATATTAGTATAGGGATTTATATTTCATCCAGTTTGTTTTGGCCATTTCTTTAAGCTCTGTACCACGGCCATCAAGGATTGCATTGATCAAGTATTTGCTGAAGCCCTTAGCTTGTTGATATGCAATTTTAGGAGGCATAGCAAGTTCTTGTTTATCTACGCGAACGTTAACGATGACTGGGCCATTATGGTTAAGGGCTTCCATGATTTTTTCATCAACTTCGCTAGAGTTATGAATGCTCACACCTTTGATACCAGCAGCTTCAGCAAGTTTACCGAAATCTGGATTTACAAAGTCTGTAGCGTAGTCTAGATAACCAGAAGCTTTCATTTCCATAGCGATAAAGCTAAGTTCTTCGTTATTGAATACAAAGATTTTAACTGGTAAGTTAAGTTGTTTTAATGTTAACATTTCGCCCATCATCATTGTAAAGCCACCATCACCAGAGAGGGAGATGACTTGACGGTTAGGACATGCATTTTGAGCACCAATAGCATGCATCATAGCATTCGCCATAGACCCATGGTTATAGGAACCTAAGATGCGACGTTTACCATTTGTTTTTAAGTGACGAGCAGTCCAAATAACTGGAGTACCTACGTCAAAGGTAAAGATTGCGTCTTCTGCTGCTAGTTTATTGAGGCGATTTACGAAGTATTGAGGGTGAATTGCTACACCATCTGGTTCAGCTACGGCATAGCTATCTAAGTCGCCTCTAAATTTAGCATATGCTTTGCGTACAGTGTCGATAAATTCAGTATCACCGCGTTGGCCTACGAGAGGTAATAATTCTTTTAACGTATCTTTTACAGTACCAATGATACCTTGTGTAAGAGGTACGCGACGACCCAATGCACCAGGATCTCTATCTACTTGAATGACTTTCGCATTTTCTGGATAGAATGGACGGTAAGGGAAGTCAGTACCAAGCATTACGAGTGTATCACATTGCTCAATAGCACGATAACCAGATGTATAACCTAATAGACCTGTCATGCCTACATCATATGGATTATCCCATTCAACCCATTCTTTACCTCTGAAAGCATGAACTACAGGTGCTTGTAAGCGTTTTGCTAATTCTACCACTTCGTCATGAGCACCTTCACAGCCAGCACCACAGAATAGGGTAATACGTTTGCCTGTTTCTAAATGAGCCGCCATTTCTTCAATATCTTCTCGTTGTGGAACAATATGAGGTAAACGAGGTGGGTTCCACACAGGTAATTCATCAATTTCCATTTCCATAACTGCAACGTCCCCAGGAAGAACGATAACAGCAACATCTTGGTTACCAACAGCAGCGTTCATAGCACGGAATAGAATTTCCGGCATTTGCTTAGGATTGGATACAAGTTCGCAGAAACAAGAACATTCTTTGAATAGATTTTCTGGATGTGTTTCTTGGAAATAGTTCAAACCTACTTCAGATTGAGGAATGTGAGAAGCAATGGCCAATACTGGAACACGATTCCGATGACAATCGAAGAGACCATTAATTAAGTGTAAGTTGCCAGGACCAGAGCTACCAGCACATACAGTTAGTTTATGAGTTAGGGATGCTTCTGCACCGGCAGCAAAGGCTGCTGTTTCTTCATGTCGTACATGTTCAAAAGCAATTTTACCATTGCGGCGTAAACTATCATTTACAGAGTTTAGACTATCTCCAGTGATACCGTAAATGCGTTCGATGCCCGCATTGGCTAAGACTTCTATAAGTACATCAGAAATTCGTTTTTTTGCCATATTATCACCTATATTTAATAATTACTATCATTAAAATATGGTTATCCAAACCATATATACTATATTAGACTTGTTTAACTTGTAATTATGTGATAAAAGTTACTATTTACTGTATACATAGTTTATATATGTTTATATTAAAAGTAAATATATATTATTATTTATATTGTTCTAGTATTTGTGTTCTAAAAATTATATTTTAATTAAATTATTTAATATTCTTTCTCAATACAAAACTATTATTCTTGCATAACATTAATAAAAGTGTTACTATTAATTCATAAACAAAATAGATAAGTCTTTGGGGATAGGTGAAATTCCTTACCGGCGGTAAAGTCCGCGAACCTTTTTGGTATGAATCGGTGCAATTCCGATACCGACAGTAGAGTCTGGATGAGAAAAGACGAGGCACGTTTGTTGTGCGCATTTATGATGACCCAAGGACTATGTAATAGTCCTTTTTTTATTGAGGTGATATGGTGGATGATGTAGTATATATGAAGCGCGCCATTGAACTGGCAAAATTAGCCACAGGTCACACCTCACCAAATCCTTTGGTTGGTGCTGTTGTGGTAAAAGATAATAAAATAATCGGTGAAGGTTATCACCATAAAGCTGGTACAGCTCATGCTGAGGTGCATGCACTAAATCAAGCAGGTGATAATGCCAAAGGTGCTACTTTATACGTAACATTAGAGCCATGTTCCCATTATGGAAAAACACCACCTTGTGCGCTTCGTATCATTGAGGCTGGCATAGCTAAAGTAATAGTAGGTAGTACGGATCCAAATCCACTAGTTTCTGGAAAGGGAATGGAGTTACTTCGTGAAGCAGGTATTGAGGTTGTTTGCCCCGTATGTAGTGATAAATGTGCTGAACTAAATGAGCATTTCTTTACCTATATACAGACAGGTAAGCCTTTTGTCACTCTAAAAAGTGCTATGTCACTAGATGGGAAAATTGCTACATCTACTGGACAATCTCAATGGATTACAAATGAGTCCTCTCGTCGCGATGGACATGTGTTACGTGCCACGCATGATGCCATGCTCGTTGGAATTGGTACAATTTTGGCAGATAATCCACAGTTAAATTGTCGTTTAACGGATAGTGAATTATCAGATGCGTTATTAGATAAAAGCATACTTGATGAACCGATTACGATTCATCAACCAGATGTAATTATCTTGGATAGTCTTGGTAGAACACCTACTACTAGTCGCGTCTTTGAAATAAATAATCGTAAGATTCATATATTCGTATCTAAAGGTTGTCCTAAGGATCGGATACAAGCCTTAGAACAAGTTGGTGCTCAAGTAACCGTAGTAGAATCTATTTCTACTCGTAAAAGCAAGAGCACAGACATTGTCATAGATATTAAGAAATTATCTATCGATGATATTCTTACAAAACTAGGTGAACTAGGTTACACATCTATTCTTGTTGAAGGTGGATCTGCAATTATCAGTTCCTTTGTGGAAACGAAGAACTTTGATAAGGTCGTAACATATATTGGAAATACCATTATTGGTGGTAACGATGCAACACCTGCTGTAGGAGGTCGAGGTTTTGAAAGTTTAGAGGTTTCACCACAATTAACTTTTACCAAGACTAAAGTATTAGATAATAACATTCGCATTGAAGCGTATCGTCAAGGAAGGAGGGGCGCTTATGTTCACGGGAATCGTTGAAGAAATCGGCCGCATCGAGAACATTAAAAAGGGCCCTAAATCCTTAGCCATAACAATTCGAGGAGAAAAAATTTTTAGCGATTTAAAAGTTGGTGATTCCGTAGCTGTTAATGGGGTGTGCTTGACGGCCACAACGATTGGCAATAGGATATTTACAGCGGATGTGATGCCAGAATCCATTAAGATGACTACGTTTACTAATTTGAAAGTCCATCAACCAGTCAACTTAGAGCGAGCTATGCTTGCTAATGGTAGATTTGGTGGTCACATTGTGGCAGGCCATGTAGATGGTACAGGTCGTATTATTAATCGTGAACAAACGGATAATGCCATTATCTTTACTATCGAGGCCCCAAAATCCGTTATGGATTATGTTATCTATAAGGGCTCCATTACCATCGATGGAATTAGCCTCACAATTATGCGACGAACAGACAGTAGTTTTTCCGTCTCTATAATTCCTCACACTTTGAGTGAAACTATTTTAGGTTTTGCTCATATTGGAACAGAGGTCAATTTAGAAACGGATATTGCTGGACGATATATTCGTCATTTTATGAATCTTGGTAGTGAACCTACCGAAGAAAAGCCTAAAAAATCTATGCAATCCCTCTTAGTAGAGAATGGATTTATATAAGTAAGGAGCGTTCCTATGAGCGAACAATTACATTCTATTAATGAGGTCTTACAAGACCTTAAAGCTGGTAAACCTGTTATTATCGTTGATGATGAAAGCCGTGAAAACGAAGGCGATCTTATCATTGCTGCAGAGTTTGCGACGCAAGAAAACATTAACTTCATGGTTAAATACGCTCGCGGTATCGTATGTACGCCTATGCGCCGCGAAGCGTTAGAAAAACTTGGCATTCCTGCAATGGTTACCAAAAATACTGATAACCATGAAACTGCTTTTACTGTGACTGTGGATCATGTAGATACTACAACAGGTGTATCTCCTGCAGAGCGTGCTTATACAATTCAAAAACTATTAGATCCTAATGCGAAACCTCAAGATTTCCGTCGTCCAGGTCACGTATTTCCACTTGTATATAAAGAGGGCGGCGTATTGGTACGTCAAGGTCATACTGAGGCATCTATCGACCTTTGTCGCCTAGCAGGGTTACAAGAGGCTACCGTTATTTGTGAAATTACTAAAGACAATGGCGATATGGCCCGTTTGCCAGATCTTATGAAATTTGCTAAGGAGCATGACTTGAAAATTGCTTCTGTAGCAGAACTTATAGAATATCGTAAACAACATGAAGATATGGTTGAGCTTGGTGCTTGTTCTAAGTTGCCTACTAAATTTGGTGATTTTAATATCTTTGTATTTAAAAATGAATTAGATCATAAAGAGCATTTAGCTATCGTAAAGGGCAATGTTCAAGATTGTAGCGATGTGCTTGTACGTATTCATTCTGAATGTTTAACAGGCGATGTATTTGGTTCTAAGCGCTGTGATTGTGGCGAACAATTAGACAATGCGTTGCGCGCTATTGAAAAAGAAGGCAAAGGCGTTGTTGTATATATGCGACAAGAGGGCCGTGGCATTGGTTTGACCAATAAAATTAAAGCCTATGCATTACAAGAACAGGGCCTTGATACAGTAGAAGCAAATGAACAATTAGGCTTCCCTGCAGATATGCGTGAATACTCCTTAGCGGCTCAAATTATCCGTTTCTTGGGTATTAAAAGCATCCGCTTATTAACTAACAATCCCGAAAAGCGTCATGGCTTAGAACATTGGGGAATCAATGTAACTAGCCGTGTACCACTCATCATTGCTGCAAATAAATTTAATGCAGGCTATTTAAAAACAAAAGAAGAAAAAATGGGTCATATGTTAGAAGACTAATTAACTTTCACCATATAACTCGGTCGTTACATATATATTTCCTTAGATGGAATAAAGGAGGTCAATATAATGATGGTTCAAGAAGGTAACTTATTAGGTACTGGTAAGAAATTTGCTATTATCGGTTCTCGTTTCAACGAGTTCATTACATCTAAATTAATCGGAGGCGCTGAAGATTGTTTACTTCGTCACGATGTTAAACAAGAGGATATTACAGTAATTTGGGTTCCAGGTGCTTATGAGATTCCTTTGATTGCTAAGAAAGCAGCTTTATCTGGTCGTTATGATGCAGTTATTTGTGTAGGTGCTGTTATTCGTGGGGCCACTACTCATTATGATTATGTATGCAACGAAGTAGCCAAAGGTATCGCACATGTATCTTTGGAAACTGGTATTCCTGTTATGTTTGGTGTAGTAACTACTGAAAACATTGAGCAAGCTATCGAACGCGCAGGTACAAAAGCGGGTAATAAAGGTTATGATTGTGCGATGGGTGCAATCGAAATGGTTAACCTTATCGATCAAATCTAAGAATTGTATATATAACACTCAGTATCTTATGGTACTGGGTGTTTTTATATCATCGAAAATATGTTCTTTTAAATTTAAATAAGACTAGACGAACATATATTCTCTATTATTGAAAGTTAAATATTTGACATGATATACTATATAAGCAATATAAAAGTAATACCTTAATAAAATCAGTAGAAATAAGGAATGATAGAATGGATTATATAAAACGTTTTACAACCCGAGAAGGGGTTCGTATGTCTTTAGCTGTAACAACCGATACAGTTGAAACAGCTCGTGTACGTCATGATTTATGGCCTGTAGCAACAGCTGCTTTAGGTCGTGCTATGACGGGAGCTATTTTATTAGCTGGGGATTTTAAAAACCATGAAAACGTAAGTCTTCGTATTAAAGGTGATGGTCCACTAGGTGTAGTTCATGTAGATGCATTCTCTGATAATACGGTTCGAGGCTATGTAGATGATCCACATGTTGATGTACCTTTAAAGCATGCTGGTAAGCTTGATGTTGGTTCTGCCGTAGGTCATAATGGGGAAGTGCAAGTGACTCGTTTCACGCAGTTAGCGCAAGACTATACTTCTACAAGCCCGATTCAAAGTGGTGAAGTAGCAGAGGATTTGGCATATTATTTATATGCATCTGAACAAGTACCGTCTACGATTAGTTTAGGTGTATTAGTAGATCCAGATTACCATACGGTTGTAGCTGGAGGTTTTATCGTACAAGCCTTACCGGATGCTACAGATGAAGCATTAGCACAAGTAGAAAAGAATATTAATGAACTTGGTCCTATTACAGAATATTTGAAAGCAAATCCAGATGGTAAAGGTCTTATGGAACGCGTTCTCGATGGTTTAACTGTGAATGAAGTATATAATGAACCAATTCATTTCCAGTGTCGTTGTGGTCGTGATCGCTTTGCCAGTGTGCTAATGACATTACGTGAAGAAGATAAGAATGCTATTTTGGAAGATGACGTAACAGAGCTTGTTTGCCATTATTGTAATGAAAAATATCATTTCACACGTGAAGAGTTACAAAATATGTTCACCCAAAAAGGTCCAATTCAATAAAAACTTTATAATATGTAGAAAAAATACAGGCTACTAGGTTTTTCCTATAGCCTGTTTTTCTATTCTATGAGAAAATAAAAGATAGAGTTATTAATAATAGGAGGTCACAATGAGTGCAATTGGCGTAATTGGTGGTACTGGTGTTTATGATCCGTCCATCTTTGAAAATATACATGAAGAATCCTTAATGACACCATATGGTGAAATAGATTATGTACAAGGTACATACCATGGGAAAACTGTAATCTTTGTAGCTCGTCACGGCAAAGATCATACAATTCCTCCACACAAAATTAACTATCGTGCTAATATTTGGGGCCTCAAAAAACTAGGCGTTACATTTATTATCTCCACGACAGCAGTAGGTTCTTTAAATGAGAACTTTAAGCCAGGTCATTTTGTGTTGACTGACCAATTCTTAGATTTTACAAAGAACCGCATCACTACGTTTTATGAAGGTGGGGACCGTCCAGTGGCACATCTTGATGTAACAAATCCATACTGCCCTGAATTACGTGATATTCTTCAAAAGGTAGGTACGGAACAAGGCCTTACGATACATAATGGCGGTACCTATGTATGTACTGAAGGCCCTCGTTTTGAGACTCCTGCAGAAATCAAAATGTTCCACATGCTCGGTGGCGATACAGTAGGTATGACAAATGTACCGGAAGTAAATTTAGCGAATGAAGCTGAAATGGCATATGCTACGATCTCTATGATTACCAACTATGCAGCAGGTATTTCTGAATCTGCTTTGACACATGCGGAAGTTGTAGAAATGATGGGCAATATGGCGGCTCAACTAAAATCTCTTATCTTAGGAGCTATTGATGCAATCGATGTGGATGCTCGTTATGATGCTCATAATCGCATGCATGAATATGGTGGTTTTAAACTATAATCAACTCATAATGATACACAATAGTTTATCGAAGGAGAAGTTATGATTAATATTGAATGGCGTAAAGATACGCTGGTACTATTAGATCAAACTAAATTGCCTACTGAAATTACATACGTTCACTGTACAGATTGGCGCCAAGTGGCCGAAGCTATTAAAATGCTTCGCGTTCGTGGCGCACCTGCTATTGGCGTAGCTGCTAGTTATGGTCTCATTTTAGCTGCTATGGAAGCAGGACGTTTAGAGGCGCCATTTAGTGAACAACTTACAAGCTTATATGAGTTTAGTGAGATCTTAAAAGAAACTCGCCCTACGGCAATCAACTTAGCTTGGGCTGTAGATCGTGTCATTTCTCTTGTGAAAACTAATGTTGACAGTATGTCCTCAATGAGTGAAGTAGTAGACCTCATTACAAAAGAGGCTATTATCATTCACGAAGAAGATGTGTCTTTGAATAGACGTATGGCCGAAGCAGGTTCTACATTATTTGAAGGTAAAAAGAATATTCGCATCTTAACTCATTGTAATGCGGGTGCACTAGCTACAGGTGGTCTAGGAACAGCACTTGGTGTTGTTCGTAAATTACATGAAAATGGACAACTGGAACGCGTGTATGCTGATGAAACACGTCCATTATTACAAGGTGCTCGACTCACAGCCTTTGAACTTTACGAGGATGGTATTCCTATTACTCTTGAAACAGATAATATGGCAGCCTATGCGATGCAACATGGATTAATTGATGCCGTTATCGTCGGTGCTGACCGCATCACTACAAAAGGGGATGTAGCCAATAAGATTGGTACCTATGGTGTGGCTGTACTAGCTAAATTCCACAATATTCCGTTTTATGTAGCCGCTCCTTATAGTACATTTGACTTTACTTTGGAAAATGGTAGCGATATTCCTATTGAGATGCGTAACGATGATGAAGTAACCGCTTTACACGGTGTTCAAACAGCCCCTAGTGGTATTGATGTACTTAATCCTGCATTTGATGTAACACCTCATGAACTTGTAACAGCGATTATCACCGAAGAGGGAGTATTGACTCCAAATTATGAAGAATCAATCGGTAAGCTACGCCAGATTGTAGAATCTAAATAATTTATGATTTTAATAATGTAGCTTATTAAGAAGCATTCGATATATAAGTAATTTATTATCTATATAAGCAATATATTATCTATATAAGTAAGTATCTATAACGATATTAACAAAATTATATAGTATCAATAAATCTAAGTAGATTTACTATCAACTATTTATTCTATTGTATCTACTTGTATGAGTAAAAGGAGATATTATGCAATCTTTAATTAGAGACATAAATTTAGCAACAGAAGGTCGCAAAAAAATTGATTGGGTTTCTAACTTTATGCCTACATTAAACACATTAGGTGACCGTTTTGAAGCAGAACAAACTTTCAAAGGCCAAACAATTGTTGTTAGTGTTCACTTGGAAGCAAAAACAGCATACCTTGCGACTGTATTAAAACGCGGTGGTGCAGATGTAATTGTAACGGGCTCCAATCCGTTGTCTACACAAGACGATGTAGCTGCAGGTCTTGTAGATATGGGCATTACTGTATATGCTTGGTACGATTGTACTGATGAAGAATATTTTAACTTCCTCCATAAAGCACTTGATCATAAACCACATATTATCATTGATGATGGTGGTGATTTAGTAAATCTATTGCATACTACACGTCAAGATGCAAAAGAACGTTTGTTAGGGGGGAGTGAAGAAACCACAACAGGTGTACATCGTTTATATGCATTAGAGAACGCTAAACAATTAACATTCCCTATGATTGCTGTAAATGACTCTTACTGTAAATATCTTTTCGATAATCGCTATGGTACAGGTCAGTCCGTTTGGGATGGTATCATGCGCACTACGAACTTGACTGTAACAGGCAAGAACGTTGTTGTTGCTGGTTATGGCTGGTGTGGTAAAGGCGTTGCGATGCGCGCAAAAGGCCTTGGTGCACACGTATATGTAACTGAAGTAGATCCAATTAAAGCTATAGAGGCTGTATTTGATGGTTTCAAGGTATTGCCTATGATTGAAGCCGCTAAGGTTGGCGATATCTTCTGTACTGTAACAGGTTGTAAAGATGTTATTGTAAAAGAACATTACAAAGTGATGAAAGATAAAGCTATCTTATGTAATGCTGGTCACTTTGACTGCGAAGTGAATGTTTCTGATCTTACTGAACTTGCTATAAGCCACGAAAGGATTCGCCAAAACATCGAAGGCTATACTATGTCTGATGGTCGTAAACTCTATGTATTGGCTGAAGGCCGTCTAGTAAACCTTGCAGCTGGCGATGGTCACCCTGCAGAAATTATGGACTTGTCATTTGCTATGCAAGCCCTTGCTGCAGAGTATATCTTGAAAAACGGTAAAGAAATGGATCCAAAAGTATACGTATTGCCTCATGAATTAGATGTGGAAATCGCTAAACTTAAGTTGAACTCCATGGGCTATGACTTAGATTCTTTAACACAAGAACAAATCGATTATCTAACAAAAGTAAACTAATACTGTATTGAAATATAATGGTTTCTGTAATACATTTTGTATCTAAACTATACTAGCTTTCAAATTAAACAAATATAACCGAGCTATCATGGCTCGGTTATACCTATGAGGGAAGACTATGTCTGAATTATTGATTACTCATGTAGACGTCCTCACCGATGAGGGGGTTTTAAAAAATCATGCCATTGAAATTAATAATGGTTATATTACAGCTATTTTAAACGATAGTGAAGCTGAAAAGGTAAAAGTCTCTGCTAAGGAAGTACTAGACGGTAAAGGTCAATTGGCTACGCCAGGTCTTGTAAATACACATACTCATATTGCGATGGGTCTATTTAGAAACTATGCAGATGATCTTGAGCTTATGGAATGGCTTGAAACGGCTATTTGGCCAACAGAAGCAAAATTAAATGACGATTATGTACGGTACGGCACACAACTCGGTATTGCTGAAATGTTGCGCACTGGTACCACTACATTTAGCGACATGTATTTCTTTATGAATACTACTGCTGAGGTGGTAAAAGAAACAGGTATTCGCTCTGTATTGTCACGTGGCTTAGCCGGTGTATCCCCAACAGCAGATCAAGCATTAGTTGAAAATGCTGACTTATTCAGCACTTGGAACGGCTTTGATAATGACCGCATCAAAGTATTGCTTGGACCACATGCACCATATACTTGCCCTGATGATTATATGGAAAAGGTGATTGCCTTATCTCATGAATTAAATTGTGGTATTCATATGCACTTGTCCGAAACAAAAGGAGAAGTGGAGACTGTTATGAAAGCTACTGGTAAGACACCAATTGCGCATATGCATGATTTAGGTTTATTCTGGAATACTACATTAGCCGCACACTGCGTTCATGTGACAGACGAAGATATGGCTATTATGTCTGAAAATAATGTAGCCGTAGCGCATAACCCACAATCTAATTTAAAATTAGCTAGCGGTATTGCACCAGTACCTGAAATGATTGCCAAAGGTATTACGGTTGGTCTTGGTACAGATGGCTCCGCTTCTAATAATAATGCTGATATGCTTGAAGAAGTACGTCTTGCAGCAACATTACATAAAGCACGTCTTTATGATCCAAAGGCTATTCCTGCTCAAACCGCATGGAACATGGGCACTGTAGAAGGTGCAAAAGCATTGGGATATACAGATCTTGGTGTATTAGATAAAGGCTATCGTGCAGATATCGTGCTATATGATGTATCTGGTATGCACTGGATGCCTCGTTACAATGATTTAGCAGCTCTTGTATACTCTGCTAATAGCTCCGATGTAAATACTACAATCGTAGGTGGTAAAGTTCTTATGAAAGACAAAGAACTGCTTACAATTGATGAAGAAAAACTACGGGCAGAGATTACAAAGGCTCAAGAATATTTTAAATAGTTATCGTTAAAGCGATTGTAAAAATTTTTTGTAAAATAATATAATTTTGTATTGAGTGAAATAGGTAGGAAAGAAATACATGACTAATTCTGTAAGTTCTAAAGACACTAATAAGTTTGAGATAGCTGCATTCTTTAGCGGTGTCGGTGGGATTGAGTTGGGTTTTGAACAAACCAACAAGTTCAGAGTGGTGTATGCCAATGAATTTGATAAAAATGCAAATATTACATATCGATTAAATTTTCCTGATACTTTTTTGGATAATCGAGATATACATATTGTACAACCTGAGGATATAAAAGCTGATAACTTGGATGTAATAGTTGGTGGTTTTCCTTGTCAGGCCTTTAGTATTGCTGGTTATAGAAAAGGATTTAAGGATGAACGTGGTGATTTATTTTTTGAATTACTTAGAATTATTCAAGCTAAAAAACCTAAAGCTATTTTTGTCGAGAATGTAAAAAATATGGTATCTCATGATCATGGTAGAACTTTTAAAGTTATAAAAGAAGCTTTAACTACTAATGGATATCATATCAAATGGAAAGTTTTAAACGGGAAAGATTATGGTAATATTCCTCAAAATAGAGAGCGTATTTATATTGTAGGTTTTCTTAGTAAAGTACAATTTGACTCCTTTAGTTTTCCTAATGAAATTAAGTTAACTAGTAATTTATCGGATGTAATAGAATTTAACCAAGAACAAGATGAATATTTCTATTATAGTGTTGATAAAAATCCAACATTTTATAAGGAGTTGCAAAAAAATATTATAAGCTCTGACAGTATATATCAATGGCGGAGACAATATGTTCGGGAGAACAAAAGTGGAGTTGTTCCTACTTTGACAGCTAATATGGGAATGGGTGGACATAATGTTCCTTTAATACTAACCCATAATAACCGTATTAGGAAATTAACACCAAAAGAAACATTTAATGTGCAAGGATATCCTAAAGATTTTAAATTGCCTAAAGAGGTCTCTAATGGGCAACTATATAAACAGGCTGGCAATAGTGTGGTTGTTCCTCTTATTAAACGTATAGCATTAAAAATAGCTGACTCATTGAGTATTAAAAATAAAGCTAGAAAAAAAAGATTAAAATCTAATGCTTTATTATATACACGTATGAATGGCAAATATAATGGGGAAGCTTATTTAGTTGATACTTCAGATTCTACTGAAGAACTAAAAATTTTTGTAGATAATGTTAATAAGGATAGAGCAATAAAAAAAGAACTTGACATCGCTATTTATTCTGATGAAGAATATTTAAGGTTCGTAGGTAAAAATAAAAAAGGTGAGTTTTACTCTATTGTTACTTTATAATCTATGAGGTGTATATGTCCGTTTGGCAAAAATATACAAAAAAACAACAGGATGAATATATAAAATTCCTTACAGTATATGGTGCTATGTCTAATCTATTTAGACAAAAACAAGGTGAACCTATTCCATATCTAGATTCTAAATTTCAAGAGACAATTTATGCTAAAGTTTTTAAAAGTGAAAATGTTGATATTGGAAATACACCTCATGATATATTATCTGTTTTTGGTAGTGAACGAATAGGCATTGGTTTGAAAACTTGGATGCATAGTAATCCATCTTATCAAAAAGTAATGCAATTAAAACGCTATCAAGATGAAATAATGAGCTATAAAAATAACTTAGTTGACTTAGTTTACACTATATCTAAAATAAAAAATAAAAGAATGATTAGTGATTATAATAGACTTGGACTTAACAAGTCATCAAATATATATCACTATATTACTAGAGATGCTGGTAAATTAGTCATACAAGAATGTGCATATCCATTGATTGAATTGGATAATATCAAGGATATAAAAGATATTGGAACTTCAGTAAGTTGGAGTGACGGTATTAAAAAATACAAATTTACTTATGGAGATAGTCAAGTTTGGCAATGCTTTGGTATAGATGAATCTGATACTACTGTTATAGATGAAATAAAGGTTGATATTATACAAGATCCATTTACCTTTTTAATTAATGCTTATGATCAGTTTAAGTCAAAGACTAATAATGTATGTGAAGAACTAGCTAGAGCGTTAGAATTAGATCATATTGCACCAACAGCAAGCTTTATTTCTAAGGATACTATTTATGAAGAAGCATATTTACCACTTTACTCCTATAAACATAAAGAAGTAGAACCAAAGTCAGGATTAAATGCTTGGAATGCGGCCCCCAAAAACAAAGGTTCTACCACATTACGACCATTAAACGAGGTATATATACCAATTCCTAGAGAGTTTCATAAAAGATATCCTCATTTCTTTATAAATAATATTTTTAAGTTTGAAGAAATTCAATCTAGTCATCAAGGTGCTAAAGAAAATAAACCAGAAATTAGATTTAAGTTAGTATTACCAAATGGTAAGGTTATACCGGCACTTATAACCCAAGAAAGACACAAGGCATTTCAATCGGGAAGTAGGTATGAAATTGACCCATCAACTGGTAAACCATATGGACAATCGGCTTTGGGGCAATGGTTATTAGTTGATGTATTAGGTTTAGATGAACGTATTCCAGTAACTCGTGATTGGTTATTTAAAAAAGATGTTGATTCTGTAAGGATTTGGCATGAAAAAGGTGATTATTCTACATACTATATTGATATTGCTCCTGTAAATTCTTTTGAAAATTTTATGAATGATGTTAATGAAAAAATTTAGGTTTATGAGAAAATCCATTAGTATTTCTAATGGATTTTTTTGTTTAAAGGAATTTATTAATAGACTGTCGAAATATAAATTATAGTTAATTGTTTATATGGAGGGAAATATGAAACTTGAAAAATTAATATTAAAAAATTTTAGAAGTTACAGCTCTATTGTTGAAATCCCAATTTCAAATTTAACTACTTTAATTGGTAAAAATGATATTGGTAAATCAACAATACTTGAAGCTCTAGAAATTTATTTTAATAATGATGTTGTTAAGATTGACTTAGATGATCTAAGTAAAAGTTCTACTGATGATGAAATAATTATCTCCTGTGTTTTTTCGAATTTACCGAATAAAATAATTTTAGACTCCTGTAATGAAACTACATTTGATAAGGAATATTTACTTAATGATGAGAAAAAGTTAGAGATTAGAAAAGTTTATAAAATGACAAGTGCTAAGCCTAAAGAGTCTGTTTTTATAAAGTGTATGCATCCTTCATTAGAAAAATATAATGATTTACTATTATTAAAAAATAGCGAACTAAAAAAAAGAGCAAAAGAATTATTCATTAGTGAAGATCTATATAGTGCATCTATAAATGCTGAAATTAGAAATGCTATCTGGTGTAATAAATCTAAAGAGGAATTGATGTTAACAGAAACAAATATTCCTGTAGATAAAGAAGGCGCTAAAGATATTTATAGTCAAATTCAAAAATTTTTACCAATATTTGCGTTATTTCAATCTGACCGCCCTAGTAAAGATGATGATAAAGAAGTAACAAATCCGTTAAATATAGCTATAAAACAAGCTTTAAAAGAAGTACAAGATCAAATTGAAACTATTAAAAATCAAGTTAAAGGTTATGCCTGTGAAACAGCAACAAGAACTCTTAATAAATTAAAAGAAATGGATAAAGAAATTGCTGAATCTTTAGTACCTGAATTTAAAAGTGAACCTAAATTTGATTCGTTATTTAAGTTAACAATTAAGTCTGATGATGATATTCCGATAAATAAAAGAGGAAGTGGTGTAAGACGTTTAATATTATTAAACTTTTTTAGGGCTGAAGCTGAGCGTACCTTAAATGAAAATAATAAGGATTCAATTATTTATGCTTTTGAGGAACCTGAAACGTCACAACATCCAGATTATCAACTATTATTATTAGATGCTTTTAAATCATTAGTAATAAACCCTAATTGTCAAGTATTATTTACTACACATACTCCTGCACTTGCTAGTCTGGCACCATTAGATGGCTTACGATTTATTCATAATGAAGCTGGTATAAAAAAAGTAGATTCTGATAGTGAAGCTATGTTTAATAATATTTGTGAAGAGTTAGGGATTTTGCCTGATGTTGTTCCGATAGGAGTTAGAGGGGTTGTTTTAGTTGAAGGGAAGGATGATGTTATATTTCTTCAACATATAGCTAAAAGTTTAAAGGAAGGAAATTTTATCGATTCAACTTTTACTGAAGCTAAAATAGCTATTATTCCAATTGCAGGGTGTGATAATCTTAAATATTGGGTTAATAAAAAATTAGTAGAACAATTTAACTTACCCTGGGGGATTCTATTAGATTCTGACGATGGTGCTGAGCATCCAACTAAAAATAAAGATGTTGTTCAGAAATTAAAAGCGCAACATATAAAAGCTTTTACAACACGAAAAAGAGAGATTGAAAACTATATTGATACAGATTGTATTGGTGATTATAATGGACCTCAAATATCAGCTACAGATGATGCTAAAAAATTAATAGAAGAGCATTCTAGTGTAAAAGGTAAAAAAGTAATAGAAACTAAATGGCGTTTAATGAGTTGTGAACAAATAAGGGATGCGGAAAAGTATCAAGATAATGATGGGAATATTCGTTATGAATTTACAGAAATGATACAAGAGTTTTTGGACATGTGTAATTAAAAATTTTTATGCTAATAAAATAACAGAGCTCTATAATATTTATAATATAGAGCTCTGTTATTTTATTAAAATCTATTTAATTGCTTTCACCAAGAACATGGGTACAGGAATATAAAACTCGTCTTCCTCATTGTAAATGCGCGGACCTACAGTTAGATCAATGGTAACAGAACTAGCACCTAATTTAGTAAGTAGTTCTTTATCCCATTGAGGTCGTGTATAAGAAGAAATATCGAGCATATGATAAATGGTGTGACATCGTTCTTTTAATTCGTTGCTTACATGTTCATGGGCATGATGAACAGATTGTGGTACATTATGATGATTACGAGCATGTTCCGCATCATAGTTTAAAATCAAACCGCCTGGGCGAATGACGCGAAACCATTCGGCATAGGCTTTGTCAGGATGGGGTAAATTCCACGTTACATTTCTGGCCACAACGATATCAAAAGTATTAGTATCAAATCCTAGATTCTCTGCATCCATCACAGAAAAGGTTGCATCACAATCGAGGGACTCTGCTAGTTGATTTGCCTCATCTATCATATTAGGTGTAATATCAATGCCATGCACTGTATGACCAAGCTGAGATAGTATAATACTAAAAAAGCCGGCTCCACATCCAATATCCAATATTCGTAAAGATCTATCAGAATCAAATATATGACTAGTTAATTCTTCTCTCCATAATTTCAGTTTGGGACTTTCTAATTCTTTTGCACGTAAAGCACCAAAATCGTGAGCTCGATCTGCCCAATAGGATGTAATAAATTCTTTATCATCCTTCATAGGATGGTTGCGTTCAAAAATATCATTCATAATTTAGTTCTCCTCATATTCTATAGTATGTATAGTACCATAAAATAATAATGAACTATACAGCAAAAATCACATTAACTCCATAAATACTTACTATTAGATATGATATAATACTTCTATGTTTTTATTTTACTGAAAGGGCAGGGACTATGATATTACAGACTGGGCAACGTACAGATATTCCTGCTTTTTATGGGCAATGGCTAATCAATCGTATACGTGAAGGTTTTGTAGATGTTCGTAACCCTTATAATCCCCTACAGGTGACACGGTATCCAATTAATCAAGAGGTGGTAGATGGTATTGCATTCTGTACAAAGAATCCTTTACCGTTTATTCCACTACTAAATGAAATTGTTGATTACAGACAATACTGGCATATGACTATAACGCCTTATGGAACTGATATTGAACCCTATGTGCCAACTTATGCGTCTATTATAGAAGGGTTTAAACATATTTCTAAACAGCTTAATTCTCAATCTATGGTGTGGCGCTATGATCCTATCATTTTAACTAATGAATATACTGTTGATTTTCATTGTGAAAGCTTTTACAAAATGGCTCAAGCCCTTAAAGGTTATACAGATACAGTTGTTGTTAGTTTTTTAGATATATTTGATAAGGTGGCTCATAATTTTCCAGAAGGATATAGACCAAGTTTAGATGTTCAAACTAAGATCATTAAAGAATTTGTTTCCATAGCTCATTCCAATAATATGAATCTTAAAACCTGTGGAGAAGGGGATATCTTTAAAGAGCTTGGTGCTAGTACAGAGGGGTGTCTAACCTTAGATTGTTATGAAAAGGCCTGGAATATAAAATTAAAAGCACCTAAACGCGCGCCAGCACGACCAGAATGTAATTGTTATTTACATGGTGATATTGGTGCCTACGATAGCTGTAGCCACTTTTGTCGTTATTGTTATGCTAATACTAATCAAGCGGTGGTTCGATATAATCGTTTACATCATGATCCAAACTCTAGTTTACTTATTGGAAGACTTTCAAAAAGAGAAATTATTAAAGAAAGTACGGAAAAGAGCTGGATTGTAAAAGAAACTGTAACACAGGATAGCTTATTTTAGAGAGAATTACGAGGAATTATTAAATTAAATGAATTGACTTATCGTGTAAAATAGATACCAAAGGGGTTGTCAAGCAGGTATCTCAGGAATATAAGAGAGTGTAAATGTATTTTTTGTTTAGTTTAAAAGGAGGTGCATTTATGATAACGTATAAGAGAGATAGTAAAGATAATTTACAATCATCTGACTCATCTATGCCCGTGTTAGCAATGTGTTACGACTTTGATAAGACATTAACCCCTGATGATATGCAGGCACAAGGATTCATTCAATCGGTAGGCTATAACGAAGAGCAAATCAAACAATTTTGGCATGAATCAAATCAATTGGCTAAAAAACATGATATGGATAATAACTTAGCCTATATGTACAAAATGATTCAAGAAGCAGTAGGCCATTTCTATGTAACAAAAGATAAGCTCATGGAATACGGCAATCAAGTAGAATTATACGAAGGGGTACGGACTTGGTTTGAACGCATTCGTCAATATGGCTTAGAACAAGGCGTTAAGATTGAACATTATATTATTTCGTCTGGCTTAAAAGAAATGATCGAAGGCACTGAAATGGCAAAAGAGGGGGCTTTTACCAAAATCTATGCCAGTGCATTTATGTTCGATGATAAAGGTGTCGCTGTTTGGCCCGCACAAGCCATTAACTATACGAATAAGACGCAATTTTTGTTCCGTATTCAAAAAGGAATTCTCGATATTAATGATACTGGTGTTAATGATTACATTAAGCCTGAAAATCAACGTGTGCCGTTCCGTAACATGATTTATATTGGAGATAGCGATACAGATATTCCTTGTATGAGTCTTGTGAACGCTAATGGGGGTCATTCTATAGGTGTATATGATCCATTTAAGAAAGATAAAGAAAAGGTATATAAGATGATGCGTCATCATCGTATCCGTTATTATGCACCTGCAGACTATTCTAATGGTTCAAAACTAGATACATTAGTGAAGCAAATTATTCGTAAAACCGCAGCCTATGAAGTATTAGAAGGCGAATATATTCATTGTAAATACGAAGCCGAGGAGTAATATGGAACAATCTAAATTAACTAGCGAATGGATTCAAACCTTTAACCGATTAGGTTCTGAAGGTAAATTAAAACCTACCGTACCATATCATGATTTATTTAACCGAAAAGAGTTAAAAGGATTTCCGTTACACACATTACCTATGTGGACGGTAAATTTTCCAACAGGTTATATTACGTGTTGTGATCCTCTAGTAACATTGCCAAGCAAACCAGATACATATCTTAGACAGGTAACACCAGGTACGTATCTGTTAGAGACTAAGATAATCGAAATGGAACCAAATGAATATCGTTATGTAGCTAGTCGAGTTGTTTTTAGTGGCAATGAACCTGTATACTATGAATTAGCATTAAAAGGAACTGAAGACTTAACCGATTTAGATGATGGAGATACCTATATTGGATTTCCTGTAGATTCAGGTTTAGCTACAATTGTAGATGCACAAACAATTGAAATATATAATAAGTTTTATGAACAATGGCATATAAACTATCCTGAAAAAAATATATACGATGACTATTATAGTGATTTATTCCAATTAAATGCTATGGCATATCCACAATACCAACGTTCTAAAGGAGATTGGATTAACTTTACAATTCCTAATACAGAATTGACCGTACCGATGATTCAATCTGGATTTGGCGATGGTTTATATCCAGTATACTGGGCATTTGATAAAGATGGTCAGATCTGCCAAATTATTATGGAATACATTGATTGCAGTGAAGCATATGAATAATATACTGGGTGTAGTTAAGGAACCAATTTTATAAATCAAAAAATATAAAAATAAGGCGCTTAGATAACTAAGCGCCTATTAATATGTTCATATTCATCTGAGAAATTAGATACCAAAAACCCAGTTAACTAACACGCGAATAATACTTAAACCAACAACCATTTCAGCAAGAAATCTTAAAGAACTCTCCATGCCATTTCCTAAATGTTTTAAACTGCCAATTTTGGCTTTACTTACAATATCACACCAGCACATAAAATTCCTCCATAAGAGTATGAGTAAATCAGATAATTTATATTACCATTTTACAATCTAATTCTAAAAAATTCAATATAAATTTTATGTAATAATAATACTTTATTGGCATATCACACCAGCACATAAAATTCCTCCATAAGAGTATGAGTAAATCAGATAATTTATATTACCATTTTACAATCTAATTCTAAAAAATTCAATATAAATTTTATGTAATAATAATACTTTATTGGCATATAGAATAATTAAGAATATGAAAAGTATAGTTTATTTAAAGAATATAAATATGTTAATATGAAATCAAATATTAATGTGTTGTGTAATGGAGCTAAATCTAATGGAAAATATGGCCTAATGGATTATAACGGTAATATAATTATTGAACCTAGGTTTGATAAAGTTACTATTAATGAATCTGAGTTAGCGGAATATATAAAAGAAATAGATTCATATGATAAATAATTAATTTTTTACTGATTATTTTGATTAACTAAAATAAACTAGCTTATAGACTTATAGGCTAGTTTTTGTTTGGAGTATAAATTACTTCCGATAACGATATATTATCGGAAGTAATTTAATGCCAAAAATTGGGCCTAAATGGCCCAATCTCTTGTGTTATATAGTTTTTTGCTTATTTACGTTTAAATGTGTATGGTTCATATTCTACATCATTATGGCGGTTAGTCCACCAGTTCCAGCCGATTCTTGCTAACTTCCAAGCAATGAATCCTACGATGATTCCTAATACTAAACCTGTTAATACATCTGTTGGATAATGTGCAAATAAGTAAACTCTAGAGAATGCTACTACTATTGAACCTAACAATGCTAAAATCCCTAAATATCGCTTCTGAGGTGCTATTTGGCCTAAGCCTAGGTAAATAGTCATGGCTGATGCGAATGAACCAAAGCTATGACCTGATGGGAATGAATAGCTTGTAGCTTTTGGTAGTGCAGATTCCAACGGTACCGTTACATTTGGAAAATCAACAAATGGTCTTAATCTAGCTACATTTGGTTTTAAACCTTGGTCGCCAATTATAAATACAAATCCTAAAGCAATAATAATCGCTACGCCTAAAACACGGTATTTTTTTTGTAGCATTAATAATAATGCTATAATAATCCATAATGCGCCATTGCTTGTAATTTTTGAAATAAATGCCATAATTGGTGTTAAAAAACTATATACAAAATGTTCATGTACATAGAAAATTAAAGAGTGATCAAATTGTAAAATTGTGTCCATAAATTCCTCTTCTAGTCTACTTTTTCCTAAATGATAATTATTGAGAATGTCTTATTATGCTTTTTATTTTAATAATTAATCTATACTAATTTATTTACGTATATAATGATTTCTCATTTACAGCCCAAATAATAGCCTAAACTATTTATATACAATGGTCAATAGTTTAGGCTATATTTCATAAAAGCTATAGTTATGATTTCTTTTTATCTGTTTTCTTAGGTGGCGCTTCAGGTGTTGCAGGCATTGTAATAATCGTATCTACAGGGTCATATACAGACTCAAAGGAATCAGTTTGAGTAACCCAGTTACCATATGTAATGGTTCTATACGTATTCATTTTTAAGCCTACATGGCCCTCTTGTACCTCTTTTTCTTTTAAAGATGGATCTACCTTAGTTATTGTTTTATTTGGAATCTCACCATAATCGCCTACAGAGATAGATACATTTTTTGGTTTATCTTCAGCTGTACCTATAATGTAAATAGTTAAGGTTCCATTATTCATAACACTTAAGATATAAATAGAATGTTGGTACGGATTTCTAAACTTAAAGTCTAAATAGCCCCAAGCTACCGTAGCATCTCTACCAGCTTGAATATATCCAACTGGTTCAAAATGAGGTGTACGTTCAACAATATTCATACCAGATAATAAAGCTGTATTAAAAATAGTAGAACTTACTTGGCAAATACCGCCACCAATGCCTGGAACTAATTTGCCATCAATCATAACAGGCGCATCATCATAGCCAGCTTCTGCAGTACGTTCGCCTACAACATCGTTAAAAGAGAATTGTGCACCGGGCTTAATGAGTGTACCATTTATCTTATCAGAAGCTAATTGGATATTATGTGTTCTGCTTTCATTACTTGGATTATACTCCGTTGTGAAAGATGCTAATACAGTATTTAAAGGTTTTAGATCAGTATCAGTAACTTTTACCGTATTCTGCGTAGTAAATACCATAGAAAGAGAATTTATACTATCGCTAATCTGTAGATCATCTTTTAGCTTTTTCAAGGTAGCATCGATATCAATACGTTTGCCTTCTTTTGACGGATGTATTACTACTTGTCCATTTTCAACAGTAAGATAGGCATCATGACCAGGTGTATCTATTGTTTTTGCTAACTCAGTGAGATATGTTTTGCCTTTTACTTCGTCTAACTTATATTGTGGTTTAAAATGATGACCATAAAATAAACCATTAAATCTATGTGACAATACTGTCCACATATCATCCTCATAGCCGTATGTGGAAATAGCTTTTACCATAGCCTCTGTATCGAATTGAATACCTAAATCATGATATGTGGCCTGTTGTTTTTTATTATTTCCCATATCGATAGATATAGTCTGAGGTATCTTATCATTCACCTCTTGTAAACGTGCTTGTAATTCGTTCTTTGGTGTATTTGATAGATCTGTATCATTATAATATACACCATAAGAAATATTTTCTGTTGGAATGTATGAGCAACCACTTGTACCCAAAAGAACAAGTACTGTTCCTACTAATATGTATTTCTTCGTCATGTATTCGTAAACGCTCCCGAATTATTTATTATATTCTCTAATTATAGCATATAAAGATCTAATCTATGGTACAATTATATTAATATTTTATGGGTAAGGGTGAATTATGTCAGAGTCTAAGAAACAACAAAAGCATTTTTATTTGCGCAATAATGATGCGCTTATGAATAGTACAAAGTTGTCTATGAAAGCAAAACAAAGCATATTGTTATCTAAGGCTGAGAATACTGTTGATGCTTACGAATCGGATTGGGACGATTTCGTAGATTGGTGTACTTATCAAAAGGTATCTTATTTTCCAGCTACACCAGAAACAATAGTAAATTATATTAACGATCTAGCAGATTATGCAAAGGCAAATACAATTTCACGTCGTATTAGTGCTATATCTGAAAATTTTAATGCTTCTGGCCAAAGAGATAATCCATGTATGGCTCCTATCGTTAAACAGGCCTTACGTGGTATTAGACGATTAAAAGGAACATTCCAACAAGGAAAAACCCCAGTTTTGTTAGAAGATATTGAAGATATTATAGACTGTATGACTAAGCTAGATGTACCGGAACTTCAATTATTGCGCGATAAAGCTATTCTTTTGATTGGCTTTATGGGTGCTTTCCGGCGCAGTGAGATTGCAGCTATTACAGTAGAAAATCTTCAATTTTCACCACAAGGTGTTGAAATCTTTGTAGCATCCTCTAAGGCCGATCAAGAAGGTCAAGGTGCAGTGGTAGCTATCCCACATTTATCTGGTTCTCCGTTAGATGCAGTACGAGCCTTACAACAATGGTTACGTGCTTCTGGTATTACTGAGGGACCTGTATTTAGAGGGTTTACAAAAAATATGTCTTTACGTAAAACAGCTATATCCGATAAGATGATTGCAGAAATCGTAAAGAAATATATTTCTCTTATTGGTCTAGATCCGACCATGTATGGCGCTCATAGTTTACGTCATGGCTTTGCAACGACTGCAGCAGCTTATGGTGTTGAAGAACGTAATATTATGCGACAAACTCGTCATCATAGTGTAAATATGGTTCGTCGTTATATCAATGAAGCAAATAAGTTTGTAGATAATCCTATCTCTACAATTTTTGAAAAGCGATTTAGATAACAATCATAAATCAGTTGATTTAGACAATAACTATAAATCGTTTAATAACATACATTAGATAACAAAAAGCAGCTATCTCTGTTAGAGTAGCTGCTTTTTTGCGTGGGATTAACCCATATATATTTAGTTTTGAGCCATATAGTCCAAAGCTCTAACTGGACTATCAGATTTCTTTGCTGGTACCTTTAAAACTGTACCAGGTACAAGAGCACCAGAATCGTTAATATTGTTGAGTTCCTTCATGGCATATACCATTTCACGAACATCCATATCTTTATGAGCTGTACGTGCTGCAATATCCCACATTGTATCGCCTGCTTGAACCTTTACTTCACGTATATTATGTGTATTTACCTCTGTTGTAGGATTTGACATATTATAACCAAATAATACTGTTAAGCACATTCCTACCATCATCAATATATTTTTCATCTCATACCTCACATTTACATCGAACATAATATCTGAGAACATTTGTTTGTTTACATGCTTATAATACCACACGAACGAATGTTCGGTCAAGCGTTTTAGAACAAATGTTTGCAAAAACTTTTAAAATTGCCTATAATAGGTATATAAGTTAAATAAATACCTTATGTTTTTATTATATAGTATGATATGAGTTATTTTTTACGCATAGAAATGTTAACATTATTTTTACATTAGATTGCTTTGGAGGTTTATCGTGAGACGCCCTGCTACAGATATCAATACAAAACAGCGCCGTATATTAGAATTTATAAAAGATTCATTACATAATGAATATCGTTGTCCTACAGTTCGTGAAATCTGTACACATGTAGGGCTAAGTTCTACTTCCACCGTTCAATCTCACTTAAATACTTTAGAAAAATTTGGTTATATTAAACGTGATCCAAATAAAAATCGTGCTATTACTGTGTTAGAAGATACTAAACCGTCTATTTCAGTAGCCGGTAATGAAACGTCTAGCTCTGATAACTTTGAATTTTTAGGTGCTGGACTTAAACAAGTACCTCTTATCGGCACTGTACAAGCAGGTATGCCTATTACTGCAGTAGAAAACCTAGAGTCCACGCTTACATTGCCAGTTCAATTGACTGGTGATTCTGACTGTTTCTTATTACGTGTTCAAGGCGAATCTATGATGAATATCGGTATGTATGAAGGTGATATGCTTATCGTGCGGCATCAAAATACTGCTAATAACGGCGATGTTGTTGTTGCTCGCATTGATGATGAAGCTACAGTAAAACGTTTTTATAAAGAAAATGGTCATATTCGTTTACAACCTGAAAATGATGATTTTGATCCAATCATTGTAGATGATTGTCATATTGAGGGCCTTGTAATCGGTCTTGTACGAGATAGAATATAAGCAACAAAAAAAAAACGGCAACATATTGTTGCCGTTTTTTTTGTTGCATGTATAAAGTTTATTTTTAATGTAAACTATTTTCTCTCCGTAGAGTAGCAAAAATAGCACCTGATATATTATGCCATACACTAAAAATAGCCCCTACTAGCGTTGCTAATGGATTTAATGCAAAATTTGTTGCTGCTAATGTTACGGCTAAACCACTATTTTGCATTCCTACCTCTATTGCTAGCGCTGTAGTTTTATCATATCTTAATTTAAGCAGTGCTCCTACACCTAATCCTAGTAGTAGACCTAGTATATTATGTATACCAACAACAATAAGTGTTTCAAGCCCAGAAATCAATAGTTTATCTTTGTTGATAGCAATAATGGCTGCTATTAACAGTATAATAGCAATCATAGAGAAGATCGGACTAATGCTGGTTAAAGTATTGATATGTGATTTACATACATATTGGATTACTGCGCCCAATAAGATTGGCACAATAATAACTTTTACCATAGTAATCATCATAGGTAGTACTTGAACATCTACCCATGCGCCACCGATATATAAGATTAATAATGGTGTAACTATGGGAGCTATTAATGTTGAAGTAATTGTCATTCCTACAGATAAAGGGACATCACCATTGGCAATATAGGTTATAACATTACTGGCTGTCCCGCCAGGACAACAACCTACTAATATTACACCAATAACAATATCTGGTGATAATGTGAATATATGGCAAATTCCCCAGGCTAATAGAGGCATTATCGTATATTGTGCAAGTACACCAATACAAATATCTTTTGGATGCCTAAGGATACTACATAAGCTTTCAAACTTAATAGTAAGCCCCATTCCAAACATGGCTATACCAAGTAAAAAAGGTGTATAAGCGATTGCCCAAGTAAAGTATTCTGGTACTATATAAGCAATACATGAAAAGCCTAGGATTGTAAAAATTAAGTATTTGGAAAGAACGTTGTTGAGTGTAAGTAAATGATTCATAACTTCTCTCCTTAATTTGGATCGTATGAGAAGTTATCAATAAGTCGTGTAGGACCAATATATATAGCCATAGCCACTAATACTGGGGCAGTAACCTCTTGTACAGGTTGCATAGTCTTAGCATCAACAACTGAAATATAATCTATTTTAGCAAGCGGTTCGGTTTGTATAGTGTCTGTCATAGTATCAATGATACATTTAGTAGAGCAACCATATTGTGTAGTTTGTTTTCCCAATTGAATAGCTTTATACAATATGGTAGCGGCTTTCCGTTCTTCACTAGACAAATATGTATTACGAGAAGATTTTGCTAAACCATCTTCTTCACGAACAATGGGAACACCAATAATATTGACAGGAAAATTTAAATCAAAGACCATTTTACGTATAATGGCTAATTGCTGTGCATCTTTTTCACCAAAATACGCATTTGTTGGTTGAATAATATTAAAGAATTTTGCCACCACAGTGCAAACGCCTTTAAAGTGAATTGGTCTGCGAATACCACACAATGTATCAGATAAATCCGCAATGTTTACAAATGCCTTTTTATCTTGGTACATTTCCTCCGGATTTGGAGCAAAAATAAGATCGACACCATGTGATTCACATAACTTTTTATCGCTATTAATATCACGAGGGTAAGTACTCAAGTCTTCATTTTCTCCAAATTGAATAGGATTTACAAATATAGAGACAATGACCTTATCGTTATTTTTTCTAGCTTGATCTATTAATGCAGCATGTCCTTCATGTAAGAATCCCATGGTTGGTACAAAACCAATTGTGTAACCTTCTTTTCTCCAGCTATTTACTGTATTCCGTACATTTTCGATAGTTGTTATAAATTCCATTATATTCCTCCGTTATATTGTAAATACGAAGATAGTCCTATACAGTCTACTGTAATTCGATCAATGACAATTATTTTTGATCAACTAATAAACCATGTTTCTCATAGTTTTTTATATGACTTATCTTGTTATTATTATCTACAAATACAACGAGAGGATTATGGCTCTCAACTTCGCTTTCATCAAGCTGTGCATAACACATGATAATTATCTTATCATGTACTTGCACATGTCGTGCAGCAGCACCATTTAAACATATAACACCACTACCTGCTTCTCCGGCAATAGTATATGTACTAAAACGTGCTCCATTATTAATATTTACAATTTGAACTTGTTCATATTCTCGTATTCCGGATGCATTCAATAAATCTGTATCAATTGTAATGCTCCCTACATAATCAAGCTCTGCTTGTGTCACAGTAGCTCTGTGAATTTTACCTTTTAACATTGTTAGTATCATGCTAAACTCCTTGTGTTTTAAATGTACCCGCCATATTGGTCGGTTCGAACTTTCACAATTTGTCTGTTTATCATGAATTAACAGTAGACTAGAGTATAGTTAAAAATACTATCTCCAGAGAAATTATACCATAATTATAAATTTTTACATTAAAATACAATTAATATAATACAAATAATGTCACTCTAATCAAAAATAACAGTAAGATTGTAGTATAAAATAAAAACCAGTAGCTACAATGTAGTTACTGGTTTTTTATTTTATACTGATATTTTATTTTAGATATTCTGCTAATGCTTTATCAATATATGCTGCTTCATCAGCCGTTGGTTCACACATTGGTAAATTAAATTTTCCCACAGGTAAGCCAATTTTACGGGCTGCATATTTAACAGGAATCGGATTTGTGGTGATGAACATCGCTTTTATAATTTCTGATAAAGCTTGATAAATACGAATCGCTTCGTAGTTATGGCCAGATTCATAAGCTTGAATCATAGCATTCATATCTTTGCCTGCTACATGAGATACTACAGATACGACTCCACATCCTCCAATAGATAACATCGGTAATGTAAGACCATCGTCCCCACTATATACCATGAAATCATCTCCAGGCATTAAACGCTTAATTTCAGAAGCAATCATTAAATTACCACTTGCCTCTTTGATAGCACAAATATGTGGATATTCGTTATGTAGTTGAACTAAGGTAGTTGGGAAAATACCTGTCCCCACACGACTTGGTACATTATACACCATGATTGGTAATGTAGTAGCTTCTGCAATAGTTTTAAAATGCAAATATTGACCTTGTTGGTTCGGTTTATTGTAATAAGGTACTACAACTAGCAAACCATCGATACCATCGATGTTAGAAACTTCCTTTACAAATTCTGCAGAAGCCATTGTATCGTTACTACCTACATTGGCAATAATCGAACCTTTATGTCCACATTCTTTTGCAATTGCATTAAATAAAGCTAATTTTTCGTCTCTAGACATAGTTGGGTTTTCACCCGTTGTACCACAAACTACAAGACCATCAGAGCCATTATCTAACAGATGATTGGCGATAGCAACACAATTTTCAATATTTACGGATCCATCATTATTAAAGGATGTCACCATAGCTGTTAACACTCGACCAAAGGTTTTCATATATGTCCTCCCCTTGATAGATTAAAATGCTTGTTTTTCCACCAAGTACTCAGCAATTTGCAACGCGTTAAGAGCTGCACCTTTACGAATTTGATCCCCTACAATCCAGAAGTTCATACCTTTGTCATTATATAAGTCTTTACGAATACGACCAATTTCACAGTCGTTTTGATTAGATGTATACAATGGCATAGGGTAAATTTGTTCAGCAGGATTATCTTTAACTTGTAAACCAGGGAATTTTTCACATGCTGCTTTGAAAGCCTCTACAGATACAGGTTCTGCTGTTTCTACCAAGACAGATTCAGAATGGGAGCGATATACAGGAACACGAACTGTAGTTGGAACTACTTGAATAGTTTCGTCATGAAGAATTTTTTGCGTTTCGTAAACCATCTTCATTTCTTCTTTAGTATAATCATTTTCTAAGAACACATCAATTTGTGGCAATAAGTTGAATGCTACAGGATAGTGTTTAGGAGCAGATCCTGTTGGTAACAGATTTGCTGTCATTTCTTCGCCTGCAGTATATTGTTTTACTTGATTTTCAAGTTCTTCAATACCTTCTTTACCTGCCCCAGATACAGCTTGGTATGTACTTACAACTACACGTTTAATTGGAGAGAGATCATGAAGAGGTTTTAACCCTAAACACATGATAATTGTAGAGCAGTTAGGATTTGCAATAATACCTTTATGTTTCAAAATATCTTCTGGGTTAACTTCTGGTACTACGAGTGGAACTTCAGGATCCATACGGAATGCACTAGAGTTATCGATTACAATAGCACCGCGTTTAGCGGCTTCTGGCGCTAATGTCTTAGATATAGAGCCACCTGCAAATAGCGCAATATCAATATTATCAAAAGATTCAGGTTTTGCTTCTTCTACAATATATGTTTTACCATTCACAGTAAGTTCTGTACCTGCAGAACGAGCGGAAGCTAATAGTTTTAAGTTTTCATAAGGAAAGTTACGTTCTTCAATAAGTGTAATAAATTCAGCACCTACTGCACCAGTAGCACCTAGAATTGCAACATTAGGTTTTTTCATTGATACATCTCCTTGCACAAATATTATAAATAATGTTCTAAACCGTATGTTAAGCCAGTTTTAGAACTAATTTTTTTACATGCTAATACTACGCCTGGCATAAAAGATAAACGGCTTAAGCTATCATGACGTATGGTTAATGTTTCATCATAACCACCAAATAATACTTCTTGATGAGCCACATAACCTGGAAGGCGTACACTATGAATTGTTACATCGTCAACCTTAGCACCACGAGCACCTGATAAGCTTTCACGAGTTAAATCCTCATCAGCAGTTACCTTAGCAGCTTGTTTAGCATCGTTAATCAATTTAGCTGTTAAAATAGCTGTGCCAGAAGGCGCATCGTATTTGTGATTATGATGTAATTCTATAATTTCTACATTAGGGAAATATGGAGCGAGCTCTGCAGACACTTTCATCATCATTACCGCCCCAAGAGAAAAGTTTGGAGCCACTAAGCAATTCGCTTGATTGGAACGACCTATTGTATCGAGTTCATCACGTTGTTCTGCGGTCAATCCTGTAGTACCGATGACTACATGAATACCAGCGGATAACATTTTCTTCGCGTTTTCATAAATAACTGCAGGATTAGTGAAATCTACAATCACATCAGGTTTATTTGTATCTAATACCTCATCGATGGAGGCATTCATCTTGATACCTAATTGTTCGATTCCTGCTACAGAGCCTACATCTTCCCCTGCCTTAGTCGGATCAATACCACCAACTAATGTTAAATCAGGATCGTTATATACTGCTTTGACCACTTCACGACCCATTTTGCCGCCAGCGCCATTTACCATTACTCGAATCATATATACCTCCAAAAAAGCCAGTGGATGCATCCACTGGCCTTATAGATTATATAACTATATATACTCTTACGAAAAGCTCAATGATAGCACTCCACCAATACAAGATTGATGACAGTTGTCTATCTATTAAATAGACAACCAGAACGATGAGTCGCAATCATCGAACTTCGGCAAGCATCCCTTTTATCATGGATCAATGCATGCCTACTCCTCATGATTACTCTTAATACTCGCACCTCTATCAACATATTCATTTAATACTATTAGTATAAGTAATTATGCGATTTTAGTCAATTAAAATGGTCAATAAGTTCTTTCGCCGCCGCAAGTGCTGTAGCAGACATTTCCTTACCAGACATCATAGACGCGATTTGTGTTACTCGTTCTTCCTCATTTAAGACTACTAATGTAGAGATTGTACGATCATCTTGCTCGATTTTAGATAGATGATAGTGTTGTTTCGCAATACTTGCAGTTTGAGGCAAATGGGTAATACAAAATACTTGATTTGTTCTAGATAAATTAAGTATTTTTTCTGCCACCTTAAGTGCTATATCACCGCTGATACCAACGTCAATTTCATCAAATACCATCGTTTTAAAAGCGTCACTGCGGAATACTGATTTAAAGGCTAATGCAATGCGAGCTAACTCACCGCCAGATGCTACTTTATGTAGAGGTAATAACTGTTCCCCTTTATTCGCAGAGAATAACATTTCAATAGACTTTGCACCTAATGAGGATAACTCAGTCCCCTCTTCAATATGAAATTGAATATCCCCTTTGGGCATCCCTAGATCCACTAATTCTTGATGTAAGGCCGTAGCAATCTCTTTTGCATTTTTTTGACGTACCTCGTGTAAAACTGTTAACGCTTCTTCTGCTACCTTTTTTGCTTCTTCAAGACGTGTTTCTAATTCATCTTGAGCAAATACAAGGCCTTCTAGTTCTTCTAAACGAGATTGCGCCTTTTCTTCGTATGCTAGAATATCTTCTACGGTTTCACCATATTTTTTCTTTAAGCTATAAATTGTGGTATCTCGGTCTTGGCAATACTTATAACGCTCTTCATCGTAGCTGATAGTATCCCTATAACGATCTAAAGATTGTGCAGCTTCTTCTAGTTGGAAATAAGCAGAGTCCACCATTTCTGAGACTTCTTTTAACTCGCTGTCATATTTTACTAGATCATTAACCTCTACCTTAATCGAATTAATCGTATCAAGTAATGGTTGTCGGCCATTATAAAAGGCATCATAACAAGAACCTAATACCTTATCAATATGTTCAAAACTATCTAGACGCTTAAGTTCTTCCGCAATAGAAATATCCTCACCAATGCTTAACCCAGCATCTTCGATTTCGTCGATTTGATATCTTAACATATCGAGCTCTCGAGCGCGCTCAGACATATTTTCTTGTAAATGATCTACATCTTGTTTTGCTTGCTTATAAATTTTATACGCATCAGTATAAGCTTTATAGGCTTCCTTTCCTTCTTTATTAAAAGTATCTAAATATTCATGGTGTGTATCAGCGTCTAGTAAACGTTGGTTGCTATATTGTCCGTGAATATCTGCTAAGTATTGACCAATCTCCTTTAAAGCTTTTAAAGGTATTGGTTGATCATTAGCCAATATACTAGATTTGCCATTACGGTTAAAAGATCTTGATAGAATTAACTGGCCTTCTTCTATCATGATATTTTTAGACTCTAATAGGTCTTGAATACTTTGGTGATTAGCAATATCAAATATTCCATCAATAACAAAACTATCTTTACCGTGACGAATAAACTCGCTACTTGCGCGTTCTCCTAATAGGATACTAAAGGCATCCATAAGAATGGATTTCCCTGCCCCAGTTTCGCCGGTAAAGATAGTAATGCCATCATTAAATGAAATATTCATTTGCTCAATCAACGCAAAGTTGCGAATGCTCATTTGCGTTAACATATTATTAGTCCTTCATTAAATCTTGAATTTTCGCTAAAATTGCTGGAACTTCAGCTTCGGATTTTGCAATTAACAAAATAGTATCGTCCCCTGCTAATGTACCAATAATTTCAGTCCATTTTGCATGGTCGATAGAAAATGCTACAGATTGAGCAGAACCAGGGATTGTATGTAATACAACTTGGTTTAAACTGTGATCAACCTTAATCAAAGAATCTTGGAATAGTCGGTTAATACGACTACGAGATAAAACTACATTTTCCTCTGGAGATAATGCATAACGATAATGTCCATCGCCTGTAGGAATTTTGATTAACATTAATTCCTTAATATCACGAGAAACTGTAGCTTGTGTAACTTCAATACCTTCTTCTAGTAAAGCCGCAGCTAATTCCTCTTGTGTTTCAATCGCCTTGGACTGCACGATCTCTTTAATTTTGTTATAGCGATAGCGTTTCATTTTGAACTCCCTTTTTTAAACCTTGCACATAAAAGAGAATAGTATCTTTCTGATAATATTATACCATATATTCATAATTAATATATGGTATAAATCGCATATATTATACGTCTTATGCATATTATATTAATATTTAAAATATTGTTAATATTCTATATATTGATAACGTGCAAATTCATAGCTCATAAGGTTCATCTATTTATAGGGAATTAATAATTTAAAAATAGAAAAATATACATGTATAATTAAAATCCCCTATAAAGGGGGTTTTACTAACTGAGTATGAGTTTTATTCATAATGAATAAAGATATATTTCGTTTTATCGTTTTTGCAATATAAATAACTCAGGTGGATTATGTATTTGGTTCATCGGATGCCAATGGCATACATTATATATTTTCTGATCTAAATCTGATAAATACGATTTAAGAGACTGCATTTCTTCAAATCCCTCTGTTGTTCCAGGGTAAGCAACTATTGTAATAACTCCAGACTTGGAAAGTTTGTGTAAACCTTCATTTATGGCATCAATGGTTTGGTGAGGTTTTGTTACAACTTGGTGATCTCCTCCAGGTAAATATCCAAGGTTAAAAATCATTAAATCAATAACTTCATCTTTTAATTGATGAGCTACTGCCAAATCATGAGAGTCATGAATAAACGTTAAACTTACTTCTGGTGCAATATCATTTGATTGTAAAAGCTCTTTGCTAGTTTTAATAGCTTTCATTTGAATATCAATTCCATATAGATGGCATGCTTTTTGTGCCCGTTTAGAAAGGTATAAAAGATCATGGCCATTACCACAAGTAGCATCTACTACCACTTTGGCATTTTCCATACATCGATCCCAGATTAAATGTTGGAATTGAACAGCATTGTTAATGTTAATCACAAAACCACCCCACTTGAGATTTGGTTATAACAATTCATCTCGACGAGATGCTAACTTTTTAAATAGTGTACCAAAGAAACATTGATCCTTGAATCGTACAAATAAACAATATACAGGGTTAGAGCTTATATGTAAGGTTTCTTTATTTGTAAAAGTATAGTCAAATGTACCATCAATACAAATATGTAATTGTGGTTCTCTTTCCGGCATTGTAATTTGAATCGTATCATGTTCCTCTAAAACAAGGCTTACACCTTGAATTAAGTGTGGCGCTACTGGGGTGACAATGATGGACCGATTATCTGGTTTCATGATTGGACCACCAGCCGATAGATTATAGCCGGTAGAACCTGTAGCAGAGGAAATAATTAAACCATCCGATGGATACATTTGCGTGTGTTGATTATTAATAGACATATTAATTCGCGCCATTTTAGCAGGCTCAGCACGAGTGATAACAATTTCGTTAATGATAGGAACTAGTTCTTCCTCTTTACCCTTATGACGTTCTATATAAGCATATAAATGTCCACGCTTTTCAATATTATAATCACCATTAGCAATACGTTTAATATGACTTTGCATTTGATGAATTTCAATTTGATTTAAAAAACCTAGTTCGCCAAGATTAATACCACAAACAGGTACATTATATGGATAAATTTGTCTTGCAAGATGGATGATGGTACCATCACCACCAAAACTAAAGGCAATATCTATTTGTTTGAAGATTTCTGGACGACTTAAAATATGAGTTTCAGGAATCTTAAGTACTCGTGCAGGTGCATCTGATTCGAGATCATCTGGCAAAAATACTTCGATACCTTCATCTTTACAAATATGTGCAGCCATTTTTAGAACTGCCATAATATTGCTTTTCCCCATATTGGGGAAGAATCCGATACGCATAGTAATCTCCTATAATGAATGGGCTTCTGCAACCACTGTATCAATCAAAGTATCATCAATGGTTAAGGCCCCTTCTTCGTACTTTTTAAAATAACCTAAAAACTCTATATTGCCTTCCATACCTTTAATTGGTGAGAAAGTTAAGCCATGTGTATACAATCCACAATCATACGCAACGTGTAGAATACGATGTAAAACTTCTTTATGGATTTCACTATCTCGCACTATACCGCCCTTACCAACATTTTCTTTACCAGCCTCAAATTGTGGTTTTATTAAGGCCACAAGTGAGCCCGTATCTTTTAATAAATTAGTAGCTACTGGTAAAACTTTGTCTAAAGAAATAAATGCTACATCAATAGAAATAAAATCAACAAGTTCACCTATTTGTTCAGCGGTAACAGTACGGATATTTTGTTTCTCCATATTAATCACACGTGAATCTTGGCGTAATTTCCAAGCTAATTGATTATATCCTACATCGATGGCAAAGACCTTAGACGCACCGTTTTGTAATGCGCAATCTGTAAAACCACCTGTACTAGCTCCTATATCAATCATCACAGCCCCATGTAAATCGATAGGGTAAGTTTGAATAGCCTTTTCTAATTTAAGTCCTCCACGGCTTACATAAGGTAGGGTATTGCCTTTTACAATAATATTAGCATCCGCAGGAATCTTGGTGCCTGCTTTATCTATGCGCGTAGTATCTATAAAGATAAGCCCCGCCATAATAGCTGCTTTTGCTTTTTCTCTACTTTCAAAAAGGCCTCGATTAACGAGGAGTATATCTAATCGTTCTTTATTGTTCATATTACACCATGATAAATACAATAAAACTGAATAAAGGCCACAAGAATACCGAGAATTAAACCACCAAATACTTCGATAGGTGTATGTCCCAACAACTCTTTTAATGCTTCTTTACGTGTAATGACAACAGGTATATTCTTTTTGGTAAAATAATCTACAATTTGATTAAGTATTTGAGCTTGTCGTCCTGCCTCTAATCGTACACCAGACGCATCATACATAACAACAATTGAAAATACTAAGGATAATATAAATAGATCCGTTACACCATTTTTAAGGTAAATCGCTGTTGTTGTAGCAATTACAAATGATGTATGTGAACTTGGAAAACCACCAGATCCAACAAGGCGCTCTGGTCGGAATTTACCATGTCTTAAGAGTTGCCATACAAATTTGATAGCTTGAGCCGTAAACCAGCCCCAAAATGCAGCTTGTGCGATATAATTATGTGCTATTTGTGGTAATATATCAATCATTGTTTATACCTTCTACAGGTAATACCCATTAATTCGTACGTTCTAAAAGATAATCAATTAATGCTGATAGTATAGTTGTATCATAAGAAACCAAATTTAACGCATCATGAGCTTGGCTACCTACTAAGTAGGCTTGATGTTTTGCTTGCTCTAAACCTAGTAAAGATACATAGGTAGATTTATGTTGGCGAATATCACTACCGGGTGTTTTCCCTAATTCTTCAATAGTACCGGTTACATCTAAAATATCATCAGTAATTTGGAATAATAATCCCAGGCAATTAGAATATTCCATAAGGGCTGTTCGCGTAGTATTATTAGCACTTCCAAGAATAAGACCTAATTCTACAGAAGCGTTAAATAGTGCACCTGTTTTACCAGTATGTAAAACCTTTAATTCTTCTAAAGGAATATGTTTATCTTCACTGAGCAAATCAAAGGCTTGTCCCCCAACCATACCTTCAGGACCAGCCGCAGTAGCAACACATTTTATAGCATCTAGTTTTTGCTGTGCACTAGCAACTGTATTTGAAGTCATCAATTGAAAGGCATATGTTAATAACCCATCACCGGCTAAAATAGCAAGTCCTTCACCGTATACTTTGTGATTGGTCAAATTACCTCTGCGATAATCATCATTATCCATAGCTGGTAAATCATCATGAACTAATGAATACGTATGGATACACTCCATAGCACATAGAAATTCCTTATAATCAGCCGGCTCTTTATGAAGCATTTCTAACACAGCCTTAGTTAAAATAGGTCGTATTCGTTTGCCACCTTGCATTAAACTATAATTCATAGATTCATACAGTTGTTCAAATTCTTGATTTGGGCTATTAAGTACTTCGCCTAACCATTGTTCAATATTTTGTTTGCTAGATGCTAAATAATCTTTGAACATAGAATCTCCTTATTCGCTGATGCGGACTTCTTCGATAATTTGTTGTACTTCATCTTCAACAGAGTCAAGCATTTCAGCACATTCTTTTACCAAAGTTAAGCCCTTTTTATATTGTGATAAAAGCTCAAAAATGGTCATATCCCCATCATCTAATTGCTTAACAATATCTTCTAAGGCCTTATATTTTTTCTCATAACTTTTTAGTGATGCGGCCATCCTTGTGCGCCTCCTTTACCGTAGCAGTAATATAACCATCAGCTAGTGTAACTCGTATATCGTCATTTGGTTGTAATTGGGCAACTGATGTAATAGGTTTGTTATCATGCTCAACCTTTGCAAAACCTTTAATCATCATTTGTAATGGATTTAGCGACTCTAACTGTTGTGCCAATAATGCTAAGCTATGTCTCTCTGCATTACATCGTTCTTTAGTTGCATTAGTTAGAGTTTGTGAAAGCTCTTGTAAGTGTGATTTTTGATTATGTAAAAATTGTAGAGCTGGAATGCCAAGTTTTCGATTAAAGAGCAATGTTAAATCTGTACGTTTTTGTTGTAGTGTATAGCGTATATATTCGTGTAAATACTCTTCTTTTTCTGTCAGCTGATCTTGTAATATAGTAATTGGAAGTACTGTCATTTCTGTAGCATGGCTAGGCGTAGCCCCCCGTGCATCAGCTACATAATCACATAAGGTGTAATCTGTTTCATGACCTACCGCCGAAATAATCGGTGTATGAGCATTATAAATTGCCTCTACAACAGCTCTATCATTGAAACACCACAAGTCCTCCATAGATCCACCGCCACGACCAACAATGATGACATCAACATCTGGATCAGCATCTGCCGTAGCAATTCCTTTAGCTATAATTGGGCCTGCGGTACTACCTTGTACAGGAACGGAAAACAATTTAAATTGAACTAGTGGATTGCGTTGTTTACTAACATGTAGAATATCATGTAATACAGCACCAGATTGGGATGTAACAATACCAATGCAACTCGCCATATAGGGTAAACCTACTTTATGGCTATCATCAAAGTACCCCAAAGCAGTTAACTCTCGTTTTAAAGCGTCAAATTCAAGCTGTAACGGACTTTTAGCACCTATCAGCATATCTGATGCAATGAGATTTAAACGGCCCATTTTATTGTAAAAGTTAACAGATGCTTTTACAGTTACTAATAAACCATTTTGAATGGCATTAGCTAGTCCCTTTTGCATGACTGTACTAGACCACATTGTCACATCAATAGCAGATTCCTCATCTTTTAAAGAAAAATACATATGACCACTACTATGACGTTTTGCATTAATAATGGTACCACTTACATATACATTCTTTAATAGATATTCACGATCTAAGGTACGTTTTATGAGATTGTTTAATTGTGTAATGGTTAATACATTCACGATTATCCTCTAGATTCTTGTAAATAAGCAGCACCAAAAGCATTACCTGTGGCATTATCAACAGAGAATAGTGGTTGCGCCACATGTAATTGGAGATGATTTCGTTTACAATAGGTTTCCATCCGCTTACGAAGTAAACTATTACTCATCACACCACCTACAGCAATGAGTGCACGTACAGATTTCTCTTTAGTATGATAAGTAATCATTTTTTCTAGAGCATTTCCAATGGAAGTAAAAACAGCTCTAGCTAACTTAGATTTATCCATTTCACTCATAGCGTTATTTATACGTCGCATAGCAGCACTACAAGGACCGGCAAAGCTAATCCATCCGTCTTTTACAGATGATGGCAATGGTTCATATTCTGTAGTTTGTAATGCTAATGCCTCTAAATATTTACCTGCAGGAAATGGTAAGCCTAATGCGACACCTATACGATCAACATATTGCCCCCCTTGTAAATCTTTAGAACCACCAACGATGTGAGATTCAAAAATACCGTTTCCTTGATAATGGCAATATACTAGTTCTGTCGTGCCACCTGATAGATGTAATGCCAAAAATGGCTCATTAGGAATATTTTTTAAATCCCTCAAAGCAGCTAATATATGATTCTCTTGATGTGCAAAAATATGTAAAGGTACATTCATAAGATGACTCAAGGTTTCTCCTTGGCCTAACCCAACCATAAAGGCTGGCATATACGAATTTTCTTCGCGCCGTGGAAAGCCACTAACACCGATACCGCTAATCGATACCTGAGGTAATTCTGACATTAGCTTAGGTAATGCCTTTGTATGCTGAAAGACCATATTTGATTGTTGTAGTCCTCGCTCACCTAGTTTTACCTTTAAGATTTTACGTGCTTCCCCTACTATGTGAAAGTCGCTATCTACAATGGCACAACTTGTAGTGTAACAACTCGTATCAATGCCTAAGTAATATCGTTTCATCATTTACTCTTATTATATGCGTCTAAGATTGCATTAATTAATTTATAAGATGCATCAGAGCCAAAATCTTTAGCTAATTGAATGGCTTCATTAATAGCGATAGATGGCTCTAAAGGTTCCACTTTATTGGTCATTTCCCAAACAGCAATACGTAAGATAGAACGATCCACCTTATCTAAATTTGCTACTTTACGAGATTTACAGAATGGCTGTAATGTAGCATCAATTGCTTCAACATTTGATAGTACACCCTCTATAATACTATTTGCATATGCCTTATCCATTGCTTTATGAATGTTTCCTTCGGGAAATTGAACATCATTTTGATCAGTATGAAATTCATTGGCATATAACATTTGGAATGCGTATTGACGAGCCTCTCGCCGATTTCGCTTAGTTACCATGTAAAACTGGCTCCTTTTCTTTTACAATACCTTCAATATGTACATCAACCTTAATATGATCAAGATCTAGCATATTTTTTAAGGTTTGTTTGATTTCTAATTGCATTTGTTTCGATAATTCAATGAGATTATATCCATACAATGCTTTAATATAAATGTTAATTTCAATAAAACCTTTACGATGCTTTACATTGATACCAGGTAAGCTACGCTGACCAAAAGCATGGGTAATACCCTCTACCAACTCATCGTAAAAGCGTGGGCTTAAAGAATGAATACCAGGAATGGTTCCTAAAGTTTTTGTTGCTACATCAATGATGACAGAATCTGCAATATCAATGGTATCCGTGTCTAAACCATAATTTAATTGATTATCTGAACTCATAGAGATACCTCCTATGGCTGTTGAGGTGTTACTAAATCATCAAAAATAATGTCTTGTACAACTACATCAATAGTTTGAACCTCAATTTCTGTATAAGAGACTAAAGCAGTTTTAATGCGCTCTTGTAGACGTAAAACAACATCAGGAATACGATATCCATACTGAATGCACACATATAGTGTAACTGATATTGCTCCTTCATCGTTAAAGGATATCTTAACACCTTCATGATCGGATTTACGTCTAAAAAAAGTGTTAACGCCATCATTAAAGGTGGAACTCATATGATGAATTCCCTTTGTGTCAAGCGCTGTCATTGTTACAATTGTAGCATATACATCATCATTAATCTTAATCTTACCCGACTCTAGTTCAGTATTTTTCTTGGTCATACTGGCCTCTTTCAAAAAAAGCACCTGTCCCTATATATAATTACATAGACGACAAGTGCTTACAATGCAAATGTTACGATATATGGGGAATAAGATTCCTTGAAAAGATCTTGCCCCAATACATATCAATGAGTATTAGGCACGTTCGATGTATTGTCCTGTACGAGTATCAATACGAAGTACATCATCTACTTCAATGAAGAGAGGTACTTTTACAGTGTAGCCTGTTTCTAATACGGCTGGTTTATTACCACCAGTTGCAGTATCGCCACGGATACCAGGATCTGTTTCAACTACGCGAAGTTCAACAGCTACAGGTAAATCGATACCGATTACGATACCTTGGAAGAACATGATGGATACTTCCATATTTTCAAGAAGGAAGTTTTTAGCATCACCTAATTGTTCAAGGGTAAGTTCAACTTGATCATAAGTTTCGTTATCCATGAATGTATAAGAGCCATCAGATTCATATAAGTATTGCATACGACGACGATCAACATGTGCTTTAGGCACTTTTTCACCTGCATTAAATGTACGCTCAACTACAGAACCAGTTTGCAAGTTTTTCATTTTAGTACGTACGAATGCAGCACCTTTACCTGGTTTAACGTGTTGAAAATCAACTACTTGCCATACATTACCGTCAATTTCAACGGTTACACCTGGACGAAAATCATTACTGGAAATCATCTAACTCTTCTCCTTCTAAATACCTATTTCAATTAACTCTTTTGGACTATGTGTCAACACCTCATAGCCGTCAGATTTGACGATGACACTATCCTCTATTCTCAATCCGATAGTACCTGTTATATAAATGCCAGGTTCTACCGTAATGATCATATTTTCTGTAAATACCGTATCGGATTTAGTATTGGCTACTGGTTCTTCGTGAATCTCAAGACCTACGCCATGTCCAGTACCATGATTAAATTCCTTGGTATATCCATGTTCTTTAATATAATCACGACAAACTGCATCAAGTTCTTTACCAGTAATACCAGCCCGAACTGCAGCTACGCCACGTTTTTGTGCTTCTAAAACTATACCATACAGCTTCTTTTGTAATTCAGAGGCAGGCCCCATTACAATAGTTCTAGTCATATCAGAATGATAACCCTTATATACCGCACCAAAGTCAAAGGTAACAAAATCACCTGCTTCAATGACCTTATCACTGGCTACACCATGAGGCATACTAGAACGATTACCAGAAGCAACAATGGTTGCAAAGGAAGGTTCCTCTGATCCACGTTTTAACATTTCTGATTCTAATATAATGCGCGCTTCGTTTTCTGTCATCCCTACCTTTAGTTGTGGTAGCAAGGCAGCAAAAGCATCATCACCAATTTTAGCAGCTTTACGCAATAAGTCTAATTCGTCTTCACGCTTAACCGCACGTAGTTTTGCAAAATTGATAGATGTAAACTTAAAGCGTTCATCTAATGTATCACATAAAGTTTCATACGTATCCACAGGCATTTGTTTGCCTTCTATACCGAATAAACCTTCGTGAATATGATGTTCATTGAATATATCTACAAGAGTATCCATAACAGTTGTTTCATATTGAATAACTGTGTACCCTTCACATTGTTTTGTTGCTTGTTCAGTATATCTGAAATCAGTAATCATAAAGGCTTTATCTTGAGTAATGATAGCAAAGCCTGTAGTACCAGTAAAGCCTGCAAAATAATGTAGATTTATAGGGCTTATTAAAATGACGCCTGTTAATTCTTGCTCTTTAATATACTGTTGTAGCAGATTTAATCCATTCATAATCTTGCTCCTAGTCTATAAAGTACAATTAATCTTACCATAAAATACCTATATTGAATAGAATTTTATGCTATTTTTTAAAGCCCTCTATCTGTTCAACGGTCAATTCCATTGCAGAACCAACCTCTTCAATGCCACTTAAATCAATATGACCAATCGTAAGACGTTTCAAATATGTTACAGTACCACCTGCAGCACCAATCATGCGCTTAACTTGATGATACTTGCCTTCTTCAATCGTTACATGTACTGAATGTAACGATACAAATTCAATTTCTGCCGGTTTACATTGCGTACCATCTCCAAGAAGAATTCCCTCTTTAATACGTTGTATACCTTCATCAGATAGCGTTCCTTCAAATTCTACGTAATAAACTTTAGGCACATGTTTATTACCATTGATGATAGAGTGTCCCCACACACCATCATTAGTTAATAATAAAAGTCCTTCTGTATCCTTGTCTAATCTGCCTACTGGAACAACTCCCATTTTTATGAATTCTAGAGGGAGTAAATCCATAACAACAGGGTGATTAGAATCTTCTACCGCTGTAACATAGCCCTTTGGCTTATGAAATTTTACATAATATAGTTGAGTAGTACTAACAACCTTACCATCAACAGCAACTATATCAACATCAATATCAATATGAGTATCTTTTTTCGTTGTTATACTGCCATTGATGGTAACTCTTCTATCCTTTATGAGTTGATGGACTTCTTTTCGACTACCATAAGCTTTATTGGCTAATAATTTATCTAGTCGCATTATGCATGACCTTGTAATACATCTACGTGTGCTGTATCATTGAGCAAGTTTAAAATATTATGATCAAATTCTCCCATGCCATTATAGAATATACGATTAATTGCTGTATTACCTTGACTAAAATTCCAACAATGACTAATGGAAATATCTAATAATTTACACAATAATGTTCGTATAGTCCCACCATGACAAGCAATGAGAAGTGTTTCCTCCTCATTATTAACATTGATGAATTCCTCTAGACCTGCCCATGCACGGTCTTGTAAATTCTTAAAGCTTTCACCATTAGGAACCTTAACTAGATGTGGTCGCAAATACATTTCATCTATCAAACCAGGCCAACGATCTTCGATATCTGAAAATAACATAGCTTCCCAATCGCCAAAATTAAGTTCTCGTAAGCGTTTATCTACTGTAATAGGAGTAGTACGTTCACCGCGAATGACTTCAGCTGTAACTAAAGCACGACTCAAATCACTAGATAATATGCGATCAAATTTAACATCTTTAAGAGCCTGACCACATGCCTTTGCTTGATTTAAACCATTTTCATTAAGTGGAACATCTGTGATGCCTTGGTATTTTCCCATTTTGTTCCAATCAGTTTCACCATGGCGCACAATATACAACGTCTTCATAGTCTTCCTATACTTTCAAAATATCTGTTAATTTTTCTACTAACTTAACATTAGTATCATGATCTTTTATTGCAACGCGAACCCATTGATTATTTAATCCCATATAAGAATCACAGTTGCGAACAATCATATTATATTTTTTAAGCGCTTCATTAATCGACTCTGCTGTTATTCCTTCTTGTTCAATGTGGAACAACATAAAATTAGCTGAAGGCGGATATACAGTAATACCATCTATAGTATCTAATGAGTTATACATAAAAAGTTGCTCTTCATGTAATACTTGTTTTGTTCGTTTCACATACTCTACATCATTCAAAGCCGCCTCTGTATAGGATTGAGCTAATGTGTTAACAGACCAAGTGGGAATAAAACTATTTAGTTGCTCAATGATAAGAGGATTGCTGAAAGCAGCACCAATTCGTAGCCCTGGCACGGCATAGAATTTTGTAAAAGAATGAACCACGATAATATTATCAAACTCGTTAACTAGGGAGCGCATGGAGTATTCATTATCTTGTAAGGTATCGTTACCAACAAAATCGATAAAGGACTCATCTATAACAAGTAAACTATTAGCATCTTTCAGCATGCTTGCAATAGTACGAATATGGTTCTTATCAAGTAACGTACCATCTGGATTATTGGGATTACCTAGAAATACAATAATACGACCATCTTGCCCCTTTAACTCAGCTGCAAAAGTTTCTAATGCTAAATAAGGAACCTCAAAATAAGGTTTTCCATGTTCATCTTCCCGTGGTCGATAATAAATATCGCGTACTGGAATTCTACTTGCTTCTAAAGCTGCTTTATATTCAGAAAAACCTGGTGCGGGAACAAAAGCGCCCGTATAGCCAGGTAACCGACAAATTGCATATAATAGCTCTGCCGCTCCATTTCCAACTACAATTTGATTTTTATTCATACCATAGATATCAGCAATGGCATTTAATATATCATCATTTGTAGCATCCGGATAATGTGATATATATCGCAATTGAGATTCTAATGCAGATAAGCCACGTTGGCTAGGGCCTAGTGGATTGATATTAGCACTAAAGTCAATAACCTCATATGGTTCAATTCGTTGTTCATGGGCAAACTGAAAAATATTGCCCCCATGTATTTTAGACATACTATTCTCTTTCTATGAAATACTTTATCGTTTGATATAAGTTAATCCTTCATTCGTAGTTTCAACCGTATCTACATAGGTTAATTGTGGCAACTTACGCAAAATCTCATTCTTACAATCATCAATACGACCATAATCAACGGGGAATAATAGTCCCATAATGGTTCCGCTATGAGCGATGATTGTTCCCACACTATTATAAGAATTACCTACATCGTGAAAGTCATATAAATTAGGTTTATATAAAATACGCTGATTGCCAAAGGCACTCAATGTAGCAGCTTGGCCAATGAGCTTTATATCATGCGTTATAAGACCCTGTTTAAACAAATCAAAGGATTCTTGTATAATAGATTCTTTTTCTAAAATTTTATTTTGTAAATCTGCTTGTTTATTAAAGCTAACTGTATCAATGCTACCGCCTTCGTCAAAAACGAGGATTTTTAAAGGTGGGCACATACCTAATGGCTTAGAGATAGTCCCTTTAATATAATCAAACTGAGTTACACCTTGATAAAAAGAGGCATCTGTAGGCTCTACAGATAGACAAATTTGTTCAAGTTCTTTTAATGATAAATCATAGTCCATGGCCAAAGCTGTAGCCATAGCTGTTACAGAAATATCTGCCGAACTTGAAGCCATGCCTTTTCCTTGTAGAATATCGGATCTTACATACACAGGCGGGCAAATTTGATTTTTCTTTTTTTCTTGGACCAACTCTTGTACTAATTTACGAGCTTGTGCCGATTTTGGTTGAAGTGCACAAAATTCTTTAGAAAAAGGTTGTATTACATTACTCAATGCGTAGGAGTATCGATTAATTGGACATGTCACTAAAAATGACTGACCATCAATAGAACCTTGTAGAAATTCCCCACATGTACCTGGGGCTCTTACATAATAGGTCACATTAAACTCCTTTCACATCAAATAAAGTATACGTTCTAAAAATATTAAAACTTTGAAAATCAAAAATTTAGAGTTAGAACATAGTTGGATTATTAACTACCGTAGCTGATAGTATAGATAAAATTATGCTATATACCAGTATCAATAATACTTCAGTTACTTCCACAACAAATCCATATGTATCACCAGTAGTGCCACCTAACGCTTTTACAATATAGCGGTTTAATAATCGGTTAATAATATACGTAATAATCATGCTAACAATATTGATTTGGAAAATACCTATAGTAGCATATACTAACACACCTAATCCTACCAAATATCCTACATCAGGTGCTGATAAAATTGCATAAGCACCATATAAAAGTGTATATAATACTAAACCGATTAATAGTAATAGAATAGGCATAAAGAACGTAGATATGGTGTTATAAGTAATAACATGTTTAGGTGCTAAATTAGCAAATGCTGCCCCCATCCCCTGTTCTCTAGCATATGGATAGGATCGAATACTAAAAACCATAGACCAACGGCTCATTAAAGGCATCATAATGAGTGCCATAGGTATAAATTCAGCCGATGGAATCGAAGCTAATAATTGCCATTTCAAAAGTGTAACAAATACAAAAGCAACAACTCCAAAGGAGCCTATACGACTATCTTTCATGATTTCTAGTTTACGTTCTCTTTCACGGCCGGAAAACAAACCATCGCTTGTATCCATCAAACCATCAGCATGAAGGCCACCAGTTATTAAAAACTCAGCCACAACGATAATTAACATCAATGGCATAATCGGAATAAATGGCGATAATACGCCATATAATATAGCTAATATGAGACCAATAATAAGGCCCACATAAGGAAAGGCTACAACAGATTTACCAAAGTCCTCTACAGACCATTCAGTTTGATTTACAATTTTTAAACGCGTTAAAAATTGTAGTGCTATAAAAAAAGGTGTCATTATACATTCATCCCATAGGTAATGACTGTACTAATGATAACCATTAGTATAGTCGTAACATACATCATATAAATTGTTCGAGTAATATGGTTACGGTTTAGCTTTTCAATAGGATCCCCCATATATTCACGGAAGGTCATTTTTTTGAAATACTGATTGTAACCACCTAAACGGATATGTAAGGCCCCTGCCACAGGTGCTTCTGCATACCCCCCATTAGGACTAGGATGTTTTTTTGCATCACGTAAACCGATTTCTATTGCCTTTTTAGCATCAAAGCGTAAAAAGAATGCAGAAATTACAAATAATACAAAGGTAATTCGGGCAGGAATCCAATTTAATATGTCATCAAAGCGTGCAGCTACGCGACCAAAGTACAAGTACTTTTGATTCTTATAGCCTAACATAGAATCCATAGTATTAGCAGTTCTATAAAGAATAGCCCCCATAGGGCCACCGATAATAAAAAAGAAAAAAGGTGCAATAATACCATCTACCGTATTTTCCGCAATCGTTTCTACTGTAGCCCGAGTGATTTCGCTTTCATCTAAGTCTTCCGTATCTCGTCCCACAATCCATGATAAACGTTTGCGAGCATCTACAATATTACCTTGTTTTATTAACTGACTAATGGTAAAACCTGCGCCAGCCAATGAACGTGGAGAAATGGCAATGTAGAGGATCACTACTTCGAAAGCATAGTATACCCATTCGTCTACTACTCCACCTAGCCATAACAATAAAGATACTATGATATATACCGATATAAGAATTAAACCTACTGCAATACCACCGTACCACAATTTCTTCGTATCATTATCAGTGTCTTTATAAAGAACGGCTTCAAAAAAAGATATTATACGTCCAATAATGGCCACTGGATGATATTTACTATTGGGATCTCCAATAATTAAATCCAATAAAAATGTTAAAACTGGTATGCACACAAAGTTATACTTTGAAAACCAGTGAAAAATTGCTAAATGTTCCATATATCTCCTCTACTATCCCAAGGTAGACATAATATAATCCATATCTAGATGTTCCTCCACAATATCAGCTAAGCGATTATATGCCGCATTTTTATGGTCAAAATAATGGAATACTACATCTAATGGTTGTAATCCCTTGCGTTCACGTAATTGATTGATAATAAAACGTCTAAACTCGTCATTATCAAATACACCGTGAATATATGTACCCATTACTTGATGATTACCATCAATAAAACCATCAATAACATTGACAGCCTCTTCACTGCGACTTGTAATTGTAAAGCAACGAGACACCGAATCTGCTAGTGGCGTAGTATCCCCCATATGAATTTCATAGCCTACTAATTTTTCACCCCTGAAAGTACCATTTAAAAACTGTAAATTAGATACATTGAATTGTACTTGATGGGTAGTTTTTTGAGCCTTCATAGTCGTGGAGGATTCAACAAGGCCAAGTCCTTCAATTTCCTCGATATCACCTTCCATATGATGCGGATCATAAATAGTTTTACCTAACATTTGGTTACCGCCACAAACACCGATAATAGGTGTACCTTGAGCAGCCAATTTTTTGATTTCATCAGCAAAGCCTGTATCACGTAAATATGTTAAGTCAGCCAATGTATTTTTAGAACCAGGTAATATAATTAAATCTGGCGTACCGATAACATCTCCAGGGCCTACAAAACGGACAGATACATCTGGCTCATAATTAAGTGCATCAAAGTCTGTAAAATTAGAGATTTTAGGTGTTTGCATAACTACGACCTGAATATCTTTAGTACCACTATTGCGTTTGTTCTCTAATGCAACAGAATCTTCTTCATCAATATCGAGGTTCTCAATGGCAGGAATAACACCTACCACTTTTTTACCTGTTTTTTCTTCAATAAATGTAAGAGCTGGTTCTAATAGTTTGATATCACCACGGAATTTATTGATAACGATACCTTTAATAAGATCGCGTTCTTCTGGTTCTAATAATTCTAAGGTACCAACAATGGACGCAATAGCACCACCTCGGTCAATATCTGCAATGAGAAAAACTGGAGCTTGAGTCATCTTGGCAATACGCATATTTACAATATCATTTGCTTTTAAGTTAACTTCTGCAGGACTACCGGCACCTTCGATAACCATCATATCAAAATTTGAGTCTAAGAAATCAATAGATTCTTTAACCTTATCTAAAGCGGTTAGTGAATATTTTGTATGATATTCTTTGGCACTATATACGCCAACAGGTTTCCCCATCAATACAACTTGAGACGATTGATTTCCTGTAGGTTTTAATAACACAGGATTCATTTGAACAATTGGATCAATACCAGCGGCTTCGGCTTGAGCGACTTGAGCACGGCCAATTTCATCGCCCCATTTTGTCACATAAGAATTGAGGGCCATATTTTGTGCTTTAAAAGGAACGGTCTTAAAACCTTTTCTATAAAAAATACGGCATAATGCAGTACAAAGAATACTTTTACCTACATTAGAACTCGTTCCTTGAAACATGATTTTCTTAGCCATTTATATGAACCTCCTGTGATTTCAATTCAATGGTAACACCACTAATTGTTAAATAGAGTTTATCTGCAACAGAAGCTACTGCTCGATTCACACGACCAGCAATATCTCTAAAATATCTAGCCAGTTTATTATCCGGCACAATACCTAACCCAATTTCATTGGTCACAAATATAACTGTTTTACCTTCACATGATTGTATCGAGTCTAATAAAGTGTCTAATTCTGAAAGTATTGTCTGTTCTAATCTATTAGCATCTTCTTGACCACGAATGGAGCCATAAGCCATCATGTGATTGGTAGTGAACATGGTTAAACAATCTATAAGAATTACATCTGCTGATTGACTGATATTTTCCCATTCATCAGCTAAATGTAAAGGTACTTCAAAATTATTCCATATTTTTCCTCGTCGCTCTTGATGTTTTTTGATGCGATCCACCATTTCCTCATCAAAAGCTTGGCCCGTAGCTACATAAGCTTTTGGCCCCTTTGTAGCCAATGCTAAACGTTCAGCAAATTCACTTTTTCCACTGCGTGCCCCACCGGAACACAATATAATTTGTGATTTCATAATGCACCTATACAAGAATTTATAATTTCAGTATCATTATAAGTATAACAAAGGAGCGATACTATGGAAATTATGAATATGAAACTAAAAATGATGGCTACGCTATGGGATAATACATATCGTGTTGCCATCGATGACGGACAAGGTAAATATATTGGTACTGCACGAGTAGTAGTGAATGTTCCTCTACCACCAGAAGCTTTACCTGAAAATGCACCGCAAGTTGAAGCACAACTATTAGTATTAGTTGAAGACTTTGATTTCGGCGCTGATAAAATTATAAACTTTGAAACAACATTAGCCAATTTATTAAGAGAAAAATTCCGTTATGAAATTCCTCATATCTTCTTTTACTATCCTAGCCCTCAAGATGTTTTAAACCAAACAATTTCACAATAGGTCTATAACGAGCAAAAAGCTATGTAAAATACATAGCTTTTTTTGTTTATTCAGCTCCAAGTTCTTCCTCTACACGACACAAGATAAAGCAAAGGTCGGATAGACGATTTAAGTATTTTAAATTAGATTCGTGAACACTTTCACCAGCGTCTAATACTCGCCATAAAGCGCGTTCCGCACGTCGAGTAATCGTTCTAGCTACATGTAAATAAGCAGAAGATTGTTTTTCACCGGGAATGACAAAACTAGATAAAGGTTCTAACTTTGCATCAAAGCGATCAATAACTTTTTCTAAATGCTTTACATATTGCTCAGTAATTACCGGAGCAGTATTTAAACTTGCAATATCAGCCATTAATGTCCATAAGTTTCGCTCAATATCGTATAATTCAGCAGCAACACGTGGATTTTCAGCATAAGCGCGAGCCAATCCTAAAAAAGCTTGTAATTCATCGATTGTACCATAAGCTTCTACGCGTAAAGATGATTTCTGTACACGTTCTCCCGTGTATAAACCAGTTGTACCAGCATCACCTGTTTTTGTATAAACACTACTTGCCATATGATTACCTCCTATAGATATACATGGATGTAGAAATAAAAGCTAAATGATCCCAACCTTGAGATTATTTGTATTCAGGGAACCAAAGATGAATTTCACGAGCAGCAGCTTCTGGAGAATCAGAAGCATGTACTACGTTAGCATCCATTGTTAGGGCATAGTCACCACGAATACTACCAGGGGCAGCATCTACAGGATTTGTTGCTCCGTTTAAAGCACGTACGGATACAATTGCGTTCTCACCAGCTAACACAAAAGCAAGAACTGGGCCTGATGTAATAAAATCAACTAATTCACCAAAGAATGGCTTTTCCTTATGTTCTGCATAGTGTTCTTCCGCTAATTCACGAGGTACTTGTAAGAGTTTTAATGCTTTAATAACAAGGCCTTTACGTTCATAACGGCTAAGGATTTCACCACTTAATTGACGTTTAACTGCATCTGGTTTAATTAAAACTAATGTTTCTTGCATGATACCCTCCAGTAGATACTAATTATAATATTACCTTTTCTTTATACTTTGGATTCATAGCTTGTTTCTTTAACTTTTGAATACGTTCTTCCGTGCGAGGATGTGTACTAAAAAGATTGCTCAAGCTTTCACCAATTCCCATCATAGGGTTAATAATAAACATATGGGCTGTAGCATTACTTGCATTAGGCAATGCACCATGTTTAGAGTAGTAGTCAATTTTTGCAAGTGCAGAAGCCAGTGCTAATGGGTTGCGACACATATCTCCGCCTCCCTCATCAGCTAAAAACTCACGAGTACGGGAAATACTCATCTGAATAAGACCAGCTGCGATAGGTGCAATAATGATCGTACCAAGAAGCGCCAAAGGGTTAGTGCCTTCTCGATCATCGGAGCGCCCAAATATGGCAGTGAATTGAAGTATATTGGCTATCATAGAAATAGCACCAGCCATCATAGCTGCAATTGTACTAATCAATGTATCTCGATTCTTAACATGTGTTAATTCATGTGCAAGCACACCTTCTAATTCTTCATCAGTTAATAGACGTTGGATACCTTCTGTAACAGCAACTGCTGCATGACTAGGATTTCTACCTGTTGCAAATGCATTCGGTACTTCACTGGGAATGATATAAACCTTTGGCATTGGTAAATTACCATTTTTAGTCAATTTCTCTACCATTGCATATAGTTTTGGATTAGACTGTGCAGTAACAGGTTGAGCATTGTATTGGGCTAAAACGATTTTATCGCTGTACCAATAAGACATAAAATTCATACCCATGGATATGACAAACATCATAATCATACCGCTTCTGCCGCCAATCATATCACCAATAACCACTAAAATGGCCGTTAGCGTAGCTAACAAAAGTGTTGTTTTTATATTGTTCATAGTTTCCTCCAATTATTGTTATGGACTATGCCTAACACTATAATTATACCATAAACTATATAATTAACGCTCCAGTTGTATCAGCTTCTAAGCAATATATTTTATTTTCAATCTCATTTGCTGTGAATACAGCCCCCATAGCCTTTGCTACCTCTTGTACATGAGCTTTATCAACATATGCAATTAGAGTAGAACCCGATCCACTGATAGTTGCACCGTAAGCTCCAGCAACTTTTGCGGCTTCAAAAACTTCATCACAATGAGGAATCAATGTCTTACGATAAGGTACATGCAAGTTGTCATCTAAGGCAACAGATAAATTACTTAATTGATGCGTAATTAAGCTTGTTACAAATAATGAAGCATGACTTACATTTTGTACAGCTTCTTTGAATGGAATATGATTTGGTAGCACAGAACGAGCATACTCAGTAGATACCATGACTTCTGGTACTACAACAGCAAAATGTAGCTCCGGAGGAATAGAAATGACCGTGTTTAGTACCTTATTTTTTAAACCTGTAGCACAACATAAATTTCCGTAAATAGCTGGCGCTACATTATCTGGATGACCTTCCATACGATTTGCTATAACCAGTAACTCTTCTTTTGAAAGTGGATGCTTTACTAATGCGTTCGCCAGTAAAAGTCCCCCTACTATAGCCGTACTACTACTACCTAGTCCACGAGAGGGAGGAATCAAGGTTTCAGAAGTTATATGACCATATCGAATTGGTTCTTGAGCAGTAGCAAAAACTTGATCCATAGCGAAACCAATTAGATTCTTTTTAGGATCTTCAGCGCGTAAAATATCTGCACCAAAACCTTCAAAAGTATATGTATATTCTGTAGCATTTTCATCTGGTGTAAAGCTGAATATATTATAAAGATTTAGTGCTAATCCTAAGCAATCAAAACCTGGGCCACAGTTTGCACTAGTGGCAGGTACTTGTACACGAACAGTATTCATAATTAAGCTTCCATAATACGAATAACACTATTAACAGCCTTAACGGAGCGCAAGCTATTAAAAGAGTCTATAAGATTTAAAATATAAGATCTTGGGCATTTAGATGTAACAATGGCAAGAACTGCAGTTTCTGGATCCATATTTCGTTGAACGATGGATAAAACAGAAATTTTTTGTTCTGCTAATTTTGCAGAGATTTTTGCTAGAACACCTGTTTTATTATCCACTGCTAAACGCAAGTAGTAGCTAGATTGGATTTTACCTGGAGAATAAATATCTTTTTGATCATAATAGAACGGTTTCAAGCGCCCTGTTTCATTATAAGAGACATTCTTTGCCACTTCCATTATGTCAGATACTACAGAACTACCTGTCGGTAAGCTACCTGCACCACGACCATATAGCATGACATCATCGATACCATTGCCCTTAACATAAATTGCATTGTAGGATCCTCGAACAGATGCTAATGGATGTGTCGTAGGAATAAATGCAGGATATACATTTAAAGATAATCCTTGAGCAGTTTCTTTAGCAATACCTAATAATTTAATATTGTAACCAAACTCTTTCCCAAATTTTATATCTTCAGTATCAATACAAGTAATACCTTCTACAGTTACATCTTCAAAGAAAATACGACGGTTAAAACTAATGGATGCAAGTATTGCCAATTTACGAGCTGCATCAAGGCCTTCAACATCAGCTGTAGGATCCGCCTCTGCATATCCTAACTCTTGTGCTTCTTTCAATACATCTTGATAGCTTAAACCTTCTTCAGACATTTTAGTCAAAATAAAGTTTGTAGTACCGTTCATAATGCCAATGATTTCAGTAATATGATTACCGGCTAACGATTCATATAATGTACGGATTATAGGAATACCACCTAAAACAGATGCTTCAAAACGTAAGTCTACCCCATTTTTACTCGCTAAGTCTAATAAGTATGGACCAGCTTCTGCTAATAAATCTTTATTTGCAGTTACCACATTCTTCTTAGCTTTTAAAGCACCTTCTACGCAATCCTTAGCAAAGTTTGTACCACCCATCAATTCCACTACCATTTGGATGGAATCGTCTTTTAACACTTCATCAATATCAGTTACATATTTAGCTGTTTCTGGTAATGTAATATGACTATATTTTTCTGGATTTCGTACATAAATTTTTGAAATTTCAACATTGACACCTGTACGATTTTTAATTAATTCAGCATTGTCTTGCAATAAGTTAAAAGTACCTTGTGCAACAGTACCAAAACCTAATAAAGCAATTTTTATAGTGGTCATAATCGTCCTACTCTCTTAATTAGCCTATGCTTGGCCTAAAATTTCTACCTTGATAATACCCTTCATAGAGCGAATATCTAGCAATAAATCTTCTAATGAACCTTGTAAATCCTTGGTTTCAAAAGAAATGCTACTATTCGCAATGCCTTGTAATGGAATATCTTGATTAATCGTTAAAATACTACCGTTACGTTCAGCAATGGCTTTCAAAACGCTTGATAACATACCAGATTCATTTGACATAGAAACATAAATACTAACAATTTTTCCTTGAGCAATTTCAAAAAATGGAAAAACATAATCCTTGTATTTATAATACGCAGATCGACTTAAATCCATTTTTTCAACTGCTTCGTTAATTGTTTTAACCTCACCTAGTTTTAGAATTTCTTTTACTTTTATCGTCTTTTTTATAGCCTCTGGTAAAATATCTTCTTGAACCAGATAAAATTTATCTTTTTTTGGTTTAGACATAGAGCACACTCCCTTATTGTTTTCTTGAAGTTTCTTGGGCAACGAATTGTCGTCCATATAATGTTAATACTGCATACATACCGATGAAGAATGGCATATACTCAGCCACAACACGCCATCCTACAGCGATGATTCCCACTGTTCCATTAGGTACAAAGGCACTAAATAATACTACAAATAGACCTTCTGCAATGCCTGTTCCCCCTGGGGTTGGTGCAAAATACAAAATAAGATTTAATAAAATCATGCGATCTAAAATATCGATAATAGGAATATCTGGTGTGAAAGCATACATTAAGGCGGGTGCAATACAATATAAGCATAATAAACTCAAACCAGATTCAATAAAAACTATTAAAGATTGGACAGGTTGTTTATAAAGTAAACCAAGACCTTGATTTAGTGTTTCTAATTTAGAAAGCCAATCTTTAGTGTTATGTGCTTTAAATCGTTGTGCTAGATTATAGACAAATTGACGCATATACTTAGTCTGTAATATATAAGTTCCCACTAAGGTCGCTATAACAGCAAGCACGGCAAAAATCAAAAGCATATCACGAGAGATATATGGAATTTCAATAGCATCTCGTAAGAATACTAATGGCAGCATAATGACCAAAAACATAATGGAAAATACGGTACGTATTAATACAATCGGTGTACCTTTAGATATAGGTACGCCATAACTTCTCAACACCAGTACTTGCGCGACAGCACCACCGCTAGCTCCAGGTGTCAACATAGCCATAAAATAATTACTAAAAATAACTCGTAGCACTGCTCGTATCGATAACTTGTAACCACCAATTTTTACGAGCCTTTGAAGTCGTAATCCATCAAAATACATACCTGCTACTAAAGCAACTAAAGCTAATAATAAGGAAATACTATTAAAAGATGATATGGCTTTCAATGCATCTAAATCAATAGTATAGTAAATAATACCAATTGATACAGCCAATAACAAGAGAAACATAAAGATGCCTCTCTTCATCATTTTACTCATACCAAGTCTCCATAATTAATGAGCTCTATATCATGTTGACTTATATATAATCGCGTATGACTGGAACAGAGTGCATGCAACTCATCTTCCCAATGATAACCCCAATTATAAAGCTTACTAAGAATACTACTATTACTACCTGGGTGAACCATCAATTCATGTGTACCAGAATGTTTATTTACCGCTTTTAGGATACCCATTAGAGATTTCTGATTTATATGACCTCCATTTACCATGCCCCAAAAATATTGGGTTGTAGTCATACAATTATTTCGTATGATTGGTCGCGCATTAGCCGCAACCGTTGATAAACCAACTTTACCAAGAAATCGAATTGGGGAATACATATAATTCATAAAACCAGTAGACTCATCGGGTATACGTATAGCATGTATACCAAAGGATTTTGCCTGTTCAATCACAATTGGCAATACCGTTGGTAACACATGCAAATGTTGATGTCCATCAATATGAGTTACCCTTAAGCCGGTATCCATTATTTGAGCTATTTGTGCATGAATCTCTTTACGTAATTCACTATAATTGATTTTGCCAGAGTAAATACGTTTAATAAATTCTACATAGTTCTCTGGAAATACACCTTCTGGTGTGAGAAGTGATGAAACTTCTGATGGATCACATACTGGTTTGACCCCACCCACCAAGGTAATATGAATACCAATGCCCAACTTAGGGTTTTGTTTTGCCATACTTACGGCTTCTGTAAAAGCTTCTCCTCCTGCCATTAAAGAGGTACTGGTAATAATACCTCTACGGTGACCATCAATAATACCAGCATTAACTGCACTATGAAGGCCAAAATCGTCTGCATTTACAATTAATTTGGACATAGTTATCTTCCTTTTCATGAAAAAAAGGGAGAACTTTGTTCTCCCACAAAGGATATATGTTATTGTACCAAATACACAACTAAAAAATCAATACAAAAGCCCTCTACTTGTATACTAGTAGAGGACTTTTTATAAGGTCATAAATTTTTATCATATATACTAAGGCATCAATTGTTCTTGTACTTTATACATACATAATGCAGCAGCTACGCTTACATTTAAGGATTCCATATCACCATACATAGGAATCATAATACGATTTGTACATAGATTCATAACCTCTGGTGTTACGCCATTCCCTTCGTTTCCTAATACTAGCATAGTTCGCTTAGCATAACGTACAGTATGATAAGGATTGGAATGTTCTAAAGCAGTTACATAGGTAGTCATATTAGACTCAGTTACCATATCATGTAACAGAGATAAGGTAATATCCTCATATAAAGGTATTTTATGTAAGGCGCTCATAGTACTGCGCACTGTCTTGTCATTAAAAGGGTCCACAGTTCCTTTCATCAAAAATATACCTTTTACACCTGCTGCAACTGCTGTACGAATTATGGTACCTAGATTGCCAGGATCTTGAACTCCATCTAATGTAATATATAAGCCATCATCAATGTGAATGCTTTCCATATCGTATTTTGGTTTTGATACAATAGCAACTACACCTTGTCCATTTACGGTATTATCCACCTTATCAAATATTGGATCTTGTGCAATAAATTTAGGTACAAATTGAACAGTATCTAAGTCTAATAAATCTAATACATGTTTATCTTGCGCTTTAGATTCACGTATAACAATTGTTTTTACTGCCCCCATAGCTGCAATATCTCGAATAGATCGAATACCTTCAACAATGTACTCTCCATATTTTTGGCGATTTTTACGCTGCCCTAATGAGATAATTCGCTTAATGGTCTTATTATCTTTAGATTGGATACATTCCATACTAACTCCCACTGTGTTGATTATTCCAGAGATTATAAAAGGTCCCTTTTAAGTTGATAAGTTCATCAAAAGATCCTATTTCTATTATTTTACCATATTCCATATACACTATTTTATTGGCATCTTTTACTGTTGAAAGGCGATGAGCAATACTTACAATTGTTTTACTACCTCGAATATTTTCAATACTTGCTTGAATTTGCTTCTCCGTATGACTATCAATGTTAGCCGTTGCTTCATCTAACAATAGAATAGGTGTTTTTTTAATCAAGGTACGGCCAAAAGCCAACAATTGCTTTTGCCCATCAGATAGTAAGGAGCCTAAATAACCAACCGGTGTGTCATACCCTTCCGGAAGGTGTTCAATCATAGAATGCAAGTTAACTTGTTTTGCTGCATTGACCATATCCTCATTAGAAATTGATGTATCAAAAAGTGTTAAATTATCTCTAATGGAACCCTTAAATAGATAAGCTTGCTGAAAAACATATCCCATTAAATGACGAAGTACAGAACTATCATATTGGGCAATATTTATACCGTTAATATAGATAGCCCCTCTTGTTGGTTTGTAGATTCCCATCAACAATGACAAAAGTGTTGATTTACCACTACCAGAAGGCCCTACAATACCTATGAATTCTCCAGCTTTAATAGTGAATGTAAAGTCCTCTAGCGCATAAACGTCGTTATTTTCATAGGAAAACCATACATGCTCGAATTCAATCGTCTCTATATATTTAAATTCATCAGGAACTTCATTAGCCATCTGACGCTCTTCTTCCTCTAATAAGGGAACTAATCTTTCAGCACCAGCTAATGCGCTTTGTAGAGAGTTATATTTATCTGCAATTTCCTTTAATGGTTGGAAGAATCGGTCCATATATTGTATAAAGGCAAATACTGTACCAGCATCAGCTACGGAGTCTATTAAATTCGTAGTTGTAAAAATAACAATTAACGCAACAAAGAATAGACCATCTACGAGCGGTCTAAAAATAGAAAATGTGGTAACCTCAAAAAGACCTGCTTCTAAGAAACCTTTATTAACAGTATTATAACGTTCCTCAATTGCTCTTTCGCCACCATAGGATTTTACGATTACAATATAATTTAACAGTTCCTTGATGCTTGCATTAGAAGCAGCTACAGAACGTCTTACCTGACGGAATGCTTTGCGAGAAAACTTTTGAAACACCCAAATAATTCCACCCATTATAGGTAGTAAAATTGTCATGATTATTGCTAAAGGTACATTAATGGCATACATAAATCCTAATATACCAATAATCATTAAACCGCTACTTGCCAAATTCAGAATTACATCTGTATATAATGTACGTAATGACTCTACATCATTAGTAATGCGAGTTACCCAATTCCCAATTGGCAACTTATAGAACTCATCATGTGGTTTATTAAGAATCTTTTGGAATATAATACTACGAATATTATAGATAATTTTTTGACCAAAACTTTTTAAAAAGTAATTCTCTACAAAGATAAACAATACACTACCAATTATAGTAAAGCCATACATTAAAGCATAGTATTCAATAACAGCGATATCATTAGTGGCAAATCCAAGATCGATAACTTGCTTAGTTAAATATGGGCGTAAAAGTAATAGTACTAAATTTCCTGCGAGCGCAACCGTTGCTAAAAATAGAATACCTAAATAAGGCTTAATGTAGCCAGTTATATAGGAGAATAGAGCCCAGTCATTTCTTAGATCACGCTTCTTCATGATGGCCCCCTCCATTCTGCGCTTCATATAAGGTACGGTATAAACCATTGTTACCTAATAATTCTTCATGAGTACCTTCTTCTACGATACGCCCCTCATCAAATACTAGTATTTTATCTGCTTTCTCTACAACCTCTAATCGTTGTGAAATACATAGAATCGTCTGATCTTTTACATTATGTAATGAATTTAATATGGTTGTAACTGTTACTGCATCTAAAGCGGAAAAACAATCATCTAGTAATACATATGGCGCATTTTTATAAAAGCCGCGAGCCATATTGATTCGCTGCTTCTGTCCACCTGATAAATCATGACCTTCTTCAGCAAGCTCATGTAAATCATCGTTTAACAAATCGCCTAAATCTCTATATAAGTCTGCCTTTTGTGCTGCCAACTCTACAGTTTCATGCATGGATAAATCTTTACCAAATTTAATATTATCAGCAATGGTCGTACTTAATAGGTAAGATTGTGTCGGCACATAAGCAATTGAGTTTCTAAGCTTTGATAAAGAAACAGTAGCTAAATCTTGACTGCCAAAATAAATAGATTTTTCCGGACACTCTTGTAATCCAATAAGCAATTTAAACAATGTACTTTTGCCAGAACCGGGTTTACCAACTAAACCAATAAAAGAACCTTTTGGTATTGTCGTTGTCAACTGAGATAATGCATGCCCTTTAGAGTTTTCATAAGTAAAATCTAAGTATCGAATATGAATATCCTCAAGCGGCAGTACTTCATCGGTATCATCTATTGTTTCTGTAGGCAAATGTAAGAAATCCATAATACGATCTAAAGAAGCAAGACCTTTTTGTACAATAGAAATAAGGCCACCAAACCCTATTAAAGGTCCCACAATTAACATTATGAATGAATTAATAGTAACAAATTCGCCTATAGTCATTTTGCCTTCTACAGCTAAATGTCCACAAATAAAAATACTAATACTGATACAAATAAAGGGTGCAATTCTTGTCAACGGTGTTAATATTGCATCTAGTAGTGCAACATCCATATTCTTCTTATAATTAAGTTTATTTATTTTTTCAAAAGAATTAGAGATAATGCTTTCACGATTAAAAGCGCGAATAACATCCATCCCTTGAAATAACTCTTGACCAAACTCTGTTAAATCGCTATAAGTAGCTTGTGCACTACGTTGTTTAATACGTAGCTTTCTGCCTAGTACAAATATAGCCACAATAATTAAGAATACAGGTGTCATAATTTTAAAAGCTAATACAGTATTAATCTTTTGAATTAAAATTATGGAGCCCACAATGGAATAGAAAATAATATCCACTATAATCATTACACCTAGACCAAGGGCAACACGTAGCGATGTTACATCGTTAGTCATGAGCGCCATAACCTTACCAGGTCCATTAGCCTCATAGTACGTTGTTTTTACTTGTAATGCTTTACTACACAAAATCTCACGAAAAAGATACTCCATGCGACGAATAGAGCCTAATAGGGTTCTGCGTGAGATAACTTTTAAAATAGTGATAATAATAAATAATAAAATGAAATAAAAAATATAAGTGACTAACCCTTCCTTATTATTGCTCAACGTATCTATAGCATTACCAATAAATTGAGGAACAAATAAAAAAGCCACGTCAATTGCCATCAACATAGTTAAGCCAATGGCATAGATCCAGCCTTCACGCCGGAAAAACTGCATAAATAAATCTATTGGTTTCATAGGTCCTCTCTAACATATCCTATTAAGTCTAATCAAAATCATTGCCTATATAATTACTAGTATCATTATATTGTAAATGAATTTAAATCAATACTGTAAAAGCTAAATCAACAAATTTTATTACGTTAACTTTTCTCTTTATAGTATACACATTTTTTATGATACATTAATACACCTATACGTATAACAGTTAGATTAAATATTTTATTACAGTAGTAGTTCTATTTCATCAATATTAATATTAGTTAAATGGCCTCTTTAAATTTTTACAGTAATCAATCGTAACGATCTTTTTAATTAATACTATATCGAATTTTTTAGTTTACTTATGGTAATGTAAATGTTATACTATGCATATAAAGAAATTATATTTTACATAATTAGAATTAAAACTCTTAGGAGGAATACAACATGGAAAAACGTACTGGCGTAGTAACATTTGCAGGTGGCCCTATCACATTAGTTGGCCCAGAAATTAAAGTAGGTCAACAAGCTCCAGACTTCACTGTATTGAGCAATGACTTGCAAGCTAAAACTTTAAAAGACTTCGAAGGTAAAGTAAAAGTTATCTCCGTTGTTCCTTCCCTTGATACAGGTGTTTGTGATGCTCAAACTCGTTGGTTCAACCAAGATGCAACAGCACTTTCCGAAGATGTAGTCGTATTGACAATTTCTATGGACTTACCATTCGCTCAAAAACGTTGGTGTGGTGCTGCAGGCGTAGATAAAGTTGTTACTTTGTCTGACCACAAAGATGCTTCCTTCGGTGAAAACTATGGTTTCTTGATTGAAGAGCTTCGTCTTTTAACTCGTGGCGTTGTAGTAATCAACAAAGATAACAAAGTAACTTATGTTGAATATGTACCTGAAGTAACTCAAGCAGTTAACTTCGATGCTGCATTAGAAGCTATTAAAGCTGATATCTAATTCGTAGATATTCATTTGATTATAGTACAATGTAATCGAAAAAGACCGTACGGTGTACGGTCTTTTTTATGTAGTATAATATTTAGATTTTTATTGTAGGTGAATTATATATGTGGATTCGTATTTCTAAACTATTATTTGCGTAAACAAAGTATAAATTTCTAATTATCTTTTTATATTTTCTTAAATGCTCGTAAAGCCTTATTCTATGTGCTTTCGAGTATTTTTACTGTAGGAAGATACTTCACGTTTCTTTGCATATTTCCTCATGTCTTAGCTGTCAGAAGTGGTAAATAAGTAGTAAATTCATTTGTACTACTAAGCAACAAGACGCTCCTGTTGCTTCTCTTTATTCAAGCGTTTCATTTCTGCCATTGCAGAATCGAATGTTGCATGTGCGTAATAGTTCAGCGTCATGGCTATATTAGCATGTCCCATAATGTACTGTAATGCCTTTGGATTCATTCCTGCATTTGCATAGTTGGTACAGAATGTATGTCGCAAACTATGTGGAGTGATGTGTGGCAATTTATCCTCGTTATACTTATTGTATTTCTTAACAAGACCTTTCATCATGCCGTTGTAATCACTTGCCACTTTTGGATAGTTCTTTCTATTAAGAAAGAGGAAATCACTATATCCATCAATCTCAACACGCTTATCATTCTTTCGATTCGCTAACACTCGCTTAAATGCTTGATAGGCTTCTTCAACCATAGGAACTTGACGTTCGCCACTTTTGGTCTTTGGTGTTTCAATGTAGTACCCAATTTCAGTATCTCTCAATAGCTGATGGTCTATATTGACAAGACGATTCTCAAAATCTAAATCTGGAAGTGTCAAACCACCAAACTCTGAAATACGAAGACCTGTTTTTAAGAGTATCAGAATTTCATCATAATTTTTGCTGTAGGTTTTATCAGCTTTTGCAAAGGCTAACAGTTTTTCTTCCTGTTCTTCTGTTAGTACGGTCTTAGGGACAGTATCATCATCAAGAACTGCTTTCAGTTGAAAGTCAAATGGATTCTTCCGAACACAATCATCTTGTATAGCAATATAGAATGAAGCCTTTAAAGAACGTTTGTAGTTATTGATGGTTTGATAAGCATAACCATTTTCACTCATTCTAATAGCCCATTCTTTAGCGTCTGATGGCTTAATACTGTCAATACTTCTTACACCTAACTTGTCTTTCTTCAAAATATCCATAAGATATTTGCGTCCAGTTTCAGTGTTTTTTCTAACCTTTGGTCTTTGAGCGTTCTGTTTTGCGTAAAGCTGGCAGAGTGTCATTTTCTTTCCTACAACATCAATACCATCATGAATGTCTTTCTGTAACTCTGCGATTTTCTCTCTAAGTGAGATACAATCACGCTTTCCTGCTGGTACTCGGTCTGTAGCCACAAGTTTCCACGAGTAAACAAATTGCGGTTCTCCAAATGAATCTATATATTTGTATAAGTATCTTCCGTCTTTTCGTTGGCTCTCTCCAGTCTTTAAGATTCGACCTTTATTGTCACGTCTTTTTTCTGACATGGCATTTGCTCCTTTCCTTTATGGAAAGAGCCTTGATACGACTTAATACTATTTTATCATATACAAGACCCTTTGGCGACGCTAGATTGCGTCCAATGTATCTATAATTTTTTCAAATTGTTTTCGTTTAATCTGAATACGATTGCCATTCATAATCAGCCAATTTGCATTTTTATTTTCCTCTGCCAAGCGTCGTAGCTTGTTTTCGCCAATACGAAAATATTTTGACGCTTCTTCAATGGTTAGGGTATAACGTTCCCAAATAGGAATGTCAGTCTGCTTCATAAAATCCTCCTTTCCAAATCACTTATTTGGATTTCATAAAAGTTGTTTTACCAGCAATCGAACAGCTTTAGCAAAGCTCACGGGAGTTCCACCCCTGCATGGTTCTCATGTAGCCATACTCATTGCCTGCGACGGTTTTATCACGCTCGGACTATTGACTGTATGGGAGTATCATTATCACGATAAGAATGTCGTTGCAGGCAATCCTGCTAAAGATTGCTTCTCGGATCACTAACATGAATCGCTCGCTATCTTTATAAGATAGGTCATGGCGGTTAGTTCCGTTGGCTCTTTTCTTATCGAAACGTATTCGATTACTTTTATTCAGTTTTCAAAGAACAATGGCTCGTTAGCCTATCAAAACACATTGAAAGCTCAATATGCTTTGGTGGAATAACAAACCTCCCTGTTCGGGAAGCGTGGAATGGTTTAGCACGCTTCCACGAAAGGAGAGAGGATATTACTTAATTTCAAATGACAAAATCTTTGTAATCAGTCTGGTTTCCATTCTTCCACGTAAGACTTCATCAACGACCATACTTTGATTGCCATATTCATCTTTCATAAGTCGTAGGGAACGCTTCGTTATGTACCCTCTGTAATGATGTAGAATCTGGTTAATCGCTTCGGTATCGCCATCTGTTGCCTTTACAATGAGAGGAAAGGGAATCATAGGATATTGTGTTTTCATTCTTCAAATTCCTCCATAAACTTTTTAATTAAGGCTAGTCCACTGGTTCTATGCCGATAGACAGTAGAACGGTTCAATTTCAACAGGTCTGCAATTTCTGAATCGCTCATGTCCATAAAGTAAAACAGCAGTAGAATTTCACGTTTCTTGTCTGGCAACTCACGTAATGCTTCACTCAACAAATCATTTTCAACGCCTACTGATAACCCATTGAGTGTAAAAATCTGAAAGTCAGTTGAATAGTTATCTGTTGTCGCAAACTGGCTAACAAGATAATCGCCAACATCCGAAAAGGACACCTCACGCTTTGCAATCCTTGAAAGATAAAGCATATAATTCTTTCGCTCGTCTTCCATAGCACGTTTACAGATATAGTCAAACTGATTTTCTATTGTGGTCTGAAAAGAAGATGGTTTCATGTTTCTCACCCCCTTTCTGTCTAGGAAAGGAAGTGAGCCTTGCTCGTTTATCTCCTTTCACTCTTAGTCCCAATGTGAAAGGGGGATTTGTTGCATTACTGATAAATAAACTTTGTAAAAAAGTTCTGAATAGCCAAAAAAGCATATAAACAGATTTATTTCTCTGTTTACATGCTTCTGTTATTCTATCTATATGATTTATAAAACCACATTGGTGGACGTACTTATCTATTGCAGATAGACGACTTTTTTTGACAAGAACCCAATGTAAGGAAATTTATTGTATATGATGTACTTCATGGCGACGTTGACCTCCAACAAACCGCCATTTGGAAGTAATATACAATATTTTAACAGCGTAAATAGCACTACCATATAACGGTTTTTTTTATTGGCGTTTAGTAGTGCTTTTTATTAAATATAAACCTATAAACCATATAACACGTTTTTCTATACCTGTTTTTAATTCAGTAGGAACAATAAAATGTATAGAGGTGGTCTACTATGCGTAAAAAAGAAGATAAATATGATTTTAGAGCCTTTGGTTTAGCCATTAAAGAAGCTCGATTGAAACGAGGTTTAACTCGTGAACAAGTGGGAGCATTGATTGAAATTGACCCACGGTACTTAACTAATATTGAAAATAAAGGGCAACACCCCAGCATACAAGTTCTTTATGACCTTGTATCGTTACTTCATGTTTCCGTTGATGAATTTTTCTTACCTGCTAATAACTTGGTAAAAAGCACCCGACGATTACAGATAGAGAAATACATGGATAGCTTTACAGACAAAGAACTATCCTTAATGGAATCTTTAGCCAGCGGTATCAACGAAGCAAGAAACATCGAAGACTAATTAAAAGAATCCATACATAACGGAAAGAGCCGATAAAATGAGATTGTATTAATCTCATTTTATCGGCTCTGCGTCTTTGCGTCTGGCTCTGTAATCACAGTTACTTTGAACTGCTTTATTTCAATTAAATTTTCTTGTCTGCATTTCGGACAATAGAGGGGGAATTTTTTTAATTCAGTATCTTCCCTTATCTTTAATCGTGTTTTATTTCCACATACAGGACACAATATCCACTTGTAGTTTATAATAACTATCTCCTCCTTTACACTTTAATTCAAATCTTTATTAAAAAATATTTCATCTTATTTAACAAGAAACCATATTTATATAACAACATAAAATACACTAAGTTATTTTATTGAACATATATCGTACTTTATCTATCCGACTATTTGGACGACGGGGCTGGCAAACAGGTTCACCGGTAGTAACATGGTACCCTTTTAACTCTGTTAAACAAACACTACGTCCATTTGTAAAGAAAGTTAAATCACTACGATATTCTTGAATACACCGAGCAGGGATTTCTCCACTAAGAATGACCTCATTATTTTTCAATTGAGTGTCTACGATGTTCGCACAATATTTAGGAGCATCGTTGTATGCTCGTGAAAGATATTCCTGTGGCGCATAAATTTTAAAACTAAGATATGGCTCTAACAATTCTGTTCCAGCTTTTTTTAAGACTTGTTCCAATACAATAGGAGCAAGCATCCGAAAATCTGCTGGGGTACTAACAGGGCTATAGTATAAGCCATACTTAAAACAGATTTTACAGTCCGTCACATTCCAACCATACAATCCTTGTTCACAGCCATAGCGTATCCCCTCCATAACTGCATTTTGAAACGATTGATTTAAGTATCCAAGAGAAACCGAGCTCTCATACTGTACTCCGCTCCCTAATGGAAGCGGTGCTACAGATAGACCAATGGAAGCCCAGAAAGGATTCGGTGGAACTTCGATGTGAATGGTATACTCTGCTTTTTTTAACGGTCTTTCCATATAAATGACTGTAGGCTCTTTTATTTCTATCTCCACATGATACTTTTCTTGCAGCAGAGCACAAGTCACTTCCATTTGTACTTTCCCTAAGAAAGAAAGTATGATTTCATGTGTCGCAGAATCCACATAATATCGCAGAAGCGGGTCACTGTCGGAGATTTCTAAAAGTGCATCAAGTAACATTTCCCTTTGTTGAGGTTTGCTCGGTTCAACAGTCGTTTGCAGCAGAGGGAGGGGATTTTCAATTCTCTCTCTCTGTGGCAATAGCTTTGTATCTCCAAGAACACTATTTAACTTCAAAAACTCATTCTGCAAAATAACAATTTCCCCGGAATAAGCCTTATCGATTTTACATAATTCACCATTTATTGAAGTATACATTTCTGTAATTTTTATTTTTTCCTTTTCCGATATTCTAACCGAATCTCGCAAATGCAGTACGCCACTATAAAGACGTATATATGCAAGACGCTGTCTTTTTTCCGAATACTCAATTTTGAAAACTTTTCCGCAAAGTTCAGACTGACCTCGATGTGTTGATGAATAAAATTTATTCGTAATCACTTCTATAAGGTTATCAATCCCTATATTGTTTTTTGCACTTCCGTGATAAACAGGGAACAGGGAACAATTATGAAATCTTATGCTTTCCTCTTGTTCGAGTTCTAATGCTTCCAATAATTTCCCAGACGTATATTTCTCCAAAAGGTAATCATTTCCTTCTATTACCATATCCCATTGTTCAGATTCGGTAAAGTTCATTACACGCATATTAGGATGCAGTTCTACCTTCTGTTTGATTACAATTTCCGCAGAAAGTTTCTCTTTAATATCCTGATAAACCGTTGATAAATCAATTCCATTTTGGTCAATCTTATTGATAAAAAAGATTGTGGGAATACCTATTTTCCTAAGTGCATGAAACAATATACGAGTTTGTGCTTGTACGCCATCTTTTGCAGAAATCAGTAGAATTGCCCCATCTAATACTGATAATGAACGATATACTTCTGCTAAAAAATCCATATGTCCTGGCGTGTCTATGATGTTTATCTTAGTATTTTTCCACTGAAAAGAGGTTATCGCCGTCTGAATTGTAATTCCTCTCTGACGTTCTAAAAGCGTATTATCCGTTTTCGTTGTACCTCTGTCCACGCTTCCTAATTCTGTAATCGCTCCACTGTTATATAATAAGCTTTCTGTTAAGGTAGTTTTTCCCGCATCAACATGAGCTAAAACTCCAATATTAATAATTTTCATGTGATTTTCCTCCATTCAAAAGCCCAAAAGGGCATAAAAATCCCAGTGATAAATACTCTTATCACTGGGATTTTTATGCATAACCATAGGCATACAAAGCATACAGATATTCTCCGGATACTTTAGAATCACATGATAAAGGTATTCTTAAACTGGGTACAAAAAACTAAGCCCTCCTAAAAAAGGACATCCAATTATTTGTTCCCACTATCAAATTGACAGTTTATTTAAGAATACCTTGCCGCATATTTATTAACTCCTTTTAAATAGATACTTAAATAATAGCACGTAAGAGCATATTTGTAAAGGAATCTCCAATTTTTTATCAAAGAGAGTACGTGATTACAAAATAGCTGTAATAATGTACCAATATTTGTTATTCTATAATCTTCCAATTACTCCCGTTCTTTTCAAGTACCAAATCAAATTGAGATACCTGCGTTGCTTTGGTCTGCTGGTCGATATACTCCACTGTCAGCGATACCGTGACTTGATTATCCTTACGATTGTGAATAGGATTTACCAGTTCTTGAAAGATGTACTCTTTTCCGATTGGTTTTAATATCCCGTCATTCACATAGTAGGAAAGTTCACTGGCTGTCGCTGTAGGATAGAGCTTGAAGAACGTCGTTAAAAACTCATTGATTTCATTGGTTGTAATGGAATCAACCGTCCCCTCACTTTCAATGGCTTTTGGTTTATAACTTGATTTCTTAGGTATGTTGGTAATGGTCGGATTCTTAACCAGTACCATATTTCCAGAACCATCTACATAGACACTCACTATATAAGCAGAGTGGACGGTCTTTGTATTTTCTCCCTCTGTAATGAGCTGGTCTACACTGTAGGTTACATTAAACTCATTGTCGCCAGTTGGCTCTACCGTCCATATCTGAAATCCTCTTACAGAAGACGATACAGGAATATCTTTGCGTACTGTATCAACATTGAGAGCTTGAAGTTCATCTGTCAGATAGCCTTTTAGACTTTCCATTCGATTATCAATGGACTTATCGGATTGCTCCCATGAATAGTAGACTTTCGCAAAGTTCTCTACAAAATTTTCTACATGATGAGTATCAACGTATTCCTTTTCTATGATAGTTGTTTCGTGAATAGTATGAGTATCTATAGCTGTAAAGTGCTTGAATATCGCAAAGCTGAAACTAAGCCCTAAAAGTACCCACAAGGCAATCACAACCTTTTTATGAGGATTGACCTTATAGTAGACACGAGGTTTCTTTTCCTTTGGTATCTGTTTTTCTTTATTCTGATTTTTTCTAAATTTCATCATTAAATCTTCCTTTCTCATTGTTTGATTCGTCCTGCTCCCACTAAATGCTGTTGCCAGTAGGGGCTTGTTAAGTCGGCATAACCGATTGGGTCGCCTGCATGAAACATACGGTTATTGCCAAGGTATATCCCAACATGAGTAATATAAGAGCCAGCGTTATAGGTAGAATGAAAGAAAACCAAATCGCCAGCTTGTGCTTCCGATAGTGGGATATGCTGGGTCACATCATATTGCTGTTGTGCGGTTCGTGGTAAGTTAATTCCAGCTTTTCCATACGTCCATTGTGTCAGTCCGCTACAATCAAAAGAAGTAGTCGGGGAAGCTCCACCGTAAACGTATCGCCAGCCCTCATATTTCAGTGCTTCGTCCATGATGGCTTGTACCGTATCATCATCAAACTCTGTTGTGACAAGATACTGCGTTACCAGTTGCACATAAAACATATTGCCATAGTTGTATCGCCAGCCCCCATTGATAGGTATGGCTATGGGATTGGGGTAAGACACTTTTTCGCCACCTGAATACTCTTTTGAGAAACTTTGAGCCAGTTCAAAGGTATATTTATTTCCACGATTAGCCACATACCCTAAGAAACCACCACCATAATTGTAGGACTGGATAACCGATTCTAAATCTACACTGAGCCTTTCGCTACTGGCTAATAATTCACTGAAATACTTCACACCTTGCTTAATGGATTCTTCTGTACTCAATGAATTAGGTGGAAGACCGAGGGATTCCGAGGACTGCATAACATCTTCCGCAGTACCGCCCGATTCCACCTGTATAATCGCAAGAAGTATGTTGACATATTCTTCAACGCCATATTCTTTGGCATATTTTTCTACCATAGGCTTATGAGCCAGCACTTCTGCGGAAACATTCACACCTCCATAATGAATATTGGAAATTCCGCTGTCCTGTTCATCTGAAAATAAAATGGCAACAAACAGAAGCAGTGAGAAGACCATCAAGAATAATCCAGAACCACCAATCACTAAAGTTTTCAACTTCATGGTTTCTTACCGACTTTCTTAATGGTGGCGGTTTTGATTGGTGGTCTACTTCTTGTATTTTGTAGTGGTACTCTTTGAACAGTAGACGGACGTTCTTTTGTGATTGGACGTTGTGAAGTTCTATCTGCTGTAGTGGTTGAAGTTGCTGGCTTTTGAACGGTTTTTTCTTGAACGGTATTGCCTTGGCGTTCCACTTTTGGACTTGAAAAATCGGACTTAACTGCTGGACGCTCTTGTTTGGCTTGTTGAGATTCCTTATATGAAGTCTGAATATTAGACTGTTTTGAGGTCTGTTCATCATGATATTGTTCTTGTCTTGTAGTCGGTCTTTCATGAACAGAAGAAGCAGGCTGTTTTTTCTGTTTGACCTGTTCCATTTCAGAGCGACGCTTCGCAATGGTTTTTCGCCTTTGTTCCTGCTGTTCCTTGCGTCCACTGGCTCTGTCCGCTTTGGTTTGAGAAATACTACTGGTTAAATCACGGACATTCTCTTTTACTTTGGATTTTCCTTGATATACTGCATATCTTGCATTGGTCGGCAAATCTTTAACCTGTTCTTTCAAACCACTAGCAGTGTCTACCATTCTGTCTTTGGTATCAGCTACTGTACCGATGGTTTGACCGATACGTTTTCCAAGTGTTGATTTTTCCTTTCCGTCTGGTCGGGAGTGATCTGCTTGTGTCCTTGCAGAACTCCCCGAACCCGACTGTCCTTTTTTACCTGTAACAATGGCAGACCCAGCCCCTAGAGTAGTCATGGAACGTCCAAGTTTCCGCTGTAGACGGTGCATGTGAGCGTGCATAAGCATACGAGGTTTTCTCATCACACGACTTCCCACACTTTGAGAATCGTTACTCTGTAGAGAAAACATACTCATTAAATCGCCCAGCTTGAAGTAGATTCCTGCAAAGGTCACAATCTGTAGAAAAGCAATCAAAAAGAACGGATAACCAGCCGATAAGGTATAGAGCATGGTTGAAATACTAAATGCTGTCGTAATAATCAATGTGATTCCAGCTCGTGTCAAAATGGTATTAAAGAGCTTTGTTATGTCTCGTTTTGACATACCATCAAATGATGGAATCATGCTTAAAATAAAGCTCACAGGCAGAAACATAGCATAGATGATAAAAAGTACCTGCGAGAAAATCATGATTCCTGTTAATAGGAATACAAATATGGAAATCCCAATATTGAAGACAAATAGGAAGAAGACTGTACCTAAACGGTTAATGGTCTTTGTAATGGTTAGATTGGTATTGCTTCTGTCTTCAATTTCTTCCGCAACAATTTTTTCTCTGTCTTCGCCATTGTTGGAATCTGGGCTGGTGGAGAGCAGGCTTTCCACACGGTCAATACCGATACTTTCAATGTCTGAACTGTTGTATTGAAGCAGTAGCCACGGTTGCTGAACCTGTATGGAAAACAGGCTATCTCTGATTAAGTCCACGCTGTCCTTGCCTTGACTATCGGAATGGGGCATGACAATCTTCGTGCCAAGTGATAAACTGGCATTACTGATGTCTGATGAAAAGTCATTGATTTTTTTAATGTAGTCGGGAGCGTAGGCAATAAAGGAAGCCGATAGGATAAACACCAGCACAAAATTCATAATGGCATGAATTGCCTTTGTGGTTTCTCTCTTTATCAGTCCCGTATAGGCAACATAAACCCCAAGAACCAAAATCAAGAGTAAGAGGAATCCAACATAGAAACCCTCTGTTGAAAATCCGTTTGCACTCACACCAGCTAAGGTCTGCATATTCTTACCAATGGAATCTGCTGTAGCGGAAATGAAGTCTAAGGAATAGGCTTCCTGTACTAAGTAACCTGTCGCATTGGAAACATACAAACTGATTGTCCAAATAAAATTGGTAATGGCATATAGTCCATACATGACCTGTTTTCCAATCCCGTCCGACCAGTTCCACGGAAGCCAGCCCCAGCTATTATCCACATAAAAATCCAGTTGATAGTTTTCAAGTGGGTATCGGCTGTATTCATTTGCCACATTGACCGTATCATCTACCAAGCCCGCAGCTTGAACCACCGTTCCCAGCATGGCTAAAAGAAAAATGGCAATCACAAGTGTGAAAGCCACTGTCATTGCCACTTTACCTAGACGTTTCAGCGTCCAGTTTGATTTTATTCTGTTTACTATTGATGGTTTCACATTTACACCTCTTTTCGCACAGGTGGTCTGGTATCAAAGGCATGGAGCAGTTCTTCAAATACAGGGTGGAACTGTATCACACCGACACGACCATATAAATCACTGATAAGGCATTGCCCGTTTTCCAAATCACGCAATCGCTTCTGATTGTTTTCGTCCTCTGGGTCTACACCAAAAAAGGCTAAGGTCTTTTTAATCTCGTTAAGGTCAGTGGAACGAAATGCAAATTTTAAGCCGAGGTTATTTTTCAGTTTTTCATCTAAGAGGTCGTCTGTATTTTGGGTCACGAAATATACCCCAGCGTTCATAGCACGACCAGCCCGAACCAGCTTCATAGATAGTGTTTTTCCTTGTGCTACCTGTAAAAAGCTCCATGCTTCGTCTAAATCTACAATCTTGAAAATGCTTCGGTCTGTATGGATAAAGTCTAAAGCAAAGGTACTAATGACAATCAGCATAGCAACGGATAAAAGCTCCATAGTGGTATATTCCTCAAAGGAAGTTTCCTTGTCGGGAAGTACCAAGTCCGCAACCTGTATAATGTTCAGTTGTTTTTCTAAGCTGATAGACTGCTCCACATAACCATTACTGAATAATAAATGTGCAAAGTCATAGTCTGTAAAACTTTCGATATGGTCGGCTATACTGGTACTTAGTGGCGTATTCTCAACCCGTAATTCCTCAATCACTTTCATCAACCCTCGTACTTCACTATTGGTTACTGCACGAATGGCTTTTCTAAGGATTGGGAAGCGTTCCCCATCACGAGAGGAAATCCCCGTAAGGAATGTCAGAATATCAATAGCCAGTGATTCAGAATCTTTGGGATTTTTCATAATCACATAAGGGTCAAGTAAGCCTTTGTTTTTCTCATCAGAAGTCAGAGTGACGATATTGATTTCATGGGAAATCTCTGGCAAGGTTTCTTTCCATCTGCCACGTTCTGCTTTTGGGTCTACAATCACTGCTTGTGCCCCATAAAGCACCGCATAATAGACGATAAGGTTATTCGCAAAGGATTTACCACCACCCAGCGAACCAACAAAAGCCGACGCTAACGCATTGGTTACTGAACCCTTAACCCCTTGACTGGCAAGAGCAGGTTTCAGATAGACATTGCGTCCAGTATCTAAGCTGTAGCCAACATAAATCCCCTCATTTTCCCCCAGCATTTGAGTAGCACCAAAACCTAAACCAGCGAGGAAATCAGAGGTCACGTATTGAATATAATCATTCATATAACGCTTGCTGGCAGGTAAAAATTCTTCATGTAAGCCGAGCATATCCCCAAATGGTCGTACCAGTTTTACGCTTAAATCGTCATAAAAATCTTTCACTTCATTACAACGACGTTTGAGTTCGTCAAGATCATTTGCTGATACCCTTACCACATAAGACAGCTTGTACATAGATTCCTTGCTTTGGTCTAAATTGGTTTCCAGCTCATTCACACTTTCCAGAGCTTCCGCCACATTGGAGCTGGTTTCATTATCACTTTGCCAAGCGTGGTTATCCAAGTCTTTCAGTTCTTTCTTTTTATTGCGGACAGTAGATAGGGCTTTACGATTCGCTACAATTTCCACATTCATTGACGTATCAATCGGGAATGTAAATTGCTGTTGCTGGTAGTAGAAGATTTCAGAGGACGGGAAGTCCAGTTCTCCGACAATGCTGTTAATGGTAAAGTAAGCTACATAGACGGTTTCATCTTCCTGCTGGATTTTCAAATATCGCTGTTTTTCTTCCACCAAACAGCGAGTAGGCTTAATCAAGTCATAGTATTTAATCAGCGTTTCATTATCCAGCTTTTTCTTTGATAGATGGTACTCATACTCTTCATAGGCAGTGCCTGTCTGTCCGTAAAGGTGTTCAATCAGATAGCCGAAGTCGTCCTTATCTAACCTGCGGATTTTGAAACGACGAGAGATTTTATTTTCTAAGAGCTTTTCCATCTTCTGAAAACGCAGGATTTCATCATTACTCATACTAACAAAATCGCCCATCAGCTTATGGTTCACATCATAGACAAAATCAGACAAAGCATTTTTTGCTTCAACGGTAAGACTTTTCATAGAAAACTCCTGATCGTTGAGAAGCAACTTAAAGCCGATAAAGAAACGGTAGTTCACTTGATTTTCGCCAATCATGGATATTAAAGCGTCTGTCTGTTGGTCGATTTTGTCATAGGCAACCGCTTTGAGCTTGCCAGTGACTTCATTTTTGGAACGCTCTTGTGCAGAACGTATGCTGGATTCTGTACTGATTTGTAAAGCATGAATTTTGCCATCACGATTTTGTGCGATAAGCTGTCTGAAAGAATCATGCACTTGTATTTTCTGTTCTGGACTTAGAAATGAGTAATTGTAAGGAACAAGCTCATAGTAAGCATAACATTCCCCGTCTTTATTCCAGACGAGATTGTTTTCAAAGTATTTAATTGGATATGCCATAAAATTCACTCCTAACTGCTGTAATGGCTTCTTGTGGCTGGTTTCTGCCAAGCGTTACTTTTTTTCCTGCATAGGTCAGCTTTGGTCGCAGTGCATAAGCAATGACAGACTTCAAAAATCCATAAGGCTTTTTACCATCAAAAGTTTTTGTAGACATAAACCATGTGAAAGCCACAGGAATCCCAAAGTATTTGAGAAATGCTCCCTCTATCATGGAAAGAGGGGGCAAGTTGCCAAGTATCATCACTGCAAAGAGTGACACGACAAACCATGTCATTTGCGTAAAGGTTATGGGAAACGGAAGTCTAAAATCATTGATAGAATACAGTACCTTTTCCACAGACCAGATACTGGTATAGCTTCGTATTTTCTTCATGTAATCAATCCTTTCATAAAAAATAGGGGTAGCTGATTGAGCCACCCCGTAAAATAGAAAATCTGCCAGTAGTAATGTACCGACAGATTTAATAGACGATTTCAAAAATCCCATGATTGGTTGAGATAAACGTTCCTGAAAGGTCTAAATCCCGACCATAGGCTTGATAATCAATATAGTTTTGAAGACTAGCTGGTACTTCGCCTAAAGCACCCGTTTCTTCAATGTAGTAGCGTGCCACGTCATACATATCATCACAATCGGAATGAATGATAATATCCTCTTGATGTTCGCTTAGTTCTTCAATGCTTGAAAAATGAGTGAGCAGAGCAGATAGCTCCGATTGTAATTCTTCGGGTAATTCCGATACCATTTCCCATAGTCGATTGAGTTCGCCAATGGAAGTGTATTCGTCAACCGTAAAGGGTAACTCGTAGTCATGAATGGCGTATTCCTCATATTCATCATTCAAGCCGATTTTCTCTTTGACTTCCTCAAAGTCAATGGGAAAGGTAAACCACGCACCGACCAATTCGCCCTCATTGTATTTGCCTAAATTCGCAATATAGACTTGCATATCGTCCATATATTCACGTCCTTTCTTTGTAGAGATTCAAAAATCCCTACCGCACTTCGTTTGGTGTACCATTCCTTTGCGGAACATAAGAAAACCACTTATATTCCACAAAAGAACGGTTTTATTTAAGCACCAATAATGCGATTGAATAGCTCTAGTAAAATGTCTTTTACTCCAGCAGCGTTGAAGACTAAGCCAACCGCAATAATCGCAATAATTAAAAAGCCAATCAGTTTGCTAAACTCACGCTTGAAGCCAAGATACAAGCCAATCACAACGATTGCTAAAAGCACCAGTGATTGAGCGTTTGATAGAAACCAGTTATAAAGGTTTTGTCCAAAATTCATAAAAATGTTCTCCTCTCTATATTCAATGAATTTGTATTTGAGTTATTTTTTTGTTGTTATCACGTCCTGTTCTTTTACTGACTGTTGCTTCAAAATCTGCTTGTGTCGGTCTGTCAGTTTCGCATGGTCGAGAATGTCTTTTACAACCTGCGTCTGGTTGATTTCATCAAGTTTAATCGCAACCTTTAAGGTCGGGGCAACTTGATGAGATAGCCAGTTCAGCGTCCTTTGGAAGGAGTAAGGCTCTGGTTTTGTGGTTAGTTTTAATCGTTCACGATTGTTCCCAATAAACCAAGCCCATTCTTCATTCAGTTTCCAATCAGAACGAGGTTTGGAATCGTCTTTATCTACAAAACGGATATACCGATTGATAATTTTAAAGGCGGTATGCTCTGGATTGTCATAGACGAGTAAATCACGGACTGCATAATAGGCACGCTCATTTTTCAATCGAATCTCAAAACGGTTTTTTACTTCTGCGTCTTCAATGGGAATATCATTTTTCTTGTACTGCTCGTAGTCCTTTTCATAGATACAGAAATAAACTTCACTTTGTAATGAACCGATATAGAGGGTGTTTCCCATACATTCCTTTTCCTCTTTGCGTACCAGTTCGCCACTGCGATAGCTTTTAAAACTGCGGAAGACGGAGATACATTCTTCCTGTTGGCACTTTTCAGTGAGTACAGGGATATTCAAAATCCCTGTCTTATCGTTAATGGCAAGGTCAAGGCGTTTCATCACACCGCCAGCCACCAAAACGTCCATAAAGAACTCATACCAGCTTCTTTGTTGTGCCAGAAGATAGCTTTCAAATTGTCTGCACCCACGACCTTTCAATTCCACCAGAACTCCTTTGTCCAGTTCATGGGAGCAAAGGACGAATATGTCGCCTAAAGCATAATGCTCTGAATAAGAATAGAAACCATAGTCCTCATGAAGAAAATAGGACAGTTTCAGTTGTAAGATGTTTTCGACCACCTGCTGTACGTCTGTTGTCGGAAAGCGAATCCTTACATAATCAAACAGCATTTCAAGGGGAGCGTCGGGATTGAAGCGTTCCAGAGCTTCCCAAAGGGACTGCTGTAAATCCTCTGATGGCTTGACTTTTCCTGTTTCAATATCGCTTAGATACTGCCTTGTAATACCAGTCGCAACAGCTAAACGGTTTTGAGATAGTCCATAAGCCAAGCGTTTTTCTTTTAAATGCTGTAACCAAGTTTGTTCATTCAGTAAAAATCCCTCCAATCAAAAAGGCGTATGTCAACTTTTAAAGCCCATTTGACATACGCTGAAATTTTGTAAATCCCTTGTAACCAAAGGATTTTCTAATGTTTTTTTGACTGTTTCCTGTCGATTTGTACCCCCCTGTTAGATACGGGGGGTTAAGTGCTGGCGTGGCTATTGCCACACCAGCCAGCAAGATCAGTCCACACCTGCGACTTCCGCTTCGCACGTCGCCTGCGTGGACTGTCTGCTGTTGGATAACTTTTTAATTTCCTCCAAGAAATCATATCCTTTTGGTACAAGGGGAGTATAAAACTCTGATATGACACTTGTTCCTACATCAACATAGCCACGACCTTTGATTCGCTTTAAGAAGAAATCCTTTTGTACGTCACTGCCAAACATCATGCCATAGCCCATTTCAGACATACGACCTAAAGCCACTCTGAAATTAAACTGATCACGGATTCCGTCGCCTAAATATTTTGCGTCTGGACGTTGACAAGCCAGTATTAGAAAGAAGCCAGCTTGACGACCTAACATGACAATCTGTTTCAGCTTATTCATAACTGCGGTGTTTTCTTTTGTTCCCAGCATTTCCATGAAAGCGACGTATTCATCAAAGATTAAGAAGTGTGCCGGGAGACCTAAGTAAGCATAATTTTTGCCAGTCTTATAGTTCTTCATCTGCTTCATTTCCTCACTACGTTTCATCATTTCTTCATAGAATGTTTCAATGCAAGAAAGCAAGTCTTCTTTTCTATAGTAGACATTTGCCATCACAGAACCTAAGTCCGCAAGGTCAGCATTTTTCGGGTCAAGAATATACAGTTTTGAATCTGTATGAAGCAAGGCTTCAATCAGTGTCAGTATAAAGTAAGTTTTACCGCCACCTGTACCACCAGCAATCAACATATGAGGGAGCTTATCATATTCCCACCATACGTTTTTCATTAAGCGAAGTTTACCATCTTTAGCTTCTACTTCATCAATAGAAATACGACTGGCTATGGTGTCATAGAGCAAAGTATATTCCACATAGGAATCCTTTAACTCTTTATCCGTCAGCTCACAGTACAAGCCACTCTCTAATTTCTTTTCCAAGTGTAAGAGTTGGTCTTGATATTTTCCCAGCGTGATTTCCACCCGTATCTGTATCAAGCCATTTTTAAGTCGATAATACATTTTAGGGAAGTAGGTTATCTTTTCCTTTGTACGACCAGCACTATCTTTAAAGAAACCCTCTGTTTTGACCTGTTCAGATTCATACCACTTGTTTTCAAGTATCATCTTTGCCAGTTTTTGACGGTGGTAAAGTTGTTTAACCGTATCATAGCGAACCCGTTTGAATACAAACGCTACCAGCAAGCAGATAAGAATTGCGACACTGAAACTGATAATTAAATAGGGAATGTCAATCTTATCTGCTTGTGATAGGTTAAAATCCTGCCAGTTGATCTGCTGGATTGTCTTCACATGAAACAGTCCGACAACCAGCAGGAAAACAGGCAGGAGTGACGCTATCGTAAAATGAAAGACTAAATCTTTACCAGATGGGCGAATCCTTTTACCACGCTGTTTCATGCGAAAAAGTCTCCTTTCTACCTAGCGACTATTTGTCTTGTGTCGGTTCTTTCTTTGCTTGTGGTTGAGCTTTGAATGAACTAGAATCCTTTGTCAGCACAATATCGTCTGCCTTGATATACCAGTCAACATCTGCTCCTTGATAGGTGGCAGTAGCAACGGTGTCCGCAATGGGATTGATAAGTTCCACCCGTGCGTTATAATCAAACTCTTTCAAAGGCACGCTGGCAGGAATACTTACTTGAATCATGCGTCCTTGTCCTTTGGATTTTAAGTCATAGGTACGTTCCTTGATTTCATCTGAAACCGACCCGTCTTCATTTTGGATTCTCACTTCACGACGTAGAGCAGAGAATTTCAATTCTCCAAAAGTCGTGTCTTTATCTAATACAATACCATTTGCTAATCTCATCATTTTTCCTCTCTTTCTTTATTCTTTTATCATGTCGTCAGCATGTAAAAGGTAATTTGTAAAACCACGAGTGCCGATTTTGTAGCCCTCTGCGGTAATACGTGGATTGACTAACTTCACACGTTCCTCAAAGCCGAAATGTTTTTCGCCAGCTTCAGCAGGAAGCACCACCACAATATCATCTGCTCTTTGAACATCAGAATAGAGATTATAGCTTCTTGATAAGACAGTTAGCCGTCCGTTGATTCTTCGCTGAACGACTTTATCCTCGCCAGCAAATTCTAAATTGCCGAATGTTTTTTCCATGTTGGGAATCACAAATTTAAGTTCCATATTTTTACCTATCCTTTCTTTTTTATTGGCTGAATGAATGTTTGATGGTCTTAAAGAGTGGGGAACGACCTTTTGATTCTTGATTTTTTGTTTTCATAAGTTCACTTCCTTTCAAAATCGGGTAAAAAAATAGACACCTCATTTTTTGAAGTGTCTACCTATTAAATATTCAAATTTTATTGGAAGTATCTTTATATCTTCACTTTTCAAGGATAAATCGTCGTATCAAAGCTCATTCATAAGTAGTAAATTAGTAGTAAATTGAGTGGTTTTGACCTTGATAAAGTGTGATAAGTCCAGTTTTTATGCGGATAACTAGATTTTTATGCTATTTTTAACGATAAAAAATATAGCCCTTGTAGGCGTTGGTATTGCACTTTGTATTGCACTTATTAATACATTGATTAGTCTTGTCTATGTTACGTGGGCGAATATTCAAGGTTATAGTACATACTCTTTATTGATTGAAGAACTAATTACCTTCTTTCTATACTTTGAGTTTATTGCACTCATCGTTAAATACTTTAAAAATAACTTCCACTTTCCACTTAACTTCTTTTTATACATTGGCATAACTGCAATTGTAAGACTTCTAATTATCAATCATGAATCATCATTTGATAATTTAATTTGGTCTGTTGCAATTTTTGTACTTGTATGTAGCTTAGTATTAGTAGAAAAATTTATTGGACATAACGAATAAAATTTAAATCGTTTTGTTTGAATATATCTAATTTATTTAGATATATTTAAATGAAAAATGGCCTCTACCGTAGTAGAGGCCATTTTTATTAATAAATTGATTTTATTAGAAGATATTTTTAGCGTAGTTAGCGTATTTAGCTTCTAATTCTTCCATTTTATCATTCATTTCGATTTGTAATTGGGATGCTAAATCATATTCACCATCATTAAGTGCATCAATTAAACGAGTGAATAAGGATTTACGATCATCACTATCTTTAGCAAGGTAGAAACGTAAGTCATTAACTTCTGCAAAGCGTTTATCATCTACACTATTTCGGCTGTCAGTATGAATTGCAACCATGCTACGAACTGTATCCAAATTGTTTGGGATTAAGCGGTTAGCCAATACTAGTTTCCAGCGTTTAAGAATGGAGGCAATAAAGGAGTCCATTAAATCTTTAGCAAATGCATTGCCTTGAGCCAATGTTTCTACTAATTCAGGATTATTTTGGTAACCCTTTATGTTTTCCCATACAGTAGCTGGAGCAACACCAAACATTTGATTACGTTCTTCTTGTGTGAAATCATCAAACACATCTTTTTCAGTACGGTATGCACGATTTGTAGCAAGATAATCAGATGTTTCACCTACTTCTTTGGAAAGCTCTGCTTCCAATTGAGCTTGTGTTTTACCAGATGTAATGGCATATTTCATACCATCAAATGCAGAAATAAAGATCAACGCTAAAGCAGTATATGTATTGGTGTAAGGATTTGGAGAACGCAATTCATAACGTGTCGCCATAGGATTATCGATATCTCGAATTAAACCGCAAAGGATTGTACGGTTACGGCTAGGTTCAGATGGATCAGTACCTAAAGATGTAACAATACATACTGGCGCTTCAAACCCAGGTTTTAAACGGTTTAAAGAATCTGTTGTAGAGCTGATGAATGGATTAATGGCTTCATAGTGTTTTAAAAGTCCCATAATTGCACCAATGCCTAAAGAGCTAGCAGATTCTTTACGCATATCTTCTGGGCTAAATAAGTTAACAACTTTACCAGATTTTAATTTAGCCATAACACCAAAATGAGTATGTTCACCAGAACCAGCTACACCAATTATTGGTTTTGCATTAAATGTTACATCAAGACCATTTTCACGGAATACTTCACGAACAATGATACGAGCTTGTAATTCATTATCTGCTGTTTGTAATGGATTATTTGAGAATTTCCAGTCGATTTCTAATTGTTCTAATACAACGGCTTCATGACCATCTTCATCAAGTTTAGCTTTAACGCCACCTACTTCTTTATGCCCCATTTCAGCAACCATACCATATCTATCAAGACGTTCAACAGCTTGTTCTAATGCAGTGCGAACTGTACCATGAGTACGTTGCCAGTATTGTTCTTGTAATTTTTGGGATACGGATAATTCTTTTTTGGTAACTGTTCTAGATGGAGTTTTTACCCAGAATTCTAGTTCTGTTGCAGATGTGAAAATGATATCTACAACTTCATCAGCTTTCACATGCGGCATACCAGGTAAACCATGTTCTTTAATCAAAGCCAATAATTCAGCACGTACATAGTCGCAGCTGCGTTTTAAAATAGAACGAGAATCTACATAGCGATAGTTATGCATCAAGAATGCAGGAATACGAAGTGTACCAGTTGGTAATCCTGTAACAGGATCAATATTTTCGTAGTTGTAATCAACAAACCAGTTTACACTTGGATCGCCCCACATATCTACACGAGCATTATTTAATGTAGCAATATTTGTAAGTACTACAGAGGAACCATCTGTTTGAACAGCACGACCTTCAAAGAAAGATTCGTAGTCATCGAAGAATGCTGACATAGGAATCTTTTCATCAGTATCATTACCTGCTAAGTCAATACCTACAAGAGATACGAACTTGATTTCAGGATGTTGTTCTAATAATGCAAGAACGCCTTCTTTCCCATATTGACCCGCCGGAATGTAATATAATAATTCGTTAGTTGTCGACATATTTGTTCCTCCTAAAAGAAAAAGACTCCAACAAATAAATATATAAATCTATATATCTAAAGTGGAGTCTTCGTTGACCAATTATTTTATTGAGTTCATATTATCATATGTTGAAAATATATGTCAATAACTTTCTATAGAATTTCATTATTCTTTTAAAGTTACATCTAACACATCCAATACTATCAACTTTAATCAATAACTGTATATAGAATGGTCGTTGATATCACTATATATTATCCAAGTAATTCTTTAACAATATTATTGACAACCTTACCATCTGCACGCCCTTTTGTTTTTGGCATTACATGTTTCATAACATTGCCCATATTTACGTTATCACCACATGCAGCAATGGCTTCTTGTACAATTGTACGAATTTCATCTTCTTTCAATTGCTCTGGTAAGTATTTTTGCAATACAGCCATTTCTTCTTTTACATGACTAATTAAGTCCTCACGTCCCGCTTTTTCAAATTCTGTTAAGGAATCTTGACGAGTTTTCATTTCTTTAGCTAAAATGCCAAGAATGCCAGCATCATCTAGCTCAATTTTGTCATTGATTTCTGTATTTTTTATGGCACTATTGACCATACGAATTACAGATAACGCTGTTTTACCTTCTTCACGAGCTTTCATAGCTGCTTTCATATCTTCCTTTAATTGATCTTTTAAACTCATATTTCCTCCTTATGTATATAATAAAGAAACCCTAATTCTGGATTTCATAAAGCCATGAAAAGGCAGAATTAGGGTAATCATCTTATGCTCTGAATTTGCGTTTTCTTGCTGCTTCAGATTTTTTCTTTCTTTTTACGCTTGGTTTTTCATAGTGTTCGCGTTTTCTTACTTCAGACAAAACACCCGCTTTTTGGCAGGAGCGTTTAAATCGACGAAGAGCACTTTCAAGCGTTTCGTTTTTACCGACTTTGATTTCAGACATCTATATCCCTCCCTCCAAAAATAATCTCGGGAAGTGCTGATAATTTACATACGCACATATAATATTATATGTATAGGTATAGATGTTGTCAATATTTTCAAGTATATTTTATAGGTTTTTTAATGAGTATTATAAAAAGAATACATAATACTCAAAATTAGGCTTCTGGCCAGCCCATTTCTTCTCCACCTAAAAGGTGTGCATGCATATGGAATACCGTTTGACCGGCTTTTCCGCCAGTATTAAAGATCAAGCGATAACCATCTTTAGAAATACCAAGCTCTTTTGCTACATCACGAACAAATGGCAGTAACCCTTCAACATAATCTGCATTCTTTTCATTAAGATGTGCAATATTAGACACGTGATTTTTAGGTACGATTAATACATGAACTTTTTTTACAGGTTGAATATCATAAAAAGCATAGAATTTATCATTTTCTAACACTTTTTTAGACGGAATTTCACCATTGATAATTTTGCAAAAAATGCAGTCACTCATAATCTAACTCCTTACTCAATAATTAAATAATTATCTTCTAAACCTACAACAGTTCCACCAACGAGATCACCAATTTTACGTGTCCCATCAGACTTAACTTTACCATTTATATATTCATTTGTTAAGCCCATATAGTATCCATTCTCTTCCTTTTCGATGAGAATCTCACCAGGCTTACCAATGCGAGATTTTGCGTATCGTTCATAACCAGATTGGCTAAGGCCATTTAAAAGTGCTACACGAGTCTTCTTAACAGCTTCTGGTACTTGATCCGCCATGGTGGCTGCAGGTGTACCCTCACGAATGGAGTATGGGAAGGCATGAATGTGCGTAAATCCAATTTCACGTACTGTATTCAATGTTTCTTCGAAGTCTTCATCAGTTTCTTGAGGGAAACCAGCAATAATATCAGTTGTAATTGATAAATCTTTAATACGAGAACGTAAACTTGTAATTAAATCTTTATATTCTTGTAATGTATAATGGCGTTTCATCAACTTTAATACATGATCAGAACCAGCTTGTAATGGTAAATGTAAATGAGGACAAACACGTTTATTGGTAGCCATTAATTCTACTAACTCATCAGAAACCTCTACGGATTCAATGGACCCGAAACGAATGCGGTATAAATTAGGAATCTCTAATAAAGCTTTTACCACATCAGCTAATGTTGGACGACCTGGTAATTCGACACCGTAATTACCCAAATGTATACCAGTTAATACGATTTCATGGAATCCATGATCTACTAAACGTTTTGCCTCTTGTACAATATCATCAACTTTACGAGATTTTAATTTTCCTCGAGTATAAGGAATGATACAAAAGGCGCAATAGTTATTACAACCTTCTTGAATTTTCATGAACGCACGAGCTTTGTCAGATTCATTACCATATAACGGCATTTCCTCGAAGTTAGATTCCTTCATGATATCCCGAACAGCATTAATTTGTCGTTCTGTAGATTCTAATTGCTCTACTAATTCAACAATTTTAGAGCGATTATTTGTACCAATAACGAGATTAACACCATCTATAGCGGCAATCGCATCTGGATCAAGCTGAGCATAACAACCAGTTACAATAACATAGGCATCTTCATTTTGACGCTTTGCCTTGCGGATTAATTGACGGGATTTCTTTTCCCCCATATTCGTTACAGAACAGGTATTAATTACATATATATCAGCTTTTTCATCGAAGTCTACCGCTTCGTAATTATTTTGTAAAAATAAACCTTTCATGGCATCTGTATCATATTGGTTTACGCGACACCCTAAGGTTGTAAAAGCAACGGTTTTCATTGCACCTCTCTATTCTTATTTAATTTATAGTTCTAATTCATATCGAATCATCGCTAACGATCCAATAGCAGCAGTTTCAGCCCGTAAAATTGTATTTCCCAGCGATACTGATTTTCCACCATATTTTATAATAGCATTGATTTCCTTCTCTTGATAGCCCCCTTCAGGACCTATACAAATTAAAACATCAGTTACAGACTTATCGGAATGTAAAGTTTTAAGTACATCTTTGATAGTCTGACCTGCTTCATTTTCATAGGCTACCAATTTCAACGCCTCAGATTCAATGTCTAATGCTTGTAAAAGCGTCTCTCCTACTACTAGTGTAGGCAAGTGATTTCGTCCACATTGTTGAGCTGCTTCTAGCATTATTTTTTCCCAACGATTTACTTTTGATTGAAGCTTTTTTTCATCATATTTAGCTACGCAGTTAGCTGTGGGCACAAGATAAATTGTATCCACATTTAACTCCGTCGCCTTTTGTAACACCCATTCTAGCTTTTCACCTTTTAATAATGATTGAACTAGAATAGTACGATACGATGCTAGATTTCCTTCTACATATTCAATCAGTTTTGCTTGAGCTTTACCATCTACTTCTGCTGTAATTTGATATGTACCACAACGATTGTCGCTGCCGGTTACAGTTATAGGCTTCTCCATATTATGGCGAAATACATGTAGTACATGATGGGTTACATCTTTTGGTAATTCTATTATTTCATCTAATGGTGTAGGAATAAAAATCTTTTTCATCGTTTTTCTAGCGCAAACGTATGCCAAGGCCCTGCAACGCGCTCCTCAATAATATGCCAATGAGCCTCAATATATGGCATGATTTCATCATAACGATCATCAATAATGCCACTAATAATCAAAATGCCCCTATCATCCAGTTTCTTACCAATTTGAGGTAATAGTATTTTAAGGGGATCCACTGTTAGATTAGCTAAAATTAATTGGGCAGTACCATTGAAATCACTATCCAAATTACCACAAATGATTTCAGCAGATACATGATTATTCTCACAGTTAATTCTAGCTTGATTTGCAGCATACTCTTCTATATCTATACCAACTAAATTTTTAATACCTAAATGGGCTGCTACTAATAAAAGAATACCTGTGCCAGTACCAATATCCAAACAAGTAACTGTATCAAGATCCATAAATTTACTATAGGATTTTAATAGCTCTGCACAAGTCCGTGTCGTCTCATGAGACCCGGTACCAAAGGAAATATCTGAATCAATTTCAATAATAATTTTATTATCTACATTATTGTATTCCTGCCATGCTGGTTTAATGATTAAGTTAGGTAAAATTTCTGTAGGTTCAATATACTGTTGCCAAGAGTTTAACCAAGTTGACTCATCAAAAATATCTGTATCTATTGATATAACCTTGATATTGGCCTCAGTAAGCCGTTTTACTAAATCCGCCTTAATCATATTCATATCGAGTGATATATCAGCATACATAGTTAATTTTATTAAATTAGGCTGATTTTCAACATCTTCTTCTATAATTCCATTGTCTGCATAATCGTCAAAAAGAGTAGTCACCTCATCGGTGGCTACTCTTTCACAGACAATGGATACTTCTATCCATTGCATATATGCTCCTTTATAGGGAATGTGATGGAACAAACCATTCCTTCACATGAGCTGTTCATTTAGTCAAACAGTCCTTGATTTTTTCAAAGAGACTTTTGCTCACTTGTAAGTTATTTACATCTTCATTACTTTCATTTGCAAAGCGTAACAATAGCTCACGTTGAGTGTCTGTCAACTTCTTAGGCGTTTGGACGGTTACCACAATGTGTTGGTCACCCCTTTGGTTAGGGTTACGCAAATATGGTATACCTTTGCCCTTTACGCGGAATGCCGTTCCCGTTTGAGTACCTTCCGGAATCTTTAACTCTACTTTACCATCTAAAGTGTTAACTTGTATAGTCGCACCAAGAGCAGCTTGAGCAAAGCTAATATTTACACGGCTAATAACGTCATTACCATTTCGTTCAAATTCCTTGTGAGGACGAACAAAGATATATACATAGAGATCCCCTTTAGGACCGCCTAAAATACCAGGTTCCCCTTCATTGGCTACACGTAAACGAGATCCGCTATCTACACCAGCTGGAATTTTAATGGAAATCTTCCGTTTAGCCAACATTTCGCCAGTACCACGGCATTTAGAGCAAGGTTTTTCAATGCTTTTACCCGTACCATGACAGCGGGAACAAGTGCGAACGGACTGCATACGTCCAAATGGAGTATTTTGAATAACCGCTTCTTGACCAGAACCATGACAGTTTGGACAAGTATCGACACGAGAGCCTGGTTCACCACCAGTACCATGACAGTGATCACATTCTTCATGACGATGCACTTCAATTTCCATAGATTTACCAAAGGCTGCATCTTCAAAGGAAATATCGATATCTTCACGCAAGTCATTACCTTTTTGAGGGCCTTGTTGTTGGCGTCCACCACCAAACATGCCACCAAAAATGTCGCCAAAGATATCACCAAAGCCTCCAGCTTGACCACCGAAACCGCCAAAGCCGCCTTGGAAACCACCGGCACCAGCGCCGCCTCCTTGTTTGAAGGCGTCGTGGCCGAATTGGTCATATTGAGCTTTTTTAGTTTCATCAGACAAGACTTCGTAAGCTTCGTTAGCTTCTTTAAACTTTGCTTCCGCTTCCTTTGGATTATCTTTATTTACATCTGGATGGTATTGGCGTGCCTTTTTACGGAAGGCTTTTTTGATTTCATCTTGAGAGGCATTTTTACTAACCCCTAGGATGTCATAATAATCTCGTGCCATTCGTTACCAACCCTTCTTATTTCTTGTCATCATCCACTACTGTGTAATCAGCATCAACTACATTGTCATCAGATTTTGTTTGTTGTTGACCTTGTTCAGCACCACCAGCTGCTTGTTGAGCTTGTTGAGCTGCTGCATACATTTGTTCTGCTAATTTATGTAATGGTTGTTCCAAAGCTTCACTATCTTTTTTGATGTCTTCGATATTGCCAGCTTCGATAGATTTTTTCAATTTATCTTTCGCTTCTTCTACTTCTTTCATCAAAGCAGCATCGCCTTTACCTTCAAGGTCTTTCAATGCTTTCTCAGCTTGATATACTAAGGAATCAGCATTGTTTTTAACATCTAATTCTTCTTTTCTAGCTTTATCTTCCGCTGCATGAGCTTCAGCTTCTTTAACCATGCGGTCAATTTCTTCTTCTTTCAAGCCGCTAGAAGAAGTAATGGTAATCTTTTGTTCCTTTTGAGTACCTAAATCTTTAGCTTTTACATGTACGATACCATTAGCATCGATGTCAAATGTTACTTCGATTTGAGGAACACCACGAGGAGCAGCTGGGATACCATCCAAGTTGAAACGACCCAATGTTTTATTATCTGCTGCGAACTCACGTTCACCTTGCAATACATGGATATCTACAGATGGTTGGTTATCTGCGGCAGTGGAGAATACTTGAGATTTAGATGTAGGGATTGTAGTGTTACGATCGATAATACGTGTGAATACGCCACCCATTGTTTCGATACCAAGGGACAATGGCGTTACGTCAAGTAACAATACGTCTTTAACTTCACCTACTAATACGCCACCTTGAATAGCAGCACCAATAGCTACACATTCATCAGGGTTAACATTTTTAGTTGGTTCTTTACCCAATACTTTTTTGATTGCTTCTTGTACAGCTGGAATACGGCTAGAACCACCAACTAACAATACTTTATCGATATCGGATGCAGATAAGCCAGCATCACTCATAGCTTTACGAGTAGGTTCTATAGTAGCTTGTACCAAATCAGCAGTTAATTCTTCAAATTTAGCACGAGTCAATGTTACATCCAAATGTTTAGGACCAGTAGCATCAGCTGTGATAAATGGCAAGTTGATATTTGTGCTAGCTACGCCAGACAATTCAATTTTTGCTTTTTCAGCAGCTTCTTTTAAACGTTGATCAGCTAATTTATCATTAGACAAATCGATACCAGTTTCTTTTTTGAACTCTTCAATAAGGTAGTTCATAATGCGTTGGTCGAAGTCATCGCCACCAAGGTGGTTATTACCAGATGTTGCTAATACTTCAAATACACCATCACCAAGTTCAAGGATAGATACGTCGAATGTACCACCACCAAGGTCAAATACAAGAACTTTACCATCTTCATCTTTATCTACACCATATGCAAGAGCAGCTGCTGTAGGTTCGTTGATGATACGAAGTACTTCAAGACCTGCAATGGCACCAGCGTCTTTTGTAGCTTGACGTTGAGCATCTGTAAAGTATGCAGGAACTGTAATAACAGCTTGTTTTACAGGTTCGCCCAAGTAAGCTTCTGCATCAGCTTTGATTTTTTGAAGAATCATTGCAGAAATTTCTTGAGGAGTATAAGATTTACCTTCTACAGTTACTTTGTAGTCTGTACCCATGTGACGTTTAATAGAAATGATTGTGTTTTCTGGGTTGGATACAGCTTGACGTTTAGCCAATTGACCAACTAAACGTTCTCCATTTTTTGCAAACCCAACAACGGAAGGAGTTGTACGTGCACCTTCTTGATTTGTAATAACCGTAGGTTCGCCGCCTTCCATAACAGCAACACAAGAGTTTGTTGTCCCTAAATCAATACCAATTACCTTTGCCATAATATATACCTCCTAAAACTTTATAATCTATTCAACAACTTTTACCATTGCTGGACGTATACAACGACCATCAACAGTATAACCAGTTTGCAAAACTTCACACACCGTATCGGATTCATATTCATCTGACGGTACACGCATAATCGCTTGATGGAAATTTGGATCAAATGGTTGACCCACAGCTTCAATAACAGCTAAACCATGTTTAGATAACATAGCCATCAAATTTTGATGAATCATAATGAATCCATCGAGGAATACTTTTGCTTCCCCTTCTGCAGGACTTTGAACGGCCCGTTCAAAGTTATCCAATACAGGAAGAAGGTCCGTTAATACATCCCCTTTTACATATCCAGCAAGTTGCTCTTTTTCTTGGTTAGTACGACGTTTGAAGTTTTCAAAGTCCGCTTGTAACCGTTTATATCGATTATCAAAGTCGGCTTTAAGTTCTTCTAACACTTGAGCAGCATCAGCCACAGCTTCTTCAGTTTTTTCAACAGTTAGTTCCTCTACATTCGTAGTATCCTCTGTTTCCTCCACTGTTTCTTGTTTAATGTCTTGTTCTTCAGCCATTATTTGCCCTTTCTGTTTTGTTCTTTTACCATAGTTTCCATTATATGTTTCATATGGGACAACATGCCGATGATACGTCCGTATTCCATCCGCGTTGGACCAAGAATAGCAAGAGTTCCGATAGGCTGATCTTGATTCGTAAAATCAGCTTGTACCACACTCATTGAATGTAGCGCTTCAGTTTCATTCTCAATACCAATCTTGACCTTAACAGGTGTTGGAGAATCATCTTTTAATAACTGTCCTAATTGATTTTGTTCTTCCACTAAGGAAAGCAAGGGTTGTACCTTCTCAACAGACTTAAACTCTGGTTGATTTAACAACTCTGTGGTACCTACCGAATAGAACAACTTACGTTTATTAATAGCTCGTAATAATGTCTCCGAGAGGATTAATAAAATTCCCTGCGGTCCTTCCATATGGACCAATATAGATCCTAAGGCCTCAGCCGTTACATGACCAATACTTACATTCTGTAGTGCATTGCTAAATTGTATGGCTAGACTTTGTAAAAGCTCTGGTGAAACACTTTCACCAAAGTACATCAACTCATTATCGAGTGCTCCTGTTTCAGTAATAACTACCATAATGGCTTGATGACTATCCAGCGGTAATACATGAATGTATTTGATTAATGCTCTATCATGGGCTGGTGCTAAGAATAAACTCATGCTATGACTTACCTGTGAAAGTAGTTTAGCCATATTTAGAAAGAGTTCACTCGTTGATCCATTGGAACGTTTCCATAACATTTCAATTTTTTCAGCATCCTGTAATGGAACAGGTTGTCGACTCAGCATAGAATCAACATATAAGCGATAGCCCTTAGCTGAAGGAATACGCCCAGCCGATGTATGAGGTTGCTCTAAATAGCCTAATTCCTCTAAATCGGACATTTCGTTCCGCACCGTAGCAGGACTGATGCCAAGATCATAATTTTTAGCAATCGTTCGAGATCCTACAGGTTCTGCGGACTTAACATAGTCTTCAATTATGGCTCGCAAGATGCGCTGTTTTCTTTCATCCATAATGACACCTCTTGTTAGCACTCATTAACTTTGAGTGCTAATCGCATGTATAATATTATCATATTCAAAAAAAATGTCAAGCAGAAAAATCCTTAAAAAGTCAAATAATATCTATTTAGTCAAAAAGACAATTCAATATTTTTAATTAATTGGTCAAAAAATCAAAGTGTAACAATAAGAAAACACTTATACTATCTACGTTTATGTCATATCCTAAAATTTAAATATTAGAATATATTGGTCTAATAAAATTTATATTATTAAAACCTGAAATAGTATAAGTGTTTATATATAATAATTTAGTTGTCAATAAACTCTTAGTTAAAATACTTTTTTGGCCCAAGAATTTACGGACTATAAACTATAAATCAATTAGAACTAAAATGTACTAATTAATTTATAGATCTACCCCTTCTAATGGATTACCAAGACGCTCCAACAGTTTCCCCATACGTTCACGAGGTTCACCATATTTAGCATACCAATCAATCAAAATGTCTACAGCTTTTTTAGATTGCTCAATAGTTAGTTTTCTTGCTAAAATTTTTCCTGCTTCTGGTCTCATGCCTGTATTACCGCCAACAGCCAACATAAAACCTTGCGATGTACCAATAAAAGCAATATCTTTCACCATCGCATCAGGGCAGTTACGTCCACATCCACTGATGCCAATCTTGCACTTATGAGATGTTTTTCGGCCGTAGTGTTTTCTCTCTACATAATCAGCCAATTCTTTAGTTTCCATTTGTCCATTTTTACAATGGCCTTTACCTACACAGGCAATTAAGGAATTAACACCTCTATGAATAACAGTTGTCACGCCATCAGGCAATTTAGAAATTAGCTGTTCCTTATCATCTTTTTCAATACCTGTAATTTGTATACCTGTTACAACATGACGAAAGGATCCGCCATATTTTTCAGCAAGTTCTATGCATGCTTTCATTTGATCTAAAGTAAATTCATTATGTAAACCGTGTAATATTACAGATGTCTTCATCGTTCCTCCTCAAATCTAGCATGCTTATTCATCATCATCCTATTTATACTAACATATTAGATTTTGAGAAACTGTGAGAAATTACTCACGAATAAATTGACTAAATACATAGTTTCCATGCTTGGCACCTTCAGCGGTTAAATGATAACTTCCACTTTGATATTCTAATAGATCCTTACTAACTAAATCCTCTAAAGTAGTACCAAATAAATTATGGACAGATACGCCAAATTTATCTTCAAATTTTCGCTCATCAAGGCCCCATTTAGTGCGAAGAGCTAAAAAGCAAAAATCCTCTTGAGCTCGCTCTAAAGTAATCGTCTCCGTATCAATAGTAGGCATAATATATCTGTCAACGGATTGTATATAGGGCATTACATTACGATTATTACTACGGCGTACTCCGTCATAGAAGGAATGAGCACCAGCACCAAAGCCTAAATAATCTACATAGTGCCAATATTTTAAATTATGACGGCTATAGGAATTAGTCTTGGCGAAATTTGAAATCTCATATCGTTCAAAGCCTAAAGCTTTTAATCCGTCCATCATCATGTCATACATGGATTCATCAATGGTTTCACTAGGAATAGAAATAAGGTTCTTTTGTACTAAATGATATAGATACGTTCCTACCTCAACTTGAAGTCCATACGTTGAAATATGATTAATCGGTAAGTCTTTTACAATATCTAAATTATATTGAATATCCTCTAATGTTTGTCGTGGCAAACCATAAATCAAATCAATATTGATATCAGTAAAGCCCGCCTCTTTAGCATCATAAACGGCTTGTTTTGCCTGTTCTCCGTTGTGACTACGATGAAGCATGGTAAGCAACTTATCGTCAAATGTTTGAACACCAAAGCTAATACGATTAAAACCAAGTTTAACTAATTTCGTTAAATAATGTAAATTTACTTCCCCAGGATTCGATTCAATAGTCATATGACAATCGTCAGTAATTGTAAAAGTATTTTTAATTTTATCAAGAATCATCTGTAGTTGTTGAATCGATAATTCTGTAGGCGTACCTCCACCAAAATAAATTGTATCAATAGCTTTAGATGTAGACTCTGGATGTTCAGAGACCCATAAATCAATTTCTTGAACTAAAGCATATACATAGGTTTCGTAATAATCTTGTAAATTTTGATAAGCAGGAAAATCACAATACATACATTTCTGTTTACAAAAAGGGATATGGACATACAACCCCATATCCCTCAGTGTAGACAGATTCAGAATATCAGAATCTGTTTTCATTTTATTAGTCCTCAACCTTGAGAATCGCCATGAATGCTTCTTGCGGGATCTCTACGGAACCGACGGACTTCATGCGTTTCTTACCGGCTTTTTGTTTTTCAAGTAATTTACGCTTACGAGAAATATCACCACCGTAACATTTTGCCAAAACGTCCTTACGCCAAGCTTTTACAGTTTCACGAGCCACAATTTTTGTACCTACCGCCGCTTGAATTGGAATTTCAAACATTTGACGAGGAATCAATTCTTTCAATTTCTCAGCTAATGCACGACCACGTGTAGCTGCACGGTCTTTGTGTACAATAATGGATAATGCATCTACAGGATCTCCATTTAAGAGAATATCCATCTTAACCATTGGAGATTGTTTATATCCAATCAATTCGTAGTCAAGAGATGCATATCCCTTTGTAGCGGATTTTAATTTATCAAAGTAATCATAAATGATTTCACTCAATGGCAAGTGATAAACGACAGATACGCGTGTTTCATCCAAATATTCCATAGATTGATATTCACCGCGTTTATCTTGAGATAATTCCATGATAGTACCAACAAAATCTTTAGGTACAATTGTTGTAGCCTTTACATAAGGCTCTTCGATATAGTCAATTTCCGTTGGAGGTGGTAATTTAGCAGGATTATCGACTTCGAGCATTTCCCCATTTGTTTTGTACACTTTGTAATTTACAGATGGAGCCGTCGTAATAAGCGTCAAGTTATATTCACGTTCTAAACGTTCTTGAATTACGTCCATATGCAAAAGACCGAGAAACCCACAACGGAAACCAAAACCCAATGCCAATGATGTTTCTGCTTCATATTCTAAGGCAGCATCATTAAGCTGTAACTTTTCTAATGCATCCCGAAGGTTTTCATAATCTTTAGATTCTGTTGGATAAAGGCCACAGTACACCATAGATACAGCCTTACGATAACCAGGCAATGGTTCTGATGCAGGATTATTAGCTAATGTTACAGTATCGCCTACATGGCAATCTTTTACATTTTTGATGCTAGCTGCAATACAACCTACTGAGCCACATGGTAATTCTTGCACAGGTACAAGATTGGGAGTAAAAATACCGAGTTCTGTAACATCAAAGTCCTTTTTATCATGCATCATGCGAATTGTATCTTTTGCTTTTATAGACCCTTCTTTTACGCGGACATAAGCAATAGCACCTTTATACGCATCAAAACGGCTATCAAAAATCAAGGCTCTTGTTGGCTTATCAGATTTATCTGGTGGTGCAGGAACTTTATTTACAATAGCTTCTAAAATATCAGGAATACCGATACCTGATTTGGCAGAGCATAATACAGCATCAGAAGCGTCTAAACCAATAATATCTTCAATTTCTTGTTTAACGCGATCAGGATCTGCTGACGGCAAATCAATCTTGTTAATAACAGGAATGATTTCAAGATCATGTTCTAAAGCGAGATATACATTTGCCAACGTTTGTGCTTCCACACCTTGTGCAGCATCGACTACGAGTAATGCCCCTTCACAAGCTGCAAGAGAACGAGATACTTCATAGCTGAAATCGACGTGGCCCGGAGTATCAATGAGATTCAAAATATATTCTTCACCGTCTTGAGCTTTATACAAAATACGAACAGATTGCGCTTTAATAGTAATGCCGCGTTCACGTTCAAGGTCCATGGAGTCCAAAACTTGAGCCTCCATTTCACGTTTTTGTAATGTACCAGTATATTCAATTAATCTATCAGCGATGGTTGATTTACCATGGTCGATATGAGCTATAATACAGAAGTTTCGAATCTTTTTCGTTGACATACTATGTAAACAAGTTCAAAGAACTTGTATTCTCCTTTCTAACATACGCGATCGATAACAGCACCTCCCAATAATTGAGTGCCATTATAAAAGGCTACAGACTGACCTGGGGTAATAGCCCGTTGTGGTTCTTCAAAAATAACCTCCATTGTATCGTCATCTAAAATACGTGCTATGCAAGGAGAAGGGTTAGCTGCATAGCGAATTTTTCCTTCTGCCTTCAATTCCTTATGAATTGTATCATCTAAGAAGTTATAGAACTTACAAATCATGCGATTTGTAAAGAGACGTTCGTTAGGACCCACGATGACCTCATTACGATCCCCATTAAATCCAATAACATATAAAGGGTGTTTATATGCAATACCAAGACCTTTACGTTGACCAATCGTATAATTAAATAAGCCGTTGTGCTTACCTAATACCTCACCATCTTCGGTAACGATATTACCAGACTCTGGTTTACCCTTCATTTCTTCGACCACTAGCTTTTGATAGTTCCCATGAGGCAAGAAACAAATATCCACGCTATCTGGTTTTTTAGCGACTGGCAAATCATATTCAGCAGCTAATTTACGTGTTTCAGTCTTACATTGACCACCTAATGGGAACATAAGATGACTCAAAATACGTTGGTTCATATTGTACATAACATAACTTTGATCTTTTGTAGGATCAACACCTTTATGTAACTCATATAGACCTGTTTCTTCATTATAATTTACTTGTGCATAATGACCAGTTACCATATGTGTGGCACCTAATTCAAGAGCACGATTGAGCATCAAGTCAAACTTGATGTTCTTGTTACAAAATACACAAGGATTTGGCGTACGACCATAGGCATATTCTTTTACAAAGTAATCTACTACGTTTTCGTAGAATACATCACGAGCATCGATAACATGATGCTCGATACCAAGAAAATCACACATCTTCTTAGCATCAGTTACGGCAAGAGGCACCTCATCATAGGGCGTACCACTCACCCATAACCATAGGGTAATACCAAATACTTTATAGCCTTGTTTTAATAGCATTGCAGCAGTTAAAGAACTGTCTACGCCGCCACTCATAGCTACAGCGATAACTTTTTCCATACTTTCTCCTTTTAATGATCTCTTGATCATAAAACTAATCAGGGTGAAAGCCTGACGTGTAAAACACTAGTTCGGTGTAAAAGTCCGAGTAGTATTGCTATAAAATTATAGCAACTTATATTATAGCCTAGAAATAGGTATATTGAAAAGATTTGAAATAAAAAGAATCCCTTTCACAAAAGAAAGAGATTCTAAATATTATCTATGTTTTAATAGTTCTTCAGCAGCTCCTAAAATACCAAGCATGGAATGTTCAAATACTAGGCCACCCTGCATGAAAATTGTATATGGTGGACGTATAGGACCATCGGCACTGAGTTCAATAGAGGAACCTTGTACAAAGGTACCACCAGCCATGATGATTTTATCTTCGTACCCAGGCATATCCCCAGGAATAGGATGTACGTGAGCATCTACAGGAGAATAGGCTTGCATACCTACACAGAAATGCTCCATTTCTTCCCCATTTTTCAGATTAATGGCTTGAATCAAATCATAGCGATCAGCATTTACCTTAGGGAATACATCATAGCCTAGTAACTCACCTACAGCAGCCGTATATACAGCACCTTTAAGAGCTTGTAATACTACGTGAGGTGCCATAAATAAACCTTGGAAGAACAAGCGATAACCAGGAGCATATGAACCCATATGATCGCCAAGTCCAGGAGCTGTCAATTGATACGCTGCATCCTCTACAAGGTTTTCTCTACCAACAATATAACCACCAGTTGGTGCTAAACCGCCACCTGCATTTTTAATGAGAGAGCCAGCCATAATATCAGCACCAGCTTCTAATGGTTCTTGCAGCTCTGTAAATTCACCGTAACAATTATCTACGAAACAAATCGTTTTAGAATTTTTAGCTTTTACAGCATCTACAATAATCTTAATATCTGCAATAGATAAAGGTTCACGAGTGCTATAGCCTCTAGACCGTTGAATGACTACTACCCGCGTATTATCGTTAACAGCGTTAGCAATAGCTTCAACATCATAAGTATTATCTTTCAATGGTACCTCAGTATAGGTAAAGCCTTTTTCTACTAAAGAACCACGTACTTCACGAGCGGCACCGATAACGGATTGCATCGTATCATAAGGAGCCCCTACGGCATAGATAAACTCTGTCCCTTTAGAGCCATTTCCCATCAAAGAAATTAATGTAGTAGCTAACGCATGTGTACCAGAAACAAAATGAGGACGAACGATAGCCTTTTCACCTTTAAATACATAGGCAAATACTTCATCTAATTTCTCACGCCCTACGTCGTTATATCCATAACCAGTAGTACCAGTGAAATGATAATCAGATACTTGGCATTCCTTAAAGGCTTCTAATACTTTTTTTGTATTGGCCAATGCAATAGGTTCAAATTTCTTAAATTCTGGTTCAGCCATTTCTAGGGCTTTACTACGTATTTCTTCTAATGTCATGCTAATCCTTCTCTACGGATTAAATCCATAGCTTTATTAAATATAAAATCTTTAGATGTATTGCTATCAATATGTATCCATTCTATATATGGCATACGTTTATACCATGTAATTTGGCGCTTAGCAAAGTGACGTGTATTCTTCTTAATTAAGTCACGACACTCATCTAATGTTATATTGCCATTTATATAGTCTACAACCTCTTTATAGCCAATACCTTTAAAAGCTTGGCAATCTGGATTCACTCCAGATTTTATGAGTTGTTCCACCTCTTCAATTAAACCCACATCAAACATCATATCAACGCGTAAATTGATACGTTCATATAATTTATCACGATCTCTCATGAGACCGATGACAGGCCCTTTATAGGATACACCATCTTTTGTCTGATTTCGCAACGAATCTACATCACCATGATGCAATATCTCAATAGCTCGATACAAACGATGTTTGTCGCTATATTGTATCTCTATATTATGCTCTTTACCTAATGTGAAAGCATAGTCTCGTAAGCCTTCAATACCTTTTGTACTATAGAGCTCATCAAGTTCTGCTCGCAAATATTCGTCAGGTTTAACATCATTAAAGTTGTAGTTCTCCAATAATGATTGGACATACAGTCCTGTACCACCAGACAGAATAGGAAGAATATTTCTATCTTTTAATCTTGCAATTATTTCTTTAGCTTGATCTTGAAAAATAGATACCGAATATGAATCATTGGGTTCCAGTATATCGATGAGATAATGTTTCACCCGATTAAGTTCATCCACCGATGGTTTAGCGGTACCAATATTGAATTGTTTATAAACCTGGTAAGCATCACCAGAAATAACCTCAGCATGTAGCTGTTCTGCTAAGTCCAAGGTAAGATCTGTTTTGCCTACCGCAGTAGGTCCAACGATGGTTATTAAGGGATTCACAATAACTCCTTCATATATACTCCATAACCTATACGGCTATATTTTCCCCCCACCCATTGGTGAGGTGGATATTTCTGAAAGACAGAACTAAATGGTCGTTCTTTAATGATAACACCATAAGAGGCAACACGCATAGCTTCCTCCATAATTTTATCATCAATACGACTTTCCACAGTATGTCCACGAAGTGGTTTAAATTGAGGACTATCCTCTACAGGGACCTCAAACATAGGATCAAAATAAATAATATCTATACTTTCATCTGGTAGATTAGGTACATAGTTTTCAAAGGTATCATAACTTACCTCAATACGACGTAATGCGTCCGTCACACTTTTCACATTATGCGAATAATGAGCTAAACCATAAGATGTAGCAAGCCATATAGGTAAAGAACCTTCTAGACCTTTTATTTTAGCCTGAAGAAAAGCATAGCTCACGACGATACTGTCACTACCAAGACCAATTGTACAATCAAGAAACGAAAATTCTTCTTTATCAGTTATTTCATTAGTACTTAGTATTGTCTGAACAGCATTAATTAAATGATCTCCTTCTCCACGTTGCAAACGTAGTATACGTAATTGAGCCATGGATAAATGAAAGCTATGTTGCTGATTATCAGGAAAATGAATAGTTAAGCCATTACCAGAAAGAACAGCAATAAAATCACATGGATGAGCATTAAATAATGCTGGTATAGATAATTTTCCTCTTTTTATATAGGCCATATGCATAGAGGAAGCCAAAGCTTTGGCTTCCTCTTGAATGGCCTCATTAGATTTTTGAGCTGTAGTTAATATATTCATATTAAGACCGTAAGAATAATTTACCTAATTCATCAGGTGTAAATTTGATAATCGTAGGACGACCATGAGGACATACATATGGTTTTTCGGTACTAAATAAGTCCTCAATTAAGGTAGTCATTTGATACATATTTAAATTATGACCTGCCTTGATGGCCCCTCTACAAGATGCATAAGCTAACATTTCATGTCGTAATTGGGCCTTAGTAGGCTGTTGATGATCATGTAAGTAAGAGAATATATATTGCAGAATTTCAAATGCTTTTGACTCTACTAAATCTACTGGAGCCCCTACTAATTTTATCTTAGTAGGACCACCTAACTCTACATCAAAGCCAAGATCAAGTAATGTTTCTCGTTCTTCCTCTACTAAATTCATTTCATCATTTGTGGCCTCACTATACTGAGGAACCAAAATAGATTGCATAGGAATCGATTCAGAAGACTTACACAACTTATCATAACGCACACGCTCATGTGCAGCATGTTGATCTATGATATATAGATCATCACCTTTTTTAGCTAATATATAACAAGATGCAACTTGACCCATTGGTAAAAAGCCCGAGTTTTGAATTGTACGTTCTTCTATCTCTTCGTTACGAATATCGTGAGACAAGGATTTAAACTTCTCTACATCTTCCGAAGTATAACTAGTGTATGCAGTAGGAACAGCTTCAAAACTTTCATCTACAAAAGAGGATTGTTCATAAGTAGCCTTAGGTGCAGGTGGTGTATACCCCTTTGTTTTAAGATTTTCCACAAACTGCGAAGTTTCACCGCGCATGACTTCATAGCCTTTTGTACGGCGTCCACCAAAAACCTTATCATAATCTATAGCTGTTGCTATATGTTCAGCTGACTGCATCGAATCGTGTACAACAGTAGGTGCTTGATAAGAATCATAAGTAGTATTACCAGCTAAGAATGTACTATTAGAACTAAAATTCTTAATATCACTATTACTATTACTATTACTAGCAATATCATTACCATATTTATCGGATATGTTAGCAACTGTACCAGTCATATAAGATGATGACTCTCGTTCGTATCTCTCATGGAGTGGATTATTTAAAGCATTTAAGATACCGTGATATACGGCTTTAAATATAATCTTATCATCTGAGAATTTAACTTCACTCTTGCGAGGATGTACGTTTATATCAACCATTCTCGCAGGCACAGTAATATTTAGTACCACTAAAGGATGACCATTTTTCGGCAATAGTGCATGGTATGCATTATCGATAGCCTTCATTATGGTTTTATCAGAAATCACGCGATTATTGACGATAATGGTCTGCCATATCCTTGTACTTTTAAGAAGTGTGGGCTTACTCACTACGCCATCGATATAGATAGAATCACTTTCATAAGCAACAGTAAAAATATCATCTTTGGTTTTATATCCATATAGCGCAGCTACAGTATCACTAATATCGCCATTTCCTGGTGTGATAATAGCTACCCGATCATCTATGATAAGCTTAAAAGAAATATGTGGATTACTTAGAGCTAATTTCCCTACAATATCTTGAATTTTAGAGGCTTCTGTACGCTCCGTTTTTAAGAATTTACGACGAGCCGGCGTATTATAAAATAAATCTTTAATTTCGATAGTTGTACCAGGTGCCGCACCATAAGGAATGCAATCGGTAAAAGTGCCGCCATCAACAGTAATACGAGTCCCCAAATCAGAGTCTGCTTTACGAGTAGTCAAAGAGAAATGAGATACAGAGGCAATACTAGCCAAAGCCTCCCCACGGAAGCCTAGGGACGCAATATCAAAGAGGTCCTCTACTTGTTGAATTTTAGAGGTTGCATGACGTAGAATCGCCAAGCGAGCATCTTCCTCCGTCATACCGATACCATTATCAGTAATCCGCATATAGGCCACACCGCCTTCACCAATTTCAACCTCAATATTAGTGGCAGACGCATCAATAGAGTTTTCAATGAGCTCTTTAATAACTGATGCGGGACGTTCAACGACTTCACCGGCAGCTATCTTATTGATTGTCGTTTCATCCAATACGTGAATGGTTGCCATTATTTCCCGCCTCCTTTACGAGCCTCCTCTTGTAGTTCATATAATTTATTTAATGCTTCAATTGGAGTCATGCTCATTACATCGACTTCCAGTAAGCTATCTACTACGGAATGGGTAAATAAATTGCCTAGTGGAGAATCACTAACTTGCTTAACCGCTGGTTTTGCCACATTAGTAAGTTGAGCACCCATAACTCGATTATTTAAGTCACTTGCATCATGACTTTGATCTTCCAAGGATTCTAAAATCACTTCAGCTCGTTTTAATACAGAGTTAGGTAGGCCCGCCAGTCTGGCAACATGGATACCATAACTGCGATCTGCACCACCTTTAATGATACGACGCAAGAAAGCAACATCTTTCCCTTTTTCTTTAACTGCAACGGTATAATTTTTTAATTTACTATAGCTTTCTTCTAAGCAAATCAATTCATGGTAGTGCGTTGCAAATAAAGTCTTGCTATGAATGTGCTTACAAATATGTTCCACTACGGCTTGTGCGATACTCAAACCATCAAAGGTACTCGTACCCCGACCAATTTCATCGAGAATAATTAAACTATTATGAGTAGCATTTTCTAAAATATACGCTACCTCTTTCATTTCTACCATGAACGTGCTTTGACCAGTAGAAATATCGTCGCTAGCACCGACACGTGTAAAAATACGATCCACAGGTGAGATAGACGCTTCACGAGCAGGGATAAAGGAACCAATCTGTGCCATAATCATTAAGATAGCCGCTTGACGCATGTAAGTAGATTTACCTGCCATATTAGGGCCTGTAATGAGTAAAAATTCTTCTTCATCATGATTTAAAACGATATCATTTGGTACGAATACCTCACGTTTTAAAAACTTTTCAATAACAGGATGACGACCATCACGAATATTGATTTGACCATTCATCACAATAGTTGGACAAATATAGTTTTCTTCGTATCCAACTAATGCTAATGAGCATAATACATCAAGGTCTGCAAGAGCACGAGCCGTTTCTTGCACATCTTTGATAACGAGTTTAATATCATTACGCAATTGTTGATATAGTTCGTGCTCTAAAGCGATGATTTTATCTTTTGCGCTGAGAATTTTAATTTCAAACTCTTTTAACTCAGGCGTAATATAGCGTTCAGCATTGGCCAGGGTTTGTTTTCGTATGAAATAGTCTGGTACTTGTTCTGATTTACTATGGGATACCTCGAAATAGTAACCAAACACTTTATTGTAACCAGTCTTAATTTTTGAAAGCCCTGTAGCTTCTTTAATATCCGCTTCCATCTTAGCAAGCCATTGCTCGCTATTAGTCGCTAAAGAACGTAGCTCATCTAAATCAGCATTAAATCCATCTTTAATAACACGACCGTCTTTTAATGTCAACGCTGGTTGCTCTGCAATAGCTCGACATAATAAGTCATAAATATCTTTATGATCTTGCATGCGCTCATTAATAGATGTTAAAGCTAGACTTGAACATGTACCTAATACATTCTTAATATCAGGTAGAACTGCTAATGACTCACGAAGAGCCGTTAAATCTCTGGGAGACACAGATCCGGTTTCAACACGACCAACGATGCGTTCAAAATCGTAAATACAATCTAAAAAGTTACGAATATGAGAACGTTCAGCACCGCGTGTAATAAGTTCTGAAACGGCTGCTTGACGACGTTGTATTTGATTTATATCAGTTAATGGACTTTCAAGCCATTGTTTTAAAAGGCGTGCCCCCATTGGTGTCAACGTACGATCTAGTACATCCAGTAAAGTACCTTTTTGTCCACCATCGCGTAAATTATGAGTAATTTCAAGGTGCCGCAAAGAAGATGTATCAAGAATAAGGCGATTACCTACACTTAATTGATGTACATAGTTGATATGAGAAATTTCAGATTTAATGATATCCTCTAAATATAAAAGCATATAACCTAATGCTTCCCATACATCCTCTTCCATAAGGCCTAAATCACCGAAATGAGTTACAGCTTTTTCAGCTACTTCACGTTGTGTATAGTATGTAGAAAAAGGAGAAAATACGACATTACTAAATTGATTTTCAATAAAATCCTGAATATCTTGCGGTAATATCGTTCCTTCAGGCAATATGATTTCACTTGGTCTATACATGCTGAGTGCATCGTACATATCACTGCGTTTTTCACAATCAGTAATGCGGTGCCAAATAACTTCCCCTGTAGATACATCAGAAAAAACAAGAATCCACGTATCTTTTACCATATAAAATAATGATAAAAAGTTATTTGACCGTGCATCGTTACCATTTTCTGTCATCACTGTACCAGGAGTAACAACTTTAATAACATCGCGCTTAACAATGCCTTTAACTGCTTTAGGATCTTCTAGTTGTTCACAGATAGCAACTTTATATCCTTTTTTTACAAGCGTTTCTATGTAGCTTTCAGCCGCATGAAAAGGAACGCCACACATCGGTGTGCGTTCCTCATCTCCTGTAGGACGACCTGTTAAGGTAATATTAAGTTCACGTGATGCGACTAAAGCATCCTCATTAAATAATTCATAAAAATCACCTAATCGAAAGAACAATAATTCTTCAGAGTATCTAGATTTAATATCTAAATACTGCTCCATCATAGGTGTTTGCTTTTTACTCATATTCACCTCATATATTATGAGTCATATCACAGATTTCGCTTATATTCGTATATTCCCATACGATTATTAAACAAATATATAAACGGGTATAATAATTTATAAACAATAGGTGCTAAGGATAACATACTTCCTGTAAAATTAATCAGTCCAGTCTGTTTAAGCTTAGGATTCATAACTACAATTTCATGACCGTCCTTAGTTCCCCACTGAAAAGAAACATTCATTTTACTAAGCATATCATGTTGTTTAGTGCGTTTCGCCACATATGGAGAAATCATATCAAGATATAACGTAAACTCTTCAAACGAATCAGTCAGCAAGCCTAAAAACTGCTTCATTTCATCCAATGTAAGATACATAACTACACCTTCACTAACAAGCAATAGTTTTCGTCCATTTACCTCAATATTTTTAGTCCACAATTCATCAGTTATAGAACTCACTAAATTATGGACTCGTTCATGAGGCTCAAAAAAATGTGTACGTGCCTCAATCACTCCAGCAAAATCGATATTATACCAATCAATATAACCGTTGTCGACTCGATAAAACATAGTATCTAAACCGGCACCTAATGATACGACGATACAATCTGGATATAGAGATATAAACTTTCGTATCTCATCATCGATTACTTTTGCTCGTCCTAAAATTCCATAATAAGACATCTTAACATCTTTAAATTGATCAAAATCATAATCAATATGCTTTAAAATATCCCAGGATTTCTGATCCTTTAATACAGATTGATCTGACTCATAATCTTTCGCTCTTGCATATAGTGTCAATAATGCCGTTTCGCCTACAGCGTTTAAATCAAGTTTCATAGTTACACCTTCTTTGTAAAAATACAAAATGTAAATGGTGTTCATACCTATGAATATCTTCAATATACAACTTTTATATTATTCTATTATTATAACACATATAATTTCTAATCAGCATCTATGGTAAAAAAGAACATCGCCACCACATGTTTAGCAAACTAATTTTAGATAAAAAATCTAACCTTAGAGTTAACATAATAGTGACGAGTTCTTTTTGATTCTAATAGTTTATTTTACAATACTACCATAACAAACCCATGTTTGAGCTTTATCGATATGAGCTGGTACAGTTTGACCAATTGATAAGGAGTCATCCTTAGGGAATAAAACCATTTTATTACCAGATGTACGACCGAACCACATGTCTTCATCACGAGGACTTGGTCCCTCTACAATAATATCAAATACTTGTCCTTCCATAGGTTTATTTAATTCATAAGAGATTTCATTTTGTACATCCATCAATGTTTGTAAGCGAACGCGCTTAATCTCTTCTGGAATTTGATCATCCATAGTTGCTGCTGGCGTTCCGGAGCGCTTAGAGTAGATAAACGTATACGCCATGTCATAGCGCACATCTTTTAATAATTGTAATGTAGCTTGAAAATCTTCCTCAGTTTCTCCTGGGAAACCTACAATGATATCCGTAGTCACCACCACATCTTTTATTTTTTCACGGCAATAAGAAAGTAATTCTTTATAATGCTCTACCGTGTAATGACGATTCATTTTCTTTAAAATACGATTGGAACCAGATTGAATAGGTAAATGTAAATGCGTTACAATATTGGATGACCTACCAAGAGCATCAATCATAGACTTACTCATATCTTGAGGATGACTTGTCATATAGCGAATACGTTCTATACCAGGAATACCATCAAGAGCATCAACTAATGTACCAAAATCTGTACCATCTTTAAAATCTAGGCCATAAGAGTTTACATTTTGCCCCAATAAAGTGATCTCTTTAAATCCTTTAACCCCTAGGTCTGTAACCTCTTTAACAATGGCCTCTACAGGACGGCTAATCTCTCTACCACGTACATGGGGAACAATACAATAGGTGCAAAATTTATTACATCCATTCATAATAGGTACCCATGCATAAAAAGAGCCATTTGGTTTTGCCTCTAATTCAGGCAATACAGAGTTATCCATATCTACGCTGATTTGATGCGTATGTCCATGTTGTACTTCTTCAATCATCTCGTTAATATGTTGAATATTATGAGTACCCAATACAATATCAATATGAGGAGCTCGTTTAAACATTTCTGCTTGATTTTTTTGAGCCATACATCCTGTGACGGCGATAATCAAGTTTTTATTATTACGTTTTAGTCTTTTTAGCTCACCTATGCGCCCATAAACTTTAGTTTCTGCATTTTCACGCACTGCACAAGTATTTAGCAGAATTAAATCTGCAGTTTCAACATTCTCTGTTGGTATATACCCAACAGATTCAAGCTGATGCGATAATCGCTCAGAGTCGGCGGTATTCATTTGACAACCATAGGTGTAAATATAATAAGACTTCATTCTAACTCCTACACTTTAACAATCTTACGTTTTGTTTCAATAATATTCTTAACTTTAATGGACATGCGTTCAATAGACATGCCGGTAATATATTCAATTTCATTGCGAACAGATTTTTGTACCTGTTGCATCAACGGTTTAACAGGATATCCATGTTCAATAACTACAGCCATATCAACAACAAGACCGTTTTGACCTTTGTCGCTTTTTTTAAAAGAAATTATACTGGTCTCATCGACACCAGCTACTTTTTTTAACCCATTTCTAATCAATTTAATAATTACTTCATCGTCAAAAGTGAGTCGACCATAATAGCTAAAAGCAGGCCGTACAACAGAACGTTCAAATCCTTCAGAACCAATTTGACCTAAGGTATCTTGATCTTGTTTTTTCAAAGTCCTGCGGCGCCACATGGTTTTGATTGGATCAATCAAATACCCCCTAAAGTGTGGCTTTAATTCCATAGTCGGCACAGGAATTATATGTTTACCCTCTTTAAGACGTGCATGTTGTGCCTTTTCAATTTCCTTAGGTGTTGCAACATCTTCTATACGAATATATCGATCAGGTTCTTGTAAGCCTAAAGCTTTAGTAATCTTCTTAACCATATTATCAGAAGTGCCGATAATCATAAGCTTATTAGGTTTAATCTTATCTAATTGTTCTCGTACGGATTTAACTTGTACTTCGTCTTGAAAAATAGCACGACGAACAGCTTTTAAACGACTAGACTCTTTTTTTGCAGAAAAGCCAGCTACAATTTTATTATCATGAATCAAAATACCATCATCGATGATACATTCAATTTTATTTTCATGAGCAACTACGAGGGCACGATGACTTTTACCTGTGCCACTACTACCTACAAATGCAACGACTTCCATAGCCTACCTCGTCATTTATAACAAACTAATAAATTCTGATACATCCTTACCAGATACTAAGTAATCACCAAATCTATCAGGTTTCTTGCCTACAATACCATGGTAATCAGAACCACCAGTAATAAATAGCTTATGCTTTTTAGCGAATTCTTTATATCGCTCCACATCATCATCATTATGCTTTGAGTGATATACCTCCATACCATCAAAATCATAATTTAACATTTCCAACACATATTCATCACTGGTAACCAATTTAGGATGAGCCATAACAGCAAGTCCTCCAGCTTTATGTATAATATCAATAATATAAGGAACCTCTACTTTTACCTTAGGAACATAGCAAGGACTATCTTTTCGAAGAATACCTTTAAATACATCATTAATATCCTTGGCATAACCACCATCAATTAAAAGTTTACCAATATGTGGGCGACCATAAGCTTTAGTATCAGGAAATTGTTTAATGAGCTCTTCTTTTGTAATATAATATCCTTCATTGTTACAACGACGGATAATTTCATCGATACGTTCTTCACGTTTTCCTTTAAAAAACGTAATAAAATCGATTAAATCTTTATTATTTTCATCAAAACAATATCCTAAAATATGAATTGACTTATCTTTATAATCAGCACTAAATTCACAGCCATTTACGATTTTAATAGATTCATTAGGATCTAACTCTTTTTGAGCAGCACGCAATGCTTGAATGCCGTCTATTTCATCATGATCGGTTAAAGCCATCATAGATACATTACAGTCTATGGCATGTTGCAATAGATCTTTAGGTGTTTCAACACCATCTGAAAAGATGGAATGCATATGAAAATCTACAAGCATATAGCACCTCCATTCCAAATATTCTATCATTTAATTATGACTTATTTAATCTATTAATTCAAGTTTAGAAAGAAAAATTGCGACCCTAATGAACATTCACTAGAATCGCAATTCTATTATAAGTTTTGAAGCAATTCTGTTACTTTATCAGCTACAGAATCAATAGCACATGGAAGAGTTTCTCCAGACTTACGGATTTGAATTTCTACTTCGTTATTCTCAAGAGTATTTTTACTTACTGTAATGCGAAGTGGATAACCAATCAAATCAGCATCTTTGAACTTAACACCTGCACGATCTTTACGATCATCTAACAATACATCTACACCAGCATTTTGTAATGCAGTATAAATAGTTTGACTAGTAGACATTAATGCTTCGTCTTTTGCATTAATTGGAACAATAACTGCTTCAAATGGAGCGATAGAACGTGGCCAAATAATACCATTTTCATCGTGATATTGCTCAATAGCAGCAGCTAGTGTACGAGATACACCGATACCATAGCACCCCATAATCATTGGATTAGGACGACCATTTTGATCTAAGAATGTAGCTTGTAATGCTTCAGAATATTTTGTACCCAATTTAAATACTTGACCTACTTCAATGCCTTTAGCATGTTCTAAAGCACCACCACATTTAGGACACACATCGTCCTTCGTGATCAAACGAATTGGAGCAACAATAATGTCTTCTACATTAAAGTCCCGTTTTGGATTAATATTAACGTAGTGAGCATCTTTTTTATTAGCGCCACCACAAACATTGTAAGTTTCCATAACAGATTCATCAACAACAATAGCAAATTCTTCTGTTTGTTTTAAACCAATAGGACTGATGAAACCAGCTGTTAAACCTACTTTTTCTAATTCTTCAGGGGTAGCCATCTCAGGCTCTACAGCACCAAGAACGGCATGTTGTACAGCAACTTCATTTACTTCATGGTCACCACGAACAATGGCTAATACCACTTTACCATCAATAGAAAATACTACCGCTTTGATAGTTTTATGTAATGGTAAATTTAACATGTCTGCCACAGCTTCAATAGAACTTGCATTTGGTGTATCCACAACAGATAACTCATGAAGAACTTCTTCGTCTTGCTTCATGATACCAGGCTTGCCGATTTCAATGTTAGCTGCATAATCACACTTAGTACAATATACGATATCAGCTTCACCAGCTTCGGCAATGGCCATGAACTCATGCGTACCACTACCACCTATTGCACCACTATCAGCCTCTACTGGGCGGAATGTAAGACCACAACGTGTAAAAATACGTGTATATGCATCGTACATAGATTTATAGGACCCATCTAAACCGGCTTCATCTACATCAAAAGAATAAGCATCTTTCATAATGAATTCTCGGCTACGCATCAAGCCATAACGTGGACGACGCTCATCACGGAATTTACTTTGAATTTGATATAAGTTAACTGGTAATTGACGATATGAGTTAATCTCATTTTTAACGAGGGTTGTAATCATCTCTTCATGTGTTGGTCCTAGACAGAATTCATTATCATGACGATCATTGATACGCATCATTTCTGCGCCATATGCGTTCCAACGGCCAGACTCTTTCCAAATTTCTGCAGGCTGTAAAATTGGCATCATAATTTCTTGAGCACTAGCACGATCCATTTCTTCACGTACAATGGCTTCAATCTTTTTGATACTTCTCCAACCCAATGGTAAAAAACTATATAAACCATTTGCAGTTTTACGCATAAAACCAGCGCGAAGCATAAGCTGTTGGCTTACTACATCAGCGTCAGATGGAACCTCACGCAATGTAGGTGCATATAATTTAGTGGCTAACATAAAGACTCCTCATCTAAATTTTCTAAATATTGGTCAATTTCTCTAAACAATGTATCTACTAATTCGGCTTCTGGTACAGTCTTAATAACTTTCCCTTTACGGAAAATAATACCTTGACCATCACCACCAGCAATACCAAAGTCGGCCTCACGCGCTTCCCCTGGACCATTTACAACACACCCCATAACGGCAACCTTAATAGGCGCTTTTATGGATGCTAGACGTTCTTCTACAATACCAGCCATATCAAATAAATTTACTTGGCAACGGCCACATGTAGGACAAGATATCATAGTGGCCCCAAAATTTCTTAATCCTAAACTACTTAAAATACTTCTACCTACTTCAATTTCGTGAATTGGATCTCCAGTTAAGGATACCCGTAATGTATCACCAATGCCATCGAGCAATAATGCACCAATCCCCATAGCAGATTTAATAGTGCCTTGTTTAATAGTACCAGCTTCTGTTACCCCTAAATGTAACGGATAAGGAATCTTATCAGATAACTTACGATATGCTTCCACCATTAGAGGTACTTCCGTTGCTTTAATGGATAATTTCATTTGACGATAATCGAGTTTTTCTAAAATTCTTACGTGTTCTAAAGCTGTTTCAACCATACCATCCGCTGTAGGATGTCCTCCATGAGCATCGAGAATATGCTTTGGTAAAGAGCCTGCATTAACACCAATGCGAATTGGGATTTGTTTAGGTTTTGCCATTTCAATAACGGCTAAAACCTTATCTTCACCACCAATATTTCCTGGATTAATGCGCAATCCATCAACATTATTTTCAATAGCTTCTAAAGCTAATCTATAATCAAAGTGAATATCGGCGATCAAAGGAATTGAAATGCCCGCTCTAACAGCCTTTAAAGCCTTTGCAGATGCCATTGTAGGAACGGCGACACGAACCAGTTCACAACCAGCCTCTGCTAAATGATTAATTTCTGCAATTGCCTTCTCTGTATGTACTGGATCCGTAGTAATCATAGATTGAATACTTACCGGTGCATAATCGCCGATTTTAACTGTACCTACATAGATACCATTTGTTGGTTTACGTACAATCATTGTAATCTCCCATCTGTCTTATAGTAAACGGAAAATATCCTGCGTTGTTACATATAAGAATAATGCTACCATTAAGGCAACCCCAACCATTTGTATATACATAAGAGCTTTAGCAGGTAATCTACGGCCTGTTATAGCTTCCGCCAAGATAATAATCAAGTGACCACCATCTAAAACAGGTAATGGTAAAAGATTAATAACCCCTAAGTTAATACTAAGGAATGCAGCAAAACTTAATAGTGGTGCAAATCCTGATTGTGCAATAGCACCTGCCATTTGGGAAATTCCTACTGGACCAGATAATTCGGCTGCTTGTGTGCCACGAATCATATCGTAAATCCCACTGACCATAGCAACAATAGTTTGCCCCGTCCGACTAACAGCAAGGCTCAAAGATTCACCAATACTATAAGTTTCACGAGTAAAGCTAGGGTAGATGCCAATCTTAGGACTATCTTGTTCCATTTTAGGTATTACCGTAGTCTCTATAGTTTTTCCTTCACGCTCTACAACAACAGTTACACCATGGTTTGCTGTGCCTTGTAAGCTAGGACGAATATCATCCCAAGTACTAATTTTTTTACCATCAATCGTAATAATTCTATCGTTAGCTTCTAAATGAGCCTGTTCTGCAGAACTACCCGCAATAATGTTACCAATTACAGGTTCATTTGTATATGTAAGATTTCCTACAGTCACATTTAGGCCAAAGAAAAGTACAATGGCTAATATAAAGTTAAATACAGCCCCTGCAGAAATAACAATAAATTTTTTCCACGCAGGTTTATTATAAAAGGAGCGCTCATTAAGAGGCTCGTCAGGTGTCATACCAGCAATACGATTAAATCCTCCAAGAGGAATTATACGAATAGAATATAAAGTTTCCCCTTTTTGTACTTTAAATATGGCTGGACCAAAACCTATAGCAAATTCATCAACTTGCATACCTGACATCTTAGCTGTAATAAAATGGCCTAATTCATGAATAAACACGATTAAACCAAATACAAATATTGTGGCTAATGCCGTAATCATATATTCTCCTATAACATCAACGATGTTGCCTTTTCACGGGCCCATCTATCGATGGATAATAAATTATCTAATGTAAAATCATCTTCTGTTCCCATAGATTCAAGAACAGAAGTAACGACTTTATAAATATCACCAAAGGCGATTTTATCTTCTAAAAAGGCATATACTGCCGTTTCATTGGCTGCATTAAATACAGCAGGTTTAAATCCACTAGCACGTCCCACCTCATACGCAAGTCGAAGTGCAGGAAAATCGTCATATCGTGGAGGTAAAAACTCCAATTGTAGAGCTTGAGTAAAATCAAGATGATTCATACTTAAAACTTCACGTTTTGGATACGTCAAAGCATATTGAATGGGCTCGCGCATATCTGGATTACCTATTTGCGCTAATATTGCACCATCCTTCATACGTATCATAGAATGAACAATACTTTGAGGATGTACTACTACATCAATATGATCAAAATCAAAACCAAATAACCAATGAGCTTCTATTACCTCTAAGCCTTTATTGAATAAAGAGGCAGAATCTATAGTTATTTTATTGCCCATATTCCAAGTAGGATGTCGCAAACAATCTGCAGCAGTTGCAGTTTGAATTTTACTAGAATCCCATGTGCGTAAAGGACCACCAGAAGCAGTGACGATTAAAGAATCAACATTGTCACGTTTCTGTCCTTCTAAGCACTGAAATATAGCACTATGTTCACTATCGATAGGTAGGATTTGCACGCCATGTTCTTTAGCTAAAGTCGTAATTAATGGACCTCCAGCAACAAGAGTTTCTTTATTAGCAAGACCTATAGTCTTACCTTGTTTTATAGCTTCCACTGTAGGCTCAATGCCCGCAGCACCTACAATAGCAGTAACAATCATTGTTGCTTCTTGAATTGTAGCTGCTGCAATGAGGGCTTCCTTACCACCTATCAATTTTGTAGGACCTGTATAGCGTGCTTGTAATTCTTTAAAAGCACCTTCATCTACAAGACCCGCCACCAAAGGTTTATATTCTTTAATCTGATGTTCTAAGAGGTCAATATTATGATGTGCCACTAAGGCAACCACCTTGAATTGATCTGGATGTTGAGACACCACATCAAGCGTCTGTGTACCGATTGAGCCAGTACTGCCGATAATACTTAGGTATTTCATAAGTGTACCTCTATGAAATTAGTACGAAAATAGTAATATATATACTAATGTAATAGGAGCCGCAAATAATAAACTATCAAAGCGATCCAATACACCGCCATGACCTGGTAATAATGTACCAGAATCTTTTACATTACATAGTCGTTTAATCTTTGATTCAAACAAATCACCTAATGGTGCTAATATACCGCTAATCATACCTACATGGATTCCCATCCACCAAGGAATGCCAACGATATACGAAAATACTGCACCTGTAAGGATACAGCCGATAAATCCACCAATAAAACCTTCTAGTGTTTTATTAGGACTAATGGATGGTACTATTTTACGTTTACCAAAAGCTCGACCTGAAAAATATGCAAAGGTATCACTAGCCCAAGTAGTAAACAATAATAACCAAAGTGTAATAGTGCCCCAGTTATATAGTTCAAAAGGCATTGATAAATTCATGTAAATTGAATCATGACGAATCAAGAGCAATGAAGTCATACCCATACCAATATATAATAAACCAAATACACTAAAGGATACACTAGACATCGAGTACTTAGTTTCACCAAATGTACACAACATATAATTGGCAAATAAACTTAATACTAAAATAGCTATAGCTATAATATACTGATGACATGCAAGAGCAATCATTAGCAATAAAATGCTAATATATCCCCATATAATGGATATCCGAACACGTTTAGCTTTACCAAGTAATACAAACTCACGCCACCCTAATAAAGCTAAAAGTGTAATTAGCACATCATACACTAATCCACCAAATGTAATGGCCCCTAAGGCAATAATAAAACCAATAACAGCGGTAATAACACGTGTTTTTAACATTTTTTATTCCTCATCACATAAGCCACCAAATCGGCGTTCTCGTTTCTGATATGCCGCCACAGCTTCAAGTAAAGTTTCCTTAGTAAAATCTGGCCAATGCAAATCGGTAAACCAAAATTCAGCATACGCTAGTTGCCATAACAAAAAATTACTAATTCTAAAATCACTACTAGGACGAATTAATAAATCTACATCGCTAAACTCTTTAGTGAATAATTGAGAACTTACATATTCTTCAGTAATTTTGTTCATTGTAATAACGCCATCCGCAACGGATTTTACAATGTCGCGAATAGTTCTAACTATTTCATCACGCCCACCATAGTTAATCGCTAACTGTAATGTGAGGCCTGTATTATTCTGAGTTAATAATTCTGCATCTTGAATGATTTTTTGTAGGTCTTCTGAAAGCCCTCCAATAAAACCAATAAATCGAATGCGTACATTATGTTCATGCATATACTTAACATTATTATTTAAGTATTCTTTTATGAGAGACATAAGTAAAGAAACTTCCTGTTCAGGACGTTTCCAGTTCTCCGTGGAGAAACCATATACCGTAAGAGCTCTAATTCCGATCTCATCTGCGGCCATAACAATTTCTTTTAATACATCTGCACCAGCACGATGCCCCATGGAGCGCGGCATGCCTCTGCGTTTAGCCCATCGTCCATTACCATCCATAATAATAGCAACATGTTGTGGAATTATATTACGATCAATGACAGGCGTATCAGAACGTTTACGGTTAAATAATTTCTTTAGCATAGTCTACCTCGATAGAATTTCCGAAGTCGCTGGCAATCATTGGTCTATATAGTAGTATATGTAAGCACTCATCAACCTTTGTAATACGTGCCACATAAAATCCTTTATCTGAAATTTCAAAGAAGCGATTAAAGGATCCACCAATCATTACCTTAAAAGGAATATGGGCAGCCTGCAAACGAGACTTTGCAAGCTGCCATGGTATTCCAATAAGGCTATTAGAATCAAACATTATACTTCTAATACGTCCTTTTCTTTTACTGCTTTTAACTCATCGATTTGCTTAACTTTAGCATCGGTAAGCTTTTGGATTTGATCTAAACCGTCTTTAGCATCATCTTCAGTAATCGTTTTAGCTTTCTCTTCTTTTTTTAATGCTTCATTTACATCGCGACGAATGTTGCGCACTGCAACTTTTGCATCTTCAGCCTTTTTATGAACTACTTTAACGATTTCTTTACGACGTTCCTCAGTTAATTGAGGAATACTTAAACGAATTTGTGCACCATCATTACCTGGGTTCAAACCTAAATCAGATTGTAAAATTGCTTTTTCAATAGCACCAATCATTGTTTTATCCCAAGGTGCAATCACAATCATGCGAGGTTCAGGCACGGAGATATTCGCAACTTGATTAATGGGTGATGGACTTCCATAATAATCAACCATTACTTTATCAAGTAGTGCTACACTAGCACGGCCTGTACGAATAGATGCGAATTCATGTTTTAAAGCCTCAATAGACTTATTCATGCGGTCTTCTGCTTGTTGTAACAATTCTTTAATTTCCATATGAATTATTCTCCTCGAACAATGGTCCCTATCTCTTCACCTTTAGCAGCTTTTGTAATATTACCAGGAATATCCATGCTAAATACAATAATAGGAATATTGTTATCTTTACATAAAGTTGTGGATGTAGCATCCATTACTTTTAATTCTTTTGTGATAATCTCGTTATATGTTAATTCGTCAAATTTAACGGCATTAGGATTTGTCTTAGGGTCAGAATCATATACGCCATCAGCAAATTTCTTTGCCATTAAAATAGCATCGGCTTCAATTTCAGCGGCCCGTAATGCAGCTGTTGTATCTGTAGAGAAGTAAGGTTTACCAAGGCCAGCACCGAAGATGACGATACGTTTTTTTTCTAAATGACGAATAGCGCGACGACGAATATAAGGTTCTGCAATTTCTTGCATTTCGATAGCCGTTTGTACACGTGTATCTACACCAGCTTGTTCTAATGCATCTTGCAATGCTAAGGAGTTCATCACTGTTGCAAGCATCCCCATATAGTCAGCAGTAGCACGATCCATACCTTGATTGCTACCAGCTAAACCTCTCCATAGGTTACCACCACCAACAACAATTGCGATTTCTAAATCAGTGGATTTTGCTAAAGCAGCAATTTCTTTTGCAAATTCTTCGACAACATCAGGATTAATACCAAAACCTTGTTCACCTGCTAATGCTTCACCACTCAACTTTAAAACAATACGTCGAAAGTTTCTTTTTGCCATATTTTTACTCCTCTATTGCAAAATAAGAGAACACTGTACGGTGTTCTCTTATTGTTTATTAATTATTTACCAACAGATGCCATTACTTCTGCTACGAAGTCATCTTGGCGTTTTTCAATGCCTTCACCTAAACCATAGCGAACAAAACGACGTACGTTGATGTTTTCACCGATTTTTGCAATACTTTCATTAATGATGTCTGTAACAGTTTTATCACCATCTTTAATGAATACTTGTTCTAATAGGCAATTTTCTTTATAGAATTTTTCGATACGGCCAGCAACCATTTTTTCTAAAACAGCTTCAGGTTTTGGTTTGCGACCAGCTTTAACGTCTTCTTCAGCTTCTACTTTAGCTTGTTCCAATAATACTTGTTTTTCATGTTCAATGACTTCAGTAGGAACTTCTTCACGGTTCAAGTATGTAGGATTTACAGCCGCAATTTGCATTGCGATATCGCGTGCTAAATTTTGGAAATCATCAGTTTTTGCAACGAAGTCAGTTTCACAGTTAACTTCCACTAAAACACCGATACGACCACCAGCATGAATGTAGGATTGTACTACACCTTCAGCTGCAATACGACCAGCTTTTTTAGCTGCCGCAGCCAAACCTTTTTCACGAAGAAGGTCAACCGCTTTATCGATATTACCGTCAGTTTCAACCAATGCTTTTTTAGCGTCCATCATACCTGCGCCAGTCATGTCGCGCAATTCTTTTACCAAAGCAGCAGTAATTGCCATTATTTTGTTCCTCCTAGTATTAATTAAGGTAAGGATATAGTCCTTACCCCAATTATATATGTTATAGATTTATCTTTCAAATGCTAATACGACAACGATTAAGCTTTACCGTCTCGAACCATTTCAGCAGAGTCAGCTACCATGTTATCTAATGCTTCTTCGAAGGATTCGCCTTGACGACCTTCAAGAACAGCGTCAGCCATTTTACCAGCCAACAATTTAACAGCACGGATAGCGTCGTCATTTGCTGGAATTGGGAAATCAACTTCATCTGGGTCACAGTTAGTGTCAACTGTTGCAACCACTGGAATGCCCAATTTTTTAGCTTCCGCAATAGCAATTTTTTCTTTTTTAGGATCTACTACGAAAAGAGCACCTGGCATTTTAGGCATATCTTTGATACCACCAAGGTATTTTTCCAATTTATCCATTTCATGACGAAGACCGATAACTTCTTTTTTAGGCAATACTTCGAAAGTACCGTCTTCTGCCATAGCTTCCAATTGTTTTAAACGTTTAATACGAGTTTCAATTGTTTTGAAGTTAGTCAACATACCGCCCAACCAACGTTCGTTAACGAAGAACATGTTAGCACGGATAGCTTCTTCTTTAATAGCTTCTTGAGCTTGTTTTTTAGTACCTACGAACAAGATTACTTCGCCTTGGGAAGCAACTTCACGCAAGAAATTGTAAGCTTCTTCTACTTTTTTAACTGTTTTAGACAAATCAATGATATAAATACCATTGCGTTCAGTGAAGATGAATTTCGCCATTTTAGGGTTCCATCTTCTAGTCTGATGACCAAAGTGTACACCAGCCTCTAATAATTGTTTCATTGATACTACTGCCATTGTGGCACCTCCTGTTAATTAACCTCCGCCGCTTCATCCTTCGGGTCACCCAAAATTAGGCACAGTACCGAAGTCCACTGACGTGCATATTTTTCATACCTAATAATTCTAACAAAAAATCATAGCAAAAGCAAGCAAGGAGTGAGGAATTCTTTAAGTATTCCTCACTCCTTATTTTAAATACATTCTCTTTCTTATTGATGTACGATCTTATGTTCAAATTTGAATTATAGAATATTATGAAACTATTTATTCAATTATTGCGAATGGAGTCAATCATACTTGCACGATTTTCTGCTCCAAACACTGCAGAACCAGCAACTAAAACTGTAGCCCCCGCTCTTTTAATCGGTACACAAGTAATATCGTTAATACCACCGTCCACCTCAATGACTGCCGTTGAATTGTCTACTTCTTCTAACAATATCTTAGCTTGTTTAACTTTTTTTATGGCATTCTTAATAAAAGATTGTCCTCCAAATCCTGGATTCACAGACATAATTAAAATCATATCTAAATCTGCAGCTACATCTTCTAGTAGAGATACAGGTGTACTAGGATTCAATGCTACACCAGCCTTCATCCCACACTGCTTGATATGTTGAATCAAACGATGCATATGAGGTACAGTTTCTTGATGAAAAGTAAAATATTCTACACCAATTTTTGCAAATTCTTCTACATAATCACCAGGATTAGTAACCATCAAATGCACATCAAATGGTAATTTTGTATATGGACGAATGGCTTTCACAATGGGAGCACCAAAGGTTAGATTCGGAACAAAGTGTCCATCCATGATGTCGATATGTAATAAGTCAGCCCCCGCTGCTTCAATAGATTTTAATTCTTCGCTTAACACCGCAAAATTTGCGGAAAGCATAGATGGTGCAATTTTTATCATATTAAAACCTCTTTCGTTGACTTTCTATATCATTACGTATAGACATATAAGCATCATATCGTCCTTGATGAATATGACCAGCTTCTAGAGCAGCTTTAATCCCACAAATGGGTTCATGTTCATGATAGCAAGGATTAAATTTACAAGTATCAACATATTCACCAAATTCTGGGAATAATGTAGGCAATCTTTCAAGGGAAACATCATTAAATTCAATAGCACTAAATCCAGGTGTATCCATGATAAAAGAATCTGCATCTAAACTATATAAAGAAGCGTGACGAGTAGTATGTTTGCCACGTTTAATCTTATCACTTACCTCCCCAGTCCGGAAGGCGAATTTTGGGTCTACTGCGTTTAAAAGACTACTCTTACCAACACCAGATGGACCTGCAAAAGCTGTTACCTTATGTTGAAGCACATGACGTAAATCATCGATGCCTGTCATATTATATGTGGATGTCATCAAAACCTTATAACCAATTGATTTATAAAGATCAACCATAGTTTCCGTCTCTGAATCCATCAGGTCACATTTATTGATACATAGCACGATAGGTATATCCGCATGTTCAATCATAACGAGCATTTTATTAAGTAATAGCTCATTAATATCTGGTTCATGGGTAGCCACAACTAATACAACTTGGTCAATATTAGCTACTGCTGGACGTACCATCGAATTATGACGTCCATGGATGGATTCAACGAACCCATCCTCCGAAATCGTAACGCGATCACCCACAAGTAAACTATAACGACCTTTCTTAAGTCTGCCACGAACCTTACATTCATGAATGGTGCCCGTATCATCTTGTACATAAAAGTACCCATTCATATTTTTGACAACAATGCCTGTAATCATAGTACCTCTTATAATGCAGTTTCTTGCACTAATGCACCATTGAGGTATACCTCAATACGTACATTACCTACACCGGACACTTTTCGAACAATACGATCTCCAGGTTTATTGGTATCATCATAAATTACTGCGGAACCTTCATCATCTTTTACGACAATTTTAAGTTCTTGATTTTTAGAACCAGCTGGTACAGTAACATCTATAGTACCAGTTGTTTTATTACCACTGTTTCCATCTTTTTTATCAGATTTCTTTTTATCATCTTTGAACTCAGTCGTAAGATTTAATGTGGAGCCTTCGTCAATTTCATCGCCAGCTTTAATGCTTTGCTCTATAACCACAGATTTTTCTTCCACAGATCCAGATACTTGGTTTACACCTAGTTGAATATTACTCAATGTATCACGAGCATCTTTTAATGTCATACCAACAAGATTAGGTACTTTGACTTTCTTAGCCTTCGCTTTATTTACAACGAGATCAATTGTTGTCCCTTTAGACACTTTAGAATCTCCGGAAGGACTCTGAGCAATGATTACACCATCTTTTTTACCATCTACAGATTGCTGTGTTATTTTCCCCACAACTAAACCTAAATCTTTAAGTCGTTGACGGGCTTGATCCACAGTTAAATCAGTTAAATCTGGCACCGTAATATCGCCTACACCTTTAGAAACCACAAGATGGATTGTTCGTTGCTCTTTAACCTTCTCTCCAGCTCCAGGAGTTTGAGAAATAACTTGACCAGCTGGCACATCTGGATTTGTGACTTCACTTGTAGACACACGCAAATGTTTATCTTCTAAGATATTTTTTGCTACAGAAACTTGTTTGCCTACCACATTAGGTACATCTACTGTTGTATTACTCCAGAAATTACCGTAGCTTAAGAAAGCACCTAAAAATGCTACTAAGAAAATGACAGCAGCACCTAGAACGATGTATTTTTGTGGAATCGATGCAATTTTACTTAACATACTCTTCTTTTTACCCTCTTCTTTTCGTTCTTCTTGAATCGTACTAAGATCTTCAAGTGCTTCAGGATCAACAGCAGGAATCATTTGTGTAGCAAAGTCATATGGTTCATGACGTTGTGTTTTGCCCATCGTAAAACCTTGAGATAATCGCAAATCACTGATCATATCAGAGATAGAATCAAATCGATCAGCAGGATTTTTAGATAATGCTTTCATAACAACAGCTTCTAAAAGCGGAGGAATTGATGGATTATATCGTGTTGGAGGTTCTACCTTCTCACGAACATGTTTTAATGCTACCGCAATTGGCGTTTCCCCTTCAAATGGTACACGACCTGTAAGCATTTCATACAATACGACACCCAGAGAATAGATATCTGTATTGCCGTCTACCGGTTTACCACTAGCTTGCTCTGGTGATAAATAGTGTGCTGAACCCAAAATCGAATTCGTATACATAACTGTGTTAGTTGCATTTATTGCACGAGCAATACCAAAGTCAGTTACTTTAACGCGCCCCGTATTGGTAATAATAACATTATGTGGCTTTATATCACAATGAACAATGCCCATTGTATGCGCGTGTTCTAAGCCTTCAGCTATGGCGATAGTAAATTTAACAGCCTCATCTATGGACAGTCTTCCATGACGAGTTATATATTTTTTTAAGGTTTCACCATCTACATATTCCATGACAATGTAATGTAGATTTTGATCAAAACCTACATCATACATATTTACAATATTTGGATGATTTAATTTACCTGCCGCTTGTGCTTCTCGTTTAAATCGAGTCACAAATTCATCATCATTTGCAAAATTAGCATGCAATACTTTTATTGCTACTTGTCTACCTAGTAAGGTATCTTCTCCAAGGTATACATCAGCCATTCCACCAACGCCAATTTTATCAACAATTCGGTAGCGGTTATCTAGAAGTATGCCTTTTATATTCATAGTACTCATTATTTCTCCATTTCTAGATTAGATTGTTCCCACCACAATGGTCACATTATCTCCTGCTCCGACTTCATATACAGCTTCCATCAATGATTCAATAACCAACATATCATCATCCGTTGATTGTAATGCAGAGGCAATTACATCATCGGATACATAGCCACTTAATCCATCAGTGCAAAGTAAAATACGATCACCGGGAAGAATAGATTCTACGCCACTATCAACCTCTAAGATTTCATCAACACCAACTGCGCGAGTTAATAAATTCCGTTGAGGGTGATTTAGCATTTCATCCTTTGTAATCTCTCCAGCTGTTAATAATTCTTGTACCATAGAATGATCCGTAGTAATTTGTCGTAAATGACCATCTCTATATACATACAAACGACTATCACCAACACTTGCCCAGTAAAGTTGATTACCATTTATAGCTGTAACTACAGCGGTAGTACCCATACCAGCAAGACGTTCTTCACAAGCAACGCGATTTACAATACGTTGATTAGCGTGAATAATAGCATCACATAAGTCTTGTTGACCTATCGTTTCAAGGGAGGACAAATATTCTTTTATTTCATCTACAGCATAGGTACTTGCAATTTCACCACCGCTATAACCACCCATGCCATCAGTAACAGCACAAATATGGCCATCAATGAAGAAACGGTCCTCGTTACGCTGGCGCACAAGCCCAATTTTACTTAAACCAACAAAATTATTCATGATTCTCCTTTTTCCGACCATGAGCAGCCTTTAACTGCCCACATGCGGCTTGGATTGCATCGCCCATTTCCTTTCGTACCGTTACTGATACACCATAGGAACTGACGATGTCTTTAAATGTATTCATATTCGTAATAGATGGTTTATATAATTCAATATGTTCATTGCCATTAACTGGGATCAAGTTAACATGACAATTTGGGAAATCTTTACAGATTTTCCCCAAAGCATGAGCCTCATCCATAGATGCATTTAAAGAATCTATAAGAATATACTCAAAGGTAACACGACGCTGTGTCGTATTATAATAGTATTTTACCGCATCTAAGACTTCCGTCAATTCATAACGTGCCCCAACGGGCATAATACTACGACGAACTTCATTATTTGTAGCATGTAATGAAAGTGCTAAGGTTATTGGCAAACCTTCATCAGCTAATTTATAAATATTAGGAACCCAACCACAAGTGGAAATCGTCATCTTACGATAACTAATATTACAAATCATAGGATCATGTAGTAGTTGTAATGCTTGTAATACATTATCATAATTTTGTAACGGCTCCCCTGCGCCCATAACGACAACAGAATGTATTTCCTCTTTAGTAAGAGCCCCAAATATGACAACTTGTCCAATAATCTCAGCGACTGTTAAATCTCTGTATAAGCCACCTTGTGTAGAAGCACAGAATACACATCCCATAGCACACCCCACTTGAGAGGAAACACATACAGAATACCCATAGTGTTGCTCCATCAAAACTGCTTCCACACGACTTTGATCTGTCATCTCTACAAGAATTTTGCGAGTCTTTCCATCAGGGGCAATAGACTCTGTAATTAATGTAGGTAAAGAAATAACACAATTATCATTTAGCCATTGACGCAAGTCTTTCGGAAATTGTGTCATGTCTTCAAAATCAAAAATATATCTATGATAGATATAGTCAATTAACTGTTTCGCTCGAAACTTTTGTATATTATGGGTCTTAAAGATAGATTGTAATTCTTCTAAAGACTTACCCAATAATTCTATCATGGTGCTCCATTTCTTATATTATGATAAGCGTTTCATGCGAGCCATAAAGAAACCATCCATATGATCTCGCGGTGGATAGGTTGTAATCATACCATCTATAGCTTGTGGTGCCCCTTTATATGATACAGGATCGATGATAAAGTTCTTATGAATTGCCAAGAATTTATTTAGAACAGCTTCATTTTCACCACTATTCATAGTACATGTGGAATATACTAAATATCCATTAACCTTAACCATTTCAGAAGCTTTTTCTAATATTTCAAGCTGTAACGGCGGCAACTCAATAAGTAAAGACTCTGTTTTACGCCAACGCATATCTAATTTCTTTTGTAATATACCTAGACCAGAACAAGGAGCATCAACTAAGACGCGATCAAATTGTTCTTTCCAATTATCAGGTAGATAACGACCATCTTGAAGCTTAGTAGAAATAATAGATACACCTAATCGCTCAGCATTTTGATTAATCAGTTCTAATTTATGGTCGTAAATATCACAACTCATAATAGCTCCTGTATTGTTCATAAGACTTGCCATATGCATAGACTTGCCACCTGGTGCAGCACAACAGTCTAAGATACGCTCTCCTGGTTGAGGATCCACCACATGGGCTACTAACATAGATGCTTTATCCATAAAAGTAATATGACCATCTAAAACAGGTTTGGCTTTTTCTAAATGACCTTGATGTCCATCAATATAAACTACTTCAGGAATATATGTATCCTGTTCTACAATCCAATCTAAATCTTCTAATTCTTTTAAACAATCCTCAATAGATACTTTCACTGTATTTATGCGAGCCGTCAAACGAGGTTGTTCATTAAACCAAGCACAAAGATCTACGGTCTTATCTTTTCCCATTTCTTTTATCCATAAGTTGACAAGCCATAATGGTTGATTGTAGATAAAGGAAATTTCTTCAGCTTCGGACTTAGCTAGTTCACCTATAGAAATGCTATCACTTTCACGTAAAACCGAACGTAAAACAGCATTTACAAAACCAGATAAACCTCTAGTTAGCTTTTTGGCGAGTTTAACAGATTCATTAACAGACGCACTTTCAGGAACCTTATCCATATAGATAATTTGATAAATACCAAGTCTAAGAATTTCCACAACCATAGAAGATAGTTTCTTTAAGGGGCGCTTTGCAAAGAAAACAATAATAGCATCCAAGTAATTTTTTCTACGAATGACTCCATACACAAGTTCAGTAAAGAATCTTCGATCTAAATCGGATAGATGATATTTCTGTAAATACTCTTGCAACTTTATATTTGCATAAGCACCATTGCGATTAATTTCACTCAATGCTTTTACAGCGAGCAATCGAATATTTTGTTGTTGATTAGTCTTTACCTCTATCATTACTATTCCTACCAATCAATTGTTCTACTACTGCTCGAACACGTTCAGAATCGACTGTTGTATTACAACATGGCCCATTAGGACGTTCATTTAATACCCCAATAACTGGGATGGGAAATACATCAGCCATTCCACTTGCTAAATCTCGTTCGCAAGCTATTGCTACAATAGCTTTTGGGCGTGCTTCCTTTACCTTCATCCGCGCTAAGGTGCCTCCAGTGACAACTATAAATTGACAACCATAGTCCTTAGCCACTTGCAACAAATTACCAACCTGGCATCGCCCACACTGCTTACAATTATATACATCATGTGTAACCTTATGAACACACGAACTTTCTTGTAAACAGTGAGGAGTTAATAATAATATACGTTCTGGATCTACCGTATACATATCTAACATTACTAAATGATTGATTAAATCAATCATAGACTGGCGGAGTTGATCCTTAGTAACCCCTCTCACCTTACCAATCGCCAAAGTTAATGGAAATAATCCATAAATAAACTGATTGGCTAGTCTTAAAACAATAGGATGTAACCGTATAATACCTGTGCTAGCAACAATTAAAGATAAGCACAAAATCCATATAATAGCAATAAGTATAGATATAACTACACTACTTATAATTGATGCAAATGGATGCAATTGTAAAAGTCCTGGTTCTAATATATACATTAGAAAGGCTAGTACTGCTGTGAGCAAAGCACATGTAACAGTTGATAAAATCAAGTATAACGGATACGTTTCGTACTGCTTATATTGAGTCCCCAAAAACGATACCTTCCTTTATTTGATGACCATTTATAAAATCAATTGCAGAAATGCGTTTTTTATTTTCTGGTTGGACTTCTGTTAATAGAATTATATTTCCATCACCACAAAATACACCTAAACCGGCTATTTTAGATACGATTGTACCAGGCACAGTTGTAGCTGATATAGCAATTGGTACATGTTTACCATGAACATCTATCAAACAGTGAGTCGTATCACTGGGAACCACTTCTCCAGACCATACTTTTAAACGTTTTCCATCGAGATATGTATAACATCCAGGTGCTGGATTAAGTCCTCTAATGAGGTTTGCAATTTCATTAGCCGGCTTAGACCAGTCGATCTGCCCCATTTCCTTTGTAATCTTAGTAGTATGTGTAGCCATTGTATCATCTTGTGGTGTAGCCACAATTTCTCCATTAACCCAACGAGTTAATACAGGTACTATAGTTTCACCCCCCAGTACAGCTATACGTTCAAATAACTGTCCTGTCGTTTCACCGGGTAAAATATCTGTCTCCACAATGTCGATGATATCACCTGTATCAAGTCCATCATCCATATGCATTATGGTAACACCCGTTTTAGAGTCTCCATTAAGAATTGCATAGTGAATTGGCGCAGCGCCTCTATAACTAGGTAAAATAGAGGCATGAACATTAATACAACCATATTGCGGCAATTGAATAAGCCAAGGAGGTAAAATTTTACCATACGCAATAACAATCACTACATCTGGTTGTAATGCTTCTAATTCGGCTCTCACTTGTTCATCACGCAAAGTGACTGGTTGATATACAGGCAAGTCATGCTCTAAAGCAGCTACTTTTACAGGGGGCATTTGAACTTGTTTACCACGCCCTTTTTGTTTATCAGGCTGGCAATACACACCGACAATAGAATGACCAGCTTGAATCAAAGCCTCTAAGGTAGGCACAGAAAAGTCTGGTGTCCCCATAAAAACGATGCGTAATTGTTTATTATCAGACAATTTCTTTCTCCTCTGGATGATCAGTAATTAATCGTAAGTTAGTTGCTTTTTCAATAAACAAATGACCTTCCAAGTGATCAATTTCATGTTGGAAAATACGCGCCAAAAAACCTTCAGCTTTTATAGTTACCTTCTTATTATGTGGATCAATACCTTTAACGGTGACTTTATTAAATCGTTCCACATCTCCGAAATATCCTGGCACACTTAAGCATCCTTCAGGTCCAACTTGAGAACCTTCAGCATGAGTGATTTCAGGGTTAATTAGCGCAATAAGACCACTACCAGATTGGTCATCTACAACGATAATACGTTTAGCTACAGCCACTTGAGGTGCTGCAAGACCAACTCCTTCAGTCTTATACATAGTTTCAGCCATATCATCGATAAGGACTCTAAGTTTTTTATTAACATGTTCTACAGGTTCCGCCACTTGTTTTAAAACGGGATGACCTGCTTTCACAACATCTAATACAGCCATTGATACTCCTACACTACACGGGATCCACGTCAATCAGCAGTCCTTCTTGCGTGAAAATCCATGAGTTATATATATATTCTTTCAAATTTGTTAAATCTGTACCGCGAATCATAATAGCTAAACGATACATATCGCGCACTTTTTTTATAGGCGCTTCATAAGGACCATTAATCAAAATATCCTGATTTCCTTTATAAGACTCCAAGTCATCGACAATACGATTTGCTATAGACTCTAATGTTTTCATATCTTGATGACGCACTACCATATGAATCATTTCGCGAAATGGAGGATATCCTAAAGCTTTACGATTTTTAATTTCTTCATTGTAAAAGCCTATATAATCATGAGCCTTACTCTTTATTATAGCATAATTTAAAGGATTATATGTTTGTATTACAACGCTACCCGGTTTTTCACCCCTACCGGCACGTCCAGAGGTTTGAGTAAGTAAATCAAAAGTTCGTTCTGAAGCTGTATAAACAGGAATATTCAAAACTGAATCGGCTGTTAAAATACCAACAGCTGTTACATCTTTAAAGTCATGACCTTTAGATACCATTTGTGTTCCCAACAAAATATCATATTTATGAGCCCCAAAGTCATGTAAAATATCTTCTGCTAATTGCTTATTTTTTGTCACATCTTGATCAAGACGAGCAATGCGGGCCGATTTAAAGTGACGACGTAACTCTTCCTCTACCTTTTGTGTGCCTGAACCAAAAAACTTAATCCTCTTACTATTACATTTGGGACAAACAGTTGGAATTGGTTCATGATGTTCACAATAATGACAACGCAATTCTTCACCAGCTTGGTGATAAACCATAGCTACATCACAATGAGGACACATAATAGTTTCCCCACAATCCCGGCACATAACAAAAGTACTATAACCGCGTCTATTTAACAGAATAATCATTTGATTATGCTCATCCAATGTATGTTGAATTAAGCGACTCATGGCATCAGAAAAAACGGAGTAATTTCCATGAAGAATTTCTTCCTTCATATCTACTATAGTAACCTTCGGCATAGGTTGCTCAAAAATGCGATTTGTCAACTCTAGTAAATGATACTCCCCTTGCTTAGCTTTATAGTACGAAGTAACAGATGGTGTAGCAGAGCCTAAAATAACGGGACAACCATGTGCCTCAGCACGCCACAATGCCACGTTACGTGCATGATATCGAACCATATCCTCTTGTTTATAAGATGGATCATGTTCTTCATCGACCACAATAAGCCCGATATCCTCAGCTGGCGCAAATACGGCAGAACGAGCGCCAATAATAATGTGACTATCCTTACGGCGCAAACGCTCCCAATTATTGTTCCGTTGTTGTACCGTCAATTTACTATGAAATACTACGACTTCGTCACCAAAAGTTTCTACAAATCGTCTCACAATTTGATCAGTCAATATAATTTCAGGTACTAAAATAATAGCCGTCTTATCCTGACTAATACATTTTGCTGTAGCACGTAAATATAATTGAGTCTTACCACTACCAGTGACACCATGAAGTAAAAAGGTTTTATGTTCATGGCTATTCATTGCAGCTTGTATTGGTCCATATACAGCTTGTTGAGCTTCAGTAAGAGGAATATTAACTTCTTCTGTTAAAAGCTCATCAAATGTTGTTTTTGTGGCTTTAAAACGAGCTTCAACGACAATACCTTTAGCTTCACTCACTTGTTTAATGACCATACGAGAATAGCCTTTAGCTAGCAGTAATGCCTTAGATGCTCCGCCCACTTCAAGTAAGTATTTTGCTAATTCTCGTTGTTTCTTTTTCCGTTCACTAAATTGTGCCACCGAAAATTCTGGCATAACTACTAACCATTCTTCCTTTGGTGCCTCGTAAGATTTTAATGTCTTATTCACTGTAAACAATCGCAATGCATCGCCATAAGAGAATAAATAATACTCATTTAGACGACGGGCCGTATCCATCATTTCCGGTGTAAACCAAGGTTCACTATCTAATACTTGCACAATATTTCGTAAAGTGAACTCTGGTGGCTCAACTAACTCGTCGTAACCAATAAGAATGCCTTCTTCACGACTATGTCCTAAAGGAATGAGTACGCGCGTACCAGGCAAAACATTACCAAACTTTTCAGGCATTAAATAGCTCAAAGGTTTATGAAGTTGTTTGGCTGGTCTGTTAATTATAACTTGTGCTACGCGCATACATTATTTCCTTTCGTTTATTATAAAAGGTCTCAGTAGAAATTCTACCAAGACCTTTTGTATTATAAGCCAGCTTCTTCTTTTAGAATTTGTGCTTTATCTGTACGTTCCCAAGGTAAATCCACATCAGTTCTACCAAAGTGACCATACGCTGCAGTTTTGCGATAATGAGGCTTTAACAAATCAAGCATTTCAATGATTCCTGCTGGACGAAGGTCGAAATGTTTTTTAACAAGCTCTTGAATTTTTGTTTCCTCTATGCGACCTGTACCAAAAGTATCAACTAAAATAGATACAGGATGAGCAACCCCAATTGCATAAGCAACTTGCACTTCACATTTATCAGCAAGACCTGCTGCTACAACATTTTTAGCTACATAACGCGCTGCGTATGCTGCAGAACGGTCCACTTTAGATGGATCCTTACCGGAGAATGCACCGCCACCATGACGGGCCATACCACCGTATGTATCTACAATAATTTTACGGCCAGTTAAACCAGCATCACCATGAGGGCCTCCAATTACGAAACGACCAGTTGGATTGATGAAGTATTTAGTATTTTCATCAACGAATTCAGCAGGCAACGCTGCGTCAATTACATAACGCTTCAAATCGGCTTTAATTTGTTCTTGGGTCACTTCAGGGCTATGTTGCGTAGAAATAACAATTGTATCAATGCGCTTAGGTTTACCATCAACATATTCTACAGTAACTTGAGTTTTACCGTCTGGACGTAAGTAAGTTAAAGTCCCATCCTTACGAACTTCTGTAAGTCGACGAGATAAACGATGTGCCAAGGAAATTGGCAAAGGCATGAGTTCAGGTGTTTCATTAGATGCATAGCCAAACATCATACCTTGGTCACCAGCACCGATTTTATCAAGCACTTCACCATTGCCATCTTTTGATTCAAGTGCTTCATCAACGCCCATGGCGATATCCGCAGATTGTTCATCGATGGATACAAGTACACCACAAGTATCACAATCAAAACCAAATTTTGCACGAGTATAACCAATTTCACGAATTGTATCACGTACGATGCGAGGAATATCAACATATGTATGAGTAGAAATTTCACCTACTACATGAACTAAACCAGTAGTAACTAAAGTTTCACAAGCCACACGAGCAGTTGGATCCTTTTCAATAATCGCATCCAAAACAGCATCAGAAATTTGGTCAGCTATTTTATCTGGATGGCCTTCAGTAACAGATTCAGAAGTAAAAAACATATGTTTTTCAGCCATTTTATCCTCCTAATACGAAAAAAAGTCTCTCATGCACTCATGAGAGACCCTCCCATCTAACGACATTTGTCATAGGAATTAGCACCTTTTCCGCTTGGAATGGTTGCTGTAGCTTCACAGGGCCTATCCCTCCACTACTCTTGATGAGTTACAAAAATATTATAGTGTATTTACAGTGAGAAAGCAAGTCATTATTATACCTCTCTTGCCTCTTTTAAAGCTAAATCATGTTCGGCCTTATGAAGGGCACTTTCAAACTGACGATACATATGATGACAGCCCAGAATATCCAAGAAATCAGATTTATACATCTCTCTACGTATATCGTAACTCACATCACTAAGCAAAACTTCTATGCCTCTTTTTTGAAGTTCTTCAATAATACCTCGTAAAATACGTAAACCCGTTAAATCTACAAATGGTACTTTTACAAAACGAATGATTAAATATTTAGGATCTTTATGTATAGAGTTTAACGCTCTATCAAATGCACTTATAGCGCCAAAGAATAATGGGCCATCTACAGTGTATACCATTATTTCTGGATGGATTGTAATCTCATGCCTAATCTGAGCTGATAATTCGGCACTACTTGCTTCATGCACATCAATTGTATTAACCATTTTACGCATAAACTGCAACACTGCAAGTACTACACCTACATTTACAGCTACTACTAAATCCGTAAAAATAGTCAGAAAAAAGGTAAGCAATAATATTATTTGATCTGGACGAGGTGCGAGAACAAGCATTCGTATAAAACGTGGTACATCACTCATATTGTAGGCTACTACAAATAATATGGCTGCCATAGATGCCAACGGAATATACACTGCATATGGGGCTAAAAATAAAAGAATGGCACCTAATGTAATGGCATGAACAATACCTGCCACCGGAGAATTACCACCTTGACGAATATTTGTGGCAGTTCGCGCAATAGCACCGGTTGATGCAATTCCACCAAACAATGGCGCAAATATATTAGCTAATCCTTGTCCAAATAATTCAGTATTAGATTCATGCTTGGTTCCACTCATACCATCAGCAACAACTGCAGACAATAAGGATTCAATAGCGCCTAGCATGGCAATTGTAAAAGCCGGCCCGATTAAGGATAAGATTTTATCAAAACTCAATTTTGGTACAGAAAATTCTGGCAAACCTTGAGGTATGCCACCAAATGCACTACCAATGGTTAAAACCGTAGGAAATTGGTAGATGGCTTGAATAACCGTAGCAACAATCATAGCTACAATGGGAGCTGGAACTTTATTAATATATGGGATTCTAGGTAAAACTAACAGTAGACTTAAGCTTAAGATCGCAATCCCCAATGTAGGTAAGTCAGAGTATGGTAAGGACTGAATCATAGCCCATAATTTTTCATGGAAATGAGCCATATAAGGCAACGGTGGAAATCCAAAGAAATATGGCCATTGACCTACCCAAATCGTAACGCCAATACCTGCAGTAAAACCCATAATAACAGGTGTTGGAATAAACCGAATCACCGTTCCTAACTTTGCAACACTCATTAAAACCAGAATAATCCCTGCCATCATGGTCGCAATTTGTAAGCCTTCAAAGCCATAATTGACAACGATACTGCTCAATAGAACGATAAATGCCCCTGTAGGGCCCGCAATCTGAACAGGGGAGCCACCAAACAAGGATACAAATATACCTGCAATGATTGCCGTATAAATGCCCGCCTGCGGTGTAACTCCACTAGCAATAGCAAAGGCCATTGCTAAAGGCAGAGCCACAACCCCTACGACCAATCCGGCGATAATATTATTACTCCATTTTCCTTTTCCTAATGAGCCGTCTAAATATGCTTTTTGTATAGCAAACATGTAAGAAAAACACACCCTTTTTAAAACAACACACACAAGAATTAATTTATGTCAGCTCTGTTTGCTACTAAATCAATAACTTCTCTAAGGATATGTCGAGCAAGGTCAGATTTTTTCATATTAGGCATTTCTTTAGGCTCTTTATCAGGATATAAAAAATAGCCTTCATTCGTATCTACATTAAAACCTGCATTCGATTTGCTTACATCATTGGCTACAAGCATATCTAGATTTTTTTTAGCCACTTTATCCTGACCATACTTGATTACATGTTCTGTTTCTGCCGCAAAACCAACAAGAATTTGATGACTTTTTTTAGAGCCCAACCCTTGTAGAATATCTGGATTTTTTACAAGTTCTATGGTCATAGACTCCATTTTTTTTATTTTTTGCTCTGCTTTATGAAGGACTCTAAAGTCAGAAACAGCGGCAGCCATAATAACTACATTAACATCATTAAAACGAGCTTCAACAGCCTCCTGCATAGACACTGCAGAATCTACAGAAACAAAGTCTACGCCACTTGGTACAGGTAAAGATGTGGGAGCACTTACTAAAATCACCTTAGCCCCCATGCGTGCAGCCTGTTCTGCAATGGCATATCCCATCTTACCGCTAGAACGATTTCCAATATATCGAACTGGATCAATACTCTCCTGTGTTCCGCCAGCTGTAACAAGTATAGTAGTACCTTCAAGCTCATTGGTGCTACACATTTTAGATTCTAGCCACTCCACAATTGCTTCTGGTTCTGGTAAACGCCCTACACCAGTAATGCCACAAGCAAGCCAACCTTCTGCGGGTTCCATAATATGATAGCCCAAGGAACGCAATCCTTCCAAATTACGTTGTGTAATAGGATTATTATACATTTCTGTATTCATAGCAGGACAAAGGTACTTAGGTGCTGTGGTGGCCATAATTGTTGTAGTTAACATATCATCAGCAATGCCTGCATAAATTTTTCCGATCACATTTGCTGTTGCAGGCACAACTACATATGCATCTGCCCAAGTGGCCAGTGCAATATGTTCTACATCCCACTGATGAACTTGTTCAAACATGTCTAAAGCTACAGGATGTCCACTAATTTCACCAAATGTTAAAGGTGACGCAATATGCGTTGCATTTTGTGTCATTACAACCTTTACTTCAGCCCCTTTTTTATGAAGTCTGCTTACCACTTCAATTGCCTTATACGCTGCAATACCTGCAGATACTGCGACAATGATATGTTTTCCGCGCATGTTCTTCTCCTTTTAAAAATTCCTTGTATCAATGATACAAGGAATTGATTTTTTATTTAATGCCTTCTTTAGTGCGTTTATATGTCACTTCACCTTCAGCAATTTCATAAAATGCCAAAGATACAGGCTTGTCAGTCGCATGTGTAGATTCTGCTAAGCAAGGTTCGCCATCTGTTAATTCGCGAGCGCGTTTAGCCGCTAAAGTCACCAATGTATATTTGCTATCTACTTGGCTTTCCAATTTTTTTAATGGAGGTTTTACCATCATACTATCACTTCTCCTTAGACTCTTGATATTGTTTATAAATATATTGAATTTGCTCTTTATTACGACTAATCTTACAAGATTCAGCTCGCAAGATAGAAGCAACCTTTTCAGAAGCCTCTGCTAAATCATCATTTACGACGATATAGTCATAGCGATGAGCTAAGGCCAATTCTGAACAAGCCAATGACAATCGTTTATCAATGACTTCTTTAGCATCTGTGCCACGATTATGTAAACGTTCAGATAACTCAGATAGTGACGGCGGTACAATGTAAATAAATACAGCATCACTAAAACGTTCCTTAACCTGCATAGCGCCTTGAATATCGATTTCTAATAGTACACTTTTCCCATCATCTAATAAATCCATTACATGCTGTTTTGGAGTACCATAGTAATTATCATATACCTTAGCATATTCTAAGAATGCGTCTTCACTAAGTAAAGACTCAAATTCATCTTTAGAGCGGAAGAAATAGTTAATTCCTTCCTTTTCACCCACACGTGGAGCACGGGTTGTCATAGAAACGGAATAAACTAAATTAGGCATTTCTTTACGAATATTCGCACAAATCGTACCCTTACCTGCGCCAGATGGCCCGGATATAACGATTAATAATCCTCTGTCTGACATATGCACTCCTATGATTCCACTGTATCTACATCCACATCATGTTGCACAAGTCGATGTGCTACGGTTTCAGGTTGAATTGCAGATAATACAATTTGACCACTGTCCATAACTAATACAGCACGTGTCTTACGACCATATGTGGCATCAATGAGCAATCCCTTGTCTCTAGCATCTTGAACCATCCGCTTTATAGGGGCGGATTCAGGACTAATAATAGCCATAACACGGTTAGCAGATACCATATTACCAAAGCCTATATTCAGTAATTGAATACTCATTCATAGACCTCCTATTACTCTACATTCTGTACTTGTTCTCTAATTTTCTCTAACTCACATTTAAGTTGAACCACAAGCTCAGTAATAATCGAATCCATTGCTTTGGAGCCGATTGTATTTACTTCACGATTCATTTCTTGCAAAATAAAATCGACCTTACGACCGATTGAGTTTGTATCTGCAAGTGTATTTTTTAATTGTACCACATGAGAGGTAAATCGGACAATCTCTTCCGTAATATCCGTCTTATCAGCCAATAGAGCAATCTCTTGTATAAAACGATCCTCACTAATACTCGCTTCTAAAGAAACTAAATATTCCTTAATTTTAGTTTTTATGTGTTCGCGATATGCTTCTACAGCACCAGATTTATTAGTGTCAATTTTAGTAATAATCTTTTCAAGTGTATCGATACGATCTAATAGATCCTGATTGATATGTTGACCTTCCGCAGTTCGCATTGCTATTAAAGCATCTAATGCTTGAGTAGTTGCTTCTTTTACAATATCTGAAAGTACCTCTTCAGCAATTGGTGTATCTTGTTGTTGAATCCATTCGTTAGAAATCGAATTTACAGCTTGTAAAGGTACCTTTTTGGGGTTATCATAGAACTCCTCTTGTACCAATAACTCTTGTATCTGCTTTCTCAATACACTATTAATAGTGAAAGTTTTAGGTCGCTCTCCTGCATCTAGAATAGAAACTGATACCTCAACCTTACCACGAGTAATGCGATCTTGTATCATTCCACGAATAATACTTTCAAAAGGATTCATTTGTTTTGGACTACGAATAAATAGATCCAAGAAGCGTGCATTTACGGACTTAATTTCTACAGTACAGGTAATGCCATCTTTGGTTGCTGTGCCAGAACCAAAACCGGTCATGCTTTTCATAAGTCATCCTCCTTAGTAGTTTTTATTATTGTACCACGAATTACATAATCCGTGTTTAAATACTAAGAATTATATGTACACTATGGTATACTAAACTATACTTCTAAATATATTTGAAAGGAGTACTATGAATTTAGACGGACTTACCATGTCTGTACTCGCTAAAGAAATAAACGAGCGATTACAAACAGGGCAAATACAAAAACTATATCAAATAGACAAAACTACATTATTATTTAAAATTCGAGCACTCAACGAAGACCAAAACTTAATCATTACCGTAGGTGCTACACCAGCAATATATCTTAGTCAACCACTGCAAGATTTGCCAAAAGAACCAAGCTCACTTTGTATGTTCTTACGAAAGCATATTGAAGGTAGCCGCATTGTAAAGGTGGAACAAATCAATGGCGACCGAATCATGTGCATCCAAACGGATAAACTTGAAATGGACGGTTCCATTACGAGTACATATATATATGTTGAATTAATGGGCAAATATTCCAACTGTATTTTTGTACAAAACGGTATTATTTTAGAATCTTTAATTCACGTATCTCCACTCATGAACCGTGAACGATCTATTAGTCCAAAGCTACAGTATAATTTACCACCAAATGCTAATCGTGTAAGCTTGATGGACTTTGATTGTAATGAAATCAAAAATCTACTCACCTCTTTTGGTAATGGCTCCGTGCAACAATCTATTCGAGCTATCTTTAACGGCTTTGGCAAACCTTTATTGGATGAAGTTTTATATATTTCCAATCTAAGTGGTGAAGAAATTATAACCGATTTAGATACTTTTCAACTAGATACGCTTTCTAAAGCCTTGAACGACCTCAAGGTAAAACTCGAAAATAGCAACGGTTTGTTTACTTTAGTTAACGATAACAATAAAAAGGCTCACGCAAGCATTTTATTACACAACTATAAGGTATTAAAAGAATACAACACTATTTCTGAAGCTTTAGAGGAATCCATTCATAATACAAAAGCAATTCATACAGCTGATAAAGAGTTAGAAAAAATCTTAACAACAGCCATCAAAAAGGAAGAAGGTCGCCATCAAAAGATTAAAGATGAATTAGAAGATACTAAGAAAATGGAAACCTATAAATTATATGGTGATCTTCTAATGATAAATGCACACCTTCAAGTGCAATATGAGCCTTCTATTGAATTGCAAAATCTTCTTTCCGAAGAAAACGAAATCTTAACGATTCCTTTAAAGCCAAACTTAACGATTGTGGAAAATGCACAATGGTATTATAAGCTTTATACAAAATTAAAAAATCGTATGGTTAGCGGCGAGTACCAACTCAATGCTAGCACCACAAAACTAGCATACTTACAATCCATTCTGTACAGTATCTCTTTAGCCACCACTCGTGAAAGTTTAGAAGAAATACGCAAAGAATGTATGGATGCAGGCATTATAAAAAAATCAAAAAAACCATTATCTTACAAACTAGGTAAATCTAACTACATTCACTTAACAATTGATGAAGGTGAAATATTCATCGGTCGTAACAATCAGCAAAACGAATATTTAACACACCGATTTGCAAAGCCAACTGACATTTGGTTCCATACACAAGATATCCAAGGTTCCCACCTTATTTTGAGACTCAATATTGAGCCAGACGATATGATTTTATCTAAAGTAGCACAATATGCAGCCTACTTTAGTAAAGCTCGTGATACTAGTAAGGTCCCGGTAGATTATACATACATTAAAAATATCAAAAAGCCACCTGGATCTCCTTTGGGATTTGTTATTTTTAATACCCATCAAACTATGATTGTGGAGCCTAAAAAACCAGAAAACTATAGAGAATGATAAAAGCGAAGGTATCCCTTCGCTTTTATTTTTGGCTTATTATTTTGCTCACATTATTTTTTACATATTGATCTGAAATTTGATATTACTTATCTTAAGTTTTCTATGGAATTTAACATATAAAAAGAGGCTAGATATAATATGATATCTAGCCTTTGTTTAAACTATTGGTTTTCTTCTGTACGTTGTTCAGTTTGTTTCAAACTTTCACGATTTTGACGCAAGCTTTCCAATGTTTTCTCCAAGTTGTTTTCAACATATTTAAGAACATCACCAGCATATTGAATAGAGCTAGCTTTCAGCTCATCAGAGGATTGATTTGCTGCATTAATAATTTGATTAGCTTGTTCTTGAGCTTGTTTTACAAGTTCACTTTCAGCTGTCAATTTAGCAATGTAGTCTTTAGCTTGATCGATCAAAGTTTCAGCCTGACGTTGAGCATCAGCTAACACTTTATCTTTATCTGCTACAATACGACGAGATTCTTCAAGTTCCAAAGGTAAGGATTCCTGAATAGAATCAATAATACGCATAATTTCGTCTTCCTCAACCATACGTTTTGTAGTCATAGGAATACGGCTGCTAGATTCAATAAGAACCTCTAAATCTTCTAATAATTTTTCTGTTTTCATACAATTCACCCCTATTTATTATGGACCGTATTAAAGCGTTCTTCAAGTTTTTCCTTAACATCATCCGGAACAAGACCATCTAGCTTACCACCAAATTTAGCTAGTTCACGAATACCCGTGGAGCTGACAAAAGAGTATTTGTTATTTGTCATAATAAATACTGTTTCAATGTCATCATCCAAATATTTTGCAAATAATGCGCGCTGAAATTCATATTCAAAGTCGCTCAATGCACGTAATCCTCGAATAATAATAGTAGCATTCTTGGATTTAACATACTCATTGAGCAAGCCACCTGTACAATCAATTTCAACATTAGGAATATGTTTGACAGAATTTCGAATCATCTCAACCCGTTCTTCCATAGAAAATAAGGAATTTTTATTCGGATTTGAGCTGACAGCAATGATTAATTTATCAACCAATCGGCTGCCCCGTTCAAAAATATCAACATGTCCATTAGTAACTGGGTCAAAACTACCCGGACATACACCTATACGCACAGGTTTAGCTCCTTTCGGCTGTCTTTACAAAATAGGAAACTACCGTATAACCAAATTTCTGTTCTTTTATACATTCCCATGATTCTGGTAAGGTAAAAATCTCATCCTTATGATGTTCTAATAATAAAACACCTTCAGGTTTTAACAAATCATAGTTTACAACCAAATCTATGGTATCTTGTATAAATCCATTTTCATATGGCGGGTCAGAAAATATATAATCGAACTGTCGCCCTACTATATAATTTTTTAATTGTGAAAGTTTCCTCGGAATAATTTCTAACCGATCATCCACACGACAATGTTTAGCATTCTCTAAAATTAGTTTTCCCGTTTTAAAGTCTACTGCTACTGCATGTGCTGCACCACGACTTAAGGCTTCAATTGCTACTGCACCAGTACCAGAAAATATATCTAGTATATCAGAACCAAATATACCTCTATTTGCTAATACATTAAATACACTTTCACGAACACGATCAAGTGTAGGCCTAGTATCTAATCCTTTAGGTGCTTTTATAGCATGTCCCTTAGCAGTTCCGCCAATAATTCGCATACAACCCTCACAAGATTATACTCATTAATTATAGTATATAAATAACCAAATTAAAAGTATCTTTTATTTATGATACTTCAATTTTAATATCACGCCCCATCAACTCAGCTAATGCTATGGATGGAGATTTTTTTTCGTATAAAACCTCATATAAAGCCTTCGTTATAGGCATTTCAATTTGATGTTTACAAGCCATTGTATAAATAATTTCTGTTGCGAAAAATCCTTCTACAACCATATTAGTATGATTAACAATAAAATCCATAGTCTTACCCTCGGCTAGTTTTTGACCCGCCGCACGGTTACGACCATGTGGGCTCATACAAGTAGCAATCAAATCCCCCATACCAGCAAGACCAGCATAGGTTTCTTTTTGGGCCCCTAAGGCCACCCCAAAGCGAGTCATCTCATGAAGACCACGTGTTAATAGTAAAGCCTTACAATTATCCCCTAAAGCTAAACCATCTGCAATACCAGCTGCAAGGGCAATGATGTTTTTCGTGGCTCCTGCTAGTTCAACACCAATCATATCAGTATTTGCATAAATTCTAAAATTTTGACTACATAATGCCTTTTGCAATGTTGTAGCTACCTCTAGGCTTTCAGTACTCAGCACAGATGCAGCAGGTAAGTTGCGACCAACCTCTTCTGCATGATTAGGTCCAGACAAAACCGCTAAATTACACCCTATGGTAGCAAGAACCTCTTTCATCACAGTCGTCAAAAGTTTGCCACTAGTTCGTTCTACACCTTTTGAACATAGAATATAGGCTTGATTTTTATGAGCATACGGTTTAATAGCCTCTAAACTGGTACGTACATGTACAGAAGGAGTAACCATTAATACCACTTCGGCATTACTAATACAGGCCTCTAAATCAGAACTATATTGTAATTCTTCTGGAAGTTTTACACCTGGTAAATAGTCTTTATTCTCTAAGTCTTTTGCAAGTTTATCTGCAAATTCTGGACGACGACAATATATAGTTGTAGTATTTCCAGCTAAAACGGATTTAATAGCAAGGGCCGTCCCCCAACTACCAGAGCCGATAACAACAACATTCATTCTTTAATCCTTTTTAATGCGCTCTACTTTTAACTCATTTCCAGCAAGTAGACGCTTAATATTATCCCAGTGACGTACAATGACAAACAAAGCTGCTAATCCGCCAAAGCCAACAAACCAGAAGGATTCTCTAGTGAAATACATCAGTACTGGTACTAATGCAGCGGCAATGATAGAGCCTAAAGATACAAGTTTAGTGAAGTATACGATAACACCCCATACCAAAAAGCAAATCAATGCTACTATTGGTGAAAGAGCAATAAGTACACCTAAACCCGTAGCAACGCCACGACCACCTTTAAAGCCCAGAAAAACAGACCAGTTATGCCCCATCATTCCAAGAATACCACCTAAGATCATAAACATAGGCCCATAGGGTGAGAGTAGCACTACTCCTGCTGCCCCTTTTAAAGCATCACATAGAAATACAGGTAAGGCTGCTTTAAGACCTATAACACGATATGTATTAGTAGCGCCAATATTTTTAGAGCCATATTGCCGTACATCTGTATTAAAGAAAAACTTACCTATAATTAATCCACTAGGAATCGAACCGATAAGATATGATAATACAGCATATACAATAATCATAATATCCATTAGTCTTCATCATCCCGTTTCTTGCCACGTAATACTAAACGAATCGGTGTTCCTTCAAAACCAAAGGACTCACGCAATCGATTCTCTAAGAAACGCATATAAGAGAAGTGAATTAGCTCTGGTTCATTTACAAATAAAATGAATGTAGGCGGCTTAACACTAGCTTGCGTCATATAATAGATTTTTGGAATTCTACCATTGCGAGACGGCACAGGATTTACGGTTTGTGCATCTTGTAATAATTGATTTAACGTCCCTGTAGATACACGACGGTATTGTTGTTCAGATACGAACTTCAACATATCAGCTAAACGATGAATACGTTGCTTAGTTAAAGCAGAAGCAAACAGGATAGGTGCAAACTGCAAGAAACCTAATTCATCATAAATATCTTCGGTAAATCGCAATGTAGTTTTATCATCTTTTTCAACAAGATCCCATTTATTTACAACAATTACTACACCCTTGCCAGCTTCGTAAGCGTAACCTGCAATTTTTTTATCTTGTTCTGTAACACCATCTTGAGCATCTAGTACAAGGACTACAATATCAGCACGATCTACTGATCGCAAAGAACGAACAATACTATATCGTTCAACGGCTTCTTCGATTTTAGACTTACGACGCATACCTGCTGTATCAATAAGTACAAACTTTTGATTCTCATGAGTCCAATACGTATCAATAGAGTCTCGAGTAGTACCTGCTACATCAGATACAATTACACGATCTTGTCCTAACAATGCGTTAGTCAAAGAAGATTTACCCACATTTGGACGACCTATAATAGCAACATGAATAGTATCTTCATCATCTACATTAGTACCTACTGGAGGAAAATGTTTTACAGTATCATCCAATAGATCACCTAAATTCATAAGATTTTTAGCGGAAATACCAATGGGGTCCCCCAAACCAAGATTGTAAAATTCATAAATATTCGGTTCTTGATTTACACTATCAATTTTATTAACTACGAGTACAACAGGTTTTCCACTAGCTCTAAGAATATTTGCGACCTCTTCATCAGCAGGTACAATACCTTGTTTACCATCAACGACAAATAGAATTACATCTGCTTCTTCAATTGCTAATTCCGCTTGTAGTCGCATCATCTTAGGAATAACATGACTATTGTCAGTAATGAACTCGATACCACCAGTATCGATCATTGTAAACTCACGATTTAACCACTCTGCATCGAAGTAAATACGGTCCCTTGTCACACCAGGAATATCTTCAACGATAGAGATACGTTTATTAACAATGGCATTAAAAAGTGTAGATTTACCTACATTTGGACGGCCTACAACAGCCACTAATGGTTTTGCCATAGTTTCACCTCATTATCTAATCTAATACATTACTATATTTTATCATATACTAAGTAAAGTACGCAAAAAGGCTAACCAAGGAAACCTTGGCTAGCCTTATATTAGACAATGAATTATTCAGCGTCTTCTGCAGTTTCTTTTGATTCCATCAACTCAGTCAAAGCCAAACCCAATTTCTTTTCATCTTTGTTAAGAGAAATGATTTTAACTTCAACTTCTTGACCACGATTCAAGTAATCTTCAACTTTCGCATTACGTTGTTTTGTAATTTGAGAAATGTGAAGTAAACCTTGGATGTCGTCATTAACAGCTACGAATGCACCATAAGCTACTAAACGAACAACTTTGCCGTTAATAACATCGCCAACATGCAATGTTTCTTCAGCAACGTCCCATGGGCTCTTAGATAAAGCTTTTAAGGACAAAGATAATTTATTGCTTTCAGCGTCGAAAGATTGTAATTTAACTTCGATTTCTTGGCCAACGGAAAGAACATCTTCCACTTTTTTGATTTTTTGCCAAGAAATATCGGAAATGTGAAGTAAACCTTCAATACCGCCGATATCTACGAATGCACCATAAGGCATGATTTTACGAACGATACCTTTATAGTTTTCGCCAACGTTGATATTTTTCAATGCTTCAGCTAATTTAGCTTGACGTTCCACTTCCAATACTGCACGACGGGAAAGAACCAAACGGTTTTTCTTTTCATCGATTTCAAGTACTTTAGCTTCAAATTCTGTACCAACCAAGTTGTCCAAGGATTTCACGAAATGAACATCACCTTGGGACAATGGAATGAAACCACGAAGGGATTTAACTGTTACTACTAAACCTGCTGGGATAGCATCAATACCTTTACATACGATAGCTTCATCTTTTTCTTGTGCTTCGATAACATATTGCCAATCTTCATCTTTAGCCAAGCGAGTCATGGAAAGATAAATAGGATTATCTTCTTTGATGTGATTCATGATAACTGCTTTAATTTCATCACCATTTTTTAACACATCTTTGGCAGATTCTGGTGCTGGATAAGAAATTTCAGTTCTGTTCAAAATGGCTTCAGTTTTGTAGCCAAAAGATACATAAGCTCGTTCATCTTCGACTTGAACTACTGTACCTTCTACAACGTTCCCTTTCTTAAATTCTTCTTGACCTTCGGCTGCTAATAATTCTGCAAAATCTTTCATTGTCTCAATGACCTCCTTAATAATCCAGTCGGGAGTCGATGCTCCTGCTGTTACTCCTACCGTCTGTACTCGGTTAAACCATTCCAGTTGTAATTCAGTAGAAGTTTCAATGTGATACGTTGTACATCCAACGTCACGACAAACCTCTGCCAATCGGTTTGTGTTGCCGCTGTTCTTACCGCCTATCACTATCATAAGATCTACATTACGTGCTAAATCAACGGCAGAATTCTGTCGTTCTTGCGTTGCATTGCATATCGTTTTGAAAACCTTAAGATTCTTAGATTTTTTCTCTAATATGTCTATTATACTGTTAAATTTGAATTGTGAAAAGGTTGTTTGTACAACAACGCCCATTTTTTCCACAACTTGTAGTTTTTGGGCGGATTCTTCATCTTCGATGATTATTCCTTCGTTATTTGCCCATAAATTAATGCTTTTGACCTCAGGATGGTTTTTTTCTCCCAAAATCACCAAAGTCATACCTTCATCTATAACAGACTTTGCATCTTGCTGTGCTTTTTTTACATGTGGACATGTGGCATCCACAACATGTAATCCTTTTTCTTCTGCCTCTTCATAAATAGCAGGTCCTACACCATGAGAGCGAATAATCATTGTGCCTTCAGCGATATCAGACACTTCTTGAACAGGGCTTACCCCTTTATCTTCAAGACGACCTACAACTTGAGGATTGTGAATAATAGGTCCTAATGTATAGCTTTTACCATCGCTATTTGCAGCTTCATTTGCCATTTCGACAGCCCGTTTTACACCATAGCAAAAACCATGGTTTTCAGCCAAAATTATTTCCATAAAGTCTCCTCTATACAATTGTTATGATAAGAATCTATCATTCGTTGGATTTCATTTTTAACACTATCATTTACTTTTTGAATTGCTTCTGGAGTCGCTTTAGCTTTTTCAACTGGGATCGGTTTACCAATAATACAAGCCACTTTATTACGTTCCATATTATGAGAGCCAATGATAGCAACAGGCACTATGCTAACACCTGTTCTAAGAGCAATTGATGCTGCACCATCATGGAATTTACCAAGTTTACCACTTTTTTGACGGTTTCCTTCTGCAAATATGCCTAAAACCTTATTGTCTTTAAGTAGTCCCATGGCATGACGAATAGCAACTTTATCAATAGCACCACGATTTAACGGAAATGCACCAAGCCATGTACAAAAAAAACGTGAAATGGGATTCACAAATAATTCTTGTTTAGCCATAAAGTGTACATGTCTAGGCAAAGCATAGCCACAGATAGGGGGATCGTTATTACTTAAATGATTAGGCACAACGATAACAGGCCCTTCCATTGGAAAATTATCGCGACCATATACTTTCAACCCATACCCTACCTTATAGCGAAGCCAAAAAGCAGTACGCCATAACCAGGTAGAAAATTTATTCATGATTGATTGTCTCCTGTACTAAATTCAATATATATGCCACAGTTTCATCGAAATTCATATTACTAGAGTCTACAACTACTGCATCTTCAACGCATACAAGTGGAGACTCTTCACGATTTTTATCCATTTCATCACGACTAACAACATTCTTTTTAATTTCGTCTAGTGTTTGCTCGTTTGATGTACCTTGTACTTCTAACCATCTACGTTTTGCACGCGCATCTACAGAAGCGGTTAAATAAATTTTTAGCTCTGCATTAGGTAATACGACAGAACCGATATCACGTCCATCTAATATAACTCCCCCAACGGCGGCCATCTCTTGTTGGCGTTCTACCAAATATTGTCGAACCCCTTTATAAGAAGCTATAGTCGATACATTATCATTAATTTGCTGCTGGCGAATTAATGATGTAACATCTTTTCCTTTAATATAGACCTTGCATGCTGTTGCAGTAGGCTCTAAAGTCAAATTTAAAGAAGGTAATAAAGCTTCTACAGCAGCTTGATCCTTAACATCGATTTGACTATCAAGAACTGCCCATGTAACACCGCGATACATGGAACCTGTATCGATATATAAATACCCTAATTCATTGGCCACTACTTTAGAAATGCTACTTTTACCAGCCCCAGCAGGACCATCAATAGCAATGGCAATTTTTTTAGTGTTCATAATAACCTCTATTCTTTATCACCGTGTACGGCATGCATAGCCGCCACATAGCCTGTGGAAAAGGCAGCTTGTAAATTATAGCCTCCTGTAAAAGCATCTATGTCTAGTACTTCACCAGCACCATATAAACCACCAATCAATTTAGACTCCATAGTTTTAGGATTAAATTCTTTTAATGAAATACCACCTGCTGTAACAATAGCTTCCGCTACAGGTCGTAATTCCTTAACAGTTACTGTCATATGTTGCAATACATGGCATAAGCGCAAACGCTCTTCCTTTGTAATTTGATTAATTGGTTTAGCCGGATTTAACTCAGCAAGCTTTATAACAATGGGAATAAGATTAACAGGTAGTAAATCCTTCATCCCATTAGACAATTGTTTTTTAGAGTATAAATCAAAATCCTTTTGCAAGCGCTTATCCAATACTTCTGCAGTTAAAGCAGGTTTAAGATTAATTTCAATGGTAACTTGAGGATTTTTCTTACGAAGCAACTTACCTACCGTGTGACTTAATGATAAAATTGTAGGCCCCGTAAGACCAAAATGAGTAAACATCATTTCCCCAAATTGTTTTGCTTGTACCTTACTTTTAGAAATTACGGAAACCTCAACATTACGAAGACTAAGCCCCATAATTTCCTTTACCCACGTTTCGTTTGTAACGATAGGAACCAAGGATGGACGAATATCAGTAATAGTATGTCCCACTTTTTCGGCTAAAACGTAACCATCACCAGTAGAGCCTGTCAATGGATAAGATGCACCACCAGTACAAATAATAGCAGCATCACAAGCATATTGTTCCTTATCCGTTGTAACACCAACTACACGATTTTCCTGTACAGTAATCGATGTAACAGGTTCATTTAAATGAACTTGAACATTATACTTTTTTAGGATTTTCATAAAGATATTGCGAACTTCTAATGCAGAATCGGATTCAGGAAACACTCGTCCCCCACGTTCTACTTTAGTTTTTAACCCCCAGCTATGCAAAAGGTCCAGAAGATCTTCATTACTAAAGCGTTCATAGGCACCGTACAAGAACTTACCATTACCAGGCGTATTTTTTATAAATTCGGTCATATCTGCACTATTCGTAATATTACAGCGACCTTTACCGGTAATGCCCATTTTCTTGCCAACCATATTCATTTTTTCCAATAAGATGACGCGTGCTCCTTCACGGCCTGCTATAACAGCTGCCATTAGACCTGCCGCACCACCGCCAATGACTATGATTTGCTTCATGCCTTATCTGTCCCCAATGCTTTTAGCGCTTTTACTTCACGAATTGTTAGTTGACGAGAAGCGCCTCGTTTCACACCACCTAAAGTAAGACCAGCATACGCAATACGTTTTAAATTATGAATACGATAGCCAAAGTGTTCAAACATACGACGAACTTGACGATTACGACCTTCATGAATTGTAATTTCTACTTCATGTACACCATTATGATCATCAAAACCTAAATCTACAATTGTCGCAGGTGCAGTTATACCATCTTCAAGCTCTACACCATTTGCAATAATTTGTAAATCATCATCGCGAACACGACCTTTGATGCGAACTTCATAAGTCTTTTCCACGCCTTTAGATGGGTGCGTTAGATTTTGTGCCAACTCTCCATCATTCGTAAGCAGTAACAAACCTTCTGTATATAAATCGAGACGACCAATAGGGTAAATTCGTTTCGTTTCATTTTTTATATAATCTAAAACTGTTTCTCGACCTTGAGGGTCAGACACAGATGTAATGACACCCTTTGGTTTATTTAACAAATAATATACTGGTTTCTCTTGAGCCAATAATTGGCCATTAACCTTAACCTTATCTTTTTGTGGATTAATTTTGACCCCTAATTCGGTTACCTTGCGACCATTGACCTGTACTTTACCTTCTGTAATTAGTTCTTCTGCCTTACGCCGTGATGCAATACCACAACTGGCAATATATTTTTGTAATCGTTCCATGCTATCCTTCTGTTTCCGAAACTTCTTGATGTAAGGCTTCTATCGATTCTACACCAGCACTTCTCAAAAATTCATCAGTCGTGCCATATAGAATCGGTCTACCTACAGTATCCTTATGACCTAATTCAGCTATAAGAGATCGAGTTAATAATTGTTTTATAATTTTATCGCTATTTACACCGCGCACCTCTTCGATTTCAGCCTTTGTAATAGGCTGCTTATAGGCGATAACAGCTAATGTTTCCATAGCCGCATTAGATAATTTATCTTCTCTTTTACGAATATGCCCAACATAATCAGCACATTCAACAGCGCTTACTAATTCAACACCAGCTCCAGATATACGTATTCGAATACCTCGATTCTGTTCTTCTAGTTCTCGTTGTAATTCTTCTATATATTTTTGTGTCGCCTCTGTGGAAAGCCCAAACACTTCTGCTAACATATCTATCGATATAGGCTTTGCCGATGAAAACAAAACGGCTTCTAAATGCATCGTTAGTAAGCTCATATGGCCCCCTTTCTACACGGCCCTCTCTAAGGTAGCAGTGAATATAATATCATCATCTTCATAGCGCATTTCCATAACTTGTTGTTTTAATAATTCTAAAACAGCCATAAAGATAGTTACCATACCACTTTTCGTATCAATTGCTACTAATAACTCCCTAAAATATAGACATTCGCCACGATGTATACGACTAGACAAGGATATAATCATGTCCTCTAAACTATACGTATCCTTTTCAACCTTTACCTCACGAATTGTCTCTTCTTCTGGTAACTCTTTAGCCCGTTTTATAGTTTGATAAAAAATTTGATATAACTGTGAAAGTTCCAAATTATATACACTATCTAATCCAAGCACACTCGTTTCTTCAGGACGACTAAATATATTCGCAGATACAGCGGTACGCTCCATTAATAGAGATGTAATATCCTTAATTTTCTTAAATTCTACTAATTTTGCTACCAACTCGTCACGTGGATCCTCTGCTTCATCAGGCTCAGGTTCAGCCTTAGGTAATAACATGCGTGATTTAATCTGTAATAAGGTAGATGCCATAACAAGAAATTCACTACTATAATGAATATCAAAATGGTTCCAATTGTCTAGATATGCCAAGTATTGACTCGTTATTTCAACGATAGGAATATCGGTAATTTCTATTTTATGTTTTTCAATGAGATGCAAGAGCAGATCAAGGGGACCTTCAAAAACGTCCAACTTGTAGTTATAATCTCCCATAAAACCCAATCCTCAGAAAAAATGTTTTTAACTATATAATTATAAAGCATTTATAGTAGTACTTTCAAATAATTGTTTTTTTTACACTCATCTGCTATCTTTATTATTGTAATTATTTTATATTAAAAAAAGATACGTTATTGTGTATTCCTTTTAGAGAGGATTTATTATGTCATCGAGTGTGAGGCAAATTGGGCGAAATCCAATTTTTCGCTTTGGTATTATAGGTATTGTTTTATATATCATCTTATTTTTAATTTATGAGCCCATAACCTTAGGGCTTGATGTAGAGGATATTACGATTTTAGCTGTACCAACAATTGTAGGTACCTTTTTATTTCAATATTTTATGGGGTGTACCGTTTTCCACAGGCCTTTTTTAGGGTATGGCCTAGTCGGAATCTTATGGGCACTTACCTTTCCTCTTTTATTCCATTGGTCCTATGTGAAGCCATTATACTTCTATGAATTTGCTAATGATTTTTTATTTGGCTTATTAATTTTCATGGGATTATCAGGCATTCAGTTTTTACTGAACCAAACAAATCGCTTCCATAAAACAACATCCTTAATCATGGCTATCATTTCCATGATCTTGAGCTTAATACCATTCTTACAAATTGGCTATTACATGACTACTTGGCATTGCTTAACGCCAGCCAGTCTGCTAGCCGTATATATGACCAATCCAGAAGAAGCATTTGGTTTTTTAAAGAATGCAGCTGGAATACCTGGTCTTATAACAATAAGTATTGGTCTTATCTTATGGACTTATTTATTGTACTGGTCTAACTTAGGGATGAAAGCAGTAGTAAACTTAAATACTACACGCCCTATGCGCTCAGCTATGCTTATCGCATCCCTTGTAGCTTTTTTAGTATATGTACCATTCTTTTTGTTCCCACAAACCTGTATTGTGGCGAACTGGATTGCTGCAGGCGATTATGTAAAACAAATGCAACAATATAATGATAATCACCACTTAGTATTTGATTCCTTTAATTTAGACACAAAGGAAACAGCGGTGAACAAAACACCTGGTACTATTATTCTAGTCATTGGAGAATCTAGTTCTCGAGATTATATGAAAGTATATAATCCAAACTTCCCATATGACGATACTCCATGGCAAGGCAATATGCGTTCGGACAATAAAGACTTTGTCTTCTTTGATAATGCCTATTCATCGTACGTACAAACAGTACCAACCTTGGAGCGTGCACTATCTGAACGAAATCAATATGATGATAAACCATTTCTTGATTCAGCCAATATCTTAGATATTGCTAAAAAAGCGGGATACACGACTTCTTGGTTTAGCAATCAAGGTGTATTCGGTGAATATGATACAGCTATTTCATTAATGGCTAAGACTGCAGACACAACAAAATGGGCCCATGAATCTTATGCATTCTCAGATCGATATGATGAAGCTCTATTGCCATTATTAGAAACTGTAGATCCTACCAAAAACAACTTTATCGTTATACATATTATGGGTAGTCATATTTATTACAATGACCGTTACCCTCATGAATTTAGCAAGTGGAAACAAGGTCCGTATCCTGATGGTCAAGAAGCATATGCTAACAGCCAATTATACACAGACTGGTTATTACAACAAATTTACAATTATGGCAAAGACAAATTAAACTTACAAGCCATGGTGTATTTCTCCGATCACGGTGAAAGTTTAGACAAATCGCATAACCCTGATACATTTGATTTTGTTATGACACATATTCCATTCTGGGTATACCTATCTCCACAATATCGCTCAACCTATCCACAGACTGCTGAGGTACTTGCAAAACACGAGCATCAATTCTTTACTAATGATTTGCTATACGATACATTAGTTGGTCTCATGCATGCTCCAAGTCAACGATATGATGCAACACGAGATTTTAGTAATGCTCAATATCGATTTAATCTACATAACTTAACTACATTACTTGGTGAACAACCATTAGCAAATGATCCTGTTAATGCAAACAAGTAGTCTTTAATTAATATTGTAGCCATTATTTTTCTATTATATTGAGTTATTTTACTAGTAAAATAACTTGATATAATCAAAAAGAGATGAGTTAAACTCATCTCTTTTTTTTTGCAAGTAAAAGCTCTATATCATTTTCAGTATAAATTGTTATATTCTTTTCAAGTAGAGCCTCTACAGTACATCCATGGCCATTTTTCATTGTTCTAGTAAAAGTTCCATCATAAATGCGCTTATATCCACAGCTAGGACTTTTCGCCTTCATCAAAGCTTGCTTGCAACCATATTTTAGTGCAATATCAACTGTTAATTGAGCACCTCTTACAAACTCATCGGTAACATCAGCTCCATTAACAGTACATATACGTTCACCCTGCCGCTCCGCAGGATCACGAGGCGTACTAAGTCCCCCTAACACTTCCGGACATACAGGTACTAATTCATAATATTCCTTTAGAGCCTCTATCGTTTCTATATAATTGTCTTTGCCATCATATCGACAAGGTACACCAAATAGGCATTCACTAATTAATAACTTAGGTTTCTTATTCATAGATTTATCTATCTCTTATATATTTATACGTAACTTATAGTAATAATTTTCACAAATCGTTTTAATTGTATATAAGAAAAAAGACTAACCCTAAGTTAGTCTTAATTGGTGCCGAGGACCGGAATCGAACCGGTACGGTTGTTTCCAACCGACGGATTTTAAGTCCGTTGCGTCTGCCTGTTCCGCCACCCCGGCATGGGTAACGATTGTGGAGGCGGCACCCAGAATCGAACTGGGGAATAAAGGTTTTGCAGACCTCTGCCTTACCGCTTGGCTATGCCGCCATATAAAATTGGAGCGGGAAACGAGATTCGAACTCGCGACCCCCGCCTTGGCAAGGCGGTGCTCTACCGCTGAGCTATTCCCGCATATAAATGGTGCCTCAGGACAGAATCGAACTGTCGACACACGGATTTTCAGTCCGTTGCTCTACCAACTGAGCTACCGAGGCATAAATGGCGACCCCGATCAGATTTGAACTGACGATCTTCGCCGTGACAGGGCGACATGTTAACCGCTACACCACGGGGCCGTAACCAAAGTACTTGCTTAGTATATCGGTTATCAGGACTTTTGTCAACACTATACTACAATATTTTTAATAAATTCTTCCTCATTTTTTAATATGGTAGATTCCCTATGTCCTGGCTCAACAATCAAATCCTTGGACAAAGTTAAAAGATATTTCAAACTCTTAATCAAATCAGCTGGATCACTTTTATAATTATCTGTATTTCCCACATTTTGCTTAAATAAGGTATCACCAGTAAATAGATACCCTTCAATTTCTAAACAAACCGATCCCGCACTATGCCCAGGTGTATGATGAACTAATATATCAAAAGGATCTAAATTTAATTGCCCCTCTACTAAATTATTACAATGTGTATACATTTTTTTCTTATATACACTTGGTCTCCGTCGAATTAACTGTAACAACTCTTGATCTAAAGGATGTAAATAAGCGGGAATATTATAATGTGTACACACTTCATCCAAGGCTGACACATGATCACAATGACCATGTGTCAATAAAACTGCTATGGGTTCAGAATCTGCAACCATATCAATAATATGGTTACAATGAAAGCCCGGATCAATAATTATAGATTTTCCCTCTTTGATAAGCACATAACAATTTGCTTTATAAAGCCCTAGAGGACGTTTTATAACTTCCATATAGTTCCCGCCCTCCTATAGAATACGATATCGTTTAGGAACCTCTTTTTTAATAAAATACCCTTCCCAAAACTGAGGGTGAAGCATAACTAAAATCGTAAATAACTCCAAACGACCTAGTAACATGTCTACAATAGCAATACATTTAGCAGTATCCGGCATAACATTAAAGGAATCAGTAGGACCAAAGCCACCAAACCCTAGTCCTACATTGCTAAGAAAGGCCGTAACCACTTGCATAGAATCATATGTATTAAGACCAGTACAAGTCATTAGAAAAACAGATATCACATAAATCATTAAATATAAAAATAAAAATTGATGTGTCATCTGGATCCATTTAGTAGGCATCGGTTTGCCATTAATACGTACTACTTGAACCATATCAGGATGAATTGATTTTCGCAGATAAATTATAGAACTCTTAATCAAAATAATAAGTCGTATAATTTTTACACCGCCCGTTGTAGAACCACTACAACCACCAAAAAATGTACAAATAAATAACATCATCTGTGCTGCAGCAGGCCACAAATCATAATCACTAATAGCAAAACCACTACCAGTTTGAAGCGAAACTAAATTAAAGGCAGCATTTCTAACAATCTCTAAAGGACTAGAATAGCTAGATTGTAATGCTAGAGATATTGATACAATGGCAATACCAATAAACACTACAAGCCAGTACATACGTGTTTCAAAATCATTAATTAAAACGCGAATTCCTTTTTGAAGTGCATTGTAATACACAGAGAAATTGCCACCAGCAAGAAACATAAAGAATATAAATACGAAACAAATATAATTACTTTGTTCATAAATAAAAGCCCCTGCTGATGTCGGTGCAAATCCACCTGTGGCAATAATAGAAAAGGCATAGTTTAACGCATCAAAAGGTTCAATGCCGCCAGCCCACAGCATAAGAAAGCAAAGAGCAGTAAAGGCAATATACAACTGCCAAAGCTTGGTGGCCATTGATTGAATACGTGGCATTACAACGCCAGGCTTTGGTACAGATGCCTCTGCATTAAAGAAATGTGCTGCATCTGCTCCTAAATTCTTTAAAAATGATAAGATAAGGACGATGATCCCCATCCCTCCAACCCAGTGCATAAGACCACGCCACAATACAAATGTGTTTGGTAACGCATCAACACTATAAATAATAGTTGCACCAGTTGCAGTAATACCCGAAGTGGCTTCAAATAAAGCATCAAAAACATTAGTCAATATGCCACTCCCCAAAAAAGGTAAAGCCCCCAAAATAACCGTGAATATCCAAGTAGAGGATACAACTAAGAACCCATCACGAATACTAAAGCTTTGACTTTCACAACCGTAATAAGATAAAAGCGTCCCCAAAACTAAAGAAAGGCTTGTAGTTATAAGGAATGACCAATATGCAGTTTCAAATACAACACTGTATATAAAAGGGATTAAAGTAAAAACCCCAAATATATAGAGTAGTCGACCCACTAAGGACATAACGATTTGAATTCGCATAGCCCCTCCTTACTAAGTAAGATATTTAAGCAATTTGCTTACCGATTCAGGTAATGTAAAGAGAACGATATGATCACCATCTAAAATTTGAGTATTACCACGAGGTACGATAGCTTCATTTTCCCGTAAAATTACACCTACTAAGGCCTTCCCAGGTAAACGTATATCTTTCAATTGTTTACCTGCCACAGGCGATTCATTGGTAATTTCAATTTCGATAGATTCGGCTTTACCACCTTCAAAGGTGGAAATAGATACAACCCCTTCTCCACTTCGTACAAAGCGCAAAATTTGACTTGCTGTTAATAAACGTGGAGAAAATACAACGTCAATACCTACTTGCTCCATCAGCATAATATATTCTGGCCGTCCCACACGAACAACGGTTTTTGGGATGCCCATATGCTTACCTACGAGTGCTACTAGTAAATTAAGTTTATCGTCATCAGTTAGAGCAATAATTACATCACTATCAGCAATTTCCTCAGCTTCAAGCAAATCAAAATCAGTGCCATCTCCATTGATAACCATAGCTTTATCCACTTGATTTGCCAGGTTCTCACAACGGTCAAAGTCTTTTTCAATAACCTTCACAGAAAAACCAGCTTTTTCTAGTAATACAGTTAAGTTCCGACCTAAGAGACCTGCCCCAATAATGACAGCCCGTTTATAGAATGTATTATAATTATGGAACCAAAGGTTCTCCACTTCAGAAACGGACTCTTTCAAACCTAGGAAAAATACACTATCATCAGCCTGTAATCGACTTTCACCATGAGGAATAATCATTTCACCATAGCGTAAAATACCAACTAACAGAACACCTTCAGGAAAGCGAATCTCTTTTAATGGCTGTCCTAATAGAGGAAATTCATTATTCAATTTGAATTCCATAAGGCGCACAGCACCCTGTCCGAACTCCTCAACATCTATAGCTGATGGTGTTTCTAAAATTCGTAATAACTCTTGAGCTGTAACCATTTCAGGATTGATGAAGAGATCAACACCTAATTGAGCTCGTATCTCCTCATCCATATGTTCCGCCACACTATTATCGCGAACGCGTGCAATAGTCGTAGGAACACCTTTTATTTTTGCTACCGAACAGGATAGCATATTAACCTCATCTGAATCAGTAACAGCAATAAACATACCAACATCAGACATATCGATTTCATTCAATAATTGAACATCACTGCCATTTCCTAAAACTAGGCTAACATCTAATGTATTTTCAAGATTATGAATGCGTTCTGGTGAGCGATCGATAACATATACATCATGATCGTCTTGAATAAGACGTTGTGCTAATGAATAACCAACCTTACCAGCGCCTACAATGACAATTTTCATCGTCTTTATTCCTCATCTTGGGACTCATCACTAACAAGAGGTGTCCATTGGCGACCTATGTCGGTAAGCAATGTCCAACCATCCTCCTGAACAATTTTTTTCTCTTTCATTAAATGCCCTAAGGCACGTTTGAACGCAGCCTTACTAATATTGAACTTATCTTTAATCAACATCGCTGAAGACTCATCACTATATGGCATCTTTCCACCGCGATTTAAAAGATATTCCATAATAATATCACCATCTGAAACAAGAGCTTTTTCCTTTGTAGGGCGCATAGATACATTGACACGACCATCATCGCGTTTGAAAGTAATACGACCTTCAATCATTTCCCCTACTTTTAACTTTCTCGTCATTTCAGAACGATGTAAAAAGGCAATCCAACGCTCAGGAGTGATAAAAAATGCCCCCTCACTCGTTAAGTTATAGATAGCACCTTTTACAAGTTGACCAACCGTAGCTTCAGTAGCAGCTTTAGAGGCACGACGCATTTCATCATCTACATCCATGGAGACCGCAAAACGGCCAGATTTATCTGTATAAAGACGAACCCACACCTTTTCCCCTACCTGAGGGCGACCACGCATCTCCGCATGAGGCATAAAGATACCACGTTCTGTGCCAACCTCAACGAAGCAACCAAAATTTGTCGTATTGATGACCTCAACATAACCAATTTGGCCAACCTTCATAGCTGGTAAACGCATAGAAGCAGTTAAACGCCCCTTTGGATCGCGATATAAAAATACTTCTACCGCATCTCCTATAGTAACTGGTGAAGTTTGTTGATCTTTATGAAGCAAAATATCATCATTTGTATTGCCTGTTTGACCATCTAGAAAAGCACCTTGGTCACTAGTACGCAATACTTTCAATGTGGCAATTGTATTTTCCAACAATTCTGTAGCCATATTATACTCCTTCAAATGGAACTCGACCAGCGTCATTCCACAATTCTTCTAAACCGTAGAATTCACGCAATTCATCACCACCAAAGACATGACAAATTATATCGCCAAAATCCAATAAGATCCATTCACCTTCACGATAACCTTCTCTATGCTGTACGGTTATACCTAATTCGGCTGCTTTATCTTCCATTTCATCAGCAATGCTTTGAGATTGCTTACTATTATTTGCACTGGCAATCAAAAAATAATCACCTAACATTGAAATACCTTCTAAATCAAGAATTTCAATATCTCTGCCCTTTTTATCAAATGCAGCTTGTGCAAGTTCTAATACGATTTGTTTAATATCTTCTTTCTTTTTCATTATATTGCCTCTTATCTTATCGCTTACTACCGCTCTCCTCACCAGGTTCTGTTGGCTTTGTAATAGTGCCACCATTATGTTCTGATTCAGGTGCAACCTTCGACGTACTATTAGTTGGTGCAGATATAAATTGTGTCATTTCATTAGCTGGCAAATTACCCATTGTTATCCCTACTAAACGTTGAGCTTCCGTAGGGTTTACCTTCCAATAAGTCGTTTCACCTATAAGCTCTTTTTCTCCAGGAAGAATATAGAAATGAATTTCTTCCTTATTAATTTTGCTCGCATTGTATACCAACTTAATAGCATCTAAAGTAGAAATATTACTATCATAATGATCCCAAATACGCCAAATATGCCATGCATTTGTTAAGAAAAATGCATTATGTTCTTGTTCCACCCACAATTTTAGGAATCTTTCTTGTCGTTGCACACGAGTAAAGGTATCGTGTTTAGGATCTGAATATCGTAAATACGCTAAGGCATTATTACTATCTAAAGTTTGGTAACCACGTCGCAAATCAATATCTATATTGCCTTCTGCATCAATATGTTCCATCGGTTGTTCTACATAAATTTGCTGATTTCCTAACACATCATTAGTTTTCTTGAAGGCAGTTTGATTAACTACTACATAGTACGGGATTGAAATATGGAACATATCCTCAATAACAGCTTTAGTAAGTTCAATGCCTCCTTTTTCATAAATACTATTTAACATAGTCGCATCGGTTTGATCACGATTATCGATTTTACTATTACTTGGAATGCCGATAACGTCCATCGTTTTTTGATCAAGGTTTACAGATAATAGGAATAGACTATCACCTTGACTAGGATTATTGTCATCAGTGCCGATAACCAAAATATATAAAGGTTTATCTAAGCCTTTTTGCTCTACTGATACAGTATTTGCGTCCTGTTTATTTCCACTATCTGTCACGGCTTCAGTAGCTTCAGTAGTTCCTACAATTGCTCTATATGCATAAGATACACCACTATATATGCCATACCCTATCCCACCGAGCAAAGTGAAAACTACAACAATAGCCAAAATAACTCTAGGCCACTTCACAGATGGCTTTTGTTGACGTCTTTTTCTACGTCGGCGAGCTCTTGCACGTTCACGTTCGTCCATATAAAAACTCCATTATTTACAAGATTTTAATACATCATTACGACCAAGAATGGTCAAAGGATAAATTGAAAGATGTTGCTCAATAAGGTGGTTAATAGTATTGTCAAAACCAAGCAATACAGCCTTATTTAGATCTTTTTTAGCCACATTTCGAAGTTCATCAACACCTGGAAAATCACGATTGGGTTCAATATAATCTGCTAAGAATATAACTTTATCTAATTTAGACATTCCCACCTTACCAGTTGTATGAACACGAATAGCTTCTAAAATCTCTGAATCGGTTATAGAGAACTCAAGTTTAGCTCGAATCATACCTGCTAATCCATGTAAAAGATTACCATTGGCTAATAATTCTTCATCAGCTTTGTAATTATTCTCCTTCACCAAATCTTGCATCTCTTTCAAAGGCATTTCTTTAGCACAATCATGTAGCAATGCCGCTAATCGTGCTTTTTCTACATCAACATTATAAAGTTTAGCCAACTGAGTTGCGGATTCAACAACACCTAGAGTATGCTTAAAACGTTTTTTCCCCATCCATTGGCTTACCCTATGTTGTATTTCATCAAACGATAACATCATTTATTCCTTCCCATATATATGGTTTTCTTCTATATAATCCACTACACATTTAGGCAACATATAACGAACGGTCTTTCCAGACCGTAAGCGCTCTCGTAAATACGTAGCAGACAATTTCATTTCAGGCACTTCCATAACATGTATTTTTTCACGTGCTTTAGATCCTAACTCATCCAAAGTAGAATCAATAGCACTTGATCCATCTGGCCTAGTAGCTCCAATAAAATGAACCTCATCTATAAGTTCATCTATAAATTTCCAAGTCGGTAATGCACGAATAGTATCAGTCCCTGCAATAAAGTAAAATTCAACAGTAGGACCATATAGTTTTTTAAAATATTGAATCGTATCAACGGTATACGAAGGGCCTTCTCGGCGCATCTCTACATCAGAAATTTCAAAATTTGGATTATCCGAAACTGCGGCCGCCGTCATAGCATAGCGATGATGACTATCAATCACATCATGTTGCTTATGTGGTGGAATACGAGCAGGTACAAAGATAACCTTTTCTAAATTAAAGCTTTCACAAGCCACCTCTGCAATCATTAGATGACCTAAATGAATGGGATTAAATGTTCCACCAATTATACCTATACGACGTTTATCTACCATAATGTGGTCACTCCCTTAATGACAATGACACAAATAATGATGAATATGAGCAATGCTTTTATATAGGATATCCATTCATATCGTCCCTTTGGTGTTTGAATGTATCTATAGTATGCCCTTAAAAAATAATATAATTTCTTCACGTCCGTACTTGGCCTTCTCCAAATACAAAATATTTATAAGATGTTAGAGCCTGTAACCCCATAGGACCTCGAGCATGGAGTTTTTGTGTACTAATGCCAATCTCAGCACCAAAGCCAAACTCAAAGCCATCTGTAAAACGTGTAGATGCATTATGATACACAGTAGAGCAATCCACTAAATTCATAAACACATTAGCACGCATAGGTTCATCTGTGATAATAGCCTCAGAGTGATGTGTAGTATACCGATTCACATGATCAATAGCTTCTTCAAGATTTTCAACGATACGCACATTTAAGTCCATATCATTGTATTCTGTGCTGAAAGACTCTTCTGTTAGAGAAATTGTATTTACCATATATTGAGCTACAGCCTCATCACCATGAATACGAACACCATATTCTAGTAGTGCTATATTAAGGCGTGGTAAAAACTCTCTAGCCACAGCTTGATGAACTAGTAAGGTTTCCATAGAGTTACATACAGATGGACGTTGGACTTTAGCATTGACTGCAATTTCTAAAGCCATCTCTAAATCAGCAAATTCATCAACAAAGGTATGACATACACCGCTACCAGTTTCAATAACAGGGATACTACTATCTTCTACAACACGACGAATAAGTCCAGCACCCCCACGTGGAATGATTACATCAATATATTCCCGTTGTTGTAAAAGTACTCCAACCAGATCTCGATCAAGCACCTCAACGAGTTGAATAGAATCACCATTAATACCTAACGACTCTAAGGTATTCCGCATGATAGACACGATGATTTGATTCGTGTGAAATGCCTCCTTACCACCTCGTAAAATTGTAGCATTTGCTGTCTTTAAACAAAGAACACCTGCATCTATGGTTACATTAGGACGGGCTTCAAAGATAATACCAATTACACCAAAAGGTACGGATCGCTTTTCAATAATCAAACCATTAGGACGAGTGATTGTTTCTATAATGGAACCTACAGGACTTTCAAGAGCAGCCACTTGACGCACCCCTTCTGCCATTAAAGCAATGCGACTAGGTGTCAAAGTCAATCGATCTATCATAGTTCGAGGTAAATTATAGTCAACAGATTTTTCTAGGTCTAACTCATTAGCCGCCATAATTTCATCTGTTTGTGCTTCTACAGCATCAGCAATTGCTAACAATGCAGAATCTAAAGTTTCTTGGTCGAGTTGGGCTAATTCAAAAGATGCCGTTTTAGCTCTCTGGCCCATATCTTTACAAATTTTTTCATACTGGTTCATAGGATTTCCTCAGTGTAATAAAACTAGATTATTACGATGTACAGCCTCATCATAGGTCGTATTAATACCCAGAATCTCGGCTATATCATTTGTATTGTGACCTTTAATCGCCTTCATATCATCAATACTATAATTAATAAGTCCACGACCAATTTCCTTATGATCATGATAAATGGAAATTGTATCACCAGGTCCAAAAGTCCCCTCTACTTCAATAATACCAGCGGGCAGAATGCTAGCACCCTTATCTAAAACAGCGCGAGCACACCCGTCATCAATCGTAATGGAGCCTTTTAATCGTTTACCAAAAGCTAACCAATGATGTTTACCAGATAAACTTGCATCATGGGCTTCAAAGAGTGTCCCAATTTGTTCACCCTTACATACACGACGAACAGAATCCTCTACTTCACCTGAGGTAATAACCATTGGTACACCAGAATTTGTTGCCATATGAGCAGCTTTAATTTTTGTATACATACCACCCGTTCCCATATTAGAACCAGCACCACCTGCAATAGCATAGGTTTCATCGTTAATTTCAGAAACAGTTTCTATCAAAGTAGCATCTGGATTAGTGGCTGGGTTAGCTGTATATAAGCCTTCAATATCTGACAAAATGATAAGTAAATCTGCATCTACAATACCTGCAACAGTAGCAGATAATGTATCGTTATCACCGATTTTAAATTCTTCGATAGCAACCACGTCATTTTCATTAATAATAGGAATAACGTTAAGTTGCAATAAAGTATGTAATGTATTACGCAAGTTAAGATAACTATGTCGTCCAGTACTATCCTCTTTCGTTAAAAGAATTTGCCCTACGGTTCGACCATATTCTCGAAACATGCGCTCGTACATATGAATGAGAATACCTTGACCTACTGCAGCAGCTGCTTGTTTTAATACGAGATCTCTAGGCTTTTCTTTAAAGCCTAAAGGGGCAAGACCTGCACCAGTAGCACCAGAGGAAACAAGAATAATCTCTTTACCTTGGTTAGCCAAATCTGATAATTGGCGCACTAATCTTTCAATACGCTCCAAATTTAAATGTCCGTTAGTGTAACAAAGCGTACTGCTACCAACTTTGACTACAATTCGTTTTGCATTAACGATGGCGCTGCGCATAGACTAACCTCCTAAGGTTGAAATTCTTAACTACGATGTATACAAATTTTTATGATCTACTAGATATAAAATTATTTTGGCAAAATGATTTTAGGTTCTTTTTTAGCTTTATATAAAACACCATTAAAACCAATCACTTGAACTAGTTCAGCGCCAAGCATATCTGCTAAGTCTTGAAAAATTGTCTTATCTTCAGGACTATTATTATGTAATTTAACCTTAATAAGCTCACGTGCTGTAATCGCTGCACGAGCACTATCTATAACGCTATCCTCTAAACCATTTTTACCAATTTGGACAACCGGTGGTATTGTAGCCGCCAATGAACGTAAATACCGTTTTTGTTTTCCTGTCATTATTACTCCTACTCTTGGAAAGTAAAGCGCTGATCGCCGATTACAACTTCATCACCGTCTTTACAGCCTTTTTCCTTCAATTTTGCATCAAGCTCCATAAAGCGCCAAATGCGTTGAAATCTACGAAGAGATTGATCATCGTCAAGATTTGTCATAGCTACTAATCGTTCAATACGTTTACCAGTAATGTAGAAAGCAGCATCATCACCACGAGTAATGACAAATTCTACATCTTGTTTTGCTTCGTATACAACTGTGTCATCATTTGCTTCAGGCTCTGGTTCGTAGTTTTCTACATAGTAGTAAGCTCGTTCCATAAGCTCTGACAAACCTTCACCACTTAAGGCGTTAATGAGAAATACTTCATAGCCTTTATCTTCAAAATATTTTTTTGTTTCGGGAATCGTCGTGTCATCAAAGACCATATCGATCTTATTGAGAGCTACAATTTGTTTCTTATTAGCCAATTTTTCAGAGTATTTACGTAACTCTTCATTAATCGCATCAAAGTCGACCTTAGGGTCTCGGCCTTCCATACCAGATACATCTAGAACATGAATTAAAATATTCGTACGTTCAACATGACGTAGAAAATTGTGACCTAAACCTACACCTTCACTAGCCCCTTCAATAAGGCCCGGAATATCGGCCAAAACAAAGCTACGATCTCCAGAAATTGTAACTACCCCAAGTACTGGTGTTAGTGTAGTAAAGTGATATGCTGCCACCTCTGGTTGAGCTTTAGATACTTTTCGCAAAATACTAGATTTACCAACAGATGGATAACCTAATAAACCTACATCAGCTAATACTTTAAGCTCTAATTGTAACCAGAATTCTTCACCAGGTTCACCCTTTTCTGCAAAGGTTGGTGCACGGTTAGCACTAGTTTGGAATCGAGCATTGCCACGACCGCCACGACCACCTTTGGCAATAACAAAGGTATCGCCATCGTTGACAAGGTCGCAAAAGATTTTTCCTGTTTCCTCATCTTTAATTACTGTCCCCAATGGAACTGGAATGATAAGAGGATCGGAACCTCGACCGTGCTTATTAGAGCTTTCACCATTACCGCCAGCTGGTGCCTTAAACTGACGTTTATATCTAAAGTCTACAAGCGTATTAATATTCTTGTCAGCTTTAAAAATAACATCCGCACCTTTACCACCATCACCACCACTAGGGCCGCCATTTGGCACGTATTTTTCTCGACGGAAGCTGGACATACCATCCCCACCGTCACCAGCTTTAACAAAGACGCGCGCTCTATCTATAAACATAATTTAACTCCTATGCATTATTGCTGTAATAGCTCTAATGCTTTTTTAATTTGAATATCATCTAATGTACTAGATGGATGTACACCTTTTGGTAAATCGATTTCTACATCAGGTTTAATACCTGTTCCATCAATAACACGATCACTTGGCGTATGGTACTTAGCAATTGTTACTTTAATTCCTTCATCATCTAAACTAGGGAAAATAGTTTGAACGGTACCTTTACCATATGTATTAGTACCTACGATAGTGCCTAATTTACGATCTTGAACAGCCCCTGCTATGATTTCTGATGCACTAGCAGAGCCCTTATTAACTAAAACAACCAATGGCATAGCTACATCAGGTCCATCTGACTTATAAGTATCCTTTTTACCTGATCGATTTTGTACTGTTACGAGTGTACCTGGAGGCATAATATAGTTAGATATCTTTTCAGTAGTAGATAATAAACCGCCTGGATTATCTCGTAGGTCCAAGACAAGGGCCTTCATACCTTGAGATTGAAGCTCTTTATATTGAGTGGCAAAATCTTCTGCGGTATTTTCTGCAAACTGACTAATACGAATATATCCAACTGTGCTAGTAAGCATTTTACTTTTAACAGTAGGCAAAACTATGGATTCACGAGTGATATCAAAATGCAACTTTTCACCATTACGTTCAATATCTAAAGATACGGTAGTACCAGCTTCGCCACGAATACGAGAAGATGCTTCCTCTACCGGAATTTCAGTAGTGGATTGTCCATCGATAGCAATAATGTGGTCTCTAGGTTTAATTCCAGCTTTAAAAGCTGGTTGGTCTTCCATTACGCTAACTGCATATAGACCTTTATCATCAGTACCAAGGACCATACCAACACCAGCATATGTTGCAGATGTTTGCATTTTCATAGATTTATATTCTTCTGCATTTAAATAAACACTATGCGGTTCTCCCAAAGAGTCAATTAACCCCTTTAGCATACCATCATAAAGGGTAGTTTTAGCCATAGGTGTCATAAAAACTTGACTCGCAGTATAATAGGCTATAAATAATCTTGGTAGCCCCCAGAATGAACCGGAAAGATACCAAAATGTAAGCCACATAATAACAATGCCAGAGCCTATATATTTCAATAGACTCCATAACACTGTACGTGTATCAAATTTCATATTATAAATATCCCATAGGATCCACAGGATCCCCACTTATACGAACTTCAAAATGTACATGTGGCCCTGTACTATTACCTGTGCTACCAGCATAGGCAATAACTTGACCCTTACCTACATCTTGCCCTTCAGAGACAGCAAGTTCAGAATTATGTCCATAAAGAGTAGACATGCCATTACCATGATCGATAACTACGGCATAACCATAGCCACCCATCCAACCCGACCAAGCAACAGTACCACCATCTGCAGCATGAACAGGTGTACCTTCATCAACACCAATATCAATGCCAGAATGATAAATTGTAGTGCCCCAAATCGGATGTGTACGATAGCCATATGGAGAGGTAATTTCACCACTTACAGGCCACCCAAGTTGACCAGACCCTTGTACCCAAGAGTAAGTTGGTGAAGATTGTTGAGCCGCTGCTGCAGCACGAGCAGCGGCACGCTCTGCTTGACGTGCTTTCAATAACGCTGTAATCTGTGCAGAAGATGCATTTAATTCTTCTACTGCTTGCATTGCTGTAGCACGATCATTTTGAGCCTTTTGAAGAACTACCTCACGTTCTTTCTTCTTTTGCTCTATTTCAGCTCGTTTTGCCGCAGCTGCTTTTTCAAGCTCAACTAGTTTTGCGCGAGACTGTTCTAGTGCTTGCTTTCGAGCCGCTATTTCAGCGCGCTCTTTTTTGATTTCCTCAATTAATTTAATATCAGAATCAATAATTCGTTTTAAAATTTCTAAACGATTAGCAAAGTCTGTAAAATCTTTAGATCCAATAACTACATCTAAGTAACTTAAACGACCATTAATATAAATATCACGTACACGCTTATAAAATACGGCTTCTCGCCCTTCTAGTCGCTTTTGTGCTTCAGCAAGTAATTTTTCATTCACTGTAATATCATTTTCAACAGCTATACGTTGTTGTTGAATAGAATCCAATTGTTGCTGAGCCTGACGTAATTGTTCTTCGATTTGACGTAACTGTTCGGATACACTGACTATTACAGTTTCAGCATCTGCCTTTTTAGCATTTTGTTGATTAACTTGTTGTTGAATTGAATCAAGTTGATTTGTTAAATCTTCGTCCTCTGCAACGATGTATAATGGTGTTCCCAATACCACTATACCAGTCAAAATTGCCGCTACGAAGCGAGATTTAAATATACTATTATTCATAAACATTACACCTTCATGTATTGTTTCAAAGAAATAGTACTACCAATAGCACCTACTACTATGCCGCCACCTAAGATATAAAGGGCTACATCATAGAAGAATGGGAACATTGGTACTAAAGGGAAGAATGCTAATGATTCAGAAACTTCCATTGTGATGAAGTGATAAAATTCACCAACGCAAAGAACGGCAATGATAGCACCAATTAAGCCTAACAACATGCCTTCAATCAAAAATGGCCAACGAATAAATCCATTAGTAGCACCTACATATTTCATGATTGCAATTTCTTTACGACGTGCGAATACAGTCAACCGAATTGTATTTGAAATGATGAATAGTGTTGCAGCTGCTAGGAAAGCAATCAATACAATCCCACCAATACGAATTACTTGCGTAATGCGGAAAAGCTCTTCTACAATATCTTGACCATAGTGTGTACTTTCTACGCCTTGGAATGTCGTAGCTAATTTTGCAGTTGCTTTTACATCGCTAGGATTATCAAAGGTTAACACATATGAGTTAGGCAACGGATTTACATCACCTAAAGCATTCACCAATTGTTGCTGATCACCAAGGCGTTCTTTGAACTCCTTCATAGCTTGCTCTTTATTAACAAATTCTAAATGCTTTAAGTTAGGTATAGCCTTAATTTGCTTTCCTACTGCCATAATTTGATCAGTTGTTAAGCCATCCTTTAAGTAAATACTTAACTGTACTTGATTTTCTAGACTGGATGCCATGTTATTCAAATTAATGACACCACAAAGGAATACACCGAGCATAAATAAGGATAAAGCCACTGTAGAAATGGACGCTAATGTCATAAGTCCATTACGTTTCATAGACTTCAGTGCTTCTTTAAAATAGTATTTTATCGTTCTAGGCTTCATTAATTTCTGCACCTCTCATATTATCACTTTGAACACGGCCGTCTTTTAAACGAATAACGCGTTTATTCAAGTATGAAACAAGATCCATATTATGGGTAACCATAATAACGGTAGTGCCGAAATTGTTAATATGCTTAAACAATTCAACAATATCCTTACTAGTATCAGGATCAAGGTTACCAGTAGGTTCATCAGCAATTAATACTGTTGGGCGATTAACAATTGCACGCGCAATAGCAACACGTTGTTGTTCCCCGCCAGAAAGATCCTCTGGTAAATCATTAGCCTTCTCAGATAAACCAACAAGGTCTAATACATGACTCACCTTTTCTTTAATAATTTTTGGTTTTTCTTCAATAACTTCAAGAGCAAAAGCAATATTCTCTGCTACCGTTTTATTAGGCAATAATCGGAAGTCTTGGAATACAACGCCAAGCTTTCTCCGCAATTTAGGAATTTTACTGCGCTTCATACGCGTAACATCAAAGTCATCAACAATGACAGTACCAGCATCTGGCACTACCTCATGTGTTAATAACTTAAATAATGTTGATTTCCCTGCACCACTGTGACCACAAACGAGAACAAATTCACCATCGTTAATGGTTAAACACACATCGTCTAATGCAACAGAACCATTATCATAGACTTTACTAACATTCTTAAATTCAATCATGGGATCCCCTTTGATTATTTACGAGCGATTACACGTTTTACGGCTTCTACAATATCATTGGCAGTTAAGCCATACTTTGCCATTAGTTCTTTTGGTGTTCCACTCTCCCCAAATGTATCTTGGACACCAACGAATTCCATAGGTACAGGCTTATTAGATACTACTACTTCAGATACAGCAGAACCGAGGCCACCAATAATATTATGTTCTTCAGCTGTAACGATAGCACCAGTTTCCGCAGCGGCTTTTATAATTGCTTCAGCATCAATAGGTTTAATAGATGCCATATTAATAACACGTGCAGATATATTAGATTCAGATAAAGTTTTAGATGCCTCTACAGCAGGTCCAACTAATGCACCACAAGCAATAATTGTAACATCAGAACCATCTACCAAAATAGTAGATTTACCTGGCACAAATGAGTAGCCTTCTGTTGTTACATCATCTACACCAGCACGCCCCAAACGAACGTATACTGGGCCGTTATAAGATGCAGCCCATTCGATAACAGCCTCTGTTTCACGCTCATCAGCAGGCACCACTACAGTCATATTTGGCAATGTACGCATACAGGAAATATCCTCTAAACTTTGGTGCGTTGCACCATCCTCACCAACAGTAATGCCCGCATGTGTAGCACATACTTTCACGTTTAATTTAGGATAGCATACAGCATTGCGAATTTGTTCAAATGCACGTCCTGTAGCAAACATGGAGAAAGATGATACAAATGGAATCTTACCTGCCGCTGCAAGTCCAGCACCAACAGAAATCAAGTTTTGCTCTGCAATACCTACGTTAAAGAAACGTTCCGGGCACACAGCTTTAAATGTATCTGTTTTAGTAGATTTGGATAAATCCGCATCTAGTACGATAATATTAGTATTCTCTTTACCAATGCGAGCTAGCGCATTACCATATGCTTCACGTGTTGCTTTACCCATTATTGCACCCCCATAATTTCATTAACAAAGGCTACACCTTGCTCTTCACTTGGTGCTTTACCATGCCAGCCTGCTTGACCTTCCATCTCTTCAACGCCTTTACCCTTTACAGTATGCATGATAATACATGTTGGGCCTTCTGTGAAAGCTTTCGCAGTTTCAATAGCATTATGAAGCTCATCAAGGTCATGACCATTAACTTCAATAACATTCCAATTGAAAGCTTTGAACTTTTCTGGAATTGGTAATGGAGAAAGGACTTTAGTAATATCACCATCAATTTGAAGACCGTTAAAATCGACAAAAGCTGTCAAATTATTCAGTTTATAAAAGCCAGCAAACATTGCAGCTTCCCACACTTGACCTTCTTCAAGCTCACCATCACCAAGAATAGAGTATACACGGTAATCTGCATTATCAATTTTGCCTGCCAATGCCATACCACAAGCCGCAGAAATGCCTTGTCCTAAAGAACCTGTAGACATATCTACACCTGGTGTGTGTTTCATATCAGGATGGCCTTGTAACATATGATTAATTTTACGTAAGTTCAAAAGTTCTTCTTTAGGGAAATAACCTTTTTCAGCCAATGTAGCGTATAGTGCAGGCGCTGCATGACCTTTAGAAAGGACAAAACGATCTCTATTAGGAGCTTTTGGATTTGCTGGATCTACATTCATCTCAACATAGTACAACAAGGCCATCACATCGGCGATGGATAATGAACCACCTGGGTGACCGGATTTCGCTGCCGTTACAGACTGTACAATACCAACGCGAATAGCTTTTGCCTTCTCTTGAACTAATTGTTTAACATCTTGTGTTAATGTAGCCATAGAGACCTCACTTTCTGGATAAAATCCAATATATTAATAATCTTTAAGTAATGAAATAGCAATTTCTGCATTGCGTTGGGAATCTACACGCAATGATTCAATGCGATCATAAGATGCTTGATACTCCTCACGAGAATTCAACAATTTATGACACCATTGATATAAGGCTTCTTCACGCAAATGAGTCATTGTGCCAATAGGCTCTTGACCAATCATATGTAAAAAGCTTGTAATTTTAGGATCATAGGAAATACCAATAACTGGTTTTCCCATTAAAGAACTAAAAACTAAAGCGTGAAGACGTATACCAATCATGAGGTCCACATTTCCAGATAATGACACTTGTTGCTCTGTAGAGAACGGACCTTCTAGCACAATAGCGCCATTCGGCATATAGCTGGCAATGATCTTAGCCTCTTTTGTATCCTCAGGATGTGACATAGGAATAAAGATAATTTCCACATTATCTTGTTCTTGTAATCTGCTCAATACATTAGCTAAGGATTCTCTATACTCTGTATCCTCTTTCCAACTACGAACCGCCACACCAATTCGTTTACGTTGTTCATCTGTTTCAGATATTTTAGATATATACCCTTTCAGAATATGAGAGCCAATTGAAAGATCTGCTGGTTGCATGGCCAATACCGCATCTGCAGTAACTTCTACATCTTCAATTCCCAAAGAAACTAGTTCATCCTTTGAAATAGAATCTCTAACTGTAATAGTATCTACAAAACGCAATACAAATCCAACGGCACGACGTGTTGATGAACGATTTAAAGGACCAATACCTTGGGAGTATAGCATTACTTTTTTCCCAAGCAACTTTGCTAACGCCATAATACTTAAGTAATAGTAAGTATTGCGAATACTAGTAGCATCTTGTAATAAACTACCACCACCACTAATAACAAGATCCGAATGAGCAATTGCTTTTAAGATACCCAATGCAGAAAATGTACCTACAGCATTAATATTATGCTTTTTACTAGTCTCTTTAGGATTACCAGAAATTACAGTAATATGTGCATCAGCCTCTTCTTTACGAATAGCATCGATAATAGCACAAAGCATGGCCTCATCACCAGCATTACCAAAGCCATAATAACCAGAGATAACAATATTACTCATGGTCAACCTCCCTAGCTTGGAACCATTGTGTTACGTACATCATAAACCGTACTGCGATGATAAGAAGCACTCCAAAAAGGGCGCCAATTAACAAACCATCATAACCACGCATGATGGACATGAACACTGGCGTTCTAAGATGACAGAAGGTTTCAACCATCGAAGCAATGCCAATAACACCAGCTAGAGTTAACAAGAAATGAATTACTGTAGGCCACTTACGCATGAACGCAAAGGTAGCTAGCATTAAAGCAGGATGACCAATAATGAACTCTTTTTCACGCGGTCTCGCATACATTGTATTTTCAAGAAAACGACGTAGCATAAGTTCAAAGCCTGGTACAGGAACACCTGCAGTGTGTCCACTACGGCCAACAAATACCCATACTGCACCACCAAGTGCTGCTATTATAAAGAATACATATAATTTAACATCCATAGTTAAGAATTCCACTACAAATGTTTTCGCTTCTTCTTTGGAATTAATCATGCGGCCGTTCCACAATGGGAATCGTTGAAGGTACGCAATAATAACTAAAATAATTGGCAGAACAAAGGTCAACTTAACACCTCTAAAGAGAGCAAACTCCATAAAGAATTTCGTATTGCCCAATAAAGATGCGATATACATTCCGCCAATAGCAGCAAATAATGCAGCAATTACAAGATATAATAAGGCAAGAATCGTAGACTTAATGGCACCTAATGGACGTGCACCATCATAACGGCGCCACTCTTCCATCAAGCGTATCATAGCACCTACAGGAGCCATAATAGCACTAGATAGAGCCCATATTTGAGTAATTAAGGTACCACTTGTAAGAATAAATACAACAATGGATGCCAAAGAAATTCCAAAAAAGGCCACAAGTTGCGTATGCTTAGACATTGGTAACATCATTTGTAGAACATATACAAAAAGTGCTATAGCCCCGATCATTGTAATAACTACTAATAATGGATTTGGTGTATAAGCAGGATAAATATCCGCTGGACCAAATTCATAACCTTTTACAGCCAATTTCTCTGTAGCTATGTTAATATAGTTGATTGTAGTCTGTAATACAGTTTCATTATTTATACCTGTTTCATACATCGGAAACAAGTTAAAACGAATATTTCGCTCTATATCACTAATGTAAAAGCGTTGTGCCGCTTCTTCAGGGGTAATTTTCTTTAACTCCTCTTTAGCGATAGTATACACACGACCTACACTATAATTATTTTTGGCCGCCATTTCCAAGAAACCTTGTTGTGGCTCATACTGCAACTGATTTACAGCTTCGATACCAACTAGTGGAATATGGTTTTTATTTAGTAATGCTAATGTTTCATCCGTTAAATTAGGTGCACCTAGAGCTTCTTTACCAGCAAAAATCATCCCTGTTACATGAGGAATGCCTTCAAGTCGTTTAAATACATATTGAATATCTTCAGATGTTACGTTTCTATAGTTTGTTGGACGAACGATAACATTGAAACCACGATCTACAACCTCTTGTGCTTGCAACTTTGAAATACCAAGATTCATCTTTGCATAGCTATCTGCTGTTGCACCATACAATTCAAGAACAGGACCAATACTTGTATTAAGCTCTTTCACCTTGTCCTTGCCAATACGGTGGTATAAATCCTCTCGAATTTCTTTATAATAACCTTCTTTACCTGAAATTAATGCCACATAAGTCGCCCCAGGTTTAATCGCAGCGCCATTAACACGAACAGAGTCCATCTCTTCAGAGCTTAATACTTTAACTTGGCCCGCATCTTTTGCTTTTTCTAACGTGCGATCATAAATAGCAAAAGCAGTCACACCAGCATTACGTAATGCATCAAAAGCTTCTTGTTGACTACGCTTTTCAAAGGCGCTGGCTCGTAAAACTGCATCATAGTCTACAATATTTTCAATATGATTTTGAGATTTCTCAATCTGATGGCGTTCAAATACTAAGTATAAGGAAGATAAAAGACCTATAATAATACAAAGTATAAGAATCCATGAGTACTTACTTTTTTGTGCGTTCCGATGATTCACGACAAATCCTTTCTAGTTGAGTACAGGTTTAACTTTAATGAGAATTTCACCATTATCAACAGTTAAACTTTCCGCTTTTACAGGAATTGGAAAATTGTTAAAGTCATAAATTTGAGTACTTTCTAACACATTAGATGTCATACCAGGAATTGTAGCACCATTTATGGTGAACTTTTTAGGTGAAAACAATAATGTATTGCCCTTTAACTCTAAATTCCCATCTAATTTAACATCCCCTTTAAACACCATGCCTACATTCATTTTACCGGTTAGGCTGATATTATCTTTACTAATGTCAACTTGTACGTCTTGAATATCACTACCTGCTTCATTACTTAAGAAAGTCCCTAAATCAGCTTTATTAATAGTCCCATCAATACTAGCATTCCCAACACTAACGATATCAATTTGTTGACTAGCTAATAAAGAAATTGGATTAACAAAAATTTGTTTAGCATCAAATCGGAAGCTAGCAAAATTCAATTTACCCAGTTTAATATTCTCCAAAGTGCCATAAACACGATCCACCTCACCATATAAAATTTTGAAAGCAGGTTGAGCCTCAACATTTACTGTTTGAGCCGTTGGTTTCAATGTTTCATTTAATTGACTTTCAATACGAGAGCCAATAAAAGATGGTAATAAAAATTGGGATGCCACTACAAGAGCAATAATTAGCACTAATAGGAATAGTAAAAACTTTTTCATAGTATCTCCTAAATTGTTAAGTTAGCCTCTTTTTTTAAGAAACCTTCGATAAATGGGTCTAAGTTGCCATCCATAACAGCTTGAACATTACCAGTTTCTACACTAGTACGATGATCCTTAACAAGATTATATGGATGGAATACATAGGAACGAATTTGACTCCCCCACTCAATTGCTTGGTAGGTACCTCCAATCTGTTCTTTAAGTTCAGCTTGCTTTTCGAGCTCTAACTCAAATAGTTTCGCCCGTAACAAACGTAAAGCTTGTTCTCTATTCTGCATTTGAGAACGTTGTGTTTGGCATTGTACTACAATACCTGTTGGCTTATGGGTCATACGAACAGCAGAATCGGTTTTATTAATATGCTGACCACCAGCGCCACTAGCACGATATGTATCAACTTGAACGTCTTTCATATCGATATTAATTTCTACAGTATCATCGATTTCAGGCATTACATCGACAGCAGCAAATGATGTATGACGTCGAGCCGCGGCATCAAATGGTGAAATACGAACGAGACGATGCACACCTTTCTCAGACTTCAAGTAACCAAAGGCATTTTCACCTTTAACAAGGAATGTAGCAGATTTTATCCCTGCTTCATCACCAGGTTGTTCATCCATTAACTCGATGGAGAAGCCAGATTTTTCAGCCCAGCGCAAGTACATGCGAATTAACATAGAACACCAATCTTGTGCCTCCGTCCCACCAGCACCAGCATGAAATGTTAAAATAGCATTATTTGCATCATATTCACCACTTAACAATAAAAGTACTTCTTGCTTTTCCAAGGTTTCTTCTATTTGCTTAACATATTCCTTGATTTCACTCTCCATGGAGAGGTCATCTTCATCTATAGCCATTTCAAGCATCATATTAGCATCTTCAATATCACTAACAAGTTGCTTATAGCTTTCTACAGCATTTTTTAGTTGTGTGGCCTCTTGAGAAATCTCACGAGCTTTATCTGGATTATCCCAAAATGTAGGATCACTCATCTGTACATCAAGTGTAAATATTCGGTCTTCCTTCTGAGCGATGTTAAAGTGAATCCCTCATCCCATAAATACGTTCTTCTAGATTAGAAATAATCGGTTTTAAATCTTCTAACAATTTATGTTCACCACCTTTAGTTAATTAGCCTATTACATCAATAAACTATTACCTTAACAAAATAGAAAAATGGCCGTTGCCCAGTGGAAATCCCTTTGAGCAACGTGCCATTCACAAATCTTAATCTATGTTTTGTGGCTCCAACACATCTTCATGATGGGATTGTGCACCTTCTAAGTGATCAACTGGTTCTTCGATTTCTTGAATCAATTGTGCACGAATTTTATATAATGCCATGATTGTCTCATCTTGAATAGCTGCAATCATGTTTTGGAACATATCGAAAGCTTCAAACTTATATTCTACCAACGGATTCTTTTGACCATATGCACGGAGGCCAATACCTTCTCGTAGCATATCCATATTATCCAAATGTTCCATCCATTTATTATCAACAACGCGCAACATAATCGCCTTTTCAAGTTGACTAAACATAGCCTCTCCAAGCATATCAACGCGATCTTGATACTCTTCATGAGCAATTTCTAATAAGCGTTCTAATAAGTCTTGACGACTATATTCTTCCATATCTTGAGAAGACATAATCTCCTCTGTTAAGAAATATTGACTTAAATGTTTATAGAGACCTTCATAATCCCATTCTTCTGGATAGAGCTTTTCATCAGCATAAGCATCTACAGATTCGGTAACAAGCTTGTCAATCATTTCATTAATTGTTTCACGCAAGGATTCGTTACGTAAAATACGACGTCGTTGTTCGTATAATACTTCACGTTGTTGATTCATAACATCATCATACTCGAGTACATATTTACGAATATTATAGTTATGATCCTCTACTTTCTTTTGAGCACGTTCAATAGATTTAGTAATCAAAGAATGCTCGATAGGTTCATCCTCTTCCATACCAAGTTTATCCATGATACCTGTAATATTATCAGCACCAAAGATACGCATTAAGTCATCTTCTAATGATAAGAAGAATTGAGAAGAACCAGGATCCCCTTGACGACCAGCACGTCCGCGTAATTGATTATCGATACGTCGGCTTTCATGGCGTTCTGTCCCCAGAATTGCTAAACCACCTAGTTCTGGCACACCTTCTCCAAGAGTAATATCTGTACCACGACCAGCCATATTAGTAGCGATTGTTACCATTCCCATTTGGCCAGCAGCTGCAACGATTTCTGCTTCTTGTTCATGATGTTTAGCATTCAATACTTTATGAGGTACACCTGCACGCAACAACATGTCTGAAAGTTCTTCAGACTGTGTAATAGATGTAGTACCAATCAGAATAGGTTGCCCTATTTGGTGGCGTTCTACTGCATTTCGTACTACAGCACGATATTTAGCAGCTTTAGTTTTAAAAATTTGATCAGGCAAATCCATCCGGATTAAAGGCTTATTTGGTGGAATTGGTATAACCTCTAATCCATAAATATCGATAAATTCTTTTTCCTCTGTTTTAGCAGTACCTGTCATGCCTGATAATTTATCATACATACGGAAATAGTTCTGGAATGTAACAGATGCTAAGGTTTGGCTTTCGCGTTCAACTTTCAAACCTTCTTTAGCCTCAATAGCCTGATGCAAACCATCAGAGTAACGGCGTCCAAACATCAAACGGCCCGTAAATTCATCGACGATAACAACTTCACCATCTTTAACCACATAGTCTGTATCACGATGCATCATAGCATAGGCACGCAAAGAAGCACCAAGCAAATGATTCAACTCGATATTTTCTGCATCATATAGGTTTTCAACACCAAGCATTTTTTCAACCTTTGCGATGCCAGAATCTGTAGGGGCAATAGTTTTTTGTTTTTCATCGATAACATAGTCTTCATCTTTTATAAGGTGAGGAACAATTTTAGCCAATTTATAATAATTATCAGTGGAACGTTGACCAGGGCCTGAGATAATTAATGGTGTTCTTGCTTCATCAATAAGAATGGAGTCTACTTCATCCACAATGGCATAATTCAATGGTCGTTGTACCATTTGAACAACATCGGTTACCATGTTATCGCGTAAATAGTCAAAACCAAACTCATTATTTGTACCATATGTAATATCACACGCATAGGCTTCTTTACGTTGATTAAAGTCAAGATTAGCCACAATAAGACCCGTGGAAAGTCCTAAGAAATTATATAAACGTCCCATTTGCTCGCTATCACGAGTCGCCAAATAATCATTTACTGTTACAACGTGTACACCCTTACCGGTCAATGCATTCAAATATACGGGCAATGTAGCTACTAATGTTTTACCTTCACCAGTACGCATCTCCGCGATATTACCATTATGAAGGCAAATGCCCCCCATTAACTGTACATCGAAATGACGCATGCCTAAAACGCGTTTAGATGCTTCACGAACTACAGCGAATGCTTCTGGCAATAGGTCGTCTAACGTTTCCCCTTTTTGCAAACGACGTTTAAACTCATCAGTTTTTGCCACTAAGTTAGCATCACTTAATTTAATATAATTAGGTTCAATTTCATTAATATGATCTGCAATAGCACGCATTTTTTTAATTTCTTTTGCGTTATTATTGCCTAATAGCCTTTGTAAAAAGCTTAACAAACAAATCACTCCTCTACGGGACATCTTACATTATTTTATCTAACTTATTATAACGAAAAAGCCTTGAATAGTCAAAGAATTCAAGGCATTTCAAGATTATTTATAATATTATTTTGGCAAAAAAGGTGGATGACTATTTTAAGTCATCCACCTTAATATAATAATCGGCTGATTTAAAGTAGAAAGGAGTTAGGATTAAGTTCAGCCGACATTATATATTATTGAAGTTCTGGCTCGATCAAACCATAGAAACCATCATGTCTACGATATACAACGTTCATCGATTCAGTTTCAGCATTGAAGAACATAAAGAAATCATGACCAATAAGATTCATTTGTAAAATCGCTTCCTCAACATCCATAGGACGCACAACAAAGTGTTTGCGTTTTACAACTTCAATAGTTTCTTCTTCCACAGGAGTTGCCAAAGCTTCAGGATGGAAAGCTTCTTGTTTTTTGAAACGTTTAGCCAAACGAGTTTTATATTTATGGATTTGGCGAACAATTTTATCTACTACTAAATCAATAGCTGCATACATATCATCGTTGGTTTCCACACCACGAAGAACGATTTTATCAACAAAGCATGTAAGTTCAATTGTAGATTTATCTTTTACAACGGATAAAACCGCTTGTGCATTTAACTCATCATCGAAGTAACGAGTCAATTTACTCAATCTTTTTTCGATATATGCTCTTAAGGCATCTGTTACTTCAATGTTTTTTCCTCTAATTGCTACTTTCATAAGTCAACACCCTTTCTAAAAATCATCCACGAGATGCGAGTGTGTGGTATTATATAACCTTATCTCTCGTGTTATATTTAGTATTTCTACATCCAACTGTAAAACTCCTTCTTTTTTATCTAAAAATCTTATATTTTTTGTAGAATTATGTATAAAATGTATATAGAAAATCAAAAACCCTGATAGTATATACTATCAGGGTCCAATTATATATTGTTTTTATAATTTTTTTGGTATGTAGTTACGCTTTAACAACGTTAGCGGCTTGAGGTCCACGGTTTCCATCAACAATCTCAAATTCTACATTTTGACCTTCAGTCAAAGATTTGAAACCTTCGTCTTGGATTGCAGAGTAGTGTACAAATACATCGCTACCGTCTTCACGTTCAATAAAACCATAACCTTTTTCTGCGCTGAACCATTTTACTTTACCTAACATGGTAACATCCTCCTAAAAATATATATATTGTCTTGCTGTCTTGCTCTATATGTGTATCATAACACAGCATGTATAAAATATCAAACAACAATATTTACATTTTTAATGAATATACAAACACTAGAAATAAGAATATCATTTGCTGTAAATCTCAACAATCCCTATATCTATACATGTTATAAATAATTATATACACCCTATAAATTAATTGTATATTTTTATAATCATAAAAATATGTGAATTAAAAATTATTATTTTAAAAAATGACTGTATAAATTATTGTTATATCACAAATATTTATAGCAATAATCGTGTTTTTCAGATTAATCTACCCTGTAAATCTTTATACAAACTCTTTATAATTAATAAATTCAGTCTAAAAGTTATCAAATATATTAATAGATATTAAGCTATACATATATAATAAAAATTAATATAAATAGATAGGTTAAATTTAATGTAAAAAAACAGGAAGCAATTTCTAATTCTAGAATTTGCTTCCTATAATTATATTATTTAATCTAACAAAATTTTATCTAAGAATGATTTTGTTCTTTCATTGGTAGGTGCATCAAATACGCGTTCAGGTGTATTATCTTCTAAAATCAAGCCACCATCAACAAATAACACTCTATCCGCTACCTTTTTCGCAAAGCCCATTTCATGAGTAACGATGACCATCGTCATACCTTCCTCAGCTAAAGACTTCATAACATCTAGCACTTCACTAACCATTTCAGGATCAAGAGCTGAAGTAGGTTCATCAAAAAGCATTACTTTTGGTTTCATAGCTAAAGCACGAGCAATAGCAACACGCTGCTTTTGACCGCCTGACAAAGAATCAGGGTATGCATTGGCTTTATCCGCCAAGCCTACTCGATCAAGTAAAGCTTGACCTATCTTCTTAGCCTCTTCCATAGATGTTTTACGAACCTTAGTTTGTGCTAAGGTAAGGTTTTCCATAACTGTCATATGTGGGAACAAATTAAAGTTTTGGAATACCATTCCTACTTCAGCACGAACGTCATTTAACTTTTTCTTATCAGAAAGATCCATGCCATCTACGATAACCTTACCAGATGTAGGTTCCTCTAAATAGTTCATAGTGCGCAGTACCGTACTTTTACCAGAACCAGAAGGGCCGATGATTACAACTACTTGACCTTGTTTAATATGTAAATTAATACCTTTTAGTACTTCATTTTTACCAAAAGATTTATGTACATTTTCTAATTTAATCATTTAATGCTATATTTCCTTTCAAGATATCCAACTAATTGTGAGATAGTCACTGTCATAATAAGGTAAATCACAGCAACCGTACCCCAGATTTCAAAGGATGCATAGGTTTTAGCAATGATTAATTGACCACGACGTGTCAACTCCTCGAAACCGATAACAGAAACTAAAGAGGAATCTTTCAACATGGCAATAAATTCGTTCCCTAACGGAGGAATAATTGCTTTAAAAGCTTGAGGCATAATGATGTAACGCATGGTTTGTCCCCAAGTTAAACCAAGAGAACGACCAGCCTCCATTTGACCTTTATCAATAGATTGAATACCAGCACGGAAAATTTCAGATACATAAGCACCAGAGTTAATACTACATGCGGTAACAGCCGCAATATATGGATCAATCCGTTGACCTGTAATCATAGGCAAGGCAAAATAGATTAGGAAAATTTGCACCAGTAATGGTGTACCACGAATGATATCTACATAACATTTTGCAAGCAATCTAACTAATCTAAATTTAGATAAATTTGCTAAAGATACTAAAAGACCGATAAAAAAGCCACAACCTACAGACATGGCTGTAATTTCTACAGTCACTAGAGCACCTTGTAGCAAGAGCGGTAAATTATCCGCAATTAACCCCCAATTAAAACTCATAATCTCTCCTATTATTTAAATTCTAAAACTACTGGCATATCAGCAGGTGTATCTACATTAAACCATTTTTTATATAATGTATTAAATTCACCATCAGCCTTCATATCAGCAATTGCTTTATTAATTTCTTCTTGCAATGCTTTGTTATCCTTATTAATTGCTAAGCCCAAATATTCTTTAGTATTTGGATATGCCATAAATTTAATATGTTGATCAGGATGCTTAGTACTGTAATATTGAGCTACAGGTAAATCGATTACAGTTACATCTACTCCACTATTTTGTAATTCTAACAAAGCTTCATTACTATGGTCAAATTCTTTTACAGTAGTACCTTCAATTTTATGAGCTAAATCTGCACCAGTAGTACCTAATTGGGCTGCAATTTTTTTACCCTTTAAGTCATCAAGAGAATTCACAGCCGTTCCATCTTTATATACTACTGCTAAGGCATTTTCATAATAAGGAGAAGAAAATAATACTTTTTCACTTCTCGCTTTTGTAATGGTCATACCAGATGCAGCAACATCAATATCATGTGTGTTCAAAGCTGGAATCAAAGCATCAAAAGCTACATTTTTTAGCTCTACATCTTTATTAATACGCTTACCGATCGCACGAATCAATTCAATATCAAAACCTGTATAATCTTGAGTTTTTTCATCTTTAAACTCAAATGGAACAAATGTAGCATTAGTGCCAACGACAAGTTTATTAGATGTAGGTTGATTAGAAGAACCACATCCACCAACTAAAGAAGCCGCCATCACTAACATACAACCGCCAAGAATTATTTTTTTTACTTTGCTATTTAACATATTATCAACCTCATTATTTTAACTTACTACTACTTTATAATAGTATATAGATTAAGTATAATTATGTCAATAATTTTGTATATAATTTTAGATGCAATCGCAAAATCTCTATATTTATATTTTAATTTTATACATTGTTTGTATAAATATTACGTTCATGTATAAAAACTTTCCCATAGTTAGTGGTTTTCTATAGATTTTATAATATACAACTGTATAAAAAAAGCACATGAGAAAAGCCTCATGTGCCCCTATACGGCTGACCTGGTCTTTGCCCCCACACTCGCCTGCTGGAAGGTTCGCTCATAAGTCCAAGACTCCCCACTACTACCTCTCTCGATTTTATCGGCAGGACTTACACCTAAGCCGCACCATGCTCACAACCCTTTGGGCTGCTTATGTGGATCGTTTTGCCTGCGACTAGCCTCGACTTTCAACCACAGACCCGTATAGACGTATTATAAAGAATAACAGTATTCATGTCTAGTTTTACTATTATTTTAAAAAATTTTGATTATATAGTTAAGTAGCCAAACATAATTTTTTTACCAAACATACTATCGCATAATTCTTAGAACAATGAGAATAAATTTTGCAACCCCTATTTGTTGATGTATAGAAAATTGGAATAGAAAACCTAAAATATTCTTCATAATATTTTAATATTTCTAAAATCACATTTTTTAAGTACCATATCTAGTGGATTCTTAAATTGTCAATTAGTTTTTGTATGCCAAATATGAATACAACATATTTGTAAGAACATACGTATCATACACAAAAAATTATTTATGGTGTATAATTTGTATACTGTTAAATTAGAACGGCCTAAAGTTGTACGATATGAACATAAGTACGAGGGGTTGTACCATATGTTCAGTTTGTTAGTTAGAGGGGTTTATTATGTTTATGTTATCATTGATGCAACCATCAGGTTTGTATGAACTGGAGAAAGATAGTTTAGAAGCCATAAGCGCACAACTTTTACAGATGATACAAATGAAAAGCCATCATCTCTATACACATTCTATCCAGGTTTCAAACTATGCTGTTAGCATCGCAGCTAAAATGGGTTTGCCATTAAATGAAATTGAACAGATTCGTCACGCAGCTCTACTTCATGACGTGGGTCTATTAATGGTACCTAATGCATTAATCCAAAAATCTCCATATCTTAATAAGCAAGAAATGTCTAAGTATAAACAACATGTGGCAAGTGGAGCCAATATGATTGAAAACTATCCTTGCTGCCAACAAATTTTGCCTTATATTCGTTACCATCATGAAAAATGGGATGGCTCTGGTTATCCCAAACATTTACGTGGTGCCAATATTCCGTTAGGAGCTCGAATTATTGCTGTAGCAGATTACTATGATACAACAGTTAATCCTTCTACTGAATTTTGGGCGAAAACAAAAGCTAAAGCAAAAGAAGAACTCTTTAGTGCATCTGGCTCACTCTTTGATCCTGATGTAGTTAAAGCATTTATTGATGTGCTTGGCTAATATGAAATCAAATATTATATTCCTACATTTAGTAATAAAGATTAGAAACTACCACTAGCCAGCGTAAGGGCATCAATGCGTAGCGCTTTATGCTTTTGTAAGACTTTTGCTACAGCTTCAATTGTGGCACCTGTAGTATATATATCATCAACAATTAATATATTCTTATTGGTAAAATCAATATCCTTATAATCAGCACATATAACAAAGGCATCATCAATATTTTGATGTCTTTCTTTATTTGTTAATCCCCACATATCTCGAGAAGTATCAAACTTGTATATACAATCTAACCATTTAAAGTTTTTTCTATCTATCTCCCATAAAGAATGAGCCCATTCAAGAAAGAATAAATCTACTTGATTATATCCTCTCTTAGCTTTTTTCTTTTCGCTAGATGGTACAGGAACAATATAATCATACATAATTTTACAATTACTATTCACAATATTAGACTCATTATATTTCATGTAAAAGTTGTACGATACTAAAAAAGGAGCGGCCCCTTTGGACTGCTCCTTTTTTTCATTAAATTTTACATCGTAAATCATAGACTTTAGACCACCACGATATTCGGCCAACACACATACATCATCTACATAGTGTAAAAATTTATGTGGTACATGACGAATATGTAATAAATCTGTAAAACAAGCTTTACACCAATCCCCTTGTGTTGCCACAGGTGCACCACAGTGAGGGCATACAGGTGGAAATAGGAAATCCCAAAGACTCATTACGAATCACATCTCCCTTGTAGTCGTTCTTTAAACAATGTGTAACGTTCATCGGCATTAACAGTACGCACAGCACGTTCAACTGCGCTCGTAGTACCAACGATGATTACTTTACGCTTTGCCCGTGTAACAGCAGTATACAACAAATTACGTTGTAACATACCACCATAACGTGGAACAAATGGAATAATAACTACACCATACTCACTACCTTGACTCTTATGGACCGTAATAGCATAAGCAGGCATAATCATATGTGCTTCATCGATAGGTAGACGAACCTCTTTATGGATAAATCGGATACAAATATCGGTCCGCGTAATAGCATAGATAACGCCAATTTCGCCATTAAACACTTCTAACTCATAATCATTGAGAATTTGAATAACCTTATCCCCAACGCGATACGTAATGCCATTGACACGAACTTCTCCCTTATAGCTATCTGGAGGGTTTACGGCTTGTTGTACATATTGTGATATCAATGTACTACCTGCTTCACCACGGCGCATAGGAGAAATAATTTGAATATCTAATTCATCCTCTATCGTCTCTTGTTCACGTTTATATACATCAATGATGGCTTTCATCATCATGTCATAAGATTTAACAGGAATAAAAGAAAACTCTTCGCTCACACCTTCCAGGTTAGGCATTTCACCACGGTTAATTGCGTAAGCACTTTCAACGATAGTATTACCAGAGCTTTGACGATAAATCTGATTTAGTCGTGTATAGGGCACACAATCACTATCTAATAAATCTTTTAATACGAACCCAGCACCTATAGGTGGTAATTGATCTACGTCACCCACAATAATGACATGGGCTTCCTTTGGAATAGCAGCCATCAAAGAATAGAATAAACGCACATTAAGCATAGATGCTTCATCGATGATAATGACATCTATATCTAGAGGATCATCTTCATTCTTTGTAAAGTCATAGGAGTCACTACCTTGAACAGGTACCAATAGACGATGAATTGTAGTAGCTTCAAACTCAGTGGCCTCGGTCAGACGCTTTGCAGCACGTCCCGTAGGAGCACAAAGTATAATGCGCCCCAATCCACCGAGTTGGAAACCTTTTACTAGTGCCTTGATGATAGTTGTTTTACCTGTACCAGGACCACCAGTTATAAGAGAAAACTTTTCAAAAAATGAGAGCTGTATAGCTTCTTTTTGAGCATCACCAAAGATAATGTAGTTGTCTCGTTCAAACTTTTCAATAAAACTAGAAATATCTAATGCTATTGGATCAGCTTCTAATAGAAACTCACGAGTATAGTGGACACCTTCCACTTCAGAAACATACATCTCTGGCGGATAGATATATAAGATATCTTCATAATACGTACTATACAGTGCACCTTGTTCCAGCAGGCTTTCAATAAAGTTCGCAATATCATCTACATCAGTTTGTAATAAATCGTCAAGTCGACCGATAAGTTGGTCTACTGGTAAACATGTATGACCTTGATTATCTAGACTACGTAGAATCCATTCTAAACCAGCCTCTAAACGGCGTGTATCACTACCATTAATACCAAGATGCTCTGCTAGTGTATCGGCCGTACCAAAAAGCATATCCGGTGCTACACGTAATAATGTATAAGGATTATCCTCTATAACTGCGACAGACTGCACACCATAATAGGTATATACAATACGACTCCATTTCGATGAAATGTGATGACTTTCAAAAAAATGATTTAAATCAGATAAAATACCTTCGCCAAGTAAGGTATTGAATAGCTCATCCTTAACACTCTTTCGGAGACCTGGAACATCTTTAATCTCTTCTGGACGTTCTTCCCGTAAAATTTCTAAAATACGAATACCGAAATATTCTAGTACCTTCTCTACGGATTTTTCACCAAAACCTTTTATTCCTAGATTCAACAAATAAGTCTTGGCAGCACCCATATTATCAGGTTTTAACTTTTCAACACTGCTCGCATCAAATTGGCGGCCGTACTTTTCATGTTCTACATAGCGGCCCCGTACTTCGATGTCTTCCCCTTCTTTAGGAGACTCAAATTTGCCAGTACAAGTAATGTATTCCTCATTATAATCTTTTAGGATAAACACGCAATATGTACGTTGTGTATTCTCATATATAGTTCGGTATACAAATCCTCGTATGGCGTCCATTATTTCTCCGTATTCGGCAAAGCTTCAATAATTTCTTGCACTGCATCGGTAATACTGCCTTCGTTACCAATTTTAATATGTGCTACTTCTTCATATAAAGGATAACGTTCTTCATATACATTAAAAATATATTCGATACTTTCTTTTACAAGCGGACGAATCTCTAGATCCAAATCATCTAAAATATGATTTACATCGCGGTTAACAAATACAACAAGACCATTATTGCGCATCAATTTAACAGTTTTATCATAGGTAACAGTGCCGCCACCTGTAGCAATGACAGATGGTTTATTGTGAATTAATTCTTTGATTGTACTATATTCATATTCACTGAAAGCATCTTTACCATCGTAAATATAAATATTTTGAACGGATTTACCTACCTTGTCTTGAATCGTTTGGTCTAGATCGAAAAAGTCGCGGCCTAACTCTTTTGCTAGAACCTTACCAACAGTAGTTTTACCTGCGCCAGGCATACCAATGAGAAAAATATGCTTATGCATATGCTCCTTTAAGAACTCATTACTCATAGAAACGACGGTTTTTATATAATTTTCAACATAAGGTGCTAAAACTTTATCTTTACAATTTTGAGTATGTAAAGCAATGATACTTTCATCCCGTTCTTCATCAATAAGTGGTAAGTGATGTTCATCCTTATATTTACCAATTTCTTTAATCAGTGTGAGTCGCTTCTCAAACTCCGTAACTAATACAGAATCAATACTATCTATCTGTTTTCGAGCTTCTTTAATATCCATGAGAACCCCCTTTTATGCATTAGCCAAAATAGCTAGAGCCTGTTCTTCATCTACCTTCATTTGATCGATAAGATCTTGTAAATTATTAAATTTAACTTCCCCTCTAATATAAGAAATGAACTGTACAATTACTTCTTTTCCATATATATCTTGGTCAAAGTTAAAAACGTGTACTTCACATCTATGGTACTGATTTCTAAAGGTTGGATTATCTCCAATATTGCCTACCCCATCATACCAAATACCATCAATACATACACGATTAGCATAGACTCCGTCTGGAGGTGTAGCCATTTCATTAGGAAGTAATAGATTTAATGTAGGAAATCCTAATGTGCGTCCCCGTTGATCACCTTTAATCACAGTTCCTTTAAACTGGAATGGCCTACCTAGCCAATGATTTGCATCCTCCAAATGCCCTTCATGAATAGCTTTTCTAATTTCTGTACTAGAAATAGGTGTACTACTACCATCACAAGGTAATAAAGGCTGTACAAGAACTCGTATATTCTTATCCGCTACCACTTGTTTCATATATTCTGGATTACCAAGCCCCTTTGCACCAAATGTAAAGTTCTCACCGATTACAATAGCTTCCACATTCATATCATTGCAGAGTTCATGTAAGAATTCATCTGCAGTCATTTTTAATAATGCTTCAGTCATAGGTAACCGCAAAATATAGTCAACTTTGAGTTCTTCTAGCACAGTATCCATAATCTCTTCTTGAATCACTCGTTTAGGTACTCGTTCTGGATGTAATATAGTCAATGGATGATGCTCGAAGGTAATGATGATACTAACCCCATCGACTGATATAGCCTCTTCAACAGCCTTATGTATAACTCGTTGATGACCTCGATGAATGCCATCAAAGGTACCAAGGGCATATACTTTTGTATCTTTGATTTGACGTAGTTCATCAAACGAATGTAGTTGCTTCATACTTATCCTTCAATAAAAATATTTTTTTCCACTTTTAATGTGTGGTTGTTTCGTTTCATAATACCAATAAAACCATTCGGTCCATAAGCTCTATAGAGCTGACCTATTTCTGTGAAAGCAAATTCTTTACCAATCGGTAACTGCTTGCCTTCTATCATCATTCTTAATTGTACACTATTTACAGTTACTTTTGAAAGATGAGAAACAGCCGTATCTGTTGGCAACAACAGACTTTCACCATGTAGCATCAATTCTTCGGCCATCTTAGCAGAGCCGATATCAAAAGGGCCTACTTGAGTACGTGCCAAAGAAGTCATAGCGCCAGGAATACCTAAAGCAATACAAATATCGCGTAATAACGAGCGAATATAAGTCCCCCCTGAGCATGTCACACGAACCGTGAAAAAAGGGAATCCATAAGCAATGAGCTCAATATTTTTAATATGAATTTGACGTAATGGTAGCTCTACAGGAATACCTTTACGAGCATATTCATAAGCTCGAATACCATTTACTTTAATGGCAGAATACTTAGACGGCCTTTGGTCCTGAACGCCAGCAAATTTTCTCAAAATACTAACCAATTCTTCAAAGCCTGGTTTAACCATCGTTGTCGAGATTTCTGTAGATTGAATAGCTCGATTCAATACAATACCATCTCGCAATAGCATATCATTATCTGGCAATACAGGTTGTCCTGAGCTATCTTCAGTATCTGTAAAAGTACCCAATTTACATTCTGCTACATAGGTTTTATCAAATTCATCCGTGTATTCTATAAGGCGCGTAGCCTTACCAAGAAACACAGGCAATACACCATAAGCCATAGGATCCAATGTACCGCTATGACCAATGCGCTTTTCCTTTAGAATACGACGACAAATAGCAACGGCATCATGGCTTGTAATGCCAGGTGGTTTTAAAAATGGTAATATCCCATCCATTATTAAATTACCTCAATGAGAGCTTGTTTTGCCTCTTCTAATGGTAGATTAATAGTGCAACCTGCAGCACGAATATGACCACCACCACCAAAATGGCTTGCTACAACGTTCACATCAATACCTTTGGAACGTAAACTTACACGTGTTATATCATCAGCTTCTGCTTTTAATAAAATTGCCACGTCTACAGTATCAACATTTCTAATAATATCTACAAAACCATCTGTATCATCGCCAAGAATAGTCATAGCCTCACGATTCAACTCGATGGTAGCAATCGTATCATTCTTGTAAAACTCGATAGTTTGCATAACTTGTTTTGTTAATTCTAAACGACTGGCAGATACGGCTTCTATGGTTTCAGAAATAACATTTGGTCTAGCCCCTGCAGCTACACATTTGGCAGCCATCTCAAGAGTATTTGCTGTAGTATTGCTAAATTTAAAGAAACCACAATCTGTAGCAATCGCCATATATAATGCAGTACCCATAGATTCAGTGATAGGCCAATTCCATTTTGTACATAAGTCGGTAACAATTTCACCAGTAGCAGCAAAGTCAGGCTTTAAATATAGATGGTCCGCGAATTCTGTATTAGAAATATGGTGATCTATATTAAAAATAGGTGCACTCCAAAGTGCACCTACTTTGCCAATTCGCTCATACGTGCTAGCATCCAAAACCATAAGCATATCAATATCAACTGGATTAGTTTCAAAATACGCTACATCATGAATGTGGTCCGTATATCGTAAGAATGTGTACTTCTCAGGAACTACATCATCCACTACCATATATACAGTTTTACCTTGTCCTACAAGGGCTTCGTAAAAGGCTACCATGGACCCAATAGCATCACCATCAGGTCTAATATGGACGGTTAGCATAATAGAATTAGCTTCACACAGAGCCATATGTAATTGATTAATAGTAATCTTACTCATGTTCTGTATCCTTTTTGTTAATTTATTTCTTCATCCTTTTTGATTTCATTCAAAAGGGATTCAATATGCATGCTATAGTCTAAAGACGTATCCTTATCAAAGGTGATGGAAGGAATATGGCGTAATTTAAGTACTTTACCAAGCTCTGTACGAATATGACCTGCTGCATGCTTTAATGCGATAAGGGTATCTTCTTTTTCCTTATCGGAACCAAACAAGGAGACATAAATCGTAGCTTCACGTAAATCACCTGTTACATGAACATCGGTAATAGTAGTGAAGCCGATACGCGGATCTTTCAATCCGCGCATCAACATTTGACTTACCTCTTGTTTGATAAATTCTTGTAATTTTCTGACACGAACATCACTCATATAAACCTCCTATAATTGAGGTGCAATTTCTTCCATCAAGTAAGCTTCAATAACGTCGCCTTCCTTGATGTCGCGGTATCCTTCTAAGGAGATACCACATTCAAAGGATGTTTTAACTTCCTTAACTTCATCTTTAAATCGACGTAAAGAATCAACCTTACCTTCAAATACAACGATGCCGTCACGAATTAAACGAACTTCAGAGTCGTTAGTAATACGACCTTCTGTTACATAAGAGCCAGCTACAATAGCCTTTGGTGTGGAAATAACCTGACGCACTTCTGCACGACCTACGACAACCTCTTTAAATTGAGGCGCCAACATACCGCGCATAGCAGATTCAACGTCATTGATAGCATCATAAATTACACGATATGTACGCAAGTCAACCTTTTCTTGTTCCGCTGCACGTCGAACATTAGCATCAGGGCGTACATTAAAGCCCATTACAATCGCATTAGATGCAGATGCCAACATGATATCCGATTCATTAATGGCACCTACTGCAGCATGAACAATAACAATACGAACCTCAGGGTTTTTGATGCCTTCTAAAGATTGACGCAATGCTTCTACAGAACCTTGAACATCGGCTTTGATGATAATATTAAGATCCTTCAACTCGCCTTGTTGAATTTGGTTGAAAATATCATCTAATGTAACTTTATGTGTAGCTTGCAATTCTTGAACCCGTTGCTTAGCAATACGTTTTTCAGCAATTGCACGTGCTTCGTTGTCATCCATACCATTTATAATTTCACCGGCTTGTGGAACTTCGGAGAAGCCCAAAATTTCTACCGGCATAGACGGACGAGCAACTTTTACTTTTTCACCGCGCTCATTTGTCATGGCACGTACTTTACCGTATGCAGTACCAGCAAGTACTGTATCACCTACACGAAGAGAACCTTTTTGTACCAAGACAGTACATACAGCACCACGACCTTTATCAAGTTGAGCCTCGATAACTACGCCATATGCCTTACGGTTAGGGTTCGCTTTCAATTCCATAACCTCTGCTACAAGCAAAATATTTTCAAGTAAGTCATCAATACCTTGTTTTTGTTTAGCAGATACAGGAACCATGATGACATCGCCGCCCCATTCTTCTGGTAAAAGACCATGTTCAGACAATTGTTGTTTAACATGGTCTGGGTTAGCACCTGGTTTATCCATTTTGTTGATGGCTACAATAATAGGTACATCTGCAGACTTCGCATGATTAATGGCCTCGATAGTTTGTGGCATTACTCCATCGTCAGCAGCTACTACGAGAACTGCGATATCTGTAGATTTTGCACCACGTAAACGCATAGCAGTAAACGCTTCATGACCAGGTGTGTCAAGGAATGTGATTTTATTATCCTTGTAGCGAACTTGGTACGCACCGATATGTTGAGTGATACCACCAGCTTCGCCAGCTGTTACATTAGTTTGACGAATTACGTCCAACAAAGATGTTTTACCATGGTCAACGTGACCCATAATAGTTACTACAGGAGGACGTGGTTTTAACGTTTCTGGTGCATCTTCAATTTCGATAACATCTGTAGGATCTTCTTCTGGTTCTACTTCAGTTACAGTTACACCGAACTCTTCAGCTACAATAGTAGCTGTATCTACATCAACCTCTTGGTTAATGCTGGCCATAACACCTAAAAGCATCAATTTCTTGATGATTTCAGATACTTCACGACCCATTTTTTCAGCTAATTCTTTAACAGTTAAAGGACCGCTCAATTCAATTTCTGTAGCAATTGCTGCTTCAGCTTTACGTTCAGCTTCTGCTTTTTGCTGTAAGTACTGCTCGTTACGATGTTTTACGCGATTCTTCTTTTTTTGCATAGATGTAGATAACAAGGATTGAGGGCGGTTATTGCCACCTTTTTTATTTTTCTTGTTACGGCGATCATTATTAGAATTGCGGTTATCGTTATTGCGGTTGTCGTTATTACGATTATCGTTGTTGCGATTATCATTATTACGCGCATCATTAGAACGAACGTTATTACGGTTATCATTATTGCGGGTATTATTAGGGCGATTGTTAGCGCGGTCTCCACCATGTTGGTTACCATCGGATTTGCGTGTAGGCTCAGAGATTTGTACATGACGTACATTGCCTTTTTTATGGTCCTTTTGTTTAGATTGATCGTCTTGTTTTTGACCAGATTGTTTATGTTTATCTTTTTTCTGTTCGTTAGAACGATTTGGATGTTGTTTATGTGACGCAACTTCTTGTTTATGAGCTGCAGGAGCAGACTTTTGTTCTACCTTTTTTTCTATTTTTTGTGCTACTTTAGGAGCTTCAGATTTTTTACCTAATTGTTTTTTTACAATTTCATAACCTGAATCATCTACAGAATTAACTGCTTTCGTAACATTGATATTATTTTGTTGCAAGATAGAAATGACCTGCTTACTTTCTACGCCGAACTCTTTGGCGATTTCATGAACGCGCTTTTTGGACATCTACATACCCCCTTATTATCGATCAATCTCTTTAAGTAATGCCTTTGCAAATCCATCATCTAGTACGGCAACTACTACCCTAACTTCCTTACCAATGGCCGTTCCTAAAGCCTCTTTATTGGCAATACTGTGAAGTGGAATGTGATGGGTTTCTGCTAATTGAGTATATTTCTTTTCATTATTGGCTGCACAGTCACCAGCGAGAAGTACCAATTTCGGTTCCTTTCTCTTTATAGCTTTTTCTACGATAAAATCACCAGAAATAACTTTTCCTGCTCGTTGTGCTAAGCCTAAGAGATTCAAAATTTTATCTTCATTCATGTATATCAGTGATTACTCATTCTCTTGTAAATCACGTTGTAATGCTTCGTATATCTCTTTAGATACACTATGTTTTAATGATCGTTCTAATCGTTTTGCCTTATAAGCCTGCTCAAAACACGACATAGACTCACATAAATAAGCTCCACGTCCTGGTGCTTTACCGCTGCGATCAATAGTGATATTGCCGTCTGGACTCAAGGCTACGCGAATCAACTCTCGTTTTGCCTTAGGTTCACCACATCCTACGCAAGTACGCATAGGTTGGGATTTTGGTTTCATGACTATTCACCATCCTCAGCATTGCCAAAACCTGTGAAAGGTTCTTCAGCAGCTTGAGTTTCGCTTTTAATATCAATTTTCCAGTTAGTCAACTTAGCAGCTAAACGAGCATTTTGACCAGCCTTACCAATAGCTAAAGATAATTGATAATCAGGTACGACTACATAAGAAGCTTTTTCTTCTTCGCTTACATCTACCGATACAACCTTCGCAGGGCTTAAGGAGTTAGCAATATAAATTGCTGGATCTTCATCCCATTTAACAATGTCTATTTTTTCATCGTGTAATTCATCAACAATATGTTGTACACGTTGCCCTTTAGGACCTACGCAAGCACCTACAGGATCAATATTTTCATCACGACTATATACGGCGATTTTAGAACGCATCCCCGGTTCACGAGCTACAGACTTAAGCTCTACTACGCCTTCAAAGATTTCTGGAACCTCTAATTCAAATAGACGTTTTAATAGACCTGGATGTGTACGAGAAATCATAATTTGAGGGCCTTTCGTAGTTTTCTTAACCTCTACGATATAGCATTTAATACGATCCCCTTCACGGTATGTTTCAGTAGCAATTTGCTCTGTTGGAGGTAAAATTGCTTCTGTTTTACCAAGGTCGATAAACACATTTTTACCTTCGACACGTGTAATAACACCAGTGATGATATCACCTTCACGACTGTAGTATTCCTCATATACTACACTGCGCTCAGCCTCTTTCAAACGTTGAATAAGCATTTGTTTTGCAGTATGGGCAGCACTACGACCAAAGTTAGCAGGAGTTACATCGACTTCTACTACATCACCAATCTCAAAACGCTTATCTTTTTTGCGAGCATCCAACAAGCTAATTTCTGTTTCAGGCAATTCAACAGTTTCCACAACTTGTTTTTTGGCCATTACTTTATAAACACCTGTTTCGCGGTCAATCACAACGTACGCATCTGGATTAGATGTTGGTTCTTTGCGATATGCTTGCAGTAATGCAGCCTCTAAGGATTCAAAAATAACCTCAGGAGCAAAACCTTTTTGTTTTGTAAGCACCATTACCGCTTGAATTAATTCTTGACTCACTCGTATGCCTCCATATATTAAAAATCAAGATGTAATCGAATTTGTGCAATAGCAGAACGTTCAAATGTTATGCTTTCACCATTAATAGTAAAGTCGATAGATGTGTCCGTAAAACCTTGTAATGCACCAGTAAATTGTTTACTGCCATTAACAGGCTTAAACAACTGAATATCTACATCACGGCCATTATACCGAACTAAATCCTTATCTTTCTTTAGAACTCGATCAAGGCCAGGAGAAGATACCTCCAATAAATAATTTTCCGTAATTGGATCCTTTTCGTCGAGGACAGCACTTAATTTTTCGCTCACCAACTGACAGTCATCCAAATCTACACCACCTGGTTTATCAAGGTAGACACGTAAATACCAATCCCGTTCACGTACATAGTCTACATCGACGAGTTCCATATCGGTGCCGGCTATAATACCTTCAACTACAGAGGATACAAACTCCTCCACTGCTTCTCTTTTCATAGCCATCGCCTCCTTACTTACTACATCTTGTATATATCTCTTGATTCTAAATACTCTAAAATTGAGCTAATCATAAATGAAAGAGTGGACATAAGCCCACTCTTTTAAAAGATTATATAAAAGTCATATATAGTATATCACATTTGCTGTGTATATACAAATTCTACGCTTTTGAATGGGTATTAAAGAAACCAATCCCACATAAGTCATTCTATAAAAACAAAAAATGACAAAAAATAGCATAGTTAAATCTATCCAAACTTTAATCAATGCGCTCATTCAAGCCTTTTAGTATAGCACCTAAATGCTCACGCAATAGCACTGCTAAATCATCTAGATTTTTTGCATCTAAATGATGGTCGATTTCTGGATAGCTTTTATAGCGAAGTTCCGCAAAGTATTCATCACGCAATTCATTATAATACAATAGTAAGCCTGTACACTCATCCATCTTGTGGTATTCGCCGATGATAAAAGACCCATTAATCATGCGAATCGCATGGGCTGGATCAATATCGCGTACAAAACCTTCTAACTCCTCAGGCATAACTTGTGAGAAGTCCCATTCAGGAATCCCTCGGCGACGATAAGTAAAAGTAAAATTATTAGCAGGTTCTATTAACATATTGGTTAACCCTTTTACACATCGTTCTTGTAGCCCTGTCCAAAAAGACTCTAAATCGGCTCGCACAAAAGAAATGTCCACAAAGGAAAATAGTGGCATTTCTATATGTACTGTATAGTCCTCTACCTCTTTATCATATAAGGCAGACCAACGCCACCCCAATTCATTTTGATAGTGGAAAATAGGCACCTTTAATACGTCTTCACCAGCACTAATACGATTAGCTAATATTGTATAGTCACTTTCAGTAGATGTAACTAACGTAAAGCCGTCAACAGTTTGAGGTAACCAAGAATAGTCTAAGGCTTTACAAGCTTCAATAATTGTTTCCATATAACGCCTCATATCTTTCTTGATACTGTAAGACCGCCTTCACATAGCTACGGGTCTCAGGGAACGGAATCGTATCGACCATTCCATTCCAGTTATTTTCACGAAGCCACGATTCCACATGACCACGACCAGCATTGTAAGCAGCTAATGCTAACACCTGATCACCATTAAATTCCTTTAACAAGTGACCTAAATACCATGTACCTAACTCAATATTTATAGTAGGCTCTTTAAGTTGACGATCTGTATAGTTACCATGCCCCACTTGCTGTGCCACCCAACGAGCCGTATCTGGCATGAGTTGCATCAATCCAAGAGCCCCCGTTTCAGACTCCGCTGTGTTTTTATACTTGCTTTCTGCTAAGATAACACTAGCTACCAAAGATGGAGGTACCTGCTCTTTCTCAGCTGCAGCTATAACTTCCTCTTTATAGTTAAAGGGATACGCAATCTGACGCGCCAAATGGTCATCTAGATATGTAAAATAAAACCATCCTAGTACGACACAAGATAGTGCTGTTGCCGTTGCACGTTTCATATATCCCCCTTTCTATATAGAAACTATACATAGTCACCAAGATATAAAATATAACAAAATACTAGGTTAATATTATACGAAGTTTTATGGGCTTATTATACCATTTAATAGTAATTTTTATATACCAATTTTGACACATAAAATGACTATCATTGAGGTTCTTATAAAACTGATTCGATGCGCTCATCCCAAATGTTATCTAATTGTTCCCTTAAATTTAAAGGTGTACCATTATTGTCAATAATTACATCCGCGTAAGACCGTTTATCCTCAAGACACATTTGACTATTAATACGAGCCAATGCCTCCTCCTCAGTCAATCCATTGCGGCTCATTAAGCGCTCAATTTGAGTCGACTCATTCACATATACGAGCCACACCTCGTCCATCATGGTATACCATTCTCCCTCGATAAGTAAAGGGATATCATATAGTAAAACTGGTGTATGTAGCTCCTCATAATGAGCTGTAAGTTCCATAATTCGATTTTGAATATGCTCCTTTAAACAACCATTCAATTGTTGGCGCTTTTTTGCATTATGAAAGACAATAGCTCCTAATGCTTCTCGGTTTAATGTCCCATCATCGCGCAATACATCGGTTCCAAATGCATCTACAACTGCTTCTAAACCCTTTGTACCAGGCTCAACAACTTCACGAGCCACAATATCAGCATCGATATATGGTATACCTTTATCCTTAAAATATGTAAGAACTGTACTTTTGCCCGATGCGATGCCACCAGTTAAGCCAATTTTAAACATATATACCTTCTATTAATTATAAATACATATTACTTTACTAATGCCCAGTTTTCTGCATGGTGTACGTCTACAATAAGAGGCACTTGTAACTCTACAACAGACTGCATTGTACTACGTAGTAACTCTTCTATAGCTTCTAATTCAGAGTTCACCACTTCAAGTACTAGTTCGTCATGCACTTGTAATAAGAGTCGAGACGTAAAGTTTTGTTCTTCTAACTTTTGCTCCACTTGATTCATAGCTAACTTAATGATGTCTGCGGCGGTACCTTGAATTGGCGTATTCATTGCGGTCCGCTCAGCAAAGGAACGACGGTTAAAGTTACGACTATTGATATCAGGTAACTCACGTTGACGACCAAACATAGTGCGAACTTTGCCAGTTTCATGAGCCTCTTGAACCATTCGATCCATATACTCTTTAACCTTAGGATAACGGCTAAAATAAAGATCAATATAGTTTTTAGCTTCACCCCGTGTAATACCAAGGTCACGAGATAAACCAAAGTCAGAAATACCGTAGATAATACCGAAGTTAATAGCCTTCGCATGGGAACGTTCTTCGCTAGTTACCTCATCTTGAGATTTACCAAGCACCTCTGCCGCAGTAAAGCGGTGAATATCCTTACCTTCCACAAAAGCTTTAATCAACGCTTCATCGCCAGACAAATGAGCTAAGATACGCAACTCAATTTGAGAGTAATCGGCACTCACCAATGTATCATATCCAGCACCTGGATAGAATAAAGCGCGAATTTCACGGCCTTTTTCGGTACGAACCGGAATATTTTGCAAGTTCGGATCAGATGAGCTCAAACGACCTGTAGCCGTAACCATTTGATTGAAAGTTGTATGAATACGATGTGTCTTATCATTAATAAGAACTGCCAAACCTTCGCAATAGGTAGATACCAATTTAGCAACAGAACGGTATGCCAAGATTTTTTCAACAATCGGACTTTCGTGACGAAGCATATCCAATACTTCCGCATCTGTAGAATAGCCAGTCTTAGTTTTCTTGATGATTGGCAAGTTCAACTTTTCAAACAAGATTACACCCAATTGTTTAGGTGAATTAATATTAAACGTTTCTCCTGCTAGTTCATAAATCTCTTCTTGTACTTGAGTTAGCTCCTCTTTAAAGCGAGCCGTTGTTTCCGCCAACTTCTCTGTATCGATATAGATACCATTTTTCTCCATCACAACTAAGGTATGAATCAAAGGTAACTCAATTGTCTCATATAAAGACCATAACTCTTCACGGCGCGCAGACTCACAAGCAACTTCATTCATAGCGAGTAATGCTTTCACCATGGACACGCATTCTACGTCTACACTACCGTTAGCAATGCTAGGTACAGAAAAGCGCTCAGTTAGGTATAAATAACCATAATTAGTACGCGTAGGATCTAATAAATACGCAATGAGCGACATATCGTGAACACGAGCAGTTTTATCAGCATTAAATAAGGAAATTTCAGCTGGCACATCTGCACCAAAGGCTTCAATAATCTCCTTGGTCTGAGTTGTAACGATGGCTTTGGCACCTTGTAATACAGCTAAAACAGCTTTAGTATCATCTGTTTTTACAATAGTATCTCCATTAGATAGATAAGCATTCGTTACCGTTCTAAATGGAGTTTTACCATCTAATATAACATGTACTGCTACCGTTTTATCTTTATAAAAATCAGCGGTTAATGATTTAGCATCCGCTAAATCATTTAAAGAAATCTCTTCTTGTGGTGCAAATAAAGAACCTGGATCACCAAGAGCTACTTCCTCACACCCCATTACTTGTGCAATGCGAGGTGTTAATTTAGTAAAACCTAAAGTTTCAAATAACGGTTGTACTTCAGAGGCATGAAAGTTTTGTACAAAATCTTCTACTTTATAAGATAACTCCATGTCTGTTTTTATTGTAGCCAACTCACGAGACAAGAAGGCTAACTCTTTATTCTCTACAAGGCGCTCTTTTAATTTCTTACCAGAAATATCTTCAATATGATCATATACAGATTCAAGATTGCCGTATTCGGTAATTAATTTAAGCGCTGTTTTCTCACCTACGCCTGGTACACCTGGAATATTATCGGAAGAGTCACCCATAAGAGCCTTCATTTCGATAACCTTATCAGGACCATAGCCATAAAGTTCTTCCATATTATCTAGAGTAACCTCTAACATATCAGAAATACCTTTTTTAGTTAAGAACACATGGCTATGTTCTGTTACAAGCTGTAAATTATCGCGGTCTCCTGTAATAATTTGAACAGCCATATCAGGGGCTCCAAACTTTTTACTCAAGGATCCGAGAATATCATCCCCTTCAAATCCTTCTTCTTCGATGACACAAATGCCCAATGCTTTTAATACATCTTGAATTAAACTAAATTGTGGACGCAAATCCTCAGGTGCATCTGGACGATTTCCTTTGTATTCGCTGTACATTTCAGTACGGAATGTTTGACGCCCTTTATCAAAAGCTACGGCAATATAGTCAGGATTGATTTCTTCATACAATTTAATGAGCATTGTTAAGAAGCCATATACTGCATTCGTTGGTGTTCCCAAAGCGGATTTCAACGGTGGTAATGCAAAAAATGCACGAAATAATAAACTGCTGCCATCTATAATCATTAATTTTTTCATAAGACACCTCACTTAATTCTATTCTTCATTATAACATAAGGACCCTTTTAACTTTTATAAATAAAAATTAATATATTGTTTCACTATAAAATAAGTAAATAATTTGATTTTAAAAACCACATATATGCTTTCGTTAATAAACAGTAGAAAATGTTTTACAAATCATGTCATTAAAGAAAATATTGGGCTGAAAAGTCCTTGCGTATCAATATTTGGTATGATATAATCATTCAGGTATAAGAAACGATTTTTAAGGAGGTGACTCAATTGCCAAACATTAAATCCAGTATTAGAAGCGTAAAAACGGATGCTGAACGTCGTGCGAAAAACGCCGCTGTAAAATCTCAAATTCGTACAGCAGCTCGTAAAACCGTTGAAGCTGTTCAAGCAGGCGCAGTAGAAGAAGCAAAACAAGCACTTGTTCATGCTACTAGCGTAATTGATAAAGCAGCCTCCAAAGGTGTACTTCATAAAAACACTGCAGCTCGCAAAAAATCTAACCTTGCAGCTAAAGTAAACGCTTTATAATTTTAAAAGCAAGCAAGACAGTCTCTCGGATATCCGTTGAGACTGTTTTTTTATGCTTTTTTCTATTTACTCATAAAATAATGTTTCGTTTGTTATACAGTTATATTTTATTACGCCCTATGGGCAGATTAGAGGACTATTACTATGAGAACACTATTATTAATGCGTGGTGCTCCTGCTAGTGGTAAGTCTCAGTGGATTCGTGACAACAATCTTGAGGCTTACACCCTTGAAGCCGATCATTTCCGTATGCTTTTACGTAGCCCTTCCCTTGGTGAGAACGGCTGGTATATTTCACAAGAGGATAATGGTCCAGCATGGAAGCTCCTACTAGATTGTTTAGAAAAACGAATGAGCAATGGCGACTTTGTTGTCTTAGATGCTACTCACACTACCTCTAAAGCTATTAATGCTTACAAAGAATTGCTTAACAAATATAAATATACTGTATATTACTATGAACCTGATACATCCTTAGAGGATTGCTTGGCCCGTAATGCGGCACGCACCGATTACAAACGTGTGCCAGAGCAAGTTATTCATTATATGTACAAAACGATTAAAACAAGCACATTACCAAAGTTTTGCAAAAGAATTAACTCTATTGATGAAATTAACAATTACTTCACGGCTAATCTAACAAATAAATATAATCGAGTACGTATTATCGGTGATATTCACAGTTGCTACACCGCATTACAACAAGCTATTACACCATGGGATGAAAAGACATTATACATCTTCTGCGGTGACTATTTAGAACGCGGTATTGAGAACAAAAAAATGATGTACGAAATGATGCGTCTCAGCACATTACCTAATACAATTATGTTAGAAGGTAATCACGAACGACATATTGCAAACTTTGCATTCCATACAAATTTAGATCGTTCCAAACGCTTTATGAAAGATGTGGTAGCACCTATCGTAAAAGATATGACGAAAAAAGAAGTAGAATCACTCCAACGAGAACTACGACTCTTTTATAAATCACTTCGTCAATGTTATCCATTCAGCTTCCATGGCAAAAAATATTTAGTTTCCCATGGTGGCCTCTCCTATGTGCCTAATATGACCTTCATAGCCACCTCAACATTTATTAATGGTTTTGGAGCTTACGAAACAAATATCGCTAATATTTACGATACTAATTACGAGCAAGGCATGTGTCAGGACTTCATTCAAATTCACGGTCATCGTGGTGTTCCAGATGGAAAGTACTCCTTCTGTTTGGAAGGAGAAGTAGAATTTGGTGGAGAACTAAAATACATCGATATCACTGCAAATACTTTCACAAAAAATGGAATAAAAAACGATGTATATGATAAAGATTATATGCGCCATGAATTCCAAAATATGACACAACACATCATCTTCACACAAAATGAAGATATTAATATTATTGGCAATTCAAAATTAGTAAAAGTAAAACAGTGTTTCCCTAACCTATATTCCTTGAACTTTACCTCTCGTGTATTCCATAAGCGATTATGGAATGAAAGTACAGTACACGCTCGTGGATTATTTGTGGATCGAATTACAGGAGATGTGAAATTACGTAGTTATAATAAGTTCTTTAATCTTGGTGAACGCCCAGAAACAGAGTTAGATAATCTAGCTAATACTCTTTCTTTCCCAGTTGAAATTAGAACTAAAGAAAATGGTTACCTTGCTATTCTTGGCGTTATCAACGAAGAATTAGTATTTGCCTCTAAATCTACAACAGAGGGTATACATGTGGATTTATTTAAAAAACTATTCCATAGATTACCTGAAAATCTACAAGCAGAAATCAAAGATTTATTAGCACGTAATAACTGCTCCATGATATTTGAAGTCATCAGTCAAGAGGATACTCATATCATTAAATACGACCAAGACCATCTCTATGTGCTTGATATGATTCAAAATACTCTAGACGTAAATGGTAAGCATATAGATGTCCCATTCTCTAGAGAAAAATTAGCTGAACTATATACAATTTTACAAAAATATGACACTGACTTGATTTCCATTGTTAAAACAGTTCAACAAATTTCTACCATGGATGAGCTCCAAGACATTATAAATGAGGAACTAAATTCATGCCATGAATCTGAAGGCTTTGTATTAGTCGATAGCAATGGTTTTATGACTAAATTCAAAGGGCCTTATTATAACACGTGGAAACACAGACGAAATCGCATTCTAGAACCGTATCAAAAATTTGGTAAAATTCCATATGAAAACTGTAAAAATGAAGATGACACTAAATTTGCAAACTTCCTTGGTTCATTAGATTATGATGTAGTATGTAAATCTACCATACTTGATATTAAAGATATGATGGAAAGTCAAGGCTTGTTATAGTTAAATAAACTCATTCTGTTTTAAGGATAAAAGCAAAAGGGACTGCAACTAGAATGTGGTAAAACCACATTCTGTTACAGCCCCTTTTTTTATTAGCTTTTCATCAAACTTAATACTAAAACTCCATCACACCTGTAGTAGTGATTCTAATTTCTGGAATAACAGTTAATGCAAGGAAACTCAAATTAATAAAAGGATCTAGACCTTTTGGCACGCCCATACCATAAGCAATATCTTTCATCTTAGCCACTTTTGCATCTACCTCTTCATGAGGTCGATTTGTGATTAAGCCCATTACTTCAAGAGCTAGTTCCTCTACTACTTTGCCTTCACTTGCAATGACATATCCGCCGCCAATTTCGCGAATACGCTCAATGGCAATCATCATATCTGCATCGTTGTCGCCAACAACAATCAGATTATGTGAATCATGTGCAAAGGACGACGCAATAGCACCATTTTTTAAATTAAAGCCTTTCAAAATACCGACACCATTTCTACCAGATGCTTTATACCGCTCGATACAAGTAATTTTATTGTACTCAGCATTTGGCTTGAACAGTCCATTTTCAACAGGAACCTCTTCAACGGTTTTTTGTGTAACTATTTGACCAGGCACAATATTAATAATTGCTTGTGGACCTTCAATAGAAATATCTAAATTTTCCTTTGTGAAAGTATCTATATTAATCGTATGAAGTAATTCAGATGGTACAACCTTCTCTTCTCTCACAAGAACGCGTTCAATCGGCTTTCCTTTATAAAACACTTCGTGAATATCTACGCATTGCTCATCATTGAGGATTACAAAATTAGCACTATAGCCGGGAGCAATAGCACCTAAATCTTTTAATCCGTAACATGCTGCCGGATGAGTGGAGGCCATTTTATAAGCTTGGATTGGTGTCAGTCCCAATTCAATAGAACGACGAATATTATAGCTAATATGGCCTTCTGAACGAATATCCTCAATATGCTTATCATCTGTACAGAAACCATAACGTTCCGTATTCCCTTGTTCTTCTACAAGCCCTTTCACAATGGAGTCTAGATTATGAGCCGCACTGCCCTCACGAATCCATACATAAATCCCATTTTTAACTTGCTCTTTTGTTTCTTCGTAGGAAATACATTCGTGATTTGTAGTAATGCCTGCCAAACGATAACTTGCTAGTTGCTCTGGTGAAAGTCCAATAATATGTCCATCCATAATTGTATCTTTAAAGTAATCTAACTTTTTCATCATGTAAGGATCACTATTGATAACACTATAACAGTCCATGACTTCACCTAATCCTAAGATACGTGGATTAGCTTGTAGCTTATGTAACATATCGCCATCTAAAATAGCGCCATTATCTTCACCGGGTACAGCTGGCACACAGGATGGAGCCATAACATATACATCACCTTGAGCCGATGCAGTTTCATTGATCATGTACTCAACACCGGCAATCCCCGCTACATTACCGGCTTCATGAGGGTCTACAATAAATCCTAACGTTCCCACTTGAGAGGCCTCAAATACGAGTTCTTTCGGATTCACCAAGGTGGATTCCAGATGGAGATGGCTGTCTATGAATCCGGGCACAATATATTTACCGCTATAATTATATTCTATTTCACCACTATAGGTACCGACACCTATAATCGTGTCATCATGAATCGCAATATCCGCTTTTACCCATTCATCGGTGAATACATTTAAAACAGATGCCCCCTTCAATACGACAGGAGCCTTATCCAACCCCTGTGCCTGTCGAGAAATTTTTGCATTAAATTGTATCATATAAGGATCCTCCTTACATAAAGATTTCTTTCAAAATGAAAATGAGCGCCAAGAAATACATGACACCGGAAACATCTCGATATTTTCCAGTCAAAACCTTAATCAATACATAACTGATGAGACCCCATTCGATACCCACACCTATGGAGTAAGCAAATGGCATCATTATAATGGTCAAAAATGCCGGTAGTCCTTCCGAAATATCACCGAAATCGATGTCCTTAACGGATGCCATCATAAATAGACCTACCACGATGAGTACTGGCGCTGTAGCCGCCATAGGAATAACCATGAGTAACGGTGCCAGGAATAAAGATGCTATAAAGAGTCCCGCAATGGTTAAAGCAGTCAAACCCGTGCGACCGCCCTCTGCGATACCCGCTGCCGATTCAACAGCTACAATATGAGGAGATGTACCTAGTGCACTACCGATGATAGTGCCTAATGCCGATACTTTCATACAAGAGCTTTGTACACCCAACTGTTTATCTTGAGGCACCTCAGCTTGATTCGTAAGACCAATCAATACGCCCACTACATTAAATAAATTAACGAACAAAAATGTAAAGGCCACAAATACCATATCTACAGATAAAAGTTCACTCATATCATAATGAAACCAAATCGGTGCCAACGATGGTGGCATAGAAAATATCGTCGACGGCAACTTGGTAATCCCACAGAAGAACCCAACAACAGCAGCAATGATAACAGCTAGAAATATTCCTCCTTTTACATTGCGCCCCGTAAAAACGGCAATCAGTATAATTCCCAATATAGATACTAGGCTGGATGGAGTTTGTAAATCGCCAATGCTCACAATGGTGGCAGGATTACTTACAATAAGTCCTGCACTACTGAGACCGATGAGGGCGATAAATAATCCGATGCCCGCCGTTACCGCCAGTTTAATCGTATGAGGTATGGCATTGAACAGGTATTCTTTTAATGGTGTAACCGCAATCAGTAAAAAAGCTAAACCTGCAATTAATTGAGCCGTCAGAGCAAAAGCAAAGCTATGTCCCATCTGGACTACGATAGTATAAGCAAAAAAAGCATTGATACCCATACCAGATAAGCCAGCGAATGGCATATTACTATACAAAGCTAGCAATAAAGTCATGATGATGGCACTCACAGCCGTCGCCGTGAACACCGCACCTACATCCATACCGGCGGCACCAAGGATAGCGGGATTTACAGCTAATACATAAGAAACGCAAAGAAATGTAGTGGCCCCCGCAAATAACTCTCTCGATATGGATGAGCCTCGTTCTGAAATCTTGAATACTTTGTCCCATACACTACCTTGTACTTGTTCTCTCATGATGATTCCTCCTCTCGTACTTACAATCATGGGCGTATTCATGTATATTTATATATTTCCACATAACTACATAAATTTCCTGTATATGTTTAAAATTTTGTATACAAAAATACCGCAACACATGGTAATTACTTCAAATTATCATGTATTGCGGTATTTAAATAATCAATAAAGTATATTATGCCACCCAAATATTCTAGATACATACATATATGGTTCCAATGATACAGAAAGTATTATAGAATCGCATGTATCTATGATTTCAGAATATCCAAAAATGATTTTCCAATATGCCATTGTTTCAATCCAAAGTTTTGTAATACTGTTTCACCTATATCCGCAAAACTATGTCTATCACCCAAAGCTACGGAATGACTCATACTTGGACTATAAGCTAGCAAAGGCACCATTTCTCTCGTATGATCTGTACCTTTCCAAGTCGGATCATTCCCATGATCTGCAGTGATGAGAAGTAAATCATCATCTTTAAGCAAGTCCAACAAACCGCCTAATTGGTAATCAAAGTCTTCAATAGCACGCTTATACCCTTCTACATTGCGCCGATGACCGTACAGACTATCAAATTCAACAAGGTTGACCATCATGAACCCCCGTGCAAAGCTTTGGCCCAACAGATAAGGAACTACGTTCATACCATGCGTGTTAGACTTTGTCGGATATGATGCATCCCAACCAACATGAGCATAAATATCGCCGATTTTGCCAACTGCCACTGTTGGAATGTTTGCATCTTGTAACTCTTGTTGCACCATTTTCTTTTCAGGCATACGACTGTAATCATGACGATTTGAGGTGCGTACAAAATGACCTGGTGTACCAACAAAAGGTCGAGCTATAATACGCCCCACATAATAATCACCGACACATACTTTATCCCGTGTAATTTGACACATGCGATACAAATCTACTAAGGGAATGATATCCTCATGCGCAGCAATTTGAAAAACCGAATCCGCCGATGTATATACGATTGGCTTACCAGTTCTTATATGTTCTTCTCCGAGGCGTTCAATAATTTCCGTTCCAGAGGCTACCTCATTACCAAGAAATCCATAACCCGTTTCTTTTGTGAAAACATCCATCAGTTCCTTCGGAAATCCATCATAAAATGTCGGAAATGGCACCGTTACAGGATGCCCCATCATCTCCCAATGACCACTTGTCGTATCTTTGCCAGTACTCGTTTCAGCCATACGACCATAAGCGCCAATAACAGGCTCATCAAACGCTGATATATCAGCAATATTAGCTAGACCTAGAGATTTTAAATTTGGACAGCGAATAGGTCCTGCTACCGCTTCGATATGTCCTAATGTATTCGAACCTTCATCGCCAAATTTAATCGCATCGGCTGCATGCCCTACACCGACACTATCCATTACTAGTAGAATAATTCGATTATACATATGTACTCCTAAATCTATATGAGATTAGTTACTCATATAATGTAAAAATACTTTATAACATATTACAGTTAAAATCATCAATATGAATTAATAAAATACATATTATATTGAGAGATAATATTTCTAAAAATTACTTAAGATATGGCATAGCAAGCATGAGGGCCGCCAAAGATTTGCTATCCTTAATAGCCTCATTCTTGATAGCTTCCAATAGTTCTGTCAATGTGTAGTATTCTAGCTCCACATATTCATCAGGATCCCAATTGGTTTCCCCCATGGTAAGGTCCTTCGCAAGATATAAATGTAATACTTCATTGCAGAAACCAGGACTCGTAGCAATTGTACCTAACGAAATCCATTGAGCTGCACGATAGCCGGTTTCCTCAGCAAGCTCCCGTTTAGCACAAACAATCGGTTCTTCATTTGGATCTAATTTTCCTGCTGGTACCTCCAGTAGCGTCTGTTGCAAAGCATATCTAAATTGACGTTCCATAACAATCTTATTATCCTCTGTTACTGCCACAATCGCTGTAGCACCCGGATGATGCACAACCTCACGCCATGCATCCTTTCCGTTCACATCGGCTATATCATAGGTAACTTGAATCAACTTACCGTTAAATTTCATTTCACTGGATTTCTGAATTTCCTTACTAATTGCCATATATACCTCTAATCTTTTATTTTATGTAAAAACCCGAGCATCCTTATACGTTGTAAAATTTCCTCTAAGTACACTTTATTAGGAACAATAAAATCAATATTATCCCGCGTATGACGCTGAACTGTAATATTGTCATCCATAATAGCAAGAATCTTTTCTTTTGTTGTAGGCTCCACCATTTGCTTTATTACAAAGAGAAATCCATTATCTATATCTTGTTGTACTTTATTGTACATGTCGCCTATACCAATATAGGAGCTGCCTTCTTTTTCTACTATAGTAGAAATAAAATCTATAAAACGTTGAGGTATATACACCTTATTATCTTCGAAAGCAACTCTTTCATATGGTTCGGCATACATATCGAGATTATCTACAATAATCAAATATAGTAAACGAGAATAAACTCTGTCCATTTCGATAGTATAACCAGGCAACTTTCTATGTATATGATCAACTATATCCTGAACAGTAAATATATCCCCTCGATCCATAACCTCTTTAATAGCAATATGGATACTATCCGTCATATTAGAAGGAATACCAGTATTGACAACGCTGCAATAATATAATTTTGATAATACATCTATACTAACTCGTTCATTACGAACAATCTTTTTACTATGTTTATTTTTCGTTAACAGGGACATTCTAAACTGCGTATCATAAATGTAATCATAATATTGCTCTTTTGCAATATAATCATCATTTGCCAATTGAGCTATATTATCGTGAATATCCTCCGGTAACCAACTTATGAAAGATCGTGAAAGAAATACATCCCCTATATAGGCACAACCTTGGTCATTGGCACGTTTTATAAATTCATGTACATATACAGGATCATTAAAAGGCTCTAAATATTCATGAGCCACATAATAATCGTTAGAGCTCAACACATTTTGGATGTTATCAATTTTATAACTCGCTTTTTGACTTATCCGATTATCTAATCCCATTGTATCCGCTACGAGCTTCAATATATTCTTCGTATATAAAGTCCGCTCCATCAACGGTAGCTCTAACTCTTTTTGCTCTGCATATTGCATGATTTCTCGATACTGCTCTAATCGTTTCCATCCAGGATACGTATTATACGATACATAAGCTACACCATTGTCGGATAAATTCTTATTACAGATAGATAGAATTTTATCTTTTACCACATCCGGAACCCAGGACCAAATACCATGTACAATAATATAGTCAAAGGTACCGAATGAATCATCAATATCTAGAATATCCTTCTCAAGCAAATGTATATTAGATAGTCCCATCGACGCAATCAGTTCATTTCCCATCTTAATCTGGGAAGACGATAAATCAATACCCGTAAAAGACGCTTCAGGATAGTATAAAGCTTGAGAAATAATGTTCCCGCCAAAAGAACATCCAAGCTCAAGGACACGCGCCTTTTTTAAAGATACAGGATTTAGTCCAAATAACAAAGCTCGCGCTGCTAATGTATTTAACGAGGTCGCCCCAAAAGGTTGAGAAATATATACTACATCTTCATAACTTTTTTTAAGAACCTTATTCTCATCCAAAACGTGCATGGTATTTTGTGTAGTCTCAATGTCATTCCCCATAACTGATGTACCTACATTCTTTTTTTGTTTTGACTCCTGTTTCATAAAGCCTCCCGAATTGTTCTACTAACTATAATAAATATTATATAGTATTATTGATAATAATTACAGCTGAAGAGAGAAATAAACACACAAAAACCGCCCAACAAAGTTGAGCGGTTTTTACTAGTTTATACAAAACCATATATTATTTACATAGTCCCAGTGCTTCCAATGCCACCAGTTCTTACACCTGTAGCATCATCATCGTTTGTAATAAGGTATTTAGAGAATATACCTTGAGCAACGCGTTCCCCTTTATCAAGGGTAACTATTTCTTTGCCAAAGTTTAGAAGGGCAATCATAATATGACCTTCATTGTCCTCATTATTGTAGTAATCACTATCGATAATACCTGTGCTATTCACAAGTGCTAGATGGCGTTTAATAGCCATACTAGAACGAATATGAATGGCAAGGTATTCATCGTATGCCATGAAAGCTTTAATACCTGTCGGAACGAGCACTACTTGGCCTGGTTCTAATGTAACAGCTTCAGCGCATTCAATATCATAGCCTGCGCTTTCAGTTGTTTTACGTGTTGGTAAGTTGATATCTTGTTCTTCAAAAGCAGAAACTACTTCAAAGCCACGAATATCCATGTAACACCTCTTATTTTAAACAATCTTTACGGGACAAGTTTACACGGCCCTGTTTATCAATTTCGATAACTTTTACCATGATTTCATCCCCTACACTTACTACATCTTCTACATTTTCAACGCGTTCTTTCGCAAGTTTAGAAATATGTACAAGACCTTCTTTACCTGGTAATACTTCTACGAATGCGCCAAAAGCCATTAGACGAGTTACTTTACCAAGATATACTTCCCCTACTTCAACCTCTTTAGTAAGGTTTGTGATAATTTCTTGAGCTTTTGCAGCCCCTTCTTGTTCTACAGAAGCGATAAATACTGTACCATCATCTTCGATGTCAATTTTAGCGCCTGTTTCTTCGATAATACTGCGAATTACTTTACCGCCAGAACCGATTACGTCACGAATCTTATCGGGATCAATTTTCATTGTAATAATACGTGGAGCGTATTGGGACATTTGTTGACGTGGTTCAGCAATTGTATCAAGCATGATGCCCATGATATGCATACGGCCTTTATGAGCTTGTTCTAATGCTTCTTGAAGGATTTCACGGGATAATCCGGAAATCTTGATATCCATTTGAATTGCTGTTACGCCTTTAGCTGTACCAGCAACTTTAAAGTCCATGTCTCCAAGAGCATCTTCCATACCTTGAATATCAGTTAAAATTGTATAGTGTTCCCCTTGAGTTACAAGACCCATAGCGATACCTGCTACAGGCGCTTTAATAGGTACACCAGCATCCATCAAAGATAATGTAGAACCACATACGGAAGCCATGGAGCTAGAACCATTAGATTCCAATACTTCAGATACTAAACGCAAAGCATATGGGAAATCCTCTTCACTCGGAATCACAGGTACCAATGCGCGTTCGGCCAACGCACCATGACCAATTTCACGACGCCCAGGTCCACGGGAAGAACGAGTTTCCCCTACAGAGAAGGATGGGAAATTATAATGATGGATATAACGTTTTTCAGTTTCAACACCAAGACCATCGATAGTTTGTTTTTCAGATAAAGGTGCTACTGTTGTGACATTTAATACTTGAGTTTGTCCACGTGTAAACAAGCCAGAGCCATGTGTACGAGGTAATACGCCTGTACGGCAAGAGATTGGACGAACTTCATCAAGTTGACGACCATCTGGACGGATTTTTTCAACAGTAATCATATGACGCACAATTTCTTTTGTCATTGCATCAAATGCTTTATTTACATCAGCCAAGTTATCTGGGTAGATTTCTTCAAAGTGAGCTAATACATCTGCACGTACTTCACTTTCTTGTGCATCACGTTGTTGTTTATCTGCACAACGAACTGCAGCATCAAGTTTATCATGACCATAGGCACGAACTGCATCACTAATTTCAGCAGGAACATCTTTACATTCAAATACGCGTTTTTCCTTACCTACTTTTGCAGTCATATCTTCTTGGAATGCTACGATTTTTTTGATTTCTTCGTGAGCTGCCATGATAACTTCAAGAATGATATCTTCCGGTACTTCTTCAGCGCCACCTTCAACCATGAGGATAGCATCTTTAGTACCAGCTACAACGATATTAAGATCTATTTCTTCTAATTGTGATTTCGTTGGATTTACAACAAATTCACCATTGATACGTCCCATACGAACGCCTGCAATAGGGCCATTCCAAGGAACATCAGAAATAGACAATGCCGCAGAAGCGCCAATCATACCACAAATGGCTGGATCACAATCTTGGTCCACAGACATAACTGTTGCTACTACGTGTACTTCGTTACGTACACCTTTATTAAATAATGGACGAATAGGACGGTCAATCAAACGGCTATTCAAGATTGCAGACTCAGGTGGACGCGCTTCACGTTTAATGAACCCCCCTGGTAAACGACCAACAGCATACATTTTTTCTTCATAGTCTACTGTAAGTGGGAAGAAGTCAATATCCTTCGCCTCTTTAGAGCCTGTAGCAGTAACGAGTACACGAGTATCGCCATAACCAACCATTACGGCACCGCCAGCTTGTTTTGCAAGTTCCCCAGTCTCAATCGTAAGAGTACGACCAGCTAGGTCCATTTGGAATTGTTCCATTCCTATTCCTCCTAAAAATCTTCTTATATGTATACCTTCTAATTATATATCAATTAAAGCTAAATAGCCAATTCAAAATAAAAAAGCCGTCCTTTAGGACGGCTAATTTTATTATTTACGAAGACCAAGGCGTTCGATAAGAGAACGATAACGTTCGATATCTTTACGACGAAGGTAGTCAAGCATGTTACGGCGTTGACCAACCAATTTCAACAAACCACGACGGGAATGATGGTCTTTTTTGTGCTCTTTCAAGTGCTCAGTTAAGTATTGAATGCGACTTGTTAAAATCGCAACTTGTACTTCTGGAGAACCAGTGTCACCTTCATGAGTAGCGTATTCTTTAATTACTGCTAATTTAGCTTCTGTAGTTAACATTAATGTTACCTCCTAAAAAATTATAATCCCGATAAGCTTAAGTAACCGTTGGAGAATCGAATACTTCGCTTACGATATGTCTTACGACCTAATTTAGTATACAGTATCTGCCCTATCTTGTAAAGCAAAAATACAGTAATTGAACAAAAGATAGATTAGAACTTTCTTCTATTATTTAGCACCTAGCACCATGCGGTCGCTCAGTGCATTTTCACCAGCTACCTCGAACTTTTGAAGTAAGTCCGCAACAGTTAATTGTTTCTTTTCTTCCCCTTTTACATCATAGATGATTCGACCAGCGTCCATCATGATGAGGCGATTACCAAATCGCAATGCATCACGCATATTATGGGTAATCATAAGAGTTGTTAGATTATGTTCTGCAACGAGTTTATCTGTTAGTTGCAATACATTTTCTGCAGTTTTAGGGTCAAGTGCCGCCGTATGCTCATCCAACAATAAGAGTTCTGGACGAAGCATGGTAGCCATTAACAATGTAATAGATTGACGTTGACCACCAGATAGTAGGCCCATGCGAGCAGATAAACGATCTTCAAGTCCTAAGCCTAATAATGCAAGACGTTCCTTGAAAAATGCTTGTTCACTATCTTTGAAAGCCCATTTAAGACCTAAGCTTTTACCACGGCGCATAGCAAGAATCAAGTTTTCCTCGATTTGCATATTACCAGCAGTACCAACCATAGGGTCTTGGAATACACGACCAATGTATTTAGCACGTTTGTATTCTGGCATTTTTGTCACATCAATCTCATTAATTGTAATGGATCCTTCATCTACTGGAAATACACCAGCAATGGAGTTTAACAAAGTACTTTTACCAGCACCATTACCACCAATGACAGTACAAAAATCCCCCTCTTCTAGACGAAGATTAATGCCTTGTAATGCAGTCTTTTCATTAATTGTGCCCTTAAAGAAGGTTTTTACCATATTTTTTACTTCTAACATAGTGTCCTCCTTAACGAGCCAACCATTTTGCTTTCAATGTAGGTAAGGAAAGCGCGATGGCAACAAGAATTGCAGTAAATAATTTCAAATCGTTTGGTGGCATACCCATGTAGAGAACTGCAGCAATAACGATACGATATACAATAGAACCAAGTACTACGGCGATGAGACTACGTACAAAGGATTTCGTACCAAACACTACTTCACCGATGATTACAGAAGCCAAACCAATAACGATGGTACCAATCCCCATGCCTACATCAGCAAAGCCTTGGAATTGACCAATGAGAGCCCCAGACATACCAACAAAACCATTGGAAATCAAAAGACCAAGAACGATCATATTATCAGTATTTACGCCTTGAGCGCGAATCATTTGAGGGTTAACACCTGTAGCACGTAAGGCTGTACCAATTTCGGTACCGAAGAACCAAAATAAGAGCAAACATACAACTACAGCTACTATAATACCTACGATGGCTGCAGACCACATATTCGGCGTATGGAAAAATCCACCAAGAATCGTATAAATTGTATCCATACGAAGCAAAGATACATTAGCTTTGCCCATGATGTGAAGGTTTACAGAGTACAATGCAATCATTGTCAAAATACCAGCCAATAATGCAGGAATTTTTAATTTTGTATGAATCCAACCTGTTACAGCACCGGCTATCATACCACCCACACCGGCAAGTAAAATGGAAAGGATTGGATTCATACCACTTGTAATTAAAATAGCAGAAATGGCTGCCCCCATTGGGAACGTACCTTCCACGGTTAAGTCAGCCACATCTAATACGCGGAAGGTTATGAATACACCGACCGCTAACAAAGACCATAAAAGGCCTGTGGTTATGGTGCCTACCACTAAATCTAACATCAAATTCTCCTCTATTGTTTCATATCTTTACGAAGAACTTCAGGAATCGTAATACCTAATTTTTTAGCACGTTCTTCGTTAACAGTTAACTTAATCTCTTTTTGTGTCTCAATAGCTAAGTCTGCAATTTTTGCTTCTCCTGCAAGAACTTTAGCAGCCATTAAACCTGTTTGATAACCCAATTGATAGTAATCAACAGAATAAGTTGCTACACCACCAGTCATTGTCATACCTTCATCGGCAGCAAATACTGGAATTTTAGCAGCATCTGTAATTTGTGCTAAGTTAGCCATAGCAGATGCCAATACATTATCTGTTGGCGTATAGATAGCTTGTACATCTTGGTTCACAAGATTGGTAGCGGCTTGTTGGATATCATTTACATTGGAAACAGTTGCCTCTACAACAGTAATACCTTTTGTAGCAGCATACGCTTTCATTTTTTCAACTTGCAATTGGGAGTTGATTTCAGAGGATGTATAAATGGCACCAATACGCTTTACATTCGGTACTAATGCTATGATAAGATCAACCTCTTTTTCAACAGGTGTCATATCAGATGTACCAGATACATTACCACCAGGGTGTTCGTTAGATTGAACGAGTTTAGCTGTCACGTAATCTGTAATAGCTGTACCCATGATTGGCATGTCATGAGAAGCATTTGCCATCGTCTGAGCCGCAGGCGTTGCAATAGCTAATACTATATCTTTTTTATCAGACACGAAACGTTGTGCAATACTATTTAGATTAGATTGATCGGCCTGTGCATTTTGTTGGTCAATTTTAATGTTTTGACCATCCTTATATCCTTTAGCTGCTAAACCATCTACGAAACCTTTATTAGCAGCATCAAGAGATGGATGTTCTACTAATTGAATAACACCAATTTTCTTTTGGTCATTAGTTGCGGTATTGGAACCACAACCTGCTACCATTGCCATAACAGCGATGGCACTAAGTGCCACTGCAATACTTTTTTTCCAGTTCATGTATAACTCCTTACCAGATATGTATTAAATCATAGTCGCCTTGTTCATCAAATCCTCTGGTAAGGTGATGCCCAATTTTTCTAATTTATCTTTTCCCACAACTAATTTAAATTCTTTCTGCATTTCGATAGGCATATCTTCAACTTTAGCTTCACCAGTTAGAATTTTAGCTGCCATCAAACCAGTCTGGTAACCAAGTTTGTAGTAATCTACAGACAAGGACATAACTGCCCCACCTTTTACGTGGTTATCTTCACCGCCAAACACAGGAATTTTTGCTGGATCGGTAATAGCTACAAGATTGCTCATCGCAGAAGCTACCACATTATCTGTTGGCACATAAACTGCATCCACACGTTGAGATACTAGGTTTTGTGCCGCTTGTTGAATATCGTTTACATTGGAAACTGTAACTTCTTCAACTTTAATACCCTTTGTAGCTGCATAAGCTTTCATCTTCTCCACTTGAATTTGAGAGTTTACTTCGCTAGAGCTATAGATGGTACCAATTGTTTTCGCATTTGGCATTACTCGTAAAATTAGATCTACTTGTTGCTCTACTGGGTTCATGTCAGACGTACCAGATACATTACCACCAGGTTTTTGATTGGATTTAACAAGTTTAGCTGCCTCGTAATCAGTAATTGCTGTACCTAAGATTGGAATATCATGGGTTGCATTTGCCATGGATTGAGCCGCTGGCGTAGCTATTGCTAAAATCAAGTTTTTCCGATCGGATACGAAACGCTGCGCAATACTATTCAAATTAGATTGATCAGCTTGCGCATTTTGTTGATCAAAAGTAATCTTTTCTGCCAAACCTTTTTCTTTTAGCGCATCAACAAAGCCCTTATTTGCCGCATCTAGTGCAGGATGTTCTACCAGCTGTACAACACCAACTTTGTATTCACCATTCGATGTAGTTCCATTTGAGCCACAGCCTGTAAACGCCAACAATGCTGCCGCCGTGAGCGCTAGGGCAATACCTTTTTTCAAGTTCATGGGGATTTCCTTCCTATCTGCAATGATTATAATACATCTATTATAAACAAATTTCTTTACTACATCAATGTAGCAGGTTAAAGTATTTTACATTTGTCCATTTATAGAACACATTAAGATACGAAATCCTTTTACTTTTCAAGAGACGCTAACATGTCTTCTGTTAAATCATTAGCTGCTAAAATATAGTCCTTAAGAGTCCCTTTGTCGAGAGCTACCTTCATAACAGGCACTTCAAATGGATCCAAGATGACGCACATTAGAATTTCACCCGTTATATAGTAACCAACCACTGCTTCCCCTTCTTCGGGATCTAAGGTTTCACGTTTTACGGTAACACAGTATGATTTCATAACCTGCGCTGCTGCTTCTGCTACCTCTTCACGATTAGCAATATATTCTTCAACCTTCGTTTCAGGGATGTCAAAAATATCTACCTTTACAGTCTTGACCTCTGTAGCCTCTCCTTTCGCAGACTCTATAGCTGCTCCTAATTCTGTTTGCTTCATATACACCTCACATAGAATGGACTTTTACCATTGGTGAAAGCCCCATTATCTTAGATTGATTCATCAGCTGCATTTAAGAACGCCACATAGCATTGTTTAGCCTCGTAAATATCAGCCTTAGATGTAACCTCCCAAGGAGCATGCATGCTAAGAACGGCTACACCACAGTCGATGACATTCATACCATAAAGAGCCATGATGTACGCAATGGTGCCACCACCACCTAAATCAACCTTACCAAGCTCTGCTGTTTGGTATGTTACATTGTTAGATTCCATGACACGACGGATAAAGCCCATGTACTCAGCATTAGCATCGTTAGAACCAGCTTTACCACGAGAGCCAGTAAATTTATTGAATACTACACCCATACCAAGGTAAGAAGCATTTTTCTTTTCATACGCCGATGCATAAAGCGGATCATAGCCTGCACTTACATCGGAGGACAACATACGAGATTTCTCCAATGTACGGCGTACGCTTACAGAGTTAGGTTTACCCATAAGTGTTAAAATTTCAGCTACTGCATTTTCAAAGAAGCGTGATTGCATGCCTGTAGCACCTACAGAACCAATTTCCTCTTTATCTACAAGTAAACAACAAGTAGTACGCTTTACATTATCCACTTCAAGCATTGCTACCAAGGATGTGTAAGCGCACACACGGTCATCTTGGCCATACGCCATTACCATAGAACGATCAAAACCCATATCACGTGCTTTACCAGCTGGTACAATTTCTAATTCTGCAGACAATAAGTCACGTTCAATAAATCCATACTCTTTTTCAAGAAGGCTATTAATAAATTTAGTAACCCCTTCTTTTTCTTCGTCTTTAACTGGACGGCTACCGATGAGTAAATCAAGAGCTTCCCCTTCAATTACTTTAGCTGCATTTTTTTGCATTTGTTCTTGTCCCAAATGAGGCAACAAGTCAGTAATACAGAATACAGGATCGCTTTCCTTATCACCAATATTAATATTGATACGAGTACCATCTGTTTTTACCACAACACCATGAATAGCAAGAGGCATAGCTACCCAATGATATTTTTTAATACCTCCATAATAATGAGTATCCCAAAATACTAAATTACTATCCTCATATTGTGGATTTTGCTTTACATCGATGCGTGGAGAATCAATATGAGCACCTAAAATATTCATACCCAATTCAATATCATCAGTACCAATATTAAATAAAGCAATAGATTTATCCATATGTGTGTAATAAATCTTATCACCAGCTTTAATTGACGTATTGCTTTTAATAATGTCATTTAGATTTACATAGCCCTTTGCTTCTGCAAATTCTACAGCTTGCACAACGCATTCACGTTCTGTTTTACCATTATCTAAAAATTGACGATAGGTATCACTTAAAGCATATACCTTTTCCATAGTGGCATCATCATAATTATGCCATGCATATTTACGTTCCATAATCTATCCTTTCTAAAAGTTCATATCCTAATATATAGTACAATTCAGAAAATGAATTTGAATTTACATAACTATTTTTGGCGGACTTTTTCTTGTTCCGCCTTACGATACTCTAAATATTTTCGCTCTTTTTCGCGATTGATTTCAGACTTCTGAGTATATAGAGAACGAATTTCATCCGTACAATGGGTCAGTACCTTAGTAACATAGAATTTACTACTGCCAGACTTAATCGTATACTTTCCAACTTTAAGTTGCACCGCAAAATCGCCATGTTTAGGACATACTCCAATGGCTAGGTGCTTATCCCCTTGTAATCGTTCAGGTCTTGTCATTTCTAAACGTGTTTGACAGTACGGACAGAAGGACATACGTACTCTTCTATCATGAACAATACGTTTTTTCTCAGAAAAATTTTCATACATAAAAAATGTAAGAATAGGAGGATATAGGAAAGGATTACTACTTTCCTTGCGAATTAGATCATAATGCAAAATTCCTTGTGCGATATCTAAAGACTGACAAATGTGAGCTGTAAAGACTGCATCATGCAAGGCATTATGAGCAGATAGATGCTCCGTTGATATATTAAGATCCTCCATAGCATGTGCCACAGAGTACTGCTGATTTGTTCCATAGCGTTGATAAGAATAAATCATTTGCGCATCTACCCATTGATCATAAGATAATGCTTTCATCTTATGAAGCATAAGATTTTCGCGTAGGATAAGAATATCGTCTGATCCCCAAGAAAGCAGCATATATTCATCACCACACCATTTTTGAAAGTACTGCATAGCCGTCTTGAATGGCACACCATGATTGAGCTCATGGGTGCTTATCCCTGTCAACTCACGCACATGTTTATGCATCCGTGGCAGATATTGAGGTTTGATGAACATCGTAAAATGATCTATAATGTCCATCTTTTCATTCAGTTTTACCGCTCCGATTTGAATGATTTCCCCTGTCAACGGCATTTTTGTGCGCTTCATAAAGCTAATGTCATTGCTATAGGGTTGGTTCCATTCTAAATCAAATACAATATAGTTCATACGTTTATTTCGATTCTAAAAGCAATGTTTCCGCTGCTTTAATAACCTGTTCTTCAGAAATTACAGATAAACCTTTATAATTTCCTTCTTTAATAATTTTTTTCATGCTTTTACCAATCTCATAAGAATCCATCGTTTCTAAAACGATAGCATGAGCTTGATAAGGTCCATAAAAGAATGGATTTGATGGACCATACAGTGCCACAATTGGCACACCTTGACTGATTCCTACATGCATTGGTCCAGAGTCATTAGTAATTAATAGATTACAACGGTTCATAGCCGCTGCCAAAGGACCTAACTGGAATTTTCCGGTAGCCACAATAGGCTTTGTTTCCATTTGTTCTACTACGGGCTGCACCATTTCAAGGTCCATAGGTCCGCCAAAGAAAACCGTCTTATAACCTAAACGACCAAAGTAATCTGCTACATGCGCAAATCGTTCAGCTGGCCAACGTTTCTCAGGAACGGCGCTACCGATATTAAATCCAATGAGTATATCAGTATCAGTTAATCCATGACTAGAATAAAACTCTTGAGCCTGACAACGCCATTCTTCACAGATTTCAATATGTAAACCAGAGTTGGAAGTATCTGTTACACCTAATTGCTCTAGTACATTAATGTACATATCCGCAGCATGACGAGTTTTACGATCTAAGCGCGTATACTTTGTCATGAATGGTCTAAAGAGGAAATGGCTCATACCAGTTGTAATAGGTGCATGAATCTTCCAGGCTAAATATGAAGTACGCTCATTAGGATGTAAATTAATGACTATGTCAGTTTTTCCCTTAGCATTGATTTCACGAGCCACTTCATTGAGACCTGAGATGCTATTATGGCGCCCTTTTTTATCTACAACAATAAGTTCATCAATATTTGGATTATATTCCATTACTTGTTGTAATTTTTCATCTATTACATACGTAATATGACTATGAGGAGCCGCTTTGCGAAGCACTTCTAAAAACGGAGTCGTTAATATAACATCGCCTAAATGCATTAAAAAGGTTACCACAATGCGCTTATAATCTAGTTCCATTATAGTTCCTTTCCAAGTACTTGTTCATACACTGACCATACCGCGTCTACAGGAATTTGTGCCATACAATCTGGATCATCTACTAGTGGTTGCTCAGGTGTAGCCTTAGAAGTAAGTGAAATAATGAGATGTACATGACTACCACCATAAGGACCTGTACGCTTAGGTGATGTTGTACCAAACATGGCAATCAAAGGACGCTTCAAAGCATTTGCAATATGCAATGGTCCCGTATCGGCACTAATAAAAATCTGACAATGACGAATCAACTCAATGAGTTCAGGCATGGTTGTAGATCCAACTAAATTGATGAGATTCTTATGTTTTACATAATTTTCTATGAAAGCACCTTTATCTACATCATCAGGAGCACCAACAATAACAACCTTCTTACCAGATTCACATAAACGAATACAAAGTTCTCCAAAATTTAGAAGTGGCCACTCCTTAACAATCCATCGTGCCCCTGGTACAACTACAATATATTCATCATCTACACCATGGCATTTCAACTTTTGTTTTATGGATTTTTCAGCCTCAACGTAAGCTGGCATCGGAAATTCAATCTCCTCCACCTCACCACCAAGGGCGCGTACGGTATCCAGATAGCGTTCAATAACATGGTCGTATTTATGCTCACCTACTAATGCTTTATTAACAAGATTACTGCCCTCACGAAGCTCCCAGTAGCCATATTTTTCAGGGGCACCAGATAATAAAGAAACAATAGCACTTTTTGCGATGCATTGAAGGTCTAAGGTCATATCAAAATGACGACTATGTAGCTCCTTGCGCAATTGATATAAATACGTAGGCTTCTTTAGTTGTTTTTTGTCAATGATAATCACGTCATCAACCCATGGTGTACCAGGTAAGAGGCTAGCGAATTGCTCATGAATAGCCCATGTAATACGCGCATTAGGCCAATTCTTGCGCACAGCATACAAGGTAGGCAATGCGTGAATTACATCACCTAAGGAACTCATCTTGATGATGAGTATATTCTTGTAATCTTTCATAAAGCCTCCCCAAATACAACACAACAAACCCAAATATATTCTTCCGAAATAAACTAAATGGAATAAATGATTAAATTATTGTTTTAATGAAATCCAATAGATTAGAGCCTTTAAATAGATACCCCTTAATGCCAGCAGCCTCAGCTGCATCAACATCACGCTGACTATCACCGATAAGAAAACTATTTGATATATTTACATCATAATCCTTAATGGCTTGCTTAATCATGCCAGGTTTAGGCTTTCTACATTCACATTCTACTGCATAGAGAGGAACAATACCTTCTTTATGATGTGGACAGTAATAGAAATGTAAAATCGGTGCTCCACTGCGATCTAATTCATGAGCCATATAGTCATGTAAAATCTGAACATCAGATTCTTTATAATAACCACGAGCTACACCACTCTGATTTGTCACTACAATGAGATCATAGCCTTTACTATGAGCATAAGCAAGGGCCTCTTTTGCACCATCTACCCACTCTAAATCGCTGATTTTATATAGATAACTAACATCCTTGTTAATAACCCCATCGCGATCTAAAAATAATACCTTGCGCATTAGCGTAAATACCCTTCGTTATTATCTAATAGTTCACAATATTCTTTAACGGCATCTTCCATTTTATGGAACCCTTTGTCATAGCCAGCGGCTAACAATTTAGTAGTATCAGCCTCTGTAAAGCTTTGGTATTTACCCTTTAACACCTCTGGGAATGGCACATATTCAATTTTGCCTTGACCATTGTAGTCGATAACAGCTTGCATGAATTGGTTAAAGCTATGAGCATTACCTGTACCACAGTTGAAAGTACCAGAGATTTCAGGATGCTCCCAGAAATAGAAGTTTACATTAACTACGTCTTTTACATAGATAAAGTCACGTGTTTGACCACCATCTTCATAGCCATCTGTACCTTCAAAGAGATTAATAATACCTGTTTCTTTATTTTTGTAGAACATTTGACGTACTAAAGAAGCCATTTTATCTTTATGGGCTTCATTAGGACCATATACATTAAAGTAACGTAGCCCAACAACTTGCGCAGTATATTCACCTTCATATTTGCGTACATAACGGTCGAATAACAATTTAGAATACGCATATGGGTTAAGCGCTTCTTCAGCTTCCGGTTTTTCTACGAAACCATTTGTACCATTACCATAGGTAGATGCAGAGGAGGCATAGATGAATGGAATGCGACGGTCTTGGCAATAATGGAATAGATTTTTAGAACCTTCATAGTTGTTCTTCATCATGTATTTGCCATTATATTCCATTGTGTCTGCACAAGCACCTTCATGGAATACGACTTCAATAGGGCCAACGTCGAATGTACCATCAGCAATAGCACAATCAAAATCATCACAATCGATGTAATCTAGAAATTCTAAATTTTGAATATTGCGAATCTTACGACCATCTGTAAGATCATCTACGATGAGAATATCTGTACGACCACGATCATTCAGTGCTTTCACAATATTACTGCCAATAAAACCAGCACCACCTGTTACGATAATCATAATTTGCCCTCCTTAGCCATAGTGGCTATTTTCCCTACAATATCTGATGTAGAGTAACCTTCTTTAAATGAAAGAACCTCTACATTGTCAACGGACTCGCGTCCAATAATATCTTCTATTTTGTAATCTCCGCCCTTAACAAGAGTATTGGGACGTAAGTACGCCAGTAATTCAGCCGGCGTATTTTCTTCAAATAACACAACCCCATCGATGCATCGCAGCGCACTCAACAAGGCCGCTCTATCCTCTTCACTTACGATGGGCCGTGTTTTCCCTTTTAAGCGTTGAACAGATGAATCAGAGTTTAATCCAATGATTAAATGATCCCCCAGTTGTGCAGCCTCTTGTAAATACGTGATATGTCCACGATGAAGAATGTCAAAACAACCATTTGTGAACACTACTGTCTCACCTTTGCTTTGCCATTGTGAAACGAGTTCTTTCATTTCTTCCTTTGTATATAATGGTTTAGATTGAATACTATGTTTATAGGAATGCCATAAGTCTAATAGCTCGGAACGATGTATTGGATACGTACCAACCTTAGATACTACGATACCCGCTGCACCATTGGCAATATGCAAAGCTAAACGCATCGATAAACCACTTGCAAGACAGGTCATCATCATGGATACAACGGTATCTCCTGCACCACTCACATCGAATACCTCTTGTTGAGTAGCAGGATTATGCCATGTACGACCATCCTTTGCAATAACCGTAATCCCTTTTGCAGATCGCGTAGCTACAATATAATCTAAATCTACAGTAGCGAGTACAGACTTAGCAGCCTCTACGATAGTAGCATCATCATTTTCTAGTTTACGGCCTACACATTCACCGAGTTCTTTCACATTCGGTGTAATACATGTAGCACCATTATATTTAGACCAGTCTGCACCCTTAGGATCTACGATAGTTTGCACACCATATTTCTTAGCCAAACTAAAGATTGTCTTCAACAAGGTAGGTGTACAAACTCCTTTACCATAGTCGGATACAACAATACCATCGATACCAACTTTACATAGATTTTCGAGCCAACTAGATAGCTGTTTCTCTTCTTGGTACGTTAGATCTGTAATCGTTTCAAAATCAAGACGCATCATCTGTTGACGATCACCTAAGATGCGCATCTTAGTAATAGTAGAGCGGTCATCACTAGTTATTAAACCAGTCGTATCGATTTTATCAGTATCAAGTAAATGTTGTAATAAACGGCCATGGTCATCATTACCTGCTAATGCACCAAGATACACATTACAGTCTAAATTAGACAAATTAGATGCAACATTACCAGCTCCACCAAGGACCTCTTTCATCTTAGACACGCGGTTTACAGGAACCGGTGCTTCTGGAGAAATACGACTTACATCACCAAAAACATAACGATCTACCATTACATCACCTACAACGGCAATCTTTAAGTTTGGTAGTTGTTTTGTTAAAAATTGATTAATGGTAGTATTTATCATAATCCACCTATTCCTTACCCAAATATACATGTCTTCTTATTTATAATAAACCTTTGTTTGAAATAGCATGTACCTATATCTAATAACCTAGTGGTTAGTAATCTTCTTCAATGATTTCACACATAATGTGGCCAGCTAAGATATGCATTTCTTGAATGCGCGCCGTCACATTGCTAGGAATCGCCAATGTAATATCACATAGTTCAGCTAATTTGCCACCACCTTCACCGGTGAAAGCAATGGTATGCATACCAATAGAACGGGCCATTTCTGCAGCTTTTACAACATTCTTGGAGTTACCAGATGTAGAAATACCGATGAAAACATCACCTGTACGGCCTAAGCCCTCTACTTGACGTGCAAAAACAGATTCAAAATCATAGTCATTCGCAATAGCTGTTAATGCGGATGTATCAGTAGTTAATGCAATGCCTGCAAGAGAGCGCCGTTCCTTTTTAAAGCGACAAATCAATTCAGCTGCTAAATGTTGAGAGTCCGCCGCAGAGCCACCATTACCACAGAACAAAATTTTATTACCATTTTCTAAAGCCGCTTTACAGCGATATCCGATTTCTTGAATGGTATCCATATGTTCCATCGTTTTACCAAACACTTCAAGATGCTCTGTAAAACGATCTGCAATGATTGGATTTAAATCAGTCATTATAAAATCTCCTTTAGTAGTCTATCTGCATTTTTCCAGAATAACTTTTCACACTGTTCCACAGATAAGCCTGCCTCTTTAAATGCATCATAAAGACGACTCATTTGAGACATATCTGCAATCTCTGTGTCGGGTGGAATCCCATCAAAATCAGTTCCTAATGCCACTACATCTTCACCGCCCTTGTCGATGAGATATAGACCATGTTTAACAATATCTTCAATGCGACTAATTGGCGATGTGCCGAGAAAATTCTGTGCAAAATTAAGTCCTATAATACCTCCCTTATTAGCGATAAGTCTAATAAGATTATCTGGCAAATTTCGCGTATGAGACCGTAATTCCCGTGCATTTGAATGAGATGCTATAAAAGGAACATCTAAAATATCTCCTAGTTGCTCTGTACCAGCATCGTTAAGATGAGAGCAATCAACAATTATCCCTAACTCTTGCATAGCTTCTACAAATTCAACACCTTTAGATGTTAATTTCTTATGTTGCTCACCACAATGTGGCTCGCCAAGTCCATTTGGATAGTTCCATGTTAGCGTTATAAGTCTGACTCCATCTTGGTAAGCTTGTTTAAGTTTATTTAAATCGCCACCTAGTACGCCACCTTCCTCAATAGACATAAGTGCCCCAATCTTACCAGTCTTGTATACAGACTCTACATCTTGATAAGAGAGCACATGTTGTATGTGCTCTCCATAGTGATGAATTTGTGATACACACAAATTACGCATCTCTTCATAGCGGCCATAAGGGTCATTCGTCTCACCCATATTAATAAAGAGTGCAAAGTCTTGTATCTTGCTATGAGCCTTTTGTAATTTTTCTATATCTATTTTCCAAGTATTGCGATATAAATCACCACTATCAGGATGATCTAGCAATTGCATCATCGTATCACAATGTAAATCTATCATAAAGCCTCACACATTGCTAATTTCAAAACCATGTATAACCAATCAGTAATACAGAATCAATTATTCTTCTACGACAGGTTTGCGTTTCGGCTTTTTAGCGTCTAACTTCTTCAGAGCTTTTAACTCTTCCATAAAGCTATCAATATTATCAAACTTACGATATACACTAGCAAAACGAACATATGCAACTTGATCTATGTCTTTCAGTTGTTGTAACACGAGCTCACCAATGCGATCAGTTGTAACCTCTTGGTTAATTTCATTCCGAATATCACGCTCTACATCATTAACTACTTGCTCCATCACAGACATAGGAACTGTACGCTTATCACAAGAGCGCAATAACCCATTCAGTAGCTTACCGCGGTCAAATAATTCACGTCGTCCATTTTTCTTCAATACCATAAGTGGTACTTCTTCTATAATTTCATAGGTAGTAAAGCGACGGCCACAATTGATACATTCACGGCGACGGCGAATACTATTACCTTCATCAGTCGTTCTAGAGTCTGTTACCTTCGTGTCTGTGTGTTGGCAATAAGGACATCTCATCTGTTACTACTCCTTTTCTACTAATCATTCTAAAATAACGCATAATACGCCCATTTTCTCTATATTATATAGTACCATGAAACCCTTGAAAATACAAAGAATCCCTAGGATTTCCTAGGGATTCTTCCATTATTCTTCAATTTTTCATTTTATGAAATATTTGAGAAATAATATTTTTAATTTTAAATGATTGTTAGCTTATCGTTTTAAAGCATCTTCAATACGAAGCAAGCAGTCACCAGATTCGATACGGCTACCTTCACGTACAAGGATTTCTTCTACGATACCGTCGATAGGAGCTGTAATTGTTGTTTCCATTTTCATTGCTTCTGTAACGATCAATGGTTCACCTTTAGTTACAGATTGACCATTCTTAATAAGGATCTTAACAACGGAACCAGACAATGTAGCACCAATTTCACCAGGGTTAGATTCATCCGCTTTGCGACGAACAACACCAGTTGTCTTAGCATGTTTATCATGAACCTTAATGCTACGAGGTTGACCATTAAACTCGAACAATACGATGCGATTACCATCTTCATCAGGTTCAGAGAAACCATTCATCTTGATAATCAGTGTTTTACCTTTTTCAATGGTTACTTGAATTTCTTCGCCCCGTTTCATACCAAAGAAGAATGTTGGAGTATCTAATACAGATACATCACCAAAGTCTTTTACAAATTTATTGTAATCTTGGTAAACCTTAGGATACAAGCAATATGCACTAATATCTTCATCAGTTGTTTGGGCTCCCATTTCGCTTAATTCATGACGAATATGTTCAAAATCTGTTGGAGGTAATACAGCACCAGGGCGAACTGTGATTGGGCGAGCACCTTTCAAGATGATTTTTTGTAATTTTTCAGGGAAGCCTTGATATGGAGTACCAAGACGTCCTTCAAAGAATTCAACTACGGATTGAGGGAAATCCAATACATCGCCTTTTTCGTAGATATCTTTTTCAGTTAAGTTGTTTTGTACCATGTACAATGTCATATCCCCTACCACTTTAGAGGATGGTGTAACTTTAATGATATCACCAAACATCATGTTTACTTGGTGGTACATTTTCTTAATATCTGTCCAACGATCACCAAGCCCTACCATTTTAGCTTGTTGTTGCAAGTTAGAGTATTGTCCACCTGGCATTTCATGTTGATATACTTCAGTATTAGGATATGCTTCTGCTTTATCTACACCTTTGTAATATGGTCTGATACTACCAAAATAATGAGACATTTCTTCCATGTAATCAATGTTCATTTCTGGTTGACGTTCATGACCAGACAATGCATAGTACATGGAATTCATGCTAGGTTGAGAAGTACCATTAGCAAATGCTGAGTATGCTAAGTCGATTACATCAACACCAGCATCTACAGCGCGGCCATATGTATAGATAGAGTTACCGGAGCCTTCATGAGTATGCAAGTGAATTGGAACAGAGACAGCATCTTTCAAGGCAGATACCAAGTTATAAGAAGCTTGTGGTTTTAAAAGGCCGGCCATATCTTTAATGGCAATAATATTGGCACCAGCTTTTTCAAGCTCTTTTGCCATATTTACATAATAGACCAAGTTGTATTTTGTACGAGCACCATCAAGGATATCGCCAGTATAGCACAATGCAACTTCAGCTATTTTATTTTGTGCACGCACTTCATCGATAGCAACATGCATATTATCAAGACTATTCAAGCTATCAAATACGCGGAATACATCAATACCATTAGCAGCAGCCCGTTGAATGAATTGACGAACTACGTTGTCTGGATACGATGTGTAACCTACGGCATTTGCACCACGAAGAAGCATTTGAAGCAATGTATTTGGCACTTCACGACGGAACATGCGCAAACGCTCCCACGGATCTTCATGTAAGAATCGGTATGATACGTCAAAAGTAGCACCCCCCCAACATTCTAAGGAGAATAAGTTAGGTACACCTTTTGCAGCATGACCAGCTACGCGAGCCATATCGATTGTACGAAGACGTGTAGCAAACAAGGATTGATGGGCATCACGCCAAGTGGTATCAGTGAAGAATACTTGTTTTTGTTCCGATAACCATTTACTGAATTTATCTGGTCCAAGTTCATCAAATTTTTGTTTTGTACCAGATGCTGGACTTACATCCAAAGTAGATGGCATTTGAATCGGTTCAAAGTCAGGAACCTCTTGAGCCCCTGAACCAGAATAGCCATTAATTGTAACATCAGCAATGTAACGTAATAATTTAGTACCACGGTCACGATCTGGTTTCAATTCGAATAATTCAGGATGTTCTTCAATGAAGTTTACATTGTAAGAACCACTTTGGAATTCAGGATGTTCCAATACATTAATCAAGAAGTGAATATTTGTTTTTACACCGCGAATACGGAACTCTTTTAAGCAACGAAGCATTTTACGAATAGTTTCTTCGTTGTTAGGACCAAATGCTGTCGCTTTCACAAGCAAGGAGTCATAGTAAGGTGTTACAACGGCACCTGTAAAAGCATTACCAGAATCAAGACGGATACCAAAACCACCAGAGCTACGGTACGCTAAGATTTTACCGGTATCAGGCATAAAGTTGTTTTTAGGATCTTCTGTGGTAATACGACATTGGATAGCAGTGCCTTTACAAGGAATTTTATCCTGCTCAGGAATACCTACTTCAGGGCTATGTAAACTAAAGCCTTCAGCGATTCTAATTTGAGCATGAACAATGTCAATATCTGTAATCATTTCTGTTACAGTATGCTCTACTTGAATACGTGGATTAACTTCGATAAAGTAGAAGCTACCATCAGCAGTTACCAAAAATTCTACAGTACCTGCATTCACGTAGCCAACATTTTTCATGATTTTAACGGCAGCATCACATACAGCTTTACGAGTTTCTAATGATAACGCAAAGGCTGGCGCCATTTCAACTACTTTTTGGTGACGACGTTGAACAGAGCAATCACGTTCATGCAAATGAACTACATTGCCATGTTCATCACCTAAGATTTGAACTTCAATATGTTTAGGCTCTACGATAAGTTTTTCTACATATACATCATCATCGCCAAACGCAGCTTTCGCTTCAGATTTAGCACGATCATATGCATCTCGAAGATCTTCTTTATGATGAACTTCACGCATACCACGACCGCCGCCGCCATTAACGGCTTTAATCATCAATGGAAAACCATGTGTATCAGCAAATTCTTCTAGTTGAGCATAATCTTTTAAAGCCCCATCAGAACCTGGGATCATCGGAATTTTTGCTAATTTAGCTTGCTCACGAGCATTTACTTTATCACCAAACATATTCAAATGCTTGATTTTAGGCCCAATAAAGATAATTCCTTCTTCTTCACAACGACGAGCAAAGCCTTCATTTTCAGATAAGAAGCCATAACCTGGATGGATAGCATCGATGTCATGTTCTTTTGCAATACGGATGATATCTTCAATATCAAGATATGCGTCAACTGGTTTTTTACCTTCCCCTACGAGATAGGCTTCATCGGCTTGGTTACGGTGCAAGGATAATGTATCCTCTTTAGAGTAAATGGCTACAGTTTTAATTCCCATTTCATTACATGCACGGAACACGCGGATCGCAATTTCTCCACGGTTGGCAACCAATACGGATTTAATTTTTCTCATGTATTGCCTCCTACTAGCTTCCACAAATGTGAACTATCAGCTTTCATTTTTATTAATATATGAATATTTCCTATACTTATAGATAAATCAATATTGAGGAAAGCCTCATCAAAATTTATGATGAGGTTTTATATTCATAATAATATATACTTATTATACAATATTTTCATTATATTTAAAGGATTATACCAATTATGAAAGTATAAAATATATTTTTTACTGTTCATTACAAAAAATCATATGTCTTTCAATAATGCACATCGAATAAATTCCATTTTATATTACTTACCACCTAGAAAATGATTCATTAATCGATTTAATTGCTCTTGATCAGCTGCCCCCATCAATTCTCTAGCTGAATGCATTGCTAAAAGAGGCAAGCCTACATCAATAGTACGCATTGGTAACATAGCTGATGAAATGGAACCTACTGTAGATCCACCTGGAATATCCGAACGATTTACATAAATCTGATACTGTGCATCCGCTTCTTCACAAAGGCCTTTAACGATAGCAATGGCCTTAGCATCCCCAGCGTAAGATTGGCTACATGCAATCTTAAGGGATAGCCCTTTATTAAGTACAGGAATATTCGTAATGTCATTTTTCTCTGGATAGTTTGGGTGTAATCCGTGTGCTACATCGGAGGAAATCATAAAGCCTTTAGAGATAAAGCTGTCCATCTCTTGATTAGAATATCCTAATGCGTCATACACGCGTTTAACGAGATTTGGTAATATCATGCCAGCCCCACCTTGTTTCGTACGACTGCCCACCTCTTCGTTATCAAAGAGTATAGCACAGCGAACACCATTAACATTCATTTTTTTGGCTTGAATAATACCAGATAATACACTAAAGCAAGATGTTAAATTATCTAAACGAGGTGAGCTAATGAAATCACCTTCCGTACCGAGTACACAGCCTTGTTCCGTAGGATATAAAGTCATTTCATAAGATAATATTTCGGAAGGATCGCAATCTACTTCATCAGCTAAAAACTTTGTCCACTCATCGTATTGAGTATCTGATTCTGAAAATAAACTTGGATTATTTCTATTATTTAAAGGTTTTGTAGGATTATCTTCATTATTACGTTCCATCATCAATATAGGAAGCATTTCTTTTTGACGATTTAGTTTAACCCCATCATTAACAGAGCGATTCATATGAATAGCTAGGTTTGGAACAATAGCGATAGGCCGTTTTGTATCGACTAGAACAGAATCTACGTCAAAGGCATTTTTTCCTTTTAACACAACCGTACCTGCTGCACCTAATGGACGATCAAGCCATGTATTTTCTATAAGACCGCCATACATTTCTACATTTAACTTTGTGTATCCTTTCATAGAGGTTATAGGGTTTGGTTTAACACGAATAGCAGGAAAATCTGTATGAGCCGACGCAATACGTAATGTATGTTCTGGTTTCTTCCCTATATGAAAGGCAAATAAGGTGGTGCCGAACACGTTAACTACATAAGAACCAGAGTCTAACTGCCACTCATCTTCTAAACTGAGCTCTATAAATCCTGAGTCCAATAGCATTTGTAAACTTGTATCTACTGTGTGATACGGAGATGTACAAGCGCCAATATACTTTAATAATTGTTCATTATCAAACTTCATAGGTCCCTCCTATGCACAAATCATATAAAATTTGTACAATTAGCTTGAATAATTTATTATGTATATTATTTTACAATATTTACATTAATTATCTATTAACTACTCATATTTTATCACAAAAAGCCGCCCCTATCGGGACGGCTTTTTATATACGATGTAAATGCATAGTACACTAAGTCTGATAGGTTTAAAGTACATGCATTACAATCCTATAAAATTGTCAGTACTAAATTTTACCACATACCAATCAACTTCATCCATACAGAGCCAAGACCCATGAAGATAATTAAGTTGATTACAGATGTGAAGAAACCAAGTTTCCACCATATATTTTGAGGAACATAACCAGTATTAAAGATTACTGGAGATGGACCTGCTGCATAGTGAGTCAAAGACATACACAAGTTAGATGTGAATGCAATCATCAACAATGTCAACATAGGTGGGGCACCTGCAGAAATAGCGATTGCAGAGAATGCTACAAACATCGCAGAAATATGCGCTGTTAAGGATGCAAATACATAGTGAGCATATGTATTAACAAGAACAGCTACAACAAAGGCAATTACCCAAGAGCCTTCTGGAATATAACCACCCACTTGAACTGTAGCCCATTTGATAAAGCCCAATTTGGAAAGGAATCCGGCAAAGCCCATCAATGTACCCATCCAAACCAATGTATCCCAAGCACCCTTTTCACTCTTAACATCGTCCCAAATTAGAACGCCTGTAGCAAGTAAAATAGAAATACCTAAGAATGCAACAGTTGTAGCATCAAGTTTTGTAAATTGAGACGTAGCCCACAATACTAATGCTAAAATAAATACGCCAAGCATTACCCATTCTTGGAAAGAAATCTTGCCAAGACCTTTTAACTCTTCACGAATCATTTGTTGAGCTTCACGAGCATCTTTGATTTCCGGTGGATATACTTTATAAATGAAATACGGCATAATAATCAATGCAATAATACCAGGTACGATAGCTGCCATAGCCCAGTCGCCCCATGTAATACCAATACCAAAAGATTGAAGCGCTAATGCTGCAACCAATGTATTACCAGCCATGGATGTTTGGAACATCGCAGATGTAATCGTATTTACTTGGTAAATAGATTGCATCAAGAAAGAACCAATTTTACGAGGTCCATCTTGTGGTTCAGAACCAAAAGCTTTTGCTAAGCTAGTTGTAATTGGCATGATTACACCGCCTACACGAGCTGTGTTAGATGGTGTTGCGGGAGCTAAAATCAAATCAGACAAAGCCAATGCATAGGCCAAACGCAAGGAGCTACTACCAAAAGCAGAAATCAAATTATAAGCAATACGTTTCCCCAAACCAGTTTTAATAAAGCCACGAGAGAATAAGAAAGCACCTACAATTAGCCAGATTGCAGAGTTAGCAAAACCTGAAATACCTTCACTAATCTTTAATGTGCCTGTCAATGCAGCAACAGTAATAACAACGATAGATACGCCACCAATCGGTAACGGCTGAGTAATGAAGCCTACGATAGTAGCTACAAAGATTGCAAATAAATGCCATGACTGAGGAGTTAATCCCTCTGGAGTTGGAACAAACCACAGACCTAAACCAAAGGCTGCTGGAATAATCCAGTTCAATAGTTTTTTCATACACATACGTCCTACATAGGAAAACATTAAAATTAAACCAATATATGCCAATACATCCTATAGTATCATGTTAAGAAAAATAAAAATCTATACTAACTATGTTCAGCATATCTGTAGTAAGAGAATTAAAAATATAATTCTATCTTCTTACCATAAATATAACATAATTCACCATAAAAAGATGTGATAAAAAGCTGTGCATTTATAAATACACAGCTTTCATCATCATATGAATCCTATTCAGGTAGAGATACGTCCTCTAAATTTGTTTTTTCGATAGACTCAATATCACCTTTATCGCAAAGGTTTGCAATAGTTGGGTCAATTGGTAAACGGTTCAACAATAATAGACCGTATTTTTGAAGGATTTCTTCGATGTGGCTTTCACCAAAAATTTGATAATCCTTACCGTTATCTGGGCAATGGAAGTAAGAGTAGTTTTCCACCACACCAATAATAGGCACTTGCATTAAATCAGCCATTTTAACTGCTTTTTCAACAATCATGGATACCAAGTCTTGAGGAGATGTAACGATAATAATACCGTCCAATTTCAAGGATTGATATACAGTAATCGCTACGTCACCTGTTCCCGGTGGCATATCAACAAATAAATAATCGATGTCTTTCCAAATAACATCTGTATAAAATTGTTTTACTACATTACCTAAAATAGGACCACGCCATAAAACAGGATCTGTATCGTTTTCCAAAAGGAGGTTAACAGACATAACGTCAATACCGCCTTTAGATTTTACAGGATACATACCGATTTCGTCAGCATATGCCTTTTCCTTAATGCCAAACATCTTAGGAATAGAAGGACCTGTAATATCCGCATCGAGGATACCTACTTTGTAACCTTTACGCGCCATTGTAATGGCCATCAAGCTGGTAACGGAGGATTTACCTACGCCACCTTTGCCAGATACTACACCAATTACATGTTTAACAGAACTAAGCTCGTGTAATTGAGCTGTAAGATCTTGAGGTTGTTGAGACGCGCCACCACCGCAACCAGAAGATTGAGATGGGCATCCGCCACAATCACTGCTGCTACCGCAACCCATAGTAAACACCTACTTTCTTTGAGGCTATACCTCACATCTATATTAAAAACTTTTTTATATGGTAAACACAATGTATCTACGCCTACATTGTATCACGTTATATCAAAAATTATCAATATATTACTCACCACAAAATTCTTTAGTTAACCCGCCGAGAATTTCCATCCCTTTTGTAATTTCCTCTACTGTTGGTACCGTATAGCTCAAACGAAATGCATGACCTGCTCCTGCTCCATCTGCTGCAAAGGCACCACATTTAATAATCCCAACATTGCGGTCCATACAAGTTTCAAAGAATACATCACAATCTACATCCTCAGGCATCGTCATCCATGCAAACATACCACCTGTAGGTTGTGTCAAATGAACTTTAGAACTCGCATACTTTTTAAAAGCGTTAAGTAAAGCTTCACATTTCATTTTATATACTTTTCGTACATTATCTAAATGAGCATCGTAATCAATGGTATCAAGAACCTTCGCTACCACCTTTTGAGTTACTAATGGCATTTGACCGGCCGTATTATTTTTTAATGCTTGGATAGCTTCAATAACTTTAGTTGGGCCAAATAAGAAGCCTACACGCAAGCCTGCAGATAATGTTTTAGAATAAGAACCTGCATACAGAACACGATCTTCTGTGTCGAAGGATTTGAACGTTGGAATATATTCTCCGGCGAAACGAATTTCACCATATGGATCATCTTCATAGATAAATAAATCATATTTAGATGCAATAGCATAAATCTCCTTACGGCGCTCTAAAGGCATAGTAATGCCTGTTGGATTCTGGAAGTTGGGAATTAGATAAATATATTTACCTTTACCAGATTGAGCCGCTTTTTCTAACTCACCCGGAATCATACCGTACTCGTCAGTTTTAATACCTATTGCTTTACCGCCCATGTTGCGCACAGAGTTAATAGCACTGGTGAAAGTAAATTCATCCATATACACTTCATCGCCTGGTTCTAAAACTGTAATTGGTACAAGACCTAATAATTGACCTGCACCATTGGAAATAATGAGACCTTGTCCTTCCGAATTCATCTTATGAGTTTGTACTAAACGTTCTAACGTAAGTTCTGCTAAATGTGCATCACCTTGCATTGGACCATATTGTAAAAGGCTCATAGGATTAGAATGCACAACTTCATCAAAAGCCCTTTCGATGACCTCTACCGGTATCGCTTCTGGCGCAGGATTACCAATACCAAAGCTAATAAAGCCTTCCACGCCTACACCACGTTCAAATACTTCACGAATAAAATTAGGACCTTTTAAGGTTACACGTTCAGGAAGAGAAAAGCTCATACTATCGCCTCTTTCATATATACTATGTAGAAAACACTGCTAAGTAGAAAATATTACTAACATCAAAAATTAAGAATATTACATTATTAAAACGTAAGCAGCCTATAGTTAATTAGTTATTTTGTAATGCCTTACCTAATTAGACTTTATATTACGCATTAGGATCGTGTTCTTGCTCTGCATTTTTCTTTTTCATATAACGCTTGTACACTTGCCATAGAATAAAATACACTACACCAGCCACAATAACAATAATGCCTAAGCGCCCCATATTTTCTTGGAAATTTACAATATCTGTACCAATAGCTACTTCTAAAGCCGTAGATGGAAATTTACCAATCAAGTTTGCCAATATATAATCTCTAGGTTTGATTTTACTAATGGCCCCTAAGGCGGTAATGACCCCAGATGGAAAATACGGTAAGGATCGTGAAAATAACATGACCACAAAACCATTTTTACCAGAAAAGTCATCTACTTTCATCAATACCGTACTCTTAGCAATCAACTTGTCCGCTGTATCACGTAAGAAGTAACGCATAATATAAAAGCTAATGACTACGCCAATTGTTTCAGCCAACCAAGAAATAATGATCCCTGGCCACATGCCAAATACTAAACCATTTGCTGTAGATATAAAGATTGACGGTAAAAAGCCTACGGCGTTAACAAAAATATCGAGGACCATACTCACCAACATGGCCATAGGGCCAAAACTTTGAATATACTCCGCTACCTCTTCCATAGAGCCACTTGTTGCTAAGTGCCACATGGTCGGATAAAACGTAGGATCTACTATATTTATGACAATTAATAAAACAATAAAACCAATGCCCGCTATTAACTGTACCCAACCTTCACCAGAAGGTTTTAAATTTCTATTACTCATATATACCTCGTATTAAAAAGACTAGCTTCATTATATCACGTATTCTATAGAACAGTTATAACTAGTTACATTTCTTTAATTCTAATCTGAATAGCTTTTTTAATATATTTAAAATTGGTAACCGATATAGCTTTAGAAGCGTATACATATATCTATAAAATATGTATCATTACATTAGCATAAAAATTATCGAAAGATGTATAATACTATTATAACGAGAATTTTCTTAATGAAAGAAGGTATAATATGGTATCAGCAGGTCAAACAGCTACGGCTACTGTAACAGTTACAGAATCTAATATTGCTAAAACAATGAAATCCGGTTCTTTAGATGTCTTTGCCACACCAGCGATGTGTGCACTTATGGAGGAAGCTGCACAAGCTGCAGTACAGCCATATTTAGAGGACGGTGAAGGTACTGTAGGCATTTCCCTCTCCATTACTCACGAGGCCCCAACTCCACTTGGTGCAACAGTAACAGCAAAAGCTATTGTAAGCGCCGTAGAAGGTCGCAAAATCACATTCGATATCGAAGCTTCTGATGGCATTGGTATTATCGGTCGTGGTACACATGAACGCTTTGTCATTAACAACGAAAAATTTATGGCTAAAGTGCATAGTAGAGCAAACGCTAACTAAATATAGCTAGAAAATTTATCAATCAAAATCATTAGTTTACTAATATCTTTAGCAGAATAAAAAACGGCATCTATCATACGGTAGATGCCATTTTTATATACTTTCATGTTTGCATAATTAAATCATATTTGCATAGTTAAATAATTAGCAAATTTTAACTACCCAGCCTTCAGGCGCTTCGATTTCACAATGTTGAATTCCGAGTAAAGTATCATATAATTTTTTCGTCACAGGACCCATATCATCCATGCCAGCAGGAACATTAATAGTGCCTTCTGGAGTATCGATTTGACCTACTGGAGAAATAACAGCCGCTGTACCACAAAGACCAATTTCAGCAAAGTCTTTTAATTCATCTTTATGAACAGGACGATGTTCTACAGTCATACCAAGGTAGTGTTCTGCTACATACATCAAAGAACGACGTGTAATGGATGGCAAAATACTATCAGATTTAGGTGTAACTAATTTACCATCTTTAGTAATAAAGATGAAGTTAGCACCACCAGTTTCTTCTACATGTGTACGAGTAGCCGCATCAAGATACATATTTTCTGCATAGCCTTCATTATGAGCATCAGTGATAGCATACAAACTCATAGCATAATTCAAACCAGCTTTAATATGGCCAGTACCATGAGGTGCTGCACGGTCAAAATCAGTGATACGAATTTTGATTGGTTTAGCACCACCTTTAAAGTAAGGGCCTACTGGTGTTGTAAACACACGGAATTGATATTCATCAGCAGGTTTTACACCGATAACGGAGTTTGTACCCATCATGTAAGGGCGAATATAAAGGCTTGCACCATGACCATATGGAGGAACAAAGTCTTTATTTGCTTTTACAACTTCTTTTACAGCTTCGAGGAAACGACCTTCAGGTAATGTAGGCATTACAAGGCGTTCACAGGATTGATTCAAACGTTCTGCATTCAAATCTGGACGGAAGCATACGATGTGACCATCTTTTGTATAGTATGCTTTCAAACCTTCAAAAACAGTTTGAGCGTATTGGAATACACCAGCACATTCATTAAGGACAACGTTAGCATCAGTAATTAGACCACCTTCGTCCCATTTACCATCTTTATATGTAGTCAAATAACGGTAGTCGGTTTCTACATAACCAAAACCGAGATTATCCCAATCGATATTCTTGCTCATAACAATAACCTCCATTTATATTGATATACACTTAATCTTATCACTATCATCTTGTATTTTCAATAGATTCTATAGAGATGATAAATTATATATACAGATATAGTATCTATTAAGATATATCATCTATATATAGGTAACATATTAATAGATATGTATATTATCAAATAGGCCCCTAGCTATACTATCGTTGAATATAAAAATTGTTTTTTACAGTATAGCTACCGCCCTATTTATATTATAATAATTTCAGATATACATTATCTTATTTTACTAGAGGTCCCTATTATGAACGAAAATAAAAATTTTTTAATTCCTAATCCTAAAAGTATCATTTGTATCGGCCTTAACTACGCTGATCATATTGCTGAAACTAGTCTAGCTACACATGATTTTCCAGAAATCTTTATGAAAACATCAAATGCTCTTGCAGGTAATCATGATACAATTACTATTGAAGACGAAACTTTCCATTACGATTATGAAGGAGAATTAGTTATCATCATCGGTAAATCTGGTAAAAACATATCTCCTGAAAAGGCAATGGAACATATCTTAGGCTATACCATTGGTAACGACGTATCTGCCCGTACATTACAGTTTAGAGGTTCTCAATGGATTCTTGGCAAATCGCTTGATCACTTTGCTCCTATTGGTCCTAATATTGTATCTCCTGATGATTTTGACTTTGAAAGTGCTACTATTACGACAACAGTAAATGGTAAAATACGTCAACAAGCAAAGCTAGAACAAATGATTTTTAAGCCTTATAACATTATTGCCTTCTTATCAACATATATGACACTCCAAGAAGGTGACATTATCTTTACAGGTACGCCTAGTGGTGTAGTATTAGGTAAAAATGAAAGTAAATATTCTTGGCTAAAACCAGGAGATACCGTGGCAATTACAATTAGTGGTATCGGTACCTTAGAAAATAAATTTTTATAAGATTAGTACGTTATTAAAATACCATATCAACTCGTATTCTAAAAACTACAGAAACATCAAATTATAGTTCAACAAAAAAAAGATTACTTCTATGTATAACCAACTATACATAGAAGTAATCTCTTTTATTATTATCTATATTTTATATTTACTATTACTTTATTTATGCTCCAACTCTAGGTCTAGCATATATTTCTTACGTTCAATGCCCCCTGCATATCCAGTTAACTTACCATTACTACCAATAACACGGTGACAAGGAACGATGATAGAAATCGGATTGCGCCCTACAGCACCCCCTACGGCTTGAGCAGACATCTTTTCTTTACCTTGCTTTGTAGCAATCTTTTTACCAATATCTCCATAAGTCGTAGTCTCCCCATATGGAATTGTCTGTAATATAGACCATACAGACTTGCGGAACTCTGTGCCCTCTAGCTCAATTGGTGGCGTAATAAAAGGCTTTTTACCAGAGAAATATTGATCTAGCCACATAATAGTCACTTCAAAAGGACCTGTTTTTTGTTCTATATAATCTGCATCATCATACGTAGGTGCGTGGCTTTCATCAACAAAAAACAAATCTGTTAAGTAAGTTAATGTACCAAGCATAATCATTGTCCCTAATGGACTTTCATAAGTATATTTATAGTTCATAGTACATTAACTCCTTCTTAAACTAACAAATCATTCAATGTCTTTTGTATGTCATTATTAAATGATACTGTGTTATGCTGAATATGAAATGGAATCGATTGTTTTTCCATATTAACTGATACATAGATACATATAATGCGTCTATATTATCCCAATAATTTGTTGTAAATGTCATAATCTATATCCTTAAATACATTAAAAATCACTTGTATTTTACTGTTTGTTTCATTTAAATACGTTCGTACAGTATCAATAGCAATTTGTGCGGCCTCTTCATTCGGAAATCTGAATTCACCGGTAGAGATACAGCAGAATGCAATAGAGTGTAAGTTATAAGCATTAGCCAACTCTAAGCAGGAGCGATAGCAAGAGGCTAATTCATTTCGCTCTTTATCTGTTATCTCTTCGTAAATAATAGGTCCAACAGTGTGAAGTACATGCTTTGCCGGTAAATTATACCCATAGGTCATACGAGCTACACCAGTCTTTTCAGGCATATCTAAATACTCAATCATTCTAGCACATTCCATACGAAGCTCAATACCAGCAAAAGTATGGATAGCATTATCGATACATTTATGGTTAGGCGCAAAGCATCCAAGCAATTGATTGTTGGCTGCATTAACAATGGCGTCAACAGCTAGTCGAGTAATATCACCTTGCCATAAAAAGATTTGAGGCTCTCGCTCTTCCATATCATGAATTGTGACGATGCCCTTTTCATGGGCTAATGTATTTAAATATTCATCCTCTACCTTCATCCAGTCAGTAGGCATAGCTCCTGCAGGACGAATATTACATAGAGCTCTAAATAGAGTAAATTGTTCTTCTTCACTTACGGGAATATCTACATGTTCCTTATGTTTCTCTTTATATTCTGCTATTAAACCCTCTAAAAGATAATGTAATCGTTCTTGCTGTGTCATATAAACTCCTAAATAGAATTGACTAGAGTATAACCTATTATATAGCAAAAAACTGCTAGCACATAATATGCTAGCAGTAACTTTACTGATTAGTATTATATCAAAAACTAAGGTCTAACAAAAGCTTGACCACCATGGTTTACAAGGATATCACCATCTAATACTTTAGTAGTAACCCCTTGTAGACTACCTTGGATTTGGCTCATCATAAAGCGATAACCTGGGCTATTCAAGTGTTTAGTAAGGGCTTCCTGATCGCTATAGATCTGAATAACGTACCAGAGATTTTTTGCGTTTCTTTCACGAAGCACATAACCAGCCTTATAACCCGCATCATCCCGAACGGCACGTTCCATATCGAGTTGATATTGTCGTTGTACCGTATCGATTTCATTGCTATCAACAGTAAACTCAGTAAAGGTAACTACTGCCTTACCATCATTTACGATAGATAATGCATCTTTCTTTTCAAATAAAAGTACAGACTGTACATCATACATCTTACGATTTGTTAATTTAGAACCGACTTCATTAACAAATGCTTGATAATGGTCAGATTTTCGATGTGCTTCAATGGCAGCTAAATCTTTATAGATTTCAACTACATAAGACTCAGATGGATTCCCCTTTACATGAGCCACAGTCATAGACAATGTATTAGGCTCTTTTTCCATAGATGCTATCAAATTAGCTACACCTACACTATTATAAGTTCCTTGTAGCTCTACAGGTACTTCGAAACGATACATACCTACACTAGGTGCTGTATCTACAGATTGATCTCGCTCCATAACAAGAGCTGCAAAAGATGTGCTTACACCTAATACGGCAATAACAGATGTAACTATCATACGTTTTAATAATGTTCTATTCATAGATCTTCCTAAACTGCTCCTAAAACACTTCAAAATTACAATGTAATATATTCTACTATTGTACCATGCTCTTCAATAAGTTTAACTAGTTCTTTGCCTTGAAGCCACACAGTCGCATCATTTTGGTTCGGATGTATGCCGATTAAATTATTTTCGTAGTCCGCATCAATATAATAATGTACCTTACGGTCCTCATCATGGAGCAAGCAAAATGGAGATACATGACCTGGTTTAATCTTCAATATATCCCATAGTTCTTCTTCGGAACCAAAGGAAATTTTTTTAAGTTTGTGATCTTTACGAAATTGTTTTAAATTTACACGCTTTGATCCACGAACGGTAATTAAATAGTAATGCTCCCGCTTATGGTCTCGAATAAATAGATTCTTCGCATCCCACTCAGGATACGGCAACTGCACATTTGGCTTATCGTCCATACTAAATAATGGTGCGTGATCTGTAATTTCAAAATCGATATGATGGTCACGCAAACAATCATATACACCTTGTTTATCTAACATGTAATACCTCTAATACATCATTTCTGCTTGGTGAAAGTAGATAACATGATAAAAGCGATTAACATAGTGAAAATACCGATTATATCTTGTTAAATATATCCCAAACTTATTCTGGAATCGTATAGGTTCCATTAAATACAAATAAATGTGGGTTCTCATGTACAAATACATCTTCCAAGATACCATCATATGTATATACTGCATCATCTTTTTCATCTAGGAAATCAAAGAACTCTGGATTATCCTCATATTGTTGTAATAAGTGCCACCGCTCCGCTCTATCAAATGGTACTGTACCGCCAAAGAAATCTAGTACTGATTGAAAATTTTCTGCCAATTCTTTCATATTGAATAGACGCAACCCCGCTAAAGCATCTTCCCATACGATACCTGTAGAATTATAGAAAAACTGGTCATGACCACCATTATTGACCTCAGCAAAATACCAACATATTGCATTAAGATATCGTTGCTCTAATGTAAACTCTTTAGACGTTTCTATATAATCATCATAAGAACCATAAATATTTATGGTCCAATACGCAGGTTCATTAATAGTCCACATATCGTCAGTTTCTTTAATTTCTTCAACAGTTATAATCCGATCTCGAGGTACACCTCTCCTATTCTTCTGTTTTTCGGCTACGTATTTACTATAAGCAGAACATAATTCTGGGTAATCAGACTCACACCTTTCAAAATCTATCTGCATATAACACATATCAATAAGCTCAAAGAAATATCCTTTTATATTATTTCGATTCTCACTAATAGCTAGGCGTATACCATTATCTACAAGTGCTAGCATATGTTGCATATTATTTGATGTATATGCTTCATTATTATTCGAAGCAATAAAGCCGTAAGAGTAAGCACAACGATAATGCCACACAGCATCTCTATACTCTTCATCTATAGAGTTTAATACCTTGATGGCTTCTTCCGGCTTATCATTATTGTTATACGCTCTACCGAGCTCACCTAACAGAGATATAGATAAATTTTCTGTGCCCACACTAGTTAACACATCAATAATAGTTTCTACTTGCTCAGTATCATTAAGGGCTTTTATAGTTTGTAATTGCTCTATATCAGAAAGTGCTTTAAATTCTTCAACTGTTAATGTCATTATGCCACATCCTGTCGTATTACAAATATAGTCCTATAGTTAACATTATTTAGAAACTAGCTACCACAAACAATAAAGAATACAGGTATACCATCTTCATTATCTATAAGTCCGTAACCTTCACATTCATGACCTTCGTATTCAATACCTTCAAAGAATACGTGATCACCAAGTTCTTTATTAGCCATTAAATTATGCAATTTAAAGAGCAATTCTTCTCTAGTAAAATATGTACCATTATCCGCCACAAGATGAGCCATAATTTCTACCTGCCACATACCATCTTCTTTATCTTCTTCAAGTAATTCCTCATCGGTAACACGTTCATTATCAGAAAGTTGATCTTCACTTTCAATCCAAGCTTCATAGGTTACTAGAATTTCCGGTTCTTCTAATCTATCCTCGTCATCTGCTTCATCATCTACATATTTCTTTACATTTTCATTGTATTCTTTGGAAAACTCTTCTCTGCTATATATTTGCTTATTAAATACCCAATGTACTACATCATATGTAGGATAGTTATCTTCTTCGCATTCATTAATATCTCCAGTAGCTTTACCTTCTGTAGTATCTTTACTATTTTTCTTATCAAAAAGATTCTTAATGGTTTCAAATATCACAGGATAATCCTCCTTGTACTCTTTGGGCTTAATTTTAAATAGTTGATACTTTACTACTTCACAGCACCAACCAAGCTGTTTATCTAAGTGAGCTTCTTTCGTCATTTTTATGCCTGTCTCTATTAACTGTAATGCCTTCTGTACATGTTCAGATTCGTAGCTTTCACCAATAGCTAACGTCGCATGAGCATAACCACAACGATAATACCAAGACCAATCACGATGTGCCTTATCGATACGATCAAATAAATCGATAGCCTCTGCCGGTCGGCCATTATTGTTATACATACGTCCTAAGGTGCTTAGCAATATAGGAGACAAATTCTCAATGCCAATATTTGTTAAAAGCTCCATCGCACGCTTGATATCGATATCCTCTTGACCATTAAGGAACTTAACCTTTTCCGCATCACTTAATTCTTGAAACTCTTCATCCGTAATTTCTTCTATACTGAAATATAAGTTCTTAATAAAGTCACCAAAGTTATCTGCTAATAGAGTAATTGAGTAATCACCTTCTTGGTCTATACGTACAACCTTAGGCTTACCTGTAGAACCACACTCACGATAATCGAGAAAAATCATGTCGTGACCACCGGAAATCGTATCGGCTACAACGACACCGATAGGGGGATATTTTACTTTCGAAATCCAAAATTCATTCCCCATCTCACCTAAAAGAGAGTATTTCTTATCTCTATCGATGCCATATATACCTGTTATATATACACAATCCCTATTATCATTGATAAAACAATTTTTATTTACTACACCACCATTATGGTTTTTAAGTAGCTCAATATAAGCGGCTGGCAATGTATACCCTAGATTTGCTTCAGCTGCTTTAATATCCTCATCAGTAACAGGTTTACCTATATAGGATTCAAATGCATAGTCAACATCGTTCCAAAATCCGGTCCAATTAAAATCTTTCAGATTACTCATAATACCCTCTCCTAGTTTAAACCGATATAATCTAAATTTTTAATTACTCATTCATAGAATAAGTTTTGATTAAAGCTTTTACCTCACGTCGTATCAATATGGTATCTACAATATAGGAAAAAATGATATAAGGAGATGCATTTATAATCGCTATAGGCGCTAATATAATTGCTACCCATAATAGATCTAGAGGATATGCATACCACTTAATATCTATGGTATTTAAAATGGGTATAACATAGTCTATTACTCTTAATTCCCATTGCATTAATGGATTTAATTCCTCACTTGTTCCTACTAGCCAAGCAAAGATAACCCCAAAAAGCAAAAAATATAATATGCCAGCTGGAATTAATATCTTCGCTCTCTTTTTTAATAGATTACGACAAATCTCATCTTCTTCCTCTGGTGCTATATCATATAACATATTGCACTGAATCTGAATCCGTCTAAATCGATAGCGAATATACTTATACAAAATGTTATTAGGTGTATATAACATAATAGACTCCACATATAAGTCATAATAGCAAAATCATGGAAAATATATCATCCATCTATGGCAAAATAATGTAAATCTTTGAATTCATCATCCCAAAATGTAAAAGAAAAGATATGGGTATCATCAAAGGTTTGCTCGCAATAGGTTACAGCATCACGTTCGGGTTCAATAATAGGCGTACCAATACGTCTTTTCACTTCTTCAATGGTTACCTCACCATACAAATCGCTTATTTCGTTATAGATGAAAGTAACAATTATATCTATATTCTTATGGTAATTAGTAGCTAATAGTCTTGCCGTATCTAAATTTACATCTGTTGGTTTCTCATCCCAGCAAAACTGTATTCCTTCGTTGGATATGGTATATTGCCTTAACTGTTCATCATATATTGCAGGATTAGTCATTTTCTGTTCCTTTTATATAGCTTTCCATCTTCGGTCTTAAATCTAATACGATTTCCCAATCATCTAACGATGGTACCTTATGATGAGCAATAAAACCTGCTATTATTTGAAATACCTCTTGAGGGCCTAACTCGTTTTTACCATATATAATGGCCCCCTGCTCACCATCATTAGTTACACTAAGCTCTATATGTAATAAATCAGTATCTTGATCACTACAAACTTGTACAAAGTTATACTTTTTATTATCTATTAAGATTGCATTTAATGGTGATATAACTACAAAATCTTGCTCTTGATCTTCAATAGCATATAGATTTTGCTCAACCTCATTCAATGTAATTCCTTCATATTTGTACTCACCCACATCAATGGACCAATCTGTATATGTTTTCTCAAAGGTATCTATCATATGTATCGACTCTCCTTTACGATATACATTAGAATAAGTTTTCTAATTGACCTGCCATATCTGCCATAAACTCATCAAACTTGCAAAGTTCCCGTAGCTCTTGATGTTCTGTATCATAACAAGAAATCTTTTTAGATTTAGGATCCCATACAATTTGCCACTCGTTATACTCGCCCAGTTCTTTAGATAAACGTAATAGATTACGACGACCTAATTTAAAGGGAATCGTATCAATCAGTGGGAAAAACTCTATAGATATAAAATCGGAGTCTGGTAATTCAAAGTAAAGAGTATCATCCTCTAAAAAATTCACTAATGCTTTTGGTAATTTAAACGGCTTTAATTGATCCATTTTATTTTGTATATCATGGAACTCAACAGGCTCTAAGGATTTAAAATACTCTGCCATTTCCATATCACCTTTTTCAATAGCAATGCTATAGGGGCGCATACCATCCTTTTCCGTAATGGTCACGTCAGCGCCATGTTCTACCAAGTATTTACACATCTTTAAATCTACATACCGTGCTGCTACACATAATGGGGTTGGCTTAAAGGGATATACAGAATCAGGCTTGTTGTAGTTAATATCTACACCATTATGAATAAAGAAATCTAGAACCTCATAATTTCTATCTGTAATGGCATTTCTGAAAGCTTTACCGCCATACTTCTGTACAGTATGGCCTAAGTCATGAATAATTTGTAGGTTCTCATATTTTTGGCCATATAAAGCAGCTTGAAAAGCATCTGCTTTCACACAGTTTAAAGCATGAACATTGGCACCATGATCCACAACATAGTCGATGATTTCTTTATTGCCATATCTAACAGCAATTAGAAAACTTGGATTCTCCTCATCATTAAGATTAGCACCATGTTCAACTAACCATTGAATACTTGGAATACAGCACATAACCAAAGTTAATTCTAGAGGAGAGTGCTCGCTATATTCACTAACCTCTATAGGTTCATTAATATCCCAACCAGTACTTAATTCTAATTCAAGCCCCGAAATATTTCCTTCTATAATATCTATTACAATCTTAGGCACCGATTCAAACTTACCTAAATCCTTTAGCTGTATCATGTCGCTCTCCCATGAACTATATTTTTAAAATGATTATCACTAATTACATTATATTACATTTATAAGTATAAGCGTATAGTAAAAGCCCTCCACATAAGCGAAGGGCTTTTTGCTTTCAATCACAAGCGATTATTAACTTCAACTATGAGATTATATATTTTAAAGCTTATTTACTAGAAAAGTTATACAAGATTGTAGCATCATCATTCTCATCATTTTTATCTGTTGAATAACAAAAGCTTATACTTTTATCCTCTTGAAAATAATTAAATAAGGACAATCTTAATATTTTCGTTTTATCTGCATTAAATAAACTTCTCATTTGTCCTTTAGGATTTCTTCTAACTTTGTAGCAAAAAACTTTATTTGGATCTTCTGAATCACTTTTACTTAATGATTTAATCATCAAGCCTATTTGTAATTCTGAAAATTGATTAGAAACTGAAATAGGAATAGATTCTCCAAAACGTTTAGAAAACTGCATGAGAATATCTCCAAGATTTTCGCTATATTCAATACCAAAATACTCTCTTAGAGCCTTAGCATCAATAAGTATCATTTTACTATTTGCTTCAGCACTAAATTTACAACTTAAATCATTAGCTTTAAAAAAGTCTAATATCACAAGTGCATAAGGATTTCTTTTTTTTACATTACCTATAAATCTTCTAACTAAAACAATATATTTTATTGATTTGTAAGTAAAAAGAAAACTAGTAATTGTCCACTCATTCTTTTCCATATCCTCTTTTAATTGCTTTAGTTTACTTAACATATTACCCTCTCCAATAAATATATAAGGTGAAAATAAATAATTGAACTCTTGAATTGCAATAAGTAATTCGACAAAATTAAATCAATTTTCTAATCTCATGTTTAAACATGTCAAATGGTGTTTTAAACCCAAAGCATTTTCTAGGTCGATTATTAATCAGTACTAGTGCTTCTGTTAGTTTATCTAGTGTTACTTTAGCTAAATCGGTTTTCTTAGGAAAAAACTCTCGAAGTAAACCATTACTATTTTCATTAGAGCCACGTTGCCATGCTGCATAGGCATCAGCAAAATACATCGGTATCCCAAACTCGGTTTCAACCTGTTCAAAGCACGCAAATTCTTTACCGCGGTCAACTGTAAAGGTTTTAAGTAATTTACTTGTTAATGTGTTATATAGGGAACTAATAGCTAAAAACATAGAATCCTTAGTTCGATCATCCATTTTTATTGCTACATAGAATCGTGTTTTACGTTCAACAAATGTAGCTAAACAGCCTTTGCTTTGACCTCTGGAAGAAACCATTGTATCTAGTTCCCAATGACCAAAAACCTCACGGTTTTTAACTTCTTGAGGGCGCTCTTTAATGGTCCTTTTAACATTGAAGCGCCCACGGGTTTCCTGTGTGCCGGGCTTTTTGCCTTTCCGGCGAAGTACTTTTTCTGTTACAGTAAGAAAACCACGATGGATCCAAGAATATATTGTCTTAAAGCTTAGAACTCCAGCTAATTCAGCACCAACTATTTCTTCTGGAGACCAAGTTTGTTGTAACCTGGATTCAATTAAAGCCGCTAATTGAAGTGTTAACTTTGTTGGTCTGCCTTTATTAGCAGACTTACTAATTGCTAACTGCTGTGCTTTAATCGCAAAGTATTCGCCTTTAACACGATTTAATTCTCTTGCTACAGTAGAATGATGGACACCGATTAAACTAGCGATTCTACGAACAGAGTACCTTTCTTTTCTTAAAACTTCTATTTGACTTCGTTTTTCTATGGTAAGATGTATATAGCTCATATTAGAGACCTCCGTGTCATGTATTTGTGGTTATTTACATTTTACACGAGATCTCCAATATGAGTCTTTTTATTTGTCGCAATACATTTTACAATTCATCAACTAAAAAACAATATTAATAATTTCCATATCATTAATTCCTAGTGAGCAAAGCCACCGCCTCAACGTGGCTCGACACGACTGCATGAATGTCATATCAAGCCAATTGTTTGCAGAAACATATCCATAAACTATTTAACGTTTTAATCGTTAAAAGTTAAACCCACCTTTGCTAATATCCCTATCGCAGTTCTCTCACAAAAATTGGAATTTGCAGAGACATAAAGCCTTAAAAGGTTACACTAAATTCTGCCCCATTTTATACGCTTTTTCCAAATAGGATTGAAATGTTTTGTCATGATGTTCTTTCTTTGCATCCCCATCAAACATTGTCCAATCGTATATGCTGTAATCCTTAACTTGAACAGTATTCCCACATACGAGTACATTGGTTGGACCTACAAATCTTTCAAATGAGTATTTGTGCTTTGGAATCAAATCACCATAAAACCCACCTTCTTCATATGAACTATCCTCACTGTTACTTGTTAAAATAAAAAGTATCGGTATCAAGTGTTCATTGTAGGATGGTTTTTCAAGATTATATGTGAGGTATTGGAAAGTTAATCGTTCAAATAAGGCTCTGAAACTTGCGGTCACATCGCCCATATAATTCGGTGATCCAATTATAAGTCCATCTGCATTTCTAATCTTTTCAAGTACGTCATATAATCCATCCTTGTAGACACATTTACCAAAATTGCCTTTTCTTTTACAGCCAAAGCATGAAATACATCCGGTATATTTCTCTAATCGGAACAAATCTACATATTCAATTTCTGCGCCGGCAAACTCACTACCCTTCGCAGCTTCTTTAATCAGTTGATCTGTATTCCATCCTTTTCTTGGTCCAGCATTAATCGCTACTATTTTTTTCATTGTATCCTCCAAATTCCGAGTTGTATGACTGTTACACTCGATTTTTTTATTGTTTAACCTGTATAAGCATCTTCTGATGTATTTTTGAAGTTCTGCTTTACAACCCATTCTTCTTCATCACTATTCTCTGGAATATCAATCCGCTCGATTTTGAAAATTACCGGTCTAGTTCCATCATTACAGCAGGCAATCATCATACGCTCATCGTTAGTCCATCCGTGCATGATTGAACCTCCTTGTAACATTGTATAGATATACCTGCTCACTGCATCCCAGGCTTCTCCGCAAAACTTACCATTCATCAAATGATAGAAGTCATCCTTTTCCGGTGTTCTATCAAGGATGAACTCATCTCCTACTTTAAAGCATGGACATGGACCTAACTTTGGATCAGCTAAATACTTTTCTTGAAGCTCCGGAAACACCTTTGTCTCCAAAACTGTTATTTTACATCCTCAAGCTATATCTTTTCTTTGCTCTGTATACTCCATCCTCATCTACGACAATCTTGCTTCTGTCCTTCATTGTCCTTTACACAGCATCAAAGTTCTCTTCCAATATAATTGCCGGATGAGGGTTCTTTATCAAGTACGCCTGTTCCTTATTTAGGGAATTCTTCAAGTATACGCTTCCAACATATTTGTAGTTCACAAGCATATTCTCTATAGCCTTCTTGCTCCATTTCAGCTTTCCAGCAGCCAATCGTACTCATTAACAATAGCTCTCTGAAAAGCCTTTTATTTACTTCTTAGGGTTCACTTTTGACATCAAAGCCACTGCCTCAACATGTGCTGTCATTGGGAACATATCTACAGGTTGTACTTCTTGTAGTTCATAGCCGTAGTGTGTGAGGATTTCAATGTCTCGTGCCATGGTTGCAGGGTTACAGGATACGTAGACAATGCGTTTTGGTTCCATGCTAGCTGCAGAGGTTAGTACTTCTTCTTTACAGCCTGCGCGAATTGGATCGAATACGATAACGTCAGGTCGTACGCCTGCTTTATAGAGTTTTGGCATTTCTACAGCCGCATCGGCGACGATAAATTCTGTATTATCATAGCCATTGCGGTGCGCGTTTTCTCGAGCATTGATAATAGCTGGTTCTACGATTTCTATGCCTATTACATGTTTTGCCTTATGAGCCAAAAACAATGAAATGGTCCCCGTACCACAGTACGCATCGATAACGGTTTCGTTTCCTTTTAGGTCTGCATACGCTAATGCTTGTTCGTAAAGTACTGTAGTTTGTGCTGGATTCACTTGGAAGAAGGAATGTGGAGATAAGGTAAACCGCAAGTCTTTAATATGGTCTGTAATAGTCCCATCTCCATAAAGGATACAATTTTTAGGCCCAAGAATAACATTTGTACGTTTACCATTCACGTTATGAACGATTGTTTCCACCTGAGGCACACGTTCAGTCAGATTTTTAACCCACTTTTCTTGATGCGGTAAGTTATCTGTTGCGGTTACAAGAATAACCATCCATCCAGATTGCCCAATACGTCCAATGATATGGCGCAACACCCCTTTTCCTATATGTTCATCATAGGGCTCAACATCAAGCTCTTTAGCAATTTGATAGCAGGCTTGAGCAATGCTATTATTGCCTTCATCTTGTATGGGACAATTCGTGCCTTGCACGATATCGTGAGATCCCATCGCATAGAATCCCATTAGAATATCACCTTTAGTCCCTCCTACAGGCATTTGCATCTTATTGCGATATGCCCAGGGATTTTTAGGTCCCAATGTAGGTTTAACTAGGTCTGGATTTTGATGACCAATACGTTCGATAACGTCCTTCACCTTTTGTGTTTTTAATGAAAGCTGTCCTTCATAGGTAATATGTTGCAACTGACATCCACCACAAAAGCCATAGAGATCACAGTGTGGATCAATACGATTAGGAGCCATCGTAACAATTTCTAAGAGGCGCCCTGTAGCATAGGTTCTTTTTACCATATTAATAGCTACTTTCACAGTTTCCCCAGGCAAGGCAAAGGGAACAAAGACTGTAAAGTCATCTACACGACCTACCCCTTCGCCACTACTGCCAATACCGTGAATGGTAACTAATACTTCGTCCCTAAATTTAACAGGGGCGTTCAACATAGCTTGTTGTTTTTTAGATACAGAAGAATTGGTATTTTGTTGTCCATTATAACGATTGGAATTCTGTTTCCCATTAGATCGATTTTTATTCTGTTGTTTAACTTTCGATTTATTCTTGCGAGATGTACGACTTGTACTATTCATTACGAGTCTCTTTTCTTCCAAATTTTAATCATGCCAGTTACGATAAGTACGAAGAATACAGTGCCAAATTTCACGAGTAATTCTTCACCTTGAATATATGGCATAAGAAGTGGATCTTCCACAATCATTTCACCAGCAACCCAACCTAATAAAGCACCACCAGCCCAAAGGATGACAGGAAACTTATTAAGGATACGAGCAAATAGTGTAGAGCAGAACACAATGATTGGAACAGTGATTAACATACCAACAATAACGAGCTCTAAATGTCCTTTAGCGGCACCAACTACGCCAATTACATTATCGATACTCATCATCGCATCAGCCACAATGATTGTCCAAATGGCTCCCATTAAGGAATTCTTAGCTTCGATATGTGCATCTTCATCTCCACCTTTTAAGAGTTGAATGGCAATCCATACAAGTACAAGTCCACCACCTAAGTGAATAAGAGGAATTAAAGTAAGTGCTTCTACTAAAAGAGTGGCAAATACAAGGCGCATTCCAATAGCCCCCACTGTACCCCAGATAACAGCCTTCTTTTGTAATTCTGGGGCCAATTTACCCGCAGCCATCCCAATAACAACGGCATTATCCCCGGCCAATAATATATCGATTAAAATAATTTTGCTAATCGTTATCCACGTTGCAGCTTCTAAAAATTCCATTCTATACTTACCTCAATTCACTCAGCTGATTCTATAACTATCCCTTAACTATACCACAAATTCTCTATTTTCTCATCTAAAAGAAAGCTCTTAGACTACCACTGTTATTCTTAAGATTAGCCTATAAGGTTCTTTATAATGACTATACTTTTACAAAAAAATATCTCTCCTCCTATGACTAGAAGAAGAGATATATTACATTATTTCTTAAGTTTCTTTACTAACAAAGATGCCCCTACTACGAGAATAACAGCACCAATTTTAATGAGTAATGCATACGGTTCTACGGTATGTGAAATTAATTTATCTTCCACACTCATCGCTGCACCCACCCAGGCAAGTATACCGCCACCAACGTAAAGGATGATTGGAAAGCGTTCGATAACTTTTACAAATAAAGTACTACCATAAATGATAATAGGTACTGTAATAAGCATACCGACAGCAACTAATGTCATATTACCACTAGCGGCACCAACTACACCAATAACATTATCAATACCCATAATTCCATCTGCAATAACAATGGTCATGATAGCAGCGCGCAAGTTATCTTTAGCCTCGATATTATGCTCGCTATCATCATCAACAACAAGCTTGTAACCGATCCATAAAAGAAGGATACCACCAACTAAACGAAGAGCAGGAATATTGTTCAATGCCTCTACAAATAGGAATGCCATAACAAGACGTAAAATAATAGCGCCAGCTGTGCCCCAGAAAATCGCCTTCTTCTGTAAATGTGCGGGTAGGTTGCGAGCCGCCATACCAATAACGATGGCATTATCACCAGCTAATAAAATATCAATAACGATGATTTGAAGCATCGCTAATAAGCCTTGTACAGTTAAGATGTCCAATGTATCCTCCTTAGAATAAAACAATAGTATATATATTATAATCGATATAGTAAAGTAGTGTAAAATTCAATTATCAACATATATATACGTTTTTATCATAATTCTTTCTTATTAAATAAGATAGTTTATATAAGGTCATTTCTCCCCTTACATAATCACAATATGGGCTCTATTTTTTTTATAAATTTAATTCCTTTTTCCCTTAGGTTTTGGCTATTAAATTAAGCTACTTTATGATATGGTATAGTATATCGTTACTAGGGAGGTTAGTATGTATCAAACATATTCTATACTGCAAAAATTATGGTTGTTTATAAAACTATTTACTCCAATGTGCATCACTCAATTTTCCCTGATTGGGGCGACCTTTATCGCCATCTTTTTAACGGGGCAATATAGTACGACTGATTTAGCTGGTGTTGCTACGGGATATAATTTATGGCTCCTCTTCTATATCTTTGCACAAGGTACATTAATGGGTATCACACCAATTATTTCTCAACTATTAGGAGCTAAGAAAACAGATGATATTCCAATAATCTTTCATCAAGGCCTTTTCATCGGTACAGGACTAGCATTTTTAATTTTACTAATCGGTATATTCGGCTTACGCCCTTTATTGACATATTTAAATCTTGAGCCGGCTGCCACCGAGGTATGTATTAGTTATCTGAAAGCCTTTGCACTTGGTTTATTCCCATTACTCTGGGTAAATACCTTGCGTAACACTGTCGATTCTCACGGATTAACGCATTACTCCATGGCCATCGTCTTTACAAGCTTTGTGATTAACGTATTCTTAAATTATGCACTCATCTTTGGACATTACGGTTTTCCTGAAATTGGTGGTGTTGGTGCTGGCTACGGTATTGCTGGTGCCTGTTGGACAAACTTAGTTCTATTTAGCTTAGTCATTCTATTGCATCCTAAGTTAAAAGGCTATCGCATCTATAAAGATTTCCATAGCCCGAATTTTCACTATATCCGTGAACAATTACAAGTCGGTATTCCCATAGGTTTTTCTATCTTTTTTGAAGCTAGTATCTTTAGCATTGCTGGGCTCTTAATGGTTCACTTTGGATCTGCTGTAGTAGCAGCTCATCAATCTGTCATTTCTTTTACTAATGTATTCTACTGCTTACCATTAAGTATTGCCATGTCCTCTACCATTGCCGTTGCCTATGAACTCGGTGCAGGACGAAAAATAGAAGCTATCCAATACTCTTATATTTCTCGTGTATTAGCCATCATCATAGCCGTTCTCATTTGTGCCTTTACGTTCACTCATATGGATAATATTGCGGATCTATTTACAAATGATGATGAAGTATATGAACTTATTTATCAATTCCTTGGATATGGCGTATTCTTTGCCGCTATCGATGCCATCGGTACTCCATTACAAGGTATTCTAAGAGCTTACAAGGATGTAAAAATAGTGCTTTACATCTCCCTCGTATCGTATTGGGGCGTATGTTTCCCAACAGCTTATACCCTTGCCAAAAATCCTAATTATGGACCATTTGGCGTATGGATTGGTTTGTTGGCTAGCGTAGTAGTTGCGGGTATATTATTTACACTTCGCACATACTACATACAACATTACAAACCTAGAACTATTGCAAAATAATAAAAGCACCTATTGATTACTTACACTTGAGCGTAATCAATAGGTGCTTTTTTATTGTAAAAGATTCCAAATACATAATCTATTAGTATATGGACCCTTTTAAATAGACTAATATTTTAATTAGGTATATGACTATGAAAGTCTTATTTTAAAGCCTCTTGTTTCTCTACTTTGGACATACGGAAGAAATTATATAGCGTTTCTGCCGTCTTATAATTCATAGATTCTACATTTGCAAGTTCATCAATCGATGCCTCTTTCATGGCCTCTAAACTATTAAAGTGAGCCCATAAGGCCTTACGACGTTTAGGCCCGATTCCTTCAATATGGTCAAGAATAGATTCAAGATTTCGCTTGCCCCGCAACTTACGGTGATAGGTAATGGCAAAGCGATGCGCTTCATCACGAATTTGTTGAAGTAATTGAAGTTCCGGCGTGTGATGACTCAAAATGATACTTTCAGATTGCCCCTCTACAAAGACCTCTTCAATACGTTTAGCCAAGGAAATGACAGGCACATCTGTAACACCAACGGCACGGATTAACGGCAAAGCCGCATTGAGCTGACCTTTACCTCCATCGATGATAATAAGGTCCGGCATAGGCCAGTCTGTTTCATTACCGTAGCGTCGTTCCATGATTTCTGCCATCGATTTAAAATCATCTGGCTTACCCTGTGTGGTTTTCAATTTAAAGCGACGATATTCCTTCTTCGCAGGCTTGCCACCTTCAAAAACAACCATAGAAGCTACCGTTTCAGCCCCTTGTGTATGAGATATATCAAAACACTCCATACGTTCAGGTAAACGTGGTAAGTCGAGAATTTCGGCTAACTTCTTAACCGCCCCACCAGTCTTATCGATTTGGTGCTGCCACTGACGACGACGTTCTTCAAGGAACGTTTCCGCATTTTCATGAGCCATCTTAATCATATCCATCTTATAGCCACGTTGTGGCACAGATACATCTACATGTTGGCCTTTGAGCTGTGTAAACCATTCCGTTAATAAGTCCCTGTCTGTACTCTCCATAGGTAGTAGTAACTCTTTAGGGATAAAGTTTGTATCTCCATAGTATTGCTTGATAAAGTCCGTCATAATCGTTTCTGGACTATCTCCATCATGTTGCACAAAGTAATTTTCACGGCCTAACAGACGACCACCGCGGATGAATAGCAACTGCACACAGGCCATCGATGTATCTACAGCTAACCCTAATACGTCTAAATCGCCACGTTGAGTAACCATGCGTTGCTTTTCTTGTATCTTTTCAATGCTAGACAATTGATCACGATACCTTGCCGCATCTTCAAAGCGCAAATCTTCTGCAGCAGTTTCCATCTTTGATTTAATTTCCTTTAGCAATGGTATAGGTTTGCCTTCAAAAAGTTCTATAATTTCGTCAATATACTTCCGATAATCCGGTACAGATATTTTGTTAAAACACGGTGCCTCGCAGTAATGCATATGATACTGCAAGCACGGGCGTTCTACCTTCATAGACTTACAGGTACGCAATGGATAGTACTGTCGTATTAATTTCAGTACCACATGAACAGATGTGACATCTGTAAAAGGGCCAAAGTACTTGGCTCCATCACGCTCTAGGCGACGCGTCATATATACTCGAGGATAGTCCTCTTGCACTGATATTTTAACATAGGGATACGTCTTATCATCACGAAGCCTAATATTATATTTCGGTTCATGCTCCTTGATAAGTGTATTCTCTAAAATGAGCGCTTCCATTTCCGTCTTGGTTTGAATGATTTCCACATCGACGGCACGCTTCATCATGGCCGTAACCTTTGGTGCGCGGTTCGCATCGTTACGTACATAGGAACGTACACGGTTGCGCAGATTGATAGCTTTACCTACATAGATGATGCGGTTATATTGATCGCGCCATAAATAGACACCTGGCGTCGTTGGCAGATGACTGACCTTTTCCAGTAATTCTTCAGACGCCATATTTCCTCCTTTCCTTGTAGATTACAAGAGAATAGCTTACACTCTTCTTTAAATAATGCTCTTTATGAGTTAAAGGATGTAGTCTATTCTCTTTATGATTTTTCTTTTATAGAAACTTAAATATATGTACTATTTTATTTCTTATGTTTCGCTGCTTTCATAAATTTCTTAGTCTGTTCTAATACAGGGCCCAAGAATTTGCCGGTATAGCTTTCTTTCACCTTAGCAATTTCCTCAGGCGTGCCAGTAGCCACGATAGTACCACCGCGATTACCACCTTCAGGACCAAGATCGATGATGTGGTCCGCCATTTTAATAACATCTAAGTTATGTTCGATAACGACAACTGTATCGCCACCCTCTACGAGTTGTTGCAATACATGTAACAACTTACGAATATCTTCAGCATGAAGACCTGTAGTAGGCTCATCGAGGATATATAGAGTTTTACCGGTGCTGCGACGAGCTAATTCAGTAGCTAATTTAACCCGTTGAGCCTCACCACCAGATAATGTTGTAGCTGCTTGACCTAAACGGATATACCCAAGACCCACCTCTTGGAGGGTAACCATCTTACGATTAATTTTAGGTATGGCACTAAAGAATTCTACCGCATCATCTACGGTCATATCTAATACATCAGCAATGGATTTACCTTTATACTTAACCTCCAAGGTTTCACGATTATATCGCGCCCCTTTGCAAACTTCACAAGGCACATATACATCTGGTAAGAAGTGCATTTCAATTTTAATGATACCGTCACCACGACAAGCTTCACAACGGCCACCTTTTACGTTAAAGCTAAAGCGCCCTTGTTTGTAACCGCGCATCTTTGCTTCCGGTGTTTGACTATATAGTTCGCGTATGGCATCAAATACACCTGTATATGTGGCTGGATTGGAACGAGGTGTACGTCCGATAGGGCTTTGATCAATATTGATGATTTTATCGATATGTTCAAGACCACGGATTTCTTTATGAGCCCCTACTTTGTGGTTAGAGCGATATAATTGATTAGCTAAACCTTTGTAGAGAATTTCATTAATCAAGGTAGACTTACCAGAACCGCTGACACCAGTAACAACATTAAACAAGCCAATAGGGAATTTTACATTTACATTTTGTAAATTGTTTTCCTTAGCACCGCGAATTTCAATGCAGTTCTTACCTGGTTTACGGCGTTCTTCCGGAAGAGCGATAAATTTACGACCACTCAAATACTGACCAGTAATAGAGTCTTTTACCTTCATAACTTCGTCAACAGAACCAGCGGCAATAATTTGACCGCCATGCTCACCTGCACCTGGACCAATGTCCACGAGATAGTCAGCCGCACGCATCGTATCTTCGTCGTGTTCTACAACGAGCAAGGTATTACCTAAGTCCCGCAATCCTTTTAAGGTATCGATGAGTCGATCATTATCTCGTTGATGTAGACCTATGGACGGTTCGTCTAGGATGTACAATACACCTACCAAACCAGAGCCGATTTGCGTAGCTAGACGAATACGCTGTGCTTCACCACCAGATAATGTGCCTGCACTACGGTTCATTGTTAGGTAATCGAGACCTACATTATTAAGGAAACCTAGACGAGCATTGATTTCCTTTAAAATTTGAGCACCAATCACTTGTTCACGTTCAGTTAACTGTAGATTACCAAAGAAATCGAGTGCTTCTTTAATAGTTAACTGCGTTACTTCGTTGATATTCTTATCCCCTACAGTAATAGCTAATACTTCAGGTTTAAGACGAGCACCATGGCAAGTAGTACACGGCTTAATAGACATAAACTTTTCAAATTCTTCACGCATAGAGTCTGTAGAGGCTTCACTATGACGGCGCTTAACCATCGGTAAAATACCTTCGTACTCAGTAAAGAATTCCTTTATCTCACCTCTCATATTTTCATAGGTGAAACTTACCTTATCCGTCGTACCGTACATCACCTTTTTCTGTAATGCTTTCGGCAATTCATCATAGGTGGAGTCTAAGGAATATCCATTAGCTTTTAATAGGCCTTCTACTTGACGCATAAACCAAGCATTAGGATTAGAGCTCAATGCTTGCACACAACCATCGGCAAAGCTAATGGATCCATCTGGAATAACGCGCTCCTCATCAACCTCCATAGTAGAACCAATCCCTAAACAGGATGGACACGCACCAAATGGACTATTAAATGAGAACATACGTGGTTCAATCTTAGGTAGCGAAACATGACAATCCGGGCACGCAAAATGTTGGCTATACATATGTTCAGGTCCATCTACCTCTTGAATCACAACGATGCCTTCCGCCCATTTTGATGCAGTCTCCATAGAGTCAGCCAACCGGGATTCAATGCCTTCTTTTACAACGAGGCGGTCAACAACGATATCGATGGAATGCTTCTTATTTTTCTCTAATACAATCTCTTCGTCCAAGGTACGCACTACACCATCTACGCGAGCACGAACAAAGCCTTCTTTGCGAAGTTGTTCAAATACCGATTTATGTTCTCCCTTTTTACCTTGAATCATAGGGGCTAGCACTAAAACCTTAGTACCTTCAGGAAAGCTCATTACATCATCTGTCATTTGTTGTATTGTTTGTTGTGTAATAGGCTTACCACACTCTGGGCAATGTGCATGACCCACGCGTGCAAATAAAAGACGTAAATAGTCGTAAATCTCCGTTACGGTACCAACCGTAGAGCGAGGGTTACGACTCGTCGTCTTTTGGTCGATAGAAATGGCTGGAGATAAACCTTCAATATAATCGACATCGGGTTTATCCATTTGTCCCAAGAATTGACGGGCATATGCAGACAGAGACTCAACATAACGACGTTGCCCTTCTGCGTAAATCGTATCAAATGCTAAGGATGATTTACCAGAGCCACTGAGTCCAGTCAAGACGATAAACTGATCACGTGGCAAGGATATATCAATATTTTTTAGGTTATGCTGACGCGCACCTTTTACAATCAATTGATCTTTCATTATCTTTCCTATTTAAAGAGATGATACCAAATGGCATCATCTCTCTGATTACTAACATGAAATAATATATGTATATTATCGCACATATAGTCTATATAATCTATGTGTTTTCTTACAATCTTTTAAAATTGTTCCTAAGATTTACTTTTTGAACCTGTCCGCTTTCTAGATTTGGTAGAAGCAGGCTTCTTCAACTTGCTATCTCCTGCACTATGCATATCGGACCATTGTTGACGTAATACGCCCAATTGATCACGTAACTTAGCAGCGGTTTCAAATTCAAGCTGCTTTGCGGCGGCCTTCATTTGACGATCTAGTTCTTCAATCTTATTGTACAATTCTTCCGGTGTTATATCTGCCACCTTAGGTGCTGATGTATCTTGAACATATGATTCGTGTCCATGGTCCATGCCCTCTGAGGATTTTTTTTGTTTTCCTTTTTTCGATGAAAGTCCCTTTCCATCGGTAACCATATCTTCTTCGATTTTCGTTAATTCGATTAGCTCTTTTACATCTTTAGATACAGATTTAGGCGTAATATTATGTTCAATATTATAAGCCTCTTGCACGGCACGACGACGGTCGGTTTCATCGATAGCCCGTTGCATAGAACCTGTTACACGATCTGCGTACATGATAACATGACCATTCACATTACGAGCCGCACGACCTATAGTTTGAATCATAGCCGTATCGGAACGCAAGAAACCTTCTTTATCCGCATCTAAGATAGCAACCAAAGAAACCTCTGGCATATCGAGACCTTCACGAAGCAAGTTGATACCAACTAATACATCGAATACGCCAGCCCGCAAATCACGAATGATTTCAGCCCGCTCAATAGTAACAATATCGGAATGAAGATAACGAACTCGTACGCCCATTTCCTTCAAGAATTCCGTTAAGTCCTCAGCCATCTTCTTCGTCAAGGTCGTAACGAGAACCCGTTCGTTCTTAGCAGCTCGTTTATGAATTTCTCCAAGCAAATCATCCATTTGCCCCTTAATAGGACGAATTTCTATAGATGGATCTAATAGGCCCGTAGGACGAATGATTTGCTCTGCAATATTCGTTTCTACTTCCATTTCGTATGGTCCAGGCGTTGCCGATACGTAAACAATTTGATTGATACGCTCTACAAATTCATCGAATTGAAGCGGTCTATTATCGAGTGCAGAAGGCAGCCGGAAACCGTATTCTATAAGAGATTCTTTACGGGCACGGTCACCATTGTACATAGCTCGAATTTGAGGCATCGTCACATGAGACTCGTCCACCATGATGAGGAAATCATCTGGGAAATAATCAATCAATGTAAACGGTGCTTCCCCAGCCTTGCGTTCAGACATATGACGTGAATAGTTTTCGATGCCCGAGCAATAGCCCATTTCTTGCATCATTTCTATATCATAACGGGTACGCTGTTCTAAGCGCTGAGCCTCCAATAGACGGTCAGCAGCTTTTAACTTCGCTAGCTGTTCATCTAGTTCGGCTTCTATACGCTCTACGGCAATATTCATCTTCTCTTTCGTCGTCACATAGTGAGATGCTGGATAGACAGCAACATGCTTTCGTTCCGCAATAACTTCACCCGTCAAGGAATCTACCTCTACGAGGCGGTCGATTTCATCACCAAAAAGCTCCACCCGAATGGCTCTTTCACTATAAGCGGCAGGGAAAATATCAATTGTATCCCCTTGTACACGGAAGGTGCCGCGAATAAAGTTCATATCATTTCTCGTATATTGAATATCTACGAGTTTAGATAAGATTTCATCGCGCGACTTCGTTTGACCTAAGCGTAAGGACAATACGAGATCAGAATAGTCCTCAGGGTCACCTAAGCCATAAATACAGCTAACAGAGGCAACAATAATGACATCGCGGCGCTCAAAAAGACTCATCGTAGCACTATGTCGCAGTTTATCAATTTCATCATTAATAGACGCATCCTTCTCGATATAGGTATCACTAGAAGGAATATAGGCCTCCGGTTGATAAAAATCGTAGTAAGATACAAAATATTCTACCGCATTATTAGGGAAGAAACTTTTAAACTCGCTACATAATTGAGCAGCCAAGGTTTTATTGTGAGCAATGATCAAGGTCGGCTTTTGAACTGCCTCAATAACCTTGGCCATTGTAAAGGTCTTACCAGTACCAGTGGCACCGAGCAAAACTTGGGCCCATTCACCGCGTTCAATGCCTTCTGTTAAGGATTGAATCGCAGTAGGTTGGTCCCCTGTAGGCGCAAAGGGCGCCTCCACTTTAAATGGTTGGCCCCCCTCGTAATTATATGTACTATGCTTCATTACTGTTCATCCTGATGTTTACGGATGGCCTTCATCTCTTCATCCGTCAAACGACGACCTACATTTTCCGCTTGATTCAACGTATCCTCACCTTCTAAGACTTCGATGAGCATAGCAATAGAAAAGCGATCTAGTGTAGGTGTGGTCTTCTGAATCTCATCAGCCATCATCCAATCTGATTCAGTATAGTTATTAATACGTTCTGTAATTTCTTCCCAGTTTGAAAGTAGCAATCTCGTAATGGGGCGATATAGTTCAATACCGAAGTACTCGATTAAGCTAACTATCTTATTCATATTTTCTAGGCTAACATTACATTCATTTTTTTTATTTTCAGATTCTACATATTCAAGTAAGAATTCCCGGTTATATTTATTTGTCACCTTGAATCATTCCTTTATTAAATAATGCATTAGCAAATTCTTTTGCATTAAATGGACGCAAGTCATCCATACCTTCGCCAACGCCAATCCAGCGTACGGGTACGCCTAGTTCCTCTTTAATAGAGATAACTACGCCGCCTTTTGCCGTACCATCTAGTTTAGTTACAACAATACCATTTACTGGTACAGCTTGACCAAATAATTTAGCTTGACTTACTGCATTTTGACCCGTAGTACCATCTAATACGAGCAATGTTTGATGTGGCGCACCTTCTACGTGGTTATTCGCTACGCGTCCCATCTTTTTAAGCTCTTCCATAAGGTTAACCTTAGTATGTAGACGACCAGCCGTATCTACGATAACAAGGTCTGCATTACGAGCTTTCGCAGCTTCCATTGCATCATATACAACGGCAGCAGGATCTGCACCCTCTTTATGTTTAACAATCGGCACACCAACGCGATCAGCCCAAATGGATAATTGGTCAGCTGCAGCAGCACGGAATGTATCACCTGCTGCAATGATAACCTTTTTACCTTCTTTAGTATAATAATTAGCCAATTTAGCGATTGTCGTTGTTTTACCGACACCATTTACACCAACTACGAGGATAACCTCAGGATGATGCAAAGTAATTTCATCTTCTTGATCGATGAGCATTTCCGTGATGCGGTCTTCCATGAACGGCATTACATCGCCTGTATGATTGATGATACCTTCTGTTACACCACGACGAATTTCTTTCATCAAGTATTCTGTCGTCTTAGGGCCTAGATCACTAGTAAGCATAACTGCTTCTAAATCATCTAAAAAATCATCATCGATTTGCGCATAACCAATAACGATGCTTTCTACATTTTTTACAAAAGACTTACGAGTTTTTTCTAAACCGTCTTTAATTCTATCAAAGAATCCAAATGCCATTATGCTAGATCCTCCTTCACATCTTCAAATGCTACTGTTAATAATCGCGATACACCGCGTTCCACCATTGTTACCCCTTGAAGTACTTCGGCAGCTTCCATCGTCTTTTTACGGTGAGATACAACGATAAATTGTGTTTCTTTATTTACTCGATTTAAGTAGGAACTAAATCGTTCAACATTGGCTTCGTCAAGCGCCGCGTCAACTTCGTCAAGCACGCAGAACGGAGCTGGACGATAATCGAGGAATGAGAACAATAAAGCGATAACCGTAAGAGCACGTTCACCACCCGATAAAAGTGTCAATTGTTGACGCTTTTTCCCTGGTGGTTGAATATAGAAATCGATACCACCCGTCAAAATATTATCTGGATCAGTCAGTACAATTTGCGCAGTACCACCGCCAAACAATTGGCTGAATACCTCTTGGAATCTACGGCCTACCACATCCAATACATCGTATAGCTGTGTACTCATAGCCTTATCCATTTCGGCAATAACCGCCTGTAATTGCGTCTTTGCCGTATCTAAATCAGCTAATTGTGTGGTTAAGAAATCATATCGTTCTTTAGTCTCTTCATATTCCTCAACGGCATTTGGATTGACTGGACCCAATTCGGCAATTTCGGCCATCAACCGAGCTTGCTCATCCTTCCAATCATTAACGGAACCTTCAATGCGAAGGGCTTGAGCATCTTCCAATGTAAAGCCTAGCTCTTGTAATTCTTCTATAAAGCGCTCACAATCCATGCGATGACGTGTAATTTTACCTTCCATATCAACAAGACGACCTTGCACCACTTTATAGCGTTGATTCAATCGGTCTTGCTCACTGAGGATAGATTCCATTTCCTCGCGCCCCGTAGATGTTTTATCATAGGCTTCATCACGAAGAGCACGTAATCGTTCAACCTCAGCCGTAGCAGAGGCCAACTCTTGTTCTGCAACTTCCTGAGCCTTAGGTATTTCCTCTTCATAGCGTTGTGTAGTACTAACTAACAAATTACGAAGTGGTGTTAAGCGCTCAATAATACTAGAAATAGACTGATTACGCTGTTCACGTTGTGTTTCCCGTTCCTGAATGGTATGTCGCAAGGTATCACAAGTAAGGCGAACTTCTGTAAAAGCTTCATACGCCTCTTGTTGCACCTTTTGCAACACAGTCAATCGATCCATCAACGCCCCTTGATTACCATCCACACCATGATTCTCTTGCAAGGAAGCTAATGCTGTTTCTTGATCTTTCAAGTTAGCAGTTGTAGTAGCCAAATCAATATCAATTTGTACTAAACGTTGCTCTTCTTCTGAAAGAACACGTTTCTTACGATCTATCTGATGTTGTATATTTTGTACCTTTGTTTCACTAGCCACATAGAGTAAGTTCGTATGTTGATAGATTTCATCAAGGCTAGCTCGTTCTTTTTCAGCCTCTTCAACCCGTTTTTCTAGATTTTCTAAGCTAGCTGTTAAGGAACGGATTTGTTCTTCAATTTGTACAAGCTCTTGTTCAAGACTAGCTGCTTCTTCCTTACGGCTCAATACAGAGGCGCGCTTACGCTTCGTAGCACCACCCGTTAAAGAGCCACCCGGTTGGAACTGTTCACCCGTAAGAGTTACAATACGCAATTGCTGATTGTATTTTTTCTGTAATCCAATAGCATCATCCATAGAAGATACTACCAAGGTGCGCCCCAACAAGTATTGGAAAATATGAGCGTACTTATTATCAAAAGAAATGCACTCAACAGCAGTGCCTAATACACAGCTTTCATGTAAAGCCGGTGTATCATATGGTTTACCTTTTACTGAATCCATCGGCAAGAAGGTTACACGACCACCTTGGATAGATTTCAAATAATTGACACCCTCCGCAGCAGCGCGAGCTGTAGTAGTCACAACGTGGTTAACACTACCGCCTAAGGCCGTTTCGATAGCCGTAGTATATTTGTCCTCTACCGTAAAGAGATCGCCAACAGCACCCGTAATCTGTTCACGCCAAGAACCTTTACCATTGAGGATATTCTTAGTGCCTTCTAAATAGCCTTCGTGCTGTTCCTCCCACTGTGCTAATAGTTCTAGACGCCCCTTTGCACGTTGTTCTTGAGTACGCAGTTTTTGTAATTCCTTACGCTCTTCACGCACTTTCATAGCCGCATCCTTAGCATCATCAACAAGGGCTTGTCGTTGAGCAGATAAGGTATTAAATTTTTGACCTAGCGCTTCAAATTCAGAACGAGCGACTTGTAGTTCACTATCTACCTGTGCTATCTCAGATTCTAGAATAGCACATTGATTTTTGCTTTCTACCTTGCGAGCTTCTAAGCTCCGAATACTAGCCTTAGCCGTTTCAATAGCACTCACAACTTCTAATTGACGTTGCTCAAAAGCCTCTCGATTGGATTGCAAGGATTGGAACTTAGCTTGTTCTGCCCTTACATCTTCAACAGCCTTTTTGTAGGTCGCTTCTAATTCTTCTAAATTGGACTCTTTCTCTACTAATTGAGCACTTTCATCTTGAATCAATTGATTTAAGATGCGCAATTGTTGCTCCTCGCCCTTTTGCGTAGCCTCTAGCTCGCTAATGCGCATAGACGTTTCATCTAATTCACGGCGCGCTGTTTTTAATTGCTCTTCTAAGAGACGTAAATGACCAGCTAAGCGTTCTTCATCACGTTGTTTTTCAGTATACTGAGCCTCCCACAACTTAAGCTGTTCCTGCTCTTTTGACGAGGACGATTGCAATTCGTGACGACGAGCATCTAATTTAGACAATTCAGTTTGAAGCTCAATTTCTTCATCTTTAAAAGCAATATTATCGTTTTCAAAACGCGTTAAAAGACGATCAGAGGTCTTATAATTGTGAAAGCCTAAAGCTCCATCATAATCGCGCTTTGTACGGCTTAAGGTCATATATTTTTTAGTCTTTTCTGCTTTTTCAGACAAAGGGCCTAATTGCTCTTCAATGGTAGCCATTACGTCACGTACACGCTCCATATTACGGTCTGTACTAGCAATACGACGTAAAGCATCTTCTTTATTAATTTTAAAACGAGAGATGCCTGCCACATCTTCAAAGATAAGGCGCCGTTCTTCTGGTTTAGAATTTAAAATAGCATCAATTCGGTTCTGACCAATGATGGCCATGGAGTCTCTACCAAGACCTGTATCCGCTAGTAACAAATGGATATCCTTTAAACGGCAAGATCGCTTATTAATGAGAAACTCACTTTCACCAGTACGATAGATACGGCGTGTTATAGCCACCTCAGCCATATCTAAATCTAATTGTTGGTCACTATTATCAAATACAAGTGTAACCTCAGCAGCGCTCATAGGTTTGCGCTTTTCCGTACCAGAGAAGATGATATCCTCTGCTTTTTGACCGCGCAAATTACGCACATTGGATTCCCCTAAAACCCATTTCATAGCATCCGTAATATTACTTTTACCGCTTCCGTTAGGACCAATAACGGCAGTCATTCCTGGTGAGAATTTTACAACCGTCTTATCTGCAAACGATTTAAAGCCCTTTAATTCCAACCGAAGTAATTGCATGACTGCCTCCTTTCTACTAACAATCCCTAATAATCATATCTTTAATTATAACATATATTGTAGGCCATCAATACAGCAAAGAACGGTATTTCTCGTGCTATCTTCGCACCATTCAAATGCATACTGCGGATACTGAATCTGAAAGTATTTAACGTTTCGATTATTAAGGCCTCGCACCTTAGATGTTAAGCATCTCGGATAAGAAATAACAATATTATGCTGTACTGCAATACCTTTATTCCTAATATAATTTGTTCTATCATTATTAGTGTTATCTATACATCCACTATTATCAACATTAACTCTACTTAATTTTAAGCTTCCATAAGTAGCATCTTCAATTAAACTAAAACAATCATTACTTATTAAGTACTTAAACTGAGATACATGCTCATCAATACAACGTTCAATTCGCTGCTTATACTGTTCGTTCACAACCAGCTCTCCCATAGCGGGCTCATATGGACCTGCCACTAAGCTATTGCCGGAATCTAATTCTTCTGTACTTTGTAACCCCGTGCGAATGACTTCAATACCATGCTGTTCAAACCAATCTTTTAAAAATGAACAATACTGTATAGCTAGCTCAGTACTTAGTGGTTCATATTCTCCAGCTCTATACTGGTCGGCTAGCTCTGTATTTTCTATAACTAGTACGGGATAGATACGTACAAAATCAGGTCGTAATGCGGCTACTGCAATGGCCGTTTCTATTATGGTTTGCCATGTCTCTCCTTTTAGTCCTGGTAAAAGTTGAACCCCAACGGTCATATCACGATGTTTTAATCGTGTAACAGCCTCTACTACCTCTTGTGCCGTGTGCCCCCTCTTAGCATCGACTAAAATACCATCATTCATAGACTGCACACCAAGTTCTACAGTTTTTACTCCATAAGACTGTAATAATGTAATCGCTTCATCACCTACAGCATCAGGTCTTGTAGAGCAACGTATGCCATCAATGAGGCCCTGTTGAAGCATTTCATAGGCAGGCATTAATAATTTATGTTGTAAATCTTTAGTAATAGCCGTAAATGATCCACCATAAAAGGCAACCTCCCAAAACTTTTCATTCCGCTTTGTTCCTACATAGTCTTTGATTGTTTGTTGTATATATTCTGGAGTTAGGTGACTAATACCAGATTGGCCTGTAATACGAGATTGATTACAAAATGTACACACATAGGGACAACCTACGTGAGGTATAAAAAAGGGAATCATACCAAATGGTTTCATAGACACCTCCTCTTCTTATGTAAAAATTATTATTCATCTATTATTATATAGATTATTGTTCATCTATCATTATATAGATCATTATTCATCTACCATTATATAGATTATTACTCACATACTATATATTACTCACATACTATTATACAAAAAAAAGCGCCATTCGGCGCTTTTCTATTTATCAGCCATCAACTTTTCTAAAGTCAATTGAGCCGCATGTTGTTCTGCAATTTTTTTACTTTTACCAGAGCCGGCCTCATAAGTAACACCATTAATTTCAACCTCCATATGGAAGGTTTTAGCATGATCGGGACCACTTTCACTGAGCAAATGATAGACAATATGTTTATCCCCATCACGTTGCACATATTCTTGTAATAATGTCTTATAATCTTTGCCCCGCTTACCTTCTAAGGCTTGCATGATATAGGTAGTTAAATGCTTTAAAACAAAGGCCATAGCCGTTTGATAATCTGTAGAAATATAAATGGCACCGATGAGAGACTCAAAGGTATCCGCTAATATAGAGTTTCGATCGTTACCACCGGAAGCGCGTTCTCCATGACCAAGCAATAAATATTGTCCTAGTTGCAAAGAACGGCTCACAGATGCTAAAGAATCCTCACACACTGTAGCGGCCTTAATTTTCGTTAAATTACCTTCAGCCATATCTGGATATGTCTTAAATAGGTATTCCCCAATAATAAGATCCAAAACAGCATCGCCTAAAAACTCTAATCGCTGATTGTGATGAATATGCTTTGATTTATGTTCATTCGCATAAGAAGTATGTGTAAAAGCACAATCTATAATGGATATATCTGACACAGGTATGTCTAAACGAGCAACAAGCTCATGAAGAGATTCTTCACGAGCTTGTGTTATCTTACTCTTATGCGTTTCGATAGTAACCATTAAGCTTCATAACGGCGAATGCAAAGTGTACCGTTATGACCACCAAAACCGAAAGAGTTAGAAAGTGCACATTTTACTTGAAGTTCACGTGCGCCTTCACGAACATAGTCCAGATCCAAACCTTCATCAGGATTGTCACAGTTAATTGTAGGGTGAACTTTACCAGTTTCAATCGCCATCGCCATTACGATAGTTTCAATAGCACCAGCAGCCCCCAATAAGTGACCTGTCATGGATTTAGTAGAGTTAACAGCGATATTTTTAGCGTGATCGCCGAACAATTCTTTAATAGCCAATGTTTCATTTTGGTCATTAAGGCCAGTAGATGTACCATGAGCATTGATGTAGTTAACGTCTTTAGGATCAATACCTGCATCTTTAATTGCTAATTCCATACATTTACGAGCTTGAACACCACCTGGAGCTGGTGCAGTGATATGGTAAGCATCACCATTGCTACCATAGCCCACAACTTCAGCATAGATATGCGCACCGCGTGCTTTTGCGTGTTCTAATTCTTCAAGAACTACGATACCAGCACCTTCACCCATTACGAAACCATCACGGTCACGGTCAAATGGACGGGACGCCTTTGTTGGCTCATCATTGCGTGTAGACATAGCTTTCATAGCCGCAAAACCAGCTACAGCAGCCGGAGATACCGCAGCCTCAGTACCACCAGCAAACATCACATCAGCATCTCCACGTTGGATGATACGGAATGCATCGCCAATCGCATTTGTACCAGAAGTACAAGCAGTTACGTCTGTAATAACTGGACCTTTAAGACCAAGGCGAATAGATACGCGTGCAGATGTCATATTTGCAATCATCATAGGTACTGCAAATGGACTTACACGGCCAGGACCTTTTTCGAATAATGTTTCATACACCTCATGGATAGAGTCAATGCCGCCTATACCTGTACCAACTACAGTACCACAGCGATCTAAATCTGCTTTATCTAAATCAAGATCAGCATCTTCACAAGCAAGAACAGCTGCACCGATAGCAAATTCTACAGAACGGTCCATACGACGAGCTTCTTTCTTGTCTACCCCATAGTTTGTAATATCAAAATCTTTTACTTCACCCGCAATGCGTGTTGCATAGTCAGATGCGTCAAAGCGTGTAATCGGCCCAATACCAGATTGACCTGCCAATAACGCATTGTAGAAGTTCTCTTTACCGATACCTACAGGAGTCACTGCCCCTAAGCCAGTAATTACTACACGTTTTTCCAATTATTCCACCTCTTATAGCTATACAGCCCTTTAAATTAATCGATCTCTGCTACTTGCTGTTTTAATTGAGCAAAGATATCTTTAACTGGCATAATCCTATCGACTTTTCTCATATTATTGCCAGAGAACACCAACCCCGTTTCCACATCACCTTGTTGTGCGCGAGAAAGAGCACGGATAATGCAGAATTTATGGGAACAATGTTTTAAACAGTTATCACACACCGTTGGAGGCGCTACAGTACCATCTAAAACAGATTCAGCAAATTTGTTTTTTATTGCTTGACCAGGCAAACCAACAGGACTTTGAATCAATACTATATCCTCAGGGTTTGTAGCTCGTACATACATTTTTTTCAATTCATCAGATGCATTACATTCATCAGAAGCAGCAAAACGGCTACCCATTTGAACACCACTAGCACCAATTTTTAACATTTCAACGATATCACGGCCATCTAGAACACCACCAGCAGCAATTACTGGAATGTTTTTTACCGCTGCTACAACTTCGGGAACGATTTCTCGAGCGGAACGATCCGTCCCCAAGTGTCCACCAGCTTCACAGCCTTCTACGATTACAGCTGCAGCACCTAAACCTTCAGAAATGCGAGCTAATTTTGCGGACGAAACAATTGGTACAATAGGAGTACCAGACTCTTTGCCCATTGCGAACATATCTCTTGAAAAACCAGCACCTGCTACTACAAGATCAATGCCTTCTTCGATGGCAGTCTTTACTAAGCCAGCAAATTGAGTTGCTGCTACCATCGCATTTATACCAATAATACCCGTAGGTGATAATTTTCTAGCTAATTGTATTTCGTATCGTAATTCATCGAAAGGCAAGCCCGATGCCGCAATAAGGCCGATACCACCTTCATTTGCAACGGCTGCTGCCAAGCGAGCTGTAGACAATCTAATCGCCATACCACCTTGAATAATAGGTACTTTGGCCACTAGATTCCCAATGCGAAGTTCAGGGAGCTTCACTATCAAATCCTCCTGTAAATAAAACCGGTTGGGAGGCCACTCGGCCTCCCGTTCGGTTGAATTGTTAGCTTTACAGCTTATTTAGCAGAATCAATATATTCTACTGTATCCTTAACGGTTTTAATTTTTTCTGCAACGTCGTCAGGGATTTCAACATTGAATTCTTCTTCAAATGCCATGATCAATTCAACGATATCTAAGGAGTCAGCGCCTAAGTCGTCGATGAATGTAGAATCAATGGTAACTTCAGCTTCATCAACGCCTAATTGTTCCACAACGATTGCTTTAACTTTATCGAAAGTGTTCATTAGTGGTTCACCTCCTTTCAAAGTGTATTTATATATAGTCTAATTTTACAACTACATTACCATGCCACCATCAACATTGATGACTTGACCCGTAATATAATTAGCAAAATCGCTAGCAAGGAATGTTACTACTGTTGCTACTTCTTCAGCATCAGCCATACGGCCCAATGGAATTTCAGTAACCATAGCTTCTTTAACTTTTTCTGGTAATACATCGGTCATATCTGTGTTGATAAAGCCTGGAGCAATAGCATTAACTGTAATACCACGGCTAGCCAATTCTTTAGCACAGGATTTAGTAAAACCAATTACGCCCGCTTTAGAAGCAGCATAGTTAGTTTGACCAGCATTACCCATAACACCTACAACAGATGTCATGTTAATAATATGACCAGAACGTTGTTTCATCATGATTTTAGATACTGCTTTAGTTACCAAGTAAACACCTTTTAGGTTGATATCGATAACAGCATCAAAATCTTCGTCTTTCATTCGCATTAACAAACCGTCACGCGTAATCCCCGCATTATTCACGAGAATATCAATGTGACCAAATTCTTTATGAGCTTCTTCCACCATGGAAGCAACTTCATCTACATTGGCTACATTGGCTTTAATTTTAATGGCTTTGCGGCCTAACGCTTGTACAGCTTCAACAGTTTCTTGCGCTGCACCTTCGCTACCGCTATAGTTTACAACAACATCAGCACCAGATTGTGCTAGATTGATAGCTACAGCGCGACCAATGCCACGGGATGCGCCAGTTACAATGGCTACTTTACCCTCTAAATGCATTTTATCGAACCCCCTTCAAAAATTCAAGCGTTTTCTCTAAGGATGCAATGTCTTCAACATTGGCTAATTCCATATCTTTGTTAATCTTTTTAGTAAAACCTGTAAGTACTTTCCCAGGCCCCACTTCAACAAAGCGAGTAACACCAAAGTTTACCATTTCAGCTACACAATCTTCCCATAAAACAGGGTTAGCGGCTTGAGTAACTAAGGACTCTTTAATGTCATTGGCATTAGTCAAAATCTTGCCAGTAACATTTGCAACTACAGGAATTTGTGCATCACTCACTTGAATCTTATCCAACTCTTCCTTTAAACGAAGAGCTGCTGGTTCCATCAAACGGCTGTGGAATGGAGCACTTACCGGAAGCATTACTGCGCGTTTTGCACCTGCTTCTTTCATTTTTTCAGCTGCTGTTTCCACCGCTGCAGTTTCACCGGCAATAACGATTTGTCCAGGGCAATTGAAGTTAACTGCTTGTACAGAACCTACAGAAGCATTTACATCTTCACAAATTTCTACAACTTGCTCACGAGGTAATGCCAAAATTGCTGCCATAGCGCCTTTACCCAATGGCACAGCTTCTTGCATATATTCACCGCGTTTATGAACTACATATACTGCGTCTTTAAAGTTCAATACACCGGCTGCTACTAGAGCACTATACTCACCAAGACTATGCCCGCCTACGATGTCAGGCGTAAAGCCTTGTTCTTTTAGAATTTCATAACAAGCTACGGATGCAGTCAAAATAGCTGGTTGTGTATTTGCTGTTTTAACGAGCTCTGTATCAGGACCTTCAAAGCATAATTTACTGATGGAATAACCAAGTGCCTCGTCAGCTTCTTCAAAACGTTGTTTCACAATAGGGTACGCATTATACAAATCTTGTAACATGCCTACTTTTTGAGAACCTTGACCAGGAAAAACAAATGCCGTTTTCATTAGGGGCCTCCTTATTTACTAAGACCTTGAAGATTCTTAATCACAGTTTCAGCTTCAGTCATAATATCTTTAATGATAGTTTCACATGGTTTAACATCTGTTAACATACCAGAAATTTGACCGATCATTACAGAACCTTCTTTTACATTACCCTCAATAGCAGCTAAACGAAGTGTACCAGCACCTAATGCTTCCAATTCCTCTTTAGATCCACCACTGAATTCAAGGGATTTATATTTATGAGCTAACGCATTATCTATAATACGTACAGGATGACCTGTTGTTAAACCAGTCATAACTGTAGCACGATCTTTTGCTTTCAATACAGCGTTTTTATAATTTTCATGGGCAATACATTCTTCGGATAATACGAATCGTGTCCCCATTTGTACCGCTTTAGCACCTAATGCAAATGCCGCAGCCATACCACGACCATCTGCAATACCTCCGGCAGCAATAACTGGTACATCTACAGCATCAACTACTTGAGGAATTAATGCCATAGTTGTAATATCACCTACGTGACCACCAGACTCTGTACCTTCAGCAATAATTGCATCAATACCACCACGTAATAAGCGCTTTGCTAGTAATACTGATGCAACTACAGGAATAACTTTTGTACCAATTTCTTTCAAAGCGGGAACATAAACACCAGGATTACCTGCACCTGTAGTGATAACAGGAACACGTTCTTCCACGACTACTTCCATAACCTCTTTTACAAATGGAGACATGAGCATGATATTACAGCCAAAAGGCTTACTAGTGCGCTCTTTTAATTTATGGATTTCATTACGGAAAATATCAGGAGGCATATGACCAGCACCAATAATCCCAAGTCCACCAGCTTCAGAAACGGCTGCCGCTAATTCTGCAGTACCGAGCCAAGCCATGCCACCTTGAAAGATTGGATACTCAATCTGCAATAAATCACAAATGTCAGTCTTAATCATCTTGATGTGTCCTCCTTAATACCATTTCAAGACCAGGCTTGCCCATGTTAGGCCTGCACCAAATCCTGCAAACGCAACATTATCACCGCGTTTGAAACGTCCCTCGCGATTAGCTTCATCAAGTGCAATCGCTACAGACGCGGCAGATGTATTACCATACTTATGTAAATTAACAAAAACTTTTTCCATCGGCAGATGTAAACGTTTGGCTGCCGAATCAATAATACGAATATTCGCTTGATGAGGAATGAAGTAATCTAATTCATTTAACTCCATATCAGCACGTTCTAAGGATTTTAAAACCGTGCGTCCCATCGTTTTAACGGCAAATTTATATACTTCAGGGCCATCCATATGAATAAATGTTAAGCCCTCTTCTACGCGTTGATCATTTGCTACTACAGCAGTGCCACCTGCAGGAATGCAAAGCGCTGATCCTCCAGTGCCATCGGCGCCCATGTCAATACCTTTAATGCCATAGCCTTCAGGTACTTCAGATACTACTGCAGCCCCAGCACCATCACCAAAGAGGATACATGTACCACGATCATTCCAGTTTACTCGACGAGAAAGAATTTCTGCCCCCACAACGAGTACTTTTTTATAAATACCAGAGCTAATATAACTAGCAGCAGTAATCAATCCATATACAAACCCAGAGCACGCCGCTTGTAAATCATAGGCTGCAGCGTTTTTAGCTCCTAAGTTTGCTTGCAATACACAAGCTGCCGAAGGAATAATCATATCTGGTGTTAAGGTAGCAAAGATAATCATGTCGATATCCTCTGCAGAGACATTAGCCATTTGCATAGCTTTTTTTGCTGCCTCGGTCGCCATATAGGATGTATTCATACCTTCCGGTGCAATGCGTCGTTCTTCTATACCCGTACGCTCTCTAATCCATTGATCATTGGTATCAACCATTTTTTCAAGATCAAAGTTTGTTACTACATTGTCAGGAAGGAAGCTCCCAGTACCAATGATTCCTACAGGTTTATTCATCATAGTCATACTTTAAGGCTCCTTCAATATCCATCGTTTCTCTTATGTGTTGAATAATTTTACGCTCTACTAAATCACTAGCAATTTCAATAGCAGTTTTTATTTCTTTTGCTTTAGAACTACCATGAGCAATCATGAATACCCCATTAACTCCTAAAAGTGGAGCACCACCATTTTCTGTGTGATCCAAACGTTTTGCCATCTTTTTCAAGGCTGGCTTTACAAGCATAGCTCCTATCTTGGCAAAAATACTTCCTGCCATAATGCTATCCTTTACTAATTGCGTAAGACCTGTTACTAACCCTTCCGCAAATTTAAGTACCACATTGCCTACGAAGCCATCACATACGACAACATCAACGGCACCTTTAGGAATATCGCGACCTTCAATATTTCCTTTAAAATTGATAGTCTTCATACCCTCCAAAATCGGATACGTCGCCAATACGACATCGTTCCCCTTTGTGGCCTCTTCACCAATATTTAACAATCCCACAGTAGGATTTTCTTTTCCTAATAAAAGCTTAGCGTATTCAGACCCCATTAAAGCACCTTGTACAAGATGTTTAGGTTTACTATTAGAATTTGCACCAGAGTCTAACATAACTGTTATACCACTTACCGTTGGCATTGGAGTTGCAATGACAGGGCGATCAATGCCTTTAATGCGACCGAGCCCAAACAAAGCCGCTGCAACAGCAGCTCCCGTACTACCTGGAGCAATTACAGCATCACAACGATTATCACGAACCAACGAAGTAGCGACCACAACAGATGCATCTTTTTTCTTGCGCAATGCTTGACCTGGATGTTCATCCATGCCGATTACCTGGCTAGCATGATGTACAGAAATACGTGGATTCTTAGCTTCATTATTAGCTTCTAATATATCAAAAATTTGCTGCTCATCGCCGACGAGCACCACTTCAATGTGTTGATTTGCTCGTACGGCTTCAATGGATCCAAGTACAGTCTCCATTGGAGCAAAGTCGCCACCCATGGCGTCTATTGCAATTTTCATAATTTACACCCTATTCTCTACGGATTCCATAATAAATTTTGCGCGAAACACTTCTTTTATTTTATCTCTTATTATAACCCAAATAAAGAACTTATTACCTCGGCGACGAACAATTTCTGCTTTCGCTACCAAATTAGTACCAGATCCTACCGGGTTCTTATATTTTATATTTCCAACTTCCGCAGAGCAAACAGTCGTCCCCATAACCACTTTTGCAAGGGAATTTGCTTGAGCATATAAATACTGCGGTTCTACATATCCGAATTGATCTTCCATATCAGCCGTAGTACGCAACATAGATAATGCTTGGTGCCCCTCGGTGACATCAATCAATTCGCCAACCACTTCATATGATACATGTTCTGCCATTTCATGTGATTGACCTGTAGCCATAACACGAATGCGTTCACGCAATTCAGGAATACCCAATTCTAGTCGATCGAGACGAATTGTTGGCACACTTACACCAAAGTGTGTTGCCAATTCTTCATCAGTAAGAAATGGCGTAATATTCAGTTTTTCTTGTAACTGCTTCTGGCGCTCTTGCTTCTTTAACCGACTCATGGGACCACCTTTTATGACCTAGTATTAATATTACATCCTAAGTATATACAATAATTCCCTTATTGGCAAGACTTTTCATACATATAGTAAGAAATTTTCATAGCATATACAAAATATAGTTGTTTTTTTATATTTTAGTATTTTTGTTTATAAAAAATAAAAATGTGTCACTATCTTATAGAATAATCTTACTATAAAATAATGACACTTGCTATTCATAACAAAACATATAAAAATATGAGTGTATATTTTGAAAGCATATAAAAAAGACGCCTACAAAGTAGGCGTCTCTCTCTGCTCACATATTAAGCATTAGCTACTACTTGTTCACCTTTATAGTGACCACATGTAGGGCAAACACGATGAGGCATCTTAGGCTCGTGGCATTGTGGACATGCTACATAACCAGGAGCTTCTAATTTCCAATTAGCACGACGACGATCGCGACGGCATTTAGACAATCTACGTTTAGGTACTGCCATTATCTGCACCTCCTTAGTACAATCATTAGGATAATCTATCATCTTTCTCATCAAGCAAAGCACGTAACTCTGCAAATCGAGGATCCACCACAAAGGATTCACAAGAACAAGGTGAAACATTTAAATTTGCTCCGCAATGAACGCACAATCCTTTGCAATCATCCTGACATAACACTTGAGAGGGCTCATTGATGATTAATGTATCCCTAATTAGTTCAGTTAAGTCAATTTCTTCTCCATCAAAAGAATTCACATCATCTGCAGCATCTCGACAATCACTAAAGATTTCCTCAAAGAAATCTTTTCGATAATGTTCTGTGGTATTTAAACAACGGGAACAATCATAATCGCCTTTAGACTGAATCGAACCTTGAACGATGTAATTTTGACCATCAAACCAAAACTCACCACTAATGGTTATATCATGACGGCTCCAAGGAAAAGCAGTTACGTCACCAAGCTCAGAGGCTGATATCGTATAGCTATAAGGAAATTTCTTTCCTATATGTTCTTTTGCTTGCTCTACTTGCAGTTTCATAATCTTACCTCGACTCATAATATTATAAACATGACATGGTGCTTTGTCAAATAAAAAAGACTATCTCAAGTGGACTCAAGATAGCCTTTTGGTAAGTCAATTACATTTTTTCGAATTGGTCTTTACCAACACCGCAAATTGGGCAAACATAATCAGCTGGTTGATCTTCGAATTTTACGCCTTCAACAGCTTCGTCATAAACCCAACCACATACTACGCATACATATTTTTCCATGTGTATTTCCTCCTTCACTTGAAAATTATTGTTTAATGTTTATCTTTAATTAATTCAGATACTCTATCTGTAATGTAGTATATCAAAGACATCGAAACTTTTCAATACTCATTTTCTTATTTTCTCATTTTTTATAATATTTAATAATCATAGATACTATGCGGTTTTCTACTACTTAACTCATTTGAAATATATTATCATTTAGTTTTTTTATCTTTAGACTACTACTGAATATTTTATTTTAATCTAATAATTGGAAATTAATTTTGAAAGCATATTGTTTAAATAAATAACTATAATAACCTTATCTAAGGTGTACATAATTACTATATTATACTATTATATAGAGAAGAGATTATGTGACTACATATAATCTCCAAATAATATTACGCTTAATCTCTTTAGTATATAAGTATATACTGATGAATATTCTTGACTTTATTAATACTCTAATTTTATATAAGAAAATAAAATCATTCTTATATAAAATTCTCGTATAAAGGTATAATAAAGTTTCAGTAAATCTAATTGTTATCATAGGAGGCTTTATGAGAACAGCGTTAACACAACTTTTACAAATCGAATACCCTATCATCCAAGGTGCTATGGCTTGGGTATCTGAACACAAACTAGTTGCTGCCGTAGCTAATGCAGGTGCTACAGGTGTAATTGCTCTTGGTGGTCGTGATGCAGAATGGACGCGCAACGAGATTCGTGCCTGTAAAGACTTAACGGATAAGCCTTTCGGAGTCAATCTCATGTTAATGGCTCCCAATAAAGACGAATTAGTGGATATTATCATTGAAGAAAAGCCTGCATTTGTAACACTTGGAGCAGGCAATCCTGTACCATATATTAAACCATTGCAAGATGCAGGCATTAAAGTTATCCCTGTTGTCCCATCTCTAAAACTTGCTAAACGCATTGAAGAAGCTGGTGCTGATGCAATTATTATTGAGGGTATGGAAGCTGGTGGACATATTGGTAGCCAAACAACCATGTCCTTGATGGAAAATATTTTACCTGAGATTTCCATTCCTGTTGTTGTAGCAGGCGCTATCGTAGATGGTCGTGGTATTGCAGCAGCATTGTTGATGGGTGCTGAGGGTGTACAAATGGGTTCCCGTTTTTTGTTAGCTGAAGAATGCCAAGCCCACATAAATATGAAAGAAGCAATTATCAAAGCCACAGATACAGACTCTGTTGTAACGGGTCTCCTCTCCGGTCACGGTGGAGTACGTAGCTTGAAAAACGAATTCACTACACGTTACTTAGCTGCCGAAACAGATGGTGTCACTACTCCTGAAGAACGCACCAAAATGTCCCAAGGTACTAACAAACGTGCTGCTATCGATGGTGATGTTATAAATGGTGCTGTACAAGTTGGACAAGGTTTAAACCGACTTACTACTATTGAACCTGCTCACACTATAGTACAAACAGTAATGAACGAAGCTATCATGTCTATTCGTAAAGCACAACGTCTTATTGAAATCGTATAGTTAATAAATTAGGAGTTCCTTATGTTACCATTTCACGGAAAATACCCCAAATTAGATCCCAAAAGTTGTGTTATGCCTGGTGCAGAACTTGCAGGTGATGTTGAACTAAAAGAATATGCTTCAATTTGGCAAAACTGCGCACTTCGCGGTGATGTAAATAAAATTGTAGTAGGTCGCTATTCCAATGTACAGGATAACTCTGTATTACACGTTGATGACGACAGGGCTTGCATTCTTGGAGATTACGTAACAATTGGCCATGGTGCAATAGTACACGCTAGTACCATTGAAGATAATGTATTAGTTGGAATGGGCGCTATTATATTGAGCGGTTGTCATATTGGCTCTGGCTCTATTATTGCTGCTGGTGCAGTCATAAAGGAGAACACTGTAATCCCACCTAATTCTTTAGTTGTTGGAATCCCAGCTCGCATAGCTCGTACAGATGAAACGCAAATCGAACGTATTCACAATCAAGCACTAAAATATAAACACTTGTGGACTGTAGAATATGGCATGCTTCCTGATGCGGGTGGCGAGGAATACGATAAGAACGCCAAAATCGTATAATTACATATACATTAAAAGCGGATAGCTGATTAACTCAACTATCCGCTTCTTTTCTATATATTATATTTAACTTTTATTAACTGTTATTTATTGCTACTTAGCGCTATTTAATTTTGATTGAATAATTTGCTCTACCATAAGGGCTGTCCCCATTGTTAAAGCTATAGGAAACAACATCTCTACAGAGAAACGAGATAATTCAAGCATAAATACACAAGATGTCATAGGCATTTTTTGTGCAAGGCCTAAGAATACTACGGCCCCCACAAAAGCAGACATTCCCAAAGATACTGGCGCTATAGCAATAGCCCATACGGTACCAAATACGATCCCCAAAGTACTACCTAACATCATAGATGGTGTAATACGACCACCATATGCACCAGCGGCCAAAGCAAGTAAAACAGCTACCCATTTGGATCCAAATAAACCCAATGCATATGTCCATGTGATATCGTTCGTAAAAGTCAACTCATTGCCTGCTTTACCATTTCCAAGAATTTCAGGAAAATACATAGCTAAAACACCAATTAGTGTAAATGCTACGATAGAAATGGGAATCATTACAGGACTACTACGATGAATGGCGGGTAGCTTACTTTGTGTAATATTAAATAAAACAACACCAATTGCAATAATAGCGCCTAAAACGATAGAAAACTCTACATAATGACTTCCCAAACTGGGTTGTGCCATTGTATATTGTATAACATCTCCTACACCAGCTTGTCGCGTCACAAATGTAGCCAAACCACAACATAAGAGGGCTGCACTCATAGCCCGTATATTCCAAGTAAGAAGCAAAGTTTCTAATGTGAAAATTGCCGCAGATAATGGTGAATTATAAACTGCAGCTAAACCAGCGCCTGCAGCACATGCAATTAATAATTGACGGTCTTCTTGTTTTATATCAAAATGTTTAACTAAAAAGGTAGTAATACCAGCGCTAGCCTCACGTGGTGCAACTTCTCGACCTAATGGAGAACCAATACCTACCGTAATTATTTGCAGTGTTGCATGTAAAACAGTAGTAATTGGATTCATATCCATTTTACCAGAAACTGCCGTTTTTATATCTACAACGCCTTTACCATATCTGTGAATCAAAACCCAACCTACGCCACCTATCACGCCACAGACGATTAAGGGTATTAATCGTTCTATCGGTGATACTCGGGCCACAGCTGCACCAAAGCTCAGATGATCAGCAGAGGAGTAATTATATACGAAATGTTGGATTCCATGTAATAAATGCGTATAGGAAGCCCCTACTAGCCCTGCTATAAAGCCAACTATAATAATGAGTCCTATAAATCGTTTATCATATATCATATTTACTCCATCGCTAATACAATTTCCCCAGCCGCTAATGTCTTTTTAACATCAATGATACGCTGATTTGAAGAACCTCTGAAGCGCAAAGCAGGATCCTTAAGTTCATCTACAAAGCGGCCATCTACGAGAATGTCGATTTCTTGTAATAAAGCACTTCGCAACTCATCTTCTAAGATATCATCTATTTCATAGCCGGAATAGGCCCAAATCTTCTTTTTTGGCGCCGCTGCTCGAACAGCTCTCACCACCGGTAATAAGCCTTGTACATTTTGAAATGGCTCCCCACCTAATAATGTTAAACCTGAACATGTAGGATTCTTCACATAGGAAACCACTAAATCTGTCTCAGCTTGCGTCCATACCTTACCAGCATTAAAATCTTGGTATTCTTCATTAAAACAATTATAACAACAATGTGTACAACCTGTTACAAATATAGATGTACGAATCCCTTCTCCATTGGCAATATCATATTGTCTTATTTGCCCATATCTCATCATAACCTCCATAGTAGTGCCTATCAACTTTAATCAACACTATATAGATATATTTCAATTTCTCATATATACAGTAAAAGCTGTGCCTTAGGCACAGCTTTTACCATTTAAAACTATCGTATTTAGAACTCTAAAATCGTATCTATTAACATACCCACATCATTAGATGTCTATGATAATTATATTAATCTATATAACAGTTTATCTTAATATGCTTAATATACAGGATAATTATTAAAACTATACCTCTAATAATCTTAAATGTGCATTACACGATCTTTAATTTCCTTTGTGCGCCCTTCATTCCAGAAGTTTTCGCCAAGGTATCCACAAGTACGACGGATAACAGTTAATTTATCGCGATTTGTATTGTGGCAACGAGGGCATTCCCACTCGTTATGTTCATTTACCTTAATTTCTCCATCAAAGCCACATTCGTGACAATAGTCAGACTTGGTATTAAATTCAGCATAAGAAATATGATCATAAATATATTGAATCATAGTCAAAACAGCTGGAATATTATTAGTCATATTAGGAATTTCTGCATAGGAAATACAGCCACCTGTAGATTTCTTTTGGAACTCAGATTCAAAGGAGAACTTATCAAATACATTAATCTCTTCTCGTACGCTTACATGATAACTATTAGTATAATAACCCTTATCCGTAATGTCCTCAATAATACCAAAACGAGCGCGATCCAAAGAAGAGAATCGATGGGTTAAACTTTCAGCAGGTGTACCATATAATGCAAAGCCCATGTTATGTTTAACTCGCCATTCATCAACAGCTGCATTTAAGCGATCCATAATCTTCATCGCAAAAACGCGACCTTTCTCGCCTGTATTCGATTCACCGGTAATTAAGCGAGTTGCTTCATAAATACCAATATATCCCAAGGAAATAGTCGCATAACCGCCAGTCAAGAATTTGGCAATTTTCTCGCCTTTTTTAAGTCTTGCAATAGCACCGTGTTGCCAATGGATTGGTGACACATCACTCACTACGTCCTTAAGTAATTCATAACGAAGCATTAGTGCTTTTTCTGCCAACTCAAGTCGTTTATCTAAAATTTCAAAATATCGTTCTTCACTACCGCGAGCTAGAATGCCAATTTGAGGTAAGTTTAAACTTACTACACCAATGTTAAAACGTCCATCAAACTTGTATTCACCATTTTCATCCTTCCAAGGAGATAAGAAGGATCGACAGCCCATAGGACTAAAGACATTACCTGAGTAGTTTTCCTTCATTTTCTTTGCAGAAATATAGTCAGGGTACATGCGCTTAGCCGTACATTGTGCTGCCAATTCAGTTAAGTAATAGTATGAACTATCTGGTGTTACATTATGCTCATCAAGAACATAAATCAACTTAGGAAAGGCTGGTGTAATATATACATCGGCTTCGTTTTTTACACCTTTAATACGTTGGCGCAAAATTTCTTCTGTAATAAGAGCCGCTTCCTTCGCGTATTCATAGTCTGGTTGGAAATACATAAATAATGTAACAAATGGAGATTGACCATTTGTGGTCATCAATGTATTGATTTGGTATTGAATAGTTTGGATACCATCTTTAACCTCTTTACGCGTACGTTTCCACGCTATTTCACGAGCCTTTTCCATATTAGGCTCCATGCCATAAATCTCAACTTGCTCTTCAATAACATTATTGAGGATTTTTTCATAAGATTTACGTACAAATGGTGCCAAAATACGGTCAATACCATTAATACTTTGACCACCATATTGACCAGATGCTACTTGTGCAATGATTTGTGTTGTTACAGTACAAGCAACTTGGAAAGACTTAGGTGTATCGATTTTTTTACCATTGATTACTGTGCCATTTGTAAGCATATCTTCCAAATTAATCAAGCAACAGTTAAACATAGGTTGAATAATATAATCCATATCATGGAAGTGGATAGCTCCACTATCATGGGCTTCCAAAATATCGGTAGGAATCAATTTACGACGAGCAATATCCTTAGATACTTCACCAGCAATTAAATCCCGTTGGGTAGATACAATAGCAGCATCCTTATTAGAATTTTCATCAAGAACACTGATATTACTACGATCTAATAAACCAATTACATCATCATCAGTTGTATTTTGACGGCGTTTAAAAGCTTGAACAGCTTTGTAACCTTCATAGGCACGTGCCGTTGCAGGATTATGATACTCAATCAACTTATAATACACTTGATCTTCAATAGCATAAATTGTCATGTCTTTTTGAAGCTTAGTAGCATATTCCTCAATTTCATTTGCAATACGCTGTGCCAAGCCCTCTTCGTACAACCCAGTACTACTATGTTCAGCTTTTTCAATAGCCAAAGCAATCTTGTTTTTGTCGAATGGTACCTTCGTGCCATCACGCTTAATGACCTGCAACATATTGGCAACCTCCCCATCTTGTTACTGCCAAAATATATGTTAAGAAGTATAAAAAGTATGTCTAATCACACTTTTTATAAATTTATATGTAAAAATGTAAAGAATTATTAGAAAACCCCTCTATTTTTACCGCCCTCTCAGTATACTATATATGGTGGTTGTTTTCAACCCTAAATACAATATAAAGTAAAAATAGGTCCCTCTATCTATGCCAATATGACATGGATAAAAGAACCTATATAAATTATAATGCAAAGCCAAATAGACGAGTTAAGAAATTACCCTTTTTCCCCACCCAACTAGATGGGACAGAAGGATAAAATGTGCGATTAGCTAAGAGGTCGCGTTCATTAAGATGGATATTTGGCAACAAATCTTTTTTATACGTATTGTCTAATTCAGAAATTGCTTCCACATAACCTTGGTACGCCTCAACATCACAGCCATCGCTGTAACCAGTACCAAAGAAATGAATTAAACCATTTCGATATAATTCAATAGCCCTATCATAGTTAGCGTTACCATGATCAAAAGATGCCATATTACATTGAATCAAAATACCTCTATCAACCCATGCTAGTAATTGTTCAGGTTTAGTAAATAATTGTCCATAAGTTTCTACTTCACTAATAATAGGTACAAGCCCCATATCTAGTAGACTTAATAACCACGCATTAATATGATGCACTTTGCTATTTTGTGGAAGAGCAACTAATATAAAATGGCTATCTCCCAACGTATATTGATTGCGATGAGAAGCTATATATGCAACCATTTCATCACAAAGCATTACGCGAGCTCCACTGTGAATAGTTATATCTACTTGTTGCTCCTTAACCATAACTTTTACTTCATTAACTAAAGAGTTTATAGCATTCCATGTGTTCAGATCCATAGATACTGTTACATCAGGCGTACTAAAAATATCTGTAATACCTTGTTCAGACAAGGACTTAATCATTTTTACTGATTCTGCCATTGTTTGAGGCCCTTGTGGGCCTAACACAGCTGGCAAAATGCAACCATGTAAATCAACCACGCGACTCATAATCTTTCCCTTCTACTTTCGATTTTCTTTTCAAAATCGACCTCTTTTATAAAGTTCATGTTCTTCTCATTTAAGTTTATAATTCATTTTACATTCACGATTATAACAAGGGACCAGTCGCTTGTATAGTGGTTTTTCTATAAAAATAAATAAATTATTATATGTTCATTTAATACAATTTTTATATATTCATTTATCCTTCATAAAATATGACCCATAATTTCTACAATTATGAGTCATATTTTACACATTATTATATTAATAATTATTTAATTTTTAAATGTACTTTTATCTTTTATCATGACTAATATAATAAGTTAATTTCACTACCGATATACCGATGATTATACCAACTGTATCAATCAGTACATCAGACAGTTGAGAGCTGCGTCCTAGAGAAAATAATTGTATAAATTCATCTAGACTAGCTATTACTATACCCACTACTATTGTTTTTACTACTGTGCCATATTCAATATAGCGGCGTAGAACTACATATAAAACACCACCAAGGATTGTGAACTCTGTAAGGTGGGCTAATTTTCGAATAATCCTATTTAAGGCCCATATATTTCCGTAAAAGCCTAATTTATTAGCTATAGGGGCAATCCACTTTGCAAAAATAAGACTAAACCCATCAGAGGTTCCTCCATTTTGCAAGGAATTATCCCATATAAAAAACACAATTAGACATAACACAATATATAGTATCCAACGTTTCATACTACTCTCCTAAACGCCACAATACATATAGCTGTATTAATCTCTATCAAAAATATCTCGTGTATAAACTTTATCTTTTACACCTTCTAAGCTACTATCCCAGCGATTAGCTACAATGACATCACTAACACGCTTAAAATCTTCAAAATTACGTATAACTGGCGAATTAAAGAAATCTTCTGCATCTAGTGTAGGTTCATATACTACCACAGCAATCCCTTTCGCCTTAATACGTTTCATAACACCTTGAATGGCTGATGCTCTAAAATTATCAGAGTTCATCTTCATGGTCAAGCGATAGATACCAACAATTTTCGGATTTTTAGCAATAATAGTATCTGCCACATGATCTTTACGTGTTCTATTCGCATCAACAATGGCAGAAATTAAGTTTTGTGGTACATCATTATAGTTAGCTAATAATTGCTTTGTATCTTTTGGCAAGCAATAACCACCATAACCAAAGGAAGGATTATTATAAAAATCTCCAATACGAGGATCTAAACAAACCCCTTTGATGATTTGACTTGTGCTAAGGCCACGTACTTCAGCATAGGAGTCTAACTCATTGAAATACGCTACACGTAATGCTAAATACGTATTAGCAAACAATTTAATTGCTTCCGCTTCCGTAGAATCAGTATATAATTGTGGAATATTTTCTTTAATAGCACCTTCCGCTAATAATTGTCCAAAACGACGTGCTCTGTCAGAATCCTCGCCCACAACAATACGGGATGGATATAAATTATCGTATAAGGCTTTACCTTCCCGCAAGAATTCTGGCGAAAAAATTAAATTCTCCGTATTAAATTCTTTACGCATTTGTACCGTATAGCCTACCGGTACAGTTGATTTAATAATCATTACTGCATCAGGATTAATCTCTAGCACAGTTTTAATGACTTGTTCAACAGAAGATGTATCGAAAAAGTTTTTTTGAGGATCATAATTTGTAGGTGTCGAAATGATAACATAATCTGCACTGTTAAAAGCTTCTACTGGGTCAAGTGTAGCTTTGAAGTTTAACTCCTTAGTAGCTAAATACTCTTGCAATTCAGCATCTACAATAGGTGTCTCTTTGCGATTTAACATATCTACTTTTTCTGGGATGATATCGAGGGCCACCACTTCATTGTGTTGAGCTAACAACACACCATTGGAAAGGCCTACATAGCCTGTACCAGCAATTGCAATTTTCATTTATTTGCCCTCCATCATATAGAAATCTTTATACCATATGGCAAAACGCTTTAACCCTTCTCGTAAGGTTGTATTAGGTTTAAAGCCAAAATCTGCTTCTAACGCACTTGTATCAGCATATGTAACAGGCACATCCCCTGGTTGCATGGGTACTAATTCTTTATGCTCCTCAAAATTATAATCTTCTGACAATACGCCAGCAGAAACCAATTCCTCTGAAAGAATGCGCACAAAATCAAGTAAATTTTCTGGGTTGCTATTGCCGATATTATAAATAGCGTACGGTGGAACCGGCAAGCCATCCGCACCATTGCGACGCTCTGGTGCAGTAGATATAACCTTAGAAACGCCTTCTACGATATCATCGATATAGGTGAAATCACGCTTACAATTGCCGTAGTTAAAAATTTTAATTGTCCCACCATTACGTAATGTATTTGTAAAACCAAAGTATGCCATATCTGGACGACCTGCAGGGCCGTATACAGTGAAGAAACGAAGCCCTGTGCTAGGGATGTTATATAATTTAGCATACGAATAAGCCAATAACTCATTTGACTTTTTTGTAGCTGCATAAAGAGATACAGGATTATCTACTTTATCATCTGTAGAGTATGGGATTTGTTTATTTGCACCATATACAGAAGAAGATGATGCATACACTAAATGCTCTACACCTCTTTCACCATCGTCATAAGAATGACGACAAGCTTCTAGAATATTATAAAATCCAATAATATTAGACTCGATATAGGCGTCGGGGTTAGTAATAGAGTAACGAACCCCTGCTTGAGCTGCTAGATTCACTACAACTCGTGGTTTATAGATAGCAAAAATTTCATCAACAAAGGACTTATCTGCAATATTCCCTTTTTTAAAAATCCATATATTCTTATTATCTTTGCTAAGTTCATCAATCTGTTGCAATCGATACTCTTTCAATGCTACATCATAGTAATCATTAACAGAATCTATGCCAATAATTTGAGTCCCTTCTGCTTCAGATAGTAAGGACATAACTAGATTAGCCCCCACAAATCCAGCGGCACCCGTTACAAGGATTACCGTGTTGTTTAAATCTACATTTTTTGAAAGCATATGTACTCCTTTCATAGTTCTGTTAATTATGTCGTTTTACTTTACTTAAGACTTTTTTATAGCCAGAAGCAATAATTATGCGCTCAGATGGAATGACGTATAAAATAGCCACATATAATACAACACATAAAAGCATACAGACGACGGTCCACCATACTGCATCATAGAGATGTAAAATACTATAGGCAATTAACCCAACTATAGATGCTGTAATGAGATATACACTGATATTAGATATTATGCGAAATGCACTCATATTGACAAATAAAGCCAGTAGCAACATAGAAGCTGCTAGCATTTCCATTCTTACTAACGATCGAGCATATACAAAGGTACTGAAATCATATTGAATACAAATATAAATAACTGGTATTAAAACTACTAGATGTAATATTTGAGTCCAAAATGATAGATTAGGCATCCCTTTTGCACGAAATATTTCGGAAATCAAATTAGCTGTTACAGTCATAATAGCCGAACTCAATGCCCAGGAACCTAATACAATGCCCGCTAACGTCCATTGTGGCCCTAGTAAAAGCTGAACAACAAAGTCTTGAAATACAAATAAGCCTACACCTAGAGGTACCAAAAATAGAGCCATATAGCGTTGGAATGTAAAGAATGTATTCGAAAAGGCCTGTTGATTATTTTGCACACGACTTAAAGCCGCGAATAATACAGGAGCCAAAGATGCTGTAGCCATAGCCATTACAGTCGTAACAATAGCCATTGGCATCTTATATATACCCAAATAATAGGCATCTAAAAAACGGCTAATAATGAATGTATCCACCCAAGCAGTGAGCCATATAGAAAATGCTTCAGCTAAAGACCATGCACTATAGTTAAACATGTTCATAAAGACGCGACTACTAAAAAACAGATGAATTTGATTCTTCCGACTCTTTAATAATGCCAACGCCGTAAATAGCTGAGACCCTAGCATACCAGCAATTAAAGACCAATAATCGTACCCCATAAGCGCCATTGGTATAGATATCAATATAGGTGTAAGAATTGTTATGAGCCTAATATTTAAAAGAAACTTGAAATTAAAATCTCTTCGATACAATGCCATTTGGACACTACTAAAAGCAGATAAAGGAATCATAGCGCCCATCACGGCTAAAGGTATACCTAAGCCATCATTACCTACTAATACGGCCAATTCATCACGACCGATTATGATAGCGCCCCATAAAACTAGAGAAAACACTAGGTTGGCAATAAAGGCCACATCTGTGGCCTCTTGCTTATCTTGGGTACTTTCAAACTCATGCTGAACAAGAAATTTTTGAAAACCCGCATCAGCAAGCATTTCCGCAAAAGATATAACCATCATAATCGTCGCCAATATGCCGAATGCAGTCGGTGCTAACATATGAGCCAATATTATATTTGTCAGTGGTGTGATAAGCTTTGCCAAAACCTCTGTAATAACAGACCATTTAGCAGCAGCTACGATTTTAGTATCCATTATTTCTTATTGATATTCTTAATGCCTCTCAAGAATAGTTCATGATGAGCTTCACATTCCAAATAATTTTGTATTGCTAAATAACTCATTTTGCCCAAAATAAGTTCTACCAATTTTCGGCCCAATAAAGCATTAATAGCGCGTACAATAAATGATCTACCTAAAAACTCACGCAAATAACGTTTTACATGTGTATCAGCAAAGGCCTTATAAGCTTGAGTCACAAAGTGAGGGTCTTTAATTTCTTCACTACGTTTTCTATAAGCCTCTAATGTTTCTGTAGCTTCAACTTCTGTAGCTAATCGTGTACCATTATCAGTTCTACGAATAGGCAATTCAGACACCACAAAATCATCCTTAGTTACATCTACAGTAACTAGTATTGCATCTTTCACAAATTCCTGATGATTTACATAAAAGTCGGAATTAAAAATAAAGTTTCCCTGTCCATAAATGATAGTGCCCCCCTGGTAATCTTCGCGAGACCCTACACAATGATTATGTTGACAGATAACGAGATTCGCTCCACTATCGACAAATTTACGGCAATATCTCTGTAGCATAGGAGATGGATAGCGATAGAATTCCTTGCCGCCGTGATATAGAACGATGACGTAGTCGCATTGTGCCTTTAAAACTTTTACTTCGTCAAAGCTTTCTAGCACATCAAAAGGATTAGCCCCCATTGTATGACAAGTAGCCATAGTAAACTCGTTCTCTGTACAAAGATAGAATCCAATACGTATATCATCTTTTTCAAAGATAAATGGCTTCTTAGCCTCTTTCAAATTAGCTCCAGCTCCAGCATGAGCAATCTTATGCTGCTTCAACAAATTTAATGTTGTCGTCAACCCTTCCACCCCTTGATCTAAGGAGTGGTTATTAGCCAGTGTTAAAAATAACGGCTCTAATGCCTTATATCCATTAATTGTTTTTGTAGGCGCAATTAAATTATTACCAAATTTTACGATGGGTGTCTCTATATCAGTAAGAGGAACCTCTAAATTGAAAACATTTAAATCCGATTGCTTCAAAATTTCATAAAGCTCTTTTCCTACAAAAGCTTCTCCATTACCGTTTTCAAATAATGTTTTATTAATATCCGTAGGAACTAAATCAGCCCCGATGTACATTCTCAAGATGTAACCACTCTCCTAATTCATAATCCTTTGACATAGGACGAAATCTTTCAAATCCAGCACCAGGAAAAAATGTTAATTCTCCAATAAATATATGCCCTTTAATTTCATAAAAATCAACACGCAAAAATGGACACCCTTTGCTAAGCTCCATCGCAACCTGTTGCATTTCACCATATGTATCTGGCTTTGGAAACTCTGTAGGTAACGGTGGATAATGTCCAAAATGAATTCCCATAGGATTCCAATCGATATCATAGAAGTTCATACGCGTTCCTGTTTTAGAAAAACGATTAGAACATACTACTGTTAACTTTGGTTCACCATGAAAGCAATACATCTTATAATCTAATATGTCATTGCTACCTAACTCCGACAAATATTCCTCTCCGATAATACGTCGAGGAACATTCTTATAAGGCCACTCTCTAGCAATACGTGAATAATCCCGTTTTAAGAATGTTCTTAATTTAGCTTTTGCTGCTTCCCAATCAAGTGTTGATTTATCTTTACAAATAACGATGCCTCCACTATCATGTGTACATTTCAAAACGAATTGATTAGGCAATCTATCAAGATCAATATCATCTACAGAGTTCCATACGGAAATCGTAGGTATTATATACTGATTTCCTACACGTTGAGCAATAAAATGTTTAGCTTCATGTTTATCAACCATCACTGTTTGTATTGGGTCTCTAAAATTAACCTTAAGCCATTGTAACTTTTCGCTGAAAGTTTTTGGATTTTCTAGATCTAAAGGGTATCCCATATACTTAGGAAATACCTTCTTCAAAAAGTCTTCATCAGACAAAGAGTCATAATAACCCGATTTAATTAATACCCTCGTACGATAGTAAGGTTTTGTTAGAAAGGACATGCCAACATTACACAATTTTCTGAACTTCATGTTTTCGTCCTTTCCGAAGCAGTTGCACTTCTAAATAAAACAACATCATATAAAAATAAGTGCTCTTACTTTCATAAGAAACCATACCCATATCCATAACAATCTGTGAAAGGAATAGAATGAGTACCATTATATATTCATTACTATGGATATCACGATAGCGAATTAAATTATAAGCCACATAGAGATACATTGAATAATAGGCTAGTAAACCAATGACACCCGTGCCAGCTAATAACTCAATATAATTGTTATGCAAGTAGTAATTATCTTTGCCATACACGAAAAAAGTATATACAGATGGATTATTGATACCTACACCAGTTATGGGAGATTGATAAAATAAGTCCCATCCAATATCTACCAAAGCTAACCGAATAATAGTGGATGAGTCCCCCCCTGTGCCTGTAAAGGCTTCTACCATGTTAGACATTCGGTCTAATACTTCAGAGAACATCGGCAATTGCAATACCGCAATACCTATAATGGTAAGACCTAATAAGGAACCAATAACTTTTACAATAGAATTGACCGCATTAGCACTACGAAAACTTTTAAAAATAAAGAGTAATACTGTACCAACACCGACAAAAACTAAGGCCTTACGACTACCTGTAGCCGCTAAAATACCAAGTGTTGGTAATGCAATAATATGCCACCAACGAGGACGATCGTATAGCATATAATACAAGGTCATAACAATAGCATTGGCACCCAATAGCCCTACCGTATTCGCATTCAATGCATCATTAGCAATACGTGCTGAGGATGATAAAACAGTAATAAAATAATCTAAACCGTAGAAATAAAAAGTATAGAAACAAACTATATAGCCTGTCCACATGCCAATCTTTAATAATGTATCCACCGATTTCTTATCTTGATAACACATGTATAAAATGATGAGCATAAAGAATATCTTGACCATATCAAAACTTCGGCTCATAGCTACGGAAACATCTGTGGCATTAATCGCACTTAGATAACAAGCACCAATAAAAATTAACATATAAGCATGCATCCAATTAAACCGCAGTTTTATAACACCCTGTTCTCGTATAAGATAAAAAATGATGAGGCCAAATAAGCATACAAATAATACATACGCACCATAGTTCGCTTCGCCAAGGGCAAAGGAAATGGTCAACGACAACACTAAAAAGATTAGAGTTATGAACCATATCATGCGATCAGCAAGAGCCGTAATATTTAACTTCAATGGTTCTCCTCCTTACAACTCATAAAACTTCTAACCAACGTTTTGCGATTTTCCATAATGGAAATTCATCGCGTACTTTGATGGCATTCTGTGAAAGTTTAGCCGCTAGTGCAGGATCCTTTAATACACTGCGCATAGCTTCATACATAGCCTGCGTATCACCTACAGGTACGAGAATGCCATTCTCTCCACTTTTAATTACCATGCGAGCACCGCCTACAGGACAATCTGTAACTACTACAGGTAAGCCCATACCCAATGCTTCTAGCATGGAATTTGAAATACCTTCAAAATCAGAGGATGATACAAACATAGAACAAGGGGCTACCTTTTCTAAAATATTACTAGCAAAGCCAGGCAATAAAATGCGATTCTCTAAATTAAGAGACTTAATTTGAGCTCGTAGTTCATCCTCTAATACACCTTGTCCATAAATAACGAGTTTATACGCTGGAAACTCGTCTGCCAACATACTGAAAGCATTAATCATCATAGGCAAATTCTTTTGCGGATGCAAACGACAAGCTGTAACAATTGTCTTTTCTCGTTCCCCCTCTATTGGTGGTGGCAATTTACCATTAATAGGATTGGGGATAATAACACCACGATTTTGCACAGATTTTGGGAAATAAGAACGAGCATCTTCCGTTTGGAATACTAGTGCATCTGCAAATCTAAAGGCAAAGTTGCGCAACGCTTGCTGATGCCAACCAATAGGAACTTTGCGTGGATTATTGCGTTCAGAAAAAACAATGCGATTTTTTATAAACCAAGAGCTAATCGCTAAGATAAAACTCGATGCAGACAAAAAAGATAAGCATGTCGCATTTGGCCTAGTCTTTAAGATTTTGATTAGTTCTTTTATTTCTTGCATAAAGCGAATGACTTTATTAGAGCTTGTAGTATGAATTTCGATTTGTTCAATACCTTCCTCTAACGCATATTCATTACCATATCGATTAGGGCTTGTTTGGATAACTGTAATATGATGACCATCATGTACCCACTGACGAGCCAACTCTGTTAAGATTCGTTCAGCCCCATCGTTACCAAGGGAGATGGTGACAATTATTATTTCCTTTTTCATAAGCCTTCCTCTTGGATATATTCTGCCAGTCTTACATAGGCTTGTGCCATTGATACCTTAGGTTTCCAACCTAAAGACTTTAACTTCTTAGAACTTAAGAACATGTGTACTGTCGGTGCATAGCCGAACCCTTGTACATCTTCTGGAATATCAAAAACAACTTTACTCTTATTATTGCTCACATGAGTGGCCACTAATTGAGCAATGCTTGCAATAGAACGAGTCTCTTCATCATGACATACATTATAGGCTTCGCCAGCTTCGCCCGCCTTCATAAGGGCTAAAATACCAGCTAATGCATCGGTAATGTAGCAATAGTTCGACATAGAATCGCCTTTTGTGTGAAGAACAATATTTTCATGTTTAAGAGCACTCTTGGTAAACTGCATGAATACACGGTTATCTGATACCGGAACACCAGGTCCAAAGGTTTGAGCTAGTCTAGCTATTACAGCAGGCACGCCATATTCCACAACATAGGACTTGCAATAACATTCACATAGTCTCTTACTTTCAGAATAGGAACTACGAACATTTAGGTGATCAAGATACCCTAATCGGTCTTCAGTCATAACTTGACCAGACTCATAAGGTACACCATATTGTTCCATACTAGATAAATAAACTACTTTCTTTACCTTTTTTCGACGGCCTAACTCGAGCATGGCCTCCGTGCCATAAATAGAGGTACGGATAGTTTCTACTGGATGTTCTACAAAAAACTTAGATTGTGTTGGTGCGGCTCCATGCAAAATATAATCACATGGCACATCAATAGATTCTAATGAACTATCCACTAGAGATAACGACTTATTATCTAAATACTCACCAAAAATAGTTTTTGCCTTTTCATGACTTCGTACATGACCAATCACTTTTAAATCCAGGTCATGAGTCTCATTGGCAAGTATAAGTAATTTTATAAACATCGATCCAATAAGCCCCGTTGCACCTGTTATAAGAATGCGTTGATGACGGAGGAAATGAAAGTAATTTTTTTCATGTACTAAAGCCGTTAACTCACGTTGAATAACGGAATTACTCATCTTTTAATCCTCCTAGCTCACGATTTTTAATAATCCCTGTGAACATATAATAATCAGATGGAGTTGTAATCTTTATATTTTCAGTTTCCCCTAATACAGGATATAGAGTATATCCATAGTGCATCATCATCGATGCGGAATCAATAAAGTCATGAATGCCCTCATCTTTTGCACGATTATGAACTGATATAATATCATCTAATCTAAAACTCTGAGGAGCTTTAGCCATGAGACATTCATTACGATTTAAAATATGCTTAATAGAACCATTTTGGGTAACCATAACCGTTTCTATAGCTGGAGTAACAGTAATGGCAGACCCCTTTGATTCAACAGATTCTATGTTTCTCTCTATAGTAGAATTATCTACAAGTGGACGAACCCCATCATGAATCAATACAGTCACCGCATCATCAGGAAATAAACGCTTAGCCTCTACGAGTCCATTATATTGGGATTCTAGAGCGCTTTCACCACCAGGCACAATGGATAATACCTTTTGTAGCCCCGCCTTTTTGATGAGCTGTTTTGTATGATCAATCCATTCTGCTTTGCAGGCAAGAACAATCCCATCAATTGTCTCCGTTTGTTCAAACACATCTAAGGTTTGAATCAAAATTGGTCTACCGTTCCATTCTAAAAATTGTTTTGGCGTCTTGCTATTTTTCATACGAGCACCTACGCCACCCGCAAAGATTACTGCTATTCGTTTCATAGGCCCTCCTTATGGTTGAGCTTCTTTTTTGGCATAATGTATGCCTTTATACTCCTTGTAAGGTGTATGTAGATCAGCAAATACTGCATCATGTTTTGCCACACGTTGTTCTATAGGTGGTAATTGCATATAGTCGCCCCAAATAAGACGCAAATATCTCTCATACCCTTTCATAACAGGTATTTGATGACCTTCAAAGTCTTTATATACAACAGAAGCAAAGTCCTCTCTAGGATGACGTAGCTTCATACCTTTTAAACTGCCAATTAACTCCGTACATTCATCACTGGTATCAAAGTCGTATTGAGTCATTCTCTTTTCTGCAAATCGCCAAATATGATAGCGTATAGACTGACTGGAAAAGATTTTATAAATATAACCAGCTAAAGCGCGATATGTAGGCCCTTTATTATCTGGTAAACGCTGCGCATTAAAGAGTGCAAACGTCATGGCCCACATCAATTGCAATAAACGACTAATTTTGCCGGGTGCACAGCCATCAATAGGCATAATTTCAAGTGCTAAACCATGACAAACATCTTCATGCATACTATGACGATTAATAAAGGTCGTATTATTATCTCTTATAGATGCACCTGCATCATGATAGATGTGATCTCGATCAGTACGACAATACGTAAATCGTTCAGTGTCAGCATATTTTGGCCATAATTTAGCTAACTTTTCATAATCTGGACGAGGCATAAATAGATCTAAATCATCATCCCAAGGGATAAATCCATTATGCCGTATAGCCCCAATGAGACCACCGCCGCAAAGATAAAAGCGCAAATTATGTTTATCACAGAACTCTTTAAAGTACAGCAACATATTCAGCTCTTTTTCTTGTATTTCCTTTGTCATAGATGTACTCATAGGGACCTCTTTCAACGTAATACAGCTAATACTGTATCAATCATCGTTTTTATATCTTGTAAAAAAGAAAACTCCTTAATACTCTTTAAATTCCAAGCCATCTTGCCCGGTAAAACCTCATTTATATAGACTTCATCAACATTTTGAGCATTTTGTAAAAGTTGATCTTCATCCTTATAAGTAATACTGGCAATACTGGTAACCCCAGCTGGTAATAATAAGGTAGCTTTCATTTCATCTGTATAAGCAGACACGTAACGTGGAACCTCAGGTCTTGTACCAACAAAACTCATATCACCTAAAAGGATATTGATAAGCTGAGGCAATTCGTCGAGGCGACAGCTGCGAAGCATATTTCCGACCCTAGTGACACGCATATCATTTTGCGACGTCACTTGTGCTCCTAAAGATTCTGCATTTTTTACCATAGTACGGAACTTGTAGATGCCAAAGGTACGACCGTACTGTGTCACTCGAGTTTGACGGAAAAAAACCTCTCCCGCACTATCTCGTTTAATCATGATGGCTAGTATGAAAAATACAGGACTTAATGTAATAAGCAGTCCCGCTGCCATTACGCGGTCAAAAATGCTTTTACAAAGAAGGCTTGTACGTCTTTGATTTAATATTTCAAAATAAGGACGAACCGCTTCACACTGTAGCGCTTGTGGTAGATCATAAAAGTTCTTTACTAGCATTCGGTAATAATCCTTTTAAACTGCTCAATGATATATTGCACTTCTTCATCTGTAAGGAGCGTATGAAGTGGCAATGTAATTTCATTCTTAAATTGGTCATAAGCATTTGGATAGTCATCGATTGTAAAGCCTAAGTTTTTGTAAGCCGTATGCATTGGAATTGGCTTATAGTGAACATTCGTTGCAATGCCAGCCTCAGCCATAGCTTCTATAACCTTATTGCGATATTCCGCATCACGGCCATCTAAACGGACTAAATACAAGTGACCACTACTCTCATGCTCATCTGTATAATGGTTCAACAATGTAACAGGTAAATCCTTAAATGCTGTATCATAAGCTTCGATAATTTCTTTACGACGTGCCAAAAGTTTTGGGTATCTTTCAAATTGAGCTAGCCCAATAGCCGCCATGATATCCGTCATATTACATTTATAATAGGTACCTTTAATATCATATTCCCAAGCACCTGCTTTTGATTTTGCAAGAGCATCCTTATCTTGACCATGCAAAGATAGCAATTGGAATTGCTTGTAAATAGTTTCATCATCAATACCATCTATATGACGCCATGTAGCACAACCACCTTCAGCAGTAGTAAAGTTTTTTACTGCATGAAAGGAAAAACTACTAAAATCTGCAACATTACCTGTTGATACTCCTTTATAAGATGCACCAAAGGAATGAGCACAATCAGCCACAATAGGGATATGACCTAATGCTTTTTGAATATCATTAGATGGTGTGAAGAGAGATTTCTTTTCCTCTACAATGGAACGCAAGCGATCATAATCACAAGGCACCCCCGCAATATCTACAGGGATGATTGCTTTTGTTTTTGGTGTAATAACGCGAGCGACTGCATCGTAATCCATTTCATAAGCATCTTTCTGTGTATCAACGAGTACTAAGGTAGCACCTACATGAACTACAGGACTCGCACTAGCTGTATAAGAATAAGCACTAGTTATGACTTCGTCTCCAGGTCCAATCCCCAATACGCGAAGAGACATTTCAAGCGCTGCCGTAGCAGAGTTTAAACAAACGGATTTAGGTGTACCTAACTGATGAGCTATCTTTTTTTCTAATTCTTTAGTACGAGGACCCGTCGTAATCCACCCACTTTTTAAGGCTTCAACGACTTCATTGATTTCTAACTCTGTAATATCTGGAGGAGAAAAATTAATTCTCATATAAATCACCTCAATACTTTCTGTACCATATTGATACGTTTGATTTATCACATAGAAGACTGATTAAAACAGTTATATTAAGCATCAATTACGATAGATCCTAAAAGAGAAATACCTACTTGTGAAAGCCGTTTCTTAGCTTCAATCAAATCTTTTGGACTAGCTACTTCATTTTTAACAACTAACACAACACCATCTGATTTTTCTGCCAATACAACCGCATCTGTAACAGACAATACGGGTGGTGTATCTATGATAACCACATCATATTCATCACGTACATACTCAAAAATCGCAGGTAATTTGCTAGAATCTACAATATCAGATGGATATTCAACAACTTCACCCGCCGTAAGAACATCCAAATGAGGCACTACATTACGATGAATCGTCAAATCTTCATCCATCACCACCGCATTTGTAAGGCCCTTATTTTGTACATTAAAGGCTATATGTTGTGTTGGATTACGTAGATTACCATCTACTAGAAGAACTTTATTATTATTTTTAGATAAAGCTAATGCAGTATTAGCAGCCACCTCAGAAGTGCCTTCACCACTAGTGGCTGCAGTAATACAAATAAGCTTACACTTATATTGGTTACATACATATTGAAGATTGCTACGCAATGTACGGTATGCTTCCACAAGTGGTGTATCACCACGTTCATTAGAAATTAGTCTAATCATATTAACCTCTCACTTTGCGCAACAATGCTACGAAACGATTACTAGGCTCTTCGTATTCTACTTCTTTATGATTTGGAATCACGCCCAAGTTTTGAATGCCAAGGATGTCATTAATCTCTTGTACAGATTGGACTTTGCGATTACCGAAGAATTGGACCAATGTATAGAGACAACCAAAGAGGACCCCTAAAATGGCAGCGCCTAATAAAATAAGTACTTTACGCGGCGCAATTGCTTTTTCTGGTAATGTTGGAGCATCTACGATTTGAACTTCATTTGGTACCATAACCTCTGCTACCTTCGCTTCTTCTAAGCGAGTGGATAGCATTTGATAGATATCTTGTGCCACATCTACATCACGTTTTGCTTGGATATAACCGCGTTCTTTTTCAGGTAATCCCTTTATAGCTTCTTCGTTTGCTTTATCTAACTCAGCTAATGTAGATTGTTTACCTTGAGCTACAGCTAATGCAGCTTCATTTTTAAACTTATCCGCTAGCAATCCTTGTTGTGCAGAGTTGCTTGAAGGTGCTTGTTGAGATGCAATGGCATTGATTTCAGCATTTAGACCACTTTTAGCTTCTTCAATTTGTTGATTAATTTCTTTCATCGCAGGATGTTCATCAGTATATTTACCAATATAAGAAGCTTTACGAGATTCTAAATCTGCTAACTGACCCTTGTAGGCTTGAACCGTAGCACTATCAGCGATGCTTTTACCTGCAGAACCTAATTGCTCATTGATACTGCCAAGTGCAGCTTGTGCCGTTTCTAAATCGAGTTGATTTTGAGCCTTCTCACGATCAATTAGAGTAATCTTATCAGTTAAGCCTTTCATCTGATCAGCTGTAGAGTACACCTTATTATCTACTTGAAATTGTTGCAATTTATTTTCTGCTTGCTCTAATTCAGATTTCGCAGTAACAACGCGTTTTTGTAAGAATTCACGAGTAGTTCGTTGTTCAACATGAGAAATTTCGGCAAGACGTTTTAAGAAGGTATCAATAAGTAATTGATTAGCTTCTTGTGCTTGCTCAGGACTCTTACCAGTTACGCTTACTTGTAATAACTCGGTTTCTTTATACGGTTTAGTTTCAATGCGAGTTTTAACAAAATCTTCATATGTTGGCGCATTACCAGTACCTTCAGGATCTTCTATAGCAGTAATTACTGGCTCTACTACATTACGACTTTTTAAAATTTCTGCATCTGTGTTCATCAATTGACGAGACATAGAATCAGAATAGGCATTAGCACTAGATAATACAGAATTACTCAAACCTTGAGCTTGTTTAATGCGTAACATCGATGTAGATTGATATGTAGATGGTGCAAGAAAGGCATACGCACCACCTAAAACCATACATGCTACCGTAATATTAATAATTTTACGGCGCTTTTTAATGAGGACTCTGCCCACCTCTTTTAAATCAATAATTTGTTCCACCCATATACCCCTTTCTGTAAAAGTATACAAACAACAGGGTCTCTCCCACTTAGAATATTAACTGTACCTAACCCTCTCAATAAAGGCATAATGTATCAAAATTAAAATAGTCTTATACATATATCGGGTAATAAATGTATCGTCCATGACCTATACATTATGATTTGGATCGTATGTAGGAATAATATCCTGCAATACATTAATTACATCTATATCAGTTTTACATGTATCAAAGCGCTCTATTTCACGACTCAGCCATTCTTGATCAACATCTTCTAGAGCTGCTTCAAAAATTTTCTTATGCGTAGTAGTATTCGTACCTTCTCCGGCAGTTAATAGTTCTTCATATAACTTTTCACCTGGACGTAAGCCAGTAAATTCAATACGAATATCCTTATTAGGCTCAAAGCCAGAAAGGCGAATCATATTCTTAGCCAAATCGACAATTTTAACCGGTTCACCCATGTCCAAAAGGAACACTTCTCCTCCATTCCCCATGGCACCAGCTTGAAGTACTAATTGACTGGCTTCAGGAATAGTCATGAAATAACGTGTCATTTCTGGATCTGTAACGGTTACAGGACCACCTGCTTCAATTTGTTTACGAAATAAAGGAATAACCGAACCACGGCTACCAAGTACATTACCAAAACGAACTGTTATAAACTTAGTATCATATGTATGATTCATACCAAGTACAACTTTTTCAGCAACCCGTTTTGTAGCGCCCATAACACTAGTTGGATTCACCGCTTTATCCGTGGAAATCATAACAAATCGATCTACCCCATGAGCTCCGGCTACATCCGCAACATTACGAGTACCATAAATATTATTTAATACCGCAGCAATTGGCTGGATTTCCATAAGAGGCACATGTTTGTGAGCTGCCGCATGAAATACTACATCAGGATTATAGTTTTTGAAAATTTGTTCTAATTGATTCTTATCACGAATATCTGCAATAATTGGAATCAATGTATCTTGAGGCACAATATTGCGCAATTCTTGATGAATAAGATAAATACTATTTTCACCATGACCTAGGAGCAATAGCTTTTTAGGTTTTACACGTAAAACTTGACGACAAATTTCAGAACCAATAGAGCCCCCCGCACCAGTAACTAAAACTACTTTATCCTTAAGATATGTTTCAACCTTGGACGTATCGAGCTGAATCTCATCACGCTCCAATAAATCCTCGATTGAAACAGGATGTAAATGAGATACAAGAACTTCATCATCAAGCAATTGGTACATCCCCGGTAAAATATTGATTTTACATTTTAAAGGAGAACAGATTTCCATGATTTCTTGAATAATATCTCGCTTCACAGAAGGCATGGCAATAATTATTTCTTCTACCTTATACTTAGCAACTAATGCTGGAATATCTTCACGATTACCTAGAATTCTAAAACCATTCATAAGACGATTATGTTTAAACATGTCATCATCAACATAACCAATCACTCGACGAGAACGCTTATGATATCGTTCAATTTCACGAGCTATAGTTGCACCTGCATCACCGGCTCCTATGATCAATGTATTCACTTGGCCACTTTCACCATCGTCCCCACTGCTATAGTGAAGTGCCACATAATGAAGCAACATACGTCCCATACCAACAGCACCTGTAGTGAGGAACCATGTAATAAAATAGACAGAACGTGGTAATGACTTACCAAATACAAACATAGAGGAATAGAATAAAGCCGTACCAATTGTAGTCGCTACAAATACTGCTAATACCTCTCGCATCCCTGCATATCGCCAAATACGTGTATATAAATGCATTATCAAGAACATCAACATATACGAAATAAGTAATAACGGAAGTGCATCCACCATTTGATTAATATATTGAGGTTCTATGTGCCCATCAAATCGAATAAAAAGACTGATAAAAGCAACGATTACAATCGTCACAATATCGGTAATAAACAATATGGATGGTAATAAATATGAACGCAAAAAAACGCCCCCTTATATGATAGATATCGCCTTATCTTTAATCCTTACCTATTCGTGATACCATATAAGCCCCTGTTAAGATTGGAGCAATATCACGAGCAAAGTTGATACGACTATTCTTAGTTAAGTAAAGAATATCACCTTCACGCATGATGTAGTTTTCAGACATATCTCCAGTTTGTAAAATACGATTCAAATTGATAGGAATTGGTTTCTCTGGATTATCTTGATGAATCAAGTAAATTTTCTTCTTTGCTGTATCCCAGTTAAAACTACCTGCAGCCCCAATCGCATCAATAACTGTACTAGATTTAGTCAACGTATAGGCGCCAGGCTTATTAATTTCACCAAATACATATACGCGAACACCGCCCAATTTCGATACATTTACTGTGATATCAGGATTAATGATATAACGAGACAAACCTTGCTGTAATTCAGCCGTAAATTCATCTACAGTTAAGCCATCTGCTTTTACAGCACCAACCATAGGAAACGATACATATCCATCTGGTCTGACGGTATACACAATGTCATTACCATTACGTGTACCAAGCTCTGCCTGCTGAACCACTTGAATATTTAGTTCGTCGCCTTGATGCAGACGATATTCTTTATCAGAGCTAATTACAGATGCACTATTTTCCAATGGTGCATGGCCTTCCATTTGTACATTCTTAGCATTATAAGGCTGATTAGTATTTATATTAACTGGTGCAGCCATGACCATTGTTGTAGTACATAAGAATGTAGCCATCATCATATACTGTTTCTTCTTCATACTTACCTCTTTTTTATTCAACTTATTTAATTCATCACTTAATTATTGATGTATCTTATATCTAAAAAATCAGTCATGCTATTTTATCATTTTTTTAAATATACTTCTACAAATATAGTATCTTCTAGGCGAACTTCATAAAATCTTCAACAACGATCCCTTAAAAATACAGTATTTTCAATATATGTTCATTAATAATTATTTGCTTTTTTCATTCCTAATTCACTAGATTTATTATTGATTTTCTCAAAAATAATAAAAATTTTATAAACTCACTTCATTATCAGCTCACATAGTGCTCCTATTTCTATCAGAATTAGTGATAAAAAATAAGGTGTATATACTAGAAATCTAGTATATACACCTTATTCAAAGTTTTTGACACTAATGATCGCTTTATATAATTACTTATTCAACACGACCGCCTAAATAAGCTTCCATAACACGAGGATTATGGCGAACTTCATCAGCAGATCCAGATAATACCATTTTACCAGTCTCCAAAACATACGCATAATCAGCAATCTTTAATGCTTGGCGTACATTTTGTTCTACTAAAAGAACTGTTGTTCCATCGGCACTGATTTCTTTAATTGTTTCAAAGATCTCATTTACTACTAAAGGCGCAAGCCCCATAGATGGTTCGTCTAGTAATAACAACTTTGGACGAGCCATAAGTGCACGGCCAATAGCTAGCATTTGCTGTTGACCACCAGATAAAGTACCACCCAATTGATAGCTTCGTTCATCGAGAATAGGGAATCGTTTAAATACCTTTTTAATATCTGCTTCGATTTCTTTATCTTTACGTGTATAAGCACCCATTTCAAGGTTCTCATAAACACTCATATCTTGTAGTATTTGACGCCCTTCAGGAACTAAAGAGATACCATTTTTTACAACTTGATAAGTTTGACGACCTGTAATATCTTGACCTTCAAAAATCACTCGACCAGATGTGGGTTTTACAAGTCCCATAATAGTCTTCATCGTAGTAGTCTTACCAGCACCATTAGCGCCAATAAGAGATACAATCGAACCTTGTGGAACCTCTAGGCTTATATCTTTTAGGGCTGTAATATGTCCATAACCAGCCACAATATTTTCTAGTTTTAACATATTACACCTCTTCTTTACCTAAGTATGCTTCAATTACAGCTTCATTATTTTGAATTTCTTGAGGTGTACCTTCAGCAATTTTCTTGCCAAAGTTAAGTACTACCAAACGATCACAGATATTCATCATTAATTCCATGGCATGTTCAATAACCACAACAGTAATACCTAGGTCACGAATCTTGCCAATCAATTGACGCAGAACTTCAGTTTCACTATCATTCATACCGGCTGCCGGTTCATCAAGTAAAATTAACTGAGGATGTGTCGCTAAAGCACGAGCAATTTCAAGACGACGTTGCTTACCATACGGTAATGATGTGGCAACCTCTTCCGCATCAGCTTCAAGCCCTACAAGCTTTAAAAATTCATAGGCAATACCACGGCAACGTTCTTCTTCAATACGTTGACGTTTTGTTTTCAAAAAGCTAGACAGAAATCCAGAGCCAGTGCGACAATGCATACCAGTTAAAACAGTTTCAAGAGCAGTCATATTGCCAAAGAGACGAATATTTTGGAATGTGCGAGCAATGCCCATTTCAACAGTTCTATGAGGCTTAATGCCTACAGCAGACATACCATCAAAAACAATTTCGCCTGAACTTACTGGGAATACACCTGTAATCAAGTTGAACAGTGTCGTCTTACCAGCACCATTTGGACCAATAACACCAAATACTTCACCTTGTTTAACGCCAAAAGATACTCCTGTGAGGGCTGCAACGCCACCAAAGCTTTTACTTACGTCATTTAATTCTAATAGCATTCAGTTCCCTCCTATCCTTGTTTTTCTTCTTGTTGTTTGCGTTTATATGCTTCAAAACGTTCTGTCAACACTTGTGATTCAGGAATATATGGAGCTTTTTTAAAACCTAATTTACGACTAATTTTGTCTACCATAGATTCTGTTAAAATACCATCTGGGCGAACTGCCATCAAGATAACGAGTAATGCACCATAGATAATATCCCGATAATCGGATAAGAAGCGCAATACTTCTGGCAATAATGTAAGAATAAAGGAACCTAATACGGAGCCCCATACTACATTAGAACCACCAAATACAGGGAATAATAAGATTTGTACTACCTTATGGTAGCTAAAGTCTGTAGGATTTATAAAGTTTGTAATATGAGCATACAAACCACCGCCAATACCAGCGATGAAAGCACCAATGATAAAGGCCATCATCTTGTAGTATACAACGTTAATCCCCATCAATTCTGCTGCATGATCATCAGCCTTAATCGCTGCAAAGGCACGACCCACACGGCTATTATTGATTCGTACGCAAAAGGCGATAATCAATACTAAAATAGCTAACAAAATAATGATAGCCATTAGATTGCCCCATGCAACAGCATCAATGCCCATTAAACCATCGATATCAAGTTCATAGGCTAAGTTTGTTAATTCTTGAGGAATGGATGGAATACCAGAAAGGCCTAATGCACCATTAGTAATATCCAAATTCAAGAAAATAACACGCACAACTTCGCCAAAACCAAGAGTAGCAATGGCAAGATATAATCCGCGAAGACGTGTTGTTGGTAAACCGATAATAACGGCTACAAGACTAGCAACTAAACCACCAATGATAATGCCTAAAACGATAGGCAAATCAGCTTTCAAAGAAAGGATAGCGCCTACATATGCACCAACGCTCATAAAGCCAGCAGCCCCTAAAGAAAGCTGACCACTTGCAAGTGTGAAATAAATTGAAATACCCATGATGGCATTGATGATGAAAAACATCACGATCTGTAGATAATACGGGTTCAATAAATCCATTATGGTCTCCCCCCTTTATCTTTAGATCCAAACAAGCCTTGTGGGCGCCAGAATAATAATAGGATGATGAGACCAAAGGCCACAGCATCACGGAATGTAGATGCGCCATATGCAACAGAGAAGATTTCTGCTACGCCTAAAATGAAGCCGCCAACCATGGCACCTGTAATATTACCAAGGCCACCTAAGATAAGTACTGCAAGGCCTTTAAAGCCTATAATAACCCCCATCGTAGGCTCAATAGCATTAAAGGACAAGCCTACCAACACGCCTGCAGCAGCACCTAAAGCAGATGCAATCATAACTGTAACAGATATAATCATTGTTGGATTAATACCCAAGAGAGCTGCTGTTTCCGTACTCATAGATACAGCGCGAATAGCCTTACCAATCTTAGTTTTCTTAATAACTATATTAAGAATCAGCATTAAAACAATAGAAACGCCTAAGCCAATAATTTGTACCATGGAAATTTTGAAAGCTCCAAAGTCGATTAGGCCACCAATATAGTCTGGTGGGAACGATCTAGTTTGAGGGCCCCAAAGCAATAATGCCAAACTTTCAAGGAAAATAGAAACACCAATGGTACTAATAAGTGGTGCCAAGTGAGACACCTTTTTCTTACGAAGTGGACGAAGCGCCACAAATTCTAAAAGATAACCAAGGATAGCACCGACAGCCATAGCTACGATAAGGGCTACAAAAATGTTAACGTCAAAAACAGTTACCATAAAAAGACCAACGAAGGCACCTATCATAAAGATGCCTCCGTGTGCCATGTTGATGATATTTAAAACGCCAAACACAAGTGTTAAGCCAATAGCGAGTACAGCATATAAGCTACCGAGGGTTAACCCGTTAACTAATTGTTGTAAAAACACTATACTACCTCAACTTTTATTTTTTTAATGCGTCAAATTGACCGTTTTTAATTTGTAAAACTTGAACTTCCATGGAAGGGTCGCGTTTTTCGTTGAACTTGAATTGACCAGTTACACCAACAAAGTCAGCAATATTTTTCAAAGCTTCTCGGAATTTTTCACGATCTGTAGTGGAACCTGCTTTTTTCAAAGCTGCTTCATAGAGGTATACCGCATCATAAGCTTGAGCTGCGAATTGGTCTGGTTCTTTACCGTATTTATCTTTATAAGCTTTACGGAAATCTTTTACCTTTTGATCGTCTTTGTTAGGGAACCAAGGTGTACCTACGATAACGCCATCAGCTGCAGCACCTGCAATTTTAATGAATTCAGGGCTGTTAAAGCCATTGGAACCAACTACAGGTTGATTCATACCCATTTCACGCATTTTTTTCATGATTAATGCGCCTTCTTGGTAAAGAGAAGCAACTACGATAACATCAGGTTTTGCTTGTTGAATCTTAGTTAATTGTGCAGAGAAATCAGTATCTTTATCTGCAAATGTTTCAGTATCAACGATTTGTACGCCTTCAGATTCCAATGCTTTACGAGCTGTATTATTTACAGATACCATTTGGTCATTATTGTTGGAGTACATAATAGCTGCAGTTTTGAAGCCTAAAGTTTTATGTGCTTCTTTAATTGCAGTATCTACTGCCAAGGATTCAGGTACAGCATTACGGAAAATGTAATCGCCGATATCTGTAATACCTTCAGCAGTTGTAGATGTACCAAGAGCTACGATTTTACTTTTGTTTGCTACAGGACCAGCTGCCATCATTTCACCAGATAACATTGGGCCGATAACAGCTACAACTTTATCCTTAGAAATTACTTTATTCATTGCATTAATTGCTTCGTTTTTATCACCTTTAGTATCTTCTACTAATAAGTTAATTTTTACAGCATTTGCATCAGCGTTAATTTCGCTTACTGCCAATTCTGCACCAGCTTTAATGGACTCACCATATGCGGCTGCACCACCAGTTGTTGTTGTCAACAATGCGATTTTAGCTTCATTGCTATTTGCATTACCTGCATCTTTATTACTGCCACAACCAGCAGCAACTGCCATTACACCAGCAAGGCCAAAAATGACTGCTTTTTTTAACATGGATTTATTCATGTTACACCCTTCCTTTAAAACATAAAACTTTGATTCTATACCTATATTATGAGAAATTTCAATCTTTTGTCAATTAAAAGAAAATGATTTTAATTCCTTAATAATATATACATTAAAAAGCTATTCACATAGCCGTTCCCACTTCTCATATAATGAATCCAACTCAGTTTGAGTCTCTTCAATTTGTATGGAAATTTTAGACATTTCATCTAAATCTTGTTGTACTACAGGATTCGCTAATTGCACTTCATACATCTTCATCGTCGCCTCTAAACGAGCAATTTCAGCTTCTACCTCAGCTAATTGTTTTTCTACCATATAAGCATTTGGCTTCTTCTGATTTTCCTCTATAGTTTCTGATGCTGAAAGCATTGACTCATTAGTAGGAGTAGCTTTACTATCACGCTTACTGCTCTCAGAGTTTTTCTCATTAGCTAATGCTAATAAGTCTTCTTTCTCTTTCAGCTTTTCCTTATAGTATGAATAATTACCGAGGTACTCTGTAAATTTACCTTCATCTAGAATTACTGTTTTTGTAGAAACTTGATCTAAGAAGTATCTATCATGAGAAATAATAAAGCAAGTCCCTTCAAATTGTTGTAATGCTCTTTCTACGATTTCTCGTGTAGGAATATCTAAATGGTTTGTCGGTTCATCTAAAATTAGGAAATTATCGCCTTGAAGAAATAACTTAAGCAAAGCTAAACGAGCGCGCTCACCACCCGATAATTCACCTACTAACTTAAATACATCATCCCCCTTAAATAAGAACGACCCAAGCACATTACGCGCCTTATCCTCACTATAGTTAAAGTGATTCATAATCTCTTCTACTACCTGCCAAGAATCGTGCAGCTCTTCGTGCTCTTGTGAGAAGTAACCCACTTGTACCCGATTGCCAATATCTACATGACCATTTTCAGGGAATAATTCTCCTACAATAGTTTTCACCAGTGTAGACTTACCAGCTCCATTAGGCCCGATAAGTGCTACGGATTCACCACGTCGAACAACAAGAGAGATATCATCAATAATACGACTTTCACCATATCCTACAGATAAGCGATCTAGTACTAAAACCTTATCGGCACTCATTGCTGCAGGAGGGAACGAAAATTGTAAATGATGTGAAGTAACAGGTGCCTCTAGACGTTCTAATCGATTAAGTTGGGACTGACGACCACGAGCCATTTTAGACTTGATACCAGCACGGTATTTATCTATATAAGCCTCTGTTTTCTTAATGTACTCCTGTTGTTTTTCATAAGCCACCATATCTGCCTTTAAGCGTTCATCCCGTTGTTGAATATACCGACTATAGTTACCGCGATAGGTTGTAGCCTTATGATTATCTAACTCTACAACACCTGTGACAATACGGTCTAAAAAATACCGGTCATGACTTACAATGAGAATTCCACCCTGATAGGCAGATAGGTACCCCTCTAACCACTCCAGCATATCCATATCTAAATGGTTAGTTGGTTCGTCTAAGAATAAAAAATCGGGACTACGTACTAATGCTTTAGCTAAGTTAATACGTGTTTTTTGACCACCTGAAAATGCATTAGCCGGCTTATCTAAGTCATCGTCAGTAAAACCAAGACCATAGACTATGCGCTTTGTCTTTTGCTCGTAGTCATACCCGCCTAACCATTCTAGACGATTCTGTAAATAATCTAAGCGTTGTAAATCCGATTCGCTAGCCTCTTCAGATTCCAATCGACTAGTGAGTTCTTTTAATTGTTTTTCCAATGCATGAACATCGGCCCAAGCCTTTTCTATTTCTGTAGCAAGGCTATCATCCCCCAGATTTACATCTTGTTGTAAATAGCCAATACTAGCAACAGGCGACTTGACTACATTACCTTCATCCAGCTCTTCATAGCCTAATATGCACTTTAACAAGGTAGATTTTCCAGCCCCATTAGGGCCTACCAAGGCGAGTCGATCACCTTCTTTTAACTCAAAGGACACATTGGAAAATACTTGGCGCACTCCAAACGATTTTCCAAGGCCTATCATTCGAATGCGTTCCATTCACAACCTCCTAATCATTTACTCTTCATTATACCACAGTTGCCCTCACTAACATTAGCATTTCTATAGAGTCTTTTGTTTTTCGACTATGACGGAATAATTTTCCTAACAAAGGGATATCTCCTAAAATAGGTATCTTTTGTATTTGATGTTGATCTCGATTGTCCATGAGTCCACCAATAACCAGCACTTCTCCTGGTTGTAATCGTACTCTTGTATGTGCTTGACGTGTGCTTATTTTATAGGCTTTCATTTCAGATACCATAATAGGTGTACTCACCTCTGCATGTATTTTAGCATCTACACCATCATCAGCAGTAATAATAGGAGTATAATTCAACTTAATGCCCACCTCTTCATAACGAGTAGAACGCTTTCGTTCTCCATTCACTTCCGATTCTTCTATAACTGGTATTCTTTCACCTATCAAGATATGTGCAGTCTCACCATTGAGAGCCATAATAGATGGCTTTGCAATTAGAACGGCTTTACCTGAGCTTTCCATAAGACTTAGCTCTGGTTTTACAAAGAACTTATAGGCCTCTCCAGTCGGAGTTTTGCCAAAGGTAACGGCACCATAGGAATGTGTTTTATCTTCTCCATGGCCGGTCAAGCTAAGCCAAGACCATCTAAATCCTTGTTCCTTAGCATAGGATTGTTCCATAGCAATGATGGTAGCTTCTAATTGCACTTGTTTTGGTTCCTTGTCGATAGCACGTACTAAGGTTTCTACACGTCGCTTTTCTCCACTCGTCAAATGCATAATTACTTCGTTTTGTTCTGAAAGCACTGCCATTTTATCATTTTTTACCACTGTGCCTACCACATTTTTCAAAGACTCAGCCGGCAAATGTTCAGGTGATATAACATATAGCTCTCTTTTTTCAAGTTTTTCATCATCAGAATCAATAAGAAGGGTATTATGCTCCTTCGATACGGAAAAATGATATAACTTACCTAATTCATTAATAATTGCTTCTGGTGATTCTCCCTTTACAGTGGCCGTAATACTCCCTTTTAACGACTCTACACCAATTACGGATATACCATAACTACGACAAATGCCTAAGACGGTCTCCTTTAAGGATGCATTGCGTACAGAAATCGTTATGAGTTCGTTCCCAACCTTTTTTTCATTTTTATCTACTTCACTACTATTTACGATAGTTTCAGAACTACTAGCAGTTATTCTATCATTTCTATTAGTACCTATCCTATCAGTACTATTAGCAAATACCATGAACGGAGTTACAAGCATGACGACCATCCATAAGCTTATTCGCAATATAACTATCACTATAATCTTATCTATATATTTTAGACCTAGAAAGTTTACTCGATTCTTAGCCACCGTGATGAACCTCCTTCAATAATTTCTACACCACTTGCAGTTATCTTAGATACTGATATTTCTTTCCACACACTTCCTATACTAACCATTTGTTCCTCTGTACCTTTTCGTAAAATGGCAATATTCTGTTGTCCCTCAATAATACCTATAAGCTCTATGGGATGTTGTTTGATAGGATTACTTATAGTAGGTTGTATACTGGATCCAACTCGTCTAGCACTAGTATCTTTAGATTTTAATTCAATATAATTACCACTATGCTTTTTATTATTTCTTTTTTGTTGATATTTTCCATTTCTACGACTTTTATCTTCCGCTTTTCCAAAAGTACTCTTTTCATCATCGGACTCATATAAATTATTATTTATATCAACGAAATTGCCATTACTATCTTTAGTCATCTTATTCTGACCAAGTAAATCATCTATAGGAATATCTTTAAAAACCTCTCGCCAAGGATTTGCTCGCTCAACACCGGTAATATCATATAATAATCGTCCATGAACATTGCTTTTTACCTCTCTATCCTTTACATTTTTTATATCACTTTCATCTTTAAAATAGTTCTTTCCTTTCCCTGTTCTATTACCATGTGTTGTTTCTTTTGATAATTTCTCTGAGCCTCGTTCATTTTGATTACCATCTCTACCATTAGATTGATCTAAACTAATATGAACATTTTCCTCCTCATGAGGATAAAAAATACCAATACCTAAAAGGGCCACCGCAATGATAAGGAAAATACCAAGTGCAAACTTATAGTGGCGCATAATAAAATGCTGCTTATCAATCCACATTTTCATACGTTCTATATAGTCTCGTAAATTCATAATCCACCTCCTGCTGACATATTCTAGGAGGCTCTTTTAAAATCCTACAAAAAAATGACTCTACCAGTCACCACGGTGACTAATAGAGTCATTCATTATATTGACAAATCAAAACTATTTGTTCTTTATTTACTACTAAACCCATCTGGATGAGATGTATGCCAATGCCATGCATCTTTGATAACATCAGCAACATTACTAAATTTAGGATCCCAACCAAGTAAATTTTTAATTTTTTCAGAGGATGCAATTAATGTTCCTGGATCACCAGCACGGCGATCACCATATTGAACAGGAATATCGATACCTGTAACCTCTTTTGCAGTCTCGATGATTTCCTTTACAGAGAATCCATTGCCACTACCAAGATTAAATACTTGAGATTCTCCGCCTTTACGTAAGTAGTCCATAGCCAATACGTGAGCAGTTGCTAAATCATTGACATGAATATAGTCGCGTACACATGTGCCATCAGCCGTATCATAATCAGTACCAAATACAGTTATATGCTCTCTTTTACCGCGAGCCGCATCTAACACAAGTGGAATCAAATGAGTTTCAGGATGATGGTCTTCTCCAATCATACCAGACGGATCTGCACCGGCCGCATTGAAATAACGCAACGCAACATATGTAGAACCATAGATAGAACTATAATCAGACATCATTTCTTCTATCATCAATTTAGTGCGACCATATACATTTGTTGGTTGCAGTTGAGCATCCTCACGAATAGGCACTACCTTTGGCTCACCATACACAGCAGCCGTACTAGAAAATACAAAATGCTTTATACCTGCGGTACGAGCAGACTCAATAAGGTGATAGGAACCAACTACATTATTTTCATAATAAATAGCTGGATTTTGCATGGATTCACCAACTTGTGAGTGAGCAGCAAAATGCATTACACCTAGGATGTTATGTTCTTTCATAATGCCTACTAGTTTAGGATCTGCAATATCCATATTGTAGAACTTTACCCCTTCAGGAATAGATTCTACATGCCCTCGAGATAAATTATCTACAATGATTGGTGTATATCCTGCTTGTTGTAAAGCACGTACAGTATGACTCCCAATATAACCAACACCACCTGTTACTAAAATATTCATAGTTCCCCCTCATGAATTATGTACATCCTTTGCTCGAGCCAATTTGGGCCCAATGAGACGCTTATAAACCTCTACCCCTGGTTGATCAAAAGCATCAACGCCCGCAAAAATGGACTCAAAATAAACGGCCCAACAATGCATAAACATAATTTCCCCTAAATGGAATGCGTTTAATGTTGGTACAGTTATAGTCATGTTAAAACGATTGTCACTAGACAAGGCTTCTCTATTAGCATCTAAAGCAATGTTTAAAATATCACAAATGCCTACATCAGATAGAGAGTGTAAACGTTCATATTGACTATAAGAATCTGGAACAATGAGATTATGTTTCCAGTCCTTAACCTTAATAAATTGAACTACCTTATTTAGGCGCCCCTCTTGATGCTCTTGAACTTGAGCATGCATATCCATAGTACCTACTGCAGCTACTGGCGTGCGGCCATATGGTAGACAAGTATTACTCATTTTTCCAAGAGATTCGGATAGGAGCTGTACATACCAATCAGATAATGAGTGGAGTGCTTCACTATAAGGCATAAACACCTCTATAATACGACCATATCGTTCAGATGCAATATATTTCAATAATGCACTTAAAAGGCCTGGATTTTTAAAAATGTCTTCTTCTTGACATGCTACATCCATAGATGCAGCACCAGCTAAAAATCCTTCAATATCAAATCCTACAAGAGCGGCCGTTACAAAACCAACTTCTGTAAATACAGAGAAACGACCACCTACGCCATAAGGAATACTATAGGTCTTCCAATTATTTTCTATCGCCATAGATCGTAAAATCGTAGGATGTTCATCATCAGATACATCTGTAACAGCTATCACTTCGTAGTTAATATTACGATCTTGTAAAGCCTTCTCCAAAATCATGAAGTTAGCCATAGGTTCAATGGTAGATCCAGACTTAGAATTAATAACGAGCATCACCTTATAATCAGGACCTTTTTTCTGAGCTTGACACTCTAACGTACGAATTAGCCCTACTAAGTAATCACCATCCACATTAAAGCCTGCAAAGTACATTCTAGGATAGCCGTCGCGTTCCTCTGCACTGTAGTTATTCCAAAATGCTCCACATTGCACATCAAAAATAACTTTGCTTCCCAAATAGGAGCCCCCAATACCTAGAGATACAACCGTATCAATATTATGGCGTGCATAGTCACGTAATTCGTAGAGCCGCTCTAACATATCTGGTGTATTGATACCATCTTCTGAAATATATGGAAGTTGGTAAAACAACACAGGTTCAGGTAAACCATCTTTAGAAACATGACCTTCTTCGAAGCCTGTAGAACGCAAAATATTTGTATGACGCCATACATTTTGTATAGCTCGTTCAAAATTATTCACATCGCGTTCTTGTATGCAACTTTCATTATATATATTAGCATAATCTAACTCAAAACCTGATTGTAATCGCAACATCAAATATCTCCTTCACTGACATTTTATGTACAATATTTTTTTATTATACCATAAAAGAATGAATAAAATATTAGTTTATACAATCATTTTACCCACAAGCCATAACCGAATCCAACTGCATATACAGACCAAAGTAATGCAAAAGGAATGGCTAATTTAAATTTAAGCTTTAACGTCTTATGACGCCATAGGACCATGCCTAATAAAGCACCAACACCCCCAAAGGCAAACGCTAAAAATAATAATGTAAACTCTGAAATTCGATCATATCCATTAATGGCACATAATTTATCATATCCATACAGACTAAATACGATAAGATTCCAAATACCTACGGTCACCCAAAATTGCGTATCACTCATATCCCCAAACCTTATTTTTCTTACTTATGATGAGCTTTAAAATATTCCAATGTCTTTTGTAAACCAGCTTCTAATGTTGTAGTGGCAATAAAACCAAAATCACGTTCAGCTTTCACATTACTTAAGCGCGAATGTTTAATATCCCCTATACGTTCATTTTCATAATAAACCATAAAATCTGTCCCACTAATAGCCCGGAATCGCGTAATCAACTCATTCACAGATGTTCCCATATTGGTAGATACATTATAAATACCTGTGCATTGACCATTCTCCATAGCCTTAATATTAGCATCTACCACATCATCTACATAAATGAAATCTCTAGTTTGCTCACCATCACCAAATACAGTTAATGCTTGCCCTTTGACAATCAAGCGGTTGAAAATACTGATAACACCACCTTCACCGCCATCACCTTGACGTGGTCCATATACATTTGCATATCTAAAGCATACTGTATTTAATCCAAAAGCTTCATGATAAATTCGCAAATAACCTTCTGCAGTAAGCTTTGTCAAGCCGTAAAAAGACGAAGGCATACCACTCAAGTCTTCAGTCAATGGCAATACTGCCAAGTCACCATATACAGCAGCTGATGAAGGCATTAAAAATTGTTCAACTTTCACTTTACGACAAGCATCGAGAACATTAATAAGCCCTATTAGATTTACATCACAGTCATAACTTGGGTTCTCCATGGAGGATTGAACCATTGTTTGCGCCGCTTCATGAAATACGATAGACGGCTTAAACTCTTCAAATACAGATAGTAATTTTGGATCTCGTACATCCATCTCAATAAATCGAGCATCTTCATGTACAAAGGAGCGCATACCTGTAGATAAATCATCTATAACGAGTACATCGTGCCCTAATTCAATTAATCTATCAACTAAATGGGACCCAATAAATCCGGCCCCACCAGTAACACATATATTCATAGCGCCCTCCCTTCTAATATCTTTAAATACCTGCACCTTGTTTTGCTAGTGCATCAGCCATTTCATTATATGTATCGCCTGTATGAGCAGCCACCTTGTGAAAGTATACTCGCACATGATTTTTTATAGAATCATAAAATGCTGAATACTCTTTGGTTAGCTCATTATTACGTTTCCATCTCTTAGTAGCCCACATTTCTATGCCCATATAATCATAGTAAAGTGAGCATTCAGAAATTCCATTATCAACAGCATATTTCATAACATGCATAGCAGCCAACAACTCACCAGCTACATTCCAAAACGATGTATATCGTTCATCAGTAGAGGAAAAAGAAAAAGTTTTCCTCTTGCCATTCAAAAAGATAACCCCACCTGCCCCAACAGTATTAGTCTCTTTATTATAACTACCATCGATATACCCAACCATATAGTTTGGAATAGTAAAATCTGGTTTCACAACACTTGCTGATACTTTACTTTGAATACTAGAACTAGAACCTATAGGCCTAGAATTTTTAGATTTAAACTTCACTTCTTGTGGCGATTTAAGTTCACTCTTTTTAGCGCTCATAAAATCACTTAAAGACAAACCTGAATTCTCTACAAAAGCACGTGCTTCTACTTCTGTGGAAAATGATTTGTAGATAGCACCACCATAGCCCTTTACTTGTTTCTCACAGTCAGACCATGTAGTGTAAACTCCTGGCACACGACCCTGACGAACAGCATAAAACTTTTTTGCCATACGCCCCCCTTAATGGTCCATTGTCAGTTCAACAAATTCAGCATTTACGACAGATGCCAAATCCTTTGGATTTACCTTCATTTGCATCCCGCGTAAACCTGCGCTTACATATACAAACTTTTGGGGTTCCATAGTAGCATCAAAATAGGTAGGAAATGCTTTTTTCATGCCTACTGGAGAACATCCACCGCGCAAATAACCTGTAATACTTAACAAATCCTTAACATGAACAAGCTCTACAGACTTATTATGACTAACACGTGCTGCCTGTTTCATATCTAACTCTTCAGCCACAGGAATACAGAATACTACATATCCAGTTTTGTCACCTTTGCCAACTAATGTTTTAAAGACTTGTTTCTCATCGAGTTTTAATGCTTCTACTACATGAAGGCCAGCAGCACGCTCTTCAGACCACTCATATTCGCTAATACTATAAGGTATCTTATGAGTATCTAAAATACGTAATGCATTTGTTTTTTTATGTTTCTCTTTACTCATCATAACCTCCATATACTAGCATAGCAAATAAATTTAATCATTACATAATATATTTCTATAGACAAATATAATTTTTCATTACTATTTATTTATGATTTTATTAATATTTTTTAATTCAATACGCAAAGTACCATCATCATTAGTTTTTATCTCAATAAACTCACGATTTTTCATATATTCTACAGGAAATGAAATCTCAATACCTGTATCTGTTTTAATCTTATGATGCTCTCCAACCTTCGTGGCGAACTCACGATTTACTGGCAAAGGACGCAGCATATCCGCATCAGCTAATTCTTTCTTTGCCGCCTCTTGTTGAATAGGATTCGCTTTAAATACCTCTTCTACAATACGAACAGGATCAACGGTATCTGATACTTCTGCATTTTTAGCAATCATAGATTTAGCGGTTGTCAACTCAACAACGCCATCAGACTCATGAGCTTGAGCCACCTTATCTACGATAGTCTTTACCTTTCTCACCGTATCTCGCGAGGATTGATTAGTCCCTAATTGCAAGACCTTATCTGCTAGGATATAGGATACCTCACCATCAAATTCACCTTTAGGTTCAAAAATACGAACACTAAAATTAGAGAGATTAATAGATGCAAAGGCCCGTAATTTTTGTGATGGCATAGGTAGTACTGCCTTATGAGAAACGAGTTCTGTAGCCAATGTACCATCATCTTCACTGAATAATTGATGGGTAAAAGCATCATGAGCTTGACACAAAAGAATACAAACATAAGGCATATCCGTAACGGCTTCACAGATAATTGTATCAATAACAACAAAATCAGTAGCTTGTTTCATGTATGTAAACAAGCTTTCACCTAAATTCTTACATAAATCAATAAACTTAAGCGCTCCATTTTTATAGTCTACTAATTGTTTGCCTACAGGACTCGCATCATGTAGGGTTCCGGTTCTAGCCCCTGGATCTTTAAAAGCCTTAACTACATGATTTGCTATATAATCTTGTATAGCTTGATCCCCAACCTTTAATTCATGTTCAGAATATACAGCTAACGAGGATGTAAAGTCGAAAATCTCTAGCGCCGCCTTATTAATCTGCATGATGCCTCCTTGTAGTACAAAAAATGTTTACCCTTTATTATACCACTCTTTTAACTTTCGTTTATCAACTTTTGAGCATTCCGTAAGGGGTAACATAGGAATTTCTATTATAGCTTTTGGCCACTCTACAGGAGGTCTTTTATTATGAATAAGTTCTATAACTTCACTCAATCTAGCCTCACCATCTAGCACCATATAAACTACGTAGTCTTCTCCTCGTATCTCATCAGCAATATCGATAATAGCAACCTCGGAAACCCCTTGTAAGGATTGTAAATACAATTCCATCTCTGGGATAGAAATTTTATATCCCCCTTTATTGATTACGTCACCTGCTCTCCCATTAAACATAAGATACCCGTCACTATCAATGTATCCACAATCATTTACAGTATACGTATTGGGAATCCCTTCAATACGATAATTTGTTGTCACATAAATGACATTATCATTCTCTGCGATTTTCACGGTTGGAAATGGTCTCCCTACCGTACCTTCTCGCGCTAACCATTCTTTACCAGTGCAATACGTTATATAGTTAAGCTCTGATGCACCATAGTACAAGATAAACTCCATATCAGGGCATATATGTTGTAACTGTTCCATTAATTGTCGATCCAGAACTTGAGATCCTGCAATGATGTATTTAATGGATGATAATTTACTTTTACAATGTCGAACCAATAATCGTAGTTTCGTTGGTAATGCATATATATGGTCTACATTGTATTCCTCTATAAGCTGCATCCATCTACTAGGACGCAAGGAACTCGTTGTAACAACAGTCCCTCCAGCCCATAAAGAGGCAATGACCATATTGCTAACACCTGTGAAACTAAAGTTTCCCTGTAAAAAGATTTTAGTATCTTTGTTTATATGAAAAATATCATTTTGAATATCAAAAAAATCGCGCCAAGACATTTCTCGTCTCCACAAAGGTTTTGGTTGTCCCGTAGTCCCCGATGTAAGTACCCCAAAATCAGCTAATGGCGGTACACCTTCATAGGCTATAACACGAGCTAGCTCATCTACATAAGCCGTATCCATCTCATTGTGACATACCATAGGAATATTACCTTTATGTAATGCCCCAAGCCACTGTGTAAGTTGTTCAACAAACGACAGTTCCTGAATTAAAAGAATCTTAGTATTTAATGTCTTTTTAGACTGAGTAAGATTTACAATGCGACTTGTATTATTAATATCTACCGATAGAATAGCATCATATAGTTCACCATATGTATATTGTATGTCATCTACGATTAAAGCCATTTTATGGGGCTCTAAATCTTTATGCTGTTGTAAGCGTTCAATAATTGTCATATTACATGCGTTCCATAATTAAAGCCGTACCTGTGCCCCCTGCACCAGCAATAGCACATAAACCATAGCGACCACCACAAGATTCTAAAGCAGCCATACAGTGAAGCACTAATATGGCACCAGAACATCCATAGGGATGTCCATAAGCTAAGGCACCTCCAAGCATGTTATATTTTTTAATGTGATTAGGGTACGCCTTGTTAAAAAGAACATCAATGATGGCAAAAGCTTCATTCCATTCCACCACATCAATATCATCCATAGTTAAACCTGTACGTTTTAAAATGCCTTCTGTGCTTTCAAGAGCGCCCTCCGGACTAAACTGAGGATTTCCTGCCCAAGGTTTAACGCTATGAATTTTAAAAGGACCTTTTTTATTAGATAAATATACAAAGGCCGCTCCATCATGAGTTAAACACGCATTGCCTGCATTTGTAATAGAGTCAGCTCCCAACAAAGGTTTCATCCTAGACAAGAGTTTTTCGTTCATCGTAGGTCGAATACATTCATCTATACATCTTTTACCATCTATAGTAATAGGCATAATATATGACTGTAAATATGGGTTATCTAAAGCTGCTGATGCTCTTTGATGACTGCCAATAATATGCGGATATAAATCTTCCTTTGTTACATTGTATTTATGAATAGTCCGCTCGGCCCCTTTGAGCATAGCTAAAGGCGATTGATCTTGGGGCGTAAATTGAGCTACCTTATAGGGACCTTCTCGGTCATCCCCAGATGCATACACCCGCTCTGGCTGTAACGACGAACTTTCAATACCGCCTGCAATAGCAGAATCCATAATACCAGACACAATATGTGCATATGCTATCTCAATACTCATCAAAGCTGAGGCACATTGCATATCAACGGTGATAGCAGGCACAGAATTTGGTAAATTACACATAAGACCCATGAGACGGCCAAGGTTACCACCAGTACCAACTGCATTACCACAGAAGATTCCATCTATATGTGAAATAGTATAACGATTAATTATTTCATCAATTACTTGAGAGCCCAAAATCTCGGGTCTCATATGTTTATATTGTCCATTTAAAACGCCGATAGGACTTCTAAGCCCACCATGAATATATACTGACATATATACTCCTTCTATTAAAAGCAAAAAAGAGGCATCCCGCAGAATGCCACTTTAATTGTATTCTAAATTTTAACTTTAGTTGCTAACCAAGAAGCAACCAGACATTTTACGATATCTCCAGGAATAAATGGGAACATGACTACAGGCAAGGCCGCCCAAAGTTCTGTTTTTGTAACAATCATAAAACCTGCTACACCAAAGAGGTACACTACAGGAATGGTAATCACAAGAGATCGCCAGGCATAAGAGAAAAAGCTTTTTTTAGAACCTTTAAATATACTTAGTAATGTATATGCAACTGGCCAAGAAAAAATAAAGCCACCTGTTGGTCCCAACAATTTGCCAAGACCAGCCGTACCGCCAACAAATACTGGTAACCCAACTGCACCAAGCAAAATATAAATGATAAATACGATAAGTGCATCCTTAGGCTGTAACAATAGGCCGATTAATGTGGCTACCAAAGTCAAAGCCGTTACCATAGCGGGACTAAATGGCAATGGGAAAGAAATATATGCTGAAATACATAATAAGGCTGTTAATAAAGCCATTTTTGTTAAACGTCTTGTTTCCATAATTACCTCTAACTAATACATCTTTGTTTCAAAGATGATGAATCTTCATTTTCACCAAAAAACGTAGCCGAAAATGCCAATGTATCGCCAATGTAACCTTCTACATGAGCATCTTCAGGATATTCCACCAAAGTTACCTTGTCATCTGCAATAACTGGTGCATGAAAATAAATCGCCATTTGCAGAGCAGATTTACTAATATTCCAAAAATCCCACATCGTTTCTAAAATCATGCAGCCAGGAACAACATAAGGATTCTCACGATGGATGGGGTTCGTATCATTAATATCATTTACAAATCGTATGACCTCTTCCTTAGAGAAAGATATAGCACCATCTGTTCCCTGTTGGTTTATAGTAGAACGAATGTTAAATTGTTTTGGCACTGGTCGTAAATCGACCATTAAGAAGCCAGTCGTATCCATAATACCAATTGTGGTGGTTTTAGCTACTTTCGATACAATTTCACATACGGTTCTATCACTACCTGAGGAATCATAATGCATATGTTTAATAACGCTATGTCCTGGCAGGTTCAAATCATTATTACATAATGCTTTAAATAATGTTCTCATATAATCACAGTCCTTTTATTTATTCAATATCTTGATTATAATCAACATTATTTCATTCGTCAACAAAATGCATTGTTCATATGTTAACAAATAAATATCAAATGAGTTTGAAACTATAAATAAAAAGAGCCTATGACATATATCATAGGCCCTTCACATGGAAGTCTCATAGATTATCTATTTTAGATCTAATTCCTTTAGGTAAGCTTTAAAGCTTTCACCCAATTCTTCGTTGCGCAATGCATACTCAACAGTGGCTTTTAAATAGCCCAATTTATCCCCTGTATCGTAGCGAATACCTTCATATGCTAATGCATACGTATCCGTTTTAGAGGCTGCCAATGCATCAGTTAATTGGACTTCATTACCTACACCAGGCTTAGTAGCTTCTAAGATATTGAAAATATCTGGTGTTAAAATATAACGACCTAATACAGCGAGTCGAGATGGAGCATCCTCTTTCTTAGGTTTTTCCACCAAGTTATCAACGCGATATAAATTATCAGCCAATGCTTCACCAGATACAATACCATAAGAACTAACTTTATCTTCCGGTACAAATTGAGCGCCTAAAATAATACCAGGATGCTCATTATAGCAATCAATCAACTGTTTTAAGCATGGATTTTCTGGATTGTAAACAATATCATCACCAAGTAATACTGCAAATGGCTCATCACCAATAAATGCTTTTGCACACAATACAGCATCACCAAGTCCACGAGGTGCTTTTTGACGAATAAAGTGAACTTTAATGTCCGCCAAATCCTTAATCATAGCCAATGGTTTATTTTTACCTTGACTTTGTAATAACAATTCTAATTCAACACTACTATCAAAATGGTCCTCAATAGCACGTTTATTACGACCTGTAATAATTAGAATTTCTTCAATCCCAGAATCTAAAGCTTCTTTTACAATGTATTGGATAGCAGGTGTATCGACAATAGGAAGCATTTCTTTTGGTTGTGCCTTGGTAGCTGGTAAGAAACGTGTACCAAAACCAGCTGCTGGAATTACAGCTTTTCTAATGCGTTGCATAGTATTCTCCTAACTAAAAGTCTTTACCTACAAATTTAATTTTCCATTGATCATTTTTATTTTTATGTCCATCTTTATATGTTAAGTACATATCGAAGGAGTGTAAATCACGATGCCATGTATAATAGACCGAATCAATATCCCCACTCATCATGTTATTCTTAACACTTACAGAAATATCATCAAGGCGAGTCAATTTATAGGTACCACCATAAATAAGCTCTTTTGGAAGCTCTGTCGTATCAAAACGATAAGGTGAATTATTGTAGGTAATATTTCGTTGATTATAGCTAACCCATACATTAGCACGATTACCAACTTTAGATTGGAATCTAGCCCCCCAATAAGGCATGCTACGGATACTACCATCATAGCCATAGTAGTCACGTTGGTAACCACCTAAGAAGCGCAAATCAGCATTTTTGCCAAGCTTAATAGGATCATGAGAAACTTCTGCATAATATTCTTTATGAGAACCTTTTACAGAACCCTCTTTCCAATAACCAGCATTAATACCACCACGTACAGTAATTGGAGAATTCCCTACATGATATGTATGAGTATCCAAACGAGCTTCACCTATTTTTTCTACCCATACTGTTTCATCATTATATTCATTAGACTCCTTGCTATACCCAACAGAAGCAGTCCCCCAAGGTAAATAATGACGATATCCCACCTGAGGTTTAAAACCAGATTTAGAATACCAACGATAGTCAATATAAGCTTCACCGTTTTTACCGATAGGATATTCTGTACTACCATGTAAGCCAATACCATCATCGTTACTATACGTAGGTTTTGGTATTAAGGAAAAAATACTAAATTTGCCTTCTTTGTCATGACGCAATGAAGTCGTATAAGATGGCAAGGATAATACTTTAAAGTTTTTAATATAAAAGGATGGTTTTTTAATAACGACTTTATCACCAGGATATACCTGAATATCTTGACCCTCCACACGATAATCTGGAGTATGAACAAAAGCCATTGCATGTTTTGTAGTTACCATGCCCTTTTCCATATGGCCTATTTGTCCATCAAAAGTAGCGTTATTGCCTTTTACATAATAGGGATCGCTCCATCCCATGGCTTGGTCCGCCTCAAAGTGACGATCGCTAGTGCGATACGTCATATTTTGACCTGTAATATCTTTTGTTTTACCGCCATCTTCCAAATAGCGATAGCCCCCAACAGTACGATACTCTGTAGTTTTAGTATTACCTTCAATACGTGGAGCCATCAAAGTTTGATTACCTTGAGACACCACAACATCGCCTTGAGCATATACATCACCTGTAGAGCCAGTATAAGACATTTTGTTAGCATCGATACGTGTAGGCAACTGTTCAGCAGGAGTAGCAGATTTCGCTTTTTCACCACGACGTACAACACGGATATTACTATATTCAGGTGTAGATGCTTTAGAAATTTCTCCTGCATAGGATTGACCTACGCTATCCAATGTATCTTGATATACAATAGTTGACTCAGTAGCGGCCCATACAGGTTGTGCTAAACAAACAACACATGCCGCTGCCAGCCATTGTACTTTACGTTTCCTCATGGTTACTAGAACTCCTATTACTTTAAGAATTTGTTAATTATTGATTACGCTTTACAACAACGATAGGTTGAGAAACATTTTCTACAGGTTCTTCTGGCTCCTCAACTGCTGTAGCATCTTCAGCTACAGCTGCATTTTCATCAGTATCATTATTTTCTACATATTCTTCAGATTCACCTGTTGTATTAGGTACAGTTACAGCATCAGCTAATTCATCATCACTATGAGCTAAACCATCACCACCAATAACAAGACCTTGAATTGTTACGGAATCTTGAGGTTGTACATATACAGTAGCACCAGCTGGGTACTCAATATTTTTACCTTTGATGAAAGCGCCCCCTACAAGCCCAACAGGACCGAGTAGAACTGCGCCCGCCACAGATGCACCTGCTGCTTTAACTTCACTACGAGTTTTATCCTTAGCCTCTTTACCTTGTACAGCAGTAAATTCTGTACCATCAATAGCTGGGATTGTATCAAATGTAATATCTAACGCACCATTACGACCAAAGGAACGAGCCTTTTTCAAAGAAGTAATTGTTCCGGAACCTACAGTGCCCGCAGGTACTAATAAGACATTGCCATCCATTACATTTTCTGCAACAGTAAAGGATACAGTATCACCTTCACGACTAGTTTTAGAAGAAACCGCTTCATTTAAAGTCACTTTGAACACTTGGTTACCAGACAATGTGCCTACTTGGTTAGTAAGAGACACATTGCTACCATATACCTTTGTCTTCAAAGAAATAATACGTTTTTGTAAGGAACCGCTACCAATGCGACCATTAACACTACGTTCCATCTTTTCTACACGGTCTACAAGAGATCCTGCGTTAATGCTATTTTGATATGTATATTCCAATGCATCCATTTCTTCGCGCAAAGAAATATTAGTACCACTGCCTTCTACGGAATTGTAGAGGGAGTCAACACGTTTGCTCAATGTTGCGGAATTACCATTGAAACCAGTACCATACACGGTTTCATCAAGTTGATTAATGCGGTCCACAACAGCACCATCTTGTACAGTTCCATATACAGTAGTTTCTAAAACATTTGTTTTTTCAGTTACTGTACCAGGAGCGGCAAATGCAGTGCCTGAAATTAGGGATGCCATTAAAAGTGTAAGTACTTGTTTCTTCATAAATTCCTCCACAATGTATCTAATGTATAACTGTTATACAACAGAATAAGCACGGGCCTAAGACCGTGCTTATTCCCTGAGTCTATCAATTTATATGCTCAGTGGCCATTAAATTTTCAAATCAATAATAGCAGATACACCTACGCCTTGAACACGAGATGCACCAACTGGGTTTGTGCTATCAACAGGAACTAAGCCTTTGACACGAACCATACCATTAAAGCTACCTTCTACTTGAGCAACAGCTTTAACTTCTTCAATGCTAGAAGCAGGCCCAGTAACTTGAGCAGCACCGATATAACCTTTTGTACCAATACTGATAATAGGAACTACTTTAGTTGTATATTCAGTACTCAAGTTATTTTGTTTCAATAATTTATTTAGGAAAGAGTCAATTTGTGGACCAAATTTGTTAACAACAATGCCGATACCACCAATTTTAGCTGCACCACCAAGAATGCTACTAAGTCCACCAGCTTGAGTTGTCAAGATACCACCAAATGCAGTTGTAGTTAAACAAATCCCTAGAACAGCTGTAATAATCTTCTTTTTCATAATAAGCCTCCTATAGATACTTATATTTTAACAAATTCTATACATAGATTCTAGTGAAAGTATAAGAACTTACACATAAAGATACTAACATAATATAGATTTTCGATGAATTCTTAATGAATTTTACGCAACTTAATTTAATGCTATCATCAACGATAAATCGTGTCAATATCTAATACGAGCTACATCTAGAAAGCTCAAAAATTGAAATAAAAAGATTAACAAAATGATATAGTTTAATTACTTTTATTAATTATAAATTTAACAAATTCGTGGAACCTGATCTTCGCCTAATAAATCAATCAAACGAACACCTCCAATAGCCGTTTGTAGACCAACCTTACCAATATTTTTATCTAAAGTTTTACCAATTAAAACTGCTTCGCTTCCCTCTTCAAAACTATGAAGAATCTTGAGAACTTCGTCCGTAACAGATGGTTCAACGATAAGAACTACTTTCCCTTCATTCGCTAAATATAAAGGGTCATACCCCAATATATTACATACTGACTGCACTTCTTCATGAATAGGTATGGCCGTTTCTTCAACTTTAATGCCTACTTGACTCTGATCAGCGATCTCTTTTAAAACGGTACCTAGGCCACCACGAGTGGGATCTCTCAACAAAGCAACTTGAGTTCCTACTTTATCTAATACTGCTTGAACCATCTTATTTAGTGGTGCACAGTCAGTTGTTAAGGAGTCAGATAAATCTAACCCAAACCGTTGCCCCATAACGGCAATGGAGTGATCTCCAATAGCACCTGACAAAATGATATCTAGCCCTGCTTTCACACGATGTGGACCAATATCTATTCCATCTGGAATCATGCCAATACCAGCAGTATTAATGTAGATTTTATCTACTTCGCCCTTTTTAACGACCTTTGTATCACCTGTAACAATTTGAACATTTGCGGCTTTTGCCATTTCTGACATAGTGCGAAGAATTTCATCTAGCTCTTCAAAGGCCAAACCTTCTTCTAAAATAAGACCACAACTTAAATATTGAGGTATCGCGCCATTCATGGCTAAATCATTCACAGTTCCACAAACAGCCAACTTGCCAATATTACCACCAGGAAAGAACGCAGGTTGCACCACATAAGAATCTGTAGAGAAGGCCATGCGCCCGGCTGTAACAGGAAACTGGGCACCATCGTGTAGGGGCGCCAATAAATCATTTGTAAAATATTTCAAAATAAAACGGTCCGTCAACTCATGACTAAATCGTCCACCATTACCATGGACTAAGCGAACTCGTTCCATATTAATCCTCCCACGTCGATCCACCACTAGAATAACCATATTTATACCATGCAGCACAGCTACCCTCTACAGATACCATACAGGCACCCACCGGATGATCTGCGGTACAGCTTTTACCAAATAACGGACATTCACTCGGTTTAATAAGGCCTTGCAAAACACGTCCACATTGACAGCCTTTAGGATCAAGAGATGGTTTATCCAAGTTAATAGGAAGGACAAGCTCTACATCATAAGCTGCATACTCACCCTTTAATGCTAAACCAGAGTTAGGAATCACACCAATACCACGCCATACATCATCGCATACTTCATATACTTCCTCGATCATAGCTTGGGCTACAGGGTTTCCCTTCTGCATAACTACAGAATGATACGTATTGCCCACCACAATATTACCAGACTCACGTTGCTCTAAAATATTAGCTATGGCAGACAATATTTCTAAGCCATCAAAGCCAGCGATACAAGATGGAATACCGTATTCTTTGGGCAAAAATCGGTATGGTTCTTCACCAATAATAACACTCACATGGCCAGGTAAAATAAATCCATCGATATGACCTTCTTGTTTATCTAATAGTGCACGCAATGCTGGAGGCACTAATTTATGAGATACTAAAAAGAATACATTCTTAAGTCCTGCTGCGTGAACGGCTTTCACAGTAGCACATATAATCGCAATAGTCGTTTCAAAGCCAATAGCTAAGAATACTATTTTCTTTTCTGAATATTTTTTGCTAAGTTCTATTACCTCTAAAGGCGTATAAATAACATGGATATGAGCTCCTTTTGTTTGAGCTTCATTGAGACTACTATAGCTACCTGGAACCTTTAACATATCCCCAAAGGTAGCAATAATAACATCCTCACGTTCTGCATAGGCTAAAGCCTTATCCATATAGGTTTGATCAGTTACACATACTGGACATCCTGGTCCACTAACAAGTTCTATGCCACTTGGCAATAATTGACGAAGACCTTCTCGGAAAATCGATACTGTATGCGTACCACAAACCTCCATAAGCCGCACAGTTTCACCGGGCTTATGAAGCGCATTGATGCGCCTTAACAAAGCATCAGCTGTGTGCTGCTTTTCCTGCAAAGTAAGCTTCTTCAAGTTCTTCTAACTCCTTAAAGGCCTCTAATGTTTTTTGAGCCTCTTCTTCATCAACAATTTGTACAGCAAAACCTGCATGAACTAACAACCAGTCCCCGACCTTTGCATCTGGTACGAGGAGCAAGCTGCAGTCACGGGTAGCACCTGTCAATTCAACGGTACCAATAGCATCATTCACAGCAATCAATTGCGCTGGTACAGCTAAGCACATATTATCTCCTTATCTATATCATTTATAACAAGTTTTATATACATTTACTTCAATAAAACAGCTCCGAAATATATGAATAAAATTAATATTATTGTATCACAGTTACACTCATTATTTAGTGATAGTGTGCACAAACAACTAGAACTTAAACTAGCTATGGCACTCACATAGATTAAACAATATTCAGGACATTACTAAATAAATTTATCTAAGAATAAGAGCTATATGACAATTTATAATTGATTTCCTAACCACAGTTGTCCTAAAGCAAGTCCACCATCATTAGAGGGAACCGCTTCATTCATATATAAATTACCTATATGCCACGTCTTATATATAAATTCTAATAGTTTACGATTTTGAAATACACCACCAGACATAGCCACATCACTAATATTATATCGCTCCATCAAGTCTGCAGCCGTTTCGCATAGTGCGATTGCCATTGTTTTATGAAATGAAGCGGCTAAATGAGCTCGACATTCACCACGAACAACGCCATCCATAATAGATTGAACTGTAGGTGTAAAATCAAGAATATGTCCGTCATAATTGTAAGCAAGTAGTGATCCTTTTTCATCACCACATAGAGTTTCTAAGGAAATGGCAATTTGTGCATCATAACTATGGACCATACCAAGACCTAATAAAGCACCTACAGTATCAAATAATCGCCCACAGCTTGTAGCTTGAATCATGGGCATCGTAGATTGTAATGCTTTATCTAAAATTTCCCATCCCTTTGGAAGTTCTTTCATCCACTCTTTATATACAAAAGGGATATCATCGCCATAATAATTACGAATATACCATAAGGCTTGTCGCCAGGGTTCAGAAACAGCCTTTTCTCCACCAGGCAATGGAGCCGCATGAATATGTGCCAATCTCTGATATTGATTGCCTTTACAAAGGAGAAATTCCCCCCCCCATATAGTCCCATCTGGTCCATAGCCAGTACCATCCATAGCAATTCCTAGTACCAGCCCCCTTAAATTGTGTTCTGCCATAACAGACGCTATATGAGCATGATGATGCTGAACAGGTATAACAGAAAGATGGAAACTTTCACCTATTCTTTCACCTAACCGAGAAGAGAAAAACTGGGGATGACTATCTATAATAATCTTTTCTGGTTGTATAGAAAATAAATTTTTATATCGCTCAATGGTCCATTCTAAGGTTTTATGAGTAGATGCATTCTCTAAATCTCCAATATGGGGTCCTACAAGAGCTTCACTACCTTTATTCACAGCAAACGCATTTTTCAAATCACTGCCCATAGCTAATATCGAAGTTTGTTCTAAACAGTCACAATGAATTGGCTCAGGTACATAGCCACGACTGCGACGAATAAATCGAGGTTTATTATTGATGACCACCACCACAGAATCATCAAGAGGAGCATAGATTTCACGATTATGAACGAGGAAATAGTCTGCTACCTCACCTAGTTCATTAAACGCTTGGTCGTCATTATATAATACGGAATCACCACTTCTGTTACCACTGGTCATAACCCAGGCTGCATCAGAGGGCAATAACACCTCATGCATTGGTGAATAAGGCAACATCACACCCAACATATGATTGTCAGGTGCAACGTGAGGACTTAACCGAACAGAACTATTATGATTCCTTTCTAATAACACAATAGGACGTTCCATCCCCGTTAATACATCTAGTTCTACATCGTTAATATGTACTAACTCAATCGCCATATCTAGAGATCCCACCATTATTGCTAATGGTTTATGCGGTCTATTCTTCCGCTTACGTAATCGTTGTACAGCAGCGTCATTTCTAGCATCGCAAACAAGATGATACCCTCCTACACCTTTTATGGCGATAATATTACCTTCATTGATCAATTCCCGCGTAGTATTCCATACATTTACCGTATCTACAGCCGTGCGATTTGGCTTGTATAAAGTATACCAAGGCCCACAATAAGTGCATGCATTTGGTTCAGCTCTATAACGACGCCCCTCTATATCTTCATATTCAGCCTTACAATCTTCACACATGGGGAACTCATTCATCGTCGTCCGTTCTCGATCATAGGGCAAAGATTTGATTATCGTATACCTTGGTCCGCAATTTGTACAATTGATGAAAGGATATTCCTTTCTACGTTTATCTTGTTGTAACTCTTTAAGGCAATCATTACAAGGCGCAGTATCAGCACTAATAAAGGTACTCACGGATTCACCTAAAGGGGATGCCTGCACAACAAAATCACTTTCATGCATATTAAGTGTAAGATGCTGTACAGTTTGACTAGTAATACGACATAAACGAGGTTGCTCCTCTTGAACAGCATCTAAAAATAACTGCAATTCACCTAGAAAACCTTGAACTTCAACATACACGCCTTGACTATCATTATATACAAAACCTGTTAATCCTAGAGAATGGGCCAACATAGAAACAAGGGGTCGGAATCCGACCCCTTGAACTATACCGGTATAGCGAATTCCCCAGCGTTCTGTAGTTTGATTACTATTTTGTTTCATATAAACTCCTACTATACTCGGAGAATCAAGTGTAATTAACCTAATGCAACAGGAATACTGCCATCAATACCAGCTTGTTCTAATTCAGCTTGAATCATGATAGCACATTCAATACGTTTCTTCTGTAAACGACAACCAAATTCATAAGGTGTCTCTAGATCGCCACCCAATGTAATGTTGTTAGCATGACAGCCACCGGAACAGAAGAATTTCGCCCAACATTCAGCACAAATTGGCTTAGAGAATACATGTGTATTACGGAAATCTTTAGGAATCTCTGTATTTTGTAAACCATCATACACATTACCAAGCACGTATCCATCTTTGCCTACAAATTGATGGCATGGATAAATATCACCATTTGGTACAATCGCCATATATTCATGACCTGCCCCACAACCTCGAAGGCGTTTCGCCATACATGGCCCACGATATAAATCCATGCGGAAGTGGAAGAAGTTAAACTTCTCACCCCAGCCTTCTAACTGGCGTTGTAAATAAATATCTGCTAGTTTTTCATATTCTTTCTCTAAAGCTGGCCAATCTTCTTCACGAAGTACATAGTCCCCTTCTTCACCGACAACAGGCTCCATGGACAAATGCTCAAAGCCGAGATCAGACATTGCCATAACGTCTTTAGTAAAGTCTAAGTTTTTATGTGTATACGTACCACGTACATAGTATTCAAGACCGTGACGCTGTTTTACAGCATTGACAAGATTCTTTGCAATATATTTATAGGATTCAGCACCACTACCCGCTACAGGTCGCATCGCATTATGAACGGATTCACGACCATCCAAAGATAATACAAGACTCATCTTATGCTCATTCACATAATCAATTTTATCTTGTGTTAAAAGCATACCATTCGTGGTCAATGTAAGTTTGAAGATTTTGTTGTGCTTTTCTTGAATGGATTCAATGTATTCAACCGTTTGCTTAACAACATCCCAGTTCAACAATGGCTCACCACCGAAAAAGTCAATTTCACAATGTTGGCGAGGTCCACTCATTTTAATAAGAAAGTCCACAGCTCGTTTTGCTACATCAAAGCTCATCAATTCTCGTTTAACACCGCCGTAATCACCTTGACTAGCAAAGCAATATTTGCATGCTAAGTTACAATCATGAGCAATATTTAAGCATAATGCCTTAACAATAGGTTTCTCACCTACTACAAGTTTAAACTCTTTACTCATCGGTGCAAATAATTGCTCCGCTTTGATGAGCTCATCTAACTCGTCCATAATCTCATCTAGTTCTACTGCATCTTCTTTAGCATCTAACGCAGCATGTACAGCATCGCGATTAGTGCCATCATATATGTCAAGAACTCTATCGATGAGTTCGTCGATAACATGGATAATACCGCTATTTACGTCTAAGCAGTAATAGTTATCCTTCATCCGAAACTTATGGATCATTGGTTTTAATTCTAACATGGTACCTCCAATTGATTTGTATGGTAAAAGCTCTAGTATATAGAACTTTCTAGATAATTGTACCACATTTCCACACTAAACGTTATAAAAAGAGTCATAAAGATATACTATACAATGTATGTCTTTAAAACATAAATAAAAAAGGCCCGCTAAGCGAGCCTCTTCATTATTTTTGTTTGCAAACTTGGTTACCAACTGTGCAGCTTGTTTTACAAGCGGATTGGCAAGATGTTTGACATTCCCCACAACCGCCAGTTTTAGCAGTTTTTTGTAAGGATTCAGTGTTGATAGTACGAATACGTTTAGCCATGATTATCCTCCTCAATACTTATCGAATGATATTTATTTTATCATATTTATAAAAAGCCTGTAAAATACTATTTCGTTATATTTTCGTCTACAACTTCAGCTTATTTGGTTTCTACCACTTCAGTTTCTCCTAATTGATGGTCTGTAACTTTTGCGTCTCGCATAGCTTCACCTTTAGTTTTCTTAGGAGCATCCTTACGCAATACTTTTCGTAAAGCCATTGCCACTGGTGTTACAATTACAGCAGCAAAAACTGCTTCTGGAATACCATGTGTAACAGACAAGAATACAATAGAGCCTAATACTTGATCTGGACTAAGATTCATTTTAAGAGCAAACATATCTGCATAGAGTAAGAAGATTAATCCCATAACCATGATCGTATGAAATACAGTCCCCATAAAAGCAGAAACAATAATACGCGGACCTTGCGGTGCTTTCCACAATAATAGATATACCAAATATGCTAATACTGGGAAAAGTATACGCGGTAATACGGAAATGATTGGATTAATAAATAGTGGGGATAAAATATTAGGAGCTGTAATATTTTGCCACAAACTATAGCAACCAAAGATAAAGCCAACAAAGGCCCCCACTTTTGGTCCTTCTACAATAGCACCAATTAGAGTTGGTACATGTAAAGTTGTTACATTTAGCGGTCCTAATGGAATAATACCATAACCAGAAAGCCCTAATGCAATAGTGATACCTGCTAGTAGACCAATAATTGTCAATTCTCGAATCGTAATGCCACTTTTCTTCTCTTTTTTGGCCTCTTTACGTTCAACTTGCTTCAGTTTTTCATTGTCGTGGATTGATACAGTTGAGTTATCATCCACTGGACGTTCAATGTTGTTCATAGATCCTCCTTCGTTCTCATTCCTTACGGATATAAGTCGAAACTAGAAATTAAATACGTTCACGGCGTCGTGAAATTATACCACGTTCTACCAATGCGCCTATAATCACCGCTATACCTGTCATACCAGCTTCTAATAAAGTGGGAGTAACAAACACGAGCGGATTACCTTGATACGTTGGGAAAACGGTGGGAACTAAAGATACAATAAATTCTGGAATATAACCACCGTATAAAATATGGGCATTCATAGCAAGCCATAAAGCAGCGGTTAAAACAATGCGAAATAATCGTATACCTCTATATGCTATATCTCTTGGATATAAATAAAATACAAATACCAACAAAGAAACTAGTAATAATACAAGTTCAGCAAATAATATATTCACATTCATTGATGATGCATACATGAAGTATACCATCGGATCCTGTAAATCAATATACAAAAGCGAACCAATGTATAAAAATGGGATTGGTATAGTATACCCGATTATATCAAGGGCTTCATCTACCATGCCCCATCGATGTTTTCGATCAAAAAACTTAGTTGCTAACAGACCACAAAGTTCAATGAGCACTTGAACGATAAAATACACCACGAATAGAAGCAATGCTGTTACAATTCCATTCTCTGTTGTAAAGCTAAATGGCGTATGAAGAAATGAAAATACTGTCCACCAAGCCCAACTATATGCATGATAGCCCATACTCAATGGTAGGTCGTCGTTAAATTTAGCATTCTTAAGTCTACGCACCATGAGTGGTATTACAAGAGACAATACAGGGAATACTAATATAGGTAACGCTAATGCTCCACTCAAGGAAAGAACTGTTGTTACAGCACTTACAAATAAAGCGCAAACAACGGTAAATAACCAGAAACTCTTATTCATTACGGCCTCCCACTAAGCGAGTAAGACCATACGCTAGAATCAAGCTAATAGTGACACCGATATACATAGCTACTAAGAAAGCTACATCTCGGCCTGCTGTAGGCCAGCCCCATAACATCGATAAATCTACACCGAGAAAAATACCTTTATAGCTAATGCCGTGGATTATAATCCAACTTACAACATAAGCAATACGGCTAATCGATTTACCATCTCCAAAGGTACTACTTTTAAATGATAAATATGCCCAAGGCATAATTAGGGATAAAAGCAAATACCATACAAGTGCTACCATCGCACTCGATCCATTATGAATCATATACGCAATAATAGGAATGACTACAATAAATAGATTCAAGTAGATGGATCTTTTACAAATATCCATTAATGTGTTCATAAAGATCTCCTATGATATGTAATCTCTTTGTATTTTACAATAATCATAGATAAATGTCATCAAAAAAGAAAAACCTCCATATAGGTAAATGAATACCTTATATGGAGGTTTCTAATTAAGCTACTACAGAGTCAGCTGTTACATCAATTGTAGGAACAGCGTCCTTTGGTTCTTCTTTTTTCAACAATGGAGTCATGCTTTCTAAGCCGATACCCAATGTGAATAGATTATGCAACCATGCTGTTTGGCTTGGCGGCATAATACCGAGTACGCCACCACCTACAAGAGCACCGTTGAAACCAACGATACCATTGTAATTAGCTTTGATACGTTTCATCAATGCCATAGAAATGCGGCGTAAATCTACAAGAGCTTGTAGATGATCGGAAGAAATAGTAACATTTGCAATTTTTTGAGCGATTGGTGCGCCTTCATTCATAGCGATACCAACATGTGCTTCAGAAATTGCTGGGGAATCGTTAATACCATCCCCTACCATCATAACAGTATAGCCTTCAGCTTTTGCTTGTTTTACATAAGCTGCTTTATCTTCTGGCAATACTTCAGCATGCAATTCATCGATGCCGAGTTCGTCAGCTACACGTTGTGCATTACGTTTGGAGTCGCCAGTCATCATGACAACCTTTTTAATACCCAATGTGTGTAAATCAGCTATAACTTGTTTTGCTTCCTCACGAACAGGGTCTTTAATACAAATAACCGCTGCTAGTGTACCTCCAATAGCGAGGTAAATATGTGAAGATGAATTTGGTAAATTGTTGAATTTTTCTTGTTCATCTGCAGGAATTTTTGTCTTTTCATCATCAAAGATGTAGTGAGCACTACCAATGCGTACACGGTAGCGACCAACTTTAGATGCAATACCATGAGCTACAACGTATTCTACGTCGGAGTGCATTTCCTTGTGAGGCAAGTCATGATCCTTAGCAGCGCGTACAATTGCTTTTGCCATGGAGTGAGGGAAATGTTCCTCAATACATGCAGCTAATTTCAACATTTCATCTGCATCATGACCGTTGAACGGGATGATTTGTTCAAACTCAGGTTCTGCTTTTGTAAGAGTACCAGTTTTATCGAACACAATCATATCTGCTTGTGCAATTTGTTCTAAGAACTTACCACCTTTAACAGTGATACCGCGTTTAGATGCTTCTTGCATAGCGGAAAGTACTGCTAATGGAATGGATAATTTTAGAGCACAAGAGAAGTCAACCATAACGAAAGACAATGCTTTCATTACATTTCGAGTCAACAAATATGTTAAACCAGCACCAATAAAGCTAATTGGAACTAATTTATCTGCCATGCGGTATGCTTGTTGTTCCATACCGGATTTCATTTGTTCAGACTCTTCAATGAGGTTAACGATTTTTTCGTAACGAGATGTTTTGGATGTACTACGTACTTCTACAATAGCTTTACCGTCTTCAACAACAGTACCTGCATATACAGAACTGTCTTGATCGCGACGAACCGCTTCTGGTTCACCAGTCATGGAGCTTTCATTAACAAGAACAACACCATCGATAACGACGCCATCCAAAGGAATCACTTCGCCTTGGCGAATAATAATTTGATCACCTGCCACAACTTCGTTAACTGGCTTGCTCACTTCAATGTCATCAACTAAAACCCATACTTTATCTACGTTCAAGGACATGCTTTGAGCGAGATTTAATACAGATTTACGGTGAGTCCATTCTTCTAAGATATCACCAATACCTAATAGGTACATAACAGCGCCAGCTGTAGGGTAATCCTTTTGAAGTAATGCAGCACCAATAGCTACACCATCAAGTACTTCGACAGTTAACTTACGTTGCCACAATGTTTTAATAGCCTTACCAATAAATTTAATACCATCAAACCAAGCCCATGCAGCTGCAATAGGCGCAGGAAGCACTGCTTTTTTACCTAAGTAAAGTGCAGTACGGTTGATCATCATTTCACGGTATTTTTTATTTACCAAGCGAGGAGAATATTCGTTTAAAGCAGGAGCTTCAGACAAATCTAAATCGCGTAGACCTAGCACTGCATCACGCACAGCATCAACATCGCCAGTATGTTTAATGGCGATTTGACTGCTACGAGTGTAGAAGGTTACATCTACAATTGCATCATTAAGGAGTAATGTATCCTCTACATAAGCTGCTTCAGCCTCTGTAAAGTGATGACCAGTTACCTTAACATGCAAGCGATTTCTGAGTTTTTTTACTACAGAAAATTGTAACATATGTGCAATCCTCTAATTATTTGTTTTCTTCAAAGATTTCTTCGTTGCGTGCTTCGTTGATTTCTTGAGCTTCTGCCAATACATCAGATGCGGATGCTTGTACTTTTTCAGCTGTTTCTAATACAGTTTCTTTAGCGCGAAGACCAGCTGCTACGATACCAGCATATACTTTTTTAGCATCTTTAGAAGTTAATACTTTAAGACCTACAGTACCCAATGCAAGACCTGCTGCGAATAAGTTAGCGTTTTTAAGATTTTTTTGATCGATGTTGAACATGATAATATTCCTTTCTACTAAATATGATAAAAAATTTAATTACTATATTTGAAAAGAGGAGCCATTATAGAGACCCCTCATTCAAATTCAGAATTCGTATTAGCTTACTTAGCAGTACGTTTAATGCCTAGTGCTTTATTGGAACCATCACAGCTGCAGTTACCACCGCAACCAGAAGATTTTTTAGAGCCAGACTTGGAGCTACCGCCACCACAGCCGCAGCCACCTTTACCAGACATTTGTTTGTAAAATTTATTACCGATATAAGCTAATGCTAATACAACTATGAGTCCTATAACAAGATTATCCATTATTATGCCTCTTTCTCAATATCTACTAAATTATAATATGTGTATTAGTGATAAACAAGATAAAAGCAATATCTAAAGGATATTTCCCTTTTCTCATTATCATTTAACCACGAATATTGATAATTATCAAGTATTATTTTTAAATTACTTATAACAAAATCGCAATTTTTAAATTCATTTTTGTTTAAAGAATCTAAAAGTGGCTAAACTCTCCTATTTAGCGATTTTAGATTAGAAACCTAATGCGCGACCTATGTTATAGAAGATGAAACATGCAATCCATGCAAATGTATTTTCATAGCAGAACATGAATGCAACCCATTTCCAAGAACCTGTTTCACGTTTGATAACAGCTAATGTTGCCAAACAAGGTGGGTAAATTAATACGAACAACATCATTGTTAATGCAATCAATGGTGAGAAGTTTGGATCATTTTGTAAGTAATCAGTCAATGGAGCTGGATTTTTATCATCACCACCTACTGCATATACTGTACCCAATGTAGAAATTACTACCTCTTTAGCCGCTAAACCAGCTACGAGAGATAAGCCCATTTTCCAGTCGAAGCCCAATGGTTCAAGTACTGGGTTGATTGCTTTACCAAAGGATGCTGCATAGGATTGTTCAATTTTTTCAGCAGCTTGTTCTTTATCAAGTTTGTCATTTTCAGCATCTAAGTTAGCACTGTTTTTATACATTGCCCATGCTGCTGGGAACAAGTCTTTATTTTCATCTTTAATATCATTGAATAATTCAGGTGCTTCAGAATCATCCTCTACTGCTACTTCAGGTTCATCTTCTCCTGCTTGCTTAGCAGCATCAGTAGCATCTTGTACAGTAGATTTCATATCTTCAACAATTTTATCAACTGCATCTTTTTGGTCATCTGTAGCAATACCGAATTGAGATAATGTAGCTGCATCTTTTACTTCATACTCTTGAGCAACTTGTTCTTTCACTGCATCATAATCTTTGGAGTATTCTACATCCATTGGATATGCAGTGATGAACCAAATCAAGATGGAAGCAGCCATAATGAAAGTACCGGCTTTAATGATGTACAATTTAGCACGTTCATACATGTGCATCCATGTAGCTTTCAATGTAGGCAAATGATATGGAGGTAATTCCATTACAAATGGTTCTGCTTCACCAGCAAATAAGAACTTACGGAAAATTTTTGCAAAGATAATACCGAAGATGATACCCAAGAAGTATACAGAGAATACAACTAAAGTACTATCCCAACCATTTGGGAAGAACGCATTTGCAAATAAGATATACACTGGCAAACGTGCAGAACAACTCATGAATGGTGTAATCAAAATCGTAACCATTCGATCCTTGTAGTTGTCGAGGATACGGGCACCCATTACGGATGGTACGGAACAACCGAAACCCAATAATAAAGGAATAAAGGATTTACCATGTAAGCCACATGCGCGCATTACACGGTCAATAACGAAGGCTGCACGAGCCATATAACCTGTATCTTCCAAGAAAGAAATGCCAAGGAAGAGTAATAAAATTAATGGTAAGAATGAAAGTACCGCACCTACGCCGGCAATAATACCATCAGATACGAGTGACTGTAATTGGCCCTCTGGAATAGTCTGAACCGCATAAGCTTGTAATGCAGCGAAACCATCCTCGATCCAACCTTGAGGAATACCACCAACGAAGTTAACGAACGCAAACAATAAGTACATAACAACCATGAAGATTGGTAAGCCCCAAATTCGATGCGTTAAGATTTTGTCATAACGGTCAGAGCGTGTTTCCAATTGAGTTGGCGCTTGTGTTAAACATGTATTATATACTTCTACTGCAAAGCGGTGACGATATTCTTGGAAGACAATATCAAGATCAACTTGATCCTTAATTTCTTCACGAATAGCTTCAGCCTTTTGAATAACAGCTTCCGTATTATCAAAGCGCATAACTTTGCCAATAACGTCAGCATCTTTTTCTAACAACTTAACAGCAATCCAACGAAGTGGATATGTAACAGTGCCCGCTTGTTTTAGCAATTCTACAAGCTCACTAATTTTACCTTCTAACAAATCACCATAGTTAATTGTTACACCAGGAGCTTTTTGAGAAGCAGCTACACTAATTGTTGCTTCTAACAAGTCTTTTGTACCAATGTTTGTACGACCTACTGTGCTAACAATTGTAGCCCCTGTCATTTCTGCCATTTTTTTTAGGTCGTATTTGATGCCCATTTCTTCAGCAACGTCAGCCATGTTTAGAGCAATAACCATTGGCTTTTCAAGTTCCAATAATTGTGCAGCTAAATATAAGTTACGTTCCAAGTTAGATGCATCAAGAACATTAACAATAACATCTGGGTTATCATTTACGATAACATTACGCGCTACTAACTCATCCAAGGAACGTGCAGTTAAGCTATATGTACCTGGTAAGTCAATAAACAATAACTCATGGCCATCAAAGTTCGTATGGCCTTCCTTTTTTTCTACTGTAACGCCGGCATAGTTACCAACGTGTTGCTTCGCCCCTGTGATATTGTTAAACATTGTAGTTTTACCACAGTTAGGGTTACCTGCTAAGGCAATGCGAATTTGCCCATTCTCTGCCATGTGAACCTCCTATTGAACCTCTACATCAATCATGCCAGCTTCGCTTGTACGAAGTGCTAATTCAAAGTTTTTTACTTTGATTTCCACCGGATCCCCCAAAGGGGCAAACTTCATAACATGGATTTTTGTACCATTTACAAGACCCATGTCAATTAGACGATGCTTAACATTGCCACTGCCATGTAGTGCAACAATAAGACCAGACTCACCTGGTTTCATGTCTTTTAACTTTTTGATAGCCATACGACACCTCCTAATTATTGTACCTAACAACCTCATATTAAACACACCAAATAATAATGCGTATTAATATCTTAAATTATTATATCAAATCAAGCATTAATTTCAACAATTATTATCATTTTTATGGTTATTTTTTATCTCATATCTATATTTTATTATCATATTTAATATGAGATTATCTATATAATTATCTAATAAAATACTGAATACTAGCTGAAATTTAATATTTCATAGCTATATATTTAGATACTGTAATCAATAAACTCTATTAAGATTATCATTTACAAATACTCTCACATTCTCAATTAATAGTTTATAAACAGTTTAAATGTAGCTATTTTAATATTTTCATTTCTCATTTTACTTAGTTATATCAGTATTTTTCCATATATTATCAAAAAAATATACCCAAAATACTATAATATTTATTGAGCCTAGAGTATGTTAAGACTATACATCTTCCAAGTTCAATTCATTTGCCCCTAATATGTGCATACGTTATAATTAATATAATATGTATTATAGAAAGGACGATTCATGAAATCTTTTAAATCTTTAGGTGTTTGTGATGAACTTATCCAAGCCCTACAAAAACAAGGTATAAAGGAGCCTACGCCAATTCAAGAACAATCCATTCCTGTCGTCTTTAAAGGGAATGATGTCATAGCCAAAGCTCAAACCGGCACGGGGAAAACACTAGCATTCTTACTGCCAATTCTACAACGTGTACATACTGATGTTCATCAAGAACAAGTGCTTATCATTGCGCCTACACGAGAACTAATTAAACAAATTTCCGATGAAGCGAAGGAAATAGGTTCTATTTTAAATGTAGATATCCTCCCTCTTATCGGCGGCAAAACAATCGAGGCACAGTTACAACAGTTAGGCCGCCGACCTCAAGTCATCTTAGGTACACCTGGTCGTCTATTGGATCATGCAAAGCGCGGTTCTCTCCATCTAGACTGTATTCGTCGTGTTGTACTAGATGAAGCAGACCAAATGCTTCACATGGGCTTCTTACCAGATATCGAAAATCTCATCGGCCAAACAGATGCCAATAGACAACTATTACTATTCTCCGCTACAATTCCAGATAAAATCCGAAATCTCGCAAAGGCATATATGTCTAAACCCGTTTCAGTAACGGCAGAAGGAAAACACATCACTCTCGAATCAATTGATCAACGAGTGTATATGATGAATCCTGAAGAAAAAACACAACGGCTCATCAAAATGATTGAAGATGATAATCCGTTTTTAGCTATAGTTTTCTGTAATAAACGGGAAGGTGCCATTCGTTTATCCTACGAATTAACTGCAGCGGGGCTCAATATAGCAGAAATGCACGGTGACTTGACACAAGGTCGTCGCACACAAATTCTGCGAGACTTTGCAAAAGCTAAAACACAAATCTTAGTGGCTACCGATATTGCGGCTCGCGGTATCGACATCGAAGGTATCACACATGTATATAATTACGACGTACCTCGCGATGTAGATTACTACATCCACCGCATTGGCCGTACAGGTCGTGCTGGTAACTCTGGCGTGGCTGTAACCTTTGCGACACCACAAGACGAATCATGGTTACGACGCATCGAACGAGCTATCCAAGCTACACTTACAAAATATACTAAGGATGGTCAGATCAAAACTAAGGGCAATGCTAGCACTGCTCCAAAACGCACAAAATTAGCTAGTAAACCTAAGATTACAAGCACTTACCAATCCACTAAGGCTAAAGCTCACAAAGCACGAGGCCATAAAGGCTCCAATACACGCCAACGCCGTGCTTCTACCTCCCAAACTGGTCGTCGTGGCAAACGCAGATAAAATTCAGCTTAATATCCTAAACTAAATGAAGCAATTTTTCTTCTACAAGAACAGTTTCAAAAAAAGACGCGCACAGCTAAGCTGTACGCGTCTTTTTATTATCACTGTAAAAATAGTTGTTTCTTGGTAATCTTAGATAACTAAAAACTTTACAATAATCTATATTCGATTATATATATTTACCGATAATAAGTTACCTTTTATTGGTTACTTTATTTGTTGGCATAAATGCTCGGTACCCCATCTACATCAGAACATTGGGTCTTACATTGAGATCGATTGCTACAAATCCAGTTTGTTCGACCTCTCACCTCTTGTTTCACAAAGTAACCTACGTTACATCTAGGGCATTTATATTGTTTATCTTCATCAGATACTTCAATATTACCTTCAACACTAGAAGTATCCCCTTCTACTGGCTGAGTATGTTTACACGTAGGATAATTCGTGCACCCTAAAAAGGCACCAAATTTACCATTCCGCTGTTGCAAACGTCCTTTTTTACATTTAGGACATACAGGTAAGGAAGACAAGTCTACGCTTTCACTATCCATAGGGCGCTTACGATTTTGACTCGTTATAGTTCGCACCACATTGGGCATCATTTGATCAGAGCTTACTACTTTATCAAAACCAAGTTTATCAATTAATAATTTTAAAAACTTAATTTGATCCGCTAAGAAGGAATCTAATGTATCCTCTCCTTCGCTCATAAGTGCTAAGCGTTCTTCCCAAACAGCTGTTTCATCAGGATAAAGCAGCTCTTCTGGCAGAGCATCTACTAAGAGATAGCCCGTTTCCGTTGGAGATAAGACTTGCTTCTTCCCTGACGTTTTCATAAAGTCTCGACTGATAAGCTCATCAATAATGTTTGCCCGAGTTGCTTCTGTACCAATACCAGATACAGCCTTTAATTGCTTTTTCAAGTCTTCATTTTTTACGAATTTATGAATTTCCTTCATCGCTTGTAGTAATGTGGACGGCGTAAAACGGGATGGTGGTTTCGTTTGTTTAGACTCTATAGAAGAATCCGTATATAAAACAGTATCGTTCTTTTTAACCGCTGGCAAGTGGTCCGTTTCTTCAATAACCTCTTTTTTAGGGTCTGATTCAGCCCCACGCTCATCGGTTAGATCGGGCTCGTCATTGTCCGTCGTAGATTTAGACTTATGTCGTTTATAAAGCAATTTCCATCCTTCTTCGATAACTACACGACCATTAGCTACAAACTCTTCCTTACTTTGTTCTACTACAATTTTAGTTTGCTCGTAAATATGCTCCCCATAAAATTGCGCAATATAAGCTTGACTGATGAGGAAATAAATATTTCGCTCCTCTTGGGACAAACTATTTATATTGCAAGCCACCGTTGTAGGAATAATAGCATGATGGGCGGTAATTTTCTTTTCATTCCAAGCACGGCTCTTAATAGAACGATCTGCATCGGCAGCCCACTGTGCTAATCTCTCATCACCTGCATTTTGTAGATTGTTGAGGATTGCATTGCGATCATCATATTGATTGGGTGGTAAATATTCACAATCAGAACGTGGATAGGTAGTTAATTTCTTTTCGTATAATTTTTGCGCTGTATCAAGTACAGTCTGTGGATCATAAGAAAAGGCTTTACCTGCCAATACTTGTAAGGATGATAAGGATAAAGGCAATCGTTGTACATCTTTTTTCTTAGACTTTGTAACACCTTTAATAAAACCGTCTGGTCCAGCTTGTAAACATTCTACTAATTCATCAGCAATAGCTTTATTAATGAGTCGTCCATCTGGGTCAAGCCCCTTTTGTTCGTCTGTAGGCTGCCAAGTCGCCCAAAACACCCCATTAAGATGGTTATATAATACCTTTACAGTAAAATAGTCTACTGGTTTAAATGCAGCTAACTCTCGTTCTCTACGTACAACAAGAGCTAACGTTGGCGTCTTTACACGACCAATTGGCAATGTTACCTTATGACCTTTATAACGTTCAGATAATGTATAGGCCCGAGATAAATTCATCCCAATGAGCCAGTCTGCCCGTGCTCTTGCCAATGCAGATTGATATAGATTGTGAAAGTCCTTGTTATCTCTCAAATCATCAAGAGCGGAACGAATGGATTTTTCATCGAGGGCATTTAATAGAATACGCTGTACTGGTTTTGTATTACCTACATAGTACAAAACTTCATCAACTAAGAGTTGCCCTTCCCGATCCGGGTCACCTGCGTTGACGATGACATCAGCTTTGTCGATAAGGTCTTTTACAATCTCAAACTGTTGACGGCTGCTATCTGTGACAAGCAATTTCCACTCAGCTGGCACGATAGGCAAATCTTGAGGACGCCAACGGATATATTTATCATCGTAATCTCCGGGCTCAGCCTGATGCAGTACATGACCTACTACCCAAGTCACCACATCATCCCCTTGGATAAAATAACCATTCCGTTTTTGGATATTCTTATTTTCTGGTAAGCATTTACTGATTTCGCGAGCCATGGATGGCTTTTCTGCAATAAATAACCGCATGGATCCCCTCCTTAACCTGAAGATAACGGCTAACCCCAAGCCGTTCTATGAAATCTCATTATACTACAATTTAGTGGTCATAACTAGAAAAATCATGTATAATTTTTACGATATATAGACTGTGAAAGTAGAGCCTAAAGATTTATCTGCTTTCACAACATATTAATAGAGGTGAATCATGACATTTTTAGAAGAGGTACAACGTCGTCGTACGTTTGCAATCATATCTCACCCGGATGCGGGTAAAACAACATTAACGGAAAAATTACTATTATATGGTGGTGCTATTCACTTAGCAGGCTCCGTAAAGTCTCGTAAAACTGCAAAACACGCCGTATCCGACTGGATGGAAATCGAGAAACAACGTGGTATCTCTGTAACGAGTTCCGTATTGCAATTTGACTACGATGGTTGTCGCGTAAACATCCTTGATACTCCTGGTCACCAAGACTTCTCTGAAGATACATACCGTACATTGATGGCTGCTGATAGTGCTGTCATGCTTATTGACGTAGCAAAAGGCGTAGAGGCCCAAACAAAGAAGCTATTTGCTGTATCAAAAGAACGCGGTATTCCTATTTTTACATTTGTAAACAAAATTGACCATTTCGGTCGCAGCCCATTCGATCTAATGGAAGAAATCGAAAATGTTCTCGGTATTCGTACGTGTCCTATGAACTGGCCTATCGGTATTAATGGCGAATACAAAGGCGTATACGATAGAGAACACGAAACTATAGAGCTCTTTGCAAAAGACGAAACACATGGTCAAGAAAAGTTAGCTTCCGAAAAAGGGGCGTTAACGGATCCTCGTATGAAAGAGTTATTAGGTGACGATGTATACCAAGCATTGCTTGACGATATTGAGTTGCTCGATGTTGCTGGCGATCCATTCGATTTTGATAAGGTTCGTGCTGGTGAATTAACGCCTATGTTTTTCGGTTCTGCTATGACGAACTTTGGGGTAAAACCATTCTTAGAAAAATTCTTAGAACTAGCTCCATCCCCTGCTCCACGACAAGCGGTAGAGGAAATGGTACAGCCTACTAGCGAAGACTTCTCTGCTCTAGTATTCAAAATTCAAGCAAATATGGATCCTAATCATCATGACCGTATCGTATTTATGCGTATCTGCTCTGGTAAATTCGAAAAAGGTATGTCTGTATTACATCGCCAATCTAATAAAACAATCCGCCTATCTCAGCCTCAACAATTTTTGGCTACGGAACGTACCATCGTAGAAGATGCATACCCTGGCGATATTATTGGTGTCTTTGATGCCGGTACTATGGGCGTAGGAGATACGCTTTGTGCACAAAAGCACAAAGTAACCTTTGGCGACTTCCCTGTCTTCCCTCCTGAGTTTTTTGCTCGTGTATCCCCAAAAGATACTATGAAACGTAAGCAATTCCAAAAGGGTATGACTCAATTGGCTCAAGAAGGGGCTGTTCAAATCTTTGAACAACCAGTTGCCCTTGATTCCTTCGTGGTCGGTGCCGTAGGTATGCTTCAATTTGAAGTTCTTGAGTACCGCCTCAAAAATGAATATGGTGTAGATTTATTAAATCATACTTTGCCATATGGTGTTGCTCGTTGGATTGACGGCGAAGTTGATATTGCATCCTTGAAAGGTATAGATAATGCGATGATTGTAAAAGATAATCGCGATCGCACCGTTGTTCTTATTTCCAATGAATGGCAAATGGGTTGGGTTCAAGAGCGTAATCCGGATGTAACATTCTTAACGACCCCTAAATTACACCATGAGTTATAACTTCTAATTAACTTATTGCTAGGTCTATACATTTTAGTTATATCTTAACATGCATTTATAGAGCGAATTTATCGCCATATATAATTTAGAGTCTTACTAAATCAACATAAAAATATTAAGTTTTAGAACTGGAGTATATTTTATATGATTATAAATATAAAAAATATATTCCAGTTTATTTTTTTATAACAAGAAGGAAAATCACAGATTTAAGTCGAATATATATAGTATGATTATGTACATAAGTAATATATACTATTACTTTTCTATATTTATATGTATAATCATAAAAATAGCTTTATTAATATTATTGTTTTTTTGTGTTGTTATGAGTGTTTAAAGATAAAAATGTAAACTTTTTATACGTTATATATTCTATAGTATTTTTTGACCATTCATGATACCATAAAATTCAGATTTATTTTTTATTTTAAAGGAGTGATTTTATGCCACTTATTGACTTAGCCTTAGTCAACAATGTATGGACCTTAAAACTGTCCATGATTCAAACTGTAGGTCTTGCTGTAATTACCTTATTCATCGGTACTTGGATCAATAAGCATTCCAAGTTCTTACAACGTATGTGTATGCCTGCACCAGCCGTAGGCGCTCTTCCATTTGCATTTTTAACTGCTATTTTGTCTTATTATAAAATCTTAAACATTACCTTTGAAGGTTCCTTACAAACATTTCTAATGCTTGCCTTCTTTACCACTATCGGTTTAATGGCATCTTTAAAAGTCCTCAAAAAGGGTGGTATTTTTATTATCTTCTTCTTCCTTGCTTGTGCGGTGTGGATTGTAGTACAAAATACTGCAGGTATTATGATTGCCAAAACATTAGGAATTGAGCCAATTATTGGCATCATGGCTGGTTCTGTATCTATGATTGGTGGCCTTGGTACAGCTGGTGCCTTCGGTCCATATTACGAACAATTACTTGGTATCCCTGGTACCGCTTCCGCAGCAGTTGCAGCTGCAACATTTGGCATGGTAGCTGGTACAATCCTCGGCGCGCCTGTAGGTGAACGCATTATTAAAATGCATAAAGTTAAAACACCTTATGAAAATCCTGAATTAATGGAGGATGAAGGCATCGATATGATCGAAGATCACGTTGAGAGCGGCGGCAAACAATTTAACTCTCAAGATCTTTTAACAATTTGTATGTGGATTGGCCTTGCATTAGGTATCGGTACCATCGTAAGTGCTGGATTGTCTGTTCTTACTCCACTACCTGCATATATTGGCGCTATGATTTGTGCAGCAGTAATTCGTAACTTTGGTGACTTTACTAAAGCATACAAAATCAACGATGCAGCTCTTGATGCAGTATCTAATGTAGCATTATCCTTATTCGTAACAATGGCTATCAACAGCTTGAAATTAGTTCAATTAATTGATCTTGCTTTACCGCTTATTACAATCTTAGTTGTACAAATGGCACTTATCTGTGTATTTGCATACCTTATTTACTTCCTCTTTGGTCGCAACTACGATGCAGTTATGCTTGGTGCCGGAGCTATCGGTTTCGGATTGGGTGCTACACCAAACGCATTAGTTAACATGTTATCCTTAGCAAGTAAACACGGCCCATCTCCTCGTGCTTGGCTCGTAGTTTCCTTAGTAGGTGCATTCTTAATTGACTTTGCGAATGCTTTCCTCATTACAACCATGGCTGGCATTCTTTACTAACTAAAAAGGACCCATTCGGGTCCTTTTTTCATGAAAAAGAGCTTACTGGAATGATATTTTATCAGTCCAATAAGCTCTTTATGTATTATACTATTTGATTAATGCTGCCCATGCGTTGGCTACATCAGCAAATTCTTGAAGTGTAAAGGTCTCACCTCTTCGTTGACCATCAATATTTGCTTTTGCTAATAACTCTTCAATTCTATCTCTTGTTAAACCCGTTGTCTTCATCGTATTAGAGAATGTTTTACGGCGTTGCGCAAAACCAGCTTTCACAACGCGAAAAAATAGTTTCTCATCAATCACATCTACAGGTGGTTTATCACGCAATACGCAACGGATAACAGAACTTGTCACCGCTGGAGCTGGCAAAAAAGATTTAGGCGGTACATCAAGAACAATATCTGGTTCCGTATAATACTGAACAGCAACAGATAATGCGCCATAGTCCTTTGTACCGGGCTTTGCTATCATCCGTAAGGCCACCTCTTTTTGCACCATCACAACTAGACGTTCAATAGGTAGTTTACTTTCCAACAAAGACATAATAATAGGTGTTGTAATATAGTATGGCAAATTGGCAACCACTTTAAATGGTTTATGATTCATAATCGTTGGCACATCAAGCTTTAACACATCACCATGAATGATACGTACATTGTCATAAGATGCCAATGTCGTATCTAGTACCTCCAATAAGCGACGATCTAGCTCGATAGCCGTTACATCTGCCCCACTTTGAGCTAAACCTTGTGTCAACGTACCAATACCAGGGCCGACCTCTAGAACAGGTTCTCCCACGGTTAATTCCGCAGCATGTACAATTTCATCGACTATACCTCGCTTAATAAGGAAGTTTTGTCCTAGCTTTTTGCTCATTTTAATATCAAAGCGCTTACATATATAATGCACAACCTCTGGGCTTGCAATTACTGATTCTAACATCTTAACTCCTATTTTAATAATTTACTGCCTCTTCATAAGCATCTCGGGTTATACCATAATGATTTAAACGATATAAAAATTGCTTTCCATTACCGTATCCAATACCTAATTTAGCACCAATAACCGCTCGACGAGCTGCACTATCAGGCATACCAGACAATCCGTGACGCACTAAGTCCACCATAGTAAATTCGTTAGATGATTCTAGAGATTCTACGTGTAATGTAGATAGAGCCTTTCTAATTGACTCTGGAGATGCTTGTTCTATGCCAATATCATCATTTGCAAACGCTTCGTCACGAGGCACAAAAGCATGTTGTGCATTAGGGAATTTTTTAGTTAAAACGCGTCGGATTCGCTCCCCTGCTGTATCAGGATCAGTTAATATAATAATGCCACGTTTCTCATAGGCAACACGAATCATATCGATAACACCTCTTCTGAGGGTAAATCCTTCTGTAGCAATGCAATCAGCGTCTACAGCTTGAGCGATACGTTGTATATCAGATTTTCCTTCTACGACAATGACTTGTTTTAACATATATCCCCCTTTTATTCTATTAATACATTGTAACATATATATAACATTGCTTAAATACTTATAATCGAGTAGTATTAATAGTGTAATATATAAAAGGAGGCCAATTATGACCTTACAACAATTAAAGTATGTCACAACAATTGCCAATATAGGCAGTATTAGTGAGGCAGCCAAGAGATTATTTGTGTCTCAACCGAGTCTCACCAAGGCTATTAAAGAACTAGAGAAAGAAATGGGTATTACCATTTTCGATCGTACAAATAAAGGAATTACCGTATCTAAAGAAGGGGAACGCTTCCTCGGCTATGCGCGCCAAGTGTTAGAACAAGCAGCCCTTTTAGAGGAGCAATATAAGAGCCAAAGCGGTGGTAAAAAACAATTTTCTGTGTCTACTCAACATTACTCCTTTGCAGTCAATGCCTTTGTAGAGCTTTTAAAAGGCGCTGAAATCGATCAATATGATGTATCCTTACGAGAAACACAAACCTATGAAATTATCGATGACGTGGCTCATATGAAGAGTGAAATTGGTTTGCTCTATTATAATGATTTCAACCGTCCTGTATTAGAAAAATTAATTCACACTAACGAATTAACCTTTACTGAATTATTTACGGCCCATCCTCATATCTTTATTGGTAAAACGCATCCATTAGCCCATAAAGAGGTAGTCTCTATGGACGAATTAGAGGAATATCCATATATTTCCTTTGAGCAAGGCGATCACAACTCCTTCTACTTCTCTGAAGAAATCTTCAGTACCGTAGTGCGCCCAAAACATATCCGTGTTCGCGATAGAGCATCTTTATTTAGCCTATTACTTGGCCTTGATGGATACACTGTATCTAGTGGTGTAATCGATAAAGAGGTAAATGGTGAAAATATCATTTCCGTTCCACTTGCCGAAGAAGGTTTAATGCACATTGGCTACATTACTAATAATAAAATGCAACGCAGCCGTTTAGGTCAAGAATATATCCACGCTCTAGAACAATACGTTAGTAATTACGGTAGACATATTCAATTACCAGAAAACAAAAAATAATTATATATCATATTATTTATAGAGCGATACAACACTATTGTTCAATTTAGATGTATCAGATAATCCATAAAGAAGGCACTCTCTATTTTAGAGAGTGCCTTCTTGGGTATAACTTAAAGCATAAAATCACTCATAGACATAACTTTAAACTATATACAACTCAAATATATTGATATTTTTATATATAATCATACTTAGCTATAATTAACCTATCAAAATTATCGGTTTAATCGTTTATATAAGGAGGATTATTATGTCCAAACATACAGCACCATTCCACTTTGATATCGTAGGTTCCTTCCTACGCCCAGCAGAATTAAAAGAAGCACGCGAAGCTTTTAATAAGGGAAATATTACTCGAGAAGAATTAACAGCCGTTGAAGATCGTCTTATTACAGACCTCATTCAAAAACAGAAAGCAGCTGGCCTACCAGTGATTACAGATGGCGAATTCCGTCGTGCCTATTGGCATCTAGACTTCATGTGGGGCTTTAACGGCGTAAAAGAAATTGAACTGGAACACGGTTACAAATTCGTCGGTCAAGAAACAGCGCCAGGTTCCCTCGCCCTTACTGGCAAAATTACGGGAACAAACCACCCATTCGTTGAACATTTCAAATTTGTAAAACAATTTGAAGACGAAAATACTACGGCGCGTCAAACGATTCCTGCTCCCTCTCAGTTTTTGGCAGAGTTATTCCGTGAAGACAATGGCATTACAACGCGCTCCTTCTATCCAGATTTAGAAGAATTGATTCAAGATATTGCTGCCGCCTATCGCCAAGTAATTAAAGACCTTTACGATGCAGGTTGCCGCAATATTCAATTTGATGATTGTACTTGGGGTATGTGTTGTGACCATGCTTACTGGACAGGTCGTCAAAAGGATAAAAGTGTAACCATTGAAGGTGAAACCGCTAAATATTTACGTTTGAATAACTTAGCTCTTGAAGGTCGCCCTCACGACTTAGCATTTACTACACATGTATGTCGTGGTAACTATAACTCTACATGGGCCGCTAGTGGTGGGTACGAACCTATTGCCCCTATCCTATTTGCCAAGGAAAATGTAGACGCTTATTACCTAGAATTTGATGATGATCGCTCTGGAGGTTTTGAGCCATTGCGTGAAGTTTCTCCTAATAAAAAAGTTGTATTAGGTCTTATCACATCTAAACGCCCAGAGTTAGAAGATAAAGAAATCATCAAAGAACGTATCAAAGAAGCTACAAAATATATTCCACTTGAAAGACTTTGTTTATCTCCTCAATGTGGCTTTGCTTCTTGTGAAATCGGCAATCAATTGACCGAAGAAGAACAATGGGCTAAACTCGCATTAGTCAAAGAAATAGCTCATGAAGTTTGGGGTGATTAAATGAATGAACATACTATATATTTAGGCGGTGGTTGCTTCTGGGGCCTTCAAGGGTATATCAAAAAGATCTCCGGTGTCCTTTCTACCGAAGTAGGTTATGCCAATGGTCCTACAGAAAATCCAAGTTATGAAGATGTATGCCACAATAGCGGGCACGTAGAAGCTCTCAAGGTCATTTACGATGCTGATATACTATCTTTAGATCACTTAATTCAATATTTTCTACGTGCTATTGATCCCTTTAGTGTCAATAAACAAGGTGGTGACGTAGGCATTCAATATCGTACGGGTATTTATTATACTGATCCAACCGATAAAGCCGTTATTGAAAGTACCTTAGCACGTGCTCAAGCCTTTGAAGGTAAACCATTTGCTATTGAAGTATTGCCTTTAGAGAATTACTACTCTGCTGAGGAATACCATCAAGATTACTTAGACAAAAATCCTAATGGCTATTGTCACATTCCATTGGGGTTATCTGATGAACCACTCATCGATGATAATACATATGCTAAACCTTCCCAGGAAGATTTAGAGGCATTAACGCCACAAGAGTTTGAAGTAACTCAAAACTCTGCTACAGATGCACCTTTCAGCCATGAACTAACAGATGAGTTCAAAGCAGGTCTCTACGTAGATATTACAACTGGAGAACCCCTTTTTGTATCAGCCCATAAATTCGATTCTCATTGTGGCGGGCCTAGCTTTACTAAACCAATAGCTAAAGATGTTATCAAGTATTACCAAGATAACTCACATGGTATGAATCGCATAGAAGTTCGTAGCCGCATCGGTAATGCTCATTTAGGTCATGTATTTGAAGATGGTCCTAATGGCTCTCTTCGCTACTGTATCAATGGATCATCTTTACGATTTATCCCTAAAGATGAATTAAAAGGTACAAAGTACGAATATCTAATTCCATATATTGAAGACTAAAAAAGGACGCCTTAATCATAAGGCGTCCTTCTACTATATCTATTATAATTGAATATTACTGAGCTAAGTAGGTCCAATAAAAAGAGAATATATCTTATAGATATACCCTCTAAATCATCATATTAGTCCAAAACGTACACTGTAACGTCTTGGCGACCAAAGTCCATAGCCTCCCCATAAGAGTCCATTACAAGGTCGATTTTGTTACCTACTATAGCACCACCTGTATCGGCAGCAATAGCTTCACCGTAACCAGGAATAAATAAACGTGTACCCAATGGAATAACATCTGGGTCTACTGCGGCAATGCCACGTACTGCAGGTAGACCCGTAGCGGTAATACCAGCACCATCACCATCGCCAGCAAGATAAGCAGATGCTTCCATTACGATAGCGCGAGATGCACGTCCTGCTACATTACGAGATGTAGTCACCTCACGAGTGCCCTCTTTAATAATTGTAGGTACCATTGCACGTTGTGTTACTTTAGATACATCATTAGTTTTAATAACTGTACCATTACTATATAGTGTTTCACGTTGTACTCGTTCTAAGCCAGGTTGACCAACTTGAACAACCTCTTCTTCGCCCTTAGCCATAGTATCATCTTTTTGACGAACCACTTCAACAGCAACTTCTTGATCTACTGTAGATAGAGAGCGGCTTGTTACTTGAGCAATTGTTATACGTGTACCACTTAAAACAGATCCATTTTCATCGCCCACTACTACATAATTAGGTGCTTTGAAACCAAGCTCATTAGCAACACCTTGAGCAGTTGTTTCTGTAGTGAATACAGCTCTTGTTTTACCATTTACAGTTACATAAACTGGAATAGCACGAACAACTGTTAAGGTTGTTCCATTTTGAACTGTAGATGAACTAGAAATAACTTTATCATTTGGATTTAACTTAACCCCAGCATCGCGTACAATGCCTTCGTTAGAATTTAAATGCGTTCTAACAGTGTGTGCTGCACCATCGACCATAACGGTAACGGTTTTATCATTATAAGAAAACCCGGTCATGGTTACAGCTGTTACAATCAATCCGGCAACAACAGACGAAATATATCGCTTGTGTGTCTTATGAATTCTCATGTTGTAATCCCTCCTGTAATGGTATTATTCTACTACAGATAGATACAACCTGTCAAACGCCGTAAGTTAACAATAAGGCAAAATCCTTTATAAATACTGAATTTATAACAGTTTGTATTTTGTATTTTTTAATAAAAGTCCACCGTATGCGTACATATCGATATTTTTAAATACTATACAATATATTCCGAATTGTGTACATATATACAATACTAATACCACATATAGTATATACAGATTTTTTATTACTAAATTTGTATTTTTATGTGTTTTTCAATTGTTACCAATATTTTCTAGAATACTCAAAACTTCACTTTACCCTCATTTTTAAATGTATAAGAAAGTAAAAAAGCCCATATAATGGGCTTTTTATATGTTATGTAATTGTATTAAAATTCATTACCTAATATATTAAGGTTTCTTCATCATCTATTCATTTTTAACATCGGTTGTAACCGTTCAATGACCGTCATTGACTCTCTGTGTTCATGCTCAATAGCAGCTTTCATTAGCTCCTCTTGAGCAGATATAGGATTCTCTCGATCATTGATTTTATGATATGAACCATCTGCTCTCATAAAATGAGCTTTTAATATATCATCTAAATATAAATCTAAAATACTTTTTACCCGTTCTTTATGGCGTTTATCTTCAATAGGAATCATAAGCTCTACACGTTCATTCAAATTTCGAGGCATCCAATCTGCACTAGATAGGTACAGACTTTCATTCCCTCCATTACGGAAGTAGAACAAACGATGATGTTCAAGAAAACGCCCCACAATAGAGCGTACTGTTATATTATCACTAACACCGGCAATGCCAGGACGAAGCGTACAAATACCACGCACGATAAGATCGATACGAACTCCAGCAGAAGAAGCTTCATACAACTTAGCAATGACCTTTTTATCGAGCAGAGAATTCATCTTACCAATGATATAGGCTTCTTCCCCATTCTTAGCAAACTCGATTTCACGGTCAATAAGTTCCATAATTTTTTCACGTAAATTTAAAGGCGCTACAATAAACTTATTCCAAATCGGTGGGTCAGAATATCCAGAAATCAAGTTAAAGAAACGTGACGCATCATCACCATACTCATCATTACAAGTAAATATACCACAATCAGTATACATGCGAGCTGTTTTACCATTATAGTTTCCCGTTGCTAGATGGACGTACCGCCTAATACCATCCGTTTCCCGGCGTACCACCATAGTAATTTTAGAGTGTGTCTTAAGACCTTTTAAACCATAAATAACATGACATCCCGCTTTTTCGAGTCGACGCGCCATATGAATATTGTTTTCTTCATCAAACCGCGCCTTAACCTCCATAAGGACGGTTACTTGTTTCCCATTATCTGCCGCTTTTATTAAGGACGCAATAATCGGAGAATCCCCACTAACGCGATATAATGTTTGTTTAATAGCCAATACATCAGGATCTATAGCTGCTTGTGCAATAAATTGCTCAACCACTGCAAAAGATTCAAAGGGATGATGAACAAAAAGATCTTGCTTCCCAATAATAGAAAATAAGCTATCACCTTCATGATCAACTAATTCACTAGGAATCTTAGGATCAAACGGTTCATATCGGAGCTTATCATAACCAGGATAGTTACAGAAATCAAAGTACATACGGCAATCCAAATGTCCATCAATGCGATATACGTCCTTTTGCTCTAATTCTACACTTGTAAGAACAAAGTCTAATAAGTGATCCTTTATCTCTCCACAAACTTCAAGACGTACCGCATCACCACGACGGCGACGCCGCAAGGATGCCTCTACTTCAGATAGCAAATCTGTTGCTTCTTCCTCATCTATTTCAAGGTCTGCATCACGTGTAATACGGAAAACCATATAATCTTCAATACCATAACCTTGGAAAAATTGATTTGCATAATAAGTAATGACATCTTCTAGATAAACAAATCGATGTTCCTTATTGCCACGGCTTGGAACTTCAATGATTCGATCTAATACAGATGGTATTGGCAAGATAGCAATCTTGTAATCCTTAGTCCCATCCTCTTGTATTTGAAAGATACGTACAATTGCATTAATGGTATGATTTGTTAAAAATGGAAATGGGTGCCCCGAGTCAACAGCCAATGGTGTTACTACGGGGTATATATGTTCCTCAAAATAATGGCGTAGCCAGGCTTTTGTTTTTACATCTAGTGTATCAGGATGGGTAAAGAAAAAGCCATGAGCCTCTAGTTCAGTCAATACATTATTTAAATACGTGCTTTGCATGGAAACAAGACGTTGTACAGATTCATCAATCGCCTTTAATTGTGCTTTTGCATCCATATGAGCCGCATCATATTTAACAATGCCATTCACAACTTGATGGCGTAAGCCAGCCACTCGAATCATAAAAAACTCATCTAAATTAGAACTAGCAATAGCAATAAAACGCAACCGCTCCAACAGCGGAGTATTTGGATCTATGGACTCTAATAGTACACGCTGATTAAATTTTAGCCAAGATAATTCACGATTAAAATAATATTTAGCATTACTGAACATGGCGGTCACCTCCTCTTACAAGCATAAGTTCCATACCAAATACTTCTGTAAAATATTCAGCATCTCGATTAAACGTCCACCATTCTAGAGAAATATCCTCATTAGTGCGACAGAATACATACAATACATTATCGCGCTCTTCCAATATAACATCTGAGATTTTTTGGTTACTCCCTGCATCGAGAGCACAGGCCACACGAATGATAGCTACTAACTTTGTAACTTGAATCTTTTGTAATTCTGTCAAGGAATTAAAATATGTATCATCATCAGATGGAGTTCCCTTATAGTGATAAAATACGACATTTGCAACTACTTGTTTTTCTTCTTCTGAAAGCCCGAAAATATCTGTGCCCATCACAATATGATACGCATGCTCTCCATGGTTTCGTAAATTAACAAACTTGCCTACAGAACACAATATAGCTGCAATGCGGCATAAGTAACCCCACCGCTCCGGTAAACCTTTATGGCGTAATGTTTTACAGAATAAAGAACTGAAACGTTCCACCTCAGCATCATGAATGCTGTCAGTATGATATCTAGCGGCAACAGCACGAGCTAATTGAGCATTTTGCTCACGCAATTGGTACATAAAGGGATTATTTTCCGCCTCAACTCCATAGAACCAGCTTATTCCTTGAGAGAAGGAGAAGCTACTAAAAATCAACGATTTAGGCTCTATAGCCGTTATAATTTCATTAAATAAAATCATAGTAGGCATCAAAATATTCGCCTTATATTCAGGTAGTTTATATCGATTGATCAACTTAGTGGCTGTTACACCATCAAAGGATTTGATGAACCCCTTAAAACGTTCTGGTTCAATGGTAATAATATCGTCCTTATTACTGCCATCTCCCATGAGACGCGCCATATATTGAGCTTCATCGCCTGATAAAATAACACTATTAATATTGAAGGTCTTAAGCTCCTCCCGTAATGGGCCTATCATGCGATGTAAATACTCGGTAATAGCCATTGGAAACGATGTAGAGGAACGTTGGTTGCGATTAAAAGATTCCATAACACGTAATGACCCGCTATGCATATTGCGCTGGAATAATAAGCTTTCACCACGCCAAACGGTTAAACCTACACCACCAGAAGTAATATCAAGAAATAATGTTGCCTTTGTAGGATCCGTCAAGCGGTACTGATTAGTCATCTTGTAGTATAGTAAGGCATATTTGTAATACACCTCTTTAGGCATGTCGATAACCTCAACACGCATACCTGTTTGAATATAAATTTGGTCCAGAATACTACGACGATTAGCGGCTTCACGTATTACAGTAGTACCATATAATCTAGAGCGACTCACACCGTAATCAGACATTAATTGTTTATATCCCTTTAAGATATGACAAATTTCCTCAATCGTTTCAAAACTTAAACGAGAGGTTTGGAATAATTCTTCCCCAAAGGTTACCTCCCTAGCTGCATAATCTATAACGCGTACATCATCGATGCCTTTGTATTCTAAAATAGTAATACTCATGCTACTGGAGCCTACATGTAGCACTGCATATCGTAACGCTTTTGGTAATGCCATTATGCCTCCTTACGAGCTTCCTTCCACTCTATTTCTAATGTTTTCTTGAATTCTTTTTTGAAGGATTTTCCTAATTTCTCTACAGCCGCTTTTGTGACACTTATATCGCGACCATTCAAATAGGTTACAACTAATTGTACACTAGTATATTTTAGATTCACGGATAAATGGCGAATAAATTGTTCATGACTTTCATCAAGAGCTTCAGCCAAGGCTAGAATAATAGATATTTTTTGTCCCAACAAACGCTGTTCTTGATCTAACAATTTACCGTATAAGAAGTTTTTATACTCTTTTGGCGTCAAACCATGAGAGTTCATAACAAGGAACGCGCTAAAAGCTTGTTCAATATGGGAAAGCCCATATAAATTACTATTGACAAGCATATAGCAGCCATGTCGGGCATGACTATAATAATTAATCCGTTTACCAATATCATGTAATAAACTAGCCGCAATCAAACAACGTCTTGTATTTTTATCAGCTCTATGAAGTGGTTCTAATTCATCATACAGTTTAATAGCTAAATCTGTAATATATTTAGCATGAACTAACTCATGTTTAGTCATACCTAATAATACATTCTCTGCAGAATGTACTAAAATATCATCAATAATAGAGTTACCACCTAAGTAGTGCGCTCCATAATAGTCATAAAATAAACCTTCTCGCAAACCACAACCACCAACAACGAGTGTTTTAGTATTTACGTAGTTAAATAATTCTTCTACGATAGTAAGGCCGGCAATAATGATATCAGCGCGCTCCGATGATAAACCACTAATCTTTTTGCGCTCCTCTAGAGTTTTGCCTTTTACTTCTTCCAAAATTTCATGGAATCTATGATATGGAATTTCATAATTATGTAGCTTTGTAATAGGATAAGATAACTTGCGTTGATCCATTTTAGCAATATTACGAGCAGTGCCACCGATACCAAGGAGCGGTAATTTCACATTGCGAAGCCATGTATGTTCCTTAATCGTTTTCTTTACAACTTTCGTCAGTTTATCAAGTTCTTTAGGAGTATATTCATCCCCCTTCTGATAGGTGCCTGTTAAGGTAAGGGCCCCTATCGGCAAGCTCACCGATTTTGTAATATGACGATTTCGTACAAGGGTTATCTCGGTACTGGCACCACCTAAATCAAAAATAATAAAATCCTTAAGTCCAATGGTATTGATAACGCCAAGAAACCCCAGGCGAGCCTCTTCTTCACCAGCAATACATTCTAAATCCAAACCCGTTCGTTCTTTTACGGATTTAATAAAAGCATCCCCATTTTTAGCCAAACGTACTGCTGCGGTAGCAACAGCTTTAACCGTATTTGCCTCCATTGCATCAGCCATGTGTACAAAACCTTTTAGAGCACGCAAAGAGCGTTCCATAGCTTCTTTGGTCAGTTCGTGAGTTCCCCACATATTCTCACTGAGACGTACACTTTCTTTCTCTTGATATATCAGTCGATAACTACCAGTCTTAGAAATTTCATATATGACAAAACGAACTGAGTTCGAGCCTAAATCTATAAATGCAATACGTTTCATGTTGCTATCCTCATCTTACTTCTGTTCAGTCTGAATATACTTTAGTATACCATAGAAAAACGCGATTCTCACCGCTAAGGGAGAACCGCGTTTTATGATTTATAATTCTAATTTAGTTTTATCATGTATTTTAATACTTTGTACGCAAAAACTTAGTAATTAAAGCCCAACAGATATTTTATCAGCCAATAATCTTATGAACTAGTTTCTACATTTACTCGATACCAAATACTCGTTTACCATTATTAAAAGCAATTTCACAAAACTCATCTATATCGAGCCCTTTAAGGCTTGCAATTTCTTCTGCCACAAACTGAGTTTTACTTGGATCATTACGACGGCCTCTAAATGGTGGTGGTGTCAAATACGGTGAATCGGTTTCAATGAGGATTCGTTCTAATGGCACTTGTCTTGCTACTTCCTTAAGATTTGTAGACTTAGGAAATACTACAGGACCTGCAAAGGAAATATAAAAGCCCATTTTAATGGCTTCTTTTGCCATCTCCCAGCTACCAGAATAGCAATGAAAAATGCCCCAGTTATCCTTCCCTTCATTGCGCAAGATATTCATAATATCACCATGTGCATCGCGGTCATGGATAATAATCGGGAGATCTACTTCACGAGCAAGCTCTAACTGACGAATAAATACGCGTTTTTGTGTTTCACGGTCAGAAAAATCATAGTAATAATCTAGTCCAATTTCACCAATAGCACGTACCTTATCATTGTTAAGAGCTTGTTCCTTATAAAACTCGTAGTCTTCTTCTGTAAAGTCCTTTGATTCATGGGGATGAGTCCCTACAGCAGCATATAATTGATCGTACTGTTTAGCCAAAGCTAAACCAGACTCAACGGTACCTCTGTCAACACCAGGAATCATAATATATTCTACACCTGTATCAAAGCAGGCTTGTAACATCTCATTACGATCATTATCAAAGCGCCCATCATTTACATGAGCATGTGTATCAAAAAGTTTCATTATTTAACCACACTTCCTGCCGGTAATGATTCGATATTTGTTACCTCTAAATGTTCTTCCCAATCAGAGGCGGACAAAATCATACCATAAGACTCAATGCCCATCATCTTTTTAGGAGCCAAGTTAGACAAATAGATTACCTTTTTACCAACCATAGTCTCCGGTTCATAATATTGGGAAATACCACTTAATACGGTGCGTTCTTCAATACCGATATCCAATACAAATTTCAACAACTTCTTGGACTTAGGCACCTTTTCACAGCTTATAACTTTAGCTACACGAAGATCGAGTTTCTCAAAGTCATCATAGGTAATATTTTCTTTTAATGGTGGAATATTAGATGTATCTACAGCTTCTTCAACTTCTTCTGTAACAACTACATCTACCATTTCAGGAACTTCAAAACGTGGATAGATAGGCTCACCTTTTACAACTTTAGTACCTGTTGCCAATAATCCCCAAGTTTTAGCATCTTCCAACGTAGCCGCTTCAAAACCTGTAAGCCCTAATTGTTCCCAGATTTTTGGAGCTCCTACAGGAATTACAGGGCTTACTAAGATGGCAATGATACGCAATGCCTCTGCCAAGTGATACATAGCAGATTGCAAGCGCGCTTTATCATGCGCATCTTCAGATTTAGCTAATACCCAAGGCATTGTTTCATCAATGTATTTATTCATGCGACCAATAAAGGACCATACAGTTTTGATAGCTTTATTAAGCTCCATATTTTCCATCGCCGCTTCAAAATCTTTTGCAGTTTGAACGGCTAATGTAGATACATCACGATCCAAATCATCCATATCATCGCATTTTGTAATCACACCACCATGGTATTTTTCAATCATCGCAATAGTACGGTTTAATAAGTTACCTAAATCATTAGATAAATCTGCATTAATTTTTGTAACGAAGTTAGGTAACGTAAAGTTGCCGTCATTACCTAACGTAATCTCGCTTAATAAGTAATAACGCAAAGAATCTGCACCATATGTATCAATCAATGGGATTGGATCGATTACGTTCCCCAAGGATTTACTCATCTTTGTACCATCTACAATCATCCAACCGTGTCCAAATACCTTTTTTGGTAATGGCAACTCAAGGCTCATGAGCATCATAGGCCAAATAATTGTATGGAAACGTACGATTTCCTTCCCCACTAAATGGAGATCTGCAGGCCAGTATTTTTTATATAGTTCACCATCACCATCAAATGGAGAGAGTGCACTAATATAGTTCACTAATGCATCGAACCAAACATATACTACATGTTTAGGATCAAATGGGACCTTGATTCCCCAATCAAAGGATGTACGAGACACCGCCAAGTCTTCTAGACCTTGCTTTACAAATTGAATCATCTCATTACGACGAGATTCAGGCTGAATAAAGTCAGGATTCTCTTCAATAAACTTAAGCCATTGATCCGTATATTTACCGAGTTGGAAGAAATAACTTTCCTCTTTAACACGCTCTACAGGGCGACCGCAATCCGGACAAGTATGATTAGGTCCTAGCTTCTGCTCTGTCCAAAAAGTTTCGTCCGGTGTACAATACCAGCCTTCATATTCGGCTTTATAAATATCGCCCTTCTCATAAGCTTTTGTAAATAACGCTTGAACAACCTTTTCATGACGTTCATCGGTAGTCCGAATAAAATCGTCATTGGAAATATGCATTTTTTCCCACAATGCTTTAAAACTATTTACAATATTTGTAGTATATTCAAGAGGAGTAATGCCTTGTGCTTCTGCAGCACGTTGGATTTTTTGGCCATGTTCATCTGAACCAGTCAAAAAACGTACATCATATCCTGCTAATCGTTTAAAGCGTGCAATTGTATCGGCTACAGATGTACAATACGTATGACCAATGTGCAACTTAGCACTTGGATAATAAATAGGTGTCGTAATATAATACGTTTTCTTTGTGTCTCCCATGATGAGCCTCCTTCTAACCTTCGAATGGGAAGGTTTAACGTTCTACAATATTATATACATCCCGGCGGGAAACGTTAAAACGCTTTGCCACCTGGCGAATAGCTTCTTTTTTAGGTACCCCAGTATCTACAAGGGCTTGCACAGCATCTTCATAAGATACTGGTTCATCCAACACTTCACAAGTATCGGACTCCACTGTATCAGCACCGCTTACGATGAGGACGAATTCACCTTTATAGGTGAGCTGTTCTAAATCCTTTATAAGGCTTTCTAGATCGGTGCGTACAAAGGTTTCAAACTTCTTCGTCAATTCCCTTGCCACCGTTATAGAGCGATTACCAAAGACTTCATACATATCTTGTAAAACCTCTTGTAATCGATGCGGGGCTTCGTAAAACAGCAAGGTTCCCGTCACTTGTGAAAGTCTTTTTAATTCTTCAATACGATGTTTTCCCCGTTTAGGCAAGAACCCTGCAAAGGTAAAGGATTTAGTATCTAAACCTGATGCAATAAGTGCTGTTAACGCCGCATTGGCTCCTGGTAATGGAACTACAGCTATGCCTTCTTCAATGGCCTTTGTTACAAGGTCTGCCCCTGGATCAGAAATAGCAGGCATACCCGCATCACTAACGCAAGCAATCGACTGTCCTTCTAACAAAAGCTCCAAAATATAAGCACCTTTTTCCTCCTTATTATGTTCATGATAAGAAATCAAAGGCTTTTTAATATCAAAATGTTTTAACAATATGCCCGTATGACGTGTATCCTCAGCCGCGATAGCATCTACCTCACCCAAAATACGAACAGATCGATACGTCATATCTTCTAAATTACCAATCGGTGTAGGCACCAAGTATAATGCGCCCCATTCATTATCGTTCATACCAAGAGGACACCTCCTTCGTGTACACATTCGTTTTTTTGTAAACGATGAGTGGTGGCTCAAGTACAAGACCTGCCTGACCTTGAAAAATAGACTCTATCAAAACTAATTTTGCTGGTTTATCTAGCATACCATGAACAAACCGAATTCGTTTTGCTTGAAAGTTAAACCTTTCTAGTTCATGTAATACATATTGCAACCGACTAGCACTATAAATCATCCACAAGCGACCTTTACATTTAATAAAAGACTGTACCGCTTTCAGAACATCACATAAAGTTGTATGTCCATCATGAAGTGCTAAAGTACGCTCTTCAGATGTAGGCTTTGCACCGCTTTCACAATCATAAAAAGGGGGATTAACAATAACACCATCAAAAGGCTTATCTTGTATATCTCGATATGTCATATGCCGATAATCACCACATAACATATTTACCACATCTTGTTTACGATTATGTTCTACGCTACGCTTAGCCAACTCAACGAGAGTTTCATTAATTTCTATACCTGTAATATGACCTGCCCCTAATGACGTACCTATAAGCGGCATAACCCCTGACCCCGTTCCAAGATCAACATAGGTATGACGACCATTAAAACGACAAAAATGAATGAGTGCTATGGCGTCAAAGGAAAAGCGAAACATATCAGAACGCTGATAAATCTGTAAGCCATCGATAATTAAATCATCAAGTCGTTCTTGATCATTCATCAGGCAATGCCACCTCGGACCATTTCAAATCGATAGTACGGCCCGCTTCGAGCTGTACCTTTACAGTATGTTTATGATGATTTACCTTTAAAACTTTACCAATACCTTCATCGGTAACAACCTCCTTACCAATGCCAGGAGGTGCTATATCTTGAGGAGATTGAGTGCGTTCCTTCTTCACATATAGGTCGCCACCTTTTTTATATAAATCATCTTCGTAGTTAAGACAACACATCAATCGACCGCATACACCGGAAATCTTCGTAGGATTTAAGCTTAAATTTTGATCCTTTGCCATGCGAATCGATACAGGCGTAAAGTCACCTAAGAAATTTGAACAACACAAAGGTCGACCACAAGCACCGATACCATTTAGTACTTTAGCCTCATCACGGACACCTACTTGGCGTAACTCGATGCGCGTTCTAAATATAGTTGCCAAATCTTTAACGAGCTCACGGAAGTCAATACGGCCATCTGCAGTAAAGAAGAATATAATCTTATTCATATCAAATGTGTATTCCACATTAATAAGTTTCATCGGTAACTTGCGTTTTTCAATTTTTTCGAGACAAATTTCAAAGGCTTTTTCTTCGCGCTCTTTATTCTTCTCGATTTGTTTCAAATCCTTTGACGTCGCCTGTCTAATAACAGGCTTAACAGGGGCAACAACAGAATCTTCATAGACCTCTTTAGGTCCAATCACAACTGTGCCATATTCTACACCACGTGCTGTTTCAACGATAACTCCATCCCCAACGGATAGTTCTAATTGTTCAGGCTGAAAATAATAAATCTTTCCCGCCTTTTTAAAGCGTACGCCAACTATGGTTAGCATTTAATCCTCCTCCCGAGCATCATGAAGGGCGATACTAAGACCGTCCACCACGAGAGCGGTTTTTATATGTAAGCACAAAGCCCGTTCTGCTTGCAATGTTTCGGTAATAACCTTAGCCAATGCTTGCATAGACCAGCGCGGTAATAATCGTAATAATTGAGTTTTGTATATAGGTACTTGTAATTGCGTGTCTTGAGCCCCCATTTTAAGAGCCATCATATCTCTACTTACAAGGCGTAGCCAGTGCATCAATTCCGTTAGGCTTTCACGAGATAAGCTTTCACAAGCTAAGGAAATCATAGAAAACCATCGCGTTTCAAAAGCTAATATGTCCATCACCTTAACGGCTAACTCTAGCATTTCAATGCGACCTTGTGTCGCCAGTTTTTCCACCAATTGTGGATTACCATGACCAGCTAATAAAGCCTGTTCTATATCACCGGTAATTCCACGCGCTATAAGAGCGGTGCGAATCGTATCTACATCAACACTGTTAAAACCAACTCCCATACATCTAGAAATGATGGTAGGCAATACGGTGTTAATCTTGTTCGTAATAATGATGAAGTACACCTGTTCGGGTGGTTCTTCAATGGTTTTTAGCATAGCATTTGCCATAACTGCATTGGCTGTGTGAAAGTCCTCCACAATGACAACGCGGTTCCCATTGCCCGCCACAGACAGATGATCTTGTAATAATGAATACCACTGCTCTACCTTTAAGGTTGTTTTCATAGGGCGAATCCAAAAGGCATCACCCTTATCCATATAGATAGGTAATCCTTCGGCTTCGATACGTTTTTCCGTATCCCCATTTGCTAAACGGGCTTCCTTAACCTCTGCTAAATAAGATTCCCCCTTAGGTTGAGAGAATACTTGACGCCCTAGTAATAAAGACGCTAGGCCAATGGCCATATCTAGCTTGCCAAGACCAGATTCGCCATAAAACAAGAGACTATGAGGTAATGCATTACGACTTACAAGTTCAGATAGGTGTGCCTTAATCGAATCTTGACCAATTATAGAATCAAAATATGTCATAGCGCCTCCTATCAATACATGCTCAATATTAATATTATATAGGAAAAAGGCGACTTTTAAAAGAGTCGCCTTTTTCTAAGGTAGTAGATTTTCTACTACACTATATACATCATTATGAATTTCTTCAATAGTACGCAATGTATACTGACTAGACTTAGCTTTATCAGCACAAGGTATGCGGTGCCATTGATAACGCTTTACTAATTCTTCATACGCACCGTGAACGGCTACTAAATATGCATGATTCCCTTCGTGAATATCACCAGTATTGCCTCCTGTTTTACCAGTGCGCTCCGCCATAAGGGCTTCGCTCACTTCAAGGGGCATATCCAAAAGGCATACCGCATCAGGTTTAGGCAAGCCAAATTTTTGGAACTCAAAATCTTCAAGCCAATCTAAAAATGCAGTACGTTCCTTCGGATCATCGTATTTTACCATTTGGTGCACCATGTTAGACGTTGTATAACGATCTGCAATGATGATACCCCCATTTTTGTAAAACTGTTCCCAGTCAGTTCTGAAGGAAGCAAATCGATCGATAGCGTACATAGAGCTTGCCACATAAGGATTTACATCATGTACATCCTTACCAAATTCACCAGCTAAATACATTTTAATAGGCATAGCGGCGCCGCTATCATAGTTTGGAAAGCTCACAGACTTAACGGCATGCCCTTCTTTGGTCAAGCGCTCTACTAAGAGTTTAGTTTGTGTAGCCTTACCGCTGCCGTCTCCACCTTCTAATATAATCAAAGTCCCCATAATTACTCCTGTAACACCCAAATTGTTTCCAATGTCATATCATCAGACCCATTAGGTACATAACCTAGAGCCTTGTGATTCTCTATATATTGTAACACAGAGGCACTAATCTCTTCACCTACTGCTACACAGGGAATACCTGGTGGATAATAAGCAATTGTCTCCCCTGCAATGCGATGAAGTGCTTCTTTTAAAGGTACTTGCTCACGATTTGCATACATAGCATTACGAGGGGTTATGCGCACAATAGGCGCTGGCAGCAGCGCAGAATCTTTACTAATGTCTTGCAATTGCTCTTCCTCTGTTTTATTAAATTCTTTAAATGCACGTAACACCTTTTCACTTACAGCTTGTACAGCCTTAATAAGAGCAGTTACAGACTCGTTTGTATCACCTATGGTAATGAGCACTAGCACATGATGAGCTTGTACTAACTCCACCTCAATATGATATTCTCGTAACATCCGTTCAAAAGCAACGCCTGTGAGCCCTAATTCTTTAGCATCAATCAGCACCTTAGTACAATCATAATTTATCACCCGCTCTTGAATATCTGTGTATTCCATAGCAGCAATACCAGAAATTTTATTGAGTTCCTCACGTAAGTACATACTCAACTCTACTGCACGACTTACTAAATCATTACCTGCTGTGGCTAATTGATGGCGCGCCATATCTAAGGAAGCAAGGAAAATATAGTTTGGACTCGTACTTTGTAGCATTTGATGCATTTGCGTAATACGCCGCTTATCAATTTTTTTACCTTGCCCTAATAGCCAAGATGTTTGTGTCAAAGAGCCAACAGATTTATGTGTGCTTTGAGCCACCAAATCTGCTCCAGCCTCTATAGCTTCTATAGGTAAACTTTCAGAAAACGGCAAATGAGGACCATGAGCTTCATCAACAAGTACAATAAGTCCCCGCTTATGAGCCTCTTGTATGATATTAACAATATCTATGCCCACGCCATAATAGTTTGGATAAACTAAAAGAATCGCCTTTGCCTCTGGATGTGCATCCATTGATTTGATAGCATTTTCTAATAATACGCCTAGTGGAATCCCCCAGCGTTCATCAAAATCACAGTCCATATATACTGGTTTGGCTCCTGAGAGGACAAGCCCACTAATAACGGAACGATGTGCTTCTCGAGGAATGATAATGATTTCATCAGGCCCTACAGTCCCCATAATCATGGCTTCGATCAAAGCGGTAGTACCATTAATAGAAAACCAACAACAATCAGCTCCATATAATTCGGCTGTTAAGTCTTGCGCTTCTTTTAATTCCCGTTCAGGTTCATGTAAATCATCTAAAGCGTACATAACACCTAAGTCATAGGGTAATGCTGCCCCCATCCAGTTCTTTAACAGTTGAGGTGCTTCAACGCCTATCTTATGACCTGGCGTATGAAAGGGCACGAAATGTTGTTCTTTATATGATTCTAAAGCCTCTACAAAAGGCATTTTTTCTTGATTACTCATATGTACCTCGTAAAAAGGGCATGAATCTCAATGAGACTCATGCCCTTATGCATGTATTTATCGCTGTGGACGACGTTTAGGATTGAATTGATTCATGCCTTTATCAATACCTACCTCTAAGGTGCCTAATACGGCTTTTACCGTATCCTTAATACCTTTTTGTACCTTCTCTTGCGACTCTTCACTAAATGGTGCTAAAACGTGATCAATGACAGTCCATTGTGGCAATGGACGTCCAATTCCTACGCGGAAACGAGGAAAATTTTCTGTTCCTATATGGGAAATTAAAGATTTAATCCCATTATGTCCACCCGAACTACCATTTGGTCGAATACGCAACTTACCTATAGGTAAATCCATGTCATCATAGATACAATACACATCAGATGGATCAATTTTATAGTACCGCATTAACGGTCCTACAGACTCACCACTTAGATTCATAAATGTTTGCGGCTTTACAAGTAATACTTTCTCACCATCCACGGTAATACTGCATACCTCAGCACGTTGCTCCTCTCTCCAAGGCGTGTGAGGGACACTATCGGCAATGGCATCAATAACCATAAATCCAATATTATGTTTTGTCTTTTCGTATTGCTTGCCGGGGTTACCGAGGCCTACTACTAATTTCAAGAATCACCTATTATTTATCAAATAAATTACTTACAGATACTTCATGGAAAATACGCATAATTGCTTCACCCAACAATGGAGCTACGGATAATTGCGTAATATTTGGTAAGTTGCAATTTTCCGGCAATGGAATAGTATTAGTAACGATAAGTTCCTTAATATTGGAATTTGCAATTCGTTCACTTGCCGGATCTGTCAACACTGCATGTGTAACAGCGGCGGTAACGGATTTAGCACCGAATTCTTCCAATGCTTTAGCACCTTCAACCAAGGATCCAGCCGTATCTACGATATCATCAATAATAATACAGTTTTTACCTGCCACATCACCGATGAGATTCATAACTTTAGCCACACCTGGTTCAGGGCGTTTTTTCTCAATGATTGCAATCGGTGCACCAATGCGGTCAGCCAAATCACGAGCTCTTGTAACACCGCCAAGGTCAGGAGATACAACGATAACATCTTCCATATTTTTTTCATTAATGTATTTAGCCAAAATAGATGCGCCAAACAAATGATCTACAGGCACATCAAAGAAACCTTGAATTTGGCCTGCATGCAAATCAATTGTTACAAGACGTGTAATACCTGCCGTTTGCATCAAATTAGCTACTAATTTAGCTGTAATCGGCTCACGACCACGAGTCTTACGGTCTTGGCGAGCATAGCCATAGTAAGGTACTACTGCAGTGATATGACGTGCAGAAGCGCGTTTTAACGCGTCAGCCATAACCATGAGTTCCATTAAATTATCATTTACAGGATAGCTAGTTGGTTGAATGATAAATACATCTTTGCCACGTACGCTTTCATCAATCATTATTTGTACTTCGCCATTGTTAAAACGACCTACAAATGCTTCACCTAAAGGCAACCCTAAATAATCACAAATTTCCTTTGCCAATGCAGGATTTGCATTACCTGTGAAAATCTTGAGTTTTTTGCCGTCTTCAAATGCCATTTTGTTACCCTTTCATTTGCTCCTATACTGGTTACTTATCCATAATCTATACATTACAGATACACACTATTGCCTTTTTATTGTATACTATTTTGACCTAATTGTGTTAAAAAATATGAGATTTTTTTTATTTCTTTTTGAAAGTATCCTCTGTTACCCAATTTTCTTTCACAATTTGCTTACTACGACCTACAGCTAAGGCCTTATCTGGTACGTTTTTAGTAATAGTAGAGCCCGCACCCACATAACTATAATTACCCACTGTCACAGGAGCTACTAAGTTACTATTACAGCCAACAAATGCGCCATCACCAATAGTAGTACGATGCTTAACTTTCCCATCATAGTTTACGGTAATAGTACCACAGCCAATATTAACACCGGCCCCAACATCGCTGTCGCCGATATAGGAGAGATGTGGAAACTTAGTTCCTTCCCCAACATTAGAATTTTTAACTTCTACAAAGTTACCTACATGAACCTTGTTGCCTAGAACTGTATTTGGACGCAAATGAACATATGGACCTACATCTACACCGTCTTTTACTTCACAGTCATGACCATAAGTAAAGTGGATAATCGTATCATTGCCGACTTTTACATTCGTCAAACGAGTATGTGGTCCAATTTCACAACGCTCACCAATCACGGTATCACCTTCAAGGACTGTACCAGGATGCAAAATTGTATCTGCACCTACTGTTACCTCAGGATCCACATAGGTATTTTCAGGATCAATAATTGTTACGCCAGCAGTCATTAACTCAACATTTTTACGATGTTTTAATATAGCTTCAGCCTCTGCTAATTGCAAACGTGAGTTTACACCTAAAGATTCTTCAAAATCCTTAGTCATGTATGCACTTACCTTGTCGCCACCATTTACGAGAATACCAACTACATCAGTAATATACAATTCACCTTGGGCATTATCATCAGATAATTGATCTAAGCAAGGCCATAATTTTTTACTATCAAAAGCGTACATACCTGTATTTACTTCTTGAACCGCTAGTTCTTCAGGTTTACCATCTTTCTGTTCTACGATACGAACTACAGAACCCGCTTCATTGCGAATGATACGTCCATAACCAGTTGGATCCGGCATATGAGCAGTTAAGATTGTAGCTGCTGCACCGGAATTTTTATGTTCTTCTAAAAGTGCTTCTAAACTTTCTTTTGTAACCAAGGGAGTATCACCGCATAACAATAAGATTGTACCATCATAATCACCAAGTACTGGTTGAGCCATCTTAACTGCATGACCTGTACCATTTTGTTCTTCTTGACGAACAAATTCAGCGCGCTCCCCCAAGTAATTTTGTACTGCATCGCCGCCAAAACCAACGATAACAACATCGCGATTGGTACCAATGGATTGAACCGTTTCAAGAACACGTTCTACCATCGCCTTACCGCCGACCTTGTGTAACACTTTTGGCAATTTAGACTTCATACGCGTGCCCTTACCAGCAGCTAAAATAAGGCTTGCAATATTCATAGTAATCTCCTATCTGGTATCTCTTATATCTCTAAACCATTTTAAATATTATTATTTACGTCATTGTTTAGCCCATAGGTCAATACTCAATATAAACCATTATATCAGCCTATAATCTTCCTAATATTAATGATTTACTCTGTATCTAACACAGGATCTATACTAATTTTCTTTGTATTTTCATCGATACCATAAAAAGTAAATAATGATTCATAATCATCGATCAACTTCGGACTTGGTTCAGCTGTAGCTACAAGAACACCTGTGCCAACAACGACCCCACTCATTTCAAGAACTAATTCCTTAAGTCCCTTAGCGGTACCGCCAGCTTTCATAAAGTCATCGATAATTAACACCTTCGCATTGGGAGGAATTGCCCGTTTAGTTAGAGTCATAGTCTGAATGCGCCCAGAGGAACCTGTTACATAATTAATGCTAATAGCAGAACCTTCTGTTACCTTACTATCACGTCTAGCAATAACAAGTGGTTTATTGAAAGCTCTCGCTACCATTACAGCCAAAGGAATCCCCTTTGTTTCTACAGTCAAAATATAGTCCGGTTCACGGTCCACGAAACGAGTCATAATAATCTCACCCAGACGTGTCATTACGTGCCAATCATATAAGATATCAGACATATAAATAAAACCACCTGGAATGATGCGATCTGGCTCCATTAAACGAGCTTGCACATCTCGTAAAATATCGTTCGCTTGTGTGCCCTTGCGATGCGGAATAAATCGTACCCCACCAGCTACACCGGCCACCGTTTCTAAGGTCCCCAGTTGAAAGTGTTCCATAGACTGCCTTACACATGTTAAATCTTCACTAACCGTTGATTTAGCCATGCCAAAAAAGTCGCAAAAGTAATTTAAAGGAATCAATTTTTGCGGTGAATCAACTAACAGTTTTGTCATTGCCACCATTCGTTCTACACGCCGTACTTTATCCATAGGGTTATCCTTTACCATTCATCATATAACTATTGAGTATACTCATCAATTTAACATCATGAGTCATCATCATATATCTATATTATACCATAATTTCCGAATATTCGAGGTTTTGAATACATTATAATTCGGTAAAAGAAAAACTCTCTAGCATTTTATACAAGAATATGATTTTAGTCTATAAACCTATCATATAGTTATATAAAGCTAGAGAGTCATCATTATAAAATATAAACCTTTACAGATTGACGTCCAAACTGCAATGCTTCTGCACGAGAATCAAAAGCTAAATCAATGCGATGCCCTTTAATAGCACCACCTACATCGTCAGCTACAGCATAGCCATAACCTTCAATATATAATCGCGTTCCCAAAGGAATTAATTTAGGGTCTACAGACACAAGTCCCTTCCGTAGACGACTACCTGTAGCTGTATATTTTCCGTTGCCAGGATCTTGAGATGAATAGCCACTAGCCTCCATCGTTAAAACTTTAGAGTATTTATTAGGCACTCCATTATGATTGCGTTCTGTGCCATGGCCACCATAACGAGTCTCCATCTTTTCCAAAGCATTCATCGTAGCAGGACCAACACGACCATCTACAGGGAGCCCTTTAGATTTTTGAAATTTTCGAACAGCCTGTTCTGTATTATGACCGTAAATGCCATCTATAGAATCATGTAAAAAACCTTGATGCTTTAACATGGTTTGCACCTTACTAACGTGATGCCCTCGTTGCCCCCGATCAATAGTTTTTGCTAATGATACAGAGGATACCATTACAATCATACAAACAAGCGTACATGTAATAATTATTTTTTTTATCATATACACCTCACCTTACATTAAGTAGTATACTATACAGTTTTAAATAATCTATAAACCATAAAGGTTCTATTAATATCAATAATTCATATATTAAATTATAGTTATAGTAATAATTTTAAAGGTGTATTACATATATATCATAAAATTATAAGATACCAATGAAAATCTCCATTATATCCTGCAAGAATATTCACTTAGATTACTTCTAAAGTCGGAAATTCTCTTCAGTCTACAATGGAGATTTAATAGTTTTATTTAATTTTAGCAGTTATGGTATACACCAATATGACATTCTTTTCGGTTTGCACCAACAAGTCTTAAGAAGATGTAACCAAATAATGCAGAGATTAATGAGCCAAGTATAACGCCACCTTTTGCCATTTCTTGAGCGTGACCTGGTTCAAATGCCAAGATAGATACGAAGATACTCATTGTAAAGCCTATACCACATACAATCGCAGTACCATATACATGCTTCCAATTAGCTTCTGTAGGCATTGGTACAAGGCCACATTTCACCATCGCAAATACTGCACCAAAAATACCTAATTGTTTCCCTATAATAAGACCTAATGCAACACCAAGCACTACAGGATGTGTTAAGTCATTAACAGATACATTACGTAAATCTACACCGGCATTAAAGAATGCAAATATTGGTACAATTAAAAAACTAACCCAATTGGATAATAAATGTTCCCAATGTTGCATTGGACGAACATACTTACGGCCTCGTTTACCTTTTGAAGGAATTGTCATAGCTAAGATTACACCAGCCATAGTTGCATGTAAACCAGATTTTAATACACAATACCAAAGGATAAACCCTAGAATGATATATGGTAAAGGTCGTACATATCCTTGCTTATTACAATAGATTAAAGCAGCTACAACTACGACAGCTGCACCTAAATACATCATGTGAATACTTGACGCATAGAAGATTGCAATTACGATGATAGCAATCAAATCATCTATAACGGCAAGAGCTGTTAGAAATACTTTCATTGAATTCGGTACTCTAGAGCCTAATGCAGATATAATACCGATGGAAAATGCAATATCCGTAGCAGTTGGTATTGCCCAACCATGTATATATTCAGAATGAAAACCTGCAATTAAGTAGTAGATAAAAGCGGGCGTTAGAACACCAAATAATGCGGCAATGCCTGGCATCACACGCTTAGCATTAGTATTAAGCTCACCTGATACTAATTCACGCTTAACTTCGAGACCTACAAAAAGGAAGAAGATTGCCATCAATGCATCATTAACCCATTCTAAAATTGTTAGATTACCTATATGGTGATTAACGATTTGAAAGTATTGTTCAGATGATGGAGAGTTCGCTAAAATTAAAGCGAGTACTGTTGCTCCTAGGAGTACAGATGTAGCTGCACCTGGAGAACGTAAGAAAACAAAAATGCGTTCCATTTGAATCCTTTCTATACTTACAAAAGATTATTTTATTAAATTTTACCACGCATCTTGCGTATTTGATAAGCTAAAATTAGGACAATCGCACCTAGCAAGCCTGCCGTGATTGATCCTATAAAGATACCTACCTTAGCCATTTCTTGTGTTATACCTGGTGGGAAAGCCAGTGTAGCAACAAAAAGGCTCATAGTAAAGCCAATACCACACAAAATAGCTGTCCCATAAATTTCAGGCCACGTCGTTTTTGTAGGCATCTTAATTGCCTTAGATTGAACCAAAATGTAGACGGCAGAGAATATACCTAATTGTTTTCCTAAGATTAAACCGAATGAAACACCTATGATTACAGGATGGAATAAATTATCTATGGAAAAATCAGCAAAGGATACACCAGCATTTAAAAAACTAAATAATGGTATAATTAAGAAGTTTACCCAATTGCGTAAAGCATGGGCCCATTCTTCCATAGGATATACTACCTTATCTATAACTTTACCTTTAAAAGGAATTGTCATAGCCAGTACAACACCAGCAATGGTAGCATGCACACCAGATTTTAAAACTAAATACCAAAGAATTAATCCTAGAACACAATACGGAAGTGGTCTTAAATAGCCTTGCTTATTAGTATAAATCAGTAAACCAGTTACAGCCGCAGCAGCTATTAAATCCATAAAATTAACGCCTGCCCCATAAAAGAGAGCAATAACGACTATGGCAATCAAGTCGTCAATAATAGCTAATGCAGCTAGAAAGGCTTTCATCGCTGTAGATACCTTATTACCAAGCATTGTAATAACGCCTATAGCAAAAGCGATATCTGTAGCGGTAGGAATCCCCCAACCATGTCTATATTCTGGCATATATCCAGCCGCAAAATAATACACAATAGCTGGCGTAATAACACCTGCAAATGCGGCTAATACGGGAAGCACACGTTTCGCCTTCGTATCAAGCTCCCCAGAAATCATTTCCTTCTTGATCTCTATACCAACATAAAGGAAAAAAAGAGCCATTAAGGCATCATTTACCCACTCCAGTATAGTCATTGGACCAAGGTGTATTTGCATGACTGCAAAATACTGTGCTGCAATCGGTGAGTTCGCCACAAGAACGCCTAAAATAGCAGCGGACAGCAAGGATATCCCACCAGCAGACTCTGACTGGAAAAATGCTTTTATAAAATTCATAATAACTACCACTTTCTGAGTCATAAATAATAATACGTATTTTTATGTATATAAAAACAACTATATTTATTATTATATCATTTCAGTTCGAAAATAATCAATATTGTTTACTTTCTTTAAGTAAAGAGATAAAAAATACAATAAGTGATACAGTTAAACAAATAGCAGCAATCGTATTCATAACAGGATTTTGCCAAAGTGGTAGAAGCAATCCTATAAGAACAGATATACTACAAAATAATGGTGTACGCCAAATATGCTTTTCCTCTACCGATACTTTAGATAGAATTACATCTGATTTTTTATACTTTCTAATAATAGTCATCATAAGTCCAGTCACGATACCAATAATGAGAACAATATCCCATATAGCCCACAATATCTTCAGAGCCATCGTATTATGATTATGAATATGTAGGTTAATCATAGTCGTCATACCTGTAAAATACCATGGAACTGCTTTAGTAGAAAATCTATCATTACTAGAATCGACATACAAGTTAGCATATACAGGCTGTCCAAGAAACATAGCTGGATCATCATCATTTTCTGCACCTAAATAAAATGCATAATGGTAATTGTTAAACTTAGATGGATAATCCATAGAAATAACTTGTCGATCTGGATATACTTTCATTATACGAGAAATTGCTTCTGATGGTTGCAATATTTCAGATTGTCCAATCGAAAGTTCCTGTTTAGCATTATGAAGTACATCGGCATTATAGTTATCATTTGCAATAAAAAAGCCCCCAATCCATACACCTGTTATACATAATATAAATCCCCAGACCGTTGCAACTATTGAGAATTCACGATGTAATACACCTATTTTCATTTTCTTAGATAAAACAGAGGCTTTAGAATAACTTTTACGAAATGGACCATATAAAAAAATCCCTGAAATAATAGTGAGACTACATAAAAATGATAAGAATGTTACAATATATATGCCAATTTTACCTAAATCTAATCGTGTATGTAATTGATGAAGAGTATGTAACATACTACGAATCCAAGGATGTACAGGAGGCTCATTATGTGAAGTAATCAGTTCTTTAGATATAGGATTATATAAAACATAATCCCCACCCATTCCCATGCGAGCTGGAGGTGCTACCGTAGCCGTAGATTCAATAATACGATACCGTAAAATATGTGTAGCCCCCATAGCAGGGGATATATTCAAAATATCTTTTGATGGATATTTCTGTTTAACAAGTAGTGCCCCCTGATCAGCATACTTAAATATAGATTCTTCATGTTCATTCATCGACATTATAGCTGATGAATGATGTATTGTTCCACCTTGAGCCCATGCATTTAACTCAGTTCGAAACATGAGTACTAATCCTGTAATACAAAACATTAAGAAGAAAATTAAGGAAATGATAGATAACCATTTATGAACTTTATATACTTTTGACATACGAATTCCTCCTTTTCTATTATTTTATACATCTAGATTGAAAGTAATTCAATACATTTACTACTATAGGTATAATCATAGATATATCTATGATTACTTGAATGTATATGTAAATATATGATACAATATTTACATCGTGCGGGCGTAGTTCATCGGTAGAATGCGAGCTTCCCAAGCTTGAGAGGAGGGTTCGATTCCCTTCGCCCGCTCCATATAATTTGTGATGTAATGTATATCACAAATTATATGCAAAATATTATAATATATATACTTTTTGTATTGTTTTTTAAGGAGATATCCATGAAATTAAGTGCAAGAAATCAATTAAAAGGTACTATCGTTGAGATCCAAGAAGGCGCTGTAAATGCAATCGTAAAAATCAACGTAGGTAATAATAATATTGTTACTGCTGACATTACTATTCAATCCGTTAAAGAATTAGGCTTAGCAGTTGGCAAAGAAGTTGTCGCTGTTATCAAATCCACTAGCGTAATGGTTGGTGTAGAATAATAAAGAATTAGAGCTGCTTAGGCAGCTCTTTTTTTGTATATATATTAAATTCCTAATAAGTTGTTATTAATATATAGGCTCTATGATTTTGTGATCATGGGGCTTGTTATTTACATAAATATGGAGTTGCTCAACTAGTTTACGGTTCGATACCATTGGTGCTGCGCACCGCGGTATCGATTAGATAAAGTTTATTTACATATATTTAAAGTAGCTCAACTGCTTTACGGTTCGGTAACATTGGCACGTTGTGCCTCGTTACCGTATGGATTAGTTAGATACTACCATTAGCCGCGGCTTCCTATCAATCCTCACTGTGGATTTCCCTTCTCTGCTTCGCAGCTCGGTAAATCTTACGTTCGGAAGCACTCATATGGTTCGGCTGCGTCGCTTAGCTCTAAGACCTCTTCGGTTGCCCTACTTGCTTCCTCACTGTGGATTTTCCTTCTCTGCTTCGCAGCTCGGTAAATCTTACGTTCGGAAGAAAGCGATGCAGTGAATCTGTCGTCGTTTCACTCCTCCATCTTCTACTGCCCTGCTTTTCCCAGGGCCGTCTTACACGGACACGTACATAGATACAACCTCTACAACCTTGGCTGGAGGCTGCTCTAGTAGGGTTAGCTAGTCGAAGACTAGCAAAAAGAAAAAGGCCTACCTTTAGGTAGACCTTTTTCTTTTAGTCAATCAGCGGCTTCCTATCCTCCCAGGCCGTCTCCAGCCAAGTACTTTCGGCGTTTATGAGCTTAACTACTGTGTTCGAGATGGGAACAGGTGGATCCTCATAGCCATCGCCACTGAATCTGTCAGAGTTTGTACTCTGAAAACCACATAGAAGTATATATATTTGTTGCACATTCTGCTTAATGTTTTATTATATGTTGCGTCCCATACTCAAAGTACACGTCTGGAGGATTGCGTCGAAGCCTGTGGATTTCACTTCGTGAAATCTTACGTTTCGACGTAAGCGACTCCACGCAACTTGTGCGTCGCGTTGCTCCTTCAAGCTGGTTACGCTGCTTAAGTAAAGCCCTCGATCGATTAGTACCAGTCAGCTCCAAACCTC